>WBZO01000003.1_pt1 | contig 963616 bp, 749 predicted proteins | sample 5204261 | NCBI WGS metagenome assembly WBZO01 (sample SAMN12412400, study PRJNA552823) | activated sludge metagenome | isolation source: activated sludge from anammox sidestream of wastewater treatment plant... | place: USA: North Carolina | collected 2017-09 | reverse complement strand
CCCCGAGTTTTCTCAAGAAGCGGCCCTCCGGTCCGATCCGGAGGGCTTTGTCTTTGTGTGAGAAGGACTTACGAGCGGCCGCGCGTTACAATCCAGAATGCAGAAGACGCCGATCTTCCGGGGGAGGGGACTGGATTTGAAACGCCAGGAGCACGAGGCACCACCACTGCGGCACATCTTGCAAGGGTGGCCCAGGCCAGCCGGAACAGACGAATGCCCAGGTCAGTAGAAGAAGTTTGGCTCCGGACGTTTCATCCGCTGCGCGACATCGCCCGGTTGTCTACATGGCTGCGCAAGCCGCACATAGTCCGCTGGTGGGGAGATCCCCGCGTGCAGCTTCATGCCGCCTTGGAGCGGCCTGCCGCCGGAGGGGATGCGCTGATCGTCGCCGACGGAGTGCCGGTGGGTTATGTCCGGTGGCAACAAACACCGCGACCCGAGCTGGAAGCGGCAGGGTTGCCTGAAATCCCGGAAGGGAGCGTCGACATCGACATCGCGATCGGCGAAGCGGATTACATCGGGTGCGGCGTTGGATCGCGGGCGCTGAAACTGGTTGTTCAGCGACTCCGATCAGCGGAGTCAGTCCCGATGATCATGATGGGGACATCCGTCAACAATACGGTGGCCCTCCGATCGTTCGAACGGGCCGGGTTCCGACGGATGCGAACCTTCGACGATCCGGACTACGGCCCCTGTTGGCTGCTGGTCTATGAAGCGCCTGGCGAGTGATCCGACGCGGCACTATTGAAGCGGCGCCAGTTTCAGCGTTCGGTGCCGGCGCTAGCCACGAAGCGGCGCACAATCGTTTCAATACCAAGCGAGTCGCCCCGATTTTGTTTGCCCGCGACCGTCCTTCGGGGCGGTCGTTGCGTTCCCAGAGCCGCACAAGGAGCCGTCGGGTGGCGTGGGCTTCAAGCCCGCGAACCGCCCGCCGACAATTGAGCGGCTGGAAGCCGGTGCCACAGGGGTCGTCACGGTTGGCGCGTCGCAGCGCCTGCGGCATACTATCTGCTCCACCGACGAGACCACGCCGACGCGGCGCGCCAAGCCGGCGGGCGTGATCGGCGCGGAAATCTGGGTCAAGGTGGACGGCCCGCCGCCGGTCGAGCTGGAGTTCCTGGCCGTGGACACGCGCGCCCCCCTACACGCGCGATTACGACGGCGCGCAGGGCAACAAGATCGCGCACTACATGCTGCGCTGGGTCAACTCGCGCGGCGAGGTAGGGCCGTGGAGTGCAACGGTCACGGCGACGATTGGTGCGTAGGCCCCCGGGGCGCGTCTCACTTGTAGCGCTTCCAGGAGCGAAGCAAGTCAGGGTCGAGCAATGGCAAAGCGTGTTTTCATCTTCGGGGCCGGCTTCTCAAAACCTGCCGGCATGCCGCTAGCCACCGAACTACTGCCGCTGCTTGATGCGAAACTGGAACTCGACGAAATGCGCGAGTGGCTTGCCGGGATGCGTGAGCGCCTCGCTTGGCTTTCGGGACAAGATGGCGACGAAGCTTCGTTCAAACTGAACATCGAGCAGGTCTTTCATTACGCGCACTTCGACATTGAAGTCCACCGGCTTCGACAGCATCTCGCCCCAGTCGGCCGCCGTGATGGTCCCGGAACACCGTGGAACGAAGCCGAATCGGTGGATGCGTGGCTGTCGTATCTCGAAGAAGCCCTACGCGACGTGATTCTCGCCCGAGACGCTGCATCGGACCTTGCCTGCATCACTCGATGGGCGCAGACCGTCAACGACCATGACGCTGTGCTGACCTTCAACTATGACACGTTGGTGGAGCGCGCTCTCTCACTTGCGGATAAGCGCTGGCACCACGGGACCGGCCGCGAAGGCGACGAGGGCACCGCCGTCTTCAAACTGCACGGCTCGATCGATTGGATTGTCGCCCATCGCAGCGAGTCCTTTTCCAAGCTCGATCTCCTATTCGATAAGAAGAACGCCAACCAGTCAGACGGCAACACCGGCCATGTCGAAGACGACTGCCGGCTTTGGCGTTGCGGCACGGAGCAACTGCGCAACTGGATAAAGGGGCGTGACCTCCAAATGGTCGCCGACGGAGCGTCCCCGCGCACTGTCGGTATCGCAGGTCTGGGCGCGTACAAGAAACTGCACGAAATTCCCGGGCTCGGGCACGTCTGGACCCGTGGTATGGGGGCGCTGTACCGGGCGGACATTGCGATCGTCGTCGGGTTCTCGATGTCCGACTTTGACGCGATGGCGCAAATGCAATTCGCGGAAGTAGCACGCGAACGAAATGCCGAGAGCCGCCCATTGCGCGTGATCGTGGTCGATCCATTTCTCGATGAGGCGGCAAAGGACCGATTTCAACGCGTATTCCGCACTGTGGACTTCATCAAGAAAGCCCACGAGGAAATTGATTGGTCGGGAGCGCGCTAGTGTAGTGCCTCGCAGAAATGTGACGGTATCACGGATGGGTGGAGCGGGCATCTTGCCCGCTCGGGCGGGCTGGAAGCCCGCCCCACCCTGCATAGGGGCAGGCAGTTATTTGCGAGGCACTACACTAGCTTCGGCACGGACGGGGACAACGATGAAGTGCCCTAACGCGGAATGTCGGAGTAAGCACCCATGGCACGCAACTCACCAGCAGTTCTTCTCCGCAGCGCGCACACCGGCTCCCGGCTCTCGACGTTTTTCACAACCGCTTTCGGTTGGGTGTTCCTTCTCGCGATCTGAACATCGGAGGAATCTACTGGGTGGCGCATCAAATCGGCTGTAAACAAAGTCTGGGAAGTACGCCGATGACGCCGCCGTGCGGGAGCAGTTGGCCAAGGGGCTGACCAACGCGATCGCGCATGCCGGGTCGGACGCTGCGCGGGCCGACGGGCTGCTGGATGAGCTGCTCCGGTGGGCCGCGAACCACCTGCAAGACGGCAAAGCCCAGCTCATTGCGTTTCATGGCTGCGTGGCCGCCTTCGCGGCGGGGCTGGAGCACGGACTCGTCCGCGTCCACGCCGTCCAGTCCGCGGCCGGACTGGTTCCCGGCCTGCCACGCGACGACGAGGCGAGACGACTGGCGCGCATGTTGCTCGAGCTGGTCCTCAAGTGTCTGGACCGCGGCGCGGGCCCCGCCCAGGCTGCCCTCGACGCCGCCGGCCAGGTCCTTTGCGCATGCAAGGCACACTTCGGCGCCGAGCAGCGGCCCGAGAGCCCGGCGGACAGGGATTGAAGGCGCGATCCGGCCGTCCGCATCGGCGGGCGATTGCTTGTCGTCGTTTGGAAAAGAGAAAGCCGTTCTGCTACCTCGCGGAACGGCCCTCTGTCTCGTCAACTCGGAGTGACAGGATTTGAACCTGCGACCTCTGCGTCCCGAACGCAGCGCTCTAGCCAAGCTGAGCTACACTCCGTCCCGCCGCCTTTGGGCTCGGGCCCGGGCGCGCGGGGAAAGACGATCAGTTTACGCGCATCGTCGCCGGCCGGCAAGCGGCGGCGCGCGGGGGGGCTGACGGCAGGGTGGGTGCATCCCGCTACCGGGTTGCAATTAAGCGGCACCGGCGGAGGGGGTTGGCGTGCCAGAAGGCGTCCCAATCGCCGTTCAGTCGGTAGCTGATCAGCGTGGCCATCGCAGCGTGCCGGGTTCGCTTCATTTTCGCCCGCTGCCCTTGAGCTGCTGGCCCACCACCTGCACCACACCCCGCCGTCGCTGATGAAGATGACTTCCCCCATCGAGCAGACCGCGGCTCGCGATGGAGCGGGGCGGCATGCAGGTCACCAGCCGCGAGGACCTCGACCGCCGCCACCGTCGCAGCCCGAACGTCTCGGCGTCCTCGCGGCGGGCCCCCATGAGTGAATGAAAGCGATTTAGCTTCCGCGCGCGAAACGTGTGCTATTCTCCCTGTGTGATGGCCAATGAGCTGGTCGGCTGGATCGGCATCCTCGCGGGCTTCCTGAGCGGCGCCGCCCTCGGCCTGGGCTTTCGCAGCGAGGATTGGCTCGGCGGCTACGCCAGTTGGCCGCGGCGCCTGCTGCGTCTCGGCCACATCGCCCTCGTCGCCCTGGGGGCCCTCAACCTGCTTGTCGCGCACAGCCTCCAGAGACTGACGTTCGACGACGCCGGCCGAGTGCTCGCCTCCGGCTGTTTCATCTTCGGCGGGCTGGCCATGCCGACCGCCTGTTTTCTCGCGGCCTGGCGCAAGGGGCTCTATCCGGCGTTCTTTCCGGCGGTTGCGGCGCTCATTACGGGCGCGGTCGTGATGCTGCTGGGGGCGTGGCGGAGTCTGGCGCCATGAAGATCGGCCTGATCGCCTTCAGCGGCATCCGCGCGGCCAGCCAGGAGTTGATGGACGTCGGCCTGACGCTGCCCGGCGTCGTCGAGCGCAGCCGCGTCATCGCCTCGATGCCGAGCCTGTCGCTTTTGACGCTGGCGGCGCTGACCCCGCCCGAGTTCGCCGTCGAGTACCGCGAGATTCACGACCTGCGGCGCGAGGGGCCGCTGCCCGACGATTACGACCTGGTGGCGCTGGCCACCTTCACCGCCCAGGTGCGCGACGCCTACACCGTTGCGGATCACTACCGTGCCCGCGGCGTGCCCGTGGTCATGGGCGGGCTGCACGTCAGCATGCTGCCGGACGAGGCCGCGGAGCACGCGACGACGGTGGTCGTGGGTGAAGGCGAGCGGGCCTGGCCACGGCTGCTGGCCGATCTCGCCGCCGGGCGGCTGCAACCGCGGTACGAGGCGGCGACGAACGGGCGCGGCGCGTTGGGCGGTGCGCCGGTGCCGCGCTACGAGTTGCTGGAGCACGGGCGCTACAACCGGCTGACGGTTCAGACGAGCCGCGGCTGCCCGTACGTGTGCGACTTCTGCGCGAGCTCGATCCTGCTGACGCCCCGCTACGAGGTGAAGCCGGTGGACCGGGTCATCGCCGAGGTGCGCCGGATCAAGGAAATCTGGCCGCGGCCGTTCATCGAGTTCGCCGACGACAACAGCTTCGTCAACCGGGCGCACTACAAGCGGCTGCTGGCGGCGCTGCGGGATGAAGACGTGCGCTGGTTCACAGAGACCGACATCTCGATCGCCGACGACCCGGCCCTGCTCGAACTCATGCGTGCCGCCGGCTGCCGGCAGGTGCTGATCGGGCTCGAGAGCCCGGCGCCGGCCGCGCTGGACGGCATCGAGTTGCAGCGCAATTTCAAGCTGGCCCGGCAGCCCGACTACGCCGCAGCCATCCGCCGCATCCAGTCGCACGGCATCACCGTCAACGGCTGCTTCATCCTCGGGCTGGACGGAGACAACGGCGAGACGTTCGAGGCGGTCTACCGCTTCGCCGAGCAGACCAGCCTGTTCGACGTGCAGCTCACGGTGCTGACCCCGTTCCCCGGCACTCCGCTCTATCGCCGGCTGGCGCGCGAGCGGCGGCTGATCGAGCCGACGGCGTGGCACAAGTGCACGCTGTTTGACGTCAACTTCGTGCCGCGGAACATGACCCCCGGCGAGCTGCAGCGCGGGCTGATCGACCTGGCGCGGCGCGTCTACGACCCCGGCTTCGTCGAGCGGCGGCGGCGCGGGTTCTTCGAGCAGCTCCACGCCGCGGGCGGCGCGGCGCCGCACCTGGAATGACGCGCCCGCGAGGAGCGCGTGGCCTTCGCGGCGTCTCAGGCCAGGCTGAAGCGCACTTCACCGCCGACGATCGTCATCACCGCCCGTCCGCGCACCGTGCGGCCATGAAACGGCGTGTTGCGGCTGCGCGAGCGCATGCGCTCGGCGTCGAGCGTCCACTCCATCTGCGGATCGATCAGCGTCACATCGGCCGCCGCCCCCGGTCGCAGCGAGCCGCCGGGGACCTGGAGCAGTTCGGCCGGGCGGGTCGAGAGCATGTGGATGAGCCTGGGCCAGTCGATGACCCTGGGTGCGACCAGGGCTTCAATGAAGAGCGGCAGGGCCGACTCGAGCCCGATGATGCCGAACGGGGCCTCCTGGAAGCCCATCTCCTTGTCTTGGTGGCTGTGCGGCGCGTGGTCCGTCACCAGACAGTCGATCGTCCCGTCGCGCACGCCCTCGACGCACGCCGAGACGTCCATCTGGCTGCGCAGCGGCGGGTTCATCTTGTAGTTCGGATCGTAGGTCACACAGGCCTCGTCCGTGAGCAGCAGGTGGTGCGGGCACACCTCCGTCGTCACCATCTGCCCCGCCGCCTTGGCTCGCCGGACCAGCTCCACGGCGCCGGCGGTCGAGATGTGCGCGACGTGATAGCGGCAGCCGCTTTGCCGCGCGAGCGTGATGTCACGCTGCACCATGACTTCCTCGGCGATCGCCGGCAGCCCCGGCAAGCCCAGGCGCGTCGCGGTCGGGCCGGCGTTCATGCAGCCACGCCCGACAAGCGACTTGTCCTCGCAATGCTGGATGAACAGCCGGCCGAACATGCTGATGTACTGCATGGCGCGCAGGCACACGCCCGAGTCCATGATGCCGTCGCCGTCGTCGCTGAACGCCACGGCCCCGGCCCGCAGCATCAGCCCGACCTCGGCCAGTTCCTTGCCGGCGCGCCCTTTGGTGATCGCCCCGATCGGGTAGACACGCGTGCTCGCCACGCGCGCCGCCTGCCGCAGAACGAATTCGATCCCGGCGTCGCTGTCCAGCGGCGGACTCGTGTTCGGCATGCACGCGACCGCGGTGAACCCCCCCGCCGCCGCCGCCGCCGTCCCGCTTTCGATCGTCTCGCGCTCTTCGTTCCCCGGCTCGCGCAGGTGCACGTGCATGTCGATGAGCCCGGGCGCGACGATCAGATCCTTGGCGTCGATCGTGCGCTCGGCATCGACCCCGGCGGTCCGCCCGATCGCCGCCACCTTGCCATCGGCGATGAGCAGGTTGCCGACTTCGTCGAGATTCTGCGACGGGTCGACGATCCGCCCGCCGCGGACGAGGATGCTCGCGCCCATGATCGACCTTTGCGTGAGGCTGGCGCCGCGACGTGCGGCGGCGCGATCCGTATCATAAGTCGCGGTCGCCTCCAGGTCGAGACGGACGCATGGCAACCAATCCACAGAAGCGGCCGGCGGATGTCGGCCAGGCGATCCGCAACGCGACGAGTGCGAACCCGCTGATCGTCGATGGCGCGACCGGGACCGAGCTGACACGCCGCGGCGTGCCGACGCCGCTGCCCTTGTGGTCGGCTGGCGCGATCGACTCGCACCCCGACGTACTGCGGGACATACACCGCGACTACGTCCAGGCCGGCGCGCGGATCATCGTCGCCAACACCTTTCGCACGAACGTGCGCACACTGCGAACCGCGGGATTGCTCGCGCGCGGCGGCGAGCTGAACCGGCGGGCGATCGCGCTGGCGTGGGCGGCGGCCGCCGAGGCCACGTCGCGCCGGGTGTGGGTGGCCGCCAGCGTCGCTCCGGTAGAGGACTGCTACCGGCCTGAGCGCGTGCCGCCCGACTCCGAGCTGCGCGACGAGCACGCGCAGATGATGGCCTGGCTGCGTGACGCCGGCGCCGACCTGGTCTGGATCGAGACCATGAATACGCTGCGCGAGGCGCGTGTTGCGGCGGCGGCGGCTCATGACGCCCGCCTGCCCTTCGTCGTCAACTGGGTGCTGAGCCAGGCGGGCGCCCTGCTCGGCGGAGACTCACTGGAAGACGCGGTGAAGGCCGTCGAGCCATTCGATCCGTTGGCGCTGGGGCTGAACTGCATCCCCCCGGAGGGTCTCACCCGGCAGCTCCCGAGGCTGCGCGCCTGCACGCGCCGACCGCTGATCGCGTACGCGCACATCGGCAACCCGGAACCGATCATGGGCTGGAGCTTCTCTGAGTCCGCAACGCCAGCGCAGTACGCGGCACAAGCGCGCACGTGGATCGACCTCGGTGCGACGCTGGTGGGCGGGTGCTGCGGGACAACGCCTGCGCACATCGTCGCGGTATCCGCCGCCCTGAGTGGGGGGCGGGCGGCGACGTCCGGTTGTAGCCCCGACAAGCGGAAAACCGCTCCCGAGGCGACCTAGAATCACCTGATGAGCCATTGGCGCACGAGCCTGCTGCTGACCGTCGCGATGCTGACCGCGCTCGCGGGCTGTGCCGCGCCCCCGGCTCACACCCTCGTTTTTTCCGGAACAAACCTCGCCCTGGCGCCGTCGGCGGACGAGACGGCATTGGCCGAGGCGATGGCCGGACGCTCCGACTGGCCCAGCGTCATCATCGGAATCCGCTTCGACGACGCCACCTCTTACGTCGACTGGACCTTCGACAACGAAGCCTACTTCGACGAGCACGGCGGCACGTATTATCGCATCCGGCAGACGACACAGTCGGGCGTGCTGGTTCGCTGACCACAGCAGAACGCGAGCCCTCGCGAGCGAAGTCGAACTGCGAGCGCGAGCGAGGGTGCGCGCAGCAGGCGAAGCCGGCGAACGGGCGCCTCACGGTGCGTATCGCGCCGGCCGGCTATGGTCGCGCCTCCGGCCGGCTATGGTCGCGCCTCCGGCCGGCTATGGTCGCGCCTCCGGCCGGCTCGCCGGCGCTGAGGCCGGCTCGAATCGCCGCAGCCACGCGAGCCCGTGGTCCGCGACCTGCTGAATCACCCACGGATACAGCTCGCGCTCTTCGGCCGCGACGCGGCGCGCCAGCGACTCGGGCGTGTCGCCCGGCTGCACCGGAACGCGCCGTTGCGCGATGATCGGGCCGTGGTCGTACTGCTCATCGACCAGGTGTACCGTGCACCCGCTCTCCGCCGCCCCGCTGCCCAGCACCGCCCGGTGGACGTGCTCCCCGTACATCCCCTTCCCGCCGAAGTCCGGCAGCAGGGCCGGGTGGATATTCAACGTGCGACCAACGTACCTCGCCGGTAACCGCCAATGACACAGAAACCCGCCCATCACTACCAGGTCAACACCCGCCGCGTCCAGCAGCCCGCTGATCCGCTCCGAGAGCGTCGCCTCGTCGTGGTCCTTTCGGCGGACGATCTCAACGGGAAGCCCGGCGCGGCGGGCGACGTCCACGCCGGCGACGCTTGCTCGCGAGCTGATGACCAGGCGTATCGCGACGCCCCGCAGGCGACCGTCCGCGATGCGTTCGATCAGATTGGCGAGCGTGCTGCCGCTGCCGGAGATGAGCACTCCGAGCGCCAGCCCCCGCCGGGGCGCGGGCTTTGAATCGTCCGATCCACGGGTTATCATGGCCTGGGCGGTTCCATTGCGACGGCGACCCGGCCGATAGATACCGCGACGCCCGGCGCCGGGCCTTTGGCGCGGTGCGGCCTTTGGCAGGTTATGCCGAAGCCGGATCGGCGCGAAGGCGGCGCGGCGCGGCGCGGATCAGAAAGGTGCATGGGCGCCGGCCGGATCGCGGAGGCAAACAGGCTTGGCCAAACGGATCAACGCGTACCTGCTTCAGGCGCGACTCAGCGTGGCGCTGGCGATCTGCGGCGCGGCGTTCTGCGTTGCGTTGGCGCTCGGCGTGGCGACGGCCTTCGACCCGGACATGGGCGTGATCTACCGTTCGGGCGGGCCGCGGCACTACGCGATCCTGGTGACGACGTTCATCGCCTTCTCGGCCAGCGCCATCGGCTTCTCCATCGGCCTCAACAGCGCCGATCGCAAGACCAATCCCAGTCCGCGGCTCTCGTGGGTGGGGTTCTTCATGAACGCCGGCGTGCTGACGGCGACGCTGTGCGTGTTCGCCTTCTTCTGGTTCATGCGCTGGGGCGTCGTCGAATAGAGGCGCCGTGCGAGCGAATCGCGACACCCGGCCCCATAACAACATGCCGCTCGCAACCGGCCGAGCGTCCGGCCTTTCCATCCATTCAAAGAACGGTTGATTCTGCGCGTCCGGCGTCGCTAGAGTGAGGCAAAGGACCGCCGGCGTCGCCTCACGGCGCGCCGGCGGCGCCTCACGAGGCGACCGCGGCGCGAGCGGTCCCGCCCGTCAACCCAAGGGAGGTTGGAAAGATGCTGTTCGTGTGGACGTCGCGCCGCGCGCGCGTCGTGATCTACTTCCTGGCCTGCTACGCCGCACTCTGCTGACGCGAAGCGGGCACGCGGGGCCCGCTCATGGACGACTCGCCTCCGGCCTGGCTGCTCGACGCCGACCTGTCACCCTGGATCGAGCAGCGTTTCGCGCGCTCATCTGGTCCAGGCGGGCAGAACGTCAACAAGCTGAGCACGCGCGTCGAGCTCCTGTTCGATTTCGCCGGCTGCCCGCTCATTCCGCCGGTTGTCAAGGCCGCGGTCGTCGCCCGCTGCGCGAGCCGCCTCTCGCGTGACGGCCGGCTGCGCGTCGTCGCCCAGTCGGAGCGCAGCCAGTTGGCCAATCGCCTGCGCGCACTGGAGCGGCTGCGCGAGCTGCTGCGTCTCGCGTCGCACGCGCCCAGGCCCCGCCGCCCGACTCGTCCCACCCAGGGCTCGCGCCGTCGCCGACTCATGCACAAGCGCCAGCGTGGCGCGCTGAAGCGCCAGCGCGGCCGGGCCGACGGCGACGACTGACCGCTCCGCGGCGCGTTTTGTGAGTCGGCTGGCTCGGCACTAAACTGGCGCCGAGGTGAGCGATGGCCCTGAAGCTGTACAACAGCCTGACGCGCGAGCGCGAGACCTTTCAGCCGCTGAATCCGCCGCGGGTGGGCGTCTACGTCTGCGGACCGACGGTGTACGGCCACAGCCATCTGGGCCACGCGAAGAGCTACGTGAGCTTCGACACGATCCTGCGCTGGCTGCGCGCCAGCGGCTGGGACGTGAACTACGTGCAGAACATCACCGACGTCGGCCACCTGACCGACGACGCCGACGCCGGCGAGGACAAGATCATCGTCGAGGCCCGGCGGCGGGGGCTGCACCCGATGGCGGTGGTCGAGTCGTTCATGCGCAGCTACTACGAGGACATGGACGCGCTCGGCGTGCTGCGGCCGGACATCGCGCCGCGGGCAACGGGGCACATCACCGAGCAGATCGAGCAGATCCGCGTGCTGATCGAGCGCGGCCACGCCTACGAGGTCAACGGCAGCGTGTATTTCGACGTGAGCTCGTACGCGCCGTACGGCAGGCTCAGCGGGCGCACGGTCGAGGAGCTGGAAGCTGGGGCGCGCGTCGCCGTCAACGAGGAGAAGCGCCATCCGGCCGACTTCGCCCTCTGGAAGCGGGCCGAGGCCGGGCACATCATGCGCTGGCCCAGCCCCTGGGGCGCGGGCTTCCCCGGCTGGCACATCGAGTGCTCCGCGATGAGCCAGAAGTACCTGGGCGAGACCTTCGACATCCACGGCGGGGGCAACGAGAACAAGTTTCCGCATCACGAGTGCGAGATCGCGCAGGCCGAATGCGCGACCGGGCGGCCCTTCGCCCGCGTGTGGCTGCACAACAACATGTGCACGATCAACGGCCAGAAGATGGGCAAGAGCCTGGGCAACTCGGTGCTGCTCAAGGACGTCTTCCACACCGGCCGGCCGCTGCGCGACCGCGAGGGCGCGCTGCTGCTCGAACGCGCCTTCGAGCCGGTCGTCGTGCGCCACTTCATCCTCACCAGCCACTACCGCCAGCCGCTGGATTTCTCGAACGACGCGCTGCGCGCCGCCGAGAGCGGCTCGTACAAGCTCCGCGACGCCCTGCACGAGCTGTCCCGCGCCGTCGTGGCCAAGGCGCGGCTGGCCCCGTCCGCCAGCCCGCCGGCGCTGGCGCCGGTCGCATCCGACGCTTTTCCGCCAGGGAACGCCGGCGCGCGCCTTGCGGCCATTGCCGCGCTGGCCCCGTCGGAAGGGCTGCGGGCGACGCTCGAGCGATCCGCCGAGCGCTTCGCCGAGGCGATGGACGAGGATTTCAACACCGCCGCCGCCATCGCGGCGCTGTTCGACCTGGCGCGGACCGCGACCGAATGCGTCAAGGCGGACGCGCCGCTGGGCGACCTAGCCGCTGCCGAGCTGCTCATGCGCCGCCTGGCCGGCGACGTCCTGGGCTTCTCATGGCGGGCAGCCGGCGGCGGCGACGACGGGACACGCGACGGGCTGATCCAGTTGCTGGTGGACCTGCGGAACGAGGCGCGCCAAGCGCGCAACTTCGCGCTGGGCGATCAGATCCGCAACCGGCTCGCCGCGCTGGGCGTGCAACTCAAGGACGGGCCGTCCGGGACGACCTGGTGACCCAGGACACAGCCACCGGCCTGGGCGCCCGCCGTCGGCTGCCTCCGCATGATAGCCGCCGCTACTTGTGCGTGATGCGCGTCCACTCGCGGTTGGCCGTGTGCCACGCCGGCGACATCTCGCGCGGGAAAACGTCTCCCGGCGGGTTGCTCATGGCCGAGGGCGGCGCGACGCTGGGGTAGTACTGCCCCTCGTGCTCGTCATCCGGGTTCACGGTCAGCGGCTCGCCGGGGCGCCAGACGAAGTCCTGCGCGGTGTTCACGGGCACGGCGTTCCGCAGACGGTAGCTCACGGTCTGGACGTGCCCGTCCTGAAACAGGATGTTCGCCGCGAACCCGTCGCTGACCAGGCCGTGCCGCCCCCAGGCGACCGTGTTGTCGTACTGCGTCGGTTCGTTCCAGATGCCGCTGGTCAGTGCCGCGCCGCTCAGGTTGTAGATCACCGAGGCGTACGCGTCCGCCGCCAGCACCCGGCCCGCGGTGTTCCGGTCGTAGTCGCGGAAGCGTCTGGACCGCGCGTCGTTCCCCCCGGGGCGCCAAGCCCAGCCGCCGGCCGAAAGGGGCGCACCGATCCCGTAGCTGTAGTCCACGCCGCGCCGGTTGCGGTCGAGCGGATACGCGAGGTTCGGATGGCGCACCTCGTTGAGCGGATCGGGCATCAGGTCCGCCGGGCAGTAGCCGATACGCACCCCGTCCTGCATCGGGCGGCGGATGCCGGGGGCGCCGTTCGGGCTGCCGGCGGTCTGAAGGTAGCGCCGCTGCGTGAGCAGATCGATCCAGGTGAAGCGGGTGGGCGCGCCGCCGTCGTCCCAGAAGGGATAGAACCGGTACTCCGTCCTGGCGTGCTCGAGCGATTGTCCGAGCGACTGGAGCTGCGCCCCGCACTGCGTCTGCACCGCCTGGCGACGGGCGCTGAGCAGCGGCGGGACCGCGATCGCAATCAGCAGCGCGAGGATTCCGATCACGACGAGCAGCTCGGGCAACGAGAATGCGCCCGCGCGGCGGGGGTGCGCCGGCGCGGCTTCACGATGACGTGCCCATCGACTCAATGCGATGACCTCGCGGCCACAGCGATACCCGGTTGGCCCGCCCCGGCCGGAGCCGCGGCGATCGCGACAACCTAGCGGCGCCGGGCGTCGGCGGCAACTCTCGCCGGGGCCCGCTGTCCGGTGCCGGCCCCGCCTGGGTCGAGCGCCGGCCTCTGCCGCTGATTATACCCGCTGCCTGCCAATGCCCGGAGAGACTCGCCGCGAACACGAGCCGGGCTGTCCCCAGCCCGGCCTCAAGCCGGACACAGGAGGCTATCCCAGAGCCTGAGCCGAGCCGCGACCGTGGCTGTTCACGGGCTCGGGAGAGGCCGGCCCTGCAAGGGAGCGGTTGCTGCAAAGAGGGCTTCGTTTCTCCGCTGGAGTGACCAGAGGTCGATCCTCCAGCCAAGCTGGCCACCTGTGTGAAACTGAGCCGGATCGGCAGGGGAACCGATAGGTAGAGAATGCCGCCACGCGTGAGGCGACGCCGAACGGACCGTCATTTTTTTGACGCAACCTTTTATCACTGATACAGTTACGCCGCTTCAGGAACAGCGCGGCGGCGCGGTGTTGCGCGGGCGGCTGCGTCCGGGTAGAATCGTTTCCTTCGCGCGGACCATCCGCTCGATCGCCGCGGTCGGCGGTCGGCGACGCGACGTGAGCCACGGCGCCTCGACACCCGGGCAGCGGGGTCCGCATTCCAAGGGCGGTTGCGAGCAACAGGGAGCACTGCAATGCTGAGGCGTGTGGGTGGCGGAATGGTCGTGCTGGCGCTTGGGCTGGGCGTGGCGCCGGCGTGGGCCGAGACTCTGGATGAGGTCGAAGCCAAGCTGAAGAAGGCCTACGAAGAGGTCAAGTCGTACTCGGGGAATTACGCGATCGTCATGAACGTCGGCACGGCGGGCAGCACCGTTCACAGCGAGCTGCGCGGCCCGACCGAGTGGGCCCGCCGGGGCGGCAAGATCTTCATGCGCACCGAGCTCAAGGGCAAGATGACGATGAGCTTCGGCGACACGAAGAACGAGAACGAGAGCGCGATGCTGATGGTCTGCGACGGCGAGTTCATGTGGCAGCTCTCGGAGCAGATGGGCACGAAGACGGCCATGAAGACCAAGCCGGACCCGAAGGTGATCGGCGACGTGGCGTCGATGTTCACGGAGCTGAAGAAGGACCATGACGTCAAGGTGCTGGACAGCGCCAAGGTCGACGGGGCCGACGCCTTTGTGATCGAGGCCACCGCCAAGGCCCCGAACCCCCAGGGCGTCGACAAGACGGTCTTCTACTTCCGCAAGGACATCGGCGTGATGGCGAAGATGGTCGGCAAGGACAAGGACGGCAAGGAGACCATGACGGTCATGCTCAGCGACATCAAGGCCAACCCCGACATCTCGCCCGACCGCTTCAAGTTCACGCCCCCCGAGGGCGTGCAGGTCATGGACATGACCAGCATGGGCCAGCCGTAACCCGCCGACAGACGTGAACCACGGAACGACGCACGAAAGACCGGCCCCGCGGCCGGTCTTTCTGCTTCCGTGAGCCACGCGCTCGCTGATCGCCGGCGGCCATGCCGCGTATAATGGTCGCCGCGATCTGGGACCATTTGATCTCCGCGCCGCCCGGAAGCCGGCCGGCGCGTGCCGGAGACTCGGAAAGCTGGGCCGGCCGGCCGGCGCGACCGGCATGCAGATCGCCGCGATTGAGCTGGGGCGGCTCGGTCGTATCCGCCGCCCGCGACTTCCGCGCAGTTCCCGGCCCTTGGCACCGAACCACGGAGCGAGCATGCCCCAGCGAAGAAAAACCCGCCAGGTCGACGTCGGCGGCGTGAAGATTGGCGGGGATGCGCCGGTGGCGCTTCAGACCATGACCGCCGGCTATACGCACCAGATCGACGCCTGCATCGCCGAGGTGCAGAAGCTGGCGCGGGCCGGGGCCGACCTGGTGCGCGTCGCGGTGCCGGAGAAGGCCGACACCGCCGCCCTGCCGCACATCCTGGCCGTCTCGCCGGTGCCGATCATCGCCGACGTGCATTTCCACTATGAGCGGGCGCTGGAGGCGATCGCGGCCGGCGTGCACAAGATCCGCCTGAACCCCGGCAACATCCAGGACCGCAGGCAGGTTCTCCGCGTCATCGCCGCCTGCAAGGAGCGCCGCATCCCGATCCGCATCGGCCTGAACGAGGGCGGCATCGTCGAGCGGCGCGACAAGGAGCAGCGGGCCGAGGAGAAGGCCGAGCTGAGCCACGACTACGCCGCCGGGCTGATCCGCATCATGATCGAGAAGCTGGAGGAGTACCTGCGGATCTTCGACGAGGCCGACTACCACGAGATCGTCATCGCCGCCAAGAGCATCGACCCGCGCATCGTCATCGACGCCTACACCGAGATCAGCCGCCGCGTCGACTTCCCCCTGCACCTGGGCGTCACGCACGCCGGCCCGCCCGAGACCGGCCGCATCCGCAGCATCGCGGCGTTGGCGACGCTGCTGGCGAGCGGCATCGGCGACACGATCCGCATTTCCTACGCCGCCGACCCGGTCTATGAGGTCGAGGACGGCAAGGAGCTGCTGTGCTGCCTGGGCCTGCGCAGCCGCACCGAGCCGGAACTGATCGCCTGCCCGGCCTGCGGGCGAATCGAGGTCGATCTGTTCAAGCTGGTGACGGCGGTGCGGCACAAGATCGCCAGCGAGATCAAGCTGCCGATCAAGGTGGCGGTGATGGGCTGCGTGGTGAACGGCCCGGGCGAGTGCGAAGGGGCGGACGTGGCGATCTTCGCCGGCAAGGGAAAGGGGATTCTGTACGTGCAGGGCGAGCTGCGGCAGACCGTGTCCGAGGCGGGCATGCTCGACGCCCTGCTGCACGAGTGCCGCGAGCTGGCGGCGCGGGTCGAACGCGGCGAGGCCCGGCTGTTGGGCGCCAGCGTGGACATCAGGCCGCCGGACCCGCTGGCGCGCAAAGGCGGGAGCGTGCCGCTCAGCGTGGCAAGATCCTAGAGCAGCGGAATTTCCCAGAACCGATCCGGGCCGCGCCCGGTTCCGGGCCGGGGACAGCCCGGCTCTGCTCGATCCGAGCCGCGCCCGTAAGGAAGCGGTTGCGGCGAGAAGCCTACGTTCGCGGCCGCGCCGGCGCGATCTCCACCTCCGCGCTCCGCGTCTCCAGCCACAGCCGCCGGTTCAGCACGAGCGGCGTCATGGGCCAGACGTGGCCGAAGGAGCGCGTCACGACGATCGGCAAGCGGCGCGGGGCGTGGAAGCGCAGGAGTTCGAGCAGCGCCGCGGACTGGTCGGGCTGGGCCGCGGTGTGAAAATCGCCGATCAGCACGCCGGCGAGCCGCTCGAACCAGCCCGCGTGCTTGAGCGACGCGAGGTGGCGATCGAGGCGATAGACCACCTCGCGCACGTCCTCGATCGCCAGCCAGCGCCGCTCCGGGCGAATCCGCTGCGCCAGCGGTCCCGTCAGCAGCGCCACCAGCACGCTGATGCAGCCCCCTACCAGCCGCACCGGCCCGCTGCGCACGCGGCCCGCGGCCACGCGCCCACGCACGCGGCCGTCGAACTCCAACTCCGGCGCGCCCGGCGAACCTGCCTGGCGCGACGACGCCCTCCCGCGCAGCGATGCCGGCGCGGGTCCGCCGGCCTGCTCGATAAACTCCGGCAGCCGCCGCCAGAACTCGCCGAAAGCGGCCCGGGCCCGCGCCGCCGGGCGGATCGTCCATCCCAGGTAGTTCGGACACAGCCAGTACACGCCGCGGCCCGCGGGGTAGGACGCGACGACGTTGACCAGCCCGGTCAGCTCGCTGAAACCGAACACCGTCAGCGGCGTTCGCCGCCGCGCCAGGGCCGAGAAATCGACGTGAGGCAGGATGCGCGAGAAATACGCGCCGCCGTTGCTGGCGACGATGGCCAGCGTGCCGGGGTCGTCGAGGGCGCCCTGAAGGTCGCGGATGCGCCGCGCATCGTCGCGCCGCCCGCCGCGCTCGACATCCTCGACCGCCGAGAGCACGGCTTTGGAGGCGGTGAGGCGGAGCGTGCCGGGCAGGTGGGCCCGGATGAAGGCGAGATAGGCATCGAGGCTTTCGAAGCCGAAGCGCGCCAGGTCCGGACCGAGAGGGTTCGCGGCGGAAAGCAGATGCACGCGGCGCGGCGCGGCGGAGAGGCGGGGCATGGGGTCCTCGAAGAATCCGGGGGGCGAGTATAATCGCGGGATGCTGCGGATCGGGCCCATTCGACTGAGTTTTCCGGTGGTTCAGGCGGCGCTGTCGGGGTACAGCGACGCCGCGATGCGTCTGATCGCGCGCCGGCACGGCGCGCCGTACGCCCTGCACGAGGTGGTGCTCGACCGGCTGGTGATCGAGCCGGGGCGCAAGCGCCGCAAGATGTTCAGCCTGTGCGCCGAGGACCACCCGGTCGGCGGACAGCTCATGGGCGCCGAGCCGGAGCGCTTCGCGGCGGCCGCCGAGATCATGGCCGCGAGCGGCTTCGACGTGATCGACATCAACTTCGGCTGCCCGGTGCGCAAGGTGCTTGGGCGCTGCCGCGGCGGCTTCCTGCTTTCGGAGCCGCAGACGGCGCTGGAGATCATCCGCGGCGTGCGCGGCGCGGTGCCGCCGCACGTGCCCGTGACGCTGAAGATGCGCCGGGGCATGGACGACACGGCGCATAGCGAGCGGGCGTTCTTCCGCATCCTCGACGCGGCGCTGGAGGCGGGCCTGGCGGCGGTGACGGTTCACGGGCGCACCGTGCAGCAGCGCTACGTCGGCCCCAGCAACTGGCGCTTCCTCGAACGCGTCAAGCGCCATGCCGGCGACGCCACGATCCTCGGCAGCGGCGACCTCTTCACCGCCGAAGACGTCGTGCGCATGCTGAACGAGACGGGCGTGGACGGCGTGACGGTGGCGCGCGGCTGCATCGGCAACCCGTGGATCTTCGGCGAGGCCCGGGCGCTGCTCGCGGGGCGCGAGCCGCCCGAGCCCCCGAGCGTGGCGGAGCAGGGCCGGACGATCCGTGAGCATTTCGGGCTGTGCGCGGCGCTGCACGGCGAGGCGCTCGCCGGAAGGCTCATGCGCAAGTTCGGCATCAAGTACTGCGAGCGGCACCCGCAGGCGGCGCAGGTGCGCGAGGCGTTCATCCGGGCGCGCAGCACGGACGAGTGGCTGCGCGCCCTGGCGGAGTGGTATGACCCGTGGCGGCCGTGGCCGCCGGGCGTGCGGAAGAGCGGACCGGGGGAGCTGATCGCGGCGGGCGCGTCGCTCTGACTGCGCCGGTCGCGCGTGGAGCACGGGCGGCATGACGATTCATCCGACAGCCATTGTCGATCGCCGGGCCGAGCTCGACGCGAGCGTCGAGGTGGGGGCGTACGCGATCATTGAGGCGGACGTGCGCATCGGGGCGGGGACGCGCATCTGGCCGCACGCCTACGTGGCGCGCTACACAACGCTCGGCGCCCGCTGCCAGGTGCACCCGTTCGCCGTCGTCGGGCACTTGCCGCAGGACGTCAAGTACCGCGACGCGCCGAGCTACGCCGAGGTCGGCGACGACACGGTCGTCCGCGAGCACGCCACGATTCACCGCGCAACGGAGCCCGATTCGCGCACGATCGTCGGGGCGCGCTGCCTGCTGATGTCCACGGCCCACGTGGCCCACAACTGCGTCGTCGCCGACGACGTCATCATGGCCAACGGCGCCCTGCTGGGCGGGCACACGCGCGTCGGCCCGCGCGCCTTCCTCAGCGGCAATTGCGCCGTGCACCAGTTCACACGCGTCGGCGAGCTGGCCATGATCGGCGGCGGCGCGATGGTCGTGGGCGACGTGCCGCCATTTATGACCGTGCTCGGACGCGCCGTCGTCGGCCTGAACGTGATCGGCATGCGCCGCGCCGGCGTCTCCGCGGCGGAGCGCGATGAACTCCGCCGCGCCTTCCAGACGCTCTACCGCGGCCATTACCCCTGGCGCCGGGCGGTGGTCGAAGTGACCACGCGCTGCCAGACCCCAGCCGGCCGCCGGCTCGCCGATTTCCTTGGCACCCCGGCGCGGCGCGGCTTCCTCCACGGCGTGCGCCCGCTTGGCCAGCCCGACGCAGGCGATTCGGCGTGAGAATCCTCGTCGCATTCGACAAACTCAAGCACGCGCTGTCCGCCGAGGCCGCGTGCCGGGCCGTGGCCGACGGCATCCGCCGGGCCGCGCCCGACGCGGATCTGCGTCTGCGTCCATTGGGCGACGGCGGCGAAGGCACTGGCGCCGTGCTGGCCGACGCGCTGGGCGCCGCCGCATCGAGCGCGGTCGTGCAGGACCCGCTCGGCCGCTCGCGCGCCGCAACCTGGTGGTTTGCGGCGCGGCAGCGCCTGAGCATCGTCGAATCGGCCCAGGCCGCCGGCTTGGCTCTGCTCGCCTCCTCCGAGCGCGACCCGCTTCGCGCATCCACATACGGCGTGGGCGAGCTGGTCTCCGCCGCGGCGGCGAAACCTTGCGAACAGGTCCTGCTGGGAGTGGGCGGCACAGCCACCGTTGACGGCGGCGCTGGCTGCCTGCAAGCGCTGGGATGGCGCCTGTTGACGCATGACGGCGCGGCCCTGGCGCGACCCGTCGGCGGCGGCGACCTCGAGCACGTCTCGACCATCGAGCCGCCGGCGCGCTTGCCCCCGGCTCCGCTCCGCGTCCTGTGCGATGTTGACAATCCACTGCTCGGACCGAGCGGCGCCGCCGCCGTGTACGCCCCGCAGAAAGGCGCCGGCGCCGAGGCGGTCGCGCGGCTCGAGCGCGGGCTTCGGAACTGGGCGCGTGTGCTGGCGCGGACCACGGGGCGCGACGTCGCGGATCGACCGGGCGCCGGCGCGGGAGGCGGACTGGCCGCCGGCCTGGCCGCGGGGCTTGACGCCGCGCTGTATCGCGGCGGCGACGAAGTGGCTGAGCTGGCCGGCCTGGCGACCCTGGTGCGCGACTGCGACCTGTGCCTGACCGGCGAGGGCCGGCTCGACGCCCAGACGCTGCGCGGCAAGGTCGTCGCTGCCGTGGCCCGGACGGCGCGGGCCGCGCGTGTGCCGTGTGTGGCGCTCGTCGGCGAAGTCCGCCCGCCGCCCGGGCTCGACACGCCCGAGCTAACCGCGCGGCTCGGCCTGCGGGAGATCGTCGTGATCACACCGGCGGGCTGCACGCCCGCCGCGGCGCTGGCTGGCGCGGCCGACAACCTTCGCTGTGCGGCGGCGCGGCTCATGGAGCGCCTCACGGCCGGCGATCAGACCGCGCAGCGGGAGCAAACAGGATGCTGATGCTGCTCGCGTGCACGCTGGTCGCATCCGCCGACCCCGGCGTGTTGACGCCGTGCTGGACGGCGCGCATTGGCGGCGGCGTCGAATGGTGCGAGGCGCTGGAAGACGAAGCCGGCAGCCGGCTGCTTGTCTGCACGCGCGAGCACGCGCTTCACCTGCTTGACGCCCGGAACGGCAGTCCGTTGGCCGATCGCCCGGCGCGGGTGGGACGTGGGGCGCGCTTCGCCGGCCACGCCGCCGGACGCGCGTACGTCGTCGACCGGTACACCGTCCATTGCTTCGTCACGACGCCGCACGAGGCCGCGGCGCGGGCCGGCGGGCTCCTGTGGTCCGCCGGGCAGGCGCCCGCGCCGACCGAGCGAAAAGACGCAGACCCCGAGTTTCTGTTGCAGATTCTGGCCGCGTGCGTGACGGATGCCGGCGTCGTCTTCGCCCGCAGCGACGGCCGCGTGGGCGTGCTCGACGCCGCAACCGGCGAACTGCGCCGAAGCTGGCAACTGCCGCCGCTGGCGGAGGCGCGCCTGCATGGCGAGGGAGGGACGATTGGTCTCGTGGCCGTCGCCGAAGGCAGCGGGCTTGCGAGCGTGTGGCCGGCCGATGCGCCGCGCCCGCCCGCGCGTCTGGCGCTGAACCGGTCCGCTCCGGCGTGGAGCGCGCTCGCCGCCGGACGCCTGGCCCTGCTGTGGCCGGACGAAGTGCGGATGGTGGAAGCGGGCGGCGCGGCCTGTGCCGCTCGGGCCCCGTCGGGCCGCTTCATGGCCGGCGCTGCGCAGGCCGTCGCCTGGCGCGGCGAAGCGGACCCAGGCACGGCAGTCTGGCTGGGCCGCGACGACGGGGGCATCAGCCGAGTCGATGCCGCGGGCGTCGCGACCGAGCCCCTGGCCGACGCGCCGCGCGCCGCCGTCACCCTCCTGCGGGCCGGGCGCAACGCGGTGACGTGTGCCGCTGGAGACGAGTTGAGGCTGTGGAACGCGGCGGATGGCCGGGCCGTGGCGCGCGAGCGGCTCCCGCGCCGGGCGGAGATCGTGGCGCTGCACGCGGCCGGAGCGCGGGCACTTGCCGTGCGGCGGGCCGCGGGGCGCCAGCCTGCGGAAAACCCGGCGGAATACGCACTGCTGTGGTGCGACGCGGACAGCCAAGGCCCGCCGGGCGGCGAGCGCGGGTTTCACAGCGCACGGCTTGCCGAAGCAGACGAGGTGACGAGCACGGCATGGATGCGCGACCGCCTGGTACTGATCGAGCGCGGGGCGCTGCGAGCCTACCAGTTGCCGCAATGATCGGGCCGTGTCATCTCTCCAGGAACTCCGCCAGGACGGCGCGCCGGGCGGCCCGCTGGGCCTCGACTCGCCGATCGGGTCGAGCCTGCCGCCGGTCGCGGAACGTCGGCAGCAGCGACTCGTACGAGAACAGCGCGAAGTCTCCGCCCCATTCGGCGCAGGCGGCGAGCTGCTCGCGCAGCGCGGCGGGTCGTTCGAGTCGATAGACGCCGATGCCGGGCACGACCCGCCCGCCGAGCGCGTGATACCCCGCGACGTTTCGGCGGAACTCGTCGGCGGCGGTGCGGTAGGCCATGGGATAGGCGACATCGATGAGGCCGGCGGCGAGCCACCCCGGGCCGTTCTGGAGATAGTCGCGATAGCCGGCGCCGGCGTCTCCCCAGAGCGCGGCGCTGAGCGTGGCCCGCGGCCGCGCGCGGCGCAGCATGTCACGGATGTCGGCGACCAGGCGCGTGAGCTGATTGGCGCGCCAGTGGCGCCAGGCGTCGTCGTCGTCGTCGGGGCTGCGTCCGCACTGGCGCTGATAGGCCGCCAGCGTCGCCGCGTCGCGCGGGAAGCGCGAGGCGGCGCCGGGCGTGGCATCCCAGGCGAAGCGGACGTAGTCGAGGTGCAGCCCGTCGATGCCGTAGGCGCGCGCCAGCTCTTCGAGCACTGCGACGATGTGCGCTCGCACCTCGGGAAGGCACGGATTCAGAATGACGTAGTGCTCGTTGAGGGCCTGGCGAGCGCCCTGCTGGTCGTGCAGGAACCACTCCGGGTGCGCGTGGTAGACGTGCGAGAGATCGCGCGGGGGCGTTCGGCCGTACCAGCCCGGCGTGACGTTGACCCAGGCTTCGATCCGCAGGCCATTCTCGCGAGCGGCCTCGATCGCCACCGCCAGCGGATCGAAACCCGGATCGCGCTCGTCGAACTCGCGCAGCCAGGTCTCGTGCGCCGACGCGTAGGCGACCGTCGCTTCGCCGCGAACCTGGAACAGCACGGTGTTGAGGCCCAGCGCGCGGCACTGCGCCATGATCTCGCGCACGTCCTCGGCCGTGCGGTAGTGGAAACGCGCCACCCATACCGCACGCGTCGCCGGCGCGGGCGGCATCGCGGGCGGGCGGGCCGCCGCCGCGATCGGGCCGGCCTGACCGCAACCCGCTCCCGCCACCGACATTACCAGGATCGCCACGCGCAGCGCCAACCGGGCACACTTTGACACCCGACGCGTCATGCGATACCCATTATGCCGGAAAACCTGGCGGGGCGGACGGGCCGCCAACCTCTACTGCCATACGGGGCCGGGCCTTGACGGCTGCAATGGCCCCTCTCTCGCCGGATGGGGCCGGTATGGGAAACCAAACGATGAAACCGAATCCGACGGTCAGACCTCGTCTCAGCTTGTCTCGCGCGCAGGCGATCCGACGGTCGCCGGGCCGCCGCGGCGCTCTACTCGGCGTCGTGCTGCTCGCCGGCGTCGCAGCCGACGGCCGCGCCGCGCCGCAGGATGGCCAGCCGCGGCCGGGCGCGATCATTCCGCGCAAGCTGATCTTCGGAAACCCGGAGCGTTCGTCCCCGGCGCTGAGCCCGGACGGCAAGCGGCTGGCGTTCCTGGCGCCGGACGAGGGCGTGATGAACATCTGGGTGGCCCCCGGGCGCGATATCCGCGAGGCCAAGCCCGTCACGCGCGACCGCGGCCGCGGCATCCGCACCTACTTCTGGGCCTACACCAACGACGACCTGATCTACGTCCAGGACAAGGACGGCGACGAGAACTGGCGCGTCTACCGGCTGAACCTGGCCTCCGGCGAGGTGAGGGACCTGACGCCCTTCGACGGCGTGCAGGCCCGCATCCAGGAAGTCAGCTACAAGCGGCCCAACGCCATCCTGGTCGGCGTCAACAACCGCGATCCACGCCTGCACGACATCCACCTGGTCGAGCTCGCCAGCGGAGACATGACGCTGGTGCAGCGCAATGACGGCGAGAAAGACGGCGGGTTCGTCGGCTTCATCACCGACGCCGACTTCGCGGTGCGCTTCGGCCTGCGCATGCTACCCGACGGCGGGCAGGAGATCCTGCGGCGCGAGGCCGACGGCGAGTTCGCCTCCTTCATCAGGATCGACGCCGACGACGCCCTGACCACGCAGCCGCTGGGATTCAACGACGCCGGCGACGTGCTGTACATGCTCGACAGCCGCGAGCGCGACACGGCCGCGCTCGTGTCGGTGGACCCAGCGACCGGCCGGACGACGCCGCTGGTCTTCGATCCCAAGGCCGACATCCAGGACGTGATCTCACACCCGCGCACCCGGCAGATCCAGGCGGCGGCCAGCGTGTACGACCGGCAGAAGTGGTTCATCCTCGACAACGACATCCGCGCGAACATCGACGGCCTGCGGTCGATCGTCGACGGAGAGCTCGACGTCGTCAGCCGCTCTCTCGACGACCAGCACTGGATCGTGTCGTTCACGATCGACCGCGACTCGACGCGCTATTACTACTACGACCGCGCGACGCGCAGCGGGCCGCTGCTCTTCAGCGCCCGGCCCTCGCTCCCGCGCACCCTGCTCACCGGAATGACCCCGGTCGTCATCAAGTCCCGCGACGGACTCGAGCTCGTCAGCTACCTCACCCTGCCGAAGGGCGCCGACACCGAAAAACCCGGTCGCCCCGACCAGCCCCTGCCCATGGTGCTGATGGTCCACGGCGGACCCTGGGGGCGCGACACCTGGGGCTACAACCCCCATCACCAGTGGCTCGCCAACCGAGGATACGCCGTCCTCAGCGTCAACTTCCGCGGCTCGACCGGCTTCGGCAAGCGCTTCGTCAACGCCGCCGACAAGGAATGGGCCGGGAAGATGCACGACGACCTCATCGACGCCGTCCGCTGGGCCGTGGACCAGGGCGTCGCCGATCCCAAGCGCGTCGCCATCATGGGCGGCAGCTACGGCGGATATGCGGCGTTGGCGGGACTGACGTTCACGCCCGACGTGTTCGCCTGCGGCGTGGCGATCGTCGGTCCGTCGAACCTGGTGACGCTGCTGGAGTCGATCCCGCCCTACTGGTCGCCGATGATCTCGCTGTTCACCAGGCGCGTCGGGGATCATCGCACCGAGGAAGGGCGGCAGTTCCTGCGGGAGCGCAGCCCGCTGACGTTCGTCGATCGGATCCGCAAGCCGCTGCTGATCGGCCAGGGGGCGAACGATCCGCGCGTCAAGCAGGCCGAGTCGGACCAGATCGTGCAGGCGATGCAGAGCCGCAACATCCCGGTTACTTACGTGCTATATCCTGACGAGGGCCATGGATTCGCTCGTCCAGAGAACCGCCTCTCGTTCTACGCCGTCGCGGAGGCGTTTCTCGCCGAGCACCTGGGAGGTCGAGCGGAGCCGTTCGGCGATGACTTCAAGGGATCGAGCATCACCGTGCCGGTGGGCGCCGACGAGATCGCGCGACTGAAGGAATCGCTTCCCTGAGAATGCCTAACCCCGTCGCCGTCGGGGCGGCGGTGTCTTGTTTCATGGGCCGACCGCCGCGCTTGATCGCGGATAGGAGCTTGACGATGGCACAGCCGATTCCCGCCGGACACGAAGGTCTCATCCCGCACCTGGTCGTCGACAACGCGGCCAAGGCGCTCGAGTTCTACAAGAAGGCCTTCGGCGCCGAGCCGATCATGGCCATGCCCGCGCCCGATGGCAGAATCATGCACGCCGAATTCACTGTCGGCGGGCGACCGATCTACCTGTGCGACGACTTTCCAGAGTACTGCGGCGGCCAGCCGAAAACGCCGACCGCGCTGAAGGCCAGCCCGGTGACGATCCACCAGTATGTCCGCGACTGCGACGCCGCCATCAAGCGCGCCGCCGACGCCGGCGCCACCGTCACCATGCCCGCCAGCGACATGTTCTGGGGTGATCGCTATGGCAAGGTGACCGATCCGTTCGGACATGAATGGTCCTTCGCCACGCATCAGAAGGACCTGACGCCCGAGCAGATCGCCCAGGCCGCCGCGGCGGCGTTCAGCCACTAGGCGGTCCGATGGTCGCGGCGCGACCTCAGATTGAGGGCTGCGGAGGTGCCGCCGTGCTGGTGCGCGAACAAGCTCACCGGCGCGGCGCCCACTCGTCCGCTACCGATCCAACCCGCCCTTGAGCGGCTTCTTCCGCGGCTTGGCGGTCTTGGCCCCGGCCGCGCGTGGCCCGTGCCCCGCGTCGTGACCCTGCCCGTGATGGCCGGCGGCGTGGTCATGGTCGCTGGCCGCCGCTACCGGCTCGCTCGACAGGCGCATGCTGAGCGAGATGCGTCGCTGCTGCGGATCGACGGACTTGATGCGGACCTGGATGACGTCGTCGGGCTTGCACACGTCGCCGGGCGTGCGGACGCGCTTGTCGCTCATCTCGGAGACGTGCACGAGCCCCTCGACGCCCTCTTCGAGCTGGACGAATGCGCCGAAGTCTGACAGCCGCGTGACGCGGCCGCTGACGACGTGGTCGGGCTGATAACGCTCCGCGACGTCGTGCCACGGGTCGGCGCCGAGCGCCTTGAGGCTCAGCGTCAGCTTGCGCTTCTCCGGGTCGATCGCGATGATCGCCACCCGCACCGAGTCACCCTCCTTCAGCAGCTCCTTCGGGTGGCGCACGCGCTGCGTCCAGCTCAGCTCGCTCAGTGGCAAGAGCCCCTCGACCCCTGGCTCGAGCTCGACGAACGCCCCGAAGTCCATCAGCCGCAGCACGCGACCGTCCACCGTCTTGCCCACGGGGTAGTTGGCCGGCGCGAGGTTCCACGGGTCCGCGGCGAGCTGCTTCATGCCCAGCGATATCCGGTCCTTGACCATGTCGATCTTCAGGACCTGCACCTCTACCTGCTGGCCCACCTTCAGCACGTCCGACACCCTGCCCACCCGGCCGTAGCTGATGTCGCTGACGTGCAGCAGCCCGTCGAGGCCGCCCAGGTCCACGAACGCCCCGAAGTCCGTCAGCCGCCGCACGACCCCGTGACGCACCTGCCCCTCCGCCAGCGAGTACTTCAGCTCCTGGCGCTGCGTCTCGCGCTCTTTCTCCAGCACGCGCCGGCGACTGACCACCACGGTCTTGCCCTTGCGATCGATCTCGGTCACCTGACATTCGAGCCGGCGGCCGAGGTAGGGCGTGAAGTCCTCGACGCGATTCAGCTCGACCTGGCTTTTGGGCATGAACGCCCGGATCCCCTTGGCTTGCAGCTCAAGCCCGCCCAGGTTCACGCCTGTCACGCGCGCTTCCAGCACGTCGCCAACGTGCAGCGACGCAAAATCAGCGTCCACCCGCACCTGCCGCAACGACAACCGCACCTGCCCCGAGTCGGCATCCACGCCGTGCATCATGAACGTGTGCAACTGCCCCACCGCCGGCGGCTCGTCGGGCTCGAACTCGTCGAGCGCGATGAAGGCCTCGCTCTTGCCGCCGATGTCCACGAGGACTTCGCCGCCGCGGATCTCGACGATGCGGCCGTGGATGCGGCCGTGCTCGTCCGGGGCCGCCCGCGTGGGCGCGACGTTCGCCATCGCCGCGAGGTCCTCGCTGCTGAAGCCGGCCAGGGCCTGGTCGATCGCCTCGTTCACGTCCGGCTGAAGCTCGTTGGGATCGATGCTCACAAGTACACCATCATAAGAGGAAACGGAGGTTCAAATCGGTTCGAATGGCGGCATCCGGGTTACGCCCAAGGAGAATCGTACCTTACGATCCGCGATTAACAAGCCGATTCCCCGCGCCCCGTCCGCCGCCAGAAACGCCGCCGTTCCGGCACCGGCCCCAGAATAGATGCGGCAGCGCGCGACTACGGCGTATTCGGGTTCGAGGGCGGCGCGGCGGGCACGCCCAGAACCGCGCGGACAGGCCTCGCGCCGCCCTCCGGCCGCGCCTGCCAGCGCCGATTCACCTCGAAGGCGCTGATATCGGCGACGGTCGTGCGCTGGAGGAAGTCGACCTGACGCTGGCGGTGCGCCGTCCAGAACTGGTGTGCCGGGCAGGCGCGCTCGTCGCTGCACTCGGCCACGCCAAGCATGCAGCGCGGCGTGACGATCGGGTCGTCGAGCGCGACGCACAGGTCAAACAGGCTGGTTTCGCCGGGGCTGCGCGCCAGCGTTGTTCCGCCGCCGACGCCCCGTTGCGTCGAGACGATGCCCTTGCGCGCCAGCGCGTTGATGATCTTGGCCAGGTAGGGAGCCGGGATGTCGCAGTCCCGGGCGATGTCCCGGACCAGTACGGGCCGGCCGCCCGCGGCGGCGATTCGTCCAAGGGCACAGGCGGCGTAGCCGACAGCTTGGCTGAGCATGGGGGCTCCGTTTCGCGGAATCTTGCGAGAAAAGGAGGCGCAAGTCAACTGAATTGGTTCACGCGATGGTCCGAAGAAGACACACGATCACGGGCTCGAAGGCCGCCGCCTTACTTTCGTGCGCTCGTCTCCGCCGATAAGTACTGGCACTTCCAAACGTGGCGTTGGGTCGACCCGCCGCGTTCGGGTCCCCCAGCCAGCCCGCATGCGAACCGGCGGACTTGACAGGTTTACTCGACTGCCCACATACTCCGATACATGAGTTAACGACCAGGTACTCTGCTTTGCCCGCGCTTTTTGGTCGGGCCGGAGAGCGCTTCGCATGTCACATTCGAACTTGGCCGCCGGACCGGCGGCCACCGCCGATACTTCCGGGCAAGCGCGGCGGCTGGAAGTGTCTGAGCGGGTGGATGCGTTCCGCTATGACGACACGATCAGCCGGGCCTTTCTGTGGGCGACGTTCGTCTGGGGCCTGGTGGCGACGCTGGTCGGGCTGATCGTCGCACTGCAACTCGTGCTGCCGTCGGCGTTGGCGTACGAGGCGAACCTTTGGGGGATCACGTTCCACCCGTTCGCCTGGCTGGGCTTCCTGACGACGACGGAGTTTCTGACGTTCGGGCGCCTGCGGCCGCTGCACACGAACGCGGCCATCTTCGCCTTCGCCGGCAACGCGATCTTCGTCGCGATCTATTACTCGACGCAGCGCCTGTGCAAGGCGCGGATGTTCAGCACCCTGCTGAGCTGGCTGCACTTCTGGGGCTGGCAGGCGATCATTGTCGCGGCTGCCGTCACGCTCCCCCTCGGCCTGACGCAATCCAAGGAATACGCCGAGCTGATCTGGCCGATCGACGTCGCCATCGCGATCGTCTGGGTCATCTTCGCGGTCAATTTCTTCGGCACGCTGGCGCGGCGGCGCGAGCGGCACATGTACGTGGCGATCTGGTTCTACATCGCCACCATCGTCACGGTCGCCATCCTGCACATTTTCAACAGCCTGGCGCTGCCGGCGAGCTGGGTGAAGAGCTACCCCGTGTACGCGGGGGCGCAGGACGCGTTCATGCAGTGGTGGTACGGCCACAACGCGGTGGCGTTCTTCCTGACGACCCCGTTCCTCGGCCTCATGTACTACTTCCTGCCCAAGGCCGCCGAGCGCCCCGTGTTCAGCTACCGCCTGAGCATGGTGCACTTCTGGAGCCTCGTGTTCATCTACATCTGGGCCGGGCCGCACCACCTGCACTACACGGCCGTCCCCGCCTGGGCCAGCACGCTCGGCATGCTCTTCAGCCTGATGCTCTGGATGCCGAGCTGGGGCGGCATGATCAACGGGCTCTTCACGCTGCGCGGCGTGTGGCACAAGGTGACGGCCGACCCCGTGCTGAAGTTCTTCGTGGTCGGCGTCACCTTCTACGGCATGTCCACGCTTGAAGGCCCCACCCTGAGCATCAAGAGCGTCAACGCCCTCTCGCACTACACCGACTGGACCATCGCCCACGTCCACGGCGGGGCGCTGGGCTGGAATGGCTTCATGACCTTCGGCATGATCTACTGGCTGCTGCCGCGCCTCTTCCAGACTGAGCTGTGGAGCCGCAAGCTCGCCTCGACGCATTTCTGGGTCGGCACCCTCGGAATCCTCCTCTACATCATCCCGATCTACTCCGGCGGCATCATGCAGGGCCTCATGTGGCGCGGCCTCGACGCCAGCGGCCGCCTCGCCTACCCCGACTTCATCGACACCGTCATGGCCCTGATGCCCTTGTACTGGCTGCGCCTCCTCGGCGGATCGCTCTTCGTCGCCGGCATTCTCATGCTCGGCGTCAATTTCTACATGACCTGGCGCACGCGCCCCGCCGCTTACGACCAGCCGATCATCCAGGCCCCGCCGCTGGCCCGCCCCTATTTCGATCCGCCGCCGCCGCCCTCGCGCATCGGCGGCCACGTCGTGGCGCTGGCGCACCGGCTGGACGTCTGGAGCCAGGCCGCCTGGCACCGCCGCTGGGAGCGGCTGCCGCTACGGTTCACGGTCTGGACGACCATCGCGGTCGTGGCGGCGTCGTTGTTCGAGGTCATCCCGACCTTCCTGATCAAGTCGAACGTGCCCACGATCGCCAGCGTTCAGCCCTACACGCCGCTGGAGCTGCACGGCCGCGACATCTACGTCGCCGAGGGCTGCTACAACTGCCATTCGCAGATGATCCGCCCGATCATCTCCGAGACGAAGCGCTACGGCGAGTACAGCAAGCCGGGCGAGTTCGTCTACGACCGCCCGTTCCAGTGGGGCAGCCGGCGCATCGGTCCCGACTTGGCCCGCGAGGGCGGCAAGCAGTCGAATCTGTGGCACGTCCTGCACTTCGAGGATCCCAGACAGGTCACGCCCAGGTCGATCATGCCCGCGTATCCCCACCTGCTGACAAGGCGGATCGACTTCGACGCCATCTCCGCCAGTATCGAGACCATGCGCAGACTCGGCGTGCCGTACGACGGCGCCACGCGGCGCGGCGCGGCCGACCTGGCGCGCGCCCAGGCGGCCGAGATCGCCGCCACCATCGTCGCCCAGGGCGGTAAGAGCGGCCTCGAGGACAAGGAAGTCGTCGCCCTCATCGCCTACCTGCAACGCCTGGGGACCGATCTGTTCAAGCCGCCGCCGGAGCCACCGGGGGGGCCGGCGGCGGCCATGGGCAGCGCCGGCGGAGGTGGGCGATGAGCTACGCCGAGCTTTCGCTGCTGATCTTCTTCGCGGTCTTCATCGCCGTGCTCGTGCGCGTGACGCTGTATCCGCAGGCGAGCGTCCGGCGCTTCGCGCGCCTGCCGCTCGACGACGGGGAATCGCCCGGCGCGGAGGCAGGCGAGCATGGCGGGCGCGCCGCGAGAGCGCGCCGGGAGCACGAGTCATGAACGGCATTCCGAGCGAATCTGCCAGGAACGACGTCGACGTCCTGCTCGAGCACAACTACGACGGGATCCAGGAGTACGACAACCCGACGCCCGGCTGGTGGTGGTGGATCTTCATCGCCACGTTCGTCTTCAGCGTCGTGTACTTCATCTTCTTCCAGTTCAGCCCGGTCTCGTGGACCATTCACGAGAGCTACGACGTCGCGACGGCGGAGCTGCTCCGGCGGCAGTTCGGCGACCTGAGGCTCGAGCCGGACGAGGCGACGATCCTGCGTTACATGAACGAGCCGGAGTGGCTGCTCGTGGGGCGCTCGGTGTTTCAGGGCAAGTGCACACAGTGTCACGGGCGCAACGGCGAAGGGCTGGTCGGGCCGAACATGACCGACGATCACTATAAGAACGTCAAAAAGGTGTCCGACATCGCCCAGGTGATCGCCAACGGCGCCGCCAACGGCGCCATGCCCGCCCACAAGAACCAGCTGCACCCGAACGAGATCGTCCTCACGGCCTCATACATCGCCTCGCTGCGCGGTATGAATCTCCCCGGGCGCGCCCCGGAGGGAGAGATCATCCCTCCCTGGCCCGCGCCTCCCGCGCCGCCGCGGAATGACCAGGCGACCGACGAGCCGAGGTAGCGACCCGGCATGGCGAACCTGACCGTCCTGCAACCCGACGCACCAGTGCTTTCGACGCTCAACCGCGACGGGACGCGCCGCTGGCTCAAGCCCCGCGTCTCGCAGGGAGTCTTCCTCACGGCGCGCCGCGCCGTCGCGTACGTCCTGATCCTCGTCTTCACCCTCGTCCCGTTCCTCAAGATCAGCGGCCGGCCGGTGCTGCTGCTGGACGTGGTGCGGCGGGAGTTCACCTTCTTCGGCGTGACGTTCCTGCCGACGGACACGATCCTGTTGGCGCTGCTGATGCTGGCCATCTTCGTGGGCGTCTTCCTGGTGACGGCCCTGCTCGGCCGCGCCTGGTGCGGCTGGGCCTGCCCCCAGACCGTCTACCTCGAGTTCGTCTACCGGCCGATCGAGCGCCTGGTCGAGGGCACCCTCGGCCGCGGCGGACGGCGGGCGGCCGCGGCCACGGCGCCGCGCGCGATCCTGAAGGCCCTGCTCTACTTCGTCGTGTCGTTCTATCTGGCAAACACCTTTCTGGCGTACTTCGTGCCGGTCGAGGAGCTGCTGGAATGGGTCCGGCGGTCGCCCATCGAGCATCCGGGCTCCTTCGGGCTGGTGCTCGTGACGACCGGAGCGATGCTGTTCAACTTCGCCTATTTCCGCGAGCAGACGTGCGTGCTGGCGTGTCCCTACGGGCGCTTCCAGTCCGTGCTGCTGGATCCCAGCTCGCTGATCATCAGCTACGACGCGGCGCGCGGGGAGCCGCGCGCGAAGGGGCGAAGGCCGAAGCGCGACGTGCGAAGCGATGAGCAGGGCCGATCGGCCGCGCCTCGCGCGGGTCTCGGCGATTGCGTCGACTGCGGCCTGTGCGTCATCACCTGTCCGACGGGCATCGACATCCGCGACGGGCTCCAGATGGAGTGCGTCGCCTGCGCGCAGTGCATCGACGCTTGTGACGATGTCATGCGCCGCGTCGGGCTCCCCACCGGCCTGATCCGCTACACGTCGCAGGGCGCCCTGGCCGGAAAGCCCGCGCGCGTTCTCAGGCCGCGCGTGCTGCTTTATAGCGCGATCCTCGCCGTGCTGGTCACCGCCATGATGCTGGCGGCGCGCGGCGCGGCCCAACCCGAAATCAAGATCCTCCGCGGCCCCGGGCTGCCCTACGCGCGCATGCCCGACGGCATGATCGCCAACAACCTGCGCCTCCGTATTCAGAACCGCACCGACCAGACGCTGCGCTTCTCCGTCGACGCCGTCGACGCGCCCGCCGGAACCCAGCTCGACTTCGACGTCGAGCGGCTCGAAGTCGCCGCCGGCCGGGCCCGTGAGGAGCCGCTGCTGATCCGCATCCCGCCCACCGCCCTGCATCACGGCAAATGCGATGTGCAGTTGCGCGTCAGCGCCGGCGAGCGTTACTCCAGGACCATCAGCTACCGCCTGCTCGGACCGGAGCACCCATGAGCACCTTCGACAACAACGGCCGTCCATCCGGCCCGCGCGCCGCCGCCGCGCCGCCGGCGATCCGCGCCCTTTCCCCTGGGCCAGCGCCGCCGAGGCCCCGCGCCTGGCTCTGGCCGGCCATCATCCTCGGGCTGCTTGGCGGCCAGGTGGCGCTCAGCGCGATCATGATCTACGTCGCCAGCAGCGACCCCTCGTTCGCCGTCGAGCCCGACTACTACCAACGCGCCGTCCGTTGGGACCAGCACAGCCGAGGCGCGGAACTGGCCGCAAGCGTGGCCATCGCCGGCGCGACGGCTGACGGCGAGCGCGAGGCGCGATTCACGATCCGCGAGGCCGATGGGCGCCTTTTGCGCGGCGCGGCCGTGACGGTCGTGGCGTTTCACCACGGCCGCGCTGCCCAGCGCAGGCAGGCAACGCTGACGGAGACAAACGAGGGCGTGTACGCGGCACGCCTGCCGCTGCTGCGTGCCGGACTTTGGGAGTTTCGGCTGACAATCCAGCGCGACGGCCGCGCGCGGCATTGCACGCTGGTCGAGGACGTCGCCCCGGCCTCGGGAAGGCGCTGATGTTCGCGCTCCTGGGAACGGTGCTGCTGGCAAGCCTGGCGGGCAGCCTGCACTGCGTCGGCATGTGCGGCCCCTTGGCTGTGCTCGCAACCAGTCGGTGGGCCCGTGGCGGAAACCCGGCGCCTTGTGCGCCCACACGCCCGCTGCCCGTCGTGGCGCGCCTTGGCGCGCTGCAAGCCGCGTATCACGGCGGCCGCTTGTCTGCATACGCGCTGCTGGGCGCCTTGGCCGGCGGCCTGGGTCAGGCGCTCGACCTGGCCGGCGGGGCGCTGGGCGCGCAGCGGGCGGCGGCGTGGCTGGCCGGTGCGACGATGATCGTGATCGGCCTGGCCGCGCTGGCCCGCGAGGCCGGCTTGCGCCTCGGCGCCCCGCGCGCCCCGGCCACCGTGCTGCGCCTGCTGAGCGCCGGGCACGCCGCGGTCGCCGGGCTGAACCCGCCGCTGCGGGCGGTGCTGGTCGGGCTGCTTTCGGCACTGCTGCCCTGCGGCTGGCTGTACGCGTTCGTGATCGTATCGGCGGGCACTGGGCACGCCTGGACCGGCGCGATCGTGATGGCGGCGTTCTGGCTCGGGACGGTTCCGGCGCTGGCCGGGGTCGGCTGGGGCGTGCAGCGCCTGGGCCGGCTGCTGGGGCCGCGCGTGGCGCTGGCGATGGCCGTCGTGGTCGTGCTGCTGGGTGTGCTGACGATCTCGCAGCGCCTGTCGCTGCCCGCGGGGACCCTGGCGGCGGGCGGCGCCGCGCCAGGCAGCATCGCCGAAGCGGCGCAGCGCGCCGCGTCGCTGGATTCCGGAAGGATGCCGTGCTGCGATGCCGGGCGCTGAGATCACCATTGACGCGCCGTCGCCGCGGGCGCAGGCCAGCGCCCCCGCCCGCCCTCAGGTCGCCTGCGCGCATTGCGGCCTGGCCGTGCCGTCCGGGCTGATCGATCCCGCCGCCGCGATGCAATTCTGCTGCAACGGCTGCCGCACGGTCCATGCCGTGATTCACGGCTGCGGACTCGAGCGCTTCTACCGCCTGCGCGCCGCCGATCCAGGCCGGGCCGCGGCGGCGGCGGTCAGCGGACGCACGTTCGGCGAGCTCGACGACCCGGCCTTTGCCGAACGCTGGGTCGAACACCGGCCCGACGGCCTGACGGCGACCGAACTGCTGCTCGAAGGCATTCATTGCGCCGCGTGCGTCTGGCTGGTCGAGAAGCTCCCGGCCGTCGCCCCAGGCGTCATCGAAGCCCGCCTCGATCTCCGCCGCGGCGTCGTGCGCGTCGTCTGGGACCCGCGCCGCACGCCGCTCTCGGCCGTGGCGCGGGCTCTCGACTCGCTGGGCTACACGCCGCACCCGGTGCGCGACGGCGAGACCCGCTCCATGCGCCGCCGCGAGGACCGCGCGTTCCTGGTCCGCATTGGAGTCGCGGGAGCGGCGGCCGGCAACGTGATGGTGCTGGCGTTCGCGCTGTACGGCGGGCTGTTCAGCGGGATCGAGGCCGAGTTCGCGGGCTATTTCCGGTGGATGAGCATGCTGCTGGGCGTGCTGGCGCTGGCGTGGCCGGGAAGCGTGTTCTTCCGCGGGGCCTGGGCGGCGCTGCGCACGCGCACCGCGCACCTCGACCTGCCGATCGCGCTCGGCCTGGCGGCGGGCGGCCTGATGGGCACGATCAACACGCTGCGCGGCGCCGGCGAGATCTACTTCGACTCGCTCACCGTCCTCGTGTTCCTGCTGCTCGTCGGCCGCTGGATCCAGCGCCGGCAACAACGCTGGGCCGCCGACGCCGTGCAACTGCTCTACACCCTGACACCGGCCTTCGCGCGGCGCATCGAGTCCGGCGGCGGACCGCCGCGCGACATCCCGCTCGAAGCCGTCCGCCGCGGCGACTTGCTCGAAGTGCGCGCCGGCGACACGATCCCCGTCGACGGAATCGTTGAGCTTGGCGCGTCGCGCGTCGACCAGGCCCTGCTCACCGGCGAGCCTCGCCCCGCCGCCGTCTCAACCGGCTCACGCGTCGCCGCCGGCACGCTCAACCTCGCCGCGGCGCTGCACGTGCGGGCTTCGGCGACCGGCGCGGACACGCGCGTCGGAAGGCTGATGGCGCTCGTCGAGCAATCCGCGCGGCGGCGCACCCCGATCGTCCAGTTCGCCGACGGCCTCGCCGGCTGGTTCACCATCGCGGTGATCACACTGGCGACCCTTACGCTCGGCGTCTGGCTGTGGCTCGACCCTGGCCACGCGGCGGAGCACACCGCGGCGCTGCTGATCGTCGCCTGCCCCTGCGCGCTGGGGCTGGCGACGCCGTTGGCCGTCGCCGTAGCCATCGGCCGGGCGGCACGCCAGGGCATCCTCATCAAGGGCGGCGACACGCTGGAGACGCTCAGCCGCCGCGGGCTCGTGCTGTTCGACAAGACCGGGACGCTCACGCAGGGCCGCGCGAGCCTCGTACGCTGGTCCGGCGACGCCTCGGCCCAGCCGCTGGTGGCGGCGCTCGAGGCTCACTCGTCGCATCCGATCGCCAAGGCCCTATGCGCGGCGTTCCGCGAAGAATCGCCCTTGCCGACGACTGATGTGACGCAGGTGAGCGGCGCGGGCGTGGAGGGACTGGTCGCGGGGCGGCGCGTACGGGTGGGGTCGATCGAGTACGTCCCGGAACCGGCGCGGGCGGCGTGCCATTGGCTGAACGAGGCCGTGGCACAATGCATCGCCGAGGGGCTGACACCCGTCGTTGTCTGCGTCGACGGCACGGTCGCGGCGCTGGCCGCGGTCGGCGACGCCGTGCGGCCGGATGCGCGCGAGGCAATCGCGGCACTGCGAGCGCGTGGCTGGCGCGCGGGCATCCTCTCCGGCGATCATCCGCAGGTCGTCGCGACCGTGGCGCGGCAGGTCGGCATCGACCCGCGCTTGGCGCACGGACACGTCAGCCCCGAGGCGAAGCTCGCCACCGTCGAAGCCGCCCGCCGCGTTGGCCCGGTCGTGATGATCGGCGACGGCGTGAATGACGCGGCGGCGTTGTCAGCGGCCAGCGTGGGGATCGCGGTGCAGGGCGGGGCGGAGGCGAGCCTGGCTGCGGCGCACGTCTATCTGAACCAGGCCGGCCTGGCCCCGGTCGTGGACCTGCTCGGCGCCAGCCGCCGGACGTTTCAGGCGATCCGATGCTGCCTGGCAACGTCGCTGACGTACAACGCCGCCGGGGTGCTGCTGGCGATCACGGGCGTTATCAATCCGCTGATTGCGGCGGTGCTGATGCCGCTGAGCTCGTTCACCGTGCTGTCGATCGCGCTGGGCGCGCGAACCTTCGCGGGCTCAGCGCCGCGGAGGGCGGCATGAGCGTCATCTACGTCATCCTGCCGCTGGCGATGCTGATGGGGGCGGCGGCCGTAGCCGCGTTCATCTGGGCGGTCCGCAGTGGGCAGTACGACGACGTCGACACGACGGCGCTGCGGCTCCTGCACGACGACGACGTCGAGCCGCCGCACCGGCCCAGATCGCACTCCCCGCGGCGCCAGCGTGGGCGTCACGAACCCTGAGCAGGCGGCCCACCAGCAGGCGCCGTTGTCGGCGCCAAGGCGGGCGACTGGCGCAGCCGCAGGCAGGCGGCGCGCACCTCCACGGGAATCGCCGCAAAGCCCGCGATGTTCAGCGGGCGCAGCGCGTCGGGCCGCCTGTGCCCGAGCGCCAGCAGCGTCTGCGAGATGCGCTCACGCTGCGCCGCGTCGAGCTTCGGCGATGCGAGCACGAGCAGGTCGGGCAAGGCGACGGTGCGGCCGAGAACGCGCATGCGGCCCCGCGTCAGGCTGTCGCCTCCCGCCGGCAGGCTCTCCCAGGCGGCCTCGTCGACGAAGCCGGCGTCGTAGCTGCCGTTGACCACGGCCTGCATCACGTCGCGCGGCTTCGGGAAGGTCCGCAGCGAGCCGGGCAGCGGCAGCACCTCCAGCGACAGGTCGCCGCGAGACAGGCCGTGCTCCCGCAGCAGTTCCAGGCCGGCGGCGTGGGCCCGCGCGTCGCGCTGCAAGCCGAACGCGACCTTCCGGCCGCGCAGGTCGGCGATCGTCTGCGCAGGGCTCGTCGCCGAGACGACCAGCAGCGCACTGCGCGCCGGACGAGCGGCCGCGTCGGTCGCGACGGCGATGACCTCGAAACGCTCCGGACCGGGCAGCAGCGCGTACTCGTGCGGCGAGAGGATCGCCACGCCGTAATGCCCATCGCGCAGGCAGGGCTCCAGTAGCGGGCGCAGGCACAGGTCGAGGCGCACGGGGCGCCCCAACTCCTGCTGCATGGCGTCGCGCAGCGCCTCGTACGGCCCGAGCGGGTTCAGCAGGTCCAGCGGGTTCTCGCCCGGGGCCACTTCCTGCCGCGCGACCAGCCCGATCAGCAGCACGTCCTGGCCGCCGCGGAAGCTCAGCAGCGGCAGCTCCAGCCGGCACCCCCACGCGCCCGCCAACACGCCCGCCAGCGCCAACGCCGCGGCCCTTCGATCGCGCCGCCCGGTCATTTTCAGCACCCCTTTTCGATTCATGCGGCGCTCAGCGGACAGCCTGCCCCTGCTCGGACAGGCGTTGCAGGGCGGATTGACGCCGAGCGCGAAAGGCCTCATCGATGGTGCGCGGGTCGCTGCGGCGCAGCACCAGGTCTCCGGACTCGAGCCGCAGCATCCGGCCGCGGGCATCCGCGTAAAGCAGTGTACTGCGGCTCGAGAAACCGTCCCGCACCTGGTAGGCGAACGCCTCGCCTCCCTCCGGCAGCGGCCGCGGCCCCAGCGGCTCGATCACCTGCGTCACCGTCGCCCGGCTCGCGACGTCATAGGTCACGAACGCCAGCGGCGCCCCCTGCGAACCGCCGATCAGCGCCGGCAGGACGCGCACCCACGCCAATCCCAGGTAACTCTCGTCCAGCGCCAGCGGCCGCCGCGGATCGGGCAGCGCCACGTCCAGGCTGCTGCGAAACGAGCACACGAGCTGGTTACCCTCGCGGATGCACTGGTCCACGGTCGTCTCGGGCAGCAGCCCCGGCCCGCCGCCCACCGTCGGGACGGGCGGCACGCGGCTGTGGGTGATCTCGTACAGGTCGCTGCGCAGGTCTTCGCTCGAGAACAGGTCAATGCTCGTGAACAGCGCCGAGCCATCGTCGCCGAAGCGCCAGCTCTGCTCGCGCACGCGCAGGCCCGGCTTCGGCCGGGCGCCCGCCTCGATTGTCGCCCGCTGCTCACGCTGGGCCCGGCGCACCAGGTACCCCACGGGCCGGTCCGCCAGGCGTATCTCGAAGTGCTGCTCCGCGGTGTCGATCGCTGCATCCGCCAGCCGCCGCGGCAGCTCGCGCGCGAACTCCACGCCGCGCTGCCGCGCCGCCTCCTGCTGCTGCGCCGCGCGCGGGTCGTACGTCACGCGCAGCGTCCCGATCAGCCGCTCGAACGCCGCGCGCACCGCCGCCCGGTCACGCTCGGGCCGCGCACCCAGCAGCGCCGCGTACGAAAACGCCCAGTACAGCCCGGCGTCGAACTCCACGCAGTAGTACAGCGTGTGCGTCCGCCCGCGCGGCACCTCGGCGTCGACGGCGACGATCGCCTCCGGGCGCGCGGCGTGCTCGTTGCCCACGACCTTGACGCGCTGCGTGTCCGAGAGGCGTCCCAGCTTCACCGCCAGGTCGTCGATCCAGAGCGGAAACGTCCGCGTCGCCGGCTCGCGGAACACCAGGATCTGAAGCGTCGCCCGCCCACCCGGTGCGCGGCCCTGCAACACGCCCAGGCTGCCTTCCGGCCCCGGAAACGCCGTCCGGTCATACATCCAGTCCGCCGGAATCTCGATCTCGAAACCGACCGTGTGGTCGGCGAAAAGCGCGAACGCGGGCGCGCCCGGCCTGGCCGAATCCTGCGCCGGCTGCGCGGCGGCCGTGCCGCAGCAGGCAACCGCCACCAGGCGCGCGGCCCACGCCAAACCACGCCGAGCGCTCCGCCGTGCGTTTCTCCCCAGCCCGGCGCCGTTTCGCACGCGCGACCTCCTTCGATCCATAGCATCGCGCCACGGCTGCCACGCGTCAACGCATTTGCCTGTTCTCGCCGGGCTCGCTAGGCTGCCTGATCTTCCGGGGAAACACGCGTGACGAGCGGACTCATCGCCATCGCGAGCACCGGCGCCGTCGTCATGGCCGGCGCCCCCCTCGACAGCCTGCCGCTGGCCGCCTGGTTCATTCTCACGTGCCTCATCGGCGTCGGGTGGCTCCGGCGGCATCTCGACATCCGCCGCGCCCGGCGCGAGCCGGGCCTGTCGCCCGACGACGCGGCACGGCTGCCGGACCGCGCGCCGTCGCTGAGCGTGCTGGTGGCGGCCAAGGACGAGGGCGAGAACATCGGCCGTTGCCTCGACACGTTGCTGGGACAGCAATACCCCGAACTGCAAGTCATCGCCGTCAACGATCGCAGCGCGGACGACACCGGCGCGATCATCGACCGCCGCGCCGCCGCCGACCCGCGACTCACGGCGCTTCACGTGCAGTCCCTTCCCGAGGGCTGGTTCGGCAAGAACCACGCGATGCACACGGGCGTGTCGCACGCCCGCGGCGAGTGGCTGGCCTTCACCGACGCCGATTGCACCTTCGATTCGCCGCTGCTCCTGGCCGCGGCGGTCGCCCACGCCGACCGGCACGGGATCGACTTCCTCTCCGTTCTGCCGCGGCTCGAAGCCCGGGGCTTCTGGGAGCGCGTCGTGCAGCCGGTGGCGGGCGGCGTGCTGCTGATCTGGTTCCCGCCCCGCCGCGTCAACGACCCGCGCTCGGCCTGCGCCTACGCCAACGGGGCTTTCATGCTCCTGCGGCGCAGCGCTTACGAGCGCCTGGGTGGACACGTGCCGGTCCGCGCGACGTTGAACGAGGACATGCACCTCGCGCGCCGGGCCAAGCAGCTCGGCCTGCGGCTGAAGGTGGTTCGCGGCGGCGATCTGTACCGCGTCCGCATGTACGAGGGCTTTCCGCAGATCTGGCGCGGCTGGACGCGGATTTTTTATGGCTGCTTCGGCACGTTGCCGCGCCTGGTCGGCAGCGTCCTTCTGCTTTCGCTCTTCAGCCTGTCGCCCTATCTGACGATAGCGCTGGCGCCGCTTTGCGGATCGGCCTGGCCGTGGCTGGCCGGCGCCGGCGTGTTCACCGTCGCGGCCCAGCAGTCCGTGCTCGTGGCGTTCTATCGCCTGACCGGTAACTCGCCCTGGCTGGCCGCGACCTATCCGCTCGGGGCGGCCGTGTGCCTCGGCATGACGCTCAACGCCATTCGCCGCCTGGGCGGAACCACGACGACCTGGCGGGGTACGACCTACCACGGCGGGGCGCAGACCGCGCCGTGATGCCCCGATGCGGGACCGCGAGCGGACGGCGCCCGGGCGCCGCCGGAGGATTCTGCACATGAGCGCCGACACGCCCACGATCAACCTGGCGGCGACGAGCGACGGCCTCTACATCGGCGTGCGCGGCCGCGCGACCCAACGCGTCTGCCCCACCGCCGACCAGGTCGCCGGCGACCACCTCGCGGCCTGCGAGCATCCGCCGCACATCACCATCGACCTGGCCGGCTGCGACTGGGTCGACAGCTCGTTCGCCGGCTGGCTGCTGGGCCTGCGCAAGAAGCTCGCCCGCCGGGCCGGCCACTTGCGGCTCGCGAACTGCTCGCCACGCTGTCGCGTCTCGCTCGAGCGCATGCACCTGGCCGGGTTGTTCGAGTATGTCGAGGCGCGGCCGCCGGAGTCGCTCAGCGCGCTGGCGTGCACGACGACGGACCGCCCAGACGCACACGCGCTGCGCATCATGCTGGCGGCACACGAGGAACTGGCGGCGTCGAACGAGCAGAACGCGCGCGTCTTCGGGCCGATCGCCGAGATGCTCCGCCGACAGCTCGAAAGCCGCTCGCGCTAATCCTCCCTCAGCAGCGCCTTGAACCCCAGACACTCCCCCGTTTGCACTGCCGAAGGAGGGAATCGAACCCTCACTCCCTTGCGGGAACGGGATTTTGAATCCCGCGCGTCTGCCAATTCCGCCACTTCGGCCAGGCCGCCACGCGCGAAGTGCCCGCGGCGGCGACGGCCGATTATACGTCGCTCCATCGCGCGGTGACACGCCCACGCGGGACGGGCACTCGCAGCGGCGCGCGCCGCTGGCCGGCGCCGGCCGCCCCTGCGCCGGGGTCCAGGCGCCAGGGGTGTCACGGGGCCACTGTGGTGCCACGGGCGCCATTCCACCTGATGCCGCGCATGCCACCCATGCAGACGCCGACCGCAATCGCGAGTATCCTGCGCGGCATGGCCGACGAATACCGCGTGCAGCTCGACGTATTCTCGGGCCCGCTGGACCTGCTGCTGTACCTGATCCAGCGCGACGAGCTGGACATCTTCGATATCCCGATCGCCCGCATCACCGAGCAGTATCTCGAATACCTGCATCTGCTCGAACACCTCGACCCCAACGCCGCCGGCGAGTTCCTGGTGATGGCGTCCACGCTGGTCGAGCTGAAGTCGCGCGCCCTGCTGCCCACGCCGCCGCTCGACGCCCCGGACGAGATCGAGGACCCGCGGACTTCGCTCGTCCGTCAACTGCTCGAATACAAACGCTTCAAGGACGCCGCACGCGCCCTGGGCTCCGCCGCCGACGAGCGCGCCCGGCGGTTCGTGCGGCGGCCGGCAGACCTGCCGGATGAGCTGCGCGGGGTCGAGTTGGAGGAAGTGGAGATCTGGGATCTGCTGTCGGCGTTCAACCGGGTGATGACGGCGATCGGGCGGGGCCCGGGACATCACGCTGTGAGCGTCGACGACCGGCCGATCGAGCACTACGAGTCGCTGATCGTCGAGTCGCTGGAGCGCGACGGGCCGCGGGCCTTCGCCGCGCTGTTCCAGGACTGCGGCGCACGGGCCGAGATCGTCGGCACGTTCCTGGCGCTGCTGGAGCTCATCCGCCGCCGGCGCGTCCGGGCCGAGCAGGAGAAGCTGTTCGGCGAAATATACCTGTTCCTGCTGGTCGAGCCGGCTGAGGCTGAACCGGTTGGGCCCGAGCCCGCCGAACGCGCGGCGCCTTCACCCGCGGACGACGAGCCGGCGACCGCCTCCTGAGCCCGCGCGCCAGCGCCTTCGGGCGCTGTGCCCCATTTGTCAGTTCGAGCGTCCGCCGCCCTTCGCCGGGCCGATCGGCGCGCTTTCGGTCGGCGTGACGCCCCGGACGGGCTCGACTGGCCGGTCCGACGTGGGCGCCGCGGAAGCGCGCAGCGCGATGGCCATGGCCTGGGCCCGGCGGGCGTAGTCGATCGACTCGGCCAGGATGCGCGCGGCCTCCTGGTCGGCGTGGAAGCCGAGCGAGTTCTCGCTGCTGATGAAATCGAGCCGCCAGTGCGACCGCCGTTGCAGCTCGAGCAGCGGCGCGAGCTGCTCGGGGTCGGCGCCGGCGGCCTGCGCGTCGCGGATCGCGTCGAGCATGTCGGTCGTGGCGAGAGCGGCGCGCTCGATCAGGTCCTTCGTGCGGTTCTGAATGGTGACAATGCGGTCGCGCAGCTCCGACTCCGGCACGTTGTGGCAGACCTGGCACGACGCGGAGAGGCTGTAGATCGGGCTGCGCACCCAGTGGCTGCTGACCTTCATCGCCCCCTGGCGCTCGTAGGGCATGTGGCAATCGGCGCAGCCGACGCCGCTGCGGGCGTGAATGCCCTGGCTCCAGAGCTCGAACTCGGGGTGCTGGGCCTTGTAGACGAGCGCGCCGGTCTCGCCGTGCTTGTAGTCGTAGAACGGCTCGCCGTCGGGAAAGCGGTGCTCGTCGTAGAACGCCTCGATCTGCTCGACGCGCAGCCCGTTGGCCCACGGGAACAGCAGCGTCTCCTTCGGGCCGCAGTAATACTCGACGTGGCACTGGGCACACACGAAGCTGCGCATCTCCTGGCGCGTCGCGTCGCTGTTCGGGTTGTAGGGCTGGGCCCGGTCACCCTTGCGCCAGTGCTCGATGCTCGGCAGGTGCGGGACCTCCGCCGCACCCGCCGCCAGCGCCGCGATGCCGCGCACGAAGCCCGGCCGCGTGACGCGCGTCTGCATCGTCTCCGGATCGTGGCAATCGACGCAGCCGACCGGATGCGGGCCCGCGTGCCCCGCATGCGACGGCGTGCGCGCCAGCTCCTCGTACGCCTCGGGGTAGGGAACCGTGCTGAGCAGCTCGAAGCCCTTCTGCACCGCGGGCCAGTTGAAGTCGGCCGCCAGGGCCGCCGCGTCCGCCGGCTCGTTCATCGCCTCGAGGCCGACGCGGCGGTAGGTGGAGATCACGCTCGAGTGACAATGCAGACAAGCGCCGGGCTGGGGCCGCTCGGTGATGCGCCGCGTCGCCAACTGATCGCTGAGCATGTAGGCGTGGCCGCGGGCCTCGCGATAGTCGAGCGCGAACGCATATCCCGCGTACAGCCGCCGCAGCCACGGATGCTCGTCCAGCTTCTGCGCCGGCATGGCGCTCGATCCCCCGTAGAACCGGGCCGTGTCGGCGGTCCGGCGATAGCCGTCGTACTGGCGCGGCCAGTTGATTCCCCAGCGCTGCGAATCGGTGGTGGCCTCGTCGACCTCGACCAGCCGGACAAAAGGCGTGCGGGCCTCCATCTTGCGGCCGAAGATGTTGACGAGCAGCGCCGTCACGCCGAGCGTCAGCAGGGCGGTGACGACCAGCAGTCCGGTGAGCGGGAGCAGTCCGATACCCGGGGCGGCCTGGGCCGCGGCCGGGTTGGCTCCAGGATTCGGGTTCTTCTGCGAAGTGCTCGGCGAACTCATGGTGATCTCCGGATGCGCGGGCGTTCAACGCGGCCCGTGGCCGACGCCCGCGTGGCAGTGGATGCACATCAGCGTCTCTCCATCGGGCGATTCAGGCAGCATCTCGTGCACCGTCTCGGCGTGGCACTCGATGCAGTTGCGCTGCGTGATGCGGCGGTTGCGCGGCTTGATCTGAATCGGCTCGTGGAAGTTGTCGAGCGTGAAGGCCAGCGAGTGAAAAAAGCCATTGTCGGCCTTGGCGACGTACTTGCCGACGAAGTCGTGCGGCAGGTGACAATCGACGCAGACCGCGACGTGGTGGTGGCTGCTCTTCTGCCATGTGTCGTAGTAGTCCTGCATGATGTGGCAGTTGGCGCAGGCGCGCGGGTCGTGGCTGAGGTAGCTCAGACCCTCGGCGTAGCCGAACGTGAAGCCCCCGACGCCCACCAGCAGACCGAGAAACATGGCCAGCCCGGCGCGCAGCCACGCGGCGCGGGACAACGGCGCTCGTCGCTTCGCGGTGGCTGTCATTCGCTTGCTCTCCGGGGGTTGCGTTGCCCGGTCAGAAGAATACCACGTGGCCGCGGCGCCAGTGGTCGCGGTCGGGCGCGGCGACGGTGCGGTCAGCCGGGCACGGCGGTGAGTCCTTCGAACCAGGTCTTGAGCACCTCTCCCTGGTAGACGATCAGCAGCGCCGCGCAGCCCCAGAACACCAGCGCCGCCTGAAACGGCCGGTCCCGCAGCACCACGTCGGTCGGCCCGTCGACCAGGCCGTGCTCCACCAGCACGGCGAAGCGGAAGATCGCGTAAACCACGAGCGGCAGCGTGTACACCAGGTAGTTCGTGTGGAACTTGTCCGTCGTGCGCTCGTCGGTCGCGTACAGCATGAAGCTGACCACCGCCAGCCCCGCCGTCAGCGTCGTCATGTGGTTCAGCAGCTCAGGCGTGTAGATCGACAACGTCCGCCGGTGATGCCTGGCGGCGTCGGGAGGGACGCCATTGCCCGCAGCCATCGCGTTCAGCTCGCAGCGGCGCTTGCTGAACCCCATGAACAGGCACAGCGTGAACGTGCAGATCACCAGCCAGGGCGATATGTGCACGTTGACCACCACGGCGCCCGCGATCGCCCGCAGCACGAAGCCCAGCCCGATCGCAATCACGTCCAGGATCACCGCGTGCTTCAGCTTCCACGTGTACGCGAACTGGAGCAGCAGGTACGCCCCCGCGCACACCGCGAACCCCCGGTGCAGCAGCACCGCCCCGCCCAGTCCCACCACCAGCAGCCCAACGCCGATCGCCAGCGCCGCCGCCACGCTCACCTGCCCCGAGGCGATCGGCCGCTGCCGTTTCCGCGGGTGCAGCCGGTCCTCGGCCCGGTCGTGAATGTCGTTCAGGATGTAGACGTGGCTGCTGATCAGGCACAGGCACGCGAACGCCAGACCCGCCGAAACCACCGCCTCCAGCCCAAGCCCGTATTCCTTCCCGGCGAAGACCACCCCCGCCAGTACGAACACGTTCTTGACCCACTGCTGGGGCCGCAGCAGCCGCACGTACGGCATCGCCTCTCCCATTTCTCGGGTCGGAGATTATCGAACCGCCCGCGGCGGGGGTCAAACGCGACGGTACACTCCGCCCATGACCGGCAACGCCCGCCGCAGGTTCCGCATCGGCCCCTCCGGTTGGAGCTATCCCGACTGGGCGGGGATCGTTTATCCCGCGCGGCGGCCGCGCGGCTTCCGCCCGCTGGCGTTCATCGCGACGCTGTTCGACGCCGTCGAGGTGAACACGAGCTTCTACGCGATTCCGAGCCCGGCCATGACGGAAAAGTGGCCCGACCAGGTCGGTCCCGACTTCCGCTTCGCCTTCAAGCTGACGACGACCTTCACGCACGAACGCGCCGCGTACCCACCCGCCGCCGACGTGCAAGCGTTCATCGAAGCGCTCGCGCCCGTCCGTGCCGCCGGCCGCCTGGGCCCCCTGCTCATCCAGTTCCCGTGGTCGTTCCGCTACGACCCCGCGGCGGCGGATCGGCTGCGACGGCTGGCGGATGACTTCGCCCAGTTCGAGCGATTCATCGAGGTGCGGCACATCTCGTGGGCGCAGCCGGAGGCGCTCACTGCACTGGCGGCGGCCGGGGGATGCTGCAACATCGACCAGCCGCGGCTGCCACAGAATCTGCCGCCGACGACGCACGTGCTGGGCCGGGGGGCGTACGTCCGGCTGCACGGACGCAACGCGGCCAACTGGTTCGCGGAGAACCGCGAGCCGTGGGAGCGCTACGATTACCTCTACGATGAGGCGGAGCTGCGCGAGTGGGTGGCGCGGCTGAACGAGCTGTCGACGCGGGCCGAGTGGGTGTACGTCTTCGCGAACAATCACTACCGCGGCCAGGGCGTCGCCAACGCGCTGGAGCTGCGAGCCTTGCTCGAAGGCGCACGCGTCGCGATCCCCTCGTCGCTCATCGCCGCCTACCCGCGGCTTTCGGCCATCGCCCTGCCGCAGCGGCAGCGCGGCCTGTTCGATGGCGCGTAACGCGCCCAGCGAGCCTGCTAGCGCGCCGACGCCGCCGGCTGGAGAGCCGCCAGGTACTCCTGGGCCTCGGCGTTGCCGGGGTCGAGCTCCAGGGCCCTGCGGAAGCTCTCGGCGGCCTGCTGGCGATCGCCGATCTCGAACCTCAGCTTGCCGAGGCGCACGTGGTTGGCCGGGTTGCCGCCCTCGATCTCGATCGCGCGAATCGCGAACGCCAGGAGCTGGTGCCGCGCGATCAGCCCCTGAAGCTCGGACCGTCGCAGCGAGATGTCGACGATCTCAGCGAGGGTGGCGGCGGCCTCGGCCTCGCGCCCAGGTCGGACTTCGGCGATGGGCACGCCGGCGGAGTTCACCCGGAGCAGGCTGCGATGCATGATGCGCAGCGTGCTGATGCGCAGGTCGAAGGCGCGGTCGAGGTATTGCAGGTTCTCCAGGCTGAGCGGATCGTCCTTCAGGCGCTGGGCGGCGAACTGCTCGAGGCGCTGCGACTCGCGGACCGCCTTGTCGAACTCGTTCAGCTCCAGCAGCGCCTCGACCATGATCTCCCACGCGGCGTAGGTCTTGCCCTCGAGCGCGACGGCCTGCTGGGCGGTCTCGACCGCCCGCGTGCGATCGCCGCGGCCCTGGTAGGCCTTCGCCAGCAGCGTGAGGACATCGAGCCGGCGGTCTGGCGGGGCGGCCAGCAGCGCCTGCTCAAGGTAGGGCACGGCCTGGCGCCAGAGGCGCGAGCGCACGTGTGTCCGCCCCATTCCCAGGTTGGCGCGGAAGTCGGCGCGGTTCTCGCCCAGCACCTTCAGGTAGTACTGCCGGGCCGCGTGCACGTCGCCGGCCATGTCCTGAATCTCGGCCATCAGCTCCAGGGCTTCGAGGTGCCGCGGGTCGCGTTGCAGCGCGATGCCCGCGAGCTGCTGGGCGCGCTTGAAGTTCTCATCCGTCCGCGTCTCCAGCAGTTGCCGCGCCGTGTCAACCAGCGCCTCCAGGCTCATCGTCGCCGGGTCGATCCGTGTCACCCCCGGCCCGGATGCCTCGGAACCGCGCTCACGGCCTGCTTCGCCGGGGCTCTCCAGGCCGCTCGGCGGCGCGGTCGGCACCGGCAACGGGGGAAGGTCCGTCGGCTGCGTCGTCTGCCCCAAGGCAGGACTTCCCGCCGCCAGCGCGGCGACCAGCAGGGTTCTCAGCGTGATCGGCGTTCGGCGCGCCATGCGGCTATCTCCATGCCCGCGCGGCATCTGCCGGACGGGGCCGGCGCGGTCGCGCGGAAGCGAACAAGCATAGTGACCATCTGAGCTTATCGGCAACCCTAGCGTACGGACATCCAAGGGGATACGCCCGTCGGCTGCCCGGGTTCATGCCAGCCCCCCGCCTGGCGCGGCGGATCGAACCCCGATGACCGTCGCCTAACCAATTGTTATAAATAGGATTACGACCTCGCCCCGCGCGGCGGTCGTCGCCTCCGCTCAGGTCCGCCGGTTCCACGCGCATCCACCACCGGCCCATCGATGGCCCGGCCGCCACGGCGCCAAGGGCGGCGAAGGGCCGCGTCGCGGACTTCGCGCGCACCAGGTCGTCCGGGGCGTTCGTGTTGGCGCCGCAGGCGCTGATGACCGCGTTCTGGTATTGCGAGCGCGATCTTCCCTTGTCCGAAGGCGTGTGCGATCAGCCCGGACCACTCCGTGTCCGAACGTTGCCAGATGCAGCCAGAGAGGCGCCATGCGCTGGCCCGGCGCGCGAGGCGTGACGTGTCGGCGGGTCGCGTGGCGCCCCCAAGCCGGCCGCGCCTGCCGCGCCTTCCGAACCGCCGTGCGCGCCTGTGTGGGTGCCCGGTCCGCAGGTTCTGGATCCGATGATGCCGGGTTCGCGTGTGGACCCGCGGGCGCAACGGGTCCCGGAGGATCACGCTTGCCAGCAGCCGCGCGGGGAATGGAATCCGGAGACGGGCACTTGCTTCCGGGCGCTGACGTGTTACACTCCCCCGTTGTAGGTTGGATCTGACGACCGGGTACGAAGCGGCTGCGCATGAATCGCTTTGCCTTCCCCAAATCGCCTGCTCCACCGCCTCGGGCCGATGTAGGCCCCTTTCACGGGACCCTGAAAGCGAAACACCGGGTCAGCGCCTGAAGCAGGAGATGTCTGCAATGGGCAAGAAACTTTATGTCGGAAACCTCAGCTACTCGGTCACGGACACCGACCTCGAGCAGCTCTTCTCTGCCCACGGTCAGGTCGAGTCGGCCCAGGTCATTACCGATCGCGAAACCGGCCGCAGCAAGGGCTTCGGTTTCGTCGAAATGAGCTCCTCCGAGGAGGCTCAGGCCGCCATCACCGCCCTCAACGGCCAGCAGCACGACGGCCGTGCCCTCACCGTCAACGAGGCCAAGCCCAAGACCACAACCGGCGGCGGCGGCGGCCGCTCGGGTGGCGGCGGTGGCCGCGGGGGCTACGGCGGCCCGCGCCGCTGGTAGGCTGAACCAACAGGCATCGGGGGCCTCGGGTATCCGAAAGGCGATCCGGACCCATGCCAGCACAACGCGCGCGGGGAGCCGTGCGAACGGCTCCCCGCGTGTTTCAACTGCCCCAGTGGCGACAAGACCATCGGGGCCTCGATCCTGGGGGACCGGCTCAGACCGGTCTTCCTAACCAGGGGGAACCGGCCTCCGGCCGGTCTTTCCCCGGTCTTCCCGAAGGCGCGGTCGCTGATCCTCCGATTCGAGTTTCGTGCGGCGAAAAAACCGGCCCGCGCCGGCCTCTGGCCGGCGCACGGGGGGCTGTCCGCACAGCAGAAGGTGCCGAATGCCAATGACCCACGTCCACGACACGCACGAGTCCACGTCGATGGCGACACGGATCGCCACGCTGGCCATCGTCGTCATTCCGTTCCTGGGACTCGTCGCAGCCATGATCCTGCTGTGGGGCCGCGGTTTCCATTGGCTGGAGCTGGGCCTCTTCGCGACGATGTACACCGCGACCGGACTGGGGGTGACCCTCGGGTTTCACCGCCTGTTCACGCACCGCTCGTATCACACCGTGCGGCCGATCGAGATGACGCTGGCCGTCCTGGGCTCGATGTCGGCCGAGGGGCCGCTGCTGCACTGGTGCGCCGACCATCGACGCCACCACAAACACAGCGACGGTGAGCGCGACCCGCACTCGCCGCATGGCTTCGGCGAAGGCGTCAAGGGTGTCTTGATGGGCTTCTGGCATTCGCACATGGGTTGGCTGTTCACCTATCGCGGCCCCAACGTCCAGCGCTACGTGCCCGACCTGGCGCACGACCCGGCCCTCAAGCGCATCAGCGACTGGTTCGTGCTCTGGGTGCTGCTCGGCCTGGCGCTGCCGGCGGCGGCCGGCGGGCTGATCACGCAGAGCTGGATGGGCGCCCTGATGGGCCTGCTCTGGGGCGGGCTGGTGCGGCTCTTCATGGTGCACCACCTCACCTGGAGCATCAATTCCGTCTGCCACCTCTGGGGCGATCGACCCTATCGCAGCAACGACGAGAGCCGCAACAACGTCCTGTTCGGCATCGTGGCCTTCGGCGAAGGCTGGCACAACAACCATCACGCCTTCCCGGCCTCTGCACGGCACGGCTTGAGCTGGTGGCAGCTCGACCTGACGTATCTGGTCATCCGCGCGTTGGCGCTGTTGGGCCTCGCCTGGCGCATCAACCTGCCGTCACCCGAAGCCCGCCGCGCCAAGGCGATGCCGTGCTGCGGCCGCACGCCCCCACGCGACCGCGTACGGCCCACCGGGACTGCGCCCGCGCTGGCGCCGCACGCCGTACGCCCGCGCCCGGCGCCCTGAAGCAAATCGCTTCTGCGAACGGGGGAATCCGACGCGCGATTTGGCTCATGGAAGAGGCGCTCTCAGTTGCGCGCGGCCGCGGGAACACCGGCACCTCCGAGCGGCAGCAGCCGGGCCGCGTCCGTCACCGCCGTGATCCGGGCCGCGTAGCTGGTCTTCCGCGTCAGGTCCTCGTCCGTCAGGAAGTGCACGTCCAGCAGCCCGTCGGTCTCGTAGCCCGTGCGCAGGAAGTTCATCTCGCTCAGGCAACGGCTCCAGCCCTCGAGCCAACGCTCCAGGTCGCGCTGCTGCTCGGGGGTGTTCCGCACGTGGACCAGCAGGTCAATATCGCTGCCCGGGCCGGCGGAAGCCGCCTCCGTGCTGCCGAAGAGGTACATCGCCACCACGCCGAACCGCTGTGCATCGCACCGCCGGGCGATGCGCTCGGCCATGTGACGCCGCCAGCGCCAATGTTGATGCTGGGGCTCGACGCTGGCCTCGGCGGGCTGACCGCCTTCCCCCGCGGCGACCGCCGCCCCCTCGTCGGCCGGGGCCAGCAGTCCGACGGCCTCCTGCAGATCGGCGTTCATGAGCACGTGCAGCAGGCGTCCATCGCACGCCGCGGGCACATCGATCACGCGCACCAGGGGGTCGAGCGCGGCCAGCTCGGGCGCCAGGGCTGCCAGCGCGTTCCCCGCCCGGTCGAAGAAGGCCTCCTGGAACACCGCGCCGTCGTCATCGGGATACAACGGCAGGTAGCGGATGCCCGCCTCGACGAGATCCTGGAAGAAGTGCGTGCCGAACGACAGCTCCGGCGTATAGGGGCCTTGCCTGCGTGCGACTTCGACCAGCATCGCCGTGTTGCAGATGTCGGAATAGGTCACTTTGACGCCCAGGCGGATGTCGCCGCGGCTGCCCCAGCGGCCGGGGCCGATGAGAATGAACCGCCGCTTGGGCAGCAACTGGTTCAGGCGCGCCACGGCCCGTCCGACGGCGACCAGCTCGGTCTGCGACTCGACGCGCTCGTAGCCAGCCGGATCGACGTAGACGACGTGGCTGATGTTCGGCACGGTCCCGTTGGAGATGTGCCGGCGGGCCGAGAAGACGATGCGCGAGGGCGGCAGATCGCGCGGGATGGCCGCGGGCGCGAGCTGCCGGCCCAGGTTCTGCGCCCGGCATTGCAGCAGGTACAGGTCGACGCCGTCGGAGGCGAACTCGACGTCGACCGGCGTGTGCAGCTCGCGCGAAAGCAGATCGAGCAGGCCGCGGATCTGGCGCACGAAGGGACCGCGATCGAGCAGGCCGTCGAAGGTGAAGACCAGGTCGTCGCGGTCGAAACGGATGTGGCCGGGAATCGGAGAGCGCAGCACGCCGCCGTCGAGCACGGACACGACCTGCTCGACGCCGACCAGTTCGCGGCCGTACGTTCGAAGGAACCCCTCGCCGGAAACGGTTTCGAAGCGCTGGGTCTCGAGGTTGATGACGTCGAGGAAGCGCGGCGCGTAGCGGACGCGCTCGTCAATCGTGGTGTTGGCGCGCAGCCCCGGCTGCCCGGGCGCCGCCAGCACCGGAAAGTCGTCGCCGACGCGATCGACCGCGCGCGTGCCCAGCCCGGGCACAAGCCGCACGAGCCCATCCTCGCGCCTGAGCCTCGGCGACCAGCGGAATTCGTTGTGGCTGAAAGCCACGCCCGCCAGCGTCGGCAGGAAATAGGGGCCGATGCGCCGCCCGACCACTTCCTGGATCAGCACCCCCATGCCTTCCTGGAAATCAAGCAGCCCGCGCTCGGCGCGGTAGAGGATCGGGTCCGGGCCAAACGTCGACGCGTAGACCTCGGCGATCGCGTCGAGCAACGCCGCCATCCGCTGCCGCCGGTCGCCCTGGTTGGCGACAAAGAGACTCTTGTACTTGCCGGAGAAGGCGGCGCCGAACCGGTCTTCGAGCAGGCTGGAGCTGCGCACGATGAGCGGCGCATCTCCCAGCTCGTCGAGCATCACCTGCAACCCCTTCACGATCTCCGTCGAAAAACGCGACCCGAGGAAGAGCTGCACCAGGTCGGGGTACTCGCGGCGAACCTCCTCGATCGGCCGGTACTTGTGCGCGAACACGTCCTCGAGCTGGTTGGCATAGACGAACTGCCGCAGGCCGTCCGACGAAACGTACCAGCTCCGCGGCGTGCGGATCGCGGCCAGGTCGGCGTCGGCCGCCGCGTGCCGGCGGAGCACCTGCTGCGCCAGCAACAGCCCCGCCGCCTTTCCGCCCACCTTGCCGTAGCCCTCGTTGGGCGAGATCGTGCGCGCGAGCAGGTCGCGGAAATCGCCCAGGCCGAACACGTCCTTCGCCACCCGCAGGTACTGCACCTGGCTGCTGAGCAGGCGGCGGGCCAGCGAAACCGACACGCCCTTGCGCGTCACCTGCGGCAGCAGCACGCCGTCCGACTCCAGCCGCATGTAGCGATCGAGCGCCTCCGAGAGCTCCGCGTGCGTCGCGTGCGGGTCATCGACCGTCGTCACCAGGAAACCCGCCCGGTCCGCCCGGATCCACTGCCGGATGCACTCCACCGTCTCCGCGTCGCCCAGCCGCCGGCTGGCCACCGCGAACACGTCCTCCACCAGCGACGCGTCCGTCAGCAGCCCGCGCTTCCGCTGCGGAATGTTCGTCTCCGGAGACAGCGCGTCATCCTGCTCCTGGCCCTCGGGAAGCATCCGCCGCATGAGCTGCACCGCTTCTTCGACCCCCGCCAGACGCAGGTGGTTGAGCAGCTTGCGGGCGACGCGCCGCAGCAGGTCCTGGTCGGTGCGTCGCAGCAGGTCGACGATCACGCGCCATTCGCCGTCGGAACGCTGCGCCGCGCGCTCCGCTTCCCACCGGTCGGCGGCCAGAATCAGCCGGCGCTGCGTGAACCAGCGGCCGATCTTGGCGGCGATCGTGTCGACCAGCCGCCGCTCCTCGGCAAGGAATGGCCCCTCGTCCGCCGCGGGCAGCTCACGGGTGTAGCCGACTTCGATCGTCCCTATCTTCAGCGACTGGTCGCAGATGTCCGCCCGCTGCACCCAGCGCTCGTCGAGCCGCACGCCAGCCGGATATGTCGTGCCGTCGCAGGTGATGCGCGCGACGCAGTGCTCCGGGTGCTGCCAACCCGCCGGCAGCGCCGCCGCCACGCGCCCGAGCACCTCGCCCGGCGGCAAGGTGGGATCGCCGAGCTGCTCCTCCACGTGATAGAGGCAGGCCAACTCCTTGGCCCGCTCCTGAAGCGCGCGCACATGGGCATCGGGCTGACCCGTGGTCATCAGCGACTCCGTCGCAGAATTGTAGTGCACCGGCCCCGCGAACGCCGCGCCCGAACAACCGCGGCCGCCCGGCGCGGGCGGCGGGGGTCGTTGTTGCGTGCATTTGGCGGGACAGGGTACGCTCCCGGTCGACAAGCGCCGCGGCCCAGGGCGGCGGGAGGCTGGCGATGGCGCGCGGCTACAACGCGTTCGAAATGGCGCAGCGGCAGTTCGACCGCTGCGCCGAGACATTGGGACTCGACCAGGCGACGCGCGACCTGCTGCGGTGGCCGATGCGCGAGCACCATTTCAGCCTGCCGATCCGCATGGACGACGGACACGTCCAGGTCTATCGCGGCTTCCGCGTACAGCACAACACGGCCCGCGGCCCCGGAAAAGGCGGCATCCGCTTTCACCCCCTGGAGACCATCGACACCGTGCGCGCCCTGGCCATGTGGATGACCTGGAAGTGCGCCGTGGTCAACCTGCCGCTCGGCGGCAGCAAGGGCGGCGTCGTCTGCGACCCGCACAACCTCAGCCTGCGCGAGCAGGAGGCCCTGTGCCGCGCCTGGGTGCGCCAGGTCGCACGCGACGTCGGCCCCATCCAGGATGTCCCCGCGCCAGACGTCATGACCAACGCCCAGCACATGCTCTGGATGCTCGACGAGTTCGAGACCATCCACGGCGGGCGCTACCCGGGGTTCATCACCGGCAAGCCCGTCGGCATGGGCGGCTCGCTCGGCCGCACCGAGGCCACCGGCTACGGCCTGGTCTTCACGCTGCGCGAGGCCCTGCGCGTGCTCGACCGCCGCCCGCAGGACACGCGCGCCAGCGTCCAGGGGTTCGGCAATGTCGCGCAGTTCGCGATCGAGCTCTACCAGCAGCTCGGCGGCCGAGTCATCTGCGTCTCGTGCTGGAACCAGCGCGACCAGCAGGCCTGGTGCTTTCGCCGGACCGACGGCATCGACCTGGCGCAGCTCCGCGCCATCACCGACCGCTTCGGCGAGATCGACAAGGCCCGCGCCGAGGCCGCCGGCTACGAGGTGCTGCCCGGCGACGCGTGGATCGAGCAGGACGTCGACGTGCTCATGCCCTGCGCGCTGGAGCAGGCCATCACCGGTGAGAACGTGCAGCGCCTCGCCCCGCGCGTCTCGATCATCGCCGAGGGGGCCAACGGCCCCACCACCCCCGAGGCCGACCACGTGCTCGCGGAGCGCCGCGTCTTCGTCCTGCCCGACTTCCTCGCCAACGCCGGCGGCGTCACGTGCAGCTACCTCGAGCAGGTCCAGAGCAATATGAACTACTTCTGGCTCAAGAGCGAGGTGCTCGGCAAGCTCGACACGATGATGACCCGCGCCTTCCTCGACGTGCACGAGCTGGCCGTCGAGCGCGGGCTCTACATGCGCGACGCCGCCTACGCCATCGCCGTTGCACGCGTCGCCCAGGCCAGCCGCGACCGCGGCTGGGTCTAGCACCCGGCGCCGCTACGCTCCGCGGGCGCTGGCTCAGCGCGGCGTCCAGCGCTTCTGCCGCCCGAAAGGCGTCTGGCTGAACGCGTAGGCGTTGGCCGCGTGCCGCGTGTTGCGCGGGTCTCCGCCGAGCAGGCCCCATTCGATCGGGCCCAGCGCCGCGGCGCGGTAGCAGTGCAGCATGCCCGCGCGATCCGCGACGAGCACCTCTACGCGCCCGTCGCCGTCGACGTCCGCCACCACCGGCCCGGCCTCGGCCGGCGCCGGCAGGCGCGCCCGCAGCAGACAGTGGCCCTCGAGCGACACGATATCGAGCCAGCCCGCCAGCTCGCCGCGCGCGTCGCGGCCGAAGCTGGTCGCGGCCAGCTCGACTCGCCCGTCACCGTTGAGATCGGCGACCGCCGGCGCTCCCCAGGCGCAGCCCGGCAGCGGATAGCGCCATTGCAGCTCGGGTCCGCGCAGCCGGGCCAGCGCGCCGGGCAGCTCCCCGGCCCTGCCCGAAAGACACGCCACGACGTCGGCCAGCTCCTCGCGCGCCGCCAGCCGCAGCGGCGCGACGAACCCGCTCGGACCGCGCGCCCCGAGCTGTGCGATCGGCGCCACCTGCACGCCCGCCGCCGTGCGGTAGACCGCCCACACGCCGCCCTCAAGGTCCGCCGTGAACGCCTGCGGCTGCCTCGCGCCGCCGCCGCCGAAGACCAGGCCCGCCAGCCCGCCGGATTGCCCCCCGCGCTTCAGCAGCACGCGCCCCCGGTCGGGAGCGAGCGCCCGCAGCTCGCCGCCGGCGCTCATCACGATCAGCTCGGGCTTGCCGTCGCCTACCAGGTCGCCGAGCGCCAGGCTCGCCGACAGGCGCGGCTCGCTCGCCGCCGCCTGGGCCGCGGCACTTGCCGAACGCAAGCCCGGCGAGACGACGTCGGCAACCCAGACGGTCCGGCCGTTCGCGGCGTTGATCGCGACGACCTTTCCTGTTTCCGTCACGACCGCGACCAGCGATGGCCCGCGCTCGCCGCTCTCGAACACCAGCGGCGACGAGGCCAGCTTCGCGCCGGCCGCCGCCCTCCACTGCACGCCGCCGTCGAAGCCGACCGCGTAGATCATCCCGTTGCGGCACGCGGCGATCAGCCGGCCGTCGGCCAGGGCCAGCCCGAGAATGTCGCGCGGGCCGGCCTGGTCGGGGATGAACAGGTAAGAGGCCTGTCCCGTGCGGGCGTGGACGTGGACGACGCCGTCGGCGTCGTCGCCGGCGTCGTCATAGGCCCGTCCGCACGACGCGACGTAGATGCCTCCGTCCATGGGGAGGATGGTGGAGAACGACAACGTCAGCCCGACCGGGGCGCTCCAGAGCGGCTCCAGCACCACGCGCTGCCGCCGCGGAAGCTCGGGCTGCTGGCCGGTGCTGAGGCGGTGCTGGTCGGCGAGCCAGCGGCGCCAGTCTTCGACGCGCTCGCCGTAGTCGGCGCCGGTCATGAACACCAGCAGCCGCCGCACCTCGGGCTCCGCCAGCGCGTGCCGCGCGAAGATGCGGGTCACGAGCCGCGCGGGCTGGTCGCGCCAGTAGCGGCCGGTCTCGCGCTCCCACAACGCCAGCGCCGCGCTCAGCTCGGCCGGCGTGCTCGCGTCGCGCTGCAAGGCGATGCCGTGGCGGATCGACCAGTCCAGCCCGCGCACGCCCACGTACCACGCCCCGGCCTGCCAGACGATCACCAGCAGCGCCGCCAGCACCAGCCAGCCGACCCAGGCGGAAAGGCGCCGCGAACGGCGGCGCCGCGGCGCCATCAGGCCAAGGTCCTTCACGCCGTCAGGCTCCCCGTCTGAAGCCGACTCATCCCGTGTGGCCGAAGCCGCCGGCGTCGCGGGCCGTCCGGCTGAGCTCCCGGGCTTCCTCGACGGCCACGTGCTCGACGCGCGCGATCACGAGCTGCGCGAAGCGCATGCCGCGCTCGATCGTGAAGGGCTCGCGCCCGCAGTTGCCGACGATCACCTGGAGCTCACCGCGGTAGTCCGCGTCGATCGTGCCCGGCGCATTCGGCAGCATCAGCCCGTGCCGCAGCGCCAGCCCGCTGCGGGCCCGCACCTGCCCCTCGCACCCCGGCGGAATCTCGACGAACAGCCCCGTCGAAACCAGCTTCACGTCGCCGGGCGCGATCGTCAGCGGCGCGTCCACCGCCGCGTGCAGATCCAGACCGGCGGCGTGCTCGCTCATGTAGCGTGGCAGCGGCAGGTCGTCCGTACCGGGCTTCCGTCGCACTCTCAGGCTCAGGCTCATGGCGGTTTTCCTTGCGCAGTGGGCGGAGCGGCCGGCGCGCCGGCCGCCCGAAGGGCGGAGTATATCGCTTGGGCGCCGCGCCAACCCGCGCGCCGCTAGCCCTCGCGTCCGGCGAAGATGATCTGGTCGCGCTCGGGCCCGACGCCAATGATGCTCACGGGCGCACTCAGCCGGGCGCTGAGAAAATCGAGATAAGCGCGGGCGGCAGCCGGCAACTGGCTCACCTGCCGGCAGTGGCCGATCGGCTCGGTCCAGCCCGGCAGCGTCTCGTACACCGGCTCGACTTCGTTGAGCAGCGGCGTGTCGGCCGGGAAGCTGTTGAGCACCCGCCCCCGTGCGCGGTAGGCCACGCAGACGCGCAGCTCCTCCAGCCCGGAAAGCGTGTCCAGGTGCATCACCGCCAGGTGCGTCGGGCCGCTGATCATCGACGAGTAGCCGGCGGCGACGGCGTCGAACCAACCGGTGCGCCGGGGGCGGCCCGTGGTGGTGCCGAACTCGCGGCCGCGCTCGCGGATGTCGTCGCCGATGCGGTCGTGCAGCTCGGTCGGGAAGGGCCCCTCTCCGACGCGCGTGCTGTAGGCCTTGACGACACCGACGACGTCCTGGATGGTCCGCGGGGGCACGCCGGCGCCGCTGGCGACGCCGCCGACGCCCGTGTTGGAGCTGGTGACGAAGGGGTAGGTGCCGTGGTCGATGTCGAGCAGGCTGCCCTGGGCGCCTTCGAAGAGCACGCGGCGACCGGCGCGCAGCAGCTCGCTCAGATACAGCGCGGTGTCGCAGACGAAGGGGCGGAGCTGCTCGGCGAAGCCCAGGTACTCGGTCGTCAGCGCCTGGGCGTCGAAGGGCTCGCGGAAATCGTACAGCGACGTCAGATAGGCGTTCTTGTGCGCCACGATCTCGGAGAGGCGCGCCGTGAAGCGCGGCGGATGATACAGCTCGCAGACGCGCACGCCCCAGCGCCGCGAAACCTTGTCCGCGTAGCACGGGCCGATGCCGCGCGCCGTCGTACCCAGCTTGCCCCCCGGCAGCGCCGCCTGCTCGGCCAGCACGTCCTGCCGCCGATGATACGGAAACACGAGCTGCGCCCGGTCCGAAATCCGCAGGTTGTCGCCGATTGCGATGCCCCGCGCCCGCAGCGACTCGATCTCGCCCAGCAGCAGCGGCGGGTCGATCGCCGACCCGCAGCCGATGATCGACGCGACGCCCGGCCGCAGGATGCCGCTCGGAAGCTGATGCAGTGCGAACCTCGCGTCGCCGATCACGACCGTGTGGCCCGCGTTGGCGCCGCCGGCGTAGCGAACCACGACGTCGAAGTGCTCGACGAGCGAATCGACGATCTTCCCTTTGCCTTCGTCGCCCCACTGGAGGCCGACGACGCACGTGTGACCAAGCCGCATCGGTGATTCCTGGGTTGCCAGCCAGCGGAAGGTTGTAACCGCACGCCGCGCGGGCCGCAAACGCCCGCGCGCCCCGCTCCGCCGAGCCCGCACCCCCACGTCGCCTCGACGCCGCCGCTCGCGCGTCCTATCCTCAGATGCCTGGCTTCGACCGCCGGCGCAGCGTTATCGGAGCGACCAGACGACCCCGCGGAGGCCCGCCATGCAGCTCGACATCGTCTTCGCCATGCCGCACCCCGACGACCTCGAGATCACCTGCGGCGGCACGATCGCCAAGCTCGCGCGACTGGGGCACAAGGTCGGCGTCGTGCACCTCACAAACGGCGAGCCCACGCCGCTCGGCACACCCGAGGCCCGCGCCGCCGAGGCTGCCGAGGCCGCCAGAATCCTCGGCGTCGCGCACGTCGAGACGCTGCCGCTGACCAACCGCGAGCTCATGGACGGCCCGGCGGCGCGCTACGCGCTGGCGACGGTCCTGCGACGGCACCGGCCGCGAATCGTGGTCGGAATGGCGGGACGGACGCCCGGCGCCTCGCCCGACCACTATCAGGGGCAGCTGATCGTCGAAGGGGCGCGCTTCTACTCGCAGCTTACGAAATGGGACGACCGCTTCGACCACACTCCGCCGCACCGCATCGACTGGCTCTGGTATCGCCCGGTGCACATCGCGGCCGACATCGCGCACTGGCACGCGACGTTCGTGGTGGACATCAGCGACGTGTACGAGCAGAAGGTGGCCGCGATCTCGGCTTATCGCTCGCAGTTCCCGCCGCCCCGGCTCGAACGGCTGCTGAACCGGATTCGCGCCGCAGATGCGGTCGACGGCGGGCATTGCGGGTTCGCCTGCGGCGAGCTGTTCGCGTTGCCGCATCCGTTTCCGACCCGCGACCCGCTGGGGCATTTCGCAAGCCTGGATGGGCCGATGGGGCCGCCGGCGCTGGAGAGCTCGCCGCGTCGGTGATAATCTGATCGGCGGGGAAGAGGGCCTCTCGCCGACTGGGCGGTCGGCCGGATGGGCTGCGCATGCTCGCGAGCGAAACACTGGTTCTGTTCGGCCCCGATCACGTTGCGGCGCTGGTGGCAACAGCGCTGGTAACGGCCGGGCTTTGCCTGTGGCTGCGGCGGGTGCCCGCCGCCGCCGCGGCGCGCTCGCGCCTGATCGCCTGCGCGGGGCTGGCGATCGTCCTGCTGACGGCGGCGGTGACCGGCCACGTCTACCAGGTCCTGCACGGAAGCTGGACGATCGCCAAGTCGCTGCCGCTGCACCTGTGCAACCTCGCGACGCTTGTGGCCGCGGCCGCCCTGCTGCTCGTCGCGGCCGCACCGCGCCAGGCGCTGCGTTCGTTCGACGACGACCGCGCCTCCGCCAGGCGGCCCTCGATCACGCAGGTCATGTACGAGCTCACCTACTACTGGGGCATCGGCGGCACGACCCAGGCGATGCTCACGCCCGAGATCGACGAGCCCTTCCCCACCACGCCGTACCTCGTGTTCTTCGTCACGCACGGCGGCATCATCGCCGCCGCATTCATGATGACGGTCGGCCTGCGCATGCGTCCGCGGCCCGACTCGGCGCCGCGCGTCTGGATGATCACGGTGGTGGTGGCGTTTCTGGTGCTGTGCTTCAACACGGTGACCGGTACGAATTACATGTACCTCGCCGGGCCGCCCGAGCGCGCCTCGCTCTACGACTACCTCGGGCCGTGGCCGCTGTCGCTGCTGTCGCTGGCCGTCGTGGCGACGACGGTGTTCGCCCTGTGCTACCTGCCCTTCTGGCTGAAGGACCGGGCGCGGCGGGACGTCGGCGATCCGCGCGTGGAGAACGCCGGCTGAATGCGCGCGTACGACGTCATCGTCCTGGGGGTCGGCGGCATGGGCAGCGCGGCCTGCGCGCAGCTCGCGCGCCGCGGCCAGAACGTGCTCGGCATCGAGCAGTTCCAACCCGGCCACGACCGCGGCAGCTCACATGGCCGGACGCGCATCATCCGCAAGGCCTACTTCGAGCATCCCGACTACGTGCCGCTGCTGCACGAGGCCTACCGCCTCTGGCGCGAGATCGAAGCCGACACCGGCCGCAGGCTGTTCGAGCCCGTCGGCCTGCTGCTGGCCGGCCGGCCCGATGGCGCGGTCATCCCCGGCGTGCAGCGCGCCGCGCGCGCCCACGCCCTGGCGATCGAGGAGCTCACGGCCGACGCCGCCGCGCGGCGCTTCCCCGGCTTTCGCTTCGCGGCCGGCGAGCAGGTGCTCTTCGAGCCCGATGCTGGCTTCCTCCGCGTCGAGGAGTGTGTGCACGCACACATCGAACGGGCCGTCTCGCGCGGCGCCACCATCCTCACCGGCCAGCGCGCCCGCGATTGGTCCGCCGACGACGATGCCGTGCGCGTCACCTGCGACAACACCGCGTTCGAAGCGCGGCGGCTGGTCGTCACCGCCGGCGCGTGGTCCGCTCAACTGCTGGCGGAGCTGGGCCATGCACTGCACGTGCGCCGCAAGGTGCAGCTCTGGTTCCGCTCCGACAACCCGGCCCATGCGGCCGCCGCCGCCCCGGCGTTCTGCTTCGATGAATCCGACGGGTTCTTCTACGGCTTTCCGGCGCTGGGCGACGGGCTGATGAAGATCGCTGAGCACAGCGGCGGCCAGCCGGCGCCCGCCCCCGAGGCTGTCGAGCGCACCCTGCTCCCGGAGGACCTGCCGCGCGTGCAGCGCTTCATCGCGGCGCGGCTGCCGGGCGTGCGCCCGCTGGTCGAGCGCCACTCCGTGTGCCTGTACACCATGACGCCCGACGAGCACTTCATCATCGACCGTCACCCGCGGCATGCGAGCGTGTTCGTGGCGGCGGGTTTCAGCGGCCACGGCTTCAAGTTCGCCCCGCTGGTCGGGTCCATCCTGGCCGACCTGGTGACCACCGGCCGCACCGACGCCCCCATCGGCTTCCTGTCGGCGGCGCGGACGGCGCTGAGGCAGGCACAGGGCTCGCCCCGGAGTCCTGGCGAGCCCGTGTGAACCGCCACCCAGCCCACGCCGTTCAGCCAGCGAGTACACTGTTACGCGAGACCCGGCGAGGCTACCGCGCCCAAATGGTCAATCGCCTCCGAAACCGCCGCCTTGCCCGCGCCGCCGTGCCGGCCCTGCTCCTGCTCGGATCGTCGGCGCACGCGCCCCTTCTGGCGCAGGACGGCGTGGACCGCTTCTCGCCGGAGATGGGCCGGCACACGTTCCGCTTCGACTACGGCGCCCTCGGCTATTTCGACCGCCACGCCCAGCCGCAGCGCCGCGGGCCGGCGCTGTTCAGCCGCGCGGCGGCGGCGGACGACGACCTGTCGATGCTGCGCCAGCGGCTCAGCTTCGTCATTCCGCTGCACCAGAGCGCGACCGACGAGTGGCTGCTCACGCCGCGCGTCACGCATCTGCTGCTCGACACGGGGGCGCGCCTGCCGCGCAGCCGGGCCGCCTTGCCCGGCTCGCTATGGGACGTGCGCGTCGGCGGGCTGTACCGCCACCGCTTCGACACGGGCATCATTCTCGGCGCCGACCTTTCGATCGGCTCGGCCAGCGACCGGCCGTTCAACAGCGGCGATGAGTGGGCGGCGGACGCGAACGTCTTCGGGCGTTTCCCGGCCGGCGCGGGAAACGACGCCTGGGTCGCGTACCTGAACTACTCCAGCAACCGCTCGTTCCTGCCGCATGTGCCGCTGCCGGGCGCCGGCTACCAGTGGCTGCCGGACGAGCGGCTGGCGCTGCTGGCGGGCGTGCCGCTGAGCACGCTTCGCTGGGAGGTCGTGGAGGGGCTGACGTTCGAGGGGCTGTACTTCGTGCCGCGCGAGGTGCGCGCGAAGCTCGCGTACCGCCTGCTGAGGCCGCTGAGCCTCTACGTCGGCTATGACTGGACGAGCGACGTGTTCCTGCGGCACGATCGCGCCGACAGCGACCATCGCCTGTTCTACTGCGAGCAGCGCGTGCTGGGCGGGCTGCGCTGGGACCTCAGCGAGCAGTGCTGGCTCGACGTGGCCGCGGGATACGCCTTCGACCGCTTCTTCTTCGAGGCCGAGGAATACGCCGACCGCGACGACAGCCGCATCAACATCGCCGACGGCCCGCTGCTGCGTCTGCAAGTCGGCCTGCGATTCTGAGTCTCGAGCACCGCTGCGCCACCTCGTGCGCGGAGCACTCTGCCTCAGACGCGCGGCCGCTCCGGCGGCGCCGCCCGGCCCGCGAATCGCCGCAGCAGCGGGCGCACCCGCGCGCTCAGCAGCCGTCGCGTCTGCTCCGCCGCCAGCCCGGTGTAGCGCCGCGGGTCGAGCGCCCGGTCCCAGCGCACCCTCGCAAACGCCGGGTCGCCGCGCAGCCGCTCCAGCAGGTCGTTGGGCCGGCCGTGACGTTTGATCTGCTCGGCGGCGGCCTGGCTGTGCCGACGGAGACGCTCGTGCAGCTCCTGGCGGTCGCCGCCGGCCGCAACGGCCTGCATGAGCACCTGCTCGGTGGCGATGAAGGGCAGCTCGGCGCGCACGCGGGCGTCGATCACGGCGGGGTAGACGACGAGGCCGGAGAAGACCGTGTGCATGATGGCGCACAGCGCGTCGGCGGCCAGGAACGCCTCGGGAATGACGAGACGCTTGTTGCTGGAGTCGTCGAGCGTGCGCTCCAGCATCTGGGCGGCGTGCGTCATCAACGGCGAGCTCGCCAGCGAGACAAGGTAGCGCGCCAGCCCGGTCGCCCGCTCGCACAACGCCGGGTTGCGCTTGTAGGGCATGGCGGAGCTGCCGACCTGCTCGGCCTCAAAGGGCTCGTCCATTTCGCGCAGCATCGACAGCAGCCGCACGTCGTTGCACGCCTTGTGCAGGCTCGCCGCCAAGCCGGCCAGCGCGCTGATGATCTCGGCATCCACGCGCCGCGAGTAGGTCTGGCCGCAGACCGGGTAGCAGTCCCGAAAGCCCAGCCTGGCCGCGAAACGGCGCTCCAGCCGCCGGACCTTGGCCGGGCCGCCCAGCAGCTTCAGAAACGAGTCCTGCGTGCCCGTGGCCCCGCGCAGCCCGCGGCACTTCAGCCCGGCCCACAGCTCCGCCACGCGCTCCAGGTCGTCCGCCACGTCGGCCAGCCACAGCGCGGCACGCTTTCCCACAGTCGTGAGCTGCGCCGGCTGAAGGTGCGTAAAGCCCAGACAAGGCCGGTCGGCGTGCGCCGCACAGAAGTCCTCCAGCGCCGCCGCCACCGCCGCCAGCCGCCCGACCAGCAGCTCCAGCGCGTCGCGCATGAGCATCAGGTCCGCGTTGTCGACGATGTCCATGCTCGTCGCGCCGAGGTGCAGGATGCCCCGCGCCTGCGGCGCCGCATCGGCGAACGCGTGGATGTGCGCCATCACGTCGTGCCGCGTCCGCCGCTCGTGCTCCGCCGCGGCCCCGAAGTCGATGTCGTCCGCGGCGCTGCGCAGGGCGGCGATCTGGGCAGCGGAGATGGGCAGGCCCAGCTCGCGCTGGGCCTCGGCCAGCGCGATCCAGATGCGCCGCCAGACCCCGTAGCGGTTGTGCGCGCTCCAGATGCGCAGCATCGCCGGCGTGGCGTAGCGCGTGGCGAGCGGGTGCTCGAACACGGGCAGGTGGCCCGCCGGGGGCGGCTGCGCTGCTTGCGTGCGAAGACGCTTGCGATGACGAGTCGAGCGGGCAGGCTTGGGCATGTGGCCTTAGTCCTCGAGCGCCTGGCGCAGATCGGCCAGCAGGTCCTCGGTCGATTCGAGCCCGACGTGCAGCCGGATCAGCCAGCGTTTCGGCTCGTCGGGAGCCGAGAAGAACGTCCCGCCGATGGCGAGGCTCTCGTGCCCGCCCCAGCTCACGCCGGCGCGGAAGAGGCGCAGGCGGTCGAGCACGCGGGCGGTGGCCTCGCGCGACTGGTCGTGCAGCGCGAAACTGAACAGGCTCGAGCAGCCGCGCATCTGCCGCCGCGCCAACTCGTGGCCGGGGTGGCGCTCCAGCCCCGGGTGGTTGACGACGGCGACGCGCCCATGCGCCGCCAGCATGCGCGCGACCGCGAGTGCCGAGCGCTGGTGATACTCCATCCGCATCGGCAACGTGCGCAGACCGCGCAGCATCAGCCAGGCGGCGAAGGGATCGAGCGTGGCGCCGGCGTACTCGACTTCCTCCTGGACGCGAGCGTGCAGTTCGCCGTCGTCGCGCCCAACCACGAACCCGGCGACAACGTCGCTATGTCCGTTGAGATACTTCGTGGCGCTGTGCGTCACCAGATCGACGCCCAGCTCCAGCGGGCGCTGGAAGTAGGGCGTGGCCCACGAGTTGTCGAACGCGGTGACGATGCCGCGCCCGCGCGCCCCCGCGACGACAGCCCGGATGTCCACAATCTCGAAATGCCCGCTGGTCGGGCTCTCGAAATAGATCAGCCGCGTCTGCGGCCGGCACGCGCCGAGCAGCGCTCCCGCCTCGCTCGTCGTCAGGAACGTCGCCTCGATCCCGAAGCGCGCCAACTGCCGCAGGTAGGTCTGCGTCGGTCCGTAGACGTGCGCCTGGGCCACGACGTGGTCGCCCGCCTTCAGCACGGCCCGCAGCGCCGCGCTGATCGCCCCCATGCCCGACCCAAACCCGTAAGCCCACGTCCCACCCTCCAGCCGCGCCAGCTTCGCCTCCAGCATCGCCGTCGTCGGGTTCCCCACGCGCGTGTAGTCGTAATGCGGCCCGTCCCCCCGCCGCCTGTTCCAGAACGCCTCCGCGTCCGGGTAGATGAACGTCGAGGTCTGGTAGATCGGCGGCGCCGCGGCCCCCTGCTGCTCCGCCGGGTCCTCGGCGTAGTGCGTGCAAAGCGTCTCGAAGCCGCAATTCGGCAACGGGTCGTCATAGACGCGACGCGGCTTGAGCTCCATTCCGGCACAGTGTCCCCGCCCCGGCGCCCCGGTCAAGCGCCCGCGGCCCGGCGCGCTCATGCATCTCCAGCGCCCCCGAACGCTCGCTGCCGCGCCGCGGCGCGGCGCTGCTCATAGACCTGCTCGCATTCCGGCGGGCGCACGTACAACGGGAGGACCTGCTGGCGTTCGAGGAACCGCCCGGCGACGATCAGCGGCCGCGCGGCGCCGACAACCTCCTCGGCCAGCGGTCGCCAGTAATCCTCGGGCGCGACCCGCCCGCCGGCCGCAACCACGCGCTCCCGGTGCGGCGCGACGCCCGCCCCCAGCGCAACGAATGGCGGCGCGATGCCGGCGAGGAACTCCGCCGGTGCGACCGCCGCCGCAGGCGCCAGAGCATCGAGTGCTCCGTCCGGTCTCAGGTTGAACGCCGCGGCATAAGCCAGCCCGCCGCGGGCATCCAGCATGACCGCGAGACGGCCCGGGCGCGGATTCAACCGCAGCGCGTTGCGCGCGATGACCTCCAGCGTCGGAACCGCGACGACCCGGCATCCCGCGACGGCCATGAGCATGCGCGCCAGGGCCGCGGAGATCCGCAGCCCGGTGAAGCTCCCGGGCCCCTGCGACCAGCAGAGCACGTCCAGCTCGGCCGCGCGGCGGCCGTGCCGGCTCAGCAGCTCCGCGATCAACGGAAACAGCTCCGAGGCGTGCCGGCGCTCAGCCGACAACAGGCGCGATTCGAGCAGCCGGTCTCCGCGCCACAGGCAAACGCTGCCGCGTGCGGCCGAGGTCTCTACGCCGAGCAACCATTGCGGTGACATTGGACGCATTGTAGCCGGAGTGCTTCGCGCCACGCCGTCAACGGCAAGCGGGAATTCGCCACTCGCTGGCGCTCGCGGCTCGTAACGCTCGCGGCTCGTAACGCTCGCGGCTCGTAACGCTCGCGGCTCGTAACGCTCGCGGCTCGTCGGGCGATCGCGTCGGCCGCGCTGTGCGCTTCGGCGGGGGCTTCAGGCCGTCAGCGGGCTCACGACCAAGCCGCTGGCGAGCTTCGGGAAAAAGTACGTGCTCTTCTGCGGCATCAGGTCGCCCGCCGTGCAGACGTCGCCCAGCTCCTTCATCGTCGTCGGCTGCATCAGGAAGCAGCAGCCACCCGTGTCGCGCGCCTCCTGAACAGCGGCGGAGGCCGACTTCACGTAGTGAATGTCAAGCGCCTGGCCCTTGGTGTGGCGGCCGATGACCCGGTCGAGCAGCCACGCGTGGAGGAAGGCGAGCCCGAGCCGGCGCCACGCCGCACTGCGCTCCGGGCACACGCCGTCCAGCAGCGTCTCCTTCCAGGGCCGAAGGACGTAGAAGCCCTCCCCGGCCCCGGGCGCAGCGCTGAACATCCCCACCGCTTGCGGGCCGAATTTCTCAAGCCGAGCCGGCACGTCGTCTGCGCCGTCCGCCGGCAGGTGCGCAATCTCGACGTCCGCATCGCCCTTCAGACTGGCCGGCGGAAACGCGACGCCCGGGACCACGCGATGCGTCGGCAGAATCAGCAGGCCCGGGTCCTCCATCGCACAGAACACGCACATCACGTAGTTCGCCGGATGATCCACCGGCAACGGCCCCTCGCGCTGCGCCAGCCACTCGCGGTACAGCATCGCCGTGCCGTAGCGGTGGTGGCCGTCGGCAATGAACGTCGGCCGCGAAGCCATCAGCTCACGGACCTCCGAGATCACCGTCGGATCGGTCACGGCCCACAGACGGTTCTCCACCGCGTCGAGCGTGCCATGGACGAGCGGGTTGGGGCCGATCGCCGCGGCCAGCCGCGCGGCCACCGTGTTCTCTGGGTCCGGGTAGAGACCGAAAATGGGGCTGAGCGTGGCGGCGGTGGCCTTCATCAGCGCCAGGCGGTCTTCCTTCGGACCACCGAAGGTCTGCTCATGCGGAAAGACGCTTCCCGCGCCAAAGGGCTCCAGCCGTAGGCGGGCGAAGAACATCTTTCGCACGTGGGCGCGGCCGGCGTGAGTGTAGGCCTGGTAATAGACGTAGATCGCCGGCGCCGCGTCGCGGAGCATGCGGCCATTTGAGAGCCAATCCTGGAGTTGCCGGCGGGCGCGCTCATAGACTTCAGGGGGGCCGGCGTGCTTTGGGGGCGTGTGGGGCAGGTCGACCAGGACGAAGTTGTCCGGGCTGCGCGCCAGGAGGGCTTGCCTGTCGGCCTCCGACAGCACGTCGTAGGGCGGCGACAGCAGCGACGAGACATCAGCCTGGCGATCGGTGGCGTAGCGGATACCCGCGAAAGGCAGGACGTAACTCATGCGGCAGAGTCCCCTTTCAACGCCCGCCGCCGTGCCTCGGACCGCGCAGGTCCCGAGCGGCAAAGGCGTCAGGGTTTGGATTATAAGTCCTCGATGGCAATCGGGTAAGGAGGGCGGGCGCAATCGTCTGCGGTTCCGCAACGTTTCGTTGACTCGACACTTATGAAGCACTAGATTAGCGGTTGGTGGGCGCGTGTTCACACCAACCCGCCTTAGCGAGCTGATTCGAGCGTCTTTACTACCCTCTGGAGGTAGCCAATGTCGAACCCGCGTATCGGGCGAGCCTGCACACGGTCTTTTGCGCTGTTCGTCGGCCTCGCATTCGGCGTGCTGACTGGGTGCCCGCCTGTGCCTCAGCAACCCAACGTCCCCACGGACGAAGAGCCCAATCAAACCACTCAACCGCCGGCCGACTCCAACAGCACGATCGACCGGCCGATTCCTCCGCCCGTCCTCGACGACGACACCACGACGGTGATCGGCGGCGGCGGCGGCGGCGCCAACCCGCCCGGGGGCGGGGGCGGCGGCGGCGGCGGGCAGGGCCAGCAGTTCATCTTCCTGAACGTCACCGCCCCGGGCGGCAACCTGCGCATCCGGCCAGGCGCAATCGTCGACGTCAAGTTCGAGTTCCAGGACTCGCAGGGCGCCGCTCAGAAAGTCGAGCTCCTCATCGCCCGCGACGACAACGCCGACAACCAGCCCGACGGCGTGCCCGTGCGGATCATTCCGATCAGCGCCCAGGGCGGCAGCAACACCTTCAGCCTGAACACGACTACCATCAGCGACCTGCTCGTCAACGGCTACGCCCGGTTTGTGTTCGGCGTGCGCGTCACGACGCTCAACAACACCGTCTACCAGGACTACTCGAGCGGCTCGGTGGTGATCGACGACACGGCGCCGACGGCCACCTGGGTCGGCCCGCTTGACGACGCGCTGACCAACCGCGTGTCCTCGTGGCCGGTCACCGTCAGCACCACGGACAACTCGCCCCATACCGTCCGCGTCCTCCTCGACAAGGACACCACCCCGCTCAACGGTAACGAGTTCGAACTGATCGCCCCCGCGAACATCGCCGCCGGAACCAACACGACGACCTTCAGCCCGTCGCTGCTGCCCTTCCCGGTCGGCACCTATTACTACTATGTCATCACGTCCGACGGCATCGACCCGGCGGACGCCTTCTACGCCGAACGCTCCGCCGGCGACCCGATCAAGATCCGACTGACGAACCGGCTGATCGGCAACGTCGATCTGGGCAACCTCGGCAACAACCTGGGCGGAATCTTCCAGGGCTTCAACTTCAACGACCTGGCCGGCTCCTCCATCCGCAGTGTGCCCGACCTCAACGGCGACGGCCGCAACGAGCTCGTCGTCGGGTCGCGCTTCGGCAAGCCGCGCCTGATCGAGAACAACGGCGTCGGCTTCGGCGAAGCCTACCTGATCTACGGCTCGGCGCAGCGCTTCACCGGCACGCGCACGCTGAACTCCGTCGGCACCACGACGCCCGGCCTGGTCTTCTTCGGCATGCGGACGCCGCGAACCGCCTCCATCGCTCCGCCCAACCAGAGCACGCGCTGGACCTCGGGCCTGTCCGACATCACGGTCATCCCCGACATGGACGGCGATAACCTCCCGGAGCTGGTCTTCAGCTTCCCGCGCGTCGAGTCGATCAACCTCGGCGAGACCAACCCGACCATCCAGCATCCGGAGCTTGCGCCCGACCTGCCCAGCATGGGCAATCTCGAATACAACGCGTTCTACGGGCTGTTCCCGGTCTGGCATCCGAACGAGGCGCAGCTCACCCGCGGCGGCATCATCATCGTGTCGAGCCAGAACGAGATGCTCCAGAATCCGGGTCTGCTCAACCGCAAGTCGGACCGCGTCATCGACCTCCACGAGGTCGGCCAGCTCTTCACCAACATGAGCCGTCCTTCGCTGATCCCGTACATCCGCAACGCCCGCACCCGTCTCGATGGCGCCATGCAGTGCGCCGACTGCGACTTCCTGCCGCCCAACGGCTGCGACCCCGGCGATCCTGACGCCGATCCGCCGGCGCCCGGCAATTGCGGCGAAGACGAGTGCGTCCTGGCGCTCGGCGAGGAGCTGGACGGCCGCGAGAAGCTCCTGATCCGCTACGAGGTCTTCTGGGACGTGGTCTTCAACAATCAGGGCCCCGGCGGCTTCCACCAGCCGTGGACCGCCGTCCCCGCGAATCCGCCGCTGGCCAGTCCGCTCTCCTTCCCGTTCACGCCGCCGCCCTTCGGCGCACCGCCCTTCCCCTTCAGCTTCTACCCGAACCTGTGGGCGTTTGATTCCATGGGCAACGGCGGCGGAGCGTGCGGCGACATCAACGGCAGCGGGTGCGAGGTGACCAACCACTGGTTCTCGTGGTCGCCGACGCTGCCGGGCACGACGCTCGCGGGCACGCCGTCCTGGGCTACGCAGGGCAACCCGGTTCAGACGCTGCCCACGTGCTACCCGACCAATCCGTGCATCACGGACGTCGAGCCCGAGGACGGACCCTGCCCGGCCCCGAGCGCTCCATGCACCAACCCGGCCCTTGATGTCGCCGCCGGCGGCAGCACGGCCTGGACCGGTTTCTACGGCCCGACGACTTCGGCCTACACCAGCAGCGCGGCGGGGACCTTCCCGTCGCCGACCGGGGCGCGCGTTCTCGGCCAGCGGGTCAACGACCGCTTCGGCACGGCGATCGGCTCCGACGGCAACTGGCTGTATATCAGCGCTCCGGAGCGCACCGCGAACGACGCCCCGTACGGCTCGGACATCCCGAGCCTGCCCGGCACGCGCAGCAAGTCGGGCATCGTCTACCAGCTCCGCACCAACGCTCCCCTGCCGCCGGACGGCATCACCCGCACGCAGCTCTGGATGGAGCGCGGCACGCGCCAGGAGCAGGACCCGAACTTCCCGGATGATCCCAACGCGATCATCACGGTGGGCCTGAGCTGGCCGTACGTCGACGCCCAGCTCCCGAACCGCGTCGATTACACGATGCCCGTGCCGCACAACTACATCATCGAGTCCGTCGGCTCGACCCGCGGCAATCCCGAGATCGGCCGCGCCGATCGCCTCTTCGGCGATCCGCAGCAGCCGCAGTGCCCGCCGGGATACGACCCGGCGACCGACTCGCCCGACGCGTCGGCCATCAACTCCTACACGCCGTATCCCGCCGGAACCTCCGGCTACTTCGTCGACCGCACGCCGCAGATCGTCGGCCCGCACGCCAACGCGAAGATCGAGTTCGTGCGGGCGCTGGGCGACGTGAACGGCGACGGCATCCGCGACTTCGCGGTCGGCTCGGCCGAGGTCCGCTCGAACGTCGGCCAAGGCACGGGCGACAAGGTCGGAGCGATCTTCATCGTCTACGGCCGGCCGACCGGCCTCGAGGGCGACTACCTCCTCGAGCAGCTCGCGCTGAACCGCAGCGATCCGAGCCGCCTCGCCGGCATCCTCGTCAAGGGCGTGAGCCCGGGCGAGACGCTGGCGCGCGTTTTCGCGGACGCCGGTGATTTCAACGGCGACGGCTTCGCCGACGTGGTCATCGGCAACGAGGGCGCCAACAGCAACACCGGCGAGGTGATCCTGCTCTTTGGCTCCAGCGTCGAGAACGCCCCGAGCAGCCCCGGTCCGGGCGATCCGGACGGCGTGCCCGGCGGCGGCTGGACGCCCGATACCATCCCGCTGGAACGCGCCATCCGCTTCGTCGGAGCGAATCCGGGCGACCTGGCCGGCGCCAACGTCTCCTCCGCCGGTGACGTCGATAACGATGGCAAGGCCGATCTGCTCATCGCCGCACCGGGCGCCGACGGCGGCCGGGGCGCCGTGTACCTGATCTACGGCTCGAGTGATCTCTTCGGCGAGATCAACCTGGGCAGCCTCACCATCACGAACACCGACGTCGCCTTCGCGAAGTTCGTCGGCCGCAAGCTCGGCGACGCGCTCGGCGGCGGCATGAAGATCGTGACGAACACCGATCCAGGTGGCGGCTCGACCACGGCCTACTCGCAGGGCCTGTCGCCGCTGGGCGACATCGATGGCGACGGAAACGCCGACTTTGCGATCAGCGCGATGCTCGCGGATCCGGGCCAGAAGGTCGACGCAGGCGAGATCTACATTCTGTACGGTCGCACCGGCCCGTAAGCGGGCGGCATCGGCCGGCAGATTGCCGAACGCAGGGTGAGCCCGAGCCATGTGGTCGGGCTCACCCTGTTTTTTGGTCTTCCGCGGTCATGCCGCGTGACCTCCGCGGCGAAGCGGGCTGCGTGTCGCTTGGGTTCGGATTCGCGGATTCGACGCCGACCGGGTCCGCTCCATCGCGCAGCGCGCAAAAAGACTTCCGGAATCGAACCCCGCTGGGTCAATCCCGGAAGTGCGCCACGGCTTAGAAACAGCCGCAAAGTCCGACATTTCAGCGACCGTCAGGCCGGCCAGGCGGTTGACGATCCGACCGGGACACTATATCCGATGGGTATCGGGGTGTCCATGGCTTGCGGCACTAATGAGAAACAATTTGCATATAACGCAACTCGCTGCTAACAAGGAAATTATGCCACGTCCGTGCGATCAACCGTGGCGATCTCCGCCCGCCAAGCCATCGTCCTATAACAGTCCGGGAGCGGTTCTGGACGAGGCCGCCGCATGACCGCCGCCGAACAGCCCCCGCGGCGACGTGCGGCGGCGAGCGCCACCGTCGTACAGGTCGCGCGTCCGTGTCGTGAACACGTGCGGATCGAGTGCGCGATGCGCGACTTTGCCGAGCCGCTGCCCGGCCAGTTCGCGCAACTGCTCTGTGCCGATCCGGACTCGGCCGCGCCGCGCGAGCTGACCTGGAGCGACGACGAACCGCCATTGCTCACCCGCGATGACTGGCGCGAATGCAGCGCCTATCTGCGCCGGCCCTTCAGCATCGCCGACGCCTGGCGCGATCGCGAAGGCCTCACGCATCTTGTCTTCATCTCGCGCGCCGTCGGCGTCGGAACCGGCTGGCTCGATCGGCTGCGCCCCGGCGACACGCTCAACCTCACCGGCCCGCTCGGCAGGGGCTTCGATCTGCCGGCTCAGCCGCGCCCCCTGCTGCTCGTCGGCGGCGGCGTCGGGATACCGCCGCTGCTGCTGTTGTCGCGGCGCCTGGCGCAGATGGCCTGGCGCGACGTCGTGGTGATCTTCGGCGCCACCAGCGCCGACCTGCTGCCGGTGCCGCTGCTGGCCGAGCCCGACCCGCGCGGCACGGCGACGCGCTGCATCGAGCTGCCCGGTGACGCGGCGTTCCCGGCGATCGTGACGACCGACGACGGCACGCTCGGGCTGCGCGGTCGGGTCACCGACGCCCTGCGAGCCTGGGTCGAGACCGCTGGCGAGGCGGCTGGCGGCGCCGTCGTGATGGCCTGCGGCCCGGAGGGCATGCTCGCGGCCCTGGCCCGCCAGACGCGCGATCTCGGCCTGGCCTGCCAGTTGTGCATCGAGCGGCAGATGGGCTGCGGTCTGGGCACGTGCCTGTCGTGCGTCGTGCGCGTCCGCGACGCGTCCCGTCCCGCCGGCTGGCGCTGGGCGCTGAGCTGCACGGAGGGCCCCGTCTTCGAACGCGACGCGCTGTACGACTATTCCTGACGACCGGAACCACTGGCCGCGCCCGACGCAGCCGCTACCGCCGCGCCCGCGAGCCGGCGGGCGAGTGCGGCAACAAGCGATTGCAGCAGAACAAACGCCAGGACGAGCAGGCCGACGAAGATGCGCGTCCACCAACTGCTCAGTCCCCCGTGAAACGTGATCAGCGTCTGGATCAGCCCGAGAATCAGTACGCCCATCGCCGTGCCCGCGACGTAGCCTGCGCCGCCGCTCAGCAGCGTGCCGCCGATGACGACGGCGGCGATGGCATCAAGCTCAAAGCCCGTGCACGCCGCCGGGTTGCCCGACTGCGTGTAGCACGCATACACGACGCCGGCCAGCGACGAGCACATACCGGAGAAGGCGTAGACGCCGACGCGCGTTCGCCCGACGGGCAGGCCCATCAGCCGCGAGGCATGCTCGTCTGCGCCGATCGCGTAGATCGCCCGCCCCCAGCACGTCGTGTGCGCCAGGCAGATCGCCAGCACAAGCCACGCTGGAAAGACGACGGCGACGACCGGCAGCGCCAGCCGCTCGCCGAGAGGGATCGCCAGGTCCTGCACGAGCGTCTGCTGAAAGAACCCGTGGCGGATGCCGAGCGATTGCGGATGCAGCACGAAGGCCAGGCCGCGCGCGAGGAACATCCCCGCGAGCGTCACAAGAAACGCCGGCAGCCGAAACCCGTGGATGAGCCCGCCCATCACGGCGCCGAACGTCGTCCCCAGCAACAGGGCCGATACGATCGCCGACGCCGGATCGACGCCCCACGGGCCGACCAGCGCCGCTACCCACACGCTGGTGAACGCGACAACCGCCCCGACCGACAGGTCGATTCCGCCGGAGATGATGACGAGCGTGGCCCCGACGGCCGCGATGCCGAGGAACGAGCTGTCCGCCAGCAGGTTCACCAGCACGCGCGGCGAGCCGAAGTTGGCGAAGCAAAGGCACCCCGAAGCGTAGAGCCCGGCGAGCACGACGGCCGTCGCCGCCAGCGGAATGAGCTTCGGAGACACCGTCATGGCGCGGTCCTCGCGCCGGCGACGATGCGGCGGAGGCGGGCGCGCATCACCGGAGACTGGAGCAGCGCCACCGCCAGGATCACGAGCGCCTTGGGAACGGTGGCGACGTCGGCGCTGACGTTGCGCATGTACATCGTTGTCGTCAGGGTCTGGATCAGCGCGGCGCCGATCAGCGAGCCGCCCAGGTGCAGCCGCCCGCCCGTCAAGGCCGTCCCGCCGATCACCACGGCCATGATCGCGTCCAGCTCGAGCGTCAGGCCCAGGTTGTTGGCGTCGGCGCAGCGGATGTTGCCGGCCGCGACCAGCCCGGCGGCTCCGGCGCATAGCCCGCACAGGGCGTAAGCGGCGAGCCGCACCGGCCGCGGGCCGATTCCGGCGCAGCGCGCCGCCCGCGGGTTGTCGCCCACGGCCTCGACGAACAGGCCCAGCGCCGTCAGCCGCGCGAGCGTCGCCAGGCATGCCCACGCCCCCGCGACGAGCACGATCGGCGCCGGCAACCCCACGATCGCACCGCTTCCAAGCCATGAAAGCCGCGCATCGGTGAAGGTCACGATCTGACCGTCGGTGATGAGCTGCGCGATGCCGCGCCCCGCCACCATCAGGATCAATGTCGCCACGATCGGCTGCATGTTCAGCCACGCGACCAGCACGCCATTCCACGCGCCGGCCAGGAGCGCGACGCCCAGCGCCACCGCTATGGCCGCCGAAAAGGGCACGTCCGGGTGGTTGACCAGGACGGCGGCGACGGCGGCGCCGAGGGCCATGACCGCGCCGACCGACAAGTCGACGCCGCCGGTCGCGATGACCAGCGTCATGCCCAGCGCCAGCAGCATCACCTTGGCGCCGTGGTTGAGGATGTCGATCAGCACGCCGTAGAACCGGCCGTCGCGCAGCTCGACCTGAGCGAAGCCGGGAGTGAAGGCGAAGTTGAACGCCAGCAGCAGCGCCAGCGCCAGCGCCGGCCACCACAGGTGCATGGACCAGGCGTGAGCGGCGGAGAGCGGCCTCTCAGGCGGCATCGGCGCCCCCGGTGATGGCGCGACGGATGCGCTCCGGGCTGACCTCGGCGCCGGCCAGCTCGGCCACCTTCGCCCGGTCGCGCATGACGGCGATGCGCGCGCAGCTCGCCGCCAGCTCCTCGAACTCGCTGCTGATCAGCAGCAGCGCCACGCCGTCGGCGTGCATCCGCCGCACCAGCCGCATGATCTCACCCTTGGCGCCGATGTCGATTCCGCGCGTCGGCTCGTCGAGAATCAGCAGCCGCGGCTCCGTCGCCAGCCAGCGCGCCAGCAGCACCTTCTGCTGCGTCCCGCCGCTCAGCGACGACACCGGCTGCTCGCGCGAGACGACGCGGATATCCAGCGCGGCGATCAGCCGGTCGACCAGCTCGACCTGCCGCCGCCAGGCCAGCCGTCGGAACAGCCCGCGTCGGCCCTGCAACGCCAGCAGCACGTTCTCACGCACGGACAAGGCGGGGACGAGCCCCTCGCCCTGGCGGTCCTCAGGGCTGAAGCCCAGGCCCAGGCGTACGGCGTCTCGCGGCGAGCGCAGACGCACGCGCCGCCCGTCGATCAGCAGCGCGCCGGCGTCGGCGCGGTCGAGCCCGAACAGCAGCCGCGCCAGCTCCGTACGGCCGGATCCCAGCAGCCCGGCCAGGCCGACCGTCTGTCCAACGGGGATCGACAGGTCGGTAGGCGCGACCTGCCCGCGCCGCTCGAGTCCGCGCGCCTCCAGCAGCGGACGGCCTGGCGGGCCGGAAGCGCTCGGCCCAGCGGGCGTGCGAGCGCCGGGCTTCGCGGCGTGCTCAATCGCGCGGCCGATCATCGCCGTCACCAGTTGCTCGCGCGACAGGGCCGCCGTCTCGAAATCCCCGACGCGCGCCCCGTCGCGCAGCACCGTCACGCGGTCGCTGATCGCGAACACCTGCTCGATGAAGTGCGTCACGAACAGGATGCCCAGCCCCTCGCGCCGCAGCCGCCGCAGCACCGCGAAGAGCCCGCCGACTTCGGCGGCATCGAGGCTCGACGTAGGCTCGTCGAGGACGAGCAGCCGGGCCGAGACGTCGAGCGCGCGGGCGATCGCGACCATCTGCCGCACGGCCAGCGAGCACGTCGAAAGCTCGCGCCGCGGATCGAGCTCCACGCCCAGGCGCGCCAACGCCGCCCGTGCCCGCCGCTGGACGGCCCGGCGGTCGATCAGGCCGAAACGAAGCGGTTCGCGCCCGAGGCAGATGTTCTCCGCGACCGATAGCGTCGGAATCAGGCGCACCTCCTGGTAGACGGTGCTGATGCCGAGGGCTTCGGCGGCGCGCGGTGACGCCGGCGCGATCGCCACGCCGTCGAGGTGGATCGTTCCACCGTCGCGCGGCGCGACACCCGTGAGCACGTTGATGAGCGTGCTCTTTCCGGCGCCGTTTTCGCCCATCAGCGCGTGGATTTCGCCGCGGCGCAGCGTGAGATCGACGCCGGCCAGCGCCCGCACGCCGGGATAGCGCTTGACGACGCCGCGCATGGCGAGGAGCGGCCCGTCGGGGCCGGTCGCGTGCCTCGCGGAGTCCTCGCGGCGCGTCTCAGATTCCACGCTTGCGACGATACCACTCCCGGGCTGACTTGTGGATGGCCTTCCAGCGCGCCGTCTCCTCGGCCCGGGCGCGGGCGTCGGTCTTTCGCTCCAGGAAGGCAAGCTCCCGCCGCTGCTTGTGATACGCGGCCAGCCGCTCGGCCGGCAACGCCCCACCTTGCACCGCGCGCTTCACGGCGCAACCCGGCTCCTGGTCGTGCGTGCAGTCGCGGAATCGGCAGCCCGCGGCCAGGCCGGCCACGTCGGAAAAGGAAGCGTCCACGTCGCCGTCGTCGCTCCAGAGTTGCAGCTCGCGCATGCCGGGCGAGTCGATCACCACGCCGCCGGCGGGCGTGAGCAGGAGCTGGCGGTGCGTCGTCGTGTGGCGCCCGCGCGAGTCGTGCATCCGCACCGCGCCGGTGCGCATCGCCTCGCGGCCCAGCAGCACGTTGATCAGCGTCGATTTGCCGGCGCCCGAAGACCCGACCAGCGCCACGGTGCGCCCGGCGCGCGCCAGCGGCGCGATCCGCTCGCGCAGCCGCTGCGGGTCGTACATGCTCACCGCGATCACCGGCACGCCGGGCGCGATCGCCTCGACCTGCGCCACGCGCGTTTCAACGCGCTCGCCGCCCGTGTCGCACAGGTCGGCCTTCGTGAGCACGACCGCCGGCGCCGCGCCGCTGGCGTAGGCAAGCGTCAGGTAACGCTCGATCCGGCGGAGGTTGAAGTCTCCGTCCAGACCGCAGCAGATGGCCAGCGTATCAACGTTCGCCGCGAGCACCTGTGCCTGAACGGCGTCGCCCGCCGCCTTGCGGACAATGCAGGAGCGCCGCGGCACGACCGCCTCGATTCGTCCGCCGGCGTGGCCGGGCGACGTCAGCACGGCGACCCAGTCGCCGACGGCCGGCCACTCGTGCGCGGGGCCATCGTGCCGAAGCGCGCCGCGCAGCGACGCTCTCAGCGCACGGCATGGCCGGCCGTGCACGGGGTGCGCCGGCCGCGTGTCCGGCGCGACGGCGGCGTAAACAACGTAGCTGTCTCGATCCTGCCGCGCGACGCGCGCCGGCAGAATGTGCGACCCGCGGGCGTCGACACCGGCCAGCGCGCGGTATCGCGCCTCGATGTCAGGATTCCAACCCAACTGCGCAAGATTCACGTCAGTCACCTCGTATCGCGCGAGCGCGCGCCTGGCGCGCTGGTGCGCGACGAAAGAACCATCGGGCTCTAAAGAACTCAGAAACCGCCCCGCGCAAGCATGACCGCGCGCGAAAGCCGGCCGCCGGCGCTCGGCCGGGCCTGCCTGGCGCGCAGCAGCAGGCGGACACCGCAAAGCGCGGTGGGCGACGTCGAGGCTTGCTCGCTAGGGGTGCGTCGAGGCGTTCAGCTTATCGGAATGAACGCGAACTTCAGGCCCGCACCCGACGAAGGCGCGCCGCGACGACATGGCTGGCGACAATCGGCGACACAGGCGTCCTCCGGGGTGCGGGGTTTGTGTAAGGCGGGTCGCGCGACCCGCACATAGGACAATCTAGTGGACCGCGTGGAGAAAAGCAAGCATCCATGCGGAGTGCAGAACCCAGAAGCGCCGCTACAGCGGCTCGAGCCGCCGCAGCAGCAGCCCCAGCGCCGCCTGTGCGGCTCGCGTGCGGACCATCTCGCGCGGACTGTCGCCCAGCCGGATCGTCCGAGCCGCGGCACCATCCGCTGTCGCCAGCCCGAGATACACCAGGCCGACCGGCTTGCCGCTCGAATCGCTCTGCGGGCCGGCGATGCCGGTTGCGGATAGGCCGTACGTCGCGTTCATTCGCTCGCGGACCTGCCGGGACATGATTTCGGCGACGGGCTCGCTGACGGCGCCGTGGCGCTGGATCAGCTCCCTCGGAACGTCGAGCCATTCTTCCTTGACGCTGTTCGCATACGCCACCACGCCCCCGACGAAGCAGCGCGAGCTGCCCGGCACGTCGGTGATCAGCTTGCCGATCAGCCCGCCCGTGCACGACTCCGCCACGGCGACCGTCTCGCCGCGCTCCCACAACCGCCGGCACAGGGCGTGTGCCAGCGTATCGTCGCCCGTGCCGAAGACGGCACCGCCGAGCCGCTGCCGCACGGCGGCTTCGGCCTCGTTGAGCATGCGTTCGGCGGCCTCGACCGTTTCGGCCAGCGCGTTGATGCGCACGCCGATGATGCTCATCTCAGCGGTGGTGCCGACTTCCGGGTTTCGTCCTCGCCGCATGAGGTCATGCAGGCGCTGACCCACATCGGCTTCCGTCAGGCCGTAGCTGTTCAGCCGGCGGCTGAGCAGGACGGGTCCCTCCTGCGCCCCGCGCAGCCGCGGCGCGACGCCGGCCGCGAACATCTCGCGCATCTCGATGGGCACGCCCGGCAGCGCAAAGCACGTCGCCCGCCCGAGCGGCATCACGATGCCCGGGGCTGTGCCGACCGGGTTCGGCAGGGCCTCGCCGCGGCTCGGCCGCAGGGCCTGTACGACGTTTTGTTCGGGCATCTGGCGTCCGCGCGCCTCGAAGAACGCCCTGATCTGCGCCAGGCTCGCCTCATCACAGACGAGCGCGTCGCCGCTCACGTCGGCCAGGGCCTGCCGCGTCAGGTCGTCGTCGGTCGGCCCCAGCCCGCCGGTGAGGACCACGACGTCGGCCGCCGCCGCCGCCGTGCTGAGCACGTCGCGGAGCGCGGCCAGGTCGTCTCCGACCACGCACATGCGGGCGCAGCGCACGCCGGCCGCGGCGAGCTGCGCCGCGATCCAGGCGCTGTTGGTGTCGCGGGATTGGCCGAGGATCAGCTCGGTTCCGCTCGCGATGATCCAGGCGGTGCGCATGTGTCGTCGCATTTGCCCGGCCGGACGCGCCCGCATAGGCTCCCATGCGGCGCCGCCGGCAGCGGGCTGCGCCGTCAGTGTAGCATGCTTCCTTGTGTGAAGCCGCACACGGCGCCGCCCGCCGCTGTCACCGGGCGGGCGGCAGGGAGCTCCGCGTGCAACTCACTTCACCCTTTCACGACGCGCGGAGCTACACACCCGCGCAGATCGCGTGCGATCGCGGTGCGCACCCGCCGCTGCACTTCGGCGATCCGGCCGCCGAGTACGCGGCCGCGGCCGGCTCGGCGGCGCTGTTCGACCGCAGCGACCGCGGGCTGCTCGTGGCCCGCGGCCCGGATCGCGCCGGTTGGCTGCACGCCCTCGTCAGCAACGCCGTCAGGACGCTCGACCCGCACGCGGGCAACTATGCCTTCGCGCTCGATCAGCGCGGGCGGGTGCTGTTCGACCTGAACGTGCTTTGCCTGCCGGACGTGCTGTGGCTCGACATCGATCGCGCCGCCCTGCCCGCGGCCAGAGCGCATCTGGAGCGCTATCTGATCATCGAAGACGTGCGGCTCGCCGACGAAAGCGCCGCCTGGGCGCGCCTGGGCATCTGCGGACCGGCGGCCGCGGCGCTCGCGGTCGAGCTCGGCGCGGGCCAGGCTGCCGCAATGCCGGCGCTGGGCAGTGCGTGGGCCTCGGACGACGTGCTCCTTGTCCGGCACGACTTCGCCGGTCCGCCCGGGTTCGAGCTGTTCGTACCGCCGGGCCGGGCCGCCGCGATTTGGGACCAACTGGCGGGGCGGGGCGCGCGGCCGGCGGGCCTGACGGCGCTCGACGCGCTGCGCATCGAACACGGCATCCCCTGGCTGGGCCGCGACATCGACGACCAGGTCGTCGCGCCCGAGACCGGCCAAGTCGAGCGCGCCATCAGCTATCACAAGGGCTGCTACCTCGGCCAGGAGATCGTCGAACGCATGCGCTCCCACGGCTCCATCGCCCGGCGGCTCGTGCGCGTCGAGTGCGACGCCGACGCCGATCTCGCACCGCCGCTGCCCCTGCGCCAGGCCGAACGCGAGGTCGGACGCCTGACCTCGCTGGTGCGCCACCCGTGGCGGCCGGCGCGCGTCGGATTGGCGTATTTGCGGACGACGGTGGTCGAAACCGATGGGATCAACACCGGCGATCCTCCCCGTGCGGTGCGCGTGCTGCCTGGCTGACGCGATCCCGGGGGACGGGGGGGCAGACGGTCGCACCACGCCGTGCGTTCGCATCGCCGGCGGTGGCGGCAAGCGGGCCAGTAGCCCAATGGCAGAGGCAGGGGACTTAAAATCCCCACAGTGCGGGTTCGAGTCCCGCCTGGCCCGTCGGAGCCCGCCGCGTTGCGGCGGGCGCCGGCAGCAGAGCAGGGGCGGCGTCGGCCACAGAAGAATGGAGAGTCGGTGATTCTCAGGACGATCCGGGGCCTGTTTCGGCGGACACCGGCACGGCCTCAGCCGATGTCGCCGTTGCACGCGCGCGTCGCCGAGATCATCGCCGGCGTGCGACCGCTGATTCGCGCGGATGGGGGCGACATCGACCTGCTGGCGGTCGATGACGACGGAACGGTGCGTGTCCGGCTGCGCGGCGCCTGCGCGGGCTGTCCGGCGAGCTTCATGACGCTGCAAGTGACGATCGAGCGGCGGCTGCGCGAGCAGGTCCCGCAGGTTCGAACCGTCGTCAACGTGCCGTGAGGCGGGGCACGGTGCAATACCGGCGTGAATGTCCGACAGCAGGCTGTGAGGAAGCCGGGCCGCCGAAGCCGAATGGCCGGGCATCGCGCACGGATGACTATCGCCCCGTCGCGGGTAGCGCCGCCGCGCCGCCGCCGCAAGCGAGCCGCACGGCCTGTTGCAGAGCCGTGGTCCGGGCGGGGTCTTCGGTGGCGATCAGCAGGCCGGTGAGCGTCGCCGGGTCGAGATCGATCAGCGGCTCGCCGCTGCGGGTTGTGAGGCGCCACTGGGCGCGTTCGATCCGTGCATGCAGGTTGCGCGCCGGCCAGGGCCTCGTGACGTAGACGAACCCCGTTCCGACGTAGGCGGCGACGGCGTCCCCGCTGCGGACGACGTAGCGCAGGACGGCGCTGGTCTGGCTCGGGTCGTCGTGCGTCTTCGAGGCCTTCGGCCGCCAGTACACGTGCACTTCGAGCAGTTGCTCGATCGGCGGGGCGTCCGCGACGTCGCTCGGCGTGACAGCCCGCGCGACGATGTGGTAATCGCGCACAGCGTCCTGGCGGAACGCGCATTCGTCAAAGCCGGCGTGAAGCCGCCTGGGCTGCTCCGAGCCTGGCCGGGCCGTGATCTCCACGTACGAGGAGGCGGGTCCGCAGCCCGCGAAGCCGCCGACGGCCAGCAGCGCGCCGGCCAGGCACGCACGGGACGACCGGCGATTACTCGACATCGACGACCGCCGTTACGCGCTCCCGCGGCGCGGGCCGGACCTCGATACCGAGCAGCGAGAGCGAATCGCGCTCGACGATGCCGCGCAGCTGCTCGCGCGGGATGGCCATGAGGTTGGTGCCCTGGCTGAGCTGGTTGATCGAGTACAGCGCCTCGATGCAGGCAGCGGGCGAGCGATAGGGGAAGTCGCTGCCGAACAGCAGCTTCTCCATCACGCCGCACTCGTAGGCCCACATCAGCGCGTTGTATGTCAGCCAGCGTCGCGGCAGGAGTCCGGAGACGTCGGCGAACACGTTGCGGTGCTTGCCGAGCAGGGCGATGGTCTCCTGCACCCAGGGGAAGCCCATGTGCGCGACGACGATCTTCAGTTCGGGGTGCTGGGCCGCGACCTCGTCGAGCAGCAGCGGCCGCGCGAACTCCATCTTCGCCGCCGCGTGCCGATGGTTCTGCTGAAAGACGACCGGCAGGCCGCGCTGGGCGCAGGCCTCATACAGGGCGCAGGCTCGCGTGTCGGCGGGGTGGAAGTCCTGCAACGCCGGCGAAATGGTAACGCCCTTGAGCCGCAGCTCGTCCTGCGCCTGGGCCAGCTCGTCGAGGCAGCTCGGCTCCGTCGGGTCGATGCCGGCGAATCCGACGAGCTTGTCGGCGTGGCGCTGGACGTACTCGGCGACGAAGCGATTCGGGATCTCGGCATCGAGGTAGCGGCTCTTGAAGGCCAGCACGATCGCGCGGTCAACCGGGTCAACCGCCTCGATGTGCCGCGAGGCGTCCGCCTGCATCGCCGCGTCCAACGTCGCCAGCGCGTCTCCGCCGAAACGGGTGTTGCTCTCCCAGACGTGTGTATGGCAGTCCACAATCATGGCTGGATGTGTCTCGCGAATTCCCGAAGCAACCCAGGTTCCGTAGACGGCGATCCGTCGTCGCCGCCTGCGCCAAGGTGTCTACCCGACCGCAGGCGAGATGCTACAGGATGAGCGAAAGACGGGCAACAGCCCGGTGACGGGGCGTCGTCAGTTTTCTTGGCGTCTCTGCCGAACCTCTCGACGCTCACCTGTTGTGGCTCACGACCGACACCGTAACAATAGCTTGGGGTTGAAACGTCCGACCGTCACGCGGCGCACGGAGCGCAGCCGACGTTCGACGGAGCCTCCTCGAATGCTCGCGTTTCACAACGTCCGAAAGGCGTTCCGCGCGACGGTCGCGGTCGATGGCCTGTCGCTGGAGGTGCGCCGCGGCGAAGTGCTGGGGCTGCTCGGTCCGAACGGCGCCGGAAAAACAACGAGCGTGAACCTCGCCGTCGGACTTCTGGCGCCCGACCAGGGGCGCGTCGAGTTCGCCGGCGGCAGCCCGCAGCAGGCCGCCGTCCGCCGACGAATGGGCGTCGCCCCACAGTCGCTGGCGATCTACGACGAGCTGACCGGCGAGGAGAACGTGCAGTTCTTTGCGCGCATGCATGGGCTGCGCGGCGCGCCCCTGAGACAGCGCAGTGCGCAGGCCATCGCGCTCGTCGGACTCGACGACCGCCGCCGCCAACGCGCCGGAACCTACTCCGGCGGCATGAAGCGGCGGCTGAACCTGGCGGCCGCGATCGCGCACGAGCCGGAGCTGCTGATCCTGGACGAACCGACGGCGGGCGTCGATCCGCAGTCGCGCAACGCGATCTTCGAGAACATCGTGGCCCTGCGGGCCCGGGGTGTCACGGTGATCTACACCACCCACTACATGGAAGAGGCCGAGCGCCTGTGCGACCGCGTGGCGATCGTCGACCGCGGCCGGCTGCTCGCGCTCGACACGGTCAGGGGGCTGGTCGCGGCGCACGGCGGCCACAGCCGGCTGCACGCCGTCACCGAGCGGGGTGAACACACGATTGAAGCCGACGACCCGGTGGCGGAACTGAACCGCTTGCAGGCGTCGGAGCGGTTGCTGCGGTTCGAGCTCGAGCGGCCGAGTCTCGAAGCGGTCTTCCTGAATCTGACCGGGCGTACGCTGCGCGACTGAAGGAGACGAGCCGGATGGATGCCGTGCTGGCGCTGGCCCTGAAGGACCTGCGGCTGCTGCTGCGCGACCGGGTCGGCTTCTTCTTCACGTTCTTCTTCCCGATCCTGTACGCGTCGTTCTTCGGGATGATCTTCTCCGGTCAGGCCGGGCAGCGGTCGGCGATCCGCATTCACGTCGTGGACCACGATGCAACGCCGGAATCGCGCCGCTTCGTCGAGCGACTCGCGGCCGGCGATCGGCTCGAATGCGCGATGGTGGAGAACGAAGCCGCCGCCAACGACGCCGTCCGCCGCGGGCGCGTCGCGGCCTGCCTGGTGCTGCCGCGGGGATTCGGAGCGCGCTACGCGCATCCCTTTGCCCGCGGGCTGCCGGAAATCGAGCTGCGCATCGATCCGTCGCGCGCCGCCGAATCAGGCATGCTCCAGGGGCTGCTCGCCGGCGCCCTGTTCGGCAGCGTGCAGGACCTGATGACCGATCCGAACGCGCTCGGGGCCATGGTCGATCAATCGCTCGCCGAGCTCGACCAGGCCGGCAGCCAGGTCGATCCGCTCATCAGCGGAGCCCTGCGCGCGTTCCTCCCGGCCCTGCGCGCGTTCGTCGAGCGCATGCCGCGCGGCGCCGGCGGCGGCCTGGCCGGGGCGATGGAGCCGAAAATCACCATTACGCCGATCGAGCGCCAGCGCTTCGGCCCGCGCAACGCGTACGAGATCTCCTTCCCGCAGGGGATCGTCTGGGGCATGCTCGGCTGCGCCGCGGGGTTCGGAATCGCGCTCGTCCAGGAGCGCACGCGCGGCACGCTCATGCGCCTGCGCATCTCCCCCGTATCGCCCTACCAGATTCTCGCCGGCAAGGCGCTGGCCTGCTTCCTGACGACCGTGCTCGTGGCCGGGTTGCTGCTCGGATTCGGATACGTGGTGTTCGGCGTTCGTCCCGGGTCGTGGCCACTGCTGAGCGTGGCGGTGCTGTGCGCCGCGGTCGCCTTCGTCGGCATCATGCAGCTTCTCTCCGTGCTTGGCAGAACGGAGCAGGCCGCCGGCGGCATCGGCTGGGCGATCCTGACGGTGATGGCCATGCTCGGCGGCGGGATGGTGCCGCTGTTCTTCATGCCGACGTGGATGCAGCAGATCGGCAGCATCAGCCCGGTAAAGTGGGTCGTCTACGCCCTCGAGGGCGCCATCTGGCGCGGCTTCTCTCCCGCCGAGATGCTCCTGCCGTGCGGAGTCCTCGTGGCGATCGGCGTGGTGACGTTCGCGATCGGCGTCCGCGCATTCTCGTGGTCCGATGCGCGCTGAGCCGTCCGCCCGCCGCCAGGCGTGGCGGCACGGATCGCATTCCATGCGTGCGTTTATCAGTCGCGGCGCCGCCATCGTGGCCGCTGCCGGAACGCGTTTCGTCAGGTCAAAGTTGGTTAGGCCAAATACCGATTGGAAGACTAGGAGCAGGCAGAGCAAGCCGGTCTTCAAGCGGGTTCCCGCGGGCATTTCGGGGCGCCGTTGCCGACCGTCAAGGGGGAGCGTCTCCATGAAAGCGACACTGCTAGAGCGCGTCCGCGCGGGCGAGAACCTGCCTTCGCTGCCGATGGTGGCGGTCGAGATTCTGCGGCTGGTGCGCAAGGACAATGTCACGGGCGACGAGCTGGCGGCGGTGATCCAGCAGGATCCGGCGATGACCGGCCGAATTCTGAAGGTGGTCAACTCGTCGCTGTTCGGGCTCTCGCGGCAGATCGCGTCGCCGAAGCAGGCCGTGAACATGCTGGGCCTGCGGACGGTCAAGGTGATGGCGCTGAGCTTTTCGCTGGTGGACGCGGTGCGCGCCTGCCAGAGCGATGGGGTGTTCGACTTCGAGGCATACTGGCGGCGCTCGCTGACCTGCGCCGTCGCCGGACGGCTGTTGGCGCGCGCGGTGGCGCCGCACGTGGCGGAGGAGTCGTTCGTCAGCGGGCTGCTGGCCGACCTGGGCATGATCGCGGCCTGGCGCTGCGCACCCGAGCTGTACAACCCGGTCCTGGAGGCGGTGCAGGGGGCCGAGCGCCGACTGGATGAGGTCGAGGTCGAGCACCTGGGGCTGTCGCACGCCGCGCTCAGCGCTGCGCTCCTTGGCGCCTGGGGACTCCCGGCGCTGATCTGCGACGCCGTGGCGGCCCACCATGACGAGGGCATAGCGGGCCTGGAGCCGGCCACGGCCGAGTTGGCGCGCCTCACGCAATGCGCCGCGCTGGTCGCGGAGCTCTTCTGCCGCGAATCAGGACCTGCGACGCTCGAACAGGTCAAGGCCCGCTGCCGCGATTCCCTCGGCATCGAAGCCCAGGCCCTGGAGCGCGTCTTCGATTCGCTCGACGCGCACGTGCGCCAGCAGGCCGCCGTGCTCGCCCTGCGCGTCGGTGAGACGGTCGACTACGCCCGGCTCCAGCTCGACGCCGCGTCGCACCTGGCGAGCCTGAGCATGCAGGCCGAGGTCGAGCGCCTGGCCTCGACGACGCAGGCCGCCCAGACACGCGCCGCGCTGCACCGCGCCAACCAGCAGCGCGAAGCGGCGCTCGAGGCCGCGACCACCGACAGCCTCACCCGTCTCGCCAACCGCAGCGCCTTCGACCTGCGGCTCGTGCGCGACCTCGATCTCGCCCGCCGCCAGGGACTCGAACTCGGCCTGATCCTGCTCGACGTCGACCATTTCAAGCGCCTGAACGACACCCACGGCCATCGCGCCGGTGACGCCGTCCTGCGCGCCGTCGGGCAGTGCCTCGCCGAAACCGTCGGCGACGAGGGCTTCGCGGCGCGCTACGGCGGTGAGGAGTTCGTCGTGCTGTCGCATCGGCTCGGACGCGAGCGCATCGCTGAGCTGGCCGAGCGGCTGCGCGTGGCCATCGCGCGTCTGAGCGTCCAGCACGACCGGCAGCGGCTGCGCATCACGGCGAGCCTCGGCGTCGCCTGCGTCAAACCCCGTGCGGAGGCGACCAGCCCCGAGCAGTTGCTCGAGCTGGCGGATCGCGGCCTGTACCAGGCCAAGCGCAACGGACGCAACCGCGTCGAGACCGCCTGCGAGGCGGCCGCGCCCGCCAACCCATGAGACGCGCCGCCGGCGTCGCTCCGCTGACGATCCTGCGCCACGCGGGATGCCCCAGGCCCACCTTTCCGCTATAACGACACGCCGGCGGCGGGCGCTGGGCGGCGGTGTCGATGGCCGAAGTCACACTCGAACGCGTATGCAAGACCTACGCCGGCGGCGTGCGCGCCCTCCGAGACTTCTCGCTCACCGTCCCAAACGGGCAGCTCGTCGTGCTGCTGGGCCCGTCGGGCTGCGGAAAGACCACCGCACTGCGGCTCATCGCCGGGCTCGACCGGGTCTCGTCGGGCGTCGTGCGCATTGGCGGGCAGGTCGTGAATGAAACCCCGCCCCACTTGCGCGACGTCGCGATGGTGCTCCAGGAGGACTCGGTCTATCCGCACCTGACCGTGCGCCAGAACCTGGCGCTCGGCCTGCGGCTCAGGCGTCAATGGTCCCCCGCGGCCCGCCCGTGGCGCTGGCTGCTGTCCGCCGAGTATCGCCGCCGCGCCCGCGCCGAGCGCGCGCACATCGAAACCCGCGTGCGCGAGGCCGCCGAGGCGCTCGGCATCGGCGCCCTGCTGCGCCGCTACCCGGCGGCGCTATCCGGGGGGCAGCGGCAGCGCGTCGCCGTCGGCCGCGCGGTCGTGCGCCAACCCGCGGTGTTCCTGCTGGACGAGCCGTTGGCGAGTCTTGAAGCGCGGCTGCGCGAGGAGCTGCGGCGCGAGCTGCGCAGCCTTCAGCAACGGCTGGGCGTCGCGACGCTCTACGTGACGCACGACCAGGAAGAGGCGATGACGCTGGCCGATCGCCTGGCGGTGATGTGCGCCGGCGCCGTGCGGCAGGTCGCGGCGCCGCTGCACGTCTATGACCACCCGGCCGACCGCGACGTGGCCGGCCTGGTCGGGTCGCCGCCGATCAACCTGCTCGAAGCGCGGCTGGCCGTCGAGGACGGGGCATGCCGCGTGTACGTCGACGAAGCGGCGTTCGACCTGCCTGCGTCCCTGCGCGACGCGCTCACCCCCCGCGCCGGCGAGCGCCTGACCCTTGGCGTCCGGCCCGACGCGCTTCGGCCCGCGGCTGTCGACGCCGGCCCGGCGATCTGCGCCGTTGTGCACGGGGTCGAGACGCTGGGTGATCGGGTGCAGGTGATCGCCGATGCGCCGCGGCTGCCGCGCCTGGTGTGCCGCTGGGAGCGGGGCGGCGTCGTGCGGCCGGGAGAGGCCATTCGCCTCGTGCCGGACCTGGCGCGGGCGCACTATTTCGCGGCGGACACCGGGCGGAACCTGCTGGCGCACTGAGAGCGCCGCGCGTCACACTTCGAGGCTGAGCGCGCCGGCGGAATGGCCGGCGCCAGCGGGTGGATCGGCCTGGGCCGCGGTGGCAGGCTGCGCTGCGCGCGAGACCTTGTCGATGAGCAGCCGCCAGGTCTCGCGCTGGTGCTCGAGGATGCGCAGCGCGTCGGCAACGGCCTGCGTGTCGCGCTTCATGCTGGCTTCGACGAGCCGGCGGTAGATGAAGTTGTAGAGGCCGGCCATCTGGTCGACGAGCTCGGGGTTAGCGTCGCGGTTCATGCCGTTGATGAGCTCGAGCACAATGCGCTGAGCGCGCTCCAGCGCGTTGAACGTGCCCTCGATGTCTCTTTTCTCCAGGGCTTCGCGCGCCTTTGTGGAGAAGCGGATCGCGCCGTCCAGCAGCATGAGCTGAAGCTGCTCGGGCGTCGCGGTCATGACCGCGCTCTTGAGGTACTCGAACGACTTGTGCGTGGCCTGGCTCATCTCACGTGATTCATCGGTCCTCCGGACGGCGGGCATCAGTCCGCCGCCCGCGCAGCTTGTGCCGGCTCGCCGGCGCCGGCGCTAGCGGCGGCTGGTGCTGAAGTTCGCGGCCAGCGTGGAGAGCTGCGACAGCACGCCCTGCTGCGACTGGAGCTCGGACAAGGCCCGCTCCATCGCCAGGAACTGGCTCATGTAGCGGGCGCGCTTGCGGAGCAGCAGGTCGTTCATGGCCGTGACGCGCTCGTTGATCTGCTTCTTCTGCGTCTCCAGCGCGGCGCCGCGGCTCGGTATGAGGCCCTTGTCCTGCGTCATCGCCTCCAGCTCTTTCTTCATCCACGGCGCCAGGCCCTTCTCCTCATCCGTGAAGAACGCGACCACCTCCGCCCGGTTCGACTCCAGCGCCGCGTTGAACTTCTGCGAATCGAAGCTCAGCCGGCCCTTCTCCAGCGTGATGCCCACCTGGCTCAGCCGGCGGATCAGCCCGTCGGCCGGCAGCCCCGCGCTCGTCGCCAGCCGCTGCAACCGCCGCTCGATCGAGTTGACCGTGCGGTCGCCGAGCAGAATCCCGCGGCGCTCGGTCTCCGGGTCATAGCTGGTCAGCTCGGCGATGCGGTCCATGGCGCTGTTGAAGGCCGACACCAGTCCGTCGATCGTGTCGGTCAGGTTCGCGAGGTTCTCCGTCACGTTGACGGTCACCGCCTCCGAGGAAACGCCGTTGAGCGACACCGTGGCGCCCGGCAGCAGGTTGTTGAGCGTGTTGGAGCCGCTCGTCACCAGGATCCCGCCCTGCGGATCGTTGCCCAGCAGCACGCGCGCGTCGGCGGCGCGGTTCAGCGTGATGAAGCCGAAGTCGTAGCCCTCGGCGTCGACAATCAGCTCGCCCGCCAGGCCGGTGGCCCGCGACACGAGACTCAGACGGAATGGGTTGGCGCTGCCGTCGTTGAGGATGCTCGCCTGCGCCAGGCCGCGGCCGTTGATCTTCGCCACCAGGTCGTCGAGCGTCTGGCCGGCGTTGATCTCGATCCGCTGCGCGAAGCTGCCGTCGATGCGCCCGGTGTCGGATTGACCCGCGATGTTCAGCCCCGCCGCGGTCGTGCCGCCCTCATCGGTGATCTTCAGCGAGCCGCCGTCGATCGACTCGACCAGCAGCCCGTCGCCGGTGTCGTTGATCCGCGCGCGGGCGCCGACCGCCTGGCCGCGGGCGTTGATCTCGGCGATCACGTCCCCCAGCGTCCTGTATTGTCCCTGGCCGAGCTGCACGCTGACCGACGTGCCGGCGGCGTTGGTGATGCGGAACGTGCCGAGCGAGACGCCGGCGCCCTGGTTCAGGCTGCTGAGCAGCGTCGTCTCGGAGATGTACTGGCGCTGGAGGTCGGCGCCGCGCAACACCGGCCCCGAGCCCTGCGCCAGCCCGCTGAGCGCCGCGAAGTTGCCGGTCTCATCGCTGATGCTCACCGAGCTCGTGCCGTCGAGGCTCGCTACGACCAGCCGCGTGCCGGATGCGTCGTAGCCCGCCTCGATCCCCAGCCCGTTCGCCTCGCCCGCCTGGTTCAGCAGCCCGATCACCTCCGCCAGCGTCGCCGCGCCCGACAGATCGACCGTGGCGCTGCCGCTGCCGGCAGTGATCCGGACCTGCCCGGCGTTCAAGCCCGCGCCGCCGTTGAGGCTGCGCAGCAGCACCGAGTCGATGCCGCCGACGATGCGGGCGCCGGCGAGCGGCCCGTCGCTGGGCCGCTCGTCGAAGCCCAGGTCGTAGAGCGCTCGCGAGCCGCCGATCGCCGAGAGCTGCACGGCCCCGCCGTCCTGCCCGGCGATGCGCAGGCGCTTGCCGTCGATCGTCGCCTGGATGCCAAAGGTGTTGGCCTCGGCGAAGTTCACCGCGAGCAGCACGTCCTGGAGGCGATCGATCAGCAGCACCTCGCGGCCGGTGATCTTGCCCGTCGCCGACTCACCGAGAATCCCCAGGTCGCGCGCCCCCGTCCCGGAGACATCCTCGATCTTCAGTTGGCGCGCCGCGCCGGCATCGGCGTAGGACAGGATCAGCTTGTTGCTGACGAGGTTCAGCCGGACGTCGGGGACGGCGGCCTCGATGGCCGACTTGATCTCGCCGATCGTCCGCAGCCCCGCCAGGTCGACCTCGTGCGTGTGCTTCGTCCCGTCGGCGTCCGTCGTCGTCAGCCGCACCACGCCCAGGTTCACGCCGCCGCCGTGGTTCAGCCGCTCGATGCGCGTGCCGCTCGTCAGGATCTCGCTCAGATCGACCTTGAAGCTGCCGACCGCGGTGCTGACGGTGAAGTCGCCCCCGGCCTTGGCGCGGCGGACGCCGTTGGCGTCGTTGAGGGCGGACAGGCGGGTCTGGTCGCTGAGGAACACGAGGTCGGCGCCGGTGAGCTCGCCGTCCGGCGAGAAGGTGTTTCCGGGGGCGAAGCCGAGATCGCGCGCGGTGGAGCCGCCGCCGACCTCGCTGATGCGCAGCGAGCCGCCCGTGGTCTCGGTGAGGACGAGCCGGTCGCCGCGGACCTGGGCGTTGACGTTGAGCCCGGCGTCGTTGATGCGGTCGACGACCTCGCGGAGGGTGACGGCGTCGTTGATGTTGATGGTGGCGCTGGCGCCACTGTCGTCGGTGAGCTTGAACTTTCCTCGCTGCACGCCGGCGTAGCCGTTGAGCTCGTCGAGGCGGGTCTGGTTGTTGACGCGGGCCCCGGCGGATTCGAGGGTGATCACTCCGGGCGGCAACGCGCCGTCGCGCGTGGCGAAGCCGCGGCTGACGACCTGGTGCGTGCTGGCCAGTTGCCGCACGATGAACGAGTAGGAGCCGACGGGCGTGCTCTGCCCGCCGCTGACGCTGAGCAGATCCGGGTTGCTGGAGCTGATGCTGGTGCCGCTGAAGATGTCGGGCTTGGCGAGCGAATTGATGCGCGACAGGATGCCGGCGATGCGGGCGGAGATATCGAGCAGCGCTGTTCGTTGCGCGTCCAGGCCGGTTATGCGCGAGAGCAGGCGGTCACGCGGGCGCGCGTCGATGGCGATGAGCTGCGCGACGATCTGCTCGATGTTCAGGCCGGAGATCAGCCCGACGCCCGATGTTATCGTACCCATGCTCGCTCCTCCGACGGGGGCGCAAGGCGGGCCGGCCGGCGCGGCGCAGCCGCCTACGGTATATCGGGTCACGAGCGAGCAAGCTGCATTCCGATGTCGCGCCGGACGCGGGACACCGCATGCGAGCCGCCAGCGCGTGACCTGGCGGCGGACGAGCGCACGAGCCGCGAGCGCCTGACCTGGCGGCGGACGAGCGCACGAGCCGCGAGCGCCTGACCTGGCGGCGGACGAGCGCACGAGCCGCGAGCGCCTGACCTGGCGGCGGACGAGCGCACGAGCCGCGAGCGCCAGCGAGTGTCGGGTCCGATATCTCCCGGGTCTCGGGCGGATCGCTAGCCGGGCCCTGAGACCGCCTCGAGGCCCTCGACGGACGGCGTGGGGGCGAAGCCGCGGCGCAGCGTGTTCTCGGTGATGGTGCGCGCCTCGCAGAACTGGACAAGGTAATCCGGCCCGCCGGCGTGGGCGCCGAGGCCCGACAGGCGGTGCCCGCCGAAGGGTTGCGCGTCGACGCGTTCGCCGGTGATCCTGCGATTGATGTAGAGATTCCCGCAGCGGCAATCAGCGCGGGCGCGCTCCAGGTTCGCGGGGCTGCGCGAGTACACGCCGCCGGCCAGCCCAAAACCGCTCGCGTTGAACAGCTCGATGGCATGATCGAAATCGCGGGCGCGCAGGAGCGCCAGGACCGGCCCGGGGACCGGATCGCGCGCCAGGCGCGTCTCCGGAGGCACGTCGCTGAAGATCGTGGGCCCGACGAAGTAGCCACCCGTCTGCTCCACGAGCTGGCGAACGTCGGTCTCCAGCACGCAGCGCGCCTCGCGCCTGCCCGCCTCGACGTACTCGCGGACGCGGCGCTGCGCCGCGGCGTCGACGAGCGGCGGGATGGAATAGCGCGGGTCATCCGCCGGCCCGACCGATAGTCCGCGCGCGGCCTCGACCAGGCGATCGACGAAGCGCTCGTAGACGGCCTCCAGAACGATGCACCGCGCGCACGCCGAGCATCGCTGCCCGGCCTGCGCGAAGGCGCTCGACAGCACGCCCTTGACCGCATCGTCCATGTCGGCGTCGGAGTCCACGATGATCGCGTTCTTGCCGCCCATCGCCGCGATCACGCGCTTCAGCCCCGGCGCCTCGCACGGGTGCTCCGCCGCGAGCCGGTAGACGCGAGCGCCGACGGCGGGCGAGCCGGCAAAGCCGATCGTGCACACGCCCGGATGGGCCGCCAGCAACTCACCCACCTCGCTTCCCGCGCCAGGAACGTAGCTCACCACGCCGCGCGGCAACCCCGCCTGCTCCAGCATCTCGAACCAGCGCGCGGCGACGACCGGGGCGGCGCTCGCCGGCTTCATCACGACCGTGTTGCCCGTGACGATCGCCGCCGCGGTCATGCCCGCCAGCGCCGCCAGCGGTGCGCTCGCGGGCGAGATGACGGCTGCGACGCCGCGCCCCGCGTAGCCGTACTCGTTCGTCTCGCCGGCCACGTCGCGCCGCCGCACGTCGCCGCTGAGACGCACGAACTCCCTGGCGTAGTAGTTGCAGTAGTCGATGGCGCTTGAGACCTCCGCGTCGGCCTCGCGCCAGGGCTTGGCGCACTCGAGCGCCAGCAGCGCCGCAAGATCGAAACGGGCCTGCTGCATCAGCCGCGCGGCCTCCAGCAGCGGCTCGGCCCGCTGCCGCGGCAGGCTTCGCCGCCACGACTCGAACGCTTCCCTCGCGGCCCGCACGGCACGCTCGACGGCGGCGGCATCGGCCCGGGCCACGCGGCCGATGATCTCCGCGGGCCGCGACGGGTTGACCGAATCGAACCACTGCCCGGTGACGACCGGCTGGCCGCCGATGATCAGCGGTTGCTGGCGCCCGAGCCCGCCGCGCGCCCGCTCGAGCGCCATCAGCATGCGGCGGCGTTCTTCCTCGCGCGTGAAGTCGGCGTTGGGCACGTTCTCAAACGGGTCCATGATCAGCTCACCCCGCTCGAACTTGAGCACTGGCGGTTTCTCGAAAGGCGGCGTCTCGCGGCCGATCTCCTCCGGATCGCGCAGCAGCTCCTCGACGGGCACGTCAGGATCCGCCGCGTTTCTCAGGAACGACTCGTTCGCCGTGTTCTCCAGCAGCCGGCGGATCAGGTACGCCATCCCCGGCATCATCTCGCCGTAGGGCGTGTAGACGCGGCAGCGCTGGCCCATGGCGACGGCGGCGTGCTTGATCGGGTCGCCCATGCCGTACAGCATCTGAAGCTCGAAGCGGTCGCCCGGCACGCCCAGCAGCCGCCGCAACGCCATCGCGTGCGCCAGGCTGCGGACGTTGTGGCTGCCGAAGCCGACGCGCACGTACTGATGCCGCTCGAGCAGCAGGCGCGAGACGCGCTCGAAGCAGGCGTCGGACTGCCACTTCTGCTCCCAGACGGGCCACGGCCAGCCCTCCTGGTCGTAGTGCACGGTCTCGGTGTCCCAGTAGGCGCCCTTGACGAGCCGCACCCAGAGCGGCGTCCCGCGGCGGCGGGCGAACTCCATGAGCTCGGCCGCGTCACGCTCGCAGTCCTTCAGGTACGCCTGCAACACGATGCCGAAGTGCGGATAGTCGCGGAATTCGTCCTCCATGAGCACGTCGCGGAAGATCGCGAGCGTGAGATCCTTCATGGCGTAGTGTTCCATGTCGACGTGCAGGTGCGCGCCGCCCTCCAGCGCGCGGCGCATCAGCGGCCGCAGCGCCGCCTTCACCCGCTCCGCCGTCGCCTGCGGGGCGATCGCGTCGAAGCGCGAGAACAACGCGCTGAGCTTCACCGACACGTTCACGCGCGGCAGCCGCACGCCGTCGGCCTCGTCGATCTGCGGCTCATGCGGCCAGGCCTGGGCCTCGCGCGGCAGCGAGGTGAGCAGGTCGAGATAGACCCGCTGGTAATACTCCGATTCGCGGTCCGACAGCGCCGCCTCGCCCAGCACGTCCATTGTGAAGGTCATGCGCTGGCCGCGCAGCCGCCGCACCGCGCGCGCCGCCGCCGCCGGGGTCGAACCCGCGATGAACCGCCCCGCCATCGCCGCGGCGCCGCGCTGCGCCAGCCAAGCGAGCAGGCGGGCGCGCGGCGAGTCCGCCCGCTCGAAGCTCATCAGCCGCGCCACCCAGCGCAGCAGCCCCGCCGAGCCATCCGCGGCCGGCGCGTCCGCCTCCCCGCGGCCGCCGTCCACCGACCGACCAGCACCGTTCCCGTCGCCCTCCGCGGAGGCGCGCGACCGCGACCCGCCAGAATACGCCGGATGCACGAAGTACTCGCGCAGGTGCCGGGCGACGTCCGCCGCGCCGGCCATGGTGGGCAGCACGTCGATGAAGCGAAAGGCCTGCACCTTCAGCCAGTCGTGCCGCATGCACTGCTTGAGCGCCAGCTCCTGCCACCAGTTGGCCTGGAAGGGACTGGCGGCGGCCAGCCGCACGCGCTCGAACATCTCGCGGCCGATCTGTTGCGTAAGCTTCTCGACCTGGGCCTGCGTGACGCGCCCGGACATCCCCGCTCTCCGCCAAAGCGCCGCCCGGCTGATCGGCGTGATTGCCAAACCGGCGCGTCATCGTAGCCCTGCCCGCGGAGCGCGGCAAACGCCGCGGTCTTGCGGGTTTCCTGCCAGTCCGCGGCAATCAGCGCCGCCCCAAGCTGCGCGCCGCCCCGTATAATCGCGCGTCGAAGCCTGCTCCTGCGCCCGGTCGAGAGCCCGACGTGACGCCGGATGACAAGATCTGCTACTGCTACGACGTCCCCCTGCGGAAGCTGCTGAGCTTCGCAAAGCGCGAAAGGCCACGGCATCCGTCGCAGCTCTCGGAGTGCCTCGGCGCCGGGACGGGCTGCGGCTGGTGCATTCCAACGCTCTGTCGCATCGCGCAGTGGGCCGAGACCGGCGAGGAATTCTGGCATGCGCTTCAGCCGGAGGACTACGCGGCGCAGCGCGAGACATATCGACGGGAGAGGCGTCCGAGGCACACCTTCGACCCGCCGCCGCCCGCTCCGCCGACCGAACCCGCGTTATCGGCCGGGGCCGCGTTCGCGGTGCTCGAACACACGGCGCCCGATGGCGTGCATTGGGACCTCCTGATCTCCCTCCCGGGGCAGGAGCGGCTCGCGACCTGGCGTCTCCGGCACAACCCGCTTGTGGAGCCAGCCCCCATGCCCGCCGAACGCATCGCCGACCACAGGCGGCGATACCTGGAATACGAGGGGCCGTTGGAGGGCGGCCGGGGAATGGTGCGCCGGCTGGAGGACGGCGGCGCCACGGTGCTCGAAGCCGCGGACGAGCGCGTCCGGGTCCGCCTGGCTGGACGAGCGCTGCGGGGCGTCGCCGAGTTGACGCGCCGCGGACCGGAGTGGACATTCCGAATGGTTTGTGAGTAGCCTTCGGGTTTCACCGGCGCCGGCGCAGCGTATCGCGGCGGCAGCCTGGCGTCTCGACTGGACGGGCGCCGTAACGCGGTCGTCCGGGTTGGCGCGAGACAACGAAGGCCACGTTCGCCCCGAGCGGAGGTACCCGTGACCACCAGCCACTACGCCGAATTCGAGCGCGCCACGCGCCAGTATCACCTCCTCGGCTCGATCGAGTCGCTGCTCGACTGGGACCAGGAGACCTGCATGCCGCCGCGCGGCGTCGAGCAGCGCGCCGAGCAACTGGCGCTCGTGGCCGGCCTGGCCCACGAGCGGCTGACCGGCGACGAGTTCGCGACGGCGCTGGGCAAAGCCGAACGCAACGGGCGGGTCGACGAGTGGGCGTCGGCGACCAACCTGCGTGAGATGCGGCGGCGGATGGAGCGGGCGCGGCGGCTGCCGACGGAGCTGGTGCGCGAGACGGCGAAGGTCAGCTCGCTGGCGAAGCAGGCGTGGGCGCGGGCGCGGCGCGAGTCGCGCTTCGAGCTGTTCGCGCCACCGTTGGAGCGGCTGCTGGAGCTGAAGCGCCGGGCGGCGGAGCTGATCGGTTTCGAGGGCGAGCCGTACGACGCGCTGCTCGACGAGTACGAGCCGGGGGCGCGCAGCGCCGAGGTGGCGGCGGTCTTCGACGAGTTGAAGAAGGCGCTGGTGCCGCTGGCGGCGGCGATCGCCAAGGCGCCGCGGAAGCCGGACGTGGCGCTGCTGAGCCGCTACTGTCCGAAGGAATCGCAGGCCGAGTTCTGCCGGCGCGTGGCGGCGGCGCTGGGTTTCGATTTTCAGTCGGGCCGGATGGACGTTTCGATGCACCCGTTCTGCTCGGGCACGTGCCCGCACGACGTGCGGATCACGACTCGGTACGACGAGCGCTTCCTGCCGGCGGCGCTGTTCGGGACGATGCACGAGGTGGGGCACGCGCTCTACGAGCAGGGACTGGATGCGGCCCACGCGGGCACGCCCGCGGGGCAGTCCGTGTCGCTCGGCATCCACGAGTCGCAGTCGCGCATGTGGGAGAACTTCGTCGGGCGCTCGCGGCCGTTCTGGGAGCACTGGTTCGGTCCGCTGACGCAGCAATTCACGTCGCTGGCCGAGGTGCGGCTGGACGACTGGGTTCTCGCGATCAACAACGTGCGCCCATCGCTGATCCGCGTCGAGGCCGACGAGGTCACCTACGGCCTGCACATCATGCTGCGCTTCGACCTCGAGCGGCGGCTGATGACCGGCAAGCTGGCGGTGCGCGACATACCGCAGGCCTGGAACGACGGCATGAGATCGCTGCTCGGCATCACGCCCGACAGCGACGCCAACGGCTGCCTCCAGGACATTCACTGGAGCATGGGCGCCGTCGGCTACTTCCCCACCTACGCGCTGGGCAACCTCTACGCGGCCCAGTTCTTCGAGGCCGCCCGCGCTGCCATGCCCGACCTCGACGACCACTTCCGCCGCGGAAGCTACGCGCCGTTGCTCGAATGGCTGCGCCGCAATATCCACCGCCACGGCATGCGCCACCGCGCGGCGGAGCTGGTGCAGGCGGTCACGGGCCGGCCGCTGTCGGCCGAGCCGTTCGTGCGCTACCTGCGCGCCAAGTTCGAGCCGCTGTATGGGATTAACGCATAGTGCAGGGTGCGGCGTGCAGAACGCAGTGTGCGGAGTGCGATGTGCACGGTGCTCAAGAGTCGGGCTGTCCTCAGCCCGGAACTGAGAGAAATCAACCATCAGAACCCGGGAGCATCGTCCGGCGCAACCGCTCCATCACGGTCCGGCTTGAAGGCGCAACCGCTCCCTCACGGTCGCGGCTCGGATCGGAACCCCGGCGTGGATCGCCTGGCGCAACCGCTCCCTCACGGTCGCGGCTCGGATCGGAAACGCCTCCGCAGAGCCGGGCTGGGGACAGCCCGGCTCTGACGTAGGTACGCGGTCCAGCGGAAAAACGAATCTACTCGACGAACGCCACCGCACGCACATCGGTCGTGACGCCGATCGTCGAGAAATCAAGCCGCATCGAGAAGCTCCCGGCGGTGTTCGTCCCGAGCGACGTCGGCGTGAACGCGATCATGTCCTCGTCCTGGCCCGAAACGCCGGCCACCGAGAAGTTGCCGATCGTCGAAAGCAGGATGTCCCCGTTCGGCAGGATGCACGCCGCGTCCACATCCTCGTTCGTGGTCGAAAGCCCCACGTCGCTGCCGTCGAAGTACATCTGGAACGTGCCGGCGGTGTTGGCGCCCAGGCTGGTCGCGTTGAAGACGATCAGGTCGGCGTCCGTGCCGCTGACGCCGGACACGCTGAACGAGCCGAGCGTGGAGAGCACGAGCCGTCCGTCGGCCGTCAGAGCGATGGCGTCGACGTCCTCGTCGTTGGTCGTCAGCCCCACGTCGCTGCCGTCGAAGTACCACGAGAACGCGCCGGCGGTATTGGCGCCGAGCGAAGTCGGGACAAAGCGGACGATGTCGGAGTCATCCACCGTGCCGGAAACACCCGGGATCGTCGCCGCCGCCGTGAACGACAGCAGCAGTGAGCCGTCGCTCATCCGGGCCAGGCCGTCGATCGCCAGCGACGACAACCCGACGTCGCTGCCGTCGAAGATCATTGCCCAGGTGTTCGTGCTCTCGTCATAGGACACGACGTCCTGCGGCGCCACCGTCCCGAGCCCCGGCAGCGACACCGACGTCTCGAACACCAGCCACAGCACCCCCGAGGCCGGCGGCGGCGGGTCGCACTCGTCCGGCACGCCGTTGCCGTTGGCATCCTGGCTCGTACCGCCGGCGATGTCGCACTCGTCGGGCACGCCGTTGGCGTTGCAGTCCTGGCTGGTGCCGTTGGCGATGTCGGTGGCGTCGTCCACGCCGTTGCCGTTGCAGTCGGTGATGCCACCGCCGCCGCCCGCGAGCACGAGCGAGTTGTAGCTGTTGATGCGGCCGTGGCCGAAGATGTTGTCGACGCCGGCGGCGCCCAGGTCCTTGCAGCCCTGCTTGAGCACGGCCTCGACCTGGTCATGCGTGAGCGAAGGGTTGGCCGACCAGATCAGGCCGACGAGGCCGGCCGTCAGCGGACAGGCGAAGCTCGTGCCGCTCACCGCGGTGTAGGCGCTGTTCGACGACGAGGTCGTGGTGTAGACGCTCACGCCCGGCGCGGCGACGTCCACGAAGATCCCGTAGTTCGAGAAGCTCGCCTTGGCGTCGTTCGAGTCGGTCGCGGCCACGACGATGATGTCGTCCGCGTCGCGGTCGCCCAGCGTCAGGTTGCGGTTCTCGTTGCCCGCGGCCCAGACCAGCATGCCGCCCAGGTTCTTGATATAGGTCGCCGTCGTCAGGTTCGACGCGCTGTCCACGCCCGAGTAGCTGACGCTCGCGACCTTGTCGCCGCTCTCGATCGACTTGCGGGCCGCGTGCTGCAACACCGCCAGGCTCGAGCCGCCGCCCGTGCTGTTGCTGACGCGCAGCATGCGGTGGCCGAGGTTCCACCCCGTGCCCGACACGCCGACGCCGTTGTTGCCGTTGGCGGCGGCGCAGCCGGTGGTCTGCGTGCCGTGCGGGTGAATCGGGCCGATCGCGCCGCCCTGGGACTCCCAGAGCTGGTCCACCGCGTTATAGGCCTGCCGGCGATTGAGCAGCAGGTCCTGGTGAGTCGTCAGCACGCCCGTGTCGCAGATGCCGACGCCGACCGTCGGGTTGCCGGTGTGCAGGCCCCAGGCGTCGCAGCTCTGCATGCGCGAGGCCGCGTGGTGCCACTGGTTGCCCAGCAGCGGATCGTTGGGGCAGGCCACGGGGTAAACGATCCAGTTCGGCTCGACATACTGGAACAGCCCTGTCGCCAGCAGCTCGTCGGCGACGGCGTTCTCGTCCTTTCCGGCGGGGACCTCGATGATGTACTCGTCGGTCTCGGGCACGTAGTCGATGCGCGCATAGGCGGACAGCGCCGTCGTTGCGAGCTGAGCCTGCTGCTGCGCCTGCGCATCGGTCAGCCCGCGCTTCATCCAGTCTTCGTGCTGGGTCGGCCGGGCGATCAGTTCGCCCGAAAACTCGCGCACATTGGGGATGGCAACGTAACGCGCGGTATTGCCGGACGACGCCGCTGCGTCAACCGATTGATTCCCCAGCGCCGGCCACGCCGCCGCCAGCGCGACCACGACCACGTGTCCAAGGACCGTCCTCATGGGTGACTCCTCATCTGCTAGAACTCAGACGTGATGGTGCAACGGATCGGTACGCCGATCTGACGTCGATCTAGTCTACCGCCACGGCTCGGGCCGATGCAATAACGTCGGTTCGCGCCCGCCGGTGCGGCAAACGAGACCCTTACAGGCTCCGCTGGCCGGCCGCTAGAAGAACAGCCGGCCGAGTGTAGCAACGCCCAGGACGGCAGTGATCGCGCCAACCGCCCGGCGCATCCCCGTCTCGGGCAGACGCCGGACCAGAAGCGTCGCGAGCGGCACGCTGAGCAAGGCGCCCCCGGTGAGCGGCAGGGCGAGGTTCCACGCGGGCCAGCCGGCCAGCAGCACGTACACCACGAGGCCGATAAGGCAGGTTACACCCTCGGCCAATGACGTGATCGCGACGGCCTGGCGCGGCGAGATGCCCGCGACGACCTGTCCGCCGGTCACCAGCGGCCCATACCCGCCGCCGCTCAGCCCCTTGTTGAACGCGGCGAGTCCGCCCAGGAGCACGATGTGCAGCGGGCGGTAGCGCAACTGGCGCCGCGCCGTGCCGAGGATCATGGCGCCCACGCCCAGGACGATCGCGCCGATCGTCGCCGTCATCCAGAACTTCGAGATATGCACGGCGAGCACGGCGGCGCCGGCGGCTCCGACCAGCGTCAGCGCGAGCAGCAGCAGCGTCGTCTGCCAGGCGCGCGGATTGCGCACGAAGTCAACGTTGCCGTCGCGATGGTGCATCAGCCCCGCCGCCAGCCCCGTCAGGCACTCGCTCATGAGCACCGCCGGCACGATCTCCAGCGGCTCAAACCCGACCAGCAGAAGCAGCGGCGTGAGCGTCGTGCCGTAGCCCATTCCCAGGCTCGAATCGACGAACTCGCACGCCGCGGCCGCGAGCACGACGCCCAGCACCATCGCTGGCGCCGCGAATTCGACGCGGACGCTGCTCAGTGCCAGCGCGCCGACGGCTACCGCGGCGATCGGCACGACGACGGCGGCGCTGACGCGCGTGCGGCGGGCGCTCCAGAGGCTGCGCAGCAGGCGGCGGGCGCGTTGCGGCAGGGACGCCACGGCGGTGGTGCGTGCCAAGGGCAAACGGGACACAGCGGCGGGATCGGAGGGTGCGGACCACGCGGAGTCGAGCATGGGGCGTTTCCTTGAAGGTCTATCGCGGCAGGCGGGGCGCGAGCGGCCGGCCGCGCAGAACTCTCAGGGGAGTGTAACACACTCCTATAAGAGTGCAATGGCGGCGCCTTTTTTTTTTGCGGCCCCATCGGCATGCTCGCCTGTTTCGTCACGCTAGTCGCAGCGGAGCGTCTTCCCTCGCGTCGCAGGCCCGAAGCCATTCGCAGGCGGGTCCTCCGGCCGCCGCGCGCCCTCCGGACGACTGTCAACGAGAGTGCCGGATAACCTCGGCTCGGGAGCGTGCTCAGGACGTCGCAGGCGACGCGCCGCCGGTCGCCGACGGCCCCGTCACCGCCTCCAGAGGGAAATCGACGTGCTGGTATCCCTTCCTGGCGGCGAGCTCGAGGACGGCGGCACGCAGCTCCGCGGGTGCTGAGCCGTGCGGCAGGATCATGGCGTAGGTGCGCGATCCGAGCTGGTCGGTCGCCAGGCTGGCCACGCCGACCAGGCGCCGCCCGTCGCCGGCCCCGAGCAGGCTGCATACTCCCTTGTCGGCATGCTCCAGCAGGTCGAACGCCGTGACCTCGGCGGCCAGCGCCGATTCGGCGATCGGGACACGCGGGTCGGGCCCTGGCCGATGCTGAAGCAGCGCCACGATCAGCGGCCAATCGCTGCGGCCCAGCTCGCGCACCGTCACCGCTCCCCCCTCGTGCGAAAGCGAATCGCCCGGCACGCCCGCCGGGGTGCGCAGCAGCGTCATCATGCCCGCCGGCGCACCACCCTGGTGCAGGACGCGAAAGCCGAAGTGTTCGAAGAAGGCGGCGTGCAGCTCCTCCGGGCTGGTCGCGTACAGCCACTTGCCGCCGGTCATGTCGAACCAGCTCAGCAGCGTCTGAACGAGCCGGCGCGCGTGGCCGTGACGCCGGTGGTCGGCGTGCGTGAAGAGCTGGCTGAGCACGCCGACGTCGTGCTTGCGCCGCAGGCAGGCGAAGGCCCGCGCGTGGGCGCCGTCCGGCTGAAGCGCGAGCGCATCCTGCGCTTCCGCCGGCGGCTCGCACAAGCGGGCCTTCAGGTCGCTCATCCGGCCCGCCGGCTCATCGGCCAGCAGGTTCTCGATGAGCGGCCAGCGCGGCGGCGACGGAGGCAGGACGAGCAGCGGCTTGTTCACGCGAGAATCCAAACGGGCTCCGGCCGGCGACTCGCCGGGATGCGCCAGGGCGCGCGGCGACGTCGAGACGCTTCGACGCGATCATACCCGGGCGCGAACCGTGCTCAAGCCGGGCGCGCGGCCGAGGGCGGCGGCCGGGCACGCTTTCCGGCGGTCACGGCAACGGCGGCGCCTTGGCCGGGTCGCCGCGCTCGGCGAAATCGGCCGCGACGACAATTTCGTTGAGCCGGCGCTCCATGCTCTCCGGGAAGCCGAAGAAATCGACCATGCGAATGCTGAACACGTCGTTGCGGTTGTGCCGGCGTATGACGTGGCCATCGACGTACAGCAGGCTGACTTCGCGGGCCTGGTGGTTGGTGCGGCGGAATTCCTCGGGCCCGAGGCTGTTGGCGTCGACCGCCAGGGCGCGCGCTTCGAAGCCAACCGAGCTGCGCCCCAGGTGGCTGAGACGGTCGCGCGTCGTCTGGTCGCGTTGCCGGTAGAGATACGAGCCGTAGGCGTCGGCGCCGGGTGACCGGTTCAGCTTCTCAAGCTCCTCTACCGGGTCGTTGGTGTCGTCCGCTGGGCAGAAGAACGCGCGCGGTTCGCCGAGCTCGCGCTCGCCGAGCCCGCCCCAGCCCTGGTGTTCGCCGAGCGCCCCGATCCGCAACTGGTTGCTCGCCCACTCGTCCCAGCCCTGCTGCGGAAAGTACGGGATCGGCGTCGCCGGACCGCGCGGGATCGCGTCGCGGTTGGCGGCGGCGTACGCGGTGACGGCCACGCCGAGCTGCCGCAGGTTCGAGCCGCAGACCGACAGCCGTGACTGCTCGCGGGCGCGGTTCATCGCGGGGAAGAGCAGGGCCGTGAGCAGCGCGACGATCGCCACGACGACGAGCAATTCGATCAGGGTGAATGCGCGCCCCGGCGGAGTGACGCCCACGGTCCTCATTGCGCCGCATCTCCACGTTCGCCAGACGTCGGTCTGGTTGCCCAGCGCGGCCTGTCTTACCCTTGGGGGCCGTCCTCGCTCGGCCTGTCGCAGTGCTTATACCGGAGGAAGCCGCCTGCCAACAACCGGTCCAGCATGCCGACAACCAGACGCCCGGCTCGGCTCCGTCAAGCGCCTTGCCACGGTACGACCCGCAACGTACCGTCCGCGTTCCGGGTCCGGGACGGCGACCAGGGACGGCTTCGGACAATGCCGACACGATGACACCGCGCACGCCGATGAGTCACCTTCTGACGCTGGCGCTGATCTTTGCGCTGGGTGTCGTGCTGCTGTGGCCGATCTATGCCGTGGTCCGCGAGGGCTTCATCGACGAGGGCGGGTGGTCGCTGTACTGGTTTGAGCAGGTATTCGACGCGGACACCGGTTACCGCGCGCACCTGCTCAACAGCCTGTGGCTGGCGCTGGCGGTGACGTTGCTGTGCCTGGCGGTCTCCGTGCCGCTGGCGCTCATCGCCGAGTCGTTCCGGTTCTACGGCAAGCCGGTCTGGCTCAGTCTGCTGCTGGTGCCCCTGATCCTGCCGCCATTCGTCGGGGCGCTGGGGCTCAAGGGCCTGCTGGCGAGGCAGGGCGGGATCAACCTGCTGCTCGTCGAGTGGGGGCTGCTCGCGCCTGATCAGACCATCGATTGGCTGGCGTACCCGTTCTGGTCGGTCGTGGCGCTGGAGACGCTGAGCCTCTACCCGATCACCTTCCTCAACGTCCAGGCCGCCCTCGCCAACATCGACCCCGCCATGAGCGAGGCCGCGCGAAACCTCGGCGCCGGCCCCTGGCGACGCTTCTGGCGCATCACCCTCCCCCTGATGCGGCCCGGACTCTTCGCCGGCGGAACCATCGTCTTCATCTGGTCCTTCACCGAGATCGGCACCCCGCTCATGGTCGGCTACCGCGATCTCGCCGCCGTCCAGGTCTTCGACATGCTCCAGACCACCGCGCCCGCGGGCGACGCCTACGCCCTCGTCGTCGTGCTGCTGGCCATGAGCATCCTCGCATACGCCGCCGGCAAGCTCGTCCTCGGGCGCGGCTCCGGGCAGATGGCGGCCAAGGCGACGGTCGTGTCCGAGCCGCGACCGCTGGGCGCGCTTGGGTCGCTGCTGGCGAGCCTGCCTTTCGCCCTCGTCTTCCTGCTGGCGATCGTGCCGCACATCGGCGTCGTGCTGTACAGCATCGCCGGCCGCGGGCTCATCGACTTCGATCCCGGGCACATGACGCTCCAGCACCACCAGGCGCTGCTCAGATTCGAGCTGAGCACCGGCTCGACCGGCGGCCAGGCGGCCCTGAGCGTCGTCAACAGCTTCAAGCTCTCAACGCTGGCCACTGCGCTCGACCTGGCGCTCGGATTCGCCATCGCGTATCTCGTGGTGCGGCGGCGCTCGTGGCTCACCGGCGTGCTCGACAACCTGGCGATGCTGCCGCTGGCCGTGCCGGGCCTGGTGCTGGCGTTCGGCTACTTCGCCCTTACCCAGGGCGATTCGCCCGTCGCGTTTCTCAACCCGATCACCAACGACCCGACGCCGCTGCTGGTCATCGCTTATGCGGTGCGGCGACTGCCGTTCATTGTGCGGTCGTGCGCGTCGGGCCTGGAGCAGACGTCGGTGGCGCTGGAGGAGGCGGCGGAAAACCTTGGCGCCGGGCGGCTGCGGGTGATGTGGTCGGTGGTCGTACCGCTGCTGGCGGCGAACCTGATCGCCGGCAGCCTGCTCGTGTTCAGCCGCTCGATGCTGGAGGTCTCGGACAGCCTGATCCTCGCGTTCGACAAGGAGCACTATCCGATCACGAAGGCGATCTGGAACCTGGCGGCGATACCGGAGAAGGGGACGGAGGTCGCATCGGCGCTCGGGGTCTGGGGCATGCTGCTGCTGATTGTCACCATCGCGGGCGCATCACTGGCCCTGGGCAAACGGCTCGGCGCGCTGTTCCGCGTGTGACCATGCCGGGGCACGCCGCGCGGAGTCGCGCTCGGGCGCCTGGCGTCATCGGCGCACGGCCGGTACAGCCAGCGACTCGCGCCCGAGCTTGGGCCGCCCAAGCGTGCCGTCAGGCCGCCGCGCATCTATACTGTTCCCGGGAGGAGCGCCTCACGTGCGGTCGCTGAGGGCAACGTCGCTCAGAGTGAGCGCGCCCGGCGGTCCGGCTACGCTCGCCGCCCCGGAGCCATCCTGGGAATCATGGACTTCCTGACGCAGTCAATCCGGCTGTTCACGTTCTCGCGCATCGCGGTGCGCGTCCACGTGATCTACCTGATCTGGATGGCGTTCCGCCTGTTCGACGGCCGCGCCGACCTGAGCTTCAACCTGTGCTGGCTCAGCATGCTGTTCGCCATCATCCTCTGCCACGAGTTCGGCCACTGCTTCGGCGCCCGCTCGGTCGGCGGCGACGCCGACCAGATTCTCATGTGGCCGCTGGGCGGATTGGCCTTCGCCCGCGCGCCGCAGACGCCGTGGGCCCAGTTCGTCACCGTCGCCTGTGGCCCGCTGGTGAACGTCGGCTTCTGCGTCGTCAGCGCGCTGGTGCTGATGTTGGCCGTCGGCCGCTGGGACGCCGTGTCGCTCAACCCGTTCACGCCCATCTCGGCCGAGGTGGGACGGGCGATTCAGGACCATGCGTGGTTGTGGTACGTCGCGCTGTTCTTCTGGATCAACCTGTACCTGCTCTACTTCAACCTGCTGCCGATCTACCCGCTCGACGGCGGGCAGCTCCTGTGGACGATCCTCTGGCCGATCATCGGCATGCACCGGGCGCTCACCATCTCCGCCCAGATCGGCGTCGTCGGCGCCGTCGCGCTCGGCCTCTGGGGCCTGACGCAGCAGCCGCCCAGCTTCATCCTGATCGGCATCGCGGTATTCGGCGGCATCAGCTCCTACCAGGCGCTCCAGGCCGCCCGCTACGGCCTGCGCGACGAGCACTTCCGCTCCTACGAGCACGCCGGCCGCTATCACCGCACCGAAGGCTGGTTCTCGCGGCTGATGAAGAAGCTCCGCGGCGGCCCGTCGCGGCCGGCCGGCAACCCGAACCCCGGCGGCTGGGAAGCGCGGCAGGAGCGCGAGCAGCGGGCCGAAGAGGAGATCGACGCGATCCTGAAGAAGGTCCACGAACACGGCCTGCGCAGCCTCAGCTACATCGAGCGCCAGAAGCTCGAACGGGCCACGCGCGAACGGCAGGCCCGCGGACGCGACTTCGACCACTTGGCCTGACCGGCGGCAGCCCCGCGGCCCTTGCCCTCAGACCTCGGATCGGGGTTCGGATCGGCTCACGTCCTATGCGGCACACGCCCTGCGGGGTCACGGCGCGCCGGCGCTCGCGGCTCGGACGATCGGCCCCCACAGGCGCTGGTGCAGCTCGGCGGCGGACGCCCCCTGCAACTCCACCGCGCTGATGAAGCCGCGCCCGGCGCGGCCGAGGTGCGCCGCGGCAGTCGTCAGGCTGTCGGCGACGCCGCGCGGGACAAAGGCGGGCGCCGGATGCCGCGCCGCGCGGTCGAGCGCCCAGGCGCGGACGCGGGCGGTCTCGGCGACGTCGCGGCGAAGCGATTCGAGCGCGAGGCCGGCGGCGCCGATGACGACGGCGGTGCGCACATGCGGATCGTCGCCGAGCACGAGCAGCCCGTTCATGAGTTCGCGCGCCTGGCGGAGACGTTCGCAACGATGGATCAGCGCCTCGACGGCGACCCGCAGGTCTTCGTCCTGCGGCAACGGCCATTGCCCCGCCGCGTCGAGCGCTGCGGCTTCGAGCGAGACCGCGCCGGACAGGACGGCGCGGCGCAGCGCGAGGCGGCGCTCGTATTCGACGGGGGAGACGCGCCCGGCGCACGGACCGGCACATGCGCCGGCGAAGTACCGCTCGCACAACTGCGCGCCGCCGGCCAGCCGCGGGGCCGTTGCCTCCTGCGGGCACAGAGCCGTGCCGATCCACGAGGCCAGGGTTTCGATCGCGTCGCGCGCCTGCCAGCGGCTTCGAAACGGACCGTGGCACGCTGCGCCGCCGCCGGCGTCCTCGCAGATGTCGAGCTGGCCAAAGGCGCGGCCGGATTCCACCACGTAGCAGTAGCGCCGCCAGTGGCGCATCTGCTGGTTGAATGGCGGCCGAAGGCGGCGCACGAGCTCGGCCTCCACCAGCAGGGCTTCGAGCTCGTGCGCCGCGGGGCGCATCTGCATGCGCGCCACCTGCGCCGTCCACGCCGCGGTGCTCGTCGGCCGGCTGCGCAGGTGCGCGCGGACGCGGGCCCGGACGTTGAGCGCCTTGCCGACGTACAGCAGGCGGCCGCCGTCGTCGAGCAACGCATAGGTGCCACACGACGCCGGAAGCTCGCCGACGCGCTCGCGCGTTACGGCGACGGCGACCGGCGGCGGCGCGTCCAGCACCGAGAAGACCCCGCCCGGCGAATCGGTCAGCCCGGGACTGCGCCGAAGCTCGTCGGCCTCGCGCTCGGGCACCCACTCGACGCCGTTCCACGACGTGTGGACCATCAGGTCGGGGCGCATGCGCGCGATGCGCCCCGCCAGGCGGACGTCTCGCAGGGCGTGGCGCGTGACCTGGCCGGTGAGCCGCAGCGCGACGACCGCGCCGTGCGGCGCCGCCGCGAGCCGCTCGTGCACCGCCTGCGGCAGCGTGCGGGCGGTGTGGCCGCCCACGTCGATGGCGACGTTGCACATCGGCCGCACCTCGTGCTCGATGAAGCGCGGGTCTGCGCGGCCGTCGGCGAAGGTGACCAGCACGCAGCCCTTCGGCTCGTCGATCTCCGCGAAGCTGATGCGGTCGGGCGAGCCGGCGTAGACGACCGGCGGGCCCCCGGGCAACCCGCCGCGCAGCACCTGGTGACGATGGACGTGGCCGGCGGCGACGTAGTGGAACTCGCCGGGTACGGCCTCGGCGTCGATCACGTCGTCGCCGCCGCGGAAGACATAGTCCGCCGGTCCGCAGCGTGCCCCGCGGAACGTCTGGTGCACGGCGAGGATGTGCACCTCGGCGCGGGTCCGTGACCAGCCGGTGGCCCGGAGGTTGTCGTCAAACTGGGCGGCGGCGCCGCGACGCACGCAGGGAAAGCCTGACACCGCGACGCGCACGCCGCGGCAGTTCAGCAGCACGGTTCGAGGCTCCGCCATGATGTGGATGTTCTCATGCGCAAGCCACAGACACGCCGGCAGCGCCGAGCGCTCGTGATTGCCCGGAACGATCACGACCGGCACGCCCTCCTGCGCCAGTCGCAACAGCGGCTGGCAGGCCTCGGCGACGTGCGCCTGCGTCGGTCGCGGATGGTCGAACAGGTCGCCGGCGTGGATCACGAGGTCGACGTTGTGCTCTCGGGCGCGCTCGACCACGCGCTGGTACGCCCGCGCGAAATCATCGCCGCGATACGGCCGCGCGTCGCGCGCCGGCCTTCGGCGCGGCCAGCCGGCTCCGATGTGCGTGTCCGCGATGTGCAGCAGCCGCACGGCCATCGGCCCGGCTCCTTCGAGTCGATTCGGCCATTGTTAGGTGCGGCGCGCGGCGCGTCAATTCCGCCCCTGGGCCCATCGTCACCCATGCCGACCCGTACTGACGCGGCAAGGCCGGCGCGGCGGCCGCGCTCGTCCAGCCCCGCAGCCAGATGAGCACGGCGTAGCGCGCCCGCAGCCGGCCGCGCCAGTAGGCCGGCGGCGCAAGAATCCGCGCCCCGTAGCGGCGGCGCAGGCCGCGCACATCCGCGGGCCGCAGCCCCGCCAACTGCAAGACGCGCTGGACGGTGGCGCGGCCGATCCACGGGCCGCCGCTGAGCTTGAAATACACCCGATCGCCGGCGCGAACGCAGTCGAAGGGGGGCCGGCGGCGGCGCATCAGGCGCGATTCGAGACGTTTCGTGCCGGCGACCAGGGCGTCGGCGACTCGCGGGCACACGATGGCGGCGTGACAGGGCAAAATCCGTCTCCGGAAGCTCCGACGGACGGAAGCGGTCCGAACTATGACTCGAAATCGGCTATCCGCGAACCGGGGAAACGCCTAGTTGGGCCTTTCGAAGCCGTCGAGGGCGGCCGCGATGGTCTGCCGAACGGGGATCAGGTCGCACAGGCGCGTCAACTCCAGCAGGCGGGCGATCGGGGCCCGTGGCGCAACGATCTGCACGCTGCCGCGCAGAGCCTTGGCCCGGCGGTGGGCGGCGACGATGGCCGAAATGCCGATCGAGCTGATGAACTCGAGTTCGGCCAGGTCGAGGATGAGGTGCGGCGTCTCGGGGCAGACGAGGTCCGGCAGGCCGGCGCCGAAGGCGTCGGCGGTCTCCAGCTCAATGGAGCCGCCCAGGGCGACGACGCGCGCCCGGCCGACCTCGCGGACGACGGCCCTCAGGGCGTCGCCGAAGACGATCGACCGGCTGCGGGCGGCGGCGCCTTTGGATTTCTCTTGAGCATCCATACTTCGTTGCCCGTGCTGTTGAAGCAGACGCTGGTCATGTACGCGTGCATGAGCATGATGCCGCGTCCGTTCGGCCGTTCGAGGTTCTCGTCGCGCGTGCAGTCCGGAACGTCGCTGGGGCAGAACCCGGGGCCCTGATCGCGCACCATGATGACGGCCCTGGCCGGGTCGATGTGGAAGCGCACCAGCACCCGCTTGGACCCGTCGTTCTGATTGCCGTGCTTGACGGCGTTGGTCAGGGCTTCTTCGAGCGCCAGCTTGACGGCAAAAATGGTGTCGGCGTCGTACTGGCAGCGTTGGAGTTGATCGAGGATGCGGTCTTCCGGGGCCTTGGCGCTGCGCAGGTCGTTCGGGATGGCGATCTCGGCCATGTCGGCATCGCTAACGCCGAACTCTTTCGGGGCTTTCATCGTGGCAAAACCAGAAGGCGGCGACCTGCCCGTCGCACCCGAGGCCGGCCGCGCGGCTAGAAGGTGGCCATGGCCTGCTGGGCCGTCTCGTGAATGTCAAACACGCGGTTCAACCGGGTGATCTTGAACACCTCGAAGATCTGCCGGTTGATGTCGGAGAGCTTCAGCGACCCGTCCTGCTCCTTGATGCGCTTGTTCAGCGTGATCAGCATGCCCAGCGCCGCCGAGGACAGGTGATCGACGTTCTTGAAGTTCAGCAGCAGCTTGATCCCTGGTTCTCCCCCCACGAGGCGATCCAGCTCCTCGCCGATCTCCTGGATCGAAAGCTCCTCGAGGATCTTGCGGTCGGCAAACTCCACCACCGACACGCCGTCCGCTCGTTTGATGCGCAGATGCGACGACGGCTGCTCCATCGAACGTGCTCCTCGCCTGTCACGGACGCCACCGCCCGCGCGGTCTCAACGCGCCCGGCGCCCGCGCGCCGGCTTGCACGCCGGCGCGCAAGGCCTGCCAGAACTTCCTATTCCGATTGTCCGACCCCCTCCGCCGAATGTCAAGGTCACGTCGCGCCGGCCGGTCGCCCCCGTTTGACGCCTCGACGGCTCCACGATAAAAAACCCCTATGGCTAAAGATCACCTGGAACTCCTCGTCATCACCCCGGAGCGCCAGGCGCTCGCCGAGCCCGCCGACTCGGTCGTCATCCCCGCCCATGACGGCGAACTCGGCGTCCTCGTCCGCCGGGCCCCGCTCATGTGCGAGCTCGACATCGGCCTGCTGCGCTACCGCCGCGGGAACGTCACGCGCCGCGTCTTCATCGACGGCGGCTTCGCCCAGGTGTTTCAGAACACCGTCACCGTCCTCACCGAGCGCGCCGTCACGCAGGATGAGGCCCCCGACGCCGTCGCCCCCGGCGCCCAGCCGCCCACCGAGGCCGAAGGACGCCGCAAGGCCGCCCGACGGCAGTCGGCGCTGCGCCGGCTCGCACGCGAGCGCAAGGACTGACCGTCAGATTACGATCGCCGTCAGATCACGACCGGCTTGCCCAGCTTCCGCCGCAGGACGGCGAACTGCCCCGTGTGCATCATCTCGTGCAGGCCGACCATGGCGAAGACCGATCCGACCGTCGGGGCGTAGCTGCGCATCGCCTCCGGCGCGGGCTGGTCGAGCTGCGCGTCAGGCAGGCGCTCCAGTGCCGCGAGCGCGGCCTCGCGCACCTGCTCCATCAGCGACAGGTACGCCTGCTTCTCCGCGTAGCCTGCCGTGTCCGGACTCGACGCCGCGTCCCGCGAATGCCGCTCGGCGAAACCGGCGGGCAGCGGCGGCATCGAAACGCCGACGCCGGACAGCATGTCGTGGGCGGAGCAGACCAGGTGGCCGAGCTGCCAGGCCAGGTGGTTGGCCTGCGGAACCGGGCGCATGAGCAGCTCCTGGTCGCTCAGGTCGGCGACGTACTGCTGCGTGATGAACCGGGCCGTGCCGATCGCCTCGCGAATGACCTCCTTGGCGGTCATTGCTTCGTCCCCGCCGTCGGCGGCGCCACTTCCATGCCCAGCACGCGCGTCAGAAAGGCGAGCCGGTCGGCGGCCTCCTCGATCAGCAGCGCCGTCGATTTTCCCGCGCCGTGCCCGGCCCGCGTCTCCACGCGGATGAGCACCGGCGCGTCGCCCGCCTGGCACGCCTGGAGCCGCGCGGCGAATTTGAAGCTGTGACTCGGGACCACGCGGTCGTCATGATCGCCGGTCAGGACCAGCGTCGCCGGATACTTCACTCCAGGCTTCAGGTTATGCAGCGGGCTGTAGGCGTACAGCGTTCTGAACGCCTCCGGGTCCTCCGGCGAGCCGTAGTCGCTGACCCATGCCCAGCCGATCGTGAACTTGTTGAACCGCAGCATGTCCATCACGCCCACCGCGGGCACCGCCGCCGCGAACAGGTCCGGCCGCTGAATCATGCAGGCCCCGACCAGGAGCCCGCCGTTGCTCCCGCCGTAGATCGAGAGCTTCTCGGGCCGCGTGTACTTGTTGGCGACGAGCCACTCGGCGGCGGCGATGAAATCGTCGAAGACGTTCTGCTTGTTGTGCAGGCGGCCGGCGTCGTGCCAGGCCTTGCCGTACTCGCCGCCGCCGCGCAGGTTGGGCTGGGCAAACACGCCGCCGAGCTCCATCCAGACCAGGTTGGCGACGGAGAACGCGGGCGTGAGCGAGATGTTGAAGCCGCCGTAGCCGTAGAGGATGGTGGGGTTGCCGCCGTCGAGCTTCAGGCCTTTCCTGTGGGTGATGAACATCGGGACGCGCGTGCCGTCCTTGCTGCTGTAGAAGACCTGCCGCGTCTCGTAGTCGTCGGGGTTGAAGTCCACCTTCAGGGTGCGGAAGACCTTGCTCTGGCCGGTCACGAGGTCATAACGGTAGATCGTTCCCGGGTTGGTGAAGCCGCGGAACGTATAGAACGTCTCGGTGTCGTGGCGCTTGCCGCCGAAGCCCGAGGCCGTGCCGATTCCGGGCAGGTCAACGTCGCGCACGTGCTTGCCCGACTGATCGAAGATTCGGACGAGCGAGCGGGCATCGTGCAGGTACGACGCGACGAACATGTTGTTGACGAAGCTGACGTCCTGAAGCGTGTCCTCCGACTGCGGGATGATCTCCTGCCACTGCCCCGGGTCGGGCTGGCGCGTGTCGATCGCCACCAGCCGATAGCGCGGCGCGCCGTTGTCCGTGCGGAAATAGAACACCGGACCGTCGTTGCCCACGAAGCCGTACTCCGCGTCGAAACCGTCCAGCAGCCGCACGACGTCCTTCTCCGGGTCCGGAACCGCCGCCGCCAGGCTCGCCGGCAGCGACTGGTAGTACACCCGGTTCTTCCGCTCCGTGCCCTGCCAGATCGAGATCACCAGGTAACGGCCGTCCTCTGTCACGCTGCCGCCAAAGCCCCACTCCGGCTGGTCCGGGCGATGGTAGATCAGCTTGTCCTCGGATTGCGGCGTGCCGAGCGCGTGGTAGTAGAGCTTCTGAAACTTGTTGATCGTCTCGAGCTTGTCGCCCTGCGGCTGATCGTAGCGGCTGTAGTAGAAGCCCTTGTGGTCGTTGGTCCATGCCGCCCCGGAGAACTTCACCCACTCGACGGTGTCTTTCAGGTCCTCGCCGGTGTCGATGCTCCGAACGTACCAGGTGCGCCAGTCGGAGCCCCCCTCGCTCTTGGCGTACGCGACCAGCTTGCCGTCGTCGCTGATCGACAACCCGCCGAGCGAGACCGTGCCGTCCTGGGACCATTCGTTGGGGTTCAGCAACACCCGCGGCTCGCCGCTCAGGCCGTCCATCACGTAGATCACGGCGTGGTTCTGCAAGCCGTCGTTCTTGGTGTAGAAATAGCGCGATCCTTCCCGGAACGGCTCGCTGTAGCGCTCGTAGTTCCAGAGCTGCGTCAGGCGCTGCTTGATCTGCTCCCGGCCGCCGATGTTCCCCAGATAGTCGAACGTCACCCTGTTCTGGGCGTCGATCCAGGCCTTCGTCTCGGCGCCGTCCAGGTTCTCGAGCCAGCGATACGGGTCCGGCACGCTCACGCCGTGATACTCGTCCACCTGGTCCGCCGTGCGCGTCGGCGGGTAGGTGACGGCGCCGCGGCTCTGCGCCAGGGCGACGGCGGCCAGCAGAGGCGCCACGAGAAGCGGGCCGGCAAGGCGACGGGGACGAGCATGGAACTGCGACCGCATGTGAACCTCCGTTCGGGCATTGTCCCCTTCTCGGGACGGGTCGGGCCAGAAACCAATGATTATGGCGTGGACAGACGAAGAGCGGCAAGCCCGTCAAGAATCGCCCGTAGCGGGGTCGGTCAGAGGTCGAGAGCCGGCCTCCGATCGGCCCTCTGAGTACAAACGCGCGCTCTTGGGCGGCGAACACCGGCTGGGGCCTGGCTTCAGAAAGCTGCCCGCGAGGGGGCGGGGCGCTGTAAACTCCTACGCTCCAGCGGAGCACGGACGGACCCATGGCGCAGCCCGAGCTCGGAAACTGCCAAGACCCCGACCTTGTGCACGGCCTCGCGGACGGCACGCTCGACGCCGCCGCCCGGCGCCGCGCCGAGCGCCTGCTGGAGCGCAGCGAGCCCTGCCGCGAGCTCTATCGCCAGTTGACCTACGGCCGGTTTCCGAGCGTGCCCAACTACACCATCATCGACCAGGTGGGCAAGGGCGGCTTCGGTGTCGTGTACAAGGCGGTGCACCACGCCAAGGAGCGCACCGAGGCGCTGAAGGTGCTGTTCAGCAAGACCCCGCTGCTGACGACATACTTCGAGAACGAAGTGCACCTGATCGCCCGGTTGCGCCACCCGAACATCGCGATCCTCTACGAGGCGCAGTTGAGCGCGCCGCCGCTGTTCTACACGATGGAGTTCGTCGAGGGCGAGCGGCTGAACGACTACCTGAAGACGCGCGAGGTCTCGCTGGCCCACCGCATCGAGATCATCCGCAAGGTCGCCCTGGCATTGGCCTACGCCCACGAGCAGGGCGTGGTTCACCGCGACGTCAAGCCGCAGAACATTCTCATCGATTCCAGGAACGAGCCGCACCTGGTCGATTTCGGCATCGCCAAGCGCCTCGAGCTGCTTCAGGCCGGCCCCGCGGCCGCCGGCGCCGCCGAGGACGACGCTCCCGAAGGGCCAGTCGGCACGCTCGGCTACATCGCCCCGGAACAGGGCAAGGGCGGCGAGGTCGACGCCCGGGCCGACGTCTACTCGGTCGGGGCGCTGCTGTTTCACTGCGTCACCGGCGAGCCGGCCCGCCTGGCGCGCGACGGCCCGCGCTGCCTCCAGGTGCTGCGCGCGCGGCGCATCGGCCAGGCCGAGGACCTGGCGGCGATCATCGCCCGCTGCGTCGAGAGCGACCCCGCGCGGCGTTACCAGACCACCGCCGCCCTCGCCGCCGACCTTCAGAATTACCTCGAGGGGCGCGAGACCGCCGCCCGCAGGCTTCCGACGCTCTTCCTGCGGATCGTGCGCATCCTGGCCCTGATGATCCGCAACAAGCCCTACCAGTTGCGCTTCTCGGTGCTGGTCATGGCCGCCGTCCTGGCGGCCGCGGTCTTCTGGGGGCTCGGCGCCCGGCTCGAAACGCCGCGCCCCGAGCCGCAGCCGCGGACGGTCCTGGTCCGGTTCGACACCGAGACGGAGGAGGCGATCCGCGACGGGCGGCTCGGCGCCGACCTGCCCGGCCTGAGCTTCTACGAGCCCAAGAGCTACCGCGTCCTGCACGGCAAGCTGCTCGAGCGGCTGGCCGCGGGCAACCCGCGCGTGATCGTCTTCGACTACATCTTCCCCGACGCCCAGCCCGAGTTCGACCCCGCCTTCGTCGAGGGGATCCGAAAGGCCGGCGCCCCCGTCGTCGTCGGCGTGCGCAGCTTCGACATCAACGGCGAGCCCGAGATCTCCGAGGCGCTGCGCGGCGTGATTCACAGCTACGGCTCCGCGGCCAATGCGCATCCGCGGACGCACTCGACGGAGTTCGAGGTGCTGGTGGCGCTCCAGCGCGGGTTCGAGGATCTGATCCCCTCGCTGTCGCTCGCGGGCTTCGCCTGCTGGCGCTTTCCCGACTCCGACGCGCGCCTGCGGATCGAGAACCCGGAGTTCCTCGAGGTGCGCTACCTCATGCGCCGGCCGGTGCCCGGCCGGTCGCGCTGGCAGCCCCCCGACCTCGTCCCCTTGCAGCGCAAGTACACCATCGAGGGCAACGAGTCGTTCTTCTCACGCAATCTCGCGCTGTTCCGGAAAGGCGACGTCACCTACGTCCGCCGCGTCGCCGCCGACATCCGCAACCGCATCCCGTCGATCCCCTACCAGGACGTCTTCAGCGCCTCCGACGACCAGCTCCGCGCCTGGTTCGGCGGCAAAGCCGTGCTCATCGGCCAGATGCTGCCGCGGCAGGACATGCACCAGACCACCTCCGGCGCGCCCATCTGGGGCTGCGAGGTGCAGGTCGCCGCGCTCGATTCGCTGCTGGCCACCGAGCACCGCCCGCCCGTCTCCTTCCGCGAGCTCATCCTGCGCGCCGCGGCCTGGGCCCTGATCGCCGGAATCCTCGTCACCGTCACGCCCGTGCGGCGCGTCAGGCGGCTGCGCGTCATCAGCGCCGCCTGCGGCGCCTCTTTCCTCGCCGGCCTGCTCGCCGCGGTATACACGGCGATGTGGATCACCGACCCCTGGCTCGTGCATTCGGGGCTGGCGCTGAGCACGATGCTCATCGGGGGCGGGCTGGCGTTCCTGGCCAAGGCGGTCCGCGACCGGCAGCTCCAGCTGACACCGCAAGCCATCCGATACTCCCCGACAGAAGCGGACCTGCCAAGCACGATCGTCGCCCGCTGAGAATGCCGCCGCCTGCTTTCCGCTTCACCTGGTACTCTGGAGGTGCTCTGGTGGTTGGGGTCGGCGTAGAGATCAGTCAGGTTGATGTCCGCCAGGACCGAGTTCACGGTCCAGTCAACGCGCCACGGGCCTTCGTTCGGATCGTTGGCCTCGTTGGCGCGGGTGGGGAAGTCCGCGAACAGGTCGAAGCGCAGGTCCTCGTCCGGGTGTTTGGGGTCCGGGTCGGGCGGCAGGCCGAAGTGCAGCAGGTACTCGTTCCGCGTTAGGTAGCCGGCGGCGCTGGAGGTCCACTGGACGTGGCGCACATGCGCGGTCTGCTCCCGGGGGCTGTTCCTCAGCAGGTGTCGGGAGCATGCGGCCCTCCTGCTTGGGATCAGGCCACCGCAGAGTGGCCAATCGCCATCAGGCTACTGGACGTTCGCACACCGAGTCAATGGAAAAAATCATCCGACGGAGAGGTCAATCCAGCCATTTCTTGTCACGCAGCTTGCGCGGCAGGTACTCCTGCGTGCTGAAGCTCAGCCCCTTGCTCGACAGCGCCTCGAGCTCCAGCTTCACGCCCAGCGACTCCATGTGCTTGATCTCGCGCTGCCAGCCCTTGCTCTGAAACCATGGATACTCGCGGATCTCCCGCGCCCGCCGGCGGTCTTCGTCCGTCAGCGGCAGCGGCACGTGCGGCGGGATGTCGAACTGCTCGGCGTCGTAGCTGCTGAGGCCGACGAAGCGCGCCGCCGGCACGGCCATGCGCTGGCTTTCGTATGCAAGGTTGATCGAGCCCTGCTTGACGACGCTGTAGATGTAGTATCCCCAAGGGTCGTTATCGACCAGCACGTACACCGGGAGCTTCAGCTCGTGGTGCATGCGGTAGATCAGCCGGCGCACGCCGCGCGGCGGCTGGCCGCCGCCGTGAATCAGCGCGCATTGGTGCTGTTCCCAGAAGCGATCCTTGTTGAAGCGTTGCCACATGGCGTCTTTTTCGACGAGCAGGACGAACTTGGCGCTGCTGCGAACGAAGCGAATGACGTCGGCCTCGACGATGCTCGGCACGGCCCATCCGCCGCTGCCCATGCTGGCGAGATTGATCGTGTCCCCGTTGTCCTCGATGGTCATGGGGGCGACCATGGCGCCGGCGGCCTTGGCGTGCACGCCCAGCTCCTCGCGCAGGGCGTTGACCGACACCTCGATGTCCTCGATGACCGGGTCCGACTCTTCCTGCTCGTAGAAGATCAGCTCCTTGCTGCCGATCACCGGTCGCTTCAGCATGTAGAACAGGTCGCGCAGGCTGGTCGAGTTGTCCGTGTCGATCAGGTGCTTGCAGGCCTCCGCCACGCGCAGCGTCTGCATGAACTTCTTGGCCTGGCTGCCCTCGCCCCCGCGCCGCCCCAGCAGGCTGAAGAAGTACCGCCGCTGCTTGCCCTCCAGCAGCTCGATGATGCCCTTCTTCTCGTTGAAGCGCACGTTGCCGAGCGTGCGCGACGGAATGTCAACGTGCGGGTCCTCGCCCTGGCTTACCGTCGCGATCACACCTGCGGCGAGCTTGCGGATGCGCTCGGCGGCCGCGGCCCGGTCGCGCCGGACAGGCTTGGTGGCGGCTTTTCGCGGCATGAGCGTTCGGACTCCTTTCCGCTGCGGTTCTGAACCCGGTGAAATTGTCGCCGTTCGCGGCCGAAACCGGAAGCCCCGACGCGCCGCCTGGCACGGCCGCCAGCCGGCCGACAGCGGACGCCGGACTGCGGGCGCCCGACGGCTACAATCGTGGGATGATCCGCCTGACACGCGAGGTGCGCTTTTCCGTCGACCGCGACTGGGCCGGACACATCGAGCTGTCGCGCGAGGTCACCAACTCGTGGGCCGGCTGGCCCAGCGCCGTCGGCGTCGTGCCGTTCCTGTGCCTGCGTGCGACCGTCAGCGGCGCACCAGACCCGTTTACCGGCTACCTGTGCAACATCTCGCGCCTCGATCGCCTGCTGCGCGAGCACGCGATCCCCTACACGGCGGCCCGGCTGCACGCGCACGGCTGGCGGCTGCCGGCGGAGCGGCTGCTGCTGGGAATATGGAGCAGCGTGCAGCCGAACGTGCCGCGCGGGGCGACACTCGAAGTGCTCGAGCTGGCCACCACGCCGTTCCTGCGCTACTCCATCCGAAGGGAGACGCCGATGCACGTGCGACTGACGCAGCAGTTCGAGTTCTCGGCCGCCCATCGGCTTCATGTTACCCGGCTGTCCGACGAAGAGAACCGGCGGGTTTTCGGCAAGTGCAACAACCCGCGCGGGCACGGGCACAACTACGTAGTCGATGTGACGGTGAGCGGCGCGCCCGACGCCGAGACCGGGGCCGTGCTGGCGCTGCCGCGGCTGGAGCAGGTCGTGCGCGAGCGCGTCATCGCGGCGCTCGACCACAAGCACCTCAACGAAGACACCGGGCTCTTCCGCGACGTCAATCCGAGCGTTGAGAATATCGCCCGCGTGATCTGGGGCCTGCTGGAGGGGCACGTGGCGCCGGCGCAGCTGGCGGCGGTGCGCGTCTACGAGACGCCGAAGACCTGGGCCGAATACGCGGGCGGGCAGTGAGCGAAACAGGGCGACGCAGGCCGCGCCCCGCGACCCTGACACGACGACGAGCCGTGCGGGCCAGCGCGTGAGGCGCCCGCACACCCGCGCCGCCGCGCGGCCGCGGGCAGGCGGCGCTGCCGCCTTCAGCGAGGCCGCAACCGGACGCGCGGCCGTTGCGGACGAGACGCAGGAGCGGAAAAACAGCGGGCGGGAACCGACCAAGTGTTCCCGCCCGCCCGCTGCGTTCACGAAGGGGACTCTACGCTACAGCATTCCTTCGGGTCTCGCGCGACTCACGGGCAGCTCTGGCCGAAGTCGCCCAGCAGCAACCCCAGGTCCGATTGGCCGACGCAGCCGTCGCCGTCGATGTCCGCATCGGGGTCGAAGCCGGGATCGCCCTGGCACTTGGCAAACGACGACAGCAACAGGCCGAGGTCCGCCTGGCCGATGTAGCCGTCGCCGTCGATGTCGCCCGGACACGGCGAGCCGCAGATCAGCTTGCGCACCTCGAAGTTGTCGATGCCGCCCTCGGTGATCGAGTTGTTGGGCGTGTCGTCGGTGGTGAACCGGACGCGCACGTTGGCGGTCGGAACGACGTAGTCGCTGACGGTGAAGGTCACGGTCTCCCAGTTCTGGGCCGTACCGCTCGTGCGCTGCACGAACACCCACGACGCACCGCCGTTGTTCGAGATCTCGGTCACGAGCCAGTCCTGCCCGGTGACGCCCTCGTCGTCGCAGAAGAACCAGCGCGCGTACGAGATGTCCGCGTCGGTTCCCTCAAGATCGATCACCGGCGAGATCAGGCGCGTCGGGCCGCCGTCAACGTCGTACTGGCTGGCCGGTCCACCCGGCGGGCCGTTGCCCGTGACGAAGGCCATGACGCCGGGGCCCGCGGTGGCATCCTGGTCGGGCGCCGCCAGGCCGCCGGGGACGGCCGTGCCGTTCGGGATGGCCTGCTCCCAGGCGCCGTAGGTGAGGCCGGCGCCGTTCTCCACCGACCACTCGCCCACGTCACCCTCGATCTCGTCGCGATCGATCGACAGGCCCGCCGCCGCGACCACGCGGTAGCTCGACGCCGGCGCGTTGGACGGGTCGTAGTACGTCCCGCCTCCGACCGCGTCGCCCGAGACGTAGAAGCGCAGCCGGCCGGCGCAAGGCAGCGCCGGCAGCGTGGCCTCGTACGTGTTGTTGCCCAGATACGTCATGGACGATGAAACGAAGGGCTGCTGGCCGACCGAGACGAAGATCTTGCCCGACCCGGCCACGTGCTGCGCCCCGCCGATCGGCGTCACCGCCACGCGGAACGTTGTGCTCTCATTCACCGGCACCATCGACGGCAGTCCATCGGGGTAGGCGAAGATCAGCCCGGCCGGCGGCTGGTTCATCCAGACGGCGGTGGTGTTGCAGCGGCCGATGACCAGGTCTTTCCAGCCGTCGCCGTTGATGTCGAAGACGGCCACGTCGTGCGTGCCCTGGAGGTTGGCCGCGCCGATGCCCAGGGTGCCCTGCTCGACCAGCGACACGTTCGGCGTGTTGCCGAGGTTGCGGTAGATGTGCATGCGGCGGTTGCAGCCGGCGATGTCGATGTCGACATCGGTGATCAGCACGTCGCGGAAGCCGTCGTTGTTCAGGTCCTCGGCGTACGCGTTGCCGCCGAAGCCGTCGTCCCCGCTGAAGGCGATGGTGGTGAAGACGGCCATGCCCTGGGCGTTGTTGCCGGTGTTGAGCAGGTAGCGGTCGGTGCCGTCGTCGACGGCGATCACGTCCATGCGGTTGTCGTTGTTCAGGTCGGCGACCTGCACGAAGTAGGGGGCCGAGCTGTAGATGACGCTGAACCGGTCGAAGTACCCGTGGTTGGCGACGCTGTTGTAGCTGACGCTGATGCGCTGCGGGAAGAACAGGGCCGTGTCCTTCACCACGTCCTTGCGGTTGTCGCCGTTCATGTCGGCGATGACCGACGACGTGCCGAAGGCCGATTGCAGCATCTCGGACGTCATCCGCAGCGAAGACTCGTCCGTGAAGAAGCCGCTGCCGTTGTTGATCAGCAAGCGGTCATTCAACGGTTGCAGACCCTGGTAGTTCGGGTTGCTGGCCACCGATGCCGAGTAGTCGGTGAAGTACAGGTCGATGTCCCCGTCGCCGTCGATGTCCCCCGCCGTCACCGAGGCGAAGGCCGGCGGCGTGGGGAAGGTCGGAATCCGGTCGACGTCGCCGGCGTCGTAGCGGAAGCCCAGCCAGTTGCCGTTGGGATCGTTGCCGAGGTTGACGTAGACGCGCGGGTGCGAGAAGGACTTCGGCAGGCCGACGCCGAGCGTCGTCGCCGTGATGATGTCGAGCCAGCCGTCGCCCGTGACGTCCACCAGGATCACGTCGCGATCCATGGTGGTGTCGAGCAGCTTGGGGGCGTACTGGGCCGTGCGGTCGACCAGCACGCCGTTCTTCGCGTGCCCCTCGGCGATGCCTTCGTTCATGAAGAGCACGTTGCGGCGGCCGCCGGCGACCGTGAACGGCACCTTGCGCGCCACGACGAGATCGAGATCGCCGTCCTGGTCCACGTCGCCGATGGCGTAGGACTTCTCCTCGGGGTCGCTGGTGGTGACGGAAGGCTCGCCGACGAGGCGGGACGCGGTCTCGTTGACGAAGGTGGCCCAGTTCTGGGCCGCGGCCAGGGTGGAACCGACAAGCAGAAACGCGCCGACCAGGGTCAGTCCGCGCCGTTCGACGAGAGCGCTGTACGGACGCATGCTTCCTCCGAGTTGTGCAACAACAAGCCAGCGATTCGCGGCCGGCCCAAACGCGAACAGGCCCGCTCCGAGAACGGATCAGGTCAGCAGCCTATGAGACCCGCTCCGCCACTGTCAAGATAATTCTTCGACTCCGCACGCACTGAGCGTGCCTCCGCCCCCGCGAGCCCTCGGCTTCCCCCTTACGGGTTGCAGCTCTGCCCGAAACGCGAAAGCAGAATACCCAGGTCTTCCTGGTCCGTGTCGTAATCTCCGTCCAGGTCGCCCCCGGGGCCGCCGGTGATGAACGCCGACAGCAGCGCCCCGAGGTCGGACTGATCGACGACGCCGTCGTTGGTCAGGTCGCCGGGGCAGCAGCTGTCGGGCCAGCCGTCGAGGTCGGCGTCCACCAGCACGCCGGTGGCGATGTCGATCGCATCGTTGATCCCGTTCTTGTTGCAGTCGCCCTGCCAGCCGGTGTACACCGTGAGGAAGAGCATCACGTCTTCCAGGTCGACGTCGGTGTCCTGGTTGATGTCGTGGATGGCGCAGGGGTGGTCGGCGTTGTAGAAGTTGCCCGGACCGGAGTAGCACCCCGCCAGCCCGCCCAGGTCGACCGGATCGATGTGGTTGTCGCCGTCCGCGTCGAACTCGCGCCGCCCGAGCGAATCCAGGAAGTTGATCAGGCGCGTCTTGCTCAGCGGCGGCAGGTTGAAGTACGCCTGGGCCGACTGCCGCGCCTCGCTGCCGATGACGTCGTGCCAGAAGATGGCGCCCTCCACGCGCTGGGCAAAGGTGCCGCCGGCCACGCGCCCGTCGTGCAGCATCGGGTCTCGGAAACGCAGACCCCACAGCGGGGCGGTCTTGATCTCGAAGATGGTCGCGTCGCCCTGTTCGATGCCGTCGCCCAGCGCCCCCATGTCGTGCAGCAGGAAGTCGGTGTAGAACTTCACCACCTTGTTGCGGATCGCCGGCTCGAGGTTGGGATCGTTCGCTGTCGTGAACGACTGCACGTGGCAGCCGTTGCAGCCGATCTGGTTGAAGATCTGGTTGCCGATCATGCCCGACTGCGGCGTCTGCGGCGGAGCCGCCGAGAAGCGCTGGAAGTCGGTGACGCGGTCGATGAAGTGGAAGCCCTCGGCGTCGGGACCATCCTCCGGGTCGGCCACCGTGTCGCACAGCGCCACCAGGTTCGGATCGCCGTTCGGGGCGATCTCGTCCGGAAGGATTCGGTTCGTGATACCCATCTCGTTCAGGGCGGCGTCGGCGCTGAATGACAGCACGGTCGCGATCTGCGCCTTCCAGCCGAACTTCCCGACGCGCAGCGGGCCGTTGGGGTCCTCCAGCACCGGCACATAATGCACGCGACCGCTGAGCGGCGGCGCCTGCTTCAGCGCGAACTCCTCGATCGCCCAGTCCGGCACGGCCTCGGTCAGACCCGCGCCCAGCGTCGATGACGTGATGCGGGCCGTGACGACATTGGCCTCCGGCGGAATGATCTCCGCGCATTCCGGGCTGATCGAGTTGGCCTGGAGCAGCGAACCGCCGAGATGCTCCAGCGGATCGAACTCCCCCTTGTCCGAGAACCCGAAGCGCGTCACGAAGATCGACCCCGAGCCGCCGAACGGGTCGTTGTGGCAGGAGGCGCAACTGGTCTGGTTGAATCCCGGACCCAGGCCCTCGAAATCCAGGAAATTGCGGTCAAAGGCCGCGACGCCGGCGTTGAACCGCGCAAGCTGCCCGGGTGTCAGCCCGCTCAAAGGGCCGCCCGCGGGCGGCTGCAACTGCGCCGAAGCACTGAGAACCGGCAACACGGCCAGCGCCGCCGCCACTGGCAAGAAACTCGCACGCAACGGCAACATGCCGAGCATCGACATCCTCCCCTTTGTCCTGATGTGACACCGCGCGTTGGAGTCGGAACCAACGGATTGGCGCCCCTGCTTAGGCCATTATCAAGCTAATCATGTGTGAAGCCACTGTCAACGTTATTCACCCGTGGACCGCCCGGGAAGCGCGAAGGGCCCCGGACCCCGGCGGCTGGCGCCTGCAAGCTGCGCGTTTTTGCGCACCCGGCACGGAAATGGCCCGTCTCCCGTTGTGCCATGCGCCGAGCACGGTCCGAGTCGCACCTCGCCGACCCAGAAGACATCAGGACAGCGACACGCGATGGACATGAACCGTGTCTGTCTCGCCCGGAATGGTCGGCCGCGTTGACGTCACCACCACCACCAGGTCGCCATCGCCCGCCCAGCCCAGCCGCCGGAGCGTATCGTCCAGCATCTCGCTCATCCGCGCCGGGTGGTCGCAGGGCGGAACCTGCACGGGCCTGACACCGTACAGCAGCGCCAGCCGACGGCACACCCGGGCGTCGTGCGTCAGGCCAAGCACCGGCACACGCAGCCGCTGCTGGGCGACCAGCCGCGCCGTCTCTCCGGTCGCCGTCCACACCGCCACCAGCCGCGCCGACACGTGCGCCGCCGCCTGCACCGCCGCCCGGGCCACCGCCGACGTCCGCCGGTCCGCCGCCTGCACCGTCCATCCCGCCGATGGCCGGCCAGAACTTTCACAAGCGAGACCCTGCTGCTGCTCGGCGGCCACGGCGATACGCCGCATCATCTCAACCGCGGCCACCGGAAACCGGCCGGCGGCGGATTCGGCGGACAGCATGACGGCGTCGACGTCGTCGAGGATGGCGTTGGCCACGTCGCTGACCTCGGCGCGCGTCGGCGACGGGCTGTCGACCATGGCCTGAAGCATCTGGGTGGCGATGATGATGGGCCGGCCCATCTCGCGGCATCGGGCCGTCAGCCGCTTCTGCACCGCCGGCACCTGCCACACGTCCATCTCCACGCCGAGATCGCCGCGGGCCGCCATCACCGCGTCGGAGCGCAGGATGATCTCATCGAGGTTCTCGAGCGCCTCGGCCGTCTCGATCTTGACGACGACGCTCGGGCCGCCGGCGTGCCGGCCGACCAGGGAGCGCAGTTCATCGACGTCGGCGGCGCGGCGCACGAACGACAGCGCGACGAAATCGAGCTCGTGACGGATCGCCCAGTCGAGGTCGGCGCGATCCTTGTCGGTCAGGGCCGGGACGGACAGGCGCGTGTCGGGCAGGTTCACGCCTTTGCGATCCGAGATCGCCCCGCCCGCCAGGCAGGCGCACACCAGGCGCTCCGGGCTGCGCTCGACCACCAGCAGCCGCACCAGCCCGTCGTTGATGTAGATGCGCTGCCCGGGCTGCACCTCGTCGATCAGCGGCGGGTAGTTCGTCGTCAGCCGCTCCGCCGTCCCGTCCGCGTCGCCGCGCACGATCTCGACGCGGGCGCCGACGTTGATCTCGGTCGGCCCGCCGGCGACGCGGTTCAGGCGGATCTTCGGCCCGCAGAGGTCACCGAGGACGGCGACGGGGCGATCATGCTGAGCCGACCAGGCCCGAATCTGCGCCAGCACCTGGGCGTGTTCCGCCAGCGTTCCGTGGCTGAAGTTCAACCGGCAGACGTCGACGCCGGCCGACAGCAGCGCGGACAGCGTCTCCTCCGAGCTGGAAGCCGGGCCGATGGTTGCCACGAGCTTGGTTCGAGGCGGGGGCGTGACGCGGGGTACGCTCATGCCCGGCATTCTACGCGCAGATCGGCGTTGCAGAAGACCACGCCGAAAACGGGGCCACTTGCGGCGGATTCCGAGATAGACTCCGGCGTGGCCGGCGCGCCCCGCGAGGCGGGCACAGGCTCATCCGGTGCGCCGGCGAACGGGAGGCAGCAGCGTGAACGCTCGATGGTCCGCATGGTCGGGGCTTTGTCTGACCCTGGCGGCGGTCGCTGTATCCGCGGCCAGTCTTGCCCAACCCCCGCCCAACCCGCCCGCGCAGACGTCAGAGGACGCCCAGAAAGCCCGCGACTCCGACAAGCCCGCCGCCGAGCCGTCGGTTGCGGAGCGCATCGCGCGGCTTCAGCGTTCCGTGGACGAGACGGCGGCGCAGCTCAAGGAGCTAAAGACCCGACTCGAAGATCCGAAGTCAGAGTTCGCCGTCGCCAACGAGGAGTTCGCCGCACTGGACAAGCAGCTCGATGCCAGGAAACGCGAGTTGCAGGCCCAGCTTGAGGCCGGCCAGGTCGAACTGGCCGCCGCGACACAGAAGGAAATCGACGCCCTGCTGCCGCGGCACGCCCTGGCCAAGGAGCGCTTCGACAACGCCATCCGCGAGCGCCGCGCCGTGAGCGAGCAGGTCGCGACGCTCGAAGCCAAGCTCCAGGCCGACCAGCTCGCGCTCCAGCGCCTCAAAGGCGAAACCCCGCCTCCCACGACTCAGCCGGCGGCGCCGCAACCCGAGCCGCCGGTCGCCCCGACTGCGAAGCCCGAGCCCGTCCCGGCCCAGGCACCCCCAGCCGCTACCCCCCAGCAGCCCGGCGCAATGGCTGCGCCCACCCCGCAACCGGTCCCGGCGCCCTCTTCCCCAGCCACGACCGAAGCGACGCCGGAACTGGTGCGGGCGCGTGAGGCTGCGGCGCAGAAGCAGGAAGCGATGCGTGAGGCCGAGGAAGAGGCGCAGTCGGTCCGCGACCGCCTGGCGGTCGTGCAGAAGAGCCTGGAAGGTGAGCAGAAGCTGTACGAAGCAGCGCGCAATCGCGTGGCGAACGCGCAGCAGACGGAGCGCTCCCTGTACGAGGAAGAGCGGGCGAAGATCGAGGCCAACGTGCCGCGGGTCGAGCTGCGCGAACTGCGGGCGAAGATCGCCGAGGCCCGGCAGCGCTTCCAGGACGCACAGAAGGAGGTGCTGGAGCGCGCCGACCGCATCGACCGCCTCCAGGACGAAATCGCGGCGCTGCAACGAGAGCTGCTCACCGCCGCCGACGTCGCCGAGCAAAGGCGGCGCGAGGCCGAAGCGGCCCGCCGGGACGTCGAGCACCTTCAGAATCCGTGGACGATCACCAACGTTCTGAACTGGATCATCGCCCGCGGGCCGCGGATCGTCGGCATCGTCCTGGGCGTGATCGTGCTGCTCTGGGTGGTCCGGCTGGTGGAGAGCCGTTTCGTGAAGCTGCTGGCGGGCCGGGCCGATCACGGCTCCTACGCCGACCGTCAGAACCGCGCCCGCACGCTCGTGGGGGTCTTCAACAGCGCCGCGAACGTCACGATCTACGGCGGCGGCGCGATGATGCTCCTGACCGAGTTCGGGCTGAACGTCGTGCCGCTGATGGGAGGCGCCGCCGTCCTGGGCCTGGCGGTGGCCTTCGGCGCGCAGAACCTCATCCGCGACTACTTCTATGGCTTCATGATCCTGCTCGAGAACCAGTACGCGGTGAACGACGTCATCCGCATCGGCGAGGTGTCGGGCCAGGTCGAGAAGATCACGCTGCGGATCACGATGCTGCGCGGGCTCGATGGCAGCGTGCACTTCATCCCCAACGGCGAGATCAAGCGCGTCAGCAACATGACGCACGGCTGGTCGCGGGCCCTGTTCGACATCCCGGTGGCCTACAAGGAGGACGTCGACCGCGTCATGGAAGTCCTGATGGACCTGGCCAAGGAGCTGCGCCGCGACCCCAACTACCGCAGCCTGATCCTCGAAATGCCCGAGATGCTCGGCGTCAACCAGTTCGCCGATTCCGCCGTCGTCATCCGCTTCTTCATGAAGACCCGCCCCTTGCAGCAGTGGGCCGTGCAGCGCGAGCTGCTGCGCAGGATCAAGAACCGATTCGACGAGCTGGGAATCGAGATCCCCTTCCCGCACCGAACCGTGTTCCATCGCAACGGCGGCCCGCCGGGACAGATGGCGCTGGCCGCGGACGATGCGACCGAAACACCGGACGACCAGCGCGCAGACGAGCCGCGCGTCCCGCGCGAGCGCCAGCGCATGACCTGACCGCGGCCGTCGACCGATCCGAGCCGGCCCATCCGAGCCGGCCGATCCGGGTCCCCCTCAATCCTCCGGCTTTTCGCCCTCCGGCGCCATCTTCACCAGCCGCGGCTGGAACCGCGCCACCGGCCGCACCAGCCCCGCCTGCGCCCGCATCACCGCGTCGATGTCCTTGTACGCGTGCGGCGATTCGTCCAGCCCCGCCGAGATCAGCCGCACGCCCCGCTCCGCCAGGTACGCCCGCAGGTGGCTCCAGCGCGTCGTCTCGCGCGCCTTGACGCGTGACATGCGCCGGCCCGCGCCGTGCGAGGCGGAATCGAGCGAGGCCGGATCACCCAGCCCCTCGACCAGGTACCCCGGCGCCGTCATCGAACCGGGGATGTAGCCGAGCACGCCGCGCCCCGCGGGCGTCGCGCCCTTGCGATGCACGATCAGCTCGCGCCCACCGTGCGTCTCCTTCCAGGCGAAGTTGTGGTGATTCTCGATCTGGAAGAGCACGTCGGCGCCGACGGAGCGCACGAGCTTGCGGTGAATGACGTCGTGGTTGGCCGAGGCGTACTTGCCCATCAGCTCCATCGCCGCCCAGTACTCGGCCCCCACGCCGTCCAGCGGCAGCCACGCCAGGTAGCTCAGCTCCTTCGGCAGGTGCGGGTGCAGCTCACGGGCCACGCGGCTGTAGTAGTCGCACGTGCGCGCCCCGGAGCCGCGCGAGCCGCTGTGCGACACCACCCCGAGATAGCGCCGCGCCTCCAGGCCCAGCGGATTGCCCGCGAGCAGCTCCAGCTCGCCGAACTCCACGAAGTGATTGCCCGACCCGCTCGTGCCAAGCTGCGACCACGCCAGGTCCTTCAGCCCCGCGGTGAACGGCGTGACGCCCCAGTCTTCGTCCATGACCGCGTGCGCCGGCCGCTGGCCGCGCCATGCACCGCCGACCCCGAACAGCGTGTCGCGCTCCAGGATGCTCTCGAAACGCGCCGGCCTGCGCTCCAGCTCCTCGGGCGGCAGATCGAACACCGTCAGCTTCACGCGGCACGCGATGTCCACGCCGACCGCGTACGGAATCACCGCGTTGTCCGTCGCCAGAACGCCGCCGATCGGCAGCCCGTAGCCGACGTGCGCATCGGGCATGAGGGCCGCGGCGACGGTGACCGGCAGGCGGCAGGCGTTGCGCATCTGCTGGTGCGCCGGCTCGTCGATGTCCTCGCCCCAGACGGCGTAGCCCAGCCCGCTCCGAAGCCGCGTAGGCCGTCTCATCAGGCGGCGGCGCGACGATCCCCTGCGCCAGCGCGCCGAACACCGGGTCGCCCACGAAGCGCGCCGGATCGGCCGCCAGCGCCCGCAGCGCCTCGCGAATCCGGGTCTTGCCGTAGCCGGCGGCGGCGGCCTTCTCGCAGGCGACCTTCGCGGCCTCGATGACGCGCCCGGGCGGCAGACCGAGTTTCAGCAGTTCACGCTTGTGCATGGCACCAGGCCCCCCGAGATTATTGTCACCCGCGGGGGTTTCGTCGAAAGCCCCGGCCCTGCCGCACGGGCGTCCAAGAACAGCCGCAGCGTGCACCGAAACGCGCGGCAGAATGGGTGCGCGTGAGTCAGCCACCGGCAGTCGCGCCGGTCCGTGCACAACCAGGCGCATCGCGATAGCATTCACACGCGCCGGCCACGGCGCTGGCGACCGCGGAGCCTCGCGATGGCGGCAGACACGCTCAGTATCCGGCGCGCGACACCGGCCGACGCCGAACTCATCGCCGCCTTCAACCAGGCGATGGCCGCCGAGACCGAGGGGCGCCGGCTGGATGGCGCGACGCTCGCCGCCGGCGTGCGGGCCGTGCTGCGCGAACCGGCCCGCGGCGTGTACTACCTGGCTGAGCGCAGCGAGGGTCTTTCGGCGCGCGGCGGCGCTGTCGTCGGTCAACTGCTGCTCACCTACGAATGGAGCGACTGGCGCAACGGCTGGTTCTGGTGGATTCAGAGCGTCTACGTCGCGCCCGCGGCGCGCGGCGGCGGCGTCTATCGCAAGCTGCACGAGCACGTCGCAGCGCTCGCGCGGGCCGCCGGAGACGTCTGCGGTGTGCGGCTGTACGTCGACGCGGGCAACGCGGCGGCGCAGGCGGTGTACCGGCGGCTGGGAATGACGGTGACGAACTACCGGCTGTTTGAGACGGACTGGAGCGGCGCGGCGCACAACAGTCACGCGGCCCCGGACGGAACAGCGCGATGAAAGACGCGGTCATCGACATACGCAACGTCCGCAAGGACTTCGGACGCAAGGTGCACGCCCTGCGCGGCGTGAGCCTGCGCGTCGGCGCGGGAGAGGTGTTCGGGCTGCTGGGGCCGAACGGCGCCGGCAAGAGCACGCTGGTCAAGATCCTGCTGACGATCGTGCGGCCGACGCAGGCGGAGGGAACGCTGCTGGGCCAGCCGCTTGGGCGGCGCGGCCCGCTGGCGCAGGTCGGCTACCTGCCCGAGAACCTGCGCTTCCCCGCTCACTTGCGCGGCCGGCAGGTGCTCGAGCACTACGCCGCGCTGGCGAAGGTGCCGCGGGCCGTGCGGCGGCGGCGGGCGGCGGAGCTGCTGGAGCGCGTCGGCATGTCGTCCTGGGGCGACACGCCCGCGAGCCGCTACTCAAAGGGCATGCTTCAGCGGCTGGGGATCGCCCAGGCGCTGATGAACGATCCGAAGCTGGTGTTCCTCGACGAGCCGACCGACGGGCTCGACCCGCTCGGCCGCCGCGACGTGCGGCACATGCTGGCCGACCTGACGAAGCGCGGCAAGACGGTTTTCCTCAACTCGCACATCCTCAGCGAGCTGGAGATGATCTGCGACCGCGTCTCGATCCTCGTGCAGGGCCAGGTGGCGCGCGAGGGCACCATCGCCCAGCTCACGGAGCACAGCGTCACCTACCGCATCACGGTCGCCGGCGGGCTCGACGGCGTCGCCGCCGAAGTCCGCAAGCGCGGCGGAGTCATCGACGGCAACGCGATCTCGGTGGCCGGGCGCGACGCGGCGGCGGTCAACCAGCTCATCGACGTTCTGCGCGGCGCTGGGGTGCTGATCGAGTCGGTGACGCCGCAGCGCTTTTCGCTCGAAGACGTCTTCGTCGAGGCGGTTCACGGTCGCGGCGTGGGTGCCGCCCTGGAAGCGGAGAGGTAGCGCATGGGCACGCAGCTCTGGGCGATCCTGCGCGACGGCTTTCGCGAGTCGCTCGACCGCAAGATGTTCTGGGTGGTCGCGACCATGACGCTGCTGATCGCCGCGGTGATGGCCTGCATCAGCTTCGAGCCCGACAAGATCGTCCTGCTGTTCGGCATGTGGCGCATCCCGGCGGAGGGCTTCGACGCCACGACCGAGATGGGCAAGTCGCAGGTGCTGTCGGTGATGATCCAGTTCGTCATGAGCACGCTGCTCGGCTGGATCGGCATGATGCTGATGATCATCGCGACGGCGGACTTCTATCCGTCGATGATGGAGCGCGGCGCGATCGACGTCGTGCTCTCGAAGCCGATCCCGCGCTGGGTTCTGTTCCTGTTCAAGTACCTGGGGAGCCTGGCGTTCGTGCTGCTTCAGGCCACGCTCTTCGTCGGGCTGACGTTCCTCGTCATGGGACTGCGCTGGAACATCTGGGCCCCGGGCTACCTGATGGCCATCCCGCTCATGGTGCTGCTCTTCAGCTACATCTACTGCATTTCGGTCTACGTCGGCGTCATGACCCGCAGCACCGTCGCCGCCATCCTCATCTCCATCTGCGCCTGGGCGGCCTACGTCGTTCCGCCCGCCGCCCTCGAGGTGGTCGAGTCCGAGCCCAGCCTTCGTGCCAACCAGGCCCTGGTCCGCGCCATCGGGTTCGCCGCGGCCATCCCGCCCAAGACCGCCGACATCGACTACATCGCCTCGCGCTGGGCCAAGGCGGGCACCTCGCTTGACCTCATGCCGCAGCAGCAGATGACGCTGCCGCCTGAGGAAATGGAGCGGCTTCGCGAGCGGGAGCGCAGCAAGATCGCCGCGAACCCGGCGTACTCGATCGGCTCGTCGCTGCTGTTCGAGGCGCTGGTCGTCGGCCTGGCCATGTGGCGCTTCTGTCGCCGCGACTTCTGATCGCGGAGCGCACCTCAGAAACTCATAATCGCGGACTTTCCGGATCAGAACCCGGGAGGAATCGGCCCCTGGCACAACGCGAGATCGTCCGGGGCAACCGCTTCCTCGCGGGCGCGGCTCGGATCGGGAAACCTCTCGCGGGCGCGGCTCGGATATCGGGCAACCTCGCATGGGCGCGGCTCGGACCGGGCTCGGCGAGCCCGCGCGTCCGCCGGGCGCACCAAGCCCGCATCAGAACTCGTGCAGCAGGTTGTCCTGGTAGCCCGCGCCCGGCCAGCCGCCGGTCGGCAGCCCCTGGACCGGGTAAGGCACGGTGCCCGTGTAGCCGCGGATGACCGAGCCAGGCGTCGGATAGACGTCGGTCTGCCAGGTCGAGCCGCGGCGCAGGTAGCGCGTGGCGCCGCCCGAGTCAGCCGGGTTGAAGTAGCCCATCTGTTCGAGCGTCGCCGAGTCCCACTGGGCCAGGACGCCGACGCGGGTAGACCGGCCGGAGCCGTCCACGTAGGCGACGTTCTCGGTCATGATCTGCTTGTGCGTGCCGCGCAGGGGCGAGAGGTCCGGGTTCAGGTTGGTCTGCGGGACGGTCATGATGTAGAAGAGCGGCTCCGAGTACAGCACGATGCGCCCCACCTGCGCCGTGATCTTAGAGGCCTTCGAGCCAAACGGGCCGGAGCTGAAGTGCCGCTGGACCACCTGCCCGCTGATCCAGATCGAGCCGATCGTGTTGTTGCGATAGCTGTTGCCCACGATGTCGAAGAAACGCTTCTCGTACAGCTCGCTCGTCACCGCCTGGTTGCCCGCGACGAAGTCGTTCGTCACCCACTTGTCGTTGTTCGGAAAACCGGTCTCCGACGGACAGGCGTACATGTCGAACGCCCGGCGGTCGGAGTCGTCGCCGTAGACATTCTTGAGCAGGTACCGGTTCAGCGGCCGGGTCTTGGCCGACCACGGGCCGTTCGGGTCCACCAGGATCGGCAGGTTCAGGATGTTCGCGATGCGGTGCGTCGGCGTCGCGCCGCCCCAGCTCGAAGGCGTCCCGACGCGCCACCACAGGTACTGCCCGTAGCTCCACTGGTTCTGGTACACGCCGGCGTGGGCCGGGATCAGCAGGTCCTTCTTGTCCTCCTGCGCATACTGGTGGCTTGCGGCGGTGATGTTGCGGAGGTTCGCCAAGCACTTGGCCCGGCGGCCCTGCTCGCGGGCCGAAGCGAGGTTGGGCAGCAGCACCGCCAGCAGCAGCGCAATGATGGCGACCACGACCAGGAGCTCGATGAGCGTGAATGCCTTCACACGGGTGCGCATGGGCGGCCTCCGACGTGGCTGACCAGATCGGACGTCAAACCGACTCGCCAATTCAGTTTAACGGGTCACCGGGTGACGGGCCACCGAAAAGCGACCGATTCGGACGGGTCTTGGGCGGAGAAAGAGCCCCCGGGACGAGCCCCCCTACCAGCGCACGATGAACCCGGCCGACATCCACTTACTGGACTCTACCGAGTGCAGGACCGCCGTCTGGCCCGGGAGAAGCTCGCCCGAGCGGACCATGTCGTCCAGGTGCAGCAGGATCGACGTGCCTCCGACGTAGCCCACGTCCGTCGCGCGAAACTTCAACCGCTCCGGACCAACGTTCAACCGCTCCTGGAATCGAGCCAGGTTGTCGCCGTAGAGCTGCATCGTCGGCACCGACCCGATGAAGTGATCGCAGCTCGCGGGGTCGACCTTCAGCGACTCCAGCATTCGACAAACGCCTTCGAGCAGCAGCGCCGCCGCGTCGCGGTTCACCGCCGCGAAGTCCTGGTCCAGGTGGTGCGCCCCCCGGCGGTGGACGCCGCAGATCGGGTCGGCGCCGGCCCCGACGTCGGCCACGCCCCCGCCCGCCGTCATTCCGGGCGGACGCTTCCCGCCGATCGACTCGACGTAGGCACCGAGGACCTCGTGCGGCGGTTGCGAGCCGGGCGGGGCATTCTCGAGGACGATGGCGGCGGATCCATCGGCGAGGATGTATCGGAGGGCGGCCTGGGTCTTGGTCATCTGGGCCTGGTTGAAATACTGGGCGCGGAGGTAGACGCTGGAGAGCTGCGAGTAGACGATCAGGGCCGTTCGATACCGCCCGAGCCGCAACGCGTCGTAGGCCACCTGAACCATCTTGCCGACGCCGGCGCAGTTCGAGTGGATCTCCATCTCGGCGCAGCGCTCGATCCCCAGCCTCTCCTGGAGCGCCGTGCTCGTCGGCGGCGTCGTCTGGTCGTAGCTGGGGCTGGAGAAAAGCAACAGGTCAACGTCTCGCGGCTCGCGGCCGGCCGCTTCGAGTGCCCGCCGGGCCGCGGGCTCCGCGAGCGTGGCCAGGTTGTGGGTCAGCTCGTGGGTCTCCGGATCGACCGCGAAGTGCCGCCGGCGCACGCCGCCATGATCGAGCATGCGCTTGCCGACCGACTCGATGAAGCCCAGGACGCGGGGCGGCGCGTCGGTGATGCGGCCGAGGACGTTGTCGATCTGGTCGTTGGTGACCGGAGCATTGGGCAGGAACGAGCCGGTGCCCGTGACGCCGACGCGGAGCAGGGTCTGGTTCATTCGCCCTTCTCGTGAGCTTGCGGCCTTGGCCGACCGTCCCCCAGCCAAGTCAGCCAGCGGCGTATTCTCCCGATGCCCCGCGGCCTGTCAAATCAGCGGCGGTCGGCGCCGGCCTTGCGAGGCGCTGGCGGCCGACCGCCGGGACGGTCGTGAGCAGAGCGGACGCGGCGGGTTCAGCGTGAGGCGGTGTCACCGGCGGCGAGCGCGGTCTCGTAGCGCTGCAAAGCGGCGAGCACTTCGCCGCGGCGTGGCGCGTTGCCGACGAGGTCGAGCGCCTTTCGCTCCAAGCGAATGGCTTCCTGCACGTCGCCGGCCTTGAAGCGGGCCAGCGCCAGCGTATCGACCAGCATCCAGGACTGGTAGCCCGTCAGCTCGTTGGAGCGGATCGAGAAGCGCAGCGCCAGGTCGTCGTACAGCCCGTCGAACTGCGGCTCGGTCAGCATCGCCCAGGCGAAGTTGTTGAGCCGCGCCGCATCGAGCTGAAGCTCCAGCATGAGCGCTTCGCCGCACGCCAGCGCCGCGGCGCGGTCCTGCTGGACGACCAGCGCCTGGAACTCCGCCCAGCGCGCCTCGGCCGGGTGGCGGTTGCGCGCCCGGACCAGCTCGCCGCGCTCCTGAATCAGGCGCGACACGAGCGGGCCGACGCGCGGCAGGCCGTTGACCGCGCCGCGCACCCGCAGCGCGCTCGCCGACTGGCTCAGCGCCACGACGGCGGTTGTGTTCTGCATCGTCTCCAGGATCGGCTCAGCCCCGCTCATTGCCGCCGGCGGGGCATAGACACGTGCTATTTGCGCACAGCGCGCCACGCTGAGCATCGCGACCACGCTCGTGTGCGGATCGAGCGCGCCGACACCCTTCCCCAGGAGCGGGTCATCGCGGATGGTCTTCTTCGCGGCCCGCGCCGCCAGCGATCGCGCCACCGCGGACCGGCTCGGCGAGATCAGCAGCTCGCCGTCCGACGCCGCGAGATAGACCGTCACACCGTCGGCCAAGCGAAACGTCCGCACCGACTCGCCCTCGATGGTGCGGCGGCTGCCCTCGATGGCGCCTGTGCCCATCGCGACGCTGGCGATTCCCAGCGCCTGGCTCCACAGCGCCTCCGACTTGGCCGGGTCCTTCACGGCCAGCACCAGCGCCGCATCCGGCACGCGCACGTTCCCGACGCGCTCGCCCTCGCCGTCCGGCGGCAGCACGAAGAGAGCGAGGGTCGTGAGATTGGCGAATACTTCGCGGCCGATGTCCAGCGCACTGATCGCCGGAGGAGCTTCGGCGGCGGGGCGCGGGGCGGCCCGGCCGGGCTCGTTGATCGCCAACGCCGCCAGCGCCGCAACGCCCGGCGGCACGCGGCGCAGCGCGGCCTCGTCGAGCGTGGGCAGACGCACGAAGTTGTAGACCAGGTTGCGATGCCCTTCGGCCAGGTGCACGGAGGCGTCAATGAACAGTCCGTCGTCCCTGACTCCGGCGCGGCCCACGACCGCCTCGAGGCTGTTGAGGTCGAGCAGCGCCTGCGCCAGGGCCAGCTCCCGGCTGTGCCCGCCGCCCATGGCCAGGGCCCCGTTGACGAGCGGCATGATCGGCTTGGCGTTCACGAAGAAGTAAACGAGGGCGTCGTCTCGCTGCCGCAGCAGCTCGGCGACGCGCGCGTTGTCGGCCAGCGACGCGGAGCCCCCGTCCCGGAGACGCTCGATCACGCCCTCGATCTCGCTGCGCTGCGGGCTGGCGATCACCAGCCGGGCCGTCAGCGTGACGAAGACCTGGCCCTCGACGTCGTACGTCGCGAAGCCGCCGATCGCCTGCACGGCGCGCCCGCCGATGGGCAGGGCCGTCTCCAGCAGCCCGCGAATCACCTCCACGTCACCGGGATGCAGGACGACGACCCCCGTCGGTCGCTGCGCCGCCGGGTCGAACCCCGTCACGGCCGCCGCCAGCGCGCGAACGCCGATCAACTCGCGCACGAGGGCCGGACTGATCGCGACGCGCCGCCCCAGCTCGCCGGACGCCTGCCCGTCGGCCAGCAGGCCCAGCTGCTCCAGCAGCGCGATCGCCCGTTCGCCGGGGCGGTTGAGCTCAACGTACGCCAGCGTCTCCGCCGGCATCAGCCGCGACAGGTCCGCCGCTTGCAGCTCCTCGCTGCAACCCGCATGCCGCGCCTGGGCCGTGGCCCGCGTGGCGGCATCCGCGTTGCGGTCAGCGGCCACCTCGGCGTAAAGGGCGTTTGCGGCGGCAAGGTCTCTTTTCTCGCGCTCCAGGAAGTACGCCTGGTGCAGCTTCTGTTCGGCGGTCTGGCCCAGCGCCGATACCGCCAGCAGCCAACCCATCACAAACAGCCCCGGACGCGTGCGCAGATTGCGTGTGGACATGGCAGTATCCCCGTTCAACGTGACACCCTGACGCGGCCGCGTAGCCGACGATGGCGGCGCTCGAGCGAGCGCCATCCAAAGCGGATTCGTCAGACGACGACGGTTATTTCCCGTGACGGCCGTTCAGGACACGGGCCGCGGGCGCAGGTTGGTGGATTCGCGGTACTTTTCGCGTCCACGGGCGGTTTCAGGGCCGCACCAGGATTCGTTCGATAGGAATGCGGGAACTTCGGCGCGGGGGGGGGGGGGGGGGGGGGGGGGGGGGGGGGGGGGGGGGGGTCAGTTCAGCGCCGGACGGTTATTGTATGGCGGGACCGGGGGTCGGCCGGTTGGCGCCAGGGGGTGCGACGATGAACCAGGCCTACCGCACGCGCGCCACGCTCCAGATCGGCGACGTCGGCACGTTCACGAAGACCATCAGCGAGGCGGACGTGTTCAAGTTCGCCGACGCGTCCGGCGACCACAACCCGCTGCACATCGACGCCGAGTACGCGGGCAAGAGCGCCTTCGGCCAGCGCATCGCGCACGGCATCCTGATCGCGGGAATCATCTCGACGGTGCTGGGCAGCGACATCCCGGGCGTCGGGACCATCTTCGTCGAGCTGCACATCCGGTTTCTCAAGCCGGTCTTCATGGGCGACACGGTCACCGCCACGGCCACCGTGATGGAGATCATCAACCCCAAGCGCGTGCGCATGTTCGTGGCGTGTGTGAACCAGGACGGCGTAGACGTGGCGCTGGGCAACGCGATCGTCATCCCTCCGCCCGAAACCAGGATCATCTGAGAAGCACGCCCGGCGCTCAGAACGAATCCCGCATCCACGGCGCGGGCCCGCCAAACATTGCGGCCGCCACGCGCTGCTCGTCCTCGCCGGTATCGAGATAGCCGCAGGCCTGCGCCTGCGCCGGCGAGAAGTGACCGCTGTACAGCGCCGCCAGCCCGCGAACGTCGATGCGGAACGCGCCGCGCCCGCCCGGCCTGACCTCCCCGCAGCCGTCCGCAACGGCCAGCACGATGCGGCCGGCGTTCTGCGGCAGCACGTCGTCGCGCACCTCGAGGTGCAGCTCGCCGCGAAGCCCCAGCGGGTAGCCGCGGGCCGCAAGCGCCCGGCGCACGTCCACCAGCCGCAGCATCCACGCCGTGCGGGCCGTCATCTTCCACGCCTGCTCGGCCAGGTGCGCCAGCAGCGCGTCGGCAGGCCCGCTCGTGAACGTTCCCGTCTCGCACATCGAGCGATGCTCCGCCATGAAGGCCAGCAGCCGTCGGCCGGCCGCCGGCGTCACGGCCACCACGTCCTGGATGAACAGTGCATGCGGGAACGGCGCGCCGGCGCGCTCCACGCAGTACATGTATCCCTCGATCCGCTCCCCGTCGCACACGACGTAGCCGTCCATCCGCTCGCCGCGAAAGTCACGCACGCGATCCCAGATCATCGCGGAACGATCGAGATTGCCGTCGCGCGCCGCGGCCCAGCGCCGATAGAGCGACTCGACGCCCGCGCGGTCCGCCTCGCGCTCCGGCCGCAACGACAGCTCGTGGTCGCGCACGTCGATCTGCCGCAGCGCCAGGCTCACCTCGAACTGCGAACCGGCGATCTCGTACCCCGCGCGGCGGTAGACCGGCTGCGTGGCCGGGTAGAGCGCCGAGAGCGCAACGCCGCCGGCGTGCAGCTCGGTCAGCGCGGCGCGCATCAGGGCGCTGGCCGCCCCCCGGGCGCGCGCCGCCGGCTCGATCGCCACCGCCGCCACGCCGGTCATCGGCACGCTGCGCCCGCCGAAGTACTGGCCCATCGGCAGCAGCGCCAGCCCTCCTGCGAACTCTTCGTCCAGGCGCACGCCGCGCAGGTTCTCGCGGCCAATCGCGGCGAGGTAGAGGTCACTGCGTTCGCGCGGCGAGTGAAAGGTCCTGGACAGCAGGGCGGCGTAGCGCTGCCGATCGGGCTCGATCTCCAGGCGAAAGACGACGGGAGCGCTCATTGGCGAAGGGCCTTTCGGTTGAGGCGGGCCGGCCCGGCGTTGCGCGCGGCCGGCGCCGCCCGGCACATGAGAACATCGTCCCGAACCCGTGCATGCTACCGCGCTTTTCCGGCACAGGCGTCCCGGTGCCGTCCAGGGTCGCCGCCATCGCGGGCGCCGCCTGACTCCTCTGGCCCCGCTACAATACGCCGGGTGTTGTGCAAACTCGGTCATGGGGCTTCGCGGCCGTGTTCGTCGCGGCGCCGGCCAGCAAAGGACGCCCGTGCACATGCAGTCCGAAATACCGGCGGACCTGACGCCCGCGGTGCGGATTCACGAGTACATGCTGCTGATGCGGGAGCTGAGCCGCCAGACGGATCCGGAGCAGTTGCTGCGGTCCTACCGGGCGCGGGCGCAGTTCGTCGTCCCGGGCGATCATTTCATCTCGCTCAGCCGCAAGGATCTCAGCGACGGGCGGGTGAAGATCACGCGCACGACGCGCTGGGAAGAGCCCATCAACCCATGGAAGGAGCCCGAGCGCCTGCCGATCATCGACCGCGGCATCCTCTGCGACCTGATGCGCGTGGCGCACCCGGTTAAGATCGACAACCTGGAGCTGGCCGACGACGACCCCGCCCGCAGCTACTTCGACGGCATGCAGTCGGCGCTCGCCGCCCCGATCTTCCACGAGGGCGACCCGATGTACATGGTCGTCATGCTGCGCGCCCGGCCGGCGGCGTTCACCCTCGACGAGCTCGCCACCCTGCTGCTGACGGCCAACCTCATCGGCCGGGCCGCCTCCAACCTCGTCTTGGCCGACGAGCTGCGAAAAGCCTACGCCGCCCTCGACCGCGAGATGCACCAGGTCGGCGAAATCCAGCGCAGCCTGCTGCCCGCGGCCGCGCCCGACGTCCCCGGACTGCGCATCGCCACGTACTACGAGACCAGCACGCGCGCCGGCGGCGACTACTACGATTTTCTGCGCCTCGACGATACGCACTGGGGCTTCCTCATCGCCGACGTCAGCGGCCACGGACCTCCGGCCGCCGTCGTCATGGCCATGACCCAGGCGTTCATGCGCTCGCCGGCGCCCGCCGCGCCCGACGACCCCGCCCTGCCGAGCCGCTGGCTGGCGCGCGTCAACGGCGACCTGTTCCGCTCGCTGAGGCGCGGGCAGTTCGTGACGGCGTTCCTGGGCGTGCTCGATACGCGCTCGCGCGAGTTCTCGTTCGCCTCCGCCGGCCACCCGGCGCCGCGACTGGTGCGTCCGCGGCGGCACGAGGTCGTTCCGCTGAAGTCCGACGCCGGCCTGCCGCTGGGGATCGTCGAGCAGCACGAGTCGCGGGCGCAGAAGCTCGTCCTGAGCCCGGGCGAGCGCCTGCTGCTGTTCACCGACGGCATCACGGAGACGTTCAACGACCGGCACGAGATGTTCGGCACCGAGGGCGTGGACGAGGCGCTGCGCCGCTGCTCGATCACGCCCGACAGCATGATCCAGTGCGTCCTGACCGACCTGCGCGCCCACCAGCCCGCCAGCCAGCTCCAGGACGATCGCACGCTCGTCGCACTGGCGTTCGACTGATGCCGCGACCCGCTCCACGCACGCCCGCGGCGCTTCTGGCCATCGCCCCAGTCGAACGGCGCCGCCTGCAATCGCGGCTGCTGCGCTGGTATCGCCGCTGTGCGCGAGACCTCCCCTGGCGCCGGACGCGCGACCCGTACCAGGTCTGGGTGTCCGAGGTCATGCTCCAGCAGACGCAGGTGCGCACCGTCGAACCGTACTTCCAGCGCTTTCTCGCCGCTTTTCCGACCATCAGGCGCCTCGCCGCGGCCTCGATCGACCAGGTGCTCCTGGCCTGGCAAGGGCTCGGCTACTACTCCCGCGCCCGCAACCTGCACGAAGCCGCAACGATCATCGGGCGCACGCGCCCCGTCCGCTGGCCCACCGACGCCGACGCCTGGCAGGCCCTCCCCGGCGTCGGCCGCTACACCGCCGCCGCCATCGCCAGCATCGCCTTCGACCAGCCCGTCGCCGCCCTCGACGGCAACATCCGCCGCGTGCTGGCGCGGCTCGCGGCCGTGCGCGAGCCGGCTGACGCGCCGGCCGTGCAGGCGCGTCTCTGGCGGCTGGCCCAGAACCTGCTCGACCCGGCCGCTCCCGGAGACTTCAACCAGGCCCTGATGGAGCTCGGCGCCCGCGTCTGTACGCCGCGCGCCCCTGCTTGCCGCACCTGCCCCCTGCGCGCCCACTGCCGCGCCGCCCGCGCGGGGCTGCAACAGGCAATCCCTGTGCGGCGCCCGCGAAGGGCTGCACCGCAGGTCTCGGCGCTGGCGGCGGCCATTCGGCACGACGGCCGCTACCTGCTGCTCCGCCGCGGGCCGCGCGGGCTGCTGGCGGGGCTATGGGGGCTGCCGATGGTCGAGACGCCCGGTCCGTGCGACGCCACGGCCGCCGCGCTGCGCCGGGCCGTGCGGCCGCTGACGGGGTTGCGCGTCCGGTCGCCCAGAGCCCTCGGGACGGTGTCGCACGTCTTCACCCACCGCAAGCTTACGCTCACCGTGTTCGAGTGTGCGCTCGCTGACCGCCGCGCGGCGCTTTCTGCGCCAGCGCCGGAAGCGGCCTGGCTGGCGCCGGCAGAGTTCGCGACGCGCCCGCTGTCGGAGCTGGACCGCAAAGCGCTGGCCCTGCTCGGTGCAGAGGCGCGCCACGCGCTACAGCAACGGACGGCGCCCGCCGCCGCCGTGCTCGCGTAGCCGCGGCGGTTGACGTAGCATGGCGCCCGGCGGCAGGCGCTCTCGCGGCGCGCGGGGGGCGCGCAACCGGCGCAACCGGGAGAACATGGCCTCATGCTGGACCTGTGGATCGGGCTCGTCGTGACGCCCGTCTTCACCATCGTCAACGAACCGCTCCGCGTGGGCGCCGGCGTCGTCATCGTCGCGGCGCTGCTGCTGGTGCGCTTCCACGGCACGCCCATCGACGCGCCCCTGCGCTGGCTCCGCGGCGCCGTGTGGCATCTCATCCTGTTCGGCATGCTCGCCTGGTTTGCGACCTGGTGTGCGCTCGGCGGATTGCTGGCCCTCCAGCGCGCGCCCTTCACCGACTGGTTCGAGGCGGGCTGGACCGGCGTCGCCGCAGCCGTGGTGCTCGCCGCTGGCGCGGTGCTCTGGCTGGTCCTGACGCTGCGCACGGCCCGCCTGGCGCTGCGCTGTGCCCTGGCCCTGCTGCCGACGCGCCGCCGCCGGCGCCCGCTGGCCGCCGATTGATCCGTGGGGTGCCGACCGCGTGTACAAGCTCTTCCTGACCTTTCGATACTTGCGCAAGCAGCTCATCGTGCACTTCGCGATCGCGGCGGTCACGCTGTGCGTGGCGCTGGTGCTCGTGCAGCGCAGCGTGATGGGCGGCTGGGTCGAGCAGGTGAAGCAGCGGGCCCGCGGGCTGCTCGGCGACGTCATCGTCGACAACCAGTCCTACGCCGGCTTCCCGCTTTACGAGGAGTTCATCGGGCGGATCAGTGCCTGGCCCGAGATCGAGCAGGCGACGCCCGTGCTGTACACCTACGGGCTCGTGCGCATCAGCTCGCCTGGGTTCGAAATGACGCGCCCGGTCAGCGTCGTCGGCATCCGCTACGGCGAGGTCATCAGGGTGAACGCCTTCGAGAAAGGGCTTTTCTACGAGGCCTACTACCCCGGCACGACCCACCTCGGCCCGCAGCGCCAACCCATGCTCGGACTCGATCCGAACGCCGCACCTGTCCCATCCCCCATGGGCGGCCTGGTTCGCCCGCCGGCCCTGCCCGAGCCCTATCAGTCCGCGCTCGAAACGGCCCGCCGCCGGCACCAGGAGCGCTTCGGTCGCCCGCTCGACGCGCCCAACGCCGTCGACGGGCCCGACAACACCTTCCTGCGCGAGCACGGACTGGCGATCATCCCCGGCGAGTACGCCTTCAGCGAAACCGACGCGCCCGAGCTGGCGGGCGAGCCCTGGCCCGGGCTGATCTTCGGCCGCGACATCGTCGCCACCCGCCAGAGCGACGGCCGCTACAAGCGCCGCTTCGTCCGCGGCCGCCTCGCCACCGTCACGCTCTGGGCCACCTCCATCGGCGGCGCCGTCGACCCCGTCCCCATCAAGCAGGCGTTTCGATACGCCGACGACTCGCGCACCGGCGTCTACGAGATCGACTCCGAGACCGTGTACTGCGACTTCGATCTGCTCCAGGGCCTCATGGGCATGGGCCCGGCGGACCGCATCGACCCCCAGACCGAGCAGGTCGTCGGCAGGACGCCGCCGCGCTGCTCGCAGATTCAGATCAAGCTGCGGCCGGGTCTCGACCGGGCGGCGGTCGCGGCGCTGACGGAGCGCCTGGCCAGGACGTATCATGGATTGCTGGACGACCCGAGCATCCGGCTCGACCCGCGCGAACAGTCGCTGGTGGTCGGCGTCACCGCGGTCACCTGGGAGCAGTCGCAGGCGCACATCATCGGTCCGGTCGAGCGCGAGCGCATGATGGTGACGATCCTCTTCGGCATCATGTCGCTCGTGGCGGTCGCGCTGATCCTCTGCATCCTGTACATGGTCGTGCTCCAGAAGACGCGCGACATCGGCATCGTCAAGGCCATCGGCGGCTCGTCGGCGGGCGTGGCGGCGATCTTCCTGCTGTACGGCGCCGCCGTCGGCGTCGTCGGCGGGGTGCTGGGCTGCGCGCTGGGCGTGCTGACGGTCGTGTCGCTCAACGACATCCAGGAGTTCCTGATCCGCCTGAGCCCGGCGCTGCGCGTCTGGGACCAGTCGGTCTATTCCTTCGACAGCATTCCCTCGGAGGTCAACCCGGTCGAGCTGCTCGTGATCCTCGCCTGCGCGGTCGCCACCTCGATGGCCGGCTCGCTCGGCGCGGCGCTGCGCGCCGGCATGATGCAGCCCGTGGAGGCCATCCGCTATGAATGAGCTCGAGGCCCGCGGTCTGGTCAAGCAGTACGAGATGGGACGCTCGAACCTGGTCGTGCTCCACGACTGCGACCTGCTCATCCCGCGCGGCTCGTTCACCGCCATCATGGGCAAGTCCGGCAGCGGCAAGAGCACGCTGCTGCACATCCTCGGCGCCCTCGACGTCCCGCAGGACGGCCAGGTCTTCTTCGACGGCCAGCCGATCTTCGCCCCGCCCGCCCAGCGCCGCCACACCACCGGAATCGGCGACGTTCTCTCGCCCGTCGAACGCCGCCGCATTCGCCTGCGCCGCACCGCGTTCGGCTTCGTCTTCCAGTTCTACCACCTGCTGCCGGAGCTCAACGTCCTGGAGAACGTGCTGCTCGCGCGGATGATCGGCGCATCCGCCTGGCGCTGGCTGTCGGCCCGCGCCGAGGCCCGCCGAGACGCCCTCGCCATCCTCCAGCGCGTCGGCCTCGAGCAGCGCCTGCGGCATCGTCCGGCAGAGCTCTCCGGCGGCGAAAGGCAACGCGTCGCCATCGCCCGCGCCCTGGTTCACCGGCCGCGCGTGCTGTTCGCCGACGAGCCGACGGGCAATCTCGACGCCGAGGCCGGCGCGAACATCATGCAGCTCCTTCACGCGCTGCATCGCGAGGGGCAGACCATCGTCATGGTGACGCACGACGCCCAGATCGCCCAGTACGCCGACCGCGTGCTGCGCCTCGAACACGGCCGGCTGATAGCGCCGCGCCGCGGCGAAGACGCCACCGCCCGGACCACGCTCGGCCCGACCCCGCCGATCTCCACCTGAATCGCTGACTCGTCAAAGGGTGTAAAGGCGGCGGCGGGATTCGAACCCGCGAATGACGGTTTTGCAAACCGTTCCCTTGGACCACTTGGGTACGCCGCCGGAACCCCCCACCCATTCATCCGGAGGGCGCCGCAATCAAGCCATTATCGGCGGGGCCGGCGGCTCGGGCAAGCCACGCGGGCGCTTTTGCGTTCCATCGGGCTCGACGCCCTCCACTCGCCGTACAATCGCCCGCAGCCGCCGAAGGTTCACCGCGTCGTGCTCCCGCCCGCGCTCGTCCTGCCCCTTCGGCGTCTCCAGGATCATCGGCAGGCCGCGGAAACGGGCATCGGCCAACAGGTGGCGGAAGCCACGCAGGCCGATGCGGCCGCGGCCGATGTGCTCGTGCCGGTCGAGGCGTGAGCCCACGTCGCCCTTGCTGTCGTTCAGGTGCCAGCAGCGGATGCGCTCCAGCCCGACGCAGCGCTGGGCCTCGGCAATCATCTCCGAATACGCCGATGCCTTGCGCAGATCGTATCCTGCCGCGAACACGTGGCACGTATCCACGCACACGCCGACCGGCTCCGCGCTGCGCAGCGACGACAGAATCTCGCCCAGCTCCGCGAACGACCGGCCGAGCGTGCGGCCCTGGCCGGCGGTCGTCTCCAGCAGCAACATCACGTCCGGCGCCGGCCGCCCGCCCAGCACGCGATCCAGCGACGCCGCAACTCGCCGCAGCGCCGTTGACACCCGCTGCTCCCCCGCCGACCCCGGGTGCAGCACCAGGTAGCGCACACCCAGCGCCTGGCAGCGGCGCAGCTCGTCGTCGACGGCGGCGATGCTGCGGCGGCGAAGGGCGGCATCCTGCGAGGCCAGGTTCGCCAGGTAGCTGGCGTGGGCGACGATCGGCCCGAAGCCAGGGGCCGCGCGGCGCTCGTGCCAGAGCTGAAGCATCGCCGGGTCCAGCGGCGTTGCGCGCCACTGCCGCTGGTTCTTCACGAAGACCTGGACGGTGTCGAAGCCGAGCCGCAGCGCTGCGTCGATCGCGTGGTGCATCCCGCCCGCCACCGACAAGTGCGAGCCGAAGCAAGGCGCGGCGGGAGCAGGCGTCGACGCCGGGCGCGGCGAAAGCTCTTTGACGACGGACATGCGGCTCCTTCTAATTCCGCGCAGCAGAGCGCGTCAAACCGCGCGGCGGCGAAGGAAGAGGGAACCGCAGGCTCCTTGGCGCAACCGCTTCCTGACGGGCGCGGCTCGCATCGGGCGCGGCTCGGATCGGGCGCGGCTCGGATCGGCGCCCGCCGGCGCGGCTCGGATCGGGCAGGTTAGAGAAGTCATGGCGCTTTCGCGACCGATCGTGCTCGCCTCCGCCAGCCCGCGCCGCCGGCGCCTGCTGCTCGAAGCCGGCATCGACTTCACCGTCTGCGAGCCGCCATACGCCGAGCCCACGCTCATGCCGGCAACGGTCACGCCGCGCCAATGGGCCGAGGCGCTGGCGTATTTCAAGGCGCGCAGCGTCGCCGAGCGGGTCCGCGGCCATTGGGTGCTCGGCGCCGACACGCTCGTCTGCTGCGCCGGCCAGGTTCTCGGAAAGCCCCTCGACGAGGCTGACGCGCGGCGGATGCTCGCGCTTCAGGCGCGCCACCCCGGCGACGTGATCACCGGCGTCGCACTCGTGCGGGCGTCGGCTCCTGAGGAGGACGAGCCCGCCTGTCGCCGCCGCATCCTCAGCGACGTCACTCGGGTATGGATGTACGATGCGCCGGAGTTGTGGGCGCGCTACCTGGCGAGCGGGCAGTGGCGCGGCAAGGCCGGCGCATACGGCATCCAGGAGATCGGCGTGGAGGCCGGCGTGGTGGACGAGTCGCGGCCTGCGTCGGAGCTGGCGCTGGTCGAGCGGATCGAGGGCAGCTTCTCGAACGTGGTGGGGCTGCCGGTCGAGCGGTTGGGTGCGTTGCTGTCGTGGGCGCGGGGGCCGGGGGAAGCGCGGTAGCGAGGTCGGCCCGCGGGGCGAGATGCACGTGACCCGATAACGCGTTAGAGTTGGGAGGCGTGGAGGGGTAAAGTCGGCAGGTGCTGGAGCGAGCGGGGCGCAGAGCCGATAGCGCATGCGGGCGTCGGCACCGCTGGAGTGACGGGTAGGGAAGGCGGCTCCGTGTACCAGGTTCACAGGCAGGACTGACGCGCATGGCCACCAGGCTGGATTCGGCCCTCAGCGACTATCTGAAGCAGATAAAACAGTATCCGCTCCTGACCGCCGAGGAGGAGCGCGAGCTGGGCGGGCGCATCCGCGCGGCGTCGGAATCGGAGGAGCTGCTCGCCCGGGGCGAGATTTCGCTGGACGAGCACGAACAGCTTCAGCTCCGGGCCGCCGAGGCGCGCGACCGGATGATCCAGGCCAATCTGCGCCTGGTCATCAGCGTGGCCAAGAACTTCCGGAACCGCGGCCTGCCGATGGAAGACCTCGTCAACGAGGGCAACGTCGGCCTGGTCTACGCCGTCGACCGCTTCGACCCCGCGGTCGGCTCGCGTTTCAGCACCTACGCCAGCTACTGGATCGACCAGGCCATCCGCCGCGCCGTGCAGTCGGCCTCGCAGATGATCCACATCCCCAGCTACCTGATGGAGCAGATCGGGCACATGCGCCTGGCGCTGCGCGAGCTGGAAGAGCAGTTGCACCGCCCGCCCACGATCAACGAGCTGGCGGCCCACATGAGCATCTCGGCCCGCAAGGCCGGCGCCATCACGCAGGCCATCCGCGCCTGCGCCTGCCCGACCCAGGCCATGACCAGCGACGACGGCACCTCGATCATCGAGAGCCTCCCCGACGTCGACGCCCCTACACCGCACGAGGCCGTCTTCAACGAGTCGGACGCCGACTTCGTCGGAAACCTGCTCTCGCGCATCACCGACCGCGAGGCCCAGGTGCTCAAGATGCGCTACGGCCTGAGCAACCGCACCGGAAAGCCGATGACGCTCAAGGAAATCGGCGCGGCGGTCGGCCTGACGCGCGAGCGCGTGCGCCAGATCGAGAAGGAAGCCAAGCGCAAGCTCGAAGAATACGTCAAGGAATACATCTGACGCGGAGCTCCCGCCGGTCCTCCGTCGTCCGTCCGCCCGAACGCGCCCCGCTCACCCGTGACGGCTCGCCCGCGCCTGGCTAATCTCTCGCTCGCATGCAAGCTCCGGTCGATATCTTCATCTCCGTCGCGGAAACCTCGGCCGATCAGCACGCCGCCGCCCTGCTGCGCACCGCCGCCCGGCGCCTCCCGCATTGCCGCTTCTACGGCCTGACCGGCCCGCGGATGCGCGACGCCGGCGCCGAGACCGTCTATGACCTGGCGCGCCACGCCGCCATGCTCACCGACGTGCTGAGCATCATCGGCAAGGCGCGGCGGGCGATCGGCGAGGTCGAGAGCGCCTGGCGCCGCCGGCCGCCGGCGCTGGTGATCCTGCTCGATTCACCCGAGCTGCACCTGCCGCTGGCCGAGCGGGCGCGGCGCCGCGGGCTGCCCGTGCTGTATTACATCGCGCCGCAAACGTGGGCTTCGCGCCCCTGGCGGAACCGGCGCATGGCGCGCTGCATCGACCGCCTGGCGTGCATCCTGCCCTTCGAGCAGGCTTACTTCCGCGCCGCGGGTCTCGCGGCCGATTTCGTCGGCCATCCGCTCTTCGAATCGCTCGCCACGCAGCAGCCGAATCCGCAGCTCGGGCAGCGCCTTCGCGGCCCGGGCCCGCTCGTGGCCCTGCTGCCCGGCTCGCGGCGCGGCGTGGTCGGCGCCGTCCTGCCGCTGCAGCTCGACGTGCTCCGCCGGCTGCGGGCGACGGGTGCGCCCGTCTCCGCCGCCGTCTCGGCCGCGAATGCCGACCGCGCCCGCCAGATCAACGCCCTGCTGCGGCCGCTGGCCGCCGCCGAGCGTCCGGCAGTCGTCGTGGACGACAACGCCAGCCTGCTGAGCGCTGCGGACCTGGTGCTGGTGGCGAGCGGGACGGCGACGCTGCACGTGGCGCATTATCGCAAGCCGATGATCGTCTTGTATGACGCGGGCCCGCTGCTGGCGGCGTTGCACGGTCCGCTCGGCCGCTTCGTGGTGCACACGCCGCACCTGTCGCTGGTCAACATCCTGGCGGAGGCGCGGGTCGTGCCGGAGTTCATGCCGCGCGTTCCGGACCGGGAGGCGGTGGCGCGCGTCGCGCAGCAGTTGCTGGCGGACGGTGCCTGGCGGCGGCTGATGGTGTCGCAGATGGACGAGGTGCTGCGCGACCTGGAGCCGGCCCGCGCCAGCGAGCGCGTCTGCGAGATCATCGCCGAGATGCTGGCGGGGGCGCAGCCGCCTCCGCGCGCGTCAGAGCCGGGCTGTCACCAGCCCGGCCTCTAGCCGGACACCTGAGCCGATTCTCAACCGCCGACCGGCGCGGCGGCGGGCCGGGGGGCCGGCGCCGGAAGCGGCATTCGCAGGATGCGGCGCGCGTTTCCGGACACGACGCGGCCGAACGCGTCGGCGGAAAGCTTCGCGGCGAGTTCGCTGAGGAAGCGCTGGATGCGCGGCGCGTGGTCGGCGCCGAAGCGCAGGGCATCGCTGCCGAAGACGATATGCTCGGCGCCAACAGCGGCGACCGTAGCGTGAACGTCGTCCGGGCTGGCCTGGCCGGTGGCGAGATAGAGCTGCGCGCCGTGCTGCTCACGCGAGCGTCGCATCACCTCCAACGCCTCGTGCCAGTGCGTGTCGGTCGCGGCGTTGCACATCACGAACGGAATCCCCGGGTGTCGGCGGGCCGCGACATAGACCGGCTGCGGACGGCCGGGAGGCTCGCGGCTGGTCAGGAAGAATGCCGGCCTGCCCGCGCGCTCCAGCGCCGTCAGGTACGGCTCCATGATCCGGTCGTCCGGAGATATGCCGCTGGTCCCGGGCGCAAAGACCGCGCCCGCGAAGGGCTCGAGCGCCAGGGCCCCGGCCAGCGCGTACGGGTGACTGTCGGAGCGCCCGACCCGGCACCAGTACAGCGGCACCAGGTGCGCGACGCCCCGGCAGCGCTCCAGCAACGCGTGGTTCGCGTCCGCCTCCTCGCAGTCCGGGCCGCCATTGCCCGCCGCATCCAGGTTGGAAACCAGCAGCCGCTCGACGCCGACGGCCTTCACGTACTCGGCCAGGTCCTCCCCCGTCGGGGCCGGACGGCCGGGCAACTCACCAATGTGTCCGTGCACGTCGATTCGCATGATGCTAGGGTGCGCGCGGCACTGCCCGCCGTGCGCCGTCCGGTATATCGGTCGCATGCCAGCCCGGGGCCCAGTCGCTCGAGCCAGGCGACGACCGGTAACTCGGCCGCATGGACAGTTGATGGCTTCCCGTGTAGATAAAGGGTGTGCTCCGATGACGATAGCGATTTCAGACCGAATCGGGCGGCTCGCTCCCTCGGCAACTCTGGCCGTCGCCGACGCCGCACGCGCCCTGCGCGAGCGCGGCGTGCAGGTAATCTCGTTCGGCGCGGGCGAGCCCGACTTCGACACGCCCGAGCACATCAAGAAAGCCGCCGTCGAGGCCCTGGCGGCGGGTGACACGAAGTATCCCCCGGTTGCCGGCACGCCGTCCCTGAAGGCGGCCATCACCGATTACCTGCGTCGCTACGGCGGCCTGAGCTACGAGCCGGCCGAGGTGTGCGTGACGGTGGGGGCGAAGGACGCGCTGCACCAGGCATTCGCCGTCCTGGTCAATCCCGGCGACGAAGTCGTGATCCCCTCGCCCCACTGGGTGAGCTATCCGGACCAGGTGCGTCTGGCGGGCGGCACGCCGGTCTTCGTCACCGGCCAGGAGCGCCTGGGCGGGAAGATCGGCCCGGCGGAGCTGCGCGCGGCGCTGACGCCGCGGACGCGCGTGATCGTGCTCAACAGCCCGTGTAACCCGACCGGCGCGGTCTACTCGCGCGCCGAGCTCGAGGCGCTGGCGGCGGTGATCCGCGAGACGCAGGCCGTCGTTGTCAGCGACGAGATCTATCACCGGCTCGGCTTCGAGCAGCCCACGACCGCGTCGTTCGCCGCGCTCGACGGCATGCGCGAGCGCACCGTGACGGTCAACGGATTCAGCAAGTCATTCGCCATGACCGGCTGGCGCCTGGGGTATGCCGCGGGACCGAGTGCCGTCATCTCCGCCATGGTCCGGCTGCAAGGCCAGACGACGAGCGGGCCGCCCAGCTTCGTGCAGACGGCGGCGATCGCGGCGCTCACGGGCGACCAGGCCTGCATCGAAACGATGCGCACGGCCTATCGCGAGCGGGCGGCCTTGGCGTGCGCGGCGCTGAACCGCCTGCCCGGCGTGCGGTGCGTTCCGCCGGCGGGCGCCTTTTACTGCTTCCCGGACGTGTCCGGCGCCTTCGCCCGCCTTGGCGTCGCCGACGCCGATGAGTTCGCCCGAGTCGTGCTCGAACGGGCGCACGTCGCCGTGGTCTCCGGCGCGGCGTTCGGCTCCGAGCGTCACGTGCGCGTGAGCTGCGCCACGAGCGCGCCGCTCATCGAGGAAGGGCTGCGGCGGATGGCGGCGCTGCTGGCAAGCTGAGCGGGGCACGCCGCGTGGGTGGCCGCGTGTTGCACGTCTTCGTCGATGGACCCTGCGACGGGCCGACGAACATGGCCCGCGACGAGCACCTGCTGACCTCGCTCGAGCTCTGCCCGGCGGCGCTGCGGCTGTACGGGTGGTCAACCGCGACGATCAGCCTGGGATACTTTCAGCGCTACGACGAACTGTCGAAGCTCGACGAGCGGCTGCGGGCCCTGCCGGTGGTGCGCCGGCTGACGGGCGGCGGCGCGATCCTGCATGACCGCGAGCTGACCTATTGCCTGGTCGTCGACGGCAGCCTCCCGGTCGCTCACCAGGCGCCCGCGGCGCTCTACGCGCTCGCCCACGGCGTTTGGCGCGACGTGCTGGCGGGGGCGGGCATTCCAACCGAGCTCGCGCCCGACGAGCTGCCCTTCCCTTCGCCGCGCACCGGCCCGTTCTTCTGCTTCGAGCGCCCCGGACGCACCGACCTGCTGTTGAAAGGCGGCAAGGTGCTCGGCAGCGCCCAGCGCAGAACTGCCGGCCGCGTGCTCCAGCACGGCTCGCTCCTGCTCGGCCGGCGATACGACGCTCATCCCGGCGCGGACCTGGGCGATCCCGATGCGGCATCCGTCGCGCGGTGGCGTGACGCGTTCGCGGGGGGCATCGCACGGGCGCTCGGGCTGGTCGAAACGCCGGCTCGCTGGACGAGCGCGGCCCTTGCCGACGTCGAGACCCGGCGCGCCGTCTACGCCGGCCACGCCTGGCTGCGCCGCCGGTGATCGTGCACGCCGGCCGCGATTTCCAACGGGCGCCTGGCCGCCCTATCATTCCGACCATGGAGGTTCTCACAGGCTCGCGGCCGGCGCGCCCGCGGATGCTGCTGCTGCTTTGCGGGGGCGTGCTGGTCGCCATGCTGGCGCTGGCCGCCGCCCAGGTGCAGCAGGCCCGGGCCATCGGGCCGCGGATCCTGATCCCAGGCGTGCCGCTGAGCGTGCAACCCCCGCGCGGCTGGCGCCCCGACGTCGATGACCCGCGCGTGTTCCGGCCCACCGTCGGGCACCGCATCCGCGGCGGTGAGGGGTTCTTTCGCCAGGTCGTTTATTCGTACGAGCGCCGGCCGGCCTTCGTGTCGCCGCGCGAGTTGATGCGCGAGATCGACCTGCGCACCCGGGCGGAATCGGCCCTGCGCCCCGCGCGTCTCGCCGGTTTCGAGGGTTTCGAGGCCGTCCGCGTGCGTGCGGGACCGTATGGTCACATTCAGACGCTGCATCGCCTGGCCGTGTCGCCACGCGGCGACGTGGTTTCGATCGAGTATCAACCGCTGGCCGATCTCGACGGCGGCGACCTGGCCCTGATGGAGAAACTGGCGGCGGCCATCCGCATCGACGACGCGACCTTGTCGCGCGGCGCCTCGCAGCTGCTCGACGAGTGCGGCGTCGAGCTCGAGGTTCCGAATGACTGGCGCCTGTGCGGGCCGGACCTCGCCGGCGTGCCGGGCTTCTACGTGCTCGGCGTGCAGGACAATCGGCCCGACTTCGCGCTGCTGGTCATGCGCACCTGGCTCGCGAGCGGCCGCACGCCGCTGGGGCTGCTTGGACAGTTTGCCGAGTCCGACTGGCGCGTCGAGCGCGACCGCGCGCAGTTTCTGCAAAGCCGGCGGCCCGACGGCGCCTCCGTCGTGCTGGCGCTGCACCCGGATGATCCGCGCGGCGCGCTGTATCCGCTGGTGCGACTGGTGAGCCTCTCGGCGGACAAGGCGCTGCTCATCGCCGTGTCCGGCGCCTCTCCCGACGTGGGCCGCGGCAATGAAGCCGCCGAGTGGCTGGCGCAGCACGTCCGGTTCGCTCGCCGGTTTCCGGAGCTCGAGGCGGCGCAGGCGGCGGGCACGCGACTGGCGCAGGAGATCGCCACGACCGGTCTCGAGCACTGGTGGGGCCGCGCGCCGTCCGACCGCTTCGTCGCCGGTCCGGTCTTTCGCGGGCACGCCGTGCATCGCGAGCGGCGCGGCTTCATCGAGGACGCGCCCGAGCCCCAGTACGTCGGCCACGCCCTGACGGACGTGAGCCGCGCGCAGCGCGAAATCACCGAAGAAACCTGGGAAATCAGCGGCGACGGCCTGGAGTACACCTACACCTTCGCCCAACTGGCTTCCCGACGCGACGGCCGCATCCGCGACCGCACCGAGCTCTCTCAACGCCGCGCCCGCGGCCCCGGCGTCGTGACCTTCACGCGGCGCGGCGGCGATGGGCGCCGCCCGGAGGTGGCGCAGATCGGCGACGCCTTCGTTGCGCCGCCGGTAGAGGCCCTGGCGGAGGCGATCGCGGCGCACGCGGACAGCGGCGACTGGCTGATCGAGGCGGCCAACTCGCTTAGCCCGGGCACGCACACGCGACTGCTGCGCGCCCGGGGCGCCGACGCGGATGGGCGGCGTTGTGTGCTGGTGCTGTCGGACTACTGGCCGGCCGGCGCGCTGATCTCGCGCGACAGCCGCGGGAGCCTCCTGCGCTACGAGCAGCCGCCCGTGCTGCTGTCCGAGATCGACGAGCATCAGGCGCGGCAGATGTCTTCATTGATCGAACGGTTGGACTAGGAGCCTCTGAAAACGGGTGGCGCAGCCCCCAGGGGGCCGGGGCCTCAGTGCCAAGCGCGCGGGTCAAGCCCGGCAAACACCTGCAAGCGGTTGTTGCCCGAATCGACGACAACCACCTGGTCGTTCGCGTCGACGCCCACGGCCCACGGATAGGCCAGCTCGCCGGCGCGCCTTCCCGGACCGCCCCAGGCGCCCAGGCTCGTCCCATCGCGGCTGAACCGCTGCACGCGGTTATTGCCGTACTCGCACACGACCAGCGTACGGTCCGACAGCACACCGACGCCGTACGGAAACCGCAGCGCCCCGCGGCCATCGCCCAACGACCCGAAGGCGCCCAGGAAACGGCCCGCGCGATCGAAATGCACGAGCCGATGATTGCACGAGTCGGCCACCCACAACCCGCCGTCGTCCATGGCGATGCGCTGCGGGCGGCGCAGCGACGCCTCGCCCGCCCCCGGTCCGCCGAAGCTCAACACGAATTCCAACTGCGGCGAGAACTTGCTGATGCGGTCGTTGCCGCCGTACTCGGCGACGTACACGAAGCCATCCTCGTCGATGGCCACGTCGGTCGGCAGCAGGAACTGCCCGGGCCCGGCGCCGTTCTCGCCGAAGCGCTCCAGCAGCTCGCCCTCGGGCGAGTAGATCATCACCCGCGAATAATGCGTGTCGGCCACGAACACCCGCCCGTCCGGCGCGACGCCCAGGCCGATCGGCCGGCCGGCGGCGATCTCCGGCACGCGCCACCCGCGCACGAACTCGCCCGCCGCCGACAGGCACTGAATCCGTCCGCCCTTGTCGACGACCCACATCTGCCCGCGCCGCGCATCAATCGCGATCCCGCGCGGGTAGTTGAACTCGCGCGGGCCGACGCCCGTCTGGCCGATGATGCGCGCCTCGGAAGGCGTCGCCTCGCCGCAGCCGGCGCTGGTGGCGGCCAGCCAGGCGGCCAACGCTATCAGCCCGCCCACGCCACGCGATTGACAAGGGGATAAACGGTAATGTGACCGGCGCCTCACGTCGATTCTCAACCGGATCCGCCGTTGGCCCGCGCCTTCTCGGCGAACCGCTGCTTGGCGCGGTTCAGTGCCTCCAGCAACTGCGCCACCGTAATCTCGCCGAAGCCGTGCGCCAACAGTTCGTCATCCGGCCCGACGACCGCGTACGCCGGCGGGCGCTCCAGCCCCCAGCGCTCCGCCAGCCGCCAGTCCCAACTGAAATCCAGCGCGACCGGGTTGAAATCGCCCCCGTTCAGCACGCCACGCACCGCCGGATCGAGCAGCACCGCGTCCTCGAAGCGCGTGCACTCGACGAGGTAGGGGCTGCGCATGTAGACGAAGGTGAGCTTCTGCTCGCGGCGGCTGTTGGCATGAACGGAATTGAACTCGAGCCCGCGCCAGTGCACGCCGGATGAGCAGCCGACGGCACAGCCGGCGGCCAGGACGAGCGCGACACGAACGCGGGCGAACGCCATCGGGATGAGGCTTTCCAGCGACGTTGAGCGCGTGTCCGCCGGCGCCGCCGCGGAGGGGCGCCGACGGACACGCACTGGAGACACGCGCGAGGCGGTTACTTGTACTTCACGGAGCAGCCGTAGGACTTGGTCTCGGCCACCGGGACCGCCTTGCCGGCCAGCAGGGCGTCGAGACTCTCCGCGATGTAGTCGCGCGAGCCGTCCTTCTCGTAGTGCGCGCCGGCGTACACGAGCGTGCCCTTGTTGATGATGAAGATGTGCGGCGTGGTCTTCGCACCGTAGGCGCGGCCGACCTTGCCGTCGGTGTCCATCAGGATCGGGTACTGGACGCCGTGGTCCTCGCGGGCCTTGTGGACGCCCTCGGGCTTGTGCGCGGCGGTGCTGTCGACGCCGAGGAAAACGACTCCCTTGGAGCCGTACTTTTCGTTCAACTGCTTCATCTGCGGCATGGCCTTGACGCACCACGGACACTCGTTGTTCCACCATTCGAGAACGACGATCTTGTCCTTGTAGTCCGACAGCTTGACTGCCTTGCCGCAGCAGTCCTTCAGGTCGAACTCGGGCGCCGCCTTGCCGATCTCGGCCTTCTTCGCCGACGTGCCGCCGGCAGCTTCCTGGGCCATGGCCAGTCCGGCCAACGCCAGCGATAACAGGCCCGCCCCGGCCAGCATGCTCACGGTCTTCATTTGCACGAACCTCCAGGTAGAAGTAGGGTGACCGTACCGTAGACACACGGCACCGGGCGCCCAAGGTCAGTTCAGTATGGTAGACGGCGGCTCGCGTGTCGCCAAGGCGGCGAATGTCCCAACCAAGGGGCCGTATCGTGCGAGGTGCTCAACTCCTGTCGCCGCAAGAACTTCCGCGGGCCATGGCCCTGCTGCTGGCACCCGGCGACGGCGAGCAGGAAGCCGCGCCTCAACAGGTCGCGGGTTTCCTGGCGTCAGCCGCCGCCGGCGGCGGGGAACTGCGTGCCTACCGACTGCCGGCGGCAGGGGACGCCCTCCGGGCTCTGTTGGCCACGCTCGTGTTGCCGGGACGCGTGGCACTCGTTTTCGTTCCGGGCCGCATGCCGGGCTGCGACGCCGAAGCGATGCGGCGGTTGAGCGCTGCGGTGTTCGGGCTGCCGGAAATGGCAGGGCTTCATTACGTGCAGGCGCTGGTCGAGGAGCAGAACGGCGCGCGGATCGAGTGGTTGCGGGCGCTGGGCTTCACACGGCTGACCGAGCTGCTGTACCTGGAACGCGAGGTGACGTACCCGTGGGTCCCTGAGCCCGAGGCGGTCCTGGACTGGCTGCCGTACAGCGCGGCCGATCATCCTCGGTTTGCGTCGCTGATGGCGCGCACGTACGAGGAAAGCCGCGACTGTCCGGAGCTGACGGGTATTCGTCCGATGGACGACGTGATCGCATCCCACACGGCGGCGGGACCGTTTGAACCCGGCCTTTGGCAGATGGCGCTCCGCGATGGCACACCGGTAGGCTGCATCCTGCTGGGCCGGATCGGCCCGGCGTCGCTCGAAATCGTTTACATGGGGGTGGCCGCGCCCGAGCGCGGCAGCGGGCTCGGCCAGGCGCTGCTGCGACGCGGTTTTGATCTGGCGCGCCGCGCACGGGCGGAGTGGCTCACGCTGGCGGTGGATGTGCGGAACGACCGCGCGCGCCGTCTGTACGAGCGCTTCGGCTTCCGTCACGTCGCGGCGCGAAGCGCCTACCTCAAGCGGCCACCGCTGGTGGACAGGGAGTGACTGGACTGTTCACGACGTGGGGATAGGCGGCGGAAAAGTGTCGCCGGAAAAAAAATTTCGTTGGGTGAATTCTTAACACAACAAGGTTTGCGCGAGCAGAGCGATTTGGTGTCGAAGTGCCGTTGACCACTGGCGGCGGTCGATGTTATCATCCGCCCCGCTTGGCAGTACGTTGTTCCAGCACTAATCGTGAATATTAAATAAGCGCGGTCATACCGTTGATCTCCAGAGGTGCGCCTTGGATGTGACGGTACCAGGGACGCTGTGTCAACTTCGCGACGCAGTGGCTCAACGAATCGGCGAGAACCGCTTCCAGACCTGGTTTGGCGAGACGGCGTGCTTCGATCTTGACGGCCAGCGTCTGGATGTCGCGGTCGCCAACGCCTTCGCCGCCAACTGGATCGCGTCGAACTACACCCGCGACATCGCCGCCGCCGCCTCGCACGTCCTTGGCAACGAGGTCGTCGTCAGCGTCCGCGTGCGCGATGACGATGGCCCCGAGCGCATTCAGCCGCGACACCCGCGGCCGCGCAGCGGCGACGCGGACGGCCCCGTCCTGCGCAACCGCCTCGACACGTTCGTCGTCGGACCGTCGAACCGCCTGGCTCACGCGGCGGCGGCGGAAGTGGCGCGGTCGGCGGCGCGCAACATCAAGCTCCTGATCATCCACGGCGCCTGCGGCCTGGGCAAGACGCACCTGCTCCAGGGAATCTGCAACGGCTTCCGGCAGAATCACCCGGAGCTGAAATGGCGCTACCTCTCGGGCGAGGAATTCACCAACGAGTTTATCGGCGCGGTGAAGTCCGGACGGTCCGAGTCGTTCCGCATGCGCTTCCGCAACGCCGACCTGCTGGTCATCGACGACATCCACTTCCTCGAGAACAAGCGCGCCACCCAGGATGAGTTCCTGCACACGTTCGACGCCATCGACTCCGCCGGCCGCGCCGTCGTGCTCTCGAGCGATCGTCACCCGCGCATGCTCGCCACCCTGGGCGAGCCGCTCGTCAACCGCCTCATCTCCGGCGTGGTGATCGAGGTGCAGCAGCCCGACTACGGAACGCGCCTCGAGATCCTGCGCCGCCGCGCCGAGTCGATGTCCTGCGATATTCCCGACGAGGTCCTGGAGTTCGTCGCCCGCCATATCCGCCGCAACGTGCGCGAAATCGAAGGCGCGCTGTACAAGCTGGCGGCGCTCTCGGTGCTGACGCGCGACGCGATCACGCTCGACCTGGCGCGGCTCGTGCTCGAGGAGCACGTCGTGCGCGGGCAGCGCTCGATCGACGCCACCGACATCGAACGCGTCGCCTGCGCCTATTTCGGCGTGACGCGTGACCAGTTGCACTCGCGCAGCCGCGATCGGACGGTGACGCTGGCCCGCGGCGTCACGATGCACCTGATCCGCCGGCATACCTCGCTCAGTTTCCCCGAGATCGGCCGGCTGATGGGCAGCAAGAACCACTCGACGGTGCTGATGGCCAACAAGCGCATCGAGGAGCTCGCGGCGCGCCAGGCCACCGTCTGCTGGCGCAACGGCAACGGACCGCACGAGGCCGCCATCGTCGACGTGCTCGCCGCCCTGAGCAGCGAACTGCGCATGACGCACTGAGCGGCGGATCGCCGACTCGCGCGACCGCTGGTGCAAACACGAGTCCAGAGCGGTGGCACGGAGGCCGCCGCTTTTCTTTCTTGTTCCCCCGCGCCGGGGACTGGCCCGATACCCGCGGCCGCGCTGCGCTTATGGGGCCCGGCGTACACCCTCCGCAAGGGTGCGCGCGGCGGGATCGCGCCGCATCGCAGGCCTGGTACCGCCCCCTCGCCGCGCCCCGCGCTAGTCGGCCCTCCCCCGGATATCACCGATAGCCCAGCAGGAGCCCCGCGCCGTGCCGTGGGGCGCAAAGTTCACCAGGAGCATCCATGTCGATCAGCCACGCGCTGCAAGACGAGCCGGCGTCCGTCGATCTCAGCCCGAGCGGTCTCGAGCCCTTGTTCTCGGTCATCGGCCAGGCGGTCGACGACGGGGCAACGGACGTGCACATCGACGCCGCCGCCGACCAGGCGGCGCTGCGGTTCCGGGTCGACGGCGTCATCCGGGCCAAGGAGCGGTTATCGTCCGCGCAGGCCCGTCGGCTCCTGAACCAGATCCGTGTCGCGGCGCGCTTTCCGATGGAGGCGGCGTTCGTGCCGCTGGAGGGGCAGTTCCGTTGGTGCAACGAGAAGACGGCCCGAGACGTCCGCGTCACGGTCGTGCCGACGTTCGGCCGGCAGGAAAGCGCCCATCTGCGGCTGCTGCTGCCGCTGGAGCACTGGCGCGACACGAGCCAGCTCGGCCTGCGGCCGCGCGACCTCGAGCGCATCGAGTCGGTCGTGCGCAAGCCGCACGGCCTGGCGCTCGTGGCCGGTCCCACCGGCTCGGGCAAGACCACGACGTTGTACGCCCTCGCCGGGCTCGACAACCTGCGCCGCAAAGTCTGCGCCTCGATCGAGGACCCGGTCGAGTTCGAGCTGCCCTTCGTGCGCCAGCTCGAAGTCAACGAACGTCGCGGCCTGACGATGGCGGAAGGGCTGCGCACGCTGCTGCGCACGGACGCCGACGTGCTGTTGATCGGCGAAATCCGCGACGCCGAGAGCGCCCGCACCGCGTCCCAGGCGGCGCTTGCCGGCCGCCTGGTCCTCGCCAGCATTCACGGCCGCGACGCCGCCGGCGCCATCCAGGCCATGAGCTACCTGTGCGTGCCATACCCGATCCTGGGCGGAGCGCTGCGACTGGTCGTCGCCCAGGGCCTCGTGCGTAAGCTCTGCCGCGCATGCCGCCGCCCCTGGCGCCCGGATGACGCCCAGCAGCGCCTCTTCCAGCAGGCCGGATACGCCTGGCCCGAAACCGTCTTTGAGCCGCACGGCTGTGCCGAGTGCGGCCACACCGGCTACGCCGGCCGCACCGGCGTGTTCGAGGTCGGCGTCGTCGACGAGGACATGGGGCGCTGGCTCACCGCCGGCCCACACCAGCACGAGGTCCGCGCCCGTCTGCTGCAACAGGGCATGCAGCCGCTCACTGCGGACGCGTTGCAGAAGGCGACCGACGGCGTGACGTCGCTCGTCGAGATCGTCCGCTTCTTCGCCGATTTCGAGAGCGCCGCGGCTCCCTACCCGCTCGAAGCAGCGCAGGTTGGTGGAAATGGCGCAATGGAACGCCGGGCGGCCACGGCCGGCCTGCCGGGCGCTGCCGCGCCCTGAGGCGCGGGGCAGGCTCATGGCGCCCTTGCGGCAGGGCGGAAACTCCGACGCGGTCCGAGAAACGCGGGGACCGGGTGGGTTGCGGCGCAACCGCTCCCTTACGGTCGCGGCTCGGATCGCACCTTCGCGGCTCGGATCGCGGTCGCGGCTCGGATCGGACTGTCGCGGCTCGGATCGCGCGGTCGCGGCTCGGATCTCAGCGCTCGAAATCATGTACTCGGACACAAAAGGGTCAACTTTTGCGCCGGCGACTTGCCGCGCGCGCCGGATGATTCGCAGGATAGGACCATCGGAGGGGTTCGCACGCACGTCCAATTGCGCGCCGACCTCGAGGGGCTCCCGTGGTGTTGGCGAACAACGTCGGCGAGGCTCGCAGCGTTCCACCGCTTCAGGCGGAAACGCCCCGGCTGCGCATCGGGGCGCCCTCGTACAACCCTGATTTCTTTGCCGAGACGGCCGAGCTCGTGACGCTGATCGGGAGCCGGCGCGACTGCCACCTGCCGGTGCCGCTCACCGACATCTCGAAGATCCACTGCGCCATCTGCAACACGGGGCGCGACCTGCTGATCTGCGACCTGCGCAGCCGGACCGGCACCTTCGTCAATGAGCAGCAGACGCTCGCGACCGCGCTGAGCCCCGGCGATACGGTCCGCATCGCCAACGTGCCGATCGAGCTCGAGTTCGTGCGCCCGCCCGCGCCCGCGGCCTCCCCCGAGGCCGCCATGCGCCTCTCCCGCGCGCTGCGCATCGCCCTGCCCGGCCGCACCCTGACGCTCGAGACCCAGCCCATCGTCATCGGCAAACGCAGCAACTGCGACATCGTCGTGGATACGCCCGACGTCTCCCTCGCTCATGCGCTGGTCTTCGCCGTCTGCGGCTGCCCGGTGATCTACGACCTGGGCAGCCGGTCCGGCACGCTGCTCAACGGAAAACGCGTCACGCTGGCCTGGCTCAAGGATGGCGACCACCTCGGTATCGGCGGCGAATCCCTCGTCGTCGGTTGGGACGGTCCGACCTTCGAGCCGCCGCCCGTCGCGGCGGCCGTCGCAGTGCCCTCCCCGGCGGCGGCTTTTGACCTGGGCGGCGCGATACCCGAGATGCCGGCGTCGGCGGTCGGGCCGAGCGCGCTTGAGAACATGATCGCCTCGTTGCAGGGCCAACTCGCCGCGTTCCGGACCCGGCTGGAGAAACGCGCGGTCGAGCTGGATCAGCGCTCGGCGCAGGTCGACGCGCTGATGGCTGAGCTGACCCAGCAGCGCATGGGCCTCGAGGCCATGCGCACCCAGGTCGCAGCCCGGGCCGATCGCCTTGAGCACGACCGCCGGCAAATGCTGCGGCGGCGGTCGAAGCTGCGCAAGGCGCTGATCGCCTACCGCGAGCACAAGGAGCGGCTTGACCGCCAGCAGGCGGACCTGGCCGCCGCGCTGCATGAGCTGGAGCAGGAGCGGCAGCGCATCCTGGGGATCGAGCAGGACGTGGCGGCGCGCGAGGGGCGGCTCGGCACGGCGCAGCAGGAGCTCTCGCGCCGGCTCGAAGCGTGCGACGCCCAGGCCCAGGCGCTCGAAGCCCAGGGCCGCGAGCTGGCCGAGCAGCAGCAGATGGCGCGCCTTCGCGAGCAGGCCCTCGCCGAACAGGAGGCCGGCCTGGTTCAGCGCGAGCAGGACCTCGCCCAGCGCCAGACCGCCCTCACCGCGTCCGAACAGGCCCTGGCGCAGCGCGACCGCGACCTGTCCGCGCGCAGCGCCGACCTCCTGGCGCGCGAACAGGAGCTCAACGAGCACCAGGAGACGCTCGCGGCGATGGAATCCGACCTGCTCGCCCGGCGACAGGCCATCGCCACCGCCGAGGCCACACTGCGGCAGCGCGAAACCGCCGTCCTCGAGAGCGAGAAGCGCATTCTGCAACTGAAGACGGCGCTGGAGCGCGCGGCGCAGGCGTTCTCCGGCATGGGTCTCGACTTGCCCGTCTCGCCGGGAGCGCCCGCACCCCCCGCACGGCTCGACGCCGCCGCCCCTTCGGACGAGCCCGCCCGGCGCGGTCCGGGACCGTCGGCGTACGAATCGGCAACCGCCGCGGCGCCGGCGCCGCCGCCCGTTCACGCCGTGAACGTGTCGGAAGCGCGCGTCTCGCTGCCGGCGGCGAGCGCCCTGGCGGGGAACGGCGCTCTGGCCGGCGCCGCGGGGCTGCCGGCCCCCATCGTCGACCAGCCGTTGTTCGCCGGCCTTCCGGCGGTGCAGCAGCTACCGGCGGAGATGCAGGAGCGGCTGCGCGTGCTGCGGCGCGTCTCGGACAAGAGCGACGAGGAGCTCGTGGCGCAAGTCCTGGCAGAGATGGATGCGAAGCGCGGCGAGCCCGCCGTCCCGCCGAAGCGGAAGAAGAAGCGCGGCTGGCTCTCATGAGTGGCGCGCTGGGCCCCCTTTCAAAGTGAACCCTCACGCGTTAGCGGTCCGTTGAAAAGCGAAGAGCGCGCGGGCTGCCGCTAATCGCTGAGCGTCCGCGGCGCGGCACGCTGCGGCGCGGTGTTAACGGTCGTTGCGCCGCGCGCAAGCTCTTTTTTGACATGCGCGCGCGGTCCAACTAGAATTCGGTGCGACGACTGGAGCGGGGCGGTTTCACAACAGCAGACATGCAAGGGTGACGCGTGGCCGTTGACCGCCAGGCCGTTGTTGTCCGGACCGGTCAGCGCGAGCAGTCCGATCACATCTGCCGCGTCCTGCGCGACGCGGGCATCACGCCGGTCGAGTGCCTCGATGCCCTCGAAGCCTGTCTGCACCTGCTGCGGAACCCGCAGCCCACGCCGGAGGCGGTCTTCATCGGCGTCGATTGGCTGACGCGCGAGGATCACGTCCTGGTCGGCTACGTCCGCCAGACGTGGCCAAGCGTGCTCATCGTGCTGCACGGCGAGGGTGGTGACGCCGTTCCCGCTCCGGGCAGGCCGGCGATTCTCTGCCGCACGGCGGCCGAGTTGGGGCAGACGCTCGCGTCGGTCCCCGAGGGGCTGGCCGCGATCGGGCGCGAGCAGTTCGGCGGCGCGGCGCAGCGGCTGAGCGGGGGACACGCGCGGCGCGGACCAGCGATCGACGTGGCCGCGCCGGTCGAACGCGATCCGCCGGCGCGCGGGACGGCAGCGGCTGCGGCGGTGCAAGCCGTCGCGGCGGTCGAACCGCCCGGGCGGGGGCCCGAGCCACCACGAACGATCCTGACCCAAGAAGAGCTGGACGCCCTGCTGCGAGACAGTGGGGTCTGACGGGCTGGAAAGCGTAGAACCTGGGAGTCGGGCGCGATGTCCTGCCTGCTGGTGATTGGCCCGCGTGCGATCGGCCACGAGGTGCAAACCGCGCTGCCGGGTTGGGACGTCCTGCTCGCGGATCACGCCCTGGAGGGTCTCTGGCAGGCCGGCAAGGGCGACTTCGACGGCATCCTGCTCGCGCTGCCACCTAGCGAACGCACCACGCGCACCGTTCGCGGCATCCGGCAGGTAACCCCCTCCACCCGGCTGCTCTACGCCTGCCCTGCGGCCGTCGAGCCGCGGGCACGTGAGCTGCTCGCGATCGGCGTCGACGACTACCTGCTCACGCCGCTTCGCCGCGACGACCTGTGCCGCGCACTGGGCGTGGCGGTCAGCGCCCCGGCGGAGCTTCCGCTCCCGGTGAGCCCGACGCCCGAAGAGCTGCTGCGATTCAGCGAGATCCTGCGCGACCTGGGCGCGGGCCCGCGCAAGACGCTGGCGCGCCTGGCCGAGCTGCACCGCTCGGTCTTCTCCGCCTCGGGCGTCCGCATCCAGGTCGACGACCTGACCGTGGAGGTGGGCGAGTTGCCCACGATCGTGCTCGAGGAGCCGATCGTGCGCGGCGAGCGCGTGGTCGGGCGCATCTCGCTCGCTCCGCGCACGGCCGGCTCGTACGGCGCGTCCGCCGCCGCCTGGCTAACCAAGTACGCCGTCCTCGTCGACGCCGCCGTCCAGAGCGCCCGCGGCCAGCAGCACTGGCAGCAACTGGCCTGGACCGACGACCTCAGCGAACTGGGAAACCGCCGCTACTTCGAGCGGCGGCTGGCGGAGCTGATCGAGCGGGCCGCCGCCCAGCACGAGCGGTTGACGCTTTTCCTGTTCGATATCGACGATTTCAAGACCTACAACGACAATTTCGGCCACGACACCGGCGACGCGCTGATTCGCGAAGTCGCCGAGCTGCTGTCGCGCGCTACGCGCTCGGGCGACGTCGTGGCGCGGTACGGCGGTGACGAGTTCGCCGTCCTGTTCTGGGACGCCGAGCCCCCGCGCGTCGCCGGCTCGCACCATCCGGAGGAGCCAACCGCCCTTGCGGAGCGCTTCCGGCGCACGATCAGTGAACACGCCTTCCGCTGCCTGGGTCCCGGCGCGCCGGGGCCGGTCACGGTCAGTGGGGGGCTGGCCTGTTACCCGTGGGACGGCAAGCGGCCCGAGCAATTGCTGAAGGCCGCCGACGACTCGCTGCTGGCCGCGAAACGCGCCGGCAAGAACCGCATCCAGATCGCCGGCGGAATGCAGAATGGCGGTCCGGCCGCCTGACGCGACTTGTGCGGCATTGCCGACCGGCGTAACCTGACGCGGCCGTCGACCGGCGTGAGCTCTGCTGCGCCGGCGGCGCGCACAAGCGGCAATCGCTCTCATGGACAAGCCCATCGGTCATCTGCGGCGCGATTACGCACTCCAGGTGCTGCTTGAGGCGGATGCGCACCCCGACCCGGTCCAGCAGTTCGACAAGTGGTTCGATGACGCCGTCCGGGCCGGGCTGGTCGAGCCCAACGGGATGACGCTGGCAACGGCGGACGCGGACGGTCGTCCGTCGGCGCGTGTCGTCCTGCTGAAGGGCTACGACGCGCGCGGGTTCGTCTTTTACACGAGCTATCGCAGCCGCAAGGCGCGCGATCTCGCGCAGAACCCGCGCGCGGCACTGTGCGCGTGGTGGCCCATCCTCGAACGGCAGGTGCGCATCGAGGGTCTCGTCGAGCAGACCTCCAGGCGAGAGTCACAGGACTACTTCGCGACGCGCCCGCGCGCCAGCCAGCTCGGCGCGTGGGTCTCCGACCAATCCTCGGTGATCGATGGCCGCGCGGGATTGGAAAAGAGGCTGGAAGAGCTGCGGGCCGCCTACCAGGGACGCCCCATCCCCTGCCCGCCGGAATGGGGCGGGTTCCGCCTCGTTCCGTCCGCGTTCGAGTTCTGGCAGGGGCGAGAGGGCCGGCTGCACGACCGGCTGCGCTACCGCCGGGACCAGGGGCGCTGGGTCATCGAGCGGGTCTCACCGTAGGGTGGGAAGAATCCGCGCGGTCGGTGGCCGCAAGTTCCACCGGGAACTTCGTCCTATAACCGCTTCGCGATCCGCGATTCGCACGGTCCCGGGAAACGTGAGCTGCGCGCTTCTGGAGGGGCCGCTGACCGTGTTCGTGCGCGCTTTCGGACGCCCGGCGACACTTCGCCGACCGAATTCCATTGACGAATGGCCCAGGTCTAGACAGAATCCCTCGTGCGCTATCTTTCAAAGGAGGCGATTCGGTATGGCGAGGGCGTCGATCCGACCCTTGGGTGAAAAAGTGCTCGTCAAACGGCTCTCCGCCGATGAGAAAACGGTGGGCGGGATCGTCCTGCCGGACACCGCCCGGGAGAAGCCCAAGCGCGGCACCGTGCTCAGCGTCGGCTCAGGTCGCCTGTTGGATTCGGGAAAGCGGCAGCCGTTGCAGGTTCGAGAGGGTGACAGGGTTCTGTTTTCAAGCTACGCCGGCACGGAGGTCAAGGTCAACGGCGAGGAGATGATCATCATGGATGAGACAGATATCCTCGCGATCCTCGAATAAGAGGGTGAGCCATGAGCAACCCACGCATCCAGCAGGCCGTTGCCGATGCCGTCAACCTCGTGAATCACCATCGCGGGGTCACCAGCGTCAGGCTCATGTTCAACGACGATCCCACCGCCGTTGACATCGTCGCGAACTCGGCGCGCATCTTCGGCGACACCTTCGAGTTCGTGGCCGGGTTCGAGAGCTACGGCGGCTCGTTCAGCGAGCTGCGTGGGATCGAGGCGCACGTCATACAACACTGAAGCGACCGTCCGGCATCATCGAGCACGAGGTTCGGGCATCATTCTCACGGAGCCGCAGGTTATCAGTCGCGGGCTGTTCCCGCCGCTCCAGGTCGCTTTGCGCGCCCAGCGCACGCGGAAGGCCGCTGCGGCTCAGCAACAAATCCGTCGCCGCTGCGAATATGATCCGGCAGGCAAGGAGCCGGAATGCTGATTCCAATCGGGACGGATGTTCGGACGCGCCGCGTGCCGATCGGTAACTGGCTGCTTGTCGCCATGAACGTCGGGATCTTCCTGGTGCTCGACGTGCTGCTCGGCAGCCCGGAGATCAAGCGCGAGTTCATGCTCAATGCCGCCACGCCGTCGCTCGGACAGTACATCAGCTACCAGTTCCTGCACGGCGACTTCGTGCACCTCGCGGGCAACATGCTGTTCCTGTGGATCTTCGGGAACGCCGTCTGCGACCGGATGGGCTCGCTGCCCTACGTGCTGTTCTACCTGGCGGGCGGCGTATTCGCCGGAATGGTGTTCGCCAGCCGCAGCGAGAACCCGATGCTGGGGGCCTCGGGGTCGATCGCCGCGGTGACGACGGCGTTCCTCGTGCTCTATCCGCGCGTTCACATCACGGTGCTGCTCTGGATGATCATCGTCACGACCTTCCAGGTGCCGGCGATGATCCTGATCGTCATCAAGATCATCCTGTGGGACAACGTGATCGCCCCGTCGCTCGACCGCACCGCCATGAGCCAGCAGATCGCCTTCTCCGCGCACCTGGGCGGCTACGCCTTCGGCTTCCTCGTCCCGCTGCTGCTGCTGCTGGTCGGGGCCCTGCCGCGAAACCAGTTCGACCTGCTGGCCGTCTACAAGCGCTGGCGGCAGCGCGCGAACTGGACCGATGATCTCCGGGGCGCGGCGCGTGACGCCGCGCGCCCCTGGCGCGGCGCGCCCGGCCCGCACGCCGACGACGAGCCGCCACTCTCGCCCCTGGCGCGCCAGCGGGAAAACGTGCTCGATCGCCTGGCGGAGCACGACCTGGTCGAGGCCAGCCGGCTGTACCTGCAACTTGCGGCGCTCGCCCCCGGCGCGACCCTGCCGCGCCAGCAGCAGCTCGACATCGCCAACTACCTCGCCCAGCAGGCGCGGCACCGCGAGGCGGCCCACGCCTACGAGGCCTACCTCGACGCCTACCCTGCCGCGCCCGACGCCGCCAAGGTCCACCTCATGCTCGGCCTGATCTACAACCGCTACCTGCACGCCCACGACAAGGCCGTGGCGCACCTCCGCGCCGCGCTCGACGGCATCGACTTCGAATCGCAGCGCAGCCTCGCCCTCGGCGAGCTCCGCGAAGCCATGGGCCACGTCGCCAACACCGGCGGCGGCCCGGCTTGCTAGCTCGGCACAAGACCTGCGCGCGGTACTGAGGAAATGCACCGGCCTGACGTGCGATCTGGCTTGTCACTGCCTCGCGTAGGACTCGAACCTACGACCCGCTGATTAAGAGTCAGCTGCTCTACCAACTGAGCTAGCGAGGCCGTCGCCCTCGGCCGCTCCTCCGGCGGCGAACCGCACATTTTAAAGGCGGTTCACGGCGTGTTCAAGCCACCGGGGCCGCTCCCGCCGATCAGGGTACTGGTTACAGTTTGAACCGAGCCGCGCCCGTGAGGAAGCGGTTGCGCCAGCAGACATCCGCGTTTCAACCGCTTCCTCACGGGCGCGGCTCGGCTCAGCAAGCAGACTGCACCAGCACCCCGATCAGGCACGGCCAGCTTTGGCCGTGCCGCGATCGTCAGCGCCGGCGCAGGGCGTCGGCGGAGACGAAAGGCTTCGGCCCGCGGGGCTCCTCGTCGAGGCCGAGTTGCAGCCGCGCGGCCTCCGACATGCGCTCGCGCGACCAGGGCGGATCCCACACGAGCTCGACATTCACCTGGCGCACACCGGCGACGCCGCGCAGCCTCGATTCGACCTGGCCCGGAATCGCTTCGGCCACGGGACAAGCGGGCGACGTCAGCGTCATGCGGACGCGCACGTCACCGGCGTCATCGACGTGCAGGTCGTAGATCAGCCCGAGATCGTAGACGTTGATCGGAATCTCGGGGTCGAACACGGTTCGAAGCGCTTCGATCAGGCGGGGCTTCAGCTCTGCGGGCGCCGCGGACACATGCGTCTCCCAGTCTCTGGACGCGGCGCGGTGCCGCCGCCTACTCGGTGCTCACCACGTCTTCGGGCCGACGGTCATCCCGCAGGGCGGCGTCGAGCGTGTGCCAGGCGAGCGTGGCGCACTTGACGCGCGCCGGGTAGTGGCAGATGCCCGAGAAGACCTCGAGCTTGCCCAGCCCGTGCGGCTCGCTGGTCTCGCGCGGCTCGCCCGTGACCAGCCCGTGAAACCGTTTGAAGATCGCCTTGGCCTCGTCGAGCGTCTTGCCCCGGAGCACCTCGGTCATCAGCGATGCCGACGCCGTCGAGATCGCGCAGCCCCCGCCCTGAAACGTCACCTCGCGAACCACGCCGCTCTCGACCTTCAGAAAGATCGTCACGTGATCGCCACACAGCGGGTTGTTGCCCTCCGCGCGGCGGTCAGCATCGGCCAATTCCCGCCGGTTTCGCGGCCGCCGGTAATGATCCAGGATCACGTCCTGGTACAGGTCGTCCAGCTTCACGTCCGGGTCGGGCTTCATACGCCGAAGACCTCGCACACCTTCCGCACACCGGCGGCCAGGACATCCAGCTCCTCGGTCGTATTATAAAACGCCAGCGACGCGCGGCACGTCGCCGGGACGCCGAAATGCTGCATCACCGGCTGGGCGCAATGGTGTCCGGTGCGGATGGCGATGCCGAGCTGGTCAAGCACGGTGCCCGCGTCATGGGCGTGCACGCCGTCGATCACGAACGACAGGACCGACGCCTTGTGCGCCGCCGTGCCGATCAGCCGCACCTGCGGGATTTCGCCAAGCACGCGCGTGCCGTGCTCGAGCAGCGCGGCCTCGTGCGCTGCGATCGCGTCGTAGCCGATCTGCGACAGGTACGCCACCGCCGCCCCCAGCCCGATGCCGCCGGCAATGTGCGGCGTGCCGGCTTCGAGGCGCGCGGGCAGGGCGGCGTAGACGGTCTTCTCGAACGTTACGGACAGGATCATCTCGCCGCCGCCCTGGTAGGGCGGCAGGGCTTCGAGCAGCTCCCTGCGGCCGTAGAGCACGCCGACGCCGGTCGGGCCGAACATCTTGTGGCCGGAGAAGACGTAGAAATCGCAGCCGAGCTGGCGCACGTCGACGGCCTGGTGCGGCGTGGCCTGGGCGCCGTCGACGAGGACCACGGCGCCGGCGCGGTGGGCCAGGCCGGCCAGCTCGCGGACCGGATTGACGGTTCCGAGCGCGTTGGAGACGTGGGCGAAGGCGGCGATCTTTGTCCGCTCGGAGAGCAGGCGTTCGAACTCGTCGAGCCGCAGCTCGCCGCGGTCGTTGATGGGCGCGACGCGCAGCCCCGCACCGGTCTGCTCGCACAGGAGCTGCCAGGGGACGATGTTGCTGTGGTGCTCCATCTCCGTAATCAGGATCTCGTCGCCGGGACGAAGGCGCGGCCGGCCGTAGCTCTGGGCCACGAGGTTTACGCCCTCGGTCGCGCCGCGCACGAAGATCACCTGCTCCGGCGCTTCGGCGTTGATCAGCGCCTGGATGCGCCGCCGGGCGGCTTCGTAGGCCTCCGTCGCCCGGATGCTGAGCGCGTGAACGCCACGATGAATGTTGGCGTTGTCCGACTCGTAGTACGCGCTGATGGCGTCGATGACCGCCCGCGGTTTCTGGGCGGTCGCGGCGTTATCGAGATAGACGAGCGGCTTGCCGCGCACCTGCGTGGCCAGGATCGGGAAGTCGCGGCGGATGCGCTCGACGTCCAGGCGCGGGCCGGGCGCCGCGCCGCCGCGCCGCGACGATGGTCTGGGGGGCGTGCGATCAACCAGGGCCACTGTCCGTCAGCTCCTTGAACAGCTCGCCCTGCGGCAACCGGTCGAGCAGCATGGCGAGCATCTGGCGGCGCAGCGGCGCCACCCGGATCGCGTCGAGGCTCTCGGCGGCGAAGGCATAGACGAGCAGGCTGCGGGCGGCGGCCTCGGCAATGCCGCGCGAGCGGAGGTAGAAGACGGCGTCGGCGTCGAGCTGGCCGATGGTGGCGCCGTGGGTGCACTTGACGTCGTCGGCAAAGATCTCGAGCTGCGGCTTGGTGTCGATGCGCGCCTCGCGCGACAGCAGCAGGTTCTTATTGGTCTGCTTGGCGTCGGTCTTCTGCGCACCGGGGTGCACGTAGATGCGCCCGGTGAACACGCCGCTGCTGCGCTCGTCGAGAATGCCCTTGTAGTATTCCCAACTGTGGCAGCGCGGGGCGGCATGCTCGACGCGCAGGTGGCTGTCGACGTGCTGTTGCCCGCGCGTCACGAACAGGCCGTTCAGCGTGCAGTCGCCGCCCTCGCCCTCGAGCGTCGCGTGCGCGTCGTTGCGCACCAGCCTTCCGCCGAAGGTGAACGTGCCGGAGCGGACGTTGGCCGAGCGGCCGGTCTGCACGCGATTCAGCGAGTAGTGAAAGGCGTGCCCGGGCTCGGCCTGGATGCGGTAGTGATCGACGACCGCCCCGTCGCCGGCGATCAGCTCGGTGACCGTGCTCGTGAACGTCGCCACTTCGCCCAGGCCGACGTAACGCTCGACGATCGTCGCCTGGGCGCCTTCCTCGGCGATGACCAGGTTGCGCGGGAAACAGGCGGACGGGCCGCCGTCGCCGGTGCTGACGAAAACCAGCTCGATCGGCCGCTCGAGGACGCGTCCGCGCCCGACGTGGACGAACGCGCCGTCGCGGAAGAGCGCGGTGTTCAGGGCCGCCGGCGAGCGGTCTTCGTAATCCACGAGGCGCCCCAGCCGGGGCTCGACCAGGCCCGCGTGCCGCTCGATCGCCTCCGCCAGGCTTAACACGACGGCGCCGGCGGGCGCTGCCGCGGCCGCGGAAAGCTCGGGCGCCAGAAAGCCGTTGACGAACACCAGGCGGCAGGCGGCGCCCTCGCCGCACAGCAGGTGCGGGCGCAGCAGGTTGCCGGGCGCGGTGCCCGGCCGCTCCGCGACGTCGAAGGCGGTCTCGACGAGCGGCGCCAGGCTGGTGAAACGCCACTCCTCGTCGGCGATGGTCGGGAAGCCCATGTCGGCGAAGCAGGCGATGGCGGCCTTGCGAATGGGCGCCAGCCAGGGCGCGCGGTCTCGGGCGGCGCTCTCGAGTCGCTCAAAGGCCGCGATGTACGCGTCGGTTCTGCGATCCGTCGTTGTCGTCATGCGATATCCGTTGTGATCCGGTGGCCTGGTGATCTCGTGATTGAAGAGGCTCTACACCCGCCGCAACGGCGAAGACGCCAGATCACCCGGTCGGTTTCTCATGCAATGGCCGCGACCCCGGTTTCCTTCTCGATCCAGCCATAGCCCTTCTGCTCCAGCTCAAGCGCCAGCTCCTTGCCGCCGCTCTTGACGATGCGTCCGCCCATCAGCACGTGGACGTAATCGGGCACGATGTAGTTGAGCAGGCGCTGGTAGTGCGTGACGACCAGGATGGCGCGGTCCTTGCCGCGCAGGGCGTTCACGCCGTCGGCGACGATCTTCAGCGCGTCGATGTCGAGGCCGGAGTCGGTCTCGTCGAGGACGCAGAACCGCGGCTCGAGCACGGCCATCTGGAAGATCTCGTTGCGTTTCTTCTCCCCGCCTGAGAAGCCCTCGTTGATGGCGCGGTTGAGCAGGCGCTCGTCGAGTTTGACGAGCTTGGCTTTTTGCCTGACCAAAGACAGGAAGTCGATGGCGTCGAGCTCGGGCTCGCCGCGCGACTTGCGGATGCTGTTGAGTGCGGAGCGCAGGAAGTAGCTGGTCGTGACGCCGGGGATTTCGACGGGGTACTGGAAGGCCATGAAGACGCCCGCCTGGGCGCGCTCATCGGGCTCCATTTCCAGCAGGTCTTCGCCGTCAAACGTCACCGAGCCCTCGGTGACTTCGTAGGTCTCACGCCCGGCCAGGACCTGAGCCAACGTGCTCTTTCCCGAGCCGTTGGGGCCCATGATCGAGTGGACTTCGCCAGCGCTGATCGTCAGATCAATGCCCTTGAGTATTTCGTGATCCTCGACCTTCGCGTGCAGGTTCTTGATCTCAAGCAATGCCATTTTCGCTCGTCGCTCCCTCGAACTGACCCTCGCTTGCGCTACGGGCCTGATCGCGTTTCGCCATCCCGCATTGGGGACTCGCTAGTCTGAATTCGCTGTTCCCGGCTACCCCACGCTTCCCTCGAGGCTCACTTCCAGCAGCTTCTGCGCCTCGACGGCGAACTCCATCGGCAGCTCGCGGAACACTTCCTTGCAGAAGCCGTTCACGATCATGCTGACCGCGTCCTCGGTGCTGATGCCGCGCTGGTTGCAGTAGAACACCTGGTCTTCGCCGATCTTGCTGGTCGTGGCCTCGTGCTCCATGTGGGCGGTGTTGTTCTTCACCTCGATGTAGGGGAAGGTATGAGCCCCGCACTGCTCACCGATCAGCATGCTGTCGCACTGCGTGAAGTTGCGCGCGTGCTCCGCCCCGCCCAGAATCTTCACCATGCCGCGGTAGGTGTTCTGCCCCCGGCCGGCCGAGATGCCCTTGCTCACGATGTAGCTGCGCGTGTTCCTGCCGATGTGGATCATCTTCGTGCCGGTGTCGGCCTGCTGGCGATGGTTCGTCATGGCGACCGAGTAGAACTCGCCCACCGAGTTGTCGCCGATCAGCACGCAGCTGGGATACTTCCAGGTGATGGCGCTGCCGGTCTCCACCTGCGTCCACGAAATGCGGCTGCTGCGCCCCTGGCACTTGCCGCGCTTGGTGACGAAGTTGTAGATGCCGCCCTTGCCTTCCTTGTCGCCCGGGTACCAGTTCTGGATGGTCGAGTACTTGATCGTGGCGTCATCGAGCGCCACCAGCTCGACGACCGCCGCGTGAAGCTGGTTCTCATCGCGCACCGGCGCCGTGCAGCCCTCGAGGTAGCTGACCGAAGCGCCCACGTCGGCGACGATCAGCGTGCGCTCGAACTGGCCGGTGTTCCGCGCGTTGATGCGGAAGTACGTGCTCAGCTCCATCGGGCACTTCACGCCCGGGGGCACGTAGACGAACGAGCCGTCGGTGAAGACCGCCGAGTTCAGCGTGGCGAAGAAGTTGTCCGAATACGGCACGACCGAGCCCAGGTACTGCCGCACCAGCTCAGGATGCTCGCGCACCGCCTCGCTGAACGAGCAGAAGATGATCCCCAGTTCGGCCAGCTTGTGCTTGAAGGTCGTCGCGACCGAGACGCTGTCGAACACCGCGTCCACCGCGACGCCCGCCAGCAGCTTCTGCTCCTCCAGCGGGATGCCCAGCTTGTCGTAGGTGCGCTTCAGTTCCGGGTCGAGCTCGTCCAGGCTGCCGAGCTCCGGCCGCTTCTTCGGCGCCGAGTAGTAGCTGATCGCCTGGTAGTCGATCGGCGGGTAGTGCACGTTGTGCCACGTCGGCTCGCGCATCGTCAGCCAGTGACCGTACGCCTTCAGCCGCCATTCCAGCAGCCAGTCCGGCTCGCCCTTCTTGGCCGAGATCAGGCGGATCACGTCCTCACTGAGCCCGGGCGGAACCGTGTCCGTCTCGATCTCGGTCGTGAAGCCGTACTTGTATTCCTGCTTCTCCCACCGCTCCAACGCGTCGGTGGTCGTCGTCTGAGACATCACTTGCTCCGGCCGGCGATCGCCACTCTCTCGATCACCCAATCACCAATTCACCAGGTCCCGTCACTTCCTGACCGTGAACTCGCAGCACCGATGCCCGTCCAGCATGCACTGCCCGTGCTGCACAGCCGTCCCGAGCACTTCGCTGATCACCTGCTGGTCCAGCTCGCAGATCTCCCGGTGCTTCTCGGCCAGCCCCGGGTACGGGCACGAAAACACGTTCAGCGTCAGACTGCGCCCACTCGCCGCCCCCTCCACCACGCCCCCTTGCCGCCGGATGATCCCCACCAGGGCCTTCAGCCGCTCCTCGGTCGAGGCCGGCTGAGCCGCACCACGCCACTCGCGCGCCATCCGCTTGGCCACGCCCCGCAGTATCCGCCGCGCCTGCGCCGCCCCGACACTCGCAAACAGCTCCTCGATCAGCGACTGCGACAGGCCGGCGAACTCGTCGGCGAGCAGTTGCCGGGCCCGGTCCGACACCGCGTAGACGCTCGCCGGCCGCCCAGGCCCGCCGCGCCGCTGCGTCCGCGCCAACCAGCCCTCCGCCAGCAGCGTGCTCACCTGCACGGTGACCGCGGTGGTCGTCACGCCAAGAGCTTCGACCAGCTCGGCGACGGTCATCGGCCCGCGGCGCAGCAGGGTGCTGACGATGCGTTCGGCCGGCGAGCCGGGTTGAAGCCGCCTGTTGTGCACGGATCGCGCCCTCGCTCAAGAGACTACCGGCTGGCCGAATTTTGGCAAGTGTGATTGTCGAAATTGCTGAAAACGGCGCAACGAGCGGTGAAAGGCCGCAGCCGCGTCGGGCCGGCCCAGGGTCAACGCGCCACGGGCAAAGGCGTTTCCAGGTCGGTCTCGAAGAAGGGCACCGTGATGCGCCAGGCCAGATCCTTGGCCAGCTTCGACAACGCCAGGTCGACATCCGGCGGCCCCGCGGCCATCTGCGCCTGGCGGGTGGCCGTCTCCCGCCGGCCTTCGCCCTCGGACGGCCAAAGCCGCGCCATTTCGGGCAGCGCGTGCACGCCGACGACCGAGCTGCGGACCGAGACGCTGGGCTCGACCACGGGCAGATCGGGGGATTCGCGCGTGCGCAGCTCGTCGATGCGGATGTAGAGCACCTGCTCGGCGTTCAACTCGCGCCCGATGCGCTGGACGCTGAGCGAGGCGAAGTCTGGACGGGACTTTCGCAGGGCGTACACATCGCCCAGCGGCACGAACTCCGTCGCCGATTTCTTCACGCGCGAGATCTCGACGATCTGGTTGTACAGCGACTCGGCAAAGACGGGCGACTCCGGCACGCCGCGGCCGCTCTCGATCAGCACCGCCACACGGCCGCTCTCGCTGAGCTTGAACTCGGGCTTCTGAATCTGCGGCGGGCGCAGGTAATAGGCGATGGGGCCGACAAGGTTGCAGCCGGACAACACGCCCGCCATGGCCAACGACCCTGCACACAGGGCTCTGCGCACGAGTCCACTCGCCTGCATGCCTACCTGGCCTTCACCTTGCGATCGTAGAACTTGCCCGCGACCTCTTCGGCGAACAGCTCCATCGTCGCCCGGCGGAACGCGTCGTCCGAACCCCAGGCGCCGGGGCCGTCCGGCGGATAGACCACCGAGACGGTCATGCTCTTGGTCTCGCCGGCGTCGGGCTGCGAAGCGTCGTAGACCTTGACGTTGGCCGAGATGTAGCCGCGGAACAGGTGCGGGCTGTCGGGCTCGCGCGTGGTGTACTGCGTCAGCTCGATGAGCACCGCCCGGTCGGCCCCCACCCTCGCCGCCAGCCTCGCCGGGGGCGTGCGGTCCCAGTCCGGGTCGCGATTCTGGAGGTCCACGACCTGCCGCGGCGGGACAACCCGCACGCCCGGCACGGACTGCATCGCCTGCTCGACGAACGAAGAGACTTCGAGCTGCACGTGGGGGTATTCGAAGCGCGTGTTCATGTCCGCCCAGACGAGGATGGCGACGGTCTTGCCGCCCAGGTGAGGGTACTCCGCCGGCTTGTCCTGCTTCGGCTCCTCGCCCCACATCAGCCACGGCAGCGCCGCCAGCCGGCAACCGCAAACGGCCAGCGCAAGACAGGAAATGGCCAGACCCATCGCGCGCATGAACCACCTCTGCATCGTGCGAGCCATCTCACGCCCGGAGGGCAGTTTACCGGGTATCATCCCCGGTGTACAACGCCGCCACCCGCCCGTGCCGCACGTCGGCGCTCGGCGGATGCCGTTCGAACCCGGGGCCTGGTCATGGCCGAGCCGCGCGCCGCCGACCGCTTTCTCTTACTCTGCCTGCGCTGCGAGCGGCGCGTGCTGGCGCGCGACGAGTGGATCGGCCGCGAGGTCCAGTGCCCGCACTGCGGCGCCGTGCTGCTCGTCCCGCCGCGCGCCCCGGACGACCGCCCGGTGATGGCCGCCGCGCCGTCGGTCGCGCCGCGGCGGAACTTCACGTTTTCGTGCCAGCGCTGCGGCTGCCTGCTGGAGGCCCACACCGGGCTGAGCGGCCAGGCGGGCAGTTGCCCGACGTGCGCCGTGCGCTTCTACGTCCCGCACATCAACCCCGACACCGGCATGCCCTTCCCGACCCGGTTGTTAGACACCGAGCAGGCCGACCCGACGCCCATGCACGCCTACGCCGCCAGCGGACACCAGGCGCCGCAGCTTCGCCGCCGGCCGGACGGCGAGATGGAGATCGAGTGTCCGCGCTGCCATGCGCGCTGCCCGGTCGACGCCCACACCTGCAAGGCCTGCGGGACGCCCTTCACCATGGACGCGGCGCCGACCATGGACAAGATCCGCACGGACAGCCGCGCGACCGCCGCCCTCATCCTGGGCATCCTTTCCGTGCCGTTCTTCTTCACGGTCGTCACGCCCGTGCTGGCGGTGATCTTCGGCCTGATCAGCGTTTTCTCGCCGGGCGGCGAAGTATCGCCGCGCGCCATCGTCGGCCTCGTGCTTGGCGCGATCGCGCTGGCGATGACCGTGTTTCTGTTCCTGCCCTGACGCTGCGTTGTGATCGCGAGGCGCCCGCGTCCGCGAGCGCGCCTCATCAGACCACCGGCGGCGGCGGAATCGCGGAAGGAATGATCGGCGTGCCGCACTCCGGACAGACGCCCGAGACGTTCATCCGCAGGTCATACCCACACACGGAACACAAGGGTGGTTCGTCCTGCCGGACGAAGAACGTCCACCGCGGGCCGAACTGCTCCATGAAGCACAACCCGTAGCAGCGCATGAACACGGCGATCGGCAGCAGAAAGACCGAGCTGACATAGGGCAGCGCCGCCAGGCAGCACGTGGCGCAGATCACCGCCATGCCGACCATGCCCGCGCCGATGCTCAGCACGATCTGCATGAGCAGAAAGAGGACCACGGCGCCGACGTGGCCGCGCAGAATCTCGTGGCGCACCGCGTCCCACGCGTCGCGCACCCCCCCGCGCCGCAGGTACATCGCCGGGAGCACGAACGTGTCCAGCAGCCACGACGCCAGGCCCAGCGCCAGCGCCACGACCAGCATCAGCGAGATGCCCACCACCAGCGCCGCGATGCTCCCGCCGCGGAACTGCCCGTCCATCAGGTCGGCCCAGGCCAGGGCCAGCGCCACGCCGGCGGCCAGCAGTGCCGCCGCGCCGCCCAGCAGCGTGAGCAGCAGCTTGGCAACGAAGAAGTGGTTGGCCTCGGTGCGCTGCTCGCGCCAGGGCTCGGCGATCGCCCCGCGGTTGCGCACGATGCCGTCGAGCAGCATGAAGCGGCCGCGGGCGCTCAGCCAGGTGAGCAGCGCCACGATGGCGATCACCGCGGCGAGCGCCAGCGCCGCGACGGGCACGACCCACGTCCAGTTGCCCTGTAGCCACGCCACCGCCTGGGCGAAGGGAGTGGCGGGAGGCGCGCCGGGCGGTCCCGGCGGTCCGGGCGCCCCCGGTCCTCCGCCCGGAAACTGAAAGCTGCTGGCGCCGCCTTCGCCGAGCTGGGCCAGGAAGTCGCAGAAGCCGAGCAGGCACCACTTCCCCAGGTCGAACGGCTGAAAGAGGATCTGCTTGGTGCGCTCGAAGGCCTGGCTGATCGGCTCGGTGACTGACGGGTTCATGGCGAAATCAGGCTGAGACTGGGAGCACCTTGTCGCTCGGCTCGGTCATGCGGCGCGGGTCCAGGGCCTCGTTGAGCTGTGCCTCCGTCAGCTTGAGCTTGCCGGCGCGGATCAACTCCTGGGCGATCTGCCGCACGTTCTTGCCGCCGGCGTGAGCCTGCTTGGCGATGTCCGCCGCGGCGTCGTACCCGATCAGCGGCGCCAGCGAGGTGCACATCGCCAGCGACTGCTCGATGAGTGCTTCGCAGCGGGCGGTATTGGCCTCCAGGCCGTCGATGCACTTCTCGGCGAAGACGTGGCACACGTTGGCCAGCACGCGCGTGGCCTCCAGGAAATGGTGCGCCATCACCGGCATTCCCACGTGCAGCTCGAACGTCCCCAGCAGCCCGCCGGCATAGGTGATCGCGGCGTCGGCGCCGACGACGTGGGCACAGACCTGGAGCACCGATTCGCAGATCACCGGGTTGACCTTGCCTGGCATGATCGAGCTGCCCGGCTGCGTGGCCGGCAGGATCAGCTCGCCGATGCCGGTGCGCGGGCCGCTGCCCAGCCAGCGGACGTCGTTGGCGATCTTCGTCAGCGCCACCGCCACGGTCTTGAGCGTGCCCATCGCATTGACGATCGCGTCCTTGGCGGCCTGGGCCTCGAAGTGGTTGTGCGCCTCGTGGAACTGCTCGCGCAGCTCGTGGTTCAACGCGTCGCACACGCGCTTCCCGAACTCCGGATGCGTGTTGATCCCCGTCCCCACCGCCGTCCCCCCGATCGGCAGCTCACGCAGGATGATGAGCTTCTGGGCGATGCGGCGGTCGGCGTGGGCGATCTGCGAGGCGTAGCCGCTGAAGACCTGGCCGAGGCGGATCGGGGTGGCGTCCATGAGGTGCGTGCGGCCGATCTTGACGATGGCGTCGAACTGCTCGGCCTTGGCGCGCAAGGCCTCGCGCAGGCGGTGCAGCGCCGGCATGAGCTGCCGGTGCAGGGCCTCGACCGCGGCGACGTGGATCGCGGTCGGAATGACGTCGTTGGAGGACTGGCCCATGTTCACGTGGTCGTTGGGGTGGATCAGCTTGCTGCCGCGCTCGCCGCCGGCGAGCTCGATCGCCCGGTTGGCGATGACCTCGTTGGCGTTCATGTTGGTGCTGGTGCCCGAGCCGGTCTGGAAGATGTCGAGTACGAACTGGTCGTCGAGCTTGCCGTCAAAGACCTCGCGCGCGGCCTTCTGTATCCAGCCGGCCAGCTTGCGGTCCAGCTTGCCGAGGCTGGCGTTGGCCTCGGCGCAGGCATGCTTGATGGCGCCCATGGCCCGGATGAACTCGCGCCCGAAGCGGTAGCCGCTCACCGGGAAATTCAGCACAGCCCGCTGTGTCGAAGCCCCGTAGTACGCGCCCGCCGGAACCTGCATCTCTCCCATCGAGTCGCGCTCGATCCGAAATTCGCCCATGAGGCGGCCCCTTCCTGCCTGGTGTCGCGTACCGGTTTGATGATCGCGCCGCAATCCTAAGCCATCGGCCGGACCCAGGCCAGTTCCGCCGCGACGCGCACCGCGGGCCGGCCCGGTCAGAGGATGTTGCGCGGGTTCTCGCCCCACATCAGCTTGCGACGCAGCGCGTACCACGCCGAGCGGTTCGGGTTGCGGATCAGCAGAAAGTCCGCCCGGTAGCGCCGGATCACCAGCCGATCCCCCGGCCGGAACCGCCGGTGCTCCTGCCCGTCAACCGCGACGGTCGTCCCCTCGTTCACGCGCGTCCCGCGCACCACCACCATCCGCCGCGCATCCATCGCCAGCGGGCGGAACGTCAACGCGTGCGGACAGATCGGCGTGAGCAGGAAAGCCTCGGCGGTGGGCTCGAGGATCGGCCCGCCGGCCGAGAGGTTGTGGGCGGTCGAGCCCGAGGCGGTGGCGATAATCAGGCCGTCGCCGCGGATTTCGGCCACGTCCTCGCCGTCCGCCTCGACGCGCATCTCGATCATGCGAAAGGGCGGGCCCGAGAGCAGCACGCAGTCGTTCACGGCGAGCGTCTCGAAGACGCCGCCGTCGGCCTGCTCCAGGCGCACGTCGAGCATGACGCGGCGCGTGACGGGCGGGGCAGCCTCGAAGAGGAACTGGCCGTTGCCCTCGAGCTGTTCGACGGTGAACTCGGCCAGGAAACCAAGCTTCCCGAGGTTCACGCCGACGATCGGAAGCTGCCGCTCGCGCAGGTTGTGCACGGCGGCGATGAGCGTGCCGTCGCCCCCGAGAACGACGAGCAGGTCCGGGCGCTTGGCGAGCGCCCGGCTGCTGTCGTACGTCAGCTCCGAGAAGACGACTTCGGCGCGCTCGGCCAGCCAGCGGCAGGCGCGCTCCATCGTCTGCGGAACGCTTTCCTTCTCGGGTGAGCCGATCACGGCGACGCGCGTCATCCGACCCTCAGCCTCCAGCCGGCCACTCCCCGGCCTCGCACCCTCGTCTGCAACACAGCCGCGCCCGCGGCCCAGTATACTCGCTGGCGGCTATTGCAAGCCTGGGAGATCCGCTCCGGTGTCCGAAAGACAGTATGACCTGCTGGCGGTCGATCTCGACGGAACACTGCTGACGCCGGACGGATCGCTCTCGTCGGCGACGCGCCGGGCCCTGCACCGCGCCCACGAGTCCGGGATGAGGATCGTGCTGTGCACCGGACGGAGCTTCACCGAGACGCGCGACGTGATCGGCCGCATCGGCCTCGAGCTCGACGCCACCGTCACCGTCGGCGGCGCCCTGCTGACCGACGTGGCCACTGGCTGCACGATCGAGCGCACCGAGATCCCGATCGAGACCGCCCACGCCGCCAGCCGCTGGTTGCAGCAGCGCGGCTACCCGGTGCTGTGGCTGCTCGACGCCCACGAGGCGGGCTTCGACGGCTTCGTCGTCGGCTCGGCGCCGCGTCACCCGGCGATCGAGCGCTGGCTCAGGCTCGCGCCCGTCAGCATGCGCGACTGCGCCGACCTGCCGCAGCGCCAGGCCCCGATCCGCCTCACCATTGTCGACGAGACCGATGCGCTCGAGAACGTCTCCGCCGAGCTGCGCCGCGTCTTCGACCGCCGGCTCAACCACAACATCATCGCCGTCCGAAGCTACGGCTTTACCGTCATCGAGTCCTTCGCGCACCCCGTGGACAAGTGGTTCGGAATCCTCAAGCTCTGCCGGCGCTGGAACATCGACCCGGCCCGCACCGTGGCGATCGGCGACGACGTCAACGACCTGCCCATGATCCGCAGCGCCGGCCTCGGCGTCGCCGTCGCCAACGCCATCCCGCAGGCCCTCGCCGCCGCCGCGCGCGTCGTGCCTGACAACGCCCACGACGGCGTGGCGGTGCTGATCGACTCGCTGCTGTCGCAGACCCGGTGACCGCCATGGCCCCCTACGCGCGTCTCGAAGTGAACCTGATCCTCTTCGGCGGCGCAGTCCTGGTCGTCGTGACCGCAGCGCTGGTCGGCTGGTGGGCCATGCTGCCCGCCATTTGCACCCTCGTGCTCGTCTCGTTCTACCGCGACCCCCCGCGAAGGCCGATGCGCAGACCCAACGTGCTGGTCGCGCCAGCGGACGGGCGCGTCGTCGTCCTGCGCCGCGAGCCCGCCGCCGAGCCGCGCGAAACCACGCTGCGCATCGACATCTTCCTCAGCGTGTTCGACGTCCACGTCAATCGGGCGCCCTGCGGCGGGCGCGTGATCGACGTTCAGCATCGTCCCGGGCGCTTCATCAGCGCGCTGCGCCCCGCCGCCGCCGAGCTCAACGAGTCCAACACGCTGACGATCGCCCCGCCGGCGCCGCTGCCCGGCCCGATCGTCGTGCGGCAGATCGCCGGCCGCCTGGCCCGCCGCATCGTCTGCGCCGTGGCCCCGCCGCAGCGCGTCCGCATCGGCCAGCGCATCGGCATGATCAAGCTGGGTTCGCGCGTGGAGCTGCGTGCGCCGCAGGCCGACCGCTGGCAGGTGCACGTGCGGCCGGGGCAGCACGTGCGCGCCGGCGAGACGGTGCTGGCCGAGTTGGATCCGCGGTGATGATCGGCGACGCGCGCCATCGTGATGCCGGTGCGCCGGGCGACGACGCCCGCGGCGCCCCCGCGGCGCCGGCGAGGAACCCGGCCCCGGTCGAGCTCGCCCCCGCGCTCGCGACGCTGGGGAACCTGGCCTGCGGCATGCTCGCGGCGCTGTGCTGCCTGGCGGCGAGCCACCCGCTCGCCGGCCCTTCCTACGTCGCCGTCGGATGCTGGCTGGTCGCGCTCGCGATCGTGCTGGATGGGCTGGACGGCCGCCTGGCGCGCCGCACGGCCCGCCCGACACGCTTCGGCGCCAGGCTCGACTCGCTCGCTGACGTCGTGTCCTTCGGCGTGGCGCCGGCCCTGCTGCTGGTGACTGCGACGCTCGACACGCACGCGCCTCACGCCCTGCGGCTCGCGCTCGGCACGGTCGCCGTCGCCTATGTCGCCTGCGCCGCGCTGCGCCTGGCGCGGCAGCATGCGCATCGCGGCGATCGGCCGCGGCCGCACTTCGTGGGGCTGCCTACGCCCGGGGCGGCAGCCGCGCTGGTCTCGGCGATTCTCGTGCGCGAGCAGGGACTGACGCCGTCCACCGCGCTCACAGACTGGGTCATGGTCGGCTGGGCGGCGGCGCTGGCCGGGCTGGCCGTAAGCCACGCACCGTATCCGCACCTTCTGCGACGACGGATGCGCGCGTGCGGTCGGTGGGAGCTGCTGGCCGCCGCGCCGTGCGTCGCGGTGCTGGCGTGGATCGATCCGGCGCTGGCGCTGCTGGCCTTGGCGTGGGCCTATGTCGCCTGGCCGGTCTGGACGGCGCTGAGACGCGACTACTAGGCCGATCCGTGCAGTTGCGAGGCGCGCGACGCCGCGCTCGTCGGGCGTTCTCTGGCCAACCGCTCCCCCGCGGTCGCGCCTCGGATCAAGCGCGGCTCGGATCAAGCGCGGCGGATCAAGCGCGGCCCGGGTCAAGCCCGGCGCGGACGCGGCGTCACTCGTCGTCGTCCTTTGGCTCGCCGTCCTTCGGCGGCGGCGCCGCCGGTCCGGCCTTGGGCTTCGCGCCGGCGGGCTTCTTGTCGGCCTTCTCCGCCGCGGCGCGCTGGGCGCGGGTGGGCAGGCGGTCGAGCCGCGGCTTGAGCTGCTGCTCGAAGATGCGGTCCAGCGGGTCGAGCAGCTTCTTGCGCTGCTCCGCGAGCTTGGCGGCCTGCGCGGCCTTGGCCTTGTCCTGCGACTTGGCCAGGCCGGCGATGTCCTGGTCGATCTTGTCGATCTGGTCCTGCCGCGTCTGCATGTAGCGCTCGCCCTGCGTCACGCAGTCCTTCAGGTACGTCATCGCCTTCTGCGACTGACCCTCGTCCAGCTCGTAGCGCGCGATGAAGCTCCGTACATACTGCTCCCACTTGCCCGCGAAGTCCTTGTCCGACACTGGACGCGCCGGCTCACCGCGACTCCGCGGCGGCTGAGGCTGCGGCGTCGGCGGGCGGGCGACGGGCGGCGGCGCCGGAGGCTGCGGCCGCGGCTGGACGACGGGCGGCTGCTGGCCCGGCGGAACGGCCACCGCTCCGCCGACTTCCTCCGCCTGGCCCGGGCGGGCCGGCGGGGGCTGCTGCGGAACAGTCGCAGGCGCGCGGACATGCGGCGTGGGCTCGCCGGCGACGACCTGTGGCGCCGCGGGCGCGGGGCGCGCCGGGCGCGTCAGGCGCATCGGGTTGCGGAACTCCTCGATCGTCATTTCGCCGGAAACGATGCGATCGAGCTGGTAGCCGGTGCTTTCGAAGCTCTCGGCCATGAGTGCGAGGTCTTTGTCGTGAATGCGGCGCTGCTCTTCGTTGAGGATCTGGCGCCACTGGTCGTTGCTCTCGACGATCACGTGCTTGGCTTCTTCGAACAGCGGCGAAACCCGACGCCCCCAGTTCATCAGGTCTTCCTGCGTCAGGTTGGTGCCCGCTCGCGCCGAGAACAACTGGTCCATCAGCTCGCGCACTTCCGACTCATGCCGGTTGAAGAACTCCTTCGTCCGGGCGCGCAGCAACTGCTTGGTGTACTCGGTCTGCCGGTCGTCCAGGTCGTACTTGCGGACCAGCAGCATCGCATAGTTGTCGATCAGCCCGTCCAGATTCCCGAGGATCGCATCCGCCGGACCGCCGCGCTCCTGCGCCGGCGCGACGCTGGCGCCGATCGCGCCAAGCAGGACCGCGGCTGCAACCGTCACCCGCCTGATAAGCATTGGGTTTCTCCGTGCGCCCAGGCCCGAAGCCGGGGCACCGCTGGTGCCCGGCCTCGCGCCTCCCGTATTATACCGTATGCGGCGAGGCCGATTGCGACACGACGACGCTCCGCAACCGATTTCGGACCCACGTGGACCGCCCACGACTCCTGATCCTCGACCTCGACGGAACCCTCGTCGATTCCCTCCGGGACATCGCCGAGGCCACCAATGAGTGCCTCGACCTCCTGGCGCTGCCCACCCGCCCCCTTTCGGACTTCCGCTTCCTCGTTGGCGAGGGCTTTCCGGCGCTCGGCCGCCGCGCCGTCGACGAAAGCCACCAACACCTTGTGCCCCGGCTCGTTGACCTGGCTCGCGCCCGCTACCGCACGCGGTTCCTGCGACACACCGTGCCCTTCCCGGGTGTTCGGGAAATGGTGGCGTCGCTTCGAACCGCGGGAATCCGTCTGGGCGTCGTCTCCAACAAGCCCCACGACCTGACCACACGCATCGTGAACGCCTTCTGGCCCGGTGCGGTATTCGACGCCGTTCAGGGCTACCTCCGCGAGGAATGGCGCAAACCCAACCCGCACCATGCCCTTGAAATGTGCCGCACGCTCGACGTGCCGCCCCCGGATTCCTGGTTCATCGGGGACACGGCGACGGACATCCTCACCGGGCTGCGGGCCGGAATGCGGGCGGTGGGCGTGTCGTGGGGCTTCCGGCCACGAAGCGAGTTGGAGCAGGCCGGGGCCCACACCGTCGTCGACACGCCCGCAGCGTTGGCCGCCCTGGCCGGCTGCCGAGCGGCCCGCTGAGCCCGCGGCCCGGCCGGCGCTTCAAGCAACCGCTCGGCGACCTCCGATAAGCGCCAATAACGGTTGAGAGGTGTGAGATTGGAGTCTCGCGCCAGCCGGGGTGGGAATCTCGCACCCGCACGCCCGCGCCAGCGCCGGCGGAGGTGGCCGTGATATCAGTCATCGTTCCCACCTGCCGGCCGACCAGCGTGCTGACGCGCTGCCTCGTGTCGCTGGCGCAGCAGCAGCTTCCATCCAGCGAGCTCGAAGTGTGCGTCGTGTTCAACGGCGGCGTCGCCGCGCGCCTCGAGGGCGGGCCGTGGCCGTTCCGGCTCCGCGTGACGCAGATCGGCGGAGCGAGCGCCGCCGCGGCGCGCAACCGCGGGCTGGCGATCACGAAGGGCGAGCTGGTGGTGTTTCTGAATGATGACGTGGTGCTGGAGCCGGGTTGCCTGGCGGCGCACGCGGAGGCGCACGCGCGCCTGGAGCGGCCCGGGCTCGTGCTGGGCAGCGCGACCTGGCCGCTCTACGCCGACTCGACCGTGCTCGACCGTCTGATCGCCGAAACCTCGCTCGTGATGTTCTACGACCAGATGCGGCCGTACGAGTGGTACGGCTTTCGACACGCCTGGACGCTGAACCTGTCGGTGAAGCGCGACTACGCCGAGCGCGAGCGCTTCGACGAGCGGCTGAGCCCGGTGAACTTCGAGGACCTGGAGTGGGCGTTCCGCCTGGAGCGGCGCTGCGGCCTGAACGTCTGGTATGCCCCGGAGTGCGCGGCGGTCCACGACCATCGCTACACCTGGGAAGCCCTGCTGGCACGTGAGCGGCTGGTCGGCCGCATGGCCGCGAAGCTGTGGCAGGCCAACGCCGAGTGCTTCCGCGCGGTTTACGAAACCGACCTGGACGAGCGCTATCTCGACTTCTGCCGCCGGGCCGTCGAGGCCGAACGGCGCCGCGCGCCGCGGCTGCTCGAGCTGCTCGGGCGCTACGCGCAGCTCCGGGCCACGGAGCTCGACAACGCCCCGGGTGGCCGGGGCGCGTTCATGAGCCTGCTGCATGGGGCGATCCAGCCGATGAAGCGGATGGAGTTCCGGCGCGGCCTGCTGGAGGAATGCGCCGCCGGCGCGCCGCGTGCGGCGGCGCCGACGATGGCGACGACGACGGCCGGCCTCGCCCGGTCCCGCTGAACCCCGAACGACAGGAGCAACCTTGCGATTCAGCATCGTGATGCCGACGCGGAACCGGGCCAACCTGCTGGCGCGCTCGCTGAAGACGGCCCTGGCCCAGGCCGGCGACGACTACGAGGTCGTCGTCTCGAACAACTGCTGCGAGGACCACACCGACCGCGTGGTGCAGGACCTGGCGCATCCGCGGCTGCGCTGCGTCCGCACCGAGCGCGTCCTCCCCATGCACGAGCATTGGGATTTCGCGCTGCGTCAGGCGCGCGGCGAGTACGTCACGTTCCTCTGCGACGACGACGGACTGCACCCCCGCGCGCTGGAGATCGCCCGCCAGGTCATCGACCGCCGCCGCCCCGACCTGCTGGCGTGGAACTTCGCCATCTACATTCACCCGCACTGGCCCGACGCCCTGCGCCGCAACACGCTCAAGGCCGGCCTCTACGCCAACCAGGTGCGGCGCGTCGCCGCCGCCCGCGCCCTGCGCAGCGCCTTCGACCTGCGCTTCCCCAGCCCCTTCACGCTGCCGCTGATGCTCAACTCCCTGTGCCGACGATCGGTGCTGGAACGCATCACGGCCGCCGCCGGCACGCTCTTTCCGCCCACGTCGCCCGACTTCTCGTCGATGGCCCTGATGCTGTCGGCGGTGGACGAGTATCTCTGGCTCGACGCGCCGCTGATGCTCTCCGGCACGGCGCCCGAGGGCATTGGCGCTACCGAACCCGCTAACGGCCAGGCGTTTCGCACCTACATCGACGAGCTCGGCGGCGCGCCGGCCTGGGCCCGCCACGTGCCTCTGCGCCAGCAGACCAGCCTCAACAACATCGCCGACTCCCTGCTGCGCGCCCGGCAGCTCGCCCCCGCGCTCGCCGGCTACGACCTGAACTGGCCCGCCTACTTCGCCCAGTGCCGCGGCATGCTCGAACAACGCGACCGCCACGACGGCGACACCGCCGCCGACTGGCAGGAGTACCACGCCGCCGTCCGCAGCCGCGGCCCCGGCTTCGAGACGCAGATCGCCGCCGCGCTGTGCGACCTGCGCAGCGTGCCCGCGCCGACCGAGCACCCGGCGATCGAGCCGGTGTTCGACGGGCTGGCGGCCCCGCTGTTCGTCCCGCCCGCGCGCGGCGAGCAGGCCGGCTTCCGCAATCTCGCGGATTGTGCGGCGCTGCTGGAGGACTGGCTGCCCGCGCGCAGTCTCGATCCGCAGCGTTTCATCGACGCCGTGCGCGACGCGCTCTCCCAGCGCCCCCAGGTGCGCCGCGTCGTCCTGTATGGCCTCGGCCGCTTCGGCGGACACGTCTGGCATGCGCTCGAACCGTGGCTGACGCCGCGCGGCGTGAGCCTGCGCTACGTCGATGACCAGGTCTCGAACCCGGACGACCCGCGGGCCGGCGTGCTTCCGCCGCGCTCCGAATGGGAGCAGTGTCTCATCGTCGTGACGCCGTGGGAGGACGACGCGATCCGCCGACGGCTCGAAAGCCTGCGCGGCGAGCGCGGGCGGCATTACCTCACGTGGCGCGACGTTGCGACTGGACGGGCGAACGGTGCCGGGCGGCGCTCGTCACCCTCGACCGCCGCGGCTCACCGGCGGACGTAGAGGGTCTCGCCGCTGGCCGGCGCGAGGCGCGGATCGCAGAGCGTTTCGATCACGCCGGCCACGTCGTCGGGCGCGAGCGTCTGCTCGGCGGGGAGCGCCGGGAAGTGCTCGCGCAGCATCGTGGTCTCGACGGCGCCCGGCGCGACCGCGTAGGCCCGGATGCCGTGCGGCTTGCCCTCGGCGGCGATGGCGCGCGTGAACAGGCTTACCCAGGCCTTCGACGCGCCATACACCGCAAAGCCCGGAAACGGATCGATGGCCGCCAGCGACGAGACGCTGACGACGACCCCGCCCCGGCGGCTTCGAAAGATCGGCCAGGCCGCCTGCGTCGCGTGAAAAACACCGGCGACGTTCACCCGCATCACCTCGTCGAACTCGGCGGCGGTCATCTGCTCCAGCGGCGCGAGCGGGGCGACTCCGGCGTTGTTCACAAGCACGTCGAGCCGGCCGGCTGCCGCGTGCGCCTCGGCGATCATGCCGCGAGCCTGGGCGTTGTCGCCGACGTCGGCCACGATCGCGTCGCATTCGACCCCGGCCTCGCGCAGTTGGTGCAGGGCGCCCTCGATCCCCTGCCGGCGACGGGCGGTGATGAAGACGCGGTAGCCGGCGCGCCCAAGCCGCAGGGCGGTCGCCAGGCCGATGCCGCGGCTGCCGCCGGTGATCAGACACGCGCGCTTGCTCATGCTCCATCCTCAGCCGAGCGCCAGCCGCAGCCCGGTCACGACCAGCACGCCGTAGAAAAGATACCGCAACCACGCGACAGGCAGGCGGTGAGAAAGCACGGCGCCCCACCAGCCGCCGACGACGGCCCCCGGCGCGAGCCACAGCCCCAGCCACAGCCCGTCGACCGGATCAAGGCCAAGCCCGGCCACCGCGAGGCTCTGAAAGCCAACCGCCGCGCCAGCCACGCCGATGATCATGGCGGTCGAGTTGGCGATCGCGTAGCGCACGCGCACGCCAAAGATATGCGATTGGGCCGGCACGGCCCACACGCCGCCCGCGACACCCAGCAGCCCGGCAATGACGCCCGCGGGCAAACCGACAATCAGCCCGAACCGCAGCCAGCGCGCCGCCGTCGGACAGCTCGATACGCGGCCGCCGTCACCGTTGGCCGACGGCGCCATGGTAGCCTGCAACGCGACGGCGGCGATCATGAACACGCCGAAAAGGCGCGCCAGCCAGTGCGTGTTCTCCTTGCTGAACAGGCCGGCCAGGACGACCCCCGCGGCCACGCCGGCGATTCCGAGCGGGATGATCCCGCGCAGCATCGGCGCGACGATGGCCCGCGCCCGCGCCTGGCGCATCGTCGCCGGAATCGACACGACGACCGAACTGGCCAGCGAGGCCAGCTTGTAAAGGTGCAGCGAGTCGGGACCATAGCGCGGGCCAAGAATCAGCAGCAGCGCCGGAATCATGACCAGCCCGCCGCCGATCCCGAACATCCCGCCCAGCAGGCCCGCGAGCGCCCCAACCAATGGCAGCACCAGCAGCGGTGCCAGGTCCGGAATCGAGATGGCCAGTGGTTCCATCGTTCTCGCCGGGCGAATAGGATAGGCGGACCGGCGCGGCCAGGCCGCTACGACGCAAGAGGCGGATGATAGCCTGCCATCCAGGATCGCGTGTGCGGGGTTCCGGCGAGATGGGAAACGACGTCAACCGACGACGGCTGGTGCTGATCCTGCTGGCGGCCGCAAGCGTCGGTATCGGCGCCGGAGCGTGGGCATGGCGTTCGGCGGCGTATCCCAAGCGCTTCGCCGAGGTCGTGCCCGGCCGGCTTTATCGCAGCGGCGAACTGGCCCCGCAGCAGCTTGAGCGCGTTGCCCGGGAGCACGGCGTGCGCACGGTGCTGTCGCTGCTCGATCCGAATGCTCCGCAGAGCGTGGCCGAGCGGGCGGCTGCGGAGCGCCTTGGATTGCGCTGGATCAACGTCCCGCTGCGGGGCGACGGCAGCAGCACGGACGCCGACCGCGACGTGATCCGCGACGTGATCCTTGATCCGGACTGTGGTCCGCTGCTGGTGCATTGCGCCGCGGGCGCGAACCGCACCGGGCTGGCGATCGCCATGTACCGCATCAACGCCGAGGGCTGGACGGTCGAGCAGGCGCTGGCCGAGATGCGCCGCTTCGGATTCGACGACCTGCCGAAGCACCAGAACCTGCGCGACGCGCTGGCGGCAGAGGCCCAGCGCGCCGGCGCGGGGCCATAACCCGAAGCAAGCGCCACGTCAGAGCCGGGCTGTCCCCGGCCCGGCACGGTCGGAGGCGAGCCCTTACCCGTGCTCAGGCCACCATGTCGCAGGTGGTCGTGGCGAAGCGGTTGCGCAGGTGCTCGACGATCTCGGCGTGGCGCTGGCAGACGCGGGACTCGCTCACGCCGAGCACGGCGCCGATCTCCGACATCGTCAGTCGCTCGTAGTAGTAGAGGGTGATGATCAGACGGTCCTGTTCTTTCAATCCGCGCGTCAGGTAGTCGCGGATCAGTTCCCGTTCGGTGTGCTGGACCGGGCTCGGCCCGGGGTCGGGCGGCGCGGGCCAGCCGCCGCGGGCCTCGTCGTTGCGGTCCCCGTACGGCTCCAGCGGGACGCTGTGAGCGGCCAGGACGGTGCTGCGCATGCGGATGAACTTGTTGTAGGACAGCCCCATCTGCTGCGCCAGCTCGTGCGAGTTCGGCTGGCAGCCGCGCTCGGCCTGGTAGCGCTCTTCGGCGGCGTTGAGCGCCCGCTCGAATTTGCGACCGGAGCGGCCGAGCGGGTCGATCTCGCGCTGCCAGTCGCGGATCGCACCCACGATTCGCTGACGGCAATACGTCTCGAACTTCACGCCTCGCCCTGGGTCGAATGAGCTGACCGCCGAGATGAGGCCGTCGTAGCCGGCACTGGTGAGCTCGTCAGCGGACACGCGCGGCCAGAGACGACGGGCCATGATCTCGGAGATCTTGCGGACGAGCGGCATGTAGTGCTCTATCAAGCGGTTACGAACCTGATCTGAGCGGGTCCGTCGAAACTCTTTCCACTGGGCGGACAGGTCGTCCCTGACAGCGCGCTTCATCTGATGTGCTCCCGTTCCTTGTGTGTCGGCGATTGCCGGTCTAAGAGGGCCCGAGCGGGCAACTTGCTATATTATCGAACCGGGTGGTCTCGATAATTATCCAGTTTAACACATGAACGGCTGAGGTGGTAATGATTTTAGCGGATTTCTGAGAAAATGGGAAAGATTTTCAGCTCACACTGAAGGGAAGAAGGGGGCGGCTCGGGGCCGCGCCAGCCGGAATAGCGGAAGATGTTAGTGTTTCTTGAATTCCGAACGATGTGCGACTAAGACTTTTGAAAAAAAAGCTTTACGGCCTGGTTGCCGCTTCGTACTCGCGCACATCGCAGAACAGGATCGGGCGCTTGTACTGCTCCGCCATTGACGATCGGCCCGAAATCAGAGCCTTATCCATTTTCTCAATCGCCCCCGGTTCGAGACGCTCGGATCCCAGTGCCATCAGGCGCCCTGAACGACGGCGATCCGCATACTCAATGTTAAAGTGGGAGATTGCGCCGTCCGCAGCCTCCCGAAACCCCGCCGGCAATTCAGCGTCGCTGCACAGCACATACCCCGGCGGGTCGGTCCACCGAGGAGCAACGACGAAATCGAATGGCGGCAGGCCAAATTGTTGACGGATCATCGTCACGGCCTCGACGACCTGATTCTCGCTCAGCTTCTCCCCCGCAAGCGACGCGACGCGCCCGCCGCGGTAGAGGAACTCCAGCACGGGCGCATCGCCGACACGCCCCACGACCCGCACCACGTCATCCAGCCGATATCGCAACAGCCCGCCCGCGTTACTGAGAACGACTGCGTAATCGCGCCCGGGAATGAGCTCTGCCGCCAACTGCGTTTCCGGCTGCGGCTGATCAAACCGCTCCACCGGAATGAACTCAAAAAACGCCGCTGTCACGTCCAGCACGCCGGCGGGCCGGTCGTCCTCCATCGGAATCGTCACGCGCCCTTCGCTCGCCAACAGGCCCAGGTCGCGCACCGGCAGCGGGCCATACCATGCCGCGAGGCGCTCGCGATAGTGCCCCATGCTCCCGCCGATCCAGCACGCCAGGAACGACAGCCGCCAGTAGTCGCGGGGCCGGAGGACGCCGTGCTCGGCCCGCAGCCGCTCCAGGCGGCGGGCGAGGTCCGGGTTGGGCCGCAGTCGCGCGGCCAGGGCCGGCCGCACCGCGCCAGCGCCCACGAGTTCGCGCGAGATCGCGCCCTCGCGCACGTCTCGGATGAGCCGCTCGCTCTCCTCGTCCGCCGTCTGCGCGATGCGAATCAGCGTGGCCGGGTTGGCCGTGACAGCGAAGGCAACGTCGCGCTCCACGCCGAGGCGGGCCAGCGCGTAGTACCGCCCGCGCGGCTCGGGAATCTCGGCGATCTCCGGCCGGCCTACGTAGAAACGCCTGACGATCGGCTTCTGAAGCCGCGCGAGCAGGCCGGTGATGGCGCCGATCGGTGTGCCGCCGGGCGCCCGCCGCTCGTCGAAGCGCCCGCTGCTCTGAAGAATGGCGCGCAGGATCGCGTCGGGATGATCGCTGAGCATCTTGAGCCCAAAGACGTTCCAGCCGCGGCGGTAGTCCTGGGCGAAGGTGTCCGTCACGGGAATGAGCTTCTGCCGCGCGGTCGTGCCGCTGGTGGTTGCGAGCATCAGCAGCCGCCGCCCGCGCGCCAGAAGCGCCCGCGGCTCGCCGGCGGCAAGCCGCTCGATGTAGGGTGCGAGGTCGTCGTAGCGCTGAAGCGGGACGGCGCGGCGGAGCTCGTCGGGCGTACGAACGCGGTGGAGGCTGAGGCGCCGGGCGAAGTCGCTTCCGTGGACGGCCTTCAGTGCTCGGGCCAGGGCGGCATCCTGGGCGGCGCGGGTGTTCTGCACGGAGCGGAGAAAGGCGGCCTGCACGCGCGCCGCGTGCCAGGCGGCCAGGCGAGCGGCACCATGCTCCAGCCAGCTTGCCATCGCCCGCCGACCTCCTCAACGCTCATGCGACCGTCTCGCTCAGCGCAACGGACGAGGGCTGGGCAGGCGCGGGCGGCAGCCGCGCTTCGGCCCGGCCAAGGTGCTGGTCGAAGAAGCGCACCGTGAGCTCGGCGTAGCGCTGTGGGTGGCGGATCGCCGCCTGGTTGTGCTTGGCTCCCGGCGCGATCCACAGGTACTTGGGCTGGCCGGCCAGCGCGTAGAGCTGGCGGCTTTGCTCCACCGGCAGGAAGGAGTCCTTCTCCCCGTGGATGAACAGGATCGGCCGGGGCTTGAGCCGGCGGATGACCTTGCGGACGCTGGGGAAGTTGCAGCGGAACTCGCGCCGGGCGAAGACCAGCATGCACCAGCGCAGGAAGCGCCAGAACAAGGGGTGATGGTTCTCATACACCACGCGCACCGTCGCGAAGATGTACGCCCAGCGCTTCATGAAGTACTCGATCGTCCGATCCGTGCTGTACGCCCCGTCAGCCACAATCGCCCGGATCTCCGGGGTCTCGTCCGCCGCGAGGATCGCCGCACAGGCGCCCCGCGAGATGCCGAACAGGCCGACCTCGCGTGGCAGGCCCCGCTGCGCGAGCCACTCCAGCACGAAGGCGATCGCACCGCGCATGTCGTGCAGGTCGCGGTCGGTGACCCATTGCCGCGGCGTATAGGCCGGGTCGGCCGCCGACTGTCCGTGCCCGCGGAAGTCGAAGGTAAACACGTCATAGCCGACGTCGCGCAGCGGCCGGCAATAGCGGGCGCACGAGTGCATGTCCGAGCAGAACTCGTGGGCGAAGATGATCATCCCCTTGCGGGGGCTCCGTGGGTCGGCGCGGATGATCATCCCCGTCAGGCGCATCCCGTCGTAGGCCGGGAAATGCACGTACTCGCCGGTCAGACGGTCGTAATCCAGCGGGTTGCGCACCAGCGGGGGCCTGGTGGTGCGCATGATGTTGAGCGAGATGCGCACGTACTTGAGAATCACGAGCGCCGGCACGACGATCAGCATCACGGTGGTGAACGCGATCGCCACGATGGCCCAGTTGTGAACCAGTACGTCGAACATCCGGCCCGCGTCCTGTGATCGATGGGCGGCCGCCGCCCTCAGCGGCGCGGACGACTCCGCGCGTGTCGCCGCATTTTGGAATCGTATCCTTCAGGCCATCGCGCTCCAAGCGCGGCCGGCGCCGCGCCCTCACGCACGGTCGCTCAGGGCGGCGCGGGCGCGTCCTCCTCGCTGGCAATCGGCATCTCGTAGCGCCGGTCGCCGGCCGTGATGGCCTTCGGCAGATCGCGGTTCAGCACGGTCGTCAGGTATTCCGGCTTGAGAATGCCTCCGGACATGATCATCCGCACGCCTTCCTCGACCGTCCAGTTCATCTCGCTGATCTCGCCGCGCTTCAGCACCTGGAGGAACCCGGTCGTGGGGTTGGGCGTGGTCGGGATGAAGACCGAGACCAGGTCCTCGCCGCTGACGGAGTCGCGGAACGTGTTCGTGACGAAGCCCACCGCCCGCATGCGCGCGTCCGGGAACGGGATCAGCGCCACGCGCTGGAAGTTCTTCTGCGTGTCGCCGCTGAAGCTCGCCAGGATCTGCTTGAGCGCCCGGTACACCGTCTTGATCAGCGGCAGGCGCTCCAGCAGGTTCTCGAAGAAGTTGATCAGCCGGCGGCCGATCATGTTCGCGGCCAGCAGCCCGACAAAGTACAGCAGGAACACCGTCAGCAGCACGGCCAGCAGCGGCACCGCCCATTGCACGCCCCACGGCAGGAACTGCATGAACTGATCGCCCGTCGGGGTGAGGCCCAGCTCCGACAGCTTCGCCTGAAGCGCGTGCCAGTTCTCGAAGTCGAAGCCCCAGGCCTTCAGGAACGGGTCGCCCAGCGGCGGCCGCAGCATCAGCACGATCAGCCACTGCGAGGTGTCGCGCATCAGCACGAAGATGAACGACACCACCAGGTAGGTGATGTAGACCGGGAGCACCGTCAACAGGCCCGCCGAGACCCGCGTGCGCAGCAGCGTCTTCAGGCCGGTCAGAGGGGGGCGCGGCGGCGATTCCGTCGGGTTGGGGGCGGTCATCGGCGTAGCTCCTGGATGCGCGCGTCCGGACCGACCCTCCACGGCCCGGCCCGAACGCTCAAAATACCCGCGCCGGCGCGCGGCGCAAAGCGCGCGGCGCCGCGCGGGCGCACTCGAGCGCCCGCGGGGCGCGGCGCGTCGAGGGAGTGCCGACCGGGTAATGGGGAGACGCGCGCGAGCCGCCTGGGCGCCAGGCCGCCGGCGCGAGCGCGGGGCGCTGAGCCGGCTGGATCAGTCGACGACGTCGATGCCCATGGATCGCGCGGTGCCCATGATGATCTTCTCGGCGCCTTCCAGGTCGAAGGCGTTGAGGTCGTTCATCTTGGTTTCGGCGATCTTGCGCACGTCGGCGCGCGTCACGCGGCCGACTTTGTTGCGGTTGGGCACGCCGGAGCCCTTCTCGACGATGGCGGCGGCCGGATCGGTCGGCTTGGCGTGCCTGACCAGCAGGGCCGAGGCCGGCGGGCTCTTGACGATGAACTCGAAGCTTTTGTCCTTGTAGACGGTGATCTCGGCCGGGCAGACCATGCCGTCCATGTGCCGCGTCCGCTCGTTGAATTGCGAGACGAACTGGCCGATGTTCACGCCGTGCTGACCGAGCGCGGGACCGATGGGCGGGGCCGGAGTGGCCTTTCCGCCAGGGGCCTGAACCTTGATCTTTGCAATAACTTGCTTTGCCATGGGCTATTTCGAAACCAGGTTGATGGTGACATCCTTGGGTTCACGCACATCCGACCACTTCAGATCCTGACGCGGACACACGGACAGGTCAAACGAAAAGCCTGGATTGCCTGGGGCGTCGGGGTCTCGACGCTCCACCTGGCACCCGACCGGTTCTGACCCATCTACTGACATCAACCGCATGCCGCCACTCCATTGTTCGAGAAAAGTCAAGTGAGAATGATATCGCACATATCGCTGCACTCGTCCGCGTCCGGCCATATCAGGCCGATGCACGGTCTGAACGAGACGCAACAACCGCACGCACACACCGTAACCGGATCACGCGAGCTGGCGTCTACCTGAATGCAGATGCTGACGCCACATTTGAAAGTGATGCATCCTTCGCGGTGACCATTCACAACGTCGCCGATCTCAATCTTGGGATTCTGCGTGTAGCACGGCGTGTTTGGGTCTGCCGGTACCCCGCATGGGCCCACGTCGCTGAGCAGGACTGCCGGAAACACCAGCGCGACAACCGTAAGAACGGCCACAGACTTCAACATGACTGTCCTCCCAACTAGATCGCCTCGACCTGCCAGTACTCGATCTCGATCGGGGTCGCCCGGCCGAAGATCGTGACGATCACACGCACCGTGCCTTTCTGGGTGTTGATCTCGTCGACGGCGCCCTCGAAGTTCTCGAACGGCCCCTCGCGCACCTTGACCTTGTCGCCCTTCTTGAAGCTGAGGTTGGCCAGCGTGGGCGTCTCATCGGGCTTGATGGCGCTGGCCAGCATCTTCTCGACGTCGTGCATCGGCATCGGCGAGGGCTTGCCGCCGGAGCCGATGAAGTCGCCGACGCCGCTGGTCTCCTTGATCATGAACCAGACGTTCTCGGGGATGGTGCCGTCCGATTCGGTGGCCATCTCGACGAAGACGTAGCCGGGATAGAGCTTGCGCTCGTAGATCCGGGCCGCCCCGCCCTTGACCCGCTTCTCCTTCTGCGTCGGCACGAGGATGCGCCCGACCCGGCTCTCGAGCTGCTCGATCTTCACCTTGCGGTCGAGCGCGTCGCGCACCTGGTCCTCGCGGTTGCTGGCCACGCGCAGCACGTACCAGCCCATTCCGGGCCGGACCAGCGGCTCTTCTTCGCGCCCGCCGGCGGCGTCGGGTTTGTCGGTAGCCACGCTCATCCCTCACCGCCGCCCATGAGCCGCGAGAAAATCTGGCCGGACATGTTGGTCCGCAACACGCCGATGCGCTCGAACAGGACAATGAACACGAGGTTCACGAGAAAGAGCAGAAACCCGAGGGCCAGCACGGTGACGATGACCACGCGCGTCGCGCCGATGACCTCGCGCCGCGTCGACCAGTTCACCTTCTTGATCTCGCTCTCGGTGGCCACGAGAAAATCGACCACGCGCGGGTGCCGGCCCACCAGGTAGAACACGCCGACGCCGATCGCCGCCAGCACGACCACCGGAATGAAGTAGTGCAGCGCCAGCGAGTCCGAAAAGAAGGCGAAGCGGCCGAGCTGGTCGAACAGGTAGCTGACGCCCCACAGCGTCAGCACGCCCGCGCCGACCGCCGTCCCCCAGCGGACGCGCACGCCCTGGCCCGGCTTGTACAGGCGCAATGGGGAGCCGCCCGGCTCGCGGGCGGCGGGGCGCTTGCCCTCCGGCTTTCCAGAGGGCTCGCGTTGCTCGTCCATGGGGGAATCGCGTTCGTCCACGGCGATCTCATCCTTGATGTCGGTCTTGCTCATTGCTTTGCCGTTTCGTTGGCCCGGCCGGCGCGGCGGCGCCGCGCGCCACAGGAGCGAAGGGACTCGAACCCCCAACCGCCGGTTTTGGAAACCGGTGCTCTACCAATTGAGCTACGCTCCTCCGGGAGTCCAGTGCAGCGAGCCCGAGTGCACCGAGCCAGTTCCATGATCTCCCGGCGCGGGCCGCAGCGCCGTGCGCCCGAACACCGCCGCGCTCCTGGTTTCGCGACCCGCTACTTCCGCTTGAGCTTGTGCACCGTGCGCTTCCGCAGGCGCGGGCAGTACTTGACGAGCTGGAGCTTCGGCATCCCGCCCTGCACGTTCACGGTGGTGCGGTAGTTCAGGTCACCGGTCTCGGTGCACTGGAGCCACACCCACTCGCGCTTGAGTCCTTTTTTCGCCATTCGACACCAGCTAGGTCAGAATGCCGAACGGCGAACAGCGAAGCGCCATTCGCCATCCGCCATCCGCTATTCCAGGATCTTCGTCACGACGCCGGAGCCGACCGTGCGGCCGCCCTCGCGAATCGCGAAGCGCAGCCCCTCGTCCATCGCGATCGGGTTGATGATCTCGACCCGCATCTGGATGTTGTCGCCCGGCATGCACATCTCCGCCTTGCCGCCCTCGCGCGTCAGCAGCTCGGCGATCGACCCGGTCACGTCCGTCGTGCGGAAGTAGAACTGCGGGCGATACCCCGGGAAGAAGGGCGAGTGACGCCCGCCCTCCTCCTTCGTCAGCACGTACACCTCGCCCAGGAACTTTGTATGGGGCGTGATGCTGCCCGGCTTGGCCAGCACCTGCCCGCGCTCCAGGTCGTTCTTCTCAACGCCGCGCAGCAGCAGGCCGACGTTGTCGCCGGCGATGCCGGAATCGAGCGTCTTGTTGAACATCTCGACGCCGGTGACGACCGTCTTCATGTCGGCCTTGGCGTGCATGCCGAGGATTTCGACGGTGTCGCCGACCTTGACCTGGCCGCGCTCGATGCGGCCGGTGCCGACGGTGCCGCGGCCCTTGATGCTGAAGACGTCCTCGATCGGCATGAGGAAGGGCTTGTCGGCCTCGCGCACCGGGTCGGGGATGTCCTTGTCCAAGGCCGCCATCAGCTCGATGATCGGCTTCATCTTCTCTTCGTTCTTCTCAACGGCGCCCTGGAGGGCGGTCGTGGCCGAGCCCTTGACGACCGTCGCGTTGTCGCCGTCGAAGTCGTACTTGCTGAGCAGCTCGCGGACTTCCATCTCCACCAGGTCGAGCAGTTCGGCGTCGTCGACCAGGTCCACCTTGTTGAGGAACACCACCAGCCGCGGCACGTTCACCTGCCGCGCCAGCAGCACGTGCTCACGCGTCTGCGGCATCGGCCCGTCGGCGGCGCTGACCACCAGGATCGCCCCGTCCATCTGGGCCGCGCCGGTGATCATGTTCTTCACGTAGTCGGCGTGCCCCGGACAGTCGATGTGCGCGTAGTGCCGCTTGTCCGACTCGTATTCCACGTGCGACGTTGCGATCGTCAGAATCTTGGTCGGGTCGCGGCGGCCGTCCTTCTCCGAGGCCTTGGCGACCTCGTCGTACGGCTTGTACTCGGCCAGCCCGCGCGCCGCCTGCACCGCGGTGATCGCCGCGGTCAGCGTCGTTTTGCCATGGTCCACGTGGCCGATCGTACCGACGTTAACGTGCGGTTTGGTCCTCTCGAATACACCCTTGGCCATTCACGTTCTCCCACTTGCGCCAGTTGTCCGATACAGCAGGCGTTCTCGCCGACCGCGCGAGCCCTTATCCACCCGCAAAAACAAGGCACCTTCGCCGATCCCCCGCGCCAACATAGCTGCTGGTGGGGATTGAACCCACGGCCCCGTCCTTACCAAGGACGTGCTCTACCACTGAGCTACAGCAGCGGCGACCGCAAACGAGAACCATGCCTCGTCGCTGATTCCTGCGCATGAACGCGGACCGCCGACCGAGCCGGAATTCGGCATTGTATAGCCGCTCCAAGGCTTGTCAAAAAGAAAACTGGGGCCCGCCCGGCCGTCCCACGGGAGCGCGATCCCGGCCCCGGCCGCCTTGCCGCCCGCTGAACCCCAACCGGGCGCTCTTTCCGTGCGGTCCCCTCACAGATTCCATCGGCCCTGCCGGCGGCGCCGGGCGAGCCATTGGCGACCGGGGCGGGGCCCGTCCGGCGCTGAACACGGAACCCTGATGGCGCGTCGATCAGCGATGTGGGAGCAGGTCACCATCCCGCCCGGGCGACCCGCCCGGTTCTTGAGATTCCCCCAGAATGGCCTGCGAATCAGGCGCTGAGGCCGCCTCCGGCGCAAGCGACTCGGCCGGGAAGGATGTCGCCGAGCTGCGTGAGCAGCCGACGCGCTGCCGGCCAGGGGCGCGACGATCGGCCAGGTGAGCCGCGATCGAGGACCAAAGAACCGCAAGCGCGGCTGAACGCGGGGGCGAAGCACTGGAAACAAAGGCGGCCCGGCGCGGTCTTGCGACAGCGCCGGGCCGAAGAATCCGGCGATCACCTACTCTTGCCCGATCAGGACTACCATCGGCCGTACGGGCTTAACTACTGAGTTCGGGATGGGATCAGGTGTTTCCCCGTACGCAAGGTCACCGGAAAGTCGTGCAACGCCGGGCGGGCGGGACTCGATGGGCGGCGCCGTAGGGCGCCGTGGACGAGCGGCCCCGCCGGGCGTTTGGTGCTCGTGGTGCAGGTGGAATCGCAGGGATCAGCGCCGGATACAGGTATTGGATCTGGTGCTTGAAGCGAAGGCGCCGGCCGCAGCGGATCATAAATGCGGCCAAGCATTTCGACCGTTAGTACCGGTAAGCTGAGTGCATCTCTGCACTTACACATCCGGCCTATTAACCTGGTGGTCTACCAGGGGTCTTCAGCTCACCCGAAGGGAGCAACGAGTCCTAATCTTGAGGACGGCTTCACGCTTAGATGCATTCAGCGTTTATCCATTCCATGCTTAGCTACCCTGCCGTGCCGCTAGCGCGACAACAGGTACACCAGAGGCATGTACCACCCAATCCTCTCGTACTAGAGTAATGGCCTCTCAAGACTCGCACGCCCACAGCAGATAGGGACCGACCTGGCTCACGCCGGTCTGAACCCAGCTCGCGTACCACTTTAATCGGCGAACAGCCGAACCCTTGGGACCGCCTACAGCCCCAGGATGTGATGGGCCGACATCGAGGTGCCAAACGACTACGCCGCTATGGACGCTCGGTAGTCATCAGCCTGTTATCCCCGGAGTACCTTTTATCAGTTGAGCGATGACCCTTCCACGCGGGATCACCGGATCACTAGGACCTGCTTTCGCATCTGTTCGACCTTTGTGTCTCACAGTTAAGCCGGCTTGTGCCCTTGCACTCGACGCACGATTGCCAACCGTGCTGAGCCGACCTTTGTACTCCTCCGTTACCTTTTGGGAGGAGACCGCCCCAGTCAAACTGCCCACCTAGCACTGTCCCCCGCCCGGATTCACGGTACGGGGTTAGACGACGAGTAGCACAAGGGTGGTATTTCACCGTTGGCTCCCCGCCGGCCGGAACCGGCGGATCAAAGCCTCCCACCTATCCTACGCATGCGATAGCCGGCATCAATACCAGGCTGCAGTGAAGGTTCACGGGGTCTTGCCGTCTTGCTGCGGGTACACGGTATCTTCACCGCGACTTCAATTTCACCGAGTCGGTCCTTGAGACACTGCTCCAGTGATTACGCGGTTCATGCACGTCGGAACTTACCCGACAAGGAACTTCGCTACCTTAGGACCGTCATAGTTACGGCCGCCGTTTACCGGTGCTTCGGTCGCCAGCTTCGCCTTGCGGCTAACCGACTTCCTTAACATTCCGGCACCGAGCACGCGTCACTCTGTATACGTCCTCTTTACGAGTTGGCACAGAGCTGTGTTTTTGATAAACAGTTCCCAGAGCCGTTTCTCTGCGCCCGCTCCCGAGGGAGACGGGCCCCCTTATCCCGAAGTTACGGGGTCAAATTGCCTAGTTCCTTAAGGACCGTTCTCTCGAGCGCCGTTAGGATACTCTCCTCGCCCACCTGTGTCAGTTTTGGTACGGATCCGCATTCTTGCTCCGAGCGGCTTTTCTCGGTCACCCGTCCACGTGCACGGCCAACAAAGCGGGCCTACGCGATCTAGTAGCGCTGCACGCTTTCGAGTGACGTCCCCGTCGGCTACATACGGAGTGCAGGAATATTAACCTGCTGACCATCGTCTACGCCTTTCAGCCTCGACTTAGGCTCCGACTAACCCTGGGCGGATTTACCTTCCCCAGGAATCCTTGGGCTTACGGCGAGCGGGATTCTCACCCGCTTTATCGTTACTCATACCGGCATTCTCACTACCACAGGCCGACACCACTCCTTACGGTATGGCTTGTATCTCCTGTGGTACGCTCCCCTACCGCGCCTTACGGCGCCCGCAGCTTCGGCGCCACGCTTAGTCCCGATCATTATCGGCGCCCGCCTTCTCGACCAGTAAGCTATTACGCACTTTTTAAATGGTGGCTGCTTCTAAGCCAACATCCTGGCTGTCTCGGAAAGCGAACTTCCTTATGCACTGAGCGTGGCTTTGGGGCCTTAGCTGGCGATGTGGGTTGTTTCCCTTTTGAGCACGGACATTAGCGCCCGCATTCTCACTCCCGGGATAGTCCTCGCGGTATTCGGAGTTTGATTGAGGGGCGTAGCCGGGTAGGCCCGCCGTCTCATTCAGTAGCTCTACCCCCGCGAGGTAGTGGCCCGAGGCTGTCCCAAAAGACATTTCGGGGAGAACCAGATATCTCCACGTTTGATTAGACTTTGACTCCTCCCCACAGCTCATGCCAGAACTTTTCAACGTTCACGGCTTCGGTCCTCCAGGCGGTTTTACCCGCCCTTCATCCTGGCCATGGGTAGATCACGTGGTTTCGGGTCTAACACCTGCGACTGGGCGCCCTGTTCAGACTCGCTTTCGCTACGGCTCCACCCCTGAGGGGCTTAGCCTCGCCGCAAACGTTAACTCGCCGGTCCATTATCCAAGAGGTACGCCGTCAGCCGTGCGGGACAAGCCCGCAATCGGCCTCCGACCGCTTGTAGGTACATGGTTTCAGGTTCAATGCCTCCCCTTGCAGGGGTTCTTTCCACCTTTCAGTCGCCTTACTTCTTCACTATCGGTCGTGCAGGAGTACTTAGCCTTGCAGGGTGGTCCCCGCATGTTCAGTCAGAGTTTCACGAGCTCCGACCTACTCGATCGCCGCGCTTCGCGTCCGCTTACAGGGCTGTCACCTTCTATGGCCGGCCTTTCCATGCCGTTCAACTCTGCTACGCGCAGCTCATGGGCTTGTCCGCGTTCGCTCGCCGCTACTGACGGAGTCTCGGTTGATTTCCTTTCCTCCAGGTACTTAGATGTCTCAGTTTCCTGGGTTCGCTCTGTCCGGCCTATGCATTCAGCCGGAAGTGACGCTGTCTGGTTGCCCAGCAACGCCGGGTTGCCCCATTCGGAAATCCTCGGATCAAAGCCTGGTTGGCGGCTCCCCGAGGCTTATCGCAGCCTCCAACGTCCTTCATCGCCTCTGCACGCCTAGGCATCCACCATGCACCCTTAGTAGCTTGACCGCATTAATGATGCGCTGCCACCAGCCGACACCCTCAATGCTCCAAGCAGACCCAAAGTAACGAGAGAACTCCGGCCCAGCCCGCCCCCCGGCCAAACGACCGCCGAGGAGATCAGACCGGAACCGGTCTCGATCTGTATCACGGTTCTGATACCTACGATTCCACGATGCACTTGTCAAAGACCACGCGGCCCGGTCAACCGGACCACGCCCGCCCATATCCACGGGCGAGCCAAGTAATCTAACTCGCAAACAGTCGCCGGTCAAGAGCACGACCCGGATTTTTCGCGCCTGCCGCCGCCGCCGGCGCCTCCGCGCCTGCCACACCCGGCCGCCCCGGGTCCAAAGCTCCGTCCGGGAGCCCGCACGACGTCGAGTTCCACTGGAGCCGACCGGGATCGAACCGGCAACCTCTGCCTTGCAAAGGCAGCGCTCTCCCAGTTGAGCTACGGCCCCGGCCCGCCAGGCACCCCGAAGTCGGCGGCCGGGTCACGCCCGGCCTTGCCCAGCCCCTCAGCAGCCCCCGCCGCGCGTCGCCGACCAGAACGTCCAGATCAGTCCGATCGCGAACAGCCCCAGAATCAGGCCTTCCTGGATGGTCATCGCAGCTGCTCCCCGCCGGCCACACGAAACCGATCGTCGAACTGGGCCCGAGTAGATTCGAACTACTGACCTCGTCCTTATCAGGGACGCGCTCTAACCAACTGAGCTACGAGCCCGCTCGCCGCCGCCGGAGCGCCACCGCACCGGCCACGACCCGCCCGCGCCCCCGCGCGCCGAGCCGGATCGTGGACTATACCGCTGCCCCTGACATCGTCAAGATTGTAGCGCGGCGGGACCCGAAACCGCGGCGCGCCGGCCGCACCCAGCCGACATCGGTCCGGCGGCGCTACTCCGCGGGCAATGGGTACGCGGTCGACCAGCCCGGCACGAGCATTCTCGGGCGCGAGAAAGGCGGCAGCTCGGTGCGCTCGGCCAGGCCGCAGGCCTCATCGAGCCCCAGCGCGCAGGCGCGATCGAACAGGGCCCTGGCGCGCCGCTCGTCCAGATGCACACCGAGGCCCGCGCGGTGCATGTGGGCGAGGTACCAGCAGCTTTCGGCGTCGCCGGCCCGCGCGGCCCGCAGGAGAAGCGGCGCGATCGCCGCGGGATTGAATTCGCCGCCGCTGCCCGAGAGCGCAATGCGCGCGAGGCCCTTGGCCGCGTAGAGGTTTTGCGGGCCGCAGCGCTCGTAGAGGGCGATAGCGCGCCCGGGGTCCTTTGGGCGACCGCGGCCGGTCTCGTACGCCGCCCCGACGAGATAGCAGGCGCCCCAGTCCGGCGCGCGTTCGCATTCCTGTTCGAGCCGCTCGAGCGCCCGCGAGACGGTCTCGTCGGAGCGTCGCTCGAACAGGAAGAGGTACTGGATCGCGACGTTGGCGCAACCCTCAAGGCTGCCCAGCTCGCAGGCGCGCTCGAAATAGCGGGCGGCGGCGGCGCGGTTCTGGGGCACGATGTGGCCCTCGGCGCAGATCAGGCCCAGTTCGTTGAACGCACCGGCCACGCCGCTGCCCTCGGCCAGCGCGCCCGCCGCCATCACCAGGCTGTTGCCGGCGAACGGTCTGGCGTCGGCGTAGGCCTGTTTCCAGAACGGGATGGAGTTTCCGGGGTGGGGTGCGTCGATGAAGCCCGTTCCTGCAAGCGTCAGAAACAGCGCTCCCCAGCACGCCATGTGCGCCAGGTTCAGCGCCGGCGGCTTAAGGGCGGATTCCCAGGCGCGGTTCAACGCCCCGCCGGCGCCGAGGCGCGCGGCGCGGTCGATCAGCGGCACGCAGAGGTTCAGGATCGGAACAGGCAGCAGCTTGTCCCAGAACGTCGGTACGTTGGACAGGTCGAGCAGCCGGAACAGCACCGTGTAGCCCAGCGCGTACAGCACGCCGAACGCGACTCGCCCGAGGCTGGTGCGCGGTGAGGTGGCCGGATCGGTGATCAGCAGGTGAATTCCCAGGAAGATCGGCGCCGCGATGCTGACGTTGACGAAGTAGTAAACGCCCGTCGCTTGTGTGTAGACGAGGTTGACCAGGCAGAGCGTCGCGGCGGCGGCGACCGTCATCAGCGTGACGTGAAACAGGTACTGCACGATCAGGCCGCCCAGGAAGATCACGATCAGCATGTGCGGCACTTCGAACGTCGAGGCGATCTCGCGGCCCCAGGTCAGATCGTTGGTCGTGCCGGTGGCGATCAGGCCCGCGGCCAGCACCGCCTGGCCGAACGCCGAGGGGTTGAAGATGTGCGTTCGGCGGCCGTCGCGCTGCCAGGTGATGAACTGCTTGCCCAGCGCGCCAACCGCGATCATCAGGAACTGCAAGAAGAACCAGTCATCCTTGAACCACAGCAGCAGGTTGGTGCTGAAGATGATCGGCAAGGGACCATAGCCGAGGCGCCAGGTCCGCCCGCGCGACCAGGTGATGAGACCCTCGAGTATGTACAGGAACAGCACCTGCGCGAGGATCAGCGGCGCCGCCGCCGGCACCGCCGGCGCGTGCCAGCCCCAGTAGGCCAGGATTCCGAGCTGGACGGCCGCCTGGACATAGTGGCTCTTGTAGGGCGCGTACTCGATCGCGAAGTTGCGGCCGGTGCGCCGCGCCCGCGCCCACAACAGCAACCCCCAGGCCAGCGTCGAAGACGACACGCCGGCGAACGTCCAGACGAGGCGCGGATTGTCCCGCACGGGCGGAAAAACAACGAACGCGAGCAGAGCCAGCGACAGCGCGACCGGCAGGCTCGGAAACCCCCGCCAACCCGGCCTCTCGACCGATCCGAGGTCCGCCGCCGACGGCGTCCCCGCCAGGCCTGTCCTCGCTTCCGGTGCAACTGAACTCATGCCCGCGACTCTCTCCTCAGCCGTACCAAACGCCGTGCAACCTCAGGTCGCCCGATCAACCGGAACCGCTGTACGACGGTCTGAAGCGCAGGCGGCGCCGGCTGGTCCGCGGCGGCGCTGCACGTCGCGCGCGATCCGTTGCAGCGCGTCGATCGCGGCGGCGACGTCGTCTTGCCCCAGAAACGGCCCCAGCGACAGGCGCGTCGCGCCGCCATCGGCGGCGGTGCCGATCATTCGGTGGGCGAATGGCGCACAATGCAAGCCGCTGCGAGAGAGGATTCCAAAATCGTCCTCGAGAATGCGGGAAAGCTCGGCGGGCGCGACTCCGGCGAGGCGGATGCTGAACACGCCGACGCGCTCCTGCACGCTGCGCGGGCCGAACCACGCCAGGCCGTGGATGCCGTCGAGCCCCTCGGCCATTGTGCCGATCAGCGCCGCCTCGTCACGTCGCAGGGCTTCCGGGGTGCGCTCTTCGATCCAGCGGATTGCGGCGAGCAGACCGGCGAGGCCCGGAGCGTTGTGACTGCCGGCCTCGAACTTGTCGGGCATGGACTCGGGCTGCACGGGGTGTTCGCTCTGCGAGCCGGTGCCGCCCTCGCGCACCGTCTGAAGGCGCTCCCCAAGCCCCGCCCGAACCAGCAGCACCCCCGTCCCCAACGGCCCCAGCAGCCCCTTGTGCCCCGGACAGGCCAGCATGTCCAGCCCGAGACCCGAAAAGTCGATCGGCACATGCCCGGCCGACTGCGCCGCGTCCACCAGCAGCGGCACCCCCCGCGCCCGACACACCTCCGCCAGGTCAGCCAGCGGCTGGAGCACGCCGGTCACGTTGCTCGCGTGGTTCACTACCGCGAGCGCCGTGCCCGGACGGATGGCGGCGGCGAAATCCTCGACGCGCAGGCGAGTCGTGTGGCGATCGACCTCGACCGCGGTCCACTGTATCCCGCCGCGCCGCTCGAGGGCGCTCAGCGGTCGCAGCACGGAGTTGTGGTCCATGCAGGTCGTGACGACATGGTCGCCGGGGCGCACCAGGCTCTTGATGCCGATGTTCAGCGCGTCGCTGCCGTTGAGCCCGAATACGACCTGATCGGCCGGGTGCGCCCCGAGCACCCGCCGCAGCCCGGCGCGCACGTCGTCCAGCATCCGCTGTGACGCGACCGCCTCCGCATACGCCCCGCGCCCGGCGCTCGCCCCGACACGCAACAGGTAGTCGCGCACCGCCTCCGCCACCGCCCCCGGCTTCGGGAAACTCGTCGCGGCGTTGTCGAAGTAACGGCGCGGGGGCGAGCCTCGATGCGGGCGTGAGCCGGTCATGGGACTACTCGATCGACGGCGGTGCCCGTCGCCTCGCGCTGGCTGCGCGCCTCGCGGCGAATGAGCTGCCCGAGATGCAGGCGCAGCACGGCCTGCGGCGGGCGATCCTGGACCGCCGGGTACACGCCGGGCGGGCACTCAGCTCCGACGAACATGTAGGGCTCGCCGTCGACGCGGATGCGGTAGACGGCGTAGTACTCGTCCTCGCAGCGCAGCAGGGCCGCCATCTCGTCGATCTGCACGGCGGCGCCGGGCGCGTGTTGCGCCAGCGTCGCCAGGAGCGCCGGGCGGGCGGCGGGCGGCTCGAGCGCCGCGTCGACAAGCTGGATGCCCATGACGAGCATGAAGCGGGTGCCGACGTGAAAGCTGTAGCCCGCGTCGGCGTCGAGGCCGTACGCGGGAAAGTAGTTGGCTTCGGTCTCGCCGACGGCCACGTAGTGCGGCACGTCTCCGCACAAAGAGGACTGGCTCTCCATTCGGAACGTGAACAGCGCGGTGCGGCCCTCGCCGTCGAGCGGCCTTTCGTCGAACAAGCCGGCAAAGTGCAGGGCGCGCGGGGCGCGGGGCCCAAGCTGGGAGGCCAGGTACGCCTGTGCCGCCGACTCAAGCTCCTGCCTCAGCACCGACGAAATCATCTCCGTGATTCTACGGCCTGGCCGAGGCGTTGTCAGAGGCTTCGGATGCACGGACCGCCCGCCTCGCGCGGCCCGCTGGCAATGGTCGCCCAGCGCGTATAATGCACCGGCCGTCGTGAGGCGGCCACGGAGCGACAGCGCCAGATGAGCGAAGAAGACGTTCAGCGCGTACTGGAGCAGGCTGACGAGTTCCTGGCCCGCGCGAGGCCGGCCGAGGCCCTGCGCTGTCTCGACGGCTTGGCCGGGGCCGCGCTGGGCGACGAGCAGCGCGTCGAGTATGTCGCGCTCCGTGCGCTGGCGCTGGCCGATCTTCGCCAGTACGACGACGCCCTCGAGGCCGTCGACGCCCTCATCCACACCCACCCGGCCGCCGCCCGGCTGCACGCCGCCCGCGGCGTGGTGTTGTCGGCGGCGGGCGACCTGGAATCGGCGCGCGACGCGCTCGAGACCGCCGGGTCGCTCGACGGCGACGACGAGGTCGTGCTCGCGAACCTGGCGCTGATCTACGAGCGGCTGCTCGAGCCGGAAAAGGCGCTGCGGCTCTACGACCGGCTGATCGAGCAGGGCGTCGATCTCGACTGGCTGCTGCTGCGGCGAGCCGCCGTGCAGGCCGACGCCGGCAACACGACCGAGGCCAAGGCGACCCTGCGGCGATACCTTTCGCTGGCGCCGGACGACGTATCGGCGTGGGTGACGCTGGCCATCCTGCACAGCGACGACGAGGAGTTCGACCAGGCGTTCCGCTGCTATCGCTCGGCCGAGCAGGTCGCGCCGGACTCGGCGCTGCTGCGGTTCAACTGGGGAATCAGCGCCGTGCGCGCCGGGCGGCTCGACGAGGCCGAGATCCAGCTCGCCTACCTGCGGCGCGTCGAGGTCGATGGCGCCCGCCCGCGGCTGCTCAAGGCATTCCTGCTCGAAGAGTGCGGCGACGTGGCCGAGGCCACGCGCGGCTACGACGACGCCCTGCGCCACGCGCGCCCCGACGACCGCGAGGAGCTGACCTACACGCTCGAAATGGCGATGGACTTCTTCGCCCGGCAGAAGTGGCGCCGCCGCTGCGAGTCGCTTCTGACGCGGGCCTACGCCGCGAACGCCTGCACCGCCGAGTTGTGCGAGTTGTTCCGCGAGCTGACCGGCAAGCCGATCCGCCGGGCCTCGTGGTTCAGCGTGCTCGTCGAGGCCGATTACCGCCGGGGCTTGATCGAGGTCGTCCGCCGCGGCACCGACAAGGCGGGCCCGTTCAACCGCTTCCTCCGCGCCTATCGCGTAGTCGCCGCCGACCGCGACGACGCGGTCGCGACGGCGCTGGAATTCGCGCGGCGCATGGGTGAAACCGGCGCCGTGGTGCGCGAGATGGCCGAAGAGCCGATCGAGGACGACTTCACCGGCATCTACGAGGTCGAGGAGCGCGCCGTCGTCTTCCACGCCGGCGCCCGCGGGCCGGCCTGAGCCTGCGCCCCGCCGCCGCGCCGCCCGGGTTATTCTTTCCGCCATGAATGACGCGCTTCACGATCCGCAGCGGCCGGATGAAGACTTCGCCCTGAAGCTCGATGCGCAGGACCCGCTCGCCCGGTATCGCCAGGAGTTCCACATCCCGACGGGCCCCGACGGGCGGCCGCTGATCTACCTGTGCGGCAACTCGCTCGGGCTCCAGCCCGTGCGGACGCGCGCATTCGTCGACCAGGAGCTCCGCGATTGGGCCGAGCTGGCCGTCGACGGGCACTTCCGCGCCCGGCGCCCGTGGTACCCCTACCACGAGCGCCTGCGCGAGCCCGGCGCGCGCCTCGTCGGGGCGCTTCCGCACGAGGTCGTCTTCATGAACGGCCTGACCGTCAACCTGCACCTGCTCATGGTCAGCTTCTACCGCCCCACGCCGCAGCGCTACCGGATCGTCATCGAGGACGCCGCCTTTCCCTCCGACATCTACCTCGCCCGGACGCAGCTCCAGTGCCACGGGATTTCACCCGACGACGGGCTGATCGTGCTGCGCCCGCGCGCCGGTGAACACCTGATCCGCACCGAAGACGTGCTCGACCTGCTCCGCCGCGAGGGATCCAGCATCGCCGTTCTGCTCCTCCCGGGCGTCAACTACTTCACCGGCCAGGTCTTCGACATGCAGCGCATCGCCCACGCCGGTCACGCCGCCGGCTGCGCCGTCGGATTCGACCTGGCCCACGCCGCCGGCAACGTGGAACTGCGGCTGCACGAGTGGCAGGTGGATTTCGCGGCCTGGTGCACCTACAAGTACCTCAACAGCGGGCCCGGCGCCGTCGCCGGCTGCTTTATCCACGATCGCCACGTCCGCAACACCGACCTCACCGCCCTGCCGCGCTTCGGCGGCTGGTGGGGCAACGATCCGTTGACGCGCTTTCGCATGCACCTCGAGCCGGAATTCGTCCCGGTTCCGTCCGCCGATGCCTGGCAGCTCAGCAACCCGCCGATCCTGGCGATGGCGCCGGTGCTCGCGTCGCTGGAGATCTTCGACGAAGTCGGGATGGCGGCGATCCGCGCCAAGTCGCTGCGCCTGACCCGCTACCTGCAATTCCTGCTGGACCAGATGCCATCGTCGCGCTACACGGTGATTACGCCGCGCGAACCCGAGTGGCGCGGCTGCCAGTTCTCGATCCTGGCGCACGAGCGGCCGCGCGAGCTGCATCAATCGCTGGAGTCGGCGGGCGTGGTGTGCGACTTCCGCGAGCCGAACGTGGTGCGCGTGGCGCCGGCGCCGTTGTACAACACGCACCACGAAGTGTGGCGGTTCTGGCAGATTCTGACCCGGCACGCGTGAAGCGTGCGGCGCGAGCACGTCTCGTAATCAATGGCCCCGCGCGCCCGGAACCGCGGCATAGGGCGACCTGGCGTGATGCCGCAAGAAAACTAGGCGGGCAACTTGACTCTCGGCTTTCGCGCGTGCTAGTATACCGCTCACGGGCGCGGTCCCAGTGGGTCTGGTACGGCGCAACCAGAGTTGCAAGCTAGTACGCAGCATATGATTAGGTAGGGGGGGGAGGAACCATGCTCAGAATCGTGGCCGGAACTCTGCTCGCTTTAGTCGTGAGCGCTCCCGCAAGCCTTGCGGGCATCATCGTTCCCATGACCGATCCCTCGGGCCTCGCCGCCGAAGCCGAATTCGATCTCCTGAACCCCACCACGCTCCAGGTGCGATTGCGGAACACTTCCACCGGCGTTCCCGGCGGGTTCGACAGCGCGGACCAATTGCTCACCAGCGTGTCATGGGATTTCGGGGCGCCTGGCCAGAATCCCGGCGATCCGACGATCACCGGCGGCACCGTCCTGATCGGCCCCACGAGCCAGTCGGTCAATTTCGACACCGGCAGCTATGGTCCCGGCACCGACGTCAGCGGCGAATACGGCTACGGCAACGGCGGCACCACCGGGTTGTTTCCCAATTTCATCTCCGCCAACACCGCCGGCGCGACTCAATTTCCGGGTGCCAATCTGGACGGACCTGCGGGCCTCGACGGCCCGCAGGCTGGGCTGGTCGCGAACCCGATTCTCGTGCCCCTGGGCGGACTTGGCGCGATCCAGAATGAGATCATCGCCACGCTGACGCTCAGCCAGGCCGTCGCGAACCTCAACTTCCTGTCCAACGGCGTGATCGCGGAATTCGGCTCCGACGCGGCGTTCGTTCCCGAGCCTGGCGCCTTGGGCGCCTTGGCCGCGGGCCTGGCCATGGCCGTGCGGCGCCGGCGGTCAGCGGCACGTAAGCACGGCTAGCGCCGGGCTTCAGGGATTCGCGGCGTGCGGCGGCCCTCTCCGGAACAAGAGCGGCAGACCGGCGGCGGCTTGATGGGTGACGTGTACTCGCTCAACAGGCGATCCGGGAGCTTCAGGGCCTTCGCCTGCCGCTTGATCGCTTCGATGTCGTCGCTGGTCCGCGCATCACGCCGCATGCGGTCGAACTCGGTCAATGCGTCGATTCGCTCCGCAAGCCGCCGCTCCGCAGCTCGCAGCTCCGGCGAGTCCGCGTGCGCCGCCGCGGCCGCGCGCAGCACCTTGCCGGCGTCATCCAAGCGCCAGCCCTCCAGATGCTGAGAGAACGCCTCGGCGGCCGCGCGCCAATCCGCGTCGCGAGCCTGCTGAACGCGCGCCAGCAGGTCGCCGCCGACATCCTTCTGGCTGCATCGGCGGCGGCGGCCCACGAGCGCGCCGCCAGATGTCCCTCTAATTCGGCGCGGAGCCCGTCCAGCCTGGCAACCGTCCGCCGGGCCAGCCTGACGGGCGGTTCGACCGGGTCAGACTCGCCTTTCCAGGCAATCCGTCGCTATTTGCGCGCCTTGCCGGCGATCTGAACCGTGAGCTCGTCGCCACGCTCAACCTCGGCCCAGGTCTTGCCCTTGCTCGGGGCCGCGGTCGCCCAGAATCGGAAGAACTCGTTGCCCTTTTCGTCGGGAAAGCCCATCATGCCGACGTCCACGGATTCGCGGCTGCCTGGGTCGACGAGCCAGATGCCGTAGGCGGCCTGCTGGAGCGGGACGTTTGAACTTACGCCGGCCTGGTCGTGTTTGGTTACGACGGTGATGGCCAGGGCGCGACGCGCAGCACCCACACGTGCGGCCGGCCTGGGAATTCGGCGGCGACCGACATGCCGGGGGCCAGGCCGGGCTCAGACAGCGGCTCGAAGCGCTCCAGGCGCCAGCGACGGGCGTAGTAGCCGCCGTGCTCGCCGAACATGTCGTCGTGCCAGATGATGTAGGTGATGCGCCGCTCGCGGAACTCGGCCAGCAGCTCGGGCCAGGTCGCGCCGCGCAGCTCGTCGAAGCCTAGGAAACGGTCCGACCTGACGGCGCCCGCGTACAAGCGCAGCAATCCCGGCACGTTGGTCACGACGCGCTCGTCCGGCGCCGCGTGGTCGCGGATCCACCGCGCCGCCAGCACGGAGCCGTGCGCCTCGGCCCGGCCCCCGAGCAGCGGCAGCGCGACGCGCGCCTGCGCCAGCGCCAGCGCCGCCAGCGCCAGGCTCGCGAGCGCACCCCCGCCCCAGCGCCCGCGGCGAAGCCCCGCCAGCGCGACCAGCACCGCCGAGCCCACGCACGCCGCCGGCAGCGCGCGGTTCCACGATGGCCGTGCCGCAAGCAGGTCTCGCAGTCCCTGGGCCTCGGCGACGATGACAGCCAGCGACAGCGCGCCGCACACGCTCGCGAGGATGATCACTATCCGGCGCGCGGCGCCGGCCCGCCGGGCCGAGTTCCGCTCGCCTCGCGGCCCCGGCTGAGGTTTCTGAACGACGTGCGCAAACACTTCGCGCACGCGCGTGACGAGCGCCGCGCCGCCGGCCCCGCCGAGCAGGATCAGCAGCGGCGCGGGCGGATACCCGAAGCGCTCCTCACGAAAGGGAAACGCGGCGTGCACCAGCCAATACCCCGCAAGTCCGCAAAGCAGCGCCGCGCCGCCACGGTCTCTTCTGGCCGGCAGCCAGAGGATTCCCGCCGTCAGGCACATCGCGAGCGCCGTCTGGATCAGCCCGTGCAGCGGGCCGCGCACGTCGGCCAGCACGAGCGGCAGCCGCAAATCCGGCGCCGTCGCGCATTGCCAGGCGACCCGCCATGACCAGCCGGGGTCGAACCCGGGCCGCTCCAGAAGCTGCTCGATGTAGTGCTCGCGGCCGCGGGCCTCCCAGGTCGCGGCGGTGAGCGCCAGCCAGACCGCCAGCGGCGCCAACGCCACGCCCGCGCCCAGCAGCGCACGCCGCCGGCGACCGGCGAGCATGTCGGCCAGCGCCGCCCCGGCGATCAGCCCGGCCACGTCATAGCGTGTCATGCACGCCGCCGCCGCGAAGGCGTACGCCATCCAGTGCCCGCGCTGCGCGGCGACGACGGTGAGCAGGCACATGCAGACGAGCAGCGGCTCGACGAGCGTGTGGGCCGTGGCGTACAGCCCCAGCGGCAGCAGCAGGAACCACGCCGCCATCCACGGCGCGCCCCTGGGCATCCAGCGCCGGGCGACGAGATGCACGAGCAGGGCGTTGAGGGGCAGCAGCAAGGCGTTGATGAGTTCTGCGGCGCGCTGGTCGGCGGGTCGCTCCGCCGGAACGTGCTCCAGCAACGAGCCGACCGCGGCCACGAGCAGCGGGAACAGCGGCGCGCGCTTGAAAGAGTGCGGCGCCTGGCCGCTGAGCAGCTCGCGCCCCAATTCGCGGAAGTCATAGAAGTCGCCGTGCGGCTTGTCGTAGTGCGCGTGCACGGCGACCGCGACCAGCAACCCGGCCAGCGCTACGGCGGCGCACTCGCAGCGGGCGGCGGAGTGGTCGACGGAGGACGCGCCGTCGGGGGGCGCGGGTTGCGGGTCATTCTGCATGCGAGGAGCGGTCACGCCGCGCAGGATACCGCAAGGCTCACCCGCGGCGCGGGCGGGGGCGGATCAGCGCCAAACAAAGACGCGGGCCGGCCCGGACGCAGGTGGCGCCCGGCCGGCCCGTGCGGGTCCTTGCGAATCGCCGCGGGCGCTTCAGCGCCAACTGCGGCGCAGCAGCAGCAGGGAGAGCGAGGCGAACACCGCAGGCAGCAGCCCTGCACCACACAGCGGCGCCAGGAAGCCGAGGGGGCTGGCATCGCCCGTCGGCGGAGCCCCGGGGCCGCCGAGACCGCCCGCGTCGTCGGCGGGGCGCGGCGCGAGCACGATGTAGCCGGCCGTCGCGCGGTCGATGACGGTGACGGAGAAGCGCGCGCTGGGGTTGAACTGGCCGTCGCTGACGACCAGGCGGAAATAGTACGTTCCCGGCCGGTTCGCCTGCCAGGCGATGCGGTTGGTCTGCGTGCCGCTCACGGGTTGGAAGACGGTCCGGAAGTCTCCCGGCGGAAGCACGCCGCCTAGCTCATCGGTCTGCTGCCAGGCGTAGGTGAGCGTGTCGCCGTCCGGGTCGCTGGTCGCGGTCGCGTCGAGCGAGACGACCGTGCCCTCGACGACGGCGTTGGCGGGGCCGGTGATGACGACGCGCGGCGGGCGGTTCTCGGGCAGGACTTCGACGACCGTGACGAGGACGCTGTCGGCGGAGGGGAGCGAGTTGGCGGAGTCGTCGTCGACGATCAGGCGATAGTGGTAGGTGCCGAGCTGGTTGAGCACGACGGTGGCGCGCGGGTTGGCGCCGTCGGTCTGCTCCGGATCGACGCGCGCCGGCCCGTCGACCCACTCCCACGTGAACGTGAGCGTGTCCTTGTCGATGACGTTCGGGTCGTTCGGGTCGAAGCCGATGTTGCTCAGGTCGATCGAGCGGCTGCCGTCCAGCGTCACCGTCGAGCCGATGACCACGGTCTGATCCGGGCCGGCGTCGGCAAAGGGCGGCGGGTTGGTCTCGCGATACAGCGGGTTCTCGATCGCGTTCAGCAGGTCGAAGTCGCAGCCGACCTCCGGCGAGCCGCAGTCCGGGAACTCAGGGTCCTGGGTGTTCGATACGCCGAACTCGATCAGGTACTGCACGTCCATCGGGATCTGCCCGCGCAGCCGCAACTGGTTGCGCCCGACGAAAAGGGGAACGTCGAACGTACGCGTCAGCTGGAGCGTGATCTGGCCCGGAGGTGGACGAAAGCCCCCGCCGGCCGTTCCCTGGAAGAACTGAGAAGCCTGGCGAATCGGGGGCGGCTCCGGCGGCGCGATGAAGTAATTGCCGAAGGCCCTGAAGCGAATGAAGACCTCTTCATTCTCGGTGGGGTTGTTCGGGTCGCCCACGGTCCAATCCGGGTCGCGAACCTCGAGCGTTACGGTGACGCGGTCGGTCTCTTCGTGGAGGAAGTTGCTGATGCTGGCGCGCGTGCCGACGGGAGGCGTCCGCTGATATACGAGATAGGTCGTCGATCCGGGCAGATCGGGGTTGCGGGTGACCTGCCAGCGAACGATCTCAATGGTCGGCGGACTGCCCTGGCCCTGGGCCAGCGCCGTGAGCGCCGTTCCCAGCGACGCGATCAACGCAGCCCCGCGTATTGCGTTCACTCTCATGACGACCTCCAGGCCCAAGCCCCAACTCGATTCTAATGCGCCCCACGCGTCCTGGCGTGGCGATTCCGCCGACCGCTCAGGACCCGATAACCACTCGCGCCGCAACCCCGTCCTGCGTCAGCCGCGAGAACGTCACCGTTACGGACTCGCCCTCGAAATACTCGTTCTCGGCCTTCGCCCCGCCGCCGACCTTGAAGAACAGCCCCGGTCGGAACGGGTCGCACTGGTACACGTCGTACATCGCCAGCGTCTTGATGCCCAGCAGCCCGTCTCCGCCCTCCCACGACGACGGGAAAGCCCCGCCTTCACCCGCCGCCGGAATGTCCCGCAGCGGGAACCCGTCGATCGTGAACTCGAAGCCCGGCGTTTCGCACGACGTCGGTGGTGCACGGAAGAGCAGCAGGACGTCCGGCGTTACGAGCGTCACGGTCGCGGAGCCCGGGGCCGTCCCGTCGCCGGGCGGCACGATCAGCGGCAGCGCGCCACCCTGGCCGGGACCGTTCAGGACGAAGGTGCCAGGCGCGAGCGTGTAGGCTGAGCCGATCCTGACCTCGCGACCGATCTGCACGTAGCCGGCACTGATGAGGGCGTCGGACTGGTCGGCGTTGCGGATGCTGCTGGGATTTACCCAGGCCAGCAGCGCGACGTTCACCTCCGCCTCGGCGTCGGCGTTCTGGAGTGTGACCACCATGTTGTTGCGAAAGCGTCCCGTGGCCGAGCCGCCGCCGCTGCCGGGGGGCACGGGCGCGTTCGTTCCGCCGCCGGCGCCGAAGATCTCGGTGTAGGTGACGAACGGGTTGATCTGTCCGCCGCCGAGCGGACAGCCGCCCAGCGCCGCCAGTGTTCCCACCGCCAATACAGGTGCCAACGCTCGCATCGCACTGCCTCGCAGTCTCACAGGATCGTGATCCATCCAGAACCCCACCGGGGGCGTATCGTCACTCACCGTAGATCAGGTACACCTCGCCGGCTTCGACGCGGTCGCGCGGCGAAGCGCTGACCGAGCTGATGAGCAGGTCGGCCCGGCCGTCGCCGTCCACGTCGCCCGCTGCGTGGATGCCGTAGCTGCGATCGCCCTGGCGGCCGATGCCGGCGCCAAGGAAGTCGCCGCTGTTGCGGCCGATGAAAACTGCGCCAGGCAGCCGCTCGGTGCCGACGTCGGCCAGGCTGAGCGTACCGCGGAGCTGCGACGAGCCGTAGATCAGGTAAACGACGCCGCAGTTCTGCCGGTCGATATCGATCGTCGCGTCGAGGTTGAGGTCGAGCCGCACCGACTTGTCGGGCGCTGCGATGAGAATGTCGTCGAGCCCGTCGCCGTCGATGTCACCCACGCCGCGGACCCGCGCGCCGGCCAGGTCACCCTCGGCCTCGCCGACGAAAGTCACTCCGAGGCCGCGGGTCGGCAGATCGGTGATGAGTAGCTCTTCCTGTGTCAGGTTGATGACGTCGCGCGAGCCGAAGAAGACCGTCGCGCCGCCGCGGCGGTTGTTGACCAGGGGCGAGCCGATGACGACGTCGGGGACGCCGTCGCCGTTGAAGTCGCCGGCGCCGTCCTGCGAGGTGCCGAGCCGGGTGCCGGGCTCGCCGACGATCCGGATGCCGTCGAAGATGCGCGGCTGCTCGAAGCCGCCGCCCTGCATGGGCAGGCCGAGCTCTTCGAGCTGCAACTCTCCGGAGACCATGAGTTCGCGCAGGCGGCCGAGGATCAGGTAGCAGGCGCCGGCGCCGTCCTTGGCGAGCGGCTGGCCGATGGCGATGTCCAGCAGGCCGTCGCTGTTGAAATCGCCCACCGTGGCCGCCTCGCTGAGCGAGCCGCCCGGGATGTTCGTCCAGAACCGGACCGTCGTCGCGGCGTTGGGGGTCTGGGGCGCCGCGTCGAAAACGCACGGGTCGCCGTCGTCGGCATCGACGGTGTATCCCGGCGAATTCGCGAAGATCTGCCCCCCGGGCGAGCCGAACTCGTCGTAGATGTAGTGATAGGGCCCCCAGTGCGGCAGACGATCATACTCGGGATGATCGACCGGCCCGGTGTAGGCGCCGGCGGCCGGCGGTGCATTGACCGAAGTCCACGGATAGAACGGGGCGAACGTCGCGTTGAAGTAGATGCTGATCGTGCCGGCGCCGGGAATCGGCTGGTTGGCCGAGAGCGTGGCCCGCACCGGGTCGCGGTTCGGAGCCGAGATCACGATCCCCTCGAACCCGTAGGTCGAAATGGTCGTGCCGAACTGGTCAAACGGCTCGTTCGACGAGAAACGGCAACCGAGGCGGATGGAGCCGGCGTTCAACCCGTCCACGTCGGCGCGATGGCGCCAGTACAGGGTCGGCGCGCCGCCGTCGGGGTCGCCGGGCGCCTTCGGGCCCCAGAACGTATCCTGGTTCGGGCAGTCTGTCGTCGCGCCCGGCGCGTGCGGCAACGTGCCGATCTCGCCCAGCCGGATCACCTGCCCGCCCGGAAAGCCCAGGTCCGGGCGCAGCACCGAGCCGGCGGCGATCACCACGCAGCCGCTGCGGAAGTAGCCGAAGGAGTCCATCGTGACCGGCGGGGGCGGCGTCGGAATCGAATCGACATAGGGCAACCCGAAGGCCAGCTCGCGCACGCCGTCTTGGTCCCAGTCGCTCAGCGAGGTGAAGCTGGCGATGCCACGGCTGGGACGAACGGGATCGTCGACCTCCGGGACGCCCGCGAAGATCTCGCCGCGGAACAGCCGGCCGGTCGAGTTGACGTTGATGAGGCCGGAGAAGCGCTGCTGCCGGCCGTAGACCCAGTAGGCCTCGCCGATGCCGTTGCGCTGGAGGTTGAACTCGAACTGCGGCTTTCCGAACTGGGCGAGCATGACGAAGTCGGCGAATCCGTCGTTGTCGGCGTCGCGGACGGAGGCGACGAAGCTGCCCAGGTTGTCGCGCGGATTGAAGCCCTCGAAGATGGCGCCCGAGACCGTGGCCTCGTCGGTGCCGAGCAGCCGCAGGTCGTGATAGCCGGCGAGCCGCGGGCGGATCACGATGGCGCCGGGGGCGAAGAAGCTGAAGTTGTCCACGCCGTCGCTGACGACTGCGAGGATGCGATAGGTGCCGGCCTCGAAATTGATCGTGGGCAGGTCGAACGAGAAACTGTCGCCGGTCTGGCTGCTGCTCTCGCGCAGCAGGATGCCGTTGCCGGCGCCGGGCGTGTCGAGAAAGATGCGGACCGAAACCGTGCTGTCGGGGTCGAAAACCTGCCAGGCGACGTCGAAGCGTGGCGAGACGCGGTTGCTGCGGTCGAAGGCGAAGTTGTCGCGCGGCGAGGTGAAGAACAGCTGCGGGCGCTGGTTGACCACGACGCGCCCGCCGGCGTAGTCGAACGCGGCGAGCTCGTTGCGCTCGTTCAGCAGCACGCCGATGTTGTAGGTGCCCGCCAGCAGATCGCTGGTGTCGAGCAGGGCGCTGGTCTGCGTGATGCTCAATCCGCTGGCGGCGACGAACTCGTTGCCGTTGTTCGGGTCCTGGTCCCGGTCGAAGATGATGTCGACCGAGGCGAAGTTGGTCGTCGCGGTGACGCGCCACGTGACCTCGACGGGCGTTCCGCCGGTCAGCGCGATGTTGTTATTCGGCGAGACCACGTCGACCAGCGGCGTGGAGCCCAGTCGCGCGGCGGCGCCGCCGACGCCGGCAATGAACTCCTCCGAGGTCAGGCCGCAGCCCGAGACGAGGCCGCCGATCGCGGCGATCACACATCCGCCGAAGAGCATCCTGTTTTTCATCGTGTTGTCCTGCTTCGCCTTCAAGACCGACTGCGGCCGTTTCCGCCGGCGTCCCTTTTGACTCGATGCACGCCTACAGGCCGGATCGCTGGATGTAGGCCACAATGCCGTAGCCCGAGAGGTTGCCTGACGCCTGCTGGATCGCGAACGTGACGCGGTCGCCACAGTCGTAGTTGGCCCCGTCGCGCAACAGCACGCCGAAGGCCTCGACCTCGACGATCGGGTCGTTCGGGCTGCCGGAGCCGAGCCGCACGACGGCGCCGGTCGAGGTGAGGTTGCTGACGTCGCCCATGGTCAGCGCCTCGACGGGGCAGATGACGGCCTCCGCCTGTTTGGCGCCGGGCGCCAGCACGATGATGCGCTGGTTCACGGCCCCATCGCCGTCACGCCAGCTCACCAGGCACTCGACGGTGCGCGACGTGCGGTTCTCGGCCACGACCAGAAGCGCGGGCGCCTCGCCCGGGATCGGCGTCACGTTGCCGCCCGTCAGGCTCAGCGCATCGAGAAACTCCTGAGTGAAGAAGCTCGTGCCGCTCAGCGCGCATCCGCCGCCCGCCATCACCATACCGATCAGCGCGGCGCCCGCAGCCAGACCGCCGCCCAACTTAGCCCGCATGCGTCACTCCCAAAGCCGGCCGCGTCAGCGTCCCGGCAGAACTCGAACCTGAATACGGTAGTCCTCGGCCGCCGCGCCCGGGCCGATCTGAATGAGCCGGATCTCCACCACGTCGCCGCACCGGAAACCGCCGGACGTCAACGGCACGCCCGGCCCCTCCACTTCGATCCCGTCGGCGGTCATCACGAACGCCGCCACGCCGCCGTCGGGCGGCCCCGCGCTGATGAGCGTGACGGGGCAGTCGAAGACGCGGCTGACGGTGGAGTTGGCGGCAACCGTTGCGCTGATGGTTTCGAACGTCGCGAGGTTTGAATCGAAGGATACCCCACCGCCCATGATCGCGGGAAAGTCGCTGTCGTTGTGAAACGCGACGACTACAACTCCGGGATCGGGCGCGATGAAGCTGGGCAGCGTGTCAGGATTGAACACGTCCGTGAGAATCGCACACCCGGAGAGCACGCCGAAGCTCCCGATCACCAGAAGGTAGCCGCCGCGCCGCATGTTCACTCCTTCAACGAACCCAACGCCAGGTGAAAGGCCGATCCGTCAACCGGAACTCGCCGAAACGTCGCCGGGAAACGCCGCCCGCAGCGATCGAACGCGTTCTGCAAACATTCTTCGACCTTCTGCCAAGGTCCAGAGTGTCCGAATGCCCGCGACCTCGCCGCCGGGCCCCATAACGACAGCACCCGCCGGCGTTTGCGCCCGTCTTACGCTCCCGCATACCGGATGATGCTGTGTATCTCGTGGCCCCCGAGCCGCGCCCGCCCGCCGAGCTCCCCGAGCTCGATCAGGACCACGATGCCGGTGACGGTCCCTTCGAGCGCCTGAACCAGGCCGCAGCACGCCGCCAGCGTCCCGCCCGTCGCCAGCAGGTCATCCACGATCAGGACGCGCTGCCCCGGGCGAATGGCGTCGGCGTGGATTTCCAGCGAATCGGTGCCGTACTCGAGGCCATACTCCAGCCGGTGCGTCCTGCACGGCAGCTTGCCGGGCTTGCGCACGGGCACAAAACCAACCGAAAGCGCTTTGGCCACCGCGATGCCGAAGATGAACCCGCGCGACTCGGCCCCCACGACGACATCCACGCCACGCCCGCGATAGGGCTGCGCCATCAGCTCTACGGCCAGCGCCAGACCCGCCGGATCACCCAGCAACGGAGTGATGTCCTTGAACATGATGCCCGGCTTGGGGAAGTCGGGCACATCGCGGATGAGGTCGCGGAGCGAGGCCGCCCCGGCCAGCGTCAGGGCCGACGAGTTCGCGTCCATCGATTCCCGACCCTTGCGAACCATCACCGGCATGTCCCGCCCCATCGCCCAGCGCGATCGCACCAAGCCGCGCGCCAACCCGGCGTCCCGGCGCTCAAATCGTGTGGTCTGCACCGCGCCGAATCCTAGTGTGACGGCCGGAGGGCCGCAACAATCGCGCGGGCACTTTTTAGCGGGCGGCGGGGCACTCACCAAGAAACACGCCCGGCGACAGCGAGCCCTCGATGGTCCGCCGTCGCCGGGCGCTTGCCGCGATCCGTAGGGGACTGTTCCTAGCGGCAGTTGGTCCCGAAGTGCGAGAGCAGGGCGCCCAGATCGGTCTGGCCCACGCAGCCGTCGCCATCGAGGTCGGCTGCCGCGTTGTATGCCGGGTCACCATCGCAGGTGCCAAACGCGGCGAGCAGCACGCCCAGGTCTGACTGGCCCACGACGCCGTCGCCGTCGATATCGCCCGGGCAGGGCGGGGCGGTCACGATCGCGATGTTGTCAGCGCCGACGTTCCACTGCTGGAAAATGGCAAACCAGGCGGGATGAATCCACCAGAACTCGACGCGATCGACGCTCTGGATGACGTCCGTCCACCCCACGCCGGGACGGAAGGACTCCATGTCGCCGAAGTGGCCGCCGCTCCAGCCCGGAGGGAGCGCATCAGCCTGGCTGGGAACGTCGAATTCGAAATGGACCCAGCCCTCACCGGGCACGGGGATTCCCGAGTAGTCGACGTAGTAGACGTAGTCGTCGTCGGCGGGATCGGCGGTTCCCTTGGTGTCGGCCAGCAGCAGCGTGAAAGGCAGGCCAGCCGCCGGAAACTGCGTGGAGATGGTCTGGGCGTCGATGGTGATCTTCGTCACGCCCATTGCCCGGTAGTCGCCGCTGAATGGGGTCGCGAGGTTGGTGTGGTCGAGGATCGGGGCAAAGGTGTCGTAGACGGGCTGGTTCAGCCAGGCGCCGGGGTTGCCGCCGACGGGTTGAATGACGTCGGCTCCCTGGATGAAGCGCCAACCGGTCGGGTTTCCAGTTTCGAACGTGTCAACGTGCGTCGCCGCGAGGGCGGCGGCCGAGGCGGCCAGAAGGGTTGAGCAAGCCAGCAGACGAGCCATTACGAGTTCTCCCTGTTTCGGCGTTTTCCGTCGCGTGCCATCGGGCGCGCGCGGGTCAGCGCCAACCTCATGATGCCCATGCCGCAGCCCATGGTAACGGCCATGCAACCAGTGTCAAGGATGTTTCCTGGAAACTTCCGAGAATTTTGAGCGTCCAACTTCCTGATCGTGTCGCATTCCGGTATCATCACCTGCGCACATGACTGCAAGCCTCCTCCATAGAGACGTCAACGCAGCAGCCCAGGCGGCTGAGCCCTCACTCGAAGCTCGCCTGGCCGCCGCCGGCGCGCGGCTCGGGAGCGCTATCGGCGCCGCGGTCGACGGCCTTCCCGGACGCCCACGCGGGCCGGCGGAGCTCGCCCGGCAGCTCGGCATCGACAAGGTGCTCGCCAGCCGCACCCTCCGCGCCGTCGCCCACCGCGACCCATTCGCGGTCCTCTACGCCGCCCCCGGACCAGATCCGCTTCGCCGGCTCGTGCGCATGCTCGAGAAACACGGCGTGGAACCCGCCGTCGTTGGCGAGGCCCTGGCGGCGGTGGACGAGCTGGAGCGCGTCACGCGCGACGAAGCCGGTGATCGCAGCGCGCTCGAAGCACTGCTCAGCGCCTGGCTTCCCGAAGCCCGTGCCGAGTTCGAGCTCCGCCGCAAGCAGGCCGCCTTCCGCGCCATCAGCGAGCTGCGGGGCGTTTCGGTCGACACCGACCTGGCGACGGTGCTGCTGCACCCGTCGTCCGACGGCGATCACAACGACGTCGTGTGGCTTTTCGGCAAGCTCGGGCTGCGGCGGTTGCGCGCCGGCAGCTCGGTGAAGTTCGCGACGCGGCGACTCACGTCGTCCGAACCGCCCCGCCGGCCGCAGACGATCGGCGGCGCGTCGGTCTCGGGCTTCGACGGGCTGCGGTTGAGCGAGTTCTGCTCCACGCCGCCTCCGCCGCTCGATGTTCAGCAGGCGGGGGAGGTGGTGCACTACACGCTGGGCGACATCGGCGTGGGGCCGAAGTCGGCCGTCGATCTGGTGTTCGCGGAGGTGAACCGGGCGGAGCTCCCGCGGTGGTTACCGAGCGATCCTGGGCGCAAGCGGCACGTGTTCGCCGAGGTCGCCACGCCCACGCGGCTGCTGATTTTCGACGTGCTGGTGGCGACGGGCGTTTTTCCGGGCGAGCCGGCCCTGCACATCTACGACACGGCCTTCGACGGCATCGCCAACGTCAACGACCCGGCGCGCGACATCGACCGTCTCGACACCTGCGAGTCCGTCCAGGCGCTGGGTCAGGGCATTGCCAAGTGCCGCGCCGCCGAGCTGCCGCGCTACGTCGAGCTGCTGCGCCAGGTCTGCGAACGCCTCGAATGGAACCCGGACGGCTTTCGCGGCTATCGCTGCCGGATCGAGTATCCGCTGTACGGCACGCAGGTTGTAATGGCCTTCGACCCCCCGTCCCCGAGATCCTGAGGCCCCGGCGAGCCAGCCGGCGCCGCCCCTCCTACACTCACGCAATCGGAGATGCACGGCGGGGCTCGCGTCGCTCGCCGGCCAGCGCGTTCGCGCGAAACTTTGGGGGCATTCTGATGCGTCTGACGGCCGCCTGCCTGATGCTGGTTCTTGGCGTCGCGCCGGGTTGCGCGTGGCAATCACCGGTGCCGGTCTCCCGGTCCGACCTGGCGGCCTCATACCTCGCGTTCGAGCGGGCGCTGGCCGCCAAGCCGCCGCCGGCCGAGCGCGTCGCCGGGCTGAACCAGCGCTTCGACCAGGCGACGATCGCGTTCTTCGCGGGGCAGTTCAGCCGCGCGATCGCCGAGATCGACGCGCTGACCGAGTCGCTGTCTCCGGACGCGGCAAGCCCGGGCCGGCGCGTGGGCGCCTCGCTGAAGGTGCGGCTCGATCCGCCCGTCGGGCTGGCGGGGGCGAAGGACGCTGTCCGGGCGGAGATCGCGGGGCTGTACCCGGTGCCGTTCGGGGACGCCGCCGCTCTGGAGCTCGTCGTGCGCCTGCGGCCGGAACACGGCGAGCCGCTGTCGGCCGCGCTGTCGCTGCGCGCGGCTTCGGGCGGGCTCATTCTCGAAGACGTCGTGTTGCCGGCGCCGTCGGGCGGCCTGCGGGCCGGGCGCTACGCGGTCGAGGTGCTGACGCCGGAGGGCGCGGTGCTCGACAAGGGCGCGTGGTACGTCAGCACCCGGCCGTTGTCGGCGTTGCGCCGCGAGAACGAGCAGCGGCTGAACGCGCTGCGCCTGGACGAGCCGGCGCTGGTCCAGGCCCGGACGATCTGCCTGGCGCGTAACCGCCTGCTGACCGATACGCCGTCCGATGAGCGCTCTGCCGAGTATCTCAACGACCCGCTTCGGCACGCGGACGACCTCGAGCTTGAGATCCGTGCGCTGGAAGCCGGCGCCAACCCCTATCGGAACCGCGCCGGCGAGACCTACCGCGTGGTACCGGGAGCGCGGGAGATCCCGGTGCGCGTCTTCGCGACCGGCGCGACGGTCGACGCGTCGGCGCCGCCGGCGGCGCTGGTGATCGCGTTCCACGGCGCGGGTGGCGAAGAGCGGATGTTCATGGATGCCTACGGAGCGGGACGCCTGCGCGCCCTTGCCCAGGAGCGCGGCTTCATCCTGGCCACACCGCTCACCGAGCCGTTCCTGCGCGAGACCGGCGCCTTCGACCGCCTGCTGGAATCCATCCGAAGCGACTACGCGATCGACCCGGACCGCGTCTACGTCGTCGGCCACTCGCTCGGCGCCGGCGTGGCGGCGCAGCTCGCGCGTCAACGTTCCGGCGTCCTCGCCGCCGCCGCCTGCATCGCCGGCGGCTCCGGCTGGGCGGCTGCGGCGGCCACGGCGCCCAGCCTGGTGGTGCTTGGCGAGCTCGATCCGATCGTTCCGCCGCAGCGCGTGCGGGCCGAAGTCGAGCGCGCGATCGCGGGGGGCAAGCCGCTGGAGCTGCGCGTCCGCCGGGACTATGGGCACACGCTGGTCGTCGGCGCCGTGCTGCCGGAGGTGGTCGAGTGGCTGCTGGCGCGCAAGCGGGGGGCGTGAATACTCCCATCAGGTCAGAACATCGGCCATCGCCGGGTGGCGCTGGCGCTCGACCATCGCGCGGTAGGCCGTGTCGCGCTGCATGAGCTCGGCGTGCGTGCCGGTCTCGACGATGCGGCCGTCGTCGATGACGACGATGACGTCGGCGTGCACGATGGTGCTGAGGCGGTGGGCGATGACGAACGTCGTGCGATCGGCCAGCAGCTCGGCCAGCGACGCCTGGATGAGCTGCTCGCTCTCGGAATCGAGGTTGCTCGTGGCCTCGTCCAGGATCAGGATCCGCGGATCGGCCAGCAGCGCCCGCGCGATGCTCACCCGCTGCGCCTGCCCGCCCGAGAGCCGCACCCCGCGCTCGCCCACCAGCGTCTCGTAGCCCCGGGGGAATGCGGTGATGAACTCGTGCGCGTTGGCCCGGCGGGCGGCGCTTTCGACGTCGCGCCGCGAGGCGTGCGGGCGGCCGTAGGCGATGTTCTCGGCAATGGTCCCGTCGAAAAGGAACACGTCCTGCTGCACCAGGCCCAGCAGTCCGCGATAGCTGGCCAGGCGAAGATCGCGCAGGTCGACGCCGTTCAGCCGCACGGCGCCGGCGTCCGGGTCGTAGAAGCGCGCCACGAGGTTGGTGAGCGTGGTCTTGCCCGCGCCGCTCGGCCCGACGAGGGCGACCGTGGCGCCGCCGCGGATGCTCAGGCTGATGCTGCGCAGGACCGGCCGGTCGGGCTGGTAGCCGAAGGTCACGTTATCAAACTCGAACGTGTCGACGCGCCGCGGCGCGGGCCGCGCGCCGGGGCGGTCGGGCTTGTCCAGCGGCCGGCGCAGCAGGTCGAAGACGCGCTCCATCGCCGCCAGTGAGCGCTGGAGCTCGCCGAACGTGCGGATGACCAGAGACGTCGGCATCAGCAGCATCAGCAGGTACATCTGGAACGCGACGATGCTGCCGATCGTGGTCTGCCCTTTCAGCACCAGGGCCGCACCGAGCCAGATGATGATCAGCCCCGCCAGCGGCACGACCACGCCCCACCCGGCCCACACCAGGTATTCCAGCAGCGAGGCGCGCAGCTCCTTGCGGATCACCGTATGGTGGTCCAGCGCGTAGCGCCGCTCCTCGGTCTTCTCCCGGCCGAACGCCCGGACCACGCGCACGCCCCCGAACGTCTCCACGACGCGCGCGTCGATCCGCGCCCGGTCGCGGCGGACGTTGCGGTGGATCGGGCGGATCTTCCGCACCTGGGCCATGTTCAGCCCGACGATCAGCGGCAGCAGCACCATCGCCGCAAGCGCCATCTGCCAGTTGATCCACACGACCAGCCCGAGCGTCAGGACGATCTTCGTCAGCGCCACCGCCGGCGTCACGATCCCCATCTGCACCAGCCCGCTGGTCGCGTCCACGTCCCCCGAGACACGCGACGTGATGCCCCCCGTCTTCATCCCCCACAGCTCGTGCAGCGGCAGCCGCAGCAGGTGGCTGAAAAGCCGCTGCCGCAACCGGAAGACGACCTGGGCGTTCAGCACTGCGTTGAGCCAGAAGCGCCACAGGTCCAGCGCCTGCTGAAGCAGGATCGCCCCCAGCAGCAGAACGCCGTACGTGTGCAGCAGCCGCGCGTCGCCGCTCGGGATCACCTCGTCAATGATGCGCATCGTCGCCGCCGGCAGCAGCAGCCCCAGCAGCGCCGCCGCCGTCGCGATGACGTAGATGCCGATGAGCTTGGCGCGAAACGGCCGCAGCCAGGCGAGGTACTCGCGCAGGTAGCCGCGCCGCTTGCGCCAGTCAGCGCGGCGCCGCGGCTCACCATCGGCCCCCCTTGCGTCCGGCGCTTCCGCTTCCGCCGGCCGCCCGTCGCCGGCCTCCGGCGAATCGGCGTCGCCAACGTCATCGCCGGCGTTGCGCGCCGTGGAGACGAATGCCCGGTAGCGTTGCCTGGATGAAGCCATGGCGGCGCCCATGGTAACGGACGGCCCGCGATTCCGCGTTCAGCTATCCCCGCCGGGCGAAACGCACGGCCTGCCGCAGCCAGTCGCCGGCTTCCGGCGGAGCGGCGTCAAAGCCTGAGAACTCGATCAGCCGCGCGCCGGCCTGGGCCAGGTCGCCCGTCAGGCGCACGAGCTCGGCGGATGACTGAAGCGCGGGACGGTACGCCGGCAGGCGCGCGGCGCCTGCGTTCAGCAGCGCCGCACCGGCCACGTGGCTTGCCGAGTCGAGCCGGTCTTCGTCATCGGTCGGGCGCACCTCGAGCAGCGGGCGCCACGGCTCCGACAGGTACACAAGCCCGTCCACCACGCGTGTGACGAAGTACGCTTCCATGGTTGACATCGTGCCCGCCAGCCGCGCGAGCCACGCCGTCATCTCGCCGCGGATCGCTGTACGGTAGGCCGCCAGCACGCCGTCCTCGCGCATCGCGGCCGCCGCGCTCGCCCGGTCGCCGCCGGCCAGGCGCTCGATGTGCACCTGCACGCTGCGGGCCGCCTGGTCCGCGTCGACGCCCGCCCCGGCAGCCACCTCGCGGCACGCGGCGCAGAAGCACACGGAAAGCAGCTCGTCCGTTTCCGGATTGACGCCCCAGCGGGGACGCTCGCGCTCGGCGGACTCCGCCGGCAGTCCATCGAGCATCAGCGCCGCCGGCGCGTAGTTAGCCAGGTCGTCGATCGTCGAGCGCAGCAACTGCCGCACGGCGGGCTCATTCAGGCACGCGGGGTGGCCGGGCAGCGGCTCGCCCCAGGCGGTCCGGCAAGCGAACTCCGGCTGCTGTTCGATCACGCCGCGAAGGCCGCGCAGGTCGATCTGGAAGTTGCAGCGCAGGCCGTGCTGTTCGAGGGTGTCGCGGATGCGGTCGAGCGGATGGCGCTTCCCGAGCCAGCGCGCGGGCTTCGGGCGCAGGGTGTTGGCCGCGTGCCGCTCGGTGTCGGGGGGATAGTGCCAGCCGCCCTCGGTGGAGAACAGCCGCGGAGCGCCGCCGGGAGCGTAGGAGAACTGCGTGCACGCACCGGTGACGACCGGCACGGTTACGCGGCCGAGGCCGATGGTGAGCGCAGCGCGCTCGCAAAGCGCGCGGCAGCGCTCTGCGCCGAGCCAAGGGTGGAGCAAGAAGCCGTATTCGCAGGGCATCTCGGCGGTCCGAGAGGGCGAGCGCCTCGTTCGGCCGCACACGCGCCCACGAGCGCCGCCGCCGAAGATATCGCAGAATGATCCGGGCCCCAAGCCCACGCCCCGGGCAGGACGCGTGCCACCGGGGCGCTCTGTTCGCCGGTTCGTGCGGGTTCCGGAGCGGCGCCGGGCTCTCCGGCGGTCTCGCCGGCGTCGGCGCGCTGCTTGCGGGCGGGCACGGGGCGGAGGCGGGCCTTCAGCTCATCGAAGAGCCGCTCGACCGGCCGCAGGATCAGCCCGAGCTCCTCCTGCCCGAGCCGCGCGTCGCCCGCGGTCTTGTACTCGCGCTCGGCGAGGCTCTGGAGGCGCTCGCGGCGGCTGCGCAGGTACTGGGCGCGGCGTTCCAGTGCGTCGGCGAGGAACTGCCGGCAGCGCGCCGCCTGGTCCTGGTCGAGTTTGTATGTCCGGATGAAGTTCTCTACGTAGCGCGTCCATTCGTCGGACTGGTCGGGCGCCTTCAGCAGCGGGGTGATGCGGTGGCGCCAGGCGGCGTCCGGGCGCGGGACGATGATCGGCTCGGTGGAGGGCTTGCCGTACACGTCAGAGGTGCGTCGCCGCGCGTTGATGTCGATCGGGCCGCGGGCCTTGGCCCGTTCTAGCCAGGCCACGACCTGCGGGTCGTCTTCGATCAGCCCCTGGCGCTTCAGGTCGTCGTATTCCTCGCGCGAAACGAGGCGATCACCCGCCCAGACCATCTGTCGCGCCTTGCCGTCGCCCTGTACGTTGACGATGGAACCAACGAGGAACCCGATGTGCCCTGGGGTGAGCGGATCGGGGATTTCAGGCGAGTTGACGTTGCGGTACGAGATCTCTGTGAGCCCAAGCACGCGGTCGTCGCAGTCCATGTGGCGGACCTTGACCGGCAGGGCGACGGAGTCGAACCGCTGGTACACGAACTCGGTTGCGGAGTGCCGCCGGCCGTGGTGCCAGTCCTCGACGCGCGTCAACCGGCCGGGGTGTTCGGGGTGGAAGTGCCACACGACGCGGCGGCCGCGCTCGGGGCAGTGGGCTTCGACGCATGGAGCACCGTCGACGTTGGTCTCGCGCAGTTCGATTTCGCGACAGTCGAGCAGGCGATCGAGGTGTTCGATGCACCCCGCCGGCGAGTAGGTCTGGCACAGCGACATGGGCACAAAGGCGATCGAGCGAATGTCCAGGAGACCGATGCGTGCCTTGTCGACGTCCCGGACAGTCAGATCCCCGGTCGTGCTTCGCTGGTATCGCGACCACTCTCCACTGGCGGACACCAGCCGGGCTCCCTCCAGTCCGTAGAGTGGAGTCCCGTCCTCCAGTACCCCGGTGATGCCGGACGCGGTTCCGTAGCCGAATCGAGCGACTTCGTTACTCCGATTGACGATGCATCGGTCGCGGCTCGGCTCCTCCCCCGCGACCAAGTGCGTGATCTCACAATCGAAGGCAACGTCCATTTGCTGCTGGGCCCAGAGCAGCAACAACGGCGGGACTGTTCCTGGCGTTGTCGAGGATGTTGCCGCTTCCTGCCGCATCGGATTTCCGGGCGCGACGACGATCATGACGATCGAAAGTGCGACGGCTCGCGGAGCATTGGGAACCAATCCCGTTCGCATGTCCGGCCCCGATGACGCCAGAGAGAGTGCGGGGCGCATCAGTGTCCACTCTTCCACCCCCGCTCCATATGTCATAGCACGTTCCTTTGATGAACAGGTTGGGATGCATCTGATAAGAGAAACGCTTATCAGTATCGACCGACCCGGAGAATGAGCAGCCAGGCACCGTGATGCAACTCTCTCCGTCAGCACCCTGAGGACTCGTGCGACACTTCCATCGCCATGCGCACGGCTTGGGATCGGACCAGATCGCAGGCGACGGCGTCGGGAGGGAGGTGTGGGAGACCGGGGCGCTGTGGCGTCCATGCCATCCCTGTCCGCAGCAGTTATGAGCGTAACCACAGTGAAAACCTGTCGAATCGCACACGCAGGTTGCGGTCAGGCCAAACCCAGAGCACTCGGCCGGCTCGTTCGGCTCACCGCAGCCCCCCGTCCAGGCCCCCGGGCCATCCGCATTCGCCGCCTGCGCCACGCAACCCACGGCGGCCAGCACGCACAATTGACGAATCGCTGTTGACACATGATTCTCCTTGGAGCAACCAGCCTCGGGACGCTACCCCCTCCCAAATGAAAGTCAAGCAGAATACCGGCAAGCCACGGCGTGCTTTTTCGTCCGCCTTTGGGACGGCATCGCGACGCAGGGCGACGCAAGAAAGGCGGGTGTGGCCACCGTCGTCCGCCCCATGCCGCCCGTTTCCTTCCGCGGCGGGGGCCGGTATAGTCGTACGATCAGGCGCGGGGCGGAGTCACGTAGATGGCGGACATGCCGGCAGTATCGCAGCTCAAGGGTCGGCCGCTGGGCCGCATTCTGATCAAGATGAACAAGGTGACTCGGGCGCAGGTGTCCGAGGCGCTGGAGCTTCAAAAGAAGAAGCGTGGGCCGCTCGGACAGTTGCTGGTCGAGCTGGGCTACGTCAAGGCCGAAGACGTCAACCGGGCGCTGGCGGCCCAGGTGGGAATGGAGTCGATCCGCCTGGGCGACATCGACATCGAGAAGAGCGTCATCGACCTGATCCCGGCCCAGATGGCCCACACCTACCGAATCGTCCCGACCGAATACGACCGCGAGACCCACACGCTCGGCGTGGCCCTGGCCTCGCCCGACAACTTCCAGGCCACCGACGACCTCAAGACGCTGATGGGCTTCAACGTCGTGGCCCGCGTCACCACGCCCGACGACATGCAGGCCGCGCTCAACCGCTATTACCCCGAGGAGCAGGCCGAGACCATCGGCGAACTCATCTCCGAGATGAGCACCGACGAAGCGCTCTCGAAGCACGCCGACCGCGGCGAGAGCATCGACCTGGCCGAGCTCCAGGAGATGGCCGAGTCGAACACGGTCAAGAAGCTCGTGAACCTGGTGCTGCTCCAGGCGATCAAGGACAAGGCCTCCGACGTGCATTTCGAGCCGTTCGAGGACGAGTTCAAGATGCGTTACCGCATCGACGGCGTGCTCTTCGAGATGGTCCCCCCGCCCAAGTTCGTGGCCATGGCCGTCGCCAGCCGCGTCAAGGTCATGGCGGGGCTCGACATCGCGGAGCGGCGGCTGCCGCAGGACGGGCGCATCGAGCTGCTGGTGGAGAAGCGGCCGGTGGACCTGCGCGTCAGCGTGCTGCCGACGATGTTCGGCGAGAGCGTGGTGCTGCGCGTGCTGGACCGGGCGCAGGTGAACCTCGACCTGGAGCAGGTGGGGTTCCGCGAGGAGGAGCTGGGGGTCTTCCGGCAGCTCATCGACAAGCCGCACGGCATCGTGATCGTGACCGGGCCGACGGGCTCGGGCAAGACGACGACGCTCTACTCGGCCCTGCGCGAGCTGAACTCGCCGGAGATCAAGATCCTGACGGCGGAGGACCCGGTCGAGTACGACATCGACGGGATGATCCAGTGCCAGATCAAGTCGGAGATCGGGCTGACGTTCGCGCGGCTGCTGCGCAGCTTCCTGCGCCAGGACCCGGACGTGATCCTGGTGGGCGAGATCCGCGACCTGGAGACGGCGCAGATCGCGGTGCAGGCGTCGCTGACGGGCCACCTGGTGTTCAGCACGCTGCACACGAACGACGCGCCGAGCTCGATCGCCCGCCTGCTCGACCTGGGCATGGAGGCGTTCCTGATTACCGCCACGCTCGAAGGCATCCTGGCGCAGCGCCTCGTGCGGCGCATCTGCACCAACTGCAAGGAAGAATACAAGCCCACCGAGCAGCAGCTCATGGAGCTGGGCCTGCTGCCCGAGGACGTCGCCGGCCGCGTCTTCTACTACGGCGCCGGCTGCGACTACTGCAACAACACGGGCTATCGCGGGCGGCTGGGCATCTTCGAGCTGATGGTCATGGACGATGAGCTCCGCGAGCTGATCATGAACCAGGGCTCGACCGCCGTCCTGCGAAACGCCTCGCGCAAGCGCGGCATGCGGACGCTGCGCGAGTCGGGGCTGCTGGCAATCTACGACGGCGTGACGACGATCGAAGAGGTCGTGCGCGAGACGCTGGCGGAGGAGATGGGCTGACGGGGCGTCGCTCTGGCGCGGCCCCGGCCGGGCCGGCGCGCGTCGATGGCCCCGAGGCGCAGCAAGGGGGAAGGACTCCGGCCCGCGCCGCGGCGCGGGCGGCTCACAACCAGGAGGCTGAAATGGCCGAGCACGACGGCGAGTTCGCCACCACGATCGGACAGGACGCCAGCTTCAGCGGCAAGCTGCAATTCGAGAAGGGAGCGCGGCTGCTGGGCGCCTTCGAGGGCGAGATCAGCACCAAGGGCCAGCTCGTGATCGCCGGCAGCGGCCGGCTCTCGGGCGAGGCCAGCGCCGGGAACATCCGCGTCGAGGGCCAGGTCAACGGCAACCTCAGCGCCAGCGGAAAAATCCAGTTGACCGAGTCGGCCCGGCTCGAGGGCGACATCGCCGCCTCCAAGCTCGAAGTCGCCGAGGGCGCCGTGCTCGTCGGGCGCTGCGCGATCGGCGCCAAGCCCGATGAGCGCGCCGCCGCCGGCGTCGTCAAGACCGCCTCGGCCAGCGTGGACAAGGTCAAGCCGATGCGCAGCGAAGCGCCCGCGCCGACCGCGGGCGGCGTCGCGCCGACGGCCATCGGCCGCTGAGGGCCGGCGGCCGCGCACGTCCATGGCAAAGTCGACGGGTCACGTCCCTGCCCCCAGGTCGCCGACGCGGCCGGTGGCATGCACCTGGTGCGGTCGCGAGGTGCAGGCCGCGCCGTCCGCCAAGTCGATGGTCTGTCCGCATTGCAACAAGCGGCTGGTCGTCGAGGACATCCACACGACCGTCTACCACGCGGTCCGACACCTCGCGACCTGCGGCGACGTCGTCGTGGAGAAGCCCGGGCACCTGGTGGCGACGGTGCAGGCCGCGAACCTGACGGTCGCCGGCAAGCTGACGGGAAACGCCAGCGCCCGGGGGCGCGTGATCATCCGCAGCACCGCGCAGGTCCGCGGCGACATCCGCGCGCCGCGGCTGCGCGTCGAGAGCGGCGCGACCCTCGTCGGAAACCTGAGGATCGGCGCGGCCGACGCGCCCGGCAGCGATACGCCGCCCGGGCTCGCGGCCGACGCGACGAACGAGGAGTGATCGCATGCCGAACGCAGCCGTTGTCGGCGCGGGCACCATGGGCGCGGGCATCGCCCAGACCGCAGCGCAATCCGGCTGGGACGTGGTGCTGCTCGACGTCTCCACCGACGTGACGCAGAAGGCCGTCGAGCGCATCCTCGCGGCGCTCGACCGCCTGGCCGAGAAAGGCAAGCTGTCGCCAGCCCAGCGCCAGGCCGCCGGGCGGCGTCTGCGCGTGGCGTCGGGCCCCGCCGATCTGCGCGATTGCGAGCTGGTGATCGAGGCGGTGGTCGAGGACCTGCGAATCAAGGCCGACACGCTCGCGCCGATCGCCGCCGCCGGGCCGCGCGCCATCCTCGCCAGCAACACCTCGTCGCTGTCGATCACGCGCATCGCGCGCGAAGTGCAGGCGCGGCTCGGCGGCTCGGGCGACATCCCTCGCCGGACGGTCGGCATGCACTTTTTCAACCCCGTGCCGCTGCTGCCGCTGGTGGAGGTGATCTCGGGCGCGGAAAGCGACCCGGCGGTCGTGCAGCGCGTGCAGCAGGTGGCGCAGGAATGGGGCAAGACCCCGGTGCGCGCCCGGGACGTCCCGGGGTTCATCGTGAACCGGGTGGCGCGCGGGTTCTACCTCGAGTCCCTGCGGATGCTGGACGAGGGCGTGGCCGGGTTGGACGAGATCGACCGGACGGTGCGCGGGCTGCTGGGCTTCCGCATGGGGCCATTCGAGCTGATGGACATGATCGGCATCGACGTGAACTTCGCGGTCTCGTGCTCGGTCTGGGAGCAGCTCGGCCGGCCGGCGCGCCTGACGCCGCACGCGCTCCAGCAGCAGCTCGTCGAGCAGGGCCGGCTGGGACGCAAGACCAGGCGCGGCTTCTACTCGTACGAAAGCGAGCCGCCGCTGCCCGCGCTCACAACGCCGCGGCGCTCGTTCGAGCTGCCGCCGAAGCTGTACGAGGCGGTGCGGCGCTTCAGCGAGGCGGCGTTGGCGGAGCCGGGGTCGATCACGGAGCAGTACCTGGTGTCGCGGGTGCTGGTGACGGTCATGAACGAGGCGGCCCGGCTGCTGGATGAGGGAGTGGCCGACGGCGCGGACATCGACACGGCGATGAAGCTGGGGACAAACTACCCGCGCGGCCCGATCGAATGGGCCGAACGGATCGGGAGGCATACCTGCGCGGCGCTGCTTCGGGCGATGAACGAGCGGTCGGGCGACGGGCGCTTCGAGCCGGCGGAGTGGCTGGTGCGGTAGCGTTCAGGCGACAGCAGGTCCAGGAGCGATTCCGGGCCGGATTCTCCTTGTCTCTCTTTGCGCCGCGGGATACCTTACACGTATTCCCGCCGACGGCGGAGGTGTCGGCGCGGCTGGGCACCGCCGGGGCCCGAAGATCGCAATCCCGGCGTCCTGGAAACTGGGAGTAGCCATCATGAGAAGCGTTCTATTTTGTGGCGTCTGCGTGGCGTTGTTGGCGGCGACGGCCAGCGCACAGGAGATCGAGGTCATCTTTACCAAGATCGCCGGCCACCCGACGGCGCTGGTTCCCGGGGCGCTGGACCAGAACGGGAACCCCATCATCACCGAGTTCCGGGCCATGGAAGACCTCGTCGGCTCGCAGGATGGCTCGCGTTGGGTCTTGAAGGGCCGTACTCAGAACACGCCCGATCTCGAGACCATCATGCTGCTGGGCTCGGGCAAGAACGGCACCATGTTCGCCCAGGAGGGTCAGCCCATCCCGGGCGGCGAGCCCAACGAGGTCTTCGACTTCTTCGGCTCCGGCGTGGGCCGCTTCGATGACGCGGGCCGCTTCGCATACTCGGCCCGGGCGAAGGGCGGTGCGGCGTCGATTTTCCAGAAGGTCATCTTCTGGGACGGCGTGAACTCGACGGTCGTTTTCCACATGGGCGACCCGATCAGCGGGCTGGTCGATCTGCCGCCGAACCCGAGCGGCGACGAGACTTTCGGCAACTCGGTCGGATCGATCCACCTGCTGAACAACGGGTCGATCGGCTCGCAGGACAGCACGATCCAGAACATTCACACGAGCCGCCGGCCGGCGATCATGTACGACGGCCAGGCGTTTCACCAGACGGGTGTGACGACGATCACAGGGATGGATTCGCTGCCCAAGACCTGGGCGACCATCCTGGCGAACACGTTCTACACCACACCCGACGGCACGCGCTGGACGGCCCAGGGCCGCATCGTCGCCGACGCCGCCGTCGATACGGTCGTGGTCATCGACGGGGCGATCGTCTTGCAGGAGGGCTCGGAGATCGACGGCAGCGGCATGTTCTTCACCGACGCCTTCCGCACGAACCTGCTGTCCAACGGCGACTGGTACACGCGCGGCAGCTCGCCCCAGGGCCACTGGGCCGTGCGCAACGGCACCCTGATGGCCCGCACGGGCGCGCCGATCTTCACCGGCAGCGAGGAGAACTGGGGCGCCACCATCGCCGGCTTCACCGGCAACAAGTATGGCGACTACGTCGTCCTCGGCACGACGAACAACCCCGATCCGGCGATCGACCACGTGATCGTCTACAACGGCGCGCAGGTCGTGGTCCGCGAAGGCGACCCCGTCGACCTCGACGGCAACGGCGTGTTCGACGACGATGTGTTCATCGGCCGCGGCAACAACACGCTGTCCGCGTTCGACGCCGACGACCTGTTCCTGACGGACAACGGCGTGCTGTACTTCATCGCCAACCTGCGCAACTCCGCCGGCCAGGACCTGAACTCCAACCCGGTCTTCGGCACGCCGCAGGCCCTGCTGCGCAAGATTGTCGGCACGGTCTGCACCGCCGACCTGGACGATGACAACGACGTCGACCAGGGCGATCTGGGCATCCTGCTGGCGAACTTCGGCTGCACCGGCCTGCCGGGCGATTGCCCGGGCGACGTGGACGGCGACGGCGACGTCGACCAGAGCGACCTCGGGGCGCTGCTGAGCCAGTTCGGCTGCCCGCACGAGTAATCCGGGTGCGGGTGTCGCGCGAGCGAGACGCTTGAACGTTCTTTGGGACCGCGACGGCGCCTGGGGCGCCGCCGCGGTCTGTTCGTATCGTGGAATCCCGGACCGCGCTGCGCCCATCCGGACTCACAGCAGTTCACGCGTGGCCGACTCGGGCTGTCGCGGATCGAACTCGATCAGCGCCAGCTCCGGTCCATCGTGCGCCGCCGTGAGGCAGTGCGTGCGGCCAATGCGCACGCGCCACGCGCCCGTCAGCCGCGGGGCTTCGTGCACGTGGCCGTGCAGGGTCAGCAGCGGCTGGAGCGACTCGATCGCGCGGCGGATGGCGAGGCTGCCGACGTGCGTATCGAGCGGGACGTGGTCGATCACGCGGCCGTCGAGCGCGGCGCGGTCGAGCACGGTGTTGTATGGGGGCGCGTGAAACAGCGCGATCAGGCGCTCCGTGGGCACGCCGGCAAGCAGCCGCTCCAGGTCGCGCTCGATCGTGCCGTAGCGCATGTCGTCGGTCTGCGCCGGGACGCTGCGGCGACCCTCCTCGGGCGAGACGCACCCGGGATCGACGAAACGCGAGACGTCGTAACGCTCCCAGTCCTTGAGCAGGAAGGGCGAGGGCGGGATGCACGCGTAGCCCGCGACCGTGTAGCCCTCCCAGCTCACCGAGCGCAGGTGCACGTACTCCCACAGGCCGCGGGCCGCGACGTCGAGCATCGCGGCCTCCTGCGAACGGTGGTCGTCGTTACCGGGTATCACGAACACGCGCGGATACGCCGCGCCGAGCTCGGCCCGCAGCCGCGACAAGTGCCGCAGCAGGAATCCGTCAAAAAAATCGGCCGTGTTCCACGCCAGCGTCGCCGGGCCGCCGAGCCCGGGCGGCAGGAGGTCGCCACCGAGGAACACGGCCGCCGGCCGGCGCCGGCGAATGGCGCCAAGAAGGCTGGCGTAGCGGTCGGAGTCGCCGTGGAGGTCGGATGCGAACAGACAGTTGGGCATGTGTGCTCAACAGCGGTACGGACCGCCTCCTATCTTAGCAAGGCTACACATTCACACGGGAGGCGGCCTGCGGCTGCCAAGCAGCTCGAACAGGCGACCGGCCACCTCACACGGCTCAATCCCCCACGATGCGCCGCCGCCGGACGCGTCGCCTTGCACCACGCGCACCCGCGCCCCCAGCGGACGCCACACCGCCGCGCGCGTCGGACCGAACAGGGCCAGCGTCGGCATGCCGAGCAGCGCGGCCAGGTGCGTCGGACCCGCGTCGTTGCCGAGGAAGGCGTCGGCGGCGGACAGGCAGGCGACGAGGGTCGCGCTGTCCGGGCTCTCGATCAGCGGCAGTCCGCACCCCTTTACGCCCGAAAGCAGCCCGCCTTCGATTTCGTCGGGGCCGATCAGGACGCCGCACGCCGCCCCACGCGCTCGCAGCACGGCCGCAACATGCAGGAACCCGTCCAGTGGCCAGCGTTTTCTGGCTCCGCCGCTGCCGATGTGCAGCAGCACAACCGGGGCCGGGTCTTCGGCGGTCGACAGGACGCCGGCAGCGGCGAGCATCCGCCGGCCCCGGGACCGCGCGGCCGGCGACGGCCTCACTTCGGCGGCGGATGTCGGCGGCGGGGCTTCGCAGCGCCCGCCCTCCAGCCGTTCCAGCCAGATTTCGGTGATGTGGCGCTCGGCGGCGGCGTTCTCCGACGGCGGTCGTGGATCGAGGCAGCGCAGCCGCGCCGGCCGCAGCCGGGCCAGGCGCTGCTGCACCGGATGTTCGCGCGGGCCCAGGGTGCTGAGCACGCAGCGCCCGCCAACCAGCTCGGCCAGGACCGGCGGCGGGGAGCGATCGTCATCGACGTACAGCCAGTGCACGCCGGCGGCCTCGGTGGAGACGTGGCGGACGGCCGGCGCGGCGTCGTCGAGGCCGCGCAGGCTTGTGCGGGAGGCGACCAGGACGGCGGCGCCGTCCCGCGGACGTGCCAGGCGCATCGCGAGCTGGAGCGTGAGGACGAGGTCGCCCAGCGCGCCGCCGTGCAGGATCAGCCACTCATCGCTCATGACGGGCATCGCATCACGGTGGCGCCTGGCGGCCGTCAGGCGTGGATGGCGCGGCCCTCGACGGCGAGCGCGGCTTCCTTCAGCGCTTCGGCGAGCGTGGGGTGCGCGTGGCTGCTGCGGGCGAGGTCCTCGGCGCTGGCGGCGAACTCGATCGCGACCGCGGCCTCGGCGATCAGGTCGCCGGCGCGCGGGCCGATGATGTGCACGCCGAGCAGGCGGTCCGTCCGGGCGTCGGCCAGCACCTTGACCCTGCCCTCGACTTCGCCCAGCGCCCGCGCCCGGCCGTTTCCGCGGAAGTGGAACACGCCGCGGCGATAGTCGGCGCCGGCCTGCTTGAGCTCGTCTTCCGTCCTGCCGACGGAGGCGATCTCGGGGTGGGTGTAGACGACGCCGGGAATGGCGTCGTAGTTCACGTGGCCGTGGCCGGTGACGATGTGCTCGACGCAGGCGACGCCCTCGTCCTCCGCCTTGTGCGCCAGCATCGGGCCGCGGATGACGTCGCCGATGGCGTAGACGTTCTCGGCGGCGGTCTCGAAGCGGTCGTTGACCGGAATGCGGCCGCGCGCGTCCGGCTCGATGCCGACGGTCTCAAGGCCGAGGTTGTCGGTGTTGGGGGCGCGGCCGATCGCGAGCAGCACGCGGTCGCACTCGACCGGGTCGGCGCCGTCGCACTCGACGATGCAGCGGCCCTTGCTGACCCGGGCGCGCGTCACCTTGGCGCTCAGGTGGAATTCGAGGCCCTGCTTGCGCAGCAGCTTCAGCGCGTCGAGTGCCAGCTCCGAGTCCATCCCCGGGAGGATGCGGTCGAGATACTCCAGCACCGTCACGCGCGAGCCCAGGCGCTGCCAGACCGAGCCCAGCTCCAGCCCGATGTAGCCCGCGCCGATCACGACCAGGTGCTCGGGCGGCTCCGCGTACGACAGCGCCTCGGTGCTCGTGCCGATGCGCTCGCCGTCGATCTCCACGCCGGGCAGCGTCGCCGGCTTGCTGCCGGTGGCGATGATGATGCGCTCAGCCATGACCGCGATCGGGGCGCCGCCCTGCGGCCCGGCGGGAGTCACGACCAGGCGGTTGCGCCCGTCGAGGCGCGCGTGGCCCTCGTAGCGCGCGACGTTGTTCTTCTTGAAGAGCCCCGCGACGCCGCCCGTCAGCCCGGCTACGACCGCGTCTTTTCGCTTCAGCATCGCCGGCAGATCGAGCTTCACGCTCTCGATGCGCACGCCATGTTCGGCCAGGCCGTCGCGCGCGGCGACGAATCGTTCGCTGGATTCGAGCAGGGCCTTGCTGGGGATGCAGCCGACGCGCAGGCACGTGCCGCCCAGCGCCGGCTCGCGCTCCACGCAGGCGACCCTCAGCCCGAGCTGCGCCGCCCGGATCGCCGCGACGTAGCCGCCCGGACCCGCGCCGATCACGACGAGATCATATGCGTGCATGCGGTGCTCGCTTCCTGGTCGAGCCCGGTATTAGAGCAGGCCGGCGCGGCGCCCGCCAGCACGCCGGCGCGGGTGGACCGCCTCCCGGGCCGGTTAAGCCGCCACGGCCCGGCGTCGGGATACAGACAACGGCCGGCGCCCGCGAGTCGGGCGCCGGCCGTTGCAGCGGATCTGGACGTTGCGTGGGCCGCGGCGGATCAGCCGCCTTTCGCGGCCTTCTCGTATTGCTCGAGCGCCTCCTTGAGCTGCGGCAGCATCCCCTCGTCCTTGCACATCTCGACGGCCTTGCGCTGGTATTCGAGGGCTTCCTTGACCTTGCCGTTGTCGAACAGGGCCCGGGCGTAGGTGTCGACGATCGCGGCGTCCTTGCCCTCGCACGCGTCGTAGGCGGCCTTCGCCATGCGCAGCGCCAGCTCCAGGTCGCGGTATTTGATGTTCGGCGCGGTCAGCATTCCCCACGAGAGCTCGTTCATCAGGCTGGCGTTCTTGCCCCCGATCGCCAGCAGCTCCTCGCCGACCTTGCGCGCCTCGGCCTTGTCCACCTCTTCCGCCGTCACCAGCTCGTAGTACTTCATCGAGAGCTGCTGGGCGCGCTGGCGGTCCTCGGCGGCGGCGCGCAGCTTGTCATAGGCGGCCTTGTCCCCCGAGACGAGGACTTCGAGGGCCTTCTCGAACTCGGGCGAGGCGGGGTGATCCTGCCAGGCGATCTTCCCGGCGCGATCGACGATGAACGCGTGCGGAATCCCGCGGACCTCGAACGCCTCCATGTAGCCCTTGTGAGTGCCGCCGTCCTTGTCGATGGCGACGACGTAGTCCATCTTGTCGCCCTGCTTCTCGACGAACGGCTTGACAACGTCGGGCTTCTCGCGCGTTACACCGACGAAGACGACCTTGTCCTTGTGCTTCTTCTGAAGCTCGGTCAGGTGCGGGATGTTCCGCACGCACGGGCCGCACCACGTCGCCCAGAACTCGACGACGTACACCTTGTCCTTCGCCGTCACATCGACCGGGCCGTGCTTGACCCACTCCGAAATCTGCAACGCCGGCGCCGCGTCGCCCAGCTTGCCCTCGCCCGCGACGGCCGCCGCCGCCGCGAATAATGCAACCGCCAGCACTGACGCCAAGACGCTCTTCATGGAAACTCTCCTGTGGGTTGGTTGAGTACTGCGTTCGTTTGGATGCCTCGTCTCATGGACGGTCACACGCCAGGGATCATACCACAATCTGGCCCGGCGGATGCGGTGGGAAGGGCCGCGCCGTCCCGTCCGCTCCTGCCGCGCCAGGCCCGGGGGGCGCCGCTCGCACACCGGCCGGGAACTGGGTCGGCTGGACCGCGCGTGTTTTCGATGCCGCGACGGGGGCGTATGATATCGAACTGGGCGCGCGGGCTCCGGCTCCCGCATGGAAGGGATTATGAAATCTGGGTTTATCGTCGTTTCGCTGCTGCTGGTGGTCAGCGTCCTGATGGCCTTCGGCCTGCGCGGACGGTACAAGAAAGAACTGCTCGAAACCCAGGACCTGACCATCGGTCTGCTTTACTTTCTCGAAGAGCACGGCGGGCGCTTTCCGGCCAGCGAGCAGGAATTCCTGGCCAGTCCGTTCGTCGAGCACGAAGCGGGCGGCGTCTTTCGCATCCGCGGCCGGGCCGACTCGCGCTATCGCCGGAACACCCACGGCTACCCGATCCGCGATATCGAGCGCTTCGCGATCGCGTGGGGAGCCGACCTGCGGGATCTGCGCGAGGATCACTACGGCAACGTGCTCGACGCGGCCGGCCGCAAGGTCGTTCTGGTGACCTGGCCGTCCAGCCCGCCTTCGGGCAAGGAGTACTCGCGGATGCTGGTGGCGGCCAGCCGGGCGATCCGCGCCGACGCCGCCGTCAGCACGCGTCCGTCCTCGTCCTGAAGGTGCCGCTGCCGAACCGCCGCTGCTGGAAGTGTGGATCAGGCTGGTAGGCCTGGTCGCTCGTACGGATGCCGCACGATCGAGAAGCGCAGGCCGTGAATCGCGGTCGTCACGCACCCGCCGGCGTCCGGGCGGGCGGGTAGACGTTCTGAAGGGCCATCAGGATCGTGCGCGTCGCGGGCGACTTGTTGAGCGTGTAGAAGTGGATGCCCGGCGCGCCGCGCTGGAGCAGCTCCAGGCATTGCGCCGTTGCATGCGCCACGCCCAGCGACAGCACCGCGTGCGGGTCGTCCTCGAGCCGCCGCAGCTCCGCCAGCAGCGACGCCGGCAACGTGGCGCCGCACATCTGCGTGAAGCGCTCGACCTGTGCGACGTTGGTGATCGGCATGATCCCCGGCAGGATGGGCACGCCGATGCCCGCGCCGCGGGCCCGGGCGACGAAATCCCAGTAGCACTGGTTGTCGAAGAAAAGCTGCGTGATGAGAAACTCGCAGCCGGCCTCGACCTTGCGCTTCAGGTTCGCCAGGTCGGTCGCCGCGTCGGGCGCCTCCGGGTGCACCTCCGGGTAGCACGCGCCCGCCAGGCAGAAGCGGTGGCGCTGCCGCGCGAACGCCGCCAGCTCGCTCGCGTACCGAAACCCCTGCGGATGCGGCTCGAAGCGCTCCTGCCCTCGCGGCGGATCGCCCCGCAGCGCCAGCACGTTCTCCACCCCCGCGGCGCTGAGCGTGTCGAGCACCTCGCCGATCTCGTCGCGCGAGGCGCCCAGGCACGTCAGATGCGCCATCGCCTCGATGCCGTAGTCGCGCCGTATCTGCGTCACCAGCTCCACCGTCCGTCGCCGCGTGCCGCCCCCCGCCCCGTACGTCACCGAGACGTACGTCGGCCGCAGCTCACGCAGCGACGCCAGCGCCTCGCGCAACGGCTCGAACCCCGCCTCGTCCTTCGGCGGAAAGAACTCGAACGAGATGCACGGCCGACCGCCGTAGAGCAGTTCGCGGATTCGCATGGCGGGCATTCTACGCGGCCCGGCGGGCAGGCCAAACCACGCCGGAACACCGTACAATGAACGGCGGCGGCCGGGCGCAGCGCGACTTGCGGAAAGCGGCGCTTGCAGCGGCCAGGAGCGAATCGCCGGCTGCTCGCGGGGAGATCGGCATGCGTGCTCGAATGATCGGCCTGCGAAGCGGCATGCGCGGCGCGGGGCCTGCGCTCGTTATCGGGATCGCCTGCTGCGGGCTGGCCAGCGCCGGCGGGCAGCAGCCGCTCGCCAAGCTCCAGGCGCGGGCCGGCCAGGTCGCCGACCTGAGCTTCTCGCCCGACGGCCGGCTGCTCGCCAGCGGCCACGACGACGACCGCGTCCGCATCTGGAGCGTGAACGACAGGCGCATCGAGCGGACGATCCGCGTCCGCGTGCCCGTTCTCTCGGGCAGCCCGCGGCCGGCCGAGACGCAACAGCACATCGAGGCCGTCTCGTGGAGCCCCGGCGGCGAGTTCGTCGCCAGCGGCTTCTCGGCCGGTTTCGGCCGGGGCGTTGTGCAGCTCTGGGAGCCGGCGACGGGAAAGGAGCTGCGCACGCTGGCCGAGAACGTGCACAACGTCCGCGTCACCGCCGTCAGCCCCGACGGCCGGCTCGTCGCGGTCAACCTGCGCGACCCGGAGCACGAGGGGCAGATGATCGTGCTGTTCGATTCGCAGACGGGCGCGACGGCCGGCCGGCTTCGCGGCGAGCGCCTCGCCGTCACCGCCGCCCTCTTCCTGCCCGACGGGCGGCGACTGGTGAGCGCCGGCGGCACGAAGGCGCAGGTCTGGGACCTCGAAAACCACGCGCTGCTCTGCACCTTCGACAAACACAAGTCAGCGATCAATTGCCTCGCGGTCGCCCCCGACGGGGCGCTGGTCGCCACCGGCGACGCCCGCGACGTGCTGCACCTCTGGAACCCGGAGGGCGCCGCGGGAGTCCACGAGATCGAGATGAAGTACGACCTCAGCCGCCCGCCGCGCGGCAGCCGCGAGCGGATGCGCGGCGCGGGGGCCGACGACGCAAAGCGGCCCGGCGGGGTCACGGCCCTGGTCTTCAGCCGCAGCGGGCGGACGGTGATCGCCGGCTACGTCGACCGCGGCATCCGCCTGTGGTCAACGAAGACGGGCAAACGCTGGGAGAGCCTGTTCGGCCACGCGGAGCGCGTCACGGCCCTGGCCATCACGCCCGACGGCGGAACGCTCGCCAGCGGCGGCCGCGACGGCCTGATCGCGCTGTGGAAGCTCAACGAGCCGGCGACCGACCCGACCGTGGACGAAGACGACGAGGGACGGACGGGCGATGACGGCAAGTGAGCCCCGAATGCGGTCACCTTCGCTGGCTACGTGCGACCAGCGATTCTCAATCGCCGAGCGCGACTCGGCCCGGTGCGAGAGTGTCTCGCGGGCCAGCGCGCATCGGCCGGCCAACGAGGACGACCTATTTCACCACCGATGAACCAATACAGACCGCCGCACGCGGCGGGGACGAAGCGCTCGACGGGGCGCCGCCTGCCCGTGCTGGGCCAGGCGCCTGCGCCGGTCGAAGCCGCCCCGCGCGGGCGACTCGGGAAGACGCCGGTCGTCTCCTTCGTCTCCCTCGGCTGCGCCAAGAACCTTGTCGACTCCGAGATGATGCTCGGCCAGCTCGCCGAAAGTGGCGCGGTCATCAGCGGTGACGAGGCCCTGGCTGACACCGTCGTCGTCAACACCTGCGGCTTTCTCGAATCCTCCCGAACCGAGGCCCTCGACATCCTGCGCGAGCTCGCCCAGCGCAAACGCGCCGGCGGCCTCAAGCGCATCGTCGTCGCCGGCTGCCTCGTGCAGCGCGACGGCGAGCGCATCCGCGAGTGGGTGCCCGAAGTCGACGCGCTCGTCGGCGTGAACAACCGCGATGACGTCGTGCGAGCCGTCTGGCGCATGGACCGCGACGCCGCCGTCAGCCGCTACCTGGGCGACTATCACGCCTCGCAGGCGGGCCGCTGGCAGGACCAGGGCCGGATGCGCCTGACGCCGCGGCACTATGCCTATGTGCGCATCAGCGAAGGCTGTAACCAGAAGTGCACGTTCTGCACGATCCCCAGCATCCGCGGGCCGCTGCACTGCAAGCCGCCGGCGCAGATCGTCGCCGAGTGCCGCGAGCTGATCGCCGACGGGGCGCGCGAGCTGATCCTGATCGGGCAGGACACGACGAGCTACGGCGAGGACATCGGCTACGGCGAGGGGCTGGCGGGACTGCTGCGGATGCTGGATCGCGAATGCGACGGGGCGGACTGGATCCGGCTGATGTACGTGTATCCGTCGGTGATGACCGACGCGATGATCGACGCGATCGCCGAGTGCCAGCGCATCGTCAAGTACATCGACATCCCGTTGCAGCACATCAACGACCGCGTGCTGAAGGCGATGTACCGCCGCGTGACCCGCAGGCAGACCGAGGCGCTGCTGGAGAGGCTGCGGAAACGCATCCCGGGCGTGACGATCCGCACGACGTTCATCGTCGGCTTCCCGGGCGAGACGGAGAGCGAGTTCGGCGAGCTGCTGAGCTTCATCGACGCCTTCGAGTTCGACGCGGTCGGGGCCTTCCGCTACTCGCTCGAGCCCGACACGCCCGCCGGACGAATGAAACAGCAGATCGGCGCGGCGGTGAGCGAGGAGCGTTACGCGCGGCTGATGCTGGCGCAGCAGAAGGTGGCGCTGGCGGCGGCCAAACGGCGGGTAGGCCAGCGGCTCGAGGTGCTGGTGGATTCTTGCGGTGTCGGCGTCCAGCCGGCATCAAGCGGTATCGGCGTCCAGCCGGTTTCCTCGGGCCCGGTCGCGATCGCGCGCCACGCCGGCCAGGCGCCGGAGGTGGATTCGGTGTCGCTGCTGACCGTGGGAGGGAAAAACGGGCGCGGCGGACCGCCGAGCGCCGGCGAGATGGTCGCAGTGCGCTGCGTCGGGACGCTGGATTATGATCTCGTGGTCGCGGCGGCGCCTTCGCGGCGGTCGGGTGCGGCGCGGGCGACAGCGACCGCCCCTCCGCGCTGAACGTGTGAGACGGCGCAGCCTTCTTCGGTTCCTGGCTGATAGACTGCGCTAGTGTAGTGCCTCGCAGAAATGTGACGGTATCACGGATGGGTGGAGCAGGCATCTTGCCCGCTCGGGCGGGCTGGAAGCCCGCCCCACCCTGCATAGGGACAGGCAGTTACTTGCGAGGCACTACACTAGCGCTCGGCCCGGCCGAACCGGCGGCACGGGCGCGGCGGTCTCACTCGATCCCCCGCCCCGCCAGCCAGCGCTCCGCGTCGATCGCCGCCATGCAGCCCGTGCCGGCGGCGGTGACGGCCTGGCGGTAGACGTGGTCGGCGACGTCGCCGGCGGCGAACACGCCCTCGACATTGGTGCGCGTGCCGGGCGGATTCGGCAGCTTCAGGTAGCCCTTGTCGTCGGTATCGAGCACGCCCTTGAACAGCTCGGTGTTGGGCGTGTGGCCGATCGCCAGGAACAGGCCGCGGCAGGGCAGGTCGCGCTGCTCGCCCGTCCGCACGTCCTTCAGCCGCACGCCGCTGATCGTCTGCTCGCCCAGCACGTCGACGATGGTGGCGTTCCAGACGGGCTCCATCTTGCCGTGCTCGACGAGCTTGAAGAAGCGCTCCTGCATCGCCTTGCTGGCGCGAAGCTGGTCACGACGATGCACGAGGTAGACTTTCCTGGCGAACTTCGTCAGGTAGCTGCCCTCTTCGATGGCCGAGTCGCCCCCGCCGACGACCACGAGGTCCTGGTTGCGGAACGCCGGCAGCGCCCCGTCACACACGGCGCAGGCCGACACTCCGCCGCCACTCTCAGCCAGGCGCTTCTCGTTCGGCAGGCCGAGCCAGTTGGCGCGGGCGCCCGTGGCGACGATGACGGCGTGGGCCCGCACCGTGTGGTCATCGCTCTTGATGGTGAACGGGCGATTCCTGAAATCAACCTCGTAGACGTCCTGGGTGATGAGCCGCGTGCCGAAGCGCTCCGCCTGCTTGCGGAACGCCTTCATCATCTTCGGGCCGTCCACGCCGTCCGGAAAGCCCGGGTAGTTCTCGACCTCCGTCGTGAACATGAGCTGCCCGCCGGGGATCAGCCCGCCCGCGTTGTACCCCTCGAAGCACAGGGGCTGAAGGGCGGCGCGGGCGGCGTAGATGCAGGCGGTCAACCCCGCCGGCCCTGACCCGATGATGACGACTTTTTCGACCTGGTCGGCCATGCGCGGAAACCTCCGAGATTGCCAGGAGTGTACGCCGTGCGAGCCATCGGACCAAGCGTCTCCCGGTCAGGCGACGTTGCGAGGCGGCGGAGACGCCGGGCGCGGCCGGGCCAGGACGTACCCCACAAGAAAAGCGACGAAGAACCCGAGCGGCACGTTCCACGGCCAGGCCACGCTGAGGTGCCCGGGCGTGCCCTCGGCGTCCGGGCGCTGGTAGCACGCAAGGAACACCGGCAGCCCCGCCGCCAGGAGCAGCACGACCGTCTGGGCCAGCGACGTAAGCGGGCGACGCGGCGCGTTCCGGCCGGCGATCCGCAGCGCCAGCCAGGTCAGCGCAACAGCCGCGGAGAGCGCGATGGTCGTCCATTGCGCCCAGGGCTGATGCCAGGAGAGAGCGAAGACGGCGAGCACCGAGAGCGGCGCGCCCCAGGCGATGCCGCGCCAGTCGACGTTCAGACGCCACAGCGCCAGCAGGAAGGCCGCCAGCATCGCCCCGCCCGTGTACGAGGCCATCGCCAGCGCCAGGTTCAGAATATCACCGTAGCGGGCGCGGGCCAGTTCGGCCAGGCTCGCCATCAGGCACAGCACGACGCCCCAGGCCACAACCAGCAGCTTCGAGAGCCAGACCAGTTCGCCGTCGGCGGCGTCTTTCGCGTTGTCGTTCGGCGCGGCCGTGCCTTCGCGGGCCGCGGCTGCGGTCTCGCCTGTCGCGCTCGCCGGGTCGCGCGATCGTTCGCTCCCAACGACCACCTGGAATCCGCGCCGCCGGCGTCGCAGCGGCATGACGAAGCCGGCGATAACGGTCTGGCTGAGCGCCGCGAGGACGGAATCGAGGCTGGAGATGGCGGCGGCGAAAACGCCCGCGAGAATCAGGCCCGTCAGCCCCGGCGGGATCTCGCGCACGATGAAATGCGGGAAGATGCGGTCGGGCTTCTCGACCACGCTCGCCGCGTCCGCCGGGTCGAGCGGATGCTGCTGGTAGAACGCATACAGGCCGAGGCCGACGAGCATCGCGAGCACGGCAACGCCCAGGCCGAGGCTGCTGCTGATGATGGCCAGGCTGGCGGCGCGCGGCCCGCGGCAGCAGAACATGCGCTGCGCGATCATCTGGTCGGTTCCGTAGCTGTTCAGGCACAGGATCGTGTTGCCGATCAGCGCCGCCCAGAGCGTGAACGCGACGTTCGGATCGGCGCTGAGGTTCCACAGCCGCAGCTTGTCCGCCGGCCCCCCGAGCGCGTCCGTCGCGGTAGAGGCGGCGGCGGCGACGCCCGCCCAGCCGCCGTCGACGCGCACGAGCACAAGAATCAGCGCCCCGACCAGCGCGCCGCTGAACAGCACGAACTGGATCAGGTCGGTCCAGACAACCAGCGAAATGCCGCCCAGCAGCGTCCAGCCGACGGCGACGGCGCCGATGATCCAGATGCTGGCGTTGAGCGGGATGCCGCTGATCTGCTCAAGGATCAGCGCGGTGAGCAGCACGCGCACGCTCTGTCCGAGGATCGCCCCCAGCACGAACAGCCCCGTCGTGACGCCGCGCGCCGGCGGGCCGAGCCGGTTTCCGACGTAGTCGTAGGGGCTGTAGATCTCGCGCTCGTAGAACGCCGGCACGAACCACAGGCCGATGATGACCCGCGCCAGCACGGCGCCGAGCGCCAGTTGCAGGTAGGTGAGATCGCCGCCGGGCGCGAAGACGATCGCCGGCACGCTGATGAACGTGACGGCGGAGATTTCGGTGGCGATGATCGATCCGGAGACGGCGTACCAGGGGAGCTTGCGACCGGCCAGGAAGAAATCGCGCATGGTGCTGGTGCGGCCGGCGAGCCGGGCGCCGAGCAGCGTCGTCAGCAGCAGGTAGCCGCAGAAGACGACCCAGTCGATCCAGAGGACGTGCACGTGCATTGCCGCCTTCGCGCTCTTTCGAGCCAGGTCCGCGCGGGCGCTTCGAGCCAGGGCCACGCGCCGCCGCCGCCCGGCCACGCGCCGCCGCCGCCCGGCCACGCGCCGCCGCCGCCCGGCCTACACGCTGCGCCGGGGCGCGGCGCCAGGCCCGGGGAGTTGACAATCCGCCGCGCCGCGTGAAAGATAGCGGCAAGGCCGGTCTTGGCAGAATTGGCAGAGGCGGGGCCGCCATCCAGGATTGCACACCGGCGCCGGGCGATTAGCTCAGTTGGCTAGAGCGCATGCTCGACACGCATGAGGTCACAGGTTCGAATCCTGTATCGCCCATCGACACGTTCGTATCCGTTCCGACAAGCGCCGCGTTGCTGGAGCTGACTGACTCGGGTGGGGCGGGCTTCCAGCCCGCCAGGAAGCTCACCTGGGGTCGCGACAGGAGCGGTCAGTGGGGTGGTGTGGGACCGGTCTCCGACCGGTCTTCTGGGGTGGTGTGGGACCGGTCCCTGACCGGTCTTCGGGGGTGGTGTGGGACTGGTCTCTGACCGGTCTTCGCTCGCCGGCACCAGCGGCATCGGCGGCCTGCTGGCCATCCAGGACGCCAACGGCACGACCACGGGTGAGAACCACGAATTCGACGACCTGCCTATCTCGAAGCGTTGAAACACTCTCAAGGTAGATCAGGCGGCCTTGCCCATCATCTCATCCCGGAAACCCGGATGAGCCAATCTGACTGAGGGCTTGCCAGGTGACGCACGGGCTAATCGCCTGGCCACACCCTTCAGAGGTCTTCCTCGCCCTTCGCGGGAAGCGCTCCACCTTGATAGAGCTCCAACAGCCGCTCGTACGCCGCGCGGTAGGCGATGAAGCGCGTCTGGTGTTCGGCCCGGGCGGCGTCGTTTGGCGCCTTGTCCGGGTGCCAGCGGCGCGACACGCGCCGCCAGGCCCGGCGCAGGTCATCCCGGGTGGCCGTCGGCGCCAGCCCGAGCAGCTCCAGCGCCTCGCGCTGGCGGATCTCGTCGGCCCGGCGTCGCACGCATTCGTCGGCCCGGGCGCGCAGCCGCGGCTCGGCCCCGCGCAGCAGTTCCCAGCTCCAGACGTCCGGCAGCATCGCCCCGAGGCTGGCGCCCATCACCGTCAGCATGCGCGTGAACGGCCGCCCACGCAGCCGCAGCAGGCTGTCGATCAGCAGCCCCCCGGCGGCTGCGGCGCGCCCGCCCGTCGCGGCTCCGCGCCGGCGGGCGCGGGCCAGCTCGCCGCGCAGCAGCGGCGCCACGTCGCGCCGCCACACGCGCCGCAGAAAGCGGCGCAGGGCCTCGTCCTGGTCGACGCGCCGATCGTTCATCCACCGGTCCCCGTCCGCGCCGTCTGCCCCGTGAATCTCGCGTCACGGCGACGCACGGCGCACGGGTTGTTTATATCATGCCGTGACCGCGCCGGGGAAGCGCGGCGCGTTCGCCCCAGGTGAGGCGGGACGTTTCGGAGCGGGCTGCATGCTGTCGATCGCGCTGACGACGAATGACGGTCCGATGATCGCCCTGCTGGCCGTGTTGCTGGCGGCCGCCGGCGTGGCGGCGCTGCGCTGGCTGCGAGCGTCGCCGGCGAAGCCGCGCGAGGCCGCGACTCGCGATGTCGCCCGACGGGCCGCCACCGCCGGGACGATGACGGCGGCGAGCGTGGCGGTTGTGGTGGTGACAGGTTGGATATGGCCGGGCGCCGGCGCGGAAGCGCTGGCGTTGTGCGTGCTGGCGCTGGCGTGGCATGGCGCCGGCTTGCGGCGGGCGGCGCCGGTGCGCGGGTGGCTCGCGGCCGGCGGGGCGGACGTGGCGACGATGCTCCCCTCGGCCGCGTTCGCATGTGCCTTGTGTGCGGTCGCTGTTTCGATCCCGAGCGCAGGCGAGCCCGCGATGCGCCTTGCCAGCACCTGCCTCCTGATCGCCGGCGGCGGCGCGGTGATCGCCGTCGTGCGGGCAACGGCGGCGGCGCCCAACCGGCGCGCCGCGGCGGGCGAAGACGAGCGGCGACTGGCGGCGGTGCTGACGGCGGCGGCGGCAGCCGTGATGCTGTTCGCGGCGCAGGACCTGCCGGCCTGGATGGTCGCTTTGCAGCCGATCATTGCCGGCCTTGGGCTGGCGGCGGCGCTGCGCGACGTGCTCGTCGAGCGACGGCACAGGCGGCGCGCCTGGCTCACCGACCCGCGCCGGCTGCTCGAGCGGCCGGCGGCGAGCCCGCTGCTGCGCCGCGCCGTGCCCGCGAGCGGCTGGGCGGTTGGAATCCTGGCGGCGGCTCAGCCTGCGCCCGGCGTCTCGGGCGTCAGTCTCATCATCGCCGCCATGGGTTGCGGAACGCTGTTTCATCGCCGGGCGATTCCCCGGAGCGGCGACCTGGCCATGCTGCTATGCGCCGAGGCCCTGATACTCAGCGCGACGGAGTGGACCGGCTCCCTGCTGGCCGGCGGCGTTCTCGGCGGAACGCTCGTCGCCCTCGCGTTCGCGCTGCTCGCGGCGTTCTGGCGCACGCAGCTCGACGACGGCATCGCGTGGACCACGGCGGGGCGGCTGTTGCCGGCGGTGCGCCGCACGGCGCTTGCCGGGGCGGCGCTGGCCTTCGGTCTGGCGCTGTCCGCCGCGCTCGGGGGCGCAGGCATCGCGGGGCAGCAGCCACTGATGATCGCGGCGGCGATGGCGGGCTTGGCGGCCGCATGGGCGCTGTTGCAGCTGGCGGACGGAGACGGTCCGATCGAGCTTGCGGCGGCGCTGGCGACAACCGGCCCGGTGCTCTGGATGTGGTCCGGTCTCGAACCGGGGGCGCGCAGCGGCCTGACGCCGCTCGGGGCGGCGGCGGGCGGAGCGTCGCTGCTGTCGCTGTGCCTGGCGGCGCCGCTGGGGCGCCGGGCGCCGGGTCCGGTCGCAACCGGATTCGTGCTGGGCGTCGTGCCGGTTCTCACGCTGCTGGTCGCGGGTCAGCGCGGAATCGACCGCGTGCTGCTCAGCATCGTCGTACTCGCCTTGGCGGCCGGACTGACGCTGGGAATGACGCGGCTCGCCGCCTTGCAACGCGCGCCGCGCTCCTACAGTGATCCGGCGGCGACCTGAGACCGGATCGCTCGCGGCGAGCGGCATGGTGGAGGATGCACGCGTGTTTCAGCGGCATTGTCGCGAGCAGCGCGTGGTGCTCATTCCGAGCGGGCTGTCGGCCGAGCAGCGCGCCGCCTTCGTGAGCCGCGTGACCGCCGCCGTCCGCCGGCAAGCCGCGCTGGCGGAGCGCTGTCCGGCCGTGCTGAGCATCGAGCCGGAGGTCAGCGAGCAGCACGACCGGCTGGTCGTGCTGCACGAGCCGGCCGCGCCGCTCGCCTGGCCCCTGCCGCCCCCGCCGCCCGACATCCAGACGCTGTGGTGGCTGACGATCGAGGCGCTGCTGGCACTGAAGGCCGGCACCGAAGACCTGAGCCCGCACGGCGGCATCCAGCCGGCCGCGCTGCTTCAGGATCCGATGGGCCGCGTCAAGCTGACCGACTTCGGGATCGCGCCGGCGTACGAGGCGGTCTGCGGCGTCGATCAGCGGCGCGGGCTGCATTGCACGACGCCGGAGCAGACCGCGGATTCGGGCGTCTGGTCGCTGCTGACGGAAAACGAGTACCGCAGCGACGGCTGGATCGCCTCCTACTTTGGCCACGAGCTGCTCGAAGACCGGCTGCCGCTGAATGCGCGCTCGGATCAGTTCGCGCTCGGCATGTTGCTGTTCGCAGCCGCCACCGCGCGACACCCCTATGGCGCGGCATTCGATGACCCGGCCCTTCGGTTCTATTTTCAGGTCGAGCCGGCGCGGCTGGACGAAGAGCGCGGCGAATGGGCCCCCGCTTTCGAGCGCCAGGCAAAGCTGCTGGCGCAGCCGGCGGATCGCCCGATCCTGGAGTGGGCGGGCCTGCTCGAGCGGCTCCTGGCGCGCGACGCCACCGCGCGTTTCGCCAACCTCGCGGAGGCCGTCGAGCTGGCGCGCCGGCACACGCGCCCAGCGTGGGAGGCCGCGGCGCTGGCGGTTGAGCAAGCCCGGCGGGCCTTGCACGATGGGCAATCCGACGCGGCGCTGGCGTCCCTCCAGCAAGCGCCGCTTGACGAACTGCCCCCGGCCTGGCGCGCCAGACTCGACGCCCTGCGCGACGCCGCCCGGCGCGGCGATCTCTCCACCAACGCTCCGCGCCTGCGCCGCACCGCGCCACCGCCGCACGCGCCCGGCGCCGATGACGCCGAGCGGCAGCAGCGCGAAGCGACCTGCCGCAGCGAGCTGGCCGCCGCCCGCCAGGAGCTGGCGGGCGGGGCGTTCGATGCCGCACGGCTGCGGCTCATGGCGCTGCTGGCGCTGCCGGATCTGCCGGCGGAGCTGCGCCAGCCGACAATGACGGCGCTGACCGAGGTGCAGGAGGCGCGCGGCCGCCGGGCCGAGCAGGCGGAGGCGCTCGAACAGGCGCGAACTGCGTGGGAGCGCGGCGACGCGGTGGAGATGCAACGTGCCCTGGCGCGGGCTGCCGGCGAAGGCGCGGATCGCGAGATCGCCGCCGCGCGTGCCGGCCTGGAGAAGCGGCTGGCCTGCTTGACTGCGGCGCGGGCGCAGTGGGAGGCGGCGCAACGCGCGTGCGAAGCAGGAGCGCCCGGGTCGGTGCTGGCGCCGCTGAGCGCCCTGGTGGCGAGCGAGGAGCTGCCGCGCGCCTATCGCGACGAACTGGCCGAGTGGCTCGCGCAGCAGACCGGCCGCAGCACCGCCCCGCCGGCCCCGGAGCGCCTCGAAGCCGTCGTCAGGATGCACGACGTGCTCGACGAGGCCGAAGCGGCGGTCGATCGCGGCGATAGCGCGCAGGCCCGACGCTTGCTCGCGACGCTCGACCCGTCAGCCGAGACCGACGCCGAGGTGCGCGACCGCCGTGACCTGCTCGCGGGAAGGGCGCAGCGCGCCGAGGAGTTGCAGTCGGAGCTCGAGGAGTATCGCCGGCTGCTGGAGAGGCAGGACTACGCGGTGGTCGTGCGCGAGACGGCGCGCCGGCTCGGCGAATGGGCGCCGGGCGGCGCGCGGCGCGAGCTCGCGGCGCTCCAGGCGACGGCCAACCTGCGCCTGACGGATCATCGACGCGCGGTGGACGAGACGCTCGACGGCGTCGAGTTGGAAATCGCGCGTCGCGGGCGCCGCGCCAAACAGATCGAGGCCCGGCTGGGCGCTGTCCGCGACGACGGCCTGGCCGCGCCGCCGCAGCAGGCCCGCGCGGTCGAGCTGCTCGAACGATTCGCAGGGCTGCCGCCTCCGCCTCCGCCGTGGCGCAAGCCGGCGCTGCTGGCTGGCGCCGCCGCTCTGATGTGCGCGATCGCGGTGTGGGGCTACGTGGCGCTGCGGCCCGGACCGGCGCCCGATCCGAACCGCGTGGATCCGAACCGCGCTGGCCCGAATCACGCCGATCCGAACCGTTTCGATCCGAACCGGGCGGATCCGAACAAGCCCACGCTCGACCCCGTCGAGACCCTGGCCCGCCTTCGGGCCGCGGTTCAGGCCGAGCTGGCCGCCGTGCTGAGCGATCTCTCCGGCCTCGAAGTCGTTCACGAGGAAGGGCAGACGCGCTGCACGCTGACCGTCGAAGGCGGCCGCAGGCCGCTGGTCGAGTCCGTACCGCTCGCGCTGCCGCAAGCCGGCACCGCGCTCGAATCGGCCGTGCAGGCGGCGCGCGCCGCTGCGCGTCAGGCGGCCGGCCGGCTCGTCCTGCGGCGCGATGCGTTGGCGGCGCTTACGCGCGGGCCGCTGCCCGGCTCGTTGCTCGAAGCCTACGACGGCCGCGTCGAGCTGGCGCCGCCACCCCCTGGCGGCGACTCCGACGATCTCGCGCTCGGGCCCGCGGACCTGTCTGACAACAGCGTCGGCGTGTTGGCCCGCGCGCGGCTGCGAGACGATCCGCGGCCGTCGGCAACCTTCCGGCTCAGTGGCACGTGGCGCAGCACAGGACCGGCCGCCGCGCCCGGCGCGGGCCGCGACGGCCGGCTCGAAATCGACCAGGCGACGCGCGCCGCCTTCGCGGAATACCTGGGATCGCTCCAAGTCGATCAGGCCGCGCGCGTCGAAGCTGTGCTGCGCGAGACCCTGGCGCTGCCCGGCGACTTCCCGATCCGCCTGCCTCCTGCCTTCCGTGGCGGACCGCGCTTGCTCGTGCAGCTCGGACCCGAGAACGGCGAGCTCGCCGCCGAGGCGCTGACCTGGGACGCCGCGCGCCTGGTTTACGCCGTCGACGCGGATGCGCTGCGGCTGGCGCTGCTGGGGGCGCTGCGCCGGCAGGCGGCGGACGCGGAAACGGCCCGCCGGCTCACCGAGGATTGGCCGGCGCAGCGCTCGGCGCTGGCGCCGGCGCAAGGGGCGGCCGGATCAGCCTGGTGGGCGTCGTGCTTGCCGCTGGAGATAGCGGCGCGCGATGCGGCGCCGAGCGGGCCGCTGCGCGTGCCCGTGACGATCATCGCGGGGCCCCCCGACGCGCCGCCCGCCGAGCGCGTGTCGTTCGAGGCCGAGCTGCGCTATGAGCAGGGGCGGCTCGCGTGGGACACCGGCGCAGGCGCAACGGCGCGCGACCAGATCGCCCGGCGCCTCGCCGAACTGTCGGCGGACGCGAACCTGCGCGCCCGCCGCGCCCAGCGCCTAACCGACGCCCTGCGGCAGAAAGACCGCGGCGTGCGCTACGAGGTCTCCGTGTCCGACGCGCTGGAGGTCGTCGCCGAGCGCGAGTGCCGGCGGGTGCGCAGCGAGGTGGCGTGGGACGCGGCGGCGCTCGACTGGACGCCGACCGCCGTCACCACGCCGCCGGAGTTGGCCGGGCTGGAAGCCAAGCTGGCGTCGGCGGCGCAGTTGCGGCCGATGTGCGCGCAGGTGCTGGCGTACCTGGCCGCGATGGCGGCGACGGAGAAGGCGGCCCTCAACAACATTCTGAACTACGAGCTTCCGGAGACGGAACAGGACGAGGCGGCGGCGCGGTCGCAGCTTGTCGAGCTGAGCCGCGCGCTTCAGCGGCACGTCGCGCGCGATCCGAGGCAGGACGCGTATCCGACGGTGTTCATTGAGTTCCTGGCGACGCCGAAGGCGGTCTATGGTCTGAGCTGGCGCGCCGTTGTGGACGACAGCGATTCGATCACCGACGTCGCCGACTTTGCGGTCTGGGAGGTCATGAGCCGCGCCGACCTCGACGCGCTCGAACCCGAGCGTTTCCGCGGGGAATACGCCCGCGCCGACGGCCGCTGGACCGGGCGGCTGCTCGATCCCGCGCTGCCGGAGACGGTCGCCGGCGACACCTTCGGCGTGCTGATCGCCCCCGACGGGCCACTCTGGCTCACGCGCTGGGAGCAGGTGCGCTTCCGGCCGCGGCGCGTCGCCGGCCTGGGCGGTGACGATCCGCCGCCGGCACAAATCGACCGCCTGCGTGACCTCATCGCTCCCGGCCGCGACGGGCGCTACCGGCGGGCGGGGCTCTGGTGCATGCCGCTGCTGGCGGCGACATGGAAGGGCGACCCGCAAGACCTCTACAAGGTGGGGGTGCTGACTCCCGGCGGCGTCGAGCGGAGCGTGCGGTTCCGCTCGATCGGCCGAGACGGGCAGTTGACGGCCGCCATCTTGGAGTACACCGGCGCCGGCCCCGCGTGGGGTACCTTCGCCAGGACGCTCGAAGCCCGGGAGGCCGGGGCGGCGTTCTGGAACTTCGGTTGGAAGGACGCGAGCTATCAGCCGCAAAGCGCGCGGGTGCTCGTGCTTCCGCCGCAACGACCGACGCCGTGAGGCAATGCTCTCGTTGTCTTCAGCGTGAGCCTGCACGCGCGACGGAGAGAAAAAGGGCGGGCGAGCCGAGCATGGGCGTTTGGCGGGACCCGGCTCGCCCTTCATCAGGGGAACGGAGGCTTGTCAAAAAGCGGCCCACAACTGCCGCCGCCCGGGGCGCTTGATGAAGCACCCCGGCGGCGGTTCATCGTCCGTGAACAGTCAGGGCCACCCTCCTGGCGGCGACTGTGCCGACGCCCGCGCGCCCGAAGCCGTGGCGCGGATTCCGTCGCGCTCGCAAGTCGACACAACAGCGGTCACAACTCGTGCGGCGGCGGAGCGACGGCGACGCCGTCTCCGACCCGGCCGTCGCTTGCCAGGCCCCACGCACGCAGTTCATTTCGAATCAACTCGGCGACCAGCCCGGCGGAAACCAGGGCGTAGTTCAGCGCCACAACCCGGCTCTCGATCTCGCCCGCGAGAATCCGCGCCACGCTCGGCGACAGGCCATGGCGGCGGCGAAGCGCCGCGCACACGGTCGCCTTGCACCACGGTGCGGGCCCCTGCCGGCCGTGTGCGCCGACGACGGCAATGGACCGGCGGCAGGCGGCGCGATGGCGCCGGTGGCCGGCCATCTGCCGGGCGACGTCCTCCAGCCCGGTTTCCAACAGCACCTGCCGCGTGCAGCGGAAGATGTACTCGGTCGAGGGCGGCCGGCGCTCTTTCCACTCGCGCAGGTGGATCAGCACGGCCTGCGACAGCGAGTCGGCGAAACGCTCGTCATAGTGGCACTCGCGCATCGCAGCCGACAGGCTACGACGCAGCTTGCCGATGTTGAACGGCTCGCCCGTTCCGTCGCTCTTGCGAACCATCACCGTCGCAGCGTGCTTCACGTCTCTTCCGTCTGATCGAAAAGGTTCTGCTGACCCGGAATCTCTTCGGCCGAACGCTCGATCACGTCGCGCGCCTCGTCGATAAACTCGCCAACGTCCTGGAACTGCCGATAGACGCTGGCGTAGCGCACATACGCCACCTGATCCACGCGCCGCAGCACCGCGGCGACACGCTCGCCGATCGACGAGCTCGAAACCTCCTTATCGAACGCCGCCACGAGCTGCTCTTCGACCTCGTCCACCACCTGCTCAAGCCGCTCGGCAGAGATCGGCCGCTTGTACGCCGCCCGCCGGATCCCTTCGAGCAGTTTGCGCCGGTCGTACGGGACGCGCGACCCGTCCCGCTTGATCACCGTCAGCTTGATGCGCTCTTCGGCGCGCTCATAGGTGGTGTAGCGCCGACGACACTCGACGCAGTGCCGACGACGCCGAATGCAGCGACCACCATCGGTCGATCGGGAATCAATGACCTTGTCATTGTCAGCATTACAGAAAGGGCACCGCATGCGGCTCGCGTTTCCCGGTTGACGGCCGCGCCCGAGTTCCCGACCTGCCGCCCGCCGTACCGCTTTGACACCCGCCGGACAGGGCGACAACTAATTGATCTCTTATCAGAATAACACACAATATGCAGTGTGTCAACCCAAAATCCTCCGCTTCCGACGACACCGGCTTGTTTTCGCGTTATAACCCCGCGCATGGGCCTGCCCGTCGCCGAATTCAATGACGCCGGCATCCACCTGCTCGGCGCCTCGCTCGCCGGCGAGGAGACCTACCTCGTCCTGCCTGAGCTCAACCTGGCCTTCGACGTCGGCCGGGCGCCCCGCGAGGTCCTGGCGGTCGACCACGTCTTCCTCAGCCACGGCCACATGGATCATGCCGCTGGCATCGCCTACTACTTCTCGCAGCGCATGTTCATCGACAACCGGCCCGGAACGGTCTACGTGCCCGCGGGACTCGACGGACCGCTCCAGGAGCTGCTGAGAATCTGGGCCCAGATCGACGGGCAGGAGCCCGCCGCCAACATCGTCGTCGCCCGGCCCGGACAGGACGTCCCCCTGCGGCGCGATCTCATCGTGCGGCCCTTCGAGGTCAATCACCCGTCCCGGCGGCGCGAGCGCGGCGTGGTGCGGGCGCTGGGTTTCTCGGCCATCGAGGTCCGGCACAAGCTGCTGCCGGAGCACGAGGGGCTGACCGGCCCGCAGATTGTCGAGTTGAAGACCCAGGGCGTGCCGATCACGCGCCGCGTCGAGGCGCCGCTGGTCTGCTACTGCGGCGACACGGCGCCAGGCGACTTCTTCGAGCTGGACTACGTGCGCGAGGCGCGCCTGCTGCTGCTGGAGTGCACGTTCTTCGACCCCGACCACATCCGGCGCGCCCGGCAGGGGAACCACATGCACGTCCGCGACCTGCGCGACGTGCTGCCGAAACTGCGCAACGAGCGCATCCTGCTGACCCACCTGTCACGGCGCACCTCGCTGGCCGAGGCCCGCGCCCACCTGCGCCGCGAACTCGGCCCGGACGTCGATCCGCGGCTCAGCTTCCTGATGGAATACCGCCGCCGACGGCCGGCGCGCGGTCCGCGCCCGGCGCCGTAGCGGCGTCCCGCTCGCGCGACGGCCGGCTCCCGATCGGCTCAGCCCCAGGCGAACGCGAAGCGCTGCTTGAAATGCAGGTAGTAAAGCCCGATCGCGCGCATGCTGATGATCGATGCGGCGACCTCCACCAGCATGATCGCGATCGGAATGACCAGCAGCCGCAGCGTCAGCTCCATGTCCTCCGCCGTCTCCAGCGGCGCCTGAAGCAGGGGCGGCAGGGCGGCGCTCACCCCGTAGACCAGCAGCACGACCAGGTACGCCGGCAGCGTGTTCATGATCGTCGTCAGCATCAGGTCCACGCGCACCAGCGCTCCGATGCCGCCGACGGCCACCGTCAGCAGCAGCATCGGCAGCATGACCTGCCCCGCCACCACCGCCGGCACCACCACCATCGTCACCGCCGGATTGAGGGCCAACAGGGCTTCGAACTTCAGCGTCATCAGCATGAGCGCCGCGACGAAGGCCTCTTCCGCCGAGGCCAGGTTCGTGGCGGTGCAGTACGCCATCGCCGCGATCATCGGCAAGGCCGCTACCAGGCTGACAACGAGGAACTTGAGCAGCGGCAGGACGATGCCCTCCCAGAACCCCTCCGTCAGCGTCAGGTCGGGCAGGTCCTCTTCACCATTGGCGGCGCCGACGGCCACGTTGAGCAGGTACGCCATGTACCAGCCGTTCAGAATCAGCATCGCGATCAGGCCAAAGCAGGGGGCCATGGCGGCCGGCACCTGGAGCGCCACCAGGACGAACACGACAATGAACGTGATGACGTTGCCCAGGCGCGTGAACATCCGCGGCGCAGCGGCCAACGCGCGGACGTACGACTTCAAGCTCGCGCCCAGCGACGGCGCCGAACCGTCGCTCGGCCGCTCGGCCTTCGCGTAGCCCAGCGACACGGGAACGGCCTCAGCCAGATCGCCCTCCGGCGCCGGCGCCGCCACCGTCTCACCCCGTCCCAGCCCGGCCAGGAGGTCCGCCGCCAGCGGGATGGGGTCGCCCTCTTCGATCGAAAGGACGAACGACTGCTGGCACCGCGCGCACCTGGCACGCTTACCCAGCTTGACATCCGGCACGGCGTATTGTGCCGTGCAGTTCGGACAGCGCACCTTCGCCACTGCGCCCACCTCGCGAACAGGCCGAGATTCGTCGCGGCAACCGGGCTTGCGTCGGCCACGTTATACCCACTACGCCGCTTGTCGGCGACTACAAAGCTGGAGCCATTGCGGAATTGCGAGTGCAACGGCGCTTTTGGAAATGGTCTGCCGGCGACCGCCTCAGTCGCGACATTCCCGGACGCGGGCGTTTTGCTGTGAGCTCCTCACGGCAATCCGCCCGGTCGCATTTGTATGATCCCCCATGGGAGGATTTTGTCATGCTCCGAGCGGGTCTCTGCGCGCCTGCCGTTTTGACGGCCGTTGTCTGTGCGATGCTCGTCACGGGTTGCCCGACGGGCTTCAGCGGCGAGTCCGGCGGCGGCCCACCGGGCTCCGTGCGGCTGATGGTCACTGACAAGCCCTACCCCGTGGCCCTGATCGAACGCGCCGAGGTCACCGTGACGCGGATCGACGTCCGCCGGGCCGGCGCCGATGACGAGCTCGATGACGACGCCGAGTCCGGCGACGACGATTCGACGGCCCCGGAGAAGGACGACCCGGGCGCGACCGGCGCCGGGTCGCAGGGCGGCTCCGCCGGCCAGGACGATGCCGACGACGACGCCGTCACTGGTGACGCGGACGACGACAGCGACGGCGACGATAAGTCCAACGCTTCCGGCGGCCGACCGTTCGTGACGATCTTCTCGGGCGAGCGGCGGATCAACCTGCTGGACCTGCGAAACGGGCGCATGGATCTGCTGGCCGACGCGGAGGTTCCCTCCGGCCGCTATTCGCAGATGCGCATCTACGTGACCGAGGGGCTGGTGCGGCTGGTGGACGGGCGCGAGTTCGTGCTGCGCGTGCCGAGCGGCGAGCAGAGCGGCATCAAGCTGCACCTGGCGTTCGAGGTCGAGCCGGACAACGAGACGCTGCTGCTGCTCGATGTCGACCTCAGCCGCGCGTTCCAGCCCATTCCGGCCGGCCGCATCAGCGACCCGGCGACCATCCGGGAGTTCAAGTTCGCGCCGTCGATCGCCATGCGGCTCATTCGCCTGCTGGAGGCCGGCAGCATCAGCGGCCGCGTGATCACCGCCGGCGCGGCCCCGCTCGAGCACGCGAGCGTCACCGCCTACGACGAGGCCGGCGCGGAAGTGAGCGGTAGCTCGACCGAGGCGGACGGCACGTACAAGCTGGTGGGTCTGCCGACGGGCCGCTATCGCCTCGTGTTCACGGCGCTTGGTCACGCCGACGCCGAACTGGCCGGCGTCGAGGTCGTCGCCGGCCGCGAGACAACCGGGGTGGATGTTGCGCTCGACGGCGCGCCGGAATGAGGGCGATCAACGATCCGCGCTGGCGCCGGCGTTTCCACCGCCGTGGGTGACTGTCCGGAGCCGCGGGTTTTCCGGCCAGCCGGAGAAATGCAGCTCGCAGCGCCCCTCGAGCAGGTCGCAGAGCCGGCGGCCGATGAACTCCGCACGCCAGCCCTGAAGCAGCGCGGGCGTCTCGCCGGCCTGCCCCGACGTGTGGTCCAGCAGCTCGCGGAGCCGCTGCGACGAACCAACCAGCTCGACGCTCAGGCTCTCCTCGTGGCAAATGGCCCGTGCGGCGGCGGAGAGCAGATCGAGCGCCACGCGCGTCATCGGCGCTTCGATATGGGCTGCCTGCGCCTCGGGCAGCTCGCCCGGCGGAATCCGGCGAGCCTCGGCGATGATGTCGAGAATCTGCCGAATGACCTTCGGGTTGCGCGACTGCGGAAAGCCGCGCAGCACTTCGAGGTCCGAGCCCTTTGCGGGCCGCCGGCGGGCGATCTCGAGGACGACGTCGTCGCGCATCATGGCGCGGGCCGGGCGGTTGCGCTCCTGTGCCCAGACGTCGCGCCACTCCACCAGCCGCGCCAGCACCGCCAGCCCCAGCCGGTCCAGGCGGCTGGCGCCCTTGAACCTGTCGATGCGCTCACTCACCGCCCGGCGGTAGAAATCGGCCGACTCGAAGCGGTCGAACTCCTCGCGGGCCCAGGCCGAGCGCCCGCGCCGCTCGATCTCCGCCGACAGCCGGTCGCAGATCTGCGGCAGGTGGGCCACGTCCTCGACGGCATAGCGAAGCTGCTGCTCGGTCAGCGGGCGGCGCTGCCAGTCGGTGAGGGTCTGCCCCTTGACCAGCCGCCGGTGCAGCACCAGTTGCACGAGTCGTGTCAGGCTGATCGGATAGCCGAGGCCGACGAAGCCGGCGGCGATCTGGACGTCGAAGACGTTGCGCGGCGCGCGACCCGTCTGGCGCAGGCAGACCTCGAAGTCTTCTTTTCCGGCGTGAACGATCGTCAGCACGTCCGGGTCGCACACCAGCTCCCAGAATGGCGCGACGTCCAGGTCCGCGAGCGGGTCGATGAGCACGACCTCGCGACCGTCGCTGACCTGCACCAGGCACAGCGCGGCGTCGTACGTTTCGTCGCGGATGAACTCCGTGTCGAAGGCGAAGCGCCCGGCGCTGCGCCAGCGCCGGCAGTGTGCTTCCAGCTCGGACTGTTCGAGGACGATCGGCGGTGATTGAAAAGGCATGAACGCGCTGTCCGCTCGCTGCGGCCGTCGGACGCCTGCGAGCGGCCCGCGGCCTGCCGCCGATCAGCCCACACCCACCTCGTAGCGCAGGAAGCGCCGGACGGTCAGCCCCTTGGCGACCTGGTTGAGGAATGCCGACACGCTCTGCTTGTCGTCCTTGACGAACGGCTGCTCCAGCAGGACGAACTCGCTGAACCAGCGGTCGAGCTTGCCGCTGACGATCTTCTCGACCACGGGGGCCGGCTTGCCCTTCGCCGCCTCACGCGCCGCCGCGCGCTCACGCTCCACGTCCGCCGCGGGAACCTGGTCGCGATTGACATAGGGCGGCCGCATCGCGGCGATGTGCATGCAGACGTCGGTCTTGGCCGAGTCCGGACAGGCGGCGCTGACCTCGATCAGCACGCCCACCTGCGCGTTGTGATGCACGTACGACCCGACCTGGCCCGTCAGCGCTCCGACCTTGGCGATCTGCATGTTCTCACGCATACGGTTGACCGCGTCGGTCCAGTAATCGGCCAGCGTGCGCGATGGGTCGTCTGGCAGGCGCATCCCGCGGACGCTCTCGGGTGTCGGGTTGTCGCTGCCTGCCGCCAGCCGCGCCACCAGGTTGGCCAGCTTCGTGAAATCCTCGGTGTTCGCCACCGGCGCGGTCTCGCAGCGCAGCTCGGCGATGCCGCCCCGGCCGCTCACCGAATCGACGTAGCACGCGACGCGGCCCTGCGTCGCCGCGCGGTCGGCCAGCTTCTCGATCTTGCCCAGACCGGCCTTGCGCAGCCACTCCATCGCCTTTTCTTCGTCGCCGCCGCTCTCCATGAGCGCCTTCTTGCAGTCCATCATCGGCAGGCCGGTCTTGTTCCGCAGGGCCATCACTTTCGCGGCCGAGATTTCCATGAATCAGGGACCTCCACCTCAAGCGCCGAGCCAACCCCCGCGCAAAGGAAGGAACGTCTGTGCCAATCGTGCCTATGCCGCTCGCCGTCCAGCCACCGCGCCGTGCCGTCCGTCAGTTCACCAGCGGCGCCATGTCTCCACCCGCCGGCGGTGCGGGCCGTTCAGATTCGCCCTCGACCGCCTCGACGGGCGGCGCATCCGGGGCGGCGGCCACGCCGGCGGGCTCGGCTCCGCGCCGCGGGCCATCGCCGCGACGGCTGCGGCGTCGCGCGGGCGCGCCGTTCTCGTCGGTCTCGACCGGGGCCGGCTCGGGCCGGCCGCGCTTGGCCTCCTCGACGGCGTCGGCGAGCTTGCCGAGCACGAAGCGGATCGAGCGGATCGCGTCGTCGTTGCCGGGAATGGGAAGGCTGACCAGGTCCGGATCGCTGTCCGTGTCGATCAGGCAGATCGTCGGTATGCCGAGGGCCTTGGCCTCGCGCAGCGCGTTCACTTCCTTGCGCACGTCGATCACCACCAGGGCGCCGGGCAGCCGCGTCATCCTGCGGATGCCCTCCAGGTTGCGACGGATCTTCGACAGCTCGCGCGCGAGCATCGACTTCATCTTCTTGGAATAGCCCGTCTCCCACTGCGGGCTGGCCGTCAGCGCCTCGAGCTCCTCAAGCCGCTGAAGCCGCGAGCGGATCGTGCGGAAGTTCGTCAACGTGCCGCCCAGCCAGCGCTCCGACACGTAGTGCATGCCGCAGCGCGCCGCGGCCTCCTCGACCGGCTCGCGCGCCTGGCGCTTGGTCCCGACGAACAGCACGTCGTCGCCGCGGAGCACCACCCGGGCCAGGAACTTCTGCGCCCGCAGCAGCCCGCGCAAGGTCTCGCGGATGTCGATGATATGGATGGCGTTGCGCTTCCCGTAGATGAACGGCGCCATCTTCGGGTTCCAGCGGCTGCACTGCGAGCCGAAGTGTATTCCTGATTCCAGCATCTCGCGGACAACCGCCGATACCAAGCGTCACCTCCCAAGTGGCCTGCGCACCCCCGCCGCAGGGCGGAAGACACGCAACGATCCGGCATCCCGAGCTTTGGGCGCCCCCGTCGGCCGAAGCGCGACGACACGAACCGTGAACAATAGCCTCCCAGGGCGGCTGCCGTCAAGCCGGAGACCGCAGCCGGTTGTGTCTCAGTTTGAACGACGGGCGTGGCGGGGTCGCAGGAAACGCGCAACCGCAGCCCGCCGCCGCAGCGCCACGGCCCGGTGTCCCGATAGACCGAGCGGGCGACCGCCAGCGTGGGACCGCCTCGGAGCCTGCCCCATGGCCGAAGTGCTCGACCAGAGAGAGATCGACGCCCTGCTGGAGTCGGTGGCGGCGGAGTCGTCGGAGTCGGAGGACACGCCGTCCGTTATCGGTCCCGGCTCCAACTCCAACTCGACGCCCAAGTACGACTTCAAGCGGCCGCACCGGGTCAGCGCGGACCAGATCCGCGCCCTGTCGGCGATCCACGAAATCTTCGCCCGCAACCTCAGCGTGAGCCTGTCGGGCCTCCTGCGGGCACTGATCGACGTGCGCGTCATCAACGTCGAGCAGCTCACCTACGGCGAGTTCACGCATTCGCTGCCGAACCCGACCGGCTTCATGATCCTCCAGGCCCCGCCGCTGGAAGGCCAGATGTGCCTGGAGTTCAGCCCGCTCATCATCTACCCGTTCATCGACCGGCTGCTGGGCGGCAGCGCCCAGGCGACGTTCGTCCCGCCGCGGCCGCTGACGTCGATCGAGTGGCGGCTGCTGATGCGGATCGCGGACCGGGCGCTGGAGCACCTGTCGGAAGTGTGGCGCAACATCGTGGACGCGCGCTTCAGCGTGGTGCAGAACGAGAGCAACCCGCAGCTCGTCCACATCGTGGCGCCGACCGAGGTGATCGTGCTGATCACGTTCGAGATTCGCCTCGGCCAGAACGCCGGCACGATGAGCCTGTGCATTCCCTACAACATCATCGACTCGGTGCTCAGCCACCTGACCACGCAGTCGTGGTTCTACAAGCCCAAGCCCGCCACCGAGACCCACCGCAAGCGCATCGTGCGTAACCTGTCGAAGACCACCATCCCGCTGACCGTGTTCCTCGGACAGACCTCCATCCGCCTCAGCGAGCTGCGCGAGCTGCGCGCCGGCGACCTGCTGCCGCTCGACAAGTCCGTCGCCGGCGAACTGATGGTGCAGATCGCCGGCCGCAACAAGTTCGCCGGCCGGCCCGGGCAGTTGCGCGGCCGACGGGCCGTTCGCCTCATGCGCCAGGCCGAGAGCGACGAGCGGCTCTGACGCCTGGCCGCCGATCGTCGCCACACACGATCCGCTCAGTCCTGCACCTCGATCACCACCCGCCGAATCTCGCTCCGATCAGGCGTCCGCGCCGACACGTCGATCTCCGGCGGCTCGTCGGCGGCCAGCGCGAAACTCCCCGGCGGCGATCCTGAGAACAGGCTGCGCTGGGCGCCGGTCGTTCGGATCTCGAGCCGCAGGGGCCCGTCCGCATCGGCCGAGACGCGCCAGCGCCCCGCCCCGAGACTCAAGCGCGACAGGTGGCCCCCGCCGGACGTGGTAATGACGCATACCAGGCGCCCGCGCTTATCGAGCCGGGCAACTGCATCGGGCGGGGCCGCCAGCAGATAGCCCGGCACCACCAGCCGATCCGCACCGCGCTCCACGCCGATCCGCCCGTCTTCAATGCGCGTCCAGATGACGCTGCGCACCGCGGGCCCCTTGATCGGACTCGCGTCGCCACGCGCGGCCTCGAACTGAATCAGCCGGTAAAGCTCGGCAAACCGCGGGTCGGCGGGAATCCGCAGCTCGTCGTCGCCCTGCATCTGCCTGCCGCTCAGGAAGAACGCCCGCTCGCGCCCCGCCGGCACCTCGAAAACGACGAGGTCGGGCTTGCAGTCCAGCACGTACTTCCCATCACCCAGCTCGTGTCCCATCCAGCCGCGGCCGAAGTCCACCGGCGGGTTGCTGGCGATGTGCCGGTCGTTGAGCCCCAGCATGTCGAGCGCCGGCAGACGGGAGTAGTACGGCAGCGCCCCCGCCGGATCGACCGCCAGCAGCGGCTGCTGCTCCTCGAATGCTGCCCGCAGCAGCTCGCCGACCGCCAGCCCGTCCCACTCCCAGCGCTCCCAGCGGGCCTTGAGCACCTCGGGATCGCTCGAGGCCGTCTGCTGAAACCCCGTGATGGCCACCACGCCCGCGGCCAGAGCGGCGGCGGCGGCGCGACCCCATGCCGGCCGGTCGTTCACGAAACGCAGCAGCTCGCCGGCCATGATCGCGATCGGGATCAGCGGCGCCGCCCATTGCCGCCGCGCGGGAAAGATGTCTCCGCCGACGAAGGCTACGTAGGCCAGCCAAACCAGCGGGATCGCGACGAGAAAGGTGATGCGCCGGCGGGCCTGCGTCTGGCGGGCACAGACCAGCGCCGCGGCGATTGCCGCCAGGACCATCGGAGCGTAGGCGAGCACTCCGTGCCAGACGTAGGCCGAGCCGCTCGCGACGCGGTGCGTTGAGAAGGCGACCTTGACGCGCGCCGAGTTGGGCACGAGATCGCCGTAGTACAGGTATCGGAACAGGAGCTGGCCGCCCGTCAGCACGAGCGGCACGACGGCCAGCAGCAGCACGGACCTCCACGCGCGGCTCGACAGGTGCAGCGCGGCCAGCAGTCCGACCCCGACCGCCACGCAGAGCACCGGCCCGTCGGCGCGGCTCAGGCACAGCAGGCCGAGCATCAGCCCCGCCAGCAGGATGCGCACAACGCCGCGCTCCTCTTGCAGCGCCGGCAGCAGCAGCGCGATGCTCCACGCCAGAAAGCACGCGACAAAAGGCTGCTCCAACCCGCCGATGGCCCACACGGCGAACGTGCCCGTGAGCGCCAGGCCGACCGTCGCCGCCAGCGGGGCGGCAACCTCGTCGAAACGCCGCGGGCGCAGGGTCAGCGCCACGGCGACCAGGGCCCCGGCCGTGCTCACGATGCCAAGGGCGCGGGCGGCGTCCACGAGATCGACGCCGAGCGCGCCGAGGCCGGCACACGCCAGCAGCCAGAGCAGGTTGGTGTAGCCCTCGACGCGCGGGCCATCGGTCCACGTCAGCCCGTGACCCTCGAGCAGCCGCTGCGCGTATCGCAGCGAAATGAACGCGTCGTCCGACATGAACGGAAGGTGCGAGCGCGCGTGATACAGCAACACGCCCACGCCCGCGGCGATCGCAATCAGCAACGCCGCGTTGCCCGCCCAGCCCCGCGCCGCGGCGCCGGCCGATGCGCCGCCGTCGGCGGCGCCGTCTTCTTGGGCGGCAGGGACGGGCGTGGTCGGCTGGTTGACCATTGGTGACGCATCCATCGGGCAAGTTGCGTCGGGCGCCCCCGCCTGACGCAGGTCCTGCCGGCGCATGCCCGCGGCAAACGCGGAGTTCCTCCGGGCCCCGGACACCCGCCCGGCCCGCTACCGCGCCAGGCGCGCCTCGGCCGGCGGCACGATGACGTCCGGCAAGTTGTCCTGGCGGCCGGTGACCGGCGCGCGGCTGCGGCTCATGAGCCAGAGCACGCCGAGGGTGATGAGAATGTTGATCCCGAGCATCAGCCCGCCGGCCAGCAGGTTGGCGGTCCAGGGGGCCGCCGGGTCGATGCGCCACCCGAGGCCGGTGGCAATTCCCTGGACGACGACGATGACCATGCCGAGGGGGATCATGCCCTTCCACGCCAGGCGCATGAGCTGGTCGAAGCGGAAGCGCGGCAACGTCCAGCGCACGACCATGTAGAGGCCGATGAGCAGCAGGATTTTGCCCCAGAAGACACTGAACTTGATGAGTCCGGCCCACCAGGTGTGGTTGTCGGCGAGCCAGGACGTAAACGGCAGCGGCGCCCATCCGCCGAGGAAAAGGGCCGTCACGAGCGCGCTGCCGATCACCATGTGCGAATACTCGGCGAGGAAGAACAGCGCGAACTTCATCGACGAATACTCGGTGTGATAGCCGGCGACCAGCTCCTGCTCGCACTCGGCCAGGTCGAACGGCGCCCGGTTGGTCTCGGCGAAGCCGGCGATCAGCACGAGCAGGAACGCCAGCGGATGAACGAAGACGTTCCACACCCCGCTGGCCGCCTGCGACTCGACGATGCCTTCGAGCCGCACGCTGCCGGCGACGAGCAGGACCGCCAGCAGGCCCAGTCCGAGCGGAATCTCGTAGCTGAGCATCTGGGCGGTGGCGCGCATCGCGCCGTAGAAGGCGTACTTGTTGTTGCTGGCCCAGCCCGCCAGCACCACGCCGTAGACGCTCATCGCGCCGAAGGCCAGCAGGTAGAGCAGGCCGATGTCGAGACTGGCCATCTGGCCGACGACGGTGTAGGTCTCGCCGTCCGGCCCCGTCCACGGCCAGGTGATCTGGTCGAACCAGGGGATGATCGCCACCCCGGCCAGCGAGATCACGAACGCCAGCGCCGGCGCCAGAATAAACACCGGCTTGTCGGCCTGCTTGGGCGTGTAGTCTTCCTTCAGCAGGAACTTGATGCCGTCCGCCACCGGCTGCAACAGCCCCCAGAAGCCGACGCGGTTCGGCCCCTTGCGATCCTGGATGAACGCCGACAGCTTCCGCTCCGCCAGGATGAACGCGGCGTCGAGGTGGATGACGATGAAGACCGCCAGCCCGCCGAGGATCAGGCTGAACCAGAACTGCGACTCCAGCAGCGGGCGAATCCAGGGCCACCCCAGCCACACGAGCGGAACGGGCGCGATCAGCAGCACGGCGCCCAGCGCGGCGATGACGCGCCAGTCGCGCAGCGTGCGCTCGATGAAAGCGGCGGCCGGGTCCGGACGTGGCACTTTCGGCGGCATATCACCCTCGCACAGCGGCTGGTTGCAGCGTCACCCTTGCATCGCGGCGGCTTGCTCGTCGCTGCCGCGCACGACGGCCGGCTCGCGCCGACGGCTCTGCCCGATCTCCGCGCATCCGCGCCTGCGCCTCAATGCGCGTATTCCGGCTCCTGGCGCGGCACGAACACGCTCGCGAACTCCGGCATCGTCTCCGCCATCTTCTCTCGCGTCCGGCGCGAGCGGAACAGCCCCGGCTCGCCGCACAGCTCGTGGAAGAACTGCCCGTCGGACTTGACGCCCTCGAGCGGGACGATCGCCCGCTCGAACGGCTGCACCAGCCCGTCGCAGTTCATGAACGTCCCCTCGCGCTCCATCCAGCTCGCGCCAGGGATCACGATCGTCGCGGCCGCGCTGAGCGGCGACGCGAACAGGTCATGCACCACCAGGAACTCGACCTTCGCCAGCGGCTTCTGCATGTCGGGCGTCACCCAGCTCTCCGGATAGCCCCCAACCACGTACGCCGCCGCGAACTTGCCCTCGCCCGCGGCTTTCAGGAAGTCGGCCAGCGCCAGGTTCGGCCCGCCGAGCGACTCCATGGCGCGCTCGACGCCGCGGCGGTTGGGGCACTTCTCCGCCCGGATGACAAACCCCTTGGCGAACGTGCGGTCCTGGCCGACGACGGGTACGTGTCCGAGGACGAGCGTCGCCTGTGGCGCGACGGAGCGGATGAACCGGCCCAGGAGCCAGGCTTCCTCGCAGCTCATCATCGGGCTGAGCACGGCCGCGACTTTTGACCCGGGCGCTGGCGCCTGGGGCCCGGATGGGGCTCGTGCGGCCTGCTCGAAGCGGAAACGCAGGATGGCGGGCAGGTCCTCCCAGCGCACGGTCTCGGTCTCGCCGCCGCGCCGCTGCCGTGGGAGCGTCAGGCGCTCATGCTCGCGGCGGACGTAGGCGCGCCAGGCAAAGCGCTGCTCGTCGCTGATCCACCACTGGTTCACCCGCTCGTTGAAGCGCGGGCGGCAGCGGTGGACGCCCTCGTCGTTGTGGTCGATCCAGATCGTCGCGCCGCTGCTGTCGGCCGGGCTGACGCTGGGCGTGTGCCGCAGCATCCAGACGCGCTGCCGGAACAGGAAGCCCTTGTCGAGCAGCGCCCCCACGGGGCACAGATCGACGACGTTGCCTTGAAGCGGGTTGTCGAGCGGCACGCCGGGAAAAACGTCGATCTCGCAGCGATTGCCGCGATCGACCACGCGCAGCTCGCCCGCGCCGGCGATCTCGTCGCAGAATCGGACGCAGCGCGTGCAGAGCACGCAGCGATCCTGGTAAAGCAGCGTGTCGCTTCCGATGTTCTTCTTGGGGTTCTTGTGCTTGTCCTCGACCATGCGGCTGCTGGCGTGACCGAAGCGCTCGCTGTAGTCCTGGAGATAGCACTCGCCGGCCTTGTCGCAGACCGGGCAGTCGAGCGGATGGTTGACGAGGTAGTACTCCATGACGTGCTGCTGGTTGCCCTGCACCGCGGGCGACTCGAAACGCACCTCCATGCCGTCCCGGACGGGCGTCTGACACGAGGGGAAGAGCCGCGGCGCCCACTCCAGCTCCTTCGTCTGGGGGTTGGGCATCTTCATCTCCATCAGGCACAGCCGGCAACTCGCCACGATGCTCAGCCCGGGGTGATAGCAGTAGTGCGGCACCTCCAGGCCGGCTTCGAGCGCCGCCTGCAAGACCGGCACGCCCTCGCGGCAATCGACCTTCTTCCCGTCTATCGTGATCGTCGGCATTCGGCCATCCCAATAGCGCCAGAATCCCCCGCCTGACGCATCTGTTCCGCATTCAACGCCAGCCGAGGACGCGCCTCACGTCACGCGAACTCACGTCCCCGCCGCGTTGCTCCATTCGTGCTCGTACGACATCGATCCGCGCTCCGGCGCGACGGCCCGGCCCTGCACGATCGGCAGCTCGTACGCCGCCGGGTTCACGCGCCGGATGGCCTGCTCCACGGCGCCCGGCGCCTGGGCGTCGATGTGCCGCTCGAACTCCCTGCGGAAGCGCTGCACCAGCGTGCGGATCGGCCAGGCGGCGCCGTCGGGCAGGCCGCAGATGCTCAGCCCCGGCATCATGCCCATGTTGGTCGTGATCTCGGCCAGCAGGTCGAGATCATAGCGCCGTCCGGCGCCGGCGCGGATGCGCTGCGCGATCTTGTACATCCAGCCCGTGCCCTCGCGGCATTGCGTGCACTGGCCACAGGACTCGTGCGCGTAGAACCGCGCCACGTTCACCAGCACGTCGCGGATGTCGGTGTCCTCGCCGACCACCACCGCCGCCGCCGTCCCCAGCCCCAGCAGCCCGTACCGGCGCGTGTCGTCGAAGTCAAGCTTGCAGTCCAGCTCATCGTAGTCCTGGGCCAGGTCGAGCTTGTCGGCGCTGGGGTTCTTCGGAAACAGGTCGCCGCGCAGAAAGCCCATGCTCAGCCCGCCGGGCGAGCAGGCCTTCACCTTCATTCCGTCGCGCATGCCGCCGCCGAAATCCGGCCCGTAGATCAGCTCGCGCGTGCTGATGCCCAGCGGCGCCTCGTAGCAGCCCGGACGCTTCACCGGGCCGCTGACGCAGTACATCTTCGTCCCGTGTGAGCCCTTCGGCCCCAGGGCGAGCCACCAGTCCACGCCCCGCGTCAGGATGTGCGGCAGGCAGGCCAGTGTCTCGACGTTGTTGACCACCGTTGGCTTGCGGAAGAGGCCCTCGACGGCCGGGAAGGGCGGCTTGATGCGCGGCCAGCCGCGCTTGCCCTCCAGGCTCTCGATCAGCCCCGTCTCCTCGCCGCAGACGTACGCCCCGGCGCCGCGGTGAATGTAGCACTCGATGTCGTATCCGCTGCCCAGCACGTTCCTGCCGAAATAGCCGGCGGCGTAGGCCTCGTCCACGGCCCTCTGCATGATGTGGAACTGCTCGGTGAACTCGCCACGCATGTAGATGTAGGCGATCGTCGTCCGCGTCGCGTATCCCGCGATCAGAATGCCCTCCAGCAGCATGTGCGGGTCCGATTCCATCAGCACGCGGTTGCAGAACGTCGGCGGCTCTGACTCATCCGCGTTGACGCAAAGGTAGGTCACGTCGCGGTTCGGCGGCAGGAACGACCACTTCACGCCCGCGGGGAAGCCCGCTCCGCCGCGGCCGCGCAGATTGGCCTTCTTGACCAGCTCGACGAGCTCGTCCGGCTTCATGGCCAGGGCCTTGCGGGCGCCCTCGTACCCGCCGGCGGCCTGGTAGGCCTTCAGCGACGTGCTGCCGGGCACGCCGACGTTTCGCGTGAGTATCTTTTCGTATGGCATAAGAGTCGGTTGTTACGGTGCGTCGAACAGGTCGCTCCGCGGGATATCGAGGCGATCGTTGTCCGCGTCGGCCAGGATACGCTCGAGGTCCTCCGGCCTGACGCACTTGTGCATCTTTTCGTTCACCATCAGGCACGGCGCGTGGTCGCACGCCGCCAGGCACTCCTCGGTCATGAACGAGTATTCACCGTCCGGCGTCGTTTCGTGCTCGCCGATGCCGAGGCGCTGACGGATGGCGTCCTTCAGCTTGCCGGCGCCGAGCAGCTCACAACTGATCGAGCGGCAGAGCAGCAGCGTCTTGCGGCCCTTCGGGTGCGTCCAGAAGTGCGTGTAGAACGTGACGACGTCCATCACCTTCGACGGGGGGATCTCCAGCAGCTCCGCGAGCTCCTTCATGGCGCGAAGCGAGACGTAGCCGAGCGCGTCCTGGGCGATGTGCAGCGCCGGCAGCACGGCCGCCTGTTTCGTCGGATACCGCGAAAAAAACGCGCGGATCTTCTCTTTCACGGCTTCGCTGAGGCCGGGGCCGAGTTGCTCTTCCGGGACGCGCGTTCGATCTACCGCCTGCCAGCTCACGATGCCTCCGCCGAACCCCGACCGGCCGGCCACAGGCCGCCGAGCTGACGCGCTCGCCCGCCTTGCGCCAATCTACGCGCGGAAAGCCGCGCCCACGCTCCGTTCAGGATCGGCGATTATAGCCGGAACGGCCCGCGCGCGAAGCCGCCGGCGGAGCGCACACGCGGGGCGCCCGCTGGGCGATGGCCCCGCCGTCGGTTAGGAGTCGGTCAGGACTTCCGCGGCTGGCACGCCCAGCGCCAAGGCCAGTTGCGAGAGCTGGAAGGGCTTCTCGATCCAGCAGCCCGCCGTGCGTTCCGGGTGAATCTCGCCGTCGGAAATGACCATGTGGACGATGAGGACGCCCGCATTGCGAGCCCTTGCCTTTCTCTCAAGTCTTGCACCGGCCCGCTCCGTCAGGTCCTCCGCCAACACGAGGGCGTCGAATCGCTCGGCTTCGAGGATTCGCAGGGCCTGCGTGACCGAGTGCGCCACCCGGACATCAAACCACGGCCGCAGGTAGCTCCTCACCGACCACTCCGTCAGGGCGTCGGGCGAGACGATCAGCAGCCGGGCTCGTTGCCGTGTTTGCGGGCTGACGGTGCGCTGCGGAACCATCGGGCTTGCATCCGGTCGAGGGGCTCGGGTTACGCTTTCTCCCAAACGCGGGTGGCACATCGCGTTCCAGCCCGAGACGCAGCGGGGGAGCGCGCAACCGCCGGTTCTCACGGCGCGGGATGCGCCGAAAGGCGCAGCGCCGGCCCGCCGTGCGCGGATTACTCCCCAGTCCCGGCCCGGGCGACCCCTGACGGGATTAATCTCGACCGCTAGTATCCGGAGCATGCCGGCGGCTCGCGCCCAGGAAATCGCGGACTACGTCAGCTTCTGCCCGCTCGACCAGGCGCGCGTCGCCGCGCTGCGCCCACACGTTGAGCCGCACTTCGGTCGAGTGGTGGATCGCTTCTACGACGAGATTCTGAAACGGCCGGCCGTCCGGGCCGCGCTCGGGGACAGTCCAGAAGTTGTGGTGCGCCTGAAGACCAGCCTCCGCGAGTGGCTGAGAACGTTTTTTACCGGACCATACGACGAGGATTATTGGTGTCGTCGTCGCCTCATCGGCGAAGTCCACGTCCGCGTCGGCGTGGAGCCGCGATACACGCTCGCGGCGTTGGAGGTCGTGCGCCAGGAGATCGAACGGGCGGTGATCGCGTCGGGGTTTCCGGAACCAACCGAGCACCTGTCTTCGGTCTGCAAGCTGTTGGCGCTTGAGGCGGCGGTGATGCTGGATTCGTACAGCGAGGCCTACAGTGACCAGGTCCGGCAACTCGAGCGCAGCGCGGTGCAGGAGCGCCTGACGCAATCGGAGCACCTGGCGCGGATCGGGCGGCTGGCGGCGTCGTTGGCGCACGAGATCAAGAACCCGCTGGCCGGCATCAGCGGGGCGATCCAGGTGATCCGTGACGCCCTGCGGCCCGACGATCCTCACCGCCCGGTACTGGTCGAGATTCTGAGGCAGATCAACCGACTGGATGGGACCGTGAAGGACCTGCTGGTCTATGCTCGGCCGAAAACGCCGCGAATCGAGGTCTGCGAGCCCGAGCGCATCATCGAGCGCGTGCGGGCCGTGCTGCTGCGCGAGCCCGACTTTCAGCGCATCCGCCTTGAGCACGTGGCCGTCGGGCCCCCGTTCACGTTTCGCGCCGACGAGGACCAGATGGAGCAGCTCCTGCTGAACCTGCTGCTGAATGCGGCGCACGCGTCGCCGGACGGCCGGGCGGTGCGGCTGGTGACGAGCCTGAGCGAGCGGGAGGTCCGGCTGGTGGTTGAAGACCAGGGTCACGGGATGGATGAGCCGACGCGGCAGCGGGCGTTCGAGCCGTTTTTCACGACCAAGGCGCGCGGGACGGGACTCGGGCTGTCGATCTGCCAGCGGATCGTGGAGTCTCACGGCGGGACGATCGCGATCCAGAGCCAGCGGGACCGGGGGACGACGGTGACGGTTCGCCTGCCGCGGCACGGGCCGGAGGAAGTGGAGACGGGCCAATGAGCATTCGGGTGTTGATCGTCGAGGATGAAGCCCTCATCCGCTGGTCGTTGCGGCAGAAGTTCGAGGAGCGCGGGTACCGGGTGACCGAGGCGGAGACGGGCCGCGCGGCGCTCGAGGCGCTCGACGCCGGCCTCTTCGACTTCATCATGCTCGACTACAAGCTGCCGGACATGACCGGGCTGGACGTGCTGCGGAAGCTGCGCGAGTCCGACACGGACACGGTCGTGATCATGATGACGGCGTTCAGCTCGATCGAGAGCGCCGTGGAGGCGATCAAGCTCAGCGCCTACGACTACCTCCCCAAGCCGTTCGAGATGGAGCGGCTGCTGCTGGTGGTCGACAAGGCGCTCGAGACGACCAAGCTGCGGCGCGAGGTGCGCGAGCTGCGCCAGAACCTCAAGGGCGAGTTCGGAACCGACACCATCATCGGCAGCGACCACTCCATGACGCGGATCATGGAGGTCGTCGACCAGGTGGCCCGCACCGGCGTCTCGACCGTGCTGCTGCGCGGCGAGACCGGCACCGGCAAGGACCTGGTGGCCCGCGTCATCCACCAGAAGTCGGACCGCGCCGGCCGGCCCTTCGTCAACATCACCTGCACCGCCCTGTCCGAGACGCTGCTGGAGAGCGAGCTCTTCGGCCACGAACGCGGCGCCTTCACCGACGCCAAGGCCCAGAAAAAAGGCCTGCTCGAAGTCGCCGACGGCGGCACCGTCTTCCTCGACGAGATCGGCGACATGCCCGCCGCGCTCCAGGCCAAGCTGCTGCGATTCCTCGAGGAGCGCAAGTTCCGGCGCGTCGGCGGAACGCGCGAGCTGACCGTCGACGTCCGCGTCATCGCCGCGACCAACCGCGACATCGAGCAGGCCATCAACGAGGGCCGATTCCGCCGCGACCTGCTCTATCGCCTCAACGTCGTCACCATCCTGCTGCCGCCGCTGCGGGCGCGCGGCGACGACCTGCGGCTGCTGGCGCAGGCGTTCGTGCAGCGTTTCACGCGCGAGTTCAAGAAGAACATCACGGCGATCTCGCCGCGCGCCTTAGAAAAGCTGTACTCGTACCCGTGGCCCGGAAACGTGCGCGAACTGCGCAACGTGCTGGAGCGCGCCGCCCTCCTGTGCACCGGCACCGAGCTCGGTCCCAACGATATCCTCCTCGGCCAGGCCCAGCACGCCACCTGGGACTGGGACTTCGAGCACGTCACCCTGCCGCCGCAGGGCTTCGACTTCCGCAAGCTCGGCCGCCTCGAACGCAACCTGCTCACGCAGGCCCTGGAGCGCACCGGCGGCAACCAGAGCCACGCCGCCCGGCTGCTGCACCTGACGCGCGACCGCCTGCGCTACCGGCTTCAGAAGCACGGGCTGCTGTAGCGGCCTGCCGCGGAGACGGGGCCCGGCGGGTCCAGGGAGCGGGTGGATCGCGCCGCTCCGAATGCGGCGCGCTGCTTCTGAATCCCGCGGGCCCCGGCAATACCCCGCAACCAAAAGCGAATAAGATGAGACGGCGGCCGGGCTCGCGGCGCCCGGCTGGTGCCGGCGCGGACGCCGCTGGGGCTCTCCTCGGTTGTGCCGCGCTCGGTCTGGCGCGTGCAGAGGTGCGTCGATGACGAAGCTGCTGGCGGTGCTGTTGGTGCTCATGGCGATTGTCGCGGGCTGGCTGTACGTCCGCACCATGCGCGTGACGCCGGAGTGGCAGAAACCGAAGATCGGCAAGGTCGATCGGGGGAGCATCCGGGTTCCGATCACGGCGTCGGGGCTGGTGCGGCCGCTGAAGGAGATCGGGGTCAAGAGCAAGGCATCGGGCGAAGTGATCCGCATTCCGGTCGTGGAGGGCGACGCCGTGAAGGTGGGCGACGTGCTGCTGGAGTTGAAGCGTGACGACGAGCAGCGCAGCGTGGACCGGGCCCGTGCGGCCCATGACCGGGTGAAGGCCGGGCTGGAGTTGGCGCGGGTGCAGGTCGAGCAGGCCCGCCAGAGCGTGGAGATCGCCAACGCGCGCGTCGACGAGCTGGAGGCCCAGTTGTACGTGACTCAAGCGGATCTCGACGAGCTGAAGCGCATGAGCGCCACGGCCGCCAGCGAGCAGGACATCCGCAACGGCGAGGCGCGGCTGCGGGTCAACCAGGCACAGGTGCAGGCCGCCAAGGCCCAGGCCGTGAACAGTCAGAACGGCATCAAGGAGGCCGAGGCGAACGTGCGCATCGCGGAGGCGAACCTGGCCCAGGCGCAGAAGGAGCTGGAGGACGCGGAGGAGCGGCTGCGCGAGACGACCATCACCTCCAAGCACGATGCCATCGTCACCGACGTCCTGGTGACCGAGGGCATGCTCGTGCAGTCGGGCACCGGGGGCTTCACCGGCGGCACGCTGCTGATGACGCTGGCCGACCTGTCGCAGCTCAAGGTCATCGCCCGCGTCAACGAGGCCGACTACGGCGCCATCGTCGACATCTCGCCCATCGACGCACTGCCCATGGTCGAGAAGCTGCGCGAGGCCGCCGCGCGCAACGCCGAGCAGATGGCCAAGCGCAGCGGCGAAGTCCGCATCACGGTCGACGCCTTCCGCGACGAGGTCTTCACCGGCCGGATCATGCGCGTCGAGCCCCAGGGCCAGCTCAACGTCGGCGCCGCGATCATCCAGTTCGACGTCCACGTCGAGATCGACGACGAGAAACGCTACCTGCTGCCCCTGGGCACCCAGACGCAGGTCGAGTTCACCGTGCAGAGCGCCCAGGACGTCTTGCGCGTCCCCGCCGAGTCCGTCAAGACCTGGCAGGACCAGAAGGGCATCTGGCTCAAGGTCGCCCCCGACAGCGGCTCGTCCGACGCCTGGGGAAAGCGATTCGTCCCCTGCCGCTTCGGCATCAGCGACGGCGAGTACACCGAGGTCATCGAGACGATCGGCGGCACGCCGCTGTTGCCTGGCGACGAGGTCTACACCAAGCCGCCTCTCAGCGATCAGGAACGGCGTTAACATGCTCGGGACCGCCGCGCCGCGAAGGGGTGAGCGACATCGGCCGGAAGGGCTTCCGGCCGCGATCGGAACTCAACAGGCACCGAGGCCGGAATTGCCGCTGATTGCGATCCGCAACCTGACCAAGCTCTACCGCATGGGCGACTCGGTCGTCCGGGCGCTGAACGGCGTTGACCTGACGGTCGAGCGCGGCGAGTTCGTCGCGATCATCGGACCGTCGGGCAGCGGCAAGAGCACGATGATGCACCTGCTCGGGTGCCTCGACCGCCCGACCGCCGGCACGTACGAGTTCAACGGCCGCGACGTCGGCAAACTGTCCGACCGCGAGCTGGCCATCGTCCGCAACCGCGAGATCGGGTTCGTCTTCCAGACCTTCAACCTCATCAATCGCACGACCGCTTTGGCCAATGTCGGCGTGCCGCTGTTCTACGCCCGCCGCACCGACATCACCACCAAGGCCCGCGCCGCCCTCGACCACGTCGGGCTCACCGCGCGCGCCGCGCACCGGCCGAGCGAGCTCTCGGGCGGCGAGCGGCAGCGCGTCGCGATCGCCCGCGCCATCGTCAACGACCCGCTGCTGCTGCTGGCGGACGAGCCGACCGGCAACCTCGACACGCGCACCGGCGAGCAGATCATGGATATCTTCCACGCCCTCAATCGCCGGGGCGTGACCATCGTCGTCGTGACGCACGAGCCCGACATCGCCGCCCAGGCGCGGCGCATCGTCGCCATGCGCGACGGCAAGGTCGTCTCGGACGAGACGGCAGCCGACTACGAGGCGCGGCTCGGACTCGCGCCGGCGCGGCGGCCACGCGGCGCCGCCACCGGGCCGCTGGCCGCCACCGGGCCGCTGGCCGTCGCCGCGCAGTGCAGCGCGGCGGCCGAGCCCGCGTCCGCGGCGGTTGGCGCCATGAACGGACCGGCGCCCGCCGGGGGCGCCGCCACGAGCGACTCGCCCGAAGCCGACCTGTCGCTGCCGCCGCGGATGGCGCGGGGCGCGACGACGGCCCTCGTGATCGGCGCGATCGGGCCGCTGCTGGCGCTGGCGCTGTGGACGTCGGCCAAGGTACTGATCGTGGCGACGGGCGGCGTGCCGCGCGTCGAGCCCGGCGCGCTGCCGCCGACGCCCATGCTCATCGCCGCGGGGCTCGGTCTGCTGTCGCTGCTGGTGGGGCTGGGGGTGGGATGCGTGGCGATTTTCTGGGGACGCTCCGTGCTCCATCACGTCCGCCAGGAGCCGGGTCACTGGCTCGGCGTGGGTCGAGCGCGGCTGGGCATTGCGCTGGGCGGGCTCGGGCTGGCGATGCCGTTCCTGCTGCTCATCCTGAATCGGGCGCTCGGGTCCGTCGGCTGAGAATCACGGCGGGGCCATGAGCATCGCGACGTATCCGCCGTCGTGCCAGTCTGCGAGCCGCGCCCCCCACGCCGGCAGCGTCGTGCGCGTCGCCGCGATGGCCCAGTCCGGACGCCCTCTGGCAAAGCCGGCGACCACCTCGTCGTTCTCCTGCGGCTCGATGCTGCACGTGCTGTAGATCAGCCGCCCGCCGGGGCGCAGCCGCGCGGCGGCGCGGTCGAGGAGCTCGCGCTGCAAGGCGACCAGCGACGCGAGCTTGCGCGGCGTCAGGCTCAGCCGCGCCTCCGGCCGACGCGCCAGCACGCCGCTGTTGCTGCATGGGGCATCGACGATGGCGGCGTCGAACGCGCCTTCGTCGCCGGCGTCATCCAGCCGCGCGGCGCGGATGCAATCGAGGCCGAGGCGCGCGGCGTTCTCGGCGATGCGAGCGACACCAGCGGCGGACGTGTCGCAGGCCAGCACCAGCCCGCGATTGTCGAGGTCTTCGGCAATCACCAGCGACTTGCCGCCCGGCGCGGCGCACAGATCGAGCACGCGCTCGCCCGGCCGCGCGCCCACGAAGCGCGCCGCCTCATGCGCCGTCGGGTCCTGCACGAACGCCAGCCCTTCCCGAAACAGCCCGGCGGATGACGCCGCGGCCGCTGATGGCAAAAACGCGGCGTCGCCGGCGAGCTCGGCGCCGGCGCCGAACTCGGCGCGGACGCGCGCGGCGAAGGCGTCCGCCCCGACCCGGAGCCGGGCGCGCTGAAGGACAATCGCGGGCTGGGCCTGCGACGCCCACGCGATCGACTCCGCGACGTCAGGCCCGTGGCGTTGCACCCACTTGCGGAATCGTTGCGGGCGCTCGCCCGTGGCCGCCGCCAAGTGGGCAACCAGGTCGTCGGGCGCCGGCAGCACGTCCTGCGAGAACCGGCAGGCGCGCTGGTAATCGACCCGCACGTGCCTCGGCGACAGACGCCGCCAATCCGTCCGCGCCTCGACGATGCTCCCGGTCAACCGCCGGAGCACCGCGTTGACGAGCCGCGGCGCGCGACCGCCCACAACCGCACGGGCCAGCTCGACCGCCTCATGCACCGCGGCGAACGCCGGCACCCGGTCCATCCAGATGAGCTGATATGCCCCCGTCGCGAGGATCGCGAGCGTCTCGCGCGGCGTCCGGCGCGGATCGACGCCGGCGACGGCCCGCAGCACGCACCGGATCGTGAAGAAGTGCCGGATGGCGCCCAGCGCGACGTTCAGGGCCAGGGCGTGCTCGCGCGGCGCAAGGCGTTGCTGCTCGGCGAGCGCGGCGAGCGTCTCGTGTACGAACCGGCCGCGGCCCAGCGCTCCGCACACCGCCCGCACCGCCGCCTCCCGGCCGGATACCAGGTCCGGCGCTTCGGACCTCGCCGTCGTCACACCGCGATGGGACGTGGCCCCAGCCGCCTTGTCGGCGGTGCGGCGTCGGTGGCGGGGGTAAGGCGCGCGGTTTGCCACGAAAATCTCCGATGGCTAGTGTATGGCCGCGCCGGTCCGCGGGAGTAACGAGCGGAAGCAGGGAGTAAGTGGGAGCAAGGGAGCAACCCGCCGGCCCGGCTGTCACAAGGACCACCCATGGTTGACTCGGTGCCACTGCTGCTTGCGACCGCCGCGACGGTCGGCCTGGTGCACACGCTCGCCGGGCCGGATCACTACGTCCCGTTCATCGCCATGGCGCGCGTCGGGAACTGGTCATGGCGGCGGACGATGCTGGTGACGGCGCTCTGCGGCGTCGGGCACGTGCTGGGTTCTGTCGTGCTCGGGCTCGTGGGAATCGCCATCGGTCTGGCCTTGAGCGGCATCGAGGCTTTCGAGGGATTCCGGGGCGACATCGCCGCCTGGCTGCTGCTGTCGTTCGGCGTGGCCTACGCCGCGTGGGGCCTTCGTCACGCGCTCCGTCGACGCCGGCACACGCACGCGCACGTGCACGCGGACGGCACCGTCCATGTCCACTGGCACGATCACACCGGCGAGCACGCCCACGTCCACGCGCCGCCGCTCGTCCCGGCGGGCGAGACCGCCGGCGGCGGCGTCCCGGTGTCGCGGATGACCCCGTGGGTGCTGTTCACGATCTTCGTGTTCGGCCCCTGCGAGCCGTTGATTCCGCTGCTCATGTACCCGGCGGCGGAAAGCCACTGGATGGCCGCCGTCCTGGTCGCGCTGGTGTTCAGCACGGTCACGATCGGCACGATGCTGACGGTGGTGGCGGCGGCGCACGCCGGGCTGGCGAGGCTCTCGTTCTCGCGGTTCGAGCCCTACTCGCACCTGTCCGCCGGCGCGGCGCTGGCGGCCTGCGGCGGGCTGATGGTCATCGGTTTTTGACGTCGGCAGTTCAAGCGGCCGGTGGGCTCAGGGCCAGTCGCGCGGACCGCAGGAGATCAGGAGGCCGGGGCCGTCGATCGGATACGTGCGCAGGTAGTCGGCGATCGACTCGGCGCTGACGGCATCGACGTCGGCGAGGCGCTCCTGCGGGGTGCGCGGTTTACCCCATCCTTCGAGGTCGTCGATGATCTGCATCAGGCGCGTGCGCGGGTTCTCGGCCTCCAGGGCCAGGTGGGTGCGGCGCTGATTCTTGACGCGCTGCACCTCGTCGGGCAGCACGCCGCCGCGCGTGATCTCCGCCGCCTGCTCGCGCAGCGCCGCGAGCATCTCGTCGCACTTTTCGGGCTCGCCGTCGGTGAAGAGGGCCATGAGGCCGCAGTCGGCGTAGGAGAGCCAGACGGCGCCGGCCTGGGAGCAGACGCCTTTCTCGACAATCTTCCAGTAGCAGCGCGAGTTGTGCCCGCCGAAGATTGCGCACAGCGCCTCGATCGTCTCCGACTGCGCGTGGCCGTGCGGCACGCTCGCGTACAGCAGCGCCAGCGTCTGCTGCTTGAACTGCGGCAGCCGCAGCTTGTGCACGCCGGCCGCCGGCGGCGCGGGCGGGGGCGCGAGGGGTCGCCCGTTCGCGGCCCCGTCCCAATCGCCGCAGAAGCGCTCCGCGGCGGCAAAGACGGCGTCGGGGGACAGGGCGCCGCTGACGATCAGCGTCACGTTCCGCGGCGCGTAGCGGCGGCGCAGGTAGTCGAGCATGGTCTCGCGCGGCAGCTTCTCGATTGTCTCCTTCTCCCCGAGGATCTCGTGCGCCAGCGCGTGCGACCCGAACACCGTCTCGTGCAGGAAGTTCCAGACGTGATGCTCGAAGCTGTCGGCGCTCATCGCGATCTCTTCGAGGATCACCTTGCGCTCGGTCTCGAACTCCTCCGCCGGCAGCGCCGGGCGCATCATGTCCGCCAGCAGCTCGAGCTGCGGCTCGGCGGCGTGCGCCGGCACCCAGCCGTAATAGAGCGTGTGCTCTTTTCCGGTGAAGGCGTTGTAGATGCTGCCGAGCTCGTCGAACCCGACCGTGATGGCCCGCCAGTCGCGCCGCGCCGTGCCCTTGAAGCACATGTGCTCCAGGAAGTGGCTCACCCCGTGCTCGTGGGGCGCCTCGTCCCGTGCGCCCGTCCTCACCAGAAACCCGACGGCGGTCGACCGCACCTGGGCCATGCTCTCGCAGACGATGCGCAGGCCATTCGACAGCGTTCTCTCAACAAACGTCGATTGCATGCTCGTCCCCGCCAGGTTCCCGCTGCACGAGCCGCCGACGCTTCCTGCGTTTCCCCACGGCCCGGATCCGCACATTAACCCGGCCGCCGCCGCCGCTCCAGCCGGCGCCGGGCCCATCGCCGGCGGCCGGCAGTTGGCGGCGGGCCCGGCGCGCGGCAGAATGAACCGCCGGAGATCGCCGCCTTGACTGCCCGAATAACCGAACCCGCCCCGGATTCCGCCGCCTGGACGCCGCCCGCCGCAGTGGTCGGTGACGCGCCGCCCAGGACGATGCTCCAGCGCCTGCGGCGGCGCGTGGCGCCCGACGGCACGCTGCGGCGCGATCTCGTGCGGCTGGTCTTCTTCGATCTGCCGGCCTGGTCCGCGGCCGGCGCGCGGGGGATCCTGCCGGCGCTTGCGGCCCTGCGCCGCACGGCGCAGCGCGAGTGGCTGCCGCTCGCGGCCGCCGCTCCGGCGCGTTTCGGTGCGATGTTGTGGGCCGCGGCCGGCCTTCGCGAGCCACTGAGCGACCATGCGTACGAGTTCGCCCGTCTTCGCCGGGCGCGCCGGGCGCGGTACGTCGTCGAGACCCGGCGCGTGCGCTGCGTGTGCGAGCCCGGCCTGGTGAGCGTGGTGCTGCCGGTCTACAACGGCGCGCAGTACGTGCGCGAGGCGATCGACAGCGTTCTGGCTCAGGACTATGCGGCCTGGGAGCTGCTGATCGTGGACGACGGATCGACCGACGACACGCCCGCGATCGTCGCCGACTGCGCCGCCCGCGACGAGCGCATCCGCGTGCTGCGCCAGGTCAACCGCAAGCTGCCGGCGGCGCTCAACGCCGGATTCGCGGCGGCGCGCGGCGAGTACCTCACGTGGCTGAGCGACGACAACCGGTTCAAGCCGTCGTTTCTCGGGCGAATGGTGGCGTGCCTGCGCCGCAACCCGGGTTGGGACATGGTCTATGCCAACCTGGACATCATCGACGACCAGGGACGGCCCCTGCGCGGCGCCGACTGGTACGCCGACCGTCAATGCCCGCCCGGCAGTGAGCACATCTGCCTGCCGCACGATACGTCGGAGCTCAACATGTGGGGGAACAACCACGTCGGCGCCGCTTTCCTGTACCGGGCGGCCGTTGCCCATCTGATCGGGCCGTACGACGAACGCCGCTTCGGCGTCGAGGACTACGACTACTGGCTGCGCATCAACGCCGTGCTCACGCTCCGCCACGCGGACTTCGACGATCCGGTCTACGACTATCGGCTGCATGGAAAATCGCTCACGGCGCGCGACGCCGAGGTCGGCATTACGCGCGCCCGCGCCGGACTGATGGCTTTCGAAGCATGGCGGCGCGCCTGCTGGCTCGCTCCGCTGACCTGGGCGGTGAGCTACGAAGCCGACGACGCCCGGGCGGCTTCCTGGGCCGCCCGCCTGGCGGCCCTCGCCCGCCGGGCCGGCCATCTCCGGACCGGCAGGCTCGGTCCGGCCAGGGCCCCGGAAAGATCAACGCCGACGGCGCGCGTCCTGATCACCGCAAACCAGGACGCCGTCCCCGACGCGACGGCGCCGGTGCATGAGGCCCGCATACTCGTGTACGTCGGCCATCGGCCGCTGCGCCGGCCGCCGGCTGGATGGAACCTGACCATCGCGACGGAGGAATCGCTGTCGCCGGTGGATTCGCCCGGCGAGCGGCTCGGTTGGCTGGTGATCGCGGACGCACCCGCGCTGTTCAGCGCCATCGATCTCCGCAGTCGGGCGGAGTATCTGCTCCGCGCCGGGGATGCCGGGATCGAGAGCGTTCGCTCAGGTCCCAGAAAACCGGCCGTCGCCGGTTGGCTTCGCAGGCTGCTCATTGAGCCCGTCGAGCGCCGCCGGATTCGCGCCGAGTGACGTCACTGACGCGCTGAACCACGGGCCGAGCGGATATACTGATTGAGACGAGGGGAGCCAGGCGGCCGGGCGACGGTGAATCAGCCGGCATCGCCCGCCACTGCTTCCGGGCGGTTGCAGTATCGGCAGCCCAAGGTCCTTCGGGTGTTCGGTCGCCGCCGAATGTTCGGCATTGGGACGTTTCGCGGGCGACGCGGGAAGCGAGGGAGGCCAGCGCGATGAACGGATGCGCCATTGGCTCGAGGGGTCTTGTTGCGCGCCTGGCCGGCGCGTGGCTGGCGGCCTGCTGTGGCGCGTCGGCTCTTGCGCAGAGCGCTCCCTGGCCAAGCCGGGTCGTCGCGTATCGCGTGGATTCCGGTCCGGTCGAATCGGCGCTCAGCCCCGTCGATCACGAAGTCGTCTACTCGACCGTCGTGCTCGTCCCGGGCGCCCAGTGGCTCCGGCTGCTGTTCGGCGACGTGCGCCTGGCCGGCGACCCGGCGGGCAACGGCTCATACCTGCTCATCACGTCGCTCGCAGACGGCGACGCCCAGGTATTGAACGCCGAGCACCTGGGCCAGTGGCGAAACACGTCGGCGTATTTCAACGGCGACGCGGTGCTGGTAGAGCTCGTGTCCTACGGCGGCACGGGCCCGAGCGTGCTCGTGCTCGATGGGGTGATGGCCGGCGAGGCGTTGGGCCAGGTCGTGGCGGATCTCTGCGGCGCAGATGACCGGGTCCTTTCCAGCGATCCGCGCGTCGCGCGGCATCCCGCCGCCGGCTGCACGGCATTCATGATCAACGACGTCAACAGCCAGTTCCTCACGGCCGGGCACTGCGGCGCCGTGGCGCAGCAGTTGATTCAGTTCAACGTGCCGCTCTCGAACGGGCAGGGCAACATCGTGAACCCGCCGGCGTCTGAGCAATACGCGGTGGAGCCAAGCTCCAGCCAGGGCTTCGATGGCCCGGTCGGCGACGACTGGCACTACTTCGGCGTGTTTCCGAACTCGGTGACGGGCCTGCAACCCTACCAGGCTCAGGCGGCACGCTTCACGATGGCTCTGCCGCCGCCAAGCCCGACCGGCCAGTCGATCCGCGTCACGGGCTATGGGACGGTCGAGCCGCCCGTGCCGCCACAGTGGAACCAGGCGCAGACGACCGACGTTGGCCCGATGGGGCAAGTCGTGGGGACGAGCATCCGCTATTTCACCGACACGTCGTCGGGCAACTCAGGTTCGCCGATCATCCACGAGAACTCGGGACAGTGCGTGGGAATCCACACCAACGCCGGCTGCGGCCTGGGAGGCAATCGCGGCACGACGTTCGCCAACAGCGGCCTCCAGACCGCGCTGGCCAACCCGCTCGGCATCTGCCGCGCCGGGCAGGGACCAGTCGTGCCGCCGCTGTACGTCATCGGCGACCAGATGAATCACTTCGGGACGGCCGACACGGCTACGGGCACCTTCGGCAAGATCGTGCAGGTCGGCGCGAAGTGGCAGGGCCTGGCCTACTCGACCGACGCCGGCATCCTTTACGCAGTGAACACCGATCGGCAGTTGTTCACGATCGATCCGAACTCCGGCGCCGCGACGCTCCTGGGAACGCTCAGCGGTTCTCCCGGCACGATCACCGCCATGGCCTATGACCGCGTCAACAAGCGCATCGTCGGCATGCTCCAGAATACCGGCCAGTTGGCGGCCATCGACCCCAACGCGCTCACCGCCACCGGCTTCGGCGCGTCGACCTTCGGCAACATCGGCGGCCTGGCGTTCGACCCGGCGAGCGGCAAGCTTTTCGGCGTCGACGACACCGCCGCCGGCACCCGGCTCGTCAGCTTCGACCCCAACACGGGCGCCAAGACGACCATCGGCGCGCTCGGCGCCGGCATCAACGACTGTAACGGCATGGCCTACGTCGACGCAGAAGACGCGCTTTTCACCATCGACGCCGGCAGCGAGAACCTGCTGCGGGTCGATCGGCAAACCGGGGCGGCCACGGTGGTGGGAAACACGGGGTCGCTGTTCGGGGCGGCGTACGGCATGGAGGCGATTCCTTCGCTCCCGCCGCCAGGCTGCCCAGGCGACCTGGATGGCGACAACGCGACCGGCCAGGCCGATCTGGGCATCCTGCTGGCCGCGTATGGGACGTGCGAGGGCGATCCGCTGTACAACCCGGTTCCGGCGGAGCTGGCCGAGCCGCTGAATTGCGTGGACCAGGGGGATCTCGGCGTGCTTCTGGCCAACTATGGATGCGGGGGGTGACGGGAGAGGCGGTGCGGATTCGGGCCCGCCGGTCGGCTTCTGGAAACGATTACGGCGGATTCGGAGCGGACCTGGGCTCTTTCCCGACGCGGGGTCTGCCCGTTTCCGGCCGGTCTAGCTCAAGCCGACGGTTGACTTTCCCCGATGCGAAGCTAGAGTGAAGGTCAGCGGCAGCCGGCCGCGGCTGCCAGCTTCGTCTGGATGGGCGGCGTTTGATGCGTTCGGAAACAACACGTGCATAACGGGTCGGCCGTCGCCTGTGCGCCGGCTGGAGAAGCACGTGCTCGCCGGTGCCCGCCGTTCCAACGCCCCGCAAGTCCGTCATTTCTCCGGTCGTACGACCACGCGACAGCCTTTGAGAAGGTAGCGTTGTGATGGTCAGGATCGTTCTGCCGGATGGAAAAGTCCTGGAGCGGCCCGAGGGCGTCGCGGTCATCGACGTGCTGCGCGACATTGGCCCCAGGCTGGCGCGCGACGCCGTCGCCGCCCGCGTCAACGACGAGCTCGTCGATCTCTCCACGCGCCTCTCGCAGCCGGAGGTGCGCCTGTCGGCGGTGATGCTCGACAGCCCGGACGGGCTGTTCGTGGCGCGGCATAGCTGCGCCCACGTCATGGCCGAGGCCATCTGCTCGCTCTGGCCGCAGACCAAGCTGGTCTACGGCCCGCCGGTCGAGGACGGCTTCTACTACGACATCGACCTCGACCACAGCCTGACGCCGGAGGACTTCCCGGCGATCGAGGCGCGCATGGCCGAGATCGTGAAGGAGGACCGGCCCTTCACGCGCTACGAGATGCCGCGTGGCGCGGCGATGGCGAAGCTGCTGGCGGAGGGCAACGAGTACAAGGTCGACAACGCCGAGCGCGCGACCGGCGACGTGCTGAGCTTCTACGTCACCGGAACGCGCGACAGCGGGTGCTTCGAGGACCTGTGCCGCGGACCGCACGTGCCCAGCACCGGGCGCGTGGGCGCGTTCAAGGTCGTGCAGGTCGCGGGCGCGTATCACCACGGCGACGCGAGCAAGAAGATGCTCCAGCGCGTCTACGGCACGGCCTGGCCGACGCGCAAGGACCTCGACGCGCACCTGAAGCGGCTGGAGGAAGCCCGCAAGCGCGACCATCGCCGGCTGGGTCAGGAGCTGGGCCTGTTCACGATCGACCCGCTGGTCGGCTCGGGGCTGGTGCTGTGGAAGCCGCGGGGGGCGGTGATGCGCCACGCGCTCGAATGCCTGATGCGCGAGGAGCTGCTGCGCCGCGGATACCAGCCGGTGTACACCCCGCACATCGGCCGGCTCGACCTGTATCGCACGAGCGGCCACTTTCCGTATTACCGCGATGCGCAGTTCCCGCCGCTGTACGAGACGGACCGGGCGCGCATCCTCAACGAGCTGTGGATCGCCACCTACGAGCGGGCCGACGGCCAGTCGCTGGGCGCGCGCGAACTCCAGCTCCTGGACGAGCTGCGCTCCGCCGACCGCGGGCTTTACGATCAGCTCATGGGCGCCGGCGCGTCGGCCGGCGCCGGGGAGCGGCTGGCGCAGGGTCCCGACGGACGCGAGCACAACCTGCGGCTGATCCGCCAGCTCTTGCAGCACTCGGACGGCTTTCTGCTGCGGCCCATGAACTGTCCGCACCACATCCGCATCTTCGCGGCGGACGCGCGGAGCTATCGCGATCTACCGGTGCGGCTGGCGGAGTTCGGCACGGTCTATCGCTACGAGCAGTCGGGCGAGATCTCGGGGATGACGCGGGTGCGTGGCTTCACGCAGGACGACGCGCACATTTTCTGCACGAGCGAGCAGCTCCAGCAGGAGATCGCGGACTGCGTCGACCTGACCAAGCACGTACTCAAGCTGCTGGCGCTCGATGATTTCCGCGTGCGCGTCGGGCTGCGCGACGACAGCGACAAGTACGTCGGCTCGCGCGAGAACTGGGCGAAGGCCGAGGCGGCGGTGCGCGACGCGGTGCGGCACTCGGGCATGCCCTACACCGAGGAGCGGGGCGAGGCCGCGTTCTACGGCCCGAAGATCGACTTCGTCGTCAAGGACTGCATCGGCCGCGAGTGGCAGCTCGGCACGGTCCAGTGCGACTACAATCTGCCGGAGCGCTTTGACCTGCGCTACACCGGGGCCGACAACCGCGAGCATCGGCCGGTGATGGTGCACCGGGCGCCGTTCGGCAGCCTGGAGCGCTTCTGCGGCATCCTGATCGAGCACTTCGCCGGTGCGTTCCCGGTGTGGCTGTCGCCGGTGCAGGCCGTGGTCTGCACGGTGAGCGAGCGATCGGCGGAGTATGGCCGGGGGGTGTTCGAGCTGTGCCGCCAGGCAGGGCTGCGGGTGGAGCTGGACGACTCGCCGGAGCGGATTGGCGCGAAGATTCGCGCGGCGACGCTGGCGAAGGTGCCGTACATACTCGTGATCGGCGAGCAGGAGGCGGCCGGTCGTCAGGTGAACGTGCGCACGCGTGAGGGAGCGCAGCTCGGCAGTTGCAGCGTCCCGGAGTTTCTGGTTGCGTGTGCGCAGGAGATCAGCAGTCGCGCCGTATCGACGGCCCGCGGGCCGGTTGAGAGCCCGAAACCCGCCTAGAAAAAGGAGAACGTCCCTGTCCAAAGGCCTCACTTCCAACCTGCGCTGCAACGAGCAGATCCGAATCTCGCCCGTGCGCGTCATCAACGAGAACAACGACCAGATCGGCGTGGTCGACAACCGCGAGGCGCTGCGCATGGCTCGGGAGGCCGGCCTCGACCTGGTCGAGGTCGCGCCCAACGAGCGCCCGCCCGTCTGCAAGATCATGGACTACGGCAAGTTCAAGTACGAGCAGAAAAAGAAGGTCCGAAAGCACCACGAGCAGCAGCTCAAGGAAGTGCGCCTGCGCCCCAAGACCGACGATCACGACCGCGACATCAAGGTCGCCCGCGCCCACGAGTTCCTGCGAAAAGGCGACAAGGTGCAGTTCAAGATGGTCTTCCGCGGCCGGGAACGCGCGCACCGCGAGATCGGCATGGAGACCTTCCGCGAAATCCTCGACCACTTCGGCGACCTGGTGAAGATCGAACGCCCGCCCGGCATGGACGGCCGAGACATGATCATGGTCCTCGGCCCCAACAAGCAGGCCTTCGACCGCCTCAAGCCGCAGCCGGCAGAACCGCCCGCGACCCGCCAAAAGAACCCGGCGCCCCCGCAGTCCCGCTCGGCTGACGCCGGCGCCGTCAGCGCCCCGCAGGACCCGGCCGCTGAGCCCGGCTCGCAGGCGGCGGCCAGCGCTTGATCGAGCCACCGCGGGCGACCCGGCGACCGAGGGAAAACACAATGGCCACGATGGCCGAGCTCGGCTTTGTCGGCCTGGGAATCATGGGCGCGCCGATGGCCGGACACCTGCTGCGCGCCGGCCACCGCCTCGTCGTCCACTCGCGGACCCGCTCAAAGGCCGACCCCCTGCTGGCCGCCGGCGCCGCCTGGGCCGACGCGCCCGCAGGCGTCGCCGCACGCTGCGGCGTCCTGTTCATCAACGTGACCGACAGCCCGGATGTCGAGCAGGTGCTCTTCGGCCCGGGCGGCGCCGCCGAGGCCCTGCGGCCCGGCAGCACCGTGGTCGATTTCAGCACGATCAGCCCGGACGCGACGCGCGACTTCGCCCGCCGCCTCGCCGCCCGCGAGATTCATCTGCTCGACGCGCCCGTCACGGGCGGTGACATCGGGGCGCGCAACGCCACGCTCACGATCATGGTCGGCGGCCCGGTGGAGGCGTTCGAGCGCGTGCGGCCGCTGCTCGATTGCGTCGGCAAGCGCATCGTTCACGTCGGGCCGAGCGGCGCCGGGCAGGCGCTCAAGGCGTGCAACCAGGTGCTGTGCGCTGTCAACATGATCGCAGTGTGCGAGGCGCTGCTGCTGGCCCGCCGCAGCGGCCTCGATCTCAACCAGGCGCTCGATACGCTCGGCTCCGGCGCCGGAGGCTCCTGGGCCTGGACCAACCTCGGCCGCCGCATCATCGACGGCGACCTGAACCCCGCGTTCATGGTCCGGCTGATACAGAAAGACCTGCGCATCGTCCAGGACGCGGCGCAGCGCGCGGGTTTGCCGCTGCCCGGCACAGCCCTGGCCCAGCAGCTATTCCGGGCAGTCGAAGCCGAGTCCGGTGGCGGCGCGCTGGGAACGCAGGCCATGATCCGCGCGTACGAGCGGCTCGCCGGCGGCGGCCCGTCCTGCGAGCCGGGCGCTCCCCAGCCCGGCCACCCGGCGTGAGGGCACGGCAGCTCTGCTCGACGCACGTGCGCCCGCGCAAGCCCTGGCACGAGCCTCCCCGCGCGTTCGATCGAGCGCCGCACTCAGTTCCGTCGCTCGACCGTCACGTCGATTCCGAAATCGATGATCAGCACCGAATGATCGAAGGTGAAGACGATTGCGTCGCGGCAGTTGAAGTCGGTGCCGTCACGCAGCACGCCCGTGTCCGCCTCCGGGCCGATGCCGCCGATGACGCGCAGGTCTGCGTTGTCGATCACGACGGCCTGTAGCCGTTCGCAGCGGCGCGTGATCGTGCGCGTCTGCCCGACGGCCAGTTCCAGTTCGAAGCGCTCGCCGGTCGCTGTCAGCACGTCGCGCAGCGCGTTCTGGTCGTCGCCGACGTACATCAGCACGCGAACGGGAAAATCGCTGTTGTTGACCAGTCGAATCGTCGTTTCCGCCGGATCGAGCAGGTCAAGCAGGAAGCACCCGTGCAACGCCGGACACAGCAGCAGCAGGCCTACGATCGCGGAACGTCTCATGGTGATGCTCCTTTTTTCTGGCAGAGCGCATCCTGTGTGCGCCCTCCCACCCGGAATAGTCACCGCGACGGCGGCCCCTATCAAGCAGGCATCGTGACCAGGCGCGTGCGTACTTGTCCCAACGGACGGCGAAGCAGCGCCCGCGGCGAGCCGTGTTGCGAGTCGGTGATGAGACGGCTCAGGCGATTCCGCCGGAGCCGCCGGTCTCGATGTCGCCCTGGCGGGCGTTGAGCTGGACGGACAGGCCGGTGACGACGAAGAGCAGCAGGGCCGTCGGCGCCATGAAACTGATGCTGGCGGACCAGGAAATGAACGTCTCGGCCATGGACGGCAGGCATGCCCCGGCCAGGCACACGAAGCTGATGATCAGAACCGCCGATCCGTGCAGCGACGTGAGGATCAATGGCAACGTGCGCCGGTAGAAGCGCGGCGCCACCACGCCGGCCAGCGCACCAACGAACGCCGCGGCGGCAACCGCCTCGAGGGGCAGCCCGATCTGCGCGGCCAGGTAGTAGCCCAGGGCGCCGAAGGTGAACGTCGAGGTGATGATCAGGCCGAGGCCGCCGGCGGCGAGCGCCAGCAAGCCGACGACGATGCCCGCGACCAGCGCGATCCAGGCGTCGATCCACGCGCCGAGAAACGCAACGGCAATCACGGCGGAAGCCAGCGCCATCAGGGCTCGCGCGAACCGGAAGCCCTGAAGCGTGTAGCAGGCGCCGAGGCCGAGGAGCACGAGGCCGGTGAAGACCCCCTGCTGCTCGGCCCAGTGGAATACCAACGACTGATAACTCAAGGCGCGCTCCGCACTCAACACCAGAGTCATCGTGCGATACGAGCGCGGGCTGCATTACCAACAGCGCACCGGAATCCTGTCGATTCTGGCAGAAGTCGCCCGTGTGGCCCCGCCGGGCCTGCCTTCACGCGGCCGCCGGGGCAGGCGCGGGTTCGGCGACGGCCAGGACGGTGCGCCGCTTGCCGCTGAGCAGGTTGTACAGCAGCGAGCTCACCCAGAGCGCGGCGACGATCGACCACCCCCAGGGGCCCAGGCTGCGGAGCCACTCGGTCGCGGCCGGAAAAAACTGCTCCAGCAGCGCGATGCCGGCAACCAGGAACAGCAGCGTTCCGAGCGTGGCGCCCCACACGGAGCGCGCCGCCCACGGCAGCAGCCAGCCGACGACCAGGCCCGCGAGTGCGCCGACGAGCACAATCGCCGCCAGGCTGATCTGAAGGGCCGGGACCTTGGCGGCGAGGTGCGCCCAGATCGCCCCAAGCTCGGCCCATCCCGAGGCCGCAGCCGAATCCGGAAGCGACACGACGCCCGCCTCGAGGCCAGTGCTGGTGTAGGTGCTCAGGTGTGGCAGAAGGGTCGTCGTCGCGTAGGCGGTCAGTCCGGCGAGCGCGATGCAGACCCCCATCGAGCCCGCGAGCATTACCCGGAACAGCACGACCGCCGCCACGCCCCCGGCCAGCGCCGCAACGCCGACCGTTGGCCAAAGCGGCAGCCCGAAGGACGTGGCCAATGCGCCGCCGCCCGCGCCGCTCGCGACGGCCAGCACCAGCGCGCTCATGACGACGGCCAGCCGCGCGCCATGCGTCATGAGCACGAGGCCGAGCAGCGCGGCGCCGCCGAAGATCGTCGCCACCAGCCAGCTTTCGGAGCTGGGTAGATGCTGCATGAGCGCCTGGTTGGCGAGTCGCAGGAGTTCCGACGGATCGCCAGTGGGGGCAATGTGCATGCCTGGTCCTCCCAAGGGCCGGTCGCGGTGCAACGGGGCTCCGCGGGCCGGCCAGACCTCTGATTCTACCGCGGCGAACGCGTCAGGACGCGGGTGCGGTCGCGGATGTCGATCTCCCGCTGGGCGCTTTGCAGCGTCTGCGAGTCGAACAACTCGTTCAGCACCTGGACCTTCGACGCCGCCGGCCGCTCCGTCCCGTACTCCTCCGTCGGCGGCAGGCCCCAATGCACCGGGGCATGCGGGTTGCTCAGCACGAGCTGCAATTCGCCGGCGCTGCGGTCCTTGCGCAGCCCCACGTTGCTGACGTCCACCCCGCGCAGCAGCGGTCGAAAACTGACTCGACCCGCCACCTGCTCATTCAACAGGTAGGTCACGAGCTTCAGGCCGGCGGCGAGATCGTCCCCGGGCCAGGGCTGCCCGACCTGCGGGACGCCCGCGCGCGCGCCGCTGATGACCAGCCAGTCGCGACGATCGACCTGATCGGCAGGCGCCTGCAACGGCAGGCGCACGCCGTCTCGATCGACGAGATAGGCCATGCCCGCGGAGGAGACCATGGCAACGGGCATGCGGAACGCGGCCTCGACGCGCAACCGGCGGTCGGCGACGGCCTGCACGCGTTTGACCGACGCGATCCATGGAGACGCGGCCAGTCGCTCGCTGACGGTTCGGCAAAGGGCCGGGTCGTGGATCGTGTCCTGTTGGGTGAGTCCGGCGTCGCGTTCGCGCTGGCGCAGAAAAGCCGCCTGGGCCGGGTCGCTCAGCCACATCGGCAGGTTGACCCATTCGAGTCGCACGGGGCCGCTGGTGAGCGCCTTGGCGCGCGGCTCAAGCGCCACGACGCCGACGCCGGCGGCGCCCACCGTGGTGACGAAGAGCACGCCGCCGGCCCAGGCCCGCCAGCGGGCCAGTCGTTCGCGCCAGTTCAGGGTCGGGCGCGGCCGTTTCTTCGGCAGCGGCGGTCGACCGGGACGAATCACACGTCACCTCCGCGCAGGGGCCGATGCGCCAGGCGCTCGACCAGCTCGTCGAACGGAATGCCGGCCCGGGCAGCCGCTTTCGGCACAAGCGAATGGCTGGTGAAACCGGGCAGCGTGTTGACTTCGAGGAACCACAGACGGCCGGCCCGGTCCGCGATCCAGTCAACGCGCGCCAAGTGTCGGCAGCCCAGCGCGGCGAAGACGCGCGCGCTGTTCTCGGCGGCACGGCGGTAGAGCGCGGCGCCGTGGCCGGCGTCGAAGAGGTATTCGGTGCGGTCGTCGCGGTATTTTGCGTCGTAGTCGTAGAAATCGGCCTTCGGGCGGACACAGATGGGCGGCAGTGGCTGACCGTCGATGATGCCCACGGTGATCTCGTCGCCCGGAATGAAGCGCTCGACGAGGGCCCGCCCGAAGCGCGCCACGACGGCCTCGACGCCGCGCCGCGCATCGGAATGTCGCGGCGCGATCACCGTCAGCACGCTGCTGCCCTGGTCGACCGGCTTGACGATCAACGGGGGCGGAAGGCGCGGTGCCCAGCAGGGCGCGGAGGCGGAGGTGACGAGCTCGAAGGCGGGCGTGTCGAGCCCGAGGGCGGCGACGGCGCGCTTGGCCGCGAGCTTGTCCATCGCCAGGCGCGACGCGCACGAGCCCGAACCGACGAACGGCACGCCGCGCCGCTCGAGGATCGCCTGCAACTGGCCGTCTTCGCCCCATGTGCCATGCAGCGCGGGAAACACGACGTCGGCGGGCTGATCGAGGGCGCTCAGGTCGCCGGGACCGATGTCGGCCAGACACACGTCGTGCCCGCGGCGGCGCAGGGCGTCGGCGATGGCCCGGCCGGAATCGAGACTCACCTCGCGCTCGGCGCTCGGGCCGCCGGCCAGTACGGTGATGCGCAGCGCGACGGTGCCGGAGGATGCCGTCGGGTTCGGAGGGGCGACCGCCGTCAGTTCCATACGTCCAGCTCCAGCTCCAGCTCGACGCCGGCGTGCATCAGCACGCGCTGCCGCGCCATTTCGGCCAGATCGAGCACATCCTGGGCCCGGGCGCCTTCGTGCACCACGATGAAGTTCGCGTGACGCTCGCTCACCTGCGCGCCGCCGACGCGCAGCCCCTTGACGCCGGCCTCGTCCAGCAGCTTCCCGGCCCGTTGCCCGGGCGGGTTCTTGAACACGCAGCCCGCCGACCGCACCGAAAGCGGCGGCTGGGCGGCGGCCTTTTCCTTCCAGATCGCGCTGTGGCGCCTGCGGGCCTCCTCGCGGTTGCCCTCGGCCAGGCGCAGATCGGCGGCCAGCACGACGCAGCCCTCCAGCCGCGACCGTCGATAGCCGAACCCGGCCTGCTCGACGGAGCGCGTCTCCCGCTCGCCGCGCTCGTTGAGAACATGAACGCGCGTGACGAACGCGGACACCTCCCCGTGGCGGCCGCCGGCGTTCATGCGGACGGCGCCGCCGACGGTCGCGGGGACGCCGGCGAGGGCTTCGAGGCCGACCAGGCCGCGCTCAATGCAGTCGCGGATCAGCGCCGACAGGTCGGCGCCCGCGGCGGCGCTGACACAGGGGCCGTCGAACGTGACGCGCTCGAACTCCGGGCCGACGAGGCGAATGACGGCGCCGTCGAAGCCGCGATCCGCCACCAGCACGTTGGCGCCGCGGCCGAGGACGCGCCAGGGCGCGCCAGCGGCCCGAATGGCCGCGAGCAGCGCGACGGCTTCGGCGGGAGTGCGCGGCTCGCACAGCCAGCGCGCCGCGCCGCCCAGGCGATACCAGGTGAGCGGCGCCAGGGGCACATCAGGCCGGATGATGTGCCGAAAGTCGTCGCACCAGCTCATCGGCCACTCTCCAGACGTCGCCGGCGCCCATCGTCAGCACCAGGTCGCCCGGCGCGACGGAGGCGGCCAGGTGCGCGACAATCTGCATGAAGCCCGGGATGTGCTCGACGTCGACGCCGCGGTCGCGGACGCGCTGCACAAGGTCGATGGCGCACACGTCTCCGCGCTGCGCCTGGTCATCGCGCGCCTCGTAGATGTCGGGAACGATGACGTGGTCCGCCCCGGCGAAGCTGTCGCCGAAGTCCTCCAGCAGCGCCCGCGTCCGCGAGTGCTGATGCGGCTGAAAGACGCACCAGAGCCGCCGCGGCTCGAAGCGCTCGCGGGCGGCCGCGAGCGTCGCGCGAATCTCGGTCGGGTGGTGTCCGTAATCGTCGGCGATGCGCACGCCGCCCGGCTCGCCCCGCAGCTCCAGCCGCCGGCGCGCCCCGCGGAAGCTCTCGAGCCCCGGCCGGATCTCCTCCCAGGCCAGGCCGCAATCATGGGCCAGCGCCGTCACCGCCAGCGCATTGAACGCGTTGTGCCGGCCGGCCAGCAGGATGGCCGCCTCGCCGAATGCGCGGCCCTCGCGGCGGATTTCGAACTGCGGGCAGCCGAACGACGAAAGCCGCACGCGCTGCGCCGACCAATCCGCCTCGATCTCGACGCCGACGCTCTGAGCGCTGCATGAAACCCGGCCGGCCAGCCGCCGGCAGCGGGCGTCGTGCCCGTTGAAGACCAGCAGCCCGTCGGCCGGCAGCAGGGCTGCAAACGCGGTAAAGGCCTCCTCGATCTCCTTCAGGCCGGCGTAGCAGTCGAGATGGTCCTCCTCGATGTTCAGGATCGCCGCCCGCCTGGGCCGCAGGTTCATGAACGAGCGGTCGTACTCGCAGGCCTCGGCCACGAACTCGCGCCCGGCGCCCGCGCCGCTGCCGCCGCCGAGCTGCTCGACCTCGGCCCCGATCACGAAACTCGGATCACGCCCGGCCCGGCGCAGCGTGTACGCCAGCCAGCTTGCGGTCGTGCTCTTGCCGTGCGTGCCCGCGACCGCGACGCCCTCGTGCCCGATCATCAGCCGGCCGAGCATCTGCGCGTACTTGTAGACCGGCAGCCCGCGCCGCCGGGCTTCACGGATTTCCGGATGATCCGCGGCGATCGCCGCCGAGGCGACGACCAGTTCGGCGTCGATCGGGACGGACTCGGGCGCTTGCTGCTCGACGACGCGCGCCCCGCGGTCGCGCAGGGATTGCAGCAGGTGCGAAGGACGCGAGTCGGACCCGCTGACGCGCGCCCCCTTGCCCAGCAGCAGCCCCGCGAGGCCCGACATCCCGCTGCCGCCAATGCCGACCAGGTGCACGCGCAAGCCGGGAGCAATCGCCCGGACGGGTGAGCGGCTGTCGGCGCAAAAGGGAACGGTAAGGGCGGCTTTCATGGACTCCCTTCCAAAAAGCCCGCGCAGACCCGAAGAAGAGGCGTTCGTCCGGCGCTGGGCACGCGGAGCCCCCGCGCCGGGAGTTGCACCATGGCCGTCCGTGGCCTAGGCCTGCCGAAGATCATGACTACGACCGTCCGCACAAAGGCGGCGTTGGGCGCACCCCGGCTTCCTGGAGGAAAGTATAGCACACCATCCGCTGGCGACAACCGACGGCATCAGGAGACGTGGGCGGGGGGCGCTATAATGGGAACGCCGGTGGCCCCGGGCGCCGGATCACCTGGATCGTTTGCCATGACACGCACGTTCGATGTAGTCGTGATCGGCGGCGGCCACGGCGGCGCGGAGGCGGCCTGGGCTGCCTCGCGGCTGGGGGCGCGCACCGCGCTGCTCACGTTCGACCGGGCCGCGATCGGGCGCATGTCGTGCAATCCGGCGATCGGCGGCATCGGCAAGGGCCAGATGGTGCGCGAGATCGACGCGCTGGGCGGGCTGATGGGCGTCGTGGCGGACGAGACGGGCATCCAGTTCCGAATGCTGAATCGGCGCAAGGGGCCGGCCTTGTGGGCGCCGCGGGCCCAGTCAGACCGCGAGCTGTACGCCCGCCGCGTCCGTGAGCGGCTGGAGGCGTGTCCGAACCTGGCGATCATCGAAGGGGGCGCCGAGACGTTGGACGTCGAGCGTGCGGGGCCGGCCGGATCGCGCGGCTCGCCGGGCACTGCGGACACGGCAGCGGCACCCGCGGCGGTGGCGCTCGCCGAACGCGACGCGCCGCGGATCGCCGGCGTCACGCTCAGCGACGGCCGGCGCGTCGCGTGTCGGGCCGTCGTGGTCACGTCGGGCACGTTCCTGCGCGCCCTCATGCACACCGGCGAACAGAAAACGCCCGGCGGGCGCTTCGGCGAGGCCGCGGCAGTCGGCCTGAGCGCCTCGCTGGCGCAGATGGGACTGCGTCTGGGCCGGCTCAAGACAGGCACTCCGCCGCGCGTCGCGCGCGACAGCGTGAACTTCGGCGCGCTCGAGGAACAGCCCGGCGACGACCCGCCGACGCCGTTCTCGTTCATGACTGAGCGCCTGACCCAGCCGCAGGCTCCGTGCTGGATCACCTGGACGACGCCGGAGACTCACGAGCTGATCCGCGCGAACCTGCACCGCGCGCCGATGTACTCCGGGCAAATCGCGTCGCGCGGGCCGCGCTACTGTCCGAGCATCGAGGACAAGGTGGTGCGCTTCGCCGACAAGCTGCGGCACCAGGTCTTCCTCGAACCCGAGGGCCGCGAGAGCGAGCGCATCTACGTCAACGGCATCAGCACGTCGCTGCCACAGGACGTGCAGGCGCGGCTTGTCGCCGGCATCGCCGGACTCGAACAGGCGCGGGTCCTGCAATGGGGCTACGCCGTTGAGTACGACTTCGTCCCGCCGGACCAGATCGACGCCTCGCTGATGACGCGCGGCGTGCGCGGACTTTTTCTGGCCGGGCAGATCAACGGCACGAGCGGCTACGAGGAGGCCGCCGGCCAGGGGCTCATGGCGGGCATCAACGCGGCCCGCTACGTTGCCGGTCGCCCGCCGGTCGTGCTCGGGCGCGACCAGGCGTACATCGGGGTGATGATCGACGACCTGGTGACGCGCGGCGTAACCGAGCCGTACCGCATGTTCTCGTCGCGGGCCGAGCACCGGCTGCACCTGCGCTACGACAACGCCGACGCGCGCCTGACGCCGCTGGGCCGCGAGATCGGCCTGGTGGATGACGCGCGCTGGGCGCGCTACGAGCGCAAGCGGCGGCAACTGGGGGAGTTGCGGGCACTCGCCGACGCCTTGCGCCACGAGGGCCGCACGGTGCGCGAGTGGCTCAGACGCCCCCACGAAGACGGCGCACGGCTCGCGGCGGCGCTGCCGGCGCTGAGGACGTACTACGCGCAGGCGGACGTCTGGGGCGCGATGCTCGTGGATGTGAAGTACGCCGGCTATCTCGACCGGCAGGCGCGGGCGATCGAGCAGTTCCGCGAGCTCGAAGACCAGGCCCTGCCGCACGACATCGACTACCGCCGCATCCCGCACCTGCGGGCCGAGGCGGTCGAGCGCTGGAGCGCGGTGCGGCCGCGCAGCGTGGGCCAGGCGGCGCGGGTCAGCGGCATTCACCCGACGGACGTCTCGCTGCTGCTGGTGCAGTTGGCCCGCGGGACCATCGGTTGAGCCGCCGAAACGGCCGGCGGCGCGGTTCGTCTTTGTTTGGCCGCTCGGCTACAATGCGCGGCACACGGGGAGCGGCGCCGGCGGCTTGTCCGGCGGCGCGCGGCCAGCCACGGATTCCTTTGTCTTGCACCAGACAGGGCGCTTTTGCACATGACCAGAGCCGTTGAAGCGTCGGAGTTTGTACAGCCTGCACACACCTTTGCCGATCGACACATCGGTCCGCGCGCCGGTGACGCGCAGGCCATGCTTGCGGAGCTCGGCGTCGCCTCGCTTGACGACCTGATCGCCCAGACCGTGCCGGAGGCCATTCGCAGCCCCAGGCCGCTGAACATCCCGCCCGGGCTCAGCGAGCACGAGGCCCTGCGGCGGCTGCGACGGCTGGCGGAGCGCAACCAGGTCTTCCGCTCGCTGATCGGCATGGGCTACTACGACACGATCACCCCGCCGGTGATTCAGCGCAACATCCTGGAGAACCCCGGCTGGTACACGCAGTACACGCCCTACCAGGCGGAGATTTCGCAGGGGCGGCTCGAGGCGCTGCTGAACTTCCAGACGATGGTCGCCGACCTGACGGGACTGCCGCTGGCCAACGCGTCGCTGCTGGACGAGGCCACCGCCGCCGCCGAGGCCATGAGCATGTGCCGCGCGATCCAGCGCGATCATACGGACCGCGACGCGTTCTTCGTGGCGGCGGACTGCCACCCGCAGACGATCGCGGTCGTGCAGACGCGCGCCGCGCCGCTGGGCATTCGCGTCGTGGTCGGCAATCCGGCGGAGTTCGACCTGGACCGCGGCGGGCTCTTCGGCGCATTGCTGCAATACCCGACGACGGACGGGCGCGTCTGCGACTACGGGCCGCTCGTCGAGCGCGCCCACAAGGCCGGCGCGCTCGTGGTCGTCGCGACCGACCTGCTGGCCCTCACGCTGCTGCGCCCGCCAGGCGAGTTCGGCGCCGACATCGCCGTCGGCTCGACGCAGCGCTTCGGCGTGCCGCTGGGCTACGGCGGGCCGCACGCGGCGTTCATGGCGGCGCGCGACGAGTTCAAGCGGCAGTTGCCGGGGCGGCTGATCGGCGTGTCGAAGGACGCGCAGGGACGCACGGCCTATCGCCTGGCGATCCAGACGCGCGAGCAGCACATCCGCCGCGAGAAGGCGACCAGCAACATCTGCACCGCGCAGGTGCTGCTGGCGGTGATGGCGGGCATGTACGCGGTCTGGCACGGGCCGGAGGGCCTGCGGCGGATCGCGCAGCGCATTCACGCGCACACGGCGCTGCTGGCGGCGGCGCTGCGGGGGCTCGGACACACGGTTGTCACGGACGTGTTCTTCGACACGCTGCGCATCGTCCCAGGCGCCCGCCACACGCCCCTGGGCATCATCGGTCTGGCGCGCGAGCAGCGCATCAACCTGCGCGACTACGGCGACGGCACGCTGGGGGTCTCGCTAGACGAGCTGACCGACGCGGAGGAGCTCGACACGCTGCTGGCGTGCTTCAACCGCGGCCAGCCGGTCCGCCGCGACGACCACGCGCTGGAGCGCGTAAACATCGAACCGCCCGCAGCGTTCGCCCGGCGCAGCGCTTTCCTGACGCACCCGGTCTTCAACCGCTACCACGCCGAGCACGAGCTGCTGCGCTACATCAAGCGGCTCGAGTCGCGCGACCTGTCGCTGACCACGAGCATGATCCCGCTCGGGTCGTGCACGATGAAGCTGAACGCGGCGGCGGAGATGCTGCCGGTGAGCTGGCCCGAGTTCGCGCGGCTGCACCCGTTCTGCCCGCCGGAGCAGGCCGCCGGCTACTCCGAGCTGTTTCGCGAGCTGGAGGAGTGGCTCTCCGAGATCACGGGCTTCCCGGCCATCTCGCTTCAGCCGAACGCGGGCTCGCAGGGCGAGTACGCCGGCCTGATGGTCATCCGCGCGTATCACCAGCAGCGCGGCCAGGGGCACCGCGACGTCTGTCTCATCCCCACGTCGGCGCACGGCACCAACCCCGCCAGCGCCGTCACCGCCGGAATGAGCGTCGTCACCGTGCGCTGCAACGAGCGCGGCGACGTCGACCTCGAGGACCTCGCCGCGAAGGCCGCCGAGCACGCCGACAGGCTCGCCGCGCTCATGGTTACGTATCCGTCGACGCACGGCGTGTTCGAGGACGGCATCCGCGAGATCTGCCGCATCGTGCACCAGCATGGCGGGCAGGTGTACATGGACGGCGCGAACATGAACGCCCAGGTGGGCCTGACCAGCCCCGCCGAGATCGGCGCCGACGTCTGCCACCTCAACCTGCACAAGACGTTCTGCATTCCGCACGGCGGCGGCGGGCCGGGCATGGGGCCGATCGGCGTGGCGGCGCACCTGGCGCCGTTCCTGCCCGGGCATCCCGTCGTCCAGCCGGAGTGGAGCATTCACGAGCCCCCGCCGCACCACAAGGGAAAGCACGCGATCGGCCCGGTCTCGGCGGCGACCTACGGCAGCCCGAGCATCCTGGTCATTTCGTGGATGTACATCGCGATGATGGGGGGCAAGGGGCTGCGGCGGGCGACGGAGATGGCGATCCTGAACGCGAACTACATGGCCCAGCGACTCGAGGGGCACTACCCGGTGCTCTACCGTGGCTCGGGGCGCTGCCGATCCGAGCCCCAGGTGCAAGCGCCGGGGCCGTCTTCGGCGCACCCCGGCCGTGTCGCGCACGAGTTTATCCTCGACTGCCGCCGGTTCGAGGAGACGGCGGACATCAAGGTGGAGGACATCGCCAAGCGGTTGATGGATTACGGCTTCCACGCGCCGACGATGAGCTTCCCGGTGCCGGGGACGCTGATGATCGAGCCGACCGAGAGCGAAAGCCGCGAAGAGCTCGACCGGCTCTGCGACGCGCTGATTGCGATCCGCGAGGAGATCCGCGCGCTCGAGGAGCGCCGCGGAAGTGCGTCCGACAACCCGCTGAAGAACGCCCCGCACACGGCCGCCATGGTCAGCGCCAGCGACTGGCCACACACATATTCGCGCGAGCAGGCGGCTTTTCCCGCCCCCTGGCTGCGCGAGCACAAGTTCTGGCCGCCGGTGGCCCGCATCGACAACGTCTACGGCGATCGACATCTGTTCTGCACGTGTCCGCCGCCGTCGTGACGGCGGATGCGGCCGCCGTGAATAAAGTCCATTCATTGAAGCATGGATGTGCGGTCGCTGATCGCCGTGCCGCACGACTCGTGTGAGACGCGGCCGTACAATCGGCGCATGGCGTTCTGCCCGGCATGCATGAACAGGAGCAGCACGTGTACACAACGTCGTCTCTTGCGCCGCGCCGCCGGCGCCGCGCCGTGCTCAGACGCCGAGCCTGGCTCGCATGGATGAGCGGCGCGCTGGCGCTTGCGCCGGGCGCCGCGCTGGCCGTCGAGATCCGCGAAGTCCGAAAGGTGGTCGAGGCCGGCGCGGTTGTCTTCGAGGTGGACTTCGCACTTCCCGAGGACTTCGACCCGAACCAGTGGAGACACTACCCGGCCGCGCCACGCGCGCCATGGCCGCGGCTTCCCGAACTGCTGGCCTCGCCCGTCCACAAGTACGCCGCGCACCCGAAGTACACCTACCCCAACCGGCTGACGTTCGTGGGGCGCGGCGACGCGGCGGATACGCTGGATTTCACGCTGCGCTGGCCGACGTCCGACGGGGGCTGGAAGAGCGAGCCGGTGCGGATCGATTTGAAGAACGCCGCGCCGCTGACGATCACGCAGGGCACGGCGCGGCGGTATTGGCTGCTGGGGCAGGCCGACTGGTTCGCGGCGATGGCGCGGGCCGCGGGCGACCCGACCGGCTTCTACACGTACGCTGCGATCCGCACGCGCCGCGCCGAGGGCGTCACGGAGCCGGAAGCGCTGCGCGCGGGCTTGCCGTCGGACTCTGAGCGCCGCTGGCGCGACGACTTCGAGCTGGCGACGGGCTGGTCGGCGTTGCAGGAGACCATGCAGCTCGACCGCATGACCGGCGCCGAGCAGGACCGTGGCCAGCGCACGATTCCGCTGTCCGAGATCACGCCGATCGAGGTCATCAGCCACCCGTTCGAAGAGATGCGCGGCGAGCGCGCCGCGCGGCACAGCCGGCTGGCCCGCCTGACGCCCGAAGACTTCTACTACGCGCGTTTCGAGCGGCTGGAGAAGCTGCTCGAATTGCTGAAGCTGCTTCGCGACTGGGGCGGGCCACTGCTGAGCATGGCCCAAGTCGACGCCGGTGGCACGGACGTCGCTGCACGGCTGATGCGGCAGCTCTGCCTCAACGAAGAGGTGCTCGAGCAGCTCGTCGCCGAGCGGCAGGTGACGGAGATCGCCGTGATCGGCTCCGACCCGTACCTGGCGCAGGGCTCGGACCTGACGCTGCTGTTCGCGGCGCGCGACCCGGCGTCGTTCCGGGCGGTGGTCGACCAGGCGCTCGACGCCGCGCTTCAGGACGTCGTCGGCGCGAGCAGCACGCTGACGCAGGTGGCCGGCGTCGAGGTCGAGATGATGACGGCGCCGGACCGCGTGCTGTCGCTGCACCGCTGCCAGCTCGACGACGTCTGGGTCTACAGCAACTCGCGCGCCGCGCTGCTGCGCGTGATCGAGACGCGCCGCGGCCGGCGGGCCTGCCTGGCCGAGGCGGCGGACTTCAAGTACATGCGCGCCGCCGTGTTTCCGCTCGATCCGAACGCCGAGGACGGCTTTGTCTACCTCAGCGATCCGTTCCTGCGGGGCGTCGTCGGGCCGGAGCTGCGCATCAAGCAGCGCCGCCGGCTGCAAGCCGTCACGTCGCTGAAGGTTCTCAGCAACGCCGCGCTGCTCTACGGCTTCCGCATCGGGCCGGGCGAGCCGGAGTTCGAGGACCTCGTCAAGGCCGGCGCGCTGGATCCCAACGACCTGTACGACCCCGCGGGCGGGATATTCACCTGGGACACGCGCGGCGTTCCGCGCAGCAGCACCTACGGCCGGCTCACCTGGCTGACGCCGCTGATCGAAATGCCGTGCGAGCGCGTGACGGCGGCGGAGAAGGCGGAGTACGACGAGTTCCGCGAGCGCTACAGCCGCTACTGGCGCGAGTACTTCGACCCGGTGGGGATGCGGCTGAAGCTGGATCAGCGCGTGCGCGTCGAGACGTGCATCCTGCCGCTGATCGAGTCGAGCACGTATAACGACCTGCGGCAGTTCGCGGGCGGCGAGCCGATCCGCGTGAACGTCGCGGACATCCCGAAGACGGTTGTTTGCCGCGGGACGTGGAAGCTGAACGAGCGGGCACGGCACGAGATCACGCAGGCGCTGCTCGACATGGTGCCGCAGCCGCGGGCCGAGTGGATCGGGCATTGGGTCACCCTCTGGCTTGAGGAGGACGACGAGCTGCTGAAGCTGGCCCGCCGATACTACCGCGGCGGGGCGTTCAGGAGCGTTTTCGACGGAATGTGGCTCTTCAGCGCGTCGATCGTCGCCGGCGTCGGCGTCGCCGACGCCGCCAACCTGGCCGAGTGGCTGCCCCGGTTCCGCGACGTTAGCTCCATCCGCACGTACCTCGGCGAGGCCACGGAACTCGAACCGCAGCACGGCGTGCCGATCACGCGCCTGGCGCACAAGGGCGGCCCGGAACGCAACGACGGCTACGGCATCTGCACCGCGACCATCGGCGACGGGCACTACATCGCGACGAAGGAAACGGCGCTGCGGGCACTGGTGGATCACCTCACGCAGCGACCGCGCGACGCCAGCGGCACGACGGATGAGGTCGTGCATGCGAATCTGGCGCTGTACGTTTCACCGGCGGCGGACGGCCGCCTGCGCCCCGCCGTCGCCTACATGCTCGAGCAGCAGGCGCGCCGCGGCACACGGCACGCCATGGCGCAGGCCTGGCTGCTCGGCCGCTGCGGCCAGCTCGACCGCATGTCGCTGGACGAGGCCGGCGAAAGCCTGTTGGGATACAGGCTGAGCGACGCCTACGGCGGATCGCTGGCGTACGACGCGCGGGAGGTGACGGTGCAATCGGAGCGCTACGGCGCCATGAACGATCCGCGCGTGCTGGACTCGCTGCCGGAAGGCGCGGGGATCAGCAACGTCTTGCGCTCGTTGGACGCGGTGCTCGCGACGCTGCGGCTGACGGATGAGGGCATCATGACGACGGTCGAGCTGCGGCGGCGGTAGTCGCGCCGTCAGCACCCGGTCCCGAAGTGGCCGAGCAGGATGCCCAGGTCCGACTGGTCGGTGTCGCCGTCGCCGTCCACGTCTCCCGGGCAGTTTCCGACGCCGTCGGTGCAGCCGAAATCCGCGAGCAGGATGCCGAGGTCCGATTGGCCGACGCAGCCGTCTCCGGTGAGGTCGCCGGGGACGCTGCCGCCCTGCGAGGGAGCGGTGGCGACGATGACGCCGGTCGTGTGGACTTCGACGTTGGCGATGACGACGGGATAGACTTGGGCGGTGTCGATGGGCAAGGTCAGCGTGACCGTGTCGCCGTCGTCCAGGACCGTGCCGGCCTGGTCCACGACATTGGGCGGATACTCGAGCAGGTTGATGGTGCCGCTGCCGAGCAGCCCGAAGAGCGGGCCGGTGCCCTGGTAGTTGATCGTGCCGGCGGCCTGCACCCAGTTGCCCACCTGGTTGAACGCGCCAGCGCCGTTGACGGCGGCCGGCGCGCCGGGCAGACCGACGCCTTCCTCGTCCATGAGCAGACCCATGTTCTGACCGGTGGCGATGATGTCGCCCTGGAGCAGGCTGCCGTCGAGGAAGATGTTGATATCCTCGGTCAGCAGGAGCGCCAGGTCGGTGATGTGAATCTGGGTGAAGGGGCCGCCCGCGGGCGTCAGCGTCGCGCCGACCGCGCCGCCGACGGGCGACGTGTCGCTGTCAGTAAGCGAGAACTCGATCAGCGTCACCTTGACCTCGACCTGCGACAGGGCCGGATTGACCGTGAACACGTAGTCCGCCTGGCCCAGGGCCGGCGCGGCGGCGAGCAGGGCCAGCCCCAGCGCCGACGCCTTCAGAGCAGAATGCGACCGTGACATGCCTATCTCCCGATCCGAGGGTGCCTCGCGGCTCAGAAATCGCCCGAACGTCCTAATGGCATTCTCGCATCGTGGCCGAGGCGAGTCAACAGCTAACCATCGCGAGCGCTCCCGCCCTACTCGCCTTCGAGCATTCGCCGCAGCGCATCAGAGAGGGTGTACAGCGGATCGATGGCGACGCGCGGCTTGGCCGCTGTACCGCTCACGCGGTATTGCACGAGCTCCTGCCCATGGAGCAGGTCCGTGAGCGGCCCCAGGTTCGCCGCGCCCGCCGGCGGGGCCGCCACCAGCGTCAGCTCGACGGCGTCCGTCCGCAGGTTCCACGCCCCGCCGTTGCCGACGAGTCGCCGGTCAGGCGTGCGGATGTCCACTCGCGTGAAGAGCACGCGGTCACCCTGCCAGAGGAAACGCAGATCGGCGTAGTTGAGCGCGTCGCTCATGCGCACGAGCCTGGAACGGCGCGACTCGTCGAGGATAGAGGCCGACACCGGCGTGCTGAGCAGGGAGCCGCCGACGATCCGCAGCTCGCCGCCGCCCATCGGCTCCTGCTGCGAACCCTGACGCCGGACCCATATCCGGCCGCCGAGCCGGCCCGGAGCGCGCTGGCCGCGCTGCGCCTCGGCGTCGCCGGGTGTGCCGGCTTCGCCGCGCGAAAGAAAGCGGTCGAGATCGAGGTCTTCCAGCGTCAGCGACAGGCTGTAGTCGAGCGTCTTCTGATTGATCTGCACGCTGGCGATCACCTGTCCGCCGCACATCGACCCGGCCACCCCGCTGAGGCTGAGCCAGTCCTCGCCGAGCGGCTGGTCGAGACGGCCTTCCAGATAGTCGATCGGGCGTCCGGCCAGGAAGCCGCCGCGCAGCGCAAAGTCGGCGGAAAGCTCGGTTCGTCCATCGGAGAGTACACGGCAGGCGCCATCGACGTCGGCGGCGAAGTCGCGAAGCTCAAGACCGAGCTTCATGTCCGCCTGCGTCAGGCGCACCTGGCCGTTGATGCGCCAGGCCCGGGCCTCGCCGCCCTCGAACCGCAGCCGGTCGAAGCGCAGCCCCAAGCGGCCCTGCAACGAGAGCTGCTCCAGCAGGCGCGCCACCGGCTCGGGCAGCGCTCGGATCGTCACGGGCGTCAGCACAATGTCCTCGGCCGAAACCTGCATCTCGCTCCACGGCGTCGGCGCGCGCCAGCCGCCCTTGCCGCTCAGCACCAGCTCGCCGCCGTCGGACTGGTGCGTGGCGCGGGCCTCGCTCAGCTCGAAGCCGTCCTCGCGCAGCAGCAGCCGCCCGGAAATGTCACGCAGCTCCAGCGGCAGTGGCGACGGCTGCATGCCCTCCGCCGACAGGCAGATTTCCATGATCGGCGCCAGGCCGGCCGCGGCCGGGTGCAGGTCGGCGGTCAACTCGCCCGATCCACGGAGGTTCAGCGCCGCGCACGCGGCCGCCCAGCGCTGCGGAACAAGCTGCGCGAGGATGCGGTCGATCGCCGGGCCCGCGGCCCGTAACTGAAGATCGGTGGATGGCGCGGCGTCGCCGGCGCGGGCTCGAATCGACGACGGCGCGGATTCGTGCGGAGCGCCGTCTGCCGGAGGAGCGGCGGTCGCAGGCAGCCGCGCCGCAACCTCGACGCATCCCAGCTCATGGCGTGCGGAGAGAGACAACTCGGGGCCGGCGTCCGGGCCGAGCCGCACCCAGCCGTTGAGGTTCTGCCACTCCCAGTCCGGGTCGAAAGCGCCAAGCGTGCCGTCGCGAATCAGGATGGTGTAGCGCCCGTCGGCGACGCCGGCGGACGCACCCGTGCTCTCGCCGGCGCTTGGCCCGTTCCGGTCGGGCTCGAGGCGGCCCCAGATGTCGGCGACCGCCGCGAGGCGGATCGAGCCGAGCGACTCGCCTGCGGGTCCGATGATCGGCTGCTCGTGGATCAGGGGGTAGTCGGAAGCCTCGATGTGGACGCGGGTGGCGGCGGCGACGGGGCGCGCTTGCCCGGGGTCGTCGGCAAGGCCGATGGCGCCGCGCAGCGCGAACGTCGCGCCCTGCGCCTCGCCGTGGATGGCGTGGATCGTCAGCGCGCCGTCGTCCGCGCGGAGCAGGCCGCTGACGTGGTGCAGCCGGGCGTCGGGGCGAATATCCAGGCCGCCCGCCAGCAGGCGCGCGTCGACCTCGACCTCCGGAGCGCGCGGGCCGGCCTCGCGCGAGCCGTGCGGGCGATGCACGCGCGTCACCACGTCGGCCAGCCCGATCGGCCGCACGTGCTCCCACAGCCGCTGCTCGCGGTCCGGCAGCGCCGCGTACAGGCCGGCGTCGAGCGGCACGTTCTCGCCTCGGAACAGCAGGTCGAACCCGCACCACTGGTCCGTGCCGAAGACGCGGCCGTCGGCGCGGATCAGCGCCGATCCATGGCGGCCGTGCAGCGCTTCGAGGTGCAGCTCCCCGGCGCTGAAACGCAAACGCCCGTGCACGTCGTCGATCGGGTAGGGGAAGCGCCGGTAGCAGCAGCGGCCGCCGTGTGCATCGATCAGCGCCTCGATCGTCGGCGCACTCGACGGATCCTGGCGCGAGAAGGAGAACGAGATGCTGGCAGCGCCCTCGGGGCGATAGTCGTCGAGGAACGCCCGCACCGGACCGGGGAGACGACGCGCGTATACAAAGCCATCGTGCAGCGGCCGCTCCGGAAGCCGCAGCCGCTCGACACGTCCGGCGATCTCGAACCCGCCGACCGCCGGCAGCGACGCGCCGCCCGCGTCCGCGCTCGTCGTCGCGTTCGGGTCGACGGGCGGCCGCAGCTCTGCGGCGCCGGTGAGCTCGGCCGCGGCACCGTTGAGACTCGCCGCCAGATTCCAACGGGCGGCGAAGAGCGGGCCGTCGTCTTCACGGCGCTCGACGGACACGACGCCGGCACCATCGCGGACCTGAAGCCAGCGGTCGGCGGCGAGTGTGCCCTCGTCCTCGATCGGGACGGCCAGGCGGATGCCGTGAGCACGAACGGTGGCGGAGGCCACGCCGCGGCTGTCGCAGATCGCTTCATCGACGCGCAGGTGCCCGTCCACCGCCAGCTCGCGGAGCTCCCGCGCCCATTCGGGCGGCACGAGCTCAGCGGCGAGGGCCAGGTCGATCCAGCCGCTCGCGAGGTTCATGCCGCGCCGGCCGACGCTCATTGCCAGCAGCGGGCGCGGCTCATCCTGGGGGCCGCCGCGCGGGCCGGCAAGCTGGCGCACGTCGAGTTCATAGAGCTGGTCGTCGGCGGCGTCGGCGTGCGGCACGCCGCGCACCGCGATGACCCAGCGCCGCAGGAAGCGCGTGCGCCCGTCGCTATTTTGAGAATAGAGTCTCAGATCGCACGAGCGAACGTCGATGCGCGGGAGGCGACGCCAGTCCCAGCCGGCGGTCGTGGAATCGACGGCGCGCGCCAGACCCTCCATTCCGTCGCTCGGACGGTGGCAGAGACTCAGGTCGGCTTCGTCGACCACGATCTGGCGCAGGACGAAACGGCCGAGCAGCAGGTCCGCGAGATTGCAGCGGACGTGCGCCCGGCGAACCCAGAGCGCGTCGAGGTCGGCCGACGACGGAGGCCGCGCCGCCGCCCCGGCCCGCGTCACGCGGACGTCGCCCAGGCGCAGACCGCCGGCCGGAGAGAAGGAAATGTGCTCGACGGCTTCGAGGCGCAGCCCGGATTGGGCGAGTTGCGCTTCGAGCGCAGCCCGAAGCGACGCCGGGCGCGTCAGGTAGGCGTACGCGCCCAGCGCGGCCAGCGTTGCGATGACAACGAGGCGGACCCCCCAGCGCCACGCCCGTAAGATGCGCATGCAGCCATATTCTTGCCTTCAAAAGCACTGGCGGGAAGGCACAATCCGCCGCGCCCGCCGAAAATCCGTCCGGGAGCGGGCGCGGGCCCCAGGATTTCCGGGCCCGCCCCCAAACCTCGCGTCACAACCGTTTCGGGTTGGCCCATTCGTGCTAATCTGTTCTTAACGACAGCGTGCTCGAATTCGCGCTGGTCTCCCGGCTTCATCGAACGCAACGGAGTGATCAGGGTGGAGAATCGAATCGGGCGGCGCGAACTGCTGGGGTGGTCGGCGGCGATCGGCGCCGCCGTCGTGGCCGGCCCCGCACGGCACACCATCGCACGCCACGGGCCGGCAGCGCTGGGCCGGCGCCTGGCGGATGACCCGCCGCGGAACATCATCTTCCTGGTCTCCGACGGCATGAGCCTGGGCGTGCCATCGATGGCTGAGCCCTTCTCGCGAGCGGCGCGGGGCACAGGAACGCACTGGCTTGAGCTGCTCGCCAGCCCCGAATGCCGCCATGGCTGGATGGAGACCGGCTCGCTGAATTCGCTGGTGACCGACTCGGCGGCCGCGTCCAGCGCCTGGGGCAGCGGCTCGCGCATCTTCAACGACGCGGTGAACGTGCTGCCCGACGGCACGCGCCTGACCCCGATCGCCGAGTTGGCGCGGTCGGCCGGGCGGCGGGTCGGGCTGGTGACGACGACCACGATCACGCACGCCACGCCGGCGGGCTTCGCCGCCGTTCAGGCGTGCCGCGACGACGAGGCCGAGATCGCGCCGCAGTACCTCGAGCGCGTGGACGTGCTCATGGGCGGCGGCCGCGAGTTCTTCCTTCCGGAGCTGCGCAAGGACCAGCGCGACCTCGCGGCGGACTTCAAGCGGGCAGGCTACGCGCTCTGGACACGACGCGAGCACCTGCGCTCCGAGGACAGCCCGCGGCGCGTGCTCGGCCTGTTCGGTCAGGGACACCTGCCCTTCACGATCGATCAGCGCAACAACGAGCAGCTCGCGCGCGAGGTGCCCACGCTGGCCGAAATGACGCAGGCGGCCCTCGACGTCCTCGGCCGCGACGCAACGCGCAGCGGCGGCCATGAGCACGACGCGGGCGCGCCGGCTGACCCGCCGACGTCGGGATTCCTGCTGATGGTCGAGGGCGGCCGCGTGGACCACGCGGCGCACGGCAACGACGCCGCCGCCCTGCTGTGGGAGCAACTGGCTTTCGATGATGCGGTCCGCCTGGCGACGGCGTTTGCCGCGCGGCGGCGGGATACGCTGGTCGTGATCACAACCGACCACGGCAACGCCAACCCCGGCCTGAACGGCATGGGCTCGAACTATCGCGAGTCGAACCGCTGCTTTGCGCGGCTGGCGGGCTTCACCGGCTCATACGAAACGCTGAAACGCCGAACCACGCGCGGGCTCGACTCCGGCGCGGCCCCGGCGGCCGATCACGTGATCGACGTCGTCCGCGACCTGACGCAGATCGTGCTCTCACGCACCGAGGCGACCACGCTCGCCGAAGCGCTCGCCGGACGCCTGCCGCCCGAGCTCAGCCGGCAGCACGCAAACCTCATCGGAGTCACGGGGCAGATCTTCGGCAACTACACGGGCATCGGCTGGACGGGTAAATCGCATACCGCCGACCTCGCTCTGACCACGGCCCTCGGGCCGGGGGCCGAGGCCTTCGCCGGGCTGCTGCGAAACACGGACGTGTTCGTGGCACTCACCGCCGCCATGGGCATCCGGCACCGCAATCCGAGCATGACGCCGGCGGAGGCGGAGCGCTTCGCGGCGGCGGCGAGCCGGCATATCGACGCGTGGAGCTAGGGATCGCGCGGCCGAAGGCGGAGCGGACCGGACGCGGCATGGCCGCGAGCTCAGCCACTCTGGAGCGCCCCGCTCGCGACGGAGCCGACCTGAACCGTATCCCCCGCCTGCAACTGGCTGGGGAAACCCGGCGGCAGCGGCGGACCGAAGACGCTGTCGTACTCGATCTCGCCCTTGCCGTTCGAGCCGGCAACGACGTCTCCGATCGCGGCGCCGGCCAGTACGACGGCGTGGGCGCCCGCCGGAAAACTCTCGACCTTCAGCTTGAACCGAACGCGAGCGCCCTCGCGCTGGTATTCGACCTCGCACTTGGCGCCGCCGCCGCCCGTGAACTCCGCCACGAGCGCCACCGCTGCTCCGTTGGGGTCGTTGGGGTCGTTCGGGTCGTTGGGGTCATTCGGATCATTCGGATCGTTCGGATCGTTCGGATCGTTCGGATCGTTCGGATCATTCGGATCGTTCGGATCGTTCGGGGCGTTCGGGTCGTTGGGGTCGTTCGGGTCGTTGGGGTCGTTCGGGTCAGCCGCGTTGTTCGGCTCGTTTGCATCCGACGGACCATTCGGATCGCCACTACCGATCGCGCCGGTAATCACGCCAAGCAGACTGTCGAACTGCGAATCCGAAATGCAGCCGACGACGCTCGTCAGCAGCGCCATCGCCACGCACGAAACAGCTCTTAGTCCCCGGTAGGTCCGCTTGCTCATGATTCCCTCACCACTTGCGCGGGCTTGCCCCCGCCTGATTGCCCCCGTGCATCGGGCGCGCGCCCGACGCTCGACATGACGGCAGAGCCTATCAGCGCCTGCTGAAATACTCATGTCGCCGGGAAATATATGCACGGATCGAGAAATCGACGAGCCCCGAAGAGGCATGGGCCGATCAGATTGATCGACCCATGCCCTCTCTCTCGACGCTGCCGGACTACATTTATCGGCCCGTCCCTGCCATCAGTGCTCGCTATGGCTGAAACATGCCGCTGGCAATGTTGCCAACCCGTATCGTGTCTCCGGCGATGACCTGCGGTGGGAACGTCGGCGGGAATGGCGGTCCGCCGTTGGTGTCGTACCTCACTTCGCCGCGTCCGTTTGCGCCGACGACGATGTTGGCGACGAAGGCGTCGTTAATGAAGAACTGGTGAGTTCCCTGAGGGAAGTTGTCGACCTTCAGCTCGAAGCGTCTTCGATCAGGTTCGAGCCGGTGCTCGGCATCGCCGGACGCCCCGCCACTTCCGCTCAGGTGAGCAACGAGCACGACGTTCAGCTCGTTGGGATCGTTCGGATCGTTGGGGTCGTTCGGGTCGTTCGGGTCGTTGGGATCGTTCGGGTCGTTGGGATCGTTCGGATCGTTGGGATCGTTCGGATCGTTCGGGTCGTTCGGGTCATTCGGATCGTTGGGGTCGTTCGGGTCGTTGGGGTCGTTCGGATCGTTCGGATCGTTCGGGTCGTTGGGATCGTTCGGATCGTTGGGGTCGTTCGGGTCGTTCGGATCGTTCGGATCGTTGGGATCGTTGGGATCGTTCGGATCGTTGGGGTCGTTCGGGTCGTTCGGATCGTTCGGATCGTTGGGATCGTTGGGATCGTTGGGGTCATTCGGGTCATTCGGATCATTCGGATCGTTCGGGCCGCAGGTCTTCCCGTAGAACGCCAGCAGAATGCCCAGGTCCGACTGCGTCACGCACCCGTCACCGGTCAGATCGGCCGCCGGTATGAACCCGGTGTCGCCCGCGCATGTGTCGTAGGCGGCGATGAGTATCCCCAGATCGGGCTGACCTACGACGCCGTCCCCGTCAATATCGCCGATGCAATTCGGGTCGTTGGGATCGTTGGGATCGTTCGGGTCGTTCGGGTCGTTCGGATCGTTGGGATCGTTGGGATCGTTGGGATCGTTCGGGTCGTTCGGGTCGTTCGGATCGTTGGGATCGTTGGGATCGTTCGGATCGTTCGGGTCGTTCGGATCGTTGGGATCGTTGGGATCGTTGGGGTCACCCAGCAGCGTCGACGATTGGGACTCGGTGGTCACGCCGGCGCGAGCTTGGCCGGCGACTGCCTGCTTGATTGCATCGTCAACCTGCTCAGCGGGGACGCACCCGTGTGCAAGCACCAGCGCCAGGAACGCCAGCCTGCCAAGGGCGCTCAGACCCCTTCTTGCGCGTCTGCTCACCATTTTTCCTCCGTAAGAACTGCCCTACGCCGGTCCAGGCGACTCAGGCGCGCGCCCGCGTCCCCCCGGCCACGTCAACTACGGAGCGCCCCGCCATGTTCGGAAATACACACCGCCGCCTCGAGCCTGACCGGTCCGTGCCGCAACCACCTGTTAGAGCGGTGAATGCAGGCGCACGCCGCCGGTCGACGCAGCCCGGCGGCGGGGTCTCCAACCGGCCGATTCCGCTTTCCCCGCCACCCCGCCCGCGGGTACACTCCGTGGGTAGTCACGTCGCCGTACCGAGTCGCGGAACGCTTGTCGGGCGACTGCCATGACCGTCCGCCGGATGTACACCCACCGGGTTCAGCCGCGCCTCGACGCCGACGAGTGGAGGCGACTCCTTCGCCGCGCCGAGCGCTCGTTGAAGGCGCGCCTGAGCTCGGGCGAACTGACGGCTGACGAGCTTGCGCCGGCGGTCTTGGCGGCGTTGCCGGCACACGTTGGTAAATGGCTGCGGGGGCGGCTGGAGGTGATGGGCTTGAGGGCTGGGGCCCGTGTGCCCTTCGACGTGCTCGATGGGCCGCGATGTCCGGCGGACCTGCGTGGCGGAGCTCGGGAGCTGGTGCGGCTGGCGCTGTTTGGGCCGCCTGGGCAGGGGCGGCCGACGGACGCCAAGCAGCGCGAGCGGCTGTTTCAGCAGTTGTCGGCGGAGGTGGTGCGCGAGGCGCGTGACCTGAAGACGCTGGACGTTCTGGCGGCCCGGGTGTTGCGGCAGGCCGAGGTGCAACGCGACGGTGTGCTGCAATCGATGCTACAGAACTTCCTGGCGGAACGGCGGGCGCAACTGGCGATGCCGGACTCGCGGGCCCGCGCGCCGGCCGAGCTGGTCTCGTCGCTCTGGCACCGCGTCGAGGGAAGCGGCGCGGGCGGCGGCAACGCCGCCGAGGCCCAGGCGAGCTTCGAGCGCGTGCGGCACGAGTTCGACGAGCGGCTGGTGCAGTTCGACCCGGGCGGAGCGCAGGTAACGCTGCGGCGGCTGGAGGCGTTGCAGTCGCGTTTCGCGGCGCTGCTGCCTGCGGCGGCGATCGACCGGGCGCGGGCCGACCTGGCGCGGATGGAGCAGCGGCGGCAGGAGCTGCACGCGGAAATCGACGCGCTGGCGGTGTGGGCGACCGCGGCGGCGCGCGAGGGCAAGCACGACGAGGCGGCCCAGGCGCTGCGGCGGCTGTCGACGCTTCACGCGTCGCGGCCGCTGCTGCTGTCGGACGCGCGCTTCAACGAGATCCGGCGGCGAATCACCGAAGCGAGCCGCGTGCACGAGGATCGCCTGGCGGTGGAGGCGCTGCTGGCGCGCGAGCGCGCGGTAGCGGGCGAACTGCGCAGCCTGGCGGAGTCCATCCGCAGGTTTCACGACGTGGCGCGACGGGAGTCGAGCGAGTCCGCGGAGTACGCGGCGGCGCTGGCCGAGTATCGAGCGGCGGTCGAGAGCGTGCGCACGCATGACACCGAGTGGCTGACGGCGTTGACGCTGGAGCTGGATGAGCTGCTGGCGGACCTGCACGACACGAGCGACCGCGCCGAGCAGCACGTGAGCCGGTTCATCGAGAACGTGCGCGAGGCGCTCGCGAAGCTTCGCCGGAACGTCGCGCGGCTGGACGGTCGGCTCGACTCGGCGTGAACAAGCTTCGCCGGGAACTCCGGCTCAGGCCGGGCAGGGGAAGTCGCCCAGCAGGATCCCCAGGTCCGACTGGTTGACGACGCCGTCGTCGTTGAGGTCGCCGCCGGTGCCGGGCGGCACTTCCTGGCCGAAGTGCTGGAGCAGCAGGCCGAGGTCGGACTGGTCGGTGTCGCCGTCGCCATCGGCGTCGCCGGCGCACGCCGTGCCGCCGGGCGTGAAGTCGATGATCAGCGCGGGGCGGTTGTTGACGATCACGGTCTCCTTGGTGTCGAAGCGCTTGGCGGTCTTGATGTCGATCTCGTTGCCGCGCAGCATCCAGCCGTGGTTGGAGTCGGGCTGGTTGAGCCAGGCCTGCACATCCGCGACCATCTGCGGGCTGGACCAGGTGTACACGCCGATCTGGTCGACCATCGTCGTGGCACTCGGCTCCGGCGCGAAATCGCCGCCGGGCGTCGCCCAGTATTGGTCCGGATAGTACGTGTGCAGCCAGGTGGCGTCGCCGGGCTCGGCCTGGATCCCGGCGCCCTCTTCGCCCGGCGCGTTCGCGGCGCCCTCGCCCCACTCGGCCAGCACGCGGTGCAGGCTCACCGGCTGCGGGCCGGCGATCGTCCTCGACATGCGCAGCCGCAGCGTCACGCTGTTGACCGTCGCGCCAGGCGGGACGGCGGCGACGATGTCAAACTCGATCAGCCCGCGGCGGATTTCAGGGATCGCCGTCCGACCGGCGAAGAAGCGCACGCCGGCGCCGTTGCTCAACTGGCCGTCCGGGTCCTCGTAGAGCGTGTTGTCCTTGGCGGAGCCGATCGTCACGGTGTCGGCCGGCGCCGCGGCGACGGAAATGAGAATCACGAATAAGCCAACGCGTGCGACCGGATGCATGGCGGTGCCCCGTACAACGAATAGCGACAGGTGGTGAGCCGGGCGTGATCCCGCTTTAACTCCCCTCTCTCCTGCGTTCCAGTATACCGGAAGGCGCCTCACGCTCAAGCGCCGCGCAGCGGGCTCCCGCGCATGCTCGCAACTGCCGTGCTCACAAGCAACTGCGCCCCCGGGTTGGGTCCCCGGCCGAGTCCGGCGGACGCCGCCCGGTCGCCGCCGCAAATCTGTGGCCCGCCCGAAAGACGCATCGGGCAGGGGCGAATATAGTCTCCGCCGATGGAGCGTCGCATCGTGATCTTGGGCTCGACCGGCTCGATCGGCCGCGCCGCGCTGGAGGTCGTGGAGGGGCTCGGTCCCGGCGCCCGGATCGTCGGACTGACCGCCAGGGACAACGGTCAGCTCCTGGCCGAGCAGGTCCGCCGAACAGGGGCCCCGCTGGCGGCGATCGCCGACGAGCGCGGCTATGACGCGCTGCGGCGCGCCTGTCCCGGAACGCGCGTGATGGCGGGCCCCGAAGGGCTCGTGGAGCTCGTGCGCAGCGCCGACGCCGATTTCGTGCTGGCAGCGATCGTGGGGGCCGCGGGGCTGGCGGCGACGCTGGCGGCCGTGGAGCGCGGGCTGGCCGTGGGCGTCGCCAACAAGGAATCGCTGGTCGTGGCCGGAGCGATCCTCATGCCCCTGGCGCGGCAGCGCGGCGCAACCATCATCCCGGTGGACAGTGAGCACTCCGCGGTGTTCCAGTGCCTGTCGGCGGGGCGGCTGAGCGAGGTGCGCAAGATCTACCTGACGGCCTCGGGCGGCCCCTTCCGCACGTGGTCGGCGGCGCAGATGGCGGAGGTTACGCCCGCCGATGCCCTGCGGCACCCGACGTGGAGCATGGGGCCGAAGATCACGATCGACAGCGCCACGATGATGAACAAGGCGCTGGAGGTGATCGAAGCCCGGCACCTGTTCGGGCTGGCGGCCGAGCAGATCGACGTGCTGGTGCACCCGCAGTCGATCGTGCACTCGATGGTGGAGTACTGCGACGGCTCTATAATCGCCCAGATGGGCACGCCCGACATGAAAACGCCGATCCAGTACGCGATGACCTACCCGCAGCGGGGCGCGGCGGGGGGCGCCGCGCTGGATTGGAAAGCCGTCCGCGCGCTGGAGTTCGAGCCGCCGGACCCTGAGCGCTTCCCGGCCTTGCGGCTGGGGTATGAGGCGGCGCGGCTGGGCGGCAGCAGCGGCGCCGTGCTGAACGCGGCCAACGAGCGCGCGGTGGACCTGTTCCGCGAGCGGCGGATCGGGTTTCTGGATATCGCGCGGCTGAGCGAGCGCGTGCTGAGCCGGCACCGCTGCATCGCCGAGCCGACGCTGGAGCAACTGCTGGAAAGCGACCGCTGGGCCCGCATGGAGGTGGACGCGTGCTGCTAAGCGCCGACTTGCCGTTGTCCGCCACCTTGGCGCCCCTGCTGGCCGACGGCCAGGTGCCCGATTGGCTCTACAACGTCTACCTGTTCGTGCTGGTGGTGATCGGCTTTTCGATCATCATCTTCGTGCACGAGCTGGGGCACTTCCTCGCCGCCAAGTGGGTCGGCATCCGCGTCGACCGTTTCGCGGTCGGCTTCGGTTACCGCCTGTTCGGCTATCGTCGCGGCGAGGGCTTCACCTTCGGCGACCGCCCGGATTACAACGCCGAGGAGCTGCGCGAGAAGGGCTACGGCGAGACGGACTACTGCTTCAAGGCCCTGCCGGTGGGCGGTTACGTGCGCATGCTGGGGCAGGACGACATCGTGGTCGACGACAAGTCGGGCGACATCAAGATCAGCGAAGACCCGCGAGCCTTCCCCAACCGCCCCGTCGGCCAGCGCATGATCGTCGTCAGCGCCGGCGTGATTTTCAACCTGCTCTTCGCCGCCCTCCTGCTGGGTGGCATCTTCATGCACGGCACCGAGATGGACGCGCCGCTGATCACGGTGCTCCCGGGAGACCCGGCGTACGGCAAGCTCCAGACCGGTGACCGGATCGTGCGGATCAACGGCGCCCCGGTCGAGAGCTTCCGCGACATCCTGGTCGAGCCGATCCTGTCGAGCGGCGTGGTGTCCATCGACCTCGTGCGCGACGGCGAGGAGATCCGCAACATCGTCGTCGACGCCCCCAAGGCGCCCGATTCGGGACTGCGCACCATCGGCGTCGCGCCTTTCCTGAACATCAAGGTCGCCACCGACGCCAGGCCGGTGCTTGCGCCGGTTGACCTGGCCCCGCCCGAGGCCGTTGCGCCAGGGGCCGTCCAGGACGGGCTGGTCGCGCTGCCCGCCCCGAGGAAGGGCGACCTCATCCGCGACGTGAACGGCGTGAAGGTCACCAACTTCGCGGAGGTGCGCGAGGAATTCCGCGCCAGCGGCGGCGGCCTGCTGCGCATGACCGTCGAGCGCGCCGATCCCGGCGCGCCGCCGGATGCCCCGCGCCGCACCGTGACCGTCTACCAGACGGCCGAGCTGCTGGTCGTGCCAGACCTGATCCCCGACGGGGTGATCGACCCGCTGGCGTACGTGAAGGCCAGCCATCTGCTGGGGATGCACCGGCGGCCGAAGATCCGCGACCTGCCAGACGGCCCGGCCAAGTCGGCGGGGCTTCAGCCCGGGGACGTGATCGTCGAGTGGGACACGGTGCCGAACCCGACGTACGCGGAGCTGCTGGCGAACATCCGCGCCAACGCGGGCAAGCCGGTCCGCGTGCTGGTGCAGCGCGGCAGCGAGCGCGTCGGTCCGCTCCACGTGACCCCCAAGCGCCCGTTCCAGCTCTTTGGCCAGGCCATCCCGAAGATCCACGCCGAGTTCTGCCCGTTCGAGTCCGACCTGCCGGTGGTGGCGGACATCGAGCCCAACACGCCCGCGGCCGAGATGAACCTGCCGCGCGGGGCGCGACTGCTGGCGATCGACGGAACGCCGGTGCGCGACTGGCACGACGTGGTGCGGCTGCTGAAGGCGGCGGCCGGGCGGCAGGCGCGCGTGAGTTACCAAAGCGGCGAAGCCCGCGCCGAAGGCGTGCTGCGCGTGCCGGGAAGCGTGGTGAGCGCGCTGGACCTGCCCGTGACCGCGTCGATCGTGAGCATCGACGGAGAGGACAAGGTGCGCGTCCGCGGGCGCGAGGAGTCGTTCGGCAACAACCCGGTGCTGATCGGCGCGGCGCTGCGCCAGCACGTGGGGCGGACGGTGAAGATCGAATACCGCGCGGCGGCGGCGGCGCCGGTGCAGACGGCCGAATACCTGGTGCGGGCCGACGAGACCGATCCGTGGCCGATGCGCATCGTGTACCAGCCGGCGGGCCTGAACCCGGAGATTCACAAGATCTACGTCAGTGCGCACGGCAACCCGCTGACGGCGCTGCGCATGGGCGGGCGCGAGGTGCTGTTCTGGGTGGTGCGCACCTACCAGATCATCAAGCAGATGGTGAGCCGCGACGTCGGCGTGCAGCATATGTCCGGGCCCGTCGGGATTTTTGGCGCCGCGGTGCAGCACGCCCGCGCGAGCTGGACCGACCTGCTGTACTTCATGGCCTACATCTCGATCAACCTGGCGGTGCTGAACTTCCTGCCGATCCCGGTGATGGACGGCGGGCTCATGGTGTTTCTGCTGATCGAGAAGATCAAGGGCAAACCGCTCAGCATCAAGACGCAGATGATCACGACGCTGGTCGGGCTGGCGGCGATCCTGCTGGTCGCGATCCTCGTCACAGTGCAGGATATCGGCCGGCTGTTCTGAGCGACGCGCGAGCCGTCGCACACCCCCGGCCTCGGAGCCGCGCATGAGCAAACCCAGCGAGCGACTCAAGGAACTCGGCATCACGCTCCCGCCCGTCCCGCGGCCTGTGGCGGCGTACGTCCCCGCGGTGCGGCACGGCAGTCTGCTGCTGCTGAGCGGGCAGATTCCGGTGCGCGAGGGCCGCGTCGTCTACACCGGCACGGCGGGACGCGACCGCAAGCTCGAGGAGGCCCAGGAGGCCGCCCGGCTCTGCGCGCTGAACGCGCTGGCGGTGGCGGCGGACGCGGCCGGCGGCGTCGACAACCTGAAGCGCGTGCTGAAGGTCGTCGTCTACGTGGCCTCGCACGAGGGCTTCACCGACCAGCACCTCGTCGCCAACGGCGCCAGCGCCTTCCTGGCCGACGTGCTCGGCGAGGCGGGCAAGCACGCCCGGGCGGCGGTCGGCGTGGCCGAGCTGCCGCTGAACTCCACGGTCGAGGTGGATGTCACGTTCGAGGTATGAGGCGGCGCGCCTCGCGCAGCGGTCATGGAAGCCAGGTGCACACAGGTGAGCGAACCCAGGCGGCTGTGGGACAAGGGCGAGGCGCTCGATGCCCGCATTCACCGTTTCACGGTCGGAGACGATCCGGCGCTCGACCGCGAGCTTCTCCACTGGGACTGCCTCGGCTCCGCCGCCCACGTCCGCACGCTTCAGCGCGCCGGGCTGTTGACCGCTGACGAAACCGCGTCGCTGCTCGGCGAGCTGGCCGCGATTGACGCCCGCGCCCGCGCCGGCCGCTTCGACATCTCGCCCGAACAGGAAGACTGTCACACGGCCATCGAGAATCACCTCGCGCAACGCTGCGGGCCGGCCGGCCAGAAGGTCCACACCGGGCGCTCGCGCAACGACCAAGTCGCCGCCGCCATGCGCCTCTTCATGAGACACCACGCGCTGCGCTTCGCCGCCGGACTCGAGGCGCTCATCGCCGAGTTGCTCGGCCGGCTGGCCCAGGACGGCGGCGTCCGCATGCCCGGCTACACGCACATGCAGCCCGCGATGCCGTCGAGCGTCGGACAGTGGCTGCACGCTCACGCCGAGGCGGCCCTCGAGCAACTGCGCGCCGTGGAAGACCTGCTGACCCGGCTCGATTCGTGCCCGCTCGGCACGGGCGCCGGCTTCGGCGTCGGCCTGCCGCTGGACCGCGAGTACACGGCGCGGCTGCTGGGCTTCGCCCGGGCGCAGCGCAGCCCCATCGACGTGCAGAACAGCCGCGGGCGCCTCGAAACCTACTTTGCGCGTGTCGCCGCCGACGTCGCCGCCATCATCGAGAAGCTCGCCTGCGACCTGCTGATCTACACCGGCCCGCCGTACGGCTTCTTCGAGCTTCCAGCGGCGCTGACGACCGGCTCGTCGATCATGCCGCAGAAACGCAACCCGGACGTGCTGGAGCTGATGCGGGGGTGGGCGGGGCGGCTGCGGGCGCGCGTGGTCGAGCTCGAATGGGTGCGGGGCAAGCTGCCGTCGAGCTACCACCGCGACCTGCAACTGACGAAGGCTCCAACGCTCCAGGCCGCCGCCGGGGCCCAGGACCTGCTCGAAGTCGGCGCCGCGGTGATGCGCGAGCTCGCCGTGCGGAAGGAGCGCCTGGCCGCGGCGATGAGCGACGAGCTGTACGCGACGGACGCGGCGTATGCGCTGGTGCGGCGGGGCGTGCCCTTTCGCGAGGCCTACGCGCGGATCGGCGAGCAGGTGCGCGCGGGCGTGTTCCGCGCGGACGCCGGGGCGCGGGCCGGCGCGGCGGGGCTGGTGGATGAGCGGGTGCTTTCGGAGCTGCGGGCGGACGTGGCGGAAGCGGCGGGGCAGATCGCGCGGATTCGAGAGCGGGTGGACGCGGCGGAGGGCGCGCTGCTCAATTGTGGCTGAGACGCGCGCGGATGAGGTCGGCGCGGGCGACGCTGCGCTGCTCGCCGCTGAGGCGCTCGCCTTGCAGCTTCTGAAGGTGTGCGGGCTGGGTCTGGAGGAACAGCTCGTTGACCGTGCGCAGGTCAACGGAGTGCAGGCGGCCGACGTGCAGGCCCATGCGCACGTGCGAGAGGCATTGCAGGGCCTCGTTGGAGCTGATGACCCGCGCGCTTCGCAGCAGCCCCATGGCGCGGTGGATGCGGTCGTCGAGCGCGTGCAGCCGCTCGCGGATCAGCGCGTCGCGCGCCACGCGCTCATACTCGACAATGCGCGGGATGACGCGGTCGCGGAAGTCGTCGAGAATGTCCGCCTCGCTGCGGCCAAGCGTGATCTGGTTGGATACCTGAAAGAAGTCCCCCAGCGCCTCCGTGCCCTCGCCGTACAGCCCGCGGATCGCCAGCTTCATGTCCTTGGCGGCGTGAACCACGCGCTCCAGCTCCCCCGTCAGGCGCAGGGCCGGCAGGTGCAGCATCACCGAGACGCGCACCCCCGTCCCGACGTTGGTCGGGCACGCCGTCAGGTAGCCGTACTGCGCGTGGAACGCGTACTCCAGGTGCGCCTCGAGGGCGTCGTCGATCGCGTCGATCTGCTTCCAGGCGTCGTCGAGCTGCAACCCGCTGCGCATCACCTGGAGCCGCAGGTGGTCCTCCTCGTTGATCATCAGCGAGGCCGCCTCCGTATGGTCGAACACCACCCGCCGCGCCCCGCTGCCCTCCGCGTGCTGCCGGCTGATGAGCTGCCGCTCCACCAGCAGCCGGCGGTCGAGCTCGTCGAGCTCGCCGACGTCAACGTTGACGTACTTGTCGAACATCGCCGCCTTGCGGATCGCCGCGCAGATCGCGTCTGCGATCTCGGCCCGCGCCTCGGCGGTGGCCCGCAGCAGGAACGAATAACCGCGGATGTTCCGCGCCAGGCGGATGCGCGTCGAGATGACGATCTCGTGCAGCGGACCTTCGCCGCGCAGCCACTCGCCCGCCCGGCGGGCCACCGCGTCCAGCGGGGCGCTCATGGCTGCTCCGCCTTTCGGATGCGGTCGCGCAGCTCGGCGGCCCGCTCGTAGTCCTCGGCGGCCACGGCCTCGGCGAGCAGGCGCTTCAGCCGCCGCACGTCCTGCTGCGTGGTGCGCGGGATGCCGAGCGACTTGGGCGTCTTGCCGACGTGGTGCGTGCCGCCGTCGTGAGCCCGTTCCAGCAGCGGCGCGAGCACCTCGCGGAACACGTCGTAATCGTTGGGGCAGCCGAGCAGGCCCTGGTTGCGGAATTCGCGATAGCTGATGCCGCACTGCTCGCAGACGAGGTTCTGGAGCGGCGCCGCGGCCTTGGGCCCGATGACGAACTTCTCGATCGCCTCGGCCATTGAAATCGGCCCCTCGATCGCGTGCAGGCCCTCTTCCGCCGCGCAGCGCTCGCACAGATGCCGCTCGGTCTTCTCGCCGCTGCGGGCGATGTCTGTGAGGTGAAACGTGGCCTGGACTTTATTGCAGCGACTGCACAACCACGCCATGCGCTGGGCCTCCGCGCAACCAACCAGATGCTACGGAGCGCCGCCACGCACGTCAACTGCGACGCGCTGCGCGGCGCGCTGCACCGGCGCGGCGTGCCGGGCCGGGCGGCGCGTCGGCAATCGACCCTAGCCGATAATGGCGCTGGCGGCGCCGCCCAGACCGCACCGGCTCGCGCGAAGGCCCTGGCTTCCGGCATTCGTGCGCTCTATCATGCGTACCGAGGGATTGGGTTACTCGTCCGTGCGAGCGTACAGGGAGGTACCTCACATGTCCGCTGCCATCTCATTCTGGAAACGTCTTGGTCACATGATCCGCGGCAACGGCCACGCGCCGGCATTCTCGCCAGCCGACGACGCGCGGCCTGCGGACGTCGGCGAGCCCGCGGCGGCGCCGGGCGAAGGCGCGGCGCCACACGCGCTGGCGCCCGACGGCCGGCGGGGCTGGCTGCCGCGCGGCGGGAGCGGCTACGAGCGCGTCATCCAGCTCATGGACGCGATGCGCACGCACTTCGACAAGCAGGATCGCCGCGCCGTGGAGCTCGCGGCGTCGGTGGAGCGCGTCGCGACGACGCTGGACCGCCTGGCCGAGGCGCAGCAGGCGCAGAATCAGCACATGTCGTCGGTGGCCGAGAACGTCCGCCAGGCGCGCGAGCACGCCGCCACGCTCACCAGCTCGCTGCGCGAGGTGCCGGCGTCGATCCAGGCCCAATCGGAGCTGGCGCGGCTGCTGGCGCGGCACGTCGAGAGCGCCAGCCAGATAGACGGGCAGCTCATCAAGTCACTTCAGCACTTCGGCAGCGCGGCCGAATCGCTGCGCGATACCGGCGCCGCCCAGTTCGAGGCCCTGCAACGGTTGTACGTCACCGACCAGGAGCAGAAGCAGACGCTGGTGACGTTTGTTCGCGAGCAGAACCGCAGGTTCCTGATCGGGGCCCTGATCGCCGCCGCCCTGGGCATCGGCACGCTGGTGACGCTGGTCGTCACGCTGGTGGTGCTCCTTGGCCGCTAGGGCTGCCTCGCGATCGCGGCCGGCGGCCCGCGCCGCCTCGACCCGCGGTCCGCGCGCCCGGCGCTGGAGCGTCAGCGGCGCATGGCAGCCGCTGGTGTCGCTCGCGCTCGGACTGGTCGCCACCACGCTCGTCAGCCACGCCATGGGCTGGCTCAGCCAGTGGCGCAGCGTGCCGCGCCACGAGACCCAGGCCGCCGCGGTCAGCGCGCGCGACCGCTGAGCCTCGCGTGCCGCGCGTGCGGATCGTGCTCGGGTTCATTGCGGCGACGGCCGGCGCGACGGGCTGCGCCATGCGCATCGCGCCGCCCGCGAACCCTCGCGACCCGGTGACGGTCTACATCGCCGACTACGGCTATCACGCCAGCCTGCTCCTGCCCGATGAGCCGGGCGTCTTTCAGGAATGGGCGTACGGCTGGTGGGAGTGGTTCGCCCTGAATCGCAACCGGTGGCACGACGCGCTGACCCTGTTGCTTTTCCCCGGACGCGGGGCGCTCGGGCAGCGCACCCTTCCCACAGCGGACGACGGAACCCCCTTGCTGCCGCCGGTGGAGCGCCGGTTGGCCCTGCGCGTCGAGCGGGAGAAGGCCGCGGCGCTGCTGGCGCGGCTGCGCGCCGAGTATGCGGCGGAGGTCGCGACCGAGGTCTACAACGACCAGCTCGATCTGCACCTCGTGCACAGCCGCGACCCGTACTGGATGGGCTACAACTGCAACGGCGCGATCGCGGCCTGGCTCGAGCGGCTCGGCTGCCGCGTAGGCCTCGCGCGGCAGGTCGCGGTGTTCGAGATCGTCACGCCGTGAAGGCGGCGGCGGGCAGCGCGGCGCTAGCGCTCGATTCCCGGGGGGGGTTCGGCCTGCGGCTCGACGAATCGCTCGTAGGACTTCAGCCGGCCGGTCAGCTCCTCGAAGAGGCGGGGCTGCCCTTGGGCGCGCTCGACGGCCTTCCGCAGCCAGGCCACGGCCTCGGCGGGCGAGCCGCGCGCAAAGTGGGCCTGCGCCAGCGTGTCGAGAATTGCGGCGTCCTTCTCCTCGGTCAGCCGCGCGGCGCGTTTGGCCGCTTCGAGGGCCACGTCGAGCCCGCGCGGACGCAGTCCGTCCGCCGTCAGCAGGTCCGTTGCCAGGCGGTTGAGCGCGGGGGCGCTCTCCGCGTAGTCGCGCAGGTACCGGCGCGCCAGGACGAGACCCTCGCGCGGCTGGTCGAGGTCGCGCAGCAGCATGATGATGCGCAGCCGCCGGGAGAACTCGGCCTGCGGCGAGGCGGGATCGAGCGTCTTGTCCTGCGGCACGGTGTTGCACAGCAGGAACACCTCGCAGCGCAGCCGGTCGGCGAGCCGCTCGGCCCAGGGCGGCCCGGGCTTGCCGAGCCCCAGCTCCTCGAGCGTCAGTTCGATCGTCGCCCGGACCGTCAGCAGCTCGCCCGGATATCGGCCCATCGTCTGCCAGGTGAACGGGCGGAAGGTGACGCTCGCGACGACCTCCTTGCGCAGCGACCGGCCCTTGACTTCGAGCCAGGCCGCGGCGCCCAGCGTCCAGCGCGCCGGCCCGTCCGCACCGTCGCGCTCGAAGGACTTGACCTCCGCAAGCCGGCAGGTGATCTCCGGATGCGACGCCGAATCGAGCAGCGCCGCGCCGCGCAGCAGGTCGTCCAGCGCCGAAACGCCGGTCTCGAACGCCGCCGCCGGTATGCGAAACGCGCCGGCGACCAGCGGGGGGTCGCTCTCCTTGCGGTCGAACGGCACGACGACGTAGCCGACGACGCGGCGATTGACGGCGACGAGCCGCTGCAAGGGCGCGTCGGAGACGCAGACGAGCTGGGCATCTTCGCCGGACATCACGTGGTAGACCTCGCCGGCGTCGAGGTGCGCATCCGGGACGATGAGCGTCTGGCCGGACTCGGCGCGCGGCGGGGCGTCCGCGGCGACGCCAGCGGCGGCGCCGGCGATGGCGACGACCAGGCATGCCAGAGTGCCGACTGGCGCCGAAGGTTGAGTCATGGCTGGCTTCCTCGCGATGCGGTGCGGGTGAACGGCCGCGGCCTGGGCCGCGCGGCGGCGGTCATGAGTTTCCGGCGGCGCTGAGATCGAGCGCGACGATGTCGCGCAGGTCGCGCAGGTACAGGCGCGTTCCGACGAGGGTGGGCGCCGTCCAGGCCTTCTCCTGGAGGGGCTTGGCGCGCGAGAGGACCGTCAGCCCCTCCGGAGAGGCCGTCGCCAGCGCCAGGTTTCCCTCCTCGTCGAGGATGATGAGCCGCCCGTCGGCGCACAGCAGGGTCGCCTTGGCGAAGCCGCGTTGGCGCCAGGCGAGCTCGCCGTCGCTGAGGCGCACGGCCATCATGAACGCCGGCCCGAAGTCGCCGCTGGAGCCGATCGCGAGCTCGCCGAGCACGACGACGTTGCCGTGCTGCACCTTCAGCCGCTTGTCATGCCAGACCTGCTCGGCCGCATACCGGCCGTCGGCTGCCTTCGTCACGCGAATCACGTAGCTCCCGCCGCCGTACGCCGACGAGAAGAACACGCGGTCGGGCGGGAGGAAGACGGGGGTGCTCATGATGGCGGCGGCCTGGCGGTCGAGCGCCAGGCGCCAGCGGATGGCGCCGCTGCGCGGGTCGAGTCCGGCGCGGTCGGCCGCCAGCGCGACGATGAGATGATCGTCGCCGGCGATGCGCGCCAGGATGGGCGAAGACTGCCCCGGGCGCAGCGGCTCGCTCAGCCAGGCGACGTCGCCGGTGTCCTGTCTGAAGGCGGCGACGCCCGCCTGGCCGCCGCCGACGTTCAGGATCACCAGGTCGTCGTAGGCGATCGGGCTGGGACCGTATCCGCGGCCGACGTGGCTGGCGCCGAGCCTGTCCATGAGATCGTGCGTCCAGAGGAGTTTGCCCGTGTGCTTGTCGAGACAATTCAGAATCACGGTCCCGCCGACGGTGAACAGGCGATCGCCGACGATCAGCGGCGTGGCGTGCGGGCCGATGCAGAAGTCGGCCTGCATGTCGGGCTTGGCTGGGGCGGCGTAGGAGTGCTCCCAGAGCGTCTGGCCGGTTTGGGCGTCGATCGCCACGGCCGTCTCGCGGTCGCCGGCGCGGTACATCGTGTAGAGACGCCCGGCCTCGCAGAGGATCGCCGAGTGGCCGGGGCCGAGCGCGCGGCGCCAGAGCTGGCGCGGGCCGGAATCGGGCCAGCGCGGCGCCAGGCCTTCGGCGCCCGCGCGGAAATCGCGTGTCGGCCCGCCCCACTGCGTCCAGGCCGGCGTCTCCGCGGTCGCAGTCGCCGGCACAAGCAGAACCAGCACGGCGGCTCGCAACGGGAATGACGTGGGCGACGCATCGACGAAGCGCTTTCGCATCAGGCAACCTCGCTGGCCATTGAGCACGTTGGCGGCATCAACCGGCTCCCACAGGAGACGGGCGTCGCGAGCGCCGCCGCCCAAAAACCGCGCGCCGGGCGTCACCGGCGGTCAGACGCCGTCCTCGGTCGGCGGCGGATCGACGGAAACGCGGGCGTTCCGGCCGGCATCGCGGGCCAGGCGGTGGAACATCCAGCCGCCCATGCCGGCGAGCACGCAGGCGATGAGCGCCGCGCCCCAGTCGAGCCAGACCAGGGCCGCCCAGCCGACGAAGGGCATGATGATTCCGCGCAGCCCGGTCAGGGCGACGTGAATCCCCATGTAGAGCTCGGCGTTGTGCGGGGCGGCGAAGTGCAGGTGGCCGAGGTTCCAGGCGATCGCACCACCGGCGCGCCCGCTGCCGACCAGCACGGCGCTCAAACCGAGCAGGACGACGGCGGCGGCGTACCCCCAGTGTCCCCCTGGCACGAGGGCGACGAGCCCCAGCAGCCCGAGTGCGATCGCCAGGAACCAGTTCAGGCTGTTGGACACGCGAAAACGCAGCACGCCGACGCGGTCGAAATACCTCGCCCAGAACGAAAGCGACGCCAGAAGCGTCACGCTTGGAATGATCTCCAGCAGCAACGCCGACGAGAAGAACCCGAGTCCGAGCCGCGTGGTGATGACGATTGCGAGCACGGCCTCCATCATCAGCCACGCCGATCCCAGCAGCCACTGGGCCGTGCAATAGCGCGCGAAATCGCGGTCCTCGCGCAGGATCGCGGCCGACTCGCGCAGCCCGCCCAGCAGCCCTCGCCGCCGGGCGCCCAGGGCGCGCTGCCGCTCGCGATGCTGGCGGCGGATGCGGCGCTCGCCGCGCACGGGCATGCGCCGCATCGGGGCCAGCGAGAGCAACGCCACGGCGCCGATGAGCGGATAGACCCAGCGGTAGTGCGATGCGTCGGCGTTGAAGAGCAGGGCGGTCGCCGCGCCGGCGATCAGCGCCATGAGGAAGCGCAGTCCCTGAAGCCGGCCGGTGATGCGCGCCCGGAACTCCCGCGGGTAGTTCAGGCTCCACATGCTGGTGCGGACGTTGATGATGCCGGCCAGGAAGACGTGCGCCAGCGCGAGCTGGGCGGCGAAGACCCACCCGCCCCAGGGAATCCAGCCGCTGGGCGTCAGCCCGACCGAAGCGAAGCTCGCGATGGCGGCAGCCGCCAGCAGGATGAACAGGCGCCGCCGCGAGCGTCCGCGGACCGCCACGCTCCACAGCAGGCTGAGCAGATTGGCGAGCATGGGTGTGGCCACGACGAAGGTGATGAGCAGCGGCGAGCCTTCGAACGTCTTGGCGACGACGATGCGCGAAGTGCGGCCCTCGATCAGGCCGGCGAACACGCCCCAGGCCGCCATGTGACAGCGCTCCAGCCGGAAGCTCGTGCGGGCCAGCCAGGGGATGTCGTCGCTGCGCAGGAAATCGAGGAGGCGTCGTACGCTGGTGCTCACGGGGCCGCCGATGATAGCCGCCGCCGGTCGCCGCGCGAACCGCGGCCCGCAGCGCCGCACCCGCCGAAAGGCGATAAGATGCGCCGCGGGAGGCGCCGAGATGAAGATCGTACGCACGCCGGCGGTGTACCTGGTCGGACGGCAGGAGATCGACCCGCGGGCGGTCGAGCAGTTCCTGCGGGATCACGGTCTGGCCTGGCAGACGGACACCGAGGTCGGGGCCGAGGCGCTGTGCGAGATGGCCGGCCGCGTCTGCTACATGTCCTTCGGCAAGGGCCGCAAGACCAACGCCGAGTACCTCGGCAACATCCTCAGCGTGCAGCACGGCTCGGTGCTAGAGCACGCCGCCTGGAACTTCATCATCACCGGCGTGTCGCGCTCGTTCACGCACGAGCTGGTGCGGCACCGGGCCGGGTTCGGGTACTCGCAGCTCTCGCAGCGCTACGTCGACGAGAGCACGGCGGACTTCGTCGAGCCGGACTGCATCGCCGACGACCCCGAGCTGCACACGATCTGGCTGGAGGCGGTGCGCCACGCGCACGAGGCCTACTGCAAGCTCGTCGACGGCCTGGCGCGGCGCTTCGAGAGCGAGCCGTCGGCCACGCTGCGGCGCAAGCTGGCGCGCCAGGCGGCCCGCAGCGTGCTGCCCAACGCGACCGAGACGAAGATTTTCGTCACGGGCAACGCCCGCGCCTGGCGGCATTTCGTCGAGCTGCGGGCCAACGAGCACGCCGAGACCGAAATCCGCGTCGTGGCCGTCGAAATCCTCAAGCTGCTTCAAGGCGAAGCGCCGAACATCTTCGGAGACTACACGCTCGAGCCCCTGGGCGATGGCACCGCCGCCGCGCGCACGCCCAATCGCAAGGTCTGATCCCGCGGTGACCTCCGCGGGCGAGCGGCCAAGAGGGAGCCGGTTGCCATGAGGATGCGAATCGCGCGAGCGAGCACAGCGGTCGCAGCGTGGGCGGCGCTGCCGCTGCTGGCGGGACTGGCCGGCAGCCAGACCACGCGACCCGCACCACCAGCGACGCGACCCGCCCCAGCGACGCAACCCGCCGGCGGGCCGCAGCCGATCGACGAGGAGTATCGCCGGCGGGCGGCGGCGCTCGATCCGGCGGACATCGAGGCGCACGTCGCGCTGGCGGCGTGGGCGCGTGAGAAACGGCGCTTCGACCTCGTCAGCGTGCTGTGCAAGTACGTGCTGTCGCTTCAGCCCGATCACGCGAACGCCCGGCTGCTGCTGGCGGAGGCCGCGCAGGCGCTCAACCCGGCGGCGGCGGCCGGCGAGACCCCGCGCCGGCCGCGCGAACGCCTGTCCGCCCCGCAGATGCTCTCGGACCGTGACATCAACCGCCTGAAGTTCTACGAGCTGCGCCTCGACGGCCCGCCGGAGCCGATGCAGGTTCGCTTCCTTCGCAGGCAGGGCGAACCGCCCGTTGAGGAGCTCGTACGCCAGGACATTCTGCGCCAGGGCGAGCCGCTCGACGCGAACTGGACGAACGTGCTGGAGCGCGGCCGCAACGAGGAGAAGCTGCGCCTGATCGCCCGCGAGACCGGCGCCAAGTATGCCGACCGCATCGACATCCGCAGCAATCCCAAGGTCTTCGAGGACTTCCGCCGGCACGTGCTGCCGCTCGTCAACCGCGGCTGTGCGCGCGGCGGCTGCCATACGGGGCCGGACGCCGAGGCGTTTCGGCTGCCGAGCGGGGCGCGGCAGTCGGACCGCTTCCTGTTCACGACTTTCTTACTGCTGGCGGAGGCCGACCCGCCCGGCGGGCCGCTGATCAACCGCAGCATTCCGGAGGAGAGCACGCTGCTGACCTACATGCTGCCCGCCAGCGAGACCCGCCGGCCGCATCCGCCGCTGCCGGCGGGCCGCATGAGCCCGGCGATCCGCTCGCGGGCGGAGCGCGATTACCAGTTGGTGCTGGATTGGATCAGCTCGTTGCGGGGGCCGTCGCCGGCCTATGAGCTCGATTACGTCTACCCGCCCTGGCTGAGCCGCCGCCCGCGCGCGGGTGAACTGATGCTCGGCGAAGACGAGACGGAACCGGAGCCGTAGCCGGTGGCGGCTCAGGCCTCGGGAGTCGCATGCGCGACCTTGCGCCGGCGGAGCGAGAACTCCGGGGCTTCCTTCACGCACGTACCGAGGATCGCCAGCGACTTGACGAACGCGCTCCAGCCGGCCTTGCTCAGGCGCGCCGGCTGGTCGCCGACGTGGGGATAGCCGGCCTCGGTCGCCAACGCCTGCACGGCGTCCCAGTTGTGAAAGAGCTTGCCCCAGTCGCTGCCCAGCACCTCGCGCATCATCTTGCGCGCCAGCACCGGGTACCAGAAGCTGTCGTGGTAGATCACGCTCGCGATGTACGCCCACGGCGCCAGCACCGTCTTCAGCGACCACTCGATCGGCCGCTTCAACGGGCCCCAGTAGATCTGGTGCTGCATCCGGCTCGCGAACGTCATCTTCTTGAACGGCCCGGCGAAACGCCAGTTCTCCGCCGCCGCCTGCTGGTCGCCCACGATCTCGATCTGCCGCGGGTCGCCGCAGCCCAGGCCGAGATCATGGGCCAGCCGGATGAACCTGATGCTCAGCGGGTCCATGCCCATGAGCTTGGCGGCGACGGCGTCGATGGCCACCTGGTCGGCGCTCGCCAGAATGACGTTCTTGACGTGCGGAACCATGCAGCGCGGGCCGGGCCCGTCGCCGGCGAAGGTGCCGTCCATCACCGCGAACACGCCGCGGTGAATCTTCTTCTGGATCATCAGCAGGTCGACGAGCGTCTCGTGAATGACCGGGTGCGTCCAGTGTCGATGCTCGTTCAACAGCCCGCCGAAGGCGTTCTTCATCGCCCCGGTGGTGGTGGTGAAGATGTGCGTCTTGACCGTCGGCAGGTGCAGGATGTTCTCGCCGATGAAGCGGCGCGGGATCATGAAGCCGTGCCTGTAGACGTCGTTGAGGCACAGGAACTGCTTGGTCAGGTCGCCGACGGCATCTCGGATGTGGATCCATTCCTCGCCTTCGTAGAGGTGGATGTTGCGCAGGCCGTGAGCCTGGACCACGTTGATCTGCTTGTTCTCGCGCTCGCCGAAGCGGGCGTCGATGACCACGGTGCGGTTGTGGCATGCGTGGATCAGGCTCGGGTCGAAGCCGTCACGCTTCATCGCCCGGATTACGCCTTCGAGCTGCCAGGGGGTGGTGCTGCTGCCGGGAAAGAAAAAATGCCAACTGATGTTGACCTTCAGGGCCGTGTCGGCGGACTTGTCGAGCACATCCTGGTAGCCGGCCAGGTTCAGCAGCTCGTGATAGTCCTTCAGCACCGTGCCCGGGCTGGTTCTCAGGACGGCGACCCTCGACCTGGCCATGCTCACGCGCTTCCCCCGTTCATCGCTTCTCCCGCTCGCGGATTCTCGCGTTCCTGGGCGCCCGCTTCTCTTGTGAAACCGATTATAGAGCCGCCCCCCGTCGCCGTCCCTTCCCGCGGGCTCAGAGCGCGGCCGACACCGGGTGCGGGCAGCGCCAGCGCCCGGCGGCGGCAGCAATTGATAACAATTGCTCCTGACAGCACCTGCGGGCGGATCATGCCGACTGATTCATCGCCCGATCGAGGCCGCGGGCGTCGGCAGAGGTCTCGGAGAACTCGACGCGGGCGCGGTCGATCTGCTCCTGCCAGCGCGGCCGCTCGCGGCCGAGCGTCGTGGTGAGCAGGGCCGCGAAGCCGGGGTCGAACTGCGAGCCGGCGGCCAGGTTGATCTCCGCCAAGGCGTCGTCGATCGAGCGCCCCTGGCGGTACGCCCGGTTGCACGTGATGGCGTCGAACGCCTCCGCGATGGAGATGATGCGCGAGCCGATGGGGATGCGCTCGCCCTCCAGCCCGTCGGGATACCCCGAGCCGTCGAAGTTCTCGCGGATGTGCCGGATCATCAGCACCTCGGTCTCGAAGACGCGCAGCGGCTCGAGGATGCGGCAGGTGATCAGCGGCACCTGGCGCACCAGGGCCATCTCGTCGGCCCGCAGCGGCCGCGGCTTCAGCAGCAGCCGGTCGGGCAGGCCGATCTTGCCCAGGTCGTGAAGCATCGCCGCGTTCGCGACGGCGGTCTGCATGGGCTTCGACCAGCCGGCGGCCTGGGCGAGCCACTCGGAGTACTGCTTGACGTTCCGCGAGTGCCAGGCGCTGTAGCGGTCGCGGGCGTCGAGCGCCTGGACCAGGGCCCAGATGCTCTGGAGGCACAGCTCCTTCGAGCGCAGGCTCAGCGCGTGCACTTCCTTGCGCAGCCGATCGACCTCGTCCAGCGGGGGCTCCGGCGCGGCGTCGCCGTCCGAGAGCCGGTCGCAGCGCGTGCTGCGGTTGCGGCCGCAGCGCTTGCTGTGATACAGGGCGCGGTCGCCGAGGTCGATCAGGGCGCTCACCGACGTCGCCGCCGGGTCGCTCGAGCACGCAACGCCGACCGAGGCGGTGATCTCCAGTTGCGGATGCTGCGAGATGCGGACGTCGCTGGCGAGCGACTCGCGCAGGCGGTCGGCGAGCTGCGCGGCCTCCTCCAGGTTCGTCTGCGGGCAGATGACCGCGAACTCCTCGCCGCCGTAGCGGGCCACGAAATCGGTGTCGCGGATGGCGCGGGCCAGGTGCCGGGCGGCGAGGCGCAGGACGTGGTTGCCGACCTCGTGCCCGTAGGTGTCGTTGATGGCCTTGAAGTGATCGAGATCGATCATCAGCAAGGCCAGCGCACCGCCGTAGCGCCGCGTGCGCGAATACTCGTGCTCGAGCAGCGTGCGGAACTGGGTGTGGTTCCACAGGTCGGTCAGGCCGTCGGTGAGCGCGGCGCGCTCCAGGCGGTCCTGGAGGCGGTGGATGCGCATGCCGTTGCGAATGCGGGCGCGCAGCTCCTCCGGGTCATACGGCTTGGCCAGGTACTCGTCGGCGCCCGCGTTCAGCGCCGCGCGTCGCGACGCCGCCGTGCCCCCCGCCGTCAACACGACGAAATACGTGCCGTCGAGCGTGACGTCGCTGCGGATGCGGCGGCAGACCTCGATGCCGGCGAGCTCGGGCAGGTACTCGGCGCAGATGACGACTTTCGGGCGGTGGCGATAGACCTGGCGCAAGCCCTCGTTTCCCTCGGTCGCCTCGACCACGCTGAAATCGAGCCACGAAAGACGCTGCACGAGCCGGCCGCGCTCGACCGCGTCGTGCTCGATCACACAAACATCGATCGTGTTCTTTGTCATGTGCCCCGGCATGCAGCCTGGGCGGCGGTTTCGGGCCGCGCCAGACACCACGAATCAACGCTGGGTTCAATCGCGGCCCGCAGCGCCCATGTCCCTTGCAGGCACTCCGTCCGCGTGCGGCCATCCGCCGCCACCACCGGACCCACCCCGGGGTCGCCTGCATTAATCATTGGATACATCAGCGCTGACGGCGAACGCCGCGCAGCACGCACAAGATGCCCGGAGCGGCTTTCTCGGACGGCCACGACTGGGCCGCCTGACCGCGCGGGCGTATGATCCTGCGGCCTGGTCGGCCTGATAATGGTCGTTTCGCCCCCACCGGCCCGGCGACCCGGAGGCGTTGCCCGCCATGTCCCCCGCGCTCGACCACCCCGTTCGTCTTTCCGACCTCCGCCGACTGAAGGCCGAGGGCCGCAAGTTCGCGATGCTGACGGCGTACGACTACCCGACCGCCGCCGCTGCGCAGGCCGCCGGCGTCCCGGTCCTGCTGGTTGGCGACTCGCTGGGCTGCGTGCTGCTCGGACATGAGAACACGCGCGGCGTCCCGCTTGAGCTGATCCTGACGTTGACGGAGGCGGTCCGCCGTGGCGCGCCAAACGCGTTCCTCATCGGCGACATGCCCTACCAGGCGATGAACGGGGGCGAAGCGCGAGCCGTGTCGGCGGCGCAGCGTTTTCGAGACGAGGCGGGCTGCGACGCGGTGAAGTTCGAGGCGCAGCGCGCCGACGCAGCGCTGGTGCGCGAGATGACGCGCGCCGGCGTACCGGTCGTCGCGCACCTGGGCCTGCGGCCGCAGACGATCGACTCTCCCGACGGCTATCGGGCCCAGGCACGCGCCCCGGAGGAGGTCGAAGCCCTCGCCGACGATGCCCGCCTGCTGGCCGCCGCCGGCGCTGTCATGCTGCTGCTCGAGGCCGTCCCGAACGAGGCGTCGCGGGCCGTGCTGTCGGCGGTGGACGTGCCGGTGATCGGCTGCGGCGCCGGCCCCGCGTGCGATGGGCACGTCGTGGTGACGCACGACATGCTTGGGCTCAGCACCATCCGCCCGCCGCGGTTCGTGCCGGTGCTCGCCGACCTCGGCCAGCGAATGATCGCCGCGATGCGCGAGTATGTCGCGGCGATCGAGAGCGGCCGCTACCCCGCGCCGCAGCACGTCTACGGCATGCACAAGCAGCCCGCCGATGCCTCCACGAAATCCTGACCCAACCATCGCCCCCAGCCTGTGCATCGCCTGCGGACGCACGCCACGCGCGGCCGGGCGGCTGCCTGGCGGCGCTGCGCTGCTGCAATGCCCGCGCTGCCGCCTGGCGTGGTGGCCCTGGCCCGCGTTCGACCCTGCCGCCTTGTACGACCGCGACTACTTTCAATGCCCGGCCGCCGCGAAGGGCTACGCCGACTACGCTTCGCTCGAACCCGGCCTGCGACGCACGGCCCGGGCGCGCTTGCGGCGAGTCGAGCGGCTGATCGGAGCGGACGCCGCCCCGCTCCCGCCGCCGCGCATCCTGGAGATCGGCTGCGGCGTTGGCGTGTTTCTGGACGAAGCCCGGAGGCGGGGCTGGGAAGCGGCGGGGCTGGAGGTGAGCGCCTACGCCGCGGAAGAGGCGCGCCGCCGGGGGCTCGACGTGCAATGTGCGGCGATCGAGGACGCGAGGCTGGAGCACGGGCGTTACGACTGCGTGGCGCTCTGGGATGTGATCGAGCATCTGCGCGATCCGCGCGCGGCCCTGGCGCGCGCGGCGGACGCGCTGCGGACCGGCGGGGTGCTGGCGCTTTCAACCGGTGACGTGACGTCGCTGTGCGCTCGCCTGAGCGGACCGCGCTGGCACCTGTTCAACCTGCCGGAACACCTGTTTTTCTTTTCACCGGCGGCGCTGCGGCAGATGCTGGCGGCGGCGGGCTGCCGGGTGCATCGCATGACGCGCGAGGTGTACTGGGCGCCGCTGTCGTATTTGTCTGAGCGGGCGTGCAAGACGCTGGGCGGCGCCCCGGCGGCGCGTCCGGCGGGCGGCTGGGTTCGAGGCTGGCTGGCGCCGGCGACGCTGCTGGACGTGCTGGGCGTCTACGCCGTGCGCGGCTAGAGAAGCTAGTAATCCGGCAGAGTCCAGACATACCGGCTGCGGAGGTAGCCGAATCGCATGGGCTTGCCCTGCGTGTCGATGATGTGCCGGGCCCAGGCGATCCGTCCGTCGGTCAGCTCGTAGTAGACGCGCCACGAATCGAGGGCCTTGGGCATGCGCTGAAACTTGCGGGCGCCGGCGTGGCCGTCGAGGTAGGTCATCATCCCGCGCCCTCCCGGATGGCGGTCGCTGATGCGGTCGACGTTCGACCACCCGCTGTCGGCGACGTAGGCCAGCGCCTCCTCCTCGTCCTCCTCCACCATCAGCCAGGGCAGGGACTGCGTCGTGTAGCTTTTCCACCACTGCCACGAGTGATTCGCGGGAAAGCCGTCGGCGAACCGCGTGGCGCGCAGCATTTCCATGCGCGCCCCGGTCAGCAGCGGCGGCGCCGTGTAGCTGTACTTGGTCTCGTTGGCGAAGCTGCCGAACGGGCCGCCGTCAATCACGTCGATGATGTCCTGCGGACACTTGTAGAGCTCCTCCACCCGCCCCACATAGGGGAAGATCGTCCCCTTGCTCGGCACGTGGTCGCTCTGCTGGCCGCTGTTGCCGATCGTCCCCAGCCAGTCCAGCGGCCGGTACCGGCCATAATCCACCGGCTGCGGCGGATTGTTCGGCGGCTGCGTCCCCGTGACCATGTCGATGAAGTCGTTCATTCCACCCGGGAGCGTGCTGTTGTGCTCGCTGGCGTAGGTGATCCAGCCCAGGGCGAGCTGGCGGGCGTTGCTCTGGCACTTCATCGTCCGCGCCTGGGCCCGCGCGGCAGCCAGGCTCGGCAGCAGGATCGAGATCAGCAGCGCGATAATCGCCACCACAATCAGCAGCTCGACGAGGGTGAACCCGGGCTTGCGCCGCTTCGCATGAACACGGGGCATCGCAGGCACCTCCGAGCGTTCTCGCCGAACCCGACAATCTGACTTGCCACTACCTAAGTTACCGCGCGGCGCGGCGCCGCCGCAAGGCTGAAAACTCGTCCGCGGCCTGCCCGGTGCCCGGAATCTCGCGGCTGGCCTCCAGACGGCCAAGCGGCGTCAGGCGACGGAAGCGATCCTCAACCCGACCATGGTCAGGTCATCCGTCTGTTCCGCCAGGCCGACGAAGCGGCGGATGTCCCAGTGAATGGCGCGCAGGGCCCAGTCGGGGTCGAGGCCACCGTGCTGGCGCAGCGCCTCCAGCAGCCGCTCGCGCCCGTACGCCGCGCCCTGGTAGTCCATCGCCTCGATGGCGCCGTCGGTGTAGAGCAGCACGAAATCGCCCGCCGCCAGGTCCAGCGCGTGCTCGCAGAAGCGCTCGTCCTCCTGGATGCCCAGCGCCAGCCCGCCATCGCCCGAGGTCGTCGTCCGCCCGTCGCGGAGCAGCACGAGCGGCTCGTGGCCGGCGTTGGAATAGCTGAGCCGGCGGCGATCGGAGCTGACGGCGACGATGAGCATGGTGACGAACTCGGCGGGTTCAGTCTCACGGCACAACTGGCGGTTGAGCGCCGTCAGGATCGCTCCGAGATCGCTGCGCTGCTGCGCCTGGGCCCGCAGCGCCCCGCGCACATAAGCCATCAGCAGCGACGCGGGCACGCCATGGCCGACGACGTCGACGACCGCCGCGGCCAGGCGTCCGTCGGGCAGGATCAGAAAGTCGCAGAAGTCGCCGCCGATGTGCCAGGTGGGCTCGAAGACGAAGGCGAGGCTGACGCCGTCGAACGTCGGCGGCCTGGCGCGGACCATGCGGCGCTGGAGCTGGCCGGCAAGCTCGATCTGCCGTTCCATGCGCGCCGCGCGCAGCCGCTCCTCGGCCAGGCGGGCGTTGACGATGGCGACGGCGGCCTGCGAGGCGACGGAACGCAGCACGTGCCGCTGCGACGCGCGGAACTGGCGCCGGACATCGGTGTAAACGCGCAGCACGCCGACCGGGCGGCCGTGATACATCATGCCGACGGTCAGGCCGCTGACGAGCCCCTGCTGGCGGGCCGCCTCCTTGAAGCGCACGCGCTCGTCAGCCTGCACATTCTCGATGTAGACGACGTTGCCCCCCAGCGCGAGATCATCGATCGGGTTCTCACGCCGCAGGATCGCCCCCTTGCTCACGTAGCGCTCGGACAGCCCGTGCACCGCAGCCACCCGCAGCTCGTCCGTGTTCGCGTCGTACAATCGCAGGCTGCAATAGGGGCAGCGCATCACCCGTGCCGTCTCGCGCACGATGCGCTCGAGCAGCCGCTGAAGGTTCTGCTCCCCGCTGAGCAGCTCGCCGATGTCGCTGATCAGCGAAAGCTCCTCCGACGCCGCGTCGAGCTGCGCCTCCTGCCGGCAGCGCTGGCTGAGCTGCCGCGAGGCCCAGCGCACCGCGTGCACCCCCGCCGTGTCGCCCGTGCGCGACAACTCCGGCAGCGCCTCCCACGCCTTGCCCTGCCGCGCCGCGCTCGCATCCTCCGCGTGTGCGGCGGCGTGCTCCCAGCGCGTGCCGGCCAGCCGGTACTCGCCCAGCCCGATGTAGCCGGCCGTCTGTTGACCCGCGAGCACCGGCGCCACGATGTACCAGGCGCTGGCGTGCTGGACGAACGCCAGCCGCGCCGGAGGCTCGTCCGCCGGCACCGCCGTGAACTCAAGCGGCCGCGGAAGCTGGTCGGGCAAGGCACCGACGACGAGGGCGTAGGCGCTGCGCGGGGGCGAAGCGGTGATGAGCGTTCCCTGGGAGTCGTAGACGGCAAGTCGCATACCGAGGGCGCGGGCGAGGCCGCCGACGAAGTCTTCGAGCGCGGCCTTGTCGAGCAGTTCTCGCAGCATTCGCCGAGTTTACACGGAGCTCCGGGTCAGCGCCGATCGGGACCCCTCCCTCGGTCTCCTGCTCGTGACGGAACGCCCGGCCGCGTAGAATGAGCCGCGACGCGCCGCAGCCGGCCTTGTGCGGCTTCCGCGCGGCCCCCGGAGGTTCCGTGGCTGCACCGCAGCTCGACATCGACGCCGACATCCGCCGGGCGCAGGCTCCGCCGGGCTGGGTCTATACCGACCCCGAGGTCTATCGCGTGCTGCTGGAGCGCGGGTTTCGGCCGTCGTGGCAGATCGCCGCGGATGCCTCGGACGTGCGCCTTCCCGGCGCGGTCCACCCGCTCACGCTGCACGAAGGCTCGCTGGCCGAGCCGCTGCTGCTGACGCGCGACCACGACGACGGGCTGCATTGCCTGTCGAACGCCTGTACACACCGAGGCACGCTGGTTTGCGAGCACCCGGGCAACGAGCGCAGCTTGCGCTGCCGCTACCACGGACGGCGCTTCGGCCTCGACGGCGCGTTTCAGCACATGCCCGAGTTCGACGGCGTCGCCGACTTCCCATCGCCCGCCGACAACCTGCCGCGCGTGCCCTTCGGCGTTTGGGGGCCGCTGGTCTTCGCGAGCGCCTCGCCGGCGCCGCACGCGCCGCTGGAGCGCCTGCTGGAGCCGGTGACGCGGCGCGTGGGTTTCCTGCCGCTGGCGGCGGCACGTTTCGACCCGGGGCGCTCGCGCGATTACCTGGTTCAGGCAAGCTGGGCGCTGTACTGCGAGAACTATCTCGAAGGGTTCCACATTCCCTTCGTGCACGCCGGTCTCAACGCCACGCTGGACTACTCGGCGTACCGCACGGAGCTGTACGAGTGGTGCAGCTTGCAGGTCGGCGTGGCCAAGAGCGACGAGGGCTGCTTTGAGCTGCCCGCGGGGCACGCCGACCACGGGCAGCGGATCGCCGGGTACTACTTCTGGCTGTGGCCGAACACGATGCTGAATCTCTATCCCTGGGGCATCTCGGTCAACATCGTCCGTCCGCTGGCCGTCGACCGCACGAAGGTCTCCTTCCGCAGCTACGTCTGGGACCCCGGAAAGCTCGACAGCGGCGCGGGAGCCGCCCTGGACCGCGTCGAACGCGAGGACGAGGCGGTCGTCGAGGCTGTGCAGCGCGGCGTGCGCTCGCGGCTGTATGGGCGCGGGCGCTACTCGCCGACGCGCGAGCAGGGCACGCACCATTTCCACCAACTGCTGGCAGCGTGTCTGAACGGCCAGGGAGACTGACGCGATGCTCCGCCGCCGCCGGCGTCTGCCGCTCCTGCTGTCGCTGCCGCTGCGGCTGCTGTATCTCGTGCTGGTGGTCGGCCTGGCGGCGTGGCTCTACTGTCGCACGCCGGCGGACGTGAAGCGCGCCATGTACGAGACGTACATCGCGCCGCCGGACGAGTCCGCCGATCGCTGAGCACGAGGGCGGAGCAGGGCGCGGCGTCCGCTGCTGGACCAGGCCGATGGTGCGGTTCATACTCGGGCGACTGCTGGGCTTTCCGCTGCTGCTGGCGGCGATGTACGCCGGCGCCGTGCTGCTCATCATGGCCACGCCGGGGGAGCCGTTCGAGAGCGGGGAGCGGGCGCTGCCGGCGGACGTGCTGGCCGAAAAGCGGCGTGCGTTCAACTATGACCAGCCGTGGTACCTGCGTTATTTCTGGACCTGGCCGCGGCGGCTGGTGTGGGACCAGGACCTGCCGGCGCATCAGTACGAGGACTGGACCGTCGTCGAGATCATGCGCGACGCGCTGCCCGTCTCGCTGCAACTCGGGCTGCTGGCGCTGAGCACGGCGCTGGTGCTCGGCGTGCTGACCGGCGTGGCGTCGACGATCGGCCGCGGGCGCTGGTGGGCGCACGCCGCGACGGCGCTGGGGCTCGTAGGCATCTCGCTGCCGACGTTCGTGGTTGGGATGGCATTGCTGATCGTGTTCGGCCTGTGGCTGCGCGTCGTGCCGGTCGGCGGATGGGGGCGCGCGCCGCAGGCGCTGCTGCCGGCGCTGACGCTGGCGCTGCCCTATGCGGCGTACATCTCGCGGCTGACGCGCGGGGCGCTGCTCGACGCCTACCGCGAGGACTACATCCGCACGGCGCGGGCCAAGGGCCTGAGCGAGGCGCGCGTGCTGTTCGACCACGCGCTGCGGAACGCCCTGCTGCCCGTGCTCAGCTATCTTGGGCCGGCGGCGGCGGCGATCTTCACGGGGTCCTTCGTGGTCGAGCGGGTCTTCAGCATTCCCGGCATGGGCACGCACGTGGTCGAGTCCATCAACAATCGCGACCCGAGCCTGATCCTGGCGACCGTGCTCGTCTACGGCGCGTTCCTGGCGAGCTTCAACCTGGCCGTCGACGTGCTGTATGCCTGGGCCGACCCGCGCATCCGGCTCGGGCGCTGAGCCGCTCAGCCGTTCAACCAGCGCAACAGCAGCAGAAAGAAGGCCAGCCCGAGCGCCGTCGCCGCGACCACGCGCGCCCAGCCCCGCGAAGCCTCCGGACCGGCCGCAGGAGCCCCCGCCGGCGACAGCACGTGCTCGCCGCCGAACTGGACTTCGGCGATCAGCAACTGCGCGTGGAAGTCGGAGATGCCAAGCCGCCGTCCCTCGTCCAGGATCGCCTGCCGGTTCGAGTGGCGCAGGAGCCCGTCCTCGATCGAGGCGGCGATCAGGCGCCGCAGTTGGTCGAGCCGATCGGGCTCATGGCCGGCGTGCTCGTCGGCCAGCTCGGCCTGGCGCCGCGGATCGCGCAGCACCCGGTACGCCTGATGCAGGGCCGCGAGCTGCCGGCGGGCGGCGTCGTGTCGCGCCGGCTCGTCAAGGGCGGCGACCAGCCTGCTGCGCTCAGATAGAAACCGGCGCGTGACCTCGATGGGATCGTGGCGCCCCGGCGTGAGTCCTAGAATGCTGAAGTAGTCGCGTGACATCCTGGTGTCCGGCTCCAACCTAACACTACGCGCCGCAGGTGCGGAAGATCAATCTGAAAGCGGCCTTTTCGGCGTCCATTCGCGGTGCCCGAGTTGACGCTGCGCGCCGGAGGCCGATACATTCTTCCGGGCGGGCCGCAGGGCCCTTGACGCACGTGTGACCCCCGCACATGCAGGTGTGCTCATGAATCCTGAACAAGCGGCCGGCCGGCCGGATGTATCCCGTCGCCAGTTCCTCCAGACCGCCGCCGTCGCCGGCGCAGGGCTCGTGCTGTCGCAAGCGGCCAAGGCGGCGCCGGAGCTTCTGACGCCGCAGGAGGCGGCGGGTGACGAGCTGGCGCTGGGCGTGGTGGGCGTGGGCAGCCAAGGGCGGATCCTGCTTCAGCGCTGCGTGAAGATTCCCGGCGTGCGGTTCGTGGCGGTGTGCGACATCTGGCCGTATCACCAGCAGTACGCGGCGAACATCCTGAAGAAATATGACCAGGCGGTCAGCGTGTACGAGGACTACCGCGAGATGCTCGCGAAGGAGAAGCACCTCGACGCGGTCATCGTGGCCACGCCCGACTGGAAACACGCGGAGATCACCATCGCCGCCCTGAAGGCCGGCAAGCACGTCTACTGCGAGAAGGAGATGTCCAACTCGCTCGACGACGCGCGGCAGATGGTGCTGACCGCGCGGCAGACAGGCAGGCTGCTCCAGATCGGCCATCAGCGGCGCAGCAACCCGCGCTACTGGCATGCGCTCAAGCTGATCGAGAAGGACAAGGTGCTCGGCCGCATCACGCACTTCTACGGCCAGTGGAACCGCCCGCGGCTCTACGAGATCGGCTTCCCCCCGGGAAAGGAGCTGGCCGACGACGCCCTCAAGCGCCACGGCTACGACACGATGGAGCGCTTCTGCAACTGGCGCTGGTATCGGCAGTACTCCGGCGGCGCCATGGCCGATCTCGGCTCGCACCAGGTCGACGTCTTCAACTGGTTCCTCAAGACTCCGCCGCGCAGCGTGCTGGCCAGCGGCGGGCTCGACTACTTCAACGGCCAGGGCCGCGAGTGGTACGACAACGTCGTCAGCATCTACACCTACGCGACGCCCGCCGGCGTGGTCCGCGGCAGCTACCAGGTGCTGAACACCACCAGCCACGGCGGCTACTACGAGACCTTCATGGGCGACGAAGGCTCGCTGGTTATTTCCGAGGACGTGCGCAAGGGCCTGCTGTACCGCGAGGTCAGCGCCAAGCGCCGCGAGTGGGAGGACGAGTCGCAGAAGATCGAGTCGATGGACCGCGAGGCGATCGAGCTGAAGATCGGCGAGACGCGCACCGCCGAAGGCGAACGCACCGCCGAGGGCCAGAGGCTGCTTGAAGAGAGCCAGAAGGACATTCACCAGCTCCACCTGGAGAACTTCTTCAACGCGATTCGCGGGACGACGACGCTGACCTGTCCGCCGGAAGTCGGGTACGAGACCTGCGTCTCGGTGCTGCGGGCGAACGACTCGGTGGCGGCGGCCCGGGAGCTGCTCTTCAAACCGGAGGACTTCGTCGCGTAGCTCCCGTTTGGCACGGCGGCATTCGCGCGGTAGAGTCCGGGGTCGTGCTGCGCGTTCCCGGCGCCGGCTAGGGTCTTGAGAGCGCCCTCGACCAGGGCGCCGTCGCCGCCAATCGCGCGCCGGCAAGCCAGCGATGGAGCAGTACGCCTTGTCCCAGACCGCGGTCCAGCGTTTCTACCGTTATCACGCGCGGGTCTATGACAGCACGCGTTGGATGATTCTGCACGGCCGGCGACGGGCGGTCGAGCGGCTGAGGCTCACGCCGGCGTCGAGCGTGCTGGAGGTCGGCTGCGGCACCGGCCTGAACTTCCGGTACGTGCTGGATCATCTCGACCCGCAGAACGGCCGGCTGACCGGGCTGGACTTCTCGGCCGACATGCTGGAGCGTGCCGCGCGGCGCGTGTCGTCGCGGCATTGGGACAACGTCGCCCTGGTTCAGGGCGACGCGACGACGATGTCGCTCGGCCGGCGGTTCGACGGCATCCTGTTCGCCTACAGCCTGACGATGATCCCGGACTGGGAGGCGGCGCTGCGGCGCGCCTGCGAGCATCTGAAACCGGGCGGCCGGCTGGTCGTGCTGGACTTCGGCCGGTTCGCGGGCTGGGGGCCGCTGGGGCCGCCGATGCGCGCCTGGCTCAAGGCCAACCACGTGCTGACGATGCGGCCCTATCTCGACCTGCTGCGCGAGCTGTTCTCGGAGCTGGAGATTCACCACTGGCTGGGGGGATACAACTTCACCGCCGTCGGGAGGAGGCCGCGCCATGCCTGAGGTGCTGGACCTCGCGTGCGACACCCGGCGAAGCTGGCTGGAGGCGCTGGTTTTCCGCGGGATCGTCTTCAACATGTCCTGGGAAGACCCGGAGATGGACCGCCGGGCCTTCAACATTACGTCCGACGACACGGTGATCTCGATCACGTCGGCTGGCTGCAACCCGCTGAATTTCCTGTGTCAGAGCCCGCGCAAGCTCATCAGCATCGACAGCAACCCGGCGCAGACCGCGATGCTCGAACTGAAGCTCGCGGCGATCGAGACGCTGGACCACGATGCGTTCTTCGACATCTTCGCCGCCCGCCGGCCGGCGCGCGTGCTGCGCGTGTACCGCCCGCGGCTTCGGCCCAGGCTTTCGCCGCGCGCGCAGGAGTTCTGGGACCGCAAGCTGTGGATCGTGGCCCGCGACCTGTACGGGATCGGACGCAACGGCGTGTTCTTCAGGATCATGCGGGCCTACCTGAGGCTGATCGGCATCGACGTGCGCAAGCAGGACGCGTTCTTCGAGTGCCGTACGCTCGAGGAGCAGAACGCCTGGTACTGGAAGCACATCGCTCCGCGGCTCTGGCGCGGCACAAGCAGGCTGTTCGTCTATTTCCGGCCGTTCATGTACCTGGCCGGGGTGCACCCGAACCAGTTCCGGCTCGTCGACGGCCGTCACGACATGTACGAGTACGTCCGCGAGCGCATCGAGTACGCCTTCACCAAGGTGCCGATCTACGACAACTACTTCATGAGCATCGCCGTCACCGGCCGCTTCCGCGGCGAGCGCGTCCCGCCCTACCTGCTCAGGCAGAACTTCGCCACGCTGCGGCGGAATCTGGACCGCGTGCTGGTCGTGAACGGCTGGCTCGGCCCATTCCTCGACGCTCAGCCGCCCGAGTCCATCAGCAAGTTCAACCTGCTCGACATTTTCGACTGGATGACGCCCGCCGCCATGGAAAGCACGATGCACAGCGTGCTGCGCGCCGCCACGCCCGGCGCCACGATGATCTACCGCTCCGGCAGCTACCAGCTCGAACCGCCGGCGTCGGTGCTGCCGCAGCTCGAGCCCCAAGCCGAACTGGCCCATGAGCTGTTCGCCGGCGACCGCTCCGCCACGTACGGCAGTTTCTACATCTACACGATCAAGCCGCCGGCGGCCGACGACAAGCGCGCCCGTCGCCGCTCGGCCGCGACGACGGCCGCGCCGGCCTGAATCAGCGCGGCTCCGGACCGCCGACGCGATGGCGCGGGCCGCGGCGCGGGCCGGCGGGCATGCCCTCGGGACGGCCGAAGATCATGCGGCCGGCGGAGGTTTGCAGGACGCTGGTGACGGTGAGGGTGACTTCCTCGTTGATCCGGTCGCGCGAGTTCTCGGCGACGATCATGGTTCCGTCTTCGAGATAGCCGACGCCCTGGCCGGCCTCCTCGCCGGCCTTGATGATCTTGACGCTGATGGTCTCGCCCGGGAGCACGACGGGCTTGAGCGCGTTGGCCAGGTCGTTGATGTTGATGACGTCGACGCCGCGGAGCTGCGCGATCTTGTTCAGGTTGTAGTCGTTGGTGACGATGCGTCCGTCGAGCTGCTTGCCCAGGGCCACCAGCTTCTGGTCGACGTCGCCGTCCTGGTCCGCCGCCGGCAGCCGCGCGTCGGAGATCTTGATCTCGATCTTGTCGTTGGTCTGGAGCTTGTTGAGCATGTCGAGTCCGCGCCGGCCGCGCGTGCGCTTGAGCTTGTCGGAGCTGTCGGCGATGGTCTGAAGCTCCTGGAGCACGAAGCGCGGGATGATGATGGTGGCGTCGATGATGCGCGTTTCGCAGATGTCGGCGATGCGGCCGTCGATGATCACCGACGTGTCCAGGATCAGCGGCCGCGCCCCGCGCGTCTGCCGGGCGAACTCGACGTAGGGGATCACGAAGCGGAAGTCGTCCTTGGTCTGGATGATCAGGCTGATCGTCAGGTAGCAGCAGACGATCCCCAGCATCAGCTTGATCGCCGTCACCAGCGGCCCCCCCGCCACCGACGACAGCAACGTCTCGGCCAGCAGATCGACGATCAGCCCCAGGGCGTAGGCGAAGACAATGCCCACCACGACGCCGAAGAACACGCCTGAAAGCGCCGTCAGCGACTTGCGCGGCGCGAACAGGTCCACGCACACCAGCACCACCGCCGCCAGGACCACCAGCACCAGGAAAATCGGGAACTGCGCCTCGGTCAGGAACTGCGCGCCGGTCGTCAACGCCGTCGCCAGCATCAGGAACACGAACAGCCCGCGGACAACCCATACCAGCATGCGGGTTCCCCTATAATGCCCCGATGTTGACCTGCCAGGATGATACGCCGCGCGGACCGCTCATGCGATTACACCGAAAAACACGCCGGCCCCTCATTGTAATCGTCGCGACCCTTCGATCAAACTCCGGCGCCGGCCGGGCGGGTCGGCGACGATGAGCGCCCGCCCGCGCCCCGCCCCGCCCGCCCGTCCGCGCGCCGCCGCGGCCCTGGTCCGCCAGCAGCGCGCACTCCTGGCCGCCGAGGCACTCAGCCGCGCCGATACCCGCATGGCCCGCCTGGTCAAGCGCATCGGTCCCCATCGGCCGGTGCTGACGGCCGACCCCTTTCGGGCGCTGGTCGGGTCCATCATTCAGCAGCAGGTCTCGATGAGCGCCGCCGCCGCCATTCAGAAGCGGCTGCGGCAGGCGTGCGACGGGCGCATCCGGCCCGAGACGGTGCTGGGCCTGGAATCGGCGGCGCTGCGCGGCTGCGGCCTGTCGCGGCAGAAGGCGGCGTACCTGCACGACCTGGCACAGCACTTCGCCGAAGGACGGTTGACCAGCCGGCAACTGCGGCGCCTGGAAGATGAGGCGGTGATCGCCGCGGTGACGCAGGTGAAGGGCGTCGGCCGCTGGACGGCGGAGATGCTGCTGATCTTCTGCCTGGAGCGTCCGGATGTCTGGCCGATCGACGACCTGGGTCTGCGCAAGGCGGTGCGCTTCTTTGCAGGTCTTGCGGAGATGCCCGCGGCAGAAGTGATGCGCACCGCCGGCGAGCCCTTTCGCCCGTATCGCACCTACGCCAGTTGGTACCTGTGGCGCAGCCTGGAAGGGCCGTTCATGCCGGGCGTTTCGCTCTGAATTTGAGGCGGTCTGCGGCCGCTATTACAGGGTCGGCGGGGCGGCGCCCGGATCGGGCCGCCGCCCCGCCGCGTTTCATCGCGTCCCGGTCAGCTTGTGTGCGCGGGCGGGTCAGGCCGGCGCGGGGGAAAACCCGCGGCGGACGGGCTCCTCGGCGCGCTGGCCCCAGAGCAGCATGGGCGAGGCGATCGCCAGCGAGGTGTAGGTGCCGATCATGATGCCGACGAGCATGCAGAAGTTGAAGCCGCGGATGGCCGAGCCGCCGAGCGTGTACATGGTCAGCAGCACGAGGATCGTGGTGCTGCTGGTGAGCAAGGTGCGCGCGAGGGTCTGGTTGAGGCTGCGGTTGATGATGTCGCGCGAGAGCACGCCGAGGCGTCCGCGGTTCTCGCGGATGCGGTCGAAGTTCACGATCTTGTCGTTGACCGAGTAGCCGATGATGGTGAGGAAGGCGGCCACGATCGGCATGTTGATCTTGAAATCCTCGATCAGGAGCAGTCCGCCGATCTTCCCGGCGCCGCCGATGTAGCCGGCGAAGCCCAGGCAGGCGAGGGCCGCCAGCACGTCGAAGATCAGCGCCAGCACGCCCGCGAAGCCGAAGATCGGCTGGCCGAAGCGCAGCCACATGTAGCCGATCATCATCGCCCAGCTCAGGATCATGGCGATCAGCGCCTGGGTCTGGGCCTGGCCTGCAATCTGCGGCTTGAACTGCGAGACCTTCTGCAAGGTCTGCTCGGTGTCGAGCGCGGCGCGCACGACTCCCAGCTCCTTGTCGGCGAAGCGCGTGGTCCACGCCTCGGGGTCCTCGTCGTACGAGTAGTTGCTGTCCACCACCGCCACCACGACGCCCGTGTACAGCGGACGGCCCTGGGCGTCGTTGCGCGGCTGGCCGCCGGCCGCGGCGCGCTCCACGCCGAACACCTCGAAACGCCGCCACGGCTGATCCTGGTGGCCGGGCTGGAGCCGCATGCTGCGCAGGCGGGCGGTGAGCGACTCGATCGACTGCGGCGGGTTCAGCCCGGTGACGTAGATGGCGGCTCCGCCGAGGTAGTCGGTCAGGTCGGCACCGGCGCCGGACGGCAGGTTGGGAATGGTGGATTCGAGCCGGCGATCGCTGATGGGGAAGGGATGGTCGCCGCGGCCGACAAAGGTGTAGTCGATGGCGGGCTGGATCATCAGGTCGCCGCCGAGGGCAGTGACCAGCGCGTGCTGAACGAGCTGCTTGTTGGTGACGATGGTCGTGACGTTCCAGGTCTTGCCGGCCTGGGCCGCGGCGCCGCTGAGCACGGCGCTGACGTTGGCCTGCACGAGGTTGTCGCCGTCGCGCGCCGCCCGGTCGGCCAGCCCGCGGATGATCTCGGTCAGGCGCGCCGCGTCGGTGCCCGCCAGCACGCGCACCTCGACGGCGTCGCCCGCCGCGCGGACGCCGCCGCGGACCAGGAGCGCCTGCCGCGCACCGGGCTCGTCGGGCGCGGGCACGCTGGTGTCCTCGAGCGGTTCGGCAATGAGGGCGACGACGCGGTTGGGCGCGACGCCCGGCACGCTGACGCGGAAGAGACTGGCGTCGCCCGGCGTGGGCTGAACGACGGCCTGGGCGAGCCGGCGCGCGTCGTCGCGGATCGACCGGCCGACGTCGGCGAGCTTCTGGCTGATGATCCGGTCGTTCAGGCCGGCCTCGGCCCGAACTTCCATTTCCGCGCTCACGCCGCCGCGGAACTCGACGTCCAGCGCGTCGCCGCCGCGCAGCCACACCAGCCCCAGGCCGACCAGGGTGATGGCCAGGGCGATCGGCGCGCCGATGCGGGCGTGGCGGACCCAGTCAATGTTGGGGGTGCCGATGAGCTTGCGCATCTTCAGGTCCTTGATGACGCGGTACTTGATCAGCAGCGTGAAGAAGACGCGCGTCACGAAGACCGCGGTGAAGATGTTCAGCACGATGCCCCAGCCGAGCGTGAGCCCGAAGCCCTTGATCTCCTCGCTGCCGGCGTAGTAGATGATCAGGCAGACGAGCAGCGTGGTGATGTTGGAGTCGAGGATGGTCGAGAGCGCCTTGTCGTAGCCGTTCTTGATGATGATGCGCAGCGACGAACCGCGCTCGCGCTCCTCGCGCATGCGCTCGTAGATGAGCACGTTGGCGTCGACCGACATGCCGATCGCCAGGATCACGCCGGCGATGCCGTCGAGGGTGAAACGCGCGTCGATGAAGGCCATCGCCCCCAGCAGCAGGAAGACGTTCAGCAGCGTGGCCACGGACGCGATCACGCCCGCGACGCCGTAGACGAAGATCATGAAGCAGATCGTCAGCCCGACGCCGATCACGCCGCACAGCAGGGCGCGGCGCAGGTTCTCGTGGCCCAGGCTCGAGCCGATGACGCGCTCGCTGAGCGGCGTGTCCTTCAGCCGCGCGGGCAGGGCGCCGGCCTGCATCGTGTTGACCAGGTAGTTGACCTTCTCGTTGCTGAAGTCGCCCGAGATCTGCCCGGACTTGCCGATCGCCTCCTTGATCGTGGCGCTCGAGTACGCCACGCCGTCGACCAGGATGCACAGTTGCCGCCCGACGTTCTTGCGCGTCAGGTCACGGAACATGTCGCCGCCGCGCGGGTCCAGCTCAAAGAATACCGACGGGCGGCCGGACTGGTCGCGGCTGCGGCCGGCGCGCTTGAGCTGCCAGCTCCGCTTGGCGTCGCCGAGCATCTCGTAATCGCGGCCGAGCAGCCCGAGCACGTACCACTCGTCGTTGTACTTGGCGGCCACCCAGCCGCTCATCGACGGGTCGAACGTCGCCAGCTCCGCAGGCGATCGCAGGTGAAAGAACGAGAGCGGCTGGTCGATCTTGAACCACTGGGCCGTGTCACCCTGCTGGCGCCTTGGACCGTGCTTGGCGAGTTGCTCCTTGTAGCGGTCCCACTGCGTCGGGTTGGACTGGTTCTGCTCCGCCAGGATGCGGAAATCCAGCACGCCCGCGCCGCGCAGCAGCCGACGCAGATCCGCCGGACCGTCCAGGTAGCCGCGCGTCGCCCGCCAGCGCTTGTGCGCCTCGATCACCTGGTCGATCAGCCCGGGCTCGTTGCCGACGCCCTTGGCCAGGTGCGGGTGCTGCTCGCGAATCTGCTTGAGCGTCGCCTCGCGCGTCGGCGAGCGCTCGTCCAGCTCCAGCGCGTCCCGGAACCGGTGCTCGTCCAAGTTGTGCGACAGCACCGCCTCGATCGCGTCCTCGAGCCGCTCCGTCGCGTCGCGCACCTCGAGCTCCGCCGCCGCCAGACCGGCCGGCTGCGTCGCGTCGCCGGCGGGCTGAGACGCCGCCGCGGCCCGCGCCGTTTCCAGCCCGGCGAGCGCCGCCAGGTATTCGTCGTAGCGCTGGGCCGCCGTCCGCAGCGTCGCTATCGGCGTGTCGGTGCGCTGCGCGATCGCCTCCATCCGCGTGCCACGCTCCGGGTCGGACAGCCGCAGCACCGCCTCCAGCTCGCTGCGCTTCAGGTTCGCCGCGAACAGCTTGTCCTGCGCATCCAGGTACTGCTGCTGGAGCTCGGCGGCCTGAGGCGGAGGCAGCGGCATCTGCACCTCCAGCCGGTTGCGCCCATGCACGCGCCAGACGATGCCGGATACGCCGGTCGGGTCGATGCGGCGTTGCAGCAGGGTTTTCATCCGTTCGGCCAGGTCCTGCTGATCTTCGAGCCCGTGATCGTCGATCTCGAAGATCACGGAGAAGCCGCCGTTGATGTCCAGCCCTCCCTGGAGCTGGCGCTGCGGCGGATACAGGGAGATGGCGGCCACGAGGATGACCGCGCCGATGATGAGCAGGTGCTGAGTCAGGTGTTTTTCAGTCATTGCAGGAGCCTCGCGGAATCTGCGTGCGAACAACGAAACGCGCCGGGAGTGACGCCCTTGTCCCAGGGGACCAAGCCCCACCGATCCAATGTGCCGGTCTAGACGACGGGCGGACCAGTCTCGCACACGCCGAAGCTCAGCCAGAGAAGCCCGAGCCGGCACGCACCCAATATCCACGCGGGGCGCAGCGGCCTTCGGGCATCGGCCCAGGGCGCCCACGGCGGCGCCGCGGCGATGGCCGAAGGGCTGGCCGGAGGACCATGAGGGGCGCTGGCGTCGGTGGTGACTTGAGAGACCTGGTCGAGCAGGGTAGAGGCGTGAGTCGGCCAGCGCGGCGGGATCGCGTCGGGCCAGCAGACCGCGGCGAGCGCGTTCTGGGGTCGAGGGTGCGGCGCCGAGGGCGATGGCGGCGTCCTGGCCGGTTCGGACTCGGAGGCGGCGCGCTCGCTGCTCTCCGCCGGCGCCAGCCACGGACACAGCTTCTCCGGCGCGGCCCACAGCAGCAGCAGGCCAAGGCCGCCGACGACGCAAGCCCAGTCTCTTCCGGGCGATGGATTCATGAACCCGGTGAGCATATCGGCGTTCAGGTGGACTTGCAAATGGACCCGAGAACGCATCCGGGGACGCATGCCGGGGCGGATCGAGCCGGTTCCAGGAGGGTTGGCTTCCCGGCCTTGCCCGTGCCGATACTATAATGAAGCGGGGTTTGCGCTCTCGGACGCGGCCCCGCGGGCGACGGAGGGCGCCATTCGCCGGTCCGGAAAGCCATCTGACGCGGCTATCGAGACGTTGGAGAAACGGGACATGACACCCAAGGTGCGGTTGTTGTTCGTCGGCCTCGTGGCGGCGGTCGTCGGCGGTTGCGTTCCGCCGGGGGGCGACCCGGGCGGTGACGTGACGCCCGTCGCGACCGCGCCGGAAACGGCCGCCGCGGGGGAAACGGTCGAGCTGGTCGGGGGCGTGACGGAAGCGGCGAGCGGCCTGACGTACCGCTGGATCCAGGTCTCCGGCCGGCTGGTGCAGCTCATCAACGCCGACCAGCCGGTGGCGCGGTTCGTCGCGCCGTCGATGGGCAAAGAGCAGCGGCTGACGTTCCGGCTGGACGTGCGCGACGCGGCAGGCCGGCTCTGGAGCACGGAAGTCGCCGTTACGGTGTCGGCCGACCCGGAATCGACGGAGATCGGCGGCGGAAGCGGCGACGACGGCGAGGACAACGAGCCGTTCCCGCGGGTGCGGCTGGTGACGAGCAAAGGCGAGATCGTGGTCGAGTTGAATCGTACGCGGGCCCCGGTGACCGTGGCGAACTTCCTGAAGTACCTCGACGACGCGCACTACAACCAGACGATCTTCCACCGCGTGATCAAGGACTTCGTCGTGCAGGGCGGGGGCTACAACGCCAAGCTCGACGAGCTGCCCACGCGGGCCCCGATCAAGAACGAGGCCGACAACGGCCTGGCCAACGACCGCGGCACGATCGCCATGGCCCGCACCAACGATCCCAACTCGGCCACGTCGCAGTTCTACATCAACGTGAAGAACAACGACTCGCTCAATAAGTCGCAGGGCAACGCCGGCTACGCCGTCTTCGGCGTCGTCATCAGCGGCATGGACGTCGTGGACGAGATCTCGAAAGTCGAGACCGAAACCCGCAGCGGCTTTGCCGACATCCCGAAAGTCGACGTCGTGCTCGTCCGCGCCGAACGCCTCGTCACGAATTCCGGCGGCGGGGGCAGCTCCTCGGGCGGGCTGCGCTGACGCGAGGCTCGCAGAGTGCTGCGCTCACCTGTCGTCGGGCTCGGCGACCAGCAATGAGGGGGCTATGTCGCGCTCTTCGCGCACCGTGTCCACGAACCGCCGGAACAAGTAACTCGAATCGTGTGGCCCGGGGCTGGCCTCGGGGTGGAACTGCACGGCCATCGCCCGCAGGCCGCGGTGCACGAATCCTTCAAGGCTCTGATCGTTCAGGTTCACGTGCGTCACCGTGCCGCCGGCGCGCTCCAGCGACGCGGCGTCCACCGCGAAGCCGTGGTTCTGGCTCGTGATCTCGACACGGCCGGCGGGAATGTTCAGCACCGGGACGTTCGCGCCGTGGTGGCCGAAACGCAGCTTGTAGGTCGTCGCGCCCAGCGCCAGCGCCAGCATCTGGTGCCCCAGGCACACCCCCATCACCGGCAACCGGCCCAGCAGTGATCGCAGCGTCCCGATCGTATCTCCCACCGCCGCCGGATCGCCCGGCCCGTTCCCCACCAGCAGCCCGTCGGGCCCCAGCGCGAGAATCTGCTCGGCGGTTGCGCCGGCGGGGGCGATGGTGACACGCGCGCCGGCGTCGGACAGGTGCCGCAGGATGTTGTGCTTGATGCCGCAGTCGATCGCCACGATGTGGCAGCCGGCGTGCGCGGGGGGCGCCGCGGCGCCCCCCTGCATGGGCCGGACACCCGTCGCGCCGCCCGCCGCACTCGTTACCGTGCACTCGTCACTTGTCATTCTCCACAGCCGCTCCGACCACTCGCCGATCTGGGCAGGCGCGACCTGCCGCACGAGGTTCGCGCCGGCCATCGACGGGGCGGCGGCGGCAAGCCGCACGAGCTCGAGGTCGCTGGCAATCTCGGTGGAGATGACGCCGCGCAGCGCCCCGTGCTCGCGGATTCGGCGGGTGATGGCGCGGGTGTCGACGCCGGTGAGGCCGATGACGCCGAGCTGTTTGAGAAAATCGGCGAGGTCGGCGGTGGCGCGGTAGTTGCTCGGGCGAGCAGCGGCTTCCCTGACGACGAAGCCGGAGAGATGCGGCCGGGCCGATTCGAAATCCTCCGGGTTGACGCCGTAGTTGCCGATCAGCGGGAACGTCATGGTGACGATCTGGCCGCAGTAGGAGGGGTCGGTGAAGACCTCCTGGTAGCCGGTGTGGGCGGTGTTGAAGACGACTTCGCCGGTGCGCGTGCCCTCGGCGCCGAAGGCCGTGCCGGTGAAGATCGTGCCGTCTTCGAGCGCGAGCTTGCAGGGCTTCTTCATCGTCGGGTCCGGGCTCCGCGGCTGGAGATCGCCCGCTATTCTATTCGCCGCGGCGCCTCGCGGCGAGCGCGGCGGCAAGCGGGGCCCGGGCGTAGAATGCCGCGTATGGCTCGAAGGCCGGACGAGCGTCGCGAGATTCGCATTGCGGGGGCGCGCGAGCACAACCTGCGCGACGTGAGCCTGACGCTGCCGAAGGGGCGCCTGATCTGCTTCACGGGCGTCTCGGGCAGCGGCAAGAGCAGCCTGGCGTTCGACACGCTGTACGCCGAGGGCCAGCGGCGCTACATCGAGTCGCTGAGTTCGTACGCGCGCCAGTTCCTGGGCGAACTGCCGAAGCCCGACGTCGACCAGATCAGCGGGCTGTCGCCGTCGATCAGCATCCAGCAGAAGACCAGCGGCTGGAACCCGCGCAGCACCGTCGGGACGATCACGCAGATACACGACTACCTGCGCGTGCTGTTCGCGCGGGCGGGCGAGCCCGCCTGCCCGCGCTGCGGCCGGCCGATCGCCGCCCAGACGCGCGAGCAGATGCTGGCGCAGGTGCTGGCGCTGCCGGAGGGGACGCGATTCCTGCTGCTGGCGCCGAAGGTGCGCGGGCAGAAGGGCGAGCATCGCGACCTGTTCGCCGAGCTCGTGAATCAGGGCTACGTGCGGGCGCGGGTCGATGGCGAGGTCGCCGAGCTGGCCAGCCCGCCGCCGCTCGACCGCAACCGCCGGCATGACGTCGAAGTCGTCATCGACCGCCTCGAAGTGCGGCCGAACATGCGGGCGCGCCTCTCGGAGAGCCTCGACCTGGCGCTCACCGTCGGACAGGGAACCGCGATCGTCTCCGTTCTCGCTGCCCCGAACCCGGGGGACCGGCCTCCCGCCGGTCCTTCCCCCTCCCGACCGACCGCCGACCTGCTGCTCTCCAGCGCCTACGCCTGCACGGCCTGCGGCGTCGGCTTCGAGCATCCCACGCCGCAGATGTTCAGCTTCAACAGTCCGCAGGGCATGTGTCCGGCGTGCGACGGGCTGGGGACGCGCTTCGACTTCGACCCCGACCTGCTGATTCCGGACAAGTCCAGGAGCTTCTGGGAGCCGTGCATCGTGCCGCTGCGCCGCCCCCCGGGACGCTGGGCGCGGCACATCTACCAGGGGGTGGCGGACTACCTCGGCGTGGACCTCGATCGGCCCTGGCGGGAGCTGCCGGCGGCGGCGCGCCGGGCCATTCTGCACGGCACGGGTGCGGCGCACATCACGTACGAATGGCGCAGCCGGCACGGCGTCTGGAAGCATGGCGGGCCGTTCGAGGGCGTCATCGCCGAGTTGAGTGCCCGCTACCGGAAATCAAGCAGCGGGATGGTGCGGCGGTACTACGAGCAGTTCATGCGGCAGGCAACCTGCACGACGTGCAATGGTTCGCGATTGGCGCCGCAGGCGCTGGCGGTGCGCCTGCGCGGGCCGGTGGACGGGCCAGGATCAGCAGCGCTGAACATCGACGAGGCGTGCAAGCTGAGCATTCGTGACGCGCTGCGGTTCTTCGAAGGGCTCGAGGTCGAAGGAGTGCGCGGCCTGATTGCCGCCGAGCCGCTGAAGGAGATCCGGGCGCGGCTGCGTTTCCTGGTGGACGTCGGGCTGGATTATCTCACGCTGGACCGGGCCGCGCCGACGCTCTCGGGCGGCGAGTCGCAGCGCATCCGCCTCGCGAGCCAGATCGGCTGCGGCCTGGTGGGCGTGCTGTACGTGCTCGACGAGCCCAGCATCGGCCTGCACCCGCGCGATAACCGCCGCCTGCTGGCTTCGCTGGAGCGCCTCCGCGACATGGGCAATACCGTCATCGTCGTCGAGCATGACCGCGAAACCATGGAGGCCGCCGACCACATCGTCGATTTCGGCCCCGGCCCGGGCGTGCGCGGCGGGCAGGTCGTGGCCCAGGGGACCGTCGCCGACATCGCCGCGGCCAGCGACTCCGTCACGGGCGCCTACCTCGCCGGGCGACGACAGATTGAGCTGCCGGCGGCGCGGCGGCCGATCAGCGCGGCCTGGCCCGAGCCGCGGCCGTCGGCCGGCCGCAAGCGGGCGCCTAGAGAAAATCTGTAATCACCGAATCGGCCACGAGCATGCCGCGCCGCGTAAGCCGCAGGGTCGCGGGGCCGATTTCCAGCAGTCCGAGTTCCGCGTGCCGCCGGACCTGGTCGCCGAAGAGCTCGGCCGGATCATGGCCGAAGCGCTGCGCGAAGCGCCGCCGGTCGATCCCCTCGACGAGGCGCAGCTCCAGCATGACGCTCTCGCGGGCGCGCTGCTCGGGCGAGAGGGTCTCCTGCTGCGCGCGCGGGCTGCGGCCCTCGTCCAGGCAGCGGACGTACTCGGCGGTGTCGGGCACGTTCTTGTAGCGCACGCCCCCGACGAACCCCGACGCCGAGGGGCCGATCCCGAGATAGGGCTCGTTGTGCCAGTAGACCAGGTTGTGCCGGCACTCGCGGCCCGGGCGGGCGAAGTTGCTGATCTCGTACTGTCGCAGGCCGGCGGCGGCCAGCGTGGCCACCGTGGCCTCGTACATGTCGGCCTCGAGCTCCGGGTCGGCCGGGCGGATGCGGCCGCCCTTCATCTGCTCATGCAGCGGCGTGCCGGGCTCGAAGGTCAGGCCGTAGCACGAGAGGTGATCGGGCTCCAGCTCCAGGGCGGCATCGAGGCTGCGCCGCCAGGAGTCGAGCGATTGGCCGGGCACGGCGAAGATGAGGTCGAGATTGATGTTGTCGATGCCCGCGGCGCGGGCGTGCCGCACGGTCTGCGCGACCTGCTCGGGACGGTGGATGCGCTCGAGCACGCGCAGCTCCGCGGGGTCGAAGGACTGGGCGCCGATCGACACGCGGTTCACTCCGGCCGATGCCAGCGCGTCGGCCACCTGGGGCGAGACGGTCGCAGGGTTGGCCTCGACGGTGAATTCGAGCTCGGCGCCGAGGGGCGGCTCGGCCAGCACAGCCAGCAGCCGGGCCAGCAGGTCAGGGGCCAGCGTGGTCGGCGTGCCGCCGCCGACGAAGATCGTGAGAGGCTCGAGCCGGCAGCGGCTGCGCTGGGCGCGCAGTTCGGCGGTGAGCGCCCGCACGAGTCGTGGCGCGGCCCGCGTATCGAGGACCTCGGAGTAGAAGTCGCAGTAGCCGCAGATGGTATGGCAGTACGGGACGTGGACGTAAAGCGCTCGAACGGTCGGCGAAGTTGTCATCGGCGATGGTGCGCCTTAGTATCCCGCAATCGGCCCTGACGGTGCTATTGTAGCCTGGCAGACGGCGCAGGGGCGCACCCGCCCCGACACGGGGTGAACCAGATGAAGGTCGTGCTCGTCAAGTTCAGGGGCGACCAGCGGCGAGATTTCGCGCTCGGCCCCGACAAAACGGTCGTCGGCCGGGCCACCGAATGCACGCTGCGCGTCCCGGCCCGTGACGTCTCGCGCCGCCACTGCGAGATCGAAGTGGCCGGCGGCCGTGTGCTGGTGCGCGACCTCGGCAGCTCGAACGGCACCTTCCTCAATGGCAAGCGCATCACCGAGGCGCAGCTCAACCCCGGAGACCGCCTCACCATCGGCCCCGTCACCTTCGTCGTGCAGATCGACGGCAAGCCCGCGGCCATGCGGCCTGCCGACGCCGCCCCGCCCAAGGCCAGCGCCGCGCCGCTCGACCTCGACAGCGACCTGCTCGATCTCGACGACGTCGATTTCGACGACGAGAAAGGCGCGCTGGCGACCGATTTCGGCGACGAGGAGCCCGGCCCGCCCGCCAAGCCCGCGCCGCCGCCGAGGCCCGCCGGCAAGCCCCCTGCGCCGCCTCCTTCCAGGCCCCCCGGTCGCAAGCCCTAGGCGCCGACTGAGACCTGGCCATGTTCTGGCATCACGCTCGAAACGGACTGGCGGCGCTGGCCGTCCTGGGCGTTCTCGCGCTCACGGGGCTGCTTCTGGCGGCGGCGCGCCGACCCGCGTGGTATCAACCGCGCTCGGTCGACCACGCCCGCCTCGCGATCGACAAGGCGGCCGCCTTCCGCACCGTCGATGAGATCAGCGCGGCGCTGAATGCCCGCCAGCCGATCGAGTTCGCGCTCGACGAAGCGCAGGTGAATCGCTGGTTGGCCGCCCGTTGCGAAATCTGGCCCGACGCCGAGCTCGCCCGGCTCACGCCGCTCGAGCGGCCGCTGGTCCACATGCTGCCGGACGGGACGTTGCGCGTCGCGGCCACCGTCGCCGCCGGCGAGTGGCGCGGCGTGCTGGCGCTGACGTTCCGTTTCGAGACGGCCGGGGACGAACTCGTGATTCACTGGACCGGCGTGCAGTTCGGCGCGCTCCCCGTCCCGCGACATTGGGTCAGTGGGGCGATCGACCGCTTCGTGCCGAGCCAGGCGGCGCCGCTGCGCGCGTTTGATCAGGGCGCCTCGCGCATCCCGAACCGCTGGACCTGGCCGAACGGCCGGCGCGACTTCCGCATCGAGCGGCTGGAAGTGCGGGCCGGCGAAGTTCTCATCCGCCTCGCACCGCTGTAGCCGCGCTGGCGGGTCCTCATTAGCGCGGTTCGGCGCCAGATCGCGCTCGACCTCCCGGCGCGATCCGGATCACGACCGGCCCGGCCCGTTCCCGCGCCGGCCGCCCGGCGCCAGCGGCTCCAGCTTCGCAAACTCGAGCACGAACGCTTTCTCTCCGACGCCGGCGAACCGGATGCCGGCGCGGACGCGGTCGCCGCCGCGGTCGATCCACTCGACCTGCCCGACGCCGTAGTCGGCGTGTCGCACGAGCATGCCGCGGTCCCAATCGTCGAATGGGCCGGGCGCGGGCGGCGCGCTTGGTGTGATCGTCGGGTCATCGGGCGAGAAGACCCGCTCGCCGTATGGGTCGCCCGACACCGCGCGCCCGCGCGCCCCGCGGCGCGGCCATGCGCCCGCGGGCTCGTCCAGCGTGACGTATCGCGGCCCGGCGGGCGGGGGCGCTGTGAAGGCGGGCTGGAAGCGGCGGCGTTCCAGCAGTCCGTCGGCAATCTCGTGCACGAACTGCGACGCGGCCCGGGGCATGGGCACACCGCGGATGAGCCGCTGGCTGGTGAAGGACAGGTAGAGGCGCTCGCGGGCCCGCGTGATTCCGACGAAGCAGAGACGCCGTTCTTCCTCGAGGTCGCCGGCGCGTTTCAGGCTGCGCTCGTGCGGCAGCAGTCCCTGTTCGAGACCGATGAGGAAGACAAACGGAAACTCGAGCCCCTTGGCGGTGTGCAGGGTCATCAGCACGGCGGCGCCGCCCTCGTCGGCCAGCCCGTCCTGGTCGCTGACGAGCGCCGTGCGCTGAAGGAAATCCTCCAGCGTCGCACCAGGGTTCTCCTGCTCGAACGCGACGGCCGCGTTGACGAGCTCGCGCACGTTCGCCAGGCGGTCCTCGCCGCCGGATTCGCCTTCCTCGCGGTAGTAGGCCTCGAGTCCCGAGCGCGCGATCGTCGCGCTCACGAGCTCACCGACGGCTCCGGCCCCGGGGCCGCCCGTCGCCGACGCCAGCTCGCGCAGCCCGTCGAGCAGGGCGTTGAACTGGCCGATGCGGGCGACGACGGCGGGAGTCAGGCCCGGCGCCCGGCCGGCGTCGCGCAGCACGTCCGCCAGCGGGCGGCCCCATTCGTCCGCCGCCAGCCGCAGGCGATTCAGCGTGGTCTTGCCGATGCCGCGCGGCGGAGTGTTGATGATGCGCTCCAGCGCGATGCTGTCGGCCGGGTTCACCAGCACGCGCAGGTAGGCCAGCGTGTCCTTGATCTCCTTGCGTTGATAGAACGCGACGCCGCGCACGATCTGGTAGGGAATGCCGTGGCGGCGCAGGGCGTCTTCGAGGCCGCGCGACAGGGCGTTGATGCGATAGAAGATGGCGCACTCGGCCGGGCGCCGGCCGGCGGCGCGCAGCTCGGCGATGACCTGGGCGACCTGCTCGGCCTCGTCGCGATCGCCGACAAACTGCCAGAGCTCGACCGGGTCGCCGGGGGGGTTGTCGGTCCAGAGCGCCTTGTGCTTTCGCTGCGCGTTGCGGGTGATGAGGCTGTCGGCGACGGCGAGGATGGCCTTGGTGCTGCGGTAGTTCTGTTCGAGGCGGACGACGCGCGCGTCGGGGTAGTCCTGCTCGAACGAGAGGATGTTGCCGAGGTTGGCGCCGCGCCAGGCGTAGATGCCCTGGTCCGGATCGCCGGTGACGCAGATGTTGCGGTGCGTGCGCGTCAGCAGGCGCGCGATCAGGTACTGGGCGTAGTTCGTGTCCTGGTACTCGTCGATCATCAGGTAGCGGAAGCGCTGATTGAGCCGGTCGGCGAGCTCGGCGTTGTCGCGCAGCGCGAGGGCCACGCGCATGAGCAGGTCGTCGAAATCGACGGCGTTGCGGTCCTGCATCAACTGCTCGTAGGTCTCGTACACCTTCGCCAGGGCGCGCTGCTCGTGCGTCTCGGCCTGGTCGAGAACCTGCGCCGGCGTTCGGAGATCGTTCTTTGCGGCGCTGATGGCCGCCTGGACCTGCTCCGGGCGGAACTGGTTGGGGTTCAGGGCGCGCGCCTGCATCGCCTCCTTGATGCAGCGGAGCTGGTCGTCCTCGTCGTAGATCGTGAAGCCGGGCTCGACGCGCCCCAGCGAGCCGAACTCGCGCAGCAGCCGCGCCCCCAGCGCGTGAAACGTGTAAACCCACATCTCGCGCCCGACGCCCAGCGCCGCGATGCGCGACTTCATCTCCCCGGCGGCCTTGTTCGTGAAGGTGATCGCCAGCACCTGACGCGGCCAGACCCCCTGCTGCACCAACCAAACCGCCCGGCGCGTGATCACGCGCGTCTTGCCGCTGCCCGGACCGGCCAGCACCAACAGTGGCCCGTCACGATGCGTCACCGCCTCGCGCTGCCGCTCGTTAAGGTCTTCCAGCAGCCATTCGTCCGCCGCCGCGCTCATGCTGCGGATATACTCCGCGGCCCACCGGGCGTCCAACGCCCCCACGCCTGTCGGCCCTGCGCTCAGCGTCCCCCGCCGCGCAGCCCGAACTCGACTCGCAGAGGATTGGCGATCGTGATCGAGTCCTGCTGGAGCGTGATCGCCGACAGGCCGCGCGTCATCCCTTCGGTGGACGCGGGCGGCGACAGGCGCGTGACGGGAACCTGGATGAACGGCTGGTTGCGCAGGGCGACCTCGTAGAAACACCCGCCAAACTGCGCGCACGCACCCAGTGACAGCGCGGCCAGAAACCGCCGAAAGGGTCGTCGCATGACTTCTCTCCCAACAGGGCCCTGATCGAATCACCGCGAAACGGAACCGCTTTCGCCACTATACCACACCGATAATCCCAACCTCCAGTCTTTTCCTGCCTCCCTCGTTATGAGACCCCGGCGACGACCGCTGTTTCTACTGGCCGGCGCGCGGCGGCGCGCCGATTTCCTGTGCGGGCCAACGCACAACGCGCGCCGGCCGGGCAATCCGCGCCTGGACCGGCAGCGCTGTCGCGCGCCGGGCGCTGCCGGGTCGGAGACGATGTCACTGCGGTCGAAGCTGTCGCTGTTCGTGCTGGCCGTGTCCGCGATCCTGGGCACGATGAGCTTCGCCGTTCAGCAGTTGATCACCGCGCCCGGGTTCGAGCGGGCCGAGATCGAAGGCGCGCGGCGGGACGTGAGCCGGTGCGCCGATGCGATCGCGAACGACGTGGACGGACTCCTGCGCCTCGCCGCCGCCATCGGCCCTGAGGCGGAGTCCTGGTTCGACGACAATGGGCGCTCGCTCGCGGATGGCGCCCTCCAGCAGATGGAGCTCGACCTGTTCGCGCTGATCGGTGGGAATGCGCACCGGCTGCGCGACCGGCTGACCGGGACGGCGCCGCGCGAGCAGCTTGTGCAGGAACTTCGCACGGCGATTATCGGCCGCCGCGCGGCGGAACCGCACCATTATTGCGGACCGCGCGCCGGCCTGATGATGACCTCCGCCGGCCCGATGGCCGTCGCCTTTTGGCCGCTGTGCGGGCCCGGCCGGGTTGAGTGCGGCGAATGGCTGGTGCTGGGGCGGGCGTGGGGAGCGGAGAAGATACTCGCGCTGGGTCGGCGGACGATGCTGTCGGTCTCGGTGCGGGGGATGGAGGAGTTGACGCGCGCCGACGGCGCGGCGCTGGCCCACCTGGACGCGCGCGGCTCCGTCTGGGTCGACACCAGCCGCAAGTCCTTGCACGCCTACACGCTGCTGCGCGACGTTGACGGCGCGCCGGCGCTGCTGGTGCAGGCGGAGATGCCGCGCATCATCAGTCAGCACGCCCGGAACGCCGCCGGCCTCGCGCTGGGGACCAGCGTCGTGGGCACGGTCGTGCTGATGCTCGTGCTGTGGTGGCTGATGGCGCACTACGTCGTCAAGCGGCTGGTGCGGCTGACGGAGCACGCCGTGCGCGTCGGGCGCGAGCCCGAGCACAGCCCGCCGCTGGACCTGCCGGGGCGTGACGAGATCGCGACGCTGGCGCGCGAGATCGACCACATGGTGGCGCAGCTCGCGGAGTTGCGTTCCCGCACCGCCGAAACGGCGCGGCGCTCGGGCCGGGCGGACGTCGCCGTTCAGATGCTGCACAACGTCGGCAACATCCTGAACAGCGTCAACGTGTCGGCGAGCGTGGTGAGCAAGACGCTGCGGCAGTCTGAGGCGCCGCGCATGCGTGAGGCCGCGGCCATGCTGCGTGAGCGGCAGGCGGACCTGGCGACGTTCCTGTCCAGCGACGAGCGTGGGCGCCAGCTTCCGACCTACCTGGTCGAATCGGCCCAGGTGCTGGCGGAGGAGCGCGAGGCGCTGCTGCGCGAGGTGGACCGCCTGTCGCAGGCGGTGGAGCACATCCGCGCCATTGTCGACGGGCAGCAGGTGCACGGCGCTGCGCCGCCGATGCTCGAACGCGTCGACGTCGCCGCCGCCCTCGAGCAGGCCCTGGCGCTTTGCGAGCCGGCACTGCGCTGTCCGGGCGTGACGATCGAGCGCCGCACCAGGTCCCTGGCGCCGGTGCTGCTCGACAAGCACCGCTTTCTCCAGATCGTCGTCAACCTCATCAGCAACGCGCTCGCCGCCCTGCGGGCCAGCGGCCGCAGCGACCCGCGCCTGACGATCGCCGCCTCCGTGCTGCGCCAGCCGGCCTCGAGCCGCCTGATCGTCTCCATCACGGACAACGGCGTGGGCATTCCGCCGGAGAACCTGGCGCACCTCTTCCGCCTGGGGTTCTCGACGCGCAGTGGCGGGCGCGGCATTGGACTGCACAGCGCCGCGAACCTCGCGGTCGAGATGGGCGGCGTGATCAAGGTCCGCAGCGGCGGGAAGGGGCGCGGGGCCACTTTCGCGCTCGACACCCGCCTGGCGCCCGAAGGGAGCAACGATGATCGCCAATGAGACCACGCGGCGGCGCGTGCTGGTCATCGACGACAACGAGTCGGTGCACGACGATTTCCGCAAGATCTTCGAGGCCAAGGAGCGGCCGCAGCGCCTGGCGGCGGCGAAGGCGGCCGTCTTCGGGACGGCGGCCGACGCCCGCAGCGCGAGTTCGGTCTTGCGTTTCGAGGTGGACACTGCGCTGCGGGGCGAGGACGGGCTGGAGATGGTGCGCGCGGCGCACGCCGACGGGCGGCCCTACGCGCTGGCCTTCGTCGACATGCGCATGCCGCCCGGCTGGAACGGCCTGACGACCGTCAAGAAGCTCTGGGAGGCGGATCCGGAACTCCAGATCGTGATCTGCACCGCCTACTCCGACTACTCGCTCGACCAGGTCAGCGACGAGCTGGCCAACACCGACAAGCTGCTCATTCTCAAGAAGCCCTTCGACAACGCCGAGGCGCTCCAGATGGCGGCGGCGCTGACCGAGAAGTGGCAGGCGCAGCGGGCCGCGGCCATGAAGCTCGACGAGCTGAAGCGCATGGTCCAGGAGCGGACGGCGGAGATCGAGTACGCGACGCTGCACGACAAGCTCACGGGCCTGCCCAACCGCACGTTCCTCCAGATGCGGCTGGAGGGCTGCCTTCAGCGCCGCGCCCGAAAGTCCGACTACAGGTTCGCCGTCCTGTTCCTCGATTTCGACCGCTTCAAGCTGATCAACGACGGCCTGGGCCACGAGGTCGGCGACCTGGTGCTGATCGAGGTGGCCGACCGGCTGCGGCAGGCCCTGCGCGGGGGCGACGCGCTGACGCAGGTCAGCACGCCCTCGCGGCTCGGCGGGGACGAGTTCATCGTGCTGCTCGAGGACTTGCGCGACGAGCGCGACGCGGCCCGTGTGGCCGAGCGACTGCTGCGCGTGCTGGCGGAGCCCTACGTGCTCGAGACTCAGAAGCTGCACCTGACCGCCAGCATCGGCATCGCCACCAGCGACCGCGGCTACGAGCGGGCCGGAGACATTCTGCGCGACGCGGACACGGCGATGTACCGGGCGAAGGCGGCGGGCCGGGCGCGCTACGTCATGTTCGACCAGGCCATGCACGAGGACGTGATGTCGCGCCTGTCGCTGGAGAGCGCCCTGCGCCGCGCCGTCCGCGACGATCTGCTGACGCTGCATTACCAGCCGATCGTGCGGCTGGCCGACGGCCGGCTGTGCGGCTTCGAGGCGCTGGTGCGCTGGACCGACCCGAACCGCGGACCGATCCCCGCGCCGGAGCTCATCGCCGTGGCCGAAGAGAACGGGCTGATCCAGCCGCTGAGCCTGAGCGTGCTGCGGGCCGCGAGCCGGCAACTGCGCACCTGGCAGGAGCGCTTCCGCCCTAGTCCGCCGCTGATGATGAACGTCAACCTGTCGCGCAAGCAGCTTCTTGACCCCGAGCTGGTGGACAAGATCCGCGACACCATTCAGAACGCCGACATCGAACCGAACTCGCTGGTCCTCGAGATCACGGAGAGCGCCGTGCACGACGACCAGCCGATGGCCGTGCACGTGTTCGAGCAGCTCAAGCAGATGGGCGTGTGGCTGCACCTGGACGACTTCGGCACGGGCTACTCTTCGCTGAGCTGCCTCTACCAGTTGCCGCTCAGCGGACTGAAGATCGACCGCTCGTTCATCCGCAGCATCTGCACCGAGCGGGCCCATGCGGTGGTGCTCGACGCCATCGTCCGCATCGCCCGCGCCTTCAGCCTCAAGGTCGTGGCCGAGGGCGTCGAGGACACCGAGCAGCTCGGCATGCTCCGCGCCCTCGGCATCGACCACGGCCAGGGCTACCTGTTCGGCAAGCCCGCCCCCGCTCACATCGCCGAGCGCATGCTCGAACCCGAGCATGACGGCGCGCTGCTCGAAGCCGGTGCCGCCGCTCACTGACGTGCCGCCTCAACCAAGCAGCGCCGCGATCAGCTCCAGCACCAGCCCGCCCGTGCGCCCGTCCTGGTCGAGACTCGGGTTGTATTCCACGAACTCGGCGGAGGCGACCAGCCCCTGCCGGCCGAGCGCCGCCAGCAGCACCCGGGCCTCGTCCGCCGTGATTCCGCCCGGGACGGGCGTTCCGGTGCCAGGCACGAAAGCCGGGTCGAGCACGTCGATATCAAAGCTGACGTGCAGGTGGTCGCAGCCGGCGGCGAGGTCCCGCGCGGCGGATAGCGCGGCATCGACGATGCCGCGGGCGCGCCACTCGTCGGTGCCCAGGAGATGGACGCGGCTGGCCGCGAGGTTCTCGCGCTCGCCTACGTCGAAGATGCGAGGGCCGAGGAGGTACACGTCCTGCTCGTCAACCATCGGGTTGTAGTCGGATATCAACAGCAGGTCGCGGTGTCCGTTGCCGCACGCCACCGCCAGGCTCATGCCGTGGATGTTGCCGGATGGGCTGGTCGCCGGGTCGTTGAAGTCGGCGTGGGCGTCGATCCAGAGGAGTCCGAGCCGGCGGCAGGCGTCGGACAACCCGGCCAGCGTGCCGATCGCGAGGCTGTGGTCACCGCCGACGACCAGCAGGAACGCGCCGGGCGCCTTGCGCCGCGTCCCAAGCACGCAGGCGTGGGTGTGGCGGTTGACCTGGAGCACGTTGCGCAGGTGGTTGACGGGGCCGGGTGGGGCGCTGGCGAAGCGCGTTTCGAACTCGCCAGGGATGTCGCCGAGGTCCTCGACGCTGTGCCCGGCGCGGATGAGTTGCTGGACGAGCCCGCGCTCGCGCAGGACGTAGGGGCCGTCCTCGGCGCCCGGTCGGGCGGCGCCACGGCCGGCCTGTATTCCCAGCAGCTTGATCGTCCTCGGAGACACGGCAGCGGTCCCTTCAACGCGTTGCCCATTCTACGCCGACGCGCCGCTGTGGTGCCGCACGCCGAAGCGCCAGAACCACGAGGCCAGCGCCAGCGTGAGGGGGGCCACGAGCGCGGCCCACACGGCCTGTCCACGCGTCTGGCCGGTGAGGACGCCGGCGGGGAAAGTCGTGATGAACGCCAGCGGCAGCAGGAACGTGAGCGCCCGGCGGACCCAGGACCGATAGGTATCGACCGGGTAGCGGCTGGCCTCGAAGGCGGCGTCCCGTTGCAGGCTCGTGCGGAAGAACAGCGCCAGCAGCGCCAGGTTGCGCAGCACGTCCGACAGCATACGCGCCTCGTCACGGGGGCCGGCGGCGCCTCGCCCGACCGCTACCAGGCCACCGGCCGAGCGCTGCGCCGCGCCCCCCGGCCGCGGCTCGTTCGTGGAACGCGCCATCCGCGATGCGCCGGGCGCGCCGCGCCCAGCAGCGGCGGCTCCGATTCGGTCACGGCCGCTTCCATCACGGGCGGGGGCGGCGGCGTGTCGCCGGCGCGCTTCATCGGGCCCTGCAACAGCCGCTCGATCGCCTGGAGCCGCCAGTAGTCCTCGACGTTGCAGAACGAGATCGCGGTGCCGCGCGAGCCGGCACGCCCGGTGCGGCCGGTGCGGTGGATGTACGTTTCGGCGTCGCAATGCAGGTCGTAGTTGAAGACGTGCGAAATGTCGTCGATGTCGAGGCCGCGGGCGGCGACGTCGGTGGCGACCAGCACGGGCGTCTTCGCGGAGCGGAAGTCTGCCAGCGCCTTCGTGCGGGCGCCCTGGCCCAGATTGCTGTGCAGGGCGGCCACCGGAATCCCATCGTGTTCAAGCCGCTTGGCCACCTTGTCAGCGCCGCGCTTCGTACGCACGAACACCAGCACGCGCGAGTACGTCAGTTCCCTCAGCAGCCGCGCCAGCAGCGCGGGCTTGTCCGGAGTCTCCACGCGATAGACCCAGTGCTCGATCGTCGGCGGCGCCGAGGAGACCCGCGCGACCTGCACGGGCGTCGGATCGCGCAGGATCTGGTGCGCCAGGTTGCGGATCGGCACGGGCATCGTCGCCGAGAACAGCAGCGTCTGCCGTTCCTTCGGCACCAGCGCCACGATGCGGCGCAGGTCGGGCAGGAAGCCCATGTCCAGCATGCGATCCGCCTCGTCCAGCACCAGCACCTCGACCCGGCTGATGTCCGCCAGCCGCTGCTGAACCAGGTCCAGCAGGCGTCCCGGCGTCGCGATCAGCACGTCCACGCCGCTCCGCAGCGCCCGGGCCTGCGGCCCCTGGTTCACGCCGCCGAAAACAACCGTCGCCTTCACGTTCGTGAACCGGCCATAGGTCGCGAAGCTCTCGCAAATCTGCTGGGCGAGCTCGCGCGTCGGGGCCAGGACAAGGGCGCGGATGGACCGGGCCGGGCCGGCCGGCGGACGACGATCCGAGCCGCGCGCATGGGAGGATTTTGCTCGACCGGAGCCGCGGCCGCCGGGGAGCGCTGCCGCCGGCTGTTCGGCGTGCGCCGCGACTGGCGCCGGCGCCGCGTCATGAGCAGCCATGAGCCGCTGGAGGATGGGCAGCGCGAAGGCGGCGGTCTTGCCCGTTCCCGTCTGGGCCGACCCGAGCACGTCGCGGCCTTCGAGGATCAGCGGGATGGCGGCGGATTGGATGGGGGTCGGGCTGATGTAGCCCTCGGACTGCACTGCCTGCACAAGCGGCTCAGCCAGCCGCAACTCTTCAAAACTCATTCAAGACTTCTTTCGATGATTGCCAGGGCGAAGATGTGTCAAACGCACGTTGCGTCGGTCAGAGCCATCGGCGCCGATATCTGATCCAATGGCTTGTCGATCCATAGGATGCACGACGATAGTATCGGCAGGATGCCCGGGCGTCAAACCCCCCGGGGCAGGAAAGCGGCCGGACCGCTGGCCATTCGGCCGGGCAGCCCCCCGCGCCCGGCCTAGCCCGGCCGGGCCCCCGACAGAGGCCGTACGTCCCCCACCCTTACGAAGTAGACCTCGACCCGCCGGTTGCGCGACCGGTCAGACCCGATGGGCCGGTTCGGGCCATAGCCCATGACCGAGGTCCGTTTCTGGGGTACTCCGGCGGCGGTCAGCAGATCCCGGACGGCGATCGCCCGGTGCACCGAGAGATGCCAGTTGCTCGGGTGCTTTGCCAGCACCGCCTCACCCACGATCGGCGCGTCGTCCGTGTGGCCGACGACCACCACCTCCCAGTCGGCGGGCAGCAACTGCGACGCGGCGGCGGCCAGGGCGCCGATGGCTTCGTGCATCTCGGGGCGAATCGCATCGCCGCCCGAGTCGAAGAGCCGGTCGCTGACCAGCAGCACGGCGCCGCGGGCCGGGTCATAGGCAAGTTTCCCGTCGTACTTGCGCGCCAGCCCGGCCAGGGCCCGGTCGAGCTCCGCCGGCAGTGCCACACCCGACACGTCGGGCTCGGCGAGAGGGGCGGCCGCCTGGCGATGGAGCATGGCGGTGAGCTCGTCGATGCGCTGGTCGGCGTTTTGAAGGCGCTCGCGGAGCAGGTTGCGCTCGGTTTCGACGACGCGCAAGTCGCGCTCGTGCTCCGCCTGTTCCCGTCGCAGCGCCACGACCTTGGCCTGCTCGGTGTCGAGCGCCTCGCGGAGCGACATCTCGGACTTCTCGGCCTTGGCCAGCCGGTATTCGAGCTCACGACCGCCCGGCGCGGCGCAGCCCGCCAGCAGCAGTCCGGCGAGAAGCGCGGCCGGTACCAGGCCCGTTCGATTCTGGTGGCCAGGGCGGGACATGCGAATCAACGCCGGCCGATCAGCCAGCCCACGAGCATCGCAACCGCGGGCACCAACACCGCGACTGCCAGGAGGATCAGGAAGTTGTTCGCCAGATAGGCCGCGTATCCGGGCAGGAAGCCCTGCAAACCGGCGGCGACGACGCTGCCCCCGAGCACCAGCAGGACGACGCTGCCGGCCGCCAACCCGGAGAACAGGCCCTCCAGCGGATCAGCGGTCGAGACCGCCACCGGCACGAGCACGGCGCCGCTCTCGGCGCCGGCGAGCGACGATTCGGCCTCCTCGGCGACGGGCTCGGGCTCGGCGACAGGGGCCGCGCGGCGGGTGGCCGGCGCAACGGCCGGCCGGGCCTGCTCCTCCTCGCCGGGGTAGATCTCGTCGAGCAGTTCGGCGCCGAGTGACGTGTCGTCGGCCTCGCGCGTCAGGTCGAGCAGGCCCGAGCCGCTGCCCGTGCCCTCGAGTCGCAACTGGTCGTCGGAGGCGGCGGCAGTGATCTGGGTCTTGGCCATGGGGTCGGCGTCGATCTCGACCTCGTCCTCCTCGAAGACGCCGGCGGAGGGCGCCTTGGCCGCCGGTCTGGGCTCGGGAGCGCGGGCGGGCTCTTCTTCGAGCGGCTCGAGCCCGATGACGCTCGTACCGCCCTTGGCCGCGTCGCCCAGCGACGGCAAGACGTCGTCGGCGTCGGAGACCGCGTGCTTGCCGCCGGCGAGCCGGTCGACGTCTTCGGCCTTGAAGAAGACCTTTCCGGCGTCGCGGAACTCGCGCAGGGAGCCCTGGCGGACGAGCGCCTTGACCGCGTCCTCAGATTTTCCGAGGCGCGCACAGACTTCTTCGATCGAATAGAAAGGCTTGGCCATGAGAGCCGCTCCTCTGCGGAATCCAGGAGGTTCTACCCTTTCGGACGCTCCTCCAGGTCGGCGCGATCGGGAGGTTTGGGGCGCTCGCGTTCGGCGGCGTCGCGGCGCTCGCGTGCGATCAGCTCCTGCACCTGGTGATAGCTCAATCCCGAGACGTTGAAATCCTGAAGATAGCGATCGTAGATCCAGGTCCGCCCGGCCACGAGCCGCAGCTTCCGCACGCCGTCGATCGTCTCCAGCTCGTAGCACCAGAGCGTGCCCTGGTCGACGTCGAGCATGAACAGGCCGAACCGGGCGGCATCGATCTGCCCGGTGAAGGCGTAGATGCCGCGGGCGCCCGCGGCCGGCTGATTCTGGGCCAGGGCGGCGGGAAGGCCGACGGGGCGGGCAACGAGCAGTCCGGCGATGAACGCGAGCAGCACCGCGATCACCCAAAGCGCGGGGCGCGTCGCAAGTCGCGCGGTTCGCGGCGATCGGCTGGGTTCGCTCATGGTGGCGTCGTCCTCGCTCCCGCCCTTTTCTGGGGGTGGCATCGTATGGGCCGCTGGCTGGGCTGACAAGTCGAGAGACACTCTCGCGCGGGCCACGACGGCGAACTCGTCCCACCGGGGCGGGAAGCGTGCGATTTCCCGGTTGCGGCACCGCAACCGGCCCGTATATATTATCTTAGCATAGGCGTAGGTTGTTGAAAGGTCGGCGGTTGCGACCCTCGCGCGCGGCGTTGAGCCGGCGCACGCCCGACCGGAGTGATATTCAGGCGATCCGACCGGTCGAAGGCGCAAGGACGCCGGCCCGCGGATCGGTTCAATGGCGATCGAGGTTCGCGAATCATAAGCGTTCATCCGGATCATCCAGCGACCTGACCCGCCACGCTCCTGTCGCCGCAGTTTCGTCACCGTCGGCATCGGCTTGCGGCCAAACGGGGATTGGTGCGCGCGTTGGTGCGTACCTGTCCGGCCGCGCAGCGACCCCGCCGGGAGGCCGACGAGGAGAGCGGCCTTCGCAGCCACCTGTTTTGAGCCAACCGGAATGACGAATGCGCGAACAACTGAGTCTGCTGGCCGCGATGGGCGATCTGCCCAGCGCGATGCTGGGAGTGTTGCTGGGCGGCGCGGCCGTCTGGCTGGCCGTCTATCTCCTTAACCGCAGTCGGGGCGCGGCGCACCGCGCCCAGGTCGAGAAAGAACTCCAGGAAGCGCGACAGCGCCGCGAGGAAATCCTGCGCGCCGCCCAGATGGAGGCCCAGAAAGTCCACCTCGAGATGAAGGAGCGCTTCGAGCGCGAGACCGCCGAGACGCGCGAGGAAACCCGCGCCGCCGAGAAGCGCCTGGCCAAGCGCGAGGACCAGATCGACAAGAAGACCGACGTCCTCAACACCAAGGAGAAGAAGATCGAGGACGCCGAGCAGGAGATCGCGCGTCGGCGGGCGGAGCTTGAGAAAAAGGAGGCCGAGTCGGCCCGCATCCTGGCTGAGCAGCGCTCCGAGCTGCTGCGCATCACGCACATGACGGCGGAGGAGGCCCACGCGGAGTGTCTCCGGCGGCTGGGGCTGGAGGTGGAGCGCGAGGCCGGGCAGATGGTCGAGAAGATCATCGCCACGGCGCAGGAGAACGCGCGCGAGAAGGCGCGGCAGATCACGATCGAGGCGATCCAGCGCTACGCGTCGGAGCACACGAGCGAGGCGACGGTCTCGACGGTGGACGTGCCGTCGGACGAGATGAAAGGCCGCATCATCGGGCGCGAGGGGCGCAACATCCGCGCGTTCGAGAAGGAGACCGGGGTCAACGTGATCGTCGACGACACCCCAGGGATCGTGACGGTCACGTGTTTCGACCCGGTGCGCAAGGAAGTGGCGCGGCTGGCGCTGGAGCGGCTGATCAAGGACGGGCGAATCCATCCGACGCGGATCGAGGAGCTGGTAGCCACGACCCAGAAGGAGATCGAGGAACGGTGCAGCGAGCTGGGCCGCCAGGCGGTGCTGGAGGCCAACGTCACCGGGCTGAACAAGAAGCTGGTGGACACGCTGGGCCGGCTCCAGTTCCGCACGAGCTACGGCCAGAACGTGCTGCGCCACAGCATTGAAGTCGCACACCTGTGCGGCATCATGGCCGATGAGCTGGGGCTCGACGGCGCCCTGGCGCGGCGCTGCGGCCTGCTGCACGACATCGGCAAGGCCATTTCCGACGAGGAGGGCACCCACACCAAGGTCGGCGCCGACTTCTGCAAGAAGCTCAGCGAGCATCCCGCCGTCATCAACGCCGTCGCCGCTCACCATGGCGACGTGGCCGCCACCTACGCCTACACGCCGCTGGTGATGGCGGCGGACGCGGTGAGCGCGTCGCGGCCCGGCAGCCGGCGCGAGTCGCTGGAGAAGTACATCAAGCGGCTGGAAGAGCTGGAGGCGATCGCCAACGGATTCACGGGGGTGCGCCAGGCGCACGCGGTGGAGGCGGGGCGCGAGGTGCGGGTGATTGTCGACGCGGTGCAGGTGGATGATCGTTCGTCACTGAAGCTGGCCCGCGACATCGCCAAAAAGATCGAGGAGTCGATGACCTATCCGGGCGAGATCAAGGTGACGGTCCTGCGCGAGATCCGCGCCACCGAGTACGCCCGCTAGGCGCCGACCCGTGTTGAGGCGCCGGCTTCTGAACGCGCGCGAAGCAGGGCCCCCCTGAATGGCGACGCTCAACCTGCCGACGAAAAACGCAGGACCCGGCCGCCCGCAACGCGCAGGTAGTCGGCGGTTGACAGCACGATCGAGTCCGTCAGTGTCCCGGCGTTGAACGCGATGCGCTCGTTCTCGACGATCGACTCGTCCACGTACAGTTCGAAGGGCAGAATGGGCCGCCCGAATGGCGGCACACTGCCGGGAACGAGCCCGGTCAGGCTCAGCAGCTCCTCCGAGGTCGCAAACCGCGCGCGCTTCGCGCCGAGGGCCCGCTTCGCCGCCGCCGAGTCGAAACGCCGCGCCGCGCTCAGCACGAAGAGCCGGAACTCGTCGTCGAGCTTGACCAGCAGGGCCTTTCCGCCGACGCGCAGCGGTTCGCCGCGCACGCGGGCCGACTCCTCCGAGGTGCGGGTGGGCTCGTGGTGCAGCTCGCGGAACGCGGCTCCGGCCTCGGTCAGCAGCGCGCGGATCGCGGGCAGGACGTCGGTCATCGGGGCCGAGCCTCACTCAGAAGCCGGCGGCGCCTGGGCCGCGCGGCGCTGTTGGCGCGCGGCCAGCAGCATGCCGAGTTCGAACAGCAGGTACATCGGCGCCGACAGCAGCAGATGGCTGAGCAGGTCGGGCGGCGCGATGACGCCGGCGATGATGACGATGATCAGGATCACGCCCTTGCGGTACTTGCGCAGCGATGACAGCGGCACGATGCCGCTGCGCGCCAGGAACAGCACGGCCAGCGGCATCTGAAACGCCACCCCGAAGGCCACCCCGAGCACCAGCACGTAGCTCAGGTAGTGCCCGATCGTGAAATGCGTCGTGATCATCGCCCGGCTGCCGTCGCGATGCAGCGGCGTGCTGAGCGTGTCCGCCACGCCCCGTACCTTCAGTCGCCGCTGGGGCTCGTTGAGCCAGATGCTGCCGGTCGGCGGCGCGGGCGGGTCGTGCTCGACAACGGGAATCATGAGCGGGGTGCAGGGCTGCGATTCGGTCCGGGCGTGCTGGCCCCCGCCCACGAGCATCTGCTCGAGCGCCGTGGGCTCGGCGTTCGGCATCTTCAGCCAGCTCGAGAACCCGACCAGGAACTTCAGGCTGAGCGGCAGCGCCAGCGTGTACATGAACACGAGCCCCGCCAGAAACAGGCCGACGCTGAACGGCACCAGCCGGTAGACCCACTGGCGCTCCTTCGGATACAGCCCCGCCGCCACGAACGTCCAGAGCTGGTAAATGATGTATGGGCCGGCGATGACCAGGCCGGCGATGAGCACAACCTTGAAGTAAACGAGGAACGGCTCGACCGGCCCCGTCGCCAGGAAGCTCTCCGGCTGGTCGGCGTCGCGGAGCACGAGATACAGCGGCCGGGCGATGATGGCCAGCAGGTCGCGCGCCAGCCAGATGCACGGCAGGCAGACCACGACCAGCGCCACCAGGCTGCGCGCCACGCAGCCGCGCAGGTCTTCCAGGTGTTCGCCGATCGTCATCCGCGTGTCGTCGGGATGCTGCGAACGGCCGCGCCGCGATGGCTTTGACATGCCGCCGATCATAGCGGGCCGCAACCGCCGCGACAGGCCGGCGACGAGGCCCGGGGCGTCGGGGGCGTGGTCGGGACGGGACGTGCCGCCGGAGGCTCTCGACCGAACGCAACGTTGGCGCGGCACGGCGCATCATTCTCTTGACGGACGCGCAGAAGGCGGTAGAATTCCGCGAACCTTGGCGGGCGGCTGCCCGCTCGGAGCGCCGCACCTGCGGGCGGTCCGCATTTCCCGTTTCGGTGAGTTGAGGCGAGCGTTTGCAGTCGGCGGAAAAGCCGAGCGCATGGAGTCTTTGCATGATGGTTGCCAGCGGCAAGTTTATCTCGGCCGGGACGCGCGTCAGGGTTCGTGAGGCAGGGCCCGTGCCCACCTATTCCACCTGGGATGACGATGGGCAGCGCACATCGACCCCGGTCAAAAAGCGGATGCAGAAGGCGTTCTTCGGCGGCGACCGCAGAATCCAGGCCGAGGTGATCTACATCGGAAACGAGTCGGAGCGCGAGCGGCTGCGCGCCAAGGGCCTGGCGAAAGTGCAACTGCGCGACTCGGCCGGCTGCATGGTGGTCGTCACCGCCGAGGTGGCCAGCCTGATCGCGGCATAGGTCTCGCCCGTTCGATAGTCCGGGCAGGGGTGGGGTGCGGCGCCGGGGGCGCTGCACTTTTTTTTTGTTCAGTGCCTGCGCGGGAACAGATCGGAGCAGTCCTCGCGATAGCCGCAGTTGGGGCAGATCAGCTTGCAATGCGCCCCGAACATCGTCGCTCCGCAGATCGGGCAAACGTTGTCGTCCGCCGGCGGCCCGAGAGGCGGCGCCGGCATTCGAACGGGCGAAGCGGGCTGCCGGCCAGGCGGCTGGCCGGGCGATCCCTCGGGTTTTGACGGCGAATCGGGCATCGCTGCACCAGGGCGCTGCGGCTTGGAGGATTGTAGTCGTTTCGCCGCAACCGCTCCCTCGTGGTCTCGGCTCGGATCGGCTGCGCGGCTCGGGGCCGGGCCGGTTGCCGGGTGTGCCCCTTTGCCCTACGCTCGCGCGCATGCACCTGGGCGGCCGATTCATCGTCATCGACGGGCCCGACGGCTGCGGCAAGAGCACGCAGATCGGCCGGCTGGCGGAGTGGATCGCCTCGCAGGGCGCCGAGTGCGTGCGCGCCAAGGACCCCGGCGGGACCGAGATCGGCGACCGGATCCGGCATGTGCTGCTGGGCTACGACCTATCGGCGATGGCGCCGCATTGCGAGACGTTGCTGTTCATGGCCTCGCGGGCCCAGCTCGTGGCGCAGGTCGTCCGCCCGGCGCTCGCCCAGGGCAAGACCGTGCTCGGCGACCGCTTCATTTCCGCGACCTGCGCCTACCAGGGAGCGGCCGGCTTTCCGCGCGAGCAGGTGATCGAGGTCGGCCGGTGGGCGGTGGGCGAGACCTGGCCCGATCTCACGATTATTCTCGATGTCCCGCCCGAGGTCGGCTTCGCGCGCACCGGCCGAACGCCGCAATCCGGCCGCCGGCGCGACGACGCGGCCCAGTTGGCGCTTCTCAACGACGCGCGGACCGACGCGATGGAGCGGCGGTCGCTGGCGTTTCATCGGCAGGTGCGAGCGAATTTTCTGGACCTGCCGCGATACTACCCGCGGCCGGTTGAGATCGTGGACGCGACTCCTGCGCCGGACGCGGTCTTCGAGGCGGTGCGCCAGGCGGTGGAGCGTGCGTTTCAGTGACGTGCAGCACCAGCCGCGCGCGGTCTCGCTTCTGCGGCGCTCGCTGCGGAGCGGGCGGACGCACCACGCCTACCTGCTCGACGGCCCGCTCGGCGTCGGGAAGGAGCTCGCAGCGCGAGCGCTGGCGGCCCGGCTGCTGTGCGAAGGCGACGCGTTGCCCCCCGACGCCGACGCCTGCGGCGCTTGCCGAGCCTGCCGGCTGATGGCCGCCGACAACCACCCGGACTTTCACCTGGTGCACCGCGGCCTGCTCGCGTTTCACCCGGACCGCGCGGTGCGGCAGCGCAGCGGGCTGTTTCTGACCGTCGACGTGATCCGGCATTTTCTGATCGAGCCCGCGGCCAACGCGCCCACGCTCGGGCGCAGGCGCGTGTTCCTACTGCGCGACGCCGAGCGGATGAATGAGCAGGCGCAGAATGCACTGCTCAAGACGCTGGAGGAGCCGCCGGGAAGTGCCTGCCTGATCCTGGTGACGTCGGCGGCGTCGCGGCTGCTGGCGACGATCCGCTCGCGCTGCCAGCGTGTGCCGTTCGACCTTCTGCCGGGCGCGTTCGTAGCGCAGCGGCTCGCCGAGGCGCGCGTGCCGGACGAGCAGGCGCGGCTGCTGGCGGCGCTGTCGCAGGGGAGCCTGGGCGCTGCGCTGCGCTGGGCGCAGGGCCGCCTGCTGGATGACCTGGAAGACGTGGCCCAGCTGCTGAGCGGCGCCCGGCTGATCCACCCGGAGAAAACGGGCGAGCAGATGGTCGAGATCGCCCGGCGGCTGGCGCTGCGCCTGGCGCAGGCGAGCGCCACCGGGGACGCCGACGCCGATGAAGACGAACCGCGAGCCGAGCCAGATTCGGACGATGGCGAGGCCGACGCGGAGAGCGACGGCCGGCGCGCCCCCGGCCGCGCCGCGGAGCGCGCGGTGCCGACAGATCAGCTCCGCGATGCGCTGAAACTCGTGCTGATGCTCGCGGCGGCGATCTTCCGCGAGGCGCTGCTGCATCGCGTGGAGGCGGCAGGGACGCTGCGCGCATTCGAGCGGCCACCCGCGGCGGTGGAGACCTTGTCGAGCCGGCTGAGCGCGGCGCGGCTAGCGGACGCGCTGGAGGCGGTCGGGCAATGCGAGCGCATGCTGGACCGCAACGTCGCCGCCCGGCTGGCGTGCGAGCGGCTGTGCGTAGCGGTGCTGGCCGAAACGCCGGTGTGAGTTGGTAGGGGGATGGCGCGTCTCAGGCACGGCCGGGCGGACGGGTGGCGCCGCCCAGCGCCCCGGGCTGCCCGAGCGGGGCCGACTGCTTCAGGTCGCAGAACAGCTCGGTCAGGTGCGGGTCAGTCGCGGCGCCCGCGCCGCGGCGAAGTTCGCGCAGAGCGGCTTCGGCGGTGAACAGTTCGCCGTAGACGCGCGGCCAGGTCATCGCGTCGAAGCTGTCGACGATGCGCAGGATGCGGGCCGACAGCGGGATCTCCTCGCCGCGCAGCCCGCCGGGGTAGCCGCTGCCGTCGAAGTTCTCATGATGGTGCAGGATGCCCGGCAGGGTGGCGTCGAGCGCGGCCTGGTGTCGCACCAGCTCATAGCCCAGCCGCGGATGCAGCTTGACGCGCTCGAACTCCGCAGCGGTGAGCCGTCCGGGCTTGTTGAGAATCTCGTCCGGAATGCCGAGCTTACCCACGTCGTGCAGGCGGCCCGACCATTCGAGCGCGTCCAGGTCGACGTCCGTCAGCCCCGCCGCTGTGCCCAGGTCTCGCGCCAGCCGCCCCACGCGCCGCAGGTGGGCCCCGAGCACCGGGTCGCGCACGTCGATCACCAGCAGCCACGCCTGCACGGTCGTCTGCGCCCGACGGCGCGGGGGCAGGCGTCGCGACGCGCGGACGGCGGGCGTGATAACGCGGGGAACGGCGCCGATCAGCAAAGCGGTGTCCAGCGCGTCGGACGACGCCGGCAGGGAGTTCCAATCGGCCATTGACGATCCTCGTTGGGTGTCATTCGGCGCTCGCGCGTCGTGTCGATGTGGGGCATCGGTTGATGGAGGGGCGGGCTTACAAAGGGCGCAACGGGGCAGGCGGGCAGCGGCGCGAGCGGAGCGAATCTGGGACATTGCCGCGGCCGGCGTCTCATAAGGGCCGCCGCGAGGAATCGGGTGTTCCCAGCCTTGTTTCAGACGTTCTCGGCCTGTCGAAACCAGGCGATGGTCCGCAGCAGACCCTCGCGGCGGGCCACGTGCGGCTCCCACCCCAGCAGCGTGCGGGCGCGCGAGATATCAGGACAGCGGACTTTCGGGTCGTCGGGCATCCGGTCCGTGTGCGTGATGGTGCTGCGGCTGCCACTGAGCTCGATGACTTCGCGAGCGACCTCGAGCAGCGTCACCTCGACCGGGTTGCCGATATTCACCGGCTCCTCGACCTCGCTGGCGGCCAGCCGCAGCAGGCCCTCAACCTGGTCCGCCACGTAGCAGAAGCTGCGCGTCTGCCGGCCGTCGCCGTGGACGGTCAGCGGCCGGCCGGAGAGCGCCTGGCTGATGAAGTTGGGCAGGGCGCGGCCGTCGTCGGCGCGCATGCGCGGGCCGTAGGTGTTGAAGATGCGCGCCACGCGGATCGGCGTCCGATACTGCCTGCGGTAGGCGGCGATTAGCGCCTCGCCGAAGCGCTTGCCCTCGTCGTAGCACGAGCGGGGGCCGGCCGGGTTGACGTTGCCCCAGTAGGTCTCGCGCTGCGGGTGTTCGAGCGGATCGCCGTAGATTTCGCTCGTGCTGGTTTGCAGCAGGCGCGCGCCGAGCTCGCGCGCCAGGTCGAGCAGGTTCCACAGCCCTCGCGAGCAGACGGCCATGATCTCCAGCGGGCGCGTTCCGAAATCGACGGGCGAAGCCGGGCAGGCGAGGTTGCAAACCAGGTCGATGCGGCCGAGGGCAGCGCGCGGCAGCGGTTGGCAGATATCGTGCTCCAGAAAACGGAAGCGCCGCACCCGCAAAAGGTCGTCCGCGTTGCGGCGCTGCCCGGTTGCGAGGTTGTCCACGCCGACAACTTCGTGCCCGTCGGCGAGCAGGCGCTCGCACAGGTGGAACCCGATGAATCCGGCGCAGCCGGCGACGAGAACGCGCATGGCAGTGGCTCCCGGCCCTTGCGGGCACCGCCGGGCAGTATAGAGTCATTCGGCCGCCGGCTGTGCGCCGCGGGAGGGCAGGCGATCCCGGCCCCCGGCCGGTTCGACCGCGGCGCGTCGGTTTCCAGTGTGTCGCGCTTCACGAGGACGTGACGATGCAGGTGTGCGTCATCGGCAGCGGGTACGTCGGGCTGGTCACCGCCGGCTGCCTGGCCGACAGTGGCAATCACGTCACGGCGGTCGACGTGGACGCGGCGAAAGTCGCGGCGCTGGGGCGCGGTGAGTGCCCGATCTTCGAGCGCGGCTTGGAGGAGCTGCTGCGTGCGAACCTCGCCGCCGGCCGGCTGCGGTTCACGACTGATTTCGCCTCGGCGGCAGCGGACGCGAAGGTGCTGTTCATCGCCGTCGGCACACCCGGGCTGCCCGACGGCTCGGCGGATCTGAAGATCGTCGAGCAGGTGGCGCAGCAGATCGCGGCGGCGCTGCGCGGGCCGGCGGTGGTGGTGACGAAGAGCACCGTGCCGGTCGGGACCGGCGCGCGGATCGAGGCCGTCATTCGCGAGCGCTGCGCGCATCGCGTGTCCGTGGTCAGCAACCCGGAGTTCCTGAAGGAAGGCACCGCGGTCGACGATTTCGTGCGCCCCGATCGCGTGATCATCGGCTGCGAGGACGCCGAGGCCGGCGACACCGTGGCCGAGCTCTACAAGCCCTTCGTGCGGAACAACAAGCCGATCCTGCGCATGAGCCGGGCGGCGGCGGAGCTGACCAAGTACGCGGCCAACGCCTACCTGGCCGCGCGCATCAGCTTCATCAACGAGATCGCCGAGCTGTGCGAACAGGTCGGCGTGGACGTCGACGAGGTGCGCCGCGGCATCGGGCTCGACGCCCGCATCGGCCAGCATTTTCTTTATCCTGGGCTGGGGTACGGCGGGAGCTGCTTTCCGAAGGACGTGCGGGCCCTGGCCAGCACCGCGGAGCAGGTCGGCGCCGCCAACGGCATCCTGCACGCGGTTGATCTTCGCAATCGGCGGCAGTGCGAGCGCGTCTTCGGCTGGGTGCTGTCGCGGCTTGGCGATGCGACCGCGGGATCGGGCTCGCCGCTGAGCGGGCGGCGCATCGCCGTCTGGGGGCTGGCGTTCAAGCCGAACACCGACGACGTGCGCGAAGCGCCCGCGCTGGCCGTGATCGAGCGGCTGGCGGAGGCCGGCGCGACGGTCGCAGCCCACGATCCGCGGGCGCTCGATAACGCGCGGCGGGCGCTCGAGGCCCGGCGGCGAATCGCCGGCCGCGTCACCTTTTGCCGCGACGCCTACACGGCCCTCGACGGCGCCGATGGGCTCTTGACGGCGACGGAGTGGATGGAATACCGCAGTCCGGACTTCGACGACGTGCGCCGCCGGCTGCGCCAGCCGCTGATATTCGATGGGCGGAACCTGTACGACCCGGCGATGATGGGCCGGTACGGGTTCGAGTATTACAGCATCGGCCGGCCGCGGGTGGCGCCGCGGGCCGAGGCGGCCGGAGATTGACCTCGAAGCCGCCCTGGGCCGGGGGCGGGGCGGCGCCACCAGAACGGAGGCCGGTGGCATGTTCGAGAATCGCCTGAAATGGCTGGCGCTGTTGCTGGCGGTGACGACCGTGATCGTCGGCGCGCGGCTGGCGCAGCTCCAGATCGTGCGGGCCGACGAGTTCCGCGAGCTGTCCGACAGCCTGCTCACGCGCCCGCAGCGCTACCTCCTGCCCGTGCGCGGCAGCATCACCGACCGCGAGGGCCGGCTGCTGGTCGAGGACCGGCCGGCCTCTGAGGTCTGCGTCCACTATGCCGTCCTCAGCGGAAAGAGCGAGGGACTGCTGCGCGCCTTTGCGCGGAGCCTGCGCCGTCGCGGCGATGTCCCGGGCGATCAGCCGCTGGACGAGACGACTTCTGAGCTGCGTCACGGCGTCGGGCAGACGTGGACGCGGCTCGCGGAGCTGACGGGCGTGCCGGCGGCGGAGCTGCTGGAGCGCGCCGAGCGCATCTGCCGGCGGGTGGAGCGCATCCGTGCGGTACTGAGCGAGCGCGGCCTGGAGGGGCCGATCCGCGAAGAGACGATGTTCCACGCGCTGGTCGATGGCGTCGATGAGCGGACGGCCCTGCGGGTGCGCGAGGCGCTGGAGCGCTACCCATGGATCGACGTCGTGCCCGCCGCGCGCCGCGTGGCGCACGACGCCGACGCCCTCGTGCACGTCCTTGGCCGCGTCGGGCCGGTCACCGCCGAGGCGATTGAGCGCGACCCGCTCGGCGACGACCCGTTGCGCGGGCTCGTGCCGGAGGGACGCTGCGGTGTGACGGGCATCGAGCGTACGGCGGACACGGTGCTGCGCGGGGCGCGGGGCTACGAGCGGCGCGACCTGCGCGGGCGGCTGCTGGAGCGCGTCGAGCCCGTCCGCGGCCAGGACGTGCGGTTGACGATCGACGCCGACCTGCAAAAGCGCGTGCTGGCGATTCTCAAGCCGGCCGTGGACGCCAGTGCGCACCCGGCGGGCGGCTCGGCGGTGGTGATCGACGTGGCGAGCGGCGACGTGCTGGCGCTGGCCAGCTACCCGACGTACGCGTACGGTGCGACCGCGGAGGACTTCGCCCGGCTGCGCAGCGAAACGCGCTGGCTGCCGCTGCGCTTTCGAGCGGTTTCCGACGCCTTTCCGCCCGGTTCGACCTGCAAGGCGATCACGCTGGTGGGCGGGCTGAGCGACGGGGTGATCCGGCCCGGGGATCGCATTCACTGCCGCGGCGCCTTCCTGCCGGGGCGGCCGACGCAATTCCGTTGCTGGATCTACAACCAGTACGGCATCACGCATGACAGCGAGCTGCCCGAGGGTCAGCGGGGCGAAGACGCCATCCGCAACTCGTGCAACATCTACTTCTACGAGGTGGGCAGGCGGCTTGGGGCCGAACGGCTCTGCGACTGGTTCGACGCGTTCGGCTTCGGCCGTCCGCAAGGCACGGGCCTGATCGAGGAGAGCCCGGGCATCGTGCCGCACGAGCGCTGGCTGCGGCAGGTTCAGGGTCGCGGGCACACGCCCTCCGACGCGTGGAACTACGCGATCGGCCAGGGCGAAGTCACCGCGACGCCGCTCCAGGCCGCCAACGTCGCCGCGGCCGTCGCCCGCGGGCGCTGGGAGCCGGTGCACGTGGCGCGGCTGCCCGGCGGCGAGCCGCTGCTGGCGCCCGCAGGCCCGGCGCAGCCCTTCGACGAGACGGCGCTGCGCGCCCTGCGCAGCGGCATGTGGCGCGTGGTGAACGAGCGCGGCGGGACGGCGAACAAGCACGCGCCGCTCAGCTCACCGGACTACGAGCTGTGCGGCAAGACCGGCTCGGCGCAGGTCGCGCCCCGCGTGATCAGCACCCGTTACGTCTTCGAGTGGCCCGACGGCCTGCGCGAAACCGTCGAGGCCCGCACCGAGGCCGAGGCCCGCGCCCGCTTCGGCCCGGCGCACATCCGCCTGATCGGGACACGCGCCGCGCAGCGCTTCCCCGTCCTCGGCGAGGAGGGCCGCCTGCCCGCGCACGCCTGGTTCATCGGCTACACGCAGCTCAAGGCCACCCCGCGTGGCGCGGCGCCACGTGGAAAGTCCTACGCCATCGCCGTACTGATCGAATTTGGCGGCAGCGGCGGCAGCGTGGCGTCGCCGGTGGCGCGGCAGATCGCGGACCTGCTGGTTGGTGGGCCGGCCGTCGGGCTGGATACCCAGGCGGGGGTCGAAGCCCTGTCCTATGCCGCGACCGAGGGCGCGACGCCATGAGTCGCGCGGCGCCGGTAAGCCTGACGCATCTGGGATGGGGCCTGGCGCTGCCGGTGCTGTTCCTGGTGACGGTCGGGTTGCTGGCGATCCATGTCACGGACCGGTCGCCGGCCGGGGCCGTCGGCGAGACCGGCGGAGCCGCGGATTGGACGCGCCGCGTGGTGGAGGCGGTCGGCCCGCTGGCGCTCAAGCAGGGGCTGTACTTTCTGGCCGGCGTGGCGCTGCTGCTGGCGACGCTGATTCCCAGCTACCAGCGGATCGGGCGCTACGCCTATCCGGCGTACGCGGTGACGCTGGTGCTGCTGGCGCTGCTGGTGCTGGACCAGTACGTGGACCTGCCGCTGATTCCGGTGCGGAACGACGCCCGCCGCTGGGTCAGCCTCGGGCCGCTGAGTCTCCAGCCCTCGGAGTTCATGAAGGTGGTGCTGGTGTTGACGCTGGCGCGTTACCTGCGGTTCCGCAGCTCGTACCGGAGGTGGTACGGGCTGCTGCCGCCCTTTCTGCTCACGCTCGTGCCGATGGCGCTGATTCTCAAGCAGCCGGACCTGGGCACGACGCTGATGCTGCTCCCGGTGCTGTTTGCGATGCTGTTCGTGGCCGGGGCCCAGCTTCGCCACCTGGCGACGATCGTGCTGCTCGGGCTGGCGACGCTGCCGCTGTTCTACATCTTCGGCATGAAGCCTTATCAGCGCGACCGGGTGCTGGCGGTCTTCCGGCAGGACACGGCCGACGCGCGCTGGCACATGGGGCCGGGGTACCAGCTCTACCAGTCGAAGATCGCCCTGGGCAGCGGCGGCGTGAGCGGCGAGGGCTACGGGCACGGCGTGTTCGTGCAGTACGAGCTGCTGCCCGAGGAGCACAATGACTTCGTCTTCGCGATCATCGGGAACCAGTGGGGGCTGATCGGCGCGCTGCTGGTGATCCTGGCCTATGGCGTCATCGTGGTGGTCGGCATCGAGGTTGCGACGGTGACGAATGACCCGTTCGGCCGACTTCTGGCCGTGGGGATCGTGGCGATGATCGCGGTTCAGGCGTTGCTGAACATCTGCGTCACGATCGGCCTGGCGCCGATCACCGGCATGCCGCTGCCGTTCGTCAGCGCCGGCGGCAGCAGCCTGTGGGCGAACTTCATCGGGCTGGGCCTCCTGATCAACGTGGCCCAGCGCCGGCCGCTGCTCATCGCCAACCCGCCTTTCGAGCACGGCGCAGACGCCTGAGAGAGGCGGCGCCGCCGGGCCCGGCGGCCGGCCGGGGCCGCCTCGCGGACCGTTGTTGGGATTTTGCGGTTTTCATACAGTCGCAGCCTGAGGCACTGACGCGCCGGAGCAGGGGTCGCCGACCCCTCGGGCGCCACTCAGCCGGGAGCGCGCATATGAAGCGATCGTGGGCCGAGCCGTGGAAGGTGAAGATGGTGGAGCACCTGCGCGTCACGACGCGGGCCGAGCGCGAGCAGGCGATCGCCGACGCCGGGTTCAACACGTTCCTGCTGCCGAGCCGGCTGGTGTACATCGACCTGCTGACGGATTCGGGGACGTCGGCGATGAGCGACGTGCAGTGGGCGGGGCTGATGCGGGGCGACGAGGCCTACGCGGGCTCCGAGAACTTCTACCGGCTCGAAGCGACGGTGCGGAAGTACTACGGCTACAAGCACCTGATCCCGACGCACCAGGGGCGCGGGGCGGAGCACCTGCTGAGCCGGCTGTGCATCCGCGAGGGGCAGTACGTCCCGGGGAACATGTACTTCACCACGACCAAGCTGCACCAGGAGCTGGCAGGCGGGCGCTTCGTAGACGTGATCGTCGACGAGGCCCACGACCCTGACAACACGCACCCTTTCAAGGGCAACTGCGATCTCGCCAAGATCCAGCGACTGATTGACCAGGTGGGCGCCGAGCGCGTCGCCTACCTGTCGCTCGAGACCAACGTCAACATGGCCGGCGGCCAGCCGTGCAGCCTCCGGAACATCCGCGAGACGTGCGACCTGTGCCACAGGCACGGCATCCCGGTCTATCTCGACGCCACCCGGGCCGTCGAAAACTGCTACTTCATCCAGCAACGCGAGCCCGGCTGCCAGAGCAAGCCGCTCGACCAGATCCTCCGCGAAATCTGCGACTGCACCGACGGCTGCACGATGTCGGCCAAGAAGGACGCGCTGGTCAACATCGGCGGTTTCCTGGCACTCAACGATGACCAGCTCGCCGAGCAGGCCCGCAACCTCGTGGTCGTTTACGAGGGCCTGCACACCTACGGCGGGCTCGCCGGCCGCGACATGGAGGCCATGGCCATCGGGATCGAGGAGAGCGTGCACCAGGAGCACATGCACTCGCGCATCGGGCAGGTGCAGTACCTGGGCAAGAAGCTCATCGAGGCGGGCGTCCCGGTCGTGCGGCCCATCGGCGGGCACGGCATCTTCCTGAACGCGGCGCGGTTCCTGCCTCACGTTCCGCGCGAGCAGTTTCCGGCGCAGGCCCTCTCTGCGGCGCTGTACGTCGACTCGGGTGTGCGGGCGATGGAGCGCGGCGCCGTCTCGGCGGGTCGCGACAAGGAGACCGGCGAGAACCTCTACCCGAGCCTGGAGCTCGTGCGGCTGACCATTCCGCGGCGGGTCTACACGCAGGCGCACATGGACGTGACGGCCGAATCCGTGATCGACCTGTACGAGAACCGCGACAAGATCGTGGGGCTCGAATTCGTGCACGAGCCCAGGTACCTGCGGTTTTTCCAGGCGCGCTTCAGGCCCGCGAGCGGCGACCGCGTGCTCCGGACGTAGACACCGGCGGCACCCGGGCCGCTGCCTTTGCCGCTTGCGATCCGCTGTTCTGGCATTCTCGCATCGTCTGGGCTACGTCAGCGGCCGCCCAGCCATGTCTCCCGGAACCGCCTGCCCCATCTGCCGCAGGATCGTCGGCGTCACGTCGTAGAGCGACGCGTCGCGCCGCTGGGGCCTGATCGACGGATGCGAGACGATGTACATCCCCTGCTGGGCGTGGTTCGCGTCGTCGGGCCCGGTGTCGTTCTCAAAGGTGTAGACGCTCGGGTTGCCGACCGTGCCCACGCTGCGCCAATGCAGGTCGCCGAAGATCACGATCAGGTCCGGCGGCACGCCGTTGACCTTGCGGTAGATCTGCTCGGGCTTGTAGGCCCGGGTGCCCATCGGCCGGCCCTGGTCGTCCTCGAGCGCTTCGAGCTTGGCGGTCAACTCGTTGCGCAGCCCTTCATAATCGGCGGTCGAAACGGTGCCGGTGGGCTCGCGGCCGCGGAGGTTGATGAACAGCCGGCCGTAGTAGCCGCCCTCCCCCCAGCAGCGCGTCCTGGACCAGTCCACGTCTTCGAACTTGAACTTCGACGGCCGCGTCACAGGGGTCTTCATCACCAGCAGCCCCTCGCGGATCAGCCAGTCGTTGAAGCAGAAGCCGCCGTCCATGCGCTTCGCCCCATGATCCGAGACGACCCAAACCGCCGTCTTCTGCAAGTCCATCACGCCCAGCAGCTCGCCGATCCAACGGTCGATGTGCACGTAATAGTCGTGGATCGCGTGCTCGAACGGGTTGCCCGGGTGGTAGCGATGGTGCTGCGGGTCCATGTACTGCCAGTACCCGTGGTGGATGCGGTCCACGCCCATCTCCACCATCCAGAACAGGTCCCAGGGCCGCGTCTCCAGCAGCCGCTTGCAGACCTTGAAACGCTTGTCGGTCATCTCGTAGATCTGCCCCAGCAGCCACTGCTTGTCGTCCGTCCGGAAGCCCTTCACGTCCACCAGGTACTCGCCGACGAGCTGCTGGATCTCGTCCGCCAGCTCCGGCGGCGACGTGTAGCCGCTCTCCAGCGTCGGCGTCAGAAAGCACGTCACCTGCCAGCCCGGCATCGGCCGCGTGATCGGAAACGTCTGCGGCACGCCGATGGCAATGCTCTTCTTGCCCGCGGCGCCGAGAATGTCCCAGACGCGCGGCTCGCGGACGATGAGGTTGGTGGCGATGCTCAGCCCGTCGTAGCTGTGGTCCTTGCGGTTGCGAAAGCCGTAGCAGCCGAGCGTGCCCGGGTCCTTGCTGGTGGTCATGCAGCTCCAGGCCGGCACGGTGATCGGCGGCATGCAGCTTTCGAGCTGGCCGTGCAGGCCGGTCTTCACGAGTCGGCGGATGTTGGGCAGGTCGTTGATCCAGCGGTCAAAGATCAGGCTGGGCTCGGCGCAATCCAGGCCGATGACGGCGACTTTCTCGATGGTGGGCATGTGGCAGCCTCCCCAGGCCGCTCAGCGTAACGGCCCCGGCCGGCGGTGTCTAAGCACCGCGCTTCGTGGCTCCGTCGCAGCTCCGTCGCTCCTCAGTACCGCCAAGCGAGGTAGTGGATCCTTTGGGGACCTTTTTGGGGGCCAGCCTCAGGCCGGTCTTGCATGGACCGCGTTTGGTCATGGCGCAACGCCGGCGGAAAGACTGATTCCCCATGACCACGATGACCCAACCCGAATCAGAATGCCCCGGGGCCTATGCTTGATTTTGCTGTTGATTCTTCGAGTGTGCGCGGCTAGGCTGATGGGGATCTGGCGATCCTGGGGCGGTCCGTACGCCAGGCAGGAGCGTCCACATGCACGCCTCAACCCCAGCCAGCCGAGTGAACACCGCCCGGCGGTTCGCCCTCCCGCTCGTTCTAGGATTTCTAACACTCCCCCCCCCGGGGGGGGGACGCCTTGGCGCAGTGCAACAACCCCAGCGCCGGCGTCTGCTGCGGTGATTTGAACGCCGACGGCCGGACCGCGGTTTCGTGCGATACGACCTGCGGCGTGGATCAGGACGAGTGCGACGGCAGCTACAATAACCCAAACGACCCCAACAGCGTGCCGTGCCCGGAGGACAAGCGCCGCTACGTCAACGTGCGGCCCGTGCGCGCCTTGGGGTGCTGGGCATCACCGTCGTTGATGGTCTTGAGCGGCTGGACTCCTCCGGGAAGGACTGTCTGCGCCGAGGAGCTGGACCTCGCGTTCTCGTCCGGCCAGTACAAGGAATCGACTGTCACCGTGCGTCTCAGCCGCAAGTCGAACTGAACGCCACCCCCGCCGGCGCCGGCGGCGGCGCGGCCTGTGGCGACTTCGACGGCGACGGCGTCGTGACGCAGGCCGACCTCGGCATCCTGCTGGCCCACTTCGGGCAGGAATGCTCCTAGCAGACGGACGAAAGCCGCAGCGCGCCGGGGTTCTTGCTGGTGGTCATGTGCTGGACCTGACCGACCCGAATACTCCGCTGGTTGTCGGCGGTTTGAAAGCGCGAACTTACACCGATAATCACCGCACGTTCATCCACGTGCCGCCGCAGGATCCGAACGATCCGGACTTCGTCCTGCCGGCGTGCGACGGCTCGACGACTCGCACGTACGAGGTGCGCGTGCGCGTCACCAGTTACCGAATGAACACGTTGCCGGACCTGACGGGCCTGGAGACGCCGCTGGGCATCACTGTTGACAAGGGCCTGCGCAGCGAGAGCGCTTCGGGCAAGGACATCTGCACCGAGGACATGGACCTGGGTACGGCGGCGACTGCACCTGCGACACGCTGGGCGGCGCTGTGGTGAGGGAACTGGCAGTGCCTCTGAAATAATGCGACATTTCAATGCTGGGTGGGGCGGGCTTCGGGCCCGTCTCTTGGCTCGGGCAGGCAAGATGCCTGCCCCACCCTTACGCTCCAGCATTTTTGAGGCACCGCACTAGCGCCCGGGGAAGCGGCTCCCGAACGACGGCGCCAGAAATCGCGTCACGCCAGAAATCGCGTCACGTCAGAAAATCGCGTCACGTCAGAAATCGCGTCACGCGCCAGCCCGGCATCGGCCGCGCGATCGAATAGCCGCGCGCCCCCCGCCCCCCACCGCCGCGCAAGTGCGGTCGGCCAGCGCGACACGCGGCCCGTCGATTCGCGTGAACCTTGACGCCACCGGCGGCCGATTCTATGCTTACGATTCTGCCGTCAGAGCGGCGGGCAGACCGGGGCGGGCGGCGGTGGCAGTCCGGTCAGGTAGCTCAGTTGGTAGAGCAACGGACTGAAAATCCGTGTGTCGCCGGTTCAACTCCGGCCCTGACCATTTTTGGCGGATGGGAGGCAGGTCGAGCGGACGCGGGCCGGGCGGACGCGGGCCGGGCGGACGCGGGCCGGGGGACGCAGGAATAACGGGAGGCGGGTCAAGGGGATGCAGCCGCCCGGGGACGGACTGGTCCGGGCCGCCAGGCCGATTTTCAGCGACGCAGGGGGCCGTAGCTCAGTTGGGAGAGCGCTTGCATGGCATGCAAGAGGTCGTGAGTTCGAATCTCATCGGCTCCATTCTTCGACCCGCCGGCGGGATACCGCCCGGCGGGTCATACTGATTCCGGCAGGCGGTCTCCAAGCCGGGCGCGGCGCTGGATCAGACCTTCGGGATTCTCATCTCATACGGCGCCGTGACGGTGCAGTACCACTGGGCGCCAAGCCGGCCGACCGTGCGCAGGCGGTGCGGGTCAATGTCGCCGTCGGGCCCGAGCAGGTCGTCGCGGACATGGATCGTCACGATGTCGCCGAAGACCACGCGGCTGCTGCCGGGGCCGTCGCCGATCGGCAGCACCTGGCGCAGCGTGCACTCGATGTTCACCGGCGCCTCCTTCACCAGCGCGGGGCGGACGCTCGTCGCCGGCGCCGGCGTCAGGCCGCTGAACGCGAACTCGCTCTCGCCGTAGGCCAGGTCGGCCGCGCAGTCCACCATCTTCTGCGCGATGGGCTCGTCGGCCGTCGCCACGACGAACTCGCGCGTGGCTTCGACGTTGAGCAGCGTGTCCTTCGGGCGCAGGTCGCGCCGCAGGCCGGTGGAGAACATCACGACCGGCGGGTTGGCGCAGACCATGTTATAGAAACTGAACGGGGCGAGGTTGTGCCGGCCATCGGGCGAGAGGGTCGAGACCATCGCGATCGGCCGCGGATTGATGAAGCTGATGCAGAGCTTGTACACCTCGCGATAGTCGCGCCCGCCGGCCCGCACGTCGATCGTCATTCCCGCCGCTCCCGCCCTGGGTCGCCCTTTCCTGGATTCGCACGGACGCATGATAGCCCTGCCAGCGTCGGCAGGCGCCGCGCCGCCGCCACTCCGTGGACCGCCACCGCCCTGGGCCACGTCCCGGCGCGCGCGGCGCGTGCCAGCCCGCGGGCCGCCGATTACACTCCGCGTACGAGGGGTCCAGATGCGCCATCATAGAGCAACAGGCATCCGTTCGGCTCAGGCGTTGCTTGTGCTCGTGTGCGTCGCGACGGCCGGGGCCGGCCGGGCCATGGCCGAGTCGCTGCTCTACGTGCTCACGCCGCAGCCCGAGCGCGGCACGCTGAAGGTGGAGCTGAGCTGGGAGACGGCGGGGCGCGAGACATCGGCCCTGGGCGTCTCGCCGAGCTGGGGGACGCTGAAGGACGTGCCGGCGGTGCTGCGGAACACGGCGTTCATGGGGACGACGTCGGCCAGGCAGCAGGGGCCGCTGTGGATACTCCGGCACGGGCGCGGCGCCACGATCAACTGCGTCTACGAGGTGAATCCCGGCGTGCGGCAGTTCGACTGGGAGCACACGCACCACCCCATCACGACGCCCGAGCTCTTCTGCGGAATGGGCAACGCGTTTCTGCTGGTGCCGCACGAGCAGAGCGGCGTGTCGGAGCAGACGTTCGAAGTGGTGCTGCGGTGGCGCCTGCCGGCGGGCTGGCGGGCGGCGTGCTCGTGGGGCGCCGGGCGCACGCTCGGCGACAACGTGCGCGCGGTCGACCTGCGGAACTCGGTCTACGTGGCGGGCGACCTGTCGACCAGGACCTTTCGCCGCGACGGCCTGACGCTGGACATCGCGATGTCGCGGCGGTTCGGCTTTGACATCGAGGAGTTCGGCGAGAAGGCGCTCCAGATCATCAAGGTCCAGTGCGACTTCATGGGCGAGACCGCCTTTCCGCCGTTCGTCATCAGCGCCATCCCGGTGGGCGAGCCCCTGCCCCCGGAGGACACGCGCATCGCCGGCACCGGGCTGTATCACAGCTTCGCGCTCTACATCCCGCCGCAGGCCCGGCTGGACTCCGGCGTCGAGCAGCTCTTCTCGCACGAGCTGTTTCACTTCTGGAACGGGCGCCTCCTGCGCGCCGCCGACCCGGAGCGGCTGATGTTCTGGTGGATCGAGGGCTTCACAGACTACTACGCTTTGCGGCTGCTGCACGAGGGCGGCGTGTGGGATGCGGCGACTTACGCCAGCTGGCTCAACCGGCACCTGCGCGACTACGCCCAGAATCCGGCGATCAATGCAACCAACGCGGAGATACTCGAGCGATTCTGGACGCACCGCGACACCTACGGCGAGGTCGCCTATCAGCGCGGCCAGGCGCTCGGCCTGCGCTGGCACTGGCTCGCGCGGCAGCGTGGCGTTGCGGACGGAATCGACCGTCTGTTGAAGACGCTCGTGGCCCAGCAGCGCGCGGGCGGCGCGCCGCTCTCGAACGCCGAGCTCCGCCGCGCCGGCCTCAAGGCGCTGGGCGACTGGTTCGGCGGCGAGTTTGACGAGTACGTCGTCGCCGCCCGCACGGTGGACGTTCCGCCGGACGCGCTGGCGCCGGAGATCGTCGGCGAGCTGGCGCAGGTGTACGAGTACGACCCGGGGTTCGACCGCGTGGCGACGCTGCGCGACAAGCGGGTGCGCGGGCTGCGGGCGGGGTCGGCGGCGGCGGCGGCGGGGCTGCGCGAGGGCGACCGCGTCTCGGCCTGGCAGCTTCACCCCGATCCGCAGCGCGAGTGCTCGCTGACCGTGCAGCGCGACGGCCGAAGCGAGACGATCCGCTTTTTTCCGCGCGGACGCAGGCTGGCGGTCGTGCAGTTCGCGCCCGCCAGCCCGGTGAACAGATCGACCGGACCGTGATCGTGCCGAACGCCTGGCGCAGCTTCCGACCCACCTTGAGCCAGGGCCACCCAGGCGCAGGGTCACGCGGCCGCGTGCCGCCGCTTCAGCAGCCTGTGCACAAGCGCCGAGATGAAGAGTCCGAACACGATTGCGGCAGCAGTCGCACGGCGCGTGGGATCGTTGCCGGCCACGAGCGCGCTGAGGACAAGCAACGAGAAGTATGCCATCATCTTCGCGGCGAATACAGGGAGTTTGAGGTCGAGTCGCTCGAAGAGCCGCTGACCGGCGAACTTGTCCTTGAGTGAACGCAGGGCTTCGTGCGCGACGACCAATGCCATGAGACCGGGTATGAAGGTGAGGATCGCGACCAGCGTGGCGCCGCTGGCAATCCAGAACCAAAGCGCTCGCCACCACCCAGGTTCGCTCAGGACGAGCTCGAGCATCGCGGACGCCATGAGCACGCTCGCCCCGAAGGCGATTGTCACCACGCCCTCGGCGTAGCGCGCGTGGCGCAGCAGGGTCTCATCCGTGACGCCAGGGCGATAGGACCAGATCACCGTGTTGGCAAGCCTGCGAAGCACGCTCGGTTCCCAATGCGCCTCGCGGACCAGGTCCGCGCCGCCGCGCGGTCGCTGTCAGGGACGCTCATGTCGCGCCGGGGGCGCCGCGATCGCTACCCCTCGACAATCGTCCTGAACCCGCCGCACATCATGCGCTTCACGTCAAAGGGCATCTTCTTCGCCGCCGCCGCCAGCGCCGCGTCGCTCATCACCTTTTTCATCACGGCGTCGCGGTGCGCCTTCGACTTGTAGATGATGAAGGCGAAGACGACCGTCTCGTCGGGCTTGGCGCGGATGCCCTTGGGGAAGGGCAGGCCGCAGCCCTTCGGGACCTCGAGGTCTTGGCCGACACACTCGAAGTATTGCAGCGCGCCGTACTTCATCCACGTCTTGCGGCCCCAGTTGGCCATCTTCCGGTAGGCCGCGAGGTTCTTTTTCGGGACCGGCAGCACGAACCCGTCCACGTAGCTCATCTGCACTCCTTGTCCAGGCAGGCCCGCCCGAACGCGGGCCTGCCACGCTCTCGAACCCGGTCTCTCCCCGCTCAGTCTACTTCAATCGCTCCAGCCGGCCCCTGCGCTTCACGATGTTCTTGTAGTCCCACTGGATATTAATCGATTTCGCGAGCCAGCGCTTGAGATTCTTCGCGGAGATTTCGTCCTCAGACGTGTACCGCGCTTCAGCGGCCTTGAAGCTGCCCTCGGGCGTCAGACCCGGCTCGTCGAACGACTGGCCGCTCCAGAACAGCAGGCGGACGCAGTCCTTGAGCCTGCTGTAGCCGACGATCGGGTTGCCGTCCAGGAACCACACCGGGTGCCGGTGCCAGATCTTGCTTTCGAGGCCCGCAGGCGCCTTTTTCGCCAGGGTCTGGTGGATGGTCTCGGCGAGCGCGTCGCAGATGCGCCGGTCGCCGGGCGATTGGGCCGCGTTGTACGCCAGGATGTCGTCGTGGATCGGCATGTGCCAGCCGTCAGCCCCTCGCGGCGTTCTCGACTTCGGTCTTCAGGTCCGCCAGGTCCTGCCTGATCGCCTTGAGGCACGCGCCCTTGACCATCCAGCCCATCAGCGCCGCCATGACCTTCGCACCGAAGGTCAGCGGCGCGCCGGTGAAGTCGAACGTGACCTCGCTGCCTCCGTCCCCCGCGGCGGCGGGGCGCACGCTGACAACCGTGCGATACTCGCAGCCGCAGTTGCTGGCACGCAGCGTGTAGGACCGGCCGGGTTGGAAGGCGACGACCTCCATGGTCTCGGTCGCCTCCCGGCCGAACATCACGCGCGTCTCGCGGAACCTGGTTCCCACACCGACGGGACCCGGCGTCAGCATCTCCATCTTGGAGATGCCGCGGATCCGCTGCGCCGCGTTAGGAAAGTCGCTCGCGACCGCGAACACGGCCTCGGGCGGCGCGTTGATCTGCTCGTGCACGACACACGTGAACGCCATTTGGTCAACCTCCACGGTTGCACTGTCGCCCGCCAATGCGTGCTTCCGCCAGAGCCCGCGCGCCGCCGCGCGGCGTGACAGCATCCTACCGCACCAGAAGCTGGAAGCTATCTGAAAACCGATCCGAGCCGCGCCCGTGAGGAAGCGGTTGCGCCGGAAGGTCCTGCGGTTTCCATTCGATCCGTGTCCGTCTTGCGGCCGGGCTGGGAGCAGCCCGGCTCCGACGTGGTGGCTGCTTCGTCCGCGTCGCCCGGACTCGCGGCGCCGGGACCGCGAGCCGCTTTATCGGTCGGCGCGCCGGGTTATCCGCTGCCGCATCTGTTACAATGCCCTTGCGCCACTCGCATCCGGAGAAGCATCCCATGAGCGCCAACTTCCTGGGCAGCATGATGCCGCTGTTCGCCCTGCTCTGGCCGCAGGCCGCCCCGCAGAACGTACCGCCGCACGAGACCTACAGCGGTCCGAAACCCGCCACGCCGGCGCGCGTCACGCAGGCGCCGCCCGGGCCGGCGTTCTTTGTCGATCTGCCCGTTTCTGTGCAGGTGAACATCGACGCCGACGGCATGAACGTCATTGGCGACGCGGCGAACGAGCCGACGATCGCCATCGACCCCACGAACCCGAACCGCGTGGTCATCGGCTGGCGCGAGTTCGCGACGATCCAGTCCAGCTTCCGCGAGGCCGGCGTGGCCTACAGCCGTGACGCGGGCCGCTCGTGGACCAACCCCGGCGTGCTGGCGCCGGGCACGTTCCGCACCGACCCCGTGCTGGCCGCCGACCATCAGGGCAACTTCTATTATCACAGTCTCTACGGCACGCAGCTCCTGAACTGTGACGTGTTCAAGAGCAGCGACGGCGGCAAGACCTGGGCGGCACCCGTTGAGGCCGGCGGCGGCGACAAGAACTGGCTGAACGTCGATCAGAGCGGCGGCTCCAGCGACGGCCACGTCTACACCGTGTGGCGGCGCGACTTCAGTTGCTGCGGGCCCAACATCTTCAATCGCTCGACGAACGGAGGCGTGCTGTTCGAGCCGCCCGTGCCCGTGTCGCAGAACCCGGCGCTCGGCACGATCGCCGTCGGACCCGATGGCGAGGTGTACGTCGGCGGCGTCGTGATCGGCTCGTGGTCCGCCTATCGCCTGGCGAAGTCGACCAACGCCCGCGATCCGCTGCTCACCCCCACGTTCTCGACCGTGGCCGTCAACCTCGGCGGGGCGCTGGGGTTCTTCGCCGGCGGGCCGAACCCCGGCGGGCTGCTCGGGCAGGTGTGGGTCGTGACCGACCACAGTGGCGGCCCGACCCGCGGCAACGTCTACATGCTCTGCTCGGTCGATCCGCCTGGCGCGGACCCCATGGACCTGCACATCGTCCGCAGCACCGACGGCGGCCTGACATTCGGCCCTCCGGTGCGGATCAACGACGACCCGGCGGGCACGAACGCCTGGCAGTGGTTCGGGACGCTGTCGATCGCGCCGAACGGCCGGCTCGACGCGGCGTGGTGCGACACGCGCGACAGCGGCCAGACGAACGTCTCGCGCGTGTATTACTCGTTCTCGACCGATGCCGGCCAGACCTGGGCGCCCAACGTCGCAATCACCCCGCCCTTTGACAGCACCATCGGCTACCCGATGCAGAACAAGATCGGCGACTACTACCACATGGTCTCCGACAACGTCGGCGCCAGCCTGGCGTACTCCGCCACCTTCGCCGGCGGCCAGGACATCTATTTCGTCCGCATCGGCGACTTCGACTGCAACGGCAACGGCGTGTCCGACACGCTCGACATCAGCCAGGGCGCGTCAGCCGACGTCAACGGCAACGGCATTCCGGACGAGTGCGAATGCGTCGGCGACCTGAACGGCGACGGGGTGGTCGGCCAGAGCGACCTCGGCCTGCTGCTGAGCTGCTTCGGCCAGCCGGGGCAGGCCTGCGGCGACCTGACGGGCGACGGCGAGACCGACCAGGCCGACCTGGGTGTGCTGCTGGCCAGCTACGGGCGCGTCTGCGACTGACGTACGGCTGCGGCGAAGGCGCTAGGCGGCGCCGCCCGCTTCGACGAGCTTCCGCGTGCCGTCGTCGACGTCGCAGCGGCACTCTTCGACGAGCCACGCCGGCGCCACGCCGGCCTTGAGCAGGACACCCACGGCCTTGCGACGACAGTTGCTGCACGGCGTGTGCTCGTAGCAGAACAGCATCACGGGCGCCGCCTCAGGCGTCGCGTTCCGCTCGAACACGTGGACCAGGTCCATGATGAGCGAATGCCGCCGATGCGGGTCATCGGGCATGGCGACCTGGCGGGCGATGCGCTCCGCGTCTCCCGGCTCGTAGTTCTCGACAAGCAGATTCAACTCGTCGTCGTCATGCCGCTGGGCCGCCAGGCGCCGCAGCGCCAAGGCCCGCGCGGCGGGGTGCCTGATCGCGGCCATGGCGCGGATCGCCGCCCGCCGCACGTCGGCGTCCGCGTGATCGGCCAGCGCCGGAACCTCCGCCGGAAGACGTGGCATGGCGCGGCGCCAGAAAATGTGAAGGTACTTGCACAGTCGCCCGGGTTCCGTCTCGGCGACAAGCCGGCCCAGCACGGCCTCCAGGTCGGCGCTCGAGGCGTGCACGCCCCAGTACTGGAACCCGAACCGATCGAGCCCCGGCGGAGCCTGCTCGATTTCGCGAATGACGTCGGCGGCGCTGACCCCCCTCCAGCGCGCCGCGTGCGCTTGTTGCGCATTCGGCGAGAGCCGCAGTTGGTGAAGGTCGCGAAACGTGGCGCCGCCGCCAATCTCGCGGCCGGCGAGCCCATCCAGGTACGCCAGGTAGCGGGCCACGTTGGGGTCGTGGCCGGCGGCGCTTCGCAGCACGGCCGCGGCCGCGCCTTCGCCATGCTGCTCGTCGAACCAGACGACGGGCATCTCGCTGACGCCCGCCCGCTGGTCGGCAGCAAGCCATTCGCCGATCCGCGAGGCGACGAAGCGCAGTCCGTCCGCGCCGTCGAGCGCGATGATCTCCGGGCCGCCGACGAGATCGTCCGTCTCGCCCAGCGGCCGGAACGCGGCATGCAGCACGTCGCGCGCCTCCGCGACGCCGCGCCGCGCCAGCAGCTCGGCGAGCTGGCAGAGTTGCAGCACGTCCCAGCAGTCCGCGGCGGCGTCGCCGGCGCGCAGGGCCTCGAGGATGGCGCCTCGAAGGCGCGGCTCGAGGCCGGCGGCATCCAGCAGGAGCATCAACCACGGACCGCGGTCAGCCTCGCATTGCGGGTCGTAGGCCTGGTTGTGCAGGCAGGCCTCTCGCAACAAGGCTTCGAAGCCCGCGCCGCCCTGTTCGCGCAGGTGAATCAGCGCCCGGCCCAGTCCCTTTTGCAGAGCCGCGGCGAAGGCATCGCGGCTGAGTGGATAGCTCGGGGCGCTGACAGATGGAAGGCCGCTCACCGGCATATCAAGCATGATAGCCTTCCAGCTATCGAGCGGCTCAGCGCCGCTGGCCGGCCGGCAGCCAGATGCGCTCCGGGCCGACCGGCGCCCCGCCGAACAGCGGCAGCTCGAACCGTTCGTGCGCCGGCGACGGCGCGTAATGCGGCGACAGCAGGTGCTCGGCGGCGGGCTCGAACTCGCGCACGACGACGGCGGCGAAGTAGCGTGATTCGATTCTCCGGCGCAGGTCGTCCGGAATCGGCAGCACGCCGGCACGCCGCTGCGTCGCGAGGTAATTGACGAGGACGATCGTGTGCGGGCCGTTGGAGCGTCCGCTGCCCAGGGCGCTGCCGTGGTTGAGCACCCAGAGCCGCTCTGGGGAACCCAGGCGCGCCAGCGTATCCTGAAACCGTCGCCAGGTTTCGCGCGCCGCGGCGTCGGGGACGAACGGGCGCGGGTCGCGAATGCCGCGCACCATGACCAGGGCGAGCAACAGCAGAACCAGCCGCCAGCCGACGGCCCGGCGCACCGCGCCCGGCAGCGCGTCCGCCGCCCGGGCCAGCGCCGCCGGCATGAACGCCGCCCCCAGCACCGCCAGGGGGATGAACACGTTCTGGGCTCCGCCCTCCACGGCCCGGCCGGCGGCACACACGAACATGCTTGAGAGCGTGCCGAGCAGGAGCACGCCGTAGCGTTCGCGCGGGCCGGCGGCCGGTTCGGACGCGCGCCGCGCCGTCATCAGCCACGCCGCCGTGGCCAGCAGCAGGATCGCGGTGTGCGGTGCGAAGCCGCCGAGCAGGTCGTCGGACACGGTGCGCCAGATGGTCTCGAACGTCATCCCGATCGCCGCCGGCGTCTCCCACACGTAGAAGAAGAACCAGCCGCCGGTCTGCTGGTTGAGCCAGAGGGCAAGCCCCCCGGTCAGCGCCGCCCACGCCGCGCCGGCAATCAGCACAAGCCGCGTGCGCGACGCGAGCAGGTTCAGCAGGAAGAGCACGTGAAACACGACGACCGACTGCTTCACAAAGACCGAGGCGGTCGCCGCCGCCACGTACAGCGCGAGGGCCGCCCACTCGTTGCGCAGCATCATCGCCGCGACGCAGGCCGCGACGCACAGCGCCAGCAGGCCGTCGGAGCGCCCGGCGTCGTAGTAGCCGTCGCAGGCGAAATACGCGGCTGCGACCAGCGGCGGGACGGTCAGGGCGATCAGCGGCCGCCGCGTGCAGCGGCTCGTCAGCCACGTGGCCACTGCCGTCGCGCCCAGCAGGCCGATCAGACCGGTCCAGCGGCCTGCGCGGAACGCGTCGAGGCCGGCGGCCGTGAGCCAGGCGGCGGCGTGGTAATGCAGCGGCGTGTAGAGCAGGGGGATGAACTCACCCGAGGGCGCGACGTAGATCGGCCGGCCCTCTGCGGCGCGCGTGACATGATCGGCGAGCACGCCCTCCATCCACTCCAGCTCGTACGGATAGCTGAGGCGTTCGATCGTGCAATAGCCCACCACCGCGAGCACCGCCAGGCCGGCGACTGCCAGCACGAGCAGTGCAATCGGCAGCAGCCAGTCAGCTACGCGGCTGGCGAGGACTTCGTGCGCGTCGGTGCGAGACACGGCGGCTCCGGCGACTCGGGGCAGCCGCGCGGCGTCCCGGCAAACGGGCAGGGTCCGCGCGGCGCGACCATCGTAGAATCGGACGAGGCAAACGCAAGGAGCCGCCATGGCCGCCAGGACTGTCGCGGTGGTCGGCGCATCGCGCGACCGATCGAAATACGGGAACAAGTCGCTTCGGGCGCATCTGCAACAGGGCTGGCAGGTGTTTCCGATCAACCCGCACGAGACCGAGATCGAGGGTGTGCGCGCGTATGCGCGCCTCGCAGACGTTCCCGTACGGCTCGATCGCGTCACGCTCTACGTGCCGCCGGAAACCGGAATCACGCTGCTGGACGAGATCGCGGCGGTGCGGCCGGGCGAGCTGTTCGTGAATCCTGGCGCGGAAAGCGAGGCGCTGCTGGAAGCGGCCCGGGCGCGCGGGCTCGACCCGATCGTGGCGTGCAGCATCGTGGACGTCGGCGTGTCACCGGCGCAGTTGTAGCGCTCGGCATCCGCTGTTCGCACGCGCCGCCCGCCGCCGCGGCTCACGGCGTTTGCGCCGCTTCCTTCAGCACGTGCTCGGCGACGTAGATCGGCACGTCCAGCCCGGCTGCGACGGCGATCGCGTCGGATGGGCGGCTGTCGATCTCGATGAGCTCGCCCGCGCGGCGGACGATGAGCCGGGCGAAGAACGTGTGCTCGTGCAGGTCGCTGATGACGACTTTTTCGATCTCGCCGGAGAGCTGTTCGATGGTGTTGGCGAGCAGGTCGTGCGTGAGCGGCCGCTGGGGCGTCTCGCCCTTGATGCGGCGCTGGATGGCGACGGCCTCGGGCAGGCCGATGACGATGTGCAGGTAGCGGTTTCCGTTGCGTTCGCGCAGGACGATGATCTGCTGCTCGGTCACGTCCGAGATGCGGATCTGCGCCAGGTCCATGCGGACTTCGATCGCCACGTTCCACCTCCGGCGCAAGCTAGCTCCGGGCGCGCAACGCTGTCAAGCAAGCGGCTGGGGGCTGCTCGGCTCGTCAGGACGAGAGCCGCTTCAGAATGCGCTCGCGGCAGGCCTTCAGCGTCACGCCGCGCTGGTCGAGCACGCGCTGGGCCGTGCTGCCCTCCTCGCGGAGCAGCCCGAGCAGCAGATGCTCAGTGCCGATGTCGCGCGCCTCGAGCTGGGCCGCCTCGTCGATCGCCAGTGCCACCACGTTACGATAGTGCGGCGAGCCCGGCAGGCGGCCGAGGACCCATGTGTCCTCCTTGGCGCGCTGCATCATCACTTCGACGTCGCCGCGCACGACGTGCTCGTCGAGGCCGAAACCGTGCAGCACGTCCGCGCCGACCCCCTTGTTGTGCCGCAGGATTGCCAGCAGGATGTGCTCGGTGCCGACGAAGTCGAGCCCGAACTCCTTGGCGATCTCCTGCGCCACGCGCTTGATGATCAGATCGGCGTCCGCGTTCAGGCCCGGATACGGCATGCATCACCCAACCAGCAGCTTTGAGAAGAGCTTATACCCCAGCGACACGACCGCCACAAGCACGGTGAACACCAGCGTGATCTTCAGCAGCCGCAGCCGGTGCCGCAGCTCCGCGTCGCGCGCTTCGCGCAGCTTCTCGTGCAGCTCGCTGACCTTGCGGTCGATCCGCTCCTCGATCACGTCCAGCTTCGCGTCCACCCGGGCTTCGATCTCGTCCAGCTTCGCGGCAATGTAGCCGTCCGCCGCCCCGCGCAACTGCTCGGCGACCTGCCGCAACAGCGACACGCGCATCGCCGCCCCCGTCAGGTCGAATCTCGGCCGCTCCGGCGACGACGCCGGCGTCGCCTCGGCGGGAGCGTCAGCCGTCGGCGCGCCCGGCTTCGGCGGTTTGACGAGCGCTTCGCCCGCCAGCCACACCGCCCGCGCGATGCGCCCGAGCCACGTCGGCCGATCACGTGCGTCGTCGGCCGCCGGCGGCTTGGAAGCTGGAGTCGTGTTCATGCCGCCTCCGGCGTCAGACCAGGTGGTGCAGTCTCCAGACGATGATCAGCAGAATCGTCCAGGCCGCGATCTGCGTCAACTCACCCGCGACCGGCCGCAGCCGCAGCGACAGGAGCTGATAGCCCAGGTACGTGCGCAGCAGGCGCTTGTGGCGGTCTTCGCCCGAGATCAGCCGCCAGAACTGCACGGCGCCGGTGACGAGCGCCAGGGTGGCATAGACCGTCAGCAGCGTGACGAGCAGGCCGCGGAAGAGGATGAACGGATCAGTGTCCACCGGGCAGGCCCTCGAAGAGCGCCGAACCGATGCGCACGACCGTCGCCCCCTCTTCCACCGCGACTTCGTAATCGCCTGTCATTCCCATCGACAGCTCGCCGCATGTTTCCGCCACGGCGCCGCTGGCGCGCAGCTTCTCCAGCAGCTCCCGCAGGCCCGCGAACACCGGACGCGCCCGCTGCGGATCGGCGCTCGGCGGCGCCATCGTCATCAGCCCCCTGAGCCGAACGTGCCGCAGCCGCGAGACGTACTCGGCCAGGGTCGCGGCGTCGGCGGCCGCGACGCCCTGCTTCGACGACTCACCCGAGACGTTGACCTCGACGAAGACGTCCACGAACCGCTCGGCGCGCGCCGCCTCGGCCTCGGTTTCGGCGGCGAGCCGCTCGGAATCGACCGAGTGGATCACCTGGCAGACGCGCAGCAGGGCCCGCACCTTGTTGCGCTGCAAGTGGCCGATCATGTGCCAGCGCCACGGCCGTGCCGCCGCCGGCCAGCCGCCGGGCTCGCCGGCGCCGAGCGCCGCGGCGCGGGCCACGAGCTGCTGAACCCGGTTCTCGCCCAGTTCCGTCAGCCCGGCGTGGATGACGGCCCCGATCGATGCCGGATCGAGGTACTTGGTGACGGCCACGAGCCGCACGCATTCCGGATCGCGCCCGGAGCGCCGGGCCGCCCGGGCGATCGCCTCACGCACGCGCTCGACGTTTCGCGCGATGATCGTGGCTGTCTCGGACATCGGGGCCGATCCCGCGGGACGCCGCCGGCCGCCGCGAACCGAGCGGCGCATGGTGAGCCGGCGGGGTTTATTCTATACTGGCCGTCCCATGCCGCACGCGCTGGTCAACTTGTTTGAACGCCTGTTCAGCGACTTCTACAACCCGTTCGCGGTGATCTGCGAGTTGCTGCTGATCGCGGTCGCGGTGAACTGGTGCGCGGGGATCCTCCAGGGGACGCGCGGCACGCGCCTGCTGCGCGGCCTGCTGATCGTGCTGGTGGTGGCGGCGCTGCTGCTCCAGCTCATCGGCGTCCAGAGCGACTGGGCGCGGCTGGACCGGCTGGCCGTGCTTCTGCGATATTTCATACCCGGGCTTGCCTTCGTGGCGCTGGTCGCCTTTCAGCCCGAGTTGCGCCGGGCGCTGATCCGGGCGGGAGAGATCACCTGGCTGCGGCGGCGGACGCCGCTGGCGTCCATGGTGGCCACGCTGGTCGAATCGGCCAAGTACCTTTCCAAGAACCGCTTCGGAGCGCTGGTGGCGATCCAGCGCGAGGTGGGTCTGGGCAACTGGATCGAGACCGGCACGCCGATCAACGGCGAGCTGAGCGCGCGGCTGCTGAACGCGATCTTCTACCCGAACTCGGCGCTGCACGACCTGGGCGTGGTCATCTCGGGCAACCGGATCGTGGCGGCGAACTGCCAGTTCCCGCAGGCCGAGAGCGGCGAGCTTGACACGGCCCTGGGCAGCCGCCACCGCGCGGCCGTCGGCCTGTCGCAGGAGTCCGACGCCCTGGTGCTGGTCGTGTCGGAGGAGACCGGCGCCATCTCCCTGGCCGACCACGGAAAGCTGCTGCGATTCCTGTCGCTCGACGACCTCGACAGCGAACTGACGAATCGGCTGGGCGGCGTGAGCGGCGGCCTGACGGCGCGCCGCCTGGCGCTGTCGCGGACGGGCACGTGGCGCCTCCTGCGCCGCTCGCTGGTCGTGATTCCCCTGACGCTCGTGCTGTGGCTGCTGGCCGACCAGGTCAGCCAGGTGTCCGCCGACGGCATCCAGGTCGCGATCAAGACCAGCCATCCGGCCCTGCACGTCGTCGCTTCGCGCAGCCGGTTCACGATCTCCGTCAAGGGACCGGCGCGCGCCGTCGACGAGTTGCGCGCCAGGGCCCGCGAAGGGCCCTACGAAGTCGAGTGGCGCCTCCCAGACAGACTCGAGACCGGCGACCTGCGCCAGACAACCTCCGGCGTGCTCGACGCGCTTCCTGAGTTTCAGCGGCTCGGCGTGGTGATCACCAAGGCCGAGCCGCCGGAGTTCTCGCTGGCCGTCGACGAAGTCCGGTCGGTCTCGCTGCCGGTCGTGCTCGATCGCGGCACGCTGGTCACCAGCGACGAGCGCATCGAGCCCTCGCAGGTCAGCGTCCAGGTGCGCGGCCGTGACCTGCGCCGGCTTCAGGGAGCGTCGATCCGGGCGCTGCTGCCCGACCACGTCCGGCGGCTGCCGGCGTCGGAGGTGACGACGTTTGACGCGGTCGTGAGCACGGAACTGGACGGCGTGCGCCCGCTGCGCGTCGATCCGGGGACGGTGCGCGTGACGCTGACGGTCATCGGGGAGCAGGCGCGGCAGCGCATCGACGGCATCACGGTGCGCGTCGTGAAGAACCCCGACATCGAGCAGCGCTACCAGCTCATTGCCGCCGAATTCACCGCGTGGGTCAACCAGTCGATCGAGGTCCAGGGCGAGCGCGGGATCGTCGCAAGCCTCACCGCCCAGGATGTCGACGCCTGGGTCATTGTCACCACCGACATGATCGGCAAGCGCGACCAGGAGATCACCGCCCTGGTCGACCTGCGCCTCCCGCCCGGCGTCAAGCTCGTGAGCCCGCCGCTCGAGGTCCGCTTCCGGCTGATCGAGCGCGAGGAAGTCGTCCCGTGAAGCCCCTTGAGCGCCGCCGGCCGGTCAATCCGCCCGCCATCCTCTACTCGGACCAGGCGCTGCTCGTCGTGGACAAGCCCGCCGGACTGCTTTCTGCGCCCGGCCGCAGCGGCGACGACGTGCGAACGGCGCTGCGCGCCGCCGGCCTCGTCGGCCAGGGCGACCCGGTGCGCCTGGTGCATCGGCTCGACCGCGAGACGAGCGGCGTGCTGGTTTTTGCACGGACGCTGGCGGCGCAGCGCAGCCTGACGGCCCAGTTCCACGCGCGGTCTGTCGAGAAAACCTACCTCGCGCTGGCCAGCGGCTACGTGGCGGGCGACGGCGAGATCGACCTGCCGCTCCAGGTCGATCGCGGCGGGGGCCGTGTCCGGGTCCAGCCGCGGCGCGGAAAACCGGCCGTGACGCGGTACCGCGTTCTCCAGCGGGTCGCGGGCAACACGCTCCTCGAATGCCGACCGCTGACCGGACGGACGCACCAGATCCGGGCGCATCTGGCCGCGATTGGCCATCCGCTGGCCGTTGACCCGCTGTACGGGGGAGCGGGAGCGATTTTTCTATCGCACTACAAGCAGGGTTATCGGCCCAGCGCCAGGCACGACGAGCGGCCGCTGATCGCGCGGCTGACGCTGCACGCGCTGCGCATCGCGCTCGATCACCCGGACTCCGGCGAGCGGGTGTCGTTTGAAGCGCCGATTCCAAAGGACCTGCGGGCGACACTCAACCAGCTCGCGCGGTTATGATCTGGTGTATTTCCGAGACAGGCCACCCGGCGCGCGGGTGGACGAGCCACTCGAAGGGAGGCGTAGCGTGCGTAGCGATCAACTGCTGAAGCTGTCGGCGACCGTACTGGGACTGTCCATGTCGTACGTCGCGCTCGCGCAGGCGGCGGGCGACGAGGGCAAGCTGCCCGAGTGTCCGGTCATGGGCGAGACGGTCGATTTCAACGTCAAGGTGATGACGCCCGATGGCCCGGTCTATTTCTGCTGCCCGCCTTGCGTCAAGAAGTACGAGCGCGACCCGGCCAAGTTCGCCGACAAGATCAAGGCGCAGCGCGAGCGACTCGCAAAAACCCCGCGCATCCAGGTGCGCTGCCCCGTGAGCGGTGAGGCCGTCGACGGCAAGACCACGGCGGAGATCGGCGGCCAGAAGATCGCCTTCTGCTGCAAGAATTGCGTCGCCAAATACGAGAAAGACCCGGACGCGTACCAGGGCAAGCTCGCCGACAGCTACACCTACCAGACGCGATGCCCCGTGACGGGCAACAAGATCGATCCCGCCGCGCACGGCGACCTGCCCACGGGCGAGCGGATCTACTATTGCTGCAAGGCCTGCGAGCCGAAGCTCGTGAAGGACCCCGCCAGGTATCGCGACAAGCTGGCTGAGCAAGGCATCAACATCGATCCCAAGGCCATCGCCGCGAAGGCCGGCGGCGGAAAGTAAGGACGGCAGCCGCGGCCAGTCCGCGCGGCGCCTACGATCACGAGATGTCGCGCAACGGCAAGGTCATTGTCGCCATGTCGGGCGGGGTCGACTCGTCCGTCGCCGCCTGCCTGCTGAAGTCCCAGGGCTACGAGTGCGTCGGAGTCTTCATGCGCGTCGGCGCCGCGCCTGAGGACGAGCCCGAGGCCTGTCCGCCGTCCGCCGGCGGGCCGGCGGCGTGCGATGCGCTCGGCCCGACGGGGACGCAGGCGCCCGCGCGAAGGCTGCGGCACGGGTGCTGCTCGGCGACGGATGCGCTCGACGCCCGGAGCGTCGCGAATCGGCTGGGCATCCCGTTCTACGCACTCAACTTCCGGAAGGACTTCGAGCGCATCATCGACTACTTCGTCGATGAATACGCCCGGGCGCGTACGCCGAACCCCTGCGTACGCTGCAACATCGAGCTGAAGTTCGGCAAGCTGCTGCGCTACGCCGACGCGATGGACGCCCAGTTCGTCGCCACCGGGCACTACGCCCGCGTGCTGCGTCCGCCCGGCGGGCCGCCGCGGCTGGCCCGGTCGGCGAACACGGCAAAGGACCAGTCCTACGTGTTGTTTGGGGTGCGTCGCGAGGACATCGGGCGCTGTCTTTTTCCGCTGGGTGAGATCGCCGACAAGGCGGAGGTTCGGCGGCTTGCCGCTGAGCTCGGCCTGCGCGTGCATGACAAGCCCGACAGCCAGGAGATATGCTTCGTCCCGGGCCACGACTATCGCGCGCTGCTTGATCGCCGGCGGCCGGGGCTGCGCCGCCCGGGCGAGCTGCGCGACGCTGCCGGGAACATCCTGGGCCGCCACGAGGGCGTGCCGTCCTACACGATTGGGCAGCGTCGCGGCTTGGGCGTGGCGCTTGGCACGCCGGCGTACGTCACGCGGCTCGACGTGCTGAGCAATACGGTCACGCTCGGACCCTACGCCGAGCTGCTCGCATCGCAGCTTGTCGCCGAAGACGTGAATTGGCTGGTGGATCCGCCGGCGACGGACCGGGAGGCGGCCGCGAACATCAAGATTCGCCACATGCATGCACCCGCGCCCGGGCGCATCCGCCGGCTGGCCGACGACCGCGTGCGGGCCGAATTCGCGACGGCGCAGGCCGCCGTCACGCCCGGGCAGGCGGCGGTTTTTTACGACGAGGCCGGCTTCGTGCTGGGCGGCGGGTGGATCGCGCCGGCGCGGGACTGACGCGCCAGCCGAGCGGCGACCGGGCAGCGAGCGGTTGCGCCGAGAAATCGCAGGCCTTTGGTCGCAACCGCTTCCTTACGGGCGCGGCTCGGATCGGCTCCGGGACCGCCTCAGATCCCGCCGAGGCGCGCCTATCGGATCTCCAGCAGCTCGACGTCGAAGACGAGCGGCGCCCTTGGAGGAATGACGGGCGGGCGGCCGCGCGCGCCGTAGGCCAGCTCGAAGGGGATGATGAGCTTTCGCTTCTCGCCGATCTTCATCAGGCCGACGCCCTCCGTCCAGCCCTTGATGACGCCGTTGAGCGGAAACTCGATCGGGCCGCGCTTGACGGAGCTGTCGAACTCGGTGCCGTCGAGCAACCAGCCGGTGTAGTGGACCTTGACGGTGTCGGTGGGCTTGGGCGAGGGCCCGTCGCCTTCCCTGAGGACGAACGACACCAGGCCGCTGGCCGTGCGCTGCGCCGGCTTGCCCAGCTCCTTCTCGACCTTCGCGATGTACTCGGTCAATTGCGCCTCCTCGGCTTTCTCGGCCGCGGCGCGGCTCTCGCGCTCCTGCCGGGCCAGGGCCTCCTCGGCTTCCTTGGCGGCGGCGGCCAGCTTGGTCCGGTCCAGCTCGCCGAGAACCGTGACCGACCTGATCTCAATCGGCTCTACCGGAACGCACGGCACCTGCGAGGGGTATTTCTCGTGAATGGCCACCTTCGCGTCGCGAATCCTGTCCACCACGTCCATGCCTTCGACCACGCGGCCGAAGACGGCGTACGCGGCGCCGTCGGGCTGCGGCTGGTCGAGCCGGTCGTTGTCGACGACGTTGATGAAGAATTGCGCCGTCGCCGAATGCGGGTCGCCGCCCTTGCGGGCCATTGCGATCGTCCCGCGCTGGTTCTTCAACCCGTTGCGCCATTCGTTGCGGATGGAGGGCCGCAGCCCCTCCTTCTTCTCCGAGAGATCCGCCAGGTGCCCGCCGCCCTGCACCATGAACGTCGAGATCACGCGGTGGAAGATCGTGCCGTTGTAGAAGCCGGCGTCGGCGTACTGCACGAAGTTGTGGACGGTGATCGGGGCCTTCGCGGCGTCCAGCTCCAGCACGATGTCGCCGAGCGTCGTAGACAGCCGGACCTTTGGATGGGCGCCCGGCGACGCCGGCTTGTCGCCCGGGGCGGCCGCGCCGCCCTCCTGCGCATGGGTTGCGACCGAGACGAAGGCGACGACAACGACGGTCCTGAACAAACGCGACAGCATTCGGCACCTCAAAGGAAGCGGTGGGGTTCACACATCGGACACCGCGGATCGTATCCTCGCGGGCGGCGTGGTTCAAATCCACGGTACGGCTCGCAAGCCTCGCATGGCTCGCATGCCTACGGCTGCGCCGCAAGCATGCCACCTGGGCCACCTGGGCCGAAACGGCGCGGCGCTGCGCGACAGAATCAGCCTCGCAGCTCGGCGCATTTCTCCCGCAACACGCGCCACGCCGTGCGCAGCAGCTCGCGGCTGGTGCGCAGGTTTCCGACGCAAAGACGCAGCACCAGCCGCTCGCCCAGCTTCGTATGCGAAAGGAAGAACGACCCGTCCGAGTTCGCCGCGGCCAGCAGCCGTTCGTTGAAATCGTTCTGCGCCGCCGGCGGCATCGGAGGGGTGGCGCGAAAGCAGACGGTGCTGAACGGGATCGGCGCGCACAGCTCGAACCCCGGCTCGGCCTCGACCCACGCCGCGAACTCGCGGGCCAGGCCGCAATGTCCGCGAATCCGCGCCTGGAGCCCCTCCAGGCCGAAGGCCCGGAAGACCATCCACATCTTCAGTGCTCGGAAGCGCCGGCCAAGCTGAACGCCCAGGTCCATCAGGTTCGTCACGCGCGACTCGCTGGTCCGCAGGTACTCCGGCACGAGTGAAAAGGCTTCTTTCAGCGCGTGCTCATCTCGCACGAACAGCACCGAGCAATCCACCGGCACGAAAAGCCACTTGTGCGGGTTCGTCACCAGCGAATCGGCCTGCTCCAGCCCCGGCATCTGGGCCCGAAGCTCCGGGCAGATCGCCGCCACCCCCGCGTACGCCGCATCCACGTGCAGCCAGACCTGCTCGCGGCGGCAGAGTTCCGCGATCGCCGGCACCGGGTCGACGCTCGTGGTCGAGGTTGTCCCGACGGTGGCGACGACGGCCATGGGGCGACGGCCGGCGGCCTTATCCTCGGCGATCGCCGCGGCGAGCGCCGCCGGGTCCATGCGGTAGGCCTGATCCGCGGGAATCTTCCGCAGGTTCTCGAGGCCGACGCCGAGCGTCAGGCAGGCCTTGTCGATTGACGAATGCGCGTGCTCGCTGGCGTAGACCCGCAGGGCCGGCAGCTCGGGCCGTCCCGCCATGCCCTTCTGGCGAATCTGCAAGTCCCGCAACCGCGCCCGGGCCGCACCCAACGCGAGCAGCGAGCCGATCGACGCGGTGTCGTTGATGTGCCCCTTGAACTCCGCCGGCAGCCCCATCCACTGCCGCAGCCAGTCGCAGGTCAGTCCTTCGAGCTCGGTCGGCGCCGGCCCGGTCCGCCAGAGCATCGCGTTGACGTTCAGCGCAGCGGCGAGCGCCTCGCCCATGATGCCCGGCGCCGAGCCGGTGTTGGCGAAATACGCCATGAACCCGGGGTGGTTCCAGTGGGTAGTATTGGGCTCGATCAGCCGCTGGTAGTCGTCGAGGATGGCGTCGAGGGGCTCCGCCGCGGCGGGGCCGCTTGGAGGCAGCGCCCGGCGCACATCGCCCGGCGATATCCGGGGCACAACCGGGTATTCCGCGACGTTCGAGAGGTAGTCGGCGATCATGTCGGCGACGCGATGCATCGCCTGGCGGAACACCTCAACCGGAATGTCGCCCGGCTGCGGTTCCGCCGGCGACGCGGCCGGCTGCTGCGCTGCGATCTTCATGCGTTCAAACCTGCCCGCTCTGCCGAGGATGGCCACCGCCCCCGTGTCGGATCGCTGAGAAACGACATTATCTGGTCGCGAAAACGGTCCGTCCAGTGCTCAGGGAATCAACGTCGGCGACTCCGGTGCGTCCGAAAACCTGGATCGAATTTGCCGAACTTGGTATTCTGCCCCAAACGCGATGGGCATGGCGTGCGAAGGCCGGCTGCCGACGGAAATCGTCAGCGGCGGCGGGCGGGTTGCTTCGACACGAGCTGGGCTACCTTGCTGCGCGGAGAATTGGAGCCTGCAATGGCGCGAAAGCCGACAGTGTCCGGCGGCGGCACGACGCCGCCGGCGCCCGGGAGCGGCAAGCCGGCTGGGGGTGAGCCGCCCAAGCAGCCGAAGACGGCGGCGGGGCGCGGTGGGCGTTCCAGCCGCTCGGGAGCGAAAGCGAACGAGACTGCGCCGCACGTAACCGGCGCGGCGGCGCCAGGTCCGTCCGTTGTTGAGTCTGGCGCGACCGGCGTCGAGCATGTGGGCCGGCCGGTGCTGCCGGATGTGCTGCGGCGCGAAGCGCTCATTCGAGAGCGCGCGTATTTCATTTATCTGGAGCGCGGCGGGGCGCCGGGAGACCCGCAGGCCGACTGGCTTAGAGCTGAGCGCGAGTTGTTCGGATCGCCCTCAACGCCGGCGTGAGGATGACGACCTCGCGAATCGCCCGCCAGCTCATGCCACGGATGTTAGACGGTACCCCGTCGTCAGCGTCGGGCGCCGGTGGGCGTGCGCGCCCGTGAATCCGCCTTGGCCTGGCCGCGGCGCACACCCATGCGTTCCATCAGATGATCGCCGACGCGCAGCGCGTTGGCCATGATGGTATTGGTCGGGTTCAGCGCGGCGCTGGACGGATAGAAGCTGCTGTCCACCACGTAGAGATTGTCGAGGTCGTGAGCCTTGCAGTTCACGTCGAGCACGCTGGTCTTAGGGTCGGTTCCGAAGCGGATGGTGCCGCACTGGTGGGCGACGCCGCTGACGGGCACCTTGCCGCTGAGGTACTGCGTGCTGCTGACGACCTGGTCGACGCACTCCATGCCGCGCAGCACGTCGATCCAGCGGGCGCAGAGGCGGTCGAACGACTCGCGGTTGTTCTCGGTGTAGCTGACGCGGATGGTGTCGCCGTCGAGGGTGATGCGGTTCTCGGGATCGGGCAGATCCTCGGTCATGATCCACCAATTGGTGGAGCGCTCGGCCATCTGCTCGAAGGTCATGCCCGCGACGGGCTTTCCGAGCGTGGCGCGCATCATTTCGGCGTTGACGCGGCCGGTGTTCTGGATGTTGCCCATCGGATAGGCGTAGCCCTTCTCGCCCCAGTAGAAATCGTTGACGCCCAGCGTCTTCTCGAACTGGGTGTCGTGGGACTTGCCGGTGATGGCCCACATCCACGCGAGCAGGTGATACATGTAGTTGCGGCCGACCTGGCCGGAGCTGTTGGCCAGCCCGTGCGGGTGCCGGTCGTCGGCGCTCATGAGCAGCAGCCGGGCGGAGTTGATCGCTCCGCACGAGACGACCACGATGTCGCCGGTGAAGGTCGTGCTCCGGCCGTTCTCCATCAGGCACTCGACGCCCGCGACGCTGCGCCCCGACGGGTTGGTGACAAGACGCATGGCCCGGGCGCTGGTCAGCAGCGTCACGTTCCGGCTGGCGAGCGCCGGCACGACGGCGTTGGTCTCGGCGTCGGCCTTGGCGTGCAGCAGGCACGGAAACGCATCGCAGGTGTTGCAGCGGATGCACGCGCTCAGGTGCGGGTTGCGATCGTCGCGGCGGATGGCGACCGGCAGGTGAAACGGGTGCAGCCCGCGGGCCTTGAGGGCGTCGGCGATCTCCTGGACGCGGGGCTCGTGCTCGATCGGGGCGAAGGGATAGTCGTCGTCGATGTACGGCTCGGTGGGGTCGACGCCGCGCCGCCCATGCACGTCGAAGAGCCGCTCGACCTGCGAGTAGTAGGGGGCGAAGACGTCGTACTTGACGGGCCACTCGACGGTCATGCCGTCGCGGGTGGGGTGACTCTCGAAATCGCGCTCGCGGAAGCGGAACAGCGCAGCGCCCCAGAACTTGGTGTTGCCGCCGACGTTGTAGTGCTGGTTGGAGTGAACGGGCTTGCCGTCCTTGTCCTTCCAGACCTCGCGGGTCTCGTACTTGCGGTCGACGACCACTGCCCGCGTGCTCCAGTTGTCGAGCTCGCGCGGCAGCCATGTTCCGCGCTCGATCATCAGGATCCGCTTGCCGGTTGGGCCGAGGTGTCTCGCCAGCGTGCCGCCGCCCGCGCCGGCCCCGATGATGATCACGTCATAGTGCGAATTCGACACGGGCGGTCTCCTTGTCTGCGGCGGCGCCGGCGCCGGCGACGACGCGCTCGGCCGGCGTCCGCGACGGCCGGCCGAGCTCGTGGGCGATCGCGTTGGCGGCCTGGGCAATGATGAACGTATAGGTCGGGTACGCCAGCTCGAGGTGGCTCAGCTCGTCCACGGTCTCGCCGGCCTGCATCGAGGCGGCGACGGCCTGGACGATGTCCGTGGCCTGCTCGCCGACGGCGCAGGCGCCGAGCGTCCGGTGGGTCGCGCGGTCGACGATCAGCTTGAAGAAGCCGTCGGTGTGGTTGTCGATGATGGCCCGGTCGAGCTGCGCATACGGCACGCGCTTCACGATGCAGTCGTGATCCTGGCGGGCCTGCTCCTCCGTCAGGCCAACGCCCGCGTACTCCGGATCGGTGAAGCTGCCGTGCGAGATCAGCAGCGGCTGGTAGCGGCGCGTATTGCCGCCGAGTGCGTTCTCGACGGCGATGTCGGCCTGGAGCTTGGCGCACTGCGTCAGCATCATCCGCCCGTTCACGTCGCCCGCCGCGTAGATGTGCGGCGCCGTCGTTTGCAGGTGCTCGTTGACCTTGACGTAGCTGCGCTCGACCTCGACGCCGGCCACGCCCAGGTTGAGCGTGTCGGCGTTGCCGGGCCAGCCGGCGGCGACGAAGACGGCGTCCGCCTCGACGGTGCGGGCCGCGCCGCCGGCGGTGTAGGTCAGGCAAAGGCCGTCGGCGTGCTTCTCGATCTTCTCGACGCCGCCGATGCCACAGACCACGTCGATGCCGCGCTGCTCGAAGTGCTCGCGGACGAAGGTCGAGACGTCGGGGTCCTCGACGGCGGCGAGGCGCGGAGCCATTTCGAGCAGGGTGACCTGCGCGCCGAATTGTGCGGCGATGCTGGCGACCTGGCAGCCCGTGGCCGCGCCGCCGACGACGATGAGCGATTTCGGCAGACATTCGAGCGACCAGAGCTGGTGATGGTTAATCGCCAGGTCGCTGCCCGGGAAGCTCACCTCGCGCGCCCGTCCGCCGACGCACAGGATGAACCGGCGCCCTTCGAGCGTATGCTCGCCGTCGCCGTTGCCGGTCGAGCGGAAACGCACCTTGCTGGCGCTGATGAAGCGGCATTGGCCGGCGTTGGTGTAGACGCGGACGCCGATGTCGCGCAGCGTCCGGTCGAACTGGTGGTTGTCGTGCAGGGCGGCGACCACCTGTCGCGTGCGGCGCATCAGCCCCTGGAAGTCGAGCCGCAGGCCGCTCACCTGGATGCCGTAGGCGGCGAACTGCTGGCGGGCGTCGCGCAGGTAGCGCGCCGCACGGGCCAGCGTGCGCGTCGGCGCCACACCGTCGTTCACCGCCGTCCCGCCCAGCCGCGGTCCGCGCTCGACCAGGGCGACGGAGGCGCCGAGCTGCCGGGCGCGGGCCGCGGCGCGCATTCCGGCGGGTCCGCCGCCGATCACGATCAGGTCGTAGATCACCTTCATGCCCCTTGTATGACTCGCGGCTCACGCGCGCGGTCGCGCGGGCGGCGCAGCCGGCCTTCAGTGCTGAGAATGGAACGAATGCGCGTCTTTCAAGCGCTCGACCAGCGGGATGACCAGTCCGGTCCAGCCGGTCTGGTGGCTGGCGCCGACGCCGCGCCCCGTGTCGCCATGGAAGTACTCGTAGAACAGCAGCAGGTCGCGGTAATGCGCGTCGCGCGCGTAGCGCTCGTCGCCGCCGTGCACCGGCCGATGGCCGTCGGGGCCGCGCATGAAGATCGAGGCCAGGCGGCGGGTGAGCTCGTCGGCGACCTGGCCGAGGTTCATCCAGCGGCCGGAGCCGGTCGGGCACTCGACCTTGAAGTCGTCGCCGTAGAACTCGTGGTAATGGTGCAGGGCGTCGACGAGCAGGTAGTTCACCGGGAACCAGACCGGCCCGCGCCAGTTCGAGTTGCCGCCGAACATGCCGGTGAGCGACTCGCCCGGCACGTAGTCGAGCGTGTACTCCTGTCCGGCGATCCACGTTCTGAAGGGGTTCTTCTCGTGGAACTTCGAGACGGCGCGGATGCCGTGCGGCGAAAGGAACTCGTTCTCGTCGAGCATGTAGCGCAGGATGCGCGCCAGGCGCTCGCGCGACGGGATCGACAGCAGGAAGTGATGTCCCCCGCGGCCGTTGTCGCGCTTCTCCATGCAGTGCGTGACGTCGGTGATATCGGGGCGGTGATGCACGAACCACTGGAGACGCTGCTTGAACCCGGGGAGCTGGTCGACGATCTCGTCCTGCGAGATGGCGACGGCGATCAGCGGGATCAGCCCGACCATCGAGCGGCACTTCAGGACAGTCGTCCGGCCATCGACCTGCATCTGGTCGTAGTAGAAGCCGTCCTGCTCGTCCCACAGCCCGCAGCCTCCGAGCGTGTTCATCGCCTCGGTGATGGTCATGAAGTGCTCGAAGAACTTGCTGGCCATGTCCTGGTACTCGGGCTGGGCGCGGCTCAGCTCGAACGCGATCGTCAGCATCGTCACGCTGTAGAACGCCATCCACGCCGTGCCGTCGGCCTGGGTCATCTGGGCGTGCGGGGGGAGCTGCGAGCGGTCGAAGGCGCCGATGTTGTCCATGCCGAGGAAGCCGCCGGCGAAGACGTTGCGGCCCTCGGGGTCCTTGCGGTTGACCCACCAGGTGTAGTTGACGAGCAGCTTGTGGAAGCAGCTCGCGAGCCAGGCGGTGTCGCGCTTGCCGGGCGGGCCGGTGCGCTTGTAGACGCGCCAGACGGCCCAGGCGTGCACGGGCGGGTTCACGTCGCCGAACGCGAACTCGTAGGCCGGAATCTGGCCGTTGGGGTGCATGTACCACTCGCGCAGCAGGCGCGTGAGCTGCTCCTGGGCGAAGTGCACGTCGACGCTGGCCAGCGGGATGGTGTGGAACGCCAGGTCCCACGCCGCGAACCACGGATACTCCCACTTGTCCGGCATCGACAGCACGAAACGCGCGTTGAAATGCTGCCAGTCGCGGTTGCGGCCCCATTTGCGGGCGTCCGGCGGCCTGACGGTCCCGGGGTCGCCCTGGAGCCAATCGCGCACGAAGTAATAATAGAACTGCTTGCTCCAGAGCATGCCGGCATAGGCCTGGCGGGCGATCCGGTGGTGCTCGTCCTCCGGCGGGCATCCGATGCGCTGCTCGTAGAACGTGTCCGCCTCGCGCCTGCGGTCGCTGAAGACCGCGTCGAAGGCGTCGCCGAACCACTGGGCAGGCGGCTCGTCGTCGCGAAAGAGCCGGGCGCGCAGCTCGACCTGCCCGCCGGCGGGCACTTCGAGCACGTAGCACGGCGCCGCCTTGGTGCCGGCGTCGTCGGGGCTGACGGCGTCGCGGCGGTTGTGGACGACGTAGTCGTGGAAGGCGTCCTTGACGCACGGGGTCTCGTTGGGCGCGCCGAAGAGCCGCTGGTTGTTGGTGTTGTTCTCGGTGAAGAGCCAGGCGGGCGTGCCGCAGGCCGGGTCGATGGCGAAGCGGAAGTTGCCGAGCGTCTCGTGGTGCGCGATCAGGGCGTGGGCGTCGGCGGCGCGCAGGCTGGGGCGGGTGCGGGTCATGTCGGCGATGGGGCCCCAGCTCCAGGTGTTGCGGAACCACAGGGTCGGGAGCACGTGGATGCGGGCGGTCTCCGGGCCGCGGTTGGCGATCGTGATGCGGATCAACGTATCGTCCGGCGTGGCCTTGGCGTACTCGGCGAAGACGTCGAAGTAGCGGTTCTCGTTGAACGCGCCGGTGTCGCGCAGCTCGAACTCGGGCTGCTGCGGGCCGCGGCGACGGTTCTCATCCACGAGCCAGGCGTAGGGATACTCGCGCTGCGGGTACTTGTAGAGCGCCTTGCAGTACGAGTGCGTCGGCGTGCTGTCGAGGTAGAAGTACTCCTCCTTGACGTCCTCGCCGTGGTTGCCCTCGCTGTTGACCAGGCCGAAGAGCCGCTCCTTGAGGATCGGGTCGCGCCCGTTCCACAGCGCCAGCGCGAAGCACAGCCGGCATTCGCGGTCGCTGAAGCCCAGCAGGCCGTCCTCGCCCCAACGATACGCCCGGCTGCGCGCGTGATCGTGCGGGAAGTACGTCCAGCATTCGCCGCCCGGCGAGTAGTCTTCGCGCACCGTGCCCCACTGGCGCTCGGCCAGATAGGGCCCGAAGCGCTCCCAGTTGCGCTCGCGCCGCGCGTCCTCGGCGAGGCGCTGGGCTTCAGGGTTCGGCGCGGCCGGCCGCGCCGTCTTGCGCGGCGCTACGGCCGGTGCACGCGTCGTCTGCGGAGCGGATGCGCGGCTCATCGAAGGCTACTCCCACGTTGTGCTGTGAGGCCGGGGCCTCGGGTGACGGCGGACCGGCCGACTCGGCCGGCCCGCCGACGGATCTGTCGCCTGCCCGCTCAAGAGCGGCTCGAACCTTGCTCTAGTTGCCGGGCGAGAACAACTCGCCGGGCAGATCGGCACAATCGATCGGCTCGCCGTTGCGGTAGCACGTGTACTCGGTGTTGACGGTCGTCCGTGTGCCGAGGACCAGCCCGGCGATGCCGGAGATCGTGCTGCCGGCCCAGAAGAACTCGTTGCAGCCGGCCAGGACGCTGGTGAGTCCGACCAGTGTTGCGATTGAGATCAGCTTGCGCATGCGTGTCATCTGGCATTCTCCTTCTTGTCGATGCGGTCTGAGATTGCTTACCCGTTGAAGCGGCGTCCGCGCTTGAGCGTTGCCAGCCCGGCCAGCAGCAGCGCCGCCGGCCACAGCCCCAGCCCGCCGCAGAGCGGGGCCTGCTGCGAAACGACCTGAACGTAGTCGTCGTCGATCTCGATGGAGCTGGCGGAAGCGCCTTCGACCAGCGTGTCCGACGGCTCGTCGGCGCCCTCGACGTTGTACGAGGCGCCGCCGGTCATCGCCAGCGTGCCGCGCGCGGTGGCCTGGAGGGCGACCCGCATCTCGAGCGTCTCGCCCGCGGCCAGGTCGCCGACGCCGATGTCCACGAAACCTTCGCCGGTGGTGATGTCCGGCTCGATGATCTGGCGCGTGCCCTTGAACAGCACCGTCAGCGAGACGAATTTGGCGTTGGCCGGAAGCTGGAGCGTGACGACGACGTCCAGGGCGTCGCCTTCGCCCACGTTCTCCAGCGTCACCAGGAACGTCGGACTCTGCCCCACGAGCGCCCGCTGCTGCTCAGGCGTGATCGTCAGCTTCAGGTCGGGCAGTCCCTTGGTCTGGAACGTCTGCACCTCGCCATAGGCCGTCCCTGCGGCGTTCGTCGCGTAGGCGCGGACGTGGTACGTCTGGTTCGGCGTCAGGTTGGCGAGGATGCTGGTGAAGCTGCCAAGCCCAGCGCCGTCGAGCGTGGCGGTTCCGTTCTCGAGCGTCGGGTCGCCGGTCGTGTTGTAAACCACGCCGCGGGCGGTCACGTCGCCGCCGCCGGCGTCGGTGACCTCGCCGCCGCAGAGGGCGCTGAAGGCGGTGATGCTCGTCACGTTGCCAGTGGTGACCGTGGGCGGGACAACGGGCGTCTCGACCAGGCCGCCGTAGACGTTGCAGAAGATCTCGCCGCCGACCTCGTAGATAGCGACAACGTCGCCGTTGGCGGTGTTGATGGCGACGCTGAGGGTGTTGGCGGCGGCGACGACGACGGGCGCGTCGAAGGTCGCGCCGTCGTCGGCGCTGACGGCGAAGACGACGTCGGTGTTGCTGACGTATCCGTCGATGACGTTCCCCAGGGTGTTGACGGAGAGCGTGCGGCCCTGGGGCAGCGTCGTCTCGCCGAAGGTCAGGTTGGTGACGACGTTGGTGTCGATGTTGATGCGCACGGCGTCGGTGCCCGAGCCGGACATGAAAAGGTGCCGGCCGCTCTCCGAGGCCACGAACACGGCCGTGGAGTAGAAGATGCTGACGCCGGGCTCGACGGCGGGGGCGAAGGTGGCGCCGCGGTCGGCGCTGACGTACATGCGGACGGTGGGGTCGTCGGTCACGACGATGACGTCGTGCGAGTTCAGATCGACGTGCACGTCGGCGAAGACGCGCGGGGCATCGATTGCGGTGCTGGACCAGGCGCCCGTGCCGTTGCTGCCGTTGCGGTACAGCACGTCGCCGTCGCGCGGCACGATGTAGACCCACGGCGCATCCACGGCCACGTGGACGGACGAAGCAGGCGTCGCGTTGACGACCGTGGGCGCCGAGAAGGAGCTGCCGCCGTCTGTGCTGCGGCTGTAATGAACGCCGTCGGCGTCGGCCCAGGCCACGTGCACGACGCCGTTGACGTCGACGGCGATCTCGGCCTGGGCGGCGACGGCGTTGACCTGCACGCTGGGCAGGAAGCTGGCGCCGCGGTTGGTGCTGCGCGCCACGCGGATGCCGCCGGTGTCGCTGTAGTAGGCGGCGTAGATTGTCCCGTCTGGTCCGCAGGCGACCTTGCGGGCGGTGTTGGGATAGTTGAGGCTGTTGTCGGTTCCGCTGTCGCTCACCGGCACGCCCGACTGCAAGACGCTGGCCGACGCCAGCGCCGTGCACGTCAGCGCCGAGACCATCGCAAACAAGCTGCGCGTGCTCACGTTTTCTCCTTTCACGTTTTGACGAATCCACGACGGCCGCGCGCGGCGCGCGCCGTGATCAATCCCGCTGTCAGCAACCCGAGTGGCAACGGCCCCGCCGCGCCGCAAAGAGGCGCGTGCGGAACGTCCCCGCCACTTGCATCGGCTGACACGGCGACTGCCCCAGCCACCTGCTCCTGAGCCTCGACGATCGCGCCGTCGGCCGTCCGGGCGCTGGCCACCAGCGCGATCAGGCCGCGCGACGTGGGGCGCACGACAATCCGCAACTCAAGCGCCGAACCTGTCCGCACGGCCGACACGACGATCCGCAACTGCCTCCCGAGGAGGCTCATCGCCGTCAGCGCCGGCTGCGCAGCGCCGCCCGCCGGTAGCTGCGCCGAGACGAACTCGACGCTGTCCGGCAGCTCGATCAGCAATTCCACGGCTCCGGCATCGCCCGCGCCCTCGTTCGAGAGCGTCACGCGAAAGGCGGCGCGCTGCCCGACGATCGCCTCCGCCTGCTCCGTCCGGATCGTCAGCACCAGGTGATGACCGGGCGCCGGGTCCGGCTCGGGCGGGGGCTCGCTGGGCGGGATGGGCGCCGCCGCCGTCGTGAAGCTCGCGACGTCGCCGTACGCGGTGCCCGCCGCGTTCGTCGCGTAGGCGCGGACGCTGTAGGCCGTCTCGGGCGACAACCCCGAAAGGGCGCTTGTGAATGCGCCGCTTCCGTCGCCGTCGCTCGTGTGGCTGTCGGCGATGGTCGGCGTTCCGCCGGCGCTCCAGCAGACGCCGCGCGCGGTCACCGCGCCGCCGCCGTCGCTCGTGACGTTTCCGCCGCAAGCCGCCGTGGTCGCGGTGACATCGCTGATTTCGCCGGTGACGACGGTGGGCGTAGCGATCGTGGTGAAGTTGGCCGGATTGCCCGCGGCGGTGGAGATCAGGTAGAGCTGGTCGCCGAGCCCGCCGTTGTACTCGCAGACCATGACGCGATAGGTCGTGGTTGCCGCCAGGCCCGTGACGGTGACACCGGCGCCGGCGCCGTTGTAGACGCAGTACCAGCCCGTGGCGCCGATCTGGGCGCCCTGGCCGAACGTGCTGTTGGCGTTGTAGGTGGCGTTGTCGGAGGGGGCGGCGTTTCCGCCCAGGCTTTGGCGCACGAAGACGACGCAGGCGTCGCCGTCGCCGCGCGTCCACTGAAGGGCTGCCTGCGACGCGGTGATGTCGCTGGCGGAGACGCTCGTGGCCTGCGTCGAGGGCGGCACCTGACCGGCGGCGAGCGCGCGATGCGCATCCGTTCTCGGCATGCTGGGGTGCGCCGGTGCGTACGCCGGACTCGTGAGGCCAGCGAGAAGCGCCGCGGTCAGCACCCGCGCGAGAGTCGCGGGATCGCGTGTCACGTGTAGCGCTCCTGGTCTCATCATGCGTTTCCGTCTGTTCAGGCGGCCCGGGCCGCGTCTGCCGACGATGCCGGCGTCTGCCGACGATGCCGGCCTCAGCCGCCGGTGGCGAACCCCGGATAGAGCGTCATGCCGCCGTCGACGAAGATGGTCTGTCCGGTGATGTAGTCGGAGTCGTCGGAGGCGAGGAAGACGGCCGTGCGGCCGATGTCCTCGGCCTGGCCGATGCGGCCGTCGGGGATCAGCGTCAGCAGGCTCTTCATGGCGTCCGGGGTTTCCCAGGCGCTGCGGTTGATGGGCGTCTGGATGGCGCCGGGGCCGATGCTGTTGACGCGGATCTTCCTACCGGCGAGCTCCTGGGCCATGCTCTTCATCAGCATGAGGATGCCGCCCTTGCTGGCCGCGTAATTGCAGTGCCCGCCCCAGGGGATGCACTCGTGAACCGAGCTGATGCAGATGATCTTGCCCAGGGCCTTGCTCACCGGGCGCATGCCGCGGCGGAAAAACTCGCGCACCGCCTCGCGGGCGCAGAGGAACTGGCCGGTCAGGTTGACGTTGATCACCGCATTCCACTGCTCCAGCGTCATCTCGGCCAGCGGAGCGTCTTTCTGCCAGCCGGCGTTGTTCACCAGGATGTCCAGCGTGCCGAAGGAGGCGCGGATGGTGTCGAACATCTTCCGGACCTGGGTCTCATTGCTGACGTCCGCCTGCGCCGCGATGGCCTTCCCGCCGGCGCTTGTGATGTCCTTGACCACCTTGCTGGCGGCATCGGGGTTGACGACGTAGTTGATCGCGACGGCGGCGCCGGCCCTGGCCATGCACCGGGCGATACCCTCGCCGATTCCCGAGTTCGCCCCCGTCACAAGCGCAACCTGCCCGGCCAGCGGCTGATAGGCCGTTGTAGCGTTCCTGGTCATTTCGTCGCACTCCTTTCTTCAGCTAGTGCCATCGGCCGGACAGGCTCCGGGCCTGTGCCGCATTCTCATCTCGGCCCGCCGGCGTCAGCCCCGGCCGTGACAGGCAGAGGCCGCGCCGACGGCCGCACGCCTCGACCCGGGTCGGACGGCCGTGCCTCCGCGGCCGGCGCCTGCGCCCGATGCGCCACGGCCTCCAGCACGCCTCGCCGCAGCGCGTCGATGTGCGCCAGCAGCTCCGTCAGGAACGGATCGGCGAATCGTTCGTGGCTGACGATCTGTTCCACAAGCCGGCGCTTCACATGCGCCAGCTCATGCCGGACCCGCAGCAGCGCCCCGGCATCGACCCGGTCACTGGTCTCCAGCCGCAGCGCCTCGCGCTCCAGGGCGTCAACCTCGTGCAAGGTCTCGCGCACGATCCGACGACGCTTGCGCTTCAACGCCCGCCACGACACGAGCACACCGAACCCGAGTGCCGCCAGCAGGTTCCGCAGGTCCTCCGTCTCTTCGACGAACTCCGGCGTCAGCCAGGGGTCGTGGCGGCGCAGGAAGGCCAGCGTGCCGGCGTGAAGCCGCAATTGCCGATCGTCGCCCAGCCGCGCTTCGCTTAACCCGGGCAAGCCGGCCCGCCGGCCGAATTCGCCATCCAGCACCGCGCTCAGCAGCGCCTTCACGGCCCGCGGTGATGCGTCGGAGCGCGCAACGAGCCGCACGTCGACGGTCAGCACCGGCAAGGAGTCCATCGGCACCGGGGGCACGGGGCAGTAGATTCCCGCGGGCTGTGTTGCCAATCCCAACCCCGGCCGAAGCTGCGCCAGTGCCGCCAGGAAGCCAGGTCTCAGCGGGCGATAGCCGCTATGCCGGACGAGATGCGCGATTTCGGCCGGACAATCGCCGCCGACGGCCGCGACGACATCCGGCAAATCCGCCGTTGGCGTCGCGAGCAGCGCCTCGGCGGAAAGCTCTGAGGCAACGTAGTCGTCGCCGGGTTTCAGGCCGGCGAACGTGAATACGGATTGGGCGACGTCGCGCCAGTCCGCCTCGGGCGGACCGAGATTGATGCGCGCCCCGCGCAGGGCATCGAAGCCGCCGGCGGCCAACGCCGGCAGTGCGACGAGGTGCAGCGTCTCGTGCCCGAGCCGCACGACTTCTGCGACGCCTTCGACAACCGGCGGCAGGCCGCTCATCACGCACAGATCCGCCCGGCCCTCGGCCAGCAGATTCATCGGACCCGCGCCGGCGGCTTCCCGCACGACCGTGAGCTCGACGCCGTAACGCGCCGCGTGCTCGACCAGCGCGCGGACCAGCGCATCATGCGCGGCGCCCCGGGGGGCCGCGATCCGCAAGACGTAGCGGTCCGGCGTCAGGTAGTCGCTGAGCGCCAGGCCGACCACGACGAAGGCCAGGCCGCCGAGCGCGATCAGCGTCCAGCGGCGCAGGGACGAGGCTCCGTTTCGTGAACGGTCACTCGCCATCGCGTTGAGCGGGCTCCGGCGGCGTCACTTGGTGATAGGGGCATTGCGCTGGCTCTTGCCCGCCGGCGGGCGCGGAGGGGTCCGGAGCCACACCCGGCGTGCTCGCTCGCGGCCGGCCGAAGAAGAAGGCCATCTCGGCCTCGCGCACTTCCGCGGCGCACGCGCGGTACCAGTCGCTGCTGTGTCGCGCCGCATGCCACTGCTCGTTGTTCAGGACCGTCGCCGCCGGCTCCCCGTGGCGCAGGGCCTCCTGCTGGCCGGCCGAAAGCGCTGGGACGAACCAGACGTCGCGAGGCAGGCCGGCGGTGGCGCTGCGGCGCGCCGCCTCCCAGCGCCGGCGCGTTTCCGCATCGAGCACCGCCGCGACCTGCTCGGCCAGCGGCGCGAGCGCCTCGTCGAGCGCGGCCTCTGCGGCCTGGTAGCGCGCCCAGGCCGCTTCGATGCCGGCGACCTGCGACTCGAGCAGCGCCGCCAGCCGCGTCCGCCCCTCCGCCGAAATCTTGCGCTTCTCGTCGCTGAGGCCGGCGGAGACCGCCAGGCGCGTGGACTCCAGGCTGAGATAGGCCGAACGCGCGGCGGCGTACTCGCGTCGCAGCGCGTCGAGCTCGGCCTGTCGCGGATCGGCCCAGTCGCGCAGCACGGCGAACAGTCGCAGACTCGTTTGGTAGTCGCAACCGAGCGCCTGCATATGCTGCGCGGTGAGCGCCAGGTGCTCTCGCAGCGTGCGCACGACGCTGCGCAGCGGGTCGCTGACCGGATAGGTCAGCGGATACGGCGACGGTCGCGCCCCGGCCGACGCCGCGCCGGACGCGGGCGCCGCGGGGCCCGTGAGGGCGCCGGCTGCGATCGCCGCGATGATGAGGGTGCTCAACACGTTGATCTCCCGCGATGCGTCTCGTCTTCTCAGCGGCCGCGGGCGCGTCGAACGCCGAAGCGGATCGCGCCGAGCCCGGTCAGCGTGAGCATCAGCGACGCCAGGCCCAGCACGCCGCAATTGGCGACGGCGGGGTTCGGGTCGTCTTCGGAGGCGGAGGCGCCGGCGGTCTGGCCGAGCAGTCCGCTGGGCGTGCGCGAGGCGCGCGGGACGAAGAAGACGTCGCTCTGGATGTTGATGATGGCGGTGTTGCGCTTGATGACGTCCGAGAGCTTCGTGGTGCGGATTTCGGCCAGCTCGGCGGGCGAGAAGACGCCGGGGTTCTCGAACCAGAATCGGTCGCCGTCGCGCACGCGGAGGAGCTGTTCGAGCATGCCGGTGTGGACGAGCTCGCCGACGCTGCCGCTCAGGTAGTGGTTCTCGCAGACGGCGCCGATGAAGGGATCGACGTTGTCGATGTCGCCGTAGACGGCTTCGAGGAGGGCGGCGAGGGTGCGGTTGGAGGTGATCTGCGAGAAGCTGGTCTTGCGCGCGAGGCCGTAGGCCTCGCGGACGGTGTTGTAGTCGGGTATGCCGAAATCGCGGCCGCGCTGGATGTTGAGCGCGATCAGGTCGCGTCCGCCCGCGCCGGGCAGCGTGAACAGGAAGTGGTGGATGTCGTCGACGAAGTAGTGATCGCTCTCCTGGCAGCGCTTGGCGGCCAGGCCGCGCAGGATCGGATCGATGCCGGCGCTCTGAATCACGATCGGCGCGTTGTCGAAGAAGCTGTCGCGCAGCAGCACGTTGCCCTGCGGAATGGTGCGGCCGTTCTCATCCACCCGCAGGATCTCGGTCGGCAGCAGCGTGTGGCCGACCGCCCGCAGCACGACCGTCGTGAACTCGACCGCGGCGGTCGGATCGACCTCGGGGTCGTAGCCGGCGTAGGCGGGGACGGCGTTGGCGCCGAGCAGCGCCGGCAGCCACTGGTAGAGCGCAACGTTCTGAAGCTCGGCGATGTTTCGCTTGCGCGCGAGCTGGTAGAGCTCCTCGTCGGTCAGGTCCGGGTTCTCGGCCGCGTAGCGCTCGGCCCACCAGTTGTGGTTGCGCAGCCAGAGCGTGTGCATCGTGGCGAGGAACGCACTGACGTTGCAGCGCACGTCGCCAGCCAGGAACAGGTCGGTGCTGTAATCGGGATCCTCGAAATTGCCCAGGTTGAACTGCGAACCGTCGTTGAAGGGCAGCAGCGCACCCAGCGGATGGCTCGTCGTCTTCAGCTTCCCGCCGGCGTTGGTCCGCAGCCAGGCGGCGCGATCCGGGTTCGACCCGTAGACCGTCGAGAGATCAAGGAACGCCGTGTCGCTGTTGTCCAGCAGCGTCGGGTTGTCCACCCCGGTGCCCGTGCCGGCCACCGTCTTGCCGCGGTTGAACGGGATCTCCTGCGCGCCGGTCGCCGCCGGATCGAAATACGGGTCGCCCTTCGGAACCGGGATGTTGAGCGCGACGGCCGGCGAGCCGCCCTCGGTGATGTCGATGTCGTGATTGACGAAAACGCCGAACGCCCACAGGAAATCGCTCGTGTTGCGCGCCGCCGGGATCGGCCCGTTCTGCTGGCAGATCGTGATCGAGATCAGCCGCGCGTTCGGACGGCCGGAGCCGCTCGGCGAGGCGTAGCCGTCCTCGTACGCCGACGGGGCGATGCGGATCAGCGGCCGCTCGGCCGACCCCCACGTCGGGTTCGCTTCGTTGTTGCCCGTGCCGTCAATCGAGCGGTAGGCCGTCTCCGCGGCCAGCGCTGCGCCGGACGCAACGATCACCGCCGCCAACACCACCAGCAACCCGCCGCGATTGAGAGAATGTGCCTGCATGGAACGCGTCTCCTGAATGCGGGCGATTCGTTCGCCCTTGTCTTTTGCCCGGCGACCCGGAACGGACTGCGGAACCGCCGTCGACGCGCGCCGCGCCCGCGGTTGCGACTCTCTTATCGGCAGTTCCCGCTCGGGCCGTAGACCGGCGACTCGGGGACGGTCGCGACGGGATGGAGCCGGACCGGGCACGGTCGGGCGTGGTTCCGTGCTCGCGCCCTGGCTGCACCTTTCGCACATGAGGAAGACCGGAGTGCCCGGCGACGAATCGGGCGACGGAACGAGTTATAGGACTATTCGGAATGCTGGTCGATCGCCCGTGGAAGTCTTGGAGACGCGCAAACTACGATCGGATGAGGCTCCCGCGCTTCAATCACCACGGGAGGGAGAAATGCGCTGCCCCGCGTGCCTGCGACCGGCCGAGGTCACGCTCCTGAAGTATTCAGAGCTGGATTCCGAGAATCAGCTTCGATCTGTTGAAACGGCGCACCTGAGCTGCGGCTGCCGGGTCGCCATTAGCGACCTCAACGAAACCGGGGCCGACGAGTCGTGGGAGGCGCGCGCCCGGCGCCGGCGCGACGATCAGTTGCGCTCGGTGTTCTCGTAGCGCTCGATGGCCGGACGGACAGTTCGCAGGTGACGCCGTCTTTTGGGCGGCGCGCCGGGCCAAGGCCGGGCGACGGCGATACAGCCGCCGAACGCCCGGCCAAGGGTCACCCTTCCTGCAATGCGCGTCTACCCTCGCCGTGATCGCTCACGGGACGCGATACTCACGCGGGCTCACGCCGTAGCGATGCACCAGCGACAGGATCAGCCCCACCCGGTCGGTGCAGCCCACTTTCTCGTACGCCGTCCGCAGATGGGTGCGCAGCGTGGACCGCTTCATGCCGAGGTGAGCGCAGAGATCGACGTATCCGTGTCCACGGCAGATCAAGTCCAGCACTTGCGCCTGCCGAGGCGTCAGCAGGTGCGACTTGACGAAGGCCTCCCAATCCGCCGTCGCCAGCAACGGACCGAAGGCGGTGCGACGGCCAGCGGCGGCCTGCGCTCGCAATCTCTCACGACGTGCCATCAAGCGAACTAAACCCCATGGACCCCTTGTTTCTTCCCATCCGACGCCTGGGGGCGCCCAGCCTCGCGGCGTCCTCCGTCGCTCGGCGCGCCACCTGCTATGAATAGAAGCGACAATTGTCCCCCAGACCGCGCAACGCAAAAGTTTTTCGCGCGCCGACCGCCGCGCCAAGACGCGCGCGGACCCTCGGGCGCGGGCGCCGGGGCGACCCCAGCGGGTAACATGGGCAAGCACCGGGGTGAATCCCGGAGGAGACCATGGCATGTGCTCAATCTGCCTGGGCGTCTGCCTGGCGCTGGGTGGAACGGCCGGGGCCGCAACAGACCAAGCCGGCGCTCCGCCTCCCTGTTCACTTGCCACCGCCGACTTGCGTTGCGAGTACCTGACGGACCCGGAGGGCCTGGATGCACGACGACCTCGATTGAGCTGGACCCTGACGGCGCTGCGTCCGGGCGACCGCGGACTGGTCCAGTCTCGCTATCGAATCCTCGCGGCCAGCACCCCCGAGCGCCTGGCCGCCGACGATCCCGACCTGTGGGATTCGGGCGAAGTGCGGTCGGACCGGACAAGCCACGTCGAGTACGGCGGGCGGGCGCTGTCGGCCCGGCAGCGCGTGTACTGGAAAGTGCGCGCCTGGGATCGGGAAGGGCGCCCGTCGGCCTGGAGCGCGCCGGCGACGTGGAGCATGGGGCTATTGGAGCCTTCGGACTGGAATGGCGCGTTGTGGATCGGCGACGCGACGCCGGCGCCGGCCGACCACGAGCCCCTGCCGGCGCCGCTGCTGCGGAAGGCGTTCGATCGCGGCGGGCGCGGTCCGGTGCGGCGCGCGACGGTGCATGTCACGGCGTTGGGTCTGTACGAACTGCGAATCAACGGGCGGCGCGTGGGCGACCACGTTCTTTCGCCGGAATGGACGGATTACCACCGGCGCATTCAGTACCAGGCGTTCGAGATCGCCGAGCTGATCCGCGACGGCGAGAACGTCGTCGGCCTGATGCTCGGCGACGGCTGGTACGCCGGGAAGCTCGGCCTGGCGGGGATCGTGCCTGGCGGCCCGCCACGGGGCATCTATGGGCGGCAGCCGTGTGCGCTGCTTCGGCTGGAGATCGAGGAAGCCGACGGCACGCGGCTGGTTGTCCTGTCGGATGGATCGTGGCAGAGCACGCTGGAGGGCCCGGTGCGGGCGGCGGACCTGCTCGACGGCGAGACATACGATGGGCGGCGCGAGATTCCGGGATGGGATGCGCCTGGAGACCCTGGCGGCGAATGGAAGGCCGTGCGTGTCTTCGATCCTCCGCCGGGCCGCCTCGTCGCGCAGCCCAATGAGCCGATTCGAGTGACGCGCGAGCTGCGGCCGGTCGCGCTGACGGAGCCGAAGCCGGGAGTCTGGGTCTTCGACCTGGGGCAGAACATGGCCGGCTGGTGCCGGCTGACGACCAGCGGCCCCGCCGGCACGACGATCACCTTGCGACACGCCGAGGTGCTGAACCCGGACGGCACGGTCTACACGGCCAATCTGCGCGGCGCCGCGCAGACGGATCGATTCATCCTGCGCGGCGAAGGGCAGGAGACATTCGAGCCGCGCTTCACGTATCACGGCTTTCGGTACGTTGAAGTCACCGGCCTGCCAAGTCCGCCGACGCGCGAGCTGCTGGCCGGGCGCGTCGTGCACTCGGCGGCGCGCGAGGTGGGCTCGTTCGAATGCTCGGAGCCGCTGCTGAACAGGCTGTGGCAGAACATCGTCTGGACACAGCGCGCCAACCTGCACAGCACGCCTACGGACTGTCCGCAGCGCGACGAGCGCTGCGGCTGGATGGGCGACATCCTGGCCTTCGGGCCGACGGCGTGCTTCAACATGGACATGGCCGCGTTCTTCACGAAGTGGCTGCCCGACACGCGCGACGCCCAGGCCGCCGACGGCCGCTTCGCCGATTTCTCGCCGCACGCGTTCGACCCGAACAGCCGCTTCTCGGGCGCCCCGGGCTGGGGCGACGCCGGGGTGTTCGTGCCCTGGACCGCGTGGCAGTTCTACGGCGATCGGCGGCTGCTGGCGGAGCAGTACGCGGCGGCGCGGCGCTGGGTTGATTTTGTACGCTCGAAGAACCCGGACCTGTTGTGGAAGAACGCCCGCGGCAATGACTACGGCGACTGGCTGAACGCGGACACGCTGCGGCTCGAAGGCTGGCCGACCCGGGGCGCCGAAGTGCCGAAGGAGGTTTTCGCGACGATGTTCTTCGCGCGCTCGGCCCAGCTCGTCGCCGACATGGCGCGCGTGCTGGGGGACGCCGGCGGCGCGGAGGAGTACGGCCGGCTCGCGGCGGACATCCGGGCGGCGTTCTGCGCGGCCTACGTCGGGCCGGACGGGCGGATGCATGGTGACACGCAGGCCGGATACGCGATCGCGCTGAATTTCGATCTGTTGCCAGAGGCCCAGCGGGCGGCGGCGGCGCGACGGATGGTGGAGCGTTTCGAGCCCTACGGGGGGCAGATATCGACGGGCTTCCACAGCACGGCGCCGCTGATGCTGGAGCTCTCGGGGCGGGGGTTCAACGACGAGGCCTACCGGCTGGTGCTCAGCCGCACCATGCCCTCGTGGGGCTACGCGATCGACCAGGGTGCGACGACGATCTGGGAGCGCTGGGACGGCTACGTCGAGGGCCGCGGCTTCCAGGACCCCGGAATGAACTCGTTTTCGCATTACGCCATCGGGGCGGTCGGCGAGTGGTTCTACAAGGTGATCCTTGGCATCAACCCCGACCCGGCCGGCCCCGGCTTCGAGCGCGTGATCATTCGCCCGCGCCCAGGCCCCGGCCTGTCGTGGGCCCGCGGCTCATACGACTCGATCCGCGGACGCGTCGCCGTCGCCTGGCGGCGCGACGCGGAGGGCCTGGCGCTCGACATCGAGGTTCCACCAAACGTCAGCGCCACAGTCCACGTGCCGACCGCGAACCCTGAGAAGCTGACCGAGAGCGGCGCCGCGCCCGCGGAATCGCGCGGCGTGCGTCTGCTGCACAGCGGCGGCGGAGAGGCGGTCTTCTCGGTGGGCTCGGGCCGATACGTGTTCCATGCGCCCTGAGCGGCGTGACCGGCGGGTGGCGTCCACCCGCTCTTGCCCGGCGTCCATCGGCCGGATAAGGTAAAGTTGCCGCGCCGATCGCCGGAATCCGCCCCCGCGGGTGGCCCGGCGGCGAGCCCGGCGCTGCCTTGGGCGTGTGTCCGAGTGGCCAAAGGAGACGGGCTGTAAACCCGTTGGCTTACGCCTACGCTGGTTCGAATCCAGCCGCGCCCATTCTTGTCATGGCCACTCCTTCGCCCTGCCCGTCCATGGCGTCAATCACCTGCTGAACGGCCAGTTTCTCCAGGCAGTCGTGGTGACGCAGCGGACAGCGCCTGCGATAGCACGGGGCACAGGGGACCACGTGCGTGACGACCCGCGCGGATCCTGAATAGGGTCCCGTCCGCCGCGGACTCGTCGGCCCGAAGAGCGCCACCAGCGGCCGCCCCAGCGCCGCCGCGAGATGCATCGGCCCGGAGTCCTGGCTGATGACGCGCTCGGCTCCCTCCAGCACCGCCGCCAGCTCGCGCAGTGTCGTGCGACCTGCGAGATTCGCGGGCGGCGTGCGGCAGGCGGCGGCGATCTGAGCGGCCAGCGGGCGCTCATCCGGCGCGCCGAGCAGCACGCACGACCCGCCTGACGATTGGATGCGATCGATCAGCTCGACGAAACGGGCGGGCGGCCAGCGCTTGCTGAGCCAGCGGGCGCCGGGGAGGAGGGCGACGTAAGGCGCACCGACGCCTGCGTCGGCGAGTGAGCGCTGCGCGGCACGGCGCTCCGCCTCGGTGATCGCCAGCGGAAAGCGGGCCCGGGCGACCGGCCAGCCGAGCGCCCGGGCCACGTGCAGGTTCCGCTCGACGGCGTGTTCGATCTGCGCCGGGCAGGCGACGCGCCGCGTGTAGAAGAGCCAGGCGAGCTCGCGAGCGGCGGCGAAGCCGACGCGTTGCGGCGCGCCGCAGGCCCAGCCGAAGAACGCGCTGCGGACAAGCCCCTGGAGATCGACGACGATATCGAAGCGGGCGCGACGAAGGCGGGAGACGAGGCGCAGAAGATCGGCCATGGCGCCGGGGTGAATCCACAGGCGGCCGAGGCGTTTGCGGTCGAAAACGATGACCTCGTCGAGCAACGGGTGATTCTCGAGCAGCGGGGCGAAGGCCCTGGCCACGAGCCAGGCGACGTGGGCGCGCGGATGCGCTTCGCGCAGCGACGCCAGCACCGGCAGCCCGTGCACGATGTCGCCCAGGGAGCTCGGCTTGATGATGAGGATGCGCGGTCTGCCCCGGGCTTGCGCATCCGGCGCTGAAGCTGCGATGCCTTGGGCCGTCACGCGCCCGAGTATAAGCGAACGGCCGGCGCCGCGGCCTCACCAGGCCTCGAGGTCGCCGACAATCTCCTCGACCAGGTCTTTGAGCGTCAGCAGGCCGACGCAGCGCCCGCGACGGTCGGTGACGATCGCCATGAACTCGTGCGACTGCTGGAGCTTCAACAGCGCCGCCGGCACGGTCTCGTCGAGTCGCAGCACGACGGCCGGGCGCACGTGCGCGGCGATAGGGCGCTGCTGCGGGTCGGTCAGCACGGTGAAGACCGTGACGATCCCGATCATGTTGGCCGGGTGGTCGCGCCAGACGGGCAGCCGCGAGAAGTGCGCCATGCGCGCGATGCGCAGAAAGTCGTCGCGGGCGATGTGCTCCGGAACGACGGCGGCCCGCGCCAATGGCACCATGACGCGGCCGACATTGACCCGCGAGAGGCTCAGGATGCGCTCGATCGTGTCGCGCTGAAAGCGCGTCAGCCCGCTTCGCGCCGCCCCTTCGTGCAGCAGGCGCTGCACGCGCGCCCGCGGCAGCAGCTCGGCGTCGCCCTGCCCCCCGCGCCGGATCGCGCCGAGGATCAGCCGCGGCACGGTGCGCAGCAGCCAGCTTGCTCCGACGATGCGCGTCGCCTGCCGGCAGGCCAGCAGCGGCCCGGACAGCGCGTACATCAGCCGGTCGGCGTGGCGCTGGAAAATGTCCTTGGGAATGATGCCGCCGAATACCAGCACGAGCGGCGTGCCGATCGCGGCGGCGTAGAGGTCGGACAGGTGCGGGGGTGCGCCGGCGAGCATAACGAGGGCCGCGAGCGAGATCGAGCAGATGTAGTCGGCGAGGTTCGTGCCCACGAGCACGGTGATGACGAGCTCGTCGGGGCGCTCCATGAGCCGGGCCAGGCGGCGGGCGCGCGGCGCTCCCTGCTCGCTGCGGACCCGCAGCCGCACGCGGTTCAGCGAATAGACGCCCGTTTCGGCGCCGGAGAACAGACCGCTCAGCACCAGGCCGAACAACGCGGCGACCAGCCATGGCAGCCAGTCCATCACGGCGCCGCTCCCGCAGGCACCGGCGGCCGGTCCTCCGCCGCATCGCCGCGGAGCACGAGCCTGAGTCGCTCGACGCGCCGGCGGCGCGTGCGCGTGACGCGGAGCTCGACGTTGCCGATGCGGACCGTGTCGCCGACGCGCGCCGGGCGGCCGAGGCGGGCGGTGACGAGTCCGCCGACGGTGGTGACGCGTTCGGCGAGGTCCGGGGCGCCGAAGGTCTCGGCCCAGTAGCGGGCGCTGAGCCGGCCGCTGACGTCGTACTCGCCGTCGGCGACGGGGACGATCTCGGGCTCGCCGGCGGGCTCGTCGGGGCCTCGGATTTCGCCGACGATCTGCTCGATGACGTCTTCGAGGGTGACAAGGCCGGCCATGCCGCCGTACTCGTCGACGACGATCGCGAGCTGCGAGCGCGTCGAGCGGAAGTGCTGGAGGAGCTGCTCGCAGGTGATCAGCTCGGGGACGAAGCGCACGGGCTGCACGAGCTCGCGCAGCGGACGCTCAGGGGAGAAGAACAGCACCTTGGCGTAGATCAGGCCGACGATGTTGTCGATGGCGCCGTCGTAGACGGGGATCTTGCGGCGTCGTGTGCGCTGCATCAGCTCGCGCAGCCCTTCCGGTCCGGCATTGACGTCGTAGAGCTGCACTTCGACGCGCGGGACCATGACGTCGCGCACCTGGAGCACGCTGAGGTTGATCACCTCGCGCAGAAAGTCGGTCTCGATCGGGTCGATGACGCCGTGCTGGCGGCTCATCTCCAGCAGCGTCTTGAGTTCGAGGTGCGTCACGTCGCGTTCGCTGCGCTGTTCCTCCCGCCCGCGCGGCTCGAGCAGCCTCGTCAACGGAACCACGAGCAGCAGATCGATCACGCGCCCGACCGGTCCCAGGACGTAGCCGGCCGCGTTGACAACGCCCGCACACCACGGTGCCAGCCGGTCCGCCAGCGTCACACCGAGCACCTTCGGCACGGTCTCGCCGCAGATCAGCACCGCCAGCACGCTCGTCAGGCCCAGCAGCGGCGCCACCCACGGCCCGGCGTCGCCCACCAGCCGGTACGTCAGCACATACGTCGCGGCGAACAGCGCCACGTTCACCGACGTGTTCCCGACCAGGATGACCGTCAGCGCCCGCTTCGGCTCGCGCATCAGGACCGCGCTGAGCCGCCGCAGCGGATTGCCGCTCTGGGCGTTGCTCTGCAACTGGAGAGGCGTGAGCGAAAAGAGGACGGCTTCGCTCGCGGAGAACACTCCCGACAGGGCCAGCAGCACACCGATCAGGACAAGCGTGCCGGCAACGCCGGCCGCATCAGCGGACGGCGCGGCCGAGACACCGGCCAGCAGGACAGCAGACAGCATCAGCGATCATGGTCGCGCCAAGCCGCGCCGACGGCAAGCCGCGGGCCGTCAGCGCGGACGAAACCGCCGCATGCCGATCAGCCCCGCGAGCGTCACGGGCAGGATCGCCGCCGTGCCGAACCCGCAGGTATTCAGCGTCGCGTCACTGGTCTGGCCGGCGACCGGGGCGTTCGGATCGGAGCCGCCCTGGAGATTGGCCGGCGTGCCGACGATCGGCTGACCACCCGCGCCCCCGGAGCCGCTCGACCCGCCGCTGTTGCCCAGCGCCTCGTTCAGCGCCGCCTCGGCGGCCGCGGCGGCGGCGATCTGAGCCGGGGTGGCGGGCGTGAACAGGAACGGGCGCGACTCACCGCCGCCGGGACGCGAGGCGAAGCCGACGATCTGCCCGGCGTCGTTGATGCCGCGGGCCTCCGTGAGGACGAGCCCGCCCAGAGACTGGCCAAAGAGCAGCGCGCTGTTGAGGTCAGTCATGACGCCGTTGATCCAGACGAAGGCACGGCGCTGGCCGGCGGCGTTCTCCGCCCAGCCGACGACGTGGCCCTGCTCGTTGATGGCGGCGGCGCTGCTGCTGCGTCCGCCGAGCGTGCCGAGGTCGGTCATTACGCCGCCGCTCCAGAGGAAGGCGTGGGTGTTGAAATCGGCAGTATCGGACTCGCCGACGACCTGGTTGCTGTTGTTGATGGCGCGCGCCCAACTGTTGTGTCCGCCGAGCGTGCCCAGATCGAGCATCAGGTCGTTGGCGCCGTCGCTGTTGGCGTCGGCGAACCAGGTGTCGCCGGCCGGCGTGATCATGAAGGCGTGATAGCGGGCCGGGGGGTTGTTGTTCGACAGGTACGAGTAGCCGACGATGACACCGGCATCGTTGACGCCGTGCGCGGCGCTTTCGGCGCCGCCGAGCGTGCCCAGATCGACCATGAGCTGATTGACGTAGTCGTCGTTCGGGTCGGAAGGCGGGACGAACCACACGCCGTTCTGCGGCCGCACGAGGAACGCGCGGATGGTGGCGGCGTTGTTGACGTCCGCCCAGCCGACGACGTGATTCGCGTTGCTGATGGCGGTGGCGACGCTGTTGTAGGCCGTGCAGGGGTTTCCGAACGTCCAGAGCTCGGTGATGGCGTCGCCCGGGATAGGCGTGGCCAGGTCGGTCAGCACCGCGGGGCGCATCACGAAGGCGTGCCAGACGTCGATCGTGCGACCGGGGCACTGCAAGCGCGTCTGCGCGGTGCCGACGACCTGGTCGCCGTCGGAAATCGCGTAGGCCTCGGCGATGTCGATCGTGAAATCCTGGAGGAGCATGAAATGCGTGGTGTCGTTCACGTCCGTGAACTGCTCGTTGTACCAGTGTGCGGCGTGATGGCCCGAGCCGCCGGCGATCCAGCCCACAACCTGGCCGTACTGGTTGATGTCGTAGGCGCGGCTGCCGACGCCGCTGGTGTTCTGATCGAGGGTGGCGTTGATGTACGGTGGCGAGCCTTGCGCCACCTGGGGCCACGTTGACGCGCACGCCAGGCCGATAATCGCGCACTTGCAGGCAGTCAGGTTGTTAGGCCGCATGACATTGTCCTCAGGAGCCATTCGGTGTGCCGGCGACTCCACGTCATAAGGTTCGATTCACGCGCAAGGACGACAACCGGTCCGCGTCTGCGCGCGGCAGGCCGCGGGGATCGGCAAACGGGGAGATCGTCAACTTGCGGGGCTCGCTTCAGCCCGCGGACCGGGAAATCGGACGCGCGTCGCGGACGCGCTCAGATTGCCTGTGCAGCCGGCGAATTGCAGGCTAAAGCACGGGCCGTTTTGGGCCGACCCGATAAGCGGACACCGGCCACACCCGCCGTCACGGGGCCGGCCTAGCCACCCAGCGGAGCAGCGTCATGGCGTCAGCGCATCTTTCACCGGCGGGCCGCCGGTTGTGGGTCGCGGTTCTTTCATCGATCGGGACCCTGGCCGCGAACGTCGGCTGCGAGTCTTACCCGTTTCTGCCCGGCTCGCAGGGCATGGTCTCGGTGGAGGGCGCGACGGTCGTCGCGCAGCCCTTCGACGAGAACGTCATCCAGGAACGCACGTTCGCGAACGGCAGCGCCGTCACTACCGCCACCTACGCGGCCGGCGACCTGACCCGGACGCCGCTGGCGATCGACTTCAACGGCGACGGGCGCATCGACCCGGTGGCTTCGTATTTCAACGTGGTCGACCAGGGTGTCGTGCAGATCCTGCTGAGCGGGAGCGCGGGCGGGGCGCCGACGTTCACGAGCCTGACCTTCGACGCGCAGAGCGGCGCCTGCCGGCGTTGGATCAACCTGGCGGACGTGGCCGTGGGCGACATCGACAACGACGGCTACCTGGACCTGGTGCTGGCGACGACCAACGGCGTCGTGTACCTGCGTCACCCGAACCCCAACGACTCGGCTTCGCCGGGGCGCTCGACGACCGACCTGCGATACTGGGGCGCGCCGGGAAACTGCGATTGCGAGTTCCTGACGCCGACGACCGAGACGATCTCGAATGACGAGCTGAACCAGATCATCCAGGACACGATCCCGATCTCGAACATCGACTGCTACGACGTGAGCGTGCGGCAGTTCTACAACAACGTCGAGGTCGGCGACATGAACAACGACGGCTGGATGGACATTGTCGCCAGCCGCGAGCTCCAGATCACCTTCACGCCCAAGCAGAGCTGCACCGTGGACAACATCGCGCCGATCCTGGCCGGGTCCGTCCAGGTACTGCTGAACCCGGGCCAGGCCCGCGACGGCTGCGCGGGGTGGAACTCGGTCCTCGTCGGCGAGAACGAGCGCTTCCCGACCGAGCCCGATCGCGAAGGCCCCTTCGGCCTCATGCTCTATGACATGGACTTCGACGGCGATCTCGACGTGGTCTCCGCCGCCAGCACCGACAACAACACCCAGGTCGCCTGGTTCGCCAACCCCACCATCTCGTTCTGCCCGGACCCCTACTGGCCCGACAACGACTGGAAGCAGTGGCGCATCGGCAGCATCCGCGACGCCTTCGCCATCGACATCGGCGACGTGACCGGCGACGGCTATCCGGATGTCGTCGCCAGTGGTCGCGAGCAGGCGCAGATCATCCTCTTCGAGCACCCGGGGCTGCCGTTCTGCGACAACGCCCTCGGCTACGCCGCGCCGAACGCGCGCTACGAGTACGACTGGGATGCGCACGCGATCGTCACGTTCACGACCTCCCAGCCGCTCGATCTGAAACTGCTGGACCTCAACGGCGACGGCGTGCTCGAACTGGTCGTCGCCGGAAACAACGGAGCGCTGCGCTACTTCCGGCCGGCGGCGGGCCCGCGGCGGCCGTGGGTCGGCGCGACGATTGCCAACCTGGGCGTCGAGACGCTCGTCGGCCTGCTGGGCTACGGCGACGTCGATGGCGATGGCGACCTCGACCTGGTCGTGGTGATGGATTCCGACGACGACAACACCGAGCGCGTCAGTTGGATCCGTAACAACCTCGTTCGCGGCATCCTGAATCGCTGAAGGGCCGCGGCGCGCGAGCCGCCCGCGACTGTCACCGTTGGCGCGCCGGCTGAGCTCGTTCCGCGCGCCAAGACATCGTCGTCGCGTCACTCGCCCGCGCTCGCGGCTCCTGGCAAGCGAGCGGGCGGCGGTCATCTGGCCGACGCCAGCGGCTGCAACTCGCGCGTCAGTGGACAATACAGAGGATGCCGTGGCTGCCCGAGCCGCGTGACGCCGAGGCAGTACACGCGCGCCGTCGGCGGAACGAGCGCCATCACGCATGCTCCACGCCGCTGCCACGCTCCCCCGTTGCCCCAGGCCGCCAGCACGTCGCCCGCCCGCCGCAGCAGCGCGCCCAGGTGCTCGTCGTTGTGCGGGCCGATCGGGTCACGCACCCGGCGAAGGCGGCGCGGATCGCTGGCGCGCATCGCGAACAGGTTCCCCACGATGATGCCGCCGTAGCCGCGCCGCGCGGCCAGCCGGACGCAACAGCGGATGGTCGGATCATCCCGCGAGGCGTCCGCCGTGCTGGGATTCAGCAGAATGCAGGTGAGCGGCGGGGCCGACGCGTCCCACGTCCGCCAGAGCTCGTAGCGATAGACGCTGCGGCGATCGAAGCGCGCCCCGGCGACGATCGTTGGCCGAGCGATTCCGCGGGCGCGTGCCTCGGGTAGTCCGTCCTGTGGCTCGCGCGACATCACGGCGGCGGCTTGCAGCGCTTGCACGGCCCGTACTTCCCGCGCGCTTCCGCCAGCGGGATCGGCCGGGCCGTCTCCGACAGGAACGAGCAACCCGCCCGGTGATAGCGTTGGCCGTTCGGCGTCACATACACCGTGAGGCCGGCGTCGGACGCTTCCTGCGGCGGGCGCTGCGGGGCGGCGGCGGCTTTTGTGGGCGGCTCAGCCGGCTGGACGGCGGGCGGTGCAAGCGACGACGAGCGCCAGATGCCCCTGGCGGACTCTCGCGCCCGGTGCTCGTAGGCGCGGAAGAGCCTGCGATGCGAGAAATCGGGCCGGGCGGCCATCGGCGCGTAACCCTGGCGAACCAGCTCGAGATTGACAAACAGGCCGTCGGGCGCACGGTAGACGTAGCGCCGCTCGACCGCCTCGGCTGCGTCGTCGTCAGGGCCGGCGGGCTCGGCGGACTCGTCCGGCCGGCGCGATGATCCGGCCTCTGGCGCCGCCGCGCCGTCGGCGCGGGGCAGGTCGTCGTCGCTCATCAGAAAGACGCGCTCGCCGAGCAGCAGGTGCTCGATATGGCTGATCATAGCCTGGCGCTGCGCCGTCTCGTGCGGGCGCGCCACGCCGAGCAGCCGCACCGGCCGCTCGCGTGATCCATCCTGGACGATGATCGTGCGCTCGTCGGCAAGGCGGATGACGGCGTAGCCGCGCGCTTCGCGGAAATCGAGCGGCGCGGGCAGGGCCGGCTCCGCGTTCCGCGGGTCGGCGCCGCCGCGAGGATTGTCGGCGTTTCGGCCAGGAGCCTCAGCGCCTCCGCGCGGACTCCCAGTGTCCTGATGAAAGCCGCTCGCGCCGCACGCAATCAGCAGCGCCGCGCACACCCAGGCGCAGCGCATCCGCGGGCCGGCCATTGGCATGCTCCGGCGGTCAGCGCACGCGGCGGGCGACTCCGTTCGATCCCGGCCGCAGGGCGCGGCCGCTTGTGCATTGGATTCGTTGATCCGATGTGCGTCTCCGACGCGCGGCGCATGCTATTCGAGAAGCGCCTGTCGCCGCAAGAGCGCCGGCACGCGGCCAGCGGTCGCCTTCCTGGAGCGGCGTGCCCTGGGCCGCGGCCGATCGCGTCAGCTACTTGTCGAGCTTCGTGCGCAGGTACCGTCCCGTGTGGCTCGCCGCGCAGGCCGCCACGTCCTCGGGCGGACCGGCGACGACGATCTGCCCGCCGGAGTCGCCGCCTTCTGGGCCGAGGTCGATGATCCAGTCGGCGTTCTTCACCACGTCGAGGTTGTGCTCGATCACCAGCACGGTGTTGCCCAGGTCCACCAGGCGGTTGAGCACGGCGAGCAGCGTGTCGATGTCGGCGAAGTGCAGGCCGGTGGTCGGCTCGTCGAGCACGTACAGCGTGTGGCCGGCCGTGGGCTTGGCCAGCTCCGCGGCCAGCTTGACGCGCTGCGCCTCTCCGCCGGAGAGCGTGTTGGAGGGCTGGCCGAGCCGCACGTAGCCCAGGCCGACGTCGGAGAGCGCCTGCAAGCCGGCCCTGATCTTGCTGAAGCTGTCGAATAGCGGCAGCGCCTCCTCGACGCGCAGCTCCAGCACGTCGGCGATGCTCTTGCCGCGATAGCGGATCTCCAGCGTCTCGCGGTTGTAGCGCGTGCCGCGGCACTCGCCGCACTCGACGAACACGTCCGGCAGAAAGTGCATCTCGATCCGCCGCACGCCCTGCCCCTGGCACGCCTCGCAGCGCCCGCCCTTGGCGTTGAACGAGAAGCGGCTGTTGTTGTAGCCGCGGATGCGCGCCTCCTTCGTCCGCGCATACAGCCGCCGGACCTCGTCGAACACGCCGGTGTAGGTGGCGGGGTTGCTGCGCGGCGTGCGGCCGATCGGCGTCTGGTCGACCTCGATCACCTTGTCGATCTTGTGCGCGCCGACCAGGCGGTCGTGCTCGCCGACGGGCTCGCGCGATTTCAGCAGCCGCCGTCGCAGCGCCGGCAGCAGCGTCTGGTTGACGAGCGTGCTCTTGCCGCTGCCGCTGACACCGGTGACGGCGACGAGTGTGCCGAGCGGGATCGTTAGGTCGATGCCCTTGAGGTTGTTGGCCCGCGCGCCGATCACCTGGAGCTGCTCGGAGCGTTTCGGCGTGCGGCGCGACTCGGGGAGCTGGATGCGGTACTCGCCGCGGAGGTAGCGCCCGGTGATCGAGTTCGAATCGGCCAGGACCTGCGCGGGCGGACCGTGGCTGATGATGCGCCCCCCGTGCAGACCGGCGCCCGGCCCCATGTCCACGAGGTAATCGGCGCTGCGAATCACGTCCTCGTCGTGCTCGACGACGAGCACGGTGTTGCCGATCTCGACGAGCCGGCGGATCGAGGCGAGCAGGCGCTCGTTGTCGCGCTGGTGCAGTCCGATCGTGGGCTCATCGAGCACGTAGCAGACGCCCACGAGCCCGCTGCCGAGCTGGGTCGCCAGGCGGATGCGCTGCGCCTCGCCGCCCGAGAGCGTCATGCTCTCGCGGTCCAGCGTCAGGTAGCCCAGGCCGACGGCGTCCATGAAGCGCAGACGCTGACTGACCTCCGTCAGGATCGGCGCCGCGACGATCGCCGCCTCGCCCGTCAACGGCAGCTCGGCGAACCACCCCACCGCGCGCTCGATCGACAGCTTTGTCACTTCGTGGATGTTCGCGCCGGCGATCCGCACCGCCAGCGCGTCGCGCCGCAGCCGCGCTCCGCCGCACGTCGAGCACATCGTTTCCGTCTGAAAGCCCGACAGCCGGGCCGCGCCCCCGCCGCCCGCGGCCTTGCTGCGACGCTCCAGGTTCGGCAGCACGCCCTCGAACTCCACCTGGTAGGCCTTCGTGTCCTTCGGGCGCGCGCCGTGAAGGACGATGCGGCGCATATCTTCCGGCAGGTCCTTGAACGGCGTCTGCGGGTCGACGTCGAACGCGGCGCACAGGCTGCGAACGAGCTTGGCGTACGCCGCCGCGGAACGCTTGCCCGCGTCGGCCCACGGAGCCACGGCCCGTGCCAACGGCAGCCCGTCGTCCGGCACGACCAGCGTCTCATCAAACTGCTGCACCTTGCCCAGTCCGCCGCAAGTTTCGCACGCGCCGTGCGGCGAGTTGAAGCTGAACAGGCGCGGCGACAGCTCGGGCACGACGAAGCCGCAGCGCGAGCACGCCAGCCGCTCGCTGAACGCTTCGTCGATCCATCCGGGCTCGCCGTTGCTGGTCGGCGGGCGCGGGTTGCGGGTCTGGTGCACGGCGCCGCCTGGCGAACCAGGCGACTCACGCCCGTTGCCGGCCGCCCGGGAGACGATGACCGCCCCTTGCGACAATCGCAGCGAGAGCTCAACGGCATCGACCAGCCGGCGACGGACGTCGGCCCGCAGCACCAGTCGGTCCACGACCACGTCGATCTGTCGCACGCGCCCGGGGTCGGCCAACTCGGCGACTTCGACGAGCCGCCCGTCGACACGCGCCCGCACAAATCCCTCGCGCTGGATCCGCCGAAGCACCTGCTTGACGTCGCCCTGTTGCTCGCGCGGCAGCGGCGCGAGCACCATGATCCGCTGATCGGCGGGATAGCGCAGGACGGCATCGACGATCTGGTCGATGGTGCGGCGGTGCAGGGGGACATCGCAGTTGAGGCAGTGCGCCGTCCCGACGCGCGCGAAGAGCACCCGAAGGAAGTCGTAGACCTCGGTTGTCGTGGCCACGGTCGAGCGCGGGTTGGCCGCGGCTGCCCGCTGCTCGATCGCGAGCGTCGGCGGTAGCCCCTCGATGCGCTCGACGTCGGGCTTGCCGACCTGCTCCAGGAACAGCCGGGCGTGGACGCTGAGCGATTCGACGTACTTGCGCTGACCTTCGGCGTAGATCGTGTCGAAGGCCAGGCTGCTCTTGCCCGAGCCGCTCAGGCCGGTGAAGACCACCAGCCGGTCGCGCGGAATGTCGAGCGACACGTTTTGCAGGTTGTGCTGTCGGGCGCCGATGACCCGGATGAACCTGGCTTCCACGTCGACCCCTCCCGCGGCCGCGCGGTGGCGTCCCCTGACGGGCACACCCGGCGGTGCGCGGTGACCCGATTCCGGCCATTGTAGCCGATTCCTCAGGTTCGTGAGGCGGAGTTGGCCGGGTTTCGCCGGACCAGGTGCCGGAGGCCGGCCCGCACAGAGGGAAGGGGCAAACCGGCCCGTGCCGATCGTTTCCAGTAGGCCGGCGGAGGTCTTGTTATCGCTCCCGACGGCCAAAAACGCGAATTCTGGCGAATTCCGGCGGCCGACGAGAAATCCGCTGATCGCGGGGGAATAATTTGCTGAGGGTCAGAAAATGGGTTCGTGGCTCCATTCGGAGCCTCGATGTTCGCGCCCTTTTTCGAGCGCAAACTGGTGTACAACTTCACTTTGGAGTGAGAGGGTTAGAAGTATGTTCAAACGCTCTGCCGCGATCGCCGGCCTGGCTGCGGTCAGTCTTCTGGGTGTGCTCATGCTCGGCGGCTGCCCCCAGCCGATCGACACCGGCAACAACAATGGAAACAACGATCCTGGACTGAACGACCAGTCCGGCGGGAACCAGGATCAGTCTCCGGGTGACAACTCCGGCAACAACGAAGCCAAGGGCAACGAGCCGGGCGACAACGGCGGGAACAATAACAACGGCGGGAACAATAACAACGGCGGGAATAACAACAACGGCGACAACCCGCCCGACCCGAACATGCCCACCGAGCCGCCCCCCGGCTGGACCTGGGACGATCTCTGGGCCCTGCTGGCGGTCTACGAGCAGACGGGCGATTTCAAGTGGGATCTGAACAGCGACGGCGTTGTCAACCAGATCGACTTGGGAATCCTGATCTACCTGCTCATGACCCAGAGCTGATCGGGCGCTGCAAGAATCTGCGATGACAGAGCGGCGGATCCGACCGGGGGCACTGGTCGGATCCGTTTTTCTTTCTCCTCAGAGGCGGGCTGCCAACTTGACAGACCGCAGGCGCCCGGCAACCCGCGCCCTTACCATCTGCAACCAATTCAATTTACAAATGTTACAGCGATCGCACGGGCCAGTGACGCCGTGGTACGGGACGTGCTCATGGTTCTGGCGCCGGTCCGTCTGCCCTCGGGGCGCCGCCAGTCGGAACTGGCCGGCAGTCGGACGTAACCGTTTATCTAGAAATCGCTTGCGCATTTGTCGCGGGCGAGAAACAGGTACTGACTCTCGCAGGAGAACCACCACCCATGGCTGCCAAACAGATCGCTTTTGACATGGATGCCCGCGAGGCCATCCGTCGCGGCGTTCGCACGCTCAGCAAGGCCGTCAAGGTCACCCTTGGCCCCCGCGGTCGCAACGTCGTGCTCGAGAAGTCCTTCGGCAGCCCGACCGTGACGAAGGACGGCGTGACCGTGGCCAAGGAGATCGAGCTCGAGGACGCCTACGAGAACATGGGCGCCCAGATGGTCCGCGAGGTCGCCAGCAAGACCAGCAAGGACGCCGGCGACGGCACGACCACCGCCACCGTTTACGCCGAGGCGATCTTCGACGAGGGCATCAAGAACCTCGCCGCCGGCGCTCAGGCCATGGATCTGAAGCGGGGCATCGATCTGGCGATTGACGCGGTGGTCGAGCAGCTCCGCAAGATGGCCGTGCCGGTCAAGGGCAAGCAGCAGATCGCCCAGGTCGGCACTTCCGCCGCCAACCAGGACAGCGAGATCGGCGAGAAGATCGCCGAGGCGATGGAGAAGGTGGGCAAGGACGGCGTGATCACGGTCGAAGAGGGCAAGAGCATCGAGACGACCGTCGATCTGGTCGAGGGCATGCAGTTCGACAAGGGCTACGTGAGTCCGCACTTCGTCAACAAGCCCGAGAGCATGGAGTGCGTGCTCGACAATCCGTACGTGCTCGTGCACGAGAAGAAGATCGCCAGCGTCAAGGACCTCCTGCCCCTGCTCGAGAAGATCGCCAAGGCCGGAAAGCCCCTGCTGGTCATCTCCGAGGACGTCGAGGGCGAGGCCCTGGCGACGCTCGTGCTCAACAAGCTCCGCGGCATCCTCCAGTGCTGCGCCGTCAAGGCCCCCGGCTTCGGCGACCGCCGCAAGGCGATGCTCGAGGACATCAGCATCCTCACGGGCGGCAAGCCGGTCTTCGAGGACCTGGGCATCACGCTCGAGGGCGTCGAGCTGACCGACCTCGGCCGGGCGAAGCGCGTCGTCGTCGCTAAGGAAACCTGCACGATCATCGAGGGCGCCGGCAAGAGCAGCGACATCAAGGGCCGCATCGAGGCCATCAAGAACGAGATCAGCCAGACCACCAGCGACTACGACCGCGAGAAGCTCGAGGAACGCCTCGCCAAGCTCTCCGGCGGCGTCGCCCAGATCAACGTCGGCGCCGCCACCGAAGTCGAAATGAAGGAGAAAAAGGCCCGCGTCGAGGACGCCCTGCACGCCTGCCGCGCCGCGGTCGAAGAAGGCATCCTGCCCGGCGGCGGAACCGCCGTCCTGCGCTGCGACGCGGCGCTCGACGCGGCCGCGAAGAAGGCCAAGGGCGACCAGAAGACGGGCGTGGACATCGTCCGCCGGGCGCTGCGCGCGCCGATCAGGATGATCGCCCAGAACGCGGGGCTCGACGGCAGCATCGTCTGCCAGAAGGTGCTGGAAAACGCCAAGGACCCGAACTTCGGCTACAACGCGCTGACGGACGAGTACGGTGACCTGGTGAAGATGGGCGTGATCGTGCCGTTGAAGGTCGAGCGCGTCGCGCTCCAGAACGCGGCCAGCGTCGCCGGCCTGCTCCTGACGACGGACGCGGCGATCATTGAGATCAAGGAAGAGAAGAAGGACGCCGGCGCGGGCGGGCACGCGGGTCATATGCACTGATCCATGCACTGATCGATGCATGACTCGAACCCCAAGCGCAAGCGCGCGGGTCCTCTTCCGAAGCCCCAAGCGCAAGCGCGCGGGTCTGTTTTCGAACATCCAGGCGCCAATGCGAGGCCTTCGCCCCGGATGGGGCGCACGACCGTAGCCAGGGGCTTCAACCCCTGGGAACCGACACCCAACAAACCCATCGACGGAAGTGGGGGCGTTGGGTCGAGGTGATGTCGAGCCGGCCGCCGCGGGAAGTCGGCGAACTGCGCGCCTTCCTGCCGGCGGAAGAGGTTCCGCTGCCTTGGTGATGAGCCTTGGTGAAGTGCGTCTTTCGTCTGACGCACGATTCCGCTTCAGACCCACCCCGCGTTGACGCCCGCGATTCGGAATCCCCACGTCGATTATCGGAGGCCCGGGCATTCCCAGGGGGGTCCGGCCGAGGCTCGACTTGACTTCCTAGTCCAGCTCCCGCCTACAGTTCTAAGAACCGCTCGCGCCGTGACCTCGAAACGCCGCACTCGCGCACCGCCATACCCAGGGGAGGGAAGCTGGCGTGTCGATCCGCCCGTGCCTGTCCGCCGCGCATTCCGTCTACCTCGCCCAGGTCCGCATCTGGGACGCGCTCGCTCGGATTCACGCGCACCACCGGCCGGCGTTTCTGGACCAGATGCGCCGCGCTGGCGACGAAGATCGTGACGGCGTGCCCGACGCGCGCGACAACTGCCCGTGCGCCGCGAACCCCAAGCAGCGCGATTTCGACTTGGACGGCCTGGGAGATGTCTGCGACCAGGATGACGACAACGACGCCATCCCCGACCGACTGGACCCGGCGCCCTACAACCCGCGCATCGGGCTCCGGGCGGCGGCAAGCTCCAATTGGTGGGAGCGCTCCAGTAGCCGGGAATGGTGGGCCTGACCCGCGCCGTCAACCGAACTCGAACGAGCCGATGCCGCCCAGCCCGTCGTGCCCGGCCGCGATATGCGGATGCGTTCGAGCGGCCAAGGCAGGCCTGTCGGCGCAACCGTGTGCCCCTCGCCCCTGATCCGCTCCCCTCGATCAGGTCGCGTCGGACCCCGCGGCGGCGAGCTCGGGCTTCTGGTCTTCGGGCCGGGCGATGCCCTCGAACTTCAGCTTGCGCTCGTCGCCGGCGCCCTCGACGCTGATGCGGATGACGGACTTGCCGGCGTACTTGTTGCGCAGCAGGTCTTCGCTGAGCGGGTCTTCGACCAGGCTGGAGATGGTGCGGCGGAGCGGGCGGGCGCCGAACTTCTCGTCGGTGCCTTTCTCCAGGAGCAGCTCGCGGGCCTCCTCGGCCAGCTCGATCGTCAGGCCGTGCTCGCGCAGGCGGACGGCGACCTTGTTCACCTCCAGGTCGAGGATCTGGAGCAGGTCGGCGTGGCCGAGCTTGTGGAAGACGACGACCTCGTCGATGCGGTTGATGAACTCGGGGCGGAAGTGCCGTTCGAGCTCGTTGACCAGCATGGCCTTCATCTTCTCGTAGTCCACGTTCTCGTCGCGCTTCATAAAGCCGAACGGGTCCTGGCTCATGATCCGGTCGGCGCCGATGTTGCTGGTCATGATCAGGATCACGTTCTTGAAGTCGACGTTGCGGCCGAACGAATCCGTCAGTCGCCCTTCCTCCATGATCTGGAGCAGCATGTTGAAAACGTCCGGATGCGCCTTCTCTATCTCGTCGAGCAGCACCACGGCGTACGGCCGGCGGCGGACGCGCTCCGTGAGCTGGCCGCCCTCCTCGTAGCCGACGTAGCCCGGCGGCGCGCCGATCAGCCGGCTGACGTTGTGCTTCTCCATGTACTCCGACATGTCGATCGTGATCAGCGCGTCGTCGTCGCCGAACAGGAACTGCGCCAGCGACTTGGCCAGCAGCGTCTTGCCCACGCCGGACGGGCCCAGGAAGATGAACGAGCCCATCGGGCGGTTGGGGTCCTTCAGGCCGCTGCGGCTGCGGCGGACGCTGCGGGCGATGGCGGAGATGGCCTCGTTCTGGCTGATGACGCGCTTGTGCAGCTCGGCCTCGAGCTCGAGCAGGCGCGTGGCCTCCTCCTTCTCCAGGCGCGTCAGCGGGATGCCGGTCATCATGCTGACGACCTCGGCGATGATGTTGTCGTCGACGACGCCGTCGACCTCCTTGGCGCGGTCCTTCCAGTCGCGCTGCATGCTCTCCTTCTTCATGCGCAGCGTCTCGGACTTGTCGCGCAGCTCGGCGGCGCGCTCGTAGTCGGCGTTCTTGACGGCCTCGTCCTTCTCGACGCCGAGGCGCTCGATCTCGCGCTCGAGCTCGGCCAGGTCGGGCGGGACGGTCATGCTCTTGATGCGGATGCGGGCGCCGGCCTCGTCGATGACGTCGATCGCCTTGTCGGGCAGGACGCGGCCGCTGATGTAGCGGTGGCTGAGCTCGACGGCGCTGTTGAGGGCCTCGTCGGTGATCTGCACGCGGTGATGCGCCTCGTAGCGGTCGCGCAGCCCCTTGAGGATCTCCATCGTGTGCTCGACGGACGGCTCGTCGACGTGGATCGGCTGGAAGCGGCGGGCCAGCGCCGCGTCCTTCTCGATGTACTTGCGGAACTCGTCGAACGTCGTCGCGCCGATGCACTGAATCTCGCCGCGGCTCAGTGCCGGCTTCAGCACGTTCGACGCGTCGATGGCGCCTTCCGCCCCGCCGGCCCCGACCAGCGTGTGCAGCTCGTCGATGAAGAGGATGACGTTGCGGGCGCGGCGGACCTCGTTCATGACCGCCTTGATGCGCTCCTCAAACTGGCCGCGATACTTGGTGCCCGCGACCATCATCGCCAGGTCGAGCACGACGATCCGCCGGCCGTGCAGAATCTCCGGCACCTGGTGATTGATGATCTTCTGCGCCAGCCCCTCGACGATAGCCGTCTTGCCCACGCCGGCCTCGCCCAGGAGGACGGGGTTGTTCTTCATGCGCCGGCAGAGCACGGTGATGACGCGTTCGATCTCGCCGGTGCGGCCGATGACGGGGTCGAGCTTGCCTTCGCGGGCGAGGTCGGTGAGGTCGCGGCCGAACGAATCAAGCGCGGGCGTCTTGGATTTTCCGCCCTTCTTGCCGGCCTCGGGCGCGCCGGAGACGCCGGAGGCGTCCTCGGGCTCGACGCCGGCGCCGAGGAGGTTGAGCACTTCCTCGCGGACGTCTTCGAGCTTGAGGCCGAGGTTCATGAGGACCTGGGCGGCGACGCCGTCCTGCTCGCGGAGCAGGCCGAGGAGCAGGTGCTCGGTGCCGACGTAGTTGTGATTGAGGTTGCGGGCCTCTTCGATGGCGTACTCGATGACGCGCTTGGCGCGCGGGGTCTGCGGGAGCTTGCCCATGGTGACCATCTCGGGGCCGCTCTTGACCAGGCGCTCGACCTCGAGCCGCACCTTGCGCAGATCGACGCCCAGGTTCTTGAGCACGTTGGCCCCGACCCCGGAGCCTTCCTTCACCAGGCCGAGCAGGATGTGTTCCGTCCCGATGTAGTCGTGGTTGAAGCGCTGGGCTTCCTGGTTGGCCAGCGCCATGACCTTCCGCGCCCGGTCGGTGAACCGCTCAAACATGGTTCCACTCCACGATCAGTCGGCGGAACGAGCGCGGCGTGCGACCGAAAAAACCGCCTTCCGACCTTTTGCCGTCGATTGTAGCGCGCCTGAAAACCACCAGCAAGCGCGCGGCTGCCCCGTTGGTATCGACCGTGCGCGGGTGTGAATGTAGCCGGCGAGCGATCCGCCCCTCTCCGAGACCCAACGGCTCCCTCCGCGATCGGCCCCCGCTCAGACCGGGTCCGCCTTCCCCCCCGCGCGCCGCGTCAACCTCGCCTGGGCCTCTGCGATCTGCGCCCGGTAAATGCGGTGCCCGTCGAGCCGTCGCACGCGTTGCCAGGCGTGCCTCGCGCGATCCACGTCTCCCGCGGCAGTCAGCACCTGGGCCGCGCGGTACGCCAGCAGCAGATCGTCCGCGTCGTGCCCGAGCGCCGGACTCAGCGCCATCCACGCGCCCTGCGCATCGCCACACTCCAATAACCGCCGCGAATGGCTCAACGCGCCGCGCCGAACGTGCTCGGACCTTCGGCGGGCCGCGTCGCGCACGGCCTGCGCGTAGAGCACCTGGGCGAGCACGAAGACCAGCAGCGCCAGCAGCAGGAGCGTACGGCGGCCCGTCGCGGTTGTCTCGTCGGGCAGGATCATGAAGGCCCAGATGGCGAGATTCGCGGTGAGGGCGCCGGCCAGGCCGACGAGCCAGCCGTCAATCAGCCGGCCCAGCCAGGCCAGCCCGGCGCCGGGCGCGACAAGATTCAACAACAGCGGCCACCACGCGCCGGCCGCGGCGCGCGGCGGGGCCGGTGGCGGGAACGCGTGGCCTGTGCCTGGCTGGATCGCGGAGGTCACGGAAACTGCATTCTGCACGATGCGCCCGGCGCACCGCAAGGGGAGCACGCCCGTCAACCTCCGAGGCAGCGAATGCGGGCGGCACGATCCTCGATGTGATTGATCAGCAGGCCAAAGCGCTCTCCGACGCGCACCGCGTCGCCTTTGCCGACGCATTGGTTGTTCACCAGCAGCTTCAGCGGCTGATCGATGCTTTTGTCGAACTCCAGGATCGTCCCGATCGACAGCTTGCGGATCGTGCCGATCGGCATCTGTCTCGACGCGAGCTGCGTGATTACGGGAACGCGAAGGCGCAATAGCCGCCGAACCTCCTCGGGCGCATCGCCGGCGATCACGGGAGCAGCGCTGCGCCCGCTCGGCGTCGCCTTGGGCTCGCGTGTACCGGTCTCCGACTCTCTGTCAATGGCTGGGTCCCTGTCGGCCGTCGCGGCCGCTTGTTCTCGCGGCGGCGGCGTGGAGGCGCTTGTGACCTCGGACACAGGGGCCGGGGCGGTCGGCTCGGCGGTGGACGCTTGAGTGGTCTCGCTCATGCGATCGCTCGGAACTATCAGGAATATCGGAAGAACACGCGGGCTTGTCCACAAGGACGCCCCGTGTCACGCTGGCCAGGCTCTTCGCGCCAGCCTCCGCGATTGACGCGGTAACTACAGCTCGGCGGACCAGGCATCCTGCCAGAGCTCCAGCATCAGCAGCAGCCAAAGCCTGTGTTCGTGATTCGCACGTCCGGTAATGTGCTCCTCCACCAGGCGGGTCGTCGCCTCCGGCCTCAGGAGCATCGCGACCAGGCCGTCGCGCCGCAGGACCCGCTCGCGCAGCAGCGGCTCCAGATCCCCGCGGAACCACTCGCCCACCGGCACGCCGAAGCCCACCTTGCGACGATCGAGTATTTCAGGCGGCAGCAGGCGGCGCGCCCAGGTCTTGAGCACGAGCTTCGACCCGGCCGCCCCGAGCTTCAGCCGCATGGGGAGCCGGAGCGCGAACTCGACGAGCTGGTGATCCAGAAGCGGCGAGCGGCACTCGAGGCTGCACGCCATGGAGGCGATATCGACCTTGGTGAGCAGGTCGTAGGGCAGATAGCTGACGAGATCCACGTAGTTCGCGCGTTGGGCGTCGTCGCCGTCCGGCGGGAGCTTGTAGGCGCGCTCCAGCCAGGCGGCCGGCTCGCCGAAATCCAGTCGCTGTGCGAACTCGGGCGCATAGAGGCCGCGGAGGGCGCCCAGCGTGAACACGCCGACCCAGTTCAGATAGCGCCGTGCGCCGCGTTCACCGAGCGCGGCGCCGAAGCGGTGCAGCCTGTTGGCCAGCGACTTCGCGCGGCGGTGCGGCAGGAGCGCGGCGCCGGCCGCCAAGGCACGCCGGGCGATGGCCGGCAGCCCGTCAAGCCGGCGGGCAAGCTGGAGGGCGCGGTAGCGATCGTAGCCCGCGAAGCACTCGTCGCCGCCGTCGCCGGTCAGGGCGACGGTGACGAACTGCCGGGCGAACTTCGAGACGTACCAGGTCGGAACCGCCGACGAGTCTCCGAACGGCTCGTCGAAGTGATGTGCAAGCGTGGGCAGGATCTCCGCGGCGCGCGGCGTGACGCACTGCTCGTGATGCTCAGTCTGAAAAAACGCCGCGACCTTTCTGGCGTAGCGTGTCTCGTCGTAGCGTGCGTCCTCGAAGCCGATCGAGAACGTCCGCAGCGGCGAGACGCCGAGGCGGCGCATGAGCCCGACGACGATCGAGCTGTCCACGCCGCCCGACAGGAACGCCCCGAGCGGCACGTCGGACACGAGGCGCTGCTCGACCGCCCGCGTCAGCAGGCCGTCAAGCTCGCCGACGGCCTGCTCGAGCGACGTGGATCGCACGCGATCAGACGCCTCAGGGCGCGGCGGACTCCAGTAGGCGACCTGCGCGGGAGATCGCTCGGCGCCGGCGGGAACCTCGCTCCGATGCCCTGGCAGCAGCTTGCTGAAGCCGCGGAAGATGCTGTACGGCGCCGGCACGTACTGAAACACCAGGTAGCGATGGAGCGACTGGGCGTCGATGCGGCGTGGGATCTCCGGCAGCGCCAGAATCGCCTTCGCCTCGCTCGCGAAATAGAGCCGCCCCGCGTGCTCGGCCAGGACCAGCGGCTTCTTGCCGAGCCGGTCACGCGCCAGGTGCAGCACGCCGCCGCGCTCGTCCCACAGTGCGATGGCGAACATCCCCGAGAGCCGCTCGAAGCACGCGGCGCCGAACTGCTCGTAGGCGTGGACGATCACCTCGGCATCGCCCTGCGTGACGAACGTGTGCCCTGCCGCGCTCAGCTCGCCCCGCAGCTCGCGGAAGTTGTAGATCTCGCCGTTGAATGCCGCCCAGACCGTGCGGTCTTCGTTGCAGAGCGGCTGGCCGCCCGTGGGCAGGTCGATGATCGACAGCCGCCTGAAGCCGAGGCCGAAGCGGCCCCGCGGATCGACATAGCATGCGCCGGCGTCGGGGCCGCGATGGACGAGCTGGCCAGCCATGCGCTCGATTTCGTCGCGCACCACCAAGCGGCGCGGCGCGAGCGCGAGGATTCCCGCTAGCCCGCACATGCAGCCGCTCGCCGGGGTGCGCGCCGTCGCCGTCCCAGTCCGCGGTCGCCTTGCTCGTCGAGCGGCTGGCAGGCTGGGCAGAAGTGCGTGCTTCGCTGCGCCACGCGCGTGGTCGCGATCGGCGCTCCGCAGCGGTCGCAGGCCTCGCCGCCGCGCCCATACACGCGCAGGCGCCGCTGCATGCGGCCGCCGGGGTAGATCCAGTCGATGCTGGCGCCCTGGTTTCGAATGCCCTGGCGCAGCACGGCTCGCAGGGCGGACCGGAGACGGCGCACCTGCTCCGGAGCAAGCGTGTCGCAGCGACGGCACGGATGCAGCCCCGCGCGGTGCAGCGCCTCGTCGGCGTAGATGTTCCCGATTCCGGCGATCACGCTCTGATCCAGCAGCAGCGGCTTGAGCCGGCGCGCGCGGCAGGACAGCTCGTGGGCCAGCCGGCGCGGCGTGAACTGCGGCCCCAGCGGCTCCACGCCGAGCCGGGCCGAGAACGACCGCCAGTCGGTCGTGTAGGCGATGCGGCCGAACTTGCGCGCGTCGCAGAGCATCAGCCGCTGCCCATCATCCAGATCGAATACGGCCCGCACGTGCGCCGGTTCGACCGCGTGCCCTGCCGCCCACTCCAGCCGCCCGCTCATGCGCAGGTGAATCAGCAGTGCGCCGCCGTCGTCGAGCCGAAGCACGATGTACTTGCCCCGGCGATCGACACGCCGGACGCGGCAGCCGAGAACGCCGCGCCGGACGGCGGGCACGTCGGGGTGGATCTGCCGCGGCCAGCGCGACTCGAAACGAACGATCGTCCGGCCGACGAGCCGCGGACGGGCGGCCCGCACGATGGTCTCGACCTCGGGCAGCTCGGGCATGGGTGCAGATTATCCGGGGCTCGGCGCCGGCGACAGAGCGCCCGGCGGTTCGGCGTCGTGGCCGCTCAGGGCTGCCGCGACGGATAGCGGAACGACTTGTTGGGCGTCGGCGGCACGGGCGGCAGGTCGACCGGCTCTTCGGCGATGCGCTGCTGAAGGTGCCGGATGGCCGCCTTGAGCTGGGCGTCTTCGCCTTTGAACGTCGCATGCGGCAGGTTGTCGACGACGATGTCCGGCTCGACGCCGTGGCCTTCGATCAGCCACTCGCCGTCCGGGCCGAAGACGCCGTACTCGGCACTGGTGGCGATTCCGCCGTCGACGAGGAAGTTGTTCGAGCTGAGCCAGATTTCGCCGCCCCAGGTGCGGGTGCCGATGACTTTTCCGAGTCCGAGGCGTTTGAATCCTTCGCTGAAGGCTTCGCCGTCGGACGCGGTGCGCTCATTACAGAGCACGACCATGTGCCCGCGGAACGCCTGCTGCATGTTCCAGGTGGGTGAGCGTCCGGCGTGCTGGTTCCAGTAGAACCAGACCTTGCGCAGAAGCCGGCTGAGGATCCAACTGTCGATGTTCCCGCCGCGGTTGTGGCGGACGTCGATGATCAGCCCCTTTCGCGTGAAGGCGGGGTAATAGCCCTTGGCCCACTCGGTGAAATTGTCGCCGCCCATCGCGCGCAGGTGGACGTAGCCGATCTCGCCGGCGCCCAGCTCCTCGACGAGTTCGCGGCGGGTGAGCTGCCACTCGTGGTAGCGCAGCTCGCCGGCGGCGGTGGCCGAGAGCGGCTCGACGATCGCGTCGCGCGGCTCGCCCGAGGCCGGCATGACGCGGATCAGCACCTGCTTGCCGGCCTGGTTGCGCAACAGAACGTTGACGTCCGGCACGGTGAGCACGTCGATGCCGTTGACCATGGTGATGACGTCGCCCGGACGCACGTCGGCACCGGGGCGGGCGAGGGGCGAGGCCCGCTCCGGCTCGTCGGGGTCGTGGCGGTAGATCTGCTCGACGCGGTATCCGCCGGCGGTGTCGTCGCGCGCCAGGAGGGCGCCGAGCGACGCGGGCGCGATGCTGTCGGGTCCGCTGCGCATGTGTCCGCCGGCGACGAAGATGTGCAGGGCGCTGAGTTCGCCGACCATCTGGGCGATCAGGTGCGAGAGCTCGGCGCGGGTGCTGACGCGTTCGACGAAGGGCAGGTACTTGTCGAGCATGGCCTTCCAGTCGACGCCATGCATGTCGCGCGCGTAGAAGTAGTCGCGTTCCAGCCGCCAGGCCTCGACGAACATCTGCCGCCACTCCTCGCGCGGGATCACCGACAGCTTCCATCCGCCGAGCGCCACCTGCTTCTTGTCGAGATCGGCCTTGGCCGCGGCGGCGTCGAGGACGTAGAGCGCGTCGCCCTTGCGCACGAGCAGTTTCTTGCCGTCGTGCGACATCTCGTAGCCGCGCACGCCTTCGAGAACCGTCTTGATCTCGACCTCCTCGCGCGAGATCGCGGCGCCCACGAGGTTCGTCCCGTCGCCGCCCAGCGGCGCCGACAGCCAGAACAGCGCCTTGTCGTTCAGAGACAGCTCGCGGTAGTTGCCGGGCGGCAGCGGCACGCTCCAGAAGCGCTCGGCGATGCCGTCGAAGTCGATCTTCACTTCCGGCGTCTTGGCCTTCTCGTCCTTTGGTTTCTCGCGCGACTCCTCGGAGGGGGCCGATGCCGCGGCGGCGGGCGCCTCGGTGGGTGAAGTCGCGGGCTGGGTCTCCGCCGGCGGGGATTCCGGCTTCTTCTCGTCCTTCGTATCTTCCTTCTTCTGGCCATCTGGTCCGTGCAGTTCGTCCGGGCGGGCGAAGGGCGACCGCAGTCCCTTCGTCAGCGCGACGTGGTAGATCTTCGTTTTCTTGTCGAGGTAAGGTTCGGGCTGGTAATTGCCCCACGGGCTGCCGACGATGGATTCGAGGTTGCGGTCGCTGAGCACGTACAGCCACTTGCCGTCGGCGCTCCAGGCCGGGCTGTAGGTCTCGTAGCGGTCGCTGGTGATCGTCCGGGCCTGCCCGTCGTCGAGGCTGTATATCCGCACGATTCTGAACGCGTTCTCGGCGTAGGAGACGTACGCCAGCCAGCGGCTGTCGGGCGACCAGGCGAGATCGTCGAACGAGTCGATCTCGGTCGAGTCGATCAGCCGGTTCTCGCGCGTCTCAACGTTGAGCAGGAAGAGCCGCTGGTCCTTGTCGTGGTGCGCGACGTGCTTGCCGTCGGGCGAGGGCACGCCGCCCCAGCGCAGCACCGTGCCGTCGCGCGTGAGCTGCTGCGCCGCGCCGACCCCGTTGGCCGGCAGCGTCCAGAACTCGACCTCGCCCGACTCGTCCGACATCGCCAGCAGCGTCTTGCCGTCGGGCATGAAGCGCGCGTCGCGGTAGCGCACGTTCTCCTTGCGCGGCACGCTCACCAGCCGGCCGAAACGCTGCGGCGCGACGAAGACCTCGCCGCGGGCCGTCAGGGCGACGCGGTCGCCGTCGGGCGAGACGCGCCACGACGTCAGGTAATCCATCGGCTTGTCGATCCAGCGCTCGCGCGTCTGGTCGAAATCCGACGGCAACGTGATGTCCACGCGCGATGACGCGCCCGTCGCGATGTCGTGAACGTACAGATCCGCCTGCCACTGATACACGATGCGGCCCTGGCCCAGCGCCGGCGAGAAGATGTCGAAGCCCGAGTGGCGCGTGTGCTGTCGCAGATCCCCGCCGTCGGCGTTCATCGACCACAGGTTCATCGTCCCGTCGCGGTCGCTCGCGAAGTAGACGCGCCCCTGCCACCACATGGGCTCCTTGCTCGTGCCCGGGTAGTCGGCGGTCAACGGCGTCGCCTCGGCGTCGCCCTCTGAGAACCGCCAGATGTTCTGCGCGGTGCCGCCCTTGTAGCGCTTCGTGTGCGAGCCCTGAAAGGCCAGACGCGTGAAGAACAGCGTCCGGCCCGTGTCGTCGTGGCACCCGTCGGCGGCCTGCCACAGTGGAACGCGCTGCGCCATGGCCGAGACGGCCGGATTGCTGATATCCAGCAGCACGAGTTGCCAGTTCGGCAGCGTCGAGTACACCTCGGTTGAGAAAATGATGCGCCCGTCGCCTGTCCAGCCCGAGATCATCGCCCGTTGTCCGTCCCACGTCCGCCGCGCCGGCAGTCCGCCCGCCACCGGCATCGTGTAGACCTCCGGCGGCCCCTCGTAGGACGCGACGAATGCGATGGTCCTGCCGTCGGGCGAGATGACGGGCTGTGATTCGTCGCCGGGGTGCGTCGTCAGGCGAGTTGCCATTCCGCCCTGGGCGGAGACGCGCCAGAGGTCGCCCTCGGCCGCGAAGACGATCGTGTCTCCGTGGATGGCGGGCTCGCGGTAATACCCCTTGTTTGTCTCCGACGCCGGCGCAAACGCCGCTCCCAGCCACGCCAGCAGCACGATCAATCGGATCGGACGCATGTTCTCTCCTGCGATGAAACGGGAACCGGACGAAGGCGTACCGGCGGACCGCGACGCCGGGCGCATCAGTTTCACTCGAACACGCCGCGGCGGCTATCAGCGTGATGATGAAGACTCCTGTGGACGGCGCGGCATGTCAGCATCACCAGGGCTCACGTGGATTCGATCCAGTCGCAGATCGGATCGAGCCCCTCGCCGCGCAGGGCGCTGACGGGCCAGATCGGCCGCGCGTCGCCGGGGCCGTCGCTCAGCGTCTCGCGCAGCTCGCGGATGGTCCGGTCGGCCCCCGGCAGGTCGGCCTTGTTCACGACGAAGGCGCTGGCGATCTCGACGATGCCGGCCTTGGTGAACTGCACCGCGTCTCCGGCCCCGGGCATGACCAGCAGCAGGACGCGCGGCGTGACCTTGCGAACCTCCACGTCGTTCTGGCCTGCGCCGACGGTCTCGAGCAGCACCACGTCGTAGCCGGCGGCGTGAAACAGGGCCACCGCCTCCGGCACGTGGGGGGCGATGCCGCCCTGCGTTCCCGCCGAGGCGAGGCTGCGGACGAACAGCCCGTCGTCGGGCTCAGTCTGCATCATGCGCAGGCGGTCGCCCAGGAGCGAGCCCCCGGTGATCGGGCTGGTCGGATCGACGGCGATGACGGCGACACGCTTGCCGCGCTGGCGGAGGTTGCGCGCCAGGCGACCGATGAAGGTGCTCTTGCCGACGCCAGGGGCGCCGGTGATGCCAATCGACGCCGGTTGCGAGGTGGCGCGTGACGCGCCGGACGGACGTGGCGTCGTCGGAACGGGGCGGCCGGCGCCGACCCAGGTCAGGGCTCGTGCCAGGCCGGCCGCGGTTTCGATGCCCGGGGTGCTCTCCCGTGCCTGGCGCTCGCGCCGGCGACGAGTCAGGTCGCGGATCGCCTCGATGATGGTCTGGCTCGACGTGCCGGGATTGAAGACGCCGGCACACCCGGCCTGTTCGAGGCCCGGCTTGTCCGCTTCGGGAATGATCCCGCCGACAACGACCGGCGTATCAGAGATACCGGCGGCAGCCACAAGACGCACGACCTCCGGGATGATGGTCATATGAGCCGCCGACAGCAGACTGACGCCGATAACGTCGACGTCTTCCTGCATGGCGGCGTGGACCGTCGAGGCAGGGGTTTGCCAGAGGCCAGTGTAGATGACCTCCATGCCGGCATCGCGCAGGTTGCGAACGATGAGTTTTGCGCCCCGGTCGTGGCCGTCGAGGCCGATCTTGGAGATGAGCACGCGTGGCGGACGATTCTCGGGCATGTCCGGTCTCTGCCGCGGGGGCGCGGGTCGGGCCGCGGTAACAGCTCACGGCGAGCCGTAGTTGGGTGCGGAACGCGACGGTCGCGATGAAACCGAGGCAGCGGCCAATTTACTGTCTCCACCTGGATTGACAAGGCAGGAGGTCGGCATCAGACTGAATACGCGTCGAGCCCGGCGCTCATTCCGTCGCGGGCCTGCCGTTCGCTACGCCGTCCAGACTGATCGTCCGGCCGCGCCTGGAGCTGTTTTCCTGATGGGACGCCGGAAGCCGATCATTGGTTTGAGCGGGGGCATTGGCTCGGGGAAGTCATCGGTGGCCGCGATGTTCGCGGAGATGGGGGCGCTGGTGATCGGCTCGGACGCCTTGAATCACGATATCCTGCGGCAGGACAAGGTGTTAGAGACGCTGGCCAGGTGGTGGGGTGCGGACGTGGTCCAGCCGGACGGCCAGCCGAACCGGACGCGGATCGCGGAAATCGTTTTCGGAGACGCTGAACAAAAACGTCGGCTGGAATCGTTGACGTATCCCTTGATCGCGGCGGCACGGGAGGATATGATCTCCCGTGGAAATCTGGATCCAGCCGTAACAGCCATCGTTATTGATTCTCCTCTGCTGTTCGAGTGCAACCTCGATCGACAATGTGACAAGACCGTCTTTGTGGAGGCGAACGAGGAATTGCGGCTTGAGCGGTTGCGAGCCCGCAGGGGCTGGGACGCCGGGGAATTGAGACGGCGGGAGTCGTGGCAGTTGCCGTTGTCGGAGAAGCGGGCCCGCGCGGATTTTGTGATTGTGAACGAAGGCCCGTTGGAGCGATTGCGACCGCAGGTCGCCGCCATCCTAGAGCAGATCGCCGCCGGCCGCTGACGCGGGGGCCGGGAGGCAAGCACTCCCACCGGTCAGGCCGGGAACCGTGCAGACCGCGAGTATCCCTTTCACTGTTTGGAGCCAATCATGGCCAAAGCATCGTCGCCTCGTTCGCGCAGCAAGAAGAAGCTACAGGACGTGATCGAGAGCATTCCGGAAGTGGGCGAGAGCGTGATCGACGCGGCCGAGCCCGATGTTGACGAAGAGCGCGCCGGAGCGAAGTTCGTCGAGTCCGCGGAGGCCGAGGCCGACGACGAATCGCATGCCGCCGAGCGTCGGCGCCGCCCTGATGGCGACGATTCGCCGATCGACCGGGAGACGCACGAGAAATACGAGCGGGTGAAGCGCGGCGAGCTGCACATCACCGACCTGCAGAAAATGCAGGTGGCGGAGCTGCACGAGGTCGCGAAGCAGGAAGGCATCGAAGACTACGTCGGCCTGGCCAAGCAGAACCTGATCTTCGAGATCCTCAAGCGCCGCATCAGTCAGAGCGGGCTGCTCTACGGCGAGGGCGTGCTGGAGATTCTGCCGGACGGCTTCGGTTTCCTGCGCAGCCCGGAGTACAACTACCTGCCCTGTCCGGATGACATCTACGTCAGCCCGTCGCAGATCCGCCGCTTCGGCCTGCGCAACGGCCACATTGTCGCCGGCCAGATCCGCCCGCCGAAGGAGAGCGAGCGCTACTTCGCGCTGCTGCGGGTGGAGGCGATCAACTTCGAGAGTCCCGAGGCGGTGACCGAGAAGACCAACTTCGAGGACCTGACGCCGCTGCATCCGAACAAGCGCGTCTTCCTCGAGACGGTCAAGTCCGAGCTGAACATGCGCATCGTGGACATCGTCACGCCCATCGGCTTCGGCCAGCGCATGCTGATCGTCGCCCCGCCGCGCACCGGCAAGACGGTGCTGCTCCAGAAGATGGCGAATGCGGTCTCGATCAATCATCCCGAGTCGAAGGTCATCATCCTGCTGATCGACGAGCGGCCGGAAGAAGTCACCGAGATGCAGCGCAACACCAAGGCCGAGGTCATCAGCAGCACGTTCGACGAGCCGGCCAGCCGGCACGTGCAGGTGGCCGAGATGGTGATCGACAAGGCCAAGCGCCTGGTCGAGTACGGCCACGACGTCGTCATCCTGCTCGACTCGATCACCCGCCTGGCCCGGGCCTACAACACCGAAGTGCCGCACTCCGGCAAGATCCTGACGGGCGGCGTCGACGCCAACGCGCTCCAGAAGCCGAAGCGCTTCTTCGGCGCGGCCCGCAACATCGAGGAGGGCGGCAGCCTCACGATCATCGGCACCGCCCTGGTCGACACCGGCTCGAAGATGGACGAAGTGATCTTCGAGGAGTTCAAGGGCACCGGCAACAGCGAGCTGCACCTCGACCGCCGCCTGGTCGACAAGCGCATCTGGCCGGCGATCAACATCGCCGCCAGCGGCACGCGCAAGGAAGAGCTGCTGCTCGAGCCCAAGGAGCTCGAGAAGGTCTACATGCTCCGCCGCGTGCTCAGCGACATGAACCCGGTCGAAGCGGTCGAGATGCTGCGCACGCGCCTGGACAAGACCGAGACGAACGGCATCTTCCTGATGACGATGAACCTGGTGTAGCCCCGCCGACGCGCCGCCGAATCGCCCGCGCCGCAGCGGCCGCTGGGGACTTCCGACCACGCGAGCATGGTGGACCGCTCGGCCGTTTTCGCCGAAAATCGCCAGTCATGGACCGCACCACCCCGCTGCCCGTCGTCGCCACCGCCCCGGCTCGCCGGCGGCTGCCGCCCTGGCTGAAACGGCCGATGCCCAGCGAGCAGATGCTGGAGACGCGGCGGCTGATCGACGGTCTGCGGCTGAACACCGTGTGCGTCGAGGCGCGCTGTCCGAACCTGACCGAGTGCTGGTCGCGCGGCACGGCCACCTTCATGATCCTCGGCGAGCACTGCACGCGCCGCTGCGGCTTCTGCGCCGTCGGCACCGCCCGGCCCGAGCCGGTCGAGCCCGACGAGCCCGAGCGGCTGGCCGAGGCCGCCGCCCACCTGGGCCTGCGGCACGTCGTGATCACCTCCGTGGCCCGGGACGACCTCGAAGACGAGGGCGCCGGACACTTTGCCGCGTGCGTCGTCGCGACCCGGCGGCGGCTGCCGCACGCGACAATCGAGGTGCTGGTGCCCGACTTTCACGGCCGGCGCGAGCTGATCCGCATCGTCACCGACGCGCGGCCGGAGGTGTTCAATCACAACATCGAAACGGTGGCGCGGCTTCAGAAGGCCGCCCGCCCGGCGGCGCGCTACGATCGGTCGCTGGCCGTGCTGGCCACCGCCGGGAAGCTCGACCCGCGCATCGTCACCAAGAGCGGCGTGATGGTCGGGCTGGGCGAGACCTTCGACGAGCTGGAGCAGACCTTTCGCGACCTGCGGGCACATGGCTGCCGCATGCTGACGATCGGCCAGTATCTGCGGCCGGGCGACCGATACCTGGACGTGCAGCGCTACTACACGCCGGCGGAATTCAGCGAACTGGGCCGGTTGGCGGAGTCGCTGGGGTTCGACGCGGTCGCCAGCGGTCCGTTTGTGCGGAGCAGCTACTTCGCCGAGACGCTCTTCGCCGAGACGGACGTGCTCCGAGGCGCCTAAGGCGGCGTTCTTGGAGCGCCGGGCGCCAGAATACCGCCAAGCCTGCTGAACCACCGCCAAGCCCGTCGAGGGATGGACCGCAGCCACACTCGGCCGCACCCCTAGCTCTGCGAGGCACGTCGTCGCCGGGAAGCGGCGGGGAAGGGCGCGTCCGGCGAGCTCCCTGACGAGCTCGCGGGTGCTCGACGATCGGCCCGAAAACACACAGAGCGACGGAGCCGATGGCTGCCGCCGCTCTGCGTGCGTTATCGAGGCTGCCGCGCGGGCCGGCCGGCTCGCGTCGGGCTTACGGCGCCGGGTTGCTGAGGTCGCGTTTCAGCACGATGAGCGTCAGGTCGGTGTCGCGCGCGATCGCGATCTGGTTGTGCTTGCTCTTGAGCTGCGAGCCCGGAGCGAAGAACTCGAAGAGCAGGCGGTCCGGAGCACGGTCGTACTCGAACCCGTCGAAATCAAGCCGCCCGTACGGCGCCAGCAGCACGTCGCCAGTGTTTCCGGTCAGCGCCCGGAACGCCCACGGCGAGTACTCCCAGGCCGCGCCGAGGTGGTAGTTCACCAGCGTTGCCTTGCCGTGCAGGTGGTTCCAGTTGATCTCCTTGACCTCGGCGTTGATGGCGTAGATGACGATGTAGCCGCGCATCACCTTTCCGCCGGGGTTCAACGGGTCGTCGTCGATCTCGCCCTTGGCGGCGTCGAGCAGCGTGACCGGCGCCAGGCCGAACGGCTGGCCCGTGGCCACCGACCAGTACGCCGGCTGCCGCTGCGTCAAAGAGGCGTCAAGCCGCTCGGCGTTGCAGAGCCGGCCATTGCCGTTGACGTAGAGGATCAGCAGGTCGACGCCCTGGGTGAAGTCGTTGCCGACCTGGATGAACGTGTCCTGAACCAGGTTGCCGCCGGCGTCCCACTTGACCTCGAACTTCGGATAGACGAGCACGGAGCCCTTCTCCGCGGTCGAGCCCACCTGGTCGATGAAGCCGGCCGGCTGGCCGTCACTGTTCATCGAGCCGCCGACCGACTCCTCCGGCGGCGGGCCTGGCGGCGGAGCGACGATGTAGCCGGTCTCGGAGCCGAGGCCGACCAGCGTGCTGGCGCCGACGGTGACGTCGCCGTTGGCGAACTGAATCTGCTTGAACTGCACGCCGAGCAGCGGCGCGGCGATGCTGTCCGGTCCGCAGACGGCCGGGCTGGCCATGCCGTCGATGCGTGCCCGGCCGCGGTCGGTCTGGAGCGCGTTTCGCAGGTAGAAGTTCGGAACGCCGATCTTGCCTTCGGTGTACTTGCTGATCAGCCGCTCGTCGAACGAGTAGATGCAGCGCTCCGTCCCGCCGAAGCCGAGCTCGTTCTGATTCCAGATCAGGTGCACGCCCTTGACGATCGGCGGGCAGGGCTCGGGCTCCTCGGCACAGACCTCGGCCACGCACTCCGGCGAACTGACTTCCGGAAGCGGGCTGGGCGCACAAAGGCCATCCGGCACGGGAACGCCGGTGGCGTGCGCCACGTTGAGATAGCACTTCGGATCGCCGTCGTCGCGCGACAGGAAGGCTTCGAGCTGCGCCTGGTCGACGAACCGCAGCGTGCACGAGCCGCTGGCCGACGCGCCCGGAGCGAGCGTGCCGATGACGATCGTCGTGTCACCGACCCCGTCACAGCTTCCCGGGTTGCCCGGGTCGTCGCAGAGGTCGCAGGCGGTGATCGTCACCCCGGCGGCGACCGCGTCGGCCACGAGATCAGGATCGATCAGCACGACGTTCTCGAGCGCCACCTCTCCGGTGTTGGTCACCTTGTAGATGTACTTGAGCTCGAGCGGGAACGGCGGGCTGTCGAGGAACAGGTTGTTCGTCGGCTGCGAGCCGTTGGCCGAGATGGTCTTGTCGCAGACCAGGCTCGGGGTCTTGACGTCGATCGTCGCGGCGTCGTTCTTCGACGGACACGCCGGCTCGACCGCGCACGGCACGCCCGGCACGCAGAAGGCGGACAGGCCGTCGACGAACACCGTGTTGGTGATGTCGTTCGTTCCGGTGATCGTCACGTCGAACGTGAACGTCAGCGTCTCGCTGGGCGCGATCCACGGCGCGTGCACCGTGCAGCCGCCGCCGAACGAGTAGCACTGGGCCGTGCCGAGCGTGAACGCGGCGAAGCAGGCGGTCGCGTCGTCGCCGTCGATGTCCGCTCGAACCGAGCCCGGAATCAGCGCCGCCGAGCCGCTCAGGTTGTCGCGAATCCGCAGCCGCGGCAGGTTCACCGTGCCCGTGTTCGTCACGGTCACGATGAAGCGGGCACACGCCCCGGGCAGCGCCTCGATCGAGTCGGCCGGGACGCCGATCGGCGCGCCCGTCGCGCAGTCGATGCACACCACCTGCTTGGTCAACTCGAAATCACAGACCGGCGGGCGGACCTTCGCGTCGCAGCCGCTGCTGTCGATGATCGGCGTCTGCTCGTTCTCGGGCGGCACGCAGATGCCCGAGCCGTCGGACACCATCACGCCGGACGCGGTCGCCCGGTTCTCAAACACGAGCGGATCGACGCCGCCGTCCTGGGCCGCCATGGCTTGCAGGGCCTGGAGCGTGTTCACGCGGATGGCGCAGGTCCACGTCGCCGAGCCGCCCGGCGGGATGGTCTTGGCGACCAGCGGCGGGCAGGTCTCGCACAGGCCGTCGAAGCTGACGCCCTGGAGCGCGTTGACCAGGTTGCAGAGCGGCGTATCGCTGACGGTGACCTTCAGGGGCACGTCGCCGGTGTTGGCGACCGCGACCGTGAGCGTCATCCGGATCGGGAAGGCGATCGCGGGCGAGTTCAGGTCGATGTCGTTGCTGTCCGGGATCACGGCGGGGCCCGGCACGCAGTCGCCGTCCGAATCCCACTCGATCTTCCAGGTCTTGTAGAGGCAGTCGAGCGCCGGAGCCAGAACGTCGATGGTGATCGTGTCGTCGGCCTCACAGCAGTAGACCGGCCCCGGCGGGCAGTTCACCGCGCCGCGGTAGGCGGCCTCGTTGATGATCTGGCCGGGTGGCGCGTTCACGTCCACGCAGCCGCGGAACGTGACTTCGAGACGCCAGCCCTTGTTGAGGATCTTGCCGGCGCCGCACTTGCTTTGGAGGTTGATCTCGCACGCCGTCCCGTTCACGTTGAAGCAGGCCTGCGTGAAGGTGCATTGCAGCACGTTGTTGTTATCGAACAGGCGGAAGACCGCCGAGTTGGCGTCGACCGTGATCGGGCCGCTGATCAGGTCGATCAGCTCCAGCGTGCAGACGTTCGGATCGTCCGGACCGCCGATGTTCCGGACCACGATCAGGAACTCGACGCCGCTGCCGGGCGCGACCTCGAGCGTGTCGGCGAAGTTTCCGATCGGCTGGCCCTGCGGGCCGCAGCGCGTCAGGCAGCGGGCCTTCTTATCGACCTCGATCACGCAGGGCGGGTTCACGCAGACGCGTGCGTCGCAGCCCGCCGACGTGACGCTGGTGTTCGCGCCCTGGTCGCAGACGCCGCCGGAGATATCGACGTCTGCCCGGGCCTGGGCGCTGTTGGAGTAGCAGTTGGTGTTGCCGTCGAGGTCCTCGCCGGCCAGCGCCCGCCAGGCCTCGAAGCTGTTGACCTTGATCCGGCAGATGGCGCTCGCGCTGTCGCCGCAGTTCGGCAGGTTGGCCAGCACGGCGCAGACGTCGGTCGGATCGCACGGGCCGCTGCACAGGGCACAGCCGGCGAGAATCTCGATCCCGCCGGGGACCAGCACGTTGGCGGCCAGCACGTCCTTGATGAACTCCTCATCGCAGACGCGCACGTTGACCAGGCCGATCTCGCCCCTGTTCGTCGCGGTGAAGCGATAGGCCAGGTAGAACGGATAGGTCGTGTCGCACGGCACCGTCAGGTCCGTCACGAAGTTGTTGCACGTGTTCGGATCGAGCGAGTAGCAGACTTCCTTTTTGCACTCGATCTTCGGCACGCGCACGTCGATGTCCGCGAAGCTGCTGTCGGTGCAGGGCGTCTGCACCAGCGGCGGGTTGTTCGGGTTCTCGCACGGCGGCGGCAGGCACACCTCGGTGTAGGCCTTCACGGACACCGTGTTGCGCGCATCCGGGTTCGGGCCCGGGTTGCAGTTCGGGTCGGCGCCGTTGCTGTAGTTCGCCGGCACGACCACGTCGAACAGGATCGTCAGCGTCTCGGTCGGCGCGACCCACGGGGCCGCCGGCCGGCACGCCGCGAACACAAAGCAGCTCTCGGAGCCGTTGATGTTGAACGTCGGCGCGACGCAGGCGGTGACGTTGGTCGTCAGCGCGTCGTTCACGCCGATGAACGCCTGTACCGACGCCGGGTCGAACCACGCCGGCTGGTTGAGCGAGTCCGTCACGCAGATCTTCGGCAGCTTGACGACCGCGCTCGTGTTCCGCACGCGGATGCGGTAGTTCAGCCGCGAGCCGGGCAGCGCCACCTTGCTGGCCGCGTAACTCCCGACGGCGTCCTCCGCGCACTTCACGTCCTTGATGACGTCGATCTCGCACGGCGGAGGCATCGTCAGGTTGGCCGTGCACTGGCTGGTCACGTTGTTGCCGGGGCAGACGTTCGAGCCGCGCGGCGAGCCCGTCACCGTCACCGTGTTGGTGTAGACGAGGTTCGGCGCGCCGTCGCAATTGGCCAGCGCCCCGGCCGCATCCGCGGTCTGGATCAGGATCACCACCGTCCAGGTGTCCTGCTCGCCGGGGTCGAGGCACTTCTGCACCGGGGGCGAGAGCTCGTTGGTCCCGTCGATGCAGATGCCGGGGATGTTCGCCACGCACGACAGCAGGTTGACGTCCGCCGCGGTCACGCACAGCGGCACCTGGCCGGTGTTGCGGGCGGTGGCGCGCATCGTCAGCCGCGCCGGGAAGACGATCGTCGAGAGGTCGAGGTTCGAGCCGAAGTTGATGACCTGCGGCCCGGGCACGCAGTCGCCGTCCGAATCCCACGCAACCTGCCACTCCTTCGTGCAGATGATCGACGGCTGCTTGACGTCGACCACGGCGACGGCGTTGTCCTGGCAGGAATAGAACGCGTTCGGGTCGTTCGGGTCATTCGGACAGCTCGGATCGACCGAGCCGAAGACGTTGACCGTGTTGATCGGATCGCAGTTCGGGTCGGCGTTGTTCGGCACCGTGGCGCGGAACGTGAAGACCACCACGTCGCCGACCTTCAGGTTGCCGCCGCCCGGACAGGTGTTCGGGTTGAAGATGAACGGAATGCCGTTGACGTTGCGGCCGGCCGGCGGCGGGCACACCTGCCCGTTGCGCGTGAAGACCCAACTGTTGGGATCCACTACCAGGCCACAGTTCGGATCGAGCGCGTCCTGGATCAGCAGGCGGCAGACTTCGACGTCGTTCTCGCTGATGTTCGTGATCCTCACCGTGAATCGCAGGCACGAGCCCGGCGTCGCCTCGATGAAGTCCTGGAGGTCGCCGCCGTTGATGGCGCAGCTCGGGTCCGCAGCGCAGTTCGGGTCGTTGTTAAGCGGCGCGTTCGGGTCCGCGCAATTGACGCACTCGACGTACTTCTCGACTTCGAGAATACAGACGACCCGGCAGACCTCGGCCTGGTCGTCGACGAAGATGTCGTTTCCGTCGCAGATGTCCGGCAGGTTCGGATCGTTCGGATCCGTCACCGCCTGGAAGACGGCCCGCGAGCAGTTCAGGTAGCACTCGTCCGGATCGTCCACGCCGGCGACGTCGATCTTGCCGCCCCAGTGCGGCTGGCGAACCGGCGGAGCGTCGTCGATGCCGTCGGAGTTGCCGCCGCCGTTACCGCCACCGTCGCCGCCGTTTCCGCCGCCGTCCTTGCCCTTGCCGGGCCGGGCGGTGGGCGGACAGGGCTGGTCGTTGTCGAGCTTCAGGAAGACGTCAAGCGCCCCCTGCGACTTGAAGCGCACCGAGCAGAACAGGTCGAGCGCGCCGCCCGGCGGCAGCGTGAAGATCACGCCGGAGGGGCAGACGTCGCAGTCGATCAGCTCGATGTCGCCGGGCTCGCCCGGCACGTTCGGATCGGCCAGGATGATCTTGGCGGCGGCGACGTCGGCGCAGAGGCGCGAGTCGGTGACGGAGACCTGCTCGCTGACTTCGCCGAGGTTCTGGGCCCGGTAGCGATAGCGCAGGCAGAACGGGAACGGCCCGTTGGGGATGATCAGCTCGTCGACGAAGCTGTTCGGATCGTTGGGGCAGGGCACGAGGTCGCAATCGCCGTTGCAGAGCTGCACCTTCTTGTCGAAGCGCACGTCGCGGCAGCGGACGTCGATGGTGACGACGTTGTCGTCGAAGCCCTGCTTGATCTCGCGCGGGGTGTCGATGACGTTCGGATTGTCCGCCGTGTTGTAGACGATGGTCGGCTCGTTCGGATCGTAATTCGGGTCGCGCGGGTCGTTCTGAGTGTAAAGGCCGAGACCGGCGATGGAGTTCGTGATGTCAACCGGCGTGTTCGGCTCGCACGCGAAGTTGGGATCCACCGTGCCGCGGAACGTGATGGTGATCTTGTCGCCGTTGATGACGTTGTTGCAGACCGCCAGGCCGTTGAGTCGGCCCAGGTCGCGCGGTTCGCCGGACTGCACGCCGGCGAGGAACCCGCCGGGGCCGGGGCCGAAGAAGTCCTCGTTGAGCCCGAGCGTCGCAGGATCGGTCGGGGGGATGTTGAAAACCTGGCCATCGCTGCCGCGGACGAAGACCGCCGAGAGGCCGGTCAGGTTCGTGAGCCCGAGGCTGGGGTCGAGAATGTCGGTCAGCGTGACATCGAGCGGCCGGTTGCCGGTGTTCTCGACCGTGATTCGGAACTCGACTTCCGAGCCCGGGATCGCGGCGACGTGATCATGGAAGTTCGGGTCGGTGCTGTCGACGCAACGCAGCTTCTTGGTCACTTCGATCTGCGGCAGCACGGCGTTCAACTGCATCTGCATGCTGTCTTCGGGACCGAAGTTGTCGGTGGCGCCCACGAACGCGTAGATGCCGGCGCTGGCGGCCCGCATGCGCGCCAGCGCAGGATCGCCGCCCGCCTCCGCGAGGAACAGGCTCTCGAAATGGCGGATGACGAACTCGAGATCGCGCGGGCCGAGCGCCGCCAGCAGGTCGATATCGTTCTGGAGCAGGCCGGGATCGCGCGGGTCAGGGAACATCGAAACCGAGCTTGACGGGATCAGCTCGATCACCGACTGAACCGAGCGGTCTCCAAACGCGCAGCGCTCGTTGAAGATGTTGATCGACCCGACCGTGTCCTTCACGCGCGGCGGAAGGCACAGACTCACATCGGGCGGGCAGTCGGTGATCGTGATGGCGTAGCGCTCCGTGCCGCCGCCGCAATCGAACGAATTCAACGCCGTCTGGCACTGCGGCAATCCCGTCTGGCTCCAGCGGGTCACTTCCCGCGGCCGGCCGTCGGCGTCGAAATCGAACAGCACGCCGCACAGGTCGGCTTCGCCGTTGAGGTCCTGATCGAGCACACCGTCATTGCACAGGCTGGGATCGCCGTTAATGAGGTTCTCGATGTCGAAATCCAGCGACCCGCCAAAAGCCGTCACGGTTCGCCGGTTACCGCTGAATACATCCATTCCGATATAGAGGACGCTGTCGTCGGTGCTCAGGTCGTTCGGGTCGACGACACCATCCGAATCCGGGAAGTAAATCACCAGCAGCTTGCCGACATTGAAGCCCGTACGAACGCGCCGCGCTCCAAGAAAGATCTCCTCGCAGACGAAGCAGCTCGGCAGGAAGCTCTGAAGAAATGCCGGTCCAATGCCACCGTCGCGGAAGCCGTCTCGGCCGTCGGCGAACGGATATCCCGGCGGCTGGGGCGAGTCGTCCTGGCAGCGGTCCAGCTCGAACCGGGGCTCCACGCGCCCGAGTGCGCTGGGGTTCTGAAGCAGGTACAAATAGAGCAGGGCCTCGCGATGCAGCACGCCGTCCGGGCAGAACAGGCACGCCGGGAAGTCCGGGTCGCCCGGCTGGCAACCCGCGCAGTTCGGGAACGTCGGGCACGGCGGGCAGTCATCAAGCTGGTTCGGTTCGCAAAGGCCCGATTGGATTCCGGTCGGTTGCGCTGAAGTCGTGGGCAGGAAGGCACCGCACGTGAGAGCGACCGCCGCGATGACGATGTAACGTGACATGCTACCCCTCCACGGGCGCGCAATTGGAAATCGAGAAAGCGCGTCAGACCCAGATTGTCAGCAACGAAAAACTCGCACGGGGCAGCATAACGCCCGACGGGGATGTGTCAAGCAATTTCGTAACCGGTTTACTCCGGAGGAAACAACGGACAAAAAAGGAATCGCTCCCTCGCCAAAGTTGGGCGCACGGGAGCGATTGGTCTTCCGGGGGTGACGAAGCGCGAAGCCGGCTATGGAGCGTAGGCGCGCAGGCCGCTCCACGTGCCTACGAACAACACGGGCCGTTCCCAGGCGCCGTTGTTGTCGAACAGGAGCGTGAACGTGAACGAATTCACGACCGGCGCGGTTTGCATGTCGTAGATCGGATTCCATGCGAAGTCATGCTTGGATACGATGTTGCCTTGCAGCCAATACAGGCGCGTGTCGGAGAACGCGTATCCACCAGTCACGGGCATCGTCGTAACTTCTGAAGCCGCAATCGGTTCATTCGGATCGGAGGGCACGTCGAAGTCGATCACCGCCGACTGCGTAACGAGGCCGACCGCTACCCGGTTGTTCCAGGTCGTAATCTTGTAACTCTGGTTCTGACCAAGATATAGATCGGAAACGACGGTCACCGGTGCCGCTGGCGTTCGAATATCGACCGCAAAGAACTTCCCGATGTCATTGTGCCCGACCAGCACGTCGCCCGTCACGGCCAGCCGGCGTGCATTCAGGGGAAGGCTCCACAGTAGCACCGGATTCGCGAGATTCGAGAAATCATAACCGCGAACGGTGTTCGGTGAATAGGTCGCGATGAAGACCACGTTGCCTTTCGTCGCGACCGCCTTTACGTACCCGGCGCCAAAAGCACCGGCCGCGTAACTCTTTAGTAGTGCAAAACTACCAGGATCCCTCAACGTGTTGTAAACGTCCAGCCCGAACTGATCACGCGAGATGAACAGCCTCCCGCCGTTGATCGTCATCGCCGTCGCTCCAGACGCTATCATCGGCATTGGAACGACTGCGGGCAATGCCGCCGGATTGGAAATGTCCAGAACCGCGATCCGTCCCGGGTTGTCGCCGAGGCCGCCGATCATCCACGCATCCGTACCATCCAAGACGTAGGCGCCGGGAGCGAACTGCTCGCCGAAGTAGCTCGATGCCGACATGAACGCCAGACCGTCGGCGACATAAACCGTCTTCGTCACGCTACTCTCATTCCAATCCGCGTCGCGTACCCTGAGCGTAACGTTTGCAGTACCATAGAGTTGCTTGATCGGCTGCATGCCGTAGAAGTACGACCCGGCGCCGATCTGCCAGCGGTACGACACAATGGCGCCCGTAGACAGGGAACCATCCAGCATCAGCTTCACGCCGCGCTCGGCGGGATTATCCGAGGTCAAACCGATGCCCTGCCAACGCGAGGGATCGTCAAAATCCCCGCCGACGAACATCTTCACGTCAAAATCCGCCTGGAGCGGCTGGGGGTCGCCGGGCTGGGTGATCGAGATCTGAATCTGCTTCGCGTTAGTCGCACCGCAGTCGTCGGTTACGGTCAACGTCACCGTGTAGGTGCTCGCCGCCGAGTACGTCTTCTGCGGGTTCGCCTCCGTCGACGTCGTGCCGTCGCCGAAGCTCCAGTGCCGGGAAACAATCTGTCCGTCCCAATCCGACGAGCCGGAGCCGCTGAACTGCACGGGCGTTCCGACGGTGCCGCTGGCCGGGCCGCTCGGCGCCGCGACCGGCGCCATGTTTTCGTCGCACTTGTCCCAGCCATAGCACGGCAGAAGAATGCCCAGGTCCACCTGATTCACGCACCCGTCAGCGTTGAGGTCGGCGGCGGAGTTGAAGCCGGGGTGCCCGGCACAAAGGCCGAACTGCCCGAGCAGCAGACCCAGGTCGTCCTGGTCCACCTTGCCGTCACTGCCGACGATGTCGGCCTTGGTGCAATCGAGTTGGGCAATTGCGGGCGTGGCGGCGTGCACCGCCAACAGAATCGGCAGACCGTAAACGATCCCGCCAACCAGGCGGGCGGCTTCTTTCCCAGTCATTCTCCACCCCCGGAGCAAAAGGTATTCAGCCGCCCTCCGCGGAGCTGAGTGCCTTCGTACTCGGAAATGGTGCTAATCAACGCGAAGATGGGCAAGCTTTGCCGGGCACAAACTGCTTATCCAAACTTACTGACGCGCCGCGAAACCGCTTGCGGCCAACGGCCTCATGATCGCGCGCCGTCCGATCAACATTGGAAATGCTCGGCAATTCAAGCCCCAGGCTCGTAAAAAATGCCTGCTACGCCGGAAAATTACGCGGTCCCGAAAGACCAGTCAAGCTTTATTAGTACGAATTGCCACTCGCCGACTGCCGGATTAGGCTATCGGACTGCGCCTGCGACGTGCCGGATTCGTAACTCCGGCCCGAAAGGCGCGGGGGCGGCTTCAACCGGGCGCGGGACCACCAGCGACATGCCCCAGAACTTCCAGGATCGCCTCGCCGCCGCAATTCAGCGCTGTCGCACGCCGGCGGTCGTCGGCATCGACCCGGTGTATGAGTCGCTGCCGCCGGCGCTGCGCCGCGAGCAGCCGACGGTCCGCCAGGCCGCCGACCAGGTTCACGCTTTCTGCCGCACGCTGATCGACATCGCCGCGGCGCACGCGCCGGCGGTGAAGCTGAACTCGGCCTTCTTCGAGGCGTTGTACGAGCACGGCGTGGCGACGTACTACAGGCTCGTGCGGCACGCGCACGCCCGCGGACTGCTCGTGATCGGCGACATCAAGCGCGGCGACATCGGCTCGACGGCGCGGCTGTACGCGCGCGGACACCTGGCTGCGCCACCGTTTGCGGACGTCGACGCAGACTGCATTCCGGACGCCGTCACGCTCGCGGGCTATCTGGGTGAGGGCGCCGTACGGCCGTTTGTCGAGGCGGCGGCGGCGGGCGGCCGGGGCGTCTACGTGCTGGTTCGGCCGTCGGACCCGGGAGCGGACGAGATTCACGGCTTCGGCGGCCCGGCGGGGCGCGCGTTCTATCAGCACATGGCGGAGCTGGTGGCGCGCTGGGGCGGCGGAGCCGCGCTGGTCGGCCAATGTGGCCTGTCGTGCGTCGGCGCAGTCGTGGCGCCGAAGGACGCGGCGAGCACGTCCGCGCTGCGCAACACCATGCCCGTGACTCCCTGGCTCGTACCGGGCTACGGTGCGCAAGGGGCGGGGGTCGAGGCCTGTCGGCCGTGTTTCCTGCCTGGCGGCCGTGGGGCGATCATCAACGCCTCGCGTTCGGTGATCTACGCATTCTCGCGACCGGAGCTGGCCGCCAGAGGCAGTCAGGACTGGGAGGCCTGCGTCGATCGAGCCTGCGCCGCGTTCGCGGCGGATGTCGCTCCCCTCGCGGGCTGTTGAGGGCGAGACGGGCGGCGAAGGAATCCAGCGACCGAACGGCCGGGCGCGAGTAGCTCGCCGGCGCGAGCGTCTCGAGCCCGCGTCGCCATCGGCTATGATTGAAACGGCCACCAAGCGGACGCCGCCGCGTGCGCCGAGCGGCTCGCAGGATCATTGGCGTGAGCGTCAGACCCGACATTTCGGTCGTCGTCCCGATGTTCAACGAAGAGGCGAACGTCGCGAACGTGCTGGCGCGCTTCTTGGAGTCGCTCGCGCGGCAGCGCCGCTCCTTCGAGATCGTCGTCGTCAACGACGGCAGCCGCGACCGCACCGGCGAGCTGCTCGACGCCGTCGCGGCCCGCGAGCCGCGGCTGCGCGTCATTCACCTGGCGCGCAACTTCGGCCAGACGGCGGCGATGATGGCGGGCTTCTGGGCGGCCCGCGCCCCGGTGATCGTGCCGCTCGACGGCGACGGCCAGAACGAGCCCGACGAGATCGAGCGGCTCGTCGACAAGCTAGAAGAAGGCTACGACGTCGTCAGCGGCTGGCGCAAGGACCGCAAGGATTCCTGGCTGCGCACCCGCGTCTCGCGCGTCGCGAACTGGCTCATCGGCCGCGTCACCGGCGTCCGGCTGCACGACTACGGCTGCACGCTCAAGGCCTACCGCGCCGACGTCGTCCGCGACGCCCGGCTCTTCGGCGAGATGCACCGCTTCATCCCGATCTACGCGTCGATTCACGGGGCGCGCATCACCGAAATGGTCGTCCGCCACAACCCCCGCACCGCGGGCCGCAGCAAGTACGGCTACGGCCGCGTCACGAAGGTGTTGTTCGACCTGCTGCTGGTGCGGCTGCTTCAGAAATACCGCACGCGGCCGATCCACTTCTTCGGGCAGATCACGATGTGGGCCTGGGCGGCGACGGTGGCCTGCTTCGGGTTTGCGCTGCTGAGCGCCGTCTATTCGCTCGATCCGTGGAAGGCCTTCTGGGGCAAGGCGCCGTTGATCGGCACCATCTTCTTCGTCCTCGGCTTCATCGCCATCATGGCCGGGCTCGTCGCCGAGCTCGTCATGCGCGCCGGCTTCGAGTTCAACGCCGGCCGCTACTGGGACGAGGCCCGGCGGGTGAACTTCGGGCCCGTCGGCGATACGCGCGAACGAGAGCCGCACACCATGAGCGCCGCGGCCCTCGCCGCCGAGCCCGATCCGGACGACTCACGCCCGCGCACAAGATAGCCCGCCGCCTGAACGAACTCTTGCATGAAACATCGGAGCACGAGAGAAACCGGGGGTTCGGATTCCCGGCGCCGTTGACGAAGCAAGCGCCACGTCAGAGCCGGGCTGTCCCCAGCCCGGCCAAGTCCCCATTCCGGCCACAAGTCCCCAGCCCGGCCTCAAGACGGACACATGCGCTTATCCCGGAACCAAGATCCGAGCCGCCCCTGTCCGGGCTGAGGACACGGCTCTGCTGTGCCCGGGCCATAGGGCGGGAACACCTGACGCTATTTGCGCTTCGGCATGTCCCAGAAGTTCACCAGGTCGATGCGCGTGATGATGCCGGCGATCCTGCCATGGCTGCGGACAAGGACGCCTGTGTTGCCGCTGAGGAGCAGGCGGTAGATCTCGTCGACGGAGATGTTCTCGTCGACCTCGGGCAGCGGGCGGACCATGACGTCGCGCAGCTTCACCTTCTCGGGCCGCTGGCCCTCGTGCAGGAGGCGCGCGAGCGTGACTTCCTGTAACCCGCCGACGACGCGGCCGCTTTCGATGATCGGGATCTGCGAGATGCCGCGCTCGCGGAAGAGCTCGATCGCCCGCTGCATGGTGTCGCCGGGCGAGAGGCTGAATATCTCGCGCGGGCCCAGAAACGCCAGCACGTCGCGGGCGGTGGCGGGCTTGGCCTCTTCCTCGAGGTAGCCGTTCTCGCGCATCCACTCGTCGTTGTAGCACTTGCTCAGGTAGTTGCGCCCCGTGTCGGGCATGACGACCACCACGAGGTCCTTCGGCGTGAGCCGCTCGGCGTAGCGCAGCGCCGCGGCGACGCACGTGCCGCAACTGCCGCCGATCAGCAGCCCCTCGGTGCGCGCCACCTTGCGCGCCGCCAGGAAGCTCTCCTTGTCGCTGACGCGCACCCACTCGTCGACGACCTGGCTGTTGAACGTCTTGGGCACGTAGTCTTCGCCGATTCCCTCGACCTTCCAGCTCTTGGGCTGTCCGCCGGAGAGGATCGAGCCCTCCGGATCGGCGCCGACGATGCGGATGTTGGGGTTGCGCTCCTTCAGGTACTTGCCGACGCCGCTGATCGTCCCGCCGGTGCCGATGCCGGAGACGAAGCAGGTGACTTGCCCGCGGGTCTGCTCCCAGATCTCGGGCCCGGTCGTCAGGTAATGAATCTCCGGGTTCGACATGTTGGTGAACTGGTTCGGCTGCCAGGCGTTCGGAATCTCGTTCATCAGCCGCTTCGCGACGCCGCCGTAGCTCTCGGGCGAATCGGGCGGAACGTTGGTGGGGACGATGACGGTCTCGGCGCCGTAGGCCTTGAGCAGGTCGATCTTCTCGCGGCTCATCTTGTCGGGCAGGACGAAGATGCAGCGATAGCCCTTGACGGCGGCAACGAGCGCCAGGCCGACGCCGGTGTTTCCGGCGGTGGCCTCGACGATGGTGCTGACGCCGGGCTTGATGAGTCCTTCACGTTCGGCCTTTTCGATCATGGCGTGGCCGATGCGGTCCTTGATGCTGCCGCCGGGGTTGAAGAACTCGACCTTTCCGTAGATGGGGCATGGGAGTCCGTCGGCGCAGCGGTTGAGACGGACGAGGGGGGTTTTGCCGATGGTGTCGAGAACGCTGTCGAAAGTGCCGAGCATGGTGGTGCCTCTTCGTGAGCGCCGCGGGGGCGCAACCGCCGGGAACAGGAACGGATCGTACCCGATGTTGAACGTCGGGATAAGAAGCGGGTTGGCGGCCGCCGGAACCGCGCCCGGACGCACGGGTGGGGCTGAGTATAAAAAACGGGGCCGGCCACGACTTGCAAAACCGACAAAATGCGAGATACTTGTCCGTCGATTGGTAATAGAGGAGCGGTGGGTGTCTGCCCGTGGAGCGTGGACCCGGCTGCTTTTTGCACCCCTCCCGATGGTCTCCTTCGAAGAAAGTGGTTGTCGAGCAAGATTGATCACTGGTTGATCTTGCAAGGTGACGCGCACGCCTCCGTCCGACGGCCGCTGTCCGTCTGCGCTGAGCGTGCAGGCCGGTGCCCGCGTACGGCCCGCGTCCACCCTCGGCCGGAAGGCCGTGGGCGGGGTCGGGAGCGCCCGGACAGGCCAGATTGGTGTCTCGTCGCCGCGCCCATGCGTTCCAGCCATGGTGGCCGGACGCGGAAAAAGCTGGCGCGAGCGTCGCGTGATAGGAGTGAAAGCATGTTCGGAACGTCGGTGGTTCAGAAGGTGATGGTGATGATTGCCGCAGCCGCGTTTTCGACCTCCGTCGCCGTGGCGCAGGAGGTTCACAAGGAGCAGCCGAAGCCCAAGAACATCGTCGAGCTGGCGAAGGACTCGGGCAACCTGAAGACATTCGTGAAGCTGATCGAGGCTGCCGACCTGGCCAGCACGTTCTCGGGCAAGGGCCCGTACACGGTCTTTGCCCCGACGGACGAGGCCTTCAAGAAGCTCGGCCAGGCCAAGCTGGATGAGTGGATGAAGCCCGAGAACAAGGCCAAGTTGCAGAAGATCCTCAAGAACCACGTGCTCGAAGGCCACAAGGCGGCGGCGGACATCAAGGCCATGAAGACCGCCAAGACGCTGGCGGGCACTGAGATCAAGATCTCGATCAAGGACAACCACGTCATGATCGAGGGCGCCAAGGTCGTCAAGGCCGACACCGAGGCGGGCAACGGCGTGATCCACATCGTGGATACGGTCCTGATGCCGGCCGAGCCCGCTCATCCGTAACTTTTGCTGTAGCAAGCAATAGCGTCCGTGGCGAGTCCGGAAACCACGCCGGCTCGCCACGGGCTTGTTTTTGCGATCCGCTACCGTCGGAGCAATATACGCCAATGCGATCCGAACTCGTCCGGGCGAGACCGGCACGACTCACGAGCCGGTCGCCGGTACGTCTCGGGGATCCGGTGTGCGGCGGGTCGGGCGCGCGGCGCCCGCAGCCGCAGCGAGTTGACACGGAATGTGCGGCGAACTAGATTCGGCGATGGGTTGGCAGAGCCGGTGCGGTCGGCGCGGAAGAATCCCCCGGGAAGCCCAAAAGGTAATCCAGTTTGCTCGAGTCCCTTCAGAGCTTAGCGCTTGTCATCTTCGTCGTGGTCGTGGTCGTTCCGGCGCTGTACGGAGTCCGACTGTTTGTGCTGGCGGTCATGACGCACCGATGCCGGGCGCGCGTCCTGGCCGAACAGGCCGCGACGATCGCGCGCTATCGCCGCGAGACACCGGACTCGGCCTGGCCGCGCGTAACTACGCAGGTTCCTCTGTATAACGAAGTTACGGTGGCGCGGCGCGTCCTGGAAGCGGTGGCGCGCATGGACTACCCGCGCGACCGGCACGAGATTCAGGTGCTGGATGACAGCACCGACCAGACGTGCAAAATCGTCGAACGCGTCGCCGCCGAGCTGCGCGCCGCCGGACACGACATCAAGATCGTGCGCCGTCAGAACCGCGCGCATTACAAGGCGGGCGCGATGGCCCATGCCACGCCGCTGGCCTCCGGTGAGTACATCGCGATCTTCGATGCCGATTTCATTCCCGGCCGGCAGTTCCTGCGACAGCTTGTGCCGCTGATCGCCACGCGGCCCACCGTGGCCTGCGTGCAGGGCCGCTGGGGCCACCTGAACGGCCGCGACTCCTGGATCACCGAGGCGCTGGCGCTGGGCATCGACGGTCACTTCGGCGTCGAGCAGACTGGCCGGGCGTGGAACGGCCTGCTGTTCAACTTCAACGGCACCGCGGGCATCTGGCGCCGCAGCGTGATCGAGGACCCGCAGGTCGGAGGGTGGCAAGGCGATACGATCACGGAAGACCTCGATCTTTCGTATCGCGCGCAGCTCGCCGGCTGGAAGATGCTCTACTGCCCCGGTGAAGTCACTCCGGCGGAGATTCCGGACTCGGTGGACGCGCTGAAGGCCCAGCAGCGCCGCTGGGCCACGGGCTCGATGCAGACGGCGCGCAAGCTGCTGCCGCGGGTCTGGGCGTCGCCGCGGCTGACGTTGATCCAGAAGATCGAGTCCAGCGTGCACCTGACGCAGTACGCCGTCAACGTGTTCATGGTCCTCGCCGTGGCCCTGGGGCGGACACTGCTGTGGTTCGTGCCGGTCGAGCGCTACGCGGCGCTGTTGAGCTGGAGCTCGCTGGTCTGCCTGCTGGCGGCGGGCGCGTCCTGGACCGCCTATTGCTACGGACGCATCTCGCTCGGCGGCTCGGTTGGGCCGATGCACCTGCTGAAGCTCATCGTGCTCGGCCTGGGCCTTTCGATCAACAACAGCGTCGCCGTCCTGGTCGGCCTGCTTCAGAAAGGCGGCGAGTTCGTGCGCACGCCGAAGTCGGGCACGCGCGGCGGCGAGACCCGCAGCAGCGTGGCCGGCAGTCCGTACGCCGCGATCCGTTCGCGCCTGTGGATGGTGGAGCTGGCCGTGGGCGCGTTCTGCCTGGCGCAGTGGTTGTGGTTCCTGCGGCAGGACAACTACGTCGGCGGCACGTTCCTGCTGCTGTACGCGATCGGCCTGTTCTCGCTGGGCTGGGCCTCGCGCCCGCGCGACAGCAAGCGCCCGCCGGCCCGTCCGCTGCGCGTCTCGAAGCCGCGCTACCAGCCGGCCCGCGACGCCGTCGCCGACGCGATCCTCCCCGCCGACGCCTGAGGGCGCCGCCTCAACGAGACTGGGCGAGTTTGCGGATGGCCGCGGCGTCGGCCAGGAAGCGATCCGTGTACGCCGGATCGACGCGATGGCAGGTGCGCGTGGCCAGTTCACCGACGCGCTCGTAATCCGGGTCGCCCGTGAATTCGAGGAACTCGCCGGCGAGAATCGCGAGGCGCAGCAGGTGTCGCAGAACGAGCCCCTCCTGCTTGACCAGCTCGGCGCTGCGGACAAACTTGTAGAAGTCGCAGTCGAACTCGAAGGCGGCGCCGGCCACCCACTTCGGCTGCACCGGCAGCGGCTCGGGCGTGACCAGGCGCGCATCGAAGGCCAGCTTGAGCATCTCGGGAAACGACGGCGGACGTTCCTCGTCCTCCGGCGGCTCGTCGTCGTAGTCGTTTTCGTCGTCGTCGCTGCGGGCGGCCACATGAGCCGCGACGATCCCCATCGATACGAGCATGGGCTGCAAGACCTGCGTCTCGAGCGGGCCCGGAGCGCCCTCGGGGATGCGCACCTTGCGTTCGATGCTCCGGGGCACTTCCAGCACCGATTCGAGCGCCAGCAGCTTCTCGCGCTCGTCGGCGCGGCTCAGCAGCTCGCACAGGAACGCGCCGTAGAGCGGGTCGACGCTGCGGAAACCGAGCAACCGGTGAATGCCGTCGTTGAGCGTGACGTGGTCGCCGTCGTCCGAGATCGCCAGATAGCCCAGGGCCGCCATGTTCGACAGCATCGCCGCGAGCTGCTGCTCGAACTTCTCGAGGCGGTCGGGCGACGTGAAGCGCCGCCGCAGGAAGTGCCGCACTTCCTGGAGCGTGCCCGTGCGCGTCAGCATGAACACCAGCACCTGGTAGGGGATCATGCTGCGTGAGAAGAGCTTGGCCGGGCCGGCGGCGATCAGCGACTTGAACTGTCCCTCGGTCCAGTAGGTCTCGGTCTTGCGCCGCGTTGGGCGTTTGCGCTCCATCTCCTTGCGCATGCGCATCACGCCCGGGTCCTTCGACTTCGGGTCGATCTGCTCGTAGCGCTTCTTCCACTTGTTGATCTTCACGTCGTCGTCGTGCGCGACGGCGTAGACGTAGCCTTGCCGGTCGAACTGCGGCCGGCCCGCGCGGCCGAAGATCTGGTGCGCCGTCGCCGGCGCCACCAGCGTGCGCTCCGTCCGCGGTCCTTTCAGCAGCGTGCTCAGGACCACCGAGCGCGCCGGCAGGTTGATGCCCGCCGCCAGCGTCTCCGTGCAGATCACGAACGGCACGAGCTTGCGCAGGAAGAGCTCCTCGACGATGTGCTTGTGCTTCGGCAGCACGCCGGCGTGATGCACGCCGACGCCGCGCAGCAGCATCTGCCGCAGCTTCGGGCCGACGCCCTCGGCCAGATCGTCGCGTTTCTGGTTCAGATGCTCCTCGATCTGCGCCCGGGCTGGGCCGCCGATCAGGTCGAGCCCCTTCAGCCGCTCCGCCAGCTCCCAGCACTCGTCGCGGTTGAAGCAGAACACCAGCGCAGGCGTGCGGTTGGCCGCGTCGTCGCTGCTGACCATCTCGGGCAGCACTTCCGAAAGCAGCCGGTCCTCCACCCACAGGAACTCCAGCGGCACGCGGCGCTCGTTCGACGTCACCAGCGCAACCTCGCGCCCGTGCTCCCGCTTCAGCCACTGCGAGAATTCGTACGGGTTGCCCACCGTCGCCGACAGCAGCATCACCCGCACGTGCCGCGGCAGCATGACCAGCGACAGCTCCCAGACGATGCCGCGCTCCGCGTCGTTGAAGTTGTGAAACTCGTCCATCACGACCGCGGCGACGTGCTCGAAATCGCTCAGCGCCGCGTCCGGCGCGAGCAGGTGATTCAGCAGGATCTCCGCCACCACCACGCGCACAGGCGCCTCGGGGTTCTCGCGACGGTTGCCGGTGATCAGCCCGATGTCCTCGCGCCGGAAGCCCCAGCGCTGGGCAGACTCCTGTAACTCGCGATACTTCTGGTCCGTCAGCGCGATCAGCGGCGTCGTGTAGTACAGCCGCTTGTGCGTGTGCAGGGCCTCGAAGACGGCGGCTTCGGCGATGAGCGTCTTGCCCATTCCCGTCGGGGCGCAGACCAGAACGCCGCCCGGGCTCTCGAACCAGGCCAGCAGCGCCTCCTCCTGGAACGGGTAGAGATCGAACGGGACGGACTCGAGGAACTTCTCCCAGACGCCGGAGCGGTCCATGGGCCAGAGGATATCGGCTGTCCCCGTCCTGACGAAACCCGCTGATGTTCCTTGGAGATCCGTCCGCCCGTCACAGGCTGCGATCCAGCCGGCGGTACTGGATCGCCTCCGCCAGGTGCATGGCCTCGATGCTCGGCGCGCCCGCCAGGTCGGCGATCGTGCGCGCCACGCGCAGGACCTTGTCGTGCGCCCGGGCGCTCAGGCCCAGCTCACTGACCGCCTGGCGCAGGATGCGCTCGCCCGACTCGTCGAGCTGGCAGTGCTTGCGCAAGTGCCGCGAGGTCATGCGCCCGTTCGTCACCGTCGAGCCGTCGCCGAAGCGCGCGCGCTGAATCTCGATCGCGCGGCCGACCGACTCGCGTATCGTTGCGCTGTCCGTGCCGGGCTGCATGTCGCGCAGCGCGGCGATCGGCACCGCCGGCACCTCGATGTGAATGTCGATCCGCTCCAGCAGCGGCCCGGAAACGCGGGCCAGGTAGCGGTCGATCTGCGGCGCCGAGCAGCGGCACGGCTTCCGCGGATCGGAGAAATACCCGCACGGACACGGGTTCATCGCCGCCAGCAGCAGAAAATCCGCCGGAAATCTCACCGCGCTGTGCACCCGCGAGATGTGCACGCAGCCGTCCTCGATCACCTGCCGCAGCGACTCGAGCACCGTCCGGCTGAACTCCGGAAACTCATCGAGAAACAGCACGCCGTGATGCGCCAGCGACACCTCCCCCGCCGTCGGCACCGTCCCCCCGCCCACCAGCGCCGCCGTGCTCACCGAGTGATGCGGCTGCCGCACCGGCCGCGTCGCCAGCAGGCTCTCGCCGGCGGACAGCTTGCCCGCCGCCGAGTAGATGCGCGTGGTCTCCAGCGCCTCGTGCAGCGACAGCGGCGGCAGGATCGTCGGCAGCCGCTTGGCCAGCATCGTCTTGCCCGTGCCCGGCGGACCGATCAGCAGGACGTTGTGGCGCCCGGCGGCGGCGATCAGCAGGGCGCGCTTCACCGGCTCCTGCCCGCGCACGTCGGCGAAATCGACCTCGTAACGGCCGGCGTGATTGAACACGGCATCCAGGTCGACCTGCGTCGGCTCCAGCGGCAGCTTTCCGTTCAGGAAACCCACGGCTTCCGTCAGCGACCCGACGCCGTACACCTCCACGCCCGCGACGACCCCCGCCTCCTCGGCGTTCTCGCGCGGCACGACGACGCAGCGCACGCCGCGTTCCCGCGCCAGCAGCGCCATGCACAGCGCTCCGCGAATCGGGCGCACGCGGCCGTCCAGCGCCAGCTCGCCGGCGATGAGCACGTCGTCGAGCAGCTCGCTGCGGAACTGGTCATCGCCGAGCATCAGGCCCAGCGCGATGGGCAGGTCGAAGCTCGGCCCCTCCTTGCGAACGTCGGCAGGGGCGAGATTGATGGTGCTGCGGCTGCGCGGAAACGGAAAGCCCGAGTTCGTCAGCGCGCTGCGGATCCGCTCCACGCTCTCCTTCACCGCCGAATCCGGCAGACCGACGAGCGTCGGCGGACCGAAACCGCGGCCGGTCACGTCGACCTCGATCTCGCAGTGACGCGCCTCGATGCCAGCCAGCGACATGCTATGAATTCGAGCGAGCATTGTTTCGGGCATTGTTAGCGGGCAGCGCCCCGGCCGCAACGCGCGGCAGCCGAAGCGCCGAAGCCGTAGCCCTCTTCCGCCCTGGCTGCCCCGGCGACACGCGGCTATCCAAGAACCCGCCCGTAAAGGGGGGGAGCGGCGCACCGGCCGCAAGTGCACGACCCTCTCCCGCAACCAACGCCGCTACACTGGCGGCGTGGATCTCCGCGCGATCGAGCACGCCGCACGACTGCTGTCCGGGTCCGGCTCGGTCTGCGTCTCGACCGGCGCGGGCATGTCGGCGGAGTCGGGCGTCGCGACGTTCCGCGATGCCGGCGGGCTGTGGTCGCGGTTCGATCCGTCCCAGCTCGCGACGCCGGAGGCTTTCGCGCGCGACCCGGTGCGCGTCTGGGAGTGGTACCGGCAGCGTCGGGCGCAGCTTCGCACCATCGAGCCTCACGAGGGACACCGGGTCCTGGCGGCGTGGGAGCGCCGGTTCCCCGACTTCTCGCTCGTGACGCAGAACGTCGACGGTCTGCACACTCGGGCCGGTTCTCGGCGCGTCATCGAGCTGCACGGGCGCCTCGATGTGGCCCGCTGCCAGTCCTGCCCTTGCGAGATTCACGGTCTCGACGATCTTGGCCCCGATCCGCGCTGCCCCGAGTGCGGAGAGCGCGTGCGCCCGGGCGTCGTCTGGTTCGGCGAGTTGCTGCCGCCCGACGCGGTTGATGCCGCCTTCGATGCCGCCGCGCGCTGCGACGTCATTCTGGTGATTGGGACAAGCGGCGTCGTTCATCCAGCGGCTGGGCTGGTGGAGGCGGCGCGGACCGCGGGCGCGTCGGTGATTGAGATCAACCCGAACGAGTCGGCGCTTTCTGGGATGGCAACGGCGCGCATCGCGCTGCCGTGTGGCCAGGCGCTGGGGGCGATCGATCGGGTTCTGTGTCGATGACCGGCGTGGCCTCGGGACCGCTCACGGAAGTGGTGGCGCTGGGGTCGTCGACCAGGCCGGCCTGGGCATCCTGTTGGCCCACGTCGGGCCACCGAGGACCGAGTTCTCGAAACAGATGTTTGCCCGACTTCTGAAGTCGGGCTATATTTATGGGTACCGAGAGAGGAGTTCGCCAGGCAGATCGGCCGGCAGCGCCGGCCCGTCGTCTCTAGAACGTCCCGGATGCACAACTCGCTCAAAGACAAGGTCCTAGAGTCGGTCGATATCGTCGATCTTATCGGTGAGCGCGTTTCGCTCAAGCGCAAAGGCAAAGAGCTTATCGGACTTTGCCCGTTTCATGACGATCACTCCCCCTCGCTCAGCGTCAGCCCCGTCAAACGAATCTTCAAGTGCTGGTCGTGCGGCGCCGGCGGCGACGCGATCGAATTCGTTCGGCGGCTGCATCGCGTCGAGTACAGCCAGGCCCTCCGCATGCTCGCGGAGCGCGCCGGAATCCGCGCGCGCGCATCGGTGGACGATTCGCGCGAGCACCAGCAACGTGACGCGCTTCGATCCGTGCTCGACTGGGCCAGATCACACTTCGAACGCAACCTCGGCCGGCCCGAGGGTCGCGCGGCACGCGAGTACGCGCTCAGCCGCGGCCTCACCGAAGACACGATCCGTCGGCGTCGCCTGGGTCTCGCCGCTCCCGGGTGGGACACGCTCTTGCATGCCGGCGAAAAGGCCGGCGTTTCCCGAGACCTGCTCGTTCAGGCGGGGCTGGTGGCCCTGAACGAGAATGGCAAGGCATACGACCGGTTCCGCAACCGCCTGATGTTTCCGATCAACGACCCGCTGGGGCGCTGCATCGCCTTTGGCGGGCGCACATTAGCGGACGACGACGCGAAGTATCTGAACTCCCCCGAATCGCCGCTGTTCAGCAAGTCGCGCGTGCTGTTTGACCTCGACGTCGCACGGGACTCGATCGGACGTTCGCGGACGGCGTTGGTGGTGGAGGGCTACCTCGACGCGGTGCTGGTCGCGCAGGCCGGCGTGACGAACGTCGTCGCTACCCTCGGCACGGCGCTGACGGACAGTCACGTGAAGCTCCTGAAGCCCTACGTGGACACGTTGATCTTGTGTTTCGACAACGACGACGCCGGCGTGCGCGCTGCCGACCGTGCCCTGGAAGTCGCCCTTCGCCATCAGATCGTCGTCAAGGTTGCGATAATGACCGGCGGAAAAGACCCCGCCGACTGCGTGTTAACGGAAGGCAGGGACGGACTTAACCGTCATTTGCAATCGGCGCTCGATGCGCTAGAATTCAAGTGGCGAAGGACAGTGCACGCATTCAACGCAGAGGGACCACAGGCCAAGCGGGCGGCGGTCGAGGAGTTGGTGCGCTTCGTCGGCAGGGTTGGCGCTGCCGGCGGTCTTGATCCGATTGCGCAGGGACAGATCGCCAGCCGCCTGGCCGAGCTGGCATCCCTATCGACGGCGGCGGTTTACGGAATGCTGACCGCCGCGCGCGGGGCCGGTCGCCGGCCGCAGGAGGACGGGACGTCCACGTCTGGAGAGTTGTCCGCGTACGCGACGGAAGTTCGAGCTCTGCCCGCGGGGCTTGTGCGGGCGGCCGAGGAGCTTTTTGGTTTGATTCTCTCGCGGCCCGCGTCGTATGGCGAGGCGGCGGGCAGCCTTGGAGCGTGTGCCGGGTTCAATCGCACCTGGCGGCGTCTGCTGGATGTCTGCGAAGCAGCGCAGGCGCAGGGCGAATTCTCGCGGGAGCGCGTGGTTGCGAATTGCGACGACGCGGCCCTGTGCGAACTGGTCTCGCGGGCTGCGGCGAGGGCGGAGGACACGGAGCCGGATGATGTGGCGCGGGCGGGCGACCGCATTCGCGCCGAACTGGACTTGATGCGCATCGAGGGCCTCGGCGGTCATCTGCTTGGTCGCGGTGCGCCGGACGAGCAGGCCGCGGCGGCGTTCCGATCGCTGCTGGACCTGAGCCGAAAGCGGTCGGGGATCTCGGCGACGGCGCCGAGTCCCCTGGCGGCCGACCATCGACTCAGGGTGCGCGGCACCGAGGCGTAACAGGGAGAGCGGCCCGATTTCTTCGCCGCGGGCACGGCGTCGAAACCGGTTGGACTGGCGGCAGCAGGGGATATTGGGTCAGGCAGGCGGGGAATCCCGAACGAGGGAGCGAGCTGAATGGCGACGGCAGTCATCACAACCACCGACATCGATCCGATCGAGCAGTGCGTCAACGAGCTGATCGAGCGCGGCCGCGGCCGCGGCTACCTCACCTGGGAGGAGCTCAACGAGACGCTGCCCGACGAGGCGATATCACCCGAGAAACTCGAAAGCGTGCTCAACCGCATCGAGCTTTCTGGCATCAGCATGATCGACGAGATCGAGGCCGAGAAGCTCCGCGACGCCGACCGCAAGAAGCCCTCGGCGCTCGAGGCGGGCGAGAGCCTCGACGAAGTCACGGAAACCGACCTGGCGGAGGCGACGGCCCGGCGGATCGACGACCCGGTGCGCATGTACCTGACGCAGATGGGCGAGATCCCGCTGCTGGCGCGCGAGGAAGAGATCGCGCTCGCCAAGAAGATCGAGCTGACGCGGATGGCCTTCCGCCGCAAGGTCCTTGAGAACGACCATTGCATGCAGCAGGCGGTCGATCTCATGCAGGCCGTCGCCGACGGGCGCATGCCCTTCGACCGCACGATGAAGATCTCGACGACCGAGAGCCTGGCCAAGGCCACGATCGTCAAGCGGCTGCCGACGAACCTGGCCACCGTGCGCAAGCTGCTCGAGCTCAACCAGGCCGACTGGAACCTGCTGCGCGAGCCGCGCACGCCCTCGGCGACGAAGCGCGCCGCCCAGGATCGCATCGTGCAGCGCCGCCGCCGCGCCGTGACGCTGCTTGAGGAGCTGCCGATCCGCACGAGCCGCATCACGCCGATGCTGCGCAAGCTGGTCTCGGTCGCCGGCAAGATGGAGTCGCTGGAGCGCGACGTTCGCGACCGGAGCAGCGAGCGCCCGCCGGACGAGATCGAGGCGATGAAGGACGAGCTCGCCGGCCTGACCGACATGGTGGCGGAGCGCACCGCGGATTTGCGGGCGCGCGTCGTCGCGGCCGACAAGGTGCTCAAGGAGTACGAGGACGCAAAGCGGCGGCTGGCGGGCGGCAACCTGCGCCTGGTCGTGAGCATCGCCAAGAAATACCGCAACCGCGGCCTGGCCTTCCTCGACATCATCCAGGAAGGCAACACGGGCCTGATGCGCGCGGTCGACAAGTACGAGTACCGCCGCGGCTACAAATTCAGCACCTACGCGACCTGGTGGATTCGCCAGGCGATCACGCGGGCCATCGCCGATCATGCCCGGACGATCCGCATCCCCGTGCACATGATCGAAACCATGAGCAAGCTGCGCAATATCAGCAAGAAGCTGCTCCAGGAACTGAACCGCGAGCCGACCATCGAGGAGATCGCCGTCGAGGCCAAGATGCCCGTCAGCGAGGCCCGGCGGGTGATGAAGATCAGCCGGCACCCGATCTCGCTGGATCGGCCGGTGGGCGAGAGCGAGGACAGCTACTTCGGCGATTTCATCGAGGACGACAAGGCCGAGAGCCCGGTGAGCAGCGCCACCAGCGAGATGCTCAAGGACCGCATCGAGGCGGTGCTCAAGACGCTCACGTACCGCGAGCGCGAGATCATCAAGCTGCGCTACGGCATCGGCGACGGCTACACCTACACGCTCGAAGAGGTCGGCAAGATCTTCAAGGTCACGCGCGAGCGCGTGCGCCAGGTCGAGGCCAAGGCCATCCGCAAACTCCAGCACCCGGTGCGGGCCCGCAAGCTCGAGGGCTTCCTCGACAAGTTGAAGGCCGCAAGCAACTGATCGCCCTGAGATTCATTGGGGGTCGAATGCAGCGAGACCCCGAAAGCCGGATCGCCTCCGGCTCCGGGGTCTCGTGTGTGTCGGCGGCCGCCCGCCCGTTCGCCTTCCTCAGTTCACGCCATGCGTCAGCCACGCAACCACGTCGTGACGGATGGCCGCGACAATCGGCCCCAGGTCATCGTCCGTGTCCAGCCACGCCGCCCCATGGTGTCCCTGGCGCGCTTCCGACACGACGTACACCCACACATTCACCGGCAGAACCCCCAGCCGGCGGCCCATTTCCAGCACCGGGTTGAGCTTCAATGTGCGCGGGTTGATCGCCGCACACGTCGTCGGAGCCAGCGGCACCGGCTTCGGCACGCGCGGCGGCCGGCCGCGACGCTTCCCCGTGCCGTGCCCGCCATAGGTGATCTTCGTCCAGCTCCCGGCGGGAAACTGCGGACCGGCGGGGACGACATCGACCAGAACCAGCAGCCGCACGTTCTCAAGGTTGAGCAGCACGTCGAGCTCGGGTGGGTCGAGCGTGGAGACGGTGGTCGTGGGCGGGGCCGCTTCCGCAATTCGCTCCGTGATGCGGATGTTCAGGCCGCCGCTGCCATCGTCTGACCGGTTGCAGCCGAATATGACGACCTGCGAGCGGACGGCCCGCGCACGCGCGCCGATCTGGACCCGGGGCTGGCGATTCGACAGCGCCCCAACCGGCATGTGTCCACGGTCTCGTTCGACAAGCGTCGCTGAACTCATGTGCTGCGGCTCCCTTCGTTCACGCATCACGGCCGCGGCGTTCGCGGTTGCGAAGCCGAAGGCCCGGGCTGGCGGCGCGGGCCGTGGTTCCCCGTGGGCGTCGTCAAAGTGGCCCGCCGACGACGCCAAAGGCTCGCAACGTGCGGGTGTGGCAAATCGCGCGCCAGGGGAGCGGCTCCGCCGAACCGCCCCGGACCACACCGGGAACGAGTTCATGCCGGATTGGAAGACGGTCTGCGGGTTTTTGCGCAGGCAGATGCGTCGTTTTCCGCGACTGGCGCTGGTCAGGCGCGATCAGCGGCCGGAGTACAGGTCGCTATAATCCGACCGATACCCTCGTCGAAAGGAGATGCCAGCCGTGGGCAAGCTGCCGAACGCCGCCGATCACCGCGTGGCCGACCATGCGATCGAGCCGATTTTCGTGAACCGTTGGTCGCCGCGGGCGATGAACGGGCAGCCCGTACGCCAGGAAGAGCTGAACCGGCTGTTCGAGGCGGCCCGTTGGGCCCCGTCGACCTACAACGAGCAGGAGTGGCGATTCCTGTACGCTCACCGCGCCGGCCCGCACTGGCCGACGTTCATGAGCCTGCTGGCGGAGGCCAACCAGGCCTGGTGCAGGAACGCCGGCGTGCTGATCGTGGTGTTGAGCTGCAAGGTGTTCAGCCGCAATGGCAACCCCAACCCGGTACACACGTTCGACGCGGGGCTGGCGTCGATGAGCCTCATGCTCCAGGGCTCGCACATGGGCCTCGTGACCCATGGCATGGCGGGTTTTGACCGCGACAAGGCGCGCCAGGCGCTCAACGTCCCCGACAATTATGCGGTCGAGGCCATGATCGCCATCGGACGTCCCGGCGACCCGGACCTCCTGCCGCCGGGAATGCGGGAGATCGAGAAGCCCAGCGGCCGCAAGCCGATCGGCGAGATCTCACGCGAAGGCGCCTTCGCGTTCTAGGCACCCATGCGCTCCCGCAACCCAGCGTGTTCAGGTGGCGCCGGCGCTCGGCGCGACGCGGGGCCGCAGCGCGAAGCGCCGGCCGTGTGGGAATACGCCGGGTTGATGGTCACGTACTGGTGCAACGCGCGCTGCGCGTTCTGCTACGTCTACAGCGCGCCGGACCGCGGCGGGAGTCTCGAAATCGCCGACGCGGTCGCCCTGTGGCGGGGGCTCGATGAGCTGGCCGCCGCGGCCGGAAAGACGATGCGCATCCACCTCGCGGGCGGCGAGCCGTTCGGCGACTGGCCGAGACTCGTCTGCATCATCCGCGCGGCGCGCGACGCCGGGCTTACGCGACTCGAGAAGGTCGAGACCAATGCTTTCTGGGCCAGCGACGATGACCTGACGCGCGCCCGGCTGGAGCTGCTCGACGCCCTGGGCATGGAGAAGCTCGTCGTCAGCTCCGACGTGTATCACCAGGAGTACGTCCCGTTCGACAACGTCCGGCGCTGCGTCGAGACGGCGCGGCGCGTGCTCGGCCGCGGACGTGTTCGCGTGCGCTGGTGGGACTTCTACAACGACCCGACGAGCTTGCGCGGCGCCTCGGAGCCGGAGAAGGCCGCCGCGTATGAGGCCGCGTTCCGCCGGCACGGGGAGCGCCTCACCGGCCGCGCGGCGCAGCGCCTGGCCGCGCTGCTGCCGCGGCAGCCGGCGGCACACTACGCGGGGGAGAACTGCGCGGCGGAAGTGTTGCAGGGCCGGCACGTGCACATCGATCCCTATGGCAACGTGTTTCCGGGGACGTGCAGCGGGATCATCCTCGGCAACGCGCTGAGGCCGACCGAGGCGGGCGGCGCGTCGAGCACGCCCGAGGCTCGCGCCGCGCGGCCCGGCATCGCCGCCGTCTGGGATGCGCTGGTGCACGACTGGCCGCGGCACCCCGTCGTCTCCGCCGTCGTGGCCGGCGGCAGTCACGAGCTGATGCGGCGGGCCATGGCGCTCGGCTACCGCGAGCTGCCCGGCGGTTACGCGGGCAAGTGCCACCTGTGCACGCACGTGCGGCAGTTCCTCGTCGAGCGCGGCCACTGGCCGGAGTTCGTTGGTCCGGCGGAGTGCTACGCGGCGTCTTCGGACGACGCGGCGCCGGCATCGGTGCCGTTGCCGGTGCTCTGAACACCCACGTTCCGGGCCGGGCCCCCGCGCGATTCCGCCGTCAATCGCACGTCGTCCCGAACTGGCTCAGCAGAACGCCGAGGTCCGACTGGGTGATGCAGGGGTCGGCGTTGTCGAGGTTGGCGGCGGCGATGTAGCCGTCCTGTCCGGGGCACTTGCCGAAGGTGGCGAGCATGATGCCCAGGTCGATCTGATCGACGAAGCCGTCCAGGTTCACGTCACCCAGGCAGAACTCGAGCAGGAAGGCACCTTCCAGCAGGCCGAACGTTTCATCGAAGAGCTCGAGCTCGCAGATGATGAAGCGCCCGTTGCGGCTGATCTTGTAGCCGTCCTCGATGCCGCGCACCGTGGCGACGGTGCGGCCGTTGATCACCGTCACGCCCTCCTGGATCAGCAGCTTATCGCCCAGGAACAGGCCGGTGTCGCGGCCGGTGTCCGGATCGTCCCAGTCGCCCCACCACAGCACGTGCTCGCGATCGCTCATGAGCACCGGGCCGGAGCCGAAACCGGTGACCTTCCACGGGGCGATGTCGCCGAACGTGTCGCCTTCCTGCACGACCTTGCCGGTGCGGCTGACGATCACGAGATTCGTCGCCGCGTCGCCGGCCAATCCGCCGGAGATCACGTAGTTCCCGGTATTGGTCAGATCGACCTTGGCCGACCCGAGCGTGCTCCAGTTCCGGCCATCGACGCCCGACGGAAGGCCTTCCTGGGCCACGAGGACGTGATCGACGTAGACGGCGATGTCGGCAGCCGTGTCGCCCGTCAGATCGACGGCGTAGATGCACTGTCCGAGGTCGTTGATCGCGGTGGCGTGCGGACCGGTCAGGAAGTCGGCGACCTGCTCGGTCTGGCCGGGCGGGACGTCGCCCTCCTTCAGGATCACCGTCTCGTTTCCGCCGTCGGAATCCAGGAGGATCAACGCCCGGTCGACCGACGTCGGAATGTTCGGATCGTCGATGCTGGCCATGAGCAGCAGGCGGCCGGCGTCGTTGATCTTGACGTCGAAGAAGCCGATGTACGGCGTGCTGGGCGAGAACTCGGGCAGGTTGACGAGGTCGCTTTCCTGGATGAGCAGGTTGGTGTTGAAGTAGACGCCGCTGTCGTTGTTCAACCCGCCCGTGCCGTCGAGGAAGAAGTTGAACGCGCTGTCTCCGGCGCTGTTGAGCGTCACGCTGTCGAAGCTGGAGATGGTGGCCGGCGGCGGGTCGATCGCCTGGCCCTCGCGCAGGTAGACAACGCCGTCGCGCAGCAGCAGCACGTCGGCGTTCGGATCGGGGTGGTCGGTGTCGAGCTCGACGATCCACTGGCCGGCGTTGTTCACGACGAGGTTGTTGACGCTGGTGACCAGGCCGATGCCGGGGATCTCGTCGCGCTCCAGCACGAGCCGCGTGATCTTGAAGTGAACCTCTCCGGCGCTGGCCGCGATCGGCGACAGCAACAGCAACAGGCTGATTCTCCCTTTCGCAGGCATGAGTTTTCCTCCTGTACGTTTGCAGGACGCGTTCATTCTCCGCGCGGCGGAAAGGCGGCCTGGAGCGCGAGCATGCTGTAGGCGGTGGTGAGCGCCGGCAGTCCCTCCATCCAGCGGTCGGCCTCGTTGACCCAGCTTCCGTCCTGCGTTTGAAGCGCAGTCAGTTTGGCCACCAGCTCCTCGCGCCAGCGATGCTCGCGGCCCAGTTTGTCGCGCACGACGTCCTCTCCCCACGCCGCCAGGGCGCGGCCGAACGTGTGGTAGTAATAGAACAGCCCCTGCTTCGACTGGGCCTCGGGCATGTTCGGGTTGTAATCGAGCGTCCAGTGGCGGCCGATCCAGTCCAGCGCCGCCAGCACGCGCGGGTCATCGCGCGTCAGCCCGGCGTAGAGCATGCTCTTGAACCCGGCGTAGGTCATCGAGCCGTAGGTGCGCAGCTCCTCGCGGCCGCCCGTCTCCACCTGGCCGGCCTTGCTCTCGCCCGAGTTCGCCGGCGAGTAGATGAACCCGCCGTCGGTCGAGCCCCTGGCGTAGGGCTGATCGTTGCTCTCGCCCCGCATCTGGCAGCGCTGAATGAACACGAGCGCCTTCTTGTACGCGGGATGGTCCTTCGGCAAGCCGCTGTCGTGCAGCGCGTCGAGCATCATCTGCGTGTTCGAGAGATCGGGCCGCTTGCCCGAGCCGTAGCCCGCCCCGCCATACCACGGATTGTCGCGGGTGATGTCCTCGCTCTCGTCCCACTGGTTGTCGACGAGGAACGCCTGCAAGCGGTCGATCTGTTTGCGATGGCGCTCGACGCCCAGGGCGCTGAGCATCGACAACGCCACGCTCGATTCGTAGTTCTTCAGCATGCCCTCGGCCGAATAGACGCCGCCGTCCTCTCGCTGATGCCTCAGCACGAACGCAATCGCGCGCCGGACCGCCGGATGATCGGCCCCGACGCCCGGCGCCTGGATCAGCGCCTTGGCGCACAGCGCCGTGACGCCGGGACCGCGCTGCGATGCCCAGCCGCCCTCCTCTTCCTGAGCCGCGATCAGGTATCGCGCGCCCTTCTCGATCAGTCGCCGCGCGGCGGCTTCCGCATCGCCGCTGGCGGCGGGCGCAGTGGCCGGCTGGGCCGCCGCGAGTGAGACTGCCGCGACAACGCACATCGCAACGCCAAGCAACCGCATGGTGGCTTCCTTTTTCGCCCGCGTGATGAACGTCAGTCGTATCCCAGCTCTTCGAGGCGCTCCTCGTCGAGGCCGAAGTGATGCCCGATCTCGTGCAGAACGGTGATGCGGATCTCCTCGATCAGCTCCTCGCGCGACGCGCACATGTCCAGCAGCGTCTCGCGGAAGATCAACACCCGGTCGGGCATCGGCAGCCCGCCCTCCAGCGCCTTGTCCTCCAGCGGCACGCCGATGTACAGGCCCAGGATGTCGTCCGGCACGTCGTGCTCGCGCATCAGCCGGCGGTCCGGGCGGTCGCGCACCTCGATGACGACGTTGTCGAGATACGCGCGGAACTCCGCCGGGATCTCGCGCAGGGCGTCTTTGACGGCGCGGTCGAACTCGCTGCTGGTCATCGTTATCATGGCACGCCACGCATCGGACGCCCGTGGTGCGGGCGAGAATGGAGTATACCGTGGCGCATACGAATCCGGCAGTGGTTCGCGGTGACGCCGGCGCCTTTCTGGGCCTTGTTTCTCGCCGGCGCCCCCGGTTCATCGTCGCGGCGATCGCCGGGGTTGTGACGGTGCTCGCCGGCGGCTGCGGGCCGACCTCGTTCCTGGTCACGCCCGTGCCCGGCGACCGGGCGCTGCGCGAGCACGTCGTCCGCCGCGAGGGCCTGCTGGCCTTCCACAAGGTGGCGGTCGTGGACGTCGAAGGCGTGCTGCGCAACAGCCGGCCGGTCTCGCTGCTGGGCGGCGAGCGCGACAACCCGGTGGTCGTGTTCAAGGAGAAGCTCGACCGGGCCGCGGCCGACGCGCGCGTCCGGGCGGTCGTCGTGCGGATCAACTCTCCCGGCGGGGGCGTGACCGCCAGCGACCTCATGTACTGCGAGCTCGCGGCCTTTCGTCAGCGCACGCGCAAGCCGGTCGTCGCGAGCCTGATGGATGTGGCGGCCTCGGGTGGCTACTACCTGGCCTGCGCCGCCGACGAGATCCACGCCCAGCCCACGACGGTGACCGGGAGCATCGGCGTGATCATGATCGCGCCCGACTTCAGCGGGACAATGGACAAGCTGGGCATCCAGGCGAACGTCATCAAGAGCGGGCCGCTGAAGGACGCCGGCTCGCCGCTGCGGAGCATGACGCCGGAGGATCGCGCGGTCTTCCAGTCGATGATCGACGCGATGTACGAGCGATTTCTGGCAGTGGTGACAGCCGGGCGCAAGGGTGTCGAGCCGGCCCGGCTGCGCGAGCTCGCGGACGGGCGCGTTTACCTGGCCCCGGTGGCCCGCGAGCTCGGACTGATCGACGAGGTGAGCTCGCTGGACGGCGCGATCCGGCGGGCCAAGGCCCTCGCGGGGCTGGGTGATCGGCCGGTCCTGGTGGTCGAGTACGCGCGGTCCATCGACCACCGGCCGAACATCTACGCCGAGTCGCCGGCGCCCGGATCGGTGCAGGTGAACCTGCTGAACGTGACACTGCCCGAGCTGCTCGTGTCCGGCGCGCCCGAGTTCCTGTACGTCTGGGCGCCGGGCTGGTAGGGACTGCACCGCGGCCGCGTGCTCACGGCGGATACAGCCCGCTGGCTTCCTTGCGCTGCTGGATGCGCGCCAGAAACACGCGCATGATCCGCTCGTACAGCTCGTCCTTCAGCACACGGTCCTCGAAGCCGGCGTCGATGTTCGGGTTGTCGTTCACCTCGATCACGCACACGCGCTCATCCAGCTCCTTCAGGTCCACGCCGTAGAGGCCGTCGCCGATCAGTTTGGCCGCCCTCAGCGCCGTGTTGAGCACCGCGACCGGCACATGCTCGAGCGGCACGGCCTCCACGCGGCCGTAGTCGCGGTCGCCGTTGGCGTCGGCGCGGGTAATCTGCCAGTGCCGGTCCGCCATGAAGTACTTGCAGGCGAACAGCGGCCGGCGGTCGAGCACGCCGATGCGCCAGTCGAAGTCGGTAGGCACGAACTCCTGGGCGATCACCAGGTCGGAGATTTCGAGCAGGCGCGTGATCTCGGCGTCGAGCGTGGCGGCATCCTCGACCTTGACGACGCCGAGCGAGAAGTAGCTGTCGGGCTGCTTGAGGATGCAGGGCAGGCCGATCCGTTCGAGCACCTCGTCGCGGTTGTCGCGGTGGACGATCAGCGTCCGGGGGTGCGGGATGTTGTGGCGGTCGAGCAACTCGGCCAGGTAGACCTTGTTGGCGCACTTGGTGATCGAGTCGGGGTCGTCGATGACCACCAGACCCTCGGCGGCGGCCTTGCGGGCGAAGCGGTAGGTGTAGTGGTTCACCGACGTGGTCTCGCGGATGAACAGCGCGTCGAACTCCGCCAGCCGGCCGAAGTCCTCGCGCTCGATGAGCTCGACGCCCATGCGCAGGCGCCGGGCGGCCTTGGCGAACTTCCGCAGGGCGCTGTCGTTGCTGGGGCGTGTCTTCTCCTGCCTGTTGCGCAGAATCGCGATGTCGTACTGCGGCGCCGGACGGCGGGCGTGCGGAAAGCGCCGCTGCGCGAAGAAGTCCAGCGCCGCCGTCACGACGAACTCGCGGTGCGATTCGGGCACGTCGTTTCCGGCGATGGGCCGGATGCTCTGGAGTCGCCAGCCCTCCTCCTCTTTGCCGAACTCGGCGCGGAGCAGCGGGCAGGCGAACATGCGGAACAGCCGGCTGCTGAGCTCGTCGTAGCGCTTGGCCAGGTTGTGGCCGAAGTAGATGCTGAGCGTAAAGCTGTTGGAATGGACGGGTTTCAGGCCCGCATCGATCAGCTCCTGGAGATCTTCCGACGCCAGGCGGACCATCGAGGCCGTCTTCATGTCCTGGATCGTGGCGATGCTCGGCAGCGGCTTGTGGCCGCGGGCCATCGCCAGCAGCGACACGTAGTAGCCCGCCGTCTGGTAGCGGTACGACCGGCACAGGTTGAACACCTTGGCGTTCTCGATCTCGGTGTACGGCGGCTCCGTCAGGTAGGTCTTCGCAGCCACGAGCGGCACACCCGGGATGGACAGCGTCCAGGTTTTCGGGTTGTCCACCACGATCAGGTTGGACACGGCGATGGTCCTCTACAGCCGGCGTCGCCCGGCTCGATAATCAACAGGTTGGCGTCGTACGTCAGCACGCCCAGCAGGATGGCGCAGATCACGCGCTCGATCGGAATGCGGTAGACCGGCTCGTCGGCCAGCGGGTTCGGCTGCTGCGGATCGGCGACCAGCACCTCGTCCGTGCGCGCGTCGTAGCCGAACAGCACCACGAAATGCCCGCTGGGCTCTCCGCGAACATCGTCGTAGTCGTCGTTCGGTCCGAACTCGCGCGCCGTCTTGTACAGGTACGTGGCACTCAACCCGGTCAGGATCGGCGTCGAGCGGTCGAGGTAGCGGCGGATCAGCCGCGGAGCCAGGTCCACCGAGTAGATCGCTCCGCCTCGCTCAAGGAACTCGACGTACGCGTCCGTGGCCTCGTGCAGCTTGCCGTCGTTCTTGGCGGCGGCCTGCGCCCGCAGCTTCTCCACCAGGCCGACCCGGGGCGGCGCCGGATCCCCGGGGCCCTGGCTAAGCCAGGTCGGGTCGAAAACCATCAGATTGTACGTGTAGAGATGGGCCCGGTAGCCGCGCCGCAGCGCGTGCGTCCCCAGCATCACGCCCAGCGTCCCGCCGCCCGCGAGCACCGGCGTCTCGGCGATGACGCTCGCCAGGTCCGCCGGATCGCCATAGTGACGATACAGCGCATGCAGGCAGGTGGGCCCGCAGGTCGTGTCGTCTGGCTGCGCGTGGATTCTGAAGTGAGGCCGCTGTGGCACCGCGGTTCGATCGCCGGCCGGCGTTGCCTAGCCGCCGACGCCCTCCGTCGTGTAGCCGTATTTCTGTTCGAGCCGCGGGCGTTCGTCGGGCTTGTTGGAGTCGTGCGGGTCCTTGGCGGCGTCACCCATGAACTGCATGGCCACGACGCCCACGACCGCGAGCAAACCGATGACGATCAGCAACTTCACAAGGCCACTCATCACGGGACCTCCCTGGGCCTCACACGTCGAGGTTCTTGACGTGCATGGCGTTCCGCTCGATGAATTCCCTTCGCGACTCGACGTCCTCGCCCATCAGGATGCTGAAGATGCGGTCGGTCTCGACGTCCTCTATCTCCGCCTGCTCCGGGTCGTCGAGCGGCTCGCCCACGACGACCTTGCGCATGACGCGGTTGGCGGGGTTCATGGTCGTTTCCCAGAGCTCTTCCTTGTTCATTTCGCCCAGGCCCTTGAAGCGCTTGATCTCCCAGCCGCGCGCCCCGATGGACTGCACGCCGGCGGAGAGCTCGGCCAGGTTGCTCAGCTCGATCGGCTCCTCACCGCTGCGGATCAGCACGAAAACCGCCGGCGACAGCTCGCCGGTGATCTGCTCTTCGCGCCGCAGGAACAGGTCCGCCGGCTCGCAGCCGAAACGCGCCAGGTCGGCGAAGCTGCGCGCCAAGGCGCGCGTCTCGCTCAGCTCGCTGCGCAGGACGTTCTGGCCGGTGGCGGCGCTCGACCGGCGGAAGCTCTCGAACTCCTCCTCGGTGTGGAAGAAGCGCTCCTGGCCCGCGAGGCGGGCTCGCAGCGCGGGCAGGCGCCCATCGCGGTAGTGCTCCTCGACGAAGGCCCGAAAGACGATGCCGCGGCGCTCGAGCACGCGCCGCTGACGATCGATCTCGCGCACGATCGCCAGCAGCTCGCCGAGGGCGCGCGTGTCCAGGTTCCGGGCGGCCGCTGCCGGCCTGCGGATCTCCAGCGTCGTGCCCTCCAGTCCCAGCTCGGTGAGCCGGGCGCTGAGCGCTTCGTCGTCGAGCAGGTAGTGCCGCTGCTGGCGCTTGCGCGAGTTCTCGAGCTGATACAGCGGCGGCTGGGCGATGTACACCACGCCCTTGTCGATCAGCGGCCGCAGATGCCTGAACAGGAACGTCAGCAGCAGCGTGCGGATGTGCGAGCCGTCAACGTCGGCGTCCGTCATCAGGATCACGCGACCGTAACGCAGCTTCGAGATGTCGAAGTCCTCCTCGCCGATGCCGGTTCCAAGCGCCTTGATGATCTCCAGGATCTCCTCGTGGCTGAGCACCTTGTGCCAGCGGGCCTTCTCGACGTTGAGAATCTTGCCGCGAATGGGCAGGATCGCCTGCGTCTCGGCGTCGCGATGGCCCTTGGCGGAGCCGGCGGCCGAGTCGCCCTCTACGATGTAGAGCTCCGTGCGGTCGGTGTCGCGGCTGGAGCAGTCGACGAGCTTGCGCGAGAAGCCCGCGCCGGAGAGGGCCGATTTGCGCGCGGTCTCGCGCGCCTTGCGGGCCGCCTCGCGCGCCAGCGCGGCCTGGACGGCCTTCGTGACGATGCGCTTGGCCTCCGCCGGGTGCTCCTCGAAATAGTTGGCGAGCATCTCGTTGGTGGTGGTCTCGACGAAGGTGCCAACCTCGCTGTTTCCGAGCTTGGTCTTGGTCTGCCCCTCGAACTGCGGCTCAGGCACCATGACGCTGACGACCGCGGCCAGCCCCTCGCGGATGTCCTCGCCCTGCGGCGTGGGATCGTTCGGTTTGAAGAGATTCACTTTGCGGGCGTAGCTATTGACGGCGCGGGTCAGCGCCGCCCGGAAGCCCGACAGATGCGTGCCGCCCTCGATCGTGTGAATGTTGTTCACGAATGAGAGCGTCTTGTCGACAAAGCTGTCGTTGTACTGGAACGCCACCTCGCAGATCAGACGCTGCTCGGAGTCCTCCCGGCGGAAGTGCACAATCTGGTGCAGGGCCGTCTTGCCCTCGTTCAGGTGCTGGACGAACTCCTGGATGCCACGCTCGAAGTGGAACGTGTCGGAGCGCCCCGTGCGCTCATCGCTGATCGATATGCTCAGCCCGGAGTTCAGGTAGGCCAATTGCCGCAGCCGTTCAGCCAGCAGGTCGTAACTGAACTCGATCACGGGGAAAATCTGCGGATCAGGCTTGAACTGCACGCGCGTCCCCGTGCGGCTGGTCTCGCCGATCGCCTCCAACGGCCGCGTCGTCACGCCCCGCTCAAAACCGATGACCCATACCTTCCCGTCGCGGTGCGTCTCCACTTCGCAGCGCTCCGACAGGAAATTCACGACGCTGACGCCAACCCCGTGCAGACCCCCCGATATCTTGTATGACCCGCGGTCGAACTTCGCCCCTGCCCCCAGGACCGTCAGGCACAGCTCGATCGCCGTCTTGCCCTGATCGGGCTTCATGCCGACCGGAAAGCCCCGGCCGTCGTCCTCCACCTGAACGCTGCCGTCGGCGGCGATGATCACGTTGATGCGCGTGCAGACACCGGCCATCGCCTCGTCGATCGAGTTATCGACCACTTCATACACGAGATGGTGCAGCCCACGCATGCCGGTGTCGGCGATGTACATGCCCGGACGCTTGCGCACGTGCTCAACGTCCTTGAGCACCTGCACGCTTCCCTCGTCATACGCCATTCCCGGACGCTCCTGCACAACCGACACCCGTCACCTCCACGCATCCGCGCGCCGCCGTGCGCCGCCGTCATCTCCCGCCCCGGCGACCGTAACACGGATTGACCGCACGCGCGACATACGAGCGCATAACTCGCTTACGAGCCCGGCCGAACGCCGCCGGACCTCCTCCGCCACGGCCCTGTCAGTGACAGCGACAGTCAGCACGCCATCGCTCAGGCTCACGACCGCCGTAGACGTGCTCCACCGCATCGCAACGCTTCGCCAGGCCCGCTCAGCCTCGGCAAGCCCACGCGCCTGCTCGGCGGCTCTGCGCACCCAGCGCGCCGCCTCTTCCGGCCCCAGCAGCGTGCGCGGTGCCCGCCGGGCCCGGTTTAAAAGCACCTGGCGAAAACGAGATTCCTCGCTCCGCGCTGGACGTGTCACAGCGACACCGGCATGACGACGTAGAGGAAGTCCGCCTTGTCGGCGCCATACAGCACGCCGGGCCGGAAAGGTTCCTGAAGCTCGATCGTCACCTCGTGGTCCATCATGGCCCGCAGCGCCTCGCCAAGATAGGCCGGGTTGAACGCGATCTCGAGCGGCGTCCCGTCGTATCGGATCGGCAGCCGCACACGGGCATCGCCCTGCTCCGGTGACTGGGACGTGATGACCAGCTCCTCGGGTGAGAACGCCAGCTTGACCGCGCGGGAATCCTCGGTCGTCAGCAGGGCGGCCTGCCGAACGGCGGCGTAGAGCTCTTCGCGCCCAATGACAGCCTTCTTGTCGCAACCCTTCGGAATCACATCCTGGTACTTCGGGAAGTGCCCCTCGACCAATACGGTCGACAGCACACGGTCGCCGCATTGCAGGATCGCCTGGTTCGGCTTCATCATGACGCGGACGACGCTGGCTTCGTCGTCGCGCGCCGAGAGGGCCACGCGCTCCAGTACGGTCAGTGCCTTCGCCGGGAGGATCGCCTCAAAGTCGGCGCTCTCCGACTCGCGCAGGCTCCCGCCTGAGCGCGCGAGCCGCCGACCATCGGTCGCAACCAGGTGCAAGCGCCGGCCGGATTTCTCCCAAAGGACGCCATTGATGGCATAACGGCTGGTTTCACGCGCGGCGGCGTGGATCGTCAGCGCAATCATCCGCCGCAGCTCAGCGGCATCCATGACAAAGTCGGCGGCGCCCTCGAAGCCCTGCACAGGCGGAAAGTCAGCCGGCTCGAGCGTGAACACGCGGAACTCGCTGCTCTCGGCCCTGATGATACACTGGCGCTCGCTGGTCGCGATGGCGATTTCGACGTCCTGCAACTCGCGGACGATGCCCAGCAGCCGGTCCGCCGGGACGACCGCCTCGCCGGGTTTCTCAACCGAGAGGGCGGCAACGCCTGCGCGAAGCGCCGCTTCACCATCGGTGGCCGACAGCTCCAGGCGGTCGTTGCGCGCACTCAGCTTCACACAGCCGAGAATCGGTTTCGGCGAGCGCGCATTCGCAAGCGACGCCACGGCACCGAGCGCCTCCTGGAACTCCTGACGCGGCAGGACGGCCTTCATAGACGCCTTCCCGCGTCATGCGGTGACGCAAAGTTGAGATGTCTGGCATGGACGTCTTTCACAATGCTCTCCTCATAAACTGAGGAACAGTCTTAGTAGGCCCTGTCAGGACTGTCAGCCGCACTGCTTATCGTGGGCTAAGTATAGCCGAATTTGCACATTGCGCCATGTCGCCAGCGCACAGCGGCTCCGGCGTCACCTGGCGTGATCTGGCCTTTCCGTCACGCCCCGCACTCACTGATTCGGTGGTGCTGTCAGGTGGTCCCGTCGCGGCGCCTCCGGGTGACAGCAGCCAACAGCCGACAGTCTCATCAGAACGGTCCCAGCAACTGCCGCGTCAGGGTGGACAGGGTGTCCGCGGTCTTGCGGGCGCGGCGCCGGTCGGCTTCGATGACCCGTTCAGCGTGAAGGACCGTGGAGTGGTCGCGGCCGCCAAAATGGCTGCCAATCTCTTCGAGGCTGAGCGGGGTCAGTTTCCGGGCCAGGTACATTCCGACCTGGCGTGGAAAGCTGACCGATCGGGAGCGCTTGCGGCCAACGAGATCCGCCATCCGGAGTCCGAAGTGCTTCGATACCGTGTCAAGGATGTCAGTGACCAGGAGGGGCCGGCCCGGGCGCGGTTCGCCCTCCTCAAGAACCTCCCTGGCTGTTTCGAGCGTCATCGGCCGACCGCCGATCTGCGTTTCCGACATCAGCTTGGTCAGCGCGCCTTCGAGGCTGCGGACGTTGGACTCGACGCGCTGCGCGATGTAGTCGAGGATTTCGTCGGATATCTCGGCGCCGCGCAGCCGGGCCTTCTTCTGGAGAATGGCCTGGCGGGTCTCGCGGTTGGGCAGGTCGATCTGCGTGACCAGGCCCCAGTTGAAGCGGCTGATGAGCCGGTCTTCGAGCGTGGGAATCTGCGAGGGAGGCTTGTCGGCCGAGAGGATGATCTGCCGGCGGCTCTGATGCAGCACGTTAAACGTGTGGAATATCTCCTCCTGGCTCGATTCGCGGTTGGCGAGAAACTGGACGTCGTCGATGACCAGGACATCGACCTGCCGGGCGCTCTCGCGGAACGCGTACAGGGCGCCGGACTCGATCGCCCGGACAAAGTCGTTGATGAAGGTCTCGCACGAGACGTAAACCACGTTCCGCGACCAGTCCAACCGCATCAGTTCCTGGCAGGTGGCCTGAAGGAGATGCGTCTTGCCGAGCCCGGAGGGCGCGTGCAGGAACAGCGGATTGTAAACCGTTCCAGGCTGGGCGGATACGGCCTTTGCCGCCGCGTGGGCCAAGCGATTCGAGGGACCGACGACGAACTGCTCAAACGTGTAGTCCGCGTTCAAGGGCATGTGCGTCAGCGTCGGAACGACGCCGCCCAGCTCAACGGGCCGCTCGCGCGGACAGATGAAACGGACGGACAGCAGCATTCCCGTCAGGCGCATCGCGATCTGCACGAAGGCGTCCGTGCAACTGTCTCGAAGGAAGTTCGCCCGGTGGGGGTCGTCCACGATAACGCGCAACTCCCCGCCTTCGACCACCGGCGGCGGCAACTCTTCAAGCCAAGAGCGATACAGGTCTGGGAAGTCGGAGCGCAAGGCGCGGACGAACGCATCCCACTTCAGCGTGAGCATGGAACCCACCGTCTGGAAAGAGCGCCTCTCAGCCCTCGTCGTCGTCGATATCTTCCGACCCATGCCGCCCCGCGTCCACGTCGGCATCGACGAAGAACTCGCGCAGCAGCGACGTCGCGTAGCATCCGCTGGGTAATTCGAAACAAAACTCAAGATACGGACCGCGCTCATCCGCGCCAAGTCGCAATGACGCACCGCGCGGCTGAAAACGCAGCGGGCGCCGCTGACCCTTGATCCGCAGGTGCTCCGATCGCAGCGCAGACGGATCAAGCCCCTCTTCCCGCAGGAGTTCCGCCTCCAGGGCCCCAGGCGCACCCTCCGGCGTCGTCATGCGATACCCGAAGAGCGGCCCGGTCGGGCTGATCTCAAACGCGTCGGCCCGCGGCTGCTCAGCCATGGCATCCGACACCTTGAAAACGGCTCCTGACGCATGCAGCCATGCCAGATCCCCGGACTGGAGCCGGCCGAGACCCGCCGGCATGCGGCGCGCGACGACCGCGTTGAACAGGTATGACTGGTAGGCGGAGACGTAGAACCGTCTGAGATGCGGGTCGATGGCCAGGAAGCCGCGCTTCTTGTTCCCGCGCGTCTGGGCGAGTGCCTTCAGCGCCCGCCTTTCGTCACGGAACAGGTGCGGCCAGGCGAGAGCGGCGGCGCTGTAGTCGCCGTTTTCGTACAACTCCCGTGCCCGGCGGACGTTGGCGCGATCCGACGGAAGCGGGTGGCCCAGGAGGATGTCCAACGCTTCGTCGAGCCGGCCCCCAACAATCGCCCTTCCGACCTGCCAGACATCGCCCCGGCCGCCGAAGCGCTGCCGGCCGAAGTAGTTTGGCACACCGATGCGTGCAAGCGCAGCCAGCCCGTCCTGGAACTCGGCGAGGCGTGAGACGTCGGTGTGTCGCACGCGAATCTGGAACCGGTTTCCGAGCAAGTGCCCCAGACGCAGCTTGTTGCGGTGGCGCGTGACGTGCAGGACCGTCAACCGCGGGACCTGCACGTCGGTGACGCGCTCCGGGGGCATGTGCTCGATTGACAGCCATTGACGCGTCACGGCCCGCGCGTCCTTGAGCCCCGCATAGCCGATGTCGCGGCGGCGGACGTTGAGTGCGCGCGCCAGGTCACTGACGGCCTGCATCGTGCTGAGGCCGCGTTTCTCGATCAGCACGTAGGTGTGTGTGCCTTCGCCGCTGGCCTCGTACAGCGGCAGCTCCTCGACGCGGAAGTCCTCGTAGTCGGCCTTGATCAGGCCCTCGGCGAGAGGGTGGTCCGCGAGCTGTCTGGGAAGGCGCGCGACGGTGTCATGCTCCGCCACCCCGGGCGGCCGGCCGTTCATGTCGCGGCCTTTGACGTGTCCGATGCGGTTACGACGGCGAAGCGAGGTGCGTGCTTGTCACCCTTGTACGCGGAAAGCTCGCCGACGGGCTTTGCGAGCTCGGCCCGGAGAGCCGCCGCCGCCGCGAGCGCCACGTGGGCCCGTGCGGCGGTGCTGATCGCGGGCGAAGATGAGACGACCAGCCAGCCGCGGAACGCCATTCCCTTCAGGACATCGACCAGTCTGGCGATGTCGACGGCTCCCCCGGCTAGGCCTTCCCACGCGACCGCGTCGTCGTCGTCACCCGGACGGACGGCCAGGTGGACGGCGGCCAGCACGGCGCCCATGCGGGGCAAGGCCAGCGAGATAGACTCGCGGGCGCGGACGGCGGCGGCCACGTTGAGGCAGGCGCGCAGGTTCGGCAGTCCGACGGAATCAGCGACAAACCAGGCGTCGGTGCTCGCGGGCAAGTCTCCGCCATTCTCGAACGCCAGCAGTACGCGCAGCCCCACCGCCTCGCGCGCCAGGCGGCGCAGGGCCTCCGCGTTCTGTTCGAGCGCGTGCGTCCGCAGGCGCCAGGCATCGAGCCGCGGCGCCGTCAGGATGACGAGCTCGGCCCCGAGCGATTCCGCGAGCTGAAGTGCACCATGAACCCGCTCAAGCTCGTCCGCGCGGGCCTTGCTGAAGGTCGGATGAACCGACCGGCCGGCGTGGACGCCGGCGATCGCCAGGCCGAGCCCGGAGGCCAACCGCCGAAGCTCACCGGAGCGTTCCTTCCACTGGTTCGCGGCGCCGACGTCGACGACGCCATGCGGGGCCGCCACCAGCACGCCGTCGTAGCCCCACGCTTTGACGTCGGATAGAACCTGGCTCGGCTCGGTCGGGGCGTCGATGAACTGAGACAGGCAGATGCGCATTCGTTTCGCTCGGCCGGCGTCTTGTGGACCGCGGCGCGGAGAATCTACGAGAACCACTTGCGGCGCGTTTTGAGCAACTCGAAACCCAACGCCATCGCGGCGCCCGTCTTGAGCAGCGTCCCCGGGATGAACGGCCAGAACCCGAGACGCAGCGCCGTCGCCAGGTCGCATCCGGCCCAGTACATGAGCCAGCTCACGCCGCAAGCAAAGACGACCGCATGCCCCGCGAGGCTCGCCGTCGCCAGGCTCAGCGCGCCTCCGCCCACCGAAGCCAGGCGGCCGATCACCGGCTGCGCGATCACGAACCCAACCAGGTAGCCGCCCGTCGCGCCGAGCAGGGTCTGCAAGCCCCAGTTGCCGGCAGCGAAAACGTGATAGCCGACGGCCCCGAGCAGCAGGTAGAAGAGCATGCTCAGCGTCGCCAGTCGCGGTCCGAGCGTCACACCGGCGAGCACGACGATGAGCGTCTGAAGCGTTACGGGCACCGGCGTGTCGGGAAGCGGCAGCCGGATCCACGCGCCAACCGCCGTGAGCAGCGCAAAGGCGACGACTCCGCCGACGGCGGCCAGGCGGCGGACCACGACGTCGCGCTGCGCCGCGGGGGTCAGTCCGCGTTCATTCCCTGGAAGGCTGTGTGTTCGCATAGGAGGGCGAGTATATCGCTCCGGCGAGAGCCGCTCAACGCCGGGGGTCCTGGTGTTGGTGCGTGCAGCTCGATCCGAGCCGCTCCCGTCAGGAAAGCGGCTGGGCTTGGTTTAACCGCGCCGCGAAAAAGCGGGCCGCTCCGCGGCCGTCTGCCGGGAGCGGCCCCTGGGTCGCCTGCGTCTGGAGGGAGGAGAGTTCGCAGGCACGGCGTTCGCTCGGGTCAGCGTTCGCCAACGCAATCGTATAGAGTGCCGCCGGGGCAGCGGGGATACACGAAAGCGCTGCCGGACCGGTCAGAAATCGAGCGTGCTGCGGTAGGCCGCGGCCGTCGAGCGGCAGAAGCGTTCCCAAGTGAATGCTGACGCGCGGGCCAGGCCGCGCCGGCCCAGCTCGGCCCGCAGGTCCGGATCGTCGGCCAGGCGGCGCATGGCGGAAGTCCACGCCGCCGTGTCATGCGGATCGAGCAGGATGCCCGCCTCGCCGACCACTTCCGGCAGCGACGTCACGGCCGAGGTGACGACCGCTGCTCCGCATGCCATCGCTTCCAGCGGCGGGAGACCGAACCCCTCGAACCACGTAGGCCAGACGAACGCCGTGCAGAGCGAGTACAGGCATGCCAGGCTCGGGTCGCGCATGTATCCCAGCAGGCGGACCTGGTTGCCGAGGCGGTGCCGTTCGAGCTGTTCGCGCAGGGCCTGCTGTTTCCAGCCCCAGGCGCCCACGACCAGCAACGGATGCTCGCGGCGGACGTCCGGGGGAAGCGCGGCGTAGGCCTCCAGGAGTCCGGGCACGTTCTTCCTGGGCTCCAGGGTGCCGACGTACAGAAAGAAGCGTGGGGGCAGGCCGAGCGCGGCGCGGGCCGCGGAGCGCGTGGCATGATCGACGGGTCGAAAGGCGGCCCGTGGCGCCTGGTAGGTGACGAACACGTGGTCGCCCCTGACGCCCAGGTGCGTGACCATCTCCTGGCGCGTGAACTCGGAGGCGGCGATGAAGCGGCGCGACTGTCTCAGCCCCGCGTGGAATTCGCGCTCGTACCAGCGGACGCGATCCGCCGGGTGCCACTGCGGGTGGGTCAGTCCGGAAAGATCATGAATGGTCGTGACCGTCGGCAGGCGGCAGCGGATCGGGATGTGATTCGGCTCGTGATAGAGCCGGTAGCCCGTAGCCGACCAGCGGAAGATGGCAGCGTAGCCCTGCTGGAGGAATCGGCGAAGCCACCAGGGATAGCGCGAGGCGCTGAGATCCCGCGGATGAGCTGGCGCGCCGGCAGCCGGCAGCTCGTCCGGCGCCAGGCACGCCCGCCAGTCGCGCCGGAGCACGCGTGAGTGATAGAACGGATCGACGCGGATATCGGGCTCGTGCTCCGGCAGGTGCAGCAGCAACTGGGCGATGTAGTTGCCCACGCCCGTGAGCGTGCGCGACAGGGCGCGGTCGTTGAGCAGGACGCTGATCAACCGGGGCGCTCTCCGACAACCGCCGACCGCGCCGGCGGGGAGATATATTAACACGGCCGATGGGCGACGCGTGACGCCGGCTGAAGGGCCGCCGCCGCCCCGGAACGCGAGTTCATGATCGAATACCACGAATCGATCGCGATTCCGCTGCTGCGGGGACCGGTGCAGGCGTGTCCGTACCTGCCCGAACAGCGCGCGCGCATGCAGTACGCGCTCGTGGCGGACGGGTTGCCGCGCGTCTACCGCCGGCTGATGGACGAGCGCTTCCGGCGGTCGGGGGACGTGGTGTACCGGCCGATGTGCCCGGCGTGTTCGGCGTGCGTGCCGATTCGCGTGCGTGCGGCGGAGTTCCGGGCGAGCCGGTCTCAACGGCGGGTGCAGAGGCGCAACCGGGACGTCGAGGTTTCGGCGGGTCCGCTGGGCACGGACGACGAGCACTACGACCTGTACGCGCGCTATCAGCTCACGATCCACGATGGCCAGATGCTGGGCTCGCGGGCCGATTTTGAGCATTTCCTGGGGCGGTCGCCGGTCGAGTCGTTCGAGATGACCTACCGCGTGTCGGGGCGGCTGGTGGGCGTCGGGGTGATCGACGCCTTCGATGACGCCCTGTCGAGCGTGTATTTCTATTATGACCCCAGCGAGGCCCGGCGGAGCCTCGGGGTGTTTTCGGGGCTGTGCGAGATCGACGAGTGCCGCCGGCGGGGGCTGGCGTACTGGTACGTCGGCTATCACATCGCGAGTTGTCGGAAGATGGAATACAAGGCGCAGTTCCGCCCGCACGAGCTGCTCGAGCCGGACGGGGTGTGGCGATAGGCCAGACGCCGCGCGCCCCGGGGCACGCGCCCGGGATGCGTGCTCCGCGTAGGTTCACAGGCCGTATTCGACCCAGCGCCGCGTCACGCGCTCCCTGATCTCCGCGCTCATCTCGATCTCATCGGGCCAGTGGCGGACGGCCCCTTCGCCGGCGATCTTGCGGGTCGCGTCGATGCCCATCTTGCTGCCGACGCCCAGGCCGGGGCTGGCGTGGTCCAGGATGTCGAGGGGGCCGTCGACGAACATGACGTCGCGCTTCGGGTCGACGTTCGCGCACACGTGAAACAGCACGGACTGCTCGTCCTGCACGTCCACGTCGTGATCCACCACGACGATGATCTTGGTGAACGCCATCTGCCCGGCGCCCCAGATCGCGCTCATCACCCGCCGGGCCTGGTACGCGTACTCCTTGCGGATCTTCACGAACGCGCAGTTGTGAAAACACCCGAACATCGGCAGGTTGTAGTCGATGATGTCCGGGATGATCATCTGGAGCAGCGGCAGGAAGATCCGCTCGGTCGCCTTGCCGAGCCAGAAGTCCTCCTGAGGCGGCTTGCCCACGACGGTCGTCGGATAGATCGGGTTGCGCCGATGCGTAACCGCCGTCACGTGCAGCCGCGGGTACAGGTCCGCCAGCGAGTAGAAACCCGTATGGTCGCCGAACGGCCCCTCGACCAGCGGCGGCTCCGCCGGGTCGATGTAGCCCTCGACGACGATTTCGGCGGTCGCGGGGATTTCGATCTCCGGCTGCGAGACGCATGCGACCAGCTCGATCGCCGAGCCGTTGAGGAAGCCGGCGAACAAGCACTCATCCATGCCCGGCGGCAACGGGCAGGTGGCGGCGTAGGGCATGACGGCTGGTCCGCCGAACGCGATCGCGATCGGCATCCGCCGGCCGAGTTCGCGGTAGGCCCGGAAATGGCGCGCCCCATCATGGTGAAGGTGCCAGTGCATGGCGGCGAGCTTCGGGCCGAAGACCTGAACGCGATAGGTGCCGACGTTGCGCTCGCCGGTTCCGGGGTGCTTGGTGAACACGCTCGTGAGTGTCAGGTAGCGGCCCTCGCCGCCGGGCGGCGCGCAGGCCGGCTCGCTGGCGATTCGCTCGCGGACGTGGGGATAGACGTTCGAGGAGGCCAGGTCGCCGTCGAGCGGCCAGCATTTCAGTGCCGGGAGCACGGTCAGATCGGCGTCGTCGGTGTGTACGACCTCCTGGCAGACGCCGCGGCGGACGATGCGGGGCGGGAGGCTTCCGAGCTGAATCAGTTGCGGCAGCTTTTTGATCTTGTCGAGCAGCGTGACCGGGATTTCTGGCTTGATAAGGAGCTGCACGCGGGCGGCGACGTCATCGAGACGCTCAGCGCCGAGGGCCAGGCACATTCGCTCGCGCGTGCCGAAGGCGTTGATCAGGACGGGCATGCCGGAGCCGCGGACCTTCTCGAAGAGCAGGGCCGGGCCCCCGGCCTTGGTGACGCGGTCGGCGATTTCGGTGATCTCCAGCACCGGGTCGACCTCGACCGAGATGCGCTTCAGCCAGCCGCGCTGCTCCAGCTCGCGAACGAAGGTTTGCAGGTCGGGTGCGGGCATTCTGCCTCCACGCGGGGACGAGCCGCGATTATATGACCTGCGCCGCGCGGCGTGGGGTCCGGGTGAGGGCGCAAACCGGGTCGGCGGCGGGATAGAATGATCCGTGGGAGCGCAATCGCCCTGGCAGGCGGAACGAGGTGGGTGGTGGGCTGGCGTGATCGCGACTACTCGAAGGCCACGCGCAGCGACGGCGGCGCGCGTCTTGCCCACCGGGGCGCGCGGACGCCGCTGCCCAGCGTGGTGCTGCTGCTGACGCTGCTGCACGTCGCGGGGTTTACGGTCGTCTGGGTCAGTGCCACCGACCCGTACGCCGCCGACATGCTGGCGGCGATCCAGACCGGGGGGCTCGGCCCCTGGCTTCACCCGGTGCTGATGGATAGCCCGCTGCACTTCCTGCTCGTGATTGCGGCCTTGTGGCTGATCGGGACCAGGGTCGAGCAGGCGGTCGGGGCGCTGCACCTGCTGGCCGTTTACGTGTTGGGCGCCGCCAACGCCGCCGCCGGGTTCATGATGATCGAGAGCCTCGCGCCGCAATGGGCGTTGCTGACGCTGGAGTTTCCGGCGGGGTCGCTGGCGGCGGTGGCGCTGAGCGCGTGGCGTCACAGTCGCTACGGCCTCGTGACGCTGTTCGGGCGGACGGTGACCTATCGAACCACACTGGCGGCGGGCGCGGCGATTGTCGCGGCGCTGACACTGATGGGCCGCGGAGCCGGAGCACTGGGCTGGGTGACCGCGGTCGCCGCCGGCGCGCTCGCCTCGCCGGCCTGCGATGGGCTGAGCTCCTGGTGGCGCCGACGGGCGATGGTGACCGCGCGCCGGGGCGTTTCTCGTGCGCCGGCGGCGCGCGAAGCTTCAGAACCAGCTCACGCCACGCCGGACGCCGCGGCGCTGCCAGAGGCCGATATTGACGACCTTCTGGCGAAGATCAGCAAGGGCGGCCTGAAGAGCCTGAGTCCGGCGGAGCGGCAGCGCCTGGAACGAGCGCGCGAGCGGATGCTGCGGAGCGCCCAGATGTCACACGGGCCGGACGCGTAGCCGGCCGACCGATCGCACCCGGCGCGCACCCTGGACGAGCCGTTTCAAGCCGCGCGGCGCGGGTGTTTGGTTGACTTGTCGTCGAGCCTGCGGGTACACTGCACGAGGGCGGCGAGAAGCACTCGGACCGGTCGGACGAGCCACGTTCTTGCTTGGCGGTCGTCCTGCTTCGTGCCCCGCAGAGGCCTGCCCGCGCATGGCATTATCATCCGTGCCGCCACGCACACTGCGAATTCTGCTGGTCGCCGAGGATGGCGCCGATGCCGCCCTGGCCGGGCTGCTGAGCGGCGCCGGGGAGGTGCGCGTCGTATCCAGCATGGCGGAGGCCGCGCAGATCGCCGGCGACGACCCGGCCATCATCTGCTCGCCGCCCGAGGCGATCGCGCTGGCGTGCGCCGCGGAGTTCGTCCCGGGCTCGGTGCTGTCGCAGCTCGGGCAGGGTCTCTGCCTGCTTGATCTCGACGCGCGCGTGCTGTGGAGCAACCAGAAGGCGCGCTCGCTCGGCCCGCAGGTGCTGGAGGCCGTGCGCAAACGGGTGGCCGACCGTGTGGCCGAACATCCGCCGCAGCGCTGGACGGGCCCGACGCCGCAGACGGAGCAGTTTGCGCTGTCGATGGACCGGACGCGGCACTTCGACGTGAGCGTGTCGCTGGTGCAGGGGGGCGGGGAGACGGAGCCGCGGCTGCTGGCGCTGATCAGCGACGTGACCCGTACGCGGGCGCTGCACGAGAAGGTGCTGGCGATCGACCAGGCGGGGCGCGAGCTGGTGGGCATTGACGCCGACGCGATCTCGCGGCTGGACATCGGCGAGCGGCTGAAGGTGCTGGAGGACAAGATTCTCCGGTTCAGCCACGACCTGATGCATTTTGACCATCTGGTGATTCGCGTGCTCGATCCGCGGACGCGCCGGCTGGAGACCGTGGTGGCGGGCGGGCTCTCCGAAGAGGCCGCGGCGCTGGAGATCTTCGCCAGCCCGGAGGGCAACGGGATCAGCGGACTGGTCGCGGCGACCGGAGAGTCATACATCTGCGCGGACGTCGCGCAGGATCCACGCTACCTGCCCGGGCTCGACCGCGCGCGATCGACCCTGACCGTCCCCCTCTGGCTGAACGACCAGGTCGTCGGGACGATGAACATCGAATCGGAATTTCCCAGCGCCTTCAACGACGACGACCGTCAGATCGCCGAGATTTTCGGCCGCTACGTCGCCATCGCGCTGCACATTCTGAAGCTGCTGGCCGTGGAGCGCAGCACCGTCGGCGGACAGGTAGCGGCCGACGTCCGCGCCGAGGTCGCCACGCCGCTCAACGCGATCGTCGCCGAAGCCACGTCGCTTCTGCCTGTGGCGCCGCCCCAACTGGCCGGACGCCTCCAGGCGATCATCGACCAGGTGGAGGTGGCTCGCGCGGCGCTGAGCGCGGCGGCGGAGAACGCGGCGGTGACGGGCCCGCGCGGATCGTTCGAAGGAGGCGACCCGGCACTCCAGGGCAAGCGGATCCTCGTCGCGGACGACGAGGACATCATCCGCGAGACGGTCTGCGACGTGCTGGCGCGCGCCGGGGCCAGCGTCACCCCGGCCCGCGACGGACAGGAGGCGGTCGACGCGGCGGCGACGCAGCGGTTCGACCTGGTGCTGTCGGACATCAAGATGCCGCATCACAACGGCTATGAGGTGTTCGCGGCGGTGCGGCAGGCTTCGCCGCTGTGCCCGGTGATCCTCATCACGGGCTTCGGCTACGACCCGAACCACTCGATCGTCCGTGCGAGCCGAGAGGGGCTGGCGGGCGTGCTGTTCAAGCCGTTCAAGGTCGACCAGTTGCTCGAAGAAGTGCGCCAGGCGCTCACTGCCGCGCGTCGCTGAGTCGAGCTGCGCGCCGGCGCCGTCGATTCGGCCGTCACTGCGGGGCGCGGATCACCAGCGTGTCGTTCTGGCCGCCGAAGCCGAAGCTGTTCGAAAGCGCGTGCCGCACCGTCGCCTTACGCGCCTGGTTGGGCACATAGTCAAGGTCGCAGTTCGGGTCGGGATTCTGATAGTTGCTGGTCGGCGGGAGCATGCCGTCGCGGATCGCCAGCACGCAGGTGATGAGCTCGACCGCCCCGGCGCCGGCGATCAGGTGACCGAGCATGCTCTTGACGCTGCTGACCGGCACCTTGCGGGCGTAATCGCCGAACACGCCGCGGATCGCCAGCGTTTCGAGCTTGTCGTTCTCTTCGGTGCCCGTGCCGTGGGCCGAGATGTAGTCGATCTGCTCCGGCCGCAGCCCCGCTGCGTCGAGCGCGGCCCGCATCGCCGCGATGGCCCCACGACCCTCCTCATGGATGTCCGTCACGCGGAACGCGTCGGCGGTCGAGCCATAGCCGACGACCTCGGCGTACAGCCGCGCGCCGCGGCGGCGGGCGGCTTCGTACTCCTCCAGGATGAGGATTCCCGCACCCTCGCCCAGGACGAATCCGTCGCGCGTGCGGTCGAACGGCCGCGAGGCCGTCATGCACGTGTCATTGCGCGTCGACAGCGCCGTCAGCCGGTTGAAGCCCGTCACCCCCAGCGGGTGAATCATGCTGTGCGCCCCGCCGGAGATCATGATGTCGGCATCGCCGTGACGGATGATCTCGGTCGCCTCGCCGATGGCCTGGGTGCTGGCGGCGCAGGCCGTGAGCGTGTTCAGGCTCGGCCCTTGGGCGTCGAACCGGCAGGCGATGTGGCCGGCGGCACAGTTCGGATCCTGCTCGAACTCGCGAACGGCGTTGAGCCGCTCGTACGCGACCGCGGCCCAGCGCAACGCGTCGAGCGTGCGCTTCTCAGCGTCCCAGCCGGCGATCGAAGCGGCGACGAAGTTGTCGAAGTCGATCGGTCCCTCGCCGCCGCCCAGATAGACGCCGACCATCTCCGGGTCAATTCCCGCGCCGTCGAGGCCGGCGTCGCGCCAGGCGATCTCGGCGGCCGCCAGGGCGAAGCCGGCGTTGCGACTGGCGGTCTTGTGCCGTTCGTAGTGCGGGCCGAGAAAGCGCGCCAGGTCGAAGTCCTTCACTTCGGCCGCGAACTGCGTCGGGTACGACCGCGCGTCAAAGATCGTCGTCGGCGCCACGCCGCTCTCGCCGCGCAGCAGCCGCTTCCATACGCCGTCGATGTCGTGCCCGAGCGGCGTGATCCAGCCCATTCCCGTGATGACGACGCGTCTGCCCATGCCTGCACCTTGCTGGAGAGGATACCCGCGGCCCGGGCGAAGGCATAGCGCCGCGCCCGGCCGCGGCCCGCCGAACGGAGGCGGTCAGCGCTTTTGAGACGCCGCCCGGATACGATCGAGCTCGCTGGTGGTGCTGAAGCCTTCTAGCAGCGGCGTGACGACGACGCGGCCTCCCCGGGAGCGCACCCAGTCTCCTCCGACGACGCCCTCCGGCCCGTAATCGCCGCCTTTTACGAGCACGTCCGGGGCGATGCTGCGAACGAGCGACAGCACCGACGGCTCATCGAAAAGCACAACGTAATCGACGGCGGCCAGGGCGGCGATCATGCGGGCGCGATACTGCTCGCCGCGGATCGGGCGGTCGCCGCCCTTGTTCTGCGCGCGAACGGAGGCGTCGCTGTTGAGCCCGACCACGAGCAGGGAGCCTTCGGCCCGGGCGCGCTCCAGCAGGTCGACGTGCCCGGGGTGCAGCAGGTCGAAGCAGCCGTTCGTGAAGACGATCGTCTCGCCCCGCGCGCGGCGCGCCTGAAGTTCCGCCAGCAGGTCCGGCAGGCGCCGCAGCTTGCCAGCGCCGGCCTCGCGCGCCTGGTGCAGCTCGTGCAGGACCTCGTCCCGCGTGATCGGCACGCAGCCGAACTTCGACACCTCCAGCCCGCCGGCGATGTTGGCCAGCTCGACCGCCTGCTCCAGTGACGCCGCCGCCGCCAGGGCCACGGTGGTCATGGCCAGCACGGCGTCCCCGGCGCCGGTGTTGTCGTAGACCGCGCGCGGCCGGACCGGAAAGCGTCGCGGCTCGCCGCCAGGGCGCACCAGCAGCGCACCGTCGCGGCCCAGCGTGACGATCAGCGCCGCCAGGTTCAGCCGTCGCGCCAGGTCGCCCGCGGCGGCCGGCAGCTCCGTTTCGTCGACGCGACGGCCCAGGCCGTGCTCCAGCTCGGCGCGGTTTGGCGTCATGACGCTTGCCCCGCGGTACTTGTCCCACGTCACCCGGGCCGGATCGACCACGGTCGGCCTTCCGGTGCTGGATGCCAGTCGAATGACCTCGGCACAGATTTCGCCTGACAGGACTCCCTTGCCGTAGTCCTCAAGGCACACGATGTCGCATGCGGAGATCGCGGCGCGGAAATGCTCCAGCAGCCGCGCGCCGTCCTCCGCCGCGGGCGGGCGAACCACCTCGTCGTCGATTCGAAGCACCTGCTGCCGGTGGCGGTGCTCAGCCAGGCCGACCAGGCGTGTCTTGGTGATCGTGGGCCGCGCGTCGCCCGCGACCAGCAGTCCGTCCACGTCGGCGCCCGACTCGTTGAGAAGCTCACGGATTCGGCGGCCGAAGGCATCCGGGACGCCGTCCGCCCCGCCGACCAGGCCCACGCAGGTGACATGCGCCCCCAGGGCCAGCACGTTGAGCGCGACGAACCCTGCGCCGCCGAGGCGGTCCTGGCGTTCGACCACCCGCAGGACGGGCACCGGGGCCTCGGGACTGATGCGCTCGGCGTCGCCGAAGACGTAGCGATCGAGCATGAAATCGCCGACCAGCAGGACGCGCCGTCCGGCGAGGCGATCCATGATGTTCAGCAGGGCGCCGTCCATTCTCTGAGAGTCTACCCGCGCCGGACGCAGGCCGCGATTGGCGAGCCGTGCGTCGCCGCCGTCGTGCCCTGACTGGCGCGCGGCCTGACGACGCGCGGGGTGCGCCTGGCAGGGGACCGCCCGGCTCTGGCGGGGTGCCCGTTGTGTCGAGCGCGGCGAAGCGTTAGCCGGCGTCACTTTCGAGCCGCCGCACGGCCGCACCCGCCAGGCCTTGGCGCGGTACACTCCGGCCGGAAACGGGCCGATTCTCACAGGAGACCACCGATGCTGTTGTTGCAGTCCGCTTGCCGCGTGCGGACGCGCCTGTCGGCGATGACGATGGTGGCCGCGGCGTTCGTCGCCGCCCACGCCGGCGATCACTGGCCGCAATGGCGTGGTCCGGGGCTGGATGGCGTCAGTGCGGCCCGGCGGCCGCCCGCCGAGTGGGGCGAGGCGAAGAACATCATGTGGAAGACGGAGTTGCCGGCCTGGGCCGGCTCGACGCCGGTCGTATTCGGCGAGCGAATCTTCCTGACCACGCCCTCGAAGCCGGAAGAGGACGCGCCGGCGGCTGTCGGACGGCGGCTGGGACGTGGCGGCGGGCGCGAAAGCCCGGGTGGCCGGGACCTGCTGCTGATGTGCCTGAGCCGCGCCGACGGAGGGGTGCTCTGGACCCGCAAGCTGGATACGGGGAATAAGCTGTTCGGCAAGCACAACATGGCGTCGCCGTCGCCCGTGACCGACGGGCGAATGGTGTGGGCGCTGACCGGCACGGGCGTGCTCGTGGCGCTGGACATGGAAGGCGCGGAGAAATGGCGCTTCGACCTCGGGGCGGCGTACGGCGTCTTTGGGCAGTACTGGGGATACGGCTCGTCGCCGCTGCTGCACGAAGGCAGGATCATCGTCGCCGTGATGCACGGAGCGGCGACCGAGGCGCCTTCGTACCTGGCGGCCATTGACGGCGCGACGGGGAAGGTCGTCTGGCACGTGGAGCGGAAGACCGACGCCCGCGAGGAGTGCCCGGACGCCTACACGACGCCGATCGTCGTGCGGCGCGGCGGTCGAGCGGAGATCGTGGTCAGCGGCGCCGATTATGTCACGGGCCACGACCCCGGTACGGGCAAGGAGCTGTGGCGCGTGGGCGGGCTGAACCCGCAGGGGCGCGGCAACTATCGCGTCTGCGCCTCGCCGGTGGCGGTTGGCGAGCGGATCATCGCGCCGACGCGCGTGCGGCCGCTGCTGTGCCTGGAGCCGCGGGGCGACGGCTACGAGGTCGCCTGGCGCTACGACGACGGAACCGGCCCGGACGTGCCGACGCCGGTGAGCGACGGAAAGCGGCTGTACGTCGTGAACGACAAGGGCATCGTGACGTGCCTGGACATGCGCGACGGCCGGGTGGTGTGGGGGCCGGAGCGCACGGTGGTGGGCACGGTGAGCGCCTCGCCGGTGCTGGCCGACGGCAAGCTCTACGTGACCAATGAGAATTGCGTGACGACGGTTCTATCGGCGGGGCCTGAGTTCAAGCTGCTGGGCTCGTACGAGCTCGACGGGGGATACACGCTTTCGACGCCGGTGGTCCTCGATGGGCTCGTCCTGTTACGTTCGGCGAAGTACTTGTATTGCATCGGCGAAGGGAGCTGAGGCGCGCCGCATTCAAGTCAGCCCCGGGGCACGAGGGGGAGGCCCCAGCGCCCGCGCTTGGGGCTCGGATTGGGGCCACGGCCGTCGTTCGACCAGCACGAGACCCGATGGAGCGTTAGCGGAGCCGCGCGATCTCCTCCATCACCGCAGCGATCAGCGGCCGCAGGGTCTTTTCCGAGAAATCGAACGTGCAGCCGGCGGCCTCGAACAGCTCCGGCAGGGGGCGGCTGCCGCCGAGCGCCAGCCCGTTGCGATAGAAGGCGACAGCCTGCTCGAAGTCGCGCTGGCTGTTGAGCCAGACCTGGAGCGCACCGAGCTGGGCGATGCCGTACTCGACGTAGTAGAACGGCGCTTCGAAGAAGTGCAGCTTGCGATGCCAGTTATGCTGGTCGTAGCGCTCGAGGCCGGACCAGTCGACGAACGGACCGAAGCGCCGCGTCAGCCGGCACCATTCCTCCAACCGGGCCTCGATGCCGCAATCGACATGCGTGTAGACGAAGTGCTGCATCGCGTCGACCCGGGCCATGTACGGCAGGAATGTCACGATCTCCATGAAATGCCGCTTGTTCGCGCGGGCGGCGTCCGCGCCGTAGAACACGTTGCTGAACGGCAGCGCCAGGCACTCCATCCCCATCGACGCCACCTCGGCGAACTCCGTCGGGTAGCCGCGGTACGCCAGCAGCGGATCGTTGCGGCAGGCCCAGGTGTGGAACGCGTGGCCGCCCTCGTGCAGCAGCGTCCGCACGTCGCGCTCCGTGCCCACCGCGTTCATGAAGATGAAGGGCATGCGCCGCTCGGCGTAGGTCGCCTGGTAGCCGCCGGGGGCCTTGCCCTTGCGGCTGCCCAGGTCCAGCATGTCGCGCTCGCGCAGCCCGTCGAAGATCGCCCCCAGCTCGCGATCCACCAGGTGGAAGATCCGGCTGCAACCGTCCGCCAGCTCCGCGTCCGTGCGAAAGGGACGCAGCGGCGGCTGGCCGTCCGGATCGACCGCCATGTCCCACGGCCGCAGGCGCTCGACGCCGAGCTTCGCCCTGCGCTGCGCGGCCAGCTCGCCCGCCGCCGGCACGACGACCTTTTCGATCGCATCGTGAAAGGCCAGGCAGTCCTCCGGCGTGTAGTCGAAGCGCTCCATGGCCTTGAAGGCGAACTCGCGGTAGTCACGGCAATCGGCGTTGCGGGCCATCTGGTGCCGGACGCGGACCATCTTCTCGTAGAGCTGGTTGATGGCGTCGGCGTCCTGGAGGAAGCGGTCGGACGAGGCGCGCCAGGCCGCCTCGCGCGTAGCGCGGTCTGGCTCCTCGAGAAAGCGATCGACCTGCTGGAGCGTCATTTCCTCGCCGCGGAACACCACGGTCATGCCGCCGGTGATCTTCTGGTACTGCTGGGCGAGCTTGGCGTTCTCGACCTGGAGGGGGATGTTGGCTTCGCGGAATAGGGCGATGGCGTTTCGGATGCTGCGTTCGAGCACCTGGTAGCGCTTCGGCGGCAGCGGGAAGCGGCCGGCGAGCTCGACGAAGCGCATCCGCAGCTTGTTGTGCCAGGGCTCGCGATGCGGCTGGACGTGCTCCACGAAGTGCAGGAAGCGCTGCTCGCGGACCGGGTCGTCGGTGGCGCGGGTCATGTCGATCTGCCGGGCCGTGCCTTCCTCGTCGAAGACGGCGTCGGTCTCGCTGAAGTCGCGCATCCACTTCTCGAACTCGGCCAGCGAATGGACGGGGCGCTCCAGCAGCTCGCGGTAATAGCGTTCGGCGACGGGCCACTCGGCGAACACGTCGTCGGCGGCGACATACTGGCGGGGAAACTCGGAGGCGGCGGTGCTTGCGGGCATCGTCCTGCTCGACCTTCATGTTCGGATCCCGGGCGATGGCCCGGGACCTGAGCGTGAGCAACGTTCGAGACTCAAAGCGGCATCGCCGCCGGCCGTCATGACGACCGGCGGCGATGCGCCACGAAACGGAGGCGTTCTCAGCGCGCCTGGTACTGGGCGTTGAGCACGCGATCAATGTGCGACCGGGTCTGCGTCAGGTGCGCGCGCGAGGCGAAATCGAGGCGCGTCTTGCCGTCGCGGCCGTCGGCTTTCTTGAGCGTCGCGTCGATCTTGTCGCTCAGCTCCTGAAGGGCGTAACGAATCATGTTGTTCAGGTCCGGCGACATGCCGCTGCCCGGCAGCTGCTGCGCCAGTGACAGCATCATGATCGTGTACGCGCGCTGGAGATTGCGCGACGTGGCGCGAATGAACGGCTGCGCATCGGAGTAGGAGCCCGAGCCCGCGTTGTCCAGGTGCCGCCAGACGGCGTCACGCACCGACACGATCAGCTCCGCCGCCGTGAACTTGTCCTTGGCCGTGGTCTTGGCCTCGGCGTCGTAGACGCGCTGGAGCGTGGCCGGCGAGCAGGCGTTCATCAGGCCGATCAGTTGCAGGAGCAGCACCCGGTCGTGAATCGGGTAATCCACGCGCGTGCTGCCGGCGTCAGCGAAATCGAGCCAGCGCGACGGCGGCAGGTTGTTGAGCAGCTCCGGCGGGACGCTGCCGAAGTTGTCGTCGAGCAGCGACTCGATCAGCACCTTGAGCGCGTCGCGTTGCATCTGCGGCTCAATGAGCACCAGTGCCGGCCGGCCGTCCGGGTCGCCGATGTGATCGCGGTGGTAGCGCTGGCCCCCGAGCACGCGCGAGACGTACTCGAAGTTCCGCGCCTTCTGGGTGATGAGCGTGTTGAAGGCCTGCGTCAGGTAGTGCTTGGGATCGCCTTCCTTCGCTGCCCACTCGTTGAGCGTCGAGAGCAGCTTCTCGCACATCTGAAGGCGCGTCCGCGCCCAGGCCGCCGGGTCGTCGCCCATGTCGTAGCGGTTGGTGAACGGGTCGGGCGAGAAGGAGCCCAGCGTGTCCTCATCGGTGGCGTAATCGTGGCCCTTCTGCGACTGGCGGGCGGCGATCTCCTTCAGCAGCTTGTCTTCGCGCTCGCCCTTGTCGGGCAGGCGATAGCCGTACTCGATCGCCAGCTCGTCATACGGGCCGATCGTCGGCGTCGCGAAGTGCCGCACCTTCGAGACGTCGTCGTCCGCGAAGAGCAGCAGCGGGTTGTAATCCATCACCGACGCGGTCGTCGGCTCGTCGCCGCTGTCGCGGCGCTTGCGGATCTCATCCAGCGTCAGCCACGACGAGGCCTTGAAGTTGTGCCGCAGGCCCAGCGTGTGCCCGACTTCGTGCGTCACGACTTCCTTGACGGCCTCGCCGATCAGCCGCTCCGGAATCTGCTTGCCCAGGCCGCTGGCGACCATCGCGGCGTGCGCCAGGGCCATCTCCAGCGCCATGCCCTCGGCGTAGCTGCACGCGTGCTGGCAGGCGTAGGGATTGAAGCAGTTGCTGTTCTCGCGCGCCGCGCGCAGCGTCGCGAAGAGCTGGCGTTCGTCCGTCGCCGACGGCTCGCTGCGCAGCACGTGCGGGATGAAGTCGGGATAGCGCTCCTCCAGCAGCTCGAAGCCCGGACCCAGCAGCGACTTCGGCCCGCCCGACGTGAACACGTCCACGTTCGTCACGAAATACCGCACCCAGGCGTCGTCCATGACGATGTCAGCGTCGAGAATCTGCCCGGTGCGCGGGTCGGCCCGCGAAGGGCCGACGGCCAGCGCCCGCCCCGTCACCGTCCAGCGCACGAAGTTGTAGCGCGCGTCTTCCGGGTCGTAGTTCGCGTACTCGTTGTCGTCCGTCTGCTGCTGAACGACGATCGCGTCGACAAAGCCGATCTTCTCGAACGCCCGGTTCCACTCCAGCACGCCGTCCCGCACCCAGCGCCGCCACTGGATCGGCGTCGTCTTCTCGATGATGAAGGTGATCGGCTTCTTCGGCGGCGACAACTCGAGCGACGGATCGCGCTTCTCGAGCTGCCAGCGATTGATGTAGCGCTCCGCCACCTCGCGCTCGCTGTTGGGCTTGGCCCAGTCGACGCGCGTCGTCGTGAAGTAGCCGATGCGCGGGTCGGACGCGCGCGGCGAGTAGGCGCCCAGCTTCGGCAGGCGCTGGAAGGCGTAGCCGACGCCGACGTATCCGCCCGACCGCCCGCGAGCCGCCGCCAGGTCGGCCTCGATCAGCAGGTTGTCCGGGAAGGCCTTCACCTTGGTCCAGCGGCTCAGCTCCGGGCGGATCTGTCCGCCCGCGATGCCCGCCACGCCGGCGATGTCGGACTTGAGCAGCTTCTCGAAATCGACCACGACGTCGCCCTGCGGGCTCATCGCCAGAATCGGCAAGGCCGCGATCCACGTGTCGCCGTAGGTCGCCTCAATGGCGCCGGCGATCGGCTGCTCTTTCTTGGTGATGTAGCGCGTGTCGGGCGTGATCATCACGAGCTGGTCGCCGATGATCTGCCAGCGGAACAGGTAGTCCGCCCACATCCAGCCCGTGAAGCTCCCGCCGCGCGCGATGCTGGTCGCGAACAGCAGGTCCTCGTTGATCAGCCGGGCCGGGATGCGCGCCAGCAGCTTCTCCGGATCCTTGTTCTTGTCCGACGGATCGAATCGATACAACGTGAACAAGCCGTCCAGCGACTGCATGTCCTCCGTGACGTCCTTCACATCCTTGAAGCGCTTCTTCTCGCTCTTGTCCGCCTTACCCTCTGGAGCGCCCGGCGGCCCCTGCGCGACCGCACCGGCCGCCAGCAGGCCGGCCGTCGCAAGAACCAGACTGAGCCGGCACCAGCGGGCGAGACCCTGTGTTCCTGACATCTTGCGCACTCCCAAACGTTTGTGAAAAGAAAACCGGATGCCGTCCGGAGCCGCATGGACTCCGAACCTCCGCACGTGTCGCCCATGCAACGCCGGATTCTACCGGCCGGCGCCGCCGCGCTCCACCCACTTGATACCCGGCACCATTCCGCTCGGCAGCAGACTACGGACGACCGCCGCGCATTCGGGCTGTCGCAAAACCCGCGCAGGATCCGTCGGCGGTCCGCCGCTCAGCGCCGTCCACCGTGCCGACACCGGCGACAGTCGCGCGCCGTTCGGCCTCGTCGCCCGCATCGCGCCACGATTGCCCGACCGCGCAAGACGTACAGCGTGAGCGGTGGTGCTCCAGGGTCGGGCGAGGAAGGCCCCGGACCTCCCCCAAGACGCACATAATCTATTTAATTTCAATATGTTACGCATTACTCCGATCGCGGCTGCGCGACCGGCAATGCTCCGCTGGCACGGTGCCTGCTCTCGCTTCGACCGACGGTCGCCAGCCAGTGGCTGGCCCCCAAGGAGTTCGCGGTTGTTACACGAGCACCCCAGAGTGACCGCCTCGTACCCCCCGCCGGACGCGGAGCCGGTGGAACCCGCGGGCGACGACCGGCCGGAACCAGGCCCGCGCTGGGAATGCGATCTGGCGAGCCTCGGGCGATTCGTCCTGCGAGCTGCGGCGGCGCGGGCTCTCAACCGCTCCGTCAAGACGACGTTCGCCGTCAATCCCGGCGTCCGAAGCGCAGAGGGTGGCGCATGATCTACGGAATCTACGAATCCGCTGCCGGCATGCTCGTCAACGAGTACCGCCAGGGCGTCATCGCGAACAACCTCGCCAACGCCGAGACGCCCGGCTTCAAGCGTGACATGGCCCTGTTCGCCGAGCGCGATCCTGCGCGAGTGGCGGGCGAGCGGGCCGGCCGCGGCAACGGGCTTCTGGATCCGCTGACGGGCGGCGTGTGGCTGGCGCGGACCGAGACCGACTTCCGCCCCGGCGCCTTCCAGCACACCGGCCAGCCGCTTGACGCCGCCATCGACGGCCCGGGCTTCTTCGTGGTCAACGCCGCCGGCCGGAACCTGGCGACGCGCGACGGCCGGTTCGTGAGGGACCTTTACGGCCACCTGGTTGCGGCGAGCGACGGTGCGGCGGTGATGGGTGTGGGCGGACAGCCGCTGCGGCTGAATCCGCGCGGCGGCGACCCGGTGATCGACGAGGCGGGGCGCGTATTCCAGGATCGGGCGCTGATAGGGCAGGTGGCGCTGGTGGATTTCGCCGACTACGCGACGTTGCGCAAGGCGGGGGCGGGGCGCTTCGAGTTGGAGGGCCAGCAAACGCTGACGCCGCCGTCGCGGGTCGCGCAGGGCTACGTGGAGGGGTCGGGCGTCGAGGCGGTGCGCGAGCTGGTGCAGATGATCGAGGCGTCGCGGGCCTACCAGCTCAACGCGTCGATGCTGAGCCTTCAGGATCAGACCAGCGGTCGATTGGTGAACTCGCTGACGCAGACCTGATGACCCGGGCCGCGGCTGCGAGCCCGGCCCGACGATGAGGGAACGAATCGATGGCGATCACGGCACTCTACACCGCGGCCACGGGCATGGAGGCGCTCTCACGCAAGATCGACGTGATCGCCAACAACATCGCCAACGCCGACACGGTCGGCTTCAAGAGCTCCCGGGCGAACTTCCAGGACGTCTACTACCAGGTGCTGGCGCAGCCGGGCGTCCAGACCAGCGAGAATTCCAGCTCGCCGCTCGGCACGCAGCTCGGGCTGGGTGTCGCCGTCAGCAACACGCAGTTGCTGATGCGCCAGGGCTCGCCCATGCAGACCAACCGCTCGCTCGACGCGATGATCACCGGCGACGGGTTCTTCCGGGTGGAGCTGCCGGGCGGGGCCACGGGCTACACGCGGGCCGGGAACTTCGTCCGCAACAGCGCCGGGGAACTGGTGCTGGGCAACAGCGAGGGCCCGCGGCTTGTCGATTCGCCCACGATCCCTGAGGAGATTCCCGACCAGGAAGTCAGCATCACCAGCGACGGACGCGTGGTCGGAACGGCGGCGGACGGCACGCAGCAGGAATTCGGCCAGTTGCAGCTTGCGCGTTTCGCGAACCCGTCGGCGCTGATCCAGGCCGGCGCCAACATCTACCTGCCGAGCGGGTCGAGCGGCGAGCCCATCGAGGGCACTCCGGGCGAGAACGGACTGGGCACGATCCTGCCGGCGGCGCTGGAGTTGAGCACGACCGAGGCCGTCACCGAGCTGGTCGAGCTCATCAAGACGCAGCGGGTCTTTCAGATGAACTCGCAGACGATCGAAAGCGCCGACCAGGCGCTCCAGGTCGTGGCCAACCTGAGGCGCTAGGTCATTGAGCCGTAATGCGCCCATCTTGAGGAGCGTCGGAGACGCATCATGAACACCGAGATCATGGGACCAACGCCTACCAGGCGTCGCGCCGCGCAACATCTGGCGCGCACGGCGCTCGTCGCGCTGGCCTGCGTTTCTCACGTCCGCGCGGGCGAGACCGCGGAGCCCGAGACCTGCTCACTTGCCCTGCGGCCCCACGTGACGCTCGAGGCCGATCGCGTCACGCTCGCGGACGTGCTGAACCTCGCCGACGCCGACGCCGCGCTCGCCGGCGAGATTGCCGAGTTGCCGCTGCGCGAGGGCCTGTCACCCGGGCGGATCACGATCGGGCACGCCGAGGTGATCGCGCGGCTCGACGAGCTGGGCGTGAACCTGGCGCGCGTGCTCGTCGGCGGTGCGCTCGAGTGCGCCGTCACGCTCGTGCCGCCCGCGGCACCCGAGCCCGAGCCCGCGGCGCCGCGCCCGACCCCCGCCTGGCGCCGGAGCGTGCCGGGCGCCAGCCTCACGCTCGGCGATGCGCTGCGCGAGTACATCCGCGGCGAGCTGTCCGCCATCGGCGGCGACGCCGAGATCGTCTTCGATCGCGCCAGCGACGAAGTGCTGCGGCTGGGCGCGCCGTACGCGTTCAGCATTCGTCCGGCGGACCGCGCGAAACTGGGGCTGCGCGGCTTCCAGGTCACGCTGCGCCGCGACGGCCGCAGCGAGCGCGTCGTGCACGTGACCGCGCGCATCCGCCTTCTGCGGGACGTGGTGGTCGCCCGCCGGCCACTGAACCGCGGCAATTACGTGCATCCCGACGACCTGATGGTTCAGCGCCGCGCGTTCGAGCGCGACGGCGAGTTGGGGCTGGTGCGGCCCGACGAGCTGGCCGGCCAGCAGGTGCGAAACTACGTCCCGGTCGGACAGATGCTCACGCGCGACGACCTCAAGGCCGTTGACATGGTGACGCGCGCCCAGCGGGTCCGCGTCACCAGCGGCGGCGCCGGGGTCAGCCTCGAGCTCAACGGCGTCGCCCTCGAGAGCGGCGCGCTGGGCGACACCATCCGCGTCCGTCTCGGCGAATCGCGCACAGATCGCCGCACCGTCCGTGGCGTCGTCACGGGTTTTGGAATCATTCGACTTCTGGAGGGCTGACGCTCATGTTGCCGTCACTCGCACGCGTCCTCGCCGGATTATCGCTCGCGACGGGGCTGGTCGCCGTCGCCGCCGCGCAGAGCAACTCGCTGCTGCACGGCCCGTCGCGGCCGGAGGCGCGCCCGCCACAGCCTGCCGGGGTCGTGCCGGACGTTGTGCTGGGTGGGGCGGCGCCGGCGCCGGCGGTGGATGAGCGTCCGAAGAACCGGGTGCTGCTGGCGCTGTCGCCGATCGCGGTGGCGCAGCCGAAGCCGCGCAAGATCCAGGTGAACGACCTGGTGAACATCATTGTTCGCGAGGACAAGCGCAGCGTGAGCGACGCGAAGCTCAAGAGCGACAAGAAGTGGGAGCTGGATTCGGAGCTGAAGAAGTGGTTCCGGCTGAACCCGGAAGACCATCTGGTCGCGCAGACCTTCAACCCGACGCCGGGCGCCGAGTTCGATTTCGAGAACAAGTACAGCGGCTCCGGCAAGGTGGACCGCACCGACTCGCTGGCGATGCGCATCCAGGCGATGGTGATCGACGTCAAGCCCAACGGCAATCTCGTTCTCGAAGCCAAGAAGCGCATCCGCACCGACGAGGAAGAGCAGATCATGACGCTCACCGGCACCTGCCGCAGTGAAGACGTCACGCCGCAGAACACCGTCCTCAGCTCGCAGGTCGCCGACGTGGTGATCGACACGCAGCACACGGGCGCGGCCCGCGACGCCGCGCGCCGCGGCTGGCTGATGCGCGCCTTTGACTTCCTGAGGCCGTTCTGAGCACTCGTGAAACACCAGGTGACCGTCTCATGAGAAGCGAAATGACGCAGACCACGAGCAACGCCCGCGACCGGCGCCGCCGCTGCACGCTCGCGGCGCTGGCCGGCCTGGTGCTTGCGAGCGCCGCGCCCGGCCTGGGCCAGGTGCGCGTGCAGGACGTCGCCCGCCTCCAGGGCCAGCGCACCAATCCGCTCATGGGCTACGGCCTCGTCGTCGGGCTCGAAGGCACGGGTGACGGCGGCAAGAACGTCGTCACCATGCGGGCCCTCATGCAGATGCACCAGCGCTTCGCGCAGCCCGTCGTCGCGCCCGAGGAGCTGAAGAACAACAAGAGCGTCGCGCTGGTCGCCGTCACGGCCGAAGTCCCCGAATTCGGGGCGCGCGAGGGCCAGACGCTCGACGTTCGCATCGCGGCGCTCGGCGAAGCCCGAAGCCTGAAGGGCGGCACGCTGCTGGTCACGCCGCTGCAATACGCGCTCTTCGACCCCGACCGGCTCGAAACGCAGCAGATCATCGCCCTCGCCTCGGGACGCGTCGAAACCAGCGAGGACGGCGCGGCGACCAGCGGCGTCATCCGCTCCGGCGCGGTCCTCGAACAGGACTTCTTCTACAACTTCATCGACAACGGCCAGGTCACGCTCGTGCTCGACGACGCGCACGCCGGCTATCCCATGGCGCACGCCGTCGCCCGCGCCATCAACACCGAGCTCGCCCGGCCGTCCGAGGAACGCCGGGCCGGCCGGCAGATCGTCGTCCGCGAGGACATCGCCACGGCGATCGGCCCGCGCAACGTCGTCGTGCGCATTCCGGCGTACGAGCTCGCCGGTCCGGCGAACTACATCCGCAGCGTGCTGCGCGCGGTGATCTTCGAGCTGCCCGAGCAGCAGGCCCGCGTCACCATCAACAAGGCCAGCCGCCAGGTCGTCCTCAGCGGCAACGTCACGATCGCACCCACGATTCTCTACGTCCCCGGCATGGGCAGCGTCTCCCTCGGCGGCAAGCCCGCCGAGAGCGCGAACGAGCCCGGCCAGGCCGCCGGCGCGCCCGTGCAGCTCGATGAGCTGCTGCGGCTGATGACCCAGGCCGCCGTGCCGCCGGCGCAGGTCGTGCGCGCGATCGAAGACCTTCATCGCAGCGGCGCTTTGCGCGCCCAACTGGTGTACCGTGATTGACACTGTATCCGGCATCGGCGCCGTCGCCCGCGGCGGCCTGGCGAACTCCGTCGCGGCCCTGCCGGCCGATGCGCGCCAGCAGCTCGCCGCCACGGCGCGGCTCGGACGTCGCGCCGCCGCCGGCGGCGACGCCGCGCTAAGGCAAACGGCTACCCAACTGGTCTCGCAGCTCTTCTTTCAGCCGCTGCTGGCCGAGATGCGCAAGCTGCCCTTCGGCGGACCCGGCGCGGACGGCGGCCGTGGCGAGGAAGTCTTCGGCGAGCAGCTCGATCTGCGCGTCGCTGACGCGGTGGCCGGCGCCAGCGGCGGATCGCTGAAGCGCACGATCGTTCGCGCGATCCGCAAGCAGCCATCCGAGATCGAGCGAGCGGCGGCCTCGCCGCCACCCGCGGGCCAGGCTCAGGCGCAGTGGCCGACGTGGGAGAGCCTGCGAAGGCAGGCTCGCGCCGAGGTGCTCGTGACGGGTCGCGAGGTGCTCGATGGGTTGCGCGACGAAGTGACTGACATGCCGGCCGCCGGCACAGGAGCGCGCGCTTGACTCCCACGTTGCGATTGCATGCGGCCTCGGACGCGCTGGACGCGGCCACGCGCGACCTGCTGGACGTTCTGACGCTGACGCAGGCGCAGACGCGCGAGCTGCTGGTGCTGAGCGAGCGCAAGCTGGCGGCGTTGCGGAAGGCGGACGCGACGGTTCTGCGCGACTGTGCCCGGCAGGAGGAGGAGGCCCTGGCACGGATGCAGCGGACGACGACGGCGCGGCGCGCGGTCCTTGCGCGGCTGGCGCAGCTTGTACGCGAGCCGTCGCTGGTCTCGGCTTCGGTATCCGAGCTGGCCGACCGCCTGCCCGAGCCGTTGGGATCGGCCCTGCGGGCCCGCAGCGTGCCTTTGCGAGAGCTGGCGCTGCAATTGGCGGAAAGAAACCAGCTCACGGCCCGCGTGGCACGCAATCTGCATCAGCACATTCGCGCCGTGCTCGCGACGCTCGCGGAGCCGCAGCACGACGCGGCGCTCTACGGGCGCAACGGCGAGACGGCGACGACGCCGTCCCGCGGCTGGATCGACGCAACGGGCTGAGAAAGCGGCCGACGGAGGCTGCGGTCCGTTTCGACGCACCGGAAGCAAGCAGGAAACGTGGCGATGCTTGGCGCATCATTTCAGATCGGGCGCAGCGCGTTGGCGGCCTATCAGGCGGCGCTTGCCGTCTCGGGCCAGAACATCGCGAACCTGGCCAACCCCGACTACGCGCGCCAGACCGGCCGTCTCTCGGCGCTGACCGGCGGCCCGGTGCTCGGCGGCGTGGCGCCGGGCGGCGGCGTGCGCCTGGGCGACCTGCGCCGCCATGTCGACGAGGCCGTCGAAGCACGTCTGCGCCTGGCCAATGGCCAGTTGAACGCCAACCTGCTGATCTCGGGCGCACTCGGGCAGACCGAGGCAATCTACAACGAGCTAACCGACCAGGACGTCTCCACGCAGCTCTCGGACTTGCTCGCCGGGTTCAGCCAGCTTCAGGCGGCGCCGAACGAAGTCAGCCAGCGAAACCTGCTGGTCGCCTCCGCCGACGGCCTCATCAGCTCCTTCCGCCGCCAGCGCAGCGGCGTCCAGCAGCAGGTGATGGACCTCAATCGCCAGGCGAAGGCGGCGGTCGACCGCGCCAGCCGCATCACCGAGGAGATCGCCAGGCTGAACGTGGACATCGTGGCGGCGGAGTCTGACGGCGTCACGGTGTCGGGCGCGTTGCGCGACCGGCGCGACGCGCTGCTGCGCGAGCTCTCCGGCTACATGGACGTGCGCGTCCGCGAGCAGGAGAACGGCTCGATCAACGTGTACGTCGGCAGCGAGCCGCTGGTGCAGTTCAACCGTTCGCGCGGGCTCGTCGTCGAGACGCAGCTCCAGGACGGCCTCGAGCTGGCGCGCATCCGCTTCGCCGACGACCGCGGGCTGGTCAACGTCAGCCAGGGCAGCCTGGCCGGAATCCTCCGCGCCCGCGACCGCTACATGGTCGAGCAGATTCAGCGCCTCGACCAGCTCGCGCACGGACTCATCTACGAGGTGAATCGCATTCACTCCTGCGGCGTCGGCCTCGTCGGCTACGACAGCCTCCAGAGCCGCTACGCCGTCCAGGACGCGTTTGCGCCGCTCGATTCCGCCGCCGCCGGCCTGCCCTTTCCGCTCCAGAACGGCACCCTGCTGGTCAAGGTGCGCGACGGCAACAGCGGCCAGGTCATCACGCGGCAGATCGAAATCGACCTCGACGGGCTCGGTGGCAACGACACGACTCTGGCGACGCTCGCCGCCGACCTCGACGCCGTCCCGGGCATCCGCGCCCGCGTGCTGGCTGACAACCGGCTTCAGATCGACGCCGACGGCGGGCGCGAGTTCTGGTTCGCCGAGGACAGCTCGGGCGCCCTGGCGGCGCTTGGCGTGGCGTCGTTCTTCACGGGCACCAACGCCGCCGACATCGACATCGATCCGAACATCCGTGCGGACGTGCGCCGCATCGCCACGTCGGCGAGCGGCAACCTGCTGGACGGCGGGATCGCCGGGCTGCTGGCCGGCCTGGCCAGCCCCGAGCGCACGAGCGCTCTGCTGAACAACCAGAGCATTCAGAACTTCCATGCCAGCTCGATGGAGCGCCTCGCCGTTCAGGCCGCGGCCGCGCGCGGCGACGCCGAGTCGGCGGACGCGATCCACCAGGCGCTGCTGGCGCAGCGCGAGTCGATCAGCGGCGTGAATCTGGACGAGGAGGCGGTGAACCTGGCGCAGTACGAGCGCGCCTACCAGGGCGCGGCGCGCTACATCAGCGTGCTGGACAACCTGACCATGGAGCTGCTGGCCCTGGTGCGCTGAGCACCGAACCGGAACCGAGCACTGAGCACTGACATGAGCGTTCAACCGATCAACGTCGCCCGCATCAGCCAGAACCTGCAAACGCAGCGACTGCTGAGCAGCGTGCGCGCCAGCCAGCTCAGCCTGTTCCGCTCGCAGAACCAGCTCGCGACCGGCCTGCGCTTCCAGACGCTCAGCGAAGACCCCGTCCGCGGCGAGGCCGTGCTCGAACTTGACGCCCGCCTCGACCGCCTCGGCGCCGTCGCAAACAACGTCCGGACGGCGGGCGACGTGCTGGCCGCTGGCGAGGCCGCCATGCAGCAGGCCATCGACCTCGTGCGCGAGGCCCACAACCTCGCGCTCCAGGCCGCCAGCGACTCGACCACCGCCGACGAACGCGCCGCGCTCGCCATCGCCGTCGATTCGCTCATCGAGCAGACCGTCGCCATCGCCAACCGCCGCCACATGGACGGCGCCCTCTTCAGCGGCCACCAGGGACCCGTCAATCCGTTCGAGCAGCTCGCCAACGGCGTCCTGTTCCGCGGCGACGACGGCCGGCGAACGACCGTGCTCGACACCGATCTCTCCAGCGACTTCTTCACGATCTCCGGCAGCGAGTTCTTCCACGCCGTCTCGAGCGGCGTCCGCGGGTTCGTCGACCTCGACCCGGCGCTCTCGCTCGACACGCGCATCATCGACCTCGAAGGCGCCAATGGCGTGGGCGTCACGCTGGGCACGATCATCGTCACTAACGGCGCGCAGTCTGCGCTCGTCGATCTCAGCCACGCCGCCACCGTCGGCGACGTCATCGACCGGCTGAACGCCGACCTGCCCCCGCCGCTCGTCGCCGCGATCAATGCGACCTCCATCGCCATTCAGTCCGCCGACAGCTCGCCGGTCCAGATCCAGATCATGGACATCCCCGGCGGCCGCACGGCGGCCGATCTCGGCCTGCTGGCGCTCAATCCGTTGCCCAGCGTCGTCGGTCAGGACCTCAATCCACGCCTGACGCCGCGCACGCGCTTGGCGCAGCTGCTCGGCGGCGCGGGGGTCGATCTGAGCACGGGCTTCACGGTTCGCAACGGCGACAAGGCCGTCCGCTTCGATTTCAGCGGCGCCGAGACCATCGAAGACGTGCTCAACGCGCTCAATCACTCCGACGTGCGCGTCTGGGCGCGCATTGCCGCCGACGGCCGGCGGATCGAGGTCCAGAACCGCGTCTCCGGGACGGCGCTGTCGATCGAGGAGAACGGCGGGCAGGCGGCGACGGCGCTGGGCATCCGCTCGCTTTATTCCGGAACGCGCCTGGGCGAGCTCAACGAGGGCCGTGGCGTGACGACCGTGGCCGGCGACGACTTCCGCATCTCCACCGCCGACGGCACGCTCATCGACGTTGATCTCGACGACGTCGACCTGGCCAACGGCAGCCTTCAGGACGTGATCGACCTGATCAATCAGCGGGGCGGCGGCGCCGTGACGGCGGGGCTCAACGCCAGCGGCAACGGCATCACCATCACCGACAACACCGTCGGACTGGAAGGCTTCAGCATCACGCGGCTGAACGTCTCGCCGGCGATCGACTGGCTCGGGCTCGACGTGACCGCGACGCAGAACCAGCTCATCGGCCGCGACGTCAACCCGATCCGCGTGGATGGGCCGTTCACCGGCATGCTGGAGCTGCGCGACGCGATGCTCGCCGACAGCGTGACCAAGGCGGGCTTCGCCGGCGAGCGGCTCAATCGCGTGCTGAAGGGAATGCAGGAAGTGCAGGGCCGGCTTTCGGCCAAGGCCGGCGACCTGCTGCGGCGGGCCGAGCGCATCGAAGTCGAGACCTCGGCGGCGGAGATCCTGCGCAGCGACGTGCGCGACACCGACATGGCCGAAACGATCGTACGTTTTCAGCAGGTGCAGACGGCGCTCCAGGCGAACTACGCCGCCGCGGCGCGCTCGCTGGGCCTGTCATTGCTGGATTTCCTGCGCTGAGTCGCGGGCCCGCCGACGCGGGCCGGGCTCGGGGCGGTCGGGGGCCGGAGGCAGGGAATGGAGGAAGCGGCGGCGCGCGGCGCGGCGGAGTGGCCGGCCCGCTCGCGGCCGATGGTTCGCCCGGGGTTCGGGCGCCGGCGGGAGCGCCGGGGGCAGCGGACGGTTGCTTGGGCTTTCGACCTGTGGGGTCGGGCCGTCCGCCGGTTCAACCGAGGTGGTACTGCGCCACGGAGCAGGCAAGCATGCGCATCGAGACGACGAGATTCGGGCCGATCGAGATCAACGCCGACCGGGTGATCACGTTCGCGGACGGGCTGCTCGGGTTTCCGGGCCGGCGGCGGTTCGCGTTGATCGAGACGACGAATGACGCGGTGTTTTTCTGGCTTCAGTCGGTGGACGACCCGGGCCTGGCGTTCGTGGTCTGCGATCCGCAGGCGTTCGTGCCCGACTATCGCGCCCAGGTCCGGGCGGACGATCTGCGGCTGCTGGAGATGCGCGATTTGGCGGACTGCCAGGTGTTCGTGATCGTCAACAAGGTGGACACCTGGCTGACGGCCAACCTGCTTGGTCCGCTGGTGATTGGGGCCGGCTCGCGGCTCGGCCGGCAACTGGTGCTGAGCGACCGGCGCTATACGGTTCAGCATCGGCTGCGGGATGTCCGCGGGGCATCCGCGGCGGCGAAAACGGCCTAACACCAGCGTATCGAGGTAGTTGTGGACCCCAGAGGACGGCTATAATGAAACGGGCGGCAGCAAAAAGCCCAGCCAGCGCCAGCGATCATCGGACCGATCTGGTCGCGCCCTCGAGCAGTGCGCCGGGAAGCCAGCACCGGGCCTGTACGGGTCTGCAAGCGACGTGTGGCTGCAACCGACGCATCGGCAATATCCAGGAAGGAGCCGCGGATGTTGGTGCTCTCAAGACAACGCGACGAATCGATCATGATCGGCGACAATGTGCAGATCACGATCGTCGACATACGCGGGGACAAGGTGCGGCTCGGCATCATGGCCCCCAGCGAGATACCCGTGCATCGCAAGGAAGTCTACGACGCCATTCAGCGCGAGAACCGCAAGGCGGCCGGCGTCTCGACCAGCGACCTGCCCGAGTCGGCGGTCCCCCCGCCAGCCCCTGGTCCGCGCGGCTGACGCGCGACCTTCGTTTCCTCATTCCGTTTCGGACAACCCGACCCGTTTCCTCAGCCACGAACCGTTCAGGGAGGATGGCCAATGGCTCGTATTAACACCAACGTCCCCGCTATCGTCGCGCAGCGGCACCTCAGCAACGCCTCGCGCGATCTCAACTCCACCATCGCCCGGCTCAGCAGCGGCGTCCGCATCACCCGCGGCGCCGACGACCCCGCCGGCCTGATCGCCTCCGAGCGCCTCCGCTCGGAGATCAGCGCCGTCAACCAGGCGATCCAGAACACCCAGCGCGCCAGCAACATCATCGCCACCACCGAGGGCGCGCTCGACGAGGTCGCAAACCTCCTCAACGACATTCAGGAACTCATCATCGAGGCCGCCAACACCGGCGCCCTTTCCGAGGACGAGATCCGGGCCAACCAGCTCCAGATCGACTCCGCCATCGCCAGCATCACCCGGATCTCAAACAGCACCACCTTCGCCGGGCGCCAACTGCTCAACGGCTCGCTCGACTACGTCACCAGCGGTGTCAACAACGCCATCGTCCAGCAGCTCGAAATCCACGGCGCGCAGTTCGGCACCCAGCCCTTCCTGCCTGTCAACGTCGACGTCATGCAGTCCGCCCAGCCGGGCATGCTTTTCTTCACCGACGCCGCCACCGGCGCCGACACCGTCACCGTCGAGATCGCGGGCAACACCGGCGTCACGACGCTCAACTTCGTCTCCGGCACGCCCGCCGCCGACGTGCTCGCTGCCATCAACCTGGTGCGCGACGCCACCGGCGTATCCGCCAGCTTCATCAACCCCGCCAACCCCAGCTCGGGCGTCATGATCCGCAGCCTCGGGCTCGGAAGCCGACAGTTCGTCAAGGTCAACGTGCTCTCGGGCACCGGCTTTACGACCTACTCCAGCATCGGCGGTCCGGCCGATTCCGACGACGACGGCCGCGACGCGGTGGCGCTCATCAATGGGGCCGCGGTCATCGCCGACGGCAACCGCCTGGCGGTGCGAAACCTCGTGCTCGACCTCGAGCTGACGCTGGCCAACACGTTCGGCGAGGGCACGACCTCGTTCGCCATCACCAAGGGCGGCGCGATGTTCCAGGTCGGACCGGAGGTCAACAGCAACCTTCAGGTCAACATCGGCATGCGCTCCGTCGCCGCCACGCGGCTCGGCAGCTTCGCGGCCGGCGGCTTCATGTCGCAGATCGGCTCCGAGGGCGAGTTCTCGCTGCTGAAGGGCAATGCCAGCCAGGCGCAGAACATCGTCAAGGAGGCGATCCGCCAGGTCTCGGTGCTGCGCGGCCGGCTCGGCGCGTTCGAGAAGAACACGCTCGACACCAACGTCAGCCAGCTCACGATCACCATGGAGAACCTGTCGGCCGCCGAATCCGCCATTCGCGACGCCGACTTCGCCTACGAGACCTCGCAGCTCTCGCGCAATCAGATCCTGGTGAACTCCAGCACCGCGGTCCTCGCCCTGGCGCAGCAGACGCCCCAGAGCGTCCTGCGCCTGCTCGGATAAGACGCGGAAGGGCACGCCCGACTGCGTGCTCCACCTTCGGTCAACAGCGGAGCCGGGCTGTCCCTCAGCCCGGCTCTTTCGCTCCCTCGTCCGGACCGCTCGGCCTTCGCGCCGCAGCCGAGCCGGGCTGGTCCCGGCCCGGCGACGCCCGGCTGACCCGCGCCGGCCATCATCGCGTGCCGCGGCCCGGCGGTGGACAGGCGCGGCGCCGGCCACGATAATGACATTGAGGCGTCGCATACGGAGCCGCAGCGCAGAGCCTTGGCATGCAGGGCGCCGTGTGCCGGCGCTGCGCGTGCGCCCGTAGCTCAATTGGATAGAGTGGCAGGCTTCGAACCTGTAGGTTGGGGGTTCGAGTCCCTCCGGGCGCGATGCCGGGCCGTGGGTGACGGGGACCGCAGGCGTCCGGCCCACGGCCTTCGTTGTCGCCGCGAGGCGGTCCGAGCGATGCGCTGGCTCGTGTTCGGTTTGACGCTGATCGGCGTGCTGGTGATACAGACCAGCGTGCTGCCCGTGCTCGCGCTCGATGGACTCGACCTGTTCCTCGTCCTGGCGATCGTGTGGTCGCTCAGTGCGCCGGTTCACGACGCCCGCCTGGCCGCCTGGACGGCCGGACTGGCGCAGGACCTCGCCTCCTCCGGACCGCTCGGCGTGTTTGCCTTCGCGCTCGGCCTGGCGGGCCTGATCGTCACCATCCTGCGAAGCGCGGTCAACGTCTATGCCTGGTGGGGCCGTCTGCTCGTCGCCTTCATCGCCGCCTGGCCCGCCGCGCTGATCGCCGCCGCCCACGCGCGCTACTGGGAGGGCCGCGGGTCGGAGCCGCTGTGGATGCTGCCCGGCAACGCCGCCGGCGCGGCGCTGCTCGCCGCGCTGCTCACCACGCTGGTGACTACGCTGCCCAATCTGCTCACTCAACGCGCCGAGCGCGTCACGCGCGGACGGACGCTCCAAGGACGCCGGGCTTGATTCTGCCGCGCCGGTCCATCCTCGTCGGAATTGCCACCCTGCTCATGGCCGCTGGTCTGGCGGGCTGCTCGCTGCCGGCGCGGCTGACCGCGCCCGAGCGTTATGGGCGGGGCGTGGTCTTCGTTCTGCCGGGCATCGAGGGCCGCAGCGTCTGGAACCGCAACATCGCGCTGGGACTCGACAGCGGCGGCGTCGAAGCCGCGATCGAGGTGTTCGACTGGACTTCGGGCGTGCCCGGCGGAATGTTGTATAACCTGATGGACCTGGAGCGCAACCGGCGCGTCGCGCGGCAACTGGCCGATCGAATCGTCGCCCAGCGCGCCCGCCATCCGAACGCGCCGATCCATCTCGTCGGGCATTCCGGCGGCGGCGGCATGATCCTGCTCACGCTCGAAGCCCTCCCGCCCGGACGGCAGATCGACTCGGCGGTGCTCCTGGCGGCGGCGGTGTCGCCGGACTACAACCTCGTGAACGCGCTGCGGCGGACGCGATACGGGATCGTCAATTTCTATTCCGAGCACGACGCGGGCTTCCTGGTCGTGGGCACGTCGCTGTTCGGGTCGATCGATCGCTACGCGGGGCCGTCGGCCGGTGCCGTCGGATTCCGCATGCCCGACTATCTCGTGCCCGAGGACCAGGCGCTCTACAAGGACAAACTGCGGCAGGTCGCGTGGGATCCGCGCCTGAAGCAGACGGGCAATCGCGGCGGGCACTTCGGCTGGACATCGCAGGAGTTCGTGCGCACGTACGTCGCGACGATACTCAAGCGACAGGCGGCAGATTACAAGTGGCGCCGGGTCGATGCGCCGGCGCCGCCGCCGCGCCGCACTCGCTCGCGGTAGCGCGGGCCTTGGACTCATATCGAGCCGGGTCGATTTGACCCTGGCGCGAGCCGCTCCAACAATCCGCAGGTGGCTCGTCGGTCGTTGAAAACATGGCTCGCGGCAGCAGCGACGCTCACGGCCAGCGGCGTGCTGCCGGCGTGCCGGCCGCCGGCGGACGTTTCGCAGGTCGCCCGCGAGGAGAACGCCGTGACTACGCCCTCCGCCGCCGACGGGCCGGCCAACCGTCTGAGTCGTGCCACGTCGCCCTATCTTCAGCAGCACGCGCACAACCCGGTGGACTGGTACGAGTGGGGGCCCGAGGCGATGGCGGCGGCGGCCCGCGAGCAGAAGCCGATCTTTCTGAGCATCGGGTACTCGGCGTGTCACTGGTGCCACGTGATGGCGCATGAGAGCTTCGAGGATCCCGAGATCGCGGCGCTGATGAACCGCCTGTTCATCAACATCAAGGTCGATCGCGAGGAGCGGCCGGACCTCGACGAAATCTACATGCAGGCCACGATGATCCTCAATCACGGCCAGGGCGGCTGGCCGATGAGCGTCTGGCTCACGCCCGACCTCAAGCCCTTCTACGCCGGCACATATTTCCCGCCGGATGACCGCTACGGGCGCGTGGGGTTCAAGGCGCTCTGCGCGCGCATCGGCGAGCTGTGGAACGAACGCCGTGAGGCGATTGCCGCGGATGCCGAACGCCTGACCGATTACGTGCGGCAGTCGCTGAAGACGACGGTTGACGACAGCGTCGTACTCGCGCTGGACCACGTCGACGCGGCCGCCGACATGCTGGGGCGGGCCTTTGACCCCACGCATGGGGGCATTCCCAGCGGCGGCGTGAACAAGTTTCCGCCCAGCATGGCGATGGAGCTGATGCTGCGGTCGGCGGTGCGGCGCTGGGAGGACGCCTCGCGGCGTCAGCGGCTCGTTGGGCTGATCGAGCTGACGCTGGAGCGCATGGCTCGGGGCGGCATCTTCGATCACCTCGAAGGCGGCATTGCGCGCTACAGCACCGACGTGCGCTGGCACGTGCCGCACTTCGAGAAGATGCTCTACGACCAGGCGCTCGTGAGCGCTGTCTACGTCGAAGCGCACCTCGCGCTCGGGCGTGACGACTTTCGCGACGCCGCCCGGTCGATCCTCGATTACGTCCTGGCCGACCTGCAAGCGCCGGAAGGCGGGTTCTACAGCGCCCGCGACGCCGACAGCGACGGCGAAGAGGGCAAGTACTACGTCTGGACGAAGACGGAGATCGACGCCGTGCTCGGCGCCGATTCGGCGCTGTTCTGCAGCTACTACGACGTGAGCGAGACCGGCAACTGGAGCGACCCTCACGCGCCCGGCGTTCCGAAGAACGTGCTGCACGCGCCGCGCGACGTCGCGACCGTGGCGCGCCTGCGCCACCTGAGCCCCGCCGAGGCCGAGCGGCGTCTGGCCGCGGCGCGCCGCCGCCTGCTCGACCAGCGCCGCAAGCGCACGCCGCCGCACCGCGACGAGAAGATTCTCTGCGAGTGGAACGGGTTGATGATCTCGTCGCTGGCGCGGGCCGGCACCGCGCTGGACGAGCCACGCTACACGGCGGCTGCGGTCCGGGCCGCCGAGTTCCTCCTGGCGCACCAGCGCCGCGACGGCCGACTGCTGCGCGCCTGGCGCGCGGGCCGCACGTCGGACGTGGCGTTTCTCGGCGACTACGCCTGCCTGATCGAAGGGCTGTTGGATCTGTACGAGGCCACGTTCGAGACGCGCTGGCTCGCAGCGGCGATCGAGCTGAACCGGACCGTGGTCGAGCACTACGCCGACGCGGAAGGCGGTTTCTTCCACACCAGCGCCGACCACGAGCGGCTCGTCACCCGCGTCAAGGACGTGCGCGACAGCGCATCGCCGTCGGGCAACTCCGTGCAGCTCATGAACCTGCTGCGGCTGGCGGCGGTCACCGATGATCCGCAGTGGCGCGCGCTGGCCCAGCGGACGATCGCCGTCTTCGCGCATGACGTGGCCACGCAACCCGGCTCGGGCGAGCGCTTTCTGCAAGCGGTCGAGTTCGCGCTTGCCGGGCCAATCGAGATCGCGGTTGTCGGCGCGGCCGACGCTCCGGAGACGCGGGCGCTGCTGCGCGTCATTTACGAAAGCTACGTGCCGAACCGCGTGCTGATGCTGAGCGACCCGCGGAAGCCGCACGAGGCGCCCGATTCACCGCTGCTGCGCGGGCGGACGCTGGTCGACGGCCGGCCGGCGGTCTACATCTGCCGCAACTACGCGTGCCAGCGGCCGATCACCGACGCGGGCGAATTGCGGTCCGCCCTGCGCGGCTCGCGCTGATCTCCCCCAATCAGCGCACGCGCACCCCCCATCCCGGCTGCTCACCCGGGACGTAGCCGTCCATCACCAGCCATTCGAACGCCGGCAGCCAGCGCCCGCCGGCCGGCTCGAGCGCCCGGATCCGTCCGACGACTTCGCCGACGTGCCGCAGGAGAACGTCCAGGCGCGCCCCGTCCACCCGTGATCCGCCCCCCAGGGCCGCTGCTTCGACGAACGGGCGCAGCCGCTCGAGCTGCGCCGCGCCGCGCTCCAGCGCGGCCACGCACGCCGCGCTTTCCCCGCGGGCGTAGTGTCCGTCGGCCGCCTGCACGTCTCGCACCCACCCGACCGCGCGCCGATGCAGTTCGATCGGGTAGTGCAGCGGACTGCCCGCGGGCAACGCGCGCTCCGCCGCATCGCACAGACTCAGCACGCGCTCGCCGGCGTCGCCGGGCGCCTCGTCGCGCCACGCCAGCCACAGCCGAAACGGATTCTGCGAAAAGACCAGGTGACGCCGCAGTTGGCGCCACGTGCCAGGCGCGAGAAAAGCCGCCGCCGCGGGAATCTCGCGGCCGAGAATCTCAGCGGCGGCGGCGTAGCCTGCGCCGCCCTCCGCGACGATCGCATCGTGCCACGCCGCGCCGCGCCAGCGCCGCGCGACGGCCATGACCAGCGGCAGGATCGACTCGAAACTCGACAGGCCGGTGAACTCCCACGTGGTCAGGCACAGCCCCGCCGCACCGCACTCGCGAGCCTCGAGGGCATGCTGATCTGCGTTCTGCTGCGTGAGGCCGAGGAAGCACCAAGCGGAGTCGAACGTGTGCAGAGCCGGACAGCAGACGACGTCGAAGCCCTGCGCCCTCAGGCGGCCTGTCGTTTCCGCCGGCCCTTGGTCATACTGCCAGTCGAACAGCACGGTTTCGCGCGGGACGCATGCGAGCGCGTCGGGATGTTGCAGCAGCATGTCCGCCCACAGGCACGGGCGGCGTCCGCGGGCCAGCACCCAGCGGCACAGGTCGCCGTAGTATTCGCCGTACAGGCCACCGGGCCCGATGCGCGCGACGCGCTGGGCGCACGCCGGACACTGGCCGAGCTGGCGCGTCTCGTCGCCGCCGAGGTGGACCCACTCGTCATCGAACGCGGCGAGCGCGTCGGCGACGAGCGCGCGGGCGAAATCGCGGCATTCCGCGCGGCTCGGGCACATCTGGAGCGACAGCAGCGGCTGATCGGGCGGGCCTTCGGCCAGCCACGTCCCGCCCCGTGACCCGATGAAGCCCTCCATGTGCCCGAGCGTGTTCAGAAACGGAATCAGCCGCACGCCGGCCCGCCGGGCGCTGCGCGCCAGGACGCGTGCGTCTTCGGGCGTCAGGGCGCCGTCGGCCGCGGCCCATGGCGCCGACGGATACGCGAAGCGATGTTCAAGGTAAAGGCCGAGCGCGTTGTAGCCGGCGGCGGCCGAGCGCTTGAGCCAGTCTTCCAGCCGTTCGACGCCGGGCGACTGGTCGCGCGCCAGGTCGTACATCCACGCCAGCAGGCTCACGGCTTGCTCCGGCCTTACCGTCCGAGTTGTCGGTCGATGAGCTCCGCCACGATCCGCGGGTCCGCCTTGCCGCCGGAGAGTTTCATCACCTGTCCGGTCAGGAAGCCCCGCGCAGCCTGCATCTTCTTCGGATTGCCGCGAGCATCCTCGACGGCCCGGGCGTTGGCAGCCAGCGCCGCGGCGACCCATTCGGCGATCAGGTCTTCGTCGCGGCTCTGAAGCAGGCCCAGGCGCTCGGCGATCTGCCGCGGGGAGGCCGGCGGGCCGTCGCCGCCGCCCAGGAGCGCCTCGGCGATCTGTCCGGCGGCGGTGGCGTTGATCAGGCCGTCGCGCTGAAGGCGGGCCAGCTCGCCCATGTGCTCGGCGCTGACGCCCAGGCCGGCGATCGTTGTGCCGCGCTGGTTGGCGTGAGCCGACCAGAAGCTGAGGAAGTGCTTGCCGAGAATCTGCTTGTCTCCGCCGGCCTCGGCGGCGTGATCGAGCAGGTCGGCGGTGGCGCGGTCGCCGGCGATGGCGGGGGCGTCGCGCGGGCTGACCTTGTACTCGGCGACGATGCGCTCGCTGCGCGTCAGCGGCAGCTCGGGCATTTCGTCGCGCATGCGGGCGACCCACTCCGGATCGATGCTCAGGGCCGGGATATCGGGGTCGGTGAAGTAGCGGTAGTCGTGGGCCTCCTCCTTCTCGCGCTGCGGCAGCGTGATTCCGCGCTCGTCGTCCCAGCCGCGGTTGGACTTGTTGCCGCTGGCGGCGGTGCGGCCGTCTTCGAGCCATTCCTGCACCTGGCGCTGCACTTCGTATTCGATCGCCGCGTGCAGCGCCCGGAAGGAGTTCAGGTTCTTGACCTCGACGATCGGCGTGAGGTGCTCGCGGCCGTCGCAAGAGATGCGGACGTTGATGTTGGGCTCGAAGCGCATCTGGCCCATCTGCATGTTCGCTTCGCTGACGTGCAGGTAGTGCACCAGCCGCTGCAACTGCACCGCAAACTCGCGCGCCTCGTCGGCGCTGCGCAGGTCCGGCTCGGTCACGATCTCCAGCAGCGGCGTGCCGGCGCGGTTGAGGTCGATCGCGGTTACGCCCGGAGTATCGTGCAGGTTCTTGCCGGCGTCTTCTTCCAGGTGCGCCCGGCGGATGCGGACCTTGCGAATGACGTGGTCGTGCGGCAGCTCGAAATGACCATCGAGGCACAGCGGCGCGGCGTATTGAGAGATCTGGTAGTTCTTCGGCAAGTCGGGATAGTAATAGCTCTTGCGGTCCCAGCGCGTGTGTGTCGCGATACGGCATTGCAGCGCAAGCCCGGTGCGGATGGCATACTCGACGGCCAGGCGATTGATCACCGGCAGCGCGCCGGGCAGACCGAGACATACGGCACAGACGCGCGCGTTGGGCTCTGCGCCGAATTCGAGCGGACAGCCGCAGAACATCTTCGTGCGCGTCGCGAGCTGGACATGCACCTCCAGCCCGATGATCGGCTCGATCCGCAGCCCTTCCGCCGCGCTCACGATTCGGCCTCCGCGTCCGGCCGCGAGAATGACACGATGCGACCGTGCTCCTCCAGGCCGGCTCGCGAGAATACCCGAAGAGCCGCAACGTTCTCTACCGCAACCCGCGCACAAAGCGCCCGCAGCGACCACCGGCGGGCCGTCGCGATCACGTGCGCCAGCAGCGCCGCCGCCACTCCGCGGCCGCGACGGTCGGCCAGGACGTAGAGGTCGCAGATGCGGCCAATCTCGCCGACCTGCAGCAGACTGACCATCCCGGCCGGATCGTCGCCGAACAGGGCGACGAACGCGTCGTACTGCGGCTCGTTCAGTCGCTCGAGATGGTGTCGCGCAAGCTGGTCGGACAGTCTCCCGCCTTCGGCGCTGCGCTGCGCGACGACCGCCGTGTACGCCCTTCGCATCGCCCGACCGCCGAGGACCCGCACCGGGCATTGCGCCGCCGCCGGCTCCCGCGACAGCCCCAGCGCCGCCGCTTCACGCCGCTCGAAGCCCAGCGGCGACACAAGCGCCTCGACCGGCGCCGGCGACTGAATGGCGGCGGGCTCCCAGCGAAGACATCGCAGCCCGCGCTCGGCAAAGTGAGCGTTCACCATTGCGACCGGGTCCGGCGTGTCGGCCAGCACGACCTCGCCGACGAAATTGCAGTCCGCCAAGTCGGGGTAGTCGGCGCAGGTGTAGGCGTACCCGCAGTCGATCGTCTGGCGGCTGCTGACCAGTTCGTAGTAGACCTGGTCCGATCGTCGAACCGCGGACACGACCGGAGAGAGATCGCCCATGTGCGTGGAGTATAAGGGGTTGAGGACGCCGCAGTGCGTCCGGCCCGCACCGGGCGGACGCTGTCCGCGGCCCGCGAGTTGGCGCAATCGCACTAGATTGAAATCTGAAGCCGCTCTACCATCAGGGAGCCGCCGCCCGACCACCGGGAGAACTCAACGCGATGCCCACGGCGCTCGAATCCGGCTTCGACTGGCGCGCGAAGTGGCGAGACCGACTGACGTCGGCCCGGGCGGCGGTAAAGCACATCCGTCCTGGCGATGATATCTATCTGTCGGCAGGATCAGCCGTTCCGAGCGCCCTTCTCGATGCGATGGTGGCTCCGGGAGCGGTTCCTGGCGACCACCTCATCTACCACCTGCTGACGTTGGGTGACGCGCCGTATGCGCAGGATGGGTTGGCCACGCAGTTTCGACACAATGCACTATTTATAGGACCAAACGTCCGCTCCGCCGTTACTGCCGGCCGCGCCGACTACACCCCCGTCTTTCTCTCCGAGATCCCCACGCTCATCCGCCGCGGGAGACTCTCGATCGAAGTCGCCGTCCTCACGTGCACGCCCCCCGACCAAGAGGGCTTTCTGAATTTCGGCACGCACGTCGACCTGGCGCCGGCGGTGTGCGACGTGGTGCGAACGATCCTGGTGGAGATCAACCCGCAGATGCCGCGCGTGCCGAGCCCGTATCGGCTGCACGTGGACCGGGCGGCGGCGATGGTCGAGTGCTCGCGGCCGCTGCCGGAGCTGCGGCACGGCAAGGACAAGCCCGAGGCGCAGGACATCGCGCGGCACATCGCGGGGCTGGTGCCCGACGGCGCGACGCTGCAACTGGGGATCGGGGGGATTCCGGACGGCGTGCTCCGATACCTTCGCGACCGCAACGACCTGGGCGTTCACAGCGAGATGTTCAGCGACGGCGTGATGGAGCTGGTGAAGCGCGGCGTGATCACCTGCCGGCGCAAGAGCCTGCACCCGGGCAAGATCATCGCCAGCTTCGTGCTCGGCTCGCGCGCGGTCTACGACTGGCTGGACGGCAACCCGCTGGTCGAGCTGCACCCGGTCGATTACACGAACGACCCGGTGGTGATCGCGCAGAACGACAACATGGTGGCGATCAACACCTGCCTGCAAATCGACCTTACCGGGCAGGTCTGCTCCGACTCGCTGGGCGAGCGTTTCTACAGCGGCATCGGCGGGCAGGTCGACTTCATCCGCGGCGCGGCGCGCAGCAAGGGCGGCAAGCCGATCATCGCCCTGCCCTCGACTGCGGCCAACGGCGTGATCTCGCGCATCGTGCCCCGGCTCGACGACGGGGCGGGTGTCGTGACCACGCGCGGCGACGTGCACTGGGTCGTGACGGAGCACGGCGCGGTCAATCTGCACGGGCTGAACGTTCGCGAGCGGGCGATGTCGCTGATCTCGATCGCGCATCCGAAGTTCCGCTCGTGGCTGCTGGCCGAGGCCAAGGCGCGGAAGCTGGTCTATCTCGACCAGGCGGAGCCGCCGCCCGAGGCCTTGCGCTACCCGGAGGAGCTGATTTCGCACGCGAAAGCCGCCGATGGCACGCCGCTCATCATCCGCCCCGTCAAACCCACGGATGAATCGTTGCTGCGCGAACTGTTCTACCGCCTGAGCAGCGAAACGATCTACAATCGCTTCTTCAACCTGCGGCGCGTCATGCCGCACGCCCAACTTCAGCGCTATTGCAACGTCGATCACGACCAGGATGTCGTGCTCGTCGCGACGGTGACGCAGAATGACGTCGAGTCCATCGTCGGCACGGCGTCGTATCACCTGGATCCGACGACCGGATTCGCCGAGATCGGCCTGCTCATCGACGACGCGTGGCAGGCGCGGGGCGTGTCCGAGCTGCTGCGCGACCGCATGATCGAGATCGCCCGCCGGCGGCGGCTGAAGGGCCTGGTCGCCGTGGCCCTGTCGTCGAACCTGTCGCTCCAGAAGCTCATCGAACAGGCCGAACCGCGCGTCGAGACCACGCCCCAGGGCGAAACGATCGAGATGCGCCTGCTGCTCGATCCCGACGGCACGGACTGAGAACGCCGCGTTCCGGACATTCGTCGTACCAGCCGTCGATGCCGCCAGCCGACGCTCGGTATAATCCGCGCGGCTTGCGACCCGCCGGACCACGCGCCCGCGCGGTGCGCCGTCGCCGTGAGACGACGCGATGGAATCGCCCAAGGACATCGTGATTCGCGGCACCTGCGCCTGCGGCCGGCGTTTCCGTATTCGCAACGCCGTCGCCGGCGCCGCCGTCACGTGCCCCGAGTGCGGCCGGCCGATCATCATCCATGATGCGGACCTGCGGTTGGCCGCAGCGGGCGAGCGCGTCGTGCCGCGTCAGCCGGAGGACGACGGCCCGCGCGAAGGTCGGCCGGTCGACGTGGTTGATCTGCGCCTGGCGCGCCAGGGCAGCCGGCCCGGCTTGTCGGGCGGCGCGACGCACCAGCAAGACGATGCGCTGCTGGCCGGGGCGCTCTCGGGACGGCCAGCGGCCGCGCTTCCGGCCCGCGATGGACCGCAGGCGACCGCGGCCCGCCGCGCCGCGCGGGGCTTTCTTGGCGACATGATCGCCAGTTTCTACTTTGCCGGCAGCCGCGGTAACGCCCTGAACGTGCTGGCGACGGCGACGGCGTGCTCGCTGTGCACGCTGCTGCTGTACCTGCCGCTGCCGCTCGGTCCCGTGCGTGTCGTCGCGATCATTCCGCTCATTCTGCTGGGTCTGTACGTCATTCAGTTCTACTGGTCGGTGCTGCGGGAGACGGCCAACGGCGAAGATGAGATTCCCTGGTTCGCTGCCGACTGGGACCTGTGGGAAGACGCGGGCAAGCCGTTTTTCTGGGTGGCGGCGATCACGACGCTGTGCGTGCTGCCGGCGCAACTGACGGCGCTGCTGGCGCCGGCGAGCCTGCCCTATCGCGAGGCGGTCATCTGGGGCGCGCTGCTGGCGGGGACGCTGCTCTGGCCCGTGGGCGTGATGTCGGTGGCGATCGGCAACACGATCCTGTTTGCGCGTCCCGACTGGCTCGTCCGCTGCATGCTGGGCATCGGCCCGGTCTACATCGTCGCGTGGGCGCTGGTCATGGCCGTGATCGCCGGCTGGTGGGCGTTGCTCCAGTTCGCCGGCCAGATGCTGCTGGCGCCGATGCTCGGCGTCTTCGCGAACCTGTATCTTGGCTACGTGCTGTTCCGGATGCTGGGGCTGATCTACTACCACTTTCGGACGAGGTTCCCCTGGCGCTTCGAGGATTGACCACGGCGGGGCCCACGGGCGGGCCGGTGCATGACGCAGATTCTGGGCATCGTCAACGTGACGGCCGACTCGTTCTCCGACGGGGGCCGGTTCCTGGATCCCGACGCCGCGGTCGCGCACGCCAGGCGACTGGCCGCGGACGGCGCCGACTGGATCGACCTTGGCGCCGAATCGACTCACCCGGATGCGCAGGACGTGCCCGCCGACATCGAGATCGAGCGGCTCACGTCCGTCATCCGCCGGCTGCGCGCCGACGGGTTGCGAATCTCCGTCGATACGCACAAGCCCGCGGTGATGCGGCACGTGCTGGGGCTCGGCGCGGCGATGATCAACGATGTGTGCGGCTTCAAGGACGCCGATTCCGTGGCGGCCGTGCGCGACGGCGACGCGCGGCTGGTCGTGATGCATGCGCGCAGCGCGGGCGAAGGCGCGGGGACCGCGGCCGGCGCTCGGGCGCAGCGCGGCGCAGCGGCCGATCCGCGCACGATCGTCGCGGAGGTGATCGAGTTCTTCCGGGCGCGGGTCGCCGCGCTGACAGCCGCCGGAATCGCGAGGCAGCGCCTGATCCTGGACCCCGGCATGGGGTTGTTTCTCAGCCCGGACCCGGCGATCAGCCTGGCGGTGCTGGGCGGACTGTCGCGGTTGCGCGAGCTTGAGCTGCCGATCCTCGTGTCAACCTCGCGCAAGGGCTTCATCGGCCGCGTGCTGTCGGACGCCGGCGGCGCGCCGCGGCCGGTCGAGCAGCGCGGCGCCGGCACGCTGCTGAGCGAAGCCTGGGCGGCGTCGCAGGGCGCCGCGTACATCCGCACGCACGACGTGCGGCAGCTTCGCGACGCGCTGCGCATGCAGGCGGCGATCCGCGGCGTCCCATAGCCTCAGGCGGCCGCGAAGCGCGGGAGACGCGGGGACGCGCGACGCTTACGGCAGCACGAGCGGCGCGACGGCGCGGATGATCGCGTCGAGCGCGTTGCGCGTGTCATCCAGCAGCACGGGCGTCACCGCTCGCAGGATTCCCTGCCCGCAGGAAAAAGGAATCAGAGCCGACAGCCAGGCCGTTCCGGCCAATGCGGCGAATCTTGCGCGCCGCGAGAAGAGAATGATCACCAGTTCCTCCCGATTGGTCAGCGGTACTCAGATCACGGTCAATACGTGAACATCAGGTCGGCGGTGACGCGCGCGCCCATGATGTCGTTGTCCGGATTGTGCAGCGGGTACTCGAACGTCGAGCCGAATGACGCGTTGGGTGAGAGCTTCCAGCGGAAGCCCAGCCCGGCCCAGAAGACGCCGTCGCCCGCCACGTGCTCGGAGCCGATGTTCGTGTAGTCCAGCCCGCCGACGCTGAGCGGCAGCATGTCGCCGTTGCTCAGGTAGTGCAGGCCGTGGAACTCGAGCACCGGCGCAAAGCCCGGCAAGTGCTCCGGCAGGATCTCGTAGTCGAAGTGCAGGTCATAGCTGATGATGTGGACGGCGTCGTGACGGTCCATCGGGGCGCGGTAGGTGACGTTGCCGAGCATGTGAAAGCGGTCGAAGCCCTTGGCGAAGCTGACAAACGGGCTGAGCTCCTGCGCACCGCCTTGCAGCACGCGCTGGCTGCCGTTTGAGAGCTCCCAGCGCATGCCGCCCGTCAGGACGAAATCGTTGGCCTTGTCGACGATGAACGCGTACTTCAGGCCGATCGCCAGGTCGTTCCAGCCGTCCGCCGGCGGCAGGATGCCCGCATTCAGGAGGCTGTAGCCGTCCTTCGTGGCGATGAACGCCAGGCGATCGGTGAGCGCCAGGCGGATCTGCGCCGCGAACACGCTCAGGTCGCCGCCGCCGAGGTTTGAGCCGCTGGGGAACTTGTGCCACAGGTACAGGAAGCGCAGGTTGGTGTTGATGAAAGGCGATTCGAAGTAGAGCGGGCTGCCGATGGGCTCATAGAAGCCCTCGAATCCGCGCATGCCGGTCAGGAAGCCCGGCCAAAGGATTTCCGGATCATTGTGCCAGCGCTCCTTTGACAATAGGTAAGTCGGCTCGCCCGGCTCGTAATACTCCAGCCGCGTCGACTCCACGCGCTGTTGCGCCGGTTGGGCCTCGCGAGCGCCATCGGGCGGCGGGCCACCCTCCTGGGCGCGTGCGCGGCTGGTGACCGCCAGCCCGCAGATCAACAGGGCCAGGCCCACGCCGGCGCGGCCCCTTCCCGTGCCGAAAATCCACCGCACGTGACGCACATTCTCGACCATGAGTGTCCCCCTTTCGACGGATGTCGCGGACCACCGTTCTGCGAAAGACAACAAACGAATTGCGACCGTGGCGGCGAGCGTAGGAAAAACACGAAATTCCGCCCAGGGGGGAGCGGGGACAAAAAAAGAAAACGGAATCACCGATAGACGTGTCTTTGTTAGGCTGCCCGGCAGGGCCGACGACGTCTACGGCGCCCCGCCGGGAATGGCGCTGCGCCGCTCCGGCGATGGGCTGCCGGCGTAGCGCACGGCGGGCCCGAACTCGTCGCCGCGGAAGGTGTTGCCCAGGTAGGTGTCGCGCACGCGCTGGTTGTTGACCAGTTCGGCGGGCGTGCCGGAGCAGATCACCGTGCCCTCGTGGATGACGTAGCTGCGGTCGGTGACGCGCAGCGTCTCGTGCACATTGTGGTCGGTCAGCAGAATGGAGATGCCGTCGTTGCGCAGACGCACGATCTCCTCGCGCAGCTCCTCGATCGCCTTGGGGGCGACGCCGCTGAAGGGCTCATCGAGCAGAATCAGGCGCGGCCGCGTCACCAGGGCGCGGGCGATCTCCAGCTTTCGTCGCTCGCCGCCGGAGATGTTCTTCGCCATGTTCCGCCGGACTACGATCAGGCTGAACTGCTCGAGCAGCTCCTCGACGCGGCGGCGCCGCTCGGCGCGCGTCAGCCGCATGGTCTCGCAGATGGCCATCAGGTTCTGCTCGACGGTCATGCGCTGAAAGACGCTGGATTCCTGGGGGAGATAACCCACGCCGCGGCGGGCGCGGCGGTACATGGGCAAGTGAGTGACATCGACGCCCTGAAAGCGAACGCTGCCGCGATCAGGCCGGATCATGCCGACGGTCATGCGAAAGGTCGTGGTCTTTCCGGCGCCGTTGTTTCCGAGCAGGCCGACGATTTCGCCGTCCCCGACATGACAATCGACGCAGTTGACGACGACACGGCCGCCGTAGGACTTCACAAGTTGCTGGGTTTCAAGGAGCATTCTGACCCCGGCCGAAGCGGTTTTCCGGCCTGTGGATAACTTGTGGACAATGGATGTTGACAAGTTTCGGGCGGCCCGTTTCCGGTGCTGTCTGGTGGTCGACGATCGCGCCGCGGTCCCCAATTTCCGACGCGGCCCCGATCTCGCGCACGATGTTATTATGAATGAACTTACGTTTGCGCTCGACGCGCCGCGGGCCTGCGGCATCGCGTGCTCGCCGCCTCCGATTTGCGCCACCCGCTTGACGGATATTCGTCACATCACAGCCAGTGTTGAAAACCTCTCGCGACGGGGTTGACGACCCGTTGTCGCCGACATAGACGCCCCGTCTCCCGCGCCGGCCTTCACCGAATGAACCGCACCCGCCCAAGATCGGGAATGCCCCAGCGGCCGCGTTCATCCATCGGCAGGAGGCCCGGAAGGTACACAAGAAACGCCCGCCCGACAATCTGGTCCGCCGGCACCGTGCCGATCTGGTACTCGCCGCGCTCGTAGCGTCCCTCCAGCCGCGAGCCGAAACGCGTCCATTCGCGGCTGTCGTGGCTGTTCGAGCTGTTGTCGCCCATGACGAAATAGGCGTCAGGCCCGAGCATGAAGGGACTGCCGGCGAAGGCCCGCCGCGTGTCGCTCTCCTCGTAGGTGTAGTGAACGTCGCGCTCGATCCGCAGCCGGCGCAGGTCAAACGACAGCCCGGCGCCGGTGAGGCTCAGCTCGATCGGCCGGTGGCGCCGCTGCCGCCGCAGCAGACGCACGTCACAGGCGTAACCAGACTCGTCGGTCTGCACGACCGGCCAGCCGTCGACGCGCACGTAGGCGCGCCGGTCTACGTGGCCGAACTCGATGGGGCGCGCCTGGCCGTCGATGAATGGACGGACGCGCCCCTGCCATGTTGCGGACTCGCCCTCGACGCCGGTCAGCTCCAGGCGGACGTCGCCGCTGCGCGCGAACGTTGCGACGAAGCGCCGCTCATGGTGGTCGATGCACACTTCAAGCGAGCCGTCGCCGCCGACGGCGATGAACTCGGTCAGCAGGCGCACGTCGCTGACGAATGCCCGGGGCGCGCCGCCCTTGTAGCGATCGATGAACTCGCTGTTGTACGCCGCCACGTCGCGGAAATAGGCGCCGCCGAGGCCGGAGTCGAAGGTGAGCGTCCGCCCAGTCGTGCCGGCGGCCCGGTAACGAAGCACCCGCGTATCCAAGCCGCTCCAGCCGGCGACATCCGTCGCACCGTCGGGCGCAAGCCAGCGCGGCGGCGCATCCGCCGGCAGGAGATCCTGCGAAAAAACGGGCGCCCACAACGCGCTTTGGGCGGCGGCGGTCTTGCGCGCGATGCGGCCGTCGATGTACACGTCGCCGTCGATGATCTCGACCGTCTCGCCCGGCAACGCGATGAGGCGTTTGATGAAGTTCGTCTGCGGGTCGGCGGGATCGCGGAACACGATCACGTCCCAGCGCCGCGGTCCGAACCAGCCGCCGAGAAGGTAGGGCCACTTGTGGACCAGGATGCGGTCGCCGGCGCGCGGCGGCGTTTCCGGGGGCAGCGGGGAGTAGCGTCGGCAGTTCGGACAGAACGCCAGTTGCGGGGGACGAAAGAGCGGGTCGTTGGCCTGTGCCGTTCCGACGGGGCCGAAATCGGATGAGGCGCCGCACTCGGGGCAGCGCAGCACGCCGTGCATGCCGAGCAGTGCCGGCGCCATCGACCCCGTGGGGATGATGAACGCCTCGATCATGAACGCGCGGAAGACAAACGCGAGGATCAGCGCCGTGAGCACGGTCTGGATAGTCTCGATGATTCGCGCCCCGGCGCCGGCCAGCGCGTCGGTGTCGGGGGATGAAGCGGTTCCGGTCGCCAGCGCCGAGTCGCCGGTCAGAGGGGACGCCGCTACAGCCTCGTTGCTCTCAGGAGACGCCAAGCGCCACACTGCCTCAGTGAATCCAGCGAATCCGGCCGGCGTCGGGGACGATCGTGACGCCCCAGGAGGTCGCGGGCAGGAAGCCGGGCCAGTAGACCAGGAACGCGGGTCCGATCATCTGGCTCGAAGGAACCGTCCCGAGATGGTATTCGCCGCGCTCCAGGGCGGCGACCAGATGCGGCCCGAGTTCGTCGCGGCTCCACATGCGGCTGTCTCCGCTGGCCGGGCTGTTGTCGCCCAGTACAAAGTACTCATCGTCATCGAGCGAGATCGGGTTGCCCTGCACGCCGTTCCCCAGCGCATAATGCCGGCCCATGGCATCGGTGAGCGTGCCCTGCCCCGGGTCGGGCGGCGCGCCCGCGGGCAGCCGCCGAAGGTAGCCCGAGCGATAGTGGACATCGCGGTCGATGCGCACGTGCGACAGCTCGGCCCGGACGCGTGCCGCGCCAATGCGCACCGGCACGCGCGGGCGCAGCTCAGCGCGGGCACGCGCCAGATCGGGCGTAACGGCGTAGCTGTCGGGAGAAGTCAGCAGTGGGCGGCCGTTGACCGCGAGCACGACCTGGTAGTCGGCATGGCCAAGCGAGAGCCGGACGGATCTTCCGCTTGGGATTCGTTGCTCGGCCGTTCCCCAGGACTCGCGCACGCGCGTCGCGAGGTCTTCGGATTCGAGCGTCACGCGGCCGTCGGCATAGATCCGCGCGAAAAAGCGCCTGGTGTACTTGTCGAGAGCCAGCTCAACGAAGCCATCGGCGTCGCCTTCGAGCATGCGGACATCGGCGGCGAGCCGCACGTCGGTCACGACCTCGAACCAGGCGCCGCTGCCATCGGCGACGCGGTTGGCGTTCAGCGCGTTGTAGCCGTAGAAGTCGATGATCTCGCCGTCGCGCGTCGTCGGATCGGGGTCCGTGACGAATTGGAGCTGCTCCAGGTCGCGCCCGGCGCCGTCGAAGCGCAGCACGCGCTGGCGCGGATCGCCCCAGCCGCTGTTTGGAGACACGATCTGCCAGCGCGGGTGATAGCTGCGGCCTGGCGCGACGCCGGCAAACCCGCCGGGCCGGGCGGGGAGGTGATCGTGGCTGTAGTAGGGCATCCAGAGCGCCTCCTGCGCCTGGGGCGACTTGCGCGCCACGCGGCCATCGACCCACACGTCGCCGTCGATGAGTTCGATCTGCTCGCCGGGAAGTCCGATAAGGCGCTTGATAAAATTCGTCTGGCCGTCCTTGGGGTCCTTGAACACGACGACGTCCCAGCGTCTCAGCGCGCGGTCCGGCCAGAGGTCGTGAACCCAGCCATGGACGACGACGCGGTCGCCCGCCTTGCTGTTGTGCGCGCTGCGTGGATCGCCGCTCCAGCGGCAGTTTGGGCAGATCGGCTCGGGCCAGGTCGTGCCGTGCAAGCCGAGCTTGTACTCGAAGCCGCAATTCGTGCAGGTCTGCACCGTGTGCTGGCCGGCCAGCGTTTCCGCCATGGACCCCGTCGGGATAATGAACAGCGGCAGAAAGAACTGCTTGAGCACCAGCAGCCAGACGAAAAGCTCGACGAACGAGCCGATCTGCGCCAGCACCGGCTCGCGCCGGGACGCGGACGTCCGGTTGGCGGCCCCGGGGCTGCGGCTTGTGGTTGCACCCTTCGCCAAGTCAGGGAGTTCCGTCACGACGGGCCAGCGCGTCGCGTTCGTGGGCCAGCCTAGCAACGGGCTCGGCGCGGGTCAATCCGCGCGATCCAGTGCGCCCGGGGGTGGGGGCATGCGGGCGACGAGCCGAGCCGCTACCCGCCGCGATTCACGAAGTTTTCCAAGCGAGAGCGCGGCGGCGGCGGTATCATGAGGGCGCTGAGCCGCTGTTTCATTTGGCGCCGCGGACAAGGGAGGAATCCTGATGCGAAGCATTCTGGCGTGTGCGAGCCTTGCCGGAGCCTTTCTGGTTCTAGCGGGATGCCAATCCATGCGGGGAGGGTTGACAGCCGTCGATGAGCCAGGGCTGGTCGCCGGCGAGCGAACCGGGGGCGATTCTGCCCCCGCGCCGGCGCAAGGCTCGGCGTCATCGGCCCAGGCCGGGCCGGCGAACCCGATCGAGAACTACCGCCAGCAGCGAATGGCGGCGGCGATGCGCGGGCTGCGATATGAGAGCGGGCGGGCCGAGATCGACACGTCTCTCTCCGACCTGCCGGCGCATGACGCGGCGGAGGCAGCGCTGTCGCACGGGCGCGGGCTCGATTTCTACTCGCGGAACATGTTTGTCGAGGCGATCGGGGAGTTCACGCGCGCCGTGCTGCAAGATCCGGACGCCGCACAGCCCTATAGCGACCTGGCGCTGGCGCTGGTGGCCAAGGGCCGCATGAACGAGGCCCTGGCGGCGTACGCCAGCGCGCTCGATCGCGACCCGTCGGCGGTTGAGACGCGCATGCGCAGGGCCATGGCTTTCGAGATGGCGGATCGCTCCCACGAGGCGATCGATGAGTGGAGCGCCGTGCTTGAGCACGACGCCTCCAACCTCGCCGCGCACGGCCGGCTGGCGATTCTGTATTACTACGCCGGCCGCTATTCCGAGGCTTGGGCGCATGTTCACGCCGTCGAGGCGCTCGGCGGCGCGGTGCCGCCGCAGTTCCGTCCGCTGCTGGCGGCGCACATGCCAGAGCCGGCGAACTGAACGTTCCTCCTCGAATACGGAAGGGATCAGAAAACGTGGGATATCAGGCGAGGCGCGCCGTCGCCTTTCTCGGAGTGACAGAAATGACCGCACTGTTCTGCAATCGCGCGGGCGCACTCGGCGCCGCGATCATCGCCCTGTCGGCCGCGGCCTCCGCGCAGGTCACCGTCGGCCCGCAGGTCCGCATCGACGTCGCCGGCGGCACCGCCGCCGCCAACGAGACCACCATGGCCTCGACTGATTTCAATCCTCTGCGTGTCGTCGGTGCCTGGAACGACTGGCGCCCCAGCGTCCCGCCGAACGAGATCATCCGCATGGGTGTCGCCATCAGCTTCAACGGCGGCGCCACCTGGACGGATTCGGTCCTGCGGCCACCGCTGGCGAATCAATCGAGCGTTGAGGGCGATCCGATGACCTGTTACGACAATCGCACCGGGACATTGTGGGTCGGGGCGATTTCCTTCGCCAGCAACGGCGGCGTCTACGTCGCGCGGATGGGTCCGACGGACCTGGGCTTCGGCCCGAGCGTGATGGCGGCGACGACCGGCGGCGCCGACAAGGGCTGGATGGCCGCCGGACCGCGGCCGGGCCTGCCCGATACGACGCGTGTGTACATCGCCTATAACCAGGGGCTGCTGCGCTCGGACACGATGGGTTCGAGCTGGACCGGGCCGGTCGGCTACGGCGGCGGGCTGGGGTTCCTGCCGCGCGTCGGCCCCGGCGGGCAGCTCTACATTTGCTACTGGGATATCGGCACGGGCGTCCGGCTGAAGCGCAGCCTGAACGGCGGCGATTCGTTCACGGACCTGCCGATCGCGACGCGCATGGACGTCTGGGGCGTGCAGGATGGCTCGCGCTTTCCGGGGACGTTCCGCGTGCCGGCGATGAACTACCTGGCGGTCGATCCGGTTGATGGCACGCTCTACTGCGTGTATTTCGACACGACGAACATCGTCAACGGTCAGCGCAACGTGGACCTCTACTTCACGCGCTCCACCAACCAGGGCACGAGCTGGACCACGCCGAAGGTCATCAACGGCGACAGCAGCCCGCCGGGCGACCAGTTCTGGCCGTGGATCGAGGTCGACCAGCAGCAGAACCTGCACATGGTGTTCATGGACAGCCGCGGCTTCAACCAGAACGACGGCATCGTCAACGGCATGTTCAACATGTATTACGCGTTCAGCTCCGACAAGGGCGACACCTGGCAGGAGCACAAGCTCACCCCCGCGGCCTTCAACAGCGACAACGACGGCCTGAACCGCCCCACGCAGTTCATGGGCGATTACCTCGGGCTCGCCGTCGGCGGCAACCGCGTCTATCCGTGCTATCTTTCGTCCCAGAACGGCGACACCGACATCTTCACCAACGTGGTCATCGTCACCCCGCCCTGCCCGGCCGATCTCAACGGCGACGGCGTGATCGGACAGGCCGATCTCGGTCAGTTGCTTTCGTCGTTCGGCAAATGCAGCGGCGATATCGGCTTCGATCCGGCGGCCGACCTCGACGGCGACGGCTGCGTGGGACAGGCGGACCTGGGCGTGCTGCTCGGGGTCTTCGGGCAGAGCTGCCCGTAATTGCAAGCGCCTAACAGCGTTCGCGGCCGACGGGGCCGCGCGCGTAGAATCGGGGCGCATGGACGAGCCGCATGCGTCAGCCCCGGCAGCGCCGCTCTCGGCCGCGCCGGCCACGCACAAGTACAAGCTGACGATCGCGTACGACGGCACGGATTTCCACGGCTGGCAGCGCCAGCCGGGCGTCCGCACCGTGCAGGGCGTCATCGAAGACGTCGCGCGGCGCGTGCTGCGCGAGCCGTTGACGGTCGTCGGCGCCAGCCGCACCGATGCCGGCGTCCATGCTGTCGGCCAGGCTGCGCACCTCGCGCTCGCGCGTGACCTTCCGGCGGCCGCGGTGCAGCGCGCCTTGGCGCTGCGCTTGCCCGCGGACGTCACGGTCGCGGCCGTCGAGGCGGTTGGGGCGGTCTTTCATGCCACGCGCGACGCGCGCTCAAAACAATACTGCTATCGCATTTACGCGGATCGGGCCCGCCCGGTCGAGCAGCTCGCCCAGCGCTTCGCCTGGCACGTCTGGTGGCCCCTCGACACCGAGCGCATGCGCGCCGCGGCCGAGCTGCTCATCGGCCGGCACGACTTCGTCGCCTTCGCCGGCGCAGGAAGCCCACGCCTCAGCACCGTCCGCAGCGTCACCCGCCTCGACGTCCGGCGCGTCGAGCGCGAGGTGCGCATCGAAATCGAAGGCGACGGCTTCCTTTACAACCAGGTCCGCAACATGGTCGGAACGCTCGTCGAAATCGGCCGCGGCCACTGGCCCCCGCAGCACGCCGGAGAGATCCTGGCCGCGCGTGACCGGCGGCTCGCCGGGCCCACCGCGCCGCCCCACGGGTTATGCCTGATGTGGGTGCGATATTGAGTTCGATTGTCGTGATCGCGCCCTGTGATTGTCGCCACTACGCGAGCCGGCGCTCGCGCCCGTCAGCGCGCCTCGTCAGCGCGGCGATGCGCCGGCCTTCCAACCCTCGTAGTGCACCATCCGCTCCAGCGGCAGGCGCGTCTTCCGCAGGTCGGCCTCCTTCGCGTATCCCAGCGGAATGATCACGCAGATCACGTGTCGGCGCGGCAACCCGACCACGCGCCGCACCCGCCCCTCGTCGAAGCCCTCCATCGGAACCGTTGACAGCCGGGCCGCGTGCGCCGCCAGCATGAAGTTCATCGCGCTCAACATCACCTGCCGCGTCAGCCATTCCCGCCGATACACGGCCGGCAGGCACGGCGTCGGACAGAAGAGGCGCCGGACGGGCGGCAACAACGCCTTCCAGAGCCAGCCCAATCCGACCGGGCCGCGCTCGAAGGCCAGCGGAACCAGCGAGCTGAGCCGGGCGGCGTATTGGGGGCTTGTGGCTCCGGCGGCGAGGTCTTCCGCCAGCACCGCCGGCAGGTTCCGATAGGCGTGTCCATCGCCCGAGAACACGGTCACGAGCGGCGCCGCGAGCACCTGCCGCTGAGACAGGCACGCTGCGTGCAGGCGCTGTTTCAGGCCAGGGTCGCTGACGACAGTCACGTGCGTCGGCTGGAGGTTGTAACCGCTGGGCGCCCAACGGGCGGCGTTCAGGAGGCGTTCGAGCAGCTCGGGTGGGACGGGATCGGGCCGGAAATCGCGAACGGAACGGCGCGAGTGCACGAGGGTCTCGAATTGGGCGAGGGTCATGGGGGGCGCCGAACGCTCGGAGGCGTGCGGCTGTAGATCCGGACGGGCTGGCCGTGGGGTCGTCACAAACGGCGTCTCTCGCGGATCAGGGTCGGTCGTCCGGGGTCGCGGGCGGAGGCGGCTCGGGCCGCTCTTCCGGCTTGGGATGGTACTCGATGGCGTGCTTCTCGCGGAGCCAGCGGCCGAGGTCGACGAGCTTGCACCGCTTGGAGCAGAAGGGGTAGAGGTCCGGGAGAGCCCCGGACCACTGCATGGGTCGGTCGCAGGTGGCGCAGCGATACGTCGGCACGGGCAGTTCCTTGGCGGCAGGGCGCCGGGCGGCGTCGCGGCGGCGCGAAGGCACGGGCCGGGAGCGCTGATTGAATGGGGGGCGGGCTACAGGCGTCAACGGGAAGGACTTTTATAGAAAATCTATAACGACGCTTTGCGAGAAGCGAGAGCCGCGTTTTTCAGAGAAACTTGGGACCGTGCCTTGGAGAAGCGGGTCGACGTGAATCTGGGGAGCGGTCTCCTGCCGGTATCTGAGACGCGTGGTGGAGGCTTTCAGCCCGTGCGTCACCCGGCATATTGAGCAAAGCCGGGTTGTCCCCAGCCCGGCACTTGGCGCGGCTCGGATCTGGTTCCGGGGTCGGCCGCAGGTGTCCGGCCTGAGGCCGAGCTGGGGACAGCCCGGCTCTGATGGGGTGCCTGCCTTATTCGGTGTTTCACGTGAAACGCACGCCACCTACGAGTGGAAAACCGCCGACACATAGCCGACGGCGTTCAGCCGGTCCGGGTCGAGCGGCGCCTGCTCCGCGCTGGTTGTGTGCTGCAATTCACGATAGGCCACATTCCCCGAATCCACCAGCGCGCTCAACATCGCCGCCACCGCACCGGAACCACAGGCGTTATACGAACGCAGGGCCTCCGGTACGACGGCCTCCTCATCAAGCTGGGCCACGCGCTCCAGGAACCGGCGATCATTCACCTGCTTCGCCCAGCGCAGCCCCGCCTCTCCCCGCCCCGCCGGCTCGAATCCGAAGATCGGACCGTAGTGCGTCAGGTCCGTTGATGCCAGAAACGCCGCCCGCCTTCCAAGGTCGGCCGCCGCACGCCGGCAAACGCGACCGATCTCGTTCGCCCAGGGGCCAGGCTGAATCATGAGCGGCACAATGCGGGTCTCGGGGAGATAGTACCGCAGAAGCGGCAGCTCCACCTCAATCGAGTGCTCGTTGATGTGAGCCTCCGGCGCGATTCGAATCGCAGGACAGCTCGCGATCGCGTCGCATACGTCCGCGTCGACGGCCAGCTCCCCCAGCGGCGTTTCCCAGCATCCGCGCTCGAACAGGCTTGCCCGGTTCGGGTCGTAAACATGGACCGCGCCGAAGACAAATACCGTCTCAGGTCTTGAGGCCGCGAGAGCAGCGATCGTGCGGGCCGCCGTCGCACCGCTGTAGATCCACCCGGCGTGTGGAACAAGGCCGCCAAGGACAGGGACGTCGCTCTTTTTGACAATGTCCCAGCCGCGGACCATGGCCCGACACTCCCGCTCGGACGCGGGATAGAAGCGACCGGCGAACATCGGAGCCCGAGTCACCATGGAACTCACTCGAAAGCCGATTTGCCGCCGAGCCTTTCGGCGATGCGGTCAAACTGCTCCAAGCTCGAGTAGCGAATGATGATACGTCCGCTGTTCTTTTTCCGGCCAGGTCTCAGCAGCACGGTGGTGCCGAGCAGCTTGCTGAGCTGGTCCTGAACGTCGGAGAAATGTCGATCACGGCCGGTCGGCGCGTCACTCGACGACACCGGCCCGGATGGAGGCACGCGACGGCTCTCTCTGGCCAGCGTCTCCACCTGGCGGACGGACAGATTCCGGCGCGCCGCGAGCCTGGCAATGGCCAATTGCTGTTGCGGATCGGTCAAGGCAGCGACGGCACGGGCCTGGCCCATGCCGAGCTCGCCGCGACGAATGAGTTGCTTCACTTCATCCGGGAGCTTCAGGAATCGCAGGTAGTTCGCAACGTTGGAGCGGCTTTCCCCCAGCCGCTCCGCCAGGCGCTCAACGGAGCTGCCGAAGTCAGCCAGATAGCGCTCATAGGCGGCGGCCCGCTCCAAGGGGCCGAGGTCTTCGCGCTGAAGGTTCTCGATCAGCGCGCATTCGAGTGCTTCGGCGTCGTCGACTCTCCGCTCGATCGCCGGAATCGTCGCCAGGCCGGCGAGCCGCGCGGCGCGCCAGCGCCGCTCGCCGGCTACGAGCTCGTAGCGACCGTCCTCCCGCGCTCGCACCAGAACGGGCTGAAGCAAGCCCGTTTGCCGGATTGATTCGGCGAGGCCCCGCAACGCCTCGTCATTAAACTCGGTTCGTGGCTGATGTGCATTGGGGACGATAAGATCGAGGCTGAGATCCAGCAGGCGGCCGTCCACCGCGGCAGTGGCCGCCGGCTGGAGTGGCGGGCTCGGAGCTGGTTGGCGGGCGCCGATGATAGCGCTGAGGCCCTTGCCGAGGCGCGGAGTCGATTTCGACATGACAGGCTCCGTGAAACGTGCGTCGCCGCGCAGTATGGACAAAAAGCGTCCGGTGTCAACGTGAGGGCGTAGCGGCGCGGGCATGCGGCGCGGCGATGTGGCGCGTAATGGCTGACGGAGGCGGGGCAAGACCACCGGTCTGCGCGGTTGTCAGGGACCGGGAAACTGGGACAATCGGGGCGGGACGGCGCGGAGCGAGACAATGAAGCTGATCAAGGTGGCGGCGGCGGTGCTGAACCAGACGCCGCTGGACTGGTCTCGCAATTGCGATAACATTATCAATTCTGTCGCGGCGGCGCGCGCCGCCGGGGCCAGCATCGTCTGCCTGCCGGAGATGTGCATCACCGGCTACGGATGTGAAGACGCGTTCCTTTCGCCCGGCGTGCAGCGGACGGCGTTGCGGTTGCTGAGGGAGCTGCTGGCGGAGACGCGCGGGCTGGTCGTCTCGTTCGGGCTGCCGGTGTTGTACAACAAGGCGCTGTTCAACACGGCGTGCCTGGCGGTGGACGGGCGGCTGCTGGGTTTCGTGGCCAAGCGGTTTCTTTGCGGCGATGGGATCCACTACGAGCCGCGCTGGTTCAAGCCCTGGCCGCGGAATCATCATGCGCACGTGCAGCCCTTCCGGGACCTGGGCGACGATGGCTCGTTGCCGATCGGCGACGTGCACTTTGACGTTGCGGGAGTGAAGATCGGTTTTGAGATCTGCGAGGATGCCTGGGTGGCCGACCGGCCCGGGGCCGACCTGGCGCTGCGCGGGGTGGACGTGATCCTGAACCCGAGCGCCAGCCACTTCGCGTTCGGCAAGGCGGAAGTTCGCGAGCGGTTCACGCTCGAGGGGTCGCGCGTCTTCGGCTGCGCTTACGTCTATGCCAACCTGCTCGGAAACGAGGCGGGCCGGGCCATCTACGAGGGCGGGGCGATGATCGCCTCCTGTGGGCGCATGGTCGCCCGCGGCCCGCGCTTCTCCATGCAGGACTGGGTCGTCACCACCGCCGTCGTCGATATCGACGCGAACCGCATGCTGCAATCGCGGCTGACCAGCTTCGAGCCGAGCGTCGACGATCCGGGGGCCTGCGTCTCGACGCCCTTTGAGTTCCCCGACGCGCCAGTCGAGCCGCCGCACGCGGAGCGCGCCGCCTGGGAGCGCGGTGAGTGGGCGAAAGAGGAGGAGTTCACGCGGGCGATCAGCCTGGCGTTGTTCGACTACCTGCGGAAGAGCCGGTCGCGCGGGTTCGTGGTGTCGCTCAGCGGCGGGGCGGACTCGGCGGCGGTGTCGTGCCTGGTGGCGATGATGGCGTTGCTGGCGCAGCGCGAGCTGGGGCCGCACGCCTTTGCGGCCAGGCTTGGGCGCGAGGGGCCGGCGGCGCATAACGGTCCGGCGCGGCCGGCGGGCGGTCTTCCGGTGGCGGGGCTGGATTCGCTGCTGACGTGCGTCTACCAGTCGACCCGGAACAGCTCGCAGCGGACGCGCGAGGCGGCCCGGGCGCTGGCCAAGGGGCTCGGGGCGGAGTTCGTGACGTTCGACGTCGACGCGCTGGTGGAGAGCTACGTGAGGCTCGCGTCGAAGGCGGAGTCGCGCGAGCTTTCATGGGAGCGCGACGACGTCGCGCTTCAGAACATCCAGGCGCGCGTTCGTGCGCCCGGCGTCTGGCTGCTGGCGAACCTCCGCAACGCGCTGCTGCTTTCCACGAGCAACCGCTCCGAGGCCGCTGTCGGATACGCGACCATGGACGGGGACACGAGCGGCGGACTGTGCCCGATCGGCGGCATCGACAAGGCGTTTCTGCGGCGCTGGCTGCTGTGGCTTCAGGAGCACGGACCGGAAGACGTCGGGCCGATCGCGGCGCTGGCCCAGGTGACCGCCCAGACGCCGACGGCGGAGCTGCGCCCCCCCGAGCGGTCGCAGACTGACGAGGCCGATCTCATGCCCTACGAGGTGCTCGACGCGATCGAGCGTGCCGCCATTCGCGACAGGCAGATGCCGGTGGAGGTGTTTCGGCTGCTCGCGCCGCGCTTTGGCCAACAGGGGCCGCGCCAACTGGCCACGTGGATCGAGCGATTCTTCACCCTCTGGTCCCGAAATCAATGGAAGCGCGAGCGTTATGCGCCCTCGTTTCACGTCGACGACGAGAACCTCGATCCAAAAACCTGGTGCCGGTTCCCGATTCTCTCCGGCGGCTTCGAGCAGGAGCTGGCCGAGCTGCGAGCCTTCGTGGATCAGATTGCCGGCGAGCCCAAAAGCGTCCGTGGCGCCGAGCGCCGCGGACGAAGCGTCGAACAACGTCGGCAGACGGGCAAAGGGGCCATCGCCCGCAAACGCTGAACCGGGAAGCCCGTCACGATCGGTTTCTCGGACCGGATAACGCCGCATGCCGGCGGACGGCGAATGGCCCGCCGCGTGGCGAGCGATTGGTCCCGGCTCCCCGGGGGATGCGGCACGGAAGGAACCTTGAGGTCATCGATGATCTCACACCGGACGCGGAGGATGTCATGCATTACGGCCTGCTGATCCTGTTGCTGCTCGCGTCTCAGTCGACGCAGCCCGCGAATCAATCCGCAATCGCCCGGCAGTTTCCGCCGCTGCCGGACATGACCTCCGACGAGCCGGACTACTTCGCGTGGGTTGCGGACCGCGTGGCCGGGGACATGCCCATGGAGGAGAACGCGGCGCCGCTCTACCTGGAGCTGTTCGGCCGCATGTCGAGCGCCGTGCAGGAGCTGGGTTTCAAGGGCTTTCGCACGGACCGCGACATCACGCGGTCGTCGGCGCCGGCGCCCTGGGACCCGGAGCAGCACCCGGAATGGGAAGAGTCGTACCGCCGCTCGCAGGAAGCCATGCAGAAGTACGCCCGGGCGGCGGCGAAGCCCTTCGCACTGTTTCCGTTCTTTCACGACGAGAAAGAGAAACCCGAGGAGCGGCTGCTCTACTATGCGCTGACGCCTTACCTGCCCTACATGCGCACCTACAGCATGCACCTGTCAGAGATGGCCTGGCGCGCGCCGGGCGGGCGCGTCTCGGCGGAGCGCCTGATCGCCGCCTGCCGCACCAGTCTGCAAGTCGCCCGGCAGGTGGAGCGCATGCCGCTGATGCGCACGCACCTGGCGGGCGGCGGCCTGCGCGTCGTGGCGTACGAGGACCTGCGCTACGCCCTGCGGTACGACGTGTTCTCGGCGGGCGAGCTGGCCGACGCGCTGAGAATGCTCGAAGCCCACGACGCGCTCCCCCCGCCGCTGAGCCACTGCCTGGCCGGCGAGGCGGCGACGATCTTCGACATGGTGCGCGCAGCGGCGGACCGGTCGCGTCCTCCGCTGGGCAAAGAGCACATTCGGGACGCGCTGAGCCTGGTGCGTTCGCGGCAGATCGACGCGCGCGAGACGGTCGAGCACGTGCTCGAGTACCTGGTCGAAGCGGCGCTTTTCGCCGAGAAGCCGTATGCCGCGGAGAGCCGCTCGCTGGCTTCGAACCTGGAGGCGGGCGGGGCGAGCCCGAGCATGCTGACCAAGATGGTGTTCCCCGATTTCTCGCAGCTCTACTCGCTTGATCGCCGCGTCCGCGCCGAACGCGCCGGAACGCGGCTGCTGCTTCACCTGCACGCCTTCCACAAGGCGCACGGGCGCTGGCCGGCGACGCTCGACGAGCTGCCGGCGGATGCGAAGCCCTACGTGATCGATCCGTACCGCAACGGCCCGTTCATCTACCGGCTCACCGACGGCCAGCCGCTGCTCTACAGCGTCGGGGCCGACGCCGAGGACAACGGCGGCGCTCACGACTGGCAGTGGGGAGAGTACTGGCGGGCGCGCGACTACGTGCTCTGGCCGATCCCCGATCGTCCGATCGAGTGAAGCACGTCGCGGGGCGCTACGGCAGGCGGAGCTGTCCGACGAGCTCCGAGACGCTCTTGAGTCCGTGCTGATCGAGGTAGGCGGGCAGCTCGTCGGCGATCCGGATCGGGATGGTCGGATCGACGAAGAGCGCCGTGCCCACCGCCACCGCCGATGCGCCCGCAAGGAAGAACTCGATCGCGTCGCGCGTGGTATGGACGCCGCCCATGCCGATCAGCGGCACGCCGGCCGCCCGGGCGACCTCGCGGTAGACGCGGTGCACGTGAAAGAGGGCGAGCGGCTTGATGGCCGGGCCACTGTAGCCGCCGGTGACGTTGGCCAGCAGCGGCGTCCAGCGCTGGGCGTCGATGGCCAGGGCGACGTAGGTGTTGATGAGGCTCAGCGCGTCGGCGCCGCCGTCGATGGCGGCGCGGGCCAGCGGCACGATGTCGGTGACGTTCGGCGAGAGCTTCACCACCAGCAGGGCGCGCTGCACGGCCCGCCGCACGGCGGCCACGAGTTCCTTCAGCAGGCGCGGATCGGTGCCGAACATCAGCCCGTCGGCCACGTTGGGGCACGAGACGTTCAGCTCGAGCCCCGCCACGCACTCATGCGCGTCGAGCGCTGCGGCGACGTGCACGTAGTCGTCGATCGCGTAGCCGGCCACGTTGACGAGCACCCGGGTCGGCATCTGGCGGATGAACGGCAGCTTTTCAGCCAGGAAGCGCTCGAGGCCGACGTTGGCCAGTCCGATCGCGTTGAGCAGCCCGGCCCGGACTTCGACGATGCGCTGCGGCTCGTTTCCCGGGCGCTCGTGGCGTGTCACGCTCTTGGTCGTGAACCCCCCCAGGCGCGAATAGTCGATCACGTCCGCGTACTCCGGCCCGTAGCCGCATGTGCCGGAGGCGGTCAGCAGCGGCGTGCGCAGGGCCAGGCCGCCGATGCGGACGGCCAGGCGGGGATCGACCGGCGGCTGCGGTGCGGGGGTCATGCCGGTGAGCATTGCGCGATTCTCGGACGCTGTCAACGCAATCCGTGCGCGGAGGTGCTGGTCACGTCAGCGCGTGATCGGACCGATGAGACTATGGGGCCCCATCCAGGTTGTGCGGGCCGGCCTGCATCGAGGGCGCCGGGCGGCGGGCAGCCATGCTCAGCAGCAAGCTCTATCTCTGGATGGCGACGGCGCCGGGCACCGACGCGGATCTGATCCTGAGCGAGGCGCTCGCGCACGCCGAGCCGGAATACGCGGCCCGCCTCATCGCCACGCTGCTGCGCCGCCGCACGGACGTGGGCTGGGCGAACCTGGTGGCGCGCTACGATGAGCTCCCGCCGGAAAGCCGGGCGAAGCTGCTGGAGAGCGGCGACCTGATGAGCGCGGCGGTGGCCCGGGCGATGCGATCGGTGTACACGGAGGAGCGCTGCAACGCCCTGCGCGCCTGCGAAGACCTGGCGCTGCCGAAGCTGTCGTACCTGCTGCCGAACCTGCTGCGCGACGCATCGCCGAAGGTGCGCGACCTGGCGGTGCAGGTGCTGGTGAGGACGGCGACGGTGTTCCTGGAGCGGGCCGCGCCCGGCCGCGGGGCGCCGCTCGAGCAGCGTGAGGCTCATGCCGCCGAGTACGAGCAACTGGTGAAGGCCATCGTCGAGGCGCTCCAGACGTTCGAGTTTCATCTGCGCGTGGAGGTGATCGAGGTCGCGACGTGGTTCGGGCGCCGGCTGAGCGACCTGATCTGGGAGCGGCTGGATCAGCAGCGCTCGCGGGCCCGCGCCGTGATCGAGAATCACCTGCCGTTGTGGAACAAGCCGTGGATGGCCGCGTTCCTGCTGCTGTCGCTTCGGCAGCGCGACTGGCGGCGCTACGCCCTGCGGGCCCTGCGGAGCTGGACCGACGCGCCGCACGTCGTCGCCCTGCTGCGCGAGGCCGAGCTGCTGGAGGACCCGGCCGTGCGCGCCGGCCTGCGCTCGCTCCGCAGCCCGCAGTTGTACTCGGCGCTCGTCTCGGCCAGCCAGCACGAATCGCCCGAGCTGCAAGCGGCGGCGTGCCGCTGGGTCGCGTGCCTGGGCTTCACGGAGCAGTACAAGCTCGACTTCCTCGCGCCGCGGCTGGCGTCGTCAACGCCCGTCATCCGTCGCGCCGCGGTCTATTCGCTCATCGCTCTCGACACGCCCCAGGCGATGACCCTGCTCCAGAACAGCGCCAGCGGCGACAGCGCTGAAGCCGTGTTCGCGCGCTGGTTCCTGCGCGGGCGGCGCGAAATGTCCCAGCGGCGCGATGACGCGGCGGCGGAAGAGACGCTGCCCGCCGGCGCCAGCGCGCTCCAGGTGGCGCTGTGGCGCGATTGTCGCCGCACGCCGCCCGCCGAGCGCTGGCCGCTGGTCGAGGTGATCCGCAACGACATTGACCAGTGGCGCAACACGCTCCGGCAGCAATTGAATTCGCCCGATCCGCGCGATCGCGTGCTGGTCGTGCAGACGGTCGGCACGCCCGAGCTGCTGCCCGACTTCGCCGATGACCTGCAACGTCTGCGGCAGGATCCGGTGGAGAGCATCCGCAACGTGGTGGTGCTGCTGCTGTCACGGCTGCCGCGGTACGCGGAGTCGGCGTCGTCCGCGGACGAGCCGGCGTCGGGCGCCGCGGAGAACGCGCACGAGGCCGATGCGTTGAGCGTGCTGAGCGACGTGGCGTCGGACGTGCAGGCGGCGCGCGAGGAGCTCGATGCGCTGTTGACGGAGCTGATGAGCAGCGGGTCGCCGCAAGACGACGAGAGCCTGGCGCAGCGCGTCGGGATCCTGATGAAGCAGGCCCGCATCGGGGTCGAGGAGCCGCGGCCTGCGGCGGGAGAATCGACATGATGCTCTGGCTCGCCTCGCCCAACAAGGTCGAACTATGGGAGTCGCTGCGCCAGGGATTCACCAAAGGCGTCGACTCCAACACCATGATGGGGTTCGGCGTCGGGCTGGTGGCCGCCGCGGTCGTGGTCGTCATCATCGCCAAGCTGCTGCACCGCGATCGTCCGGAGCGCGCCCGCCCGCTTCAGGACTACCTGATGCTGGCGGTGGACCTGCTGGGGCTGAGCGAGGACGAACGCCGCGACCTCACGGTCGTGGCCGGCGCGGCGCGGCTGCGCCAGCCGGTGATCATGCTGCTTTCGCCGGCGAATCTCGGCCGAGCGGTGCTGAAGGCCGGTACGCGCGACCCCGCGCTCCACCGCCGGCTCGACCTGCTTTGCCAGAAGATGTTCGACGTGCCGTTGACACACGCGCTCGCCGCGGCGATCCAGCGCAGCCAGGGCGCGCCGGCGTAGCCGCCGCCGCGCATCGTCCTACCCCCCCTCACGCGACCCGGCGCGCAAGTCCGCGATCCGCTGCACAAACAGCCAGTCCGGCCCGAGCCGTCGAACGCGCGGCTCGTCGAATCGCAGCGCGTCCGCGACGCGGCGCGTGAGCAGGCCCGAGGCGGGGCCCGGCGCGGTGCGGTCGCCGATCAGCAGCGGCGCGACGTACACGTGCGCCTCGTCGACCAGCCCGCGCTGAAAACAGCTGCTGAGCACGCGCGGACCGCCCTCGATCAGCACGTTGCTCATCTTTCGTCGTCCGAGTTCGTCCAGCACTTCTCCAAGCGCCAGTCCGCCCTTTCCGCTCCGCACGGGACACACCGCGCAGCCGGCGGCTTCGAGCCGCAGCCGGCGCCGGGCAGCCGCGGCGGGGCTACAGAAAACCAACGTCGGGGCTGAGCGACTGGTGGCCACCAGCCGCGCCCCCAGCGGCGTGCGCAGCCGGCTGTCCAGCACGACGCGCGTCGCGACGCGGCGCGGGCGCGCGTCTCGGCAGGTCAGCAGCGGGTCGTCAGCCAGCACCGTGCCGATCCCCACCACGATCGCGTCGACGCGGCCGCGGGTCTGGTGGGCGTGGCGCCGGGCGGGCGGCGACGTGATCCAGCGGCTGTCGCCGGTCGCCGTGGCGAGCCTGCCGTCGAGACTCTGAGCCCACTTGGCGATCACCCAGGGTCGCCCGAGCCGCATCAGCTTGACGAACGGTGCGTTGAGCCGCTCGGCGTCGGCCCTCAGGACGCCCACGCGCACTTCCACGCCCGCCCGCCGCAGCGCGGCCAGCCCGCGCCCGTGCACGCGCGGATTCGGATCGGGCATGGCCGCGACGACACGGCGCACGCCGGCGGCCAGCAGCGCTTCGACGCAAGGCGGCGTCTTGCCGGTGTAGCAGCAGGGCTCGAGCGTGACGAAGGCCGTGGCGCCGCGCGGCGACGCCGAGCCGTTGCGCAGGGCGACGACCTCGGCATGCGGCCCGCCGAATCGCGCATGATATCCTTCGCCGACGACCCGGCCGTCGCGGACGATCACACAGCCGACCATCGGGTTGGGCTCGACGCGTCCCTGGCCGCGGAGCGCCAGGCGCAACGCGCGTCGCATGAACCGCTCTTCCTCGGCCGAGCCGCCTGAGACCATTTGTTCACCCCGAGCGAGCCCGGGCCGGCGGCGACTGGGCATCGCCGGCGGGGGCCTCGGCGGCGGTGGAGCCGGCGCGGCGTTCGATCTCAAGGAGGAAGTCCTCGTCGGTGAGGCGGACGTTGGTATTGACATCCTCGTAGAGGTAGGCGGCTTCGAGGTCGCCGGACTCGCGCTTGATGAGCGTGAGGACGGGCAGGTCGGTGCGGGCGTCGACGAAGAGCTCCTGCACCGGGGCCACGTGCTTCGAGGGAGGGAACTTCATCCAGAGGTGGTGCGTGACGGCGCCGTTGTCCAGCGTGCGCAGCCCGCGATACTCGATGATGTAATCGCCGCGCGACTCGCGGATCGAGTCCAGCGTTCGTTCCAGCATGCGTTCGAGGCCGAAGTCCGTCACCGGGTAACGCGCCTCGCCCCAGGTCACGGGCGTTTGCAGCTCGACCGAGGTGATGCCCGGCGGCAGGCCGAACAGGCCGTGTCGCGGAACGAAGCGCACCTTGTTGCCGTTCAGACCCCTGACGTATGTCGATTCGCCGTACTTGACGCCGGGATCGGTCCACTTGAAACGGATGCTGAACGGCTCGCGCCGATACCAGGCCAGGATGCGCTCCGGATCGCGCAGCGTCGGGAACAGGCCGCGCCGCTCCTGGCGCGTCAGCGTCAGCGTGTACTGCTGGAGCTGCTCGGTGCGTTTCTCGACGTCACGAAGATAGCGCACCGGGTCGCGCTTCACGTACTCGGCGCGGGCATCGAGATCGCTCGCCGCGTCGGTGTGCAGATCGCCCTGCCCCGGCCCGAGCACCCGCCGGGGGCCGCAACCCTGCGAAACGGTCAACGCGATTACGAACAGGCTCGCGAACGCCGCGCGCACCGACGCCCTGTAGTTCATTCGACGCATTCCTCCCAAGATGTCGCACGCTGCGACGCGCCAAGCTCAGTTCGAGCTGTGCGGGATTGTATACGCGCCCGGTCCCGCGTCCCGGACCCACGCGCCATGATCGCACGCCGGCCGCTACCGAACGAACCCGGCGAGTTCCCCGACGAGACTGTGGCGCCAACCCACGAACACCCGCACGATGCGCCCGTCTTCCGCGACCAGCCGGCATACCGGCAGCTCCGTCGGCAGGTCGGCGCCCACGGGCGGCCCGGCGAACACGTGCAGCAAGTCGCCTGCGCAAAGATCGGCGGCCCGGCGGGCGGCCTGGGATTCCTGGTCCATGTTGATGCAGACGATGCGCAGGGCGTCCTGCGGAAACTGCTCCCGCAGCCGGCCAAGCGTCTGCATCATGCGCAGGCTGCCCAGGTCGTCGCTTCGCCAGAAGCACTCCAGGCTCGGCCGGTCGCGCGTCGATTCGCTCGTGACCGTCTGTCCGTCGCGATCCAGCAGCGACCATTGCGGGGCCCGGCGGCCATTCCATTCGCTGGCCAGGCGCGCACGCTCCCGAAGCAGGCCGCGCCGCGAGTCGAGCGCCTCGCGCTGGCCGCGGGCCATCTCCATCAGCGGCGACCTCGGAACCGCCACCCCCCCGGCCGGGTTGTCGAGCGCCCCCGTCGCGGCGAACTCACCCAGCAACTCGATCCAGATCGCATCGAGCCGGGCCAGCGTCGCCTCGGCCCGTTCGGGCTCGCGCTCCAGCGATGCGAGATAGCGGTCTTCCATCCGCAGCGTGCGGCGGAAGCTGTCCAGCTCCGCGATGCGCCGAAGACGCCAGGCGGCGGGCACGCTGTTGCGCCGCAGCAGGCGAACAGAGACGGCGGTGGTGTCGCGCGGCGTCTCGATCGTCTGCCGCGACTCGCGCAGCACGCCGCGCACCCGGTCGAAGACGTACTTGCCACGGACGGCCGCCCCCAGCGCCGCCGAGACGCCGCTCGTGTCCTCGAGTCGGAAAGAAACGGCGGGGTCGTCGCCGGCGGCATCGGGCGGTGTGCACACCCAGCGCCGGCCGAACATGTCCGCGGTCGTGGTCCAAGTCGGCGAGGACAGCAGCGCGGGGCGGCACTCGGGAAACAGGTCGAGAACGGGGTCAAGATCGCCGGCGCGCGCGAGGAACTCTTCCGGCAAACGCTTCACGCCGCGCTCGTTGACGTAGAAGCAAAGTCCACGAGGAACGAGATTCACGTCGTCGATCTGCCGCGTGACCAGTCCCAACATCAGCCATTCGTCGCCCTCGCGTCCGAGACACCAGAGCTGGATCGTGGCGCGCGACTCGACGCGGCCGGACGGGGAGGCGGCGTCGCGGCGCGTGGACTCCGCCCGCCATTCGTAGGTCAGCCAATCGCCTTCTGTCAGGGCGTAACGTGCCGGCGGTGAGGCGGCGGCGTGGCCTGAGGCCAGCAGCACGACCAGCACGGCCCGGCATGCACAACGGCGGCATCGCATACGGCGCACCCTCCCCTTGAACAATCGCCGCCCGCGGTCGATTGTCAAGTCAGTCGGCGCTGGGTGGGCCGCGGAAAGGCCGCCCCGCGGGACGGAGGGTGGTCTGTTACAGTTTCCAGCCATGGGCCATCGCTCCGTACCGCCGCCGGCACAGGTGCTCGAGTCCACCCCCGGGCTCGATGAGCGGTTCATTCCGTTGCGCGTGGCCGATCTTGTGCAGATCGTGTCCAGCAACGCGGAACGTTTCGGCGGCGTAGCGGCGGACCTGGCACGCGTCGCGAGCGCCCTGGAATGCGTGATCGACCAGGAAGTTCTGGCGCTGGAGCAGGCGCTCGTCGAGCGCTACGCGGACTTCAGTCCCGACAATGATACGCGGCCAGCTCGCGACTTGCGTCCGCGGCGGCCGGAGGAGTATTCGGAGCTGACGCGGGACGTCGGCTACCTGCTGGACAAGGCGAACTTCCGCCGGCTGTCGTCGGTGCAGGTTGACGCGGCGGTGCGCGTGGCCCGGGCCCAGGGCGTCGTCGTGCGGCTGAACCCGGCGCTGATCGAGAGCGTCACCGTCTGGGTTCGCGGCCAGGCGATGACGTCCGGCCGCTGCTACACCTGGCGTTCGCCGCTGCGCGGGGCGCCGGTCGAGATACCGGTCTATCGGCGGCTGGCGGTGGTGGCGCGGCTGAAGAACGAGGAGCACGTGCTGCTCAAGCTCTTCAAGGACATTCCGGTCCGCGACGTGGAGGCGCTTCTGCCGCACGCGGAGGTGCAGATGAGCTGGCAGGACCGGATCATCGTCTTCGGCGGCGGCGCGGGGACGATCTGGACGGTGCTGACGAAGCTCTTCACGACCAGCCTGCTGGCGCTCGGCACGCTGGTCTGGGTGATCGTCGTGCCGCTGGTCGGGCTGGTCTGGCGGACGGTGATGGGCTATCGGCGGGCGCGCCGGCTGCGCTCTTCGCAGCGCACGCACCACCTGTACTACCAGAACCTGGCGAACAACGCCGGGGTCATACACACGCTATGTCACATGATCGCCCAGGAGGAGCTGAAGGAAGCGCTGCTGCTGTACGCGTTCTGCGCGGCGGATCGCCCGCGGGCAACGACGCGCGCGGAGCTGCACGCCGAGATCAACGCGTTCCTGCGGAGCGAGCTCGCAGTCGATTCGACCTTCGATCTGCCCGACGCCGACGAGACGCTCACCCGGCTGGACCTCTGGGAGGACGCCGCCGCCGGCCGCGCCGTTCCGCCTCAATTGGCGATCGAGCGGCTGGAACGGCGCTGGCGCTCGCGCGGCGGTGTCGCGTATCATGCGGGCTGCATGGCGGCGGCCCGCGGGCAAAGCGGGACGTCGCAAGCGAACGGAGCACACGCATGAGTCGCGTTCCGGGCCGGCTCGGCCTGGTCATGGCGCTTGGCGCTGCTTGCGGCGGCGCAAGGACGTACGCGTACGCGGACGAGGGCGCGGCGCCGATGCTGCGCACGGCGCTGCTCGACCAGGTGTGGCGCGAGCTGGCCACGAACGACCCGTTCTTCGACCCGGCCGCGCCTGAGACCCGGCGGATCTACGCCGAGCACGCGGCGAAGCTGCGCGAGACGGGCGATCCGACGGAGCGCATCCGCGAGGTCGTCCGCGCGATCAGCCGGTTTCAGGACGGACACCTGGCGCTGACGACGCGCTGGTTCCTGCCCGACAGGCCCGCCCCGCCCCTGCCGCTCGCAGGCGGCGAGCCGCTCTTCCGCCCGCGGATCGGCTTCGAGCGCTTCCACCGCCATTACTACGTCTGGTTCGCCGGCGTCGCGGCCGCGGACGGCGAGAGCGGCGAGCGCGACGGCGCTCCGGGCCAGCGGCTGTTGTGCCGCGTCGTGGAGATCGACGGGGCGCTCGTGCCGTTCGGCGGGGCATGGCACATGCTCAACGGTCCGAAGGACACGCCGGTGACGCTGCTGCTGGAGCGTCCGGACGGCACGCGCTTCACAGCGTCCTACATGCGCACCTCGCCCGTCGTGCCGCCGCGCTTCTTCGCTCCGACCACCCAGCAGGTCGTCGTCGACGAGCAGACGGGCGAGCGGCGCGTCGAGGAGCGCGAAGTCGTCATCGAAGCCCGCCGCCTGCCCGACAATCTCGGCTACATCCGCATCGAGCACCTGGTCAAGACGCAGGTCGTCCGCGATTTCAACGCGGCGCTCGGCACCCTGATGGACACCGACGGGCTGATCCTCGACCTGCGCGACACCGGCGGCGGCTATCCGTGGATCATGCTGCCCATCGCCGGGAGGTTCTATGACCGCTACACGCCGGTTGCGCGTTTCTCGTGCCGCACGCCGGTCATGCGCGAGCTGCTGCGGATGATCGGGCCGGTGGGCGTGATTCCGTGGCGGCCGGTGTATCGCAAGCCGCTGGTGGTCCTGGTCAACGACCGGACGGCGTCGATGGCGGAGGGGCTGTCGTTCTCGCTGGGAGACACGGGCCGCGCGGTGCTGATCGGGCGGCCGACGATGGGGTTGAACGCGGCGATCCGCAACAAGACGCTGGCCAACGGGCTGGTGCTGCGGCATAGTTGGGTGCGGACCGACCGGCTCGGCCGCGGGCACTACCAGGGGGTCGGCGTCGAGCCGCACGAGCGCGTGGAGCTGGGCGTCGCGGACGTGCAGCGTCTCGGCTTGCGACGGGCGATCGCCCAGGAGCGCGAACTGCAACTCGAGCGGGCCGTGCAGCGGCTGCGCGAGCTGGCCAAGGCCGGCGGCGGTCCATGACAGGCGGATAGCCCGTCCTGCACGGATTCTGCCTGCGTGGAGGAACCGGCATGATGCGATCGCACCGGCGAATGACTGCACTCCTGCTGTCGAGCGGGCTGGCGGCCTGCGCCGGCGCATGCCTCGATCCGGGGCTCACGCTTCGCGCTGAGCCTCTTGCCGAGCCGGCGGCCGCCCAGCCGGTGGAAGCGTCCTCAGCGGCAGCACCGGCCGAGCACGCGGCCACGTCGCAGCCGGCCCCGGCCGAAGCCAGTCCGCTGACGCTGCTCGACAACTTCCACGCGATCGTGGATGGCCAGGCCTACCGTTCAGCCCAGGTGCGTCCGGAGACGCTGGAGTACGCGGCCCGCACGCACGGCGTCCGTGTGGTGATCAATCTGCGCGGCGAGAATCCGGACGAACCGTGGTACCAGCGCGAGCGCGCCGCGTGCGATGCGCTCGGCCTCCAGATGATCGACGTTCGATTCGGCTCATCTGAGCTGCCCGCGCCGCAGGAACTGCTGAAACTCTACGACGCCTTCGTCGCCGCCGACGGCCCGCTGCTGATGCACTGCCACAGCGGGGCGGATCGCAGCAGCATGGCCGCGGCGCTGTGGCGGATGATCGTGCTCCAGGAAGAGGCGGCGACGGCAGCGCAGCGCGAGCTGTCGCTGCGCTACGGGTACCTCCGGCCGCGCAGGCCCGCGATGGCCGACATGGTCGATATGTTCGTGCCCGACCGCGGCTGGATCGTCAACGAGTATCCGCGCCGCTATGCCGAGTACAACGAGCGTCAGAGAACCCGTCACTGAGGGCGCCGCGTGAGGGCAGAAACCGTCGGCGACCCCGCCCCGACCCTGCGACGCGTCCTCGGGCCGCTCGACGCCACCTGCATCGTGATCGGCGCCATCATCGGCGTCGGCATCTTCTTCACGCCCAGCCGCGTTGCGGCCATCGCCGGCAGCGGCCAGCTCGCGCTGCTGGCGTGGGCGGTCGGCGGTGCGATCGCCCTGGCCGGAGCGCTTACCTTCGCCGCGCTCGGCCGGGCCTATCACAACGCGGGCGGACAGTACGAGGTGCTGCGCGACGCCTACGGCCCCGGGCCGGCTTTCGTCTTCGTCTTCTGCAACGCCACCGCCGTGCAGGGCGGCGCGATCGCCATCATCGCCGTCGTCTGCGCCCAGAATCTCGGTATCGCGCTGGCCGGCGCCGCGCCCGCCGAGCCTGCCGTCACGCTGATCGCCGCCCTGCTGATCGTCGGTCTGTCTGGCGCGAACCTCGCGGGCGTCCGCTGCGGCGCGGGCATTCAGAACCTCACCGTCTTCGCCAAGGTCGCGACGCTGCTGCTGATCGTCGCCCTGGCGCTGCCGTGGCAGCCGTCCGAGCCGGATGCGACCAGCCCCTTCACGCCGGTCGGTCTGACACCGCCACCCAGCGGCCCGCTGGCTTTCGGCGGCCTGATCTTCGCCGCCATCGTGCCGGCGTTTTTCGCCTACGGCGGCTGGCAGCACGCGCTGTGGATGGCCGGCGAAATCCGCAACGCGCCCAGGAACGTGCCGCTGGCGATCATCGTCGGCGTCGTGATCGTCGTCGCGGTATACCTGCTGGCGAACTGGGCCTATCTCGAGTTGCTCGGGCATGCAGCGCTGGCCGCGAGCAGCACTCCGGCGGCCGACGCGGTTGGCGCCGCCTGGCCGGTGCTCGGTCGCCGACTCGTCGCCGGCGCCGTCGCCGTGTCGGCCCTGGGCGTGCTGAACGCGCAGCTCCTGTCGGGGCCGCGGCTCGTTTATCGCATGGCGTGCGACGGGCGGTTCTTCGCCGCGTTCGGACGGATCAGTCCGCGGTTTGGCACGCCGGTCGCGGCGATCGGCCTGCTGGGCGGCGTCGCGCTGATCCTGCTCGGGCTGCTGACCGTGGCGCAAGAGAGCGTGGACCGGCTGCTGACGGGGGTCGTATTCATCGACGGCGTGTTCTTTTTGCTGACGGGGCTGGCGCTGCTTGTGCTGCGCGCGAGGCCGGGTTCGCGGGTGCGGCCTCCGCCATCCTTCGGCTACCCGGTTGTTCCGCTGCTGTTCGTCGCGGGCGAAGTCGGCATTCTGCTTGGGGCATACCTGGAGCCCGCCGGGCCACGCGCGGCCCTGGCGTCGACGCTTTGGATTGGGGCGGGATTGGGGTGCTATCTGCTGCTGTTTCGCGGTGGCGCTGGGCGGGCAGGTCGCGCCGGACCGAGTGAGGGCGCGTGATGGGAGTGGCGGGGCGGAGCCCCGAGTTTCGCCGAATGAGCGCGTCACGGGTATACTTGGCGGGCGGCGCGCCGAGCGTGCCGCAGCGGGGGCAAACGGCAACCCCAATGAAATCAACAGGTTAGCGAAAGGCCGGGCGCGCGATCCATCATGAAGCAGTCACTGATCCGCAACTTCTCGATCGTGGCGCACATCGACCACGGCAAGAGCACGCTGGCCGATCGCCTGCTGCAAATCAGCGGCGCGGTGGCCAAGCGCGACATGAAAGAGCAACTGCTCGACTCGATGGACCTCGAGCGCGAACGCGGCATCACGATCAAGGCCTCCGCCGTCACCATCGACATGGAGATCGACGGGGTGACCTACATGTTCAACCTGATCGACACGCCCGGACACGTCGATTTTCACTACGAGGTGGACCGGGCGCTGGCGGCCTGCGACGGGGCGCTGCTCGTGGTCGACGCGACGCAGGGCGTGCAGGCCCAGACGGTCGCGAACGCCTACGCCGCGATCAACAACGACCTGGCCATTGTGCCGGTCGTCAACAAGATCGACCTGCCGGGCGCCACGCCCGAGGACGCGGCGATCGAGATCGAGCACGTCCTGGGCATCAGCGTCGACCAGGTGCAGTTTGTCTCTGCCAAGACCGGCGAGGGTATTCCGGAGCTGATCCGCTCGATCGCGGCGCACATGCCCCCGCCCAAGGGCGACCCCGCCGGGCCGCTCCAGGCGCTGGTCTTCGACTCGGAGTACGACGACTATCGCGGTGTGATCTGCTACCTGCGGCTGGTCAACGGCACGATCCGCAAGGGGCAGAAGATCCTGCTCATGGGCCGCGGGCGCACGTACGTCTGCACCGAGCTCGGCAAGTTCCGCCCGAAGATGACGCCGTGCGAGCAGCTCGCGGCGGGCGAGACCGGCTACATGGTGGCGGCGATCAAGACGCTCCAGGACGTGACGGTCGGCGACACCGTCACCGACGCGGTGGCGCCCGCCCCGTCCGCTCTGCCGGGCTACGAGCCGCCGAAGCAGATGGTGTTCTGCGACTTCTTTCCTTCGAGCGGCGAGGCGTTTGAGGAACTGCGCGACGCGCTGGCCCGGCTGAGCCTGAACGATGCCTCGTTCACCTACCAGCCGCAGCACAGCGACGCGCTGGGCTTCGGCTTCCGCTGCGGGTTTCTCGGCCTGCTGCACATGGACATCGTGCAGGAGCGGCTGGAGCGCGAGTGCGGCGTCGACGTGGTGCAGACCGCCCCGAGCGTCACCTACGAGGTGCAGATGACGGACGGCGACGTGATCCGCATCGACGCGGCGGGCGACCTGCCCGAGGGGACGAAGGTCGCGGAGCTGCGCGAGCCGTGGATCGACATGCAGATCATCACGCCGGCGGAGGCGGTCGGCTCGATCATGCAGCTTGCCGAGCAGCGGCGCGGGATCTTCAAGAAGCAGGAGTACCTGTCGCCGACGCGCGTGATGATGACCTACGAGTTCCCGTTCAACGAGATTCTCTACGACTTCTATGACAAGCTCAAGAGCATGACCCGCGGCTATGGCACGATGGACTACCACGTCATCGGCTACCGCGCCAGCGACCTGGTCAAGCTCGACATCCTCGTCAACGGCAAGCCCGTCGACGCCCTGGCCACCATCCTGCACCGCAGCTCCGCCGAACGCCGCGGCCGCCGCATCATCCAGCGCCTGCGCGAGGAGATCGACCGGCACTTGTTCGAGATTCCCTTGCAGGCGGCGATCGGCAGCAAGGTGATCGCGCGCGAGACGATCAAGGCCCTGCGCAAGAACGTGACGGCCAAGTGCTACGGCGGCGACGTGACCCGCAAGCGCAAGCTGCTGGAGAAGCAGAAAGAGGGCAAGAAGCGGATGAAGACGGTCGGCAACGTGGACATCCCGCAGAAGGCGTTCATGACCGTGCTGGAGCCGGAGGAGTAGGGAGCCCGCTCACGGCCTCCAGCCCCAGCTTCTTCAGCGCTTCTTTCGCCCGCTCGCCTTCCGTGAACCCCACCCGACGCCGTGACGATCCGGCCAGCCGGCAGGTGCACCGGCCGTCCATGAAGCTGACGTCGATCACGTCGCACGTGAGTGATTGCAGGGCTGTCGGTGGAGCCATGGAAAGTGCTGAGTTCGACGACAGCGAGGGTGCGGCCGAGCATGCGCTCAGCATGGAATTCGGGGAAGATGTTGGCCGCGAATGCGGAGTCAGGTTCCGCCAGCGGGAACGCGGGGCTATCATGGCGCTGCAAGCGCCGACGAGGGATATGGGAGGACCTGCGATGTTCTGCGCCGGGCTGCTCGTGTTGCTGCTTGCCCCCCAGGATCGCTTTCCCGCCGGCGACGCGCCGTTTCCAGACTTCAAGAAGCAGGTTGACTACCTGGCCTGGGTCGAGCAGACGGTGCGCGGCGGACTCAAGGAGGACCAGAACGCCGGCCCGCTTTATGAGAAGCTGTTCCCGAATCTGGGCGCGTCGGACATCGGCGCGGCGAGCGCGACGGATGCGGCGGAGACGCTGGGGTTCTGCGGGTTTCACACCTGCCCGGTGGACGAGACGGAGAAGGACCGCTGGCCGGGGCCGTGGAAGCCGGCCGAGCATCCGGCCTGGGAGCGCGCCTGCGAGAAGACCCGCCCGCTGATGCTGGAATTGGAGAAAGCGGCCCGCAAACCGTACTACTGGCTGAAGCCGCGGTTCGTCGCCGAGGGGCGCATCGCGGACCGGATGCTGCTGAACCTGAGCCTGGCCGAGTTGTCGTACTTTCGCGCGAGTGTGCGCGGCGTCATCGAGCAGTCCTGGCGCTCGCCGGAGGGCAAGCCCGATCCGCGGGCACTCGTGGTCGCGTGCGAGACCGGTCTGGGCGTAGCGGCGCAGTGCGGCCGATATCCGCTGGCGGTTCCTCGTCTGGTCAGCATCGCCTGCCGGGCGATCGTGTACGAGCACGCGCTGGCGGCGCTGCGGCGCGACGCGCTCAGCCAGGCGGACCGCACCCGGCTCGCCGCTCTGCTGGATCAATACCCGGAGCAACCGTTTCGGCTCGTGTACGAGGGCGAGGCGGCGAACACCTACGACGCGCTGCAAGTGCTGAACGAGCGGCGGCTGACGATCGCCGACCTGGTGCCCGAGGCCCGGCAATTCGGGCCGCAGGCGGTCGACGCCCCGCGCGAGGCCGCCCGCGTGCGGCAGTTCCTCAAGGAGATCGACGACGTTCTTGCCCGCCCGTACACGCCCGCGGCGAAGGACATGCTGGCCGGCTGCCACGACAAGCTCAAGCAGGAGGCGGCCGCCTCCGGCGGAAGGGCCGTGACGGCGGCGGTCCTACTGGCGGAACTGCAACGCGCCTACCAGCTCGAACAGCGCGTGCGATGCCTGGCCGCCGGCACGCGCCTGACGCTCGCGCTCCTGGCGCACCGCGACCGGACCGGCAAATGGCCCGCGGCGCTTGATGAGCTGCCGGAGGAGGTCGTGAAGCGCTGCGGGACGGATCCGCTCTGCAATCGGCCGTTCGTGTATCGCCTGGTTGACGGCGAGCCGATGCTCTACAGCGTTGCCCAGGACTGCAACGACGACGGCGGCAAGCACGACTCGAAGTGGGCCGACAAGCAGCCGGGCGGCGACTACGTCTTCTGGCCTCCGCCGAAGCCGGGCGAGCGCTGACGGGGATTACGCCTTCGTGAAGCGGTATCCCGCGCCGTGCGGCTCGACGCGGACGCGATCGCCGGGGCCGATCTCGCCCGCGAGAATCCGCTTGGCGAGCGGGTTCTCGATCTGCTGCTGGATGAGCCGCTTCAGCGGCCGGGCGCCATAGACCGGGTCGTAGCCGTCGCGCGCGAGCTGGTCCTTGGCGGCGTCCGTCAGCTCCAGGCGGACGCCGGTCGACGGCGCCGGCTCTTCCTTTGCGTCCGGCGCTGACCGCAGTCCGTATCCGGCCAGTCGCCGTTGCAGGATCGCGACCTGCCGGTCCACGATGCCGCGCAGGTTGTCGCGCGACAGGCGATGAAAGACCACGATCTCGTCGATGCGGTTGAGGAACTCGGGACGAAAATGCGCCTTGAGCTCCTCGCGCACCGCCGCGCCGATCTCCACCTCGACCGCGCCGCTTTCGCTGAGGCGCTGGATGTGCTCGCTGCCGATGTTGCTGGTCATGGCGATGATGGTGTTGCGGAAGTCGGCGGTGCGGCCCTGACCGTCGGTCAGCCGGCCGTCGTCGAGCACCTGGAGCAGCACGTTGAACACGTCGCGGTGCGCCTTCTCGATCTCGTCGAGCAGGATCACGCTGTAGGGCCGGCGGTGCACGGCCTCGGTCAGCCGGCCGCCCTCTTCATAGCCGACGTAGCCGGGCGGCGCGCCGATCAGCCGCGCCACGCTGTGCTGTTCCATGAACTCGCTCATGTCGATGCGGATGAACGCCGCCTCGTCGTCGAACAGGAACTCCGCCAGCGCCTTGCACAGCTCGGTCTTGCCCACGCCCGTCGGCCCCAGGAACAGGAAGCTGCCAATCGGGCGGTTCGGATCGCTCAGGCCGGCGCGGCTGCGGCGGACCGCGTCCGCTACGGCGCGGATCGCCTCGTCCTGGCCGACCACGCGCTCGTGCAGCCGCTCTTCCATCTTCATCAACTTCTCGCGCTCGCCCTCCAGCAGCCGCGAGACCGGCACGCCCGTCCATTTCGCAACTACCTCGGCCACCTCATCCGCGGTCACCTCCTCGCGCAGCAGTCCGCCGCCGGCGTGCAGCTCGGCCAGCCTCTGCTCGCGCTCGCGCAGGTCGCGTTCGAGCTGCGGGAGCTCGCCGTACCGGATTCGGGCGGCGCGCTCGAGCTCGCCGCGGCGGGTGGCGTCGTCGAGCTCGGCCTGCTTCGCGGCGAGCTGCTGCTTGATGTGCTTGATCGCCTCGATCGCCGTCTTTTCGCTCTGCCACTGCGCGGTCAGGCGCGTGTCGCGCTCCTTCAGCTCCGCCAGCTCGCGCTCGTTGATGTCAAGCTGCCGGCGGCTGGCCTCGTCGCGCTCCTTCCTGAGCGCCTCGCGCTCGATTTCGAGCTGGGTGATGCGGCGGCGGATCTCGTCGAGCTCCGCCGGGAGCGAGTCATTCTCGATGCGCAGCCGGCTGGCCGCCTCGTCGATCAGGTCGATGGCCTTGTCGGGCAGATGCCGGTCCGTGATGTAGCGCTGGCTGAGCGTGGCCGCCGCCACCAGCGCCGCGTCCTGGATGCGCACGCCGTGATGCGCGTCGTAGCGTCCCTTGAGCCCGCGCAGGATGGCGATCGTGTCCTCGACGCTCGGCTCGCCCACGTAGACCGGTTGAAAGCGACGCTCCAGCGCCTTGTCTTTCTCCAGGTTCTTGCGGTACTCATCCAGCGTCGTCGCGCCGATGCAGCGCAGCTCGCCCCGCGCCAGGGCCGGCTTCAGCAGGTTGCCCGCGTCCGGCGAGCCCTCGGTCCGGCCCGCCCCGACAATCGTGTGCAGCTCGTCGATGAACAGGATCACCCGCCCCTGGCTTTCGACCACCGCCCGAACCACGGCCTTCAGCCGCTCCTCGAACTCCCCGCGATACTTCGCACCCGCGATCAGCGCCCCCATGTCGAGCGCCACCAGCTTCTTCTCCTTCAGCGCCTCGGGCACGTCGCCCGCCAGAATCCGCTGCGCCAGCCCCTCCACGATCGCCGTCTTGCCTACCCCCGCCTCGCCGATCAGCACCGGGTTGTTCTTCGTCCGCCGCGCCAGAACCTGCATGCAGCGGCGGATTTCCTCGTCGCGGCCGATCACCGGGTCGAGCTTGCCCTGGCGGGCCATCTCCACCAGGTCGCGGCCGAAGCGCTTCAGCGGCTCGTACGTGTCCTCGGCACCCGGCGAGGTCACGCTCGCGCCGCCACGGATCTCCTTCAGCGCCGCCAGCAGGTCCTCGCGCCGGCACGCCGCCAGCCGCAGGATCTCCTGCGCGTCGCTGGGCGTGTCTGTCAGCGCCAGCAGCAGGTGCTCGCTGCTGACGTACTGGTCCTTCATGCGCTCAGCTTCGGCCTGCGCCGCCTCGATCACCTGCACGAAGCTGCGATGGGCGCCCAGGCTGCCGCCCGACTGCCGCGGCAGCCGCCCCAGCTCCGACGCGACCATCGAGCGAATCTGCCGCACGTCGGCGCCGGCCTTCTCCAGCAGCGGCACGACGATGCTTGCTACACCGCCGTTCGGAACGCCAACCTCCGACCCCGCCTCCGGACTGGCGTCCGGCCTGTCGGTTGCCGCTCGCGGTGCGGAACCCGTCTCCGGCCGGTCTCTTGCCCCGACCATCGCCGCCAGCAGGTGCAGCGGCGTCAGCTCCGGGTGGCCGGCGGATTGCGCGAGTCGCTGGGCCGCCTGGACGGCCTCCGCGGCCCTGATGGTGAAACGGTCAAGCTGCATGCGGTTGCCTCCGCTCGACCCCAGCGGCAAACCGCATTCCCGTGAACGAGCCCCCGCGCCGTCTGAAGCCCCGGTCGTGCCGCTTCAGGCTCCGCAGGCTGCGATCGAGCCGCCGCGCACGACCGCCAGCCGTCGTTAGCGACACAGACCGCCGTCTACAGCAACAAGACCGCCAAGCGCCGGACCCCACGCCGGACCATGGCGGCGAGCAGCCAGCGTGCCGGATTGGCAGATGTGGCAGGCTGGGCGGACAGCGCGGGCGACCTCGGACGCATCTTGGTGCGAACGGTTGCGGCTGCCAAGGCGTGGGTGCGGGAGAAAAAAGGCACGCGGGCGACGACCGGCCCCTCCGGTCCGGTGCGCGTCGCCCGCGTTTTCGCATCGCTCAGGAAGCTGCCCGTCGCGCAGGTCCGCACGCTCAGGGCCTGGTGCTCGGCCGGGGCCTCAGCCGCACAACGCCAGCAGCACCGGGCCAGGAGGTAGCCCGGCGCTGCCGGTTGGTCGGGCCGAAGTCCCTTAGCGCCCGTCTTCGAGCGCCTGAACCCTGGCCTCCAGCGCTGCGAGCTTCTCCTCGAGCGTCTGGATCTTCGCCTGCTGGGTTTGCACCAGCTTGTGCAGGCCCTGGATCGCCGCCAGCGCCACGCCGTCGGCGTCGATCGTCGCGATCGAGCTGTTGTTGTAGCCCAGGTTGAACGCAGCGTAGAAGTCCTGGGCGGTCGGGCCGATGTGGCGGATGTCGGCCGGCTCGGCGATGTAGCTCCAGGTGCGGATCGGAAGCTGAACGACCTTCTGGAGAATCTCGGCCGAGTCGATCTGGAGGAAGTTCGTCTTTGCAGCGGCGTCGGACGAGTTGACCCACGTCCCGCCGAGGCTGAGGTAGCCGTTGGTGGACGTGCTGATCATCTTGTTGCCGTTGGTGAAGAACTCGACCCACTTCATGTTGCCCATGTTGACGGTGAAGCCGCCCTGGGCGCGGATGGCGAACTGGTTGTCGCGCGAGCTGGCGAAGTCTTCGTCCTTCGAGTCGGCCCAGACGAACGACCCGTTGGTGTTGGCGAAGGCCCGCCGGCCGGCCGCGAGGCTGTGACTGCCCGCGGCGGTGTTGCCCTCTCCGCCGACAACGGTGGCGAAGGCGCCGCCAGCCACATTGTCGCGGCCGCCGCTGACCGTCGCGAAGTCGGCGCCGGCGACGTTCTCGGCGCCGGTGGCGCCGCCGCCGCTTACGGTCGCGCCCGAGACGCCGTTGGCGACGGAGTTGTCTTCGTGTCCGCCGACGAGGTTCGGGGCGGCGGCGCCCGGGGCGATGCGCATGGCGCGCAGGCCGCCGACGACGACTTCGACTGCGGCATTGCCGAGCGTGCCGAGAACCTGGGTCACGGCGCCGTCGTTGCCGCCGAGCTTCCAGTACATGCCGTCAGTGAAGCCGGTGTCGAGCGCGATCTCGTCGCCGTTCTTGAGGATGCCTGCGCCGGCGATGATGTTGGCGTTGTCGCCGGGCGGACCCTGGGGTCCCTGCGGACCTTGCGGCCCCTGCGGACCGGGATCGCCTTGCGGCCCCGCGGGCCCCGGAAGTCCGTCGGCGCCATCCTGACCAGCCGGGCCCGCGACGCCCTGCGGACCCTGAGGCCCCTGCGGCCCCTGGGCGCCGTCCTGGCCGTCGCGGCCATCCGCACCGTTGGCGCCGTCGGTTCCGTTGACTCCATTCACGCCGTTAACGCCATTGACGCCGTTCTGGCCATCGGCGCCGTTTTGCCCGTTGCTGGCGTTGTTGCCGTCGGCACCATCAACGCCATCCTTGCCATCCTGCCCGTTGGTGGGCGGCGTGTTGGGGTCGAGGGTTTCGTCGACGGGTGGGCAACCGCCGACGGTGAGCGCGGCGAGCAGCGCCGCGACCGAGATCCCGACGAGGGACGAGCGGTTCTGGCGTGCGCCGGAACGAGAGAAGCGGATCATTTCTGAAGCCTCCTTTGAGCGAAGCGGCCAAGTGCGGACTTGCGACGGCGGTACCGCCGGTAACGCTCCCGAAATCGTAATCGCTCCCGGTGGCAAAGTAAACCCTTTTTTTTCGGAGTTACCGAGATTAGGTGGTTTACAATCGCCGGGAACGTGTCGTCAGTCGAGGCTCCAACCCGGGTGTGCTTATGCTAATCCTAGGCATTGAAACATCTTGCGACGAGACGTCGGCCGCGGTGGTCTGCGATGGACGGGCCGTGCGCTCGAACGTCGTCACCTCGCAGATCGCGCTGCACGAGCGGTACGGCGGCGTCGTCCCGGAGATAGCGGCTCGCGCGCACATCGAGGCCATCGACCACATTATAGGGCGAGCGCTCGCGACGGCCGGTATCGCTTACGGGGATGTCGATGCCGTCGCCGTCACCGACGGCCCGGGGCTCGTGGGGTCGCTGCTCGTAGGCGTCACCGCGGCCAAGACAATCGCAATGACGCTGAACGTGCCCCTTGTCGCCGTCGATCACCTTCACGCGCACGCCGTCAGCGCCGCGCTCGGGGCCGAATCCCCATGGCCGGCCGTGTCGCTGGTGGTCAGCGGCGGTCACACTTCGCTCTATCACGTGCGCGATTTTCTCGACGTGCAACTCATCGGTCAGACGGTAGACGATGCCGCCGGCGAGGCCTTCGACAAGGTGGCGGCAATCCTGGAGCTTGGCTTTCCGGGCGGGCCGGCCGTCGAGCGGCTCGCGCGACAGGGTGACCCGCGGGCGATCCGTTTTCCGCGCGCCTGGCTTGACGAGGCGCATTTCAACTTCTCGTACAGCGGCTTGAAGACGGCCGTGCTGTATCACGTGCATGGGACGGGCCGAAAGTATGGTTCGACCGCTCACCTGAGGCCGGAGGAGCGCGCCGACATCGCCGCCAGCTTCCAGGCCGCGCTGATCGAGCCGCTGGTCGTGAAGTCAGTTGCGGCGGCGCACGCGTGCGGCGTCAGAAACCTGACGCTGGGCGGCGGTGTGGCGTCGAACGCCGCGCTGCGCGCCGCCCTGGCCCGGGCCTGCGCCGAAGCGGGCCTGACGCTGCACGCGACGCCGACGGAATACTGCACGGACAACGCGGCGATGATCGCGGCGCTGGGATATCACAAGCTGACGGCAGGGCAGTTGGCGGATCTGTGGCTGGAGCCGCGCGCCGGGCTTGCACGGGCGCGGCGGTGACGCAGCCGCGCGTTCAAGGGGCGGCGAATGGGGAATCGCCGTGCTCTCTGACGAGTCTCTTGCGTTGACGAATCAAGCGCCGCGTCCGAGCCGGGGTCCCCAGCCCGGCCCCGAGTCCGCAGCCCGCCCCCCAAGACGGACAAAAGGGGCTGTCCCAGAAACCCGAGCCGAGCCGCGACCCGTTCCGGGCCTGGGGACAGCCCGGCTCTGCTGCACAAGCCGATCAGACGGGTATGGTCCGCCCGGTCGAGGATTGTTCTCCCCCGCGCCGCACGGGCCGGTACAGCGTGTCGCGCTCCACCGGCACGCAGCCCGCCTCCAGGATCAGCCGCCGGATCTGATCGACCGTGAGCTCCTGGCGGTTGGTCCCGCGGCCTTCGCGTTTGGTGATGTCGTACCAGACGACAGTGCCGTCGAAGTCGTCGACGCCCCAGTTCAGCGCCACCTGGCTGAGCTTGGGCGTCTGCATGATCCAGAAGGCCTTGATGTGCGGGATGTTGTCGAGCATCAGGCGGCTGATGGCGAGCGTGCGCAGGTCGTCGAGCCCCGTCGGTCCAGGCAGATGCTCCAGGGCGCTGCCTTCGGGGATGAACGAGAGCGGGATGCAGCACTGGAACGCGGCTGAACGCGACTGGCGAACAGCAAATTGCGAATCGCCGGCCGTCTCCGAACCTCCCTCTTTCACGATTCGACAGGCGCTGTTCGCCAATCGTGCCAGCGACTCATCCTGGTGCTCGCGCAGCTTGACCAGGTGCCGGATGCGCTCCTCCGGGGTCTCGACGTGGCCGTAGAGCATCGTGGCGTTGCTCGGGATGCCGAGGTTGTGGGCCGCGCGGTGCACGTCGAACCAGTGCTTCTCGCCCACCTTCGCCTTGAACGCCTCGGCATGCACGCGGTCGTCGAAGATCTCGGCTCCGCCGCCGGGCAGGCTGTCGAGGCCGGCTTCCTTGAGGGCGATCAGCACCTCCTCGATGCTCAGCCGCGGCTTGCTGATGCGCGTGAAGTGGATGATCTCGATCGCGGTGAAGGCCTTGACGTGCAGCCCCGGGCAGCGCTGCTTGATCGCCCGGCACACGTCGGTGTAGAAGCTGAACGGCAGCTTCGGGTGCAGCCCGCCGACGATGTGCACCTCGGTCGCCCGGTTCGCGTACGCCTCGGCCGCAATCTCGACGATCTCGTCCAGCGAGTACTCGTATCCGCCCGTGTTGCTGAGCGGCGTCAGGCCCGTCCGGCCGTCGGGCGAGCGGTAGAACGAGCAGAACTTGCAGCGCAGGACGCAGTAGTTCGTGTAGTTGATGTGCCGGTTGATGTTGTAATACGCCGCCCGCCCGTGCCGTCGCTCGCGGACGATGTTGGCCAGCTCGCCGATGGTGAAAATGTCCCGCGAGCGGTAGAGCGCCACCCCGTCGTCGATGCTGAGCCGCTCTCCGGCGAGGACCCGCTCGCGGATTGGCTCGAGGGCGGGGTCGGATACGGGCGTGTCGGCGGCAGCCTGCATGCGTTCGCTCCGGTCAGGGCCGGATATTCTATCGCGGGGGCGGGTTCGACGCGGCGCGCCCAGGCGCAGTCCGCCAGACCAAGACCCACGAGCGACGCCGGTCGCGACGGGCTGATAATTCGCGCTTGCATCGCCCTCACGGAGCGACTTCCGCCCGGAAACCGGACACGCTGCGCTTGGCGCGCGCCGGGGAGGCGTGGGTACAATGCCGGCCGTCCGGCTGCGTCAGCCGGATCAGGTCTTTGAAGAACCCTGATAGTAGTTCAGTTCCGGTCGAAGCGACGGGGCCCATGCCACGTCGCCGGTTCGCATGCGAGGAGCGGGTCATGGAAACCAACCGTTTGAGCGTTGTCGCTGTCGGTCTGCTGTCATCTGTGGCGGTGGTTCAAGCCGGGACTGTCTTCGCGCTCGACTTGCGCGCGACGCCGAATCGGCTGATCACGTTTCCGTCGAACGCACCGGCGCTGAACGTGGGGCCGAACGTCACGCCGGACTCGTTCGCGATGGACTTCGACGCGACCGGCACGACGCTGTATATCATCACGCCGGGCACGCCGGCGCCGTACAACGTCGGGACGCTGAACACGACGAACGGCGTCGTGACGCCCGGGCCGACGATCACGGACGCGTCGGGCACGCTTGCGGCCCAGACGGTGACGGGGCTGAGCTACGACCCGCAGACGCAGAAGTTCTACCTGTCGGCCAACGGCGGAGCCGCCGGAAACAGCCTCTACACGCTCAACGTGCAAACGGGTGTGGCGACGCACGTCGCCAACGTCAGCGGCCTGGTGGCCGGCGGCATCATCATCGACATCGCGATCGACCTGGGCGGCCAGATGTACGGCCACGAGATTGCTGCCGACCAGCTCGTGAAGATCGACAAGAGCAATGGCGTCGCGCAGGTGATCGGCAGCACCGGCCAGCTCGCGAACTTCGCCCAGGGCATGGACTTCGACTACGACACCAACACGCTTTACGCCACCGTCTACACCGGCGGCGGCACGGGCGTCTACGCGAAGTTCAACCTCAACACCGGCCTGGCCGAGGTGATCGCCAGCACCACCGCCTGGAACGCCGAGATGGAGATGGCCATCAATTCGCCCGTGCCCTCGACGCCGTGCCCCGGCGACCTGAACGGCGACAACGTCGTGGATCAGTCCGATCTCGGCATCCTGCTGGCGGCGTACGGCGTGAACGGCAACGGCGACCTGGACGGCGACGGCGACACCGACCAGAGCGATCTGGGCATCCTGCTGTCGCATTACGGCGAGAGCTGCTAGCCGGGCGCGGCCGCCGCTGACGAAGCAAGCGCCACGGCGTTGCCGGATCTGAGCCGCGCCCGTGAGGAAGCGGTTGCGCGGGACGATCCTCCCGGGTTCTGATGGATGATTCCTCCCGGGCTCTGATGGATGATTCCCGGGTTCTGATGTTCATGCGACAGCCTCGGCTGTTCCGGGCTGGGAACAGCCCGGCTCTGGACGTGGCGGTTGCTTCGTAACGGCGCCGGCCCGGCGTGCGTGCGCAGCGCCGGGCCGGGTCATAGACGAAACAGCGTTCGTTGCGTTGTGTGTCAGCGCGAACCGGCGTTCGCGCTTGCCGCCGGCGTGGCGGCGATGCTCCATCATGTCCGGCGGGGCGACGTGCGGCGCCGGTGCCTGACCGGCCGTCCGCCGCGGCGCTCCGCGGCCAGGCTACTTCCAGTTGTAGTTGCTGAACGGGCGCGCGGTGACACTCGGGCTGGCAGCGATCAGCCAGGTGCTGGCCTTGCCGCGCGTCACGGCCTTGATCCCCGCGCCGAAGCGGTTGCGCAGGATGCGGAACGCGTTGTTCGGCGTCGACATCGCGCAGGTGCGCCCGAACGTGCGGGTGAACTCGTTGTTCGAGAAGCTGTAGACGCAGGCGCCCGAGTTCACGAAGCGGATCCACTTGTTGGCGGCAGCCGGCGAGAATCCGGCGACGTAGCCCTTGCCGCCGAACTGCTGGTTCAGGGCCCGATACGAGCCGATCTTGGCCTCGATCGTGCGACGGCAGGTGGTGAACTTGGTGGGGCTGTAGTACTGGATGGGGCTGCTGCTGGTGGTCGTGCGGCTGGTGCTGTAGCGACGGGTGCTGTTGCGGCGCCAAGCGCTCGACCTGGACTTGCGGCTGAAAGTCGGCATAAGCTGATTCTCCAAAATGGACGCTGTTCGTCTGGTTTACACGGACCAGAGTCGGAAGTGGTATCGGAAGAGCGAAAAGTGCAGTTGAGCTAAAGTATGAAAAATCATGGCGTGAGCATCCAGAAACTGGCCGTCCTGGGGCTGCTGCTCACCGGCGCCGGCTGCGAGCGCGCCGTGCGACAAGACGCAGCCGCCGCCCCCGCCGCCCGGCTGGTCGTCTACACCTCTGTCGACGAAGTCTTCGCCCGCGCCGTGCTCGAGGAATACACGCGAAAGACCGGCGTGCGCGTCGACGCCGTGTTCGACAGCGAGGCGGGAAAAACGACCGGGTTCCTGCACCGGCTGCGGCGCGAGGCGGCCCGGCCGCGGTGCGACGTCTGGTGGTCGGGCGAGATTTTCGGGACGATCGAGCTGGCGCGCGAGGGCCTGCTCGATGCGTACGACAGTCGCGCCGCGGCCGATATTCCCAGCGTCTGGCGCGATGCGCAGCATCGCTGGACCGGCTGCGCGGCGCGGGCGCGGGTGCTGGCGTTCGATCCGGGGCGCGTCCCCGTCGACCGGCTTCCTTTGACCTGGGCCGAGCTGGTGCAACCTGAGTGGGCGGCGCGCTCGGCGATCGCCAACCCGCAGTTCGGAACGACGCGCGGCCACGTCGCGGCGCTGTTCGCCTATTGGGGTCCCGAGCGGGCGCGCGGCGCGCTGCAATCCCTGCGCGACGCCGGGGCGCGCCTCGCCGACGGCAACTCGCACGCCGTCCGCCTGGTGATGGCCCGGTCGGCGGACATCTGCTGGACGGACACGGACGACGTGTGGGTGAATCAGCAGCGCGGGGCGGCGCTCGACGTGGTCTATCCGCGGCTGGCGGACGATCTGCCGCCCGTGTGGATTCCCTGCACGATAGCGGTGGTGAAAGACGGGCCGGCGGGGCCGGGGGCTGCGCGGCGGCTGGTGGATTACCTGGTGGGCGGCGAGGTCGAGCGGGCGCTGGCGCGGAGCGACTCGCGCAACGTGCCGGTGCGGGCCGGGCTGCGGGCCGAGCTGGGCTACGACGGACCGGCGCCCGAGCCGCTGGACTTCGAGCGGGTGACCGACGCACTGCCCGAAGCGATGGCCGCCGCCCGCGATATACTCTTGCGCTAGGTTTCTACTGGTCAGGGCGGTTGGCGCGCGCCAGAATCGTCTGCGGGTGGAAGCGGCGGAGGAGATGCGCATGCGTAGCTCGGAACGCGCGACACGCGACGGACGTGCGACGCGGCGTTTGGCGCGCCGCGCGGCGCTCGGCGCCGTGCTGTTTGCACTGAGCCTGTCCGCGCTGCCGCTCTCGGGCCAGAGCCGGCCGAGCGCCGGCGGGATCTACATCATCCCGATTCGCGGCGAGATCAACGACATCACGCGCGACAGCGTGCAACGGCGCGTCAGCGAGGCGCGCGAGGCCGGGGCGCGGGCGCTGGTGTTCGAGATGGACACGCCCGGCGGGCTGGTGACGAGCGCGCGCGACATCTGCGCGCTGATCAAGAACCTGCCGGCGGAGATTCACACCGTCGCCTGGGTCAATCACGACGCAATCAGTGCCGGGGCGATGATCTCCGTGGCCTGTCGCGAGATCGTCGTCGCGCCGGTCTCCACCATCGGCGATTGCGCCCCGATCATGATCGGCATGGAGCAGATCGGCGAGGTCGAGCGCGAGAAGGTCGAGAGCGTCATCCGCTCCGAGTTCACCGGGTCGGCCCAGCAGAACGGGCACGACCCGGAGCTGCTGCTGGCCATGGTGACGCGCGGCCGCGAAGTCTGGTGGATTGAACGGACCGACGGCGGCGCGCGACGCTTCGTCGGTCCGGCCGAGAAGCGCCAGCTCATTGACGACGTCGTCCTCGACCAGCGCCAATGGCGGCTCGTGGAGCGCTACAGCGACCCGGTCGATGGCCGGCCCGTCAATGTGGCGCAGCCCGTCTGCGGCGAGAAGGAGCTGCTTACCCTGACGGGGCGGCAGGCCGTCGGCTATGGGCTGGCGACGGCGATCGTCGGCGACGACGCCCAGCTCGCTTCGCATCTCGGAGTCGCCGGCACGCCGCACCGGCTCGAGGTCAGCGGCTGGGAGGCGTTCGCCCAATGGCTGAACAACCCGCTGATCCGTGGGGTGCTCTTCCTGATCTTCGTTGTTGGCGCGACGCTGGAGTTCAAGTACCCCGGGACGCTGATCCCGGCGGGCGTGGCGCTGGTGGCGCTGCTGATCTTCCTGGCCGCGCCGTACGCCGCCGGGCTGGCCGACATCTGGACGCTGGCGCTGCTGGTGATCGGGCTGATCCTGCTGGGGATCGAGCTGTTCGTCCTGCCAGGTTTCGGCGTGGTCGGGCTGCTCGGGGCGTTGCTGATCCTGGTGGCGCTCGTGGGCACGTTCGTGCCGCGCGAGCCGAGCGCGCCGCCCTTCTCGCTGCCGACGCTGCCGGCGACCTGGGCCGGGCTGAAGACGGGCGTGATCACGATGTCGCTGAGCCTGCTGGCGGCGGTCACGGGGCTTGTGTTCCTGACGCGCTACCTGCCGGATTCGTGGCTGGGCCGGCGGCTGCTGCTGGCGAACCCGGCGGCCGGTCCGGCGCTGGCCGCGCCGGACCCGCGCGAGCAGGTGCAGGTGGGGGAGATCGGCGAGGTGCTGACGCCGCTGCGGCCGGGGGGGCGGGCGCGATTCGGCGACCTTATCCTTGACGTTCAGAGCGAGACGGCGTACGTGGAGGTCGGGGAGCGGGTGAAGGTGGTCCGGCACGAGGGGATGATGCTCTTCGTGCGGCCGCTGGCATGAATCTGAGATTGACCAGGCTCGGCCGCGGCCTCGAAGGCGGCAGCAAGGAAACACCGACATGAACCAGTTCGCGATGCACGCGCCGCTGCTGCTGGCCCAGGACCCGTGGAACTGGGTGTGGGTCGTGGTGGCGATCGGCGCGCTGCTGTTGGCGGCGGTGCTGCTGATCGTGTTCGCCAATTTCGGCGCCCTGTACGTCAAGGCGCTGGTCAACAGCGCGAAGATCGGTCTGGCTGAGCTGGTGCGCATGTGGCTGGCCGGCGTGCAGAACAACGTCATCGTCTTCGCCAAGATCCGCGCCTACAAGGCCGGCCTGACCGACATCTCGACCAACGACCTGGCGGCGCACTACCTGGCCGGCGGGCGCGTGCCGAACGTCGTGCAGGCGCTCATCTCGGCCCACCGCGCGAAGATCCCGCTGGACTACCGCACCGCCTGCGCCATCGATCTGGCCGGCCGCGACATCGTTGACGCCGTCCACACGAGCGTGAACCCGAAGGTCATCGACTGCCCGAACCCCGCCTCGGGCCGCTCGACGATCGACGCCGTCGCCAAGGACGGCATCCAGCTCAAGGTCAAGGCCCGCGTCACCGTGCGGACGAACATCCAGCGGCTCATCGGCGGCGCCACCGAGGAGACGATCATCGCTCGCGTCGGCGAGGGCATCGTCTCGGCCATCGGCAGCGCCCAGGCCCACAAGGACGTCTTGGAGAACCCCGACAAGATATCCAAGGCGGTGCTGCACAAGGGTCTCGACTCCGGCACCGCGTTCGAAATCCTCTCGATCGACATCGCCGACGTCGACGTCGGCGCCAACATCGGCGCCCAGCTCCAGGCCGATCAGGCCGAGGCCGACAAGAAGCGCTTCCAGGCCGAGGCCGAGAAACGCCGCGCCCTCGCCGTCGCCCTCGAACAGGAAAACCGCGCCAAGATCGAGGAGAACCGCGCCCTGGTCGTGCTGGCCGAGGCCGAAATCCCCAAGGCCATCGCCACCGCGTTCGTCAACGGCAATCTCGGCGTGATCGACTACTACCGTCTGCGCAATATCCAGGCCGATACGCAGATGCGGCAAAGCATCGGCGGCGAGGGGCAACCCCAGCCAACCACCAAGCCGGTGCAGTAGCAGGGGCGGCTGAGCGATGTTGACGGCGAGCCTGCTGGCGATCGATTTCTCCGACCCGCAGGTCTGGATCTACGTCGTTTTCACCCTGCTCGGGTTGCTCGGGGCAATCTTCGGCAAGAAGAAGGAGCAGCCACCCAAGGACGCGAAGCGCGGGCCCGCGCCGCCGCCGCCCCCGCCTCGCGAAGCGCCCCCGCCCGCACCCCGAACACAGCAGCACCCGCCTCCCCGCGCGCCCCGGCAAGCGCCTGGGCCCGCGCCGGCCCGACCTGTACCGCAACGCGCGCCCGTGCCGCGCGTGCCGGCCCCGGCGCCGGCGCAGCGCGGCGGTCCTCGCCCAGGCGAGCCCCGCCGGACAGGTGATGGGAGGACTCCGGCCGCGCCTGGCTCGCAGCCGTCGCGCCGTTCGCCCAGGCCGGTCGAGGTCATGGCGCACGCGGCGCAGACCGTCGAGCCCGCCGCCGTGGTCGGGACGTCACCGACAGCGGCAACGCCCGCCGCCGCCCCAGTGCCGGCGCTCGAGCGCCGGCGGACGTCGGAGTCCGGGAAGCGTGCCAGGGCATTGCTGCGCAGCAAGCCCGACCTGCGCGCGGCGTTCGTGCTGAGCGAGGTGCTTGCCCCGCCCGTCGCCTTGCGCGAGAATCACCTGCTTTGAATCGAAGCCCCAGGCGCACGCAACGGAGTCTGTTGACTGTCCGAGCCCCAAGCGCCAGCGCCGGGGACCGATCATGGGTCGGTGCCCGGCGCTTGCACATGCGTGCGCGGACGACGGCGCCCCGGCGCCGGCGCTCGGGGCCCGGTCTGGAGCAGCGTCGCAGCGACATGTGGAGCGTTGATGAGCAGCACCGGCGGCTACGACCCGAGCAAAGTCGAGCCTGACATTTACGCCTTCTGGGAGCGCGGCGGCTGGTTCCACGCGGAGCCCGACCCGTCGCGCCGGGCGTTCACGATCGTGATTCCGCCGCCGAACGTGACCGGGGCGCTGCACCTTGGGCACGCGATCAACAACACCTTGCAGGACATTCTGATCCGCATGCATCGCATGCGCGGCTACGTCGCCTGCTGGCTGCCGGGGACGGATCACGCCGGCATCGCGACCCAGGCCGTGGTGGAGAAGCGGCTGAAGAAGGAGCAGGGCTGGGTCCGTGACAACAAGAACCCGGAGCATCGCGAGTTCCTCGTCAGCAAGATCAGCGAATGGAAGGACGAATACGAGGCCCGCATCCTCGGCCAGCTCCGCCGCATGGGCTGCTCGTGCGACTGGCCGCGCACGCGCTTCACGCTCGACGAGCAATGCGCCAAGGCGGTCTACGAGACCTTCTTCCGCATGTTCCGCGACGGGCTGATCTATCGCGGAACGCGCCTCGTGAACTGGGATTGCGAATTGCAGACGGCGGTCGCGGATGACGAGCTTTACCACGAAACGGTCCGCGGCCACCTGTGGCACATCCGCTACCCAATCTGTGGCACCGGCCTCCGGCCGGTGCCCGGTGACGCGGGCATCCTGCCTGCGGGTGGCGCGGGCATCCTGCCTGCGGGGAGCATCGGCGTCCCGCCGGTGCGAACCGACGAATACCTCATCGTCGCCACGACGCGCCCCGAAACCATGCTCGCCGACACGGCCGTCGCGGTTCATCCCGCCGACGAGCGTTACAAGCACCTGATCGGCCAGCGCGTCATGCTCCCGCTGACCGGCCGCACGATTCCGATCATCGCCGATGACATTCTGGTGAAGCGGGAATTCGGCACCGGCGTCGTGAAGGTCACGCCGGGGCATGATCCGAACGACTACGAGTGCTGGAAGCGCCATCCGGAGATCGGCGTCCGCAACATGATGACGCCGGACGGGCGCGTGCATGCCGACAACGCCGGCGAGGGCGGCCAATACGCGGGGTTGAAGCTGGAAGAGGCCCGCAAGCGCGTCGTCGCCGACCTCGAAGCGGCGGGGTTGCTGGAGAAGGTCGAGCCGTATGAAACCGAAGTCGGCCACAGCGACCGCAGCAAGACGCCCATCCAGCCCTATCTGAGCGAGCAGTGGTTCGTGAAGATGGACCGTTTGGCCGAATTGGCGATGGAGGCGGTCCGCGACGGCCGCGTGCGGTTCTTTCCTGAGCGCTACGCGAAGACCTACCTCGACTGGCTGAGCGAGAAGCGCGACTGGTGCATCAGCCGGCAGCTCTGGTGGGGGCACCGGATACCGGTGTGGCGGGTTAACCTGCGCCCCCGCGGCGTAAATCCCAGAAACCCGAGTCTCTTTCCGGAAGTCCGGGCTGAGTTCGCTGCCGTTCTGAAAGCCCACGCGGCGAAGATAGGATGTGCTGAGGATATCTACGTCACCGATGTTCCCGAAACGACGTATCCTTTTGCTTGTCGAGTCTGCGCCCGCTCCAAGGCAGCAATTGACTTCTTGCGAGACATCGAACTCAATCCACTGATTCCGGGTGGGCCGGTCAAGCCCTTTGAAAACGTGAAGGACGCCGCTTTCAACTACAAATACGAGGACATTTGGCAAAAAGCCAAAGGCGGAACCTTCGTACAGGACCCCGACGTCCTCGACACCTGGTTCAGCTCAGCGCTCTGGCCGCACAGCACGTTCGGCTGGCCCGAGAGCAGGGACGAAGGGACGAAGGAACATAGGGACTCAGGGAAGACCTCCTCCGTCCCTCCGTCCCTCCGTCCCTCCGTCCCTGCCCTCTCCTACTTCTACCCCACCTCCGTGCTCTCCACCGCGCGCGACATCATCACCCTCTGGGTCGCGCGCATGGTGATGACCGGCCTCTACAACACCGGCCGCGTGCCCTTCCAGCACGTGCTCATTCACCCGACGATCCAGGACGCCCAGGGCCGACGGATGAGCAAGTCGCTCGGCAACGGCGTCGATCCGAACGATCTTGTGGAGCTGTACGGCGCCGACGCGATGCGCTTCGTGCTGGCGGGCATGGCGGGCGAGACGCAGGACGTGCGCGTGCCGGTGAAGCCCGTTAAGCTGCCCGACGGGCGCGAGGTGAACTCGAGCGAGCGCTTCGAGCTGGGACGGAATCTCTGCAACAAGCTCTGGCAGGCGGCGACGGGTTTCGTGCTGCCGACGGTGCGGGATGTCGAGATCAGGCGGCATGCCAGCGGCCTGCACACGGCGCGGACCGTCGACCAGATGCCGCACTTCGAGCGCTGGATACGCGTCAGGCTGCTCGACTGCATCCGCGAAGTGGACGCGCATCTGGCGCGCTACGAGTTCTCGGCGGCGGTCGACGCGCTTCGAACCTTCTTCTGGAGCGACTTCTGCGACTGGTACATCGAGGAGGTCAAGGGGCACCTGCGCGACAGCGGCGTCGAGGCGGATGAGGCCAATGACGTCAAGGTGGCGCTGCTCCAGGTGTTCGACATCGTGCTGTGCCTGATGCACCCGGTGATCCCCTTCATCACCGAGAAGATCTGGCAGATCGTCGGCGAAGCGATTCCGCGGCATCACGAGCTGATCTGGGACGACGAAGGGCCGGAGCCCTGTCCTGCGCAGCCGCCGCCGCTGATCGTCGCGCCCTGGCCGAAGGCGAAAGGCCGAGATTGGCTTGACGCCGTGGAGAGCCAGCGCGACGCGGCGAACGAGGTCGATTCGGTCCTGGGCGTGGTGCGGGCTCTGCGCGAGATCCGGGCGTCGATCAACAACCTGCGCTCGGCGGGCAGGCAGAGCGCCGTGAAGGCCCTGCCGCGCGCCCTGGTAAAGTGCGGGCAGCAGCTCGATCTGCTCCGGCGCTACGAGGCCGTCATACGACGGCTCGGGCAGTGTGACGCGCTCGAGTTCGGCGCGGACATCGCAAAGCCGCGCCCGTCGGCCAGCAAGGTCCTGGCGGGCGCCGAAGTCTATGTGCCGCTCGCGGGACTGGCCGACCCGGAGATCGAGATCGGACGCCTGACAAAAGAGCGCGCCGAAGCGACCGCCCACATCGGCCGCATCGAGTCGAAGCTGGCCAGCGAGAGCTTCGTCGCCAAGGCTCCGCCGGCGGTCGTCGAGGCCGAGCGGGCCCGGCTGCAAGAGGTGCGCGAGAGACTGGCGGCCATCGAGGGGCACCTGATGGAGCTGAGTGGCTAGACAGCCGCTGAGAGCAATCCGCCGGTACTCTCAAGACGCTGCTCAAGCGCAGTGGCAAGCCGTGCCTTGGTCCCTGTGCCGAGGATTCGTTGAATGCGTTGCGCCTATTTCGACTGCTTCTCCGGCGCCGCCGGAGACATGATCCTGGCGGCACTGCTCGACGCGGGTTGCCCGCTCGAGCATCTGCAACAGGTGGTCGCGCGGCTGAATGTGCCGGATGTTGCCCTCGCCGCCGAAAAAGTCAACGTCCACGGGCTCGCCGCCACGCGCGTTCGCGTGGAGATCGGCGAAGGCGCCAGAACGGCGCACCGCCACCTTTCGCACATTCTCAAGATCATCGACGCCGCCGGCCTGGAGCCGGGTGTCGCCGAGCGGGCCGCCGGCGTGTTCCGCCGCCTGGCCGAGGCCGAGGCCGCCGTCCACGCCACCACGGTCGAGAAGGTGCACTTTCACGAGGTAGGCGCCAATGACGCGATCGTGGACATCGTCTGCGCCGCCGCCGCGCTGCACCACCTGGGCGTGGAGCGCGTTTTCTGCTCGGAAGTCCCGACCGGCCACGGCAGCGTGACGTGCGACCACGGGACGATGCCGGTCCCCGCGCCCGCGACGGCGCGGCTGCTGATCGGCGTGCCGCTGGCGGATTGCCCGGAGCCGGGAGAGCTCATCACGCCCACCGGCGCTGCGATCCTGACGAGCGTTTCAGAGGCGTACGGCCCGATTCCCGGCGGATTCCGCGCCGCGGCGGTCGGCTACGGCGCCGGCACGCGTCCGGGCAAAACGCGCCCGAACGTCCTGCGCGTGCTGCTCGGCGACCTCGCGGATGAATCCGCCGAGCACGACCAGGTCGTTGTGCTCGAGGCCCAGGTCGACGACGCCACCGGACAGACGCTCGCCTACGCCTGTCAGCGCCTGCTCGACGCCGCTGCGCTGGATGCCTGGCTCACGCCGATACTGATGAAGAAGGGTCGCCCGGGGCACCTGCTCAGCGTGCTGGCCCGCCCGCAGGACGCCGACCGGCTCGAAGCGCTGCTGCTGGCTGAGACGACGACCTTCGGCGTGCGGCGGTACTCGGCGACGCGCCGCAAGCTGGCGCGCGAGCACATCGAGGTGACGACCGCCTTCGGCCCGATCCGGATGAAGGTCGGCCGTCGCGGCGGGCGCGTGGTGCGCGCCTGGCCGGAGTACGAGGACTGCGCGGCGGCGGCGCGGCGCGCGGGCGCCGCCTTGCAGGACGTGCAGCAGGCGGCGCTGGCCGCGTGGCGGCAGCGATCGTCCGCGTGAGCCTGGCCGAAGAGCCGGACCGGGTTGCATCCCACCCGCGCAAGAGGTAACGACCATGGGCCTGCTGGCACACTTCGATGGCGCCACGTACGCGCTGCTCATAGCGGGGCTCGCGGTGGGCGCTGTGCTCGTCGGCGCGGCGGCCTTGCATCGTCGACAGTTCGCGCTGCGGCTGCTGCCCAGGTGGGCGAGCGGGCGCGGGCGCGCCCGGCCGCAGCCCCGCGAGGCGGAATCTCTTGCCGGGGCGCTCGCCGAGTTCGAGCGCGTGACGAGCGACGTTGCGGTTGCGCTCGAGCGGCGGGCCAGGTCCCTCGAGGCGCTGCTGCGGGCCGCGGACGAGCGCGCCCGGCGGCTGGAGCGGCTCCTTTCGCGAGTGGAGGCGCGCCCGTCCGCGGAGCGAGCCAGCGGCGAGGTGCGGCCGGCGGTCGCGCCCGCGGCGACGCTTGCCGTTCGGTCTTCCGCTAAGGACAATGACGCCCGCGGCGTCGGCGCCGGCGCGGTGCCCCCGGGCCTGGCCAGCCAGCCGGCCGCGGCGGGTTCGCGCGTCGCGGGCCTCGCGCAGCGCGTCGAGCGGTTGGTGCGCGCTGGGCGGACGGCGGCGGAAATCGCCGAGCGGCTGCGCCTGCCGGAGGGCGAGGTCGAGTTCCTGATCGGCCTGCGTTCACTTGATGAGCACGCAAGCGCATCCATCGGAGACGGCGGGCGGCCAGACGGCTGAGCGCCCGAATGCCGCGCCGCCGGACGCAAGCGACGCCCGTCGCGTCGTGCGGCGGCTGACCCAGGCCAACAATCTGGCGGTTTTCGCGATTGTCTGCACCGGGCTGGCGGCGGTGGCGCTGGTGCAGACGGTTTGGCACGGCACGAGCGAGCGGCTGGGGTTTTTCGGCCCGCTGACGTGGCTGCGGCTGCTGCTGCCGCTTGGGGCGCTGCTGCTGACGGCGGTGGTGACGCAGCGGACGGTCGGGCGTCTGGCGCGGAGCGGAGTGGAAGTGGGGCTCGTCGAGGCGGCGCCGGCTTTCTATCGCTGCAAGCTGCTGTCGACGGTGCTTCTCGGAGCCGCCGGCGTGTTCTCGGCGGGATGCCTGCTGTTCGGGCATACCCTGAAGGACGTGCTGCTGGCGCTGATTCCGATCGTGCTGCTGCTGCTGACGCGCACGAGCGAGGCCGGACTGGCGTCGTTTGCGGCGATGGCCCGCGAGGAATCCGCCTGACGGGCTGCCCGGGTGTCTGGAAGGCTGGGAGGGCGGTTTTTTTGGCCGGCGGCTTGCCGTGGCAGTTGGTGCGGCCGTATATTGGGCCGCGTGTTGGCGGGTGCGGTCCGTTTCTGGGGCGGCGGCGGGCGGCCTGCGCGGCGCATTAGCTCGTTTCACAGGACTTGACGGAGCGTTACCCCCATGCGCGTTTTTCGTAATGCCTGGATCAAGATCGCGGTGCTGGCGTCGGCGACGGCGCTTCAGGTGGCCGGATTGCCGACAAACTGCGTCGAGTTCGGCGCGAACTTCGCGACGGCGTCGCTGAACGTCTGCGGGGTGTTCAACTGCGAGGGTGGGGCGTTCTTTGATTTCTGCGAGCCGATCGTGATCTTCTACGACTGCGCGGGTCCGACCGGGCCATGAGGGTGTCGTAGACGGCCGCCGCGAGCGGAGCGGAGTTCGGGGCCGGGGCGCGCGTTAGAGGCTCAGGTTCGCTTGACGTTTACAAGAGGTTTTCGATGAAGCGGTTCATTGCCATGTTGTCGATGGTGAGCGCCTCGGCCGTCATGCTCCAGGTCGGGGGCTGCGGCGGGGTCCTTCAGTACATCGGCTCCTACAATCCGTGCCTGACGATCGTCGCCTGCAACCCAGCGGCGTACGAGTTCGCGCGGTCGGGTCTCGAGGGCTTTACCTTCGACCCGGCGATTGACCCGTTTTGCGCCCTGCCGCCCTTTTGCGGTCCGGACCAGGACCCGATCTTCGGCACCGTGCTGGGCGGTGGCTGAGCCCGCGCGGGAGATGGTCCGCGTTCCAGAATCGCCTGGGCTCGTGGCAGGTTCATGGCGCGACCATCGCGTCGTTTGGCTGACGTTGAGCGCCAAGCGTCCGTTATCGCTCCCGCAAACCATTCTCAACCGCAGCCTGCGCGGTTCTCGATCCTAGAATACACGGAGCGGCAGTGCCTGCGAAGGCGACGCGACGGGCTCGCGATCGTCCCGGCGCCGGGCTGTGTTGCGCGTTGAGGATCGCATGTCTTGCAGAACCGCGCCACTCGTCCTGGCCTTGGGCCTTTGCTGTCCGATCGTCATGGCGCAACCGGTTGAGCGAGCCATGGTCGCGACGGCGACGCTCCCGGAATCGAACGAGGCGATGCTGCTTTCGAGCCGTGCCGAAGAGGCTATCCGCCAGGCCGACTATCGCCTCGCAATCGAGCTCATCGATCGCACCCGGATGCTCGCGGATGGCCTCGTCGCCGCACCCGCCAGCCGCACCTATCACCCGGTCTGGCGCCACGCGCAACGCTTACTGGAGCAGCTTCCGCCGGCGGGCGTCGATCTCTATCGCAGCCTGTACGATGGCGAGGTCGCGGCCCGGCTGGAAGCCGCCCGTCGATCATCCGACCTGCGGGAGCTGCGCCAGCTCTTTCGCACCTACTCCGTCAGCTCGCACTGGCCGGCAGTCGCCCGTGAACTGGCCTCGCTGCTGCTCGATGTGGGAGATTACGCCGAGGCCATCGAAGTCCTGCGCGAGCTGCACCGCGCCGCACCGGACGACCTGGTGAGCGCCGCTCAACTCGCCGCCGCGCTCGCCTTGAGCGACGCTCCGGACGCCGCCAGCCGCGTGATGCAGGAGCTGCCGAGCGCCGCCGGCGCGCCGGACGCCGTGCGCGCGGTTGCGAGCTGGCTTGGGGCGCGCGGGGCCGGGCGGGCTGGCGCATTCGCGCCGCGGCTCGATGGCGCGCTCGAGTGGGCCGTTGAACTCGATCCTGTCAGCGCCGACACCTACCGCGAGCGCGACGAGGACGTCGCGCTGGCCATCAACGCCGAGCGCAGGCTCCCGCTGGTCGCGCCCGCCGTCGCGGATGACACCCTGGTTGTGCGGTGCGGCGGCCGGCTGCACGCGCTGGACCTTTGGACGCTGACGCCGCGCTGGGTGGTGTCCGAGATCGGTGCGCCCGCTTCGCTGCGGGGGCAGGTCGGGCGGCGAACCTTGCGCGTTTCGGGGACCGACACGATCGAGATCTCGCTCGAGACGGAGCTCGTTCTGACGCACGCCCTGCGGCACGGCGTGTCCGCCGGCGGCGGACTGGCCCTGAGCGTGGAGGGCTTGCAGCTCGAGGTTCCCGCACCGCAGCGGCGGTTCGGCGTGCCGGCGGCCCGGCCGGCCGTATCGACGAACGAGGTCGTGGCGCGCGAGCTGAGCAGCGGGCGGATCGTCTGGCGCGTGGGGACGGAGGCGGGATCGCCGTTGTTCGGGTCGGTGTTCCAGACCGCGCCGCTGGTCCTCGGCGACGCCTGCGTTGTCGCGTATGAGCGAAAGGGCGAGTTGCGCGTGGCGCTGCTGAACCTGGCCGACGGGGGGCTGCGGCGCGAGGCCGTGGTCGTCGCTCCGCCGACGCGCTTCACCGCCGAAGGCGGACGCGTGCTGCTGGCCGCCGACGAATCCCGCATTTTCATCAGCACCGGCAACGGTGTGGTCGCGGCGCTCGATCGCCAGGACCTGGCGTGGCACTGGGCCACGACTTATCCGAGCACGCTCGGCAACTTCCTCGGCCGCATGTGGTGGCAGCCGGAGACGCCGGTGGTCGAGTCCGGCGTGGACCCGCTGGTCGTGTCCGGCGACCTGCTGATCGCGGCGCCGATGGACACGACCGACATCTACGCGTTCGATCGCTTCTCGGGGCGTGAGCGCTGGCACGCGCCGCGCGGCGAACACACGTTCGTCGTCGGGGCGAGCGGCGGAGGGCTGATCGTCGGCGGCTACGGGCTGGCCTCGCTGGACCTGGCCGATGGCCGCGCGCTCCGATGGAAGTCGGTGCCGCTGGATATCTGTGGGCGACCCACCGTCCGCGACGGGAGGATATACGCGCCCACGCGGCTCGGGCTCGTGGCGATCGACGCGGAAACCGGAAAAGTCGTCGAGGATCCGGGCTTCAGCATCGCTCCGGAGCTCACCGCGTCAGCCCGCGGCGCCCGCGGCCAGGCCCGCCGGCCGTTGGCGGCGAATCTGCTGTCCCTGGGTGACATGCTCCTGCTCGTCTCGCCCAACCGCGTCGTCAAGCTGCCGGACGTTGAGGCGGCAAGGGCGCGCAGCGCGGCAGATGCGGCGGGCGCGCCGGCGAAGCCGGATCGGCTGCTCTCGGAGGCGTGGCTGGCGGCGCTGACGGGCGATTACCAGGCCGCCTTGCAGTGCCTGCGCGAGATCGAGCCGCCCGATGCGCGTGTTCGGCGGGCGCGGGACGATCTGTGGGCGCGCGTGTGCACGGCGCTCGCGGGCGCAGCGGCGACGGACCAAGAGCGGCTGGCCTGGTTGGAGCAGGCCGCGACGGCGGCCAGCGACCCGCGCGAGGCGGCGCGGCTGGCGACGCTGATCGGCCAGACGCTGGTGCGCGCCGGACAGGTGCAGGCGGCCATCTCGCACTACGAGAGACTGCTTCTCAGGGACGACGAGGGCGCCCTGGCGCCGGCCGACGACGGCTTGCTCTTCCAGGCGGCGCCGCTGCTGGCCCTGAGGCAGACGACGGCGCTGCTCGCCTCGATGAGCGCCGAGCAGGCGCGCCAGGGCACGGACCGGCTGATCGAGCTGGCGGCGACCGGCGACAACAGGCTGCTGGCGCTGCTCGTCCCGCTGGTGCGCGACGATGCCCAGAGGCGGCGCATCGAGCGGCTGATGACCCTGAGAAAGGCCGCCCCCGAGCTTGCGGCCGCGCATCTGGCCGACGACGACGCATCGTTGCCGGCGGACGAGCGCCGACGCCTGGCCCTTGAGCGCTGGGACGTTCAGGTCGCGCTCGGACGCCTGGCGCCGGCGCGCCGCGAAGCGTCGCTTTGGACCGAATTGGCCGGTTCGGCCGGACCGGGGGAAATCCAGCCGGCTGAGCTCGACCGGGTTGAGCTCATTCGCAACACCCAGGAGAAGCTGGCCCGAGTCCCGGCGCCTCCCTTCGGCGACGAGGTCACGCGCGTCTGGAAGGCGGGCGACGCCGAGATGATCGTCCGCAGAGATGCGCCCGAGCCCATTGTTGGCGGGCTTCTGCTGCGCAGCACCGCCGAAAGCCGGCTCGACCTGCACCACCCCGTCCGCGGCATCTCGCTGCGGCAGGAGCCGGCGCGCCTCCTGAAAGACAGCAACGTCGCCCCGGAACGCGTCGAATCGCGACGTCCGGCGTTATCCGCGGACGTGCAATGGCCCGCCGTTTTTCACGGCCACCTGGTCGCGATTCCCGTTCCCGGAGGGCTGGTCTGCCGGGGACTGGGCATCGAGCGCTATGGCGGCTATCGCATCTGGGAGCGCGGCGTTCCGGAGTGGATGGGCGTGCCGCGCGACTTCGCCGCCACCGCGGCCGCGACCGAGCACGGACTGTGCTACGCGCCGCGCGGCGACCGGCTGATGTGTGTTGATTGGCACGCGGGGCGCGTGCTCTGGCAACGCGACCTGCCCGACCGCCGGGTGGTGCGCGTGCTGTCGGCGGGGGGGCGCGTGGTCGCTCTGACAAGCGACAACGGCTTGCTGAGCATGGACGCGCTGTTCGGCGACGAGCTGCGCACGGCGCGGCTCGACGGTGCGCCGCAGAGCATCGAAGCCGTCGGCGCGACACTGGTGGTCTGGGACGCGTCGGGGCTGAGCGGGCTCGATCCGCAGACGCTGCGGCCGCGATGGTCGGCGCCCGGCGGCGCCGTTGAACGCCTCGTTTTCGTCAGCGGGCAGCCGTGGGTGGCGTACCGCAAGGACCAGCGCGGCGGCTGGACGGTGCGCAGCGCGGCGGACGGCGTGGCGCTGCTGACCGATTGCCTGCCGGACGTGGCGCAGATCGACGCCTGGGTGCGGCTGGACACGGGGCAGGCGATCGTGGCGGGACGCGGAGAGCCGCGTTCCGACGTGCTGCTGCTCCGCTCATTGCGGGGCGCGAGCGCCCAGCCGGAATGGGCGGCGGAGGTGCCCACGCGCATCGCCCCCACGCCGTCGCAGCTCGCGGCGCATCCGGAGCGCATCCCGATCCTCGTGCTTCGCAGCGCCGGCTCCGGCGAGGGCGTCGATCGCCGGACGCTCGCGCTCCAGACCGTGAACCGGCGCGACGGCACGGTCTCGCCGCCGCTGGCGATTGACACGTACTTTCCCGATTCGTCGGGGCCCGGGCCGGTGCACATGATCTGCACCGAATCGCGCATGATCGTGCAGGCCTACTCGAGCGTGGTGGCGCTCGGGGCCTGGGCCGGCGCCAGCCCGTGAAGCGCGAGGAGCGAGCGGGAGTGTGGATGACCATGCGAACGACCGTTCGTGCCGATTACGGCTCGCGACGCCGCGCCGTCGTGCTCCTGATGGCGGCGCTGTGCGGGGCGTTGCCGGCGCCGGCGCTTGCGGACGACCGCACGGCGCCGCTGCCGCGGAAGCATCCGCCGGAGGTGACGCCGCGGGCCCAGCGGGCGATCGAGCGCGGGCTGGCGTACCTGGTGCGGACGCAGAACGCCGACGGGAGCTGGCGTACGCACGGGCCGACCGGGAACTACCCGGTGGCGATGACGTCGCTGGCGGGGCTGGCCGTGATGGCCGGCGGCAGCACGCCGACGCAGGGGGAGCACGCCCGCTGCGTCAGCCGCGCGCTGTCCTACATCCTGCGCAGCGCCCGGCGCGACGGGCTCATCGCGCAACTCGAGGAGGAAAGCCACTGCATGCACGGGCACGGCTTCGCGCTGCTGTTCCTGGCGCAGTGCCTGGGAGTCGAGGAAGACGCCCAGCGCCTGGCGCAGATCAAGCTGGCCCTCCGCCGAGGCATCGAGCTCACCGCCCGCAGCCAGAGCGCCGCCGGCGGGTGGCTCTATACGCCGGATTCCGGCGGCGACGAGGGCTCGGTGACGGTGACGCAGGTTCAGGGGTTGCGAGCGGCGCGGAACGTGGGGATGGCGGTGCCGAAGCGGGTGATTGACAACGCCATGCAGTACCTGGTGGACTCGACCAACCCGGACGGGGGCATCCGCTACCAGGCGGGCGACCCCGGGCAGAGCCGGCCGGCGATCACGGCGGCAGCGGTGGTGTGCTATTACAACGCGGGGGAGTACGACTCGCCGCGCGCCAGCCGGGCCCTGGCGTTCGCGGAGCGGCACCTGTCGCCGCAGCGCGCCGACGACTCGCAGCACTTCGGCCACTACTATTACGGGCAGATGTACATGGCCCAGGCGATGTACCTGAGCGGCGAGGACAAGTGGCGCGAATACTATCCGACGATGCGTGACCTGCTCGTGGACTGGCAGGACGACGAAGGGTGGTGGATCGGCGACCATGTCGGGCCGGTATACGGGACAGCAGCGGCGCTGCTGATTCTTCAGTTGCCCTACAAGAATCTGCCGATCATGCAGCGCTGAGGCGCGCGGCCTGAGGGCCGGGAGGACCACGGATGGCCGACAACCCCGTTTCGAGCTCGCGGCCGCCTGTGATGGACGACCTGGCGGCGGTTCGACGGCTGCACGAGGCGTACGGCGTGATCCGCTCCGAGCTGGCGAAGGTGATCGTCGGCCAGGAGGACGTGATCGAGCTGCTGCTGATCGGTCTGTTCGCGCGCGGGCACGTGATCCTCGAGGGCGTCCCGGGACTGGCGAAGACGCTGATGATCAGCAGCCTGGCGCGCTGCCTGGGGCTGAAGTTCAACCGCATCCAGTTCATGCCTGACCTGATGCCGGCGGACATCACCGGCACGGAGGTGATCCAGGAGGACAAGCGCACCGGGCAGCGCTCGTTCCGCTTTCTGCCCGGGCCGATCTTCGCCAACGTCGTGCTGGCGGACGAGATCAACCGCACGCCACCCAAGACCCAGGCGGCTTTGCTCGAGGCGATGCAGGAGCGGCACGTGACGGTCGGCGGCGTGCAGCACGACCTCGAGCCGCCCTTTTTTGTCCTGGCGACGCAGAACCCGATCGAGCAGGAGGGCACCTACCCCCTGCCGGAGGCGCAGCAGGACCGCTTCATGTTCAAGGTCTTCGTCGATTATCCCGGCTACGAGCAGGAGTACGAGATCGCCGAGCGCACGACCAGCGCCGCCGCCCCGGAGCTGCGCGAGGTGCTGGCGCGAGACGAGATCCTCGCGTTTCAGGACGTGGTCCGGCGCGTGCCGGCGGCGCCGAGCGAGGTGCACTACACGCTCGAGCTGGTGCGGCTGACGCGCCCGTCGCACAACGGCGTCTCGGGGGCCGGGCTGCGCTCGGCAGAGTCGGGCGCGGCGCGCGGCGGGGTCCTGCCGCTGATCGATCGGCTGGTGACGTTCGGCGCGGGACCGCGGGCGGTGCAGTTCCTGCTGCTGGGGGCCAAGGCGCGGGCGGTCATGCACGGCCGCAAGTACGTCGGACGCGAGGACATCGACGCGCTGGCACAGCCGGTGCTCCGTCACCGCATCATCACCAACTACGCGGCCGAGGCGGAGGACTACGACCCGGACCGCATCATCGCGCACGTGCTCCAGGCGGTGCAGGCGCGGCAGAAGAACGAGGGCCTCGATGCCGGCGTCGCGAAAGTACTTAGACCCTGACGTCGTCGCTCGTCTGCGCGGACTGGAGCTGCGCGCCCGAAAGGTCGCCGCCGGCTTTGTCTCCGGCATGCACCGTAGCGCCTACCACGGCTTCTCGGTCGAGTTCGCGGAGCACCGGCAGTACGTGCCTGGCGACGACCTGCGCTACATCGACTGGCGCATCTTTGGCCGCGCCGACCGCTTCTACATCAAGGAGTACGAGGAAGAGACCAACCTGCGCTGCAACATCCTGCTGGACACCAGCCGCTCGATGGCCTACGCCGGCGCCGGACGCCCCAGCAAGTTCGAGTACGCGGCCCGGTTGACCGCGAGCCTGGCCTACCTGCTGACGCGGCAGCAGGACGCCGTCGGACTGCTCACGTTCGATGATGACATCCGCACGCACGTGCCGAGCGCCGCGGGCCGTGTCCAGCTCAACAACCTGCTCGGCGTCCTCGAAGACGCCAAACCCGCGGGCCGCACGCACGTCAAGGTGCTGTTTCATCGCCTGGCCGAGGAACTGCGCAAGCGGTCGATGGTGCTCCTGGTCTCCGACCTGCTGGCGGACCCCGACGACGTCGCCGACGGGCTCGAGCACATCTGCCACGCCGGCCACGAGCTGATCCTGCTGCATGTGATGGACGACGACGAGTGGAACCTGCCCTTCGTCGAGAACCTGCTCTTCGAGGGGCTTGAAGACGACCTGCGACTCCTGGCCGACCCGCAGTCGCTGCGGACCAGCTATGTCAGGGCCGTCGAGCGCTTTTCCACGCGCGTCCAGGCTGTCTGTCTCAAGCATCACGCCGACTACGTCGCCGTCAACACGCGCGAACCCCTCCCAGCCGTGCTGTGTGGATACCTCGCACGCCGCTCCAGCCGGCCCGCCGGAGCACGCAGCCGGTGAGCACGTCCGCCCTGCTGGCCATTGGCTTCGTCAACCCGCTGCTGCTCGGCGGGCTCGGCATGGTTCTGCTTCCGATCCTCATCCACTTCCTTTCGCGCCGCCGCTTCCGCCGCATCGACTGGGCCGCCACCCTCTTCCTGCGCCAGGCGGAGGAAGAGAGCCGCCGCCGAACGCGATTCGAGCAATGGCTGCTGCTGGCGCTGCGCTGTCTGGCGATGGCGCTGCTGGCGCTGCTGTTCGCCCGGCCGTTCGTCGAGCCGGGGATCATCGCCACCCTGCTCGGCGGCGGCGCAACGGCCGAACGCATCATCCTGATCGACGACTCCGCGAGCCTTGGATACCTCGACGGCGGCAGGCGCGAGCTCGACCGGCTGACGCTGGCCGCCGACCGCCTGCTCGGCTGGCTCGGGCAGTCGGGAGCGGCCCGACGGGTGTCCATCTACCTCACCAGCGAACCCAACCAGCCGTGGCTCAGGCTCGATCCGCGCGACGCCGCCGATCTGGCCCGGGCCCGCAGCCGGCTCGCGTCGCTGCCCGTCAGCAGTCTGCGCGCCGAGCCGCATCGCGTCCTGACGACAATCGCCCACGCCCACCCGACGCCCGATGGCGGCGACTCGGCCACGGCTGCCGCGCTCGCCGGCGACGACGCGACGCGCGACGCATCGCCGGCCGACACGCGGCACCTTTACATCCTGTCTGACTTTCAGCGCAGCGACTGGCTCCCGTCGGGGGGGCGAACGTCAGCATTCGCTCCGCTGATGGAGCTTGCCGGCGGCCTCCGGGTCGCCCTCATCAGCTCGGCCGGGTCGCCGCGTGAGAACGTCGCGGTGGCCGGGCTGCGGGCCGGTGTTCCGCAGGCGGTCGTGGGAATGCCGGTGCTGCTGACGGTCGGCGTGGCGAACCACTCGGCGCGTCCGTCGTCGGCGCTCGAGGTCACGGTCGATCTCGACGGCCGCTCGCTACCCGCCATCCGCCTGGCGTCACTCATGCCGGGCGAGCGCCGGGAAGCCGTCTGCGAGCTCACCCCCAGCCAGGCCGGCTACGGTCTGATCTCGGCCACGCTCACGGCTGGCGACGGCTTTCCGGTCGATGATGCACGACGGCTGGTGATTCCGGTGCGGCCGGCGCTGAACGTCCTGATCGTCAATGGCGACCCGCACCCCGACCCGCGCCGCGACGAAGTCCACCTCCTGCGGCACGCGCTCGCGCCGCCCGGGCCGCTGGGGTCCGGGATGCAATTGCGCGTCGTCGATGCTGGCGAGCTGGATGCGGAGCCGCTGGATTCGTTCGATGCCGTCGTGCTCTGCAACGTGCCGGCGCCGAGCGAAGCTGCGGCCGACGCGCTCGAGCGCTTCGTGCGGCACGGCGGCGGGTTGCTCATCTTCCTCGGCGAACGGGTTGGCGATTTCGAAGGCTACAACCGCGTGCTCTACGCCGATGGCCGCGGGTTGCTGCCGGTGCTTCTTCGCGAGATTCGGCGGGCGCCCGAGGGCATCGGCCTGCTGCGAGCCGCGGATCATCCGGCGACGGCGATGTTTCCGGCTGGCCAGGATGCGCTCTCGGAGTCCGTTCGCTTCACCGCGTACTACGCGAGCGAGCCGCCCGCCGCGGTCCAGGAAGCCCGCCCGCCGCGGCCGCTGGCCGTGCTGGCGCGTTTCGCCGACGCGGCCGGAACGCCGGCCCTCGTCGAGCGTCCGCTCGGAGCCGGGCGTGTGCTGCTGTTCACCTCGACCTGCGATCTTGACTGGAGCACGTGGCCGCGATCGCTCGATGGCAGCTACGTCGTGGCGATGCTCGAGCTCGTGCGCTACGTGGCGACGCGTCCGCCGCCGCGCCTCGTGTACGAGGCCGGCGAGTCGCTGGCGATCAGCCTTGTGGCCGGGCAGCACGAGCCGGGCGTCCTCGTCCGCGCGCCATGGCCCGCGCCGGAGTCGCCGGTCGAAGTGCGGGCGCGGGTTGACAGCGGCTCGGCCGGCGCGTTGCAGGTCGACGGGCCGCGGCTCACGCAGCTTGGGCGTTACGACGTGCAGGTGCGCTCGCGCACGGGCGACGCGGAGGCCTGGCCGGCGGTCGTCAACCTGCCGGCCCCGGAGTCCGACCTCCTGTCCGCCTCTCGCGTCGAGCTGGCCGCGGCGCTCGGCCCGCTTCCCCATGAGTTCATCTCCGCCACCGACGCCTTTGTCGACGCCGGGGAGCAGTCCCGCCGCGAATTGTGGCGGTTTCTGCTGCTGCTTGGGGTGGCGGCGCTGCTGGGCGAGCAGGCGCTCGGCTGGCGCTTCGGGCTTCCACGGGCCGCGGCGCGCTCGGCGGCGGCTCGCCAGGGCGTGCTCGGACGAATTCTGAGCTGGCGGTCGGGCCGTGTCGTTCGCGGGACGCGCTGAGGTTCGATACCCGGGGTTGAGATCGTGCAGGCGCCAGGATAACGGCATGGATCTGCTGGCCACCGTCATTGAACAGCAGCAACAGCGCTTCGAGCTGGCCGGGTTGCCGCCCGGCTGGCTGCGCCTGCTGGGCGTGCTGATCCTGGTCGGACTGTGCGTCGTCGTGATCTGGCTTTATCGTCACGAAGCCCGCTCCGCTGCGCCGCCGCGCCTGAGAATGACCCTGGCCGGCTTGCGGATCGCCGTGCTGCTGCTGCTCGCTGCGGTCTGGCTCGAACCCGGAGTGCAGACCTACACCCGGCAGACGATCCGGGCGCGCGTCGCGGTGCTGGTGGATGTTTCGGAAAGCATGGCTGTGGCGGACGTGAGCCGCGCCGACGCCGCCGGCCAGGACGTCCGCTCGCGGCTCAGCGCCGTGCTTTCCCTGCTCGGCGACGAGGACCACGCCTGGCTCCGGCGGATCGCGGCCCGCAACGAACTGCACGTTTACGCGTTTGGTCGATCGACGCGAGCCGTCGCGCTGCCATTCGACGCCGGGCAGCAGGCCGCGCCCGATGCGGCCGGCGCCATTCCGTTTGCAGCGCTGGCCGCCATCCGGGACGACGCAACCGACGTGGGCAGCGCCATCACCCGGGTCCTGGCCGACGCCGGCGAACAACCCATCGCCGCCATCATCCTGCTCACCGACGGCGGCTTCAACCAGGGGCTGAACGTGTCCGACGCCGCCGCCATGCTGCGCCGCTCCCAAGCGCCCGCGATCGCCATCGGCGTCGGACAGGAAACCGAGCCGCCGCAGCTTTCGATCCTGAGCCTCGACGCACCGCCGGCGCCCGCGCTGAACGACCCGTTCGAGCTACGCGTAGCCCTTGCCGCGTCGGGCGAGGTTCCGCGGCGCGTGCGGCTGGAGCTGCACGTGCGGCGGCTCGGCGACCCGGACGGCGCCGGCGACCGGCTTGCAGAAGCCCGAACGCTGGATTTGACGGGCGACGCCGCCAGCACCGACGCGCGATTCACGCTGCGAGCGGATGCCGCCGGCGACTTCCTCTACACCGCGCGCGCGACCACGCTGCCTGGGGGCGAGGAGCCGCCGCCGGCGTCCGCCCCAGGGATGCGCACGGCAGAGACCGATCCGGTACTCCCGTTTGGTTCCGGAGGCGTCCTGGCGGTCCGCTCCCGCATCGTCCGCATCCAGGACGATCCGCTCGCCGTCCTGCTGGTAGCCAGCCGGCCGACGCGCGACTTTCTCTTCGTCAAAGCGCTGCTCGAACGCGACCGGCGCGTCCGGCTCGGCGTCTGGCTGCAATCAGCCGAGCCCGGCGCGATCCGGGACGGCGACCCGCCCCTGGCCGCGCTGCCCTCGGAAGCGCCCGACCTGCTGACCTACGATGTGCTCGTCCTCATGGATCCCGACCCGGGCGAACTGGGACGCGCCTGGTGCGACCTGGCGAGCCGGCTCACAACCGAACTTGGCGGCGGCGTGCTGCTTCAGGCCGGGCCGTTGCACACGCAACGACTGCTGGCCGACGACCAGTTCGCCAGCCTCGCGGCGCTGCTGCCGATTTCGCCCGACATCGACGCCGACGTGCGGCAAGCCTCACGCGGCGCCTACCAGACGACCACGTGGACGCTCGAAGCCGACAACGCCACGCCTCCGCACCCGCTGCTCATCCGTAACGCCCGACTCGATCCCGTTGCCGGGTTCGACGAAGCCCGAACCCAAGCAACCGCGGAGCGCGTGCGGACAACGTGGGCCACGCTCCCGGGTCCGCACTGGCTCCTGCCCGTCGCACACGCCAAGCCGCTCGCGTCCGTGCTGCTGCACGCCGGGACGCCCGACGGCCCGCCGCTGTTCGTCGTTCAGCCCGCCGGCAGCGGCCGTACCGCCTGGCTCGGCTTCAACGAAACCTGGCGCTGGCGCGCCGTCGACGAGCCTCACTTCAACGCGTTCTGGTCGCGCGCGCTGCATTGGCTCGCGGATCGGCGGAAGGGGGCCGACGGGCGCCGGACCGAGTTGGTTGTCGAAGAGGACGCCCCGACCGTCGGCCAGCCCGTCCGCATCAGCGCCCGCCTCCTCGACGACCGCTACGAGCCGCTGTCCACCGAGCCGGTCACGCTGCGAATCGAACCCGAGCGGGGCCCGGCGCGCCACGCCACGCTGCAACCCGCCGACGCCCGGCCCGGTTGGCTCGAAGGACGCGCCCTGCTGACGCAACCCGGGCCCACGCGGCTCAGTGTGCTGGTGACGCACGCAGAAGGGCAGCACTCCGGGACCGGGGACCCGGCCGCGGAAAAGCCCGATCACGACGAGGGAAAGCCCGATCCCGGGGAGGGGACGCCGACTGCCGCACGGTGGATTCTCGTCGAACCCCACCAGGCCGAGCAGCGGGCCCGCCGGTTGAACGTCGCCGAGCTCCAGCAGTTGACCGCCCGACGCTGGGTGCCGCTCGACGCCGCTCAAGACGTGCCAGACGCCATCGCCGATGCCACGCTCGAACGGCCGGCGATTCGCGGGACCTGGCGGCCGCTGTGGGATTCAGCCTATGCGGCCGTCGCCGCGGGCGTCCTGCTTGCCGTTGAGTGGGCGCTGCGGCGGAGAAGCGGGCTGCTGTGATGCGTCCGCGCGGCTTTGAAAGAAGCCGGGCCAGGACGTTCTAGCTCTGCGAGAGCTGAAAGCGATTCGCGATGCAACAGCGACACAACGACAGGATGCGCGAGGCCGGGGGCTCGCTCAGCGCCCGCCTCGCCCGGCTGCGAGCATGGATTCGACTGCACCTGCTCGTCGATGGACTCGCCGCGCTTGCCGCCGCCAGCCTGGTCCTTGCGGTCGTGCAGTTCAGCCTCGACCGCTGGCTCCGGCTCAGCCTCGACCAACGGGCCACGCTGGCACTTGCCGTCACCACCGCCTGGCTCTGGCTCGGATACCGCTGGCTCCTCACTCCGCTGCTGACTCCGCTGCCCGATGCAACGCTCGCGCGGACCGTTGGTCGCTTGCTGCCAAGGCAACGAGAGCTGCTCGCCGCCGCCGTTCAACTCGCCAACCGCGGCCGGCCACCGCAGCCGTCGCAGGCCTCGGCGGGGCCGGCGAACGAACCCGGAAACGTCCTGGCCCAAGCCGTCGTCGCCGAGGCAGAGGTTGCCGCGCGCTCGCTGCGGTTCCACGACGTGCTGCACCATGGGCGCGTCCGCCGGCGGGCGTCCGGGCTCGCCGGCGTGGCGCTCGCGGCGACGATGGCGTGTCTCGTCTGGCCCGATCCCGCGTCAACGTGGTGGCGGCGCAACTGGCTGATGCACGAGATCGCGTGGCCGCAGCAGACGCGACTGCACCCGGTCGGCTTCGACCAGCACGACACGCGCCGGGCGCCGCTCGGAAGTCCGCTGCGGATCGAGGCGGACATCGAGGGCCGGACGCCCGGGGCCGCCGTGCTGACGTGGTGGACCGCAAGCGGGCGGCGTGGTCGCGGAGAGATGGCGGTGATCGGCGGGCGGCGGCTGATGGTGGAGCTCGGGCCGCTTGCGGAGGACGTGTCGTTCCGCATCAGCGGCGGCGACGAACGAACGCGTGTGTTCAGGGTTATCGCTGCACCGCGCCCAGGCCTGACGCGAACGCTCGCACGCATCACCCCACCGGCGTACACCGGCTTGGAGGCGCAGACGATCGAACAGCAAACGGTGTTCGAGATGCTGGCCGGCAGCGAGCTCGAGCTTGAGGCGTGGATGAACAAGCCCGTGTCGCACGCGCGGTTCATGAGAGGCGACCAGCCAGCAGCCGACGTCACCCGGACCGCCGCGGATCACCTGGCGGTTCGGCTGATCTCGCCGGGCTCGGGGACGTACTGGTTCGCGGTCGTGGATTACGACGGTTGGGAGGACGAGCGGCCCGTGCGGTTCACGCTGAAGGTCAATCCCGACGAGCCGCCGACGGTGCGGCTGCGCGCGACGGACGCCAGCGGCGTCGTCACGCCTGCCGCACGCTGCAACGTCGTCCTGGAGGCCCGCGACGACTACGGCCTGAGCACCGTCAACGTGAGCATGCAGAAGAATGACGAGCCGCCGGTCCAGATCCCGGTGAGCGGCATGCGGCCGGGAACGCGCGAGTTTGGAGCGGACGTGACGCTGACGCCGGCCAGGCTTCGTGCTGCGCCGGGCGACCGCGTGCGGGTCGTCGCGCACGCGATCGACCAGGAGCCGGCCGGCCCGAACGAAGGTCACGCCGAGCCGCTGGAGTGGGCCGTGGTATCGCCGGAAGAGTTTCTGGCTGCGATGGCCCAGCGCGAGGCCGAGCTGCGTCGCGAGTTCGAGCGGCTCGTCGGCGCCCAACGCAGCCTCAGGGACGCCCTGTTGCGCGAGTCGGGCACGCTCGCGACCGGACGCCCCCCGTCGGGGCTGGCGCAACGGCTGTCGAGCCTGGCGCGGCGTCAGGAGGGCCATGCCGGCCGCGTGTCGCAGCTTTCGAACCAGTTCGGGCGCATTCTCGCGGAGCTGCGGACGAACCAGGTTCTGCGACGGGCGGACGAAATCCGGATTCGCGATCGAGTCATGGGGCCGCTGGAGCGGCTCGGGGGCGAGAGAATGCGTCAAGCGGCGGCGCAGATGTCGCTGCTGGGGGCCGAGGGGGGCGCCGAGGCCGTCATGGAGGCGGACGGCCTGCAACAGGAGATCCTGGCGGAGATGCGACAGATTCTGGCGAACATGCTGGAGTGGGAAGGATTCCGGGAGGCGGTGGCACTGCTTCAGGAGATTATCGGACAGCAGGAGAGCGTGCGCTCGGAGACGCTCAGCGCCCTCGAGGGCGAGCTGAACGCGATTCTCGGCCTGGAGGAGCCGGCTGAATCTGAGCCGCCGCCGCCGCCGTAGAATGGGTCATGGAGCGACGGACGATGCGGAAGATGCTGACGATGAGCCGGCGGTCGGCGCCGATCCGAGCCGCGACCGTGAGGGAGCGGTTGCGACGGACGGCCTGCATCCGTCGTCTCAGTCGCGTGCTTCTGGGCGTGGTGATGGCGGCTGGGGGCGCGGCGCATGGTCAGGACGTTCCTGACGAGCCGTCTGGCGCCGGGCTGGTGGAGCGGCAGAACACGGTGCGCGAGCGGCTGCAACGCCTCGAAGGGTTGATGCTGAACCTGGCGCGCGCGTTGGAGGCGACGGAGCCGGAGAAGGCGGAGCGGCTGCGGGACACGCTGGATCAGGTGGGCCAGCGGCGGGTGAAGGCGCGGGCCGAGCGGCTCGTGGCGCTGCTGCGCGAGGGAAAGCTCAGCGACGCCAGCCGCGACCAGGAGGCCCTGCTCGGCGACCTGGGGGCGCTGCTGGACTTGTTGACGAGCCAGGAAACGGAGCTGGACAAGCGCCGTGCCGAGCGCGAGCGGCTGGAGGCGCACAAGCGTGCCATCCGGGCGCTGCTCGACGAGCAGGCCGAGCGCCTGATGCGCACGCAGCGCGCATCGCCCGACGACGAAGGCGCGCTGCCGGCGCTGGAGGCGCCGCAGCGTGAAACGCAGCGCAAGACAGATGAGCTGCAACGCGAGATGGAGGGCCGGCCGTTCGAGGGCGGCCAGCCGCCCGGCGCGCCCCAGGCCCGGCGCGCCGCCGATCATATGCGGCAGGCGGCCGACCGGCTGGGCGAGGCCAGGCGCCAGGATGCCGAGGCCGAGCAGCAGCGCGCCATGGAGCAGCTTCAGCGCGCTCTCGACGAGTTGGAGGACGCGCTGCGCCAGGTGCGCCGCGAGGAGATGGAGCAGACGCTGGCAGCGCTGGAGGCCCGCTTTCGCGCGATGCGCGAGCGGGAGAAGCAGGTGCGCGCCACCGTCGCCAGCCTGGCGGGCGGACCGCGGGAGGGCCGCTCGCGCATGGACCAGATGCGCCTGGCGGAGGCCGTCGATACGCAACGCCAGGTCAGTCAGGACTGCGCCGCCGTCCACCGCATCCTGGTTGACGAGGGAACGACGGTGATCCTCCCGGAGCTCGTGACGCAGCTTGCCGACGACGTCGACGCCATCGCGGCGCTGCTCGACCAGGGCGAAACCTCGCCGCGCGGCGTCCAGATGCTGGATGACGTCATCACGCTCCTCGACGAGATTCTCGGCGCCATCGAGACGCGCACCGCCGAGAACCAGGAGGCCCCCGCGCAGGAACGGCCGCGGGCCGGCGGCGACGACGCTCAGCCGCTGCTGCCGGGGTCAGCTGAGCTGAAGCTGCTGCGCGGCTCGCAGGTCCGCATCAACGAGCGCACCGCGGCGCTGGCCGCCGGTTCGGCCGGCGCCGACGGCGGTGTCGAGCACGAGCGGCTTTCAATGCGGCAGCGGCGGCTGGCGGAGCTGACGCAGCGCATGCACGAGAGAAAGTGACCGATGGCGCACGGCGCACGGCTCATGCTGGTCGCGGGCCTGCTGGGGGCTCCGGGGTTCGCCGTTGCCGCGTCGGCCGGCGGCGATGAGCGGCGCATCGACCGGCTGAATGCCGAGTTCCTGGAGCACCTGGCGACGCTGCCGGTGGAGCGCTCGCTGGCGGTCGAGACGATACGCAGCGGGTGGCGGCTGCTCTACGAGGGCAAGGCGCCGGCCGGCTTCGTTCCTGACGCGCTGGCCGTGCTTCACGCGGGCTTCGCCGAGGCGCTGCGGGCCTTCGATGAGCACCGGGCCGCGGACGTCGTGCGGCTGCTGGAGCCGCTGACGAACGACGCCGATCCGTACCTGGCGGCCAGCGCGGCCTATTTTCATGCGCGGGGGCTGATCGACCTGGGGCTGCTGGAAGAGGCGGAGCGGGCACTGGCCAATGCGACCGCGGCGGAGGGCGCCATCGGGCAACTGGCCCGGCGCACGCCCTATGCGCCGCACATGCTGTTCCTGCTGGCCTATGTGCAGAGCGCGAACCTGCGCCATGAGCAGGCGCAGCAGACGCTCGCGGCGCTCCGCGCGGCGTTCGACGACGCGCCCGAGCCGGTGCGCGTCGGCGGCCGGCAGCTCGAGCTCGAAATCGAGCGCCGCCAGGATGGAACGCTCTCGGAAGTTGCGGAGCTGATGACCTATTCGGCGCAGCGGCTGCGGGCGGCGGACACGGGCGAGCGCGTGCGAGCGCGGCAGGACGAAGCCCTGGCGCTGCTCGACCGGATGATCGAGGAGGCCGAGCAGCAGGAGGCGCAGAACTCGGGCGGCGGGCGGCGGCAAGCGCAGGGCGCCCAGCCGCGCGGCTCGCCCGACACGCCGGCGACCGAGTCGCGCGTCGAGCCCGGGCAGGGGCAGATCGGCGACCTGCACGGCGCGCCGCGCGCGGACCCCGGCGACATGTGGGGGCGGCTGCCCCCGGCGGAGCGCGAGCGCATCCTCCAGAACCTGCGCGACCGGTTCCCGTCGCGCTACCAGCAGCTCGTCGAGCAGTACTACCGTTCGCTGGCGGAGCAGAAATGATCCGGAGCAGAAACACGCGCCGCCCGCGGCGCCTCGCGGCGCCGTTCGCCTTGCTCTTGCCCTGTGCCCTGCTTGCGCCCGCGGAGGAGCGCGTCGTCGAGATCGTGCGCCTCGACGGGACGAGTCTCAGCGGCGAACTGCGGCAGGTGTTCCCCGTCATCGTGCTGAAAGGCGCCTCGGGAGACGATGCCCTCAACTGGAGCGACGTGCTCAGCCTGGCCCCGCGCGGCGGCCAGGCTCGCGAAGGCCCGCCGCGCGGCCCGTTTCGCGTGACGCTCGCCGACGGATCGGCGATCGACGCGCGCATCGTGGCGGCCGACGACGGCCGCGCGGCGCTCGCGTTCGGCGACGGCCAGCTCGCGCGGCTCGATCTCTCCGCGATCCGTTCGATCGTCGCCGCGCAGCTCCCGGACGCGGCCCGGCAACAGGTCGAAACCGCACTGGCGGATGCGCAATCGAATGAGGACACGGCGGTCGTGACCCAGGGCGACCGGACCGTCACGCTCGCCGGCGCCCTGCGCGAGGTACTCCACACGCACGCCTTGTTCTCCTGGAACGGCCGCGAACTGCGGCTGCCGCTGGAGCGCGTGGCGGCGCTGCGCCTGGCCCGGCCGACGCTGCGTGGCGCGGACTGCCGCGCGACGCTGGCGAGCGGCGAGGTGATCGCCGGACGCGTGGTGAGCGGCGACGGCCGGCGGCTGAGCGTGCAGTCGCCGACGCTGGGGCGCGTCGAGCTGGGCTGGGAGGACGTGGCGCGAATCGACTGCGCCGGAGACAGGCTGACGTTCCTGTCCGACCTTCGCCCGACGCGCTACGAGTTCACGCCGCTGTTTCACAAGCGCTGGGCGTTCGCGTCGGACCGGTCGCTGCTGGGCGGGCCGCTGCGGCTGGGCGGACGCACGTATTCGCGCGGGGTGGCGATGCGCAGCCGGGCCGTGCTCACCTATTCCGTCGCGGGGGAGTTCCGCCAGTTCGCGGCGGCCGTCGGCATTTCGGACGAGATGGAGCAGCGCGGCCGGGCCGACGTCGCCGTCATCGGCGACGGTCGAACGTTGTGGGACGCGCGCGACCTGCGCGGCGGCCAGCCGCCGCGGGAAGTGCTCATCGACGTCTCCGGCGTGCAGGAGCTGACGCTGGTCGTGGATTACGGCGGCGACCTGGACCTGGCCGATCACGTCATCTGGGCGCTGGCGCGACTGATTCGCTGACGCCGGCCGCGTAGGGTGAGCGGCGGTTACGCCGGCGGGCGAGCTCGCTGGCGTACATGGTCCCTAGCGTGCTGGCGTTGGCGCGGGCCCACTCGGTGAGGGGGGTTCGTCCGGCGGGCGGCGAGCCGGTGCAGAGCAGGCCGCTCATGAGCCCGTCGATTTCCTCGCGCGTCACGACGACGTCGCCGACCAGCCAGCCGGTCAATCGCGCAATCAGCAGGCCGACGCCGGGCGAAACCGAGACGACGGGCCGCGGTTTGCCGATGATCCGGCCGATTGCCTGCACGAGCTCGCGGTAGGTGAACGTCTCGGGTCCGATCGCGTCGATGGTGCGGTTCTCGTGCTGCTCGCCGGCGGCGACGGCCAGGTCTGCAAAGTCGTCCACGTGGATCGGCTGGAGGCGATAACGGCCGTCGCCGAAAACGCCGAAGACCGGGAAGCGCCGCAGGACCCAGGCGATGTTGTTGATGAGGATATCCTCGCGGCCGAAGAGCACCGCCGGCCGCAGGATCGCATGCGACAGGCCCGAATCGCGCAGGGCGCGTTCGAGCCTGGCCTTGCCGCGGAAGTACTCGAGCGGCGAGTCCTCGGCGGGGTTGGTGATGCTGACGTGAACGACGCGCCGCACGCCTGCCGCGCGGGCGGCCTCGAACAGGCGGAGCGTGTTCTCGACGGCCGTGTCGTGCGTGAAGCTCAGTCGGCCGCCGCGGTAGTTGAAGCGCACCCAGTACGTGTTGTAGAGCACGTCGGCGCCGCGCAGCGACTCGGCCAGCTCGCGCGCGGCGGCGAAAGTCAACGGTCGCACGTCGATCTGCGCGCCGAACGGATTCGTCCGCTGCGGAGAGTTCGTCAGCGTGCGCACGCGGCGTCCGCGCGCCAGCAGGCGCTGGGTGATGTACTTGCCCGAGTAGCCGAAGGCGCCGGTGACGACGTGAATCGAATCGCCGCTCATTTCAGCGGGTCTCCAGCGGCGCGCCGGCGGCGGCGAGCGGCCGGCTGCTTTCGCTCAACGTCGCGATGTGCCGCAGCACGCGCCCGTGAATCTCGTGGATGATCGCGTCGGACCACAGCCGCCAGTAGTCCGCCGGCCACATGTGGTTCTCGTACCACGTGCGCCCCACCAGCCGCGTGCGCCCGTCGGGCAGCAGCGTGAGCTCGAACTCGCCGGCGCGCGACTCGAGAAAGCCATGTAGGTGCGGCGGGCGGATGTCGCCGAAGGGCGACAGCTCGCGCAGCGGCGGCGGGTTCTCGGTGACGGCGAAGCGCAGGCGGCGGCCCGGCTCCCAAACGTCGATCGGTTCGACGAACGTGCCCGTGGTGAAGATGCAGCGGCGGACGGCGCCGACGCCGCGGCCGTCGATCTCGGCCCGGACCGGGCAGGCGACGCCGAAGCGGAAGAGCCACTCGGTCGCGGGCGGGAGCTCGGGGAAGTCGATGACGTTTTGCCAGACGACGTGGGGCGGGGCGTCGATGATGATCTCGGTCGTGACGGTGCGCCGCTCGGGTTGAGCGCCGTGCCAGGCCTCGAGCCCGGGCAGGACGAGCATTATCACAGGCGCGACACAGGCGATCGGAAACCCGCGGTTGCGGGTGACGGGTACGCGCAGGATAACGTGTGCCGTCGTGGCCCCGAGGAGCCCGATGGCCACCGCCGGCGGCGCGGCCATCAGCAGGCAGATGGCGCCTTCCATTGCCAGCAGGAGCATCCCCATCGCCGAGACCGCCATGGCGGCCAGCGCCGCGCTCGCGCACACGGCCCAGTTTTGGGCCAGCTCCCGCCCGAGCAGCGCTACGACGAGCAGGCCGATCAAAAAAGGAAGGCCGACAAAGACGGCCCATCCGTACGTCTGAAACCAGACGACGCCAACATAGACGCCCGCGATCCCGAAAACGCCCGCGACCGGCACGGCCAGGGCGAACCGGGAAGCGATGCTGGGACGAGGCCGGACGCACTCAAGCGGAATGGCCTCGCCGGGGTCGACGGCACGCCGCAACGGCGGGACCAGGACGAGCGTCGCGATGAGCAGCAGGTTCAGTATCGGGAAGAGGAACAGCGCGACCATCCACAGCGGCAGGCCGGCGCTGCGCAGCCGGCGCAGCGTCAGCACGCAGCCGATCCACGCGAACGGCGCCGATGCCGCCAGCATGCTCACATAGAACGCCGGCGCGGTCGCCGCTTCCGGCGGCGGCGCGAGGAAGGTCTGCGGAAACAGGTAACTCATGGGCGTCCACGAGCGCGAAAAGACGCCGTTGGAGATCACGTAGTCCAGCAGGTACTTGAGTGCGAAGAACAGAAGTCCGCAGACGAGATACGGCAGGCGGTCGATCGTGCCCGCGGGGGAGAAGAGATTGAATCGCCGCGCTCCTGGCGGTTCCGACATGACGCGCCTCCAGGACCCGCCGCGCACCAGGGGCGGGGGCCAAGGATAGGCACGAGAAGGACGTGCGTCCATCCGGCCGGGCCGGGAAGGGCGCACCTGGTGATGCTCGCCGGCGAACCGGCGCCGCCGTCAGCGCGCCGGCTGGCCGAACTCCTGCACCCAGTAGACGCCGTACGTCCCGCCGGTGCGGACGCCCACTCCCAGCTCGGTGAAGCGTGGATCGAGGATGTTTCGGCGGTGGCCGGGGCTGGCCATCCAGTCGTTGAAGGCCTGCTGGGGTGTGGTCTGGCCGGCGGCGAGGTTCTCGCCGACGACGCGAAAGGCGTAGCCGAACTTGGTGGCCCGCTCGCCGAGGGTGGAGCCGTCGACCGGGTTCACATGATCGAAGAAGTCGTACTGGATCATCTCGCAGGCGTACTCGGTGGCCTGCTGCTGGAGGATGGCGTTGTGCACGACGGGGCCTAGGCCCTCCGCTGCCCGCGCCTGGTTGACCAGCCGCATGATCTCCTCACGCCAGGCGTCGGCCTGGGCGGGCTCGCGACAATCCGGAAACTGCACCGCCAGGGCCGAGTCGCCGCCGAACGATCCAGAGGGGGCGTCGGAGGATCCGCCGGTGTTGTCGGAGGGGCGGATGTTGTTGCCGGTGTTGGCCTGGGAATCGAAGAGGTCGAAGGACTCCTGGAGGGGGCAGCCTCCCAGAAGCGCTAACGCGAGGAGCGAGCATAGGACGGGCGCCGATAAAGTACGACCTGAGCGCATCTTTCGCCTCCATGGGCACGATCTGCCGGGTGCGACCCGCAACTTCTGCCTTATTGTAGCCCTGCTGGCCAGCCCCCTTGAAGCGACTTTCCATTCGTCCCATACTTACCCGGGGCGGATCCTCGTTTCGATCCCGCTGGCAAGGAGCCTCGAATGCGTCGTTCGTTCGGAATCGTGCTGGGCGTACTCATCGCGGCGGGATTGGTCTGGTCGGGTGGCTGCCCCGGCGTCGGCACAGGCGGGACCTTCAACCTGCCCCCGGTTCCGGTTATCGGTTCTGACGTGACGCGCGGCGTCGCGCCGCTCACCGTCTCGTTCAACTCCGATCAGAGCACGGACGACGGCCTGATCGTGCTGCGCCAGTGGAACTTTGGCGACGGCGCGACCAGCCAGGATATCCGCCCCAGGCACACCTACACGACCACCGGCGACTTCACCGTGCGGCTGACGCTGACGGACGATCTGGGCGCGACCGCCTCGCGCTCGATCATCGTGTCCGTTACGCAGGCGCCGGTCGCAGTGATCAAGGTCGATCGGACCTCGGCCGACGCCGCTCCGGCGGTCATCAACTTCGACGCCTCGGATTCGTTCGACGCAGACGGGCGGATCGTGTCGTACCGCTGGGACTTCGGCGACGGATCGACCGAGGTCGTGCCGGTCGTCGCGCACACGTACGCGCGGCCGGGCACCTTCCGCGCCCGGCTCACCGTCGTGGACGACAAGGGCATCACCGGCACGGCCGACGTGCTGATCTCGATCAACATCCGCACGCCGAGCATCGAAATCCGCACGCCGCCGGCGCACATCAACAACATCGTGGTCGAGACCGGCTCGCCGCTGTGGATTCACGGCGTGTTCAACGTCGAGACCGGCGTGCCCTACACCGTGCGCGCGGGTGTGGATGGCGACCGCGACGTCTGCGATGCGCAGTGCGTGCTGCTCAGCGCCGAGACGCTGGCCGTGACCGGCCGCCTCGAAGGACATCGCGATCGCGTCTCCGGCGCCGACTTCGGCCCGGGTGACGTGCAGGTCATCAGCAGCAGCCGGGACGGAACGCTGCGGCTCTACGACGTGACCAGCGCCGGGCTCGACAAGTCGTACAACGGCGTGGGCGAAATCCTCTGCGTCGATTTCGCGCCCGACGGCGCCAGCTTCGCCTATGGTCAGGCCAACGGCCGCGCCTTCATCCGCGAGCGCGCCACCGGCGACACCGTCCGCGAGCTCAGCGACCACACCGCCGCGGTCAATTCCGTGGAGTTCTCCGCCGCCGGAAACCGCCTGCTCACCGCCAGCAACGATCGCCGCGCGCTGCTTTATGATGCGGTGACCGGCGCGCTCTTACAGCAGTTCGCGCATGACCTGGCCGTCAACGACGCCGCCATTTCTCCCGACGGCGCGCTGGTGGCCACCGCGGGCGAGGATGGCGTCGCCAAGCTCTGGAACGCGGAGAGCGGCGCGCTGCTGGCAACGTTCAGCGGCCATGGGGCGCCGGTGAATGCGATCGCGTTCTCGCACGGCGGCACGCTGCTGGCGAGCGGCGGCGACGACAACGCCGTCCGGGTGTGGGACCTGGCCGGCGCGCAGGTGGGTGTGCTGAACGGCCACACGGACGACGTGATTTCGGTCGCTTTTTCGCCGGACGACGCACTGATCGTGAGCGGCGGCGCGGACGCGTTCGTGCGGGTGTGGGATCGCGCGACCTTTGCCGAAGCCCGAAAGACGCAGGTGTGCGCCTCGCCGGTCGTCTCGGTGGCGTTCTCGTCGGACGGCCTGCGCATCCTGGCCGGCGTGGCCGCGCGCAACGCCATTCAGCTCGACACGGATCCGCCGTCGGGCAACGATTTGCCGATCACGTACCCACAGGCGCTGCGTCTCGACAGCGTGGCCTCTCTGGGCGGCGCTTCGTTGCCCGAAGGCGTGTACTTCCTCTGGGCCGAGATCGACACCGACCGCACCGAGCCGGTCCGCACCTATGCCAATCCGATCATCCAGGTCGTAGCGCCCTTCACCGCCACCGTCGAGGCCACGACGCCGCGCGTGCCGCTGTTCAACGACGCGGCGGCGGTGGTCGTGTCGCCCGCGAAAATACGGCAGGTGATGGACCTGGGGCCGCTGGCGCAGGGAGACCGGCTGTTCCTGAGCCTGCTGAACACGCCCGGTTTCGGCGAGCAGTTCACACTGGCGCGCGACTACAGCCTCTACATTCTGGACGCCGACCAGAGCATCTACGCCTGGTACCAGCCGGGCTTCATCCTGTTCAACTCCGAGACCAAGATGGTCATCGGTCACAGCAGCCCGCATTACTACATCGTGACGGACGGCGGCAACAGCGTAAACGTGCGCATCCAGCGCAACGCGAACCTGTTCGAGACGCGGCCGCAGCGGGTCTTTGTGCGATTCGACGGCGGGGTGAACATCGCCGCCGGCCCGTTCCCCGGCCAGAACATCCCGCCGCTGAGCGCGGCCGACTTCAACCAGTTCTTCAACACGAATCCGAACTTCACGGATCCGGCGGACACGGTGGTTCTGGAACAGGTGATCATGCAGACGTTGCGGAACGTGTATGACGGGTTCAACGTGCAGTTCACGGGCACGAACGAGAGCCCCACGCCGCCCGCGCTGCCCTACAAGACGATCTACGTCGGCGGCTCGGCGCCGGGGCAGTTGGCGTACGGGATCGCCGACTACATCAACCCGCGCAATGACACGCACACCGGGACGGCGATCACGTACGCGCTGACGGTCGGCGAAGGGATCATCGACAATCCGTTCGTCGCGAACCCCGTGCTCTCGGGCAATCCCTCCCAGGCCCTGAACGATCTCGGCTTCGCGCTCGGGCAGGTCACCGCCCACGAAATCGGGCACCTGCTGGGATTGCGGCACACCGGCGACGGAACAGACATCATGCAGGGCTCCGAGGGGACCGGTTCGGGCGACCCGACCGTGCCGCGCACGTTGAAGTCCGCGGCGCCGGCGGCGTTCGAGCAGATCGACCTGCTTCCGGTGCCGATTGGGCCCGACGTGCCGCCGATCGGAATTCAGAATGCGCCGCAATACCTCAGTGAGACCGTCGGGGGTTGATGGCGACCAGTGGGTGGTGTTGAGGCGCCGGCCTGCGGCGAGCGGTGGATGTAAACCGCTTTGTGGTCAAAGAGTTGCCCGCGGCCGAGAGCGGTATCGACGCTCTCTTTTCACGTTCTGTGAGGCGTTTCGCAGTTCTCTGTTTTCACAGATGGCGCGGTTTTGTTCTTCACAAGCATTGATTGCCTGAGAAATCCCGGTAGAATTCACGCCCGTCGGCCTGTGCGGCAAATCCTAAGATTGTGCCTGTGCGCGCCATTCTCGGGTTTCCTGGGTGGCGCCGGACTGGTGGTGGTATGCCAAAGGTCACCATCGAAGATATTTCGCGAGCGACCGGTCTATCCCGAGGGACCGTCTCGCGGGCGCTGAACGACCGTCCCGACATCAGCACCCTGACAAAACAGAAGGTCCTCGAAGCCTGCCGGCGCCTCCAATACGTGCCCAGTCACGCCGCCCGGTCGCTTGCGACCGGGCGCAGTTACGCGGTGGCCATCCTGCTGCGCGACGTGCAAGCCACGTCGGCGACGGGCTTTCTGCGGGGCGCCGCGCGGCAGGCGCTGCTGTCGCGCTACGCGGTTCTCGTCATCGAGTTGCGCGAGCCTGCCGCGCAGGCGGGTCTGAGCTCCGACCGCGTCGACGGCGCGCTGGTCGTGGCGGATCTGTCCGCGTCGGAGGCGCAGTGGCTGCGGGAGACGCTGCACGAGCGCACCATCGTCTCCGCCTATCCGATCAAGGCTCTCGACGTCGACGTATTCCGCTCGGATCAGCGCGAGTCCGGACGCCTGGTCGCTCGGCAACTCCTCCGGTTCGGGTCGGCGATCGCCTACGTCCACGTCGCCGACGACAATCCCGACGGCGAACAGCGACGGGAGGGCTTCCTCGAGATCATTGACGCCGCCGGCCTTCCCCAGCAGGACCATTTCTTCGCTTTTTCCGAGGAAGAGTTCCGTGACGGCCGGGTGGCCGATGTCGTGGGTCCGCGCCTGGCCGACCTGCGTGGCGTCGGGGCATCGGACGACGTGGTCGCGGCTTCGCTGATGTTCGCGGCGGAGCGGCGGGGCCGGGTTGTCGGTCGAGACCTGGCGGTGATCGGGCAGGGCAACGAGCCGTTCGCGCGGCGACTGCGCCCAGGGCTGTCGAGCGTTGACTTCTGCGGCGAGGAGATCGGCCAGCGCGCGATGGAGGCGTTCCTGCAACGACTGAGTGAAAGCCGGCAGGACGCGCCGCAGACCGTGCTCGTCGCTCCCGCGTTCATGGAGCGGGAGTCGTCGGCGGGTGTATCGCGCGCCTAGGGACCCTCTTTTTTCCTTGGCCTGCCTCGATACCGGACAATCGCGTCAGATTCGGCGTCCTCGAGGGCCCATCCTCTGCGCCGCCAGGGACCGGCGCCTTGACGCGGTTCCCCCGCGGCGATTACATATTCATGGGGTCTTGAGGTACCGCCGGGCCTGACGGCGGCTGACCGAACTTTGGCCTTACAATCGTGCCGCGGCGGCGGGGAGGAGCGGCTCCGAGCCCGGCGCGGACGCGAGACCAGGATGTGTCCATGCAAATCACGGTTTCGGGCCGGCACATGACGGTGAGCGACGAGGTGAAGTCGTACTGTCAGGACAAGGCAGGCCGGCTGCTGCGGTTCTACGATCGGATACAATCGATCGAGTTGGTGCTGGGCGGGGCGGATGGCCAGCACAGCGCGGAGATCATCGTTCACGCCGAGGGGACGCACCCCTTCGTGGCGAGCGAGCAGCACGACGACGTGCACGCGGCGATAGACGTGTTGATGGACAAGGTCGAGGGGCAGATTCGCCGCCACAAGGAACGGTTGCGCAATCGCAAGCACCCCTAGAGAACGAGGCCGCGTAGCATTGGGAGTAGGCTTGGCATCCGGTGCGCGAGAGCTGGGACCCGCCTTGAAGCTGCTTGACCTGGTGCGGCCGGACTGCATTGTCGCGGAGCTGTCGTCGACAGATCGGAACGGCGTGATCCGCGAGCTGGTGCAGGTGCTGGCGGATGCAGGCCAATTGGATGAGTCGCAGGTGGAGGTGGTTTCGCGGAGCATCATCGCGCGCGAGCGCTCGCGCGGGACGACGGGGTTCGGGAAGGGCGTGGCGGCTCCGCACGCGAAGGTGGAGGGGCTATCGCGGATGATGGCGGCGATCGGCCGCTCGTCGCGGGGCGTCGACTTCGCCTCGCTTGACGGCGAGCCGGTGTTCGCGGTGTTCCTCATCATCAGTCCGGACGCGGAGCCGGAGCGGCACCTGCGGGCAATGGACCTGGTGTTTCGCCACTTGCAGCAGGATCGTTTCCGCAGGTTCCTGCGCCAGACGGACAAAGCCGATGCAATCTACGAGCTGCTCAGAGAGGCCGACGAGAGGCAGCTCGCGCCGTGACGGCGACGGCGGACGTGACAGCATGGATTCGGCAGGGAGCAAACGACGGGCGGGCCGTGGTGCACGAACGAGAGGCCGTTATCCGCAATCGCGAGGGGCTGCATTTCCGCCCGATCATGCGTGTGGTGGACACGGCCTCGCGGTTTCTATCGCGCGTCACGCTCCAGGTCGAGGACCGCAAGGCCGACGCGCGCAGCCCCATGGAGCTGCTGATGCTCGTCGCCACCTGCGGCACGCGCCTGAGAATCATGGCTGAGGGAGACGACGCCGAGCAGGCCCTCGGGGCGCTCGTCGGTCTCATTGAGGACGGCTTCGGCGAGAGCTGAGGCCTGGACGGTACTTTGAACGAATATTGCTCGGCCCGCCGCGCCCAACGGCGCCACGGGCCCCCAGCCGCGGCGGCGCCCGGCGACGAATGATCACAAAAAAGGGAATCAGCGCCTCGCCCGGCGTGGCGATCGGTCCGGCCTTGGTACTGGATACCGAGGAGTATCGCATTCCGCGCCGGACGATCACGGCGGCGGAAGCGCCGGCGCAGGTGCGCGTCCTGGATGCGGCTCTGGAGGCGTCGCGGCAGGAGATCAGTGACCTGCGCGAGGCTGCGGCGCGCAAGCTGGGCGAGCAGACGGCCGACATATTCCGCTTTCACGAGGCGCTGATCGCCGACAAGACGTTGCGGGCGGCGGTGACGGCGCTGATCGAACAGCAGCACTACAGCGCGGCGTACGCGTTCGTTCAGGAGATGTCGAAGCGGCAGCGCGTCTTCCGGGCGGTGCCGGATCCGTACCTGAAGGAGCGCGTGCGCGACCTTGTTGATATCGAGAAGCGCGTCCTGCGTCACATCCTGGGGCGGGCGCGCGAGGACATCACCAAGCTGTCCGAGCCGGTGGTGATCGTCGCGCACGACATCATGCCTTCCACGGCGCTTCAGCTCGATCGCGAGCACATCCTGGCTTTTGCCACGAACGTGGGCGGGCAGACCTCGCACACGGCGATCATCGCCCGCGGCCTGGGCATCCCGGCGGTCGTGGCGCTCAACGACCTGACCGCGGACGTCTCCGGCGGCGAGACGGTGATCATCGATGGGATGCATGGGATCGTCGTCGCCAACCCGGACGCGGAGACGGTCGCCCGCTACGAGGCGCAGCGCGACCAGCACAAGCGCCAGACGCTGGAATTGCGCGGCATCCGCGATCTGCCCTCGGTCACGCGCGACAAGACGGCCATCCGCCTGCTGTCGAACATCGAGCTGGCCGACGAGACGCGCAACGCGCTCGACAGCGGCGCCGAAGGCGTCGGCCTGTACCGCACCGAGTTCCTCTTCCTCGCTTCGGAGCGCGTGCCGACCGAGGACCAGCAGTACGAGGCCTTCCGTGCCGCCGTACGGCACGCCCGCGGCAAGAGCGTGGTCATTCGCACGGTCGACCTGGGCGCCGACAAGCTCATGGCCTCGATGGGCCCGCAGCACGACCAGAACCCGGACCTGGGCCTGCGCTCGCTGCGCTTCTGCCTCCAGCACCTCGACATGTTCAAGACGCACCTGCGCGCCATCCTGAGGGCGGCCGCCGAGGGCGATGTGCGCGTCATGTTCCCCATGATCACCACCCTGCTCGAGCTGCGCCAGGCCAAGGCCACGCTCAACGACGTCATGGAAGACCTCGAGGAGGACGGCGTGCCGTTCCGCCGCGACATCCCGATCGGCATCATGGTCGAGACTCCGGCCGCCGCGCTGCTGGCCTCCTCCTTCGCCAAGGAGGTGGCTTTCATGAGCATCGGCACCAACGACCTGACGCAGTACACGCTGGCGGTCGACCGCGCCAACGAGCGCGTCGCGTATCTCTACTCGCCGCACAACCCGGCGGTGCTGAAGCTCATCCGCGAGGTGGTCCAGGCGGCCAACAAGGCCCAGGTCGCCGTGAACCTCTGCGGCGAGATGGCCGGCGAGCCGCTGTACTGCGAGTTGCTGGTGGGGCTCGGGCTGCGGCAGCTCTCCATGGCGCCGAAGGACATCCCCGAGGTGAAGCGCATCGTGCGCTCCACGACCATCAAGCGCTGCGAGGCCGTCGCCCGCAAGGTGATGCGCTTCGACGGCGAACGCCAGGTGCACAACTTCCTGCACAAGTCGCTCGAAGAGCTGCGCCGGGAGCACCGCGCATGACCTCCGCACCCGCCACTCCCGGGCCGCGTCCGGTCGGCGGGCCGCCGCGGGCCGCCGAACGCCATCGCGCCGCGCTGTTGCTGGCGATCGAGGGCGACCTGCGCTTCCTGTCGCACCGCGACGAGATGCGCCTGCTGGAGCGCGCCTTGATCCGCGCCGAGTGGCCCTTGCGCTACTCGCAGGGCTTCAACCCGCAGCCACGGCTGACGCTCCCGCTGCCGCGGCCCGTCGGGCTGGCCTCTGCGAGCGACCTGGCGCTCGTGGACCTGCACGAGCCGCGCCCCGCGGACGCGCTGGCGGCGTCGCTGGCGCCGGCCCTGCCCGCCGGCTGCCGCCTGTTGCGCGTTGTATCACCCGCCACGCGCCGCTCGCCGCAGGCCTGCAGCGCGGAGTTCGAGTTGCCGCTGTCGGCGGAGGACGCGGCCACGGCGCAGCAGCGCCTGGCCGCGCTCTTCGCCGCGACGGAGATCGTGGCGCAGCGCTCGCCGTCGCCCGGAAAGCCCGCGGCCCCGACGAACGTGCGCCCTTTCCTGAAGCATGCTTCGCTGACGGACCAGGTCTTGCGACTGCGCCTGACGATCGATCAGCAGCGCTCGGCCCGGCCAGGAGAATTCCTGGCGGCGCTGGGCCTCGATCCCGTCGCGCACACCGCGAGATGGATCCGGGTCAACGTGACCTGGGACGTGGACCTGGCCGATCAGCCCGACACCTCAAACCATTCGAGGACGAACCTTGGCCAAGACGACTAAGAAACCCACGCGCTCACGCCGGCGCGATGCCGCGACCGATGCCAACGTCGAAGCGGCGCAGGCGGCCGCTGACTCCACCGCCGCCCCGCCGGAAGCGAGCGACACCAACAGGGAGCCGGCGCCGGAGCCCACGGCCCGCCGACGGTCGGCGCGCCCGCGTCCGGCCAAAGCCCGGCGAGAGGAAGCGCCGCCCGCCGCGGGCGGCGCCGCGCCCGCGCCCGCAGCGGGCTCGGCAGCCCAGATCGAGCGCGCGGACAACGCGGTGGTGATCCGTTTTCCGCCCGTGGCGCGATCGGCTCGGGTCGGCGCCGCGCGGCCTGCGCCGCCGCCCGCCGCCGTGCCGCCGGTCGCTCCGCAAGCGCCCACGGCTGACGACGTGGACGACGAAGACGCGCTGGAACGCGCCGCCTCGCTGTTCGACGACATCGAGTCGGAGCGGACAGCGGCTCGCGGGACTGCCCCGACGGGCGTCGAAGTGCTGCCGGTCCCGGGGCCGGTGACAGAGATCGAGCCGGATGATGCGGAGCTGCCGGGCGCAGGACAGGCGCCGCCGGCTCGCGAGCCGGTCGACGGCAACGGTGAAAAGCGGCTCTCGCCGAGCCAGCGCCGGCGGCAACGTCGGCGCCGGCGGTCGCAGGCGCGGACCGCGGACGGCGCCGTGCCAGCCGAGGCGCGCGAGGCGGCCCCGTCGCAGGAAGCTCGCGAGCGCGGCGCGCCGACCAGGTCGCCGGCAGGGGCGAAACAGGCTTCGCCAGCCAAGCAGCCCGCAGCCGCGAGACCCAAGGATGAGCCGCGCGGGCGCGAAGCGCCCGAGGCCGACGACGGGCGCGACCGCCGTGGTCGCCGGCGGCGCGGACGGCCGCGGCGCTGGGAGCGCGACGACGTTGCGGGGGCGACGGATTCGGAGTTCGTCGCAGGCGAGACGGAGCCGGAGGAGATGACCGCGGAGTCGCTGGCGCTGTCGCTTGAGGAGGAGGGGCAGGAGGCGGCCGCGGCGACGCCGGCGCCCGCCGGCAACAAGGAAATGATCATCAACGTCGTGCCGCGCGAGGAGTGCCGGATCGCGGTTCTCGAGGACGGCAAGCTCGAGGAGATCTACCTGGAGCGGGCCTCGGCGGAGAACCACGTGGGGAACATCTACAAGGGCGTGGTGACCAACGTGGAGCCGAGCATCCAGGCCGCGTTCATCGACTTCGGGCTGGGTAAGAACGGCTTTCTGCACATCTCCGACCTGCACCCGCAGTATTTCCCGGGCGGGGACAAGCAGGTCGAGAACGTGGGGCGCAAGCTGCCGCGGCGGGCGCGGCCGCCGGTGCAGCGCTGCCTGCGGCGTGGGCAGGAGATCCTGGTGCAGATCACGAAGGAGGGCATCGGGACGAAGGGGCCGACGCTGACGACGTACCTGAGCATTCCGGGGCGATTCCTGGTGATGATGCCGGGGATGCGGCGGCTGGGGGTGTCGCGCAAGATCGAGGACGACGACATTCGCGACACGCTGCGCAGTGCGATGTTCGAGCTGGACCTGCCGGAGGACATGGGCTTCATCGCCCGGACGGCGGCGCAGGGGCGGACGAAGCGCGAGTTGCAGATGGATCTGAACTATCTGTCGCGGCTGTGGCGGGCGGTGGAGACGCGCATCCGCAACGAGAGGGCGCCGGCGGAGCTGTACCGCGAGTCGGACCTGGTGATCCGGACGATCCGTGACGTGTTCACGTCGGACGTTCACCAGATCATCGTCGACGACCCGGAGGTGGCCGAGCGGGCCCGCGAGTTCCTGTCGATCTTCAGCCCGCGCTCGCGCGACATGGTGATCGAGTACAACGCGCCGGAGCCGATCTTCCACCGCTACGGCATCGAGGCGGAGCTGGAGCGGCTGCACTCGCGGCACGTGCCGCTGCGCAGTGGCGGGTCGCTGGTGATCGACCAGACCGAAGCGCTGGTGGCCATCGACGTCAACAGCGGGCGCTTCCGCACCGAGGACGACGCGGAGGCGACGGCGTACAAGATCAACATCGAGGCGGCGGACGAGATTCCGCGGCAGTTGCGGCTGCGCGACCTGGGGGGCGTGATCATCTGCGACTTCATCGACATGCGCCACGAATCGCACCGCCGCGACATCGAGAAGCGCCTGATCCGCAACCTCAAACATCACAAGGAGCGGGCCAAGGTGCTGCGCATGAGCGCGTTCGGGATCATCGAGATGACGCGCCAGCGGCAGCGCGCCAGCCTGACGCGCAGCGTCTACCAGGACTGCCACCACTGCCGCGGCACGGGCCTGGTCAAGACCACCGAGTCAGTGGCGCTCGACGTGATCCGGCTGTTGCAGCTTTCGGTGACGCGCGAGCAGATCGCCAGCATCGAGGTCACGGTCTCGCCCGAGGTGGCGTTCCTGCTCCAGAACCGCAAGCGGGCCCTGATTCACGCGTTCGAGACGCGCAACCATCGCACGATCGCGATCCGGCCGGAGCCGCGGTTCGGCCTCGACCAGGTGCAGATCCAGTGCTCCGACGCGCGCGGGCGGCTCGTGCCGCATCCGTGAGCAGCGAATGGGCCACGGCGAATTGACTGCGCGCCGGACCGTCTGCCGGGCCGTTCGCTTTCGCCGTTCGGCGTTCTGAGTTTCTGGGAGTCTTCGCATGCCCCCCAACCAGCTCGGCGAGGCCCTGGGGCCGCTCGTGGAGCGCGTCGTCGCCAGCTATTTCGACGACCCGCGCACCCACCACATCGACCGCGAGTTTCTTCCGTCGAAGCGCGGCATCAAGGACATCTGCGACCTGCTGATGGAGCTCACCTACCCCGGCTACATCGGCCGCCACGGTCTGACGCGCCACAACATCAGCTACCACGTCGGCGAGCTGCTGCCGCGCCTCTGGGAGCAACTCGCCGAGCAGATCACGCGCTGCCTGTGCCACCTGCGCGAGGCCGGCGAGCACGCCCTCAGCGACGCCGCCTGCCGCCAGCGCGCCGACGCCCTCGCCAGCCGCTTCGTCGAGCGCATCCCCGACGTGCGCCGGCTGCTGGCCGACGACGTGCAGGCGGCCTACGACGGCGACCCGGCGGCGACCAGCACGGCGGAGATCATCCTCGCGTACCCGGCGTTGCTGGCCGTGACCATCTACCGCTATGCGCACGAGCTGCACGAGATGGGCGTTGTCTTCATCCCGCGCATCATGACCGAGCACGCCCACTACCTGACGGGCATCGACATCCACCCCGGCGCCCGCATCGGCCGCAGCTTCTTCATCGACCACGGCACCGGCGTGGTTATCGGCGAGACCACGCAGATCGGCGACAACGTGAAGATCTATCAGGGCGTCACGCTCGGAGCGCTGTCGTTCCCCAAGGACGAGCGCGGCCGCATCATCCGCGGCTCCAAGCGGCACCCGACCATCGGCAACAACGTCACGATCTACGCCAACGCCATCGTGCTCGGCGGCGAGACGCTCATCGGAGACGGCGCGGTCGTCGGCGGCTCGGTCTTCATCACCGAAAGCGTCGAGCCCGGCCACCAGGTCTCCATCACGCCGCCCGTGCTGCGCGTCCGGCCGCCCAAGGGCGCCGCGCCGCGCATCGACGGCAAGTACGTGCCGGACTGGGTGATCTGAGCGCGATCAGCCCTTGCTGCGCCACCAGCGCCGCCACCACGGCTCCCCTGCCGTCGCGCCGAACTCCTGCCGGTACTTGCGGATGAAGCGCGCCACCAGGTCGGGCCGGCACGCGGGCATGTCGATCCCTGGCAGGTCCGCCTGGTGCTGCTCCTCGCCCCGCGAGTGCAGCCAGCCGTTGTCGCCGGCGGTGCGGCGGCCGGCCGTGCCGGGCCAGGGGTAGTACGGACGGACGTCGACGACGTCGGGGTGGAGGGTGCGCAGGAGCCGGCCGGTGTCTTCGAGGGAGACTTCGCTCTCGTACGGCGCGCCCAGGTACAGCACGGCCCGCGTGCGGATGCCCGATTGCCGCGCCAGCGCGAACGTGCTGGTCAACTGCTCTTCGCTGAGCGCCATCTCGAAAATCTCGTTGCGGATGAAGTCGCTGCCGCTGATGACCTCGATGTCGGCAAAACGGCAGCCCGCCGCCGCCAGACGCGCGACGATCGCGGCGTCGGCGGCGTTGGCGCGCAGGTGACAGCGCAGCGGCAGGCCGCAATCGCGCTCATAGACCGACAGAAAGCCCTCCAGCCACGTCCGGTCGAGCGCGAAGGCGTGGTCGAGAATCCGCACGGACTGCGCCCCGGCGTATCGCGCCCGCAGTTCGCCGATCTCCTCCAGCAGGTTCTCGGGCGACCGCCTGCGGACCCAGGCCCCGCGGCCTTCGTACAGCCTGGCCGTCGCAGGCAGCAGGCAATAGCCGCAGGCCTGCGGGCAGCCTCGGCCGACGGCGATCTCCAGCTCACTCGTCTGCCGGACCCACTCGGAGTACTCGAACGCCTCACGCTCGGCGAACGGCAGCGAATCCAGGTCTTCCACCAGCGCGGGCATCTGCGGCTGGACCAGGCGGCTCTCGTCGCGCCACCACACGCCCTGCACCACCTGCCGCACCGCCGGGTCTTTCAGCCGCTCGAAATACGCCACCAGCGACGCGTCGGGCTCGCCGATCGCCACCGCCGCCACGCCCGGCAGGCTCAGACAGCCGGTCGGATCGACCGTCGCGTAGGTTCCGCCGGCGACGACGGGAAGGAACTCCTTGTCCTGGAGGTATTGCAGGGCTCGGCGGGCGACGTCGATGCAGACGGCGGAGATGTCGGCGTAGAGGATCTGGGGCAGGTGCCGGGCGAGCGCGGCTTTGATCGGGGCCGGGTCGGGCCGCGAGACGCCGACCAGGGCTACGTCGTGTCCGCGGGCCTTCAGCAGGGCCAGCAGCACGCCCAACTGCGGCTCGAAGCGCGGCACAGGTCGGCCACGCACGGCTGCGACGAACTGGAACGCCAGTATCCGCATGGCTCCCGCTCTCGAATGGGGACGGCCGACGCAAGCCGGGATTCTAATGCGGCGGGCTGCGAGGCGGTCGCGGCCGGGCCGGCAATTGCGTCGGAGACGGCGTTCTGCCCCGAGCGCCGCCCGCGCGAAAACCTCGCGGAGGACGCCGTCCGCGCGTTATCATGGCCCGGCATGCGATTCCGCATCGATTGGGCCGCTCTGTCAGCCGTGATCCTCAGCGTCGCGTCGCCTGGCGCTCCGTCCGCCGCGAGGGCGGCAAGCGCCGCTGGTGGCGCGGCCACCGGGGAGCAGCGCCGCGCGCCGGCCGCCGTGCGCTATGGCCGCGATATTCGCCCGATCCTGTCGGACCGCTGCTTCAAGTGCCACGGCCCTGACGCGGCCACGCGCGCCGCGGACCTGCGGCTCGACGAATTTGAGTCGGCAACGAGGGCGCGGCGCGGCGGTCCGGCGATCGTCCCGGGCGCACCATCGGCGAGCCTCGCCTGGCTGCGCGTCACGCACGCCGACGCGGAAGAGCGCATGCCGCCGCCCGACAGTCGCAAGCCCGCGCTGTCGGCCAGTGAGCTGGAGCTGCTGCGGAAGTGGATCGAAGCCGGTGCGATGTATGAGCCGCATTGGGCCTTTCAGCCGCCGCAGCGTCCGCAGCCGCCGGCGAACCAGGGGCTGGGCTGGTGTCGCAATGAGATCGACCGGTTTGTTCTGGCCGGGCTGGAGGGGCGTGGGCTTTCGCCGAGCCCGGAGGCGGAGCGGCCGGAGCTGCTGCGGCGGGTGTTTCTGGATGTGACGGGCCTGCCGCCGACGGCTGGGGAGATGGAGGCGTACCTGGCGGATGGGAGCGGGGACGCCTATGAGCGCTGGGTTGACCGGCTGCTGACGGAGGAGCCGTATCGGACGCGCTACGCCGAGCGGATGGCGGTCGCGTGGCTCGACGCGGCCCGTTACGCGGACACGATCGGAATACACACCGACGCGGGGCGGACGCTGTGGCCGTGGCGGGACTGGGTGCTGCGGGCGTATCGTGACAACAAGCCGTTCGATGCGTTCGTCACGGAGCAGATCGCGGGTGACCTGCTGCCCGGCGCGGGCCAGGACGAGCGCGTCGCGACCGGTTTCTGCCGGGCCCACGTCGTGAGCGACGAGGGCGGCGCGATCAACGAGGAATACCTGGTCGAGTACGCCGTGGATCGCGTATCGACGGCCGGGTCGGTGCTGCTGGGGCTGACGCTGGGCTGCGCGCGCTGCCACGATCACAAGTTCGACCCGATCAGCCAGCGCGAGTTCTACTCGCTGATGGCGTACTTCAATTCCGTCGATGAGCCGGGCGTCTACTCGCAGCTTCCCGATCCGCAGCGGGCCTTCGAGCCCTTCATCTCCGTACCCAGCGCCGAGCAGGCCGCCGGACTGGCGGACCTGCGGGAGAAACACGCGGCGGCGGTGGACGAAGCCGGGCGCGTGACACCCGAAGAGGAGCGGGAGCGGCGGAAGTACTTCGCGGCGTTGCCCGCCCGTTTCGGAACGGACTGGTCGATCCCGCGTGTGGTCGCGGCGACGGCGACCGGCGCGACGCTCACCGTGCAGGCGGACGGCTCGGTGCTGGCCTCGGGCGAGAACCCGGCTCGCGACGACCATGAGCTGAGGCTGCATACCGAGGCTGCGGATCTGCGATTGATCCTGCTCGAAGCCCTGCCCGATCCGACGTTGCCGCACGGCCGCGTTGGCCGCGCTCCGAACGGCAACGCGGTGCTGACGGGCGTCGAGGTCGAGGCGATCCGCCGCGCCGATCCGTCGCAGCGCCGGCAGGTGCGGTTCGCCTGGGCCTGGGCGGACGTCGAGCAGCCCGACGGCGATTTCCAGGTCGTCAACGTGCTGGACGACGCCGAGCAGAGCGGCTGGGCGGTCGATGCGCATCGCCGGCCGGGCGGCCGCGCGGCGCTGCTGCTGTCGGAGGAGCCGTTCGGATTCGAAGGCGGAACCGAACTGCGCGTCACCTTGCGCTACCGCTCAATCTACGACCAGCACGCGCTCGGCCGGGTGCGCGTGCGCGTCGGCCGGCTCGATGCGCAGGCGGCGCACGAGCTGCCCGAGGCCCTCGGAAGCTGGATGCTCGTCGGGCCGTTCCCAGCCGACAGCGGCGACGCCGCCTTCGACACGGCCTTCGGGCCCGAGAACGACGGGGCGATCGACCCCGGCCGCAATTTCGGCTTCGGCAACCAGTACTGGCGGCACGCGCCGGAGGTGCGCGACGGGCAGACGGCCACGTTCGGCGACGGCCTGTACGCGCTGTACCTGGGCCGCGCGGTCTACGCGCCGACGGCGCGCGAGCTCGACCTTTCGCTCGGCAGCGACGACGGCATCCGGGTCTTTGTCAACGGAAGCGAGGCGTTCGCGAACAAGGTCGCCCGCGGCGTCGCGCCGGACCAGGACCGGGCGCGCCTATCACTGCGGCCCGGTCGAAACGAGCTGGTCTTCAAGATATCGAACATCGGCGGGCCGGCCGGCTTCTACTATCGAGCGGCGCCGCGCGACGGGGCGGTGACGAGCGAGCTCGTGGCGGGAATCCTGCCCGAGGCCGCGCGTTCGGCCGAGGCGCATGCGCGGGCCGAGGTGGCTTGGAGACTGGCCTTCTCGCCGCGCTATCGTGAGATCATGCAGTCCGCCGCCGTCTTCGAGCGCCAGCTTGCCGACCTGGAGCGCCAGATTCCCGTGACGATGGTGATGAAGGAGCTCGATGCGCCGCGCGAGACCTTTGTGCTGACACGCGGGCAGTATGACCATCCGGATCGCCGGCAGCCGGCGCCGCGTGGCATCCCGGCGGCGCTGGGCCGCCTGCCGGAGGGCGCTGCGGCCGATCGCCTGGGCCTGGCGCGCTGGCTGACAAGCGCCGAGAACCCGCTGGTGGCGCGGGTCGCGGTGAACCGGCTGTGGGAGCAGCTTTTCGGATACGGGCTCGTGCGCACGTCGGAGGATTTCGGCCTGCAAGGCGAGTGGCCGACGCATCCGGAGCTGCTGGACTGGCTCGCCATCGAGTTCCGCGAGAGCGGCTGGGACGTGCGCGCGATGCTGCGGCTGATCGTCACCAGCAGCACCTACCGCCAGAGCGCCCGCCGCAGGCCGGACGCCGCGGCGATCGACCCGGATAACCGACTGCTGGCGCACTTCCCGCGGCAGCGGCTTTCCGCCGAGCAGATTCGCGACCAGGCCTTGTATGTCTCGGGCCTGCTGGTCGAGAAGTTCGGCGGTCCGCCGGTGAGGCCGTATCAGCCGCCCGGTCTGTGGGAAGAGATCGCGATGCCGCAGTCGAATACGCGCAGCTACGTGCGCGATCCGGGCGAGGGGCTGTGGCGCCGGAGCCTCTACACCTACTGGAAGCGCGCCGCTCCGCCGCCCGCCATGCTGACGCTCGATGCGCCGACGCGGGAGTTCTGCACGGTGCGGCGGATCAACACGAACACGCCGCTCCAGGCGCTGGTGCTGTGGAACGACGAGCAGTTCGTCGAGGCGGCCCGGGCGCTGGCGGCGCGCGTGCTCGGGGAGGCCGGCGATGACGACGTGCGCCTGGCGGTGATGCTGCGGCGCTGCACGGGGCGCGAGCCGGGCGCGGGCGAGCTCGAGGCGCTCCGGGCGGCACTGGCCGCGTGGCGGGGCCGCTACTCGCAGGCGCCCGCGGACGCCGAGGCGTTGCTGGCGGTTGGCGAGGCGCCCCGGCCAGCGAGCATCCCCGCGGAGGAGTTGGCGGCGTGGACGCTGGTGGCGGGCGCGGCGCTGAGCCTGGATGCGACGCTCAGCAAGAACTGAGATGGTGGCGGGTCCACCCGTTGGGCTCTGAGCGGGCCCGCTGTCGGTTCCTAGGTGGTCCGCTGTTGGAAAGAGGCAGGTTCGATGGACCCGATTGAAGAGCATTTGCTGAACATCACGCGGCGGCAGTTCTTCGGCCGCGCCGCAGGGACGCTGAGCGCCGGGCTCGGCCTGGCGGCCCTGGGGTCGATCGTGCAGCCGGCCCAGGCGACCGGGCCGATTGTCCGCACGGCGGGGCCGATTGGCGGCGCGGGTCCGCTGCCGCACGTTGCGCCGAAGGCCAAGCGTGTGATCTACCTGCACATGGAGGGCGCCCCCAGCCAGATCGACCTGTGGGACTACAAGCCGGAGCTGCGGCGGCGTTTCAACCAGGACCTGCCGGACTCGATCCGCCAGGGGCAACGGCTGACGACGATGACGAGCGGGCAGGAGCGTTTTCCGGTCGCCCCGTCGATCTTCCGTTTCTCGAAGTACGCGAACAACCAGGACGGCGTGTGGATCAGCGAGCTGATGCCGCACACGGCGAGCGTGGCGCACGAGCTGTGCTTCGTCCACTCGATGCACACGGACGCGATCAACCACGAGCCGGGGATCACGTTCTTCCAGACCGGCCACCAGCAGCCCGGGCGGCCGTCGTTCGGCTCGTGGATCAGCTACGGCCTCGGCAGCAGCAATGCGAACCTGCCGGCGTTCGTCGTGCTCATCTCGCAGGGCTTCGGCAACATGCAGGCGCTTTCGGCCCGCTTCTGGGGCAGCGGTTTCCTGCCGAGCGAGCACCAGGGATGCAAGCTGCGCGCCGCCGCCGACCCCGTGCTTTACCTGCGCAATCCGCGGGGCGTCGGCCCGCAGGACCGCCGGCGCATGCTCGACCTGACGGCGCAGCTCAACGAGCAGGAGTTCGACCGGACGCTCGACCCGGAGATCCGGGCCCGCATCGCGCAGTTCGAGATGGCCTACCGCATGCAGACCTCCGTGCCAGAGCTTTCCGACCTGTCGGACGAGGACAACGGCACGCTCGACATGTACGGCCCGGAGGTGCTCAAGCCCGGCAGCTTCGCCTACAACTGCCTCATGGCGCGGCGGCTGGCGGAGCGCGGCGTGCGCTTCATTCAGCTCTACATGCGCGGCTGGGACGCGCACAACAACCTGCCGGGCGAGATCCGCCTGCAATCCGCCGCGGTCGACCAGCCCCAGGCCGCGCTGATCAAGGACCTGCGCCGGCGCGGGCTGCTGGATGAGACGCTGGTGATGTGGGCGGGCGAGTTCGGCCGCACCGTCTACAGCCAGGGCACGCTGACCGAAAGCAACTACGGCCGCGATCATCACCCGCGCTGCTTCACGCTCTGGCTCGCGGGCGGCGGGGTTCGGCCGGGCGTCACTTACGGCCGGACCGACGACTACAGCTACAACATTGTCGAGAACCCGGTGGACGTGCATGACCTGCACGCGACGCTGCTGCACCTGCTGGGCATCGACCACGCGCGGCTGACCTACCGCCACCAGGGGCGCGACTATCGGCTCACTGACGTGTTCGGCAAGCTCGTGCCGGCCATTCTGGCCTGAGCCGCCGCGAGGAACAGCGACATGAGGCCACGCAGATCCGAGCGCCGCCCGCAAGGAAGCGGTTGCGCCGGAAAGCGCGCGAATGTCGTGGCGCATCGGCGCAGAACGCGCCAGGAGTCTGGTTCCGGGATATGCACATGATCGCCGCCTGGATCGACGTCTTCGGCCGCCTGCATCCGATGGTGCTGCATCTGCCGATCGGTCTGGTCGTCGGCCTGGCGTGTATCGAACTCATCGAGGCCCGCCGCCGCAACCCCAGCCCGCGCTTCACCGCTGGCGTCATCGCCTGGCTGGCGGCCGGCAGCGCCGTGCTCTCGGCCTGGACGGGCTGGGTGCTGAGCTTCGAGCCGGGCTACGGCGGGTGGGCGCTTACGCCGCACATGTGGCTGGGTTTCGCCGTCGCGCTGCTGAGCGCCATGGCAGCGACGGTCCACGTGTTTGTCCGCCCCAGCCGCCGACGAACGCTGTTGGCGTATCGCGTACTGCTGGCGGCGACGGTGCTCGCGCTCGTGCCCGGCGGACACCTCGGCGCGAGCATGACGCACGGAGAGGATTTCCTCTTCGCGCCGCTTCGCGCACAAGCTGCCCGACCCACCCCCGGCACGGGCGCCTCACCGCCAGCGGCTCCAGCGGCGCAGCCCGAGGGCTACGCGGCGGTCGCGGGGATCTTCGCCGAATACTGCTACGACTGTCACGGCGCGTCGCGACAGCGGGCCCGGCTCGCCCTGCACACGCCCGACGCCATTCTGGCCGGAGGACGCAGCGGACCGGCCGTCGTGCCGGGCGACCCGCAGGCCGGCGAGCTGCTGCGGCGGATACGGCTGCCGACCGACGACGACGACCACATGCCGCCGGCGGACTCTCCGCAGCCGTCGGCCGAGCAGATCCGCGAGATCGAGCGCTGGATCGCCGGCGGCGCGCTGGCGGCGCACGTTGGCGGCGGCGACGACGGCGGCAAAGGCGACGACGGCAGCAGCGGCCAACCTCCGAGTCGGCCGCCGAGCCCTCCGGGGGCGCTCGATGGCGCCGCCGCTGCGCCGCCGCGGCCCCTTGTCGACCCATCAGGGCCGCCGATGACGCTTCCATCGCCGGAAGCGCTCGCCGCGCTGCGTGACCGGCTGGTGCACGTTCAGGCCGTCGATGCCGAAGGGCGGCTGTTGTGGGTGGACTTCGCGGCGGCGCGCTCGCTGCCGGAGGAGGAGATCGTCGCGCTGCTGACGCCTTTGCAGCCGCACCTGGCGGATGTGTCGCTGGCGCGCTGCGCGGTGGGACGCGCGGCGCTGACGGTACTCGCGGGCGCGGCGCATCTGCGCCGGCTGGACCTGCGCGAATCGACGGTTTCGGATGCGGACCTGGCGGGGCTGCGCGATCATCCTGCGCTGGAAGAGCTGGTGCTCGTTCGCACGCGACTTTCGGACGACGCGGTCGCCGGCCTGGCGAGCCTCGGCCGCTTGCGGCGGCTGTATGCGTGGGAATCGGGCCTGAGCGCGGAGGCGCTGGAGCGGCTTGCGTCGGCCCAACCGGGGCTAACGATCGACGTCGGCGGATCGCCGCCGGCCGCGGCCCTGGGCGTCGAGGACGAGATCAGGCTGACGAGCGACGCGCCCGTCCCCGGTCAGCCGCAAGCCGCCGCCCTCTCGCCGGTCAACACGACGTGTCCTGTCTCGGGCGCGGCGATCGACGCGCGATACCTGATCGTGTACGAAGGCCGTGTGATCGGCTTCTGCTGTCCGAACTGTCCGGGAAGGTTCTGGGCCAATCCGAGCGAGTACTTGGCCAGGCTGTCGAAGTAGCCGCCGGGGCACTACACTGTCGCCGCGGCGCCACGCGGGCGTCCATGCGAGCCGTTCTGGCGGAGGTGTCTTTTCGAATGCGCGGTGCGGCGGATCAGCGGGGCGCGCCGTCCTACGTGCGGCGGATGCGGGTGCTGCTGGGCGCGGCGGCGTTCGTGCTGGCCGGGCTGGGCCTCTACCAGGTCTCGCCGTGGCTGCTGCCGCTGGCCGTGGCCGAAGGGCCGATGGTGCAGCAGGCGGGGCCGCACTCGGTGCGCATCGTCTGGTATCTCTCGCGGCCTGACGAAAGCGGTTTCCGGCTGAAGGACGCCGTCGCGAGCGTCACGACGCTCCAGCAGGGCCGGCGCTGGAGCGCGCGGGTCGAGGGACTCGAACCGGGACGGGAGTACGCGTACGAGATACTGGATGGCGACCAGGTCATCGCGACGCACGCCTTCCGCACCGAGCGCCCGGTGCAGGAGCCGTTCAGCTTCGTCGTCTTCGGCGACAGCGGAAAAGGCACAAAGGCCCAGTTTCAGGTCGCCGCGCAGATGGCCGCGCTCGCTCCGGACTTCATGGTCCACACCGGCGACGTGGTCTACCCCGACGGAAGCCGCGGGCGTTATCGCAAGCGATTCTTCGACCCGTATCGGGAGCTGCTGCCGAGCGTCGCCTTCTGGCCGTGCCTGGGCAATCATGACGTGAGCCTGCCGGGCGCCGAGGCCTATCACGAGATCTTCGAGCTGCCCGAGAACGGACCGCCGGACCAGCCCGCCGAGCAGAACTACTGGTTCGATTACGGGCAGGCGCGCTTCGTGGTGCTCAACAGCAACCTGCCGGAGGCGGAGTTGTCGGCGAGTGTGGCGCCGTGGCTGGCGCAGGCGCTGAAGGGTGCGCCGCCGTGGCGCTTCGCCGTGTTTCACCACCCGCCTTACACGGCGGGTTCGCACAAGCCCAGCGGCGCGCTTCAACGGGTGATCGTCCCGGTGCTCGAAGCCGGCGGCATCGACATTGTCTTCAACGGCCACGACCACATGTACCAGCGCACCGAGCCGCTGCTGGCCGGACAGCCGGCGGCCGCGGCGTCGGCGGACGACGCAGCCGCGCTGGTCGCGCCGGGCTCAGACGGAGCGACGGTACGCGGCATCGTCTACATTGTGAGCGGCGCGGGCGGAGCGAGGTTGTATGATCTTGCGCCGGCGGACCGGCGGCCGGCGTACTTCGCGGCGCTGGACAACAGCGTGCACAGCTTCACGCACGTGCGGATCGACGGATCGACGCTGCACCTGCGGCAGATCGCCGCTGACGGCCGCGTGCTCGACGAGTGGTCGCTGACGAAAACGCCGACGGAAGCGGGCCATTGAGACGAAGGGGACGCCAATGTTGATCTCGGCGGCGATGAACGCCAAGCTGAACGAGCAGATCACGCACGAAATGAACGCGTCGCAGAAGTACCTGGCCATCGCCTGCACGTTCGACGGTCTGAGCCTGAAGAGGCTCGCCCGGCGCTTCCGCGAGCAATCGGACGAGGAGCGCGGCCACGCGACCAAGATCCTCGACTACGTGCTCGACGTCGGCGGAAACGTCACGCTCCAGGCGCTCGCCCAGCCGAAGGGAGACTACGCCACCGTGCTCGCGGCGATCGAGGCCGCCGTCGAGTCGGAGCTGACCGTCACGCGGCAGATCAACGACCTGGTCGACCTGGCCGAGAAGGAGAAGGACCACGCCACGCGCAGCTTCCTGCAATGGTTCGTCGACGAGCAGGTCGAGGAAGTCTCCAGCATGAGCCACCTGGCCCAGCTCGCCAGGATGGCCGGAAACAACCTGCTGCAACTCGAGGCCGCCGTCGCGCACTCCGGCGACGACAAGGATTAGCGAGCCACGAGCCGCGTACGAGCCGCGAGCCGCGTACGAGCCACGAGCCGCGAGCCGCGTACGAGCCGCGAGCCGCGAGCCGCGTACGAGCCGCGAGCCGCGAGCCGCGTACGAGCCGCGAGCGCAAGCGAGTGGAGTAATGTGCACCGCGCGGAACGTGCGTTGCGATTAACGCGTTGCGTCGCGCGCAACACACGAGCCCGCGAGCGAAAGCAAATGGAGTGACCAACACGCGGGCGCGATCGCTACGTCAATCGCTCGCGCTTTGTGGATAGTGAATTGCACGCGTTACATCACTCGCTTGCGCTCGCGGCTCGTGCTCGTGCGCGACACTCAAGCGCGACAGACGCGTCGTGTGCGAATGCACGTAACGCGCGTGCACGTTACTCCACTCGCTTGCGCTCGCGGCTCGTGCTCGTGCGCGACACTCAAGCGCGACAGACGCGTCGTGTGCGAATGCACGTAACGCGCGTGCACGTTACTCCACTCGCTTGCGCTCGCGGCTCGTACGCGTGGGCGATGCGCTCGCGGCTCGTGCGCGACCTACTCAAGCGCGGCACTCAAGCGCGACAAGCGCGTCGTGCGCGACGCACTCAAGCGAGAAGCGCGTCGTGTGCGACGCACTCAAGCGAGAAGCGCGTCGTGTGCGACGTTCGCGCTCGCGGGGTCGAAACTCGCTCCGGGGCGCGGGCTCGCCGGGGCTCGGGCGCCGTGGATCGCGGGTGAGCCCAGTGGGCTTTCAGCGGATCGACATGGGCCAGGCCATGAACAGCCCCACGTGCTCCTGGTTCAGAGCGGCCAGGTGACGCAGGCCGAGCAGCAGCCGGCGAGCCTGTTGCGGCGCGAGGCCGTTCAGCAGCGGCGCGGCCCCGGCCAGCGCCGGGTCGTTCGACAGCCACGACGGCACGGCGCCGCCGGGTGACATGCCCGACCATGCGCCGGCCGGCCACGTCGCTCCCAGGGCGAACCGCGCCGGCGGCGCGGCGCCCGACGCGATCTCGTATTCGTCGGTGCCCTTCTCGCCGAACAGCTTCGCCAGGATCGCGGCGAAATCCTCCGGCTTCGGCAGGATGTAGACCGGATACTCGGCTTCGGACAGGCCGACCTTGTCCGCCGCGTGCGACAGGGCGTCGTGCAGCCCGCCGATGCGATCGACCAGGCCGAGTTCGAGCGCCTGCTTGCCGGTGTAGACGCGGCCGCCCGCGAGCTTCTCGAGATCGCCTTTAATGCGCTTGCCGCGCGATTCGCTGACGCGCTGCTTGAACTGGGTGTAGATGCCGTTCATCCAGTTCTGCATCCAGGCGCGCTCCTCGTCGGTCCACATGCGGTTGGGGCTGAACAGATCGGCCCGCTGGCCGCGCTTGAACTCGGTTGTCGTGATGCCGAGCTTGTCTTCCATCAGGCCCGACCAGACCAGCTTGCCGCCGACGACGCCGATCGAGCCCGTGATCGTGCTGGCCTCGGCGAACACCGTGTCGCCCGGGATGGAGACGTAGTAGCCGCCGGAGCCGGCGACGCCGCCCATGCTGACGATCAGTGGCTTCTCCGCGGCCAGGCGCGTGGCGGCCTTCCAGATGATGTCGCTGGCGAGCGCCGAGCCGCCGGGAGAATCGACGCGCAGAACGACGGCCTTGACGGCGTCGTTGCGCCGGGCGGCCTCGAGCGCGGCGCGGATGGTCGTACTGCCGGCGGTCGTGCCGCTGAGGAAATCGGCCGTGCTCTTGCCGGTGGCGATGCCGCCTTCGATGTAGATCAGCCCGATGCCGGGCTTCTGCTCGCCCTTGACCGTGTCGCCCAGCTTCATGAAGAAGCTGAACATCTCGAACGGGCTCTCGGGCAGCTCGAGCTTCTTGCTGTCGCCGTAGTCCTTCACCACCTTGACGTTCTGTCCGAACTCCTTCTGGAGCATGCGCGCGTAGTCACCGAACGAGCCGACGGCGTCGACCAGCCGCGCCTTGAGCGCCGGCTCGGCGTCGATCGGCGCCTGGTCGATCAGGGCCTTGGTCTGCTCGACCGTCAGCCCGCGCCCCTTGGCGATCAGCTCGACCCAGCGCTCGTAGATGCCCGTCAGCAGCCAGTTGACCTGCTCGGCGGCTTCCTTGCTCGGCTCCGTGCGGGTGTAGGGCTCCAGCGCGCTCTTGTAGTCGCCGCAGTGCATCATGTCCGCCTTCACGCCGATCTTGTCGAGCAGCCCCTTGTAGAAGCTCAGCTCGGCGTTGAGGCCGACGATGAACAGGCTGCTGTTCTCGGCCAGCGTCACGTGGTCCGCCGCCGCCGCCAGCGCATAGGTGCTGTTCTCGCCGGCGTCGAGGTACACGTAGATCTTCTTGCCCGAGGCGCGGAAGCGCTCGAAGGCCCGCGTGAGCTCCTCAATCTGCGCCAAACCGACGGCGGGCGACTCGATGATGACCGCCAGGCCGTCGACTTTCTTGTCGCGCGCGGCCTTGTCGATCATGCGCACCCACTGGTGCAAGGTGCGCATCTGGCCCTGGCCGAAGATGGCCATCAACTCGGCGTCCGGCGACGGCGACTCGAGCACCGGCCCGTCGAAGACCAGGCGGACGATCTGCTTCTGCGCCAGTGCCGGTGCACACGCCGATAGCACCGCGCTGGTCGCGACCAGCGCCAGGATACGATTCGGATGGGTTCTCACGACGTTCTCCTTGAGTGTCGGCGGCTTGAGGCCATGGGCCCGCGCGGGTGGCTCCCGGTCTTGCCCGTTGACGCTTCGTCCCGCGCTTCATGCGACGGACGGGCCGCGCGCGTCTCAGCGGCGAGGTCCGCCCCGCTCGCCTCAGAAGGCTTTCGAAATCCCGTAAATGACGACCAGCAGCCAGCCTACGAACACGAGCAGGCCGGCCAGGCGAAACAGGGACGCAACCTCGTCCATGCGTGAACTCCGCCAGCGGTTTCGCCTAGAGCTTAGACCAGGTCGGCCCATTCGGCCAGTGGCCCCCGCCCGAGCGTGGTTGCGCTTCAGTGCCCCGCGCGGACCGGGCTGGGGACGGCCCGGCTCTGAATGCTGCGGCGCAGGTCGGACCGTGGGACTTTCCGACAGGCGCCGGAGGCACGATAATTGCCGCCGGCGAGGACCACGCCCCGCATGTTGAAGCAACACAACCAGCTCGTGCTGCTGATGCTCGTCGCGGCGGATGCCTGCGCCGTGGCGGCGGCGTGGCTGGCGAGCTACTACCTGCGTTTCGAGTACCTGCCCGTCGATCCCGAGAAAGGCGTTCCGGCGCTGGCCGACAAGTATCTGCCGATCCTGCCGCTGGTCATCGTCGCCCACCTGGTGATCTTTCAGCGCGTAAGGCTGTATCGCCCGCGGCGCGACGGGGCGCTGCTTGCCGAAATGCGCGACATTCTCAAGGCGTTCGTCGTCTCCATCGTCGCGGTGATCGTGATCGACTACGCCCTGCCGCAGACGAGCAAGATATCCCGCCAGTTCCTGGTCACGTACGCGGTTCTCGGGACCACGTGCCTGGCCGTGCTGCGCGGCAGCGTGCGACTCGTTGCCCGTGCCCTGCGCCGCCGCGGCTTCAACCGCCGCGCCGCCGCCATCGTCGGCAGCGGACGAGCGGCGCAGCGGCTGCTGTACGCCCTGCGGCGGAATAGCTGGACCGGGCTGGACGTGCGGTACTTCGTGGACGACGCGGACCCGGACAAGCCGGGCGTGCTGCGGGGCGTGCCCGTGCGCGGACCGCTGAGCGCGCTGCCGGCTGTGCTGGCGGAGGAGCCGGTCGACTCGATCTTCATCGCCCTGCCGACGGAGCGCGCCCATCGGACGGCCGAGGTGCTGGCCGCACTCGAAACCTCAGCCGCCGACGTGCGGCTGGTGCCGGAGATCAACCCCAGCTTCGCGATGCGCCCGAATGTCAGCGAGCTGGACGGCGTGCCGATCCTGGCCCTGCGGCAGACGCCGCTGGTCGGCTGGAACGCGGTGCTGAAGCGCGCCTTCGACCTGGTCGTGGGTGGCCTGTGCCTGGTGATCGCGGCGCCGACGATGGCGGTGATCGCGGCGCTCATCAAGCTTGCCGACCGGGGCCCGGTGTTCTATCGCCAGCGCCGCATGGGCCTCGACGGCCGCCAGTTCGACATGATCAAGTTCCGCACGATGGCGGTGAACGCCGAGGCCGGCGGCCCGGTGTGGTCGCGGCGGGACGACCCGCGCCGCACGTCGATCGGGGCGTTCCTGCGCCGCACGAGCCTGGACGAGCTGCCCAACCTGTTCAACGTGCTGCGCGGCGAGATGTCGCTGGTGGGCCCGCGGCCGGAGCGCCCGGAGTTCATCGAGCAGTTCAAAGAGGAGATCCCACGCTACATGCTCCGCCACAAGATGAAGGCGGGCATGACGGGCTACGCCCAGGTGCGCGGCTGGCGCGGCGACACGTCGCTCAAGAAGCGCATCCAGCACGACGTGCACTACATCAGGCACTGGAGCCTGGGCCTCGACCTGCGCATTCTCGCCCAGACGCTCGGCACCGTCTGGTTCAGCCGTCACGAGACCTAGAAGCGCCCCGGCGCAGAATCGCGCGTACGCAAGCGCGGGGGCGAAAAGCGGGCGACGGGACTCGAACCCGCAACATTCAGCTTGGAAGGCTGACACTCTACCATTGAGTTACACCCGCGCACGCCCACGGCGGCGGCCGCCGGGCGGGCACGCCGCCGGGCGGGCACGCAGATTCTAGCGGTTTCGAACCGTCGGCCGCAAATCGGACCGCGCAGACGTGGTCGCGCACCCGGCTCGCGCAACAGGCGGTCTATCGGCCGAATGCGCGTGCCGTACGCCCGGACGTACTCCGCCGCGTAGAATGGCCGAGGGTCATGCGACCGCAAGCGCTCGGGGCGCTGTCGGGTTTCCGGCGCGGTCGCCTCGAAGGACGCCGCCTTGCCCACGCCGCAGGACGACGAGCGCCGGCAACTCTGGCTGATCCCCAGCGAGGGGCGCGCCCGCACCGAGCCGGTAGCCGACGTGGCCCTGTTGACGCCCACCTACGACCTGGCCAGTTACGCAATCCCGCCGGAGTTGGCCGCGCAAGTCGCGCCCGGAATGCTCGTCCATGCCCCGTTCGGCCGAAAGGCGCGGCCCGTTCTCGGCTGGTGCGTCGCCGTGAGCCGGAGACCCTGGCGTCAGACGCGTCCGGCGCTCGCGAGCCTGGCCGGGTCAGGCGCCCTGCTGTCTCCCGGACTGATCGCGCTGGGCCTGTGGATCAGCGATTACTACGCCGCGTTTCCTGGGAAGACGCTCTCGGCCATGACGCCGGCGGGTCTGCGGCAGGTAGCGCAGCGGCGCGTCCGGTACCTGCGGCGGGTCGCAGACCCCGCCGCCGCCGACGGGGGCGAAGCGGGCGCGGCCGCGGAGCCGCAGCACCTGACGCCGGCGCAGTCGCGGCTGCTGCTGGCGCTGGCGGATGGGGAGTTGCCGCGGGCTGAGGTGTTGCGGCGCGCCCAGGTCGGCGAGGGGACGCTCGCGACGCTTCGCCGCCGGGGCCTGGTGGAGACCGTTACGCGATTCGAAGCCCACGCGGTCGAGCACGGGGCCCCGGCACGGAGCACCGAGGGCACCGCGGCGCCGGGCGGCGAGGAGGCGAAGCCGGACGCCGGGGGCGTGGGGACGGCGTCGCCGACGGCGCCGGAAGACGGGTTGGCGCTGACCGCAGGCCAGGAGGAAGCGCTGAAAGCTGTCTCCGCCGCGCTGTCTCCGCCGCGATTCGAGGTGTTCGTGCTGTTCGGTGTTCCCGGGAGCGGCAAGACCGAGGTCTACGTGCGGGCGGTTCGGCAGGCGCTGGCGGGCGGGCGCCAGGCGATCGTGCTGGTGCCGGAGATCGCGCTGGCGACGCAGGTGATGCAGCGGCTGGCGCGGCGTTTCGGCTCAGTGGCGGTCGTTCACAGCCGTTTGAGGGAGCGGGAGCGGCGCGAAACGTGGCGGCGCATCGCTTCGGGCGAGGCGGCGGTGGTGATCGGGACGCGTGCGGCGGTGTTCGCGCCGTGTCCGCGGCTGGGGCTGATCGTCGTGGATGAGGAACAGGAGCGCAGCTACAAGAACATGGCGGCGCCGCACTACCACGCGCGGGACGTCGCGATCAAGCGCGGGCAGATCGAGCAAGCGCCGGTGCTGATCGGTTCGGCCAGCCCGGCGCTGGAGACCTGGCACAACGCCGCGCACCTGCCGCATTACCGGCTGCTGCACCTGCCGGAGCGCGTGCCGGGGGCGCGGGCGCCGCAGGCGCGCCTGGTGCTGATGGGGCAGGGCGATCGCGTCCAGCCGAGCCGGTTGCTGTCGCTCGATCTGGTGCGGGCGTTGCAGCAGACGCTCGAGCTGCGTCAGCAGGCCGTTCTGCTGCACAACCGCCGCGGCTACGCCGCACACCTGCGCTGCGGGCGCTGCGGGCTCGTGCCGAGCTGCGTGCGCTGCGGCGCGGCGCTCGTGTTTCATCGCACCGAGCGGCTGCTGAAGTGTCATCGCTGCGGGGGGCGCACGCCGGCGCCGGAGCGCTGCCTGGACGACACGTGCGGGGGCGTGCTGGAGAAGGGGGGGCTGGCGATCCAGCGGCTGGAGGAGGAGCTGCGCGCGGTGCTGCCAGGGGCGCGGCTGCTGCGCCTCGACAGCGACACGATGCGGCATCGCGACGATTATGCCGCGGCGCTGACGCGCTTCGAGCGCGGCGACGCCGACATCCTGCTCGGGACGCAGATGATCGCCAAGGGGCTGGATTTTCCGAATGTTCGGCTGGTGGGCGTGGTGGATGCCGACGCGGGGCTGGAACTGCCGGACTTCCGCGCGGCGGAGCACACGTTTCAGTTGCTGCTCCAGGTGGTGGGTCGGGCGGGGCGGCGCGAGGGTGAAGCGTTGGCGCTGATCCAATGCCGCGACGTGTCGCACGTCATCCGCTGCGCGATGAAGGCCGACTACCGGGCCTTCGCGGAGAGCGAGCTGGCGCTGCGCGCCCGGCTGGGGTATCCGCCGCTGGGACGGCTGGCGCGTTTCGTGCTCTCCGACGAGCGCAACACCCGGGCGCGCGAGGCCGCCGAGCGCCTGGCCGAGCAGTTGCAGCAACTGGCCGGGCGCGTGCATCCCGAGATTCGCGTGGTCAGCGTCGGCGCCTGCCTGCTGCCGCGGCTGCGCGGGCGCTTCCGGCACGAAGTGCTGGTCGCCGCGCCCCCCGGGGGCGTCTTGCAGCGGCTGCTGCACGAGGCGCAGCGCGAGAAGCTGCTGTTCAGCCGGGCGCAGCGCATCACCGTTGACGTCGATCCGGTGGAAATGCGGTGAGGGCCGCCGTCGGCCGTACGGGAGTCCGTCACCAGACGCGCAGCCACACGGCCTTCAGGTAGGCGGACTCCGGGCAGTCGAGCAGCACCGGATGGTCCGGGCCGGCGCCGGTCAGGCCGATCATCTGCAAGGTCCGCCCGGCGCGCCGCGCGGCGCGGTGCACGGTCTCCACGAAGCTTGTCGGCGACACCAGGCCGCTGCAACTGCACGTCAGCAGCCATCCGCCCGGGCGCACGACCTGCACGCCGAGCGCGTTGAGGTCGCCGTACTTCCGCAGCCCCGGTTCGAGCTCCTCGCGGCGGGTGACGAGCTTCGGCGGATCGAGCACGACCGCGTCGAACTGGCGGCGGTTGGCGATCATCTGCCGCAGGTAGCCGAAGACGTCGGCGTGAACGTGCTGGATGCGCGCCTGGTTGAGATTCGCGTTCTCAACGGCCAGGGCCAGGGCGTCTTCGTCAAGATCGACGCTCGTGACGCTACGGGCGCGGCCGAGCCGTTTGGCGCAAAGTCCGAAGCCGCCGCCGTAGCAGAACGCGTCCAGCACGTCGCCGTCGGCGCACAACTCGGCGAAGCGCCGCCGGTTCTCGCGCTGATCGCAGAAAAAGCCCGTTTTCTGGCCGCCGGCGGCATCGACGCGGTAGCGCACGCCGTGCTCGCGGACGACGAGCCGTTGCGGCGCGTCGTCGCGCGGCGGCGGTAGATCGAAGCCCTCGAGCGCCTGGATGCGCTGGTCGGCGCGAAAGACCACGCGCCAGTGCGGCGACGCGGCCCGGGGGCGATCGAGCGCGGCCGGCGGGCCGAGGCGCTCGCACAGCATCTCCGCGAGCATGGCCCGCCGCAGAAACATGCCGATAGAGAACAGCTCGAACACGAGGCAGTCCGCGTAGCGCTCGACGATCACGCCGCTGAGGCCGTCGCCTTCGGCGTGGAGCAGGCGGTAGGCGTCGGTTACGTCGTCGAGGCGCAGGCGGCGCCGCAGCGCGACGGCCTGCTCCAGCCGGCCGCGCCAGAACGCGTCGTCGATGCTGACGTCGCCGGCGGCCAGCATGCGCAGCGCGATCTGGGAGCGCCCGTTGTACAGGGCGCTGCCGAAATGCCGGCCGGCCTTGTCGTACACGTTGACCACGTCGCCCGCGGCCGCGGACGGATCGACCTCGGCGATCATGCGCTGGTATACGAATGGGTGCGACGTGGCGGAGCGCAGGCGGACCCAGGGCGCGACCAGCCGGTCGACGGGAAGCGCGGCGGGCGTGCCAGGCGCCGGCGCCGCGGGCCGTGGTGCGTTGTCACGCCGTCGGGGCGCTGGGCGGGCGGGGGGGCCGGCGGGTCGCTTGGGCATGGCGCAATTATGAGGGGAGTGCGAGCCGTTTGCCCGCACACCCCTTTGAAATCCCGCACGACCGCGCGCCGGAGTCTCTAGCGGCCGTTGGCCGTCAGCAGATCCTGCGCCGCGACCAGGCAATCGCGGGCGTACGCCGGGTTGTGAATGCCCAGGCTGCCGTCGACGAGCACATAGTAGTACAGGAAGCGCACCTGCTTGAGCCAGTCGGGCAGGTTTCGCTGGCCGGCGGCGTTAGGGCCGCCGTTCGACGTGTATTCCCAGGTCGCCGGGTCGCCGAGCCGGTTTGCGATGTCGTTGAGGCGGTTCTGGATTTCGGTCTGGAGCGTGGCCTTGACGGCGAGCGCCTGGCCGAGCGACGGGTGGCAGCCGGACGTTGCGCAGCTGCTCTCGTTGACCTGGAAGGTGTGGCCGGAGATGGCGGGCGCCTGGGCGCTCTGGAAGTCCTGGCGATACATGTGGCACGTGGCGCACTGCTCAACGGCGAACGAGTGCACCGAGACACGGCTCTGCACGAGCAGGTCGCTGTCCTCGGGAAGAGGCATCTCGCCGATGTAGAAGTTCGCCTGATTGCTGTGGTGCGGCGGGCGGGCGGAGTCCTGCCACGTGCGGCCGCGGTCGTGATGGCACTGGCCGCAGAGATTGAAGCGCGTCGGGTCGGTGACGGCGCGGACGTCGTTGGTCGGCGTCGGGTTGGCGACTTCCGGGTAGCGGAGCTGGAAGTCGCGGCCGTCCTCCGGGGTCGGGGCGTTGCCGGTGCGGGCGTGCGGGTTATGGCAGATGGCGCACTCGACCGCGTGCAGCTCCTCGACGGGGACGCCCTGGAGCGCGTTGTCGGCGAGGGTCTCGTTGTTGAGCGTCGCGCGATAGAAGAAGTCGCCCGAGTGGCACTTGCCGCAATTGTTCAGTGCCAGGCCCTCGGTGAACTCCTCGGCGGGCGTCTCGGTGACGCGCGCGTGCTTGGAGGTCGCCCAGTCGTCGTAGTTCGGATGGTGCGAGCCCGTGTGACACTGGCCGCAGATTTCGGCCGCGATGCTCTTCGGCGGACGGAGGCTCTCGTCGTTGACGTTCTCGACGTGGTCGCGGCCCGGGCCGTGGCAGCTCTCGCAGCCAACGCCGGCCAGGGCGTCGGTGGTCGCGCGATCGACGAAGCCGCCGGGCTGGCCGAAGCCCACGACGTGGCAGCCGACGCAGTTGGCGTTCTTGTCCTGGCCGATGTTCTCGAGCGTCTCGAGCGCCCGCGCGTGCAGCGTCTGCGACCAGTTGAAGTGGACGTTGTTGTGACACGTCGCGCAGCGCTCCGACCCGACGTACTTGCCGGTCAGACCGCTGTTGCCCTTGTTCGGCTCGTTCGGCTCGTTCGGCTCCGGAAAAAGACCCGGGCAACCGATCGTCAACAGCCCCGCAGTCAGCGGAAGCAGAACAAGCGCGGCGTTGCTCAGCATGCGAGAGCGCGAGAACACGAGTTCCTCCTTGCTAGGCCGAGCGGCGCGGGACGCCGCGGCCGACAAGATCCCCCAGAGACGTGTGTGACGACGAGGACATGTTGCACTTGTGATCGACCGCCGATCACCCAAAACCGAGGTCAACCTACCCGCCGGCGTTAAATCCCGCAATCCGGTTTGGCGCCGAAAAACATCCGGACCCCGGTGGCCCGGCGGTGCGCGAGAATCCCCGACGGTGCGCAACATGGCGCAAGCCGTAGGGCTGGTCGGGAATCCCCAAAGAACCTAAAGTTCCACTCGGCGCCCCGGGCGTTGCGCCCGTCGCATGCCCTGGGGAAGCCAGGCGTCGAGAGGAGACGCATGACCCACGTCGCCACCCGGCTGTGCCAGCCAATCCGGCTTTTCACCCTCTGCCTTTGCGCGGGGCTGGCCTGGCTGCTGTGCGGCCCGCCGGCGGTCGCCCAGGACCGCGAGAACTGCCTCTACTGCCACCGATTCCCAGGCCTCAGCCGCTTCGATCCCGGCAGCGGACGCCTGCGGCTCTTCTACGTCGATCCGGCGTACATTCACGAGGCGCAGGGGCCGCACGCCCAGCTCGCCTGCACCGACTGCCACGCCCGCGAGCCACTGGAGGTCGTGCCGCACCGGCCGTCCCCGCCGGTCGACTGCACGCGGACCTGCCATATCACCGACCTGTCGGGCAACTCGCGGCGATTCAGCCACGAGAACGTCGCGCGGATGCTGGAGCAGAGCGTCCATACCGACGCCGTGCTGCACGGGCTGAGATTCACCGGCGGCCCGCTGCTGGCCGACAACCAGTCGCGCTGCCTGTACTGCCATGACGAGCCGCTCTTCCGCATGCCGCTGGCGCTGGAAAGCCCGGTCGGCGCGCTTCAGGACCGGGCGTTCGCCCGCTGCAACGTCTGCCACGCGACGCAGCTCCCGCTCGACGTCGAGTTCGCCACGCGCCACGTCCTCTCGCGGCTCGATCCGGCCCGCCGCACGCTCGAGCTGGCGCAGGTCTGCGCCGTGTGTCACAGCGACCCGGCACTCCGCCAGACGCACGAGCTGCCGAACTCCGTGGCCAGCTACCTGCGCAGCTTCCACGGGCGTGCGGCCCTGCTGGGAGACGAGACGACGGCGGATTGCCTTTCCTGCCACGTCGCAAATGGGGCGAATGTGCACCTGATGCTGGCGTCGGCTCATCCCGACTCGGCAATCCACCCGGAAAACGTGGCCAACTCCTGCCGCAGTCTCACGTGCCACCCGGGCGCCGACCGGGCCATCGCCGGCACGTCTGTGCACCTCGACCTGCCGGGGGCGGTCGGGTCGCTGGAATTCGCGCTGGCGGCGGCGTTCATCCTGCTGACCGCGGTGTCGTTCGGGCCGTCGGCGGCGATCGTGCTGCTCGAGCTGGCGCAGCTCGTGATCGGCCGGCGCCACCCGCGGGCCGAGCACGTGGAGAAGGTGATCGAGCAGATCGTGAGCCACCCGGAGGGGCGCGCCCGCCTGCGGCGTTTCACGATCACCGAGCGCGTGCAGCACTGGGTGCTCGCTGCCCTCTTCACGCTGCTGGCGCTCACTGGTTTCCCGCTGAAATTCGCCGACCAGGGCTGGGCGCGCATGCTGGTGGACGCCTTCGGCGGGATGTACATGACGCGCACGCTCCATCACTACGCAGGCGTGGCGCTGATCGTTGGCTTTGCGGTCCACGTGCTGGATATCTTCCGCGTGGTACTGAGGCGCACGCGGCGCGTCGGTCCGGCCGGCGAGCGGCTCGGGCTCTACCAGGCGATCGCGACTCTGCCCGTCTCGATCACGCTGACCGATCTGCGGCGGGCCGGGGCGCAGTTGAAGTACCTGGTCGGCCTGAGCAATGACCGGCCGCGCTTCGGGCGCTTTACGGCAACCGAGAAGTTCGAGTACTTCGGCGTGATGTGGGGCACGACGCTGCTGGGCATCACGGGGCTGATGCTCTGGTTCGAGCAGGCCACGTCACACCTGATGGGCGGATGGGCCTTCAACATCGCGACGATCATCCACACCTACGAGTCGTTCCTGGCGCTGATTCACGTTGGTATTCTGCACATCTACAACGTGATCCTGGCTCCGACGGTGTTCCCGCTCTCGCTGGCCACGTTGAACGGCGAGACGCCCAAGTCGAAGCTCGCCGAGGAGAACGCCGAGTTCGTCATCGACGTGGCCCACTCGCTGGGCATTCCGACCGAGGAGCCGCAGCATGGCTGAGCCGAGACCGGCCAGGCGGCCAGGATGGCGCCCGCGGGACCTGCTCAGACTGGCGGGCAGCGCGTCGTACGATCTGCTGCGCCGCGCCTATGCCTTCGCGCTGATCGTACTGATCTTCTGGGTCAGCTTCGCCGCGATGAAATACCTGGTCGTCTCGCTCGTCGCGCCGCTCGAGACGCCCGCACAGGTCCGCGCCATCCCCAGCCGCATGGACGAGGAGCTGCTCCACGGCCGGCGGCCCGACTGGCTGGGGCTGCGCTCCGTTGAGAACCCGCGCGCCCCGCTGGCCTATTACCATCGCCTCACCTCCTGGCTCCCGCCCGACAACGCCAACACCTGCACCCGCAGCGGCTGCCACGGGCCCCTGCCTCACGCGAACCGCATCGAGGTGCGCGCCTTCCTCAACATGCACGCCGCGAGCATCCACTGCGGCGTCTGCCACATGGAGCACGAGCGCACGCCCCTGTCGCTCACCTGGTACGACCGCGAGAGCGGCCGCGCGTCCGAGGCGCCCGTGCTGCTGCGGGCGCTGAGCCTGCTCCAGGAACTCGGGGACCCTCCCCGCGCCGACGACGACGCGCGGGCGCGACTGTCCGACCTGCTGCGGCGCGCCGCCCGCGCCGCCGACAACGACGCGGCCCTCGAGCGCTCCGCCGCACACCTCGCCGCCGTCCGCGCCGCCACGCCCAGCTTCCCGCGCATCGTCCGCGAGGCCCGCGATGTCGTGAACACGTCGCTGCGCGGGGCGTACGGCGTGAAGCTGGCGCTGAAAGACGCGGCCGGCCGGCCGGTCCTGGCCCATCCCGGGACCGCGGCCGCCATCGAACGCTACCTGCGCGAGGGACCGCGGGCCACGCCGGAGCAGCGCGAGGCGCTTCTGGCCGCCGTCCATCCGTTCCGCCGGCCGGCGGCGATCGTGTGCACCGATTGTCACCGGAAGACCGGCGGGGTCCTCGACCTGGCGGCGGCCGGATACCCGCCGTCGCGCATCCAGCAACTCCAGACGCCGGCGATCTTCCAGATGATCGAGCACATCGGGCGCGGGGCGGATTTCCACATGCCGCAGATCGTGACCACGCCAGTGGAGCCGCGCGCCCCGCACACCCAGCCGGCGCCGCGTTAGCGGCATTCGACGGGCCGATAGCCTGTTTCAGACGGCCGGGCGTACAATCGCGGCCCCATGGGGCGGCGGTTTCTATGGCTGACACCGGCGGTGCTGCTGCTGATCGCGGCGACGGCCTTCCTTGGTCCGTATTGGATCGACCCGCGCAAGCTGCTGGAAGAGCCGGGCGAGGCGTTCTGGCGATATCGCGCGCCGCGAACTGGGCTGGCAGCGGTGGTCGGCGCCGGGCTGGCGCTGGGGGGGCTGGTCTTCCAGCAGCTCTTCCGGAATCCGCTGGCGACGCCCTACACGCTCGGCATCGCCAGCGGGGCGTCGCTGGCCGCGGCCGTCGGGTTCCTGCTTGGGTGGCGCGGCGAATGGCTGGGCATTCCGTGGCTGACGCAACTGGCGTTCGTCGGGGCGCTGGCGGCGATGGCCCTGGTGTACGGGTTGGCGCGTATGCGCGGCAGCGGCAGCATCGCGCACCTGCTGCTCGCGGGCGTGTGCGTGGCGTACCTTTCGTCGGGCGGGCTGGTGCTGGTCTACTACATCGCCGACCCGACCGTGACGACCGACATCATCTGGTGGCTGATGGGCACGCTCGCGATCCATCGGCCGCGGGCCGTGCTCGAGGTCGCGTACGTGCTGGCGCCCGTGCTGCTGTTCGCGATCTACCACCACCGCGCCCTTGATCTCATGACCCTCGGCGACGACTGGGCGGCGACGCGCGGCGTGGCGGTCGCGCGGGTGACCTGGGGCAGCTACGTGCTGATCGGCCTGCTCACCGCGGTGATCGTCGGCAACTGCGGTCCGATCGGCTTTGTCGGGCTCATGGCGCCGCACATGGCCCGGGCATTGTTCGGCGCGCGGGCGCTGCCGCTGATCCTGGGCTCGGTGCTGCTCGGGGCCGCGTTTCTCGCCGTCTGCGACGGGCTGGCGCGTCTCGACACGCGCGAGCTGCCCGTCGGTGTGATCACGAACATCCTGGGCGCGGTATTCTTCCTGTACCTGCTCGCCACGCGCGAGTCGCTCTTTGCGGCGGACCAGCGCTGACGCCGCCAGCCATGCAGGCACGGTCGAGAGGGCGCGAGGAGAATCGTTGAAATGCCGCGGCCTTACGCGAGTATCGTCGAAGAACTGCGGGCGGCCCACGGCGAGCCGAGCCTCAGCCGCGTCGTGGACGCGTTGTGGGAAGGGCTGCGCGAAACGGGCGTATCGTGGGCCGGGTTCTACCTGCACGAGAGCGGCGAAGAGCTCGTGCTCGGTCCTTCACGCGACAAGCCCGCCTGTACGCCGATCGGGCTGCACGGCGCCTGCGGCCGGGCGTTCGTCCGGCAGCGGCCGCTCGTGGTGCGCGACGTGCGCGACCTCGGCGAAGGCTACATCGCCTGCGACCCGCGCGATCGCTCGGAGGTCGTCGTGCCGCTCGTGGATGCGTCCGGCGCCTGCCGCGGCGTGCTCGACCTCGACAGCTTCGAGGTCGGCTCCTTCGACGATGGCGACGTGCGCGGGCTCATCACCTTGCTCCGGGCCGCCGGCCTGACCGCGCAGCCGGCAGACACGCCGCCCGAGATCGTCTGAACCCAGGGCGGAACGATGCTCATTCACAACATCGGCGAGTTGGCGGTCGTCCCACCCGGGCCGTTGCGCGGCGCGGCGATGCGTTCCGTGACCTCCATGGCCGACGCCGCCGTCGCCATCGAGGACGGACGCATCGCCTGGTTCGGCCCGCGGCGCGATCTCCCGCAGCGAGACTGGGGGCCGGCGCTCGACGCCGAAGGCGGCACGGTGATCCCAGGCCTCATCGACTGCCACACGCACATCCCCTTCGTTGGCAGCCGCAGCCACGAGTTCGTCCGGCGCATCGCGGGCGAAACGTATCTGTCGATCATGCAGTCCGGCGGCGGCATCCGCGTGACGACCGAGGCCGTGCGCCGCGCCACCCAGGAGCAGCTCGTCGCCGAGAGTCTGCCAAGACTGGGGCGCATGCTCGCGAGCGGCGTGACGACCTGCGAGTGCAAGAGCGGGTACGGCCTGACGCCGCAGGACGAGCTGAAGCAGCTTCGGGCGATTCGCGACCTGGGTGGCGGGCAGCCGATCGAGCTGATCCCGACCTTTCTCGGCGCGCATGCGCTGCCGGCAGAGTTCGAAGGCCGCGCCGACGCGTTCATCGACTGCATCAGTGACGAAACGCTGCTGAAGACGATCGCCGGCGACCGGCTGGCGCGCTTCTGCGATGTCTTCTGCGACCGCGGCGCCTTTGACGTCGCGCAGGCGCGGCGCGTGCTGGAGCGCGGCCTGCGCCACGGTCTGCGACCGAAGCTGCACGCCGACGAGCTGGCGCAGATCGGCGCCACGCGCCTGGCCGCTGAGCTCGGCGCGGTCTCGGCCGACCACCTGGAGCACGTCGACGACGGCGGCATGGCCGCCCTGGCCGCCGCCGGAACCGTCGCCGTCGTCCTGCCGGGCACGAGCTTCTTTCTCGGGATTCCGCACGCCGACGCGCGGCGGATGATCGCAGCCGGGCTGGCCGTCGCACTGGCGACCGACTGCAACCCCGGCTCGTCGATGATCGAATCGCTGCCGCTGATCATGAACATCGCCTGCTGCCAGTTGCGGCTGCTGCCGGGCGAAGCGCTGGCGGCGTGCACGGCGAACGCGGCGGCGGCGATCGGCGAGGCGCATCGGCTGGGCGCGATCGCCCCGGGTTTCGACGCGGACCTGGTGGTGCTGGACGTCTTGGGCATTGCCGAGTGGATGTACACGCCGGGACGTTCGCGCGTACGAACGGTCATCAAGCGTGGCCGCGTGGTCTGGCCGTGACGGCCGGGTGATTCCGCCGCGCCATGGCCGCGCTCAGCGCCCGCGGCGCACGATCTGCTCGATGCGCTCGGCGACGGCCGGGCGCAGCGGGTCGCCGGGCGGCAGGTCGGCCAGCAGTTGCCGGAGCATCGCCAGCGCCTCGTCGGTGTGGCCGTTGATCAGCAGGGCCTCCGCCAGGCCGGTCCGCGTGCGGAGATCATCGGGCCGCAGCTCGGCGGCGCGGCGGGCGTGCAGCAGGCAGGCGGCTGGATCGCGCTGCTGAAGCAGGTACGCCAGGTTCAGGTGCGAGTCCCAGTCGCTCGGGTCGCGGTCGAGCACGGCGCGAAACAGCGCGATCGCGGGCTCGGGCTCGTGATCCAGCATGTGCACCTGGGCCAACAGGCGCTGGGCGGCGAGGTGGTCCGGCTGAAGCCGCAGGACGTGCTCGAGATGCGGCCGCGCCTGCCGGTGGCGGCCGTGGGCGACCAGCAGCGACGCGAGCTCCATGCGCAGGCCGGTGTCGCCGGGCTGCGCGGCGATGCGCTCCTTCAGCGCCGCGGCCTCGGCGTCGACGTCGCGGCCTTCGAGGGCGGCGATGTGCGTCTGGGTCAGGACGTCGCGCGGGTTGATCTGCCGCGCGAGGTACAGGTATTGCAACGCCCGCTCGCGCTCGCCGCGAACGCCGAGCAGCTCGCCCATTACGCGGTAGGCTGACGACGAGACGTGCACTTCCAGGGAGCGCCGCGCCAGCGACTCGGCCGCGCTCAGCAGCGCCAGCCGCTCGCGCGGGTCGCCGGCATGGCTGGCGTCGTAGACCAGGTGACGGGCACGGGTCACCAGCATCTGCGCGTTGTTCGGCCACTCCGCCAGGTCGGTCGAGAAGAGCGTCGCGTCATCGGCCCAGGCCGCGTTGCGCGTCACCGTGCGGATGCACAGCGCACCGAGCAGCAGCATTCCGGCGACGCGCAGCAGTCCGGCCCGGTGCGCCAGCGGCCCGGCGCCGGTGCAGGCGCGGCGCCAGCCTTCGACGATCAGCGACGCGATCAGCAGCAGCGCCGGGACCGACGGCCAGTACATCAGCCGCTCGGCCAGCGACACGCCGATGAGCAGCACCGTGTTCGAGATCAGCGCGTAGCTCGCCAGCAGCATCGCGGCGAGCACCGCCAGCTCGCGCCACACGGAGCCGCGCGGCCGGCGGTAGCCCCACAACGCCGCCAGCAGCCCCGCCGCCGCCAGGATTCCCAGGGCCGTCATGGCCACCGACCACGGGTCGAGCGCCAGCGTCGGGCTGATGACGCCCATGCCGTAGTCGGCGCTCAGCTTGCTCGGCAGCAGCAGCAGCCGCGCGTAGTGCCCCAGGATCGTCAGCGGACCGATGAGCCGCCCCCACGCGTCGGCCTGGAACAGCGGGTTGAACAACGCCGCCAGGTCTTCATCGCGCACCAGGCGCCCCTCCAGCGCCACGTATCGCAAAGGGAAATACAGCACCAGCGGGGCGCACAGCACCGCCGTTCGTGTCAGCCACCAGCGCCAGCCCGGCCGCTGCGCCCCGTAGAGATGATGCAGAACGATCAACGCCACAGGCGGATAGCACACCGCCGTCTCTTTCGACAGCGTCGCCAGCAGGAACGCCCCCGCCGCAGCGGCCGCCGAAGCCGTGCCGGGCGGGCCGGCGCGCGTCAGCAGCAGCAGTCCGGCGAGGATGAAGGCCGCGGCCAGCAGCTCGGCGCGGCCGACGACGTTGGCGACGGCCTCGCAGTGTACAGGGTGCACGGCGAAGAGCAGCACGGCGATGAGGGCGGCTTCGCGCGCGTGGAGCACGCGCAGCGCCAGCCGCCACGTGAGCACGGTGCAGAGCACGTGCAGGGCGACGTTGACGGCGTGATAGCCGACGGGGTTGAGCGCGCCGGCGGCGTAGTTGAGTGCGAAGGTGAAGAGCGTCAGGGGGCGGTAGAGGCGGTCGCGCCCGGGGTCGGAGGCGGCCAGGTCGTCGGGCCGGGCGTACCACCAGTCGCGCATCCAGATTTCGGCCAGGTTGGCCAGCGAGCGGATGCGTGGATGGTCGCGGACGATGGGGTTGTCGTCGTAGGTGAAGCCGTTACCCAGGCTGTTGAGATAGCACAGCAGCGCGAGCAGCCCCGCAACCCATGGGGCCCAGTCGGGCCGCGGCGGCGCCGCGGGCCGGTCGCGGGCGGCGAGGCTGCGCCGGGGGCGCCTGGGCTCGTCACTTCCCGGGCGTGTGGTCGCGGACGACGACGTTGTTGTACTCCAGCAACGTGCCCTTGGCGTTCTCGAGGGCGGTGATGGCGATGTTGTACTGGATCAGGATTTGCAGCAGCGTGACGCGGGCGTTGTTCAGGTTCTCAACGGCGGCCAGCTCGGTCTCGAGGAAAGAGGGGTCGATGCGCTGCGTGCGGGCCTGCAACGAAGCGAGGTTGAGAATCGCGGCCTGCACGGAGATGAGCTGCGTGGGGATGTTCTGGTAGCGCACCGTGAGCACGCGCACCGCCGTGTTGACTTCCTGCACGACGGAGTCGGCAGTCTGGTTGAGCGCGATGATCGCCTGGCGCTCGCTGAGGCGGGCCCGCTGCCAGGCCGCCTCGCGCTGCCGGTTGCCGATCGGGTAAGAGAACGTCGCCGCGACGGTGTAGGACTGGTAGCGCGAGGTGCCGAGGCTGTCGAAGGCGTTGTCGGCGGTGCTGCCCATGCCCTCGCCGGTGTAGCTGAAGCTCAGGTCGAGCTGCGGGAGCGTCTCGTTCTTTGCCGCCATGGTGCGGATGCGCGCCTGGTCGATCCTGAGCTTGGCCTGGCGGATTTCGTTGCGGTTGTCGAGGGCGGTGCGGACCTCGGCGAACTGATCGACGGCCAGCGGCCCGACGAACAGCGGCTCGTTCGGGATGATCTCGATCTCGTCCGACAGGCGCAGCTCCGGGTCATTCAGCAGGTTCTTCAGGGCGTCCTCGGCTTCGCGCACGCGGCGGACCGCATCCTGGAACTCGACTTCGCGGCTCTTCCAGCGCGAGAGCGAATTGTTGTATTCGATCAGCGTGGCGTCGAGCTTCAGCCGTTCCTCCGTGTTCTTGTGCGTCACGTAGTTCTGGGCCACGCTGGTCGCCAGGATCATCACCTCGCGCCGCGTCTGCGCCAGTTGCCAGTAGGCCTGCTCGACGCGGAAGAGCGTCTCGCGCGCCGTCTGGATGAAGCGCTCCTCCGCGATGCGCTGCTCCAGCCGGCTGATGTTGATCTGCGCCCGGTTGTAGTCGAGGCCGAAGCCGCGCAGCAGCGGCTGCGTGAACTGCGTCACGAACGAGCTCGTGTACTCCGGGTTCAGCGACTGGAACTGGAAGTTGTCCAGGAACTGCCGCGTCACGTCGAGCGACGTCTGCACCTGCATGCCCGTCGGCAGCAGCTTGCGGATGCCGCCCGAGAGCATGCGCGTGTCGCTGCCCGTGGGCGCAAGCTGTGACGCCGACGGCTGGTCGATCTTGCGATAGCTCGAATCCAGGAAAAACACAGCGTCGAACACCGCCTCGGCCTCGACGAGCTGCGCCCGCGAGATCGCCGGCGAGATCGAGTCGATGCGGATCGAGTAGTTGTTGTCCAGCGCCCGCTGCACCGCCTCCGACAGCGTCATGTGCCTCTGCCGCGGCCTGCGAAGCTGCGCCAGGTAGCCGCGGGCCTTCTCGTGCTGCCGGTCGAGCGCCGCCAGCACCCGCGCCTCCGCCTGCGTCTCGGCCAGGTGCGCCCGCCGCCGCTCGAACACCGTCTCCGCGTCTTCCGGGTCCGGAATCTGCTCGAACAGCGCCTCGGGAGAGGGTGGCTCGTCGCTCTCCGGCCGCGTCAGCAGCGCCGCCCGGTCCTCGGGCCGCGTCGTTTGCGCCGCCGCGTGAACCAGCCAGTCCGCGCGCCCCGGGGAAGTAGCCGGCGGCGACGGCTCACTCAGCATCTGCGCTCGATACGCCGCGTAGCAGCGGTCCAGGTCTGGAGCGGAAAGCTCCTGGCAGCCCGGAATCAGGCCTCCCAGCAGCGCCAGCCACACTGCGGCAAGCCGATTCGGTAAACGGACCGCCGCGCCATTCGTACGCCGTTTGTTCATGTGTATGGGCCTGCCCCGCGCCACGTTCTGTTCAGACCTGCCCGGCATTATTGGGGTTCTGGGGGGCGTGTCAAACCTTCGGACGCGAAAGGCGGTTTTCCCGCACATCCTGTGCGTGGCGAGCGCGGCCACGCCACGGGCGCCGCGCACCGCATGACCGCCTCAGCCCAGCCCGGCCGTCATCAGGTCCATCAGCCGCAGCAGCCCCACCGGCCGATCCGCCGAATCAACCACGACCAGGTGCGTGATCTGGCTCTCGCGCATCATGGCCAGGCAGGCGACGGCGGGCGTGGCCGGTCCGACGGTCGAGACGCGGACGCGCGGCTCGCCGGGGGCCCGGCGGCTGTGCTCGAAGGCCTCGCGGGCCGGGAGCCGCCGCGGGTTGTCGACGCGTTCGAACAGGCGGCGCAGGTCGCCGTCGGTGAACGTGCCGATCAGCCGGCCGTCGCGCTGAACCACGAGCGCCACGCCGAGCTGCTTGCGCGTCATTTCGCAGACGAGCTGATCGAAGGTCTGGTCCTCGGAGACGAGCGGGAGCTGCGCGCCGGCGTGCATCAGGTCCTCGGCGCGCATCAGCAGGCGCCGGCCCAGCGCTCCTTCCGGGTGATACTGGGCGAAGTCCTCGGCGGCGAAGCCGCGCGCGTGCAGCAGCGCCATGGCGATGGCGTCGCCGACCGCGAGTTGCAGCACGCAGCTCGTGGTGGGCGCGAGGTTCAGCGGGCCGGCCTCCGGCGCGTCGGGCAGGAGGATCGTGTGACGGCTGAGCTCGGCCAGGCGCGACTCGCGCCCCTGCGTGATGCCGATCACCGGTCCGCCCAGGCGGCGGAAGTGCATCACGAAGCGCAGCACTTCTTCGGTGGCGCCGCTGCGGGAGAGCGCCAGGAGACAGTCTTGCGCGCCCACGTTGCCCACGTCGCCGTGCAGCGCCTCCACCGGGTGCATGAACCACGCCGGCGTGCCGGTGCTGGTCAGTGTGGCGGCGATCTTCTGGGCGATGACGCCGCTCTTGCCGAGGCCGGTGACCACGACCCGCCGGGCCGCTCCAATCGTCTCGATTGCGGCTTCGAAGGCCGCGTCGAGCGCCTCGGCGGCGCGGGCCAGGGCCGCCGCCTCGTCGCGGACGACTTCACGAGCGATGTCGAGTGGAGTGCACATAAGCGGCGCCTCAGCGTGGGTCGGCCGCGGCCGGCGCGACAGCGGGGGCCTCGCCCTGCTCGACCGCCGCCAGCTTCTTGCGGACCTGCATGGCGATCTCCTCGTAGCGCCGGGCCGCGCGGGGCGATTCGCGTCCCTGCCTTGGGAGCACTTCGAGCGCCCGCCGCCAGGCCGATTGCGCGCCGCCCGCATCGCCCACGCGGTGCAGCGCATCGCCCAGGTGGTCCAGCAGCACGCCGTCGACGCCCTCGCGCAGCCGCGTCGCCCGCCTCAGCCACTCGACCGCCGCGTGGAAGTCGCCCGTCTTGTAGAGCGCCCAGCCCAGGCTGTCGAGATAGGCGGCGTTCAGCGGCTCGGCGGCGACGGCCCGGCGCGTCATGCGCAGGGCCTCGTCGAGCCGCTCGCCCCGGTCGGCCCAGGTGTAGCCGAGGTCGTTGTTGATCCGCGGGTCGCCGGGGTTGCGACGGTAAATCTCCTCGCTGATGCGCAGGTAGTCGGGCGTGCGGTCGGCGGCCTCGTAGACGGCGCGCTGGAGCCAGAGCGTCTCGATCGCGACGCGCTCGGCAGGGCCGGCGTCCGCCGACATCTTGCGCACCTCGCTCAGTGCGCGCTCGACCTCGCCCGCGCCGCTGAGCGCCAGGATGAGCTCGAGCCGGGCCTGGTAGCGCAACTCCTCATCGACGAAGCGCTCAGCCAGCAGCGTCTCGCACTCCTTGACGCCGGCCGCGAGATCGCCCGCTCGCAACTGGCTCGCCGCGACCAGGTAGCGCCGGCGATTCGAAGCGTCGTGCGACTCGGCCGGAAGCGAGCGCGCCAGCTCGAGCGCCTCATCATGGCGCTGCGCCGTCGCCAGCGCCGCCAGCAGCACCCGCGCCAGGTCGAAATCGTCCGGCTTTGCGGCGTGCTCGCGCCGCAACACCTCGATGGCCGCCTCGGGCTGCTCGGCGTCCCGGCACGCCGAGTAGAACGCATCCAACTGGATGCGCGGCGCCGGCGTCGCCAGCAGCGCCGCCGCTTCCCCCACCCGTCCCGCGCCCACGAGCAGCCGCAGACGCCACGGCATCAACTCCGTGTCGCTCACGCCGGCGCGCGCCCACGTCTCCACGAGTTCGAGCCCGCCGGCGTACTCGGCGAAGGTGTAGCACACCTGCAACACGCCTTCGCGCAGCGCCCGGCGCTGGTTCTCCTCAGTCGCCTTCGGCAGGAGCCCGAGCAGCACCTGGCGGGCCCGCAGCGACTGCCCGTCGTGCAGCAGGTGGCCCGCCAGTTCGACGTGCACGCCGCGACGATTCGGATAGCGCTCCGCCAGAACCTGGACATGAGCGGCGGCAGCCCCGAAGTCCAGCCGCTGCCGCGCGACCTGAGCCAGCATGACGAGCACGGCGTCGCCGTCGTCGCCGTCGCGCGGCAATTCCGCGAGGATGGCGGCCGCGCCGTCGAAGTCTTCGCTGAAGAGCAGGGCGGCGGCGAGTTTCACGCCGATCCTGACGTCGTCGGGGTGCGTGTCGTGTTGCAGGCGCAGCTCGGCCATGAAGTCGTCGGCCGCGCCGCGCGCGAACCGCACCGCCAGCCCGCAGCGCCGCAGCACGTCCGCCGGGACGTCGTCGAGCTGGGACCGTTCGAAGCGCGTGCGGGCGATCTCGACCTTGCGATCATCCAGGTAGGCTTCGATCAGTTCCTCCAGCGCCTGGCCGCATGCCGGATCGCAGCTCAGCGCGTCGCGCAGGTGCCGCTGCGCCAGCAGCAGGTCGCCGTTGCGCCGCGCCTGGCGTCCCTGTTCGAGAAGCAGGCCGGCGTCTCGCGGTGAAAGCGCGCTGGCCCGCTTCAGCGCCGCCTGGGCCTGGTCGTCCTCGTCGAGCCCGTCGTGCGCCACCGCCGCGATGTAGTGCGCCAGCGCGCAGCCGGACGACTGGCGCAGCGCCGCGTCCGCATGCGCCTTGGCGTCGGCCCAGCGGTGACCGCGCAGCGCCAGCATGCCGCGCGCGAGGTGGCCAAGCAGCAGATCGGGCTGCGCCTCGAGCCCGCTGCCCAGCAGCGCCTCGGCCATGTCTCCGCGCCCCGCCGCCGCCAGCAGGCCCAGCCCGACGTCCGCCGCCGCATCGTGGCCTTCACGTCGACGGTAGCGTTCCATCTGGTCCGCCAGGCGATCCGCGGCGCCGTCCGGCCTCAGCCACGCCTGGAATCGCACTACGGACACGTCCGCCGCGCCCGGATTGGCGCGCAGAAAGCGGATCAGGCCATCGAGGGCCGCAGCGGGCGGGCCGACGTGCCGACGGACATCCGCGGCGGCGAGCGCGACTTCCGCACAGGCGGGGTGGACGCGTTCGAGAATCTCGCACAGGCTCAGCGCGGTTTCGGCCGCCCCCACCTGCATCAGCCGGTCAACGTCGCGCAGCGCACGATCCAGGAGAGCGGGATCCTCGGCGGCGATTCTGCGGCCGGCGAGCCACTCGTCCAGGCGTCCCGCCGCCAGCCGCGCCTCCAGCTCCAACGTCAGCGGCAGACGCTTGTCGCCGGCAGACTCCGCGCGGCGGTCCAGGCAGACTTCGAGCGCCTCATCGGGCCGGCCGGCGTCCAGCAACGCACGGACCAGGAGCGCATGCACGACGGGGTCATCGGGGATGTTCGTGACGGCCCAGCGGGCCGTTTCGACGGCCTCTTCGCGCTGCGCGCGCCGTCGCTGGAGCTCAAGCCGCTGCTCAACGCCGCCGCGCGGCCACATGTCAAGAATCGGCCGCACCTCGTCGGCGACGCGATGCTCGGGGTGCGTGAGCCAGATCATGCGGTCGAACTGCTCGTACGCCTCGGTCGCGGCGCGCCAGCGCCCCTGGCGGGCCAGCAGCAGGCCCAGGCGGTGCCAGGCCAGCGTGACGCGTGGGTTGTCGGGCTCGCGCTCGCCCGCCAGCGTCGCGCTGCGGTAGTGCGCGATCGCCGTTTCGGTCTCGCCCGCGTTCTGCCGCAGCCGCGCGAGCATGACGTGCGCATCCGCCAGCTCGGGCCTCAGGTGCCAGGCGCGTTCCGCGCTGCGCCGGGCCAGGTCCATGTCGCCCAGCGCCGCCGCGGCGCGGGCTCGCAGCGCATGCACTTCGTAGAAGCGCCCGTCGTCCGTAGCGTCAGCCCGGTCAAGCTTCTGGAGCGCGGCCCGCGGGTCGCCCGACGCCAACGTGTCTTCGGCCTCCTGATACGCCACGCGGACCGCCGGGTACTCGCTCAGGTCCAGCGGCTCGACGCGCTCCGCAGGCGGCGCGGCGGGGAGAATCTCCGACAGGGGCGTTTCGGCTGCGGGCGGCGCGGTTTGGGCCGCCGCATCACAGGCCGGAGCGGCGACGATCACGGCGAGTCCGATTCGAACGGCGAGGCGGAACGTCCGGCACATGGGTAGCGATCCTGGCGCGCAGGGCGGTCGCCGACGATGCCGGGTCACGTCGATCGCGCCCCCCGCGCGCGGGGCTTGCGTTTGGCGCGAGGCGGTGCGCCGCCGGCCTTGGTGACAGGCTCGGGGGTCGCGCGGCGGGCGGCTTTCGTCGGAGCGGTATCGCGTCGGCGGGGGGCGGCGGGCCGGCGCTTGGTCAGTTTGGCGGACTTTTCGTCGCGGGCCTGTTCCCCGCCTTCCACCGCCGCGTCGATATCGAGGTCGCCGATCTCATCGACGTCGTCCCCGGCCGCGGGCGTCGAGAACTGGGCCAGCATGTTGCGCGACGTGCGGTCAGGCGGGACGCTGCGGATGCGCTGGACCTCGCGTTTGCGGACGGCGGCACCGAAGTCGGCCCAGGCCTGGCGGCGGACGAGGGCGACGAAATCGAGGGCGTCATCGGCGGAGATGCTTCGCTCGAGGAAGAGCTGGGCTTCTTCGAGGTCGCACTTGGCATCGACGATCTCGTTGGCCCGGGCAAAGGCCCACATGGCCTCGTCGAGCGGAATCGCGTGCTGCTGGAGGCCCAGCAGGCGGATCCGCGCGCGGGTGTAAGGCTCGAGCCCATCGACGCGCGCCAGGTAGGCCGCGACGTCTTTCTTGTTCATGTCGGCCAGACGGTCGAGGCAGACGCGGTGCTCGATGGCGAAGATGCGGTTCAGCGCGCGGGACAGGTCCTCGCACTTGATGCGCACGTCCGGGTAGTCGCGCCCCAGCATGCCGGCCAGTTCGAGCGGCGCGATCACGCGCAGCTCGTTGTAGTCGACCACCATCTCACGGAAGCGCTCCAGCGCCTCCCGCGCCTTGGCCTCGGGCATGTCGCGCGAGAAAACACCCAGGATCAGTTGCGTGATCGGGTCGCTGACCGACGGCCGGGCGATCCTGCCCAGGTTGGCCCGCAGTGACCGAAACACCTGCCGCAGGCGCTGTGCACAGCGAGTGGCGCCCTTCATGTCCTAGCGTTCCTCCTGCGCCCGATCATCCGGCCTGGGCCCCAGCCGTTCTGCCGCCGGCGGCTCACCGTCGGCGGACGCACGATCGCCGGGCGACTCGTCGGCGGGCGGCCGCTGCGATCCCATGGCGCGTTCGATGGCCTGTACGACCTGGAAGCCGCGGCGCAGCGACTCGTCGAGGTGGAACTCGAGCCGGGGGATCTGCCGGGCGTACAGGTGTTCCCGCAGCAGCGTCCGCAGGCGGCCGGCGGCGCCGCGCAGGGCCTCGACGCTCAGGTTCCGCCGCGCCGCGCTCTCGGCCAGCACGCTGACGTTCAGCCGGGCGATCGAGAGGTCCGGGCTGACTTCGACGCGGGTGATGGACGTGAACGGCTCGATGCGCGGGTCGTTCATGCGCGGGATGGCGTCCGCGACCACGTCCCGTATCAGGCTGGCCACACGCTCCGTGCGTCGCGACACCTCATCGACTCCAGGCGCCCCCCGACGCGCAAGGGGGCGTTCTTCACAGCATCTCGATATCGAACGCAAGCAGCGAGGCTCCGCGGTAGGCCCGGATCTCGTCCAGGATCTTCCGCAAGGCGCTTTCCACGAAGCGCGCGTCGTTGGCCACCATCGCCAGCCCGAGCGTCGCCACCTGCCGATGCTCCAGGTCGTCCACCTCGGCGATCGACACGTTGTGCCGCGCCCCCAGGCGGTCTTTCAGGCTGCGCGTCACGCGGCGCTTGTCCTTGAGCGACAGCGCCTCGAGGATGCCCAGCCGCACTCGCAGCACCCCGACCACCATGACTGCTTCGCACCGCCGCCGCTTCAGAGGCGCTGGGCGATCTGGACGACTTCAAGGGATTCTATGACGTCTCCGGGCTTCACGTCGTCGAACCCCGCGATCTTGATGCCGCACTCGAGCCCGGCCCGAACCTCGCGGGCGTCGTCCTTGAAGCGCTTCAGCGAGCCGATCGCCGCCCGCTCCACCACCAGCCGGCCGTCTCGAACCAGCCGCACACTGTGGCCGCGGTGAATCGTGCCGTCCACCACGTAGCAGCCGGCGATCGTGCCGATCTTGCTCACGTTGAACACCTGCCGCACCTCGGCTTTGCCGCGCAGCTCGATCTTCTGCTCCGGCGCCAGCAGTCCCTCCAGCGCCTTCTGCACGTCGTCCACAATCTCGTAGATGATGCGGTACTGGCGGATCTGGACGCCGAGCTGGTCCGCGAGCTGCCGGGCACGGTCGTCGGCCACGACGGTGTACCCGACGATCACCGCCCGCGACGTGTGCGCCAGCATCACGTCGGCCTCGCTGATCGCGCCCACGCCCGCGTGCAGGATGCGCAGCCGAGCCTTGTCCGATGGGAATTCCTGGAGCTTGGCCCGCAACGACTCGACCGCCGCCTGCCCGTCGGCGCGCACGATCAGGTTCAGTTCCGGCACCTCGTTCTTCTGGCCGGCCTGGAGCAGATCCTCGAGCGTCTGCGGCTTGCGCAGCTCCAGCAGCGACTCCTCGCGCCGCCGGCGCGCGACCTCCGCCGCGATCTCCTTGGCGGTGCTCAGGTCATCGACGACATAAAGCCGGTCACCCGCCAGCGGCAGCTCGTCGAGCCCGCCGACCAGCACCGGGCTGCCGGGGCCGGCCTCCTTGAGCCGGCGGCCCTGGTCGTTGATCAGGGAGCGCACGCGGCCCGCGCCCGCGCCGCAGACGATGAACTGCCCCTGCCTCAGCGTGCCCTCGCGCACCAGCACCTGGGCCACCGAGCCCAGGCCGCCGAGCATCATCGCCTCGATCACCGTGGCCTGCGCCGGAACATCCGGGTCGGCCTTCAGGTCCAGCAGGTCGCTCAGCGTGCTCAGGTGGGCGATCAGCTCGTCGATGCCCTTGCCCGTGGTCGCGCTGGTCTTGATGACGTCGGTGTTCCCGCCCCACTCCGTCGGCGTGAGCTCGTGCTCGGCGAGTTGCCCATACACCCGGTTCACGTCCACCCCGGGCAGATCGATCTTGTTCAGCGCCACCACGATCTGGACACCCGCGGCCCGGGCGTGGTTGATCGCCTCGACCGTCTGCGGCATGATCCCGTCGTCCGCCGCCACCACCAGCACCACCACGTCCGTCAGGTGCGCGCCGCGGGCCCGCATCGCCGTGAAAGCCTCGTGGCCCGGCGTGTCGATGAAGGTCACGTCCCAGTTGCCGCGCTGGATGCGGTAGGCCCCGATGCGCTGCGTGATGCCCCCGGCCTCGCCCGCGGCCACCTTGGTGCTGCGGATCGCGTCGAGCAGTGACGTTTTTCCGTGGTCAACGTGGCCGAGCATCGCGACGATGGGCGGCCGCGGCTTCAGGTTGCGCCGCTCGCGCTGGGCGTATTCCTCCTCCAGCTTCTCCAGCGCGCTTTTCGAACGCCGGATCTTCAGCGTGATACCCAGGTCCAGCGCGACCAACTCCGCCTCTTCTGTGCCGATCGCCTGGTTGATCGTGTACATCTTCCCGGTGTGCTCCATCAGCCGCGCCAGCACAACCGGAAACCGCACGCCAACCACGGCGCAGAACTCCTGCAACGTGATGGGCGTGGTGATCTCGACCTCCTCCCGGCGCCCCGGCGCCGTGGCGGGCTGCGGCGTCTGAAGGCGGCGACGCTCGGCGGCGCGCCGATCACGCAGTCCGTGCCCGGTTGCGCTGGCCAGCCGCTCCTTGCGCTCGATCACGTCCTGATCGCGCCACTCCACCATCCGCTCGACAACGTCCACGTTCGTGCCCTGACGACGCGGGCTGCGCGCGCGGGTCTTGGCCGCTTCGCGGTCTTCCTCCGCCTTCCGCTTGCCGCGCACGCGAGACTCCGGAGACGGCCCGGCGGCCGGCATCATCGGCGCCATGGGCGCCGGCCGAGGCCGAGGCAGCCGGACCGGCTCCGGCGCTTCGATTCGAACCACGCGCGGGCCCTGCAACTCAGCCGGTCGCGGAACCAATTGCGGACCCGCGGGCCGCACAGGCTCCCGCGCCGGTTCCGGCGACGTCCGCGGTGGTGCGGGCGCAGGCCGCGCGGCGGCCGGCCGCACCGGCTCCGCTCGCTGCGTGGGTTCCGGCTCCGCCGCCGCCGGCAACACGGGCTCGACCGGCGCCACGCTCGGCTCGGACTCCACGACCGCGGGCTGAGCCGGCGGCGGGGCGGGCGTCTCAATCGCGGGCAACGGCGGCGCCGGAGCCGGCGCCGCCGTTTCGGACGCTGGCGGTTCGGCTACTTCTGTGGGCCCTTCAGACAGGGGCTCAGCGGCGAGCTTGGGGCGCGCGCGCGGCTTGCGGACCTTCTTGAGGTCCACGGGCGCCGCCGCTTCGACAGAGGTGACATCGGCACCGACCGAGAACCACTCGCGGATCGATTCGGCCAGGCCGATCGAAATGGCCGCCATGTGATTCGGCAGTTCGATGCCTTCGGCGCGGCATTTCTCAATGATGTCCTTGCTGGACACGGACAGTTCCTTGGCCAGCGTGTGGACTCTAAGCTGTTTGGCCACTCCGAACTCCGTCGCCTCAGTCGTTCGCCGGCGAGACACACGCCCGGGCCACCGGCGGCGATGGCCCGCTGCCCATGATGCCGACACAGACCCGGACCACCGCGCTCGTGCGGCGGTTCAACGAGTACCGACTTCCAGACGGCAGATAGGATACCCCGGAAAGCCGGGTTACGCTAGCGCGGTGTCGCGCAAGCCTCGTTCACACGGATACGGACACCCTGGTCAGGTGCGGCGTTCCGCCCCGGGGGATCGCGGTCAGCCGGAGGCCCCTGCCTCGTTCGCCGGCGGCCCCTGATCTTCCGTGTTCGTGAGCGGATTCGGAAAACCCTTTCGGGTGGCGATCTCCACTACGATCTCGTTGAAGGCGGCGACTTTCTGGTTGTCGAGTCGGAGCATGGCTTCCTGGGGCTGCCCGGCCTTGCGGTAATACAGGTCGACCCAGCCTTTCGGGTTGTAGCCGCGCAACCCGGTCATTTCGTCGAAGCGGATGACCTCGCCGCGATACACGAGCTTCTCGTCGTCCATCTCCACGCGCAGCGTCAACGCCAGGATCAGCCGCCGCAGGGGCCAGATCAGGAACACGGCGCAAGGGATGGTCCAGTACAACTGCCCGCGAATCTGCCCCTCGGTGTGCGGCCAGTCGATCCAGGTCAGCCCGCCCTCGGCCGGGATACGCCCCCCGCGGCTCACGACCGTCAGCACGCCGTAACGGCTCGGATACTCGTCGACCAGTTCGCCGGTCTCTCGCGACTGGCTGGTCAGCGGCTCGCCGAACCGTTGAACAACCTGCTCGCGCGAAGTGGGGCGCGTGCTCGCGAAATCGCGAAACTGCGTGTCGGTGGGCGAGGTCCGCTCCATGGCGCGCTCAACCAGCTCCGGTTGGCCAGCCAGGCTCGGATGCTGCCGGGCCTTGGCCCGGTTCTGGCCGACGTAGCCCACCTGCCAGTCGTACAGAAACCACAGCCCCAGCCCGATCGGGATCAGCGATACGACCAGCCAGTAGATGATCTCCCCGCGCGGCGAACGCGACACGATCTTCATCCGTGACTCTCCCATGCGCCGCCGCCGCGGCGCTCCCGCGCAGCGCCCGGCCGCGCACCGCCGCATTATGCCGCTGTTTCATGCGGTTGTCTGCGGTTATCCTGAAGTTGTGCGTGGCGGGTTCGCAGGATTCCCGCGCGCCGGCAGCCGTGGAGTACGCCCATGCCCGCCAGGACGGTTCAAAACCGGCCATGCGTCGTCGTCATCCGCGACGGCTGGGGAGAAAACCCGGAACCGCGGTGGCATCACGCCGACGCAGTCCGGCTGGCCGCCCCGCCGACCGATGCCATGCTTCGTCACCACTGGCCTTTCACGTTGATCCGCACCAGCGGACTCGACGTCGGGCTCCCGGCCGACACGATCGGAAACAGTGAAGTCGGCCACCAGAACATCGGCGCCGGCCGGATCGTCGATCAGGACGCCGTCCGCATCAGCAAGGCGATTGCCGACGGCTCGTTCTTCGGCAATGCGGAACTGGTGGCGGCGGTCGAGAAGTGCCTGGCGCGGCGCGGCCGGCTGCACCTGATGGGCCTGGCCAGCGATACGGGCGTCCACTCCCGGCTGGAGCATCTCTATGCCTGCGTCGAGCTGGCGGCGCGGCGCGGCCTGCGACAGGTTTACGTCCACTGCTTCACCGACGGCCGCGACAGCCCGCCGACCAGCGGGGCCGGCTTCCTGCAGCAGATCGAGGACCGCCTGGGCCGGATCGGCGTCGGGCAAGTCGCCAGCGTCTGCGGCCGCTACTGGGCCATGGACCGCGACAACCGCTGGCCGCGAACCGAAAAAGCCTATCGCATGCTGACGCGCGGTGAGGGCGAAGCGGCGCCCAGCGCCCTCGACGCCCTGGAGCGCTACTACCGCAATCCTGTCGAGCCGAACATGAAAGGCGACGAGTTCGTGCCGCCGACCGTCATCAGCGAAGATGGTCTTTCTCCGCTGGCGACGGTTCGCGACGGCGACTCGGTCGTGTTCTTCAACTTCCGCGGCGACCGGCCGCGGCAGCTCGTGCGCGCGTTCGTCGCCGAGCGCTTTCCATATCGCGAGAAGGACCGCGACGGCACGGAGCGCGAGCAGGGTTTCGCCCGGACTCACCGGCCCGACACATTCTTCGTCACCATGACCGCCTACGAAGAGGGCCTCGGCGCGAAAGTCGCCTTCCCGAAGCCGCCACGCATGGAGAACATCGCCGGTGAGCACCTCAGCCGCCTCGGTCTGCGGCAGTACCGCGCGGCGGAGACGGAGAAGTACGCGCACGTCACGTTTTTCTTCAACGACTACCGCGAGGAGCCCTTTCCCGGTGAGGAGCGCGAGCTCGTGCCCTCGCCCAAGGTCAGCACCTATGACCAGAAGCCGGAAATGTCCGCGTTCGAGCTCACCGACGCCGTCCTCCGCCGGCTGAGGTCGGGCGTCGACGACGTACTCATTCTGAATTACGCCAACGGGGACATGGTCGGTCACACGGGGGTGCTCGAAGCGGCGGTGGCGGCGGTGAAGGCCGTGGACGAATGCGTCGGCCGCGTGCTCGACGCGATCAGGACGCTCGGCGGCTGCGCCATCGTGACCGCGGACCACGGCAACTGCGAACTGATGATCGACCCCGAGACGGGCGGCCCGCACACGGCCCACACCACGTTCGACGTGCCGCTGTATCTCTTCGGAGCGGCCTTCAAGGGCCTGAGGCTCCGCGATGGCGGCCGGCTGGCCGACGTGATGCCCACCGCCTTCGCCATGCTCGGCGTCGAGGTTCCGCCGCAGATGACCGGCCGGTCACTGATGGTCTGAGCGCCGCCGGTCAGGCCTCCGGCAGGCCGGCGACGAACGCCATCGCCGCCGGCACGACGCGCTCCATCACGTCGGCGAGCGAGCCGCTGAGCATGGCGCCGGCGCTCGAGCGGTGGCCGCCGCCGCCGAACTGCTGGGCCAGCGCGAGGACATCGGTTGGCCCCTCGCCGCGGAAGTTGATGCGCACCTTGCCGGGGTCTCCTTCGGTGAACAGCAGCGCGGCGCGGATGCCCTCGATGCGTCGCGGCACCTCGACCTGGTCGTCGACGTCGCTGGGGCCGCAGCCGGTCGCCACGATCTCGTCGTGCGACGCGCTGCTCCAGGCCAGCCGTCCGTCGGGGCTGACGCGCGTGTTGGCGAAGATCACCTTCAGCAGCTCGAACTCGCCGCGCGCCAGGCTGCGGTTCAGCCGCTCGCACACCTCGTGCACCCGCGCCCCGCTCGCCGCCAGCCGGTGCGCCACCTCCAGGCTCCGGGCCGTCGTGTTTGACAGCGAGAAGCCGTGCGTGTCACTGTGGATGCCGGCGTACAGCACCGTCGCAACCGTCGGCGTGAGCTGGCAGCCCAGCGCCAAAAGCAGCTCATACACCATCTCGCTCGTGCTGCTGCGCTGCGGCTCGACCCAGTTCCAGCGCCCGAAACCCGTGTTGGTCGAATGGTGGTCGATGTTCAGCACCGGTACGCCGGGCAGCGACTCCAGCTTCCCCTCCACGTTCACCCGCCGGTCGCGGGCCGTGTCGAGCGTGATCGCCAGGTCGCAGCGTTGCAGGTCCGCCGGCGAGGCCCCGCGCATCCCCGCGTGGCGGACGAGGTACTCCAGCCGTCGCGACACCGTCCCCGTCGGCAGCGCCGCGAACGGGTGCTTGCCCAGCTCCGGCAGCGCCAGCCACAGCCCCGCCATGGCGCCGAGCGAGTCGGCATCCGGCGTGACGTGGCCGATCAGCGCGACGCGCTTGGCGCTGCGTATCGCCTGGAGCGCTTCGGCGAGCGCCGGCGGCGCGTGGTCGATGACGTGAGTGTCCATGAGCGGATTCTAACGCCAGGCACGCGGACGGCGATTGGCGGAGCGGCCGGCCTGCGCGTCGGCCACCGTCTCGCGGGCCGCTCCTCAAGAAAAGGCATTCAGGCACACCGAGCGGCGCGACGGGGCGCCGCGCTCGGTGTGCCTGTTCGCATCGCTGGGCGCGACGGGTGATGAATCAGCGGCGGCGCAGCAGGCTGATGCCGCCGAGCGCCAGCAGGATGAGACTCGCCGGCTCAGGGATCACCGAGCCGCCGACGATCACGTCATCGACGCGGTTCGTGCCGGCCGCGCCGCTGCCGGCGACCTGCGCCGTCAGACGGAAGTAGACGACGGGCTGGTCGTCGAGGGCGGCGGGGGCGGCGTGGGGGCCGAAGGTCGAAGCCGGGTTGTACGTGATGCTGCTCCAGGTCACGACGCCGACGCTGTAGTCGTCGACGAGCGTCGACCAGGTGGTGCCGTCGGTGCTCCACTCGACGTCAAACACGCCGGGGCCGGTGCTGCTGCGGGTCTGGTCGAATTGGAAGGTGATGTTCTCGTAGCCGAGCGTGCTCGTCTTGAACTGATAATAGTCGCCGGCGTTCCAGGTGTTGCTGCTGAACGACTCCAGTGAGCCGTTGCCCACCGGATTCGAGTAGACCGTGTTGGGATCGCTGTGGAAGCCGAGCGCCTCGCCCGAGCCGATCTCGGCGGCATGCGGGCCGGCGGTCGTGGGGACGCTGACTTCGAAAGTCCATTGGGTGATGGTGTCGGCGATGGCCGGGCCGGCCAGCAGTGCTGCCGCCGCCAGGCTGAGAACCAGGCGCTTCATTTTGCAGACCTCCTCATAACGGAATGAACCAACGGAACCCTGGCGGGGCGTCCGACGCCGGTACGCCTCGCCCAAACTCGCGAAACAGCGGTCCGCCGGCGGTGCGCCTGGGGCGCATCAGCCGCGCAGGGGCGGCCGGCAGACGAGGCGCACGTCCGGGAACTTGCGATCGCAGGTGAAGCCGGGTGATTCGACCGCCGTCCGCGGCCTTGAGACTCACCGCATCCGAGCCCCGAGGTCGCGCCTCCTCCTCAATGGGCCGCAGTATAGCCCGGTTGGTTTGGCCCGGCGCATCGTGCGCGCTAAGTTCGCGCTAATAAGTGGGGGCGGTCGGAAACCCGGCGTGGGCCCGGGCCATCAGGATAAACGGAGCGGTACCGTGAGCGCGCACGGACATAGCCGGGCCGGATTCCGCATGAACCTTCCGTCGAGCTGGGCGTACAAGGGTCCAGGATGATCGTTTTGAGCGGAACACAGACAACTGGCTCGCATTGCAATCCAGTGGTCCAAGAATAACGTTGATGTGATGGTCGTTAAATACTGTTGTGGATTGAGTTACAGACTGACGACGGCAGGGTTGAACCGATTTTCCTTGACAGCGGCCGAGAATCGGCAATACTGAATGTGAACGAATTGAGCGAATTTTTTATGAAAGCGCCGAACGGGCTGCGTCGAACAAAGGAGATGGGTGAGCCGCGAGTGCCGGCCGGGCAGCCGAAACGTGGTTTTTTCAAGACGAAGCGCCAGGGACCGCCCGAAAGAAACGGAAGGCCGACGATGAAGACGCCCGCTCAGTCCGCCGCTGACACGCGCACGGCGATCCGCAAGCTGCAGCCCACCTGTAAGCTGCCCGGGCCGTCCATCCTGCGCAAACTCGCGCCGGAGCAGATCGCAGAGATCGAGCGGATCATCCATGAGCCCATCGAGTGCGTGCTCGACCGGCGCTTCAAGATGGCCTCGGCCGAGGCGCGTTTTACGGCGGCGCTGGCCCCGAACCCGGGGCTGCGCAGCCCGGACCTCGACCTCGACGACGAGCCCCGCGCCCGCCGCAAGCGCAACCTGCCGCGCGGCCTGTCGCGGCAGGACGAGCAGATCTACTTCCTGCGGCACAACTACGCGCGCTTCCGCATGATGCGGATTCTGCGTCATTTCCGCGGGCGGCGGCTGACGCTGGCCGCGGCGCGCGAGCTGCTGCGATGGGACGAGCTGACCCGCGCGGCACGCGACGTGATTGTTCAGACGAACCTGGGCCTGGTGCCGACGATGATTGAGCGGTCGCGCATCACCGGGGTCGATTTCAGCGAGTTGATCAGCGAGGGCCAGCTTGCGCTGCTGCGCAGCGTGAGCAAGTTCGACTGCTCGCGCGGATTCAAGTTCAGCACGTATGCCTGCCGCGCGATCCTGTCGAGCATTTCGCGCTCGGTGGCGCTGACGGTGCGGCATCGCAACTACTTCCCGACCGAGTTCGACCCCGATCTCCAGAAGTCCGACGAGCTCGAACGGCGACGGGCGGAGGTCGAGGATGATTTCGTCAATGAGCTCAACAGCATCCTGACAGCCAACCTCGCGCAGCTCACCGAGGCCGAGAAACGCGTGCTGCGCGAGCGTTTCGGCGTCAAGAGCGCCAGCGACCAGCCCGCACCGCGGCCCAAGACTCTGCGGCAAGTCGCGGCTCTGTTTGGTGTTACGAAGGAGCGCGTCCGCCAGATCCAGAACAAGGCGCTGACCAAGCTCCGCACCGTCCTCGAGGACCGCGTCTTCGCCGCCTGAGTGCGACATGACTCGACGCGAGGCGGCGGACGGCCATGACCGTCCGCCGCCTGCTCTCATCTCAGTGGGCCGCTAAACGCCGCGCTTCTATACTGGCGCTCCTCGCAGCAAAGGGGAAGTGAGCGCATGAAACTTCGCACCCCGTGCTGCGCGGAGGATGAGCCATGCGCTTTTTCCGTTGGACGGCCCCCGCCGCGCTGGGTTTCTTCGCCGTCGCGCCGCCGGTCTTGGGCGCCGGCCCGCCGCCGCCGCCCGGCGCCGCGCGCCCCGCTCCGCAGGAAACGTCGGGCGACGCGCCGGCGGCCAAGTCGCGAGGTGCGCGCACGGGGCCGCCCGCGCGGCCAGCCAACGGCCCCTTCATCAGCCACCAGGTCAACGTCGCGTACTCGGGCGACAACATCATCGGCGACGCCGCCAACGAGCCCTCCCTCGCCGCTGACCCGCGGAATCCGAACCGCCTCGTGATCGGCTGGCGGCAGTTCGACGCAATCGAATCGAACTTCCGCCAGGCGGGGGTTGCGTTCTCACGCGACGGCGGGCGGAGCTGGCGCTCAGCGGGGCCCCTCGATCCCGGGGTCTTCCGCAGCGACCCGGTGGTGCGCGCCGACGGGACGGGCCTCGTCTATTACTACAGCCTGACCATCCGCAATGACCTTTATCTCTGCGACCTGTTCAAGTCCGCTAACGCCGGCGCTTCGTGGAGCGGACCGATCGACGCGTACGGCGGCGACAAGGCGTGGGTGGCGATCGACCGTACGGGCGGGCCGGGGGACCGCTATTTTTACGCGGCCTGGGACTGGGCTGGCTGCTGCGGCAACGACGTGTTCACACGATCGATCGACCAGGGCGGCACGTTCCTCACGCCGATCCCCGTGCCCGGGATTCCGGCCTGGGGCACGCTGGCCATCGACCCGGACGGTGCGCTCTACGTCGCCGGCAACAACAACGGCGATCTGACGACGCTGATGGTCGCGAAATCCAGCAACAGCCAGAACGGCCTGATCGTGCCGACGTGGGACTTCACGCGGGTCGTGAACCTGGGCGGGGCGCAGCGGTACTTCCTGGCGAGCAGTCCGAATCCCGGCGGTCTGCTCGGGCAGGTGTGGATCGCGGCCGACCACTCCGATGGCCCGACGCGCGGCAACCTGTACATGCTCTGCTCAGTCAATCCCCCCGGACCGGACCCGATGGACGTCATGTTCGCGCGGAGCGAGGACGGCGGCCAGACCTGGAGCACGCCGGTCAAGGTGAATCCCGAGCCGCCGGGCGCCAACGCCTGGCAGTGGTTCGCTACGATGGGCGTCGCGCCCACCGGCCGGATCGACGTGGTCTGGGCCGACACGCTCGACATGCCGAGCGTGCGTGTTTCCACGCTTCGATACTCGTCCTCGAGCGACGCCGGCGTCACCTGGTCGGCGGCCGTTGAGATCGCGCCGCAATTCGACAGTTGGCTCGGCTGGCCCAACCAGAACAAGCTCGGCGACTATTACGACATCGAGTCTGACCGGGTCGGCGCGCACCTCGCCTACGCCGCAACCTACAACGGCGAACAGGACGTCTACTACCTGCGGATCGGCGATTACGACTGCAACGGCAACGGCGTCGGCGACGCGGCCGACATTGCCGGCGGAAGCTCGCAGGACCTCGACGGCAACGGCATTCCTGACGAGTGCGAATGCGCGGCGGATGTCGACGGCGACCTGACCGTCGGGCAATCGGACCTGGGCGTGCTGCTGGCCGCGTACGGATCGGCCGAGGGCGCGCCCGCGTATGACCGCTGGGCCGATCTCGACGGCAGCGGCGCGGTTGACCAGGCGGATCTCGGGATCCTGCTGGCGGCCTACGGGACGGCTTGCCCGTGATTGGCCCGCGCCGGCGACACTCCGCGTGGTCAGCGTGAGGGGGCCGCGGCGGCGTCGTCCTTCTTGGCGATGATCTGCCGCGGCCAGGGCAGGTTGGCCGCGAGCTTGACGCGCAGTTGCAGGACCGCGGTTTCGAGCTGCGGGTCGGCGTCGGGCGCGGTGTACGGGGCGCTCTGAAGCAGCGTGATGTCATCCTCGCTGAGCAGATCGTCACCTTGCTCCTGCTCGCTGAGGGCCAGGTCGGAGCGGGTCCCCGTCTTGCCGTCCGCGGCGTCGTCGGCCTCCTCCTTCGGCTCGATCTTTACGCCCGACGTCTGGCGGTCGTTCCTGATGACGAAGGCGCGCGTCTCGCGCTCCAGCACCTTGCGGAACTCGATCGGCGTCAGCTCGATGGTCCAGTCCGGCGTCACGCCCCAGGTCTCGGCGCCGGGCGCCTTGTGCGGCGTGCGGCCGCTGGGCAGGTGATACAGGGCGGTCGTGAGTTTCAGCCGCGCGTCGTTGGCCACCTGGAGCACGCGTTGCACGCTGCCCTTGCCGAAGGTGCGCTCACCGAGCACAACGGCGCGCCGGTTGTGATCCTGCAAGGCGCCGGCGACGATCTCCGACGCGCTGGCGCTGCCCTCGTTCACAAGGACCACCAGTGGCAGGTCGGCGTACGGCGCATTGCCAGGCACCTCGAGATGCTGGCGCCGTTCGATGCGCCCCGCAGTCGCGACGACCTCGCCTTTCTCCAGGAACATCCCCACGATGTTCACCGCAACGTCGAGCAGGCCGCCCGGATTGTGCCGCAGGTCGAGCACCAGGCCGCGCATCCCCTGCTTGCTGGCTTCGGCCAGCGCCCGCTCCAGCTCGCGATGCGAATCCGGGTTGAAGCCCGTCAGCCGGATGTAGGCGATCCCCGCGTCGGCGTCGAGCATGAAGTTCCAGGCGTTCGCGCCCTCCGCGCGGCTCACGCCGCGGACCGTCGTCAACTGGATTCGCCGGCGGACCAGCGGAAAGTCGAAGCGATCCTTGGTCTCCGGGCGATAGATCGTGAGTGTCACGGTGGTGCCCGGCTCGCCGGTGATATTGTCCACCGCGTCGTCCGTCGTCCAGTTCTTGGTCGACTCGCCATTGACGGCGAAGATCAGGTCGTTCGGACGGATCCCGGCCTCAAGGGCCGGCGAGTCCTCCAGCGGCGTCACGACCTTCAGCCGCGACGTGCTCTCGTCGATCCCGAGCTGGATGCCCACGCCGCAGAAGTTGCCGATCATCCGCTTGTCGAAATCGGCGGCGTCCGCGGGCCAGACGACCGAGGTGAAGTCGTCGAGCTCGCCCAGCGCGCCTTCGAGGAATTCGACGACCAGCAGCGCCTGGGGCAGGGACACGCTGGATTTGTTCAGCTCGCGCAGGTCGCCGAACAGCGCCATCAGGCCGCGAGCGCCGAACGCCCGGTCGCCGTGCATCTTCTGCCGCAGGCGCTCCAGCCCGGCCAGAAAGTGCTCGCGCAGGTCGGGGTTGGCGACGCCGTCGAAGACCGTCTGAAGCTTGGTGGTGTTGCACAGGGCGCCGAGCTGGTCCAGCGCGCCATCGCCCATCCTCACGAAGTCGGGCTTCTCGTAGTAGTTGTCGTCAACGGCGCGGATCACGCGATCCAGGATGTAGGGGCTGACCCCCTTCATCCGCTCATCCACCGCGTGCTTGTCCTTGTAGACGAGCTCCAGCCGCCAGTGCCGCGCCGCGCGCTTCAGCATCTTTGTGAGCTGCTGGTCGTCCGGCCAGATGCGGCTCAGCCGGCTGTAGTACGCCCACGCGTTCGTCCACTTGCCGCGCTGCTCGCACTCGGCCGCCAGCGCCAGCCCCTTGCTGCGCAGCCGCCCCAGCCACGCCTCGCCGCGCAGCGCCGCCTTGTCCTCCGCGTACGCCAGCGCCTGCGAGGCGAAGCTCAGCGCCAGGTAGACCCGGCCGCCATCGTCCGCCTTGTGCGCCTGATCCACGTTCCAGGCCAGCGCGCTTGAGCGCAGCTCGCTGCGCGTCTTCACCGTCTCGCCGAACTGCTTCAGCCAGGTGTCGACCCGCTGCGCTTCGGCGCTGGCCGCCTCCGGGCCCAGCAGACCCGCCAGCTTCTCGCGGCCACCCTGGTAGTCGCCACGCAGGATCGCCGCGTAGACGTTGTCCAGCGTCTCCTGGGCTCGAAGGTCGGCGCCCAGCACTCCCAGCAGCAGCCACGCGGCCACGTAGCGCGTGGGTCGGCAGTACGATGACATTCGGTCTTCCTTTCCCGTGCCAGACTCCCACGCCGATCGCGGGCGCGGCCCCCGGGTTGACTTCACATTATACGACGCGTCAGGTGACGCGGTTACGTCAAGTTGTTGGTCGGAATCGCAGCGCCCCCGTGACCCGCGGCGCCCCGCGGCGTCAGGAGGCCCGAGCGGCCCAGCGGTCTTTTATCGGCGTTCACGCCGTCTCTGCGACGGAGTTGCCCTCCCCGCCCGAACGCCGCATGATGGAGCGCATGGCGCCGGCGTGTATATCGTCGAATCCGTTCGCGCGATCGTCCAGTCGGGGGGCGTCGCCGCTGATCGGGATCGACCCGGGCTTGCAGCGCACGGGTTACGCCGTCGTGCGCCCCCGCGGGTGCGAGGCAGAGCTGGTCGAGGCCGGCGTGGTGCGACTCGGGGCCGGGCTGCCGCTCGAGGCACGCCTGGCGGAGCTCGAGCGCGGGCTCGACGAGCTGATCTCGTCCACCCAGCCGGACTGCCTCGTCTGCGAAGAGCTCTATGCGCACTATCGCCACCCGCGCACGGCGATTCTGATGGCGCATGCCCGCGGCGTGGTGCTCGCCCTGGCGGCGCGACGCGGACTGGAGGTCTGCGGTGTGGCCGCAACGCAGGTCAAGAAGCTGCTCACGGGCAGCGGCCGCGCCGGCAAGGCCCAGATGCAACGGGCCATCACCGCCGCCCTGCACCTCGATCGTCCGCCCGAGCCGCACGACGTCTCCGACGCCATCGCGATCGCACTTTGCGGACAACGGCTGCGCGCGGCCCGCCGGCGCCTCGCGAGCGACGCTTCGACCGGCCGCACCGGCCCCAACAGGAGGCCGGCATGATCGCGCGCATCGCCGGGCGGCTCGTCGAACTGACGCCGGGCGGCTCGGCCTGCATCGAGACCGGCGGCGGCCTGACGTACGAGGTGCTGGTTCCATCAGCCGCGGTGGCGGCGCTGACGCTGCAACTGGGGCAGGTCGTGGCGCTCTCGACGCTGCAATACTTTGAAGGCAACATCGCCTCGGGGAACCTGGTGCCACGGCTGCTGGGCTTCCTGACGCCCGCCGACCGGGCCTTCTTCCAGGAGTTCACGAAGGTCCGCGGGATCAGCCTGCGGCGCGGGCTGCGGGCGATGAGCCTTCCCGCGGCGCAGCTGGCGGCCGCGATCGAAAGCGGTGACGAGCGGTTGCTGTCGTCGTTGCCGGAGATCGGCAAGAAGACCGCAGCCCAGATCGTCGCCGACCTGCGCGGCAAGCTCGGGGAATTCGCCGGCGCGGCGGCCGGCGGGCCGACGCCGGTCGCCGCGGAGTGGACGGGCGTGCGGCGCGTGGCGCTGGAGATCCTGGTTCAGTGGGGCGACCGCCGCGCCGACGCGCAGCGCTGGATCGCCGCGGCGCTGGAGGAAGTGCCCGACCTGCGCGAGCCGGAGGAGATCGTGCGGGCGGCGTATCGCGTGAAGAACCGGGTGGGGTGAAGCCGCGGCGCCGGGGCGCGGCCGCCGCCTCGCGCTTAGCCGATGCGCTGGCCGTGGGAGAATTCGATCGTGTTCCCGTCGGGGTCGCGCAGCGCGCAATAGTAGCCGACGATCGGACCGGCGTCGCGCGGCGGCCAGTGCTGCGTCGCCGGTTCAGCGGCCGCCAGGGCGTAGACTTCGTCCACCTCGTCGCGGCGATCGACGGCGATGCCGATATGCTGCCAGGGGGGCTGCTCGTTTCGCTCGTAGGGCGCGTGCAGCAGCACGATGACGAATTGCGGCGGCTCGGTCCACGCCAGCCAGACGACGCGGAAGTCCTCGGTGCGGTCGTGCACGACGTGCAGGCCGCAGTAGCGGCGGTAGAAGGCGATCGAGCGCTCGATGTCGCGCACCTGAAGCGCGACGTGGGTGCATTTCATGTTGCGCGGCGCTCCGGTCGTTCGGCGCGGCCCCCGTCGGCTCAGGCCGAAGCCGACTGCGCTACGGGCAGCTTGGCCGGCCCGGCGGCGCGCTCCTGCTCCAGGTACCAGCGCACCGTCAGCGGCACGCCCACGTCGTAGGTGATCGTGGGCTTCCAGCCCAGCATGCGGCGGGCCTTCTCGGCCGAGAAGAACGAGCGCCGGCCCATCAGCCACACGGCATAGCGCGTGATGAACGGCGGCCGCGTCGTGCCCAGCGCGTGGCCGAGGCATTCGAGCAGCAGGCCGGCCGCGTACGCCAGCCGGTACGGCACGCGGCGTGTGACGCGCGGGGCCCCGAGCGCGTCGGCCAGCAGATCGAAATACCGCTGCTGCGTGATGTCGCCGTCGTTCGAGGCGTTGAACGCCTCGCCCGCCGCCGCCGGCGAATCCGCCGCCAGGATCGCGGCCTCGGCGACGTTTCCGGCGTAGACGACGTTGAGGCGATTGTCACCGCGGCCGAGGATCTTGGCCCGTCCGGCGCGGATCATGCCGGCGAGGCGCGCGATGGTGGCCCGGTCGCGGGGGCCGTAAATCCAGGCGGGACGGATCACCGTGACGTCGATGCGCTTGTTGCGGTGCGCCTCCCAGACGATGCGCTCGGCCTCGCACTTCGACTTGCTGTAGTAGGCCCAGCGATACAGCCCGTAGCCCAGCTCCCAGCTCTCGTCGACCGTCACGTCGCGCGTGTGGTAGCCATAGGTGCTGATCGAGCTGATGTGAACGAAACGCCGCACCCCCGCCTCGACCGCCGCCTCCACGAGGTGGCGCGTGCCGTCGATCGTGATCCGCTGGAAGTCTTCCCACGGCCCCCAGTCGCCCACCTTCGCCGCCGAGTGATAGACCACGTCGACGCCCCGGCAGGCGGCCCTCAGCGAGCCGGGCTCGGTCACGTCGCCCTCGCAGAACTCCACCCCCTGCGTCTTCAACCACGTCCGGTCGCTGTCACGCCGCACCAGCACGCGCACCGGGCGCCCGGCGGCGCGCAGCTTCTCGACGATGTGGCTGCCCAGCAGCCCCGACGCGCCCGTCACCAGGTTCATCCCGTCCCCCTTCATGCCGGTCGCCGAAGCAGCGCCAGCGCCTGGTCGGCGATCTGTCTCGCCCCGACGCCGCAGTAATCCAGAATCTCCTCGGGCGTGCGCGCGCTCTTGGGCATCCGCTGGCAGAACAGGTTGGCGACGCGCAGGTCGCCGTGCGCCGCCGCGATTGCCGACACCGCCGCCCCGAGCCCGCCGCCGTAGTTGTCCTCGACGACCAGCGCGCGCCGGCCGGTCTTGCGCAGCGTATCGGCCAGACGGACGGCGTCGGTGGGCAGGCAGTAGACGTCGACGAGGGCGGCGCGGCGGCCCTGTCGCGCGAGCATCTCAACCGCCTGGCGGGCGACGTGGACCATGTAGCCGCCGGAGATGATCGCCAGGTCGTCGCCCTGGGCCAGCACGTTGAATCCGCGCGGCTCGAAGACCGCGTCGTGCGGGTAGAGCAGCGGCACGTCCGGGCGATGCGTCCGCATGTAGCACATTCCGCCGTGGATCGTCAGCAGCCGCGTGCAGTGATAGGCGGCGACGGCGTCGGCGGGCTGATAGAGCCAGCACTGCGGGCTCTGGCGGTCGTCGCCGCGGACCGACGCGAGCGAATGAAAATAGGCGACGTCGAGCAGCGACATCTGGCTGGGGCCGTCGGCGGCAAGGGAGATGCCGCTGTGCGAGCCGACGATTTTCAGGTTGGCGCGTGAGATGTTCGCCATCTCGATCTGGTCGTACGCCCGGGCGACGAACTTCGAGAACGTGTTCACGAACGGCACGAAGCCCGCCGCGGACAACCCGGCCGCCACCGACACCATGTTCTGCTCGGCGATCTTGCACTCGAAAAAGCGGTCGGCGTGCGCTTTGGCGAACAGCTCGGAAAACGTCGAGTTGCTCACGTCGCCGTCCAGCACGACCACCTGCGGCAGCAGGTCGCCCGCCGTCCGGAGCGCTGCGCCGTACGCCTTGCGCGTGCCGAGCTCGTTCTTGGCGAGCGCCTTCTCGAAGCCCCCCGCGCGCATCGCCTCCGAGAAGCTGGGCCATTTCACCTCGCGCGGATCGCGGCGCTCGACACGCTTGCCGCACTTGCCGGCCGCGGGCGGCCGGGCCAGTTCCGAGGCCCCCTTGGCCAGCTTCTCCGCCTGGCGATCGAGATCAGCATCGGCCGCGGCCACGTGGTCGTCGGAGAGCGGCTTTCCGTGCCAGTTGCCCTTTTGGAGCTCATCGACCCCCCAGCCCTTCACCGTGCGGGCGACGATCGCCAGCGGCGGCAGGCCCGCCTTCATTTCCGCCAGAGCCCCGGCGATCGCGTCCGGATCATGCCCGTCGATCGTGACCGTCTTCCAGCCGAACGCCGCCAGCTTGGCCGCGAGCCGCTCCGCTGACTGCTGCGCCGAAACGTAGCTCGTCTGGCCCTGGCCGTTGGCGTTGAAGATCGCGCACACGGCGCTCAGCTTGTGATCGACGATGAAATCCAACGCTTCCCATACCTGCCCCTCGCGCGATTCGCCGTCGCCGATGATGCAGAACACGCGCCGCGGCGAGTTGTCCAGCCGCGCGCCAGCCGCCAGCCCCGCCGCCACGCTGAGTCCCTGCCCCAGGCTGCCGGTGGCGGCGTCGAAGAACGGGACACCCTCGGCGGGGTTGGGATGGCCGTCGAGCAGGCTTGGCAGGTCGCGCAGGCCGTCAACGTCGGCCGGGGTCAGCGGCCGCGCCTCGGCCCGCGTCCGCCCGACGGCGGCGCCAAGATCGGCCAGTGCGGCGTAGACGATCGGGACGGCATGACCCTCGGACAGCACGAGCCGATCCGCCGCTGCATCCCACGGATCGGCCGGGTCGTAGCGCATCTCGCGGTACATCAGTTGCGTCACCAGGTGCGCGAGAGACAGGCCGCTCGACGGGTGGCCGGAGCCAGCCCGCGCAGTCATTCGCACGCACAGTTTGCCGAGGGCGATGGCCTTGGCATGGACGGCGGCGGCAGTGGTCATCCGGATGGTCTCCTGGCAGCGCACGGCCCGTGAAACAGCTCGGCCGGTAATCTAGAGGTCGGCTGGCACGCAGGCAAGACGCCGAAGCGCTGTTGACGAACCACGAGAATCCGGCGATAGTGCCCGTTTCGGTTCGCGGCCGTGGGCCATCGAAGGGGGCCGGCACGACGGCGAGACGTCGCCGCAGCGCCGGCTGCTTGTGGAGCAGCGTCATGCACTATCCGCATCGCCTGAGCAAGATCAAGCGCAAGCGCAAGTCGGGGTTCCGTGCGCGAATGCGCACGCACAACGGCCGCAAGACAATCAATCGCCGTCGGAAGGCTGGGCGCAAGGTCTCGGCCTAGCCGGCGGAGGCTTGATCGGCGGCCTCGCCGTGCGCGGTTGTTGGTGTTGGTTCGACGACGTCAATACGGGAAGGGCGCCACCCGCCAGTTTTCCCTTGCAACCCGAAACAAGAGCGATAATAATACCAGCCCGGCCGCACCCGGGTCGTGTTCTCATGGGCAGCACGTCCCACCTGCGTTCCGCGGGGTCAGCGGTCCAGGGCTGTCAATATCTGTCAATTGTCGTAAACCGGCAGTTCACCGCGGCGGGTCGCGAGGACGCACGCAATGTTCAAGAGAAGCCGGCGGCTGGGAGCCTTCACGATCATTGAACTCCTGATCGTTGTCGCCATCATCGCGCTGCTGCTGGCCATCCTGCTGCCCTCGATGAGCGCCGCGCGCGCCCAGGCGCGCCAGCTCAAGTGCAACACGAACCTGCGGTCGCTCGGGGCGGCGGCGCTGCTGTATGCGAAGGAGAATCGCGAGACGCTGCTGCGGGCCGAGCACGTCGCCAACCAGCTCGCTGACGCCGATCCGAATTCGACGCTGCACTGGTCGCAGGCGCTGCTCTATTCGCTGCCCTATCACGACGGGCCGATTCCCGGGCTGTGGCGACCGACCCCGCTGACGCTCCAGCAGCCGCTGATCCGCGTCCTGAAGTCGATCGAGCTTTTCCAGTGCCCCTCGTTCCCCGAGTCCGAAGGCGCCTTCGGCGACCAGCCGCTCGACTACATCACCAACGCCTTCCCTATCCCCTACACGCTGAACAACGTCAACCAGGACACGCCCAACGGAGGCGGCCCGGGCGTCGAGTACCGCAGCGAGAACCAGGACGTCGTCGACAGCGCCAAGTTCTTCAAGCTCGACCGCCTCGACGAGCGCATCATCAGCCCCTCGCGGCTGATCTACATCACCGAAGTTCATCATCGCATGCCGGTCGTCGATCTCCAGTTGCACGACGCCTTCTTCGCGTCGCAACTGCCCTTCGGGCAGTACCCGCGCATGGCCAGCGACAAACGCCATTCCAAGGGGCTGAATGCGCTGTTCCTCGACGGCAGCGCGCACACCATGCCCCTGCGCCAGATCGACGTCGGCAACACCGGGACCGCCGGCACGCTCGGCCTGCGGCTGCGCTGGTTTACCGCCTACCTCAACGCCCCCAGCGACTGAATGCCGCGCGCCGACCCTCGCGTCAGCGAGCCGCCGCGCGCCGCACGCGATGGAACTGCGGCACGCCGCGCTGGCTGTCGGCCAGCTCGAAGCGCGGGTTGAGCAGCGCATTGCCGCGCATGAAGAACAGCGGAATGATCGGCAGCTCCTCAAGACACAACCGGCGCTCGGCCGCTTGCAGCAGCTCGATGCGCCGGGCCGCGACGGGCTCGCGCGCCGCTGCGGCGATCAGCGCGTCGTACTCGGCGTCGGCCCAGCCTGTGCGATTCTGCGCGCCGTGGCTGGTGAACATGTCCAGGAACGTCATCGGGTCGGAGTAGTCGCCGAACCAGTTGCTGCGCACGACGTCGTAGTCGAGCCGGCGGATGCGCTCGCTCAGCACGCGCGGCTCCAGGGCGCGCAGCTCCACGCGCAGCCCGAGGTCGCGCCGCCACATCTCGGCCACCGCCTCGCACACGCGACGGAACGCCGCCGGCTCCGGCGCGTAGGCCAGCTCCAGTGGGCGCCCGCCACCCGTGGCGCCCAGCCGGCTGCGCGACAGGAGCCGCCTGGCCTCGGTCAGCCGCGCCGCCCGCGAAAGTCCCATCCCGAGTCCGGCCGGCGGGGCGGCAGCGCCGCCCGCCAGCAGGTGCCACGGCACGTAGTGATCCGCCGGCTGCTCGCCCAGGCCCATCACGTGCCGGCACAGCTCATCCTTGTCGATGGCCAGCGCCAGGGCCCGGCGCAGGTCGGCGTCATCCAGCGGCGGGCGGCGGCAGTTCACGCGCAGGAAGAACGTGGCGAAGCGGTCGCCGAGGCGGAAGTCGCGGCGGCGGCCGGTTTCCTGCTGGCGGCGCAGCTCGAGTGCGACTTCGGCGTCGAGCCCGCGCAGCATGTCGACGCGGCCGGTCTCGTAGGCAATCTGGGCCGCGTTGCCGCTCGGCGCCAGGTAGAACTCGATCGTCTCGACGTCGCACACGTCGCGGTCCCAGTAGTGCTCGTTGCGCGCCAGCAGAAAGCGCTCCTTGAAATCCCACTTGACCAGGCGAAACGCGCCGTTGCCGACGATGTGCTCCGGCCGCAGCCAGAGGTGACGCGTCCCGCGCAGCACGCGCCCGTCGCGGTAGACGAAGCGCTCCAGCAGCGGCGGATACACCGGTGCGAAGATCGGAAACGACAGGATCTCGAGCAGGTAGGGGCACGGCGCGGCGAGGCGCAATTCCAATGTCCGGGCGTCGATCGCACGGACTCCCAGCGTCTCCGCCGGCGGCCTTTCGACGCCGCCCGCCGCGCGGTAGTACGCCTCGGCGCCGTCGATCACGAACAGCGCGGCGGCGTACTGCGCCTCGCAGGCCGGATCGAGCACGTATTCCCAGGCGCGGACGAAGTGCTCGGCCAGCAGCGGCTCGCCGTTCGACCAGCGCGCCTCCGGCCGCAGGTGAAACACGTAGCGCCGCCCGTCCTCGCAGGTCTCCCAGCGCTCGGCCGCGCCCGGCTCCGGCAGGAACGTGCGTTCGTTCAGCCGCGTCAGGCCCTCGAACAGCGCGCCGGCGATGGCCAGCTCGTCGGCGAAGCTGGCGCGGTGGGGGTCGATCGTGCGCACCTGGTCGCCGGCCACCACGAAGTCCGCGCGCGGCTCGACCCGGCCCAGCGCCAGCCACAGCAGCATGGCAAGCGCCGGCGCCAGCAACGCGATGGGCAGCAACCTGGGCATGAGACCGCCCCGGAACAGCGCGACGAAGAGCGCGGCGCGCGGCCGGTCCGCCCGTGTTGGCCCGGCTCCTCACATCCGCCCCCCGAGCTTATCACTCGAGGCCCGCGACTCGCAACGTCGCGCCCAACGACCGGGCGCGGAGCCGGTACAATCCGGCCCCGCCGTTTCGGCAAGGCGCGGAGCTCGACACGGAATGCCATCCGACAAGCAGCATCGCATCGCCGCCCGCAGCTACCGCATGGTGTGGCTGTGCGTCGGCGCCCTGTGCGGCGCTCAGGCGCTGTACGCGGGGGCGTTCATCTGGCGTTCGAGCGTGGTCGTCGAGGGCACGCGCTATTTCTGTCTCTTCGACGACGCCATGATCTCGATGCGCTACGCCGACAACTGGGCCCGCGGGCTGGGCTGGGTCTGGAACGCCGGCGAGCGCGTCGAGGGCTACACGAATTTCGGCTGGACGGCGCTGCTGGGGCTGCTGCACCTGCTCAGGCTGTCGCCTTCTGTCACGTGCCTGCTCGTGCAGGTGATTGGCGTGCCGGTGCTGTGGGGCTGCCTGGCGGCGACGGCCGTCCTGGGGCGCGCCTGCCGGCTGTCGCCCGCGGTCGCCTGCGCCGCGCTGCTGCCGGTGGCCTCCCTGTACAACCTGCACTACTTCACTCTGCTGGGCATGGAGACCGGCCTGCTGACGCTGCTGGTCACGCTGGCGCTGGCCGCGGCGGCGCGGGCGCTGCGTGGCGAAGCGCGGGCCGGGCTCGGCGCGATGCTGTGGCTGGCGCCGGCGCTGCTGATCCGCAGCGACGTGCTGATCCTCGTGATCTTCGTCGCCGGCTTTCTGCTGGCGGCGGGGCGGCGCGGCCGCTGGCTGACGCTGGCCGGGCTCGGGGTGGTTGTCGTCGTGCTGGCCGCGCACACGTGGTGGCGCCACCTGTATTATGGCGAGACGGCGCCGAACACGTACTACCTGAAGCTCACCGGCTGGCCGCTCGAACGCCGGCTCATGGCGGGCCTGCGGCACTCGCTCTGGACGGCGCTGCAATTCGGTGTGCCCGTGCTGCTTGGGCTCGCCGTGCTGGTCCGGCCCCGGCGCTGGCACCTGCTGGCCGGCGGGACGCTGGCCGTGCTCGTCGCCTACCAGGTGTATTGTGGCGGGGACGCGTGGCCGCTGAATCGCTTCGTGCTGCCCGCGGTGCCGGCCCTGCTCGTGCTTGCGGCGCAAGGGGCGCTGCGGGCGACACGACTGCTGATTCCCGATGCCCGCACCGCGCTGCGCATGACCGCCGGCGGCATGTTCGCGTGCCTGCTGGCGATGCACGCGGTGAACTGGCCGCGCTGGCTGCTGATCGAGCCGCCGGACATGACCGGCGACAACCGCATGAACGTCCGCTACCACGTCGCGCTGACCCGGATGGCCGACGCGCAGGCGACCGTCGCCGTCGGGTACGCGGGAACGCTGCCGTACTACTCGCGGCGATACTGCGTGGACCTGTATGGCAAGTGCGAGCCGCACATCGCGCGCCTGCCCGTGACAGCCAGCGACCGCCCGGGGCATAACAAGATGGACCTGCCCTACGTCATCACGCAGTACCAGCCGGACGTCATCCTGCACGCAGCCTTCGCGACGACCCGGCCGCCACTGAGTGACTACCACCCCGTCGCGGTGTCGATCGACGGCGTGGAGCAGATGATGTACGTTCGACGGGCGAGCGCGCGCGTCCACGGCGGGCGCCGGTTGCAGGCTGACGAGGCGCTGCGGATGTGGCAGGAAATGACGGTCGCGCCGGGCAGGGCGCGCCACTGACGCGACGTTCGGCGCGTCCGGCGCACCGATCGTCCGGGGGACGACGCTAATCCTTGTCGTCGGCGGGCGGCTCGGCCAGGGGCGCCCTGGCAGGCCAGACCGCCCCGGTCTGCGTGTCCACGATGTAGATGGCGCCTCCCAGGACCACCGCCTGGCGGGCGCTGCCGAAGCGGTTGTTCTTTGCCGAGACGGCCACGCAGCCGGATGAGACCAGCAGGGTCGCCAACAGTGCCAGCATGCAGCAACGGCGCATGGTTCGCTCTCCCAGGGCGCGGTGATGTGCGCGGATGCGGCGCTCGGCCCATTCCGACCGCCGGCCGCATGGGTGAAGACCCGCCGTCGGGCCCGAGGTTTGCCGCGCCGTCGGAGCAGAAAGCTCCCCCAAGGACCAGCGAGTGGCCAGAATGCTAAACGCCAATCGGGACCACTGGCGAGCGCGGTCGCGGCGTGCTATAAACGCGGCGGGTCGTCGGGTCTCTCAACCCAGCGCTTCGTCGGTGCCGCCAGCTTGGGGTGCCCTGTCTCATGCGCGTGTCGTACGCATCTCGTTGTGTCAGTGATAACCCAGCGCCGATCGGCGTTCTTCGTCGCCGAACTTGCGGACCCCTTGCGCCGCGCGCCGACGTGAGCCGCCGATCTGCTCGTGTCCGCCCCCTCCCGTCCTCAAGTCGTTTGTCGAGGTTGCATCATGGCTGAACACGACTGGCACAATCACCCCGAGTTCACTCCGGCGGAGTGGGTCACGCTGTACGTCAGCGGGGCGCTCTCCGAGCCGGTGAGGGGGGCCTTTGAGGAGCACTTGAAATTGTGCGAATCCTGCCGCCTGGCGACCCGAGGGCTCGAAGCGGCCACGCGGGACGCGCTGGACGCGCCGGGACCGCTCGACCGCGCCGCTCCGAGCACAGTGCCGCATGCGGCTGCCGGCGGCGACACGCAGGTCTGGAAGCGTTGGACCCCGCCGCCGACGCGCGACGGCCTGTGCATCGTCCGCGCCGAGGACGGCGCGTGGGAGGACACGGGCGTCGCGGGGGTGGCGGTGCGACAGCTCTACGCCGATCGCGCCCACAACCGCGCGACGATGCTCGTGCGCATGACGCCTGGCGCCGCGTACCCCCGCCACCTGCACAACAGCCCGGAGGAATGCCTCGTGCTCGAAGGCGACCTTTCGGTCGGCGCGAACACGCTGCACTCCGGCGACTACCAGCGCGCCGAGCCGGGCAGCACGCACGGCGTCCAGAGCACGCGCGCTGGCTGCCTGCTGTTCATCGTCTCCGGTCTCGACGACGACCTGCTGCCGGACTGACGAACCAGAGCGCGGTCACTCGTCGCGGACGAACGTGCGCCGCTGGCGGTCTTTCCGCACGCCGGGAAAGCGCAGCGCCTGGTTGTGCATGACCACGTAGACGCCCGGGGCCAGCAGCCGGCAGGCCAGCAGGGCCTCGGTGAGGTTCTGGTAGGCGTCGGTGTCGCGGAACTCGAACGGCCGCATGGCGCCGGTGAGGATCACCGGCTTGTCCAGGCCGGGCAGGCTCGCGTGCAGCAGTTCGCCGGTGTTCGCCATCGTGTCGGTGCCGTGCACGACGATCACGCCGTCGCAGGTCGGCAGCGCCACCCGCACGGCCTCGAGAATGATCCGCCGGTCCTCGTCGGTCATGTCGAGCGAGTCCTTCGACATCACGTGCACCTGCCGCAGCGCCAGCGCCGGCAGCCGCAGGTGATGCAGAACAATGTCGAGGACCGACCCGGCGTTGCGCAGGGACCCGTCGGTCTCGTCGTAGGTCTTCTCGATCGTGCCGCCGGTGGTGAGGATGGCAATCCGCATGGGGCGATCTCAACGTTGACACCGGTCTGAATCCCGGCCCGGGCGCGACATTCTACGCGGACGCGCCGGCCGCCACGAGCCGCGAGCGCCAGCGGGCGTCTCAGCGAATCCTGCAAGCGCCGCCCGGCAGCGAGCCACGATCAGGCCAGCGTTCACGTTTCTCCCAGGCACTCCAGGAGCGCTGCCCGCGCCGGTTGCGCCGTGGTCGCCGACGCGGCCGCAGCCAGCCGGTCGGCCTGGCGCGGGGTGAAGGCCGCGGGATGCGCCAGGTCCGCCGCGCGTCGGCCGGACGCCTCTAGCAGTCTGCGGCGCAGCGCGTCGACGCCGAGGCCCGTGGTCGCAGCGGCGCAGATGCTCACTTTCCGCCAGGCCGTCGGCAGTTGATCCAGCACGGGCGCCACGGCCGCCGGGGGCGCGAGTCCGCCGCCCATCGAGGAGCGCGATTTGCCCGATGCACTCGCCTCCGCCAGCAGGTCGCACTTGTTCATGACGACCACATCCGGCGTCAGTCGGCCGCCCACCCGGGAAAACGCCGCGCTCGCCGCCGCGCCATCGGGCGACGAATCCAGGACGAGCACGGCGCGGTCGGCCTCGGCGAGGACGCGCCGGGCGCGTCGGATTGCCTCGGCTTCGATCTCGTCGTCGGCGTGCCGCCAGCCGGCCGTGTCGATCCAGGCGACCGGGAAACCTTCGATCTCGTCCAGGGCCTCGACCCAGTCGCGCGTCGTGCCCGGCTGCGGCGACACCAGGCTCACGGGCCGGGCGCACAGCGCGTTGATGAGGGTGCTCTTGCCGGCGTTCGGCGGGCCGATCACGGCGACGCGCAGCGGGCGGGTGAACCAGTTCACGAGATTCAGGCGGGCGGCCGCCGCCGCGCACTCTGCGCGGCCGGCCGCCAGGGCCGCGGCGCCGTGTTTTGCAAGGTCGTCCAGTCGCTTCCGCACCATCTGGGCGAGCGTGAGCGGTTGTCGCAGTAGCCAGCTTGCGCCTTGCAGGGTCAATATGCGCGGCAGCAGCGCACTCGCTTCGCGCTCGAGGCGGGTGCGCTCGCCGAAGAGGCCGGCGCCGGCATTCGCCCCATTCTCTCGGGCTTCGCGGAAGCCCGCCGCGGCGAGCGACTCGCGGCAGCGCTGCATCACGCCGGCGCCGCCGTGCAGATGCAGCCGAATCTCCCAGTCGTGGTCCTGGCCGGACGGGGACGGCGAGCGCGGGCCTGGTGGTCGTGCGTGCACGGACAGCAGGATGTCGTCCAGGTGCTCGCCCTCGGCGTCGACGAACCGGGCGCGCAGCACGGCGCCCGGCGCCACTGCGGAGTCGTCGCACGGGAGCCGTGTCCGGAGGTGCCGTCGCCAGAGATGAGCAACGCCCGGTCCGCGCACGCGGACAATGGCGATGGCCGCGGGCCCTGGGCCGCTGAGCACCTCGAAGGTTCCGGCGCGCGGTGTCATGACTCAGACCTGGCCGGCGGCCTTGCGGTAGGCCAAGGCCACGCCCAGCAGGCATAGATCCGGCACGACCGAGTCGACAAAGTCCGCCTCGGCGCGGATCAGCTCCGCGTTTCCGCCGGTGATCACGAGCTGCGGCCAGGCGCCGAGCGCGGTGGCGTAGCGTTCGACGATCTCGCGCAACGCGCCGATCGCCCCGTAGACCACGCCGGACAGGATCGCGTCGCGCGTGTTGCGTCCGAGCGCGGCGCTCGGAGCGGCGGCCTCGACCAGGGGGAGTTGAGCGGTGCCCTCGTGCAGCGCCTCGCAGCACAGGGTGAGCCCCGGGAGGATCGCGCCGCCCATGAACCGGCCCGCCGCCGAAACACAGTCGATCGTGATCGCCGTCCCGAACGAGGCCACGGCGCAGGCGGTCCGCAGGCGGTCGAAGGCCGCCGCCGCGCAGCACACGCGGTCAACGCCGACCTCGTCGGCGTTGTCGATGTCGAGGGCCATGGGCAGGGGCAGGTCGTCGCGGACGCGCACGGGCTCGACTTCGCAGATGCCCTCGATGCGTTCGACGAGCAGCTCCGCGGTGCGCGGCGCCACGCTGCTGATGACGACGGCCCGGCGTCTCGCGCCGGCCAGGCCGGCCCACAGCTCGCGCAGCGGCGCGTTCCAGTCGTCTTCCTCGAAGGCGCTGACGCGCCGCGGATCGTGCAGGCCGTCGGCGTCGCTGACCGCCATCGCGATGCGCGAGTTCCCCACGTCGATAGCCAGCAGCCCATCAACCGGTTGAACAGCGTTCACGAGCATCTTCCGATCATGATCCGGGGCCCTCGTCGTCGGGGGCGAAGTCGCCGTTTGTTTCGCCGGTTTCGTCCTCGTCCGCAGCGAACGTGATGACCCGCCGGCCCTCGCCCGGCGCCTGGTCGAAGTCGATCGGCTCGGCCTTCGGCCGCTCCGGGGGCGGCTCGAGGGCTCTGGCCGCGGCCACCGCGGTCCAAACGGCCTCTAGCAGCTCGCGCACGCCCTCGCCGCTCACGCCCGAGACCCCGAGGACCGGGCGGCCGGTCTCGCGCCTCAGGCGCTCGAGCGCGGCATCCGAACCGGTGAGGTCGAGCTTGTTGCCGACGATGATCTCGGCGCGGGCCGCGAGCGATGCGCTGTACTGCTCCAGTTCGCGGCGAATGATTCTATAGGCTTCGGCCGGGCCCGGGGCGCCCTCGGGCGGGCTGAGATCGACAACGTGAACGATCACCCGCGTCCGCTCGACGTGGCGCAGAAATGCGTGCCCCAGGCCGACGCCCGCGTGGGCGCCCTCGATCAGCCCGGGCAGGTCCGCCAGCACCAGCCGCCGAAAGCCCGGAAGCTCCGCAATGCCCAGGTAGGGCTCCTTGGTCGTGAACGGATAGGCCGCGATCTTCGGCCGCGCCCGCGTGGTGCGCGACAGCAGCGTGCTCTTCCCCGCGTTCGGCAGCCCCACGAACCCCGCGTCCGCGATCAGCTTCAGCTCGAGCCGCAGCAGCCGCTCCTGTCCGGCCGTTCCATGCTCGAACTCGCGCGGCGCCTGGTTCGTTGAACTCGCGAAATACGCGTTGCCGCGCCCGCCGCGCCCGCCTCGCGCCACGCGCACGCGCTGGCCGGCCTGAGCCAGGTCTTTCAGCAGCCGCCCCGCCTGCGCGTCGAAGACCAGCGTCCCGACGGGCACCGGCACGATCAGGTGAGCCCCCCGGCGTCCCGAGCAGTCGCGACCCTCACCCGGGCGGCCGTTCTCGGCGTGCCAATGATGCCGCCCGGCAAACTCCAGAAGCGTGTCGAGCCCGTCCCGCGCTTCGAGGTATACCGACCCGCCGTGGCCTCCGTCGCCACCGTCCGGCCCGCCGCGCGGCACAAACTTCTCGCGGCGGAAACTGACGCAGCCGTCCCCGCCGCGCCCGCCGCGGACGTGGATGAGCGCTTCATCCACGAAGAGTCGCTCGCTGCCGGTGTTTCGTGCCATGGCGTGAGTGCATCGCGGAGGCGGGAGGCTGTCAAGGAGAACAAAGTGCGGCGGCGGTGGTGCCGCTTATCGGAACCGTGGCCGGCGCCGGATTGGCTGTTCGCGTGGCGTTCGGACACCGGTGCCCCGGTCGCGGAGGCTATCATCATGAGGGGGCCGGCCGTGACGACGCGCGCTCGCATGGGACCAGGGCTGGAGTGCGCCGAAATCTCCCGGCTTGACCTTGCGTGTTAGGTGCGATTCGGATACCGTCAACGGTGAGCCGTGTCCTTGGGGAAGACGACCAAGCCATCCGACGGATCGCCCGCTCGCGTCCACCTTGCGAGGTCCGTGCCCGCAGCGGATTGAAACCCGGACCCAGAGCCACGCGCGCTCCGCCGGCAGGACATGATCAGCCGCCTCCCCGGTCGAAGCCGTGGCCGCTCGGTCACGGGAGGGGATTCGCAGCGCGGCGGTGCAATAGACCGATTCGCAGCACGTTGGGCTGAGTTAAGCCCCTGGTTCACAATGTGGTTCTCCGCGGAGGAAAGAGATGACCCCGAGTCTTGGACGCCCCAGAGGTCTTTCGCCGTTCACATTCGCCCCTGCCGGGTTGCTCGCGCTGGCCGCGCTGGGAAGCGGCCTGGCGCTGGCGGGGTCGCCGGGGAGCATCCCGTGGAAGAATCCGAAGGCGCTGTCGGCTCCGACCGTGCTCACCCACGCGGGGGTGCCCGTCGCCGACCAGCTCGCCGATCTGACTACCGCCGGCGCCCGCCACATCGTGGTGATGTTCAGCGGACCGGTCAGCGAGATGGACCGCGCGACGCTGCAGCTCGGCGGCGTGACGCTGCTTTCTTACCTGGGCGAGCACGCCTTCTTTGCCGCGGTCGACGCGGCGCAGTATGACGCGAAGGTCGTCGGCAGGGTCAGCGGCCTGGTCGCGGCCCAGACCATTCCGCTTCCCGGCAAGATCCACCCGCTGCTCGAAGAATACGTGGACGCGGGCCGCGGCCCTTCGTGGGCGACGGTCGGCGTGTCCGACGACGGCAGCGACGTGGCCGGCATGTACGTCCTCTTCCACGCCGACGTCGACCTGAGCGCCGGACTCGACGCGGTCGAGGCCCGCGGCGGCACGGTTCGCGATGTGCTGAACTCGATCAACGGCGCCGTCATCGAGCTGCCGCTGTCGCAGGTGCGGCCGCTGGCCGGCGATGACGTCGTGCAGTGGATAGAGCACGCCCTGCCGCAGATGAGCGAGACCAACGACAGCAACCGCGCGCGCGTCCAGGCCGATCTGGCCCAGGCCCCGCCCTACAACCTGACCGGCGCCGGGGTGAAGGTGCTCGTCTACGACGCCGGCACCGCCCGCGCCACCCACCAGGACTTCAACGGCCGCCTCACGACTCATGACAATTCCGGCCAGATCACGCACGCCACGCACGTTGCCGGCACGATCGGCGGCAGCGGCACGGCCAACCCGCTCTACAAGGGCATGGCGCCGGCGTGCACGCTGATCTCGTACGGATTCCAGTGGGACGGCGGCGGCATCTTCCTGTACAGCAACCCGGGCGACATCGAGGCGGATTACGGCGCCGCGATCAACACCCACGGCGCGGTGATCTCCAACAACTCGATCGGCAGCAACACCGAGAGCAACGGCTGGCCGTGCAGCATCCAGGGCGACTACGGCGTCACGGACGTGCTGATCGACAACATCGTGCGCGGCAGCCTGGGCGGCGGCCCGTTCCGCGTCATCTGGGCCGCCGGCAACGAGCGCCAGGGCAGCAACTGTGACATCGAGGGCTACGGCGACTACTACAGCATCGCGCCGCCGGCCGGCGCCAAGAACCACATCACGGTGGGCGCCCTGAACTCGAACAACGACTCGATGACCAGCTTCAGCAGTTGGGGCCCGACCGACGACGGACGCCTCAAGCCCGACATCTCGGCCCCAGGGTGCGAGGTTGGCGGCGACGGCGGCGTGACGTCGTGCTCGGCGTCGAGCAACACGGCCTACACCGTGGCGTGCGGCACGTCGATGGCTTCGCCGACGACGTGCGGTGTAGCCACGTTGATGCTCCAGGACTACCGGGTTCAGTTCCCGGCCCTGCCTGATCCGCGGAACTCGACGCTCAAGATCCTGCTGGCCCACACGGCGATCGACCTGGGCAACATCGGGCCGGACTACCAGTTCGGCTACGGCTCAATCCGCGCGATCAACGCCATCAACTTCATGCGCACGGGCAACTTCTTTGAGGACTCGATCGGCCAGGGCGGCGTCGCCACGTTCAAGGTGAACGCGACCTTCGCCCAGCCGCTGAAGGTGACGATCGCGTGGGACGACTATCCCGCGACCGCCAACGCGCAGGTGGCGCTGATCAACGACCTCGACATCCGCGCCATCTCGCCCAGCCAGCAGGTCTTCTACCCCTGGACGCTGAACCCGCTCAACCCCAGCGCCCCGGCCGTGCGGACCGTCCGCAACTCGCGCGACAACATCGAGCAGATATTCATCGACAACCCGACCACGGGCGAGTGGACGATCGAGGTCATCGGCTTCAACGTCCCGCAGGGACCGCAGCCCTTCTCGATCTGCGGCTCGCCGAACCTGACCATGAAGGGCCTGCGCGTCAACCTGCCTGGCGGTGCGCCATCCAACCTGGCGCCGGGCGTCAGCGTCAACGTGCCCGTTCAGGTCCAGATTTCCGGCGAGACGCTCGTGCCGGGCTCGACGCTGCTGCACTTCCGCTACGACGGCGGCCCCTGGCTCAGCAAGCCCCTCACGCACCTGGGCGGCGAGAACTACCAGGCTACGCTGCCTCCGGCCGTCTGCGGCTCGACGCCCCAGTTCTACGTCAGCGCCGCGGGGAGCGACACCGGTGTCGTCACCAACCCGGCCAACGCCCCGACCCAGAACTACGCGCCGAGCGTCGGCCAGACCGTCACGCTCGTCAGCGACAATTTCGAGAACGACGCCGGCTGGACGGTCACCAACCAGAGCGTCACCGAGGGCGCCTGGATCCGGGCCATTGTGGCCGGCAGCAACGGCAACCGCGGCGACCCGCCCAGCGACTATGACGGCTCGGGCCGCTGCTGGGTGACGGGCAACGGGTTCGACGAGGACCTCGACGGCGGGCCGACCACGCTGCTGTCGTCGAACTACAACCTCAGCGGCACGACGAACCCCGTCATCTCCTTCGCTCGCTGGATGAACAGCTACAACGGCACGATCGACAACATCCAGACCTACGTCTCCAACAACGGAGGCGCAAACTGGGTGCTCGTCGACGACGTGACCGGCAGCGGCGGCTGGCAGGTCAAGACCTTCAACCTGACGCAGTTCGTGACGCCCAGCGCCCAGGTGCGGCTGCGCTTCGTCGTCTCCGACAACCCCAACAACTCGGTCACCGAGGCGGCCATCGACGCCCTGCTCATGACCGAGTTCCAGTGCAACGCCGTCCTGGCCGACTGCAACGAGAACGGCATCGTCGACAGCGACGACATCGCCAGCGGCCGCTCGGCGGATTCCAACGGCAACGGCATCCCGGACGAGTGCGAGGAGATCACGCCCTGTCCGGGCGATCTTGACGGTGACGGCGACGTCGACCAGTCCGATCTGGGCATCCTGCTGGGCGACTTCGGTTGTACCGACGGCGTCGGCAACTGCCCGGGCGACATCGACGGCGACGGCGACACCGACCAGGGCGACCTGGGCGCGCTGCTGAGCGCGTTCGGCCAGCCCTGTCCGTAACGCGGTTGTGACCGGCTCCCCCCGCCTCCGCCTCCCCGCACGGGAAGGCGGAGCGGGAGGGGAGTGGCCGAGGCTTCCCGCGCCGACTGCCCTTTCACCGGCGCGGCGCGGGAAGTCGCTTTTCGCGGTTTGCACCGGGCGCGGCCGACGCTCCCGTGCGTGGATGCGACCCTTTTTCTCTGGGGAGACACCGATGAGATTCAACGTCGCTCGCAGCGGCGCGCTGCTGTGCCTGCTGACTTTCTCCGCGTTCGCCTGGGCGCATGACCCGCTCCCGACCGGCGTCGACTACACCGGCCACGCGCTGGTCGAGGTGATTCTGAACACGCCGGCGGACGTGGACCGCTTCCAGCAGGACGTGAGCCCGCACTTCATGTCGTGCAGTCCCATGCTCGGCAAGGCGCCCTACCGTATACCCCCCGACCGCATGGATGAGCTCAAGGCCAGCGGCTTCAAGTACACTGTCCTCAGCGAGAACATCCAGGAGCTGATCGACCGCGAACGCCGCCAGATCGAGCAGGTCCCCGCCGACAGTCCCTGGTTCGACACCTATCACACCTATGCCGAGGTCGGGAGCTACCTCGACACGCTCGTGGCTCTGCGGCCCGACCTGGCCTCGCGGTTCCACGTCGGATACTCGATCGAGAACCGCGAGATCTTCGGCATCAAGATCACCGGGCCTAATGCTCCGCCCGATCGCCGGGCGGTCATCTTCCACGGCTGCCAGCACGCGCGCGAGTGGATCAGCGTCTCCGTGCCCATGTACATCGCCGACCAGCTCATCCGCGAGTACGACAACGACCCGCAGATCAAGGCCGTTGTCGACTCGACCGTCTTCTACATCATCCCCATCGTCAATCCCGACGGCTACGTCTACACCTGGGGTCCCGACCGCCTCTGGCGAAAGAACCGCCGCAACAACGGCAACGGCACCTGGGGCGTCGACAACAACCGCAACTGGGGCTACCAGTGGGGCGGCGCCGGTTCCAGCGGCGACGGCAGCAGCGAAGTCTACCGCGGGACCGCGCCCTTCTCCGAGCCCGAGACCGCCGCGATGCGCGACTTCATCGAGGCCCATCCGGAGATCGTCGCCCACATCGACTTCCACAGCTACGCGCAGCTCGTGATGTCTCCGTGGGCCTACGTCGCCGCCGAGCCCCCGGCTCCGGACCGCGTCACCTTCAACGAGCTCACTGCCGGCATGGCCAACGCCATCCAGGCGGTGCACGGCGCGGTCTACACGCCCGGGCCCGTCGGCATCATCCTCTATCTGGCCTCCGGCGGTTCACTGGACTGGACTTATGGCGCCCGCGGCATCCTCGGCTTCACCATCGAGCTGCGCCCCGTTGGCAACCCCGGTTTCGAGCTCCCGCCGCAGTTCATCCGCCCGACCAGCCAGGAGAACTTCGCCGCGATCATGATGCTTGCGCAGTACCTTCAGCAGGGGCTGGTCTTCGACTTCCCCTTCGGGCTGCCGCAGCTCTCCGACCCGGCGGGCGGCACGCTGGTCCAGACCGACGTGCGCCCGATCGCGACGGACCTGGGTCTCGACGGCGTGAAGCTGCGAGCGCGCGTGGGCGACCAGGGCGCGTTCGCCGTGACGAACATGACGCAGGTCGGCCCCTACAGCTACCAGGGGCCGCTGCCGGCGGCGCCGTGCGGCCAGACGGTGCAGTTCTACGTTCAGGCGACGGGGCTCGACGGCAACGTCTACACGTCGCCCGCCGACGCACCGAACACCGTCTACAGCGCTCCGGCCCGCAAGCTCGTGACGCTGGTCGATCATGACATGGAAACCAACCAGGGCTGGACGGTCGGCGCTCCGGACGACAACGCGACCTCCGGCATCTGGGAACGCGCCAACCCGCAGGGCACCGTCGCCCAGCCCGAGGACGACCACACGCCCGATCCCGGGGTCCTGTGCTACGTTACCGGCGCCGCGGCCGGCCAGCAGCCCGGCTCCAACGACGTCGACGGCGGCAAGACCACGCTGTTCTCGCCGGTGTTCAACCTCTCAGCGTATCCCGACGCCGTCGTCAGCTACTGGCGCTGGTACTCGAACAGCGCCGGCGCCGCCCCAAACACGGACATCTTCCTCGTGGATATCACCAACAACGGCACGACGTGGGTCAACGCCGAGACCGTCGGACCGGCCGGGCCGGAGACCAACGGCGGCTGGTTCTACCACGAGTTCCGCGTGAGTGACGTCGTGACGCCGACCGCGACCGTGCGGCTGCGCTTCATCGCGCAGGACCTTGGCCAGGGCTCGCTGGTCGAGGCGGCGCTCGATGACTTCCGCATCGCGTTCGTCGAGCCCTGTCCGCCGACCTGTCCGGGCGACCTGGATGGCGACGGCGTCGTCGGCCAGGGCGACCTCGGCGTCCTGCTGGCCAACTTCGGCTGCAACAACGGCATCGGCAACTGCCCGGGCGATATCGACGGCGACGGCGACACCGACCAGGGCGACCTCGGCGTCCTGCTGGCCGCCTTCGGCGAGCCCTGCCCGTAGACCGGCCGCACATCCGTGCGAACTTCGCGTGCCGCCGATGGGGAAAACAAAGCCCCGTCGGCGGCCGTGTTTGTGCCCGCGGACCTTGCGACGCTCGTGGCACCTCGGGGTATGCTGAAGCGGCATGGTGCGTTTTCTTCACACGGCCGACTGGCAGCTCGGCATGCCGTTCGCCTGGGCGGGCCGGCAAGCGTGCCGGCTTTGCGAGGCGCGCTTCGAGGCGGCGGCGCGGCTGGTCGAGCTGGCGCATCGCGAGCGCGTCGATTTCGTGCTGCTCGTCGGTGACACGTTCGACGGACCGGCGGTCGATGACGAGGTTGTCCGGCGCGCAGTGGCGCTGCTGGGCGACCTGGCGCCCGTCCCGGTCTACGTCCTGCCCGGAAACCACGACCCCCTGACGGCGGACGCGGTCTGGACGCGGCAGAGCTGGCTGCGCCGCGCCGCGCACGTTCATCTCTGCGCCGAGGCCGCGCCACTGCGCATCCGCGACGACGTCGAGTTGCTGCCATGCCCGCTTGGGCAGAAGGTGAGCCGCGTGGACCCGACCGCGTGGATCGTCCCGCCGGCCGCCCGCGGTCCGGTCCGCATCGGCCTGGCGCATGGCGCACTGGACGTGCTCGGGCAGCGGGGGAACTTCCCTATCGCGGCCGACCGGGCCGATCGCGGCGCGCTCGACTACCTCGCGCTGGGAGACTGGCACGGCTTCCGCCGCCATGGCCGGGCCACGTACAGCGGCACGATCGAACCGACGAGTTTTGACGAGCGGGACGCCGGGCACGTCGTGCTCGTCCAGATCGACGCCCCTGGAGCGCCGCCGCAGGTCGGCCCGGTGGCGACGCGCTCGCTCACCTGGCTGAGTCTTGACCAGGGCGTGCAGGACGTCACTGACGTCTCGAGGCTCGAACGGCGCATCGAGCAGGCCGGCGCCGCCCCCGAGTCGCTCGTCCTGCGCATCCGGCTGGTCTTCGAGCACGATGCGCCCGAGGCGGCGCTGAGCGCGGCGGACCTGTTGCAGGAGGTGCTGCGCGAGCGCGTGCTGCTGCTCGACTGGCACGCCGACGCCGCGCAGCTTTCCGCCCGGGCGGCGGACGCGTCGGACGACGGCCTGCTGGCCGCGGTGGACGAGGCGCTGGCGCAGCTTGTGTCCGGCGCGGCACTGCGGCCGCCGGCCGACCAGTTCGCCGGGGTGGACCCGCAGACGGCCCGCGCGGCCCAGGCGCTGCTTCACCGCCTGGTGAGACGGAGCGCGGCGTGTACGTAGAACGAATCAGCCTGCGGAACTGGCGCGGCCAGCGCGAGCCGCGCGTCTGCGATTTCGACGAGGGCCTCAACCTCATCGCCGGCCCGAACGAGTCCGGCAAGTCGACGATCTTCGAGGCCCTGGCCCGCGCGATGTTCGATCGCCACACCTCGAGATCGCGCGAGATCGCCGCCGTGCAGCCCGTGGGCGCCGGCCTGGCGCCGGAGGTCGACGTCGTCTTCCGCGATCGTGGCGCGCGCTACCGCCTCTGCAAGCGGTTTCTCGTCAACCCGTCGGCGGAGCTGTTTCGGGCGGAGCGCGACGGCTGGCGCCGTACCCACGAAGGCGACCGCGCCGACCAGGCCGTGGTCGCGCTGTTCGACGCGGAGCCGCCCGGCGGAGGGGCGAGCAGGCCCGCGCATCGCGGGATCGCCCAGGCCCTGTGGTATCTTCAGCGCGACCCGCCTTCGCCCGACGCCTGGACCGACCGCCTGCGCACGCGGCTCGGCGGTCTGCACTCCGCCGGGCTGAGCACGCCATTGCGCGAGCGCGTGCTCGCGGCGCTCGAAAGCGAGTACCTGGAGCACTTCTCGGAGAAACGCGGGCAGCTCCGGCGCAGCGCCGAGCTGCACCGCATCGAGCACGAAGAGCTCCCCCGCTTGCAGGAGCAGCTCGCGGGCGCGCTGGAGCGCACCCGGCGCGTCGAGGCCGCCCGCCGGGCACTGGAGCCGCTGGTCGAGCGCGAGTGCCGCCTGGCCGCCGAGCTGCGCACCGCCCAGGCGCGCACCGCGCAAACCCGGGCGGCGCTCGAGTGCCTGCACGAAGAGGTGGCGCGGCGCAGCTCGCTGGAATTGGCGGCGGAGGCGGCCCGGCGGGAGCTGACGCGCCTCAGCCAGGTGCAGGAGGGATTCACGCAGCGGAATCGCGAGCTGGACCGGGGCGAACGCGAGCTGCAAGCCGCGCTCGACCAGGCGGCGAGGCATCAGGCCGCCTCGGCCGCGCAGCAGCAGTGCGCCGAACGGGCGCGCCAGCAGTGGCAAGCACTCGAACAGCAGCGCCAGGCGCTGGAGGCTGCCCTGGCGGCCGCGGTCGCGCGTCGCCGCCGGCGCGAACGGCTCGACGAGCGCGGGGACCTGTCCCGGCGGCTCGCCCGGCTGGAGGCCCTGCGCGCCGAGCAACAGGCCGCGGAGCAGTCGCTGGCCTCGCTGAATGCCCCAACGGAGAGCGCATGGCGCGAGCTCAACGCGTTGCACGAGTCGATGCAGGTGCTCCGGGGGCAGATCGCCGCCAGCGCCGTCCGTGTCCGTTTCGAGCTTGCCGGAAACCCGGACGTCAGGAGCGACCCGCCGGCGGAGTTCGTGCGGCAGACGGGCGAGCACGTCGTGACGCAGCCGACGCGCTTCGACCTCGGCCCGCTGGGGCGCCTCGAGGTCCGGGGCGGCGCCTCCCTCTCCGAGCTCAGCGCCCGGCTGGCGCGCCTGGAGGCCGAGCGCGCCGCGCACCTGCACCGCTACGACGCGCCCGCGATCGAGGCCCTGGCCGAGCGCGTCCGGCAGCGGACCGAGGCCGAGTCGCGGCTGGCGCTGCTGCGGCGCGAGGTCGCCGCGCTGGACGACCACTCCGGCGCGATGCGCCGCCGGCTGCAAGACATCGAGCGCGAGCTGGCGGAATCGGGTCCGAGCGAGGCCGAGATCAGCGGGCATCCCGGGGCGGCGTCTGCGCCGGCGCCGCCGGGCGCGGATGCCGAGCCGGCGCTTGTGGCACGGCGCGCCGACCTGCTGGCGGCGATCGACACGGCGCGCGAAGCCGAGCAGGCGGCCGAGGCGGCGCAGCGCCAGGCCGTGCAGGCGGCCCACGCCGCCGAGCGCACGGCGGCGGTGCTGCGCGAGCGCTGCGCCGGCCTGCGCGCCCAGCAGGCGGACGCGCTGCGCCCGTTCGGATCGGCGGATCACCTCGAGGCGCAACTGGAGCAGGCGCGCCGCGCCGCCGCCGGCGCCCACGCGGCGTTCGAGGAGTTCATGTCCCGGCACGCGGAGCGGATCGAGCGTCCGAAGCGCGAGCACGAGCAGGCGCTGGAGCGCGAGCAGGCGCTGCGGGACGAGCTGTCGGGGATTCAGGCCGAGATCGCGCGGCATGACGCGCTGATCCGCGGCGCCGAGGCCGACGATCTCGAGGCGCAGCAGCGCGCCATCGCCGAGCAGGTCCAGCGGGCGCAGACCCGTGCCGCGGTCCTGCGCCGCCGACTCGACGGCCTGCAACTGCTCTGGCGCCTGGTCCAGGCATTCCAGCAGCAGTACACGGCGTTGCTGAGCGAGGCCGTTCGCGACGTCGTGGGAGACTGGCTCGCCGAGTTGACCGAGCAGCGCTGGCGCGGCTTGCAGCTCTCGGGCGACGCGCTGCCCACGGCGCTGATTGGCGGCGGACCGCCGCTGCCGCTCGACAGCGCCAGCTTCGGCACGGCCGAGCAGGCGGCGTTGCTGCTGCGGCTGGCCATCGCCTGGCGTCTCGGCGAGTCCGAGCGGCAGCTCGTGGTCATCGACGACCGGCTGGTGAACGCCGACCCGGTTCGCAACCGGCGGCTCGGCGCAATCCTGGAGCGCGTTTCGAGCCGCTGCCAGGTGCTGCTGGCGACGTGCGACGCTTCGCGTTACGCGGGGCTGGCGGCGCGGCTCATCGACCTGTCGGAGAAGCCGCGCCCGGCCGCGCAGCGCGCCCTGTTCTGAAGCGGATCGCACGACGTCGCGCCCGCCTGTGACGCATCCCGCGCTCTACTCCTCCGGGGGGGCGGTCGATTTCGGCGGGATCTCCTCGGCGGCTTTTTCCGCGGCGAGCTCCAGGACGCGGCCGAGGTCGCCCGGGGCGCCCACGGTGTCCGTGGCGTTGGCCGAAGTCTGCCAGAGAATGTTGGCTTCGAGATCGACCAGCCGCGCCTCGACGCGGGCGCGGGATTCGTAGGTGTAGACGGCGCTGCCCGTGCCCTCGCGCGCCCCGATCGCGAGCAGTTGTCCGCCGACCGTCGAGCGGCCGCCTTCAACCTTGGTGACACGCGCCAGGAGGATGGCGTCGGCGCCGGCCAGTTTGCCCAACTGGCCCGCCTGCGAATCGGTGATGCCCGCCTCGCGCAGCATGCGCTCCTTGTCCACCGCGACCAGCGCCGCACGGTCCACCACCCGGTAGCCGCGGTCGAGCAACGTCTGCGTCAGCACGCCCTCAAGGCCGGCCACGGCGCTGTCCGCGTACGGATTACCCGTCCGGTTCTCGCCCAGCACCGCGATGACCCGTCGCTGCGAGAAACGCTCGCGCTCCACCGCGGACACCTTCCGTCCTTCGGCCGAGCAGCCGATGAGGGGCGCCACCATCACCAGGGACAACAGACAAGCCATTCGCATGCGTGTTTACCTCCCTTGTCGTCTGAGCCGCAAACCGGCGGGAACCGCGCCGTGCCGGATGATCGGACCGGAAATCATATCCGGACCACCGAAAGCGGGAAACCGCGCGGCCGGTGGTTTGGTTGAGTCTGCCTGAGTGGGGGCCCCGCCCCCGGCTAATCCTCTCGGTGCGCTCTATTCCCCAAGAGACCGGTGCGAGGCCAGCAAGAGGTCGCGCGCGGAGGTGCGGCGCGTCTCCGGCGCCCGACGGATATCATGCGCACGCGCCGCCGGCCACGCGGGTGCACATGGCGCCGCGGGTGCGCGAGCCGTCGGCGCGCGGCCGCCTGTTGGAGATGATCCGGTTGTCGATGCCGGTCGTGCTGACGTCAGGCCCTCGCGACGCGGGCAGCCGGCTGCGCTCCGGGCTGTCGCGCGCCGCGCTGGTGCTGGCGCTGGGCGTGCTGGGCGGCAGCTTCCTGCTGATCAGCCCGGCGAGTGACGCCACCTTTCCGGGAGCGATTCCCTGGCGCGACGGCTCGATCCTGCACGTCGTTGTCGGCCTGCTATCGCTGAATGGGGCCGTCGCGACGGCGCGCGGCGTCGAGATCAAGGATCTCGTGCTGCATGTCGGGGCCGGTCTGGGCCTGGCGCTGCTTGCCCTGAGGCTGTTCGTCTCCGGCGCGGCGCCCAGCGGACGACGTGTCACCTGGGGGGCATGGACGTTCGCCCAAGCCTTCCTCCTGCTCTGGGTGGTGTGCTCGTTCGCCAGCGCCGCCTGGTCCGGCGACGGAGCGCTCTCCCTCGGCCAGGCCACGCTCTACGCGCTGGCGCTGGCCTGGGCCGTGTCGCTGGCCTGGACGCTCGAAAGCCGCGACGTCCCGACGTTGCTGGCCGGCTACGTCGTCGTCGCAACCGCCGCCGCCGTTCTCACCGTCTGGTACTTCTACGAACGCAATCCCCATCACCGCCCCGGCTTCCCGATCGGCAACCCCGGCCCGCTCGCCGCATGTCTGCTGCCCGCGATCGTGATGTGCGTGGCACGCCTGGGGTCATCGCTCGCGGCCCGGCCGAGCAGCGCCCCGGCGTGGCGCGAGATCGGATTGAGTGTGATGCCGCTGGCCCCGCTGGGCTGGGCCTTCTGGCTCACCGGCTCGCGCAGCGGACTGCTCGCGGCCGCCGTCGCCGCCGCCGTCGCCGCGTTTCTGCACCTGCCGCGCCGGGTCCGCTGGATCGCTGCCGGCGGCGGCACGGCGTTGCTGGCGGTGGCGCTGGGCTGGTTTGTGCTGCACTCGCACGACGCGACGATGGCCCGCGGCCCGACGATCCGCTTTCGTCTGTACACGTGGCAATACGCCGCGCAGCTCTGGAGCCTGCGGTCCATCACGGGGCACGGCGCCGGTGCGTTTCCGCGATATGCCGACCAGCTCGCGCGCGGCGACGTGCTGCTCGACCCAGCCGCGTTCATGGGTCACAACATCGGCCACGCGCACAACGAGCTGTTCGAAGTGCTGGTCGAGCTCGGGCTGGTGCTGGGCCTGACCTTCGTTGCCGGGTACGTCGCGACGCTGGCGGGGGCCGCCGCACTCGTCCAATCCGCCGGGCTCTCGCGGCCGCGTCGCGGGCTGCTGATCGGTCTGACGGCAGCCTTCGCGGCGCTGCTGGCTGACAGCGCTTTCGGGCCGGGGCTGCGCCTGCCGGGCATGCCCGCGGCGTTCTACACGCTGTTGGGGGTGCTGTGGGCGGCGAGTCGGTCCGTCTCGACGCGGCTTCCCGAGGGCCTGAAGGAGGGCGCGGTGCATCGGCAGGCGAAGGCCGAGAGCACGGGCATTCGTCCGTTCATGCGCGCCTTCGCGAAGCCCGAAGGAGCGCTGGGGCTGCTGGCCGCTGGCGCCGCGGCGCTGGCCTTCCTGGTCACCTCACGGAATTGGAATGGCGTCCTGGCCGAGGCAGCCGCGGCCCGCGAACTCGTCGCCGGAGATGCCGCCGCCGCCCTGGCGCACACGCTCGGCGCGGGCGAGCGGCTGCTCGATCCGATTCGCCGGCTAGCCGCGCGCGACCTGGCGGTCGGCCTAGAATTGCAGCTTGCCCGCGAGGGCTTTTCGCGCTGGAGCGCCTCTGCAAGCCGCGGCGACGACGGCCGCCGGGCCCCGGGCGTCACCGCCGATTGGCGTGCGGCCGAGGGGCACGCGCTGGCGGCGATCGAGCTTGCGGAGGCGTGCCGCAGCCACGCCCCCGCGTTCGGGCTCGCGGGCCTGTATCGCGCCCAGGCGGCCGAGCTGCTCGCGCTCCTGCATCGCGACTTCGACCCCGCCGCCGCCCGTCGCTGGACCGACGAGGCCTGGAGCGCGTGGCGCGCCCGGCTCGAACTGCGGCCGACCGAACTCGAGACGCTGCTGGCGCTGTGCGGCTATCCGGAACGGCTGGCCGAGCGGCTTGATTGCCTGCGCCGGGCGCTGCGCGCTCCGGTCTCGCCGCAGAACTGGTTCCCCCCGCCGCGCTGGTTCCAGCGGCTCGACGAGATCGCGCGCGATCCGCAGTTGCCCGGCGAGCTTGCGGTGCTGGCGCTCAACGCCGCGCCGTACGACCCGAAAACGGATCTCAACGTGCTGGTGCTGTCGTTCGCGCCCGAGACGTGGCGCTTGCGAGCGGCGTGGCTGGCCCGCGGGCGCGAGTTCGACGCGGCCCGCGACGATGCGCGGCGGGCCGTCGCGCTTTACGCCGCGATGCGCGCGCGCTTCCCGGAGCTGTATAGTGTGGCGCTGGCGGAGCTGGCGGAGTACACGCTGCTGGCGGCGCCCAGCCAGGCCTCGCAAGCCGTCGCCCTGCTTCAGGACGCGCTCGGGGCCCTGCCGCGGATTCAGGAGCAGAAACTCGCCGAGCTCGCCGCGCCCTTCCACCACCGGCTCGCACGCAGCCTGCTGGCGGCCGGCCGGACGCCAGAGGCGCGGCGGCAGATCGAGCTGGTCGCCGCGGCTCACAATCGCACGCTTTCTCCGGCCGAGATCGACGCGGCGCTCGCGGCGCTCTACGTGCAACTGGCGGCGGACTTCGCGCGGCGGTCCGCGGCGGATGGGGCGCCCGTGGCCGCGTGGCTTTCGGAGGCGCGCCGCCTGCAACCCGCTTCGCTCGAAGCCTGGGCGTGGACCGCATGGCTGGCCGCCGCCAGCGGCGGAGAGAGCGACATCGAACGAGTGCTCGACGAGGCGCGGCGGGCCGGCCTGTCCGCGGATCAGGTGGAGCGTATCCGCCGCAGTCTGGCGCAGGAGTTTGGTCCCCCCGCGTCGCAGCCGGCCGTCGAGCCGTAGAGCCCCCTACGGCACGATGCGAACGGTGGACACGCCGGGCTGAAGCAGCGCGTAGACGAAGATCACGTCGTCGTTGTGCATGCGGACGCAGCCGAGCGACGCGTTGCGGCCGATCGACTCGGGCTCGATGGTGCCGTGGATGCCGTAGCCGTCGCGGCCGACCGCGTCGCCTTCGATCCCCTCCAGCCCGATCCAGCGCACACCGAGCGGGTTCTTGGGATCATGCGGCGGGATGATGCGTTTGTCCGTGGCGGACGCCGGCGGGTAGTACGTCGGGTTCGCGAGACGGTCCTTGACGCGCCAGAGCCCCTCGGGGGTGGACTGCGCCGTGCCCAGGCCTACTGGGTAGCTGCGTACGAAGGTGTCGCCGAGGTAGAGATCGAGGCGAAACGCGGATTTCGAGATGCGCGCGTGGAAAGACTCGCGCGGCACGACGAGGCGCTGACCGAGGCGCAGCTTGGTCGGGTCGGTGATGCCGTTCATGAGCATCACCGCCTCGCCGGGCACGCGGTATTTCGCGCCGATGCGGTTGGGTGAGTCTCCGGCCCGCACCTCGTGAGTCTCCAGCAGCGGGTCATCATGCGCTCCCGCCGCCCGGCGGGAGAACACGGTCTCGTCCGCGATGCGCCGCAGCGCCTGGCGGATCGCCGCCGCATCGGCCGCTGCAAGGTTGCCCGCGTGCAGCAGGCGATTCAGCTCGCCGCGGGCCGCGACGGATTCGCCGCGAGCATGTCGCGCGAGGGCCGCCCGGACGGCCGGGTTCTCGCTGCTCGGCGCCCCGCGCGGCGCGGCGGGCGGCTCTTCCGCCGCCAGCGGTTGGGGAAAGGCGTCGGGCTCGACGTGGTCGTTGGACGCGTCCAGGCTGGCGGCGGCGAACTCCGGCTCGGGCGCGCCGGATGTCCCGCCGGAGTCGCGTGCCCGTCGAGGTTTGAGGATCTCGTCGGGTGGCGGGGGGGCTGGAGCGGGCTTGCCCGCCGGGCCCTGGGTGGCGAGCCGCATCGGCGCATCGTCCTGCGAGACCTCGGCGTTGGTGGCATCCGTGCCGCCGGCGAACTCGGCGACACCGCCGCGGGCGAGCGCATCGCCGCGGCCGGCGGGCCAGAACCACCAGGTTGCGGCGGCGGCCGCGGCCAGGCCGACGGAGGCCAGCACGCGACTGCGGGTTCTTGCGGAGCGTTTGCGCATGGGTCGTCCTCCCTGACGGTGCAGCACACGCATGGATGCGCCCTCCACGGGGCCTGCGCAGCGGGCTCGGACTCGCCGGAACAGGTCGGCGGCCGAGCTGTCGCCCGACCCCCCGGGGCGGCCCGCTAGTCTAATCGGCAGAAACGGCGCGGGGAACCGCGTTGATCGTCGCGGCGCCGATTAGAACGGTCCATTAGACCCGGGAGAAGCCGGGCTCGGGGGACCCGATCCGAGCTGCGCCCGTGAGGAAGCGGTTGCCTCGAAAGGCCTGGCGCCTGTCGGTCCGACCGCCCTCTTCGCGGGCGCGGCTCAGATCAGAATCCGGTGCGGCGTCGGCAACGGCGTCAATAGACGTACTGCGCGGCGGCGCGATAGGCGCGCACGTAGAAGTAGTACGCCGCCTTGTAGTCTCCCAGGGCGCGGTAGATTTCCGCGGTCTGGAACTCCCACAGCGCCGGGCCGATGTTCTGGTTGGCGGCCTGCATGGCGGCGATGGACTGCTGGACGATCTGGATCGTCTGCGTCAGCCGGCCGCCGTGCTGCTCGGGCAGCATGTAGTCGATGATGGACCAGTCGTTGACGAGCGACTGCTTGATGCGCAGTTGGCGCGAGTCCTCGATGAAGGCGTCGAGCTTGGCGTTGAGCTCGGCGAAGCGCTGCTCGATGAGGTCGTTGAGCGCGGCCTGGGCCTCGTCGATCCGCTGGAGGACGGCGTCTTCCTTGTCGGAGATGCGCGCCAGCAGCGCCTGCTCGGTGTCGCTGAGCTGGCTGGACAGGTTACTCAGCTGCTGATCGACGGAGTTGAAGCGGCCGTCGACGATGTCGAAGCGGTCGCTGACGGCCTGGTCGTGCGCGGCCAGCAGTGCGACCTCGTCGGACATGATCGTCACCGACAGGTCGGTGAACTGGGCTCCGCCGCGGTTGGCCTGGATCCAGTCTTCGAGCGAGCCGAAGACCTTGTCGGAGGCGGAGATGAACCTCGCGAAGAGGCCGTTCAGGTCGGTGGGGAAGTTGAGCGCCGTCAGGATGTCGCTGCTGGAGCGGATGCCGTCGCCGTCGCTGTCCGGGACGACCGTGTTGAGCGCGCCGCTGGGGTTCAGAATTGTCAGCGAATTCCAGAGCGTCGTGCTGGAGGGCATGTTGAGGCTGCCGCAGCCGCCCATCGAGAAGAAGTTGCAGATCTTCCGGACAAGGCTCACGACGTAGTCAAACGCGCTGGGCCAGTAGATCTGCGCCTTCGGAATCGTGACCGAAGGCAGCCTGTTGGCGACCGACGTCAGGTTCAGCTTCGGCAGTTTCAGGTCGAGGCCGATGCCGCCTTGGTCCACCGGCTTCGCGAGCTGCTGGAGAATGTACTGCCGCGACAGCATGTCCGGGACCGACTGCCCGTCGAGCAGCGCCAGCTCGTCGATGAACACCGCCGCCCCGATGCCCCCGGCGGCGCCGGCGATCACGCGGCCGCTGGCGTTGACCTGGTAACGGTAGGTGCGCCCGCGCTCGAGCCGGACGTCGAAGTTGATGCCCTCGATCAGCTTGCTGCGCTTGATCAGCACGCCGATGGGCAGGCCGACCTCGGGCTCGACGCCGACCTGCATGAGCGTGGCGCTGCCGCCGTCGATCGAGAGGCCGAGGTTGACGTTGAGCAGCGAATCACTGCTGAGCGAGTCGCTGGCGATCGTCTTGGACAGCACGACGCGCGGGTCGTTCGGGTCGGTAACGTCCAGCAGGTCGACCCAGAACGAGGCTTCTACCTTGCCCCCGCCGACCAGCGCCAGCACGCCCGTGCCCTCGAACGACCCGGAGATGTACGCATCGACGGGCGTCGGCTCGCCGCTCGGGCTGGGCGCCACCTTGAAGTCAGAGAACGCGTACGCCGTGCAGGCGGCCCCGTTGAACAGCGTCGTCGAGCCGATCACCGCGAAGCTCAGCGATCCGCTGTAGTTCTGCTGCGGGTCCATGATCGACGGATGTGAGACACACACCTGGATGCCGCCCGGAAACATCGGCGGGCCGCTCGCCAGGTCGAACACGGGAAAGTCGCGCCGCTCCCCCGGCTCGACGACGGGCGCCGCCGCGATGTGCGCCTTGGGCGTGCTCTCCCACCCCGGCGGGTCGGCCAGCACCGGCCGCGTCGGGGCGAGAATCAGCAGGCCGCAAAAGACCGCTGCCGCCCGGCGCTCCAGCCTGACGATCCGCGCCGGCCGCTTGGGCGGACGTGGCGAGCCTGTGTCGGTCCCTGTGATTCGTACTCCTGCATGATTGCGCATGAGCGTGTCTCCTGTTGGCGACCGGAGCAATGCACCCGGGCCCACCTCGCGTCCCAGCCCAAGGCTGAAACGAGATTGCGGGCTAAACATCAGAATCGAGGCCCGAAGAACCAACTATGCGGAGATACATCAAGCCGCAGAATGGCCCTTTCACCCAGCCCAAACCGCAATCTAGCCTCGCCTGAAGCGAGAATCAATGTTTTCCGGCCCTCGCGGCCAGTAGTCGCCGCGTCTGCGCCCGCGAAATCCCGTCGCCGCCGCCGCTGGCACGATCGCCTCATCATCATGTCCCGGCGTGTCAGGTCCCGTGATCTCTGACCGGCGGATTTCTGGTAACATGAATACGGCGCTAGGATTGCGCCGGGAGCCTCCAGGGATGGGCGTCCAACGCCGAAAGACCGCGGCGCAGCCGTCGCCGGCCTATCTTCGATTACTGGACGAGTTCCGCAGCCACCAGAGCGTCGAGTGCGGGCTGTCCGCCAACACGCTCGCCGCGTATCGCCGCGACCTGGCCGGCTTCGGCGCATTCCTCGCGAGTCGAGGTTCGTCGGACGAGCCCGGCCCGGCCGCGATCGACTGGAAGGTCGTGCAGGGCTACCTGGCGCAGCTCACCGATGCGGGCTATCGCCCGGCGAGCATCGCTCGCAAGCTCGTGGCGATCCGGATGTGGCTGCGCTGGCTCTTCACCACGGGGCGTATTCCCCAGGATGTCACCGCCCTGCTCGAAATGCCCAAGCTTGGCCGCCGGCTGCCGCGGCCGCTCAGCCTGGACCGAACGGCGGAGCTCGTCACGTCTCCGCAGGCGGGCGCGGCGTTGGCCTTGCGCGACCGGGCGATCCTGGAGCTGTTCTATTCGTCGGGGCTGCGCGTCAGCGAGCTGTGCGGGCTGCGCCGGGGCGACGTGAACCTGCGCGAGCTGTGGGTGCGGGCCATGGGAAAGGGCCGGCGCGAGCGCGTCGTCCCGCTCGGCCGCCCGGCGCGCGACGCACTCGAGGCCTACCTCGAACACGAGCACGCCGCGCTGATCCAGAAGCACCGCCGACGCGCCGGGATCGACGTGCTGCGCCCGCGCGACGCGCTGGCGCTGCCGCTGTTTCTGAGTCGCAACGGCGGGCGGATGGAGCGTACGGCGGTGTGGCGGATGGTCCGGCGCGCGGCGCGGATGCGCGGCATTCCCGGGAAGGTGAGCCCGCACACGCTGCGGCACAGCTTCGCGACGCACCTGCTGGAGGGTGGGGCCGACTTGCGCGTGGTGCAGGAATTGCTGGGGCACGTGTCGGTGACGACAACCGCGATCTACACGCACGTGCAGACGGCCCGGCTTAAGGAGATTCACGCCCGCTGTCATCCGCATGGCGCCGGCGCCGAGGCCGGCGACCCAAAGACCTTTGCGGAATGACAGTGAACCGCGACCCGAATGGCAGGCGTTTCGCTCGCTCAGCCTGGCGGCGGAGGGGACAGGGCGCCCCCGTGCGGGACGCCTGGCGGAATGCTATCATTCCAGTCGCCGGCCCGGCCGCTGATCGGCCCCGTTCGCTGCAACTGCCGGGTGCGGCCCCGTGTACAAGCGTCCGGGGCGGCATGGTCGGCCCGGCGGATACGGGATATCTGGAGCCCACTCTATGCGTAAGCGCGCGTTTCGGAGCCTGGCGGTGTTGGCCATCGGCGGGGCCTTTCTGCTCGGAGATTGCGACCCGACGGTTCAGGCCACGGTCGAGAACGGCATCATCAACACCTCGACCGCGGCCCTGAGCTCGGTCTTTCAGGCGCTGCTGAACATCTTCAGCGATGCCGTGAATCAGAACACCCAAGCCATGATTCAGATTCCGGGCCTGCTGGGCTGATGACGGCGGCGGGCGCGCCACGCGAACCGGCGGCCGCGCATCGCGCCGTCGAGCGCGAAGGCTCCTCGTCGCCTTGGCGGCGGCTTCACGCCCGGCGTCCGCTACGGCGTGCCGCGCTCAAGCTCGCGCTGCTGGCGGCGGTCGTGCTGCTGGTTCTGTTTCCCGATCCTCGGCGTCTCGCTGTGCTGCTGCATCGCCTGGCGCATCTCGACGCCCTGATTGATCCCGCTGCGCCGCAACTGCAATCACTCGAAGACGAGGTGCGGGCCCACCTCGGCCCGCAGGCGTCGTCGGCCGAGGTGCTCGCCGTCGCCGAGTACGTCGTCTGCGAACGGCTCCCGTACTCCTGGGACTGGGAGACCTGGGGCGTCATGGAGTATCTGCCGACCACGCGCGAGGCGCTCGACATGGGCCGGGAGGACTGCGACGGCCGGGCGATCGTCGCCGCCTCCCTGCTTCGCCGCATGGGTTACGACGCCTGGCTGGTCACCGACGTCGTGCACATGTGGGTCCGCACGCCCGAGGTCGAGCTGATGTCGCCCACCGGCTTCGCCGCCACGCTCGAGGCACCGGCGGACGCCCCGGCGCGCCTCGATGTCAGCAGCGCCGCGCTGAACCTCGCACGAGGGCTGGCCTACGGCGTAAGCGTGTTCCCGCTGGAGCGGGAGCTGATCATCCTGGCGGCGATTGTCCTGCTCACGCTGCATCCATGGATCAGCCGGCGTCGGGCAGCCGCGGGCGTGGCGCTGCTGGTCGCCGGACTGGCCGGTCTAAGGGTTGTCGGCGCGGCCGCCGTGAGCGGTCCGCAGGCTGGCGATCCGATGCTGGCGCTCGCGGTGGCGGGTTCGATCGGGTCTGCGGCGGCCGGTTGGTGCGTGCTGGCGCTCAAAGCGGGAGCGCGGCCTCGCCATTCCTTGTCAGAGCCGCCTGAATCACCGGAAGCGCGTGCAGCGGGCCGCGGTTGATGCCGGGGCACTTCAGTCCGGCGTGGTCCCAATCGCGCGGCTGCCGGAGGTTGGAATCCCAGAATGGCCAGGTGCGGCACTGGAGCGGGCGCACGGGATAGATGCCGCAGATGCGTTTGCCTTCGGGCGTGCTGACGAGGAACTCACAGTCGCCGTTGCGGTGCTCGAGGAGGCTGACCCTTCGGCCGACGCGGCGGGTGTGGCGATGGGCGAAGGCCTCGGAGGTGAGGCCGAGGTGGGCGGCGATGGCCTCGAGCTCGGGGGCGCTGACCCAGACGTAGCCGGGAGCGCCGCTGCAACAGTTGCCGCACTGGGTGCAGGCGAACCGCAAGCCGTTTTGATACCAGGTCGTTTCGCTGGGGGAACCCACGGGGCCGCCTTTCAAGAACGACCGTGGAAAGCGGTCGTTTTGGGGGAGTATAGCACGATATTCCCGGGCGAGCGGGGAGGGCGGCGGCGTGGGTCAGGTGCGTAAGACTCGGGTGCGGGAGCGGGCTTGACGTTTGGGCGCGGCTCGCTAATCTGCCCGCGCGGTTGACCCCCGTTTCAAGGAGTATGGCCATGATGCGAACGAGGGAGTTGGAACGGTCGGAACTGTCGCGCCTTCACCTGACGCCCTTCCGGTTTGAGGAGAGCGAAGGCGAGGAGGAGGGTGCGATTCCCGACGCAGGCGAGGGCGAATCGAGCCCGTTCGATGTTCAGGAAGACGAAGAGGGAATGCACGCCGGAGAGCTTGTGGCCGGGGCGCGCCGCTTCGATGACGAGGAAGAGGGCGGAGACGACGACGTCGACTTCGATGAGCTCGATGACGACGAAGAGGTCGACGATGAAGACGAAGACCTCGACGACGAGGAGTTCGACGACGACGAAGACGACGACGACCTCGACGAGCTCGACGAAGAGGACGACGACTAGCGCTGAACCGACGGGGAACGGACGCGCCGCCCGCCGGGGCGAGCCCAACCTACCCACGAGCGCGGGTTGGGCGGCTCCTGGTTCCCGGGCGATCTGTCCGCGAGACGATCAGTCGCTTCTCATGTCTCGGGGGGGAATCACCGGCGGGGTCCGGGCGGGCTCTTTCAGTCCACGCCGGAATCGGCCGATTTTCCGATCATGAACCCTGCTGCAACCGAGCGCAAGCGCCACGCCGCAGTGTGCCCAGATCCCGCGGCCGAGGGCGTTCCGGTCATCTCGGCGCCCCCTTCCGAAACGCCGCCGGAGCGCAGCGGCCCGGAGCGACGGTCGCAGTATGACCGACGTCGCGGTCCGGGTCGTCGCCGGACGGATTATCGGCGCGACGCGGAAGAAGGGCACATGAACGAGGAGCAGCTCGAGTTCATCAAGGCCCTGGACGAGTACAAGCGCGTCAACAACCGCCCGTTCCCGACCTGGACCGAAGTGCTGGACATGGTCCTGTATCTCGGATATCGCAAGGTGGCCCCGGTCGGCGAGTTCAAGCTGAGCAAGGGTCGCCAGCACCCGCGCAAGGATCGACCGCGCGAATAGCGCGGTTCCGGCGTCACGCCTGGAGGCAGCTCAGGCCAGAAGCGGCGCATACTTGTCGAAACGCGCGTCGATCGTCCGCTTCAACGCGTCGCTTACGTCCGCAAAACCGCGGCGGTCCAGTGCAATGGCCTCGAACCAGTCCACCATGCGCCGCCAGTCCGCGAGACTGACGTACTCGCTGGCGATGCGCTTGCGCTCCGTGTCCATGTTGTGGTAGTTGCCCAGCGCGACGCAGATCCCGGTGGCCTGGTAGCCGTAGGCGTAGTATGCCGTCGATTCGCACGTGCCCCCATCCATCAGCTTTCGCTGGTAGGCGAAGGTCTTGCGCCGCCGCGCGAGCTCCGACGCCACCCGGTCGCAGAAGGCGGTGACCTCTGGCGAGAAGACGCTCGACTTGTCGCCCACGCGCAGGATGGGGCCGTCGCCGATGCGCGCGTTCGTCAGCGCCTTGCTTGTCTCGATGGCGATGACCGGCAGGCCTTGCGGGACTGTGCGGCTGCGGGCGGCCCCGATCGCCCCGACGAAGCCGACTTCCTCCGCCCGCGTGAACAGGCAGCGCACGTCGGCCACGGCCGTGCGCCGGCTCAGCCGGTCGAGCAGGGCCAGCATCGCCGCGCAGCCTGCGATATCGTCGCACCCGCGGGCGTGAACGAGGTCGCCTCGCAGCGCGGGATCGGGGAGATCCCACATTCCGGGGGCGCCGGGCTCGACGCCGGAATCAACGCGGATCGCGACCTCTTCCGGCCGGGCACTGCGGCCAATCATGCGGTATACCCGCGCGGCCTTGGTGATCTCGACCACGCGTCCGCGGACCCAGCGGCCGCCGGACCAGAACCGCACGCCTGTACCGACGAAGAACTCGGGCTCGACCCAGCCGCGGAAGGCGGCGAGAAGGAGGCGGTCGCGGCGCACGTGCCGGGCGACGAACCCCGGATGGTCCATGTGGGCGGTGAAGACCACGGGCTGCCTGGGCCTGCCGTTCCGGTAATGCGCGAGCAGGTTCCCCCAGCGGTCGCGCGAAAGCCGGACGCGAGGCAGTCGTGCGACGTGGCGGGTGACGTGATCGGCGACGGCGTGTTCGGCGAAAGGCGCGGTCGGTAGCCTGAGCAGGTCCCCCAGGACCTTTGGCAGGGGCATATAATCGCTCCAGTCTTGCGAATTCGGTGTCGGCGGGAGCCGACGGCGCGCTGCGGAGAATGTACGGTGCCCGAGGGCGGGGTTCAAACGCGCCTCCGGATAGGCAGCGCGGGCGGCCGCGCCGAGTCCGGTTTCTTGCCATGAAACAACAGGTCAAACCGTCTATCCCAGAGCGTATGTCGAGTGCCACGGCCGACACGAGCGTGCTCCGGGAGCTCGTCGGCGAAGCGCAGGTCGGCAGCCGGGTGGCTGCGGACCGGCTGGTTCGCGAGCACGACCATTGGGTGCGCTCGGTGATCTTTGGCGTCACCGGCCGGTGGGACCTGGTAGACGACATCGCTCAACAGGTCTGGACGCAGGTCTGGGAGCGGTTGCCGTCACTCAAGGAGCCGGAGCGGCTGCGGTCGTGGCTGTACGCGGTCGCGCGGAATGCGGCGATCGACGCGAACCAGAGCCGGCGACGCCGATCGGCGGGCTCGCTGGAGGCGGTGGCCGACTCGCTGGGAGACGACGGGCGTAGCGGGCCCGTCGGCAGCGTCGTCGGGCGCGAGGTGCGGACGATGCTGTTGCAGGCGGTGGAAGCGCTGCCGGTGCATTACCGGGAGCCCTTCGTGCTGCGGCACCTCCAGGACTGGAGTTACGCGGAGATCGGCGATCTGCTGGGCCTGCCGGTGGAGACAGTGGAGACGCGGCTGGTGCGTGCCCGCCGGCTGTTGCGCGAGATGTTGCAGGACAAGCTGGATGCCTGATTCGCATCGAAATCATGACCCCGCCGGGCGGGATCCGCTGTCGGAGCTTGAGCGGCTGATCTCGCGGCACCTGGACCACGAGGCGACGGACGCGGATCGCCGCCGACTGGACCGGCTGCTTCACGCCGATCCGCGGGCGCGCGCGTACTTCGAGGAGTCGGCGGCTCTGGACCGCGAGCTGCACCAGGCGCTGGGCTGGGCTGGCCGGCAGGCGGGTATCGTCCGCGTGAGGGCGGCTCGGGGCGGGCTGCGCCTGAGCATGGTGGCGGGGCTGGGGCTGGCGGCGTGCCTGGCGGCGGCGTTCTGGCTGCTGCCGACGTCGTCGCTGCCCGTGTCGGGCGGCGGCTCGCCGACGCACGCGGGCCAGGTGTTGCCGGCAGGCGGGTCGTGGTTTGCGCCTCCGCCGCTGGGAGACACGTTCATCAGCGAATCGCCCGCGGGCGACCCGCCGCACGTCCGCGTGGAGGATACGGAGCGGGAGTGGATCGTGGTTCCGGGTCAGCGGGCGGGCGAATACCTGATTCTGGAAGTCAAGCGTATTCGGGCGAAGCAAGTTCGGATCGAGAGGGATTTCTGATGACTACGCTGCGCAAGACACACCTGGGCGCCATGCTGGCCGGCGCGTTGCTCCCCGCGGCCATGGCGCTGGCGATCGATCATCCGGGGTTGTTCAGTCCGCGGGCACACGGCCCCATGGGCGATGAGCAAGAGGCGCCGGCCGTGTGGATCGGCGTTCGTTTGTCGCCGGTGCCGGAAGCGCTGGCGGCGCACGTCGGCGGCAACGGGCTGATGATCCTGAACGTAGCGAGCGGCAGCCCGGCCGACCAGGCGGGGCTGGTGCGCTACGACGTGCTGCTTTCGGTTGACGGCCGGGCGCTCTCGCAGATGTCGGACCTGGTCGAGGTGATCTCGCAGGCGGGGACGACGCGCCCGATCGCGCTGACGGTGCTGCACGAGGGTAAGCAGCGCGTCGTCAAGCTGACGCCCGCGGCGCGGCCGGCCGACGACAGCTACAGCTTCAAGTACGACGACCCCGAGAGCCAGGAGGACGCCACGCGCTACTTCGGACACAAGCTGCGCCGCGACGACCAGGGCAACTGGATCTTCGAGCCGCTCGGACGGCTGCGCGAGCTGCCCGACGCCGTCCGCGACCTGAACAGCCCCGCCTGGCGCCAGTGGATGGGCAGCTTCAGGCAGTGGCAGCAGGACCCCTTCCAGTTCCGGCTGCGCGTCGATCCTGACATGGGCATGTTCTTCTTCGACGGCGACGACGCCTCCGAGACCGGCGTGAGCATCTGCGTCACCGTCGACAGCGACGGCCAGCGCACGACCGTCGAGCGTCACGCCGACGGCTCCATCACCGTGACGCGCGCCGACGCCGGCGGGCAGGAATCCGTCACGCAATACGCCAACGCCGATGAGTTGAAGGAGAAAGACCCCGCGGCGTATGAGACCTATCGCCGGTACGCGGGTTTCCGGCAGCGGCGCATGATCACCGTCACGCCGGAGCTGAAGGACCTTCAGCGCAACCAGCAGCAGTGGCGGCAGGAACTGAGCGAGGCGCTGGAGCGCCTGGGGCGTGACGCGGCGGAGAACGTACGCCGCGCGGAGGAGTTGCGGGAACACTTGCTCCGCGAGGGCGCCGGTGCCGGCCGCGGCGGCCAGAGCGGAACCGTGACGCGGCGCTCGTTCATGAGCTCGTCGGCCACCGTTGACGACCAGGGTCGCATCCGGATTCGCATCGAGCGGGACGGCAAGGTCGAGACCCACGAGTTCCGCGATCAGGACGAGTTCCGGACGGCTCAGCCCGAACTCTACGAGCAATACCGGTGGCTTTTTGACGGCGCCACCCGCGGCCAAGCCGGCGCCGCCACCCCCGTCACGGTCTGACCACGTCACCGGCGTCGAGTCTCGTTCGCTGTCAGCGGCGCGGCGGATGCACGCATCCGCCGGCGCCGCTGGTGTGTTACGGCATCGCCGCCGTGGGCCGGAGGGGCGCATTTCTGGCCTTGCGCGGGCTGGCCGGCGTCAAGCCGCCGCGTGTTCATGCCGACCGGTAACGGATAGGGGGTCCTATTCTCACCGGGAGGAGCCGGCCATGTCAGACGGACGCGTGCGCGGTCTTGTGGCAATCACCTTCGCGATTCTCCCGCCCCAGCTTGCCGGCGCCGACGAGCGCGGCCGCGTCGCCGAGTGGTCGCTCGACGCGCAGACGCGCGTGACGCACGCGGTGCTCGACAACGGCGTCGTTCTGCATCATCGCGCCGCCGCGGGCGGGCCCGGCCGCCTTCTCGTGAGCATCAGCCTCGGCGGGGGGCGCATCGAGGAGACGGCGGCCAACGCGGGTGTCTCGCACGCGGCGCTGCTCGCCTTTTCCGGGGCTCAGGAGGCGGTTCGCGGCGGCGATTGCGAGATCGCCACGCTGGCAGAGTTCGACGCGCTGACCTTGACGCTCGCGGGGACGGTCGAGGGCGTCTCCCGGGGGATGGAGCGCGTCGCCGAGTGCCTGCGCAGGCCGCGGATTGAGCAGCGCGCGTTCGACGCCTGGCGCCAGCGCGCCACGGCGCAGGTCGAGCTGTTGAGCCGCTCTCCGGAGTACTGCGCCTCGCGCGCCTTGTTGCAGGCGATCTCGGGCGACGACGTGCGCGTGACGCCGGTGACGCCGCGGCAGCTCGAGCGTCTGGAATTATCCGAGGCGCAGCGCTGGATTGAGCGGCTGTCGCGCGAGGCGCCGCTGGAGATCGCGCTGATCGGCGACGTTTCATGGGACCGCGCCAAGCTGCTGATCGAGGAGAACTTCGGGCACTTGCCTTCGCGCCCGCGCGACGCCGCCCGCCTGACGAACCTGCGCGTCCTGGCGCGCTCGGGCGGGCCGTGGGAACTTCGCCGGCCGAGCCCCGAGGGCGCGCAGCGGAGCGTCTCGCTTGTGGGTTTCGTGCACGAGGGCGCCGGCAACGCGCGGCAGCAGGCGGCCATGGAGCTGGCGCTGCGGATCGTCACCCGCCGTGCCGACGCCCTGCGGTCGGATGAGGGCGACGTTCGGGTGCGCGCCGAGCACCAGGGCATCCCGACGTACGGCGAAGGCGGATTGTTCATTTGCGGCGTGTCGTGCGCCGACACGCGGATCGCGGAGCTGGCCGAGCGCACGCGCGGCCTGTTCGAGACGCTCGCGGTGGAGGGTCCGACGCGGGCGGAGCTTAGCGCGGCCCGCGAGGGACTGCGCCACGAGCGCTCCGTCGAGGTCGAGGACGATCGCGCGTGGCTGCGGCGCCTCAGACATCGCGTCCTGCGGCAAAGCGCGGATGCCGCGGCCGCGACGGACCCGCTGGACGAGATTACGGGTGAGGAGGTGCGCCAGGCGCTGGCAGCGTGCTTCGATCCGCAGCGCACCTTCGCGGTGATGGTCTCGCCGTCGCCGCGCTGAGCTAGGCGCCTGGCTTTCCGGCAGACCGGCCGCTGAGCCGGGCGGCCAGCTCGGCGAGTTTCCGCTGGGCCAGGGATCGTCCGGACGGCCGCGCGTCGTGCTGCGCGGGCAGGATCAACTCCTCCTCGGCCTGGGCGGTTTCCGCATCGGCGCTGGGGGCGTCCGCATCGGCGTCGGGCGCGTCCGCGACGGGCTCTTCCGGCTGCGGGTCAGCTCGCATGTCGTCGTTGGACGTTTGCGGCTGCTGCTCCTGCGGCTGCTGGGGTTTCGGACAGCCGTACGAAAGTCGTTCGAGCGGGACGAAGCCCGAGCCGGCCGGCGCGTCGCCGGCCGGCGCGGGTGAGGCTTCGGGCACCGCCGGGGAGTCTTCGGGCTTTCCCTTGGCGGCCTGGTGGCCCGAGCGCTCCTGCCGCCACCAGCGTTCGACGATCACGTCGGCGTCCACGCCCTTGCCGCCGGTGGCCCACAGGCGGAAGAAGTCCATGTTGGCGCTTTGCGGCTCCCTGGGCGGCATGTCGATGAGCGTGCGCATGGGCATGAGCACGCCGTCGCCGATGATGAATCCTTCTCCCGGCTTCAGGCTGGGCAGAAGGCTGATGAGGCTGCGGAACTGGTCGGAGACGACGCGGGCGGCGTATTCCTGGTCGTCGGGGTTGTTCATGCGCATCAGGACCATGCTGTTGCACTGGCTGAGCACGGTCTCGGAGATTTCGCTGGGCCGCTGGCTGACGATCATGGCCGACACGCCGTACTTGCGGCCTTCCTTGGCGACCTTCTCGACGGCGTCGCGGGCGAAGGTCTTGCGGCCCTCGATGGGCTTGCGCGGCAGGTAGTTGTGCGCCTCCTCGAAGACCAGCAGCACGGGGTGGCGCACGTCGGGCGGCGACCAGAAGTTGAAGTCGAACAGGGCGCGCGTCAGGACGGCGACGGTGGTGTCGACGACGTCGAAGGGCAGGCCGGAGAGGTCGACGATCGTCAGGTTGCGGCGCTCGTCGAGCTGGCCGAGGATCTGCCGCAGCACGTGCGTGACCGTGCGGCTGAGCTGGCCGGGGGTCGCTTCTTCGCGCATGCGGCCGGCGAGCTCGCTGTTGCGCTTGGCCTGCTCGAACGGGCGCAGCAGGAAGTCGTAGCGGCGGTCGTTGAGCTTTCCCTCGATGTTGTTGATCAGGCCCAGCAGCTTTCCGAAGTAGGTCGCGTGCGGCACCTCGCCCTCGGCGCTGGCCGGGTTGAACTGCATCCGCTTGGTCAGCAGCAGCTGCTCCTGCTCGTGAGGCGGGAGCTGCCGGTACGGCAGCCGGGCGAAGGCGTAGTTCTGCGTGTTGAGCACGTAGCGGGCGTTGTTCATGTTGATGGCGTACGTCAGGAGCTGCTGGAGGTCGTAGTAGACCGGGGTATCGACGGTCATCTCCCAGCGCAGGCCCAGCTCCTCGGCGCCGGCGAGCTTGAGCTTCTCCAGCGCCTCGCGAAGGAAGAGCTTCTGAGCGTTCACGTTGAGCGGGTTGTGCCGGTCGATGAAGAGCTGCTCGAACTCCTCGTAGGCCAGGAGCCAGTAGGGGAGCACGAGGTTGCGGTCGGACAGGTAGGTGACGTTCGGCAGCGGGTTGCCGAACTCGTCGCTGAACGCCTTCAGGTACTCGCCGTGCATGTCGAAGAGCACCACCTGGGCGTGCTTGAGCGAGGTTGCCTCGTGCACGATCTTGGCGGTCGTGCAGCTCTTTCCGGAACCGCTGTTGCCCATCACCGCCACGTGCTTGGCGAAGAACTCCTTGCCGAGCACCTTGACCTCGAAGTCGGTGTCGATGGCGAAGCGCCCCATCGAAAAGGCCTTGCGATAGCCGCCGCCGTCGTTGCCGGCCAGCTCGTCGAAGCAGCCGAAGATCAGCTCGAAATCCTCGTCGACGCCCAGGCGCACCGGATCGCCCAGCGTCGGGTACTCGTTCACGCCGCGCGAAAAGCGGTCGCCCTCCACCGTCCCGAGCAACTGGCTCGTCACCGTGATGCGCCGCGGCGGGCCGGGATACGGCCCGGGCTCCAGGTCGCCGGCGAAGCCGACCTTGGTGATGTAGCCGATGAGCGTGCGGCGGTCCATCGGCAGCGTGACGTACGTGCCCAGGCGGCCGATGCGATAGGTCTTGCCGTGGTATTCCAGCTTGAGGTCTTCGACGGAGATCTGCACGTCGACGGTGTCGCCGTCAACGCCGATAACGTGTCCGATTTCGAGCGGATCCATGCCGTGTCCTCCGGGCCGCAGGCGCAGGGCCGCCAGCGCTGTCAGCCCAAGTATTGGAAAGCTCGGCGGCCACCGCCGGGGTGTCCGTTGCAAAAAACGAGCGGCTCCCGATAAACTCCGCTGTTTTCCGCCGGCTCAGCTCGGAGGAGCGCCAGTGCACGAGAGATCGGTTTTCCAGAGTCGCCACGGACTGGACGTGATCGGGCTGCGGCATTCCGGTCATCAGTACTGGAATCTCAGGCCGGCGGTGCTGGTGGCCGAGTCGCTCCGCCGGGGCGAAAGCACGCTGTCGGACCGAGGGGCGCTGGTGGCGCGGACGGGCAAGCGCACCGGCCGCTCGCCCAAAGACAAGTTCGTCGTGCGCGAGCCGGCGAGCGAGTCGCACGTGCACTGGGGCGAGGTGAACGTGGCGCTCGAGCCGGCGGTGTTTGACCGCTTGCAGGAGAAGGTGTTTCGGCACCTGGCGCAGCGCGACGTGTTCGTGCAGGACCTTTACGCGGGCGCCGCTCCGCAGCACCGCCTGAACGTGCGCATCATCACGGAGCTGGCCTGGCACAGCTTGTTCGCCCGGCAGCTCTTTGTCCGCCCGCCGGGAGAGGCCACGCGCGAGCACCAGCCGGAGTTCACCGTCGTGTCGGCGCCGAGCTGCCTGGCCGATCCGGCGGCGGACGGTGTGAAGAGCGAGGCGTTCGTGCTGGTGAACCTGGCGAAGCGGCTGGTGCTGATCGGGGGTACGCAGTACGCCGGCGAGATCAAGAAATCCATCTTCACGATCATGAACTATTACCTGCCGCTGAAGGGCGTGATGCCGATGCACTGCTCGGCGAACATCGGTCCGCGCGAGGACGTGGCGCTGTTCTTCGGGCTGAGCGGCACGGGCAAGACCACGCTCTCGGCCGACCCGGAGCGCCGCCTCATCGGCGACGACGAGCACGGCTGGTCGGACGAGGGCGTCTTCAACTTCGAGGGCGGCTGCTACGCCAAGTGCATCAACCTCTCCGCCGAGTTCGAGCCGCAGATATACAATGCCATCCGCTTCGGCTCCGTCGTCGAGAACGTCGTGCTCTCGCCGATCGACCACTCCGTCCGCTACGACGACGGCTCGATCACCGAGAACACGCGCTGCGCCTACCCGCTGGACTTCATCGACAACGCCGTCGAGCCCGCCGTCGGCGGCCATCCGCGGAACATCGTCTTCCTCACCTGCGACGCGTTCGGCGTGCTGCCGCCCATCGCCCGGCTCTCGCCGCAGCAGGCCATGTATCACTTCCTCTCGGGCTACACCGCCAAGGTCGCGGGAACGGAGGCCGGCGTGACCGAGCCCCAGGTGACGTTCAGCGCCTGCTTCGGCGCCCCGTTCCTCGTGCTCGACCCCGCCGTCTACGCCGGCCTGCTCGGCCGCAAGCTCGCCCAGCACGACACCCGAGCCTGGCTGCTGAACACCGGCTGGAGCGGCGGTCCCTACGGCGTCGGCAAACGCATGAAGCTCCCCTACACCCGCGCCATGATCGCCGCTGCGCTCAACGGCGATCTCGACCGCGTCGAGTACGACGACGACCCGATCTTCGGCATCGCCGTGCCGCGCTCCTGCCCGCACGTTCCGGCCGAGGTGCTCAGGCCGCGGCAGACCTGGCAGGACGGCGCGGCGTATGACGCCAAGGCCCGCGAGCTGGCAGCGCGCTTCGTCAAGAACTTCGAGAGATTCCCGTCGGCGGCCGACGCGGTGCGCGCCGCGGGCCCGCGCGCCTGACCGCGTCCTGCGGCGATAAGATCCATCAATGGCCGCCCTCGTCCTTATCGCGCTGCTGATGCTCGACCTCCGGCCGCGTCAGGACGCCGCCGGCTCGCGGCCGGGCGCGCCGACTTCGGCGCCGGCGACTTCTCGACCGGCGGCCGAGGCCCCGCCCACGGTGAACTGGCCGATGTTCCGTGGTGACGCGCTCAATCGGGGTATCTCGGCGGCACGACTCCCGGAACGGTTGGCGGTTCGCTGGCGGGCCGACCTCGGCGCGCCGATCCTGTCGAGCGCCGTCATTGCCGACGGCCGCGTCTTTGTGGGAACGGACGACGCCTGGCTGGTCGGGCTGTCCGCCGAGGACGGCAAGGTGCTGTGGCGATACAAGGCCCAGGGGCCCTTCGCCGCCGCGCCGGCAGCCGGGTCCGGCAGCGTCTTTGTCGGCGACGACGCGGGGGTCTTTCATTGCGTGTCGGCCGATGCCGGGCAGCCACGCTGGACCTTCAAGACGCAGGACCGCATCGTCTCCGCCGCCGTCTTCTCCGGCCAGAACGTCGTCTTCGGCTCCTATGACGGCTACGTGTACTGCCTCGCCGCCGCCGACGGCGGGCTGCGCTGGAAATACGAAACGCCCGACCGCGTGCACGGCACGCCGGCGGTCGTGGAAGGACACGTGCTCGTCGCCGGGTGCGACGCCATGCTGCACGTGATCCGCGCGACCGACGGCGCGGCCGTGCGGCAGATTCCACTTGCTGGGGCGTCGGGCTCCGCGGCTGCGGTCAACGGAGACATCGCGTTCCTGGGCACTCAGAGCGGGCAGGTTCAGGCCGTGGACTGGCGTGCCGGCGAGACGCTGTGGACGTTCGAGGATCCTGAGCGCCAACAGCCGTTCCTGACCTCGGCGGCGATCGGTCGCGAGACGGTCCTCGTGAGCGGGCGCGACAAGCGGGTGCGGGCCATCAACCAAACCACCGGTCGACCAGTCTGGACCGTGACGATGCGCGGGCGCGTGGAGGGCTCCCCGGTCGTGTCGGGCGGGCGGGTCTTCATCGGCGCGTCGGACGGCGCGCTTCTTGAGCTGGCCGGCGACACCGGCGACGAAAAGTGGCGAATCGAGTTGGGCGCTGGCATCTCGGCGTCGGCGGCCGTTGCGACGGATTTGCTGGTGATTGGCACGGAAGGGGGTGTGGTGTATGGGCTCGGAAGCCCCCCGAAGCGGCGATGACGGAATGCCGCCAATCACCTTGGCGTGCAAGGTGACCAAGAATAGCACATAACACATTGTAGTTTAATTAGTTGTATTTGATTTCTTCTACTATAAAGACGACAAACCGCCGGGAAGCTCGGTCTCCTCGACGAGGAGGGCGATTCGCGGATATCTGTATAACGTCTTTTACGCAAACAACTTCCATCGCACATGCCGCCCATTGTGTTCGGCACGCATGTTGCTAGGGTGGACCATTGGTTGGGAGTTCAATGCGCGCAGAGGGAGCGCGCGGACGTTGGCAAGGACGGCCCCCGTCGCCGGTGCGGCGGGGCCTCGTGGATTTGTCGGTCCGTTCTTAGTGCCTTTTTTGGGAGGATCGCATGGTTTACGACGGTTTGCGCAAGTGCATGTGCGGCGTACTCACATTGGGTGTGATCGCCGGCGGCGCGCTTGCGGACGACATGAAGTCGTCAAAGGCCGCTGCCTCGGACGAGCAGTTGGCGCGTCTGGAGGCGCTGCTGGATGCGCAGGAAAGGAAGATTGCGCAGCTCGAGCAGCAGGTCGCCGCGACCAGCGCGCAGGACGGCGACCGGATGCAGGTGGAGGAGATGCAGCGACAGATTCGCATGGTTCTCTCGGAAGGAGAGTTCCGGGAGTCGCTGATGACCTCCGTGCTGCAAGCGGGGTATGACGACGGCTTCTTCATCCGCAGCAGCGACGACAACTTCTCGATCAAGTTCAACGGGTTGCTGCAATTCCGGTACACGTACTACTACACGCGGCGTGAGAACCGCTACCTGCTGCCGCGCCGCGACCGCGACGACCGCAGCGGTTTCGACCTCCAGCGCGTGCGTTTCGCCATCACGGGCAACGCGTACAACAAGGACCTGACGTACGGCATCGAGTTCAGCGCCGACGCGCCGAACCAGACGGACGTCGTCCTCGACAACGCCTGGATCAACTGGCGCTCGTCCGACGCGCTCCAGTTCACCGTCGGTCAGTTCCGCCTCGCGTCCACGCGCACCAACATGCGCCAGGCGACGCCCAGCACGCTTCAGATGATCGACAACGGCATCTTCCACGCCGTCTATGGCCTGGGTAAGGGCATCGGCGTGCGCGTCTGGGGCCAGGCCCTCGACAAGCGCCTCGACTACTACTTGGACGTCGTGAACTCGGCCTCCAACGGCGACAACACCGGCTTCGGCCGCACGATCACGCCGGACCCGGCCGAGCTCGACGCCAACCCGGCCGTTCTGCTGCGTTCGGTCTGGCACGCGCTGGTCGACAAGGATGGTGACTTCGCCGAGGAAGGCGACACGCTGATCCACCAGAACCCCGTCTGGGATCTGGGCGCCCACTTCGGCTACAGCGAGAACTACGACGATCGCTTCTCGACCCGGCTGCCCACGAATCGCCGGCTCTTCCCCAACCAGCAGGGCGGCTTCGCCGTCGTCAGCGACCGCGGCCTGCGCTTCTGGCAGATGGGCCTCGACTCGGCGTTCAAGTACATGGGCTTCTCGGCGACCGCCGAGTACGCCCTGCGCGTTGTCGACGTTCGCCGCCGCACTTCCCCCTGGACGCAGGTCTCGGGCGACGACTCGACGACGGCTCAGCACGGTGCCTATGTTCAGCTCGGCTACTTCCTGCCGATCCAGGGCCTGGAGAACAAGCTCGAGCTGGTCGGCCGCGTCAGCGCCGTCACCGTCCTGGCCGAAGGGTCGCAGTGTGAGTGGGAGTACACCGGCGGCCTGAACTACTACGTTGATCCGGCTGGCCGCATGAAGGTCCAGACCGACGTGACCTACGTCGACGAGGTCCCCATCACCAGCTCATACGCCAGCCTGGCGAACGTCAACGACGACGCTCTTATCTGGCGCGTTCAGTTCCAGCTTTCGTTCTGATTCGTGTCGCAGCGAGTGGATTTGCTCGACGTTGAAGAAACTTTCTATGCAAGGATAGATCAGTCCATGAAGAACCTGATGAGCACCTGGAGTCGTAAGCTCGCCGTCCTGAGTCTCGGCGGCACCTCGTTCGTCTTCGTCACCGGCGGCACTTGCCTGACCGGTGGCCAGTATCGTAACTTCGTCCAGTCCGTCGGCGACGCCGTCATCGCGATCGGCGTCAACTCCGCGACCAGCCAGGTCGGCGGCGACTTCGACGAGATCGTCGGGCCCCCGGCCGTGACGCTGTTCCAGGACCTCTGGGGCAACTACATCGACCCCGATCTCGACCGCCGCGGGCTCGAGAACTAGCACTGAGCACGGGAACGTCTGTTGAAGGAGCGGGGGCCGGCGCGGCCTCCGCTTCTTTTTTGGTCCCGCCGCTCCCGTCTCAGCCTCCCCCGCCTCACTCCCTGTCTGGCCGCACGATCGCGGCACGCGGCACGTCGAGCATGCCCTGAAACCGGCCCCGTAGCCCTGCCAGGGCGGTCGCATCCGCCGGTCCGCACGTTTGTTGCCCGCCGCCGCATGTCCCGGCTTGACCCTCCAAGAAACGCTGGCCTATAAGTTAGTGGGTGAACAGAGGAGCGACAGCGCCCCTCGAATCGACAGCATCCGCGCAAAGTCCGGTGATTCGCTGGTTCGAGCCTCGTGAGGTTCGGCCACGGGGAGGTTCTGCGCCGACGCTGGATTCGCACGGAAGGCCGGCGGCGGTTCACCGTCGGCGTTCCGGGTCAATCGCCCGATTTCGGCGTTGCTGGGAGAGGATGTTCCAAGCGGAGTGAGAAAGGACCAGCGATGATCATGCATCGCGCTCTGAGGCGCCGCGCGGCGGGTGTGGCCCTGCTGATCGTTCTGGCCATGCCGATGGCGGCCTTGGCGGACCCGATCACGAAGAACCTGGGCGGTGGGTGGCGTGCCACGATTTTCGACCCGGTGTACGTGGACATCGTGGTTGATTTCGTGAGCATCAAGAATGACATCCTGGTGATCGAGAAGTTCGCCCAGTTCGTAGGCGTGGATCCAATCACGGGGCTGCCGAAGCCGGTGCAGATCCTGTTCGAGCAGATCGAGTCGGACAAGAGCACGGTGTCGCGCATCGTCCTCACTGACCAGATCATCGTCAATCACACCGGGATCGACTGGACCAGCTACCGCGAGGAGCTGATCCCGACCGAGTCCGGCGTTCAGACGTTCAACCAGGCCCTCTCGGCGACGTTCAGCATCGCCCCCTTCACGACGCGCACGTACAACGGCATCAGCTCGATCGTGGACTTCGCCGGCGGCGTCGTTCCCAACGGCTCGACCTGGGCGCCGGGCGTGGAGAGCGGCGGGTTGTACATCGACATCGACCTGGAGTCCGCGGAGAAGCCGGTGGCCTTCACGCTGAAGGAGCTTCCGATTCCCGAGCCGGGCGCCGCGCTCATGGTGCTGCTGGCCGCCGGCGTCGGAGCCGTCATCCGTCGGCGCTGACGGACTGAGAGCCCCCGAGCGTTTGCCTTTCGGCTGTTGCGACGAAAACAACGCCTCGCTCCTCGCACGAGCGGGGCGTTTTTCTAGGACAGGAGGAAGCCATCATGTTCATGCGTCGACTCGTGGGCCGGCCCTGCGCCGGCTGGGCGGCTCTTCTGGCGGCGCTGGCCGCCGCGAGCCCGGCTCTGGCCGACCCGATCATCAAGAACCTCGGCGGCGGGTGGCAGGTGACGATCCTGCAACCCGCGGTGTCGGATATCAATACGGTCTCGGTCAGCCTGCCGAACAACGAGCTGGTGATCAGGAAGGATGCGGACTTCAACCTGATCGACCCGGACACGGGTCTGCCCGCGACGATCAGCGTGGTGTTCGAGCAGATCGCGCCGGACGCCGAGACCGTCTCGCGGATCAAGATCACCGAGGAGGTTGTCCGCAACAACACGCCCGTCGACTGGGATTCCTTCCGCATCCTGCTGTTTCCGAACGCGAAGGTCGAGTTCGACGTTGACGCTTCCGCCGGCTTCAGCATCGACCCGTTCACAACGCGCACCTACCTGGCGCTGAACTCCGAGGTCGTCTTTGCCGGCGGCCTGGTGCCGGCAGGGGCGACGTGGAACCCGGGCGCCGACAGCGGCGAACTGGTCATCGACATCGACCTGAGCAACGACGCACCCGTGGCGTTTACGATGAAAGAGCAGCCGGTCCCTGAGCCCGCGTCCCTCGCGGGCCTGCTGGTGGTGGCGGCGGCTTCGCGACGGCGCCTGGTGTGAGCGCGCTCGGGGCTCAGTCGGGCGGGCGCTAGTGTAGTGCCTCGCAGAAATGTGACGGTATCACGGATGGGTGGAGCGGCATCTTGCCCGCTCGGGCGGGCTGGAAGCCCGCCCCACCCTGCATAGGGACAGGCAGTTATTTGCGAGGCACTACACTAGCTGCCGGCGGCGTAAGCAACGTGCTGGTCCCGTGCGTCGCGAATCAGTGGATTCCGGCGCACGGGACCGTTCCGTCTCCGCAGCCGGTTGCGCGAAAGCACGCAGTCTTCGTGGCGCCCAGGGCGGGGCGCGCGGCGGAGAGGAGAAGCGGTTTGGGCCCAATAAATCGGCTTGCTTTTTCGTTGAGGTTCGCGCATACTCGGCGGTGATCGTGGGCCGGCCCGGTCAATCGTTGTGCCAATCGACCGGTTTCGTCGGGCTGTCGTTGGAATTCACTCCAGCTTCGTCACCCCGCGGCCTGCACGTGTCCACTCGCAGAAAGGAAGGCGTATGCGGTCAGCGGCGGCTTTTTCAGCGTTGGTCATGGCCTCGGTCGGTCTGGCTGGCGGCGCCTGGGCCGCTGGTACGGACGTCATCGTCGGCGACCTGCACCAGACCAAGCATCACACGACGGGCGGGCCGGTCCTGAAAGACGGGACGCCCTACCGGGCGTACTCGATCGGCACGGTCTCGTGCAACCAGGGCGACGCGCCACTGAGGTGGTTCCAGGAGAGCACGTTTCACCCAGTCATTCCTCAGAACCTGTACCGCGTGAAGAACGGGCGAATCCAGCAGATCGGCATGTCCTGGCTGAAGCACGGTTTCTGCGCGCTCCAGCAGGAAGCCTGCGGCCCGTGCAACCCGTACGGCCCCAACTGCGAGAACCACCTGGGTGTGGGCTGCTCCGATCCGTACTCGGCCGACCTGAACGGCAGCCAGGGCAACCTCGGCCCCCGCTACGAGGTGAACGCGAGCACCGGCGTGTTCGTGTTTCCGTTCGCGTTCCGCAACGTGACGGGCGATGCGCTCTACAAGCGGCTCCAGGTGAAGCAGTCGGACCTCGATCCGGCGCAGAACCCGAACGCGGTGTACATCGCCGAGGCCATGTACATCCACCCGGATGACGCGGCCAACGGCAACGGCTGGAACAACGCCTCTCACCGGCGCGTGACCGTGCTGGCGAACTACTCGCTCCAGCTCGAGGACACGACGAATCGCACGCGGCCTGCAATTTTTGCATGGCGCATCCACGGAAACGGCCCGAACCAGGTCGACGCCGGCGTCACCCTCAAGTCCCTCGATGTCCCCAACGACGGCCGCTACTGGCTGGCTTACAAGGTCACCGACCTCGGCAACGGCAAGTGGCACTACGAGTACGCCGTGGAGAACCTCACCTCCGACCGCAGCGGGGGCTCGCTGAGCCTGCCGGTCAGCCAGGGCGTCCAGGTGACGAACCCCTTCTTCTACTGTCCCCAGTACCACAGCGGCGAGCCGTACGACGACGCTCCGTGGAACTTTGCCCACACCGGCGGCGAGGTGAGTTGGACGACCGCCGAGTCGTTCGACGAGAATCCCAACGCCAACGCGCTGCGCTGGAACACGCTCTACAACTTCGCGTTCGACGCCGACCAGCCTCCCGTTGCCGGCCCGGTCACGATCGGCCTGTTCAAGCCCGGAACGCCGACCTCGATCCAGTTCAGCGCGATCGTCCCGGCGACGCCGCCGGGCTGCGAGGGTGACGTTGACGGCGACGGGGACGTCGACCAGTCGGACCTCGGCGTGATGCTCGACAACTACGGTCAATCCGTTCCGCCGGGCACGAACGGCGACGTTAACGGCGACGGCCAGGTGGACCAGTCGGACCTGGGTGTTCTGCTGTCGAACTTCGGTTGTGTGTGACGCGCGAGCCGCCTTGGGGGCCGCGCCGTTCGCTTGTAGTTCGTGAAGGGCTCGCTGAGGGCCGTACTGAACCTTGGAGGGACCATGAGTCGTCTTCGCATTCTGTCTGGCGCGTGTTTCGCGGGATTTGCCGCGATGGCTGCTTCTGCTGCCGGCCCAGATGTGATCGTCGGAGAGCTGCACGGGACGCGGCACTGGACGACGGGGGGACCGGTGAACGAGGGCGGCGTGGACTACCGGGCGTACTCGGTCGCCACCACGTCGTGCAACATCGGGACGATGCGGCTGGACTGGGTGCAGGAGAGCAACCAGCACCCGGTGATCCCGCAGAACATGTACCGGCTGAAAGATGGGCGGCTGATGCAGATCGGCATGTCCTGGCTCAAGCACGGGTTCTGCGCGCTTCAGGAGACGGCGTGCGGGCCGTGCCAGCCGGCGGGTTTCGGCTGTGAGAACGAACTGGGCGTCGGCTGCTCCGATCCGTACTCGGCGGACCTGAACGGCTCGCAGGGCAACCTGGGGCCGCGCTACGAGGTGAACGCCTACACCGGGTATTTCGTGTGGCCGTTCGCCTTTCGCAACGTGACGGGCAACGCGATCTACAAGCGGCTCCGCGTCGCGCAGGCCGACCTGGCCAACCCCGGCGCGCTGTACTTCGTCGAGGCGATGTACATCCATCCTGACGACGCCGCCTATGGCAACCAGGCGAACAACGCGTCGTATCGGCGCGTGACGGTCAGCGGCTCCTACTCGCTCACGCTCCAGGGCAGCACGTTTCGCGAGGACCCGGCCATCAAGGCCTGGCGCGCCCACGGCAACGGCGTCAACAACCCGGACGTGAACGTCACGCTGGTTCCGGTCGATGTGCCGAACGAGGGTCGCTTCTGGCTGGCGTACAAGGTCACCGACCTGGGTAACGGAACCTGGCGATACCAGTACGCGGTGCAGAACCTCACGTCCGATCGCAGCGGCGGGTCCTTCACCGTCCCCGCGGTGAACGTGCAGACGTCGAACCCGTTCTTCCACGCGCCGCGCTACCACAGCGGCGAGCCGTATGACAACAGCCCGTGGGTGCTGGAGGTCGGCGGCGGCGTCATTCGCTGGCGCAGCCCGCAGGATTTCCTGACCAATCCGAACACCAACGCCCTGCGCTGGGGAACGATGTACAACTTCGAGTTCGACGCCAACACGCCGCCGGTCATGGGTGCGGTCACGCTGGGGCTCTTCAAGTTCGGGACGCCCGGCTCCGTGCAGATTGCGGCGCTCGTCCCGCAGCAGGGCAGCGGCTGCCCCGGCGACGTCGACGGCGACGGCGACGTCGACCAGGCCGACCTGGGCGCGATGCTCTCGAACTTCGGCGGGCAGGTTCCCCCCGGCACCGGCGGCGATCTCGACGGCGACGGCGACGTCGATCAGTCTGACCTTGGCATCCTGCTGGGCGACTTCGGCTGCAACTAAGGGCACCCGGTGACGCCGCGGCTATAATGTGAACAGGCGCCTCGCCGCAAGCATCGACCGCTTGCGGCGTTGTGCGTTTTCGGGCCTTTCGGGACGGCAACGGTTTCCGGTCGTTGCCGGTGCGATGCGGAGGAGGGATCGTCATGTGTCGCTGCAGTATGTTGGGCGTAATGGCGCTGCTGGCTGGTCCGATGGCGCTGGCGGGCGGGCCGGACGTGATCGTGGGCGACCTGCCCACGGTGTATCACTGGACCACCGGCGGGCCGGTGGTGGTGAATGGCGTCCCGTACCGGGCGTACTCGGTGGGGACGATATCGTGCAACATCGGGGATCAGATTCTCGCATGGGAGTCCGAAAGCCCGATGCACCCTGTGATCCCGCAGAACATGTATCGCCTGCACGACGGCCGCTTGCAGCAGATCGGCATGTCGTGGCTGAAGCACGGATACTGCGCGCTTCAGCAGGACCTGTGCGGCACGTGCGACCCCGTCGGGCCGTTGTGCGAAGCCGCGCTGGGCGTGGGCTGCTCGGACCCGTACTCGGCGGTTCTGAACGGCTCGCAGGGGCGCCTCGGCCCGCGGTTCGAGGTAAATGCGTACACGGGCGAGTTCGTCTGGCCGTTTTCCTACCGGTTCGTCACGGGCGACGCGATCTACAAGCGCCTCCAGGTGGCGGAGGCGGACCTCCTGACGCCCGGCGCCATGTACTTCGTCGAGGCGATGTACGTTCACCCGGAAGACGCCGCCGCCCGGAACCACAGCAACAACGCGGGAATGCGCCGCGTCACCGTGAACCCCGACTTCTCGATCAGCGTCGCGGGCAGCACCTATCCGCAGACCGCCGCCGTCTATGCCTGGCTCCTGCATGGCAAAGGCGTGGATCAGCCCGACCTCGACGTCATCGTCGCGACCGTCGACGTGCCGAACGAGGGTCGCTTCCTGCTGGGCTACAAGGTCACCGAAGTCGGCGCGGGGCAGTGGCGCTATGAGTACGCGCTCGAAAACCTCACGTCCGACCGCTCCGCCGGGCATTTCAGCGTCCCCGCGTCCGGCGTGAACACGTCGGGGTACTTCTTCCACAGCCCGCGCTATCACAGCGGCGAGCCATATGACAACGACCCGTGGACCGTGTCGGACAGCGGCGGCGTCGTGAAATGGAGCAGCCCGAAGACCTACGAGCAGGACCCCAACACCAACGCCCTGCGCTGGGCCACGCTCTACAACTTCTCGTTCGTGGCCAATGCCCCGCCGGTGTTCGGACAGGCGACGATCGGCCTCTTCAAGCCCGGTTCGCCCGACACCGTCCAGGTCGGCACGCTCGTGCCCGAGCAGGGCGCCTGTCCGGGCGACATCGACGGCGACGGCGATGTCGACCAGGCCGACCTCGGGATTCTCCTGGCGAACTATGGACAGAGCGTCCCGCCAGGCACCAGCGGCGACCTCGACGGCGACGGCGATGTCGACCAGTCGGACCTGGGCGTTCTGCTGGCTTCGTTCGGCTGCGACTAAGCGCGCGGGCAGGTCCGTTTGAGTCTGGGGGACCAGTCTCCGGCCAGTCTCTTCGCGGGAAAGACCCGGGAAGCGAGCGGTGGCGCGGCGCGTTGTCCCTCCCCGAATCAGAGTCCTTCGGCCGCGCCCGCCAGCAGCAGCATGAGCGCGTTCTGTGCGTGCATGCGGTTCTCGGCCTGGTCGAAGATGGCCGAGTTGGGCGCGCGCGAGGCGGGGTAGTCGATCTCCTCGCCATAGTGCGCCGGCAGGCAGTGCAGCACGGTCGCGGTCGGCTTGGCGTGCCGCAGCAGTTCCATGTTGATCTGGAAGCCCGCGAAATGCGCGCGGCGCTGCGCCGCCTCGTGCTCCTGTCCCATCGACGCCCAGACGTCCGTGTACAGCACGTCGGCGTCGGCCGCGGCGGCGGCGGGGTCGTTGACGACGCGGATCTCGGCTTTCGAGGCGCGGGCCATTTCGCGCGCCTGCACCACGACCTCGGGCCGCGGCTCGAATCCCTTCGGCGACGCGACGGTGAAGTGCATGCCGACGCGCGCCGCACCGAACATCAGCGAGTTCGCCACGTTGTTGCCGTCGCCGACGTAGACACCGCGCAGGCCGGCCAGGCGCCCCTGCCGCTCCCGGATGGTCAGCAGATCGGCGAGGATCTGGCACGGGTGCTCGAAATCGCTCAGGCCGTTGATGACCGGCACGGTCGCGTGACGGGCGAGGTCCTCGACGATGTCGTGACCGAAGACGCGGGCCATGATGAGCGCCGCGTAGCGCGAGAGCACCAGGGCGATGTCCTCGGTCGTCTCGCGCTGGCCGAGCTTGATGTCGGTCGGCGCCAGGTAAATGGCGTGCCCACCGAGCAGCGTCATCCCGGCCTCGAAGGAGACGCGCGTCCGCAGCGAGGGCTTCTGGAAGACCATCGCCAGCGTCTTTCCGGCCAGCGGCGCCCGCCGCTGCGCCGTCTGCCGATCGGCCTTCAGCCGCCCCGCCAGGTCGAGGATCGCCATGATCTCGCCGGCGTCCAGGTCCCGCATCGAGATGAGACTCCGCCCCTGCAAGCCCGCCGCCATGCCGTTTGCTCCTCGCGCATGTCTGATTGAAGCCGGCTTCGGCGCCGGTCGGCACGCCAGTATAGCAGGGGCGGCATTTCCTGAGCGCGATCGATGGGCAAGCAGAACGGCGCCGTTACGGCGTGGCGGAACCGCCTGATCGGCCAAGCTCGCTGAGCACCTCGTCGAGCCGGCGGTGGAACTCGCGGCGCAGCTCGGGCGGGAGCTCGACGAGCGGGACCACGGCGTCCATGCGCACGCCGGGCCGCACTTCGATCTCGATCCGCACAAGATGTTGAGCGGCGGAGAAGTCGCTTTCGGGCCCCGGCCCACGAGCTGGCGCCGACATGGCCCCAGGCGGGCCGCCGGGGCCGCGCGACTCCTGGAGCGGGCCGTAGACGCGGACGCCGTCGGGCTCGATCTCGTAGCGCAGGCCGGTGCTGCCGCAGATGCGCTCAAGCGCCTGGCGCGGGCTGACGTTCTTCTGGGTCATTTCGACGCGTTTCTCGCGCCAATCAACCTGCTGAAGGCAGCCGGGCTCGAACAGCACGTTGACGCCGACGCGGGCCCCGAGGTCCGACAGGACGGCGTCGAGCATCTGCTTCTGGTAGTGCACGTCGATGGGCCGGTCGAGCCGCCGGCGCGTTTCCTCCTCGCGCGTGGTGAGGACGATTCGACCCCCTTCCGGGCGCCAGGCCCAGCTCAGCGCCTGGCAGGCCGAATCGAGCTTGTCCAGCGCCGAGTCGCCGCGAACCTGGTCCAGGGCGCGGCGCAGGGCGTCGCGCGGCGCGCGGGCCGGGTCGATGCGCAGATCGATGGGTGGATCGCCGGCGACCGATGCCCACGGCTCACGCGACAGCCGGTCGAGCAGCGCGATCTCCTCGATCGTCAGCCGGCGGCCGAGATGCGCCAGGGCTGGGACGGGCTCGATGACGACGCGGTCTTCGGCGACGCGCATGGACAGCCCCAAGCCGGCGAAGACCTGGCGCAGGGCCGAGCGCACGGACATGTCGCGGACGACGATCTCGATCTGCGTTGCGTCGCCGTAAGGCATGAGCGCGAGCACGTCGTCGCCGACGGCGAAGCGCAGTCCGGTCTCTTTCTCGAGCGTGGCCAGCGCGTTGCGTACGGGCGCGGCGGTGATCTCGAGTGAGCCGATGCGCTGGTCGAGGGCCTGCTCCACGAGTTCAGAGGGCACCTGTGCCAGCGAGACCGTGGCCGCCGCCAGCCAGCAGCAGCTCGCGAGAGCACGGCCGGTCCAGGTGTGTTGATGATAGCCAGTCATTCGCATGGTCCCTTTCTGCTTCGTGAGCCCTTTCAAGCTCCCGTTTCCCCCACTCCGGCCGAGGCCGACGCGTCGACCCCGCCCGCCGGCCCGATGTACAGGAAGAACTCGGGCTCGGCGGGCCGCACCGGCTCCACCGCGCCCCCCGCCGGTCTGCTGACGCGCACGCTGGCGAACGCGGACGGCGGCGCGGGCTGCGCCGAGGCCGACGCGTCGACGACGCGCACCTGCGCGAACCCCTCCGGGGCGGCAGGCCGCTCGCGGAGCAGCAGCGCGACGACGACGAGCGCGGCCGCGGTCGCCAGCATCCCAGCCACGGCTCCCACGCGCCGCAGGCGAAGCGTGACCACGCGCATCCGGGCCGCCTCCGCGACCCGCTGCGACACGCGCTGCTGAAACCGCGTCCAGTCGATGCGCGCCTCGAGGCGCGTCGGCCGCGCCAGCAGCTCATCGAGGCGGGCGTCGTCGCGGGCCGGCGCCGCGTCCGCGTGCCGGAGCTGCGACATGATTCGGCTTCGCAACCGGCGCCAATCAACGCCCGCTGGCCCCTTCGCGCGGGCGGCGTGGAGCGCCTGCTCGATCAGCTCGGCGTGCCGCCGGTCGCTGAGGAGCTCCGGGCTGTCGCTGATGGCCTGCTCGACGCGCCGGCGGAGGTGGTCGTCGGCGGGGTTGTCCAGCCACTGGCTGACAAGTTGCTCAAAGGTCTCGCGATTCATGCTGTGCCCCACTCGGTTCCGCGGCTTTCAAAGGTAGTCCGCGAGCAGCTCTTTCAGCTTCTTGCGGGCCTGAAACACGTGCCACTTCACGGCCTCGATGCTCAGGCCCAGGATCTCGGCCACGTCCTTCTGCGGCACCTGCTCGATGCTGAAGAGCACGAGCGCCGCCCGCTGCTGTTGCGGCAGCCGGGCCAGCGCCGACTCCAGCCGCTCCGCCAGCTCGTCCGCCGCCAGCTCCGCCCCCGGCATCTCGCTCGAATGCGCTGCGAGCGCCACGCGCTCCTCGCGGCGGGCGTCACCATCGAGAATGCAGTCCTCGAACGACAGCTTCGGTCCGCCGACCGCCCGGTCACGCCGGTAGTTCAACGACAGGTTCGTGACGATCCGCAGCAGCCACGGGCCGAACCGCCCCGCATCGTCCAGTCCATCAAGCCCCCGGTACGCGCGCACGAACGCCTCCTGGCACACCTCGAGCGCGTCATGCAGGTTTCCCAGCAACCGGTACGACACTGACGTCGCCCTTCGCTGGTAACGCTCGACCAGCTCATCGAACGCCGACAGCCGGCCGGCGCGCGTCCGCCGCACCAGCTCCTCGTCGCTCGGCGTCAGTGCGGCGGCGGTCGCTGTCACCGGGTCTCCTGCGAGGATTGACACTCGCCGCGGCCGAAAGTTGGTCCGGCGTAGGGACGGGTCCGAACGAGCGACGGTGGGCAGTGTGGCGGCAGTCTATGGGACGTGCAATGGGTGCGCCCCTACTGGGAGGAGGCGCCGGGGCGCTCGGCTCAGGCCGGGTCGGCCGCGGCGGGCTGCGGCGTGGCGACGTGCTGGGCCACGGTGTCTTGTCGCAGGAGGCGCAGCCCGTTGAGGATCACGAGGACGGTGGCGCCCTCGTGGCCGACGACTGCAAGCGGCAGCAGCCCGTCGAGCCACCCCAGCAGCGTCGCCGTCACCAGCAGCAGGATCGAGCCGGCGGCGATTGCCAGGCCAATGCGGATGACGTCACGCGTATGTCGCGCCAGGTGGATGGCTTCGGCGAGGCCGTGCAGGTCGTCGCGCATCAGCACGACGTCGGCGGTTTCGAGGGCGACGTCGGTCCCCGCGGCGCCCATGGCGATGCCGACGGTGGCGGCGGCGAGGGCGGGCGCGTCGTTGACGCCGTCGCCGACCATGGCGACGCCGCCCTCGTCCTTGGCGAGCTTTCGAATCTCGGCGAGCTTGTCCTCGGGGCTCAATCCGGCGCGCATCTCGCGAATGCCGACGACCCGGGCGACGCCGAGCGCCGTGGGCGCATTGTCGCCCGTGAGCATGATGAAGCGCCGCAGCCCGAGCCGGCGAAGCTGCTCGATCACTTGCGCCGCCTCGGCGCGAACGCGGTCGTTCAGCGTGAGCACGCCGCCGACGCCGTTCTCGGACCAGACCAGCACCGTCGTGCCGTCGGCGGCGGGTTGAGAAGCGAGGTCGCGCAGCGGCGTCGGAAGCGCGACGCCGTGCCGTTCGAACAGGAGCGGCCGGCCGGCGCCGGCCCAGTGGCCGTCGACGCGGCCTGCGATTCCGAGCCCGGGCTCGTTGATGAAGGCGGCGACGTCGGCCTGCGGAAGGGAGCGCGTCTTTGCCGCCTGAACCACGGCTTGTGCGAGCGGGTGCGTGCTGTGACTCTCTAGCGAGGCGGCCAGCGCCAGGAGCCTGTCGGCGTCAACACCGTCGAGCGGCCGGATTCCTGCCAGGACCGGACGGCCGTGGGTGATCGTGCCGGTCTTGTCAAAGGCGACCGCGTCCACCGTTGCGAGCCGCTCGATGTGGGCCCCACCCTTGAAGAGCACACCGTGCCGCGCGCCGCGCGTCAGGGCCGCCAGCACCGCCACCGGCGACGCCAGCACCAGCGCGCAGGGCGACGCGGCGACCAGCAGCACCATCGCCGAATACGCCGCGCCGCCGAAATCGCGCGTCAGCGCGAGCTTGACGACGAGCATGAGCGCGCTGGCGATCAGGACGCCTGCGGCGTAGGGGGTCTGCCAGCGCTCGATGAGGCGCTGGAAGCGCGCCTTGCGCTCCTGGGCGTCCTGAACGAGACGCACGATGCGCGCCAGTGTCGACTCGCCGGCGGGCTTGGTCATCCGCACCAGGAGCGAGCCGTTGCTGTTGATCGTGCCGGCGAAGACGGCGTCGCCGGGGGTTTTTTCGACGGGCAGCGCCTCGCCGGTGACGATGGACTCGTCGACGGCCGCGCGTCCCTCGACGATGGCCCCGTCGATGGGGAAGCGTTCGCCGGGGCGCACGCGGACGACGTCGTTGACTTGCAGCTCGCCGAGCGGGACGGTGTGCTCGCGGCCGTCGCGGACGAGGCAGGCGCTGTCGGGGCGCAGGCGCATCAGGGCGGTGATGCCGCGGCGCGTGCGTTCGATGGCGTAGCTCTCCAGCGCGTCGCTGAGCGAGAACAGGAAGAGCAGCAGCACGCCCTCGTCCCAGTGCCCCAGCAGGGCCGCGCCGAGGGCCGCGATGATCATCAGCGCGTTGATGTCCGGGCTGCCGCTGCGCAGCGCTCCCACCGCGCCGCGCGCCGTCCGCCAGCCGCCGAAGACGTACGCCGCCGTCACCAGCAGGAAGCGCAGCCACGGAGCGCCGCCCAGCAGCACGGCGCCAAGCCCGCAGGCGGCGCACAGGGCCGTGGCGACGAAGCGCAGCGGCGGAGGAGCATCGGGCGCCAGCAGCAGCGCCGGCTCGCGAAGCAGGCGCCGAAGCAGGGCCGCGCGCTCGGAGTCAGCGGTGATGGGTGGCGATCCGGCGGATGCCGATCCGATGTCGGCGGTCACAAGCGCGTTCCTCGGGCGACGGCGAGCCGTTGAGGCCGGCCATACTCGGCGGCGGTCTCCGGCAGGGCAGGGAGCCGCACGGTGAAGACCGTGCCGCCGCCGGGCCGATCGGCGACCTCGATCGCCCCCTGGTGAGCGTCGGCGATGCGTGCAGCGATCGCCAGCCCAAGGCCGGTGCCGCGTCCGCCCTGCTTGGTAGTGTAGAACGGCTCGAAAATGTGCGGCAGGACGTGAGGCGGGATTCCGCCGCCGTTATCGGCGACGTCGATGCAGAGCACATCGCCGGCGGCCGTGTCGCCGGCGTGGACGGCGTTCTCACGGCGCACGGTGAGCGTGAGTTCGCCGCCGTCGGGCATGCTGTCGACGGCGTTGGTGATGAGGTTAATGAGCACCTGCTCGATGAGCGGGGCGTCGACGCTGGCCAGGTCGCTGCGGGCCTCGATCCGCGTGGCGACGCGGACGTTGCGGGCTTCGATCTTCTCGCGCTGCAAGGCGACCACGTTGTCGACGACTCGGGCCAGGTGGACGCGCTCGGCGCGAATGACGTTCTGCCGGGCCAGCGTCAGCAGCCGGCGGACGATGATCTCGATGCGTTCGAGGCCGCCGTCGATGAGATCGAGCATCTGGCGCGAGCGCTGCGGATCGTCGAGGCTGCGGCGCAGGATGCGGGCGCAGTTCTGCACGCCGTCCAGCGGATTGTTCACCTCGTGGGCGACGGTGGCGGCCAGCTCGCCCAGGAAGGCCAGCCGTTCGCGGCGCTGAAGCTCCTCGTTGAGACGCTGCTGTTCCCGGGCCGCCTCGCTGAGCCGCGTGGCGACCAGGTTGATGGCGCTGACCAGCTTGTAGAGGTCGTCGCCGGGCTGGGCCTCGATCACGGTCGTTGTCGCCCGCCCGCGGCCCAGGTCGTCCGCGGCCCGCCGCAAGCGACCCAGCGTGTTCCGCAGGTAGCGGCTGGCAATGCGCTCGCACACCAGCGACGCCAGCACCGCGCCGGCCACGCAGATCGCGATCGGCTGCCACGCGTCCGGACGCAGCACCAGCGCGATCCCGCCGCTGAACAGCACCGCGGCCTGGAGCATCAGGAACAACGTGTGGCGAAAACCGCGTAACATCTATGCCGGATTATCGCCTGCAACCGGGCCGATACAAGCCGTGGCTTCCCGGGCGACGCGCCACGGTGCAGCGCGTCCGGGCGTGCCGCCCGGCAGACAGGGACGGAACACGAGTCATGGACAAGACCGACGGAGCAGCCGATCCGGCGAACCGGCTCGGGCTGGATTATCAAGACGTGCCGCGCTGGAGAACGAGCGCGCCGCTGGTCGACGTGCACACCCACCTGTACGACCCGCCGCACGCGGCGCTGTTCTTCGAGGCGGCGACGCGGTACGGCGTGGAGACGGTGTTCACGATGTCGCCGCTGGAGCAGGTGGCCGGGCTGCGGGCGGAGTACGCGGATCGTCTGCGGTTCATCGCGGTGCCGCGGTGGAAGGATATGCAGCTTGACGGCACGTTTCGGGATCAATGGCTGCGAGACCTGGCGGCGTTTCGCGAGCGCGGCGCGCGGCTGTGCAAGTTCTGGATGGCGCCGCCGATGCGCGAGCGCTTCGGGCTGACGCTGGACCACGCGTTCATGGAGCCGGTCATCGAGGAAGCCCTGCAAATGGGCTACGCGTTCATGGTGCACGCCGGTGACCCGAGCGTCTGGTGGAGTCCGCAGGGCAAGTACGCCGACGTGTCGAAGTTCGGCACGAAGGCCGATCAGTATCCGCCGCTGGAGCGATTCCTTGATCGCGTGGCGCCGCGCGTCGTGATCGCGGCGCACATGGGCGGCTGGATCGAGAGCCCGGAGTTCCTGGCCGGGCTGCTCGCGCGGCACGCGAACCTGGTGCTGGACACGAGCGCGACCAAGTGGATCGTTCGCGAGGTGGCCCGCCGGCCGGAGGCGGTGCGCGCGTTCATGATCGCGCACGCCGATCGCGTGCTCTTCGGCTCGGACCTGGTCGCCCGCGAGCCCTACGAGCACTTCGACCACTACGCCAGCCGCTACTGGTGCCAGCGGACCATGTGGGAGCGCGACTACCGCGGCGAGAGTCCCATCGAGGACCCCGACGCCGACGACCCGCCGCAACTGGCCGGATTGCACCTGCCGGACGACGTATTGCGCGCCGTCTACAGCGGGAACATTGCCCGGCTTGACCTGCTGTGACGCTGGCGGTCAGATCTGCCCCAGGGCCAGCAGGCGCTTGGCCTCGCCGACCAGATAGAACGAGCCGGTGATGCAGATGACGTCCTCGCGGCCGACGCAGGTCTTGGCGATCTCGTACGCCTCGGGGAGCGTGCGTCCGACCTGGGCCATCTTGGGGGACTTCTCCTGGAAGCGGAGCAGCAGCTCGTGCGGATCGGCCGAGCGGCTGGTGCCGGCCGTCGTGAAAATAACCTTGTCTGCGCCGAGCTGAATCTGCGACAGCATGCCGTCGATGTCCTTGTCGGCCGAGCAGCCGAAGATCACGACCATCGACTCGGAGGAGATGTTCTGGCCGATGGCGCGCATCAGGGCGGCGATGCTGGCGGCGTTGTGAGCGCCGTCGACGATCGTGCGCGGATGATCGCGGACGATCTCCAGCCGGCCGGGGATCGAGACCCGCGCCAGGCCGTCGACCGCCTGCTGCTCCGGAACGGCGAAGCCGCGCTCGCGCAGCGCGTCGATCATGCCCAGCGCCACGCCGCAGTTCATGGCCTGATGCTCGCCGAGCAGCGGCACGTGCACGTGGTCGAAACGGCTTTGCTTCGTGGTCATGCAGACGCGCGTCTGGGGTCCGGTGGTGCGCGACGACTCGAAGCGATAGCTGAAGTCGAGCTCCTCGCCCACGAAGCGCAGCTCGCAGCCGACCCGGGCCGCCATGTCGCGAAAAACGCGCTTGACGCCGGGGGGCTGCGGGGCGCTGATAACCGGCACGCCGGGCTTGAAGATGCCGGCCTTCTCTTCGGCGATGGCCTCGAGCGTGCGGCCGAGCTGCTGCATGTGGTCGTAGCTGATGTTGGTGATGCCGCAGACTTCAGGCTTGACGACATTGGTCGAATCCAGCCGGCCGCCGAGGCCCGTCTCGAGGACGGCGAGGTCCACCTTCTGAGCGACGAAGTGGAGCATGGCGGCGGCGGTCATGATCTCGAAGAAGGTGGGGTTCTCTTTCTCGAGACGTTTGACGACCGGGGCGATGCGGCCGATCAGCCGGGCGAACTCGGCTTCGGATACGTTATGGTTGTTCACCTGGATCCGCTCGACCAGCGAGTGGATATGGGGTGAGGTGTAGAGCCCGGTACGGTAGCCCGCGCCGTGCAACATGGCCGATAACATGTGGCAGGTCGAGCCCTTGCCCTTCGTGCCCGCGACGTGGAGGAACCGCAGCTTCTTGTGCGGGTTGCCCAGGGCCGCCAGTATGCGCAACATGCGCGACAGGTTGAAGTTAGTGTGATTGTAGCCGACGCGCACCATCTTCTCGTAGTTGGTGCGCGTGTTCAGGAAATTCAGCGCGGCGCGGTAAGTCCGGATCGGCCCGGAATCGCTCCGGCGGCGAGCAGTTGGGACGGAAGGCCGTCGTCTGGATGACGTTTTCTGCTGGCTCTTCAAGGACTTACCCATGGGCGGCTAGCTTACTTCAGTATGAGAGTTTCGTCAACGCGGCGAGCGATCCGTGCGCGCGCACGCACGGCAAAAGTTGTTCCAGAGGCCAGACAAGTGGGTCGTCATGCAGTCCATTGAAATCTACGTTGGCTCCGAGACAACCCGGGTTTTGATCGGACCGGGCGCCCGGTCCGCATTGCCCGATATTCTAGATACGCGGGTCCGCTGCGATCGGTTCGCGATTGTCGCGGACGCCACCGTCGCCAGCCTTCACCTGCCCTCGATTCTCGCGGCCCTCGCCCGCCGGACCCCCGCCGCCGTGCTCCAGGTTCCCCCTGGTGAAGCCAGCAAGACGCTGGCGAGCGCGGAACGGCTGTATGGCGGCCTGGCGGACGCGAAGATTGGCCGGGACGGGCTGGTGCTGGCGCTGGGTGGCGGGATGATCGGCGACCTGGCCGGGTTCGTCGCCGCGACCTGGCTGCGAGGCATCCCCTTTGTTTTCTGCCCGACGACCACCGAGGCCGCCATCGACGCCGCGATCGGAGGAAAGACCGCGATCAACCATCCGGCGGGCAAGAATCTGATCGGGGCGTTTCATGCGGCTGCGGCCGTCGTGATTGACAGCGACTTTCTGCGGACGCTGCCGGCGCGAGACTTTTCGGCCGGGCTGGCCGAGAGTGTGAAGCACGCGCTGATCGCCGACGGGGCATTCCTGGACTGGCACGAGCAAGAGGCGGCACGGCTGCTGGCGCGCGAGGCGGACGCGGTGACGGCGTTGATTCTGCGAAACTGCGGTATCAAAGCCGACGTGGTGGCCCGAGACGCTCGTGAGCGGGACTGGCGCGCCGTGCTGAACTTCGGGCATACGGTCGGTCACGCGCTGGAACACGTGCTCGGATTCGAGCTGCGCCACGGGGAGTGCGTGGCGCTGGGGATAATCGCGGAGAACGAGATCGCCCGGGCGCGCGGCTGGCTCGATGCGGCGGTTTGCGAGCGCGTGCGCTCGCTGCTTGCGGCGCTGGGCCTGCCGACGCGGCTTCCGCGGCCGGTGAGCCCAGGCGAAGCGTGGGCCGCCGCCCGCGTGGACAAGAAGGTGCGTGGCGGCGCGGTGCGCTGCGTGCTGCTGCGCGGATTGGCCAAGCCGGAGCTGAGTGTGCCGATCGAACGCACCGAGATGGACGCGGCCGTGGCATGTCTGGCGGACTGACTGGGCGGGGCGCATTACGTTATTCGCCGGTGCTCGCGGGCCGTCTTGTGCCGCGGCACGGGACGGGCGCTCGTCATTGCGGGTGACAAGGAGCGCTCGACGCGCTCCGTGCGGCGATGGCCATGCAGGTCCCGCAGCGCCCGCATAGAATCTGCGTCTGATGCAGAATTCGCCTGGGCAGACAACCACGCCGAGCGATGCGCCGCGCCCCGCGCGCGGGGGGGTGGCGCTGCCGCCGGCGGCGGGGGCGGTGGCGCGCGGCATTCTGCTTGTGGTCCTGGGGAGCCTGGCGTTCGTGGGATGGCGCGCCGCGATGCTCGGCGCGCCGGACTTCGAGTTCTTCTACAAGGGCGGCCGCTGGCTGATCGACCACGGGAGCATGGATCGCGGCGTGGACCTGCTGCCCGGCGGCGGGGTCGCCCCGCGCGGCACGATCGAGTGGTACCTGCCTTTCGTTTCGCGCCTGATGACCCTGCTTGCCTGGCTGCCACAGCAGGCCGCCGGCGCCGTCTGGCTCGGGCTGAACCTCGCGGCGGCGGCGGCTGTCGCGCGGCTGACGGCCGTGCACCTGATGGGATTCGGGCGGCAGGCGTGGGAGATTGGCGCGCTGGTCCCGGTGCTGGTGCTGATCGTGCCGTGGTACTGGGAATTCCGCCTGAACCAGATCAACGTCATCACGCTGCTGCTCCTGCTGGCGAGCTTCGTGCATTGGCGGCAGGGGCGCGGCGCGGTTGCGGGTTTCTGGCTGGGTCTGGCCGTGCTGCTGAAGCTGACGCCCGCGCTGCTGCTCGCGTGGTTCGGTCTGAAGCGCGAGTGGCGGACCGTCGCCGTGGCGTGCGCGACGGTCGCGGTGGCGGGGCCGCTGGCGGACGTGGCAGCGCTGGGGCCGCAGTTGACGGCCGAAACCTATCGGCTGTGGTGGCGCGAGGCGGTGGTCGAGGGCTCGCATCGCGGGAACATCGTGGCGCAGCGCGAGATGGACTGGCGCAACCAGGCGACGGGCGCGGTGCTGTGCCGCTGGCTGCACCCGACGAACTGGAGCCTGCGCTTCGACAATGATCCGCGGGCGCGCGTCGCAGCGGCGGAGCAATACCTGAACATCGCCGACTGGCCGCGCGAGCGCGTCGCGACGTTGGTGCAGGCGCTGTCGCTGGCCAGCGTCGGGCTGCTGGCGTGGCTGGCGCGCCGGCCGGCGCGCCAGCTTGGCGAGTGGCAGTTGCGGGCCGAGTACGCGATGTTTGTGCTGGCGATGCTGTGGCTGATGCCCGTCATGCGGCGCTATCACCTCATCTGGGCGCTGCCGGCGCTCGGCGTGCTCGCGGCGGCGCTGCTGCACGCCGACTGGCGTTCGGCGTGGACGAAGCTGGCCGCGGCGCTGGGTCTGGGCATGCTCGTTGGCCAGCTCAGCCTGCTGGGCAAGGAGCTGACGGGCTCGAATCTGCTCGAGGCCATGGGCGTGCTTCTGGCGGGGGTGCTCTTCCTCGCCGCCGCGCTTGCGGTGCTGTTGGTTCGGCAGGAGAAATGGGCGGCAAGGGCGACACCGGACACGGACGGTGCGTCCCCGCTCCGCCGGGCGCCGGCGCCGTCGGTGTCGTGCCAATGAGCGCGCGCGACCGTTGGCTGTTGGCGGGGCTGATCGCGGTCGTGGGTCTCGCCGGCGTCGTCTCGTATGACCGGGCGGCGCGCGTGCGCTACGATTTCAGGCATTTCTACCTGGATGCCCAGTACGCCTGGCAAAACGGGGCCCTGAACCCGCTGCTGCTGAGTCCCAATCACGACGCCCAGCGTCAACTGCCCTTCTACCTGCCCGCGGTGAGCGTGCTGATCGCGCCGCTCGGCGCACTCGGGCCGCCGGGCGCCGCCGGGGCATGGACGACGATCCAGGTCGTGTCGCTGGCTGCCAGCCTTTGGGTGCTCGCGGGCTGGCGCGCTTGCGGTCCGCCGGCGGCGCGGGCCGGCGCCGTGCGGCTGGGCGCGTTGGCGCTCGGGGTGGCCTGCGCGCTGCCGGCGCTGATCGTCGCGGCGCAGTTCAATCAACTGACGCTGCCGGTGCTGGCGCTGCTGTTGCTGGCGCTGCAACGGCTTGAGCGCGGCGCGCCGTGGCAGGCGGGGGCGCTCCTGGCCGCGGCGACGCTCATCAAGCTGCTGCCGGCCGTGTTTCTGCCGTGGCTGGTGCTGAAACGGCAATGGGGCGCGCTGGCCGGCTTCGTCGTCGTGTTCGCAGGGCTGGCGGTCTTTCCGCCACTGGCCATGTTCGGTTCGGAGCGGACGATCGCGTATCACCGGCAGTGGTGGGAGCACAACGTGGGCGGCGCCGCGGCGCAGGGCATGGTCGAAGATGACCTTGACGAGCACTTCACCGACCGGCGCAACCAGTCCATCGCCACCGTGATCGCGCGACTCTGCTGGCCCGAGCATCCGCACGCCACGCCGTGGCAGCCATTGGCGCTCGACCGTCAGACGTGCCTGCGCCTGGCGCTGGGAATCACCGCGGGGCTGGCACTGGTTCTCGCGTGGCTGACGCGCGTCCCCTGGAACGACCTGGGCGTCGAGCGCCGGCGCTGCGAGTTCGCCGTGTACTGCATTGCGATGCTCGTGCTGTCGCCCCTGCTGCGACAGTACTACTTGGCCTGGCTGTTGCCGGCGCTGGTGCTTTTCGCCGCGGGCGCCGATTGCGAATCGCGCCGTCGACGGTGGGGCGCGTGGATCGGTCTGGGTTTCTGGGTGCTGGCGATGGCGCTGTGGGCGTGGCGGCCGGCCAGGCTTTACGGGGCCCACCTGCTGATTCTGATTGTCATCGCCGGGGTGCAGTTCTGGGCCTTCTCGCTTCGCCTGCCCGAAAACCGGGCCCTGCGCCCGGGGCATTTGCCATAATGTGAATCTGGGTGGACCTCCGGCTTCCTGCCGGCTTGAAGCTGGCGAACCGGCGAATCCGTTATCAGGCCGCCGGGTCTGCGAGGTCTCATGCAACGCACCCTCATTGCAATCATGCTCCTGACGATCAGCATCGGCGGCTGCCCCGCCGCCGAAGAGAACCTCGCGGGCGTTGCCGGCCTGACAAGCGGCGGCGTGACGGTTGAGTCCGGCGGGAGTCCGCCCGGCTCACCCGGCGGAACAGCGACCGCTGGCTCGGGCGGCCCGGCGGGAGGAACAGGCCAGGGCGCGGCAACGTCGGAGCCGGCCGACGGCACGGCGTTCGTCGGCAGGCTTTCGGGAGAGACCCAGTTCTCACTTACAGGCGCCAGCCGAACGGCGCAGGCCGTCAGCCGCAGCGCCGACGTCGAGGTCCGCCTGGTGCTGGACGCCAACGGCCGGCCGCAGACGATCGACCTGGCCGACCTGCTGTTGCTCCAGCGCGTCTCGGGCGGGCTTTCGAGCGGCGCGGCGACGGCGTTCGAGCTGGACGACGGGTTGCTGGACAAGTCGGTCGTGCTGCTGCGGGTCAGCGATCAGCTCGGGCCGGACGGGGGGTCGCAGCATTTCGAGATCGCGTACGACGGCGCGTGTCCGGTCGGGAAGCTGAGCGGGCGCGGCACGTTGTACGTTCAGTTCCTGCGCACGCGGGCCGATCTGATCGCGTACTCGGCCACCACGACTTACGACGTCGCGGGGGAGATCAACGGACGGCCGCTGCGCGTGCAGCAGGTGACGCGCCTGCTCGGCGAGCTGCGGCCGGCGCCGTAAGCATCTGGTCAAGGCTGCGGCGCGGCCGCCGGCGCGCTCTTGAGCACCGCCGCCCGCGAGGTTCGCCCGTCCACTCTCATCTCCAGCGGCTGGTCGAGGCGCACGTGGCGCACGTAGTGGGTCTGGCCGGCGGCGGGCCGGGCATCGAGCCACGCCCAGTCGATGAATCCCTGCTCGATGCGCGGGTTGATCGTGACGTAGGCCGCGCCGAGCGCCGTCAGGTTGTGGAAGAAGTGGCTGCCCTGCGACGTGTCCACCGCGAAGTGCTCCAGCGTCGTCTCGACGATCATGCGCGCTGCCGAAACCTGGCTCCACGCCACCGGAATCCCCAGCCACTCGTTCGACGTGCCCCAGCGCCCGGGGCCGATCAGCAGGCATTGCCGGCCGGCGGCGCGCAACTGCTCGTTGAATGCGGCGATCTCGGCGGCGATCTGGCGCGTGGCGGCGGCGTCGAAGTTCTGCGGGCGGACGTAAACGACGTCGCGCACGTCGCGGAAAATGCCGTTGCCCAGGGCCTGCTCGCTGTAACACAGCAGGCCGTCGCGGTCGAGATCGCGGATCTCCACCGGCTCGAAATCGCTGCCGACGCCATACGGGCGGATTTGCAGGATCGCGAACTCGGGCGGGGCGGGGGGCAGATTGCCGGCGAACTCGACTTCGACGGGACCGCTGAGCCCCTGGCGGCCGAGGTCCAGGACGCCGCGGATGATGTCGGCGAGCGGGAACAGGTCGGACTTGAGCACGTGGGCGAACGTGACCGCCCGGGCGCCTGGCCGGTAGATCCCGTCGTAGAAGGTTTGGTTTTCCTGCGACCACACGGAGCCGACGGCCGCCAGCGTTCCGTCGGCTTCGGCATCGGCCAGGTCCAGCTCGATGATGGCGGGGTCGGCGGCGACATCGAACTCGGGCCGGCTGAGATCAACGGCGAAGAAGGTGCGCTGCGACTGGTCGAGGAATCGCCGGCCGAAGGCCAGCTGCGGCAGCACGTGCGGATGGGCCGGGCAGAACCGCAGCCCCTCACCGCTCTGGACCACCTGACACCCGTGGCCGAGCACGACGCAGGCGACGCCGTCCTCCGGGCGCATGTGGCCGAACGGGTAGAAGTTGTAGGAGCGGGCGACGCCGGCCATCGACGGGTAGTAGCGGTCACCGTAGCGCCGGCCGACGATCTGCTGGATGATCACGGCCATCTTCTGGGCCTCGATGGGGTGCGGCGTGGCCTCGAGGTAGCCGCGGGCCGCGGTCGAGAACGCCGAGGCGTAGACCAGGCGGATGGCGTCGGTGAGCTGCCGCAGGCGCAGGTCGATATCGGGGTGCGCGTTGGGGAGCATGAGCGTCTCGAAGACGCCGGCGAACGGGTAATACTGCGAATCTTCGAGCAGCCCGGAGGAGCGCACGGCGAGGGGCTCGCGCGCGGTCTCTAGAAAGGCGCGCAGGGCGGCGACGAGCACGTCGGGCAGGGGCGTGGCGAGAAAGCGCTGCCGCAGCCAGGCGTCCGGCGCGGTGTAGAGCGCGGACGAGCGCAGGCGACCGCGGTCGAGGAACTCGTCGAAGATACCGGTGCCGATCACCAGCGAGCGCGGCACGAAGATGCGCACGTCCGGGAAGGCGCGGTCGAGCTGGTGCCGGGCCAGCAGGGCGTCGACGAACGCCAGGCCGCGGGCCTTGCCCCCCAGCGAGCCGCCGCCGATGCGCGCGAAGCTGGCGGCGGGATCGAAGCGTTCGGCCGCGAAGTCTTCGATGACGCCGCGGCGGTTGGTGCGCATGGCCTCGTTGAAAGCGCCGATGAGATAGCGGCGGAGGGCTTCGAGGTCGCGGAACTCGCCGACTTTGCGGGGGCGGAGGCGGCGTGCCAGGACGAACTCGGTGCGGGCGCGCAGCCAGGTCGAGAAGTGGTTGTTGCGCGCGTGATACTCGAGCGACTCGGCCGGGATGTGTGCGAGCACTTCGGCGAGCCGGCGCAGGTTCGCGGCGCGGCCGACCTCGCGCCCGTCGGGCATGCGAAACACGAATTCGCCCAGGCCGAAGTTGCGCAGCATGAACTCGCGCAGGTCCGCCAGCAGCGAGGTCGATTCCTTGTGCAGGAAGCTGGCCTGGAGGCTCTCGGCCAGGGCGCGGTTGCCGGCGTCCGACGATTGCAGCAGCACCGGCAGGTCGGGGTTGTGAGAGCGGACGCGGCGGATGAACTCGATCCCGGCCGAAGGATCCTCGACGCCGCCGCGGCGGAAGCGCACGTCGGCGATGACGCCGAAGACGCACTCGGCGTAGCGCTCGAAGAGCGCCAGGCCTTCCTCGTAGGTTTCGGCGAGGAGGATCTTGGGCCTGGCGCGCAGCCGCAGCAGCTTCTGCATGCGGTTGAGGCCCTCGGCCATGACGAAGCGCGTCTGCCGCACGAGCTCGCTGTACATCAGCGGCAGCAGGGCCGAGCGGTAGCCGATCGAGTCCTCGACCAGGATGATCACGCCGACGCCGCCGGTGTCGGTGTCGTGCTCGACGTTCCAGCGGTCCTCGGTCAGCTTGATGATCGCCAGGAAGAGCTTGGCGTCGCCCTGCCAGACGTAGATGCCGTCGAGGCCGGCGCCGACCGGGCCCTGGTTGAGCCGGTGCAGCTCGAGCTCGTTGGCGATCAGGAGCACGATCGACAGCTCGGGCCGCACTTCGCGCGCCGCCCGGCCGAAAGCGAAAACGTCCATCCCGCCCAGACGCGGCATGCTGATGACCAGGTCGAAGCGGCGCGCGCGGATCGCGGCCAGGGCTTCCTCGCCGGTCGAGACACGCGTGACGCGCGGCGCGTGCGTGAGCCCGAGGTCCATGTACTCGGAGAAGATCAGCTCCGTCAGCAGGCCGTCTTCCTCGAGGATGAACGCGTCATACGCCGACGAGACCAGCAGGATCTCCTCGACGCGCCGCGTCATGAGGTTCGGAAAACGGCCCAGCCGCCAGTCGTGGCCGGCGGCGAAGCTGCCCGCGTCGGAATGTGGAGACCGAAGCCGCATGCGCCACCGATGGGTCGAGAACGGACGGACGCCGCATCGTGCACGCATCATGCGCGGTCGCGGCCCGGCTGAGAAGCGCCGCGGCGGCCGCCGGGAGCCGAATCCGGAACGCGTCGCCGGCCGGTGGCCGGGAGCGCGGATCGCTTCTAGAGTGCAGGGCATGACCCGGCGAAAGACGGCGCTCGCGCCCGCCAAGATCAACCTGACGCTGCGCGTCGGCCCGCGACGCGACGACGGCTTTCACGAGGTGGAGTCGCTCGTGCTGCTCGTTCCGCTCTGTGACGAAGTGGCCGTCGAGGCGCGCGATGACGGCCGGCTGACGCTCGACTGTGATTGTCCGGACGTGCCCCGCGACGAGCGCAACCTCGCGCTGCGCGCCGCCGCGCTGCTGCGCGACGTCGCCGTCGATCCGGCCGGGCACGTGACCCGTGGTGCCCACATCAGGCTGGTCAAACGCATCCCCCCTGGCATGGGGCTCGGCGGGGGCAGCTCCGACGCCGCCGCGGTGCTGACGGTCCTGAACGACCTGTGGCACGTCGGCTGGCCGCGCGACCGGCTCGCGGCCGAGGCGGCGGCGCTCGGGTCGGATGTCCCGCTTTTCTTCGGCGGCCCGCTGGCGGTGGTCTCGGGTCGCGGCGAGCGGGTGCGGCCGCTGCCCCTGCGCCCGCAGGGTGCGATCGTGCTCGTTCTTCCCGCGCTGGATGTCTCCACCGCCGCCGTCTACGCCGCGTTCGACACGCTGCCGCCGCCGCCCGCGCGGCCGAGTGCCGATGCGCTGCTGGCGCGCGTGGCCGGCGAGACCTGTGCGGCAACACCGGCGGAGCGCGGCGTCGACCGGGCTTTGCCGCTCGGGCGGCTGGCGACGGAGTTGTACAACGACCTGTTTCCGGCCGCGCAGGGCGTCGAGCCTCGGCTGGAGCGGCTTCATGCGCTCCTTTCGCCGGGGTGCGCGAGCGGACTGCACCTGACGGGCTCGGGCGCGGCGTTGTTCTGCATTCCCGCCCGAGAGGTCGACGCGGAACGCGTGGCGGGCGAGCTGCGTGAGCGGATTGCGGCAGAGCCGGAGGCCGCCGGCGCCCAGATCGTCGTGCTGAGACCGTGAACGGGCCGGGCCCGGGGATTTCGCGGGGAGCGCGTTTGCGTTATCTAGAACGACATGACCACCGGATTCGAGGAAGCGACTCCTTCGCTGCTGCGTCCCCGGGGCGTGCCGGAGACGATCGCCTGGCGCGGCGGCGCGGACGGCCGGCTGACGATTCTGGATCAGACGTTGCTGCCGCACGCGGTGCGTCACGTCGTGTGCGACACAGCCGAGCAGGTGTGGGAGGCGATCCGGTCGCTGCGCGTGCGTGGGGCGCCGCTGATCGGCGTGGCGGCGGCGTATGGGCTGTGCCTGGGCGTGCGGCCGCGACGGGATGCGGCGCGCGGCGCGCTGCTGGCAGACGTGCGCCGCGTCGCAGAGTACCTGAGCTCGGCGCGGCCGACGGCGGTGAACCTGCTGTGGGCGCTGCGGCGCGTGCAGGCGCGGGCGGAGCAGGAGCCGGGCGCCGGGTGCGAGGTCTGGCGCGCGATGCTGGCCGAAGCGCACGCCATCCTGCACGAGGACGCGCTCGCCTGCCGGCGGATCGGCGAGCACGGCGCGGGCCTGGTGCCCGAGGGCGGCGGCGTACTGACGCATTGCAACGCCGGGGCGCTGGCGACGGCGGGCTATGGCACGGCGCTGGCGCTGCTGTACGTGGCGCACGAGCGCGGCCGGCGGTTTCGCGTCTTCGCCGATGAGACGCGGCCGCTCCTGCAAGGCGCGCGGTTGACGGCGTTCGAGCTGTCGGCAGCGGGGATCGATACGACCGTGCTGTGCGATGGGGCAGCGGCGGCGCTGCTGGCGAGCGGCCGGGTGCAGATGGTCGTGGTTGGCGCGGACCGGATCGCGGCGAACGGCGACACGGCGAACAAGATCGGGACGTACGCCGTCGCACTCGCGGCGCGGGCGCACGGCGTGCCGTTCTACGTCGCGGCGCCGCGAAGCACATTCGACCCGCAGGCGCCGACGGGCGCGGAGATTCCGATCGAGCAGCGGGACGCGCGCGAAGTCCGCGAGGTGGCGGGCGGCGTGGTGGCGGCGCCGGGCGCCGGGTGCTTCAATCCGGCATTCGACGTGACGCCGGCGGGGCTGGTGGACGGGATCGTTACCGAGGCGGGGGTTCTGAAACCGGTCACGGCGGCGAACATCGCGAAATTTTTGGCGGAGCAGGACTTGCAAAGGTCCGCATAGTCCTTACACTTTCGGCTTGGTATAGCGGCGCGGTCAGATCTGGACGCCCTCGTTCGGACTCAAGGTGGCGTCCCCGCATTCACGATGTGAACCGGCCGGCAAAGGTCGCAATCGGGCGCTCGGCGCGTAGCCGAACTATTGAACGCGCCCAACCAAACGGGATTCGCTTAGCAAAAAGGAGGCTTGCGAATGACCAAGAAGTTCTGGCTGAAGGGCGCGATGCTGCTGATCTCCGGCGCCTACCTCGCGGTCGGCCTCGGCGGCAGCGGCTGTCTATCCGCCGTGGTTCAGCGCATTCTGGTCGCCGTCAATTTCGACTAGTCGCGCGCGGCTGGTCTCGGCGAAGGACAGGGTAAACCGACTATCTAACGGAGCAAACACGATGAACCTGAAGATCAAGCTGGCGCTCCTGGCGATCACCTCGCTGGGCATCGCTTTCCAGTCCGGTGCGTGCCTGATGCGTCTGCTCGGCGACATTGCCGGCGACGCCGTCTGGCTCCGCGGCATCGACTAGGACCCGCGCGTCGGGCTCGATTCGGCAACGAACGGATTCGTCTTGAAACGCTGGGCCGCCTGCTTCGTCATCGCGGCGGCTCGAAAAGGAGAATCGAATGAACAAGCGTAAGCTGTACCTGCTCGCCGCGATGATGTTCGGCGGCGCCACCGTCTTTCAGAGCGGTTGTCTGAACGCGTTCCTCCAGGGCTTCTTCAACACCGGCTGGCCGCGCGGCGACCGGCGCATCAACATCCTGATCGACGTCCTGAACGAGGAACTCTTCGGCTAAGCGCGAATGCCGGAGGCTCGGACCGTTCTGTCACTGGCTGAGTTTCTCGAACTCTGGAGACTGCTATGTCGAAAGTGCGCCTCATCGCGTTGCTGATGGTCAGCGGCAGCTACCTGCTGGCCCTCGGCCTCAACTGCATTCCGAACATCGGCGGCAACTTCCTCAACTGATTCCGGCGGCCGCCGCCGTTGACTGGTTTCTTCGAAGGGGCTCGCCGGCGCCGTCGGCGGCCCCTTCTGCATGCGCCGCCCCTGCGGCCGTCCGTCCGGATCGCCCCGGCGCCCCGGGGGCACTCGGCGCGGCGGCATGGTTTGATTAACGTGGATTCTTCGCGGCTGGCGGACCGTCGGCGCCGGGCACGGCCCGCGCCGGCGGCCAGGCGGCCGGACGGCCGGCATGCGGCGCGGGCTGGTCACGACCAAGGACACGGACGGAGAACCATGCGAGTCTTGTCGGGAATCCAGCCATCGGGGGCCCTGCACCTGGGCAACTACTACGGGGCGATGAAGCAGCACATCGAGCTTCAGCACGGGCACGAGTGCTTCTTCTTCATCGCGAACTATCACACGCTGACCACCGTGCAGGACGCGGCACGGCTGCGGCAGCTCACGAGCGACGTGGCGCTGGATTACCTGGCGATGGGGCTCGACCCGGCGAAGGCGGCGCTGTTCCGTCAGAGCGACATTCCGGAGGTGACCGAACTGGCGTGGATTCTCGCCACCGTGACGGGAAAGGGGCTGCTCGACCGGGCCGTGAGCTACAAGGACAAGGTCGAGCGCGGCATCGCCGCCAGCATGGGGCTTTACTTCTACCCCGTGCTGATGGCGGCGGACATCCTGATCTACCGCAGCAACCTCGTCCCCGTCGGCAAGGACCAGGTGCAGCACATCGAGATGACCCAGGACATGGCCGGGTACTTCAACAACACCTTCGGGCGCGAGGTGCTCGTCCGTCCGGAGCCGAAGCTGAACGAAGCGGCGGTCGTCCCGGGGCTCGACGGCCAGAAGATGAGCAAGAGCTACGGAAACTCCATCGAGATATTCCTCGACGCCAGGACCGCCGAGAAGAAGATCAAGTCCATCAAGACCGACAGCACGCCGGTCGACGCGCCCAAGGATCCCGGCGCCTGCAACGCCTTTGCCCTGCTGCGGCTGATGGCCACGCCCGAGGAGACCGCGGAGTGGGAGCGGCGCTACCGCGCCGGCGGCATGGGCTACGGCGAGGTGAAGAAGCGGTTGGTCGAGCTGTACGAGGCGTTCTTCGGGCAGCGGCGCGAGCGGCGGGCGCAGCTCGCGGCGCGCCCGGACGAGGTCGAAGACATCCTGCGCGACGGGGCCCGGCGGGCGCGGCTGGTGGCCGAGCAGGTGATGCACGACGTGCGCGAGGCGTGCGGCATCGTGACGGTGCGCTGAGCCCGCTGTGCGCACAGAGCGGCAGAGCCAGGCTGGCCTCAGCCCGGACCCTGGCTCGGCGCCTCCGGCCGACGCGGACAACGCCTTGTTCGCGTCAGACGCGGCCGGTCAGTTCATGTACATCCCGCCGTTGACGTTGAGCACTTCGCCGGTGACGAACGCGGCCCGCGGGCTGGCGAGGAAACGGACGGCGGCGGCGATCTCCTCGGGCTTGCCGAGGCGGCCGACCGGCGTGTTCTGCCGGACCTGCTCAAGCACGTTGTCGGGGACGACGGACGTCATGTCGGTCTCGATGAAGCCCGGGGCGACGGCGTTTACGGTGATTCCCTTGCGGGCCGTCTCGCGCGCCAGGCTGCGCGTCAGGGCGATGAGCCCGCCCTTGGCGGCGGCGTAGTTGCTCTGACCGAAGTTGCCCATCTCTCCGACGATCGAGGTGATGAAGATCACCCGGCCCCACCCGGCGTTGACCATGTCGGGCAGGACCTCGTGCGTGACCATGGCCTGTCCGGTCAGGTCCACCGACAGCACCTCGTTCCAGCTCTCGTGAGTCATCTTGGCGAAGGTGCGGTCGCGCGTGATGCCGGCGTTGTTCACCAGCACGAGGATCGGGCCCATCTCCTTGCGGATAGTGGCGATCATCGCGTGATTCTCCGGGTCGTTGGCGATGTTGCACTTGAACGCCATCGCCCGCCGGCCTTTCGCGCGGACCAGCTCGCAGGCCTCCTCTGCCGCCTGGGGGTTCGAGCTGTAGTTGATGGCGATGTCCGCACCGGCATCGGCGAGCTCGAGCGCGATGGCCCGCCCGATGCCGCGCGAGCCCCCAGTGACCAGCGCCAGTTTGCCTTGAAGGTCCATGTTGCACCCGCCTTTCTTGCCCGGCGTGCGGCGAACTGTGCAGCGACAGCGCCGCGGCCGCGCGATTCCGACATCCACCGGATGTGACGCGATGCGGCCCAGTATACGTGCGCGGCGAAGGTCCCGCCAAACCACGGCGGTTGTGCGGGGGCCGCCAATTGTGGTGCGAATGCACACAGCGACTGCGACAAGAGACCAAATAGGCGGAATGCAGCCATTGAATGCGAGGCAAGCATTCTAGTGCGATCGCACATGGACCCCCGGCGCATGCGCTTGGGGCTTCGGATCCGGGTGGAATCCCGGCGCTTTGATGCTTGCGGCGCCTATGGGCAGGGCTGCCCGAAGCCCGCCAGCAGGATGCCCAGGTCGCCCTGGTCGGTGTCGCCGTCCCCGTCGATGTCTCCCGGGCAGTTTCCCGGGCCGTCGGTGCAGCCGAAGTCCGCCAGCAGCACGCCGAGGTCGGCCTGGTCGACGTCGCCGTCGTTGTCGAAATCGCCCGGGCACGGCGCGCCGCCGAAGCCCAGCAGCGCCAGCCCGTCGATGAACGGGCTCGGAACAACGGCGCGGCCGGTAGCGTCGTTGAAGCGGAGCATCGCGGGGGGCTGGCCGATCTCGTGCGTGGCGGTGATGGCGGCGGTGGCGGTGTCGATGACGGCCAGCTCGCCGTCGGTGCTGATGACGGTGATGGGGCCGGGGCCGATGGAGACGCTCCAGGTCCCGGTGGCGACGTACAGCGTGTCGCCTGCCGGGCTCAGGTGCATGCCCGCGGGGAAGTTGGGCAGCGGCACGGTGTGGGTGATCGCGCCGCCGGGCAGGCTGACGAACGAGATGCGCTTGCTGTTGAAGTCCATGACGTAGAGACGGCTGCCATCCGGCGCGAGCGCCATCTCGAAGGGCTGGTCGCCGACGTTGAAGGTGGCGGAGACGAACGCGTTGGCGCCGAGGTTCTCGACGACGGAGATGGTGTCGTCGTCGCGATTGGAGACGTAGATCTTCGAGTCGTCGGCCGAGAAGACCGCGCGCACGGGGAACTGTCCGACGATCAGGCGCTTGACCTCGGACCAACTGGCGGTGTCGATGATCGAGATCGAGTCGGGCTGGTTCGGCTGCGTGTTGTGGAAGCTGTTGCAGGTGACGAGCGTCTGGCCGTCGTGGCTGAGCGTCAGGCCGCTGACCTGCTGAAAGAGGAAGCCGATGCTGCCCATGTCGCCGGTCAGCAGCTTGGGGCCGATGACGGCGCCGGTATTGGGATTGATGCGCCAGACGCCGTCGCCGTCGGCGACGACCGCTAGGTACGCCACGGAGCCGTCGGGGGCCATCTCGACCTCGCCGGCCCGGCGTGAGATCTGCACGTTGGTTGGCGACAGCGTGTTCATGTCGATGATCGTGGCGAAGGTCGAGTCGAGATTGGCGACGACCGCCTTGGCGCCGTCGGGAGTGAACTCGACGCCGGCCGGCCGGTCTCCGACGGGCACGATGCCGAGCAGGGTCTTGCTGTCGAGGTCGAACACGCCCGCCGAGTCGCTGAAGATGGCGGTGGCGACGGCGCGGGAGCCGTCGGGGCTGACGGCGACCACGCGGGTCTTGTCGCCTTCGGGGGCCGGGCCGGACATGCGGGCTTCCTCGACGAATCCGGCGGGCCCGTTGGTGTTAAGCACGAGCATGTCCTCGCCGAAGGTCTGGGCGATGAGGATCGCGCGGTGCTCGGTCGGCGAGGCCGCCCCGATGCTGGTGGAGACGATGTTGTTCAGCTCCTTCACGACGCTCTCGCTGGCGTAGCTGATGAGGCTGCCGCGGAAGCCGACGCCCAGGGCGTACTGCCCGTCGAAGGTGTTCACGTAGTCGTTCATCGACGCGGTGTTCAGGCTGCCCGAGACGGCGTTGGTCACGAGATTCACAACGACGGTCGCGTTCTGGATCGCGACCACCGCCTTCGTGCCGTCGGCCTTGATGCCGATCGGCCCGAACAGGTCGACGCCGATCGGAATCGTCTTCGTGATGGTCTTCGACGCGACGTCGACCACGCTGATGAGCCGGGCCGCCGCGCCAACGTGCGCGATGACCGCGGTCGCGCCGTTGGGCGTGATGGCGATGCCGCGCGGCTGGTCCGAGCAGATCACGGAGGTGAGGGCGCCGGTGCCGATGTCGAAGAACTGGATACGGTCGTTGAAGTAGTCGGGCATGACGACCGTATCGTTGCCTGCGATCTCAAACTCGCTGCACGTCGCGACGATTGCGCCCGGCTCGAAGTTCACCGCCAGGCTGCCCACGAACGTCGCGCCGGCGATCCGCCGCAGCTCGACGCCGGTCGCGATGTCGATGACCGACAGGTTCGCGTCGACGGCGTTGCCGACGACCGCCGTCGCGCCGTCCGCCGTGATGCGCACGATCATCGGCTGGTTGCCGACCGGGACGAGCGCCTGCTCGAGGCCGGTCGCCAGGTTCACGATCGACGCCGTGTCTTCCCAGATGTTGGCCGTGACGGCGTACTGGCCGTCGCTGGAGACGGCGACGGCGTTGGGCGAGCCGCTGAGCGTCACGTTGTGGATGACGGTGCGGGTGGCCGTGTCGTAGACGATCAGGTTGCGGCTGTCGCGCGACGCCACCACGAACGAGGCGCCGCCCGGAACGAACGCGACCTCCATCGGCGTGTCGCTCTCGGGAGCGACGCCGTTGATCAGCAGGTCCGGATTGCCGAGCAGCAGCCCGCCCCCCGCCGGCCGCCGCTGGTCGCCCGGCGAGAGCGGCGTGACGCGGAAGTCGAGATCGACGCGTTGAGCCGCGGGGGCGGCGTCGGCGGAACCGGGAGAGTGTGCGCCGTCGAGCACGACGGTCGCGGGTGGAGCGGCGGACGCTGCGGCGGAGCAGGCGTACACGGCGAGAAAGAACAGGCAGGTCGAGCGCATGGGGTTCCCTCCGTAGCCGAAAGCACGACGGCGCCGCCCAACGGCAACGGGCGGCAAGTGCTTCCGTACCGGCATTGTAATCACCGACGGGAAGCTCGTAACGCTACTTTTCGGGGGCGCGGGGCGTGCGCCCGGCGTGCTCCGCCGCGGTGCCCCCTGTTTCGCCCGACCTGCGGTTGCTAGACTTGATCGTCGGCCAGGCGTCAATCACCCGCTGGCAGGGTGTCAGCGCCGGCAACCGTCGCGGGGAGAGCCTGCGTTGCTATCGCGGATTCTGCGGCGCCCAGAAGCCCTGCTGGCTCTCACCTTCGCGGGCCTGATACTCGCCGGCACAATCGCGTTGTCGCTGCCGGTCTCTCAGAAGGGCGCGCGGGTGAGCGTGCTGGACGCCTTCTTCACGGCCACGTCGGCTGTGTGTGTGACGGGCCTGGTGACGGTGGATACGGCGACCGCCTGGACGGCTTTCGGGCAGACGGTGATCGCGGTGCTGATCCAGCTTGGCGGGCTGGGGGTGATGACGTTCGCGACGCTGGTGGCGCAGGTGCTGGGGCAGCGCGTCTCGTTCAGCTCGCAGGCCGCGGTGCACTCGGCGTTCTTCGACCAGGAAGTGCGCTCGAGCATCCGCACGGCGATCGTTCGCATTGTGCTGCTGACGTTGGCGTTCGAGATGATCGGCGCCACGCTGATCTACGTCGCGCTGAGCCAGACGCCCGGTCTGCGGGCCAGCGTCTTCGACGCGGGCTTTCTGGCCATTTCGGCCTTCTGCAACGCGGGCTTCGCGGTGTACAGCGACAACCTGCTGACCGCCGGCCGGTCCGGGCTGCTCACCACGACCATCATGGTGCTGATCGTCGCCGGCGGGCTGGGATACACCGTGCTGCTCGAGCTGCTGGAGCGCGGCTGGCGGCGGGCATGCGGGCGGCGCGTCAGCCCGGTGATCTGGAGCCTGAACTCGCGTACGGTGCTGCTGATGAGCGGCGCGCTGATCGCCGGCGGAACGCTGCTCATGGCCGTCAGCGGCATGACCCACGCCGAGCACGGCCCGCTCGAGACGCTGTGGCACGCGCTCTTTCAATCCGTCACGGCCCGCACCGCCGGCTTCAACACCGTCGACATCGCGGCCCTTCCCGTCCCCACGCTGATGCTGCTGATGCTGCTGATGTTCATCGGGGGCTCGCCGGGGTCGTGCGCGGGCGGTGTGAAGACCACGTCCACCGCCGTGTGGCTCGCGCGCGTCGCCGGCCACCTGCGCGGCCAGGAGAGCGTCAACCTGCTGGGCCGCCGCGTGCCGGACGACGTGGTCCGCCGGGCGGGCGTGGTGATCGGGCTGGCGGGAGCGTGGATCCTGGGCGGAACGATGCTGCTGGTGATCAGCGAGGGGGTCGGCGACGAGCTGCGGCTCGAGGACATCCTGTTCGAGCAGGTCTCGGCGCTGGCCACCGTGGGGCTCTCGACCGGCGTGACGCCGGAGCTGAGCCCGGTCGGCAAGCTGTGGATCATCCTGTCGATGTTCGCGGGGCGCGTGGGTCCGCTGACGGTGGCGCTGGCGATCCTGCCGACGCGCAGCGTGCCGGCCTTCCGTTACGCGCAGGAGCGCGTCATGATCGGCTGAGAGGTGCGGCGATGCGTCAGGTATGCGTGCTGGGGCTGGGCCAGTTCGGCAGTCACCTTTGCCGGACGCTGGTGAAGATGGGCTGTTCGGTGCTGGCGATCGACGCGAACGAGCAGCGCATCAACGACATTCGCGACGACGTGCACCGGGCGCTGATCGGCGATGCGCGCAACTTCCTGCTGCTCAAGAACGCGATATCCGACGCCGTCGACGAGGCCGTAATCGCCCTGGGCAAGACCAATATCGAGCCGAGCATCCTGTGCGCGGTGAACCTGAAGAAGGTCGGCGTGCGGCACATCGCCTCGACCGCCCGCAACCAGGACCACGCCCAGATTCTGCGCGCCGTCGGCGTCGACGAGATCATCTTTCCGGAGCAGGACACCGCGGAGCGCGTCGCGCGGCGCATCGCCACCCCCGAGGTGCGCGACATGTTCTCACTGGCCGACGACTACCGCGTGATGGAGATCGTCGCACCGAAGCGGCTGCACGGCCACACGCTGGCCGAGTCCGATCTGCGCAAGGACTTCGACCTGCTGGTCATCGCCGTGCGCGACGAGAACGCGCCGCGCTTCAAGTTTCTGCCCGGGGCCGACACGCGCATCCATCCCAACCAGGTCCTCATGGTCATGGGCCGCGAGCTCGACATCGCCCGCTTCGCCGGGCTCGACTGAGCCGCCAAAGTCCAGGTCCGCCGCGGGTAGCCTGCACCAGGCGCTCGCGCTCGCGGCGCCGCGGCTCAGACGCGGATGCAGACGTTCTTCGGCTCGGTGAAGAAGCGCCAGGCCTCCTCGCCGCCTTCGCGACCGAGCCCGCTCTGCTTCATGCCGCCGAAGGGCGCGCGCAGATCCCGCAGCAGCCAGCAATTCACCCAGACCGTCCCGCACTCGATGCGCGCGGCGACCCGGTGCGCCCGGCGCAGGTCGCGCGTCCAGACGGTCGCTGCCAGCCCGTAAGCCGTCGCGTTCGCCAGCTCGATGGCCTCCGTCTCGTCGCGGAACGGCAGCAGCGTGACGACCGGACCGAAGATCTCCTCCTGGTTCACGCGACACTCCGGCCCGAGGCCGGTGATCACCGTCGGCGAGAAGAAAAAGCCGCCGGCGCAGCGCGCGTTCGGCGGCGGCGGCGCCCGCCCGCCGGCCAGGACGCGGCCGCCTTCGGCGCGGGCGAGCTCGACGTAGCCGCGCACCTTTTCGAGGTGCTGGCGCGAGACGAGCGCGCCCTGCTCGGTGGATTCGTCGAGCGGGTCGCCCTGGCGCAGCGCCCGTGTGCGCTCGACGAAACGCTCCACGAACGCGTCGAAAATGCCTGCCTCGACCAGCACGCGCGACCCGCACAGGCAGATCTGCCCCTGGTTCTGGAACGCCGCGCGCGCCCCCGTCTCCACCGCCTCGTCCAGATCGGCGTCGGCGAAGATCACGTTCGGGTTCTTGCCGCCCAGCTCCAGCGCGAGCTTCTTGAACGCGCCGGCCGCGGACTGGGCGATCTCGGCGCCAGTGCGCGTCCCGCCGGTGAACGACAGCGTCGCGACGCGCGGGTGTCGCACGAGCGCCGCCCCGGCCGACGCTCCGCGGCCATGCACGATGTTCAGCACGCCCGGCGGCAGCCCGGTCTCGACGCTCAGCTCGGCCAGCATCCCGGCGGTGAGCGGCGTAAGCTCCGAGGGCTTGGCGACGACCGTGTTTCCCGCGGCCAGTGCGGGCGCGACCTTCCACGTCAGCAAGTACAGCGGCAGATTCCACGGCGAGATCAAGCCCGCCACGCCGCGCGGACGGCGCAGCGTGTAGTTCAGCGCCATGCCGTCGCTGTCGTGCAGGTCGGAGCGCTGGTGCAGGATACTGGTGGCGAAGAAACGGAAGTTGGCGGCGGCGCGCGGGATCTCGAGCCGGCGGGCCAGCGCGAGGGGCTTGCCGCTGTCGGCGCTCTCGGCCAAGGCCAGGGCATCGAGGTTCTGCTCGATCAGCTCTGCCAGCCGCAGCAGCAGCCGGCTGCGCTGTTCGCCGGGCGTGGCGCTCCATCCGGGGAAGGCCGCCTCGGCGGCGCTGACGGCGGCGGCCACGTCGCGCTCGTCAGAGTCGGCCACGCGCGAATACGCCTCGCCGGTCGCGGGCTCGACGTTGTCGAGGTACTGTCCGCCGGCGGGCGCGACGGCTTGGCCGGCCACGTGATTCTGAATGACGCGCTCACGCACGCAGCCGAAGCGCGCGTGCAGCGGTTGCAGGTGTGACACGGCGCCTCCTGTGCCTTTCGGGCGCTCCCGACGCACGTGATGATACGCGAACGGCCCGTTGGCCTCACGGCCGGCGGCGAACCGGGCTGGCGGCGGACCGGGCTGGGGAGAGCCCGGCTCAGACGCGCAAGCGATGACGGGAGCGGCACACGGGCATGAATGTCAACGCGACGAGTCGATCGCCGAAGCCCGAAACGCCGCCGCCGTGGCTGTCGATCGTCGTGCCGGCGTACAACGAGCGGTTGCGGCTGGGGGCCACACTGGAGCACCTGCGGGCGTATGCGCGGGCATGCGGCGACCGGGTCGAAGTGCTGGTGGTGGACGACGGCAGCCTCGACGGCACGGCCGAGCTGGCCGCGCACTTCGACGCCGCACCGCTGGCGCTCTCCGTGCTGCGCAGCGATCGTAACCTGGGCAAAGGCGCCGCCGTGCGCCGCGGAATGCTCGCGGCCCGCGGTGGACTGCGGCTGATGTTCGACGCCGACGCCTCGGCCCAAATGGACCAGCTTGATCGCCTGCTCGCGGCGCTGGAACGCGGCGCCGACATCGCCATCGGCTCACGTGACCTGCCCGGCTCCGTGCTCGAGCCGCCGCAGCCTCTGCTGCGCCGCATGGCGGCGTGGGCGCTTCGCGGGGTGCGGCGGCGACTGCTGCTGCCGGAGCTGCGCGATACGCAGTGCGGGTTCAAGCTGTTTCGCGCGGCGGCGGCCGAGTCGGTATTCGCGTTGCAGCGCGAGACGGGCTGGCTGTTTGACTGCGAGGTGCTGGCGTTGGCGGCCCGGCTGGGCCTTCGCGTGGACGAGGTTGCGATTCGCTGGCGGCACCGGGCCGGGTCGCGCGTGAAGACGGTGCCCGCGGCGCTGACGGCGCTGGCGACGCTGCTGCGCATACGCCGGCGCGTGGCGGCGGTCGCGCCGCCGGTGGCGGGCCGGGGGTAGCTGGAGGAACGCCCGCGGCGGCGCGTTATCAGACAGGGGTTTGAGCGCGTTGAGCGGAGTTTTTTTTGCGCGGCCGGGTTCGAGAACGGGCCGAGTCCAGCGGAATCGATGTGTCCTTGCCAATGGCATTCTCCGCGTCAAGCTTCCGGGGGCGACATTTCGCACAGTATGCATGGGGGAGAGTTCTCGGCCACATGCAGCACGGCCAATACCTCCGTTTTGGGGGACACAATGCGCGAGCTGACGGTCGGCCGTATCCGCAAGAGCGACGACGAGATCCGGCAGGTGCTCGATGATCTGGATCGGCAGGCGACCAATACCGCCACGCCGAACGTGCGCGAGAGCGATCGATTCAAGTATCGAGCGTGCGCGATCGCGGTCGAGTTCCTCCAGGCGGGGCAGAAGATCGAGCCGGTGTCGGTGACGTCGCGAAACATCAGCCGTCACGGGCTGGGCTTCCTGATCGGCAAGTACGTTCACCCGGGCACGGAATGCCGCGTGAGCCTGGTGACGCTGCACAGTTACGTTCACAAGGTGGACGGGACGGTCGTGCGCTGCCGCTACGTGCCGAACTCCGGCTCGGTGTACGACGTGGGCGTGCGCTTCCCGACGCCGCTGGACGTGTCCATCTTCCACCGCGGCGCGGCGCGCATGCGCGTTCTCGTCGCCGACCAGAGCCCCACGCTGCACAAGCTCGTTGCCCGGCTGCTCGGCTCATTCAACGTGGAGCTGACCTCGACCTTCGACGGCGCCGACGCGCTGGAGAAGGTCGCCGCGGCGCGCTACGGCCTCGTGCTCATCGACCTCGACCTGCCGGGAACCGACGGCACCGCCGTCGTCCGCGAGATGCGCGAGCGCGGCTACATCGGCCACATCGTAGGCATGGGCGGCGTGCCGCACGACGAGGCGCGGCAGAAACTCATCGAAGCCGGTTGCGACGACTTCGTCCCCAAGCCCTTCCCGCCCGATGCGCTCGCCAAGCAGGCCGCCGCCCAGGTCGACGAGCCGCTCATCAGTACGCTGGCGGATGACGCCGACCTCGCCCCGGTGATCGACGACTTCGTCGCCGCCCTGCCGCGCCACGTCGCCGCGCTCGAAACAGCCTTCGCCGAGAAGGACACCGAGCAGATTCGCCGGACTGCCGCGAGCCTCTACGGCGAGGCGGCTGGCTTCGGGTTCGCGACGATCGGGGAGACCGCCTTGCACGTGCTCCAGGCGGTGGCGGAGGGCGCCGCGCCGGCCTTGCTGCGTCCGGCGTTGCAAAAGCTGCTGCGCGCGGCGCGCTGCGCGCGGCCTTCGACGGTCGTCCGCCAGTGCGCCGATTAGCCGGCGCGGCCGCCGCTAGTCCGCCGGCTTCAGATCGACCTGCGTGTAGCGGATTCCCTCGCTGCTGGTGGCGGCGGTGATGATCGACTGGCCGTAGTGCTTCAGCAGCGAGCGTGCCTGGTCGAGCTTGTCGACGTTGAGGTTTCCGACCGAGGACTGGATGAGCCCGGCGCCCATCATGGCCGCCGGGTTGAACAGCGCGCCGCGCAGCGCGGCCTGGTGCCGCGCCAGCTCGATCGCGACCTCCATCAGTCGCCGGCCGTCCATGTAGAAGACGCCCCAGGCCTCGCGCGGGGCGCTGCGCGCCGCGCGGCGGAAGCCCGGGTCCGACGCGAGCCCGTCGCCGGTCGCCGACTGGATGCGGCTTTCGACGAGCGGGGTGGAGCCGGCGTAGAGGGTCTCGGCGCCGGCGCCGATCGACAGGCCGAGGAGCTGCACGTCGAGCATCTGCTTGCCGGCCAGGTCGCGCGTCGAGAGCATGCCGGGATTCAGGCCGGCAAGCTGGCCGAGCAGGCGCTCGACGGCGGCGCGATCGCGATGACCGATAGTGAGCATCAGGCGGAAGGACTCCGGCGAATAGGGCCGCGTGGCCTGGAGGCACATCGCCAGCGGCCCGCGCAGGTTGCCGAAGAGCTGCTGCCGCAGGTCAAGATTGCCGTCGGGCGTCGGCAGGCTGCTGATATTCGACTTGAACTCGTCGGCCATCGCCGGGTCGTACTGCCGCAGCATCCGCTCGATCTCGTCGATGAGCGCCGGGGGATCGACGTTGACGGCGGCGAAGAAGATGGCGTCGGCGGGGACGTCGGCGGGCGGGACGAGGTCGCGGTTGGGCATGGTGAGCAGGCGCACCAGGCCGCTGCGCTGCTGCTCGAGCAGCAGCAACGTGGCTTCGAGCTTGTAGTTGAAGTCCTCGCCGTTGACGGACACGTGACCGATCAGGCTGCCGAGCGCCCTGAGGCCGAGCGTGGCGAAGGCCTTCCGTCCGGACTCGTCCATGTCCACCTGGGCCATCTCGATCAGCCGCGGCACGTTGACCAGGAACCGGACCGACCCGAGCGGCTCGAACTGGCGCGTCAGCGCCCGATAGCTGGCGCTCTCGCGTAACGGGCCGGCACGGCGCTGTTCGCGTAACACGTCCTGAACCTGCTCGGCGCCGCCGGCGATGATCAGGCGGTCCGGCGTCAGGCAGAGCGCCAGGCCGGCGGGCAGGGCATCCGCCGAGAAGAGATAGTCGAGCGCTTTCTCGATCGCGCGCATGATCGCTTCTTCGCCCCCGCGTCCGCCGAACAGCTCGTCCAGCTCGTCGGGCGTCTCTCCGGCGCGTGATCTCTTGAACGTCGCGATCTGCTGCGAGGCGAACTCGACCGTCTCGTGCTGGTCGGCGTTGGCTTTCAGGTGGGTGACGATCTTCTCGTAGTACTCCTTCATCAGCGCCGCGTCGTCCACACCGACGACCAGCGCGAAACGGAACGGGTCTTCCTTGTCGCCGGTGCTCTGGGCGAAGACGGCCAGGCCGCCGCCGAAGGGATTCTTGAGACGGTCGGCGGGGACGTCCAGGAACTTGGCCAGCCGGCCCTTGAACTCCTCGAAGAAACTCAGGCCGGTGCGGATGTCGTCGGACAGGTCCTTCATCGCCGGGCTGCTGAGCAGGGCGTAGGTCGAGGTCTTCTCGAAGCGGGCCTGAAGGTCGCGCACGTCGTCGACGCCGACGAAGAACAGCGCGTCCGCCGGCGCCCACTCGGCCGGGTCTACCCGCTGGGCCACGGCGACGGCCGCGCCGGACAGCGCCAGCATCGCCCACAAGACTGAAACGCGCCCGGTGCTTGCCGACATTGATCTCTCCATGGATTGAACCTGCTAGTCGCGGCTGGGGGCCGGGGGCGGCTCCGGCGCCTGCCGCGCCGGGGGCTGAAGGTAGCGATAGCCCGCCGCCGAGCTCTCGGCGTTGTAGGCAAAAGCCTCGCGGTTCCGCAGGAAGTCGATGGCATAGCGGATGGGGATGGCGAAGCCGAGGCCCTCGCCGAACATCAGCTTCATGTTGGTCACGCCCACGACCTCGCCGCGGGCGTTGAAGAGCGGCCCGCCGGAGTTCCCCGGGTTGATCTGCGTCGTGGTCTGGATGTAGGCCAGGCCGCTGTCGGCCCGGTTGCGGCGGCTGACGATGCCCTGCGACACGGTGCGCTCGAGGCCCATCGGGTTGCCGATGGCGAAGACGGTGTCGCCGTCGCGCAGCTCGTCGCTCTCGGCCAGGTAAGTGATGACGGGATCGTAACCCGGGGGAAGCTGGACGCGCAGCAGGGCCAGGTCGAGAAACGGGTTGGTGGCGACGATATCGACGTCCTCGAACTTCTGGCGGCGGAATTCGTCGCCGACCTTGCGGAAGACGGTGACGGCGATGCGCGTCTCGCCCTCGATGACGTGGAAGTTGGTGAGCAGGTGGCCTTCCCTGCTGATGAAAAAGCCGCTGCCCTGTCCGGCCGGCGAAGAGACGAGCACAACGCCTTCGCCGAACTTCTCGGCGAGCGTCTTGACGCTGCGCACCGGCATGTGCCGGGTGCTGTAGAGGTGCTCGGTGGTCGCCCCGAGCTGCTGAGCGTCGCCCTCCTCGCGGCGGGTTTCGAGGCTGCGGATATGGGCGCGCGGAATGGTCAGCAGGTCGAAGCCCAGGTCGACGATCACCCGGTCGGGATACTCGCGCAGCACTTCGCCCGTGATCGTCTGACCCTCGTTCAGGACGATCACTACTTCGGCGGCGCGGCCCCAGGCCGGCAGCGCCGTAGCCAGCAGCAACAGCAGCACACGCGATCGCATGAGAGCCTCTTGGGGCGCGTTGGTCGGGAACGCTGCCGGCTGCGCCCACCGGCAGACTTCTCTGAATGCCGCATGTATCCTAGACAGTCGGTCACGGTGCTACAAGCCGCACCTCGCCGCCCGTATCATCTGGGGCGCCTCGCGCGAGGGTTTTTCCCATGAGCGGCCAGCCTTCACAGGTGCGCGTCTGCGTCCGCCCCGGCTGCGGACACCACAATCCACCCCATGCGGGGGCCTGTGCCGCCTGTGGAGCGCCGCTGCCGCCGGTGCGGCCCGCCACCCCCGGCCCGCACACCGGGGGCGCGCTGCCGGCCGAAATCCGCGGCCTGGCGCTGGGGCTCGCGTTCGGCGGCGCCCTGGCCCTGTACTTCGGATTCAACCTGCTCCCGACGCCCAAGCCCGGCGCCGCGGATGAGATCAACCAGGTCTGGCTCGCGCTGGACTCGGCCTTCAATGTCGCGCTGAAGGTGGTTGGTGCGGCCCTGCTGCTCGCCGCCGCCGCCGCGCTGACCGGCAAGCCGGCGGCGGCGCTGCTGGCACTGTTAGTGGAGGCGGGCGCGGGAATCGTGTTCCTGGCGGTCAGCGTGCTCTGGTTGGTGAAGTGGCGGTCGCTGAGCCTGATGACCCTCGTGATGCTGATCCTCGGCGTCCTGTCGCTGGCCTCGTTGCGGCACGTCTGGAAGCTTCACCTGGCGGCGCGCAGCGCCGCGGCCGCGCCCTGAGGCCGGAGGCCGCGCATCATGGATCCGCAACTCGCCCGTTACAGCCGGCAGATGCTCTTCGAGCGGATCGGCCCGGAGGGTCAGCGGCGCCTGAAGCACGCCAGCGTGGCGCTGATCGGCTGCGGAGCGCTCGGCAGCGCGTTGGCGGACATGCTGATCCGCGCCGGCGTGGGGCAAACCCGGCTGATCGACCGCGACTTCGTCGAGATCTCCAACCTCCAGCGGCAGACGCTGTTCGACGAGCACGACGTCGCCGCCAACCTCCCCAAGGCCGTCGCCGCCGCCCGCAAGCTGAAGCGCGTCAACTCGGCCGTCGAAGTCGAGCCGGTCGTGGCGGACGTCAACTGCGGCAACGCCGTCGCCCTGTGCGAGGGCGCCGACCTGATCCTCGACGGCACGGACAACTTCGAGACGCGATACCTCATCAACGACGTCGCCGTGAAGCTCGGAACGCCCTGGGTCTACGGCGCCTGCACGGCGGCCGAGGGAATGATGATGGTGGTGATCCCGGGCCGGACGCCCTGCCTCCGCTGCCTGTGGGCCGATGCCCCGCCGCCCGGAAGCACCCCCACGTGCGAGACGGCGGGCGTGCTGGCGCCGGCGGTGCAGATCGTGGCCGGCTTCCAGGCGATCGAGGCGCTCAAGCTGCTGGCCGGGCGCGAGGACGACCTGCTCGGCCGGCTTCTGGCCATCGAAGCCTGGACCGGCCGCGTGCGCACCTTCAGCGTCGAGCCCGAGCGGCGCTCCGACGACTGCCCCTGCTGCGCTGAGCGCCGCTTCGAGTATCTCTCCGGCGAGAAGGTCGCGTCCTCCGTCACGCTGTGCGGCCGCAACGCCGTCCAGGTGCTGCCGCCGGCCGGCGCCCGGGTGGAATTCAAGCAGGTCGCCGCGGGGCTGCCGGGCGGCGCGCGGGCCGTGTCGAACGAGTTTCTGCTGCGGTTTCAGGCGGATGGCTGCGGGGTGACGCTGTTTCCTGATGGACGGGCGATCATCACGGGCACGGCCGACACCGCTGTGGCGCGCGGCATCTACGCGCGCTACATCGGGAGTTGACGGACAACAGGCCGCTACTGCGGCTCGAAGCCGAGTTCGCGGAGCCAGGCGTCCACCTGTTCCGGCGGCAGGCCGGTGCGCTTCTCGCGCGGCTCGGCGGATGGCCGGATCGGGCGGGCCAAGTCGCGCAGCACGTGCCGCCAGAACGCGTCGGAGCGCACGGTCCGGGCGCGTCGTCGTCGGGCGGCGGCGGCGATCTCACGATCGGTGGAGACAACGATGAGTCGGCGCGGGGCCGAGTCCTTCTGGACGAGGCCGATCAGCACGCTGTCGGCGCTGACGCCCGCGCCGCTGTAGATCACCGAAAGGCTCGGCGCGGCCGGGGCGGGCTCGCGCGGCGGGCGGCCGTCAAAGACGATGCACACGTCGTCGCGTCGTCGCCGGGTCCACTCGATGAGGCGCGCCACGAGCGACGTGCGGCCGGGCTGCCACTCGCCCGGCTCGACGTCGCGCGCCGCGAAGACGAGGTTGTTTCCGTCGATGAGCACCGGCATGCGTTCACTCTGCGCGGGCGTCGGCGCTGGGCTCGCGGCGGACACGGGCGAGCGCCGGCGGGTTGCGGGCGCCCCGCTTCAGACGAACAATAGCCCTGATGGCGGGTGAAACCAAGTCGGCCGAGAAGCGAACGCCGTCCGGCCGCCAGCGGCGGGGCGAGCGCTGGGCGCTGCGCGTGGGCGGGCTGATGACGGTGTGCGTGCTCGCGGCGCAGCAGGCGGGCGTGCTGGACTGGTTCGAGTACATGGCGTTGGACCTGCGTTTCGCATGGTCGGCGCTCAACCCGAGCCGCGTGCGCCCGGACATCGTGTGCATCGCCATCGACGATCGCTCGCTGGAGCGCGTCGGGCGCTGGCCGTGGCCGCGCGACGTGCAGGCGGGCGTGCTGGGCGTGGCGGGCGAGCTGGGGGCCCGGGCGCTGCTCGTCGATATCACGTACATCGAGGAGGAACCGCCGCGGGCGTCCGTTCCGGGAGACGCCGATCTGCTGCTGCCGGCCGAGCGAATCAGCCTGGACGGCCTCGTGCTGACATTCCCGGATCGAGCGCTGGCTGACGCCATCGCGCTGTGCCAGAACGTCTACCTGGCGTACGACTTCGCCGCGTTCGACCTCGAACGCAGCGACGCCTTTCGCTCGGCCGTCGAGGCCTGGCTGCGGGATGATCCGCGCGGCGCCGCGGCCGCCCTCGCCCGGCGCGATCCGCGCGCCGCGCAGCTCGACGCCAACGCCACCCGCGAGGCCGGCGCTCGGCCGCCCCTCTCCGCGTTGCAGCGCGCCCGGATCACCGCCGAGATGCGCCGCCACCGGCTCTGGGACATCAAGCAGGCGCTGCAAGCCGTCACGGGGACCGGCGAACAGGAGACCGAGGCGTACTCGGGCGTATACACGCGTTGCCTTCAGGCGGCGCTGCGCGAGGAGGCGCGCGCCTGGCTCGACGCCCGGCCGGAGCGCTGGCGCCTGCCGCCGCCCGAGCTGTTCAGGGAGCTGTTCGCCGCGCTGAGCGACGCGCCGTTCGAGAACACGACGCCGTTCAAGAGCGCCCTGGTGCTGGCCGTCCGCGAGGTGCTGGGCGCGCGGGCGACCGCCGCAACCGCTCCGTTTCCCGTGGAGCACGTGCGGGCGCTGGCGCGCCAGGTCGAGGGCTTCTCGCCCGTCTACTTCCTGCATGCCCGCGCCGCCCGGCGCTGCGGCTTCGTCAATTTCAGCCCCGACAGCGACAAGGTCATGCGCCGGATGGAGCTGTTCCGGCGGTATGACGACGCGCTGCTCGTGCAGCTCGCGCTGGCGCTGGGCTGCGACGAGCTGCGCCCGGACGGTCCGCCCGAAGCCGGCGGCGGCTTTCTGCGCCTGCGCGCGGGCGGACGTTCGCTGCGGCTCCAGCTCGACGCCGAGCACCGCGCGCTCGTGCCCTGGACCCCCGCCGACCTGCCCTCGTTCAAGATGATCCCCGCGGAGGCGCTGCACCAGGTCTTCCGCGATCGAGGGCTGATGGAATTGAACCGTGCCAGCGCCCTCGATACGCTTTTTGCGGTGCTGCGGTGTGACCAGCGGCCGCCGTTCGGGCCGGCGCGGCTGCTCGTCGAAGAGGCCAACGAGCTCGACGCGCGCCGCGCGCTGGCCGCCCCGGACGAGCGCAACCGCCTGGCCGCCGAGGTCGACCGCCTGCTGCACACGATCGTCTCTCAGCAGGAGATCGTCGAGCGATTCCGCGTCCACGGGCTTCAGTTGGCGGACGGCGAGCCGGCGCCCTGGGCGGCGGCCCCGCCCGACGTCGTCGCCGCGGTGGAGATGCTGCCGGCCTGGTCCGCGGCGAATCGCGATCTGGCGGCGGAGGTCGAATACACGATCGAGCGCCTGCGCCCGGAGATCCAGGACAAGCTGTGCCTGCTGGGCTACACGGCCACCTCGCTGGCCGACCAGGTAGCCACGCCGATCCACGCGCGCCTGCCGGGCGTCCTGGCTCACGCCAGCCTGCTGAACGGCTTGCTGAACGGGCGCATGGTCACGTGGATGCCGCAGTGGGCGTCGCTGCTGCTGACGGCGGCGTTCGGGGCGGCGGCGACGGTCCTGAGCACGTGGCGGCGTTCGCACCAGGCGGTGATCGAGATTGCGGCGCTCGTGCTGGTGTTCCTGGCCGTGGGCGGCTGGATGGCCTTCAAGCTGTGGCTGCTTTGGGTCTGGCTTACGCCCGTCGTGATCGTCAGCTTCCTGTGCTATTTCGCGATCGCCGTCTACCGCTACATCTTCGTCGACCGCGAGCGGCGCGAGCTGGCGACGGCGCTGGGCCAGTACACCTCGAAGCAGATCGCGCTCCAGGTCGCCGAGAACCCCGAGCTCTGCCGCCGGGCGGAAATGCGCGAAGTCACCGCGATGTTCACCGACCTCAAGGGCTTCACCGGCATCTCGGAGCGCATCGGCGCCGAGCGCACCCAGCGCGTGCTCAACCTGTGCCTCGGACGCTTCACCGAGGTCATGCTGCGCCACGAGGCCATGGTCAACAAGTTCATCGGCGACGGCGTCTTCGCCTTCTGGAACCCGGTCATCAATCCGCAGCCGGACCACGCCCGGCGCGCCTGCCGCACGGCGCTCGATCTGCTCGCCGCGCTCGAGCAGCTCAAGCGCGAGCAGGCCGCCGCCGGCGACGACATCTTCTCCGAGTTGACGCTGCGGATCGGCGTCGCCACCGGAAACGCCATCGTCGGCCCCTGCGGCTCCGAGCAGAAGTTCGACTACACCTGCATCGGCGACAGCGTCAACGTCGCCGCCCGGCTGGAGTCGGCCAACAAGTTCTACAGCACGGCGATCCTCATCAGCGGGCCGACCCAGGCCGCCGTCGACGGGCACTTCGTCAGCCGGGCGCTCGGAGGCGTGCAGGTGAAGGGCAAGCGCCAGGCCGTGCAGGTGTACGAGCTGCTCGGGCGCATCGGCGATGTTCCCGGCGAGACGCTCTCCTACGCGCAGGTCTTCGGCCGGGCCGTCGAGCTGTTCCAGAAGCGGCGCTTCGAGGAGGCCGGCGAGCTCTTCGAGTTCTGCCGCATGCTGAGAAAGGACGACCCGGCGGTGCGGCATTACGCGGGTGCGGCGCAGTTGTATCGCGAGCACAGCCCGGGCCCGGACTGGAGCGGGGCGATTGAGCTGGTCGAGAAGTAGGAGCCGTGATCGCAGTGCAGGTCTTTCAATGCGGCTCAATCGTTCGGGAGAGTGCGATCTCGCCCGTGACTACCAACATGCTGCTTTCGGGGTTTGGCGTGGAGTGCGATTAGGCGCTTTCGTGGCGTGCCGGGTGCGGTTGTGACTGGGCCGGGCAGTGCGTCGCCGGTGCGGGTCGTTGTGCCCGCGCTCGCTATCGACGTCGGCGCGCTGCTGCTGCGGCCGGCCGGCGCGCGTTGGCTGCTCGTGCTGGCGCACGGCGCCGGCGCGGGCATGCGCCATCCGTTCATGGAGACGCTCAGCGCCGCGCTGGCCGAGGCGAAGATCGCGACGCTGCGCTACCAGTTCCCCTACATGGAACGCGGCCAGCGCCGGCCCGATCCGCCGGCGACCCTGGTGGCCGCCGGGCGCGCGGCCGTTGCGGAGGCGCACCGCCTGGCGCCCGACCTGCCCCTGCTGGCGGGCGGAAAATCGCTCGGCGGGCGCATAACCTCGCAGGCCGCTGCGGCGGGCGATTCGGCGGAGGCGTACCGGGTCGTGCGCGGCCTGGTGTTTTTTGGGTTTCCGTTGCACGCCGCGGGCCGGCCCAGTGTGTCGCGTGCGGCGCATCTGAATGACGTAGCTCAGCCGTTGCTCTTCTTGCAGGGCACGCGCGACGCCTTGGCGGACCTGTCTCTGATTCGGTCGGTGTGCGCCGCGCTGGGCGAGCGGGCGACACTGCACGTCGTGGACGGCGCCGATCATGGCTTTGCCGTGCTCAAACGCAGCGGCCGGACGGCCGACCAGGTCTTCGGCGAACTGGCTCAGAGTGTCAGGCATTGGGTCGATCGGCTCTCGTGACGCCGGGGGGGGGGGCGGCGTCGCCAGGCGTCCTGCCCGAGAGCCTGATAACTGGCGTTTCTCGCCGGCTCGGCGGGCAAGTCGCGTTGATTCCGGCTGATGGAGCGGCGAGAATGAAGGGGACGCTCCGGCGCAGCACGGGCCGGGGTCGCGGCGGCTCCGCGTCTCCACTTGTCGTACGCGCCAGGAGGGCGTGAGAAGGGGTGTTGCAGATGCGTGGTCGTTTCTCGAGGCCGCTCCAGTTGCTCATCGGCCTGGTCGTTCCTTGCGCGGTGCTGGCGCTGGCGATGACGGACTCATCCGGATCCGCCGGGCCGATGCTGGCGGGCATTCGCGGCGAAGAGGTCCGCGTGCTCACGGACGTCGAGCTGCTGCACGCTGGCAGCGGCATGGGCGGCGGGCTGTCGCTGGCCTGCCAGGAGGTCTCGACGTACACCGACGCGAACTTCAGCGGCGGCAGCTACGTCGTGCAGGCGGGTTTCGCGGAGCAGGAGATCGCGGCCGTATCGTTCACCATCCCGGCGAATCGTTTTCCGATCCGCATCGACTCGACGGAGATGATCTTCGCCACGTCGAATACGATCGTGACCACGACGACGCACTGGTCGGTCCTCGTCTGGGAGGGCACGCCCGCCAGCGGCACGCTGCTGTACGAGTTCAGCTCCGACGGGCTGATCCTGCCGCACCTGGTCCTCCCGCCGGGAACCAACGGCGCCAACATTTTCTTCACGATCGACCCGAATGATCCGGAGCAGATGATCGTCAACAACAACGGCAGCGCCACCTTCTCCGTCGGGTACCGCATCGACAAGCACAACAACCAGACGCAGAACCCCTGCACCGTCGCGCCGCCCAGCAACTCCAACGCCTTCCCGACGACCGACGTCGGCGGACTGCACAACCCGGCCAACAACTGGCTCTACGGCGTGAACTGCGGGCCCTTCGGCTGCCCCGCCAACGGCGGCTGGGCGCGTTTCTCGCAACTGCCTTTTTACTGCCAGCCGAGCGGCGACTGGGTGATCCGCGTGACGTGGACGTCGATCCCCTGCGCGCCTGGCGTCGGCGCGTGCTGCAAGCCGGACGGCAGTTGCGACATCATGACGCAGGCCGAGTGCCAGCAGATCAACGGGTTGTACCGCGGCGACGACACGAACTGCTTCGACGCGAACTGCCCGCCGCCCATGGGCGCCTGCTGCTTCGATCCTTCGGGTTGCCTCAACATGACGCAGGCGAACTGCAACATCGCCGGCGGCACGTGGCTTGGGCCGGGCACGGCGTGCGCCCCGAACAACCAGTGTCCGACCGGGGCCTGCTGTCTGCCGGACGGGTCGTGCGTGAACGGCGTGACGTCGCTGGCCTGCACGGCGCAGGGGGGCACGTTCCAGGGCGTCGGGACGAACTGCGGATCGGTGAACTGCCCGCAGCCGACGGGGGCCTGCTGCCTTCAGAGCGGCGGGTGCCTGCAACTGACCAACGCGGACTGCAACGTGATTCCCAACAGCTTCTGGGCCGGGCCGAACACGCTCTGTCCGGACGCCTGTGTCCAGGTCGAGTGTCCGGGTGACGTCGACGGCGACCTGGTCGTCGGGCAGGCGGACCTGGGCATCCTGCTGGCCTCGTTCGCCAAGTGTCTCGGCGACAGCGGCTATGACCCGCGCGCCGACCTCGACGACGACGATTGCGTCGGCCAGGGCGACCTCGGCATCGTGCTGGCGAACTTCGGCGACAACTGCGGCCCCTGACCGCCCGCCTCGGGCGGGTTTGTGTATACCATTCAAACGCGCCGCGGCGACTCTGCTTCGGCTGCGCGCAACGCGCCCTGCTCGACGCGACGGTGGTATGCACATGCGCCCCGAGGCCAGGAAGAACCCCGCGACCCAACCGCCTTTTCCACGGGGCGTGCGCGTCGTCGTTCCCGCTTCGCTCTCCATCCTGCGGCTCGTGCTGACGGTCTGCTTTGTCGCCGCCGAGCCGCCGGCGCGGCTGCCCTTCGTCATCGCCGCCGGCCTCAGCGACTGGCTGGACGGGCTGGCGGCGCGGCGGCTGGGGACCGTCACCGGATGGGGGGCGGTGCTCGACGCCCTGGCCGACAAGACTTTCACGATCGCCGTGCTGGTGGTGCTGACGCTCGGCGGCAGCGTGGCGCTGTGGCAGGTTGGGTTGTTGCTCGCGCGCGACGTCGTCGTCGTGCTAGGCTGCGGGCTGGTCGCGATGCGCGGGCGGCGCGGCGGGCTGGCCGGGCTGCACGTTCGCTGGACGGGAAAGGCGGCGACGCTGGCGATCTTCGCGATGCTTGTCGTGATGGTCGGCTGGCCCGAGGCGCTTTGGCTCGGCTGGGTCGCCTTCACGCTGGCGGCGGCCGCCAGTGTCGCCGCGGCCATGGACTACGCCGTCCGCATCGCGCGGCTGCTCGGTGCGACGCCGGAGCCTGAGGCGAGCGGCGCCCGGGAGGAGGCGGGTTGATGCTCGGTTCAGACTGGAAGCGCAAGTCCTTCGGCGCAGCCGCTTCCTTGCGGGCGCGGCCCGGATCAAGGGGCGCGGCCCGGATCAAGGGGCGCGGCCCGGATCAAGGGGCGCGTACGAGCCGCGAGCGCCAGCGAGTGTCGTACGAGTCGAGCCACCTGTCATCGCGGCGGAGTGTCGGCCAGCGTCGCGCGCCATTGCGCCGCGAGCTCGGGCTCTCCGCAGGTCTCGTAGAGACGGATGATCCGCGAAAGCGCGGTGCGGGCGGCCCGGCTGCGTGCCCCCTGCATCCGCTTGATGCGCTCGTATGACGCCGACAACTGGTCCTGAGCTTCGCCGCAGTCTCCGAGCAGCGCGACGCTGAGGCCCAGCACGCCTTCGGCGTCGGCGCAGAACCACCACTCGCCTTGTTCCTCTTCGCGGAAGATCGCGATGGCCTGGCGCGCGAGCTCCGCGGCCTCGCGGGCCGCGTCGCGCGTGCCGGTGCAGGCGAGCGCGTCCGCGACCAGCGTCATGGCGATGGTGATCTGCGGATGGCGGGCGGGAAGGCTGTTGCGGCGGATGTCCAGGACGCCGCGCGCCAGCGTCTCGGCCCGTGAGCACTCGCCGCGGAGCAGCAGCAGGCCGGCGAGCTGGCTCATGAGGCGCGCGGTCTCCGGGTGCTGCGGGCCGTAGATGCGCTGCGCCGCGTCGAGGGATTCGCTGACAATGGACTCGGCCTCGTCGGCGCGGCCGCGCTCGGCCAGCAGCACGGCCAGGTTGTTGCCGTTCATGATCGTGTAAGGGTGGTCGGCGCCGAGCGTCTCGCGGGCCATGTCGTAGGCGTCGCGCATCGCGGGCTCGGCCTCGTCGAAACGGAAGTAATCGAACAGCATCGCACCAAGATTCCCGAGCGCCCCGGCGCTGTGCTCGTTCCGCGGCCCGTAGCAGCGCGCGTAGATCTCCAGCGCCTCGCGATAGGCCTGCTCGGCCCCCGCGATGTCGCCGCGCACCCGCGGCAGCAGCCCGGCGTAGAGCACCAGGCCGCGCGCGAACTCGGGGCTGTCCCGGCCGAGCAGCGCCCGGCTGGCCGCCAACGCCGTCCGGCACAGCTCGAACGCCTCCTCGTGGCGTTCCGTCGTCTGAAGCACGCGCGCCAGCCCGATCGCCGTCGCCGCCGTCTCCACGTGGCGATCGCCAAACAGGCGGCGGCGGATGGCGAGCGCCTGGCGCAGGTGCGTTTCGGCCTGCTCATAGAGGCCGAGGCCGGCGTAGGTGTCTCCGACGGTGTGGTGGACGGCGGCCTCGATCTCGGGCTCGTCGGCCAGCTCGCCATGCACGCGGGCGGCGGCGCGATCGAGCAGCTCGCGCACACTGACGTCGCGCCCGCGGGCGCGCGCCGGCTCGGCCGCCGCCAGCATGCTTTGCAGGAAGCGGTTGATGCGGTCGCTCTTGCGCGCTTCGACGCGGGCGATATTGCGCTCGCGCGTGGCGCTGTAGGCCTGCCACGCCGTCCCGATCACGCCCAGCACGACCGCGGCGGCGCCCAGCGCGGCGACGGACAGCAGGGCCCGGTGCCGGGCGGCGAGCTTGCGCAGGTGGTAGACGGCGCTAGCCGGGCGGGCGCTGACCGGCCGGCCCGCAAGATACGCCTCGATGTCGGAAGCGAGCTGCGCCACCGACGGATAGCGCCGCTGCACGTCCTTTTCCATCGCGCGCTGCACGATCGCCTCCAGGTCGCCGCGCAGCTCCCGCCGCAGCATTCCCAGCCGCGGCGGCGTCGCTTCACAGATGGTGCGGATGGCGTCCGGCAGCGAGCGGCGCGACAGGTCGTGCGGCATGCGGCCGGTGAGCAACTGGAAGAGCAGCACGCCCAGCGCGTAGACGTCGCAGCGCGAGTCGACGCGCGCCGGGTCGCCCGAGAGCTGCTCCGGGCTCATGTATCCCAGCGTGCCGAGCAGTTGCCCGGCGCCCGTCTCGATCACGGTCAGCGGCGAGTCGGCGTCGCTGACGCGCGCCACGCCGAAATCCACGACCTTCGGCCGGCCGTGCTCGTCGACCAGGATGTTCTCCGGCTTCAGGTCGCGATGAATCACGCCATTCTGGTGCGCGTGCTGCACCGCTGCGCAGACCAGAAGCACCAGCTCGAGGCGCTGGCGCACCGTCAGGGCGCCGCCGGCGCGGCTCGCGTCGTCGGCGTAGGCCAGCAGGCTCGCCCCGCGGATGTACTCCATGGCGAAGAACTGCCGGCGCTGGTGCTCATCCCCGGCGACGCCCGCCTCGTAGACCTGCGCGATGCCCGCGTGCCGCAGGCGCCCGAGAATATGCGCCTCGTACTCGAAACGCTTCACCGCCGCGGGCGTGTTGAGCATCGGCCGCAGGACCTTGAGCGCGACGGTGCGCTGCGGGTTGTCCTGCTCCGCGAGGTACACGACGCCGAACCCGCCCTGCCCGATCTCGCGCAGAATGCGGTACGCGCCGAGGCGCTCGGGCGGGACGCCGCCGCCCTGCCGGAGGGCGTCGGCGGCGCGGCGGACGGCAGCGCCGAGCGACGATTGCAGCGTACGGTGCGGCTCGAGGTCGTGGCGCAGCATCGACAGCAGCGCCGAGCGCAGCTCGGGCCTGGCGGCACAGGCCTGCTCGACGAACGCGCCGCGCTGCTCGGGCGCGCGCTCGCACGCCTTGCGGAATATCTCGTCGACTTCGCGGAACTGCTCGGGCGTCATGGCCAGGCCGCGACGAACCGGCGGTGGCGCCGCGGCGGCGGCGCCCGGCTGCTGGTCGCCGCCGGCCCGGTCATCGGGGGCGCCGGGCGCGGAGGGCCGTGAGGTCAATCAGGGCTCCTCCAGTTGGGACAGGAGCCAGGCACGGGCCATGCGCCAGTCGGCCTCGACGGTCGAGACCGACACGCCCAGCACGTGCCCGACCTCTTCGACGGTCATGCCCGCGAAGAAGCGCATCTCGATCACCTTCGCCTTGCGCTCGTCGAGGCCCGCCAGCGTCTTCAGCGCGTCGTCAATCGCCAGCGCGTCGACTTCGTCGCGTCCGGCGTCCAGGCTCGCCAGCTCACCCGACAGGCTCAGCCGCCCCGCCCCGCCGCCGCGTTTGCCGGCCTTGCGCGCCAAGGCGTGATTCACGAGCAGGCGGCGCATGGCGCGGGCCGCGACCGCGAGGAAGTGGGCGCGGCTCTCCCAGTCGACGCTGCCCTCGCCAATGAGCCGGATGTACACCTCGTTGATCAGCGCCGTGGGCTGGAGCGTGTGGTCGGCGCGCTCGCGCCGCAGGAAGCCGGCCGCCAGCGCGTGCAGCTCGTCGTAGACCAGCGGCATCAGGTCGGCGGCGGCCGCCTCGTCGCCCGCCCGCACTTGCAGCAGCAGATGAGTGGTCTGGCTATACACACCCGGCCCGAGCCCGATTCTCCCCCGTGTCATTCTAGCGTCGTGGCCGGGGTTGCCGCAATTGCGAGCCTTGACAATTGCGCCGTCTGTGTTATGGTGAAAAGAAGAGCATGTGAGTCCGTCCGCGATCCGTCCGTCCGCGATCCGTCCGTCCGCGATCCGTCCGTCCGCGATCCGGCGGTTGGCCGCGCGAGGCGGGGCAGTATTATGCGCGGTTCTCAGCCACATCATTCCAGCGCGGCCCTGGCCCTGGCCCTGGCCCTGGCCCTTGGGACATTCGGGTGCGCATCAACCGCCAGAGTCGTGCCGGGTACGGCGCGGGCGGAGGTCGCGTTCGAACCGCGAGAGGTGGACTTGGGTCGCGTTCCCTGGGAAAGTGTTCACGCCATCCGAACAAGGCTGATCAATCGCGGAGCGGAGTCGATTCGGATCGCGACACTGCGAGCCTCGTGTGATTGCACGGGGTTCGATCCTTCGCCGTACTTGGGGCAGGAAGTTCCGCCTGGTGGGGCGCTGGACCTATCATTCAACTTGCGCACAGGCCGCCGCCTGGGCTCCCGTCAGAGCGAGATCGAGGTTCTCACCGAGACGGGCGCCGTCTATTGGTTTTCTGTTCGCTACGACGGCTTCGCGACGTTCACGTGGAGCCCGCCGGAACTGACGTTTGGGGCAGTCGATCTGGACGACGAGGCGGAAGACGTCGTGCAGCCGGTGGTGTTTCGATCCGCAGCGGCTCGAATTGAGTCCGTTAAATCAGATGCGCCCTGGCTCGAGGCGACCTGGGACGACTCCCGCCCGGGAGAAGCGATCATCTACGTGCATGTTGCCAAGCGCCATCTGGCGCACGAGATGCAGTTTGCGACTCTGATGGTCACGACCAGCGACGCTTACGTTACGACCTTCGCTATCCGCGTCAGCGCCCGCGGCGTCGCCGCCCTGCGTGCGCTGCCCGGGCACGTGTTCGTACGTCGGGGCCGCGCGGGGGGAGTGATGCTCTTGCGGGCCGACGGCACGATGGCGCGTCTCGAATCCGTTACTGCTGAGTCGCACGATCTGGGGATTACATTCGTTCCCGGTTCCAGTGACGTCCGCGTGGAGCCCGAGGTGACGTGTGCTGCCGGCGTTCACCGCGTACACGTGCGCGACGCCACAGGATACACAACGCGGTTCCTGGTGAGTGTTCTCCCTTGAATGTGGGTCAGGGAAGGAAAGGAAATCAGAACGGAAACTCGCGTGTTACAATTCGCCGCTGTGATGGTGCTTGGCTTCGCGGCGACATCCTCCAGCCGCGGTGACCTGCCCTTGTGTGGCTATGTGGTTTCTGTGCAATGTCCCATTTGTAGTCCGTACAATCCTCCGGGCGGGTGTTATTGCGGGCCGCACGAGGCCGCGTGCTGGTGCCGGAAGACCACCGGCGGCGTGCAAGAAGGAATCATGGTAATCTGCGGACGGCCGGAGGATTTCAACTGGACCCATGACAGTGCGGGACTGGAAATCAGCGAGGGGCCGGAGAGGCTGTGTCTGACGGCATACAAGTGCATGCTGCCGACTGGAAGCCAAGGGGACTGTGGTGATTACGTCGAAGGAACCTGCACACCGGTCGGCGCCGCGAACTGCGCCTGGCGGGTATTTGGAACGCCCGTCATGCAACCGACATGGGTGCAGGGGGCTGCCTGCAACCCGCGGTAGGTTGTTGGAAAACGCCGTGACCTCCGGCCGCAAAGCGTGGCGCGCGATTGCCATGTGCGCCGTTGGCGCGCTGGGCTCGATACCGGTTGCCGCGGCGGCCCGCCAGGACGAGAAACCGGCGCCACAGCCGCCCGCCGCACTACGGGCGTTCGAGCAGGCGCGGCGCGCCATCGTCAGCGGGCGGATCGAGTGGAGCGTGACGCCGGAGGAAGCGCCCGACCGGACGCTGACGTTCGTGTCGCGCTACGCGCGCAACGGTGACATGATCTACGAGAACCGTGGCGACGCCGAGGGTTGGACGATCTTCAACCAGCAGACGGGGGAGGGTTTCCGGAAGTACCCCCAGTTGTACATGGTCAATGCTGAGGGTGTCTGGCACTTCGAAGAATCGACGCCGGGCTGCGGGTGGTGGCCGACGGCGTGGGTGGAGCAGCAGCCGCCCGAGGCCAAGCTTCAATTCAGTCACGTGCGCGATGTTCGGACCGTCGGCGTGGCGCCGTTCAGCGGCTCGATGGAGTATTCGCGCGGGCTGGCGGCGCTCTGGCCGTCGGCCGAGGATCCGGTCGAGCGCTGGAGCGAGCAACAGGCGGGAGACCGCTTCATCGTTCGAGGCGAGCATCGGTCGGGCGCGGTCCAGACCTGGTACATCGCGGCGGATCGCGGCTGGAACGCGGAGCGGATCACGCTTGAGTTCCGCGGCCGGCCCGTCTACGAGGTGCAGTGTGCGCTCGAGAAGTTCGGCGACGTTTGGTTCCCGGCCGAGGCGCGCTACTACTCGAGAGGCGCGCCGTCCGATTGCGTAACGATCACGAAGGCGTCGTTCAACTCCGCCCTGGATGCCGGTCGGTTCACTCCGGCAGACCTTGGCCTGGAACCGGGCAGCACGATCAACGAGGTCGGCGCCACGAGAGGGGGACTCGAGCACTTGACCTGGACGGGCGCAGGAATCGTGACGTTCGGCGAGTGGCTGGAGGGAGTGAAGGCCGGCAAGTGGGCCTGGGGACCGATCCACCGCGCCTTGCAGGCGACCGGCGTCTTTGAAAGTCCCTATGACCAGCCGCAGGAACTGAAACAGCGGCGACTGCGATACCGCGCAGAGCAAGCCCGGTACCTGCTCACGCGCAACGTCGGCATGTGGGAGAAGTACGTCCGCGAGTTCATCGAGCGTTACGAACTCGACCAGGGCCAGCGCGAGAAGGCTAACCTGATCCTGCTGGATTGCCAGCGGCGCGGGCAGGAGATCCTGCAACGCCGGCGCAGCGAACTGAGCGAGATCGCCGCAAAACTGCTGGATGCGTCGGAGGCGGGAAGGACGGAGGAAGTCGGCGGCCTCAAGCTGCGGCTCCAGCAGGGGCTGCGGCCGATCGAAGCCATCTTCGAGGAATCGCTCAAGCCGCGCCTCGAGAAGCTGCCCACCCGCGAACAGCGCCGCAAGGCTGAGGCCGCCGCGGCGACGCAGCCGGCAGCCCCAGCGGACAAGACACCGTAGGCGCCCGCGGAGCGGACGCGCTTAACGGCGGCCGCACCTGCCGGTCGAGCTTCGTGCGCAGGTACCGGCCCGTGTGGCTCGCCGCGCAACTCGCGACGTGCCCGGGCCGACTTGCGACGACAAGCTGTCCGTGCCGGATCGGGGCCCAGGACCAAGTTCGCCACACCCCCCGGTCCAGCCCCCGGGACCATCGGCGTGTCCCGCAAGCGCTGTCACTACCATTAGCGTCGCGGCAAGAAACGTTCTCATGACGTTCTCCGTAGAGGGCGGACAACGCGTCGGGGGTCGGGAGTCGGGAGTCGGGAGTCGGGAGTCGGGAGTCGGGAGTCGCCCTCGCACCACCCATCCCATTATCAGGTAGTCTTGCCCCAAAACACGCGGCGTCAAGTTGTCAGGATGCGGTTTTCGACGTTCATGATCTCTGCAGCGCCTTGAGCGTCTGAATCTGCCCCGCGTGGTAGATGTCGTGGAACGCGACGCCGATCACCTGGTCGGCGTAGCGCAGCTTGCTCCCGGGCGGGGCGCTGCTCCATCGCCCCGGGGCGAAGCCGGCGACCGTCTCCCGCAACAGCCGATGCTGCTCTTGCAGCAGCTTCAGTACGCCGGCCCAGCCGGCCTCGTCCAGCGAATCCACCGCGAACCAGTTGCTGCCCTTCAGCGGGAACGACCCGCGCTTGTCGCCGCGCAGCCGCCGGCGCGTCACGTATTTCCAGTACGCCGCGTGCAGCGCGATCTCGCATTTCATGCGCTGCCCGAGCGAGAGGGTGCGCGTCGGCTTGCCGAGTACGTCGCGGATGTCGAGCAGCTCGACCAGCTCGTCGAGCGTGCGCTTGCCCTCGGTGCGGGGCACGTCGTAGACCGCGAGCTGCACCTGGAACGAGTCCATGACCGGCAGGTCCCACATGAGCTGGCTGCGCTGCCCCATCAGCAGGCTGATCTGCCGCAGGTATTCGCGCTCGCGCCGCCAGGGCGTGTGGCCGAGCACGCGCGCCGTTCCCGCGGAGGGGTGCAGCAGGCCGGTGAGCATCTTCAGCGTGGTGGTCTTGCCGGCGCCGTTCGGGCCGAGGAAGCCGACGATCTCGCCCTCGCGCACCTCGAAGCTGATCGCCCGCACGGCCTCGACGGTCGTGTGCCGGCGGCGCAGCAGCGCCCGCAGCGCCGCCCGCAGGCCGCTCTGCCGCTCCGGGACGCGGTAGGTCTTCGAGAGCTGCTCGACCTCGATCTGGGCCATGCACGGAGTAGTGTACCGCGGCGGATCGAGGCCCAGTCAATCCGCAGTCTGGACCACAGCCGCCCTCGGCTGTAATCGTCACAAGTCTCGGCGGATGGGGGAGCTCGTAGTGCCAGGCGCCCGTGCCTGACGGGGGAACTCGTAGCCCGTTGCGTCAGGCGTCCCCGCCGGATGGGAGAGTGTCGAGCTCAGAGTAACGAGTGAAGAAGCGCCCGCAACGGCCACTGAGCACGCTGCACTCTGCACTCGGCGCGTCGCTCTTCGCGCTTCACCCCTTCGCTCTTGATGCTGAATCCGGGCTGAGGACAGCCCGGCTCTGCCAGCCGCATGCCCGCCCGTAGTGCGCCAACATCTGCTATTCGCTATTCACCCTCCGTTCGTTCCCCCCCACCGCCGGCCCGCCGGCCGACTCACCGGCCGGTCGCTACGAGGTCGGCCGCTACGCTCAGGCCTGCTACCTGTTCGGGCGCTCAGCCACACCGGACTGCTCAACCGCCTCGCGTTGCTTGCGCGTGGGAACGCGCTCCAGCCGCGCCTTCAGTTCCCCGAACAGGTCGTCCAGCGGGCGCAACAGCAGGCTGAGTTCCTCGCGCCCAAGGCGGGCGTCACCGGCGGTCCTGTAGGTGCGCTGTCGCAGGGCCTCGAGCCGCTCGCGCCGACTCACGAGGTACTGCCGGCGTCGCTCCCTGGCCTGCTGGAGGAAGAGCCGGCAGCGCGCCGCCTGGTCGTCGTCGAGGCGGTACCTGGAGATGAACTGCTCCACGTAGCGCGTCCATTCGTCGGCCTCGTCCGGCGCGTTCAGCAGCGGGGTGATGCGGTGTCGCCAGGATGCGTCCGGCGTCGGCACGATGAGCGGATCAGTCGCGGGCTTTCCGAAGCGTTCGGCCGTGCCCTTGCCCTCAGCCTGCACATCCACCGGACCGCGCGCCCGCGCCCGCGCCAGCCACGCCACGAGTTGCGGGTCGTCCTCGATCAGCCCGCGCTGCTTCAGGTCGGCGAACTCCGCCCGCGTTACGAGCCGGTCGCCGGCCCAAACGAGATCCTCTCGGCTGGTTCCCGTGCGGACGCTGACCACCGAACCCACCAGAAAGCCGATGTGGCTGGGCGTCAACGACTCGGGAATGTCCGGCGAGTTGACGTCCCGATACTCGACCTCACTCACGCGCCGCACGCGCTCTGCGCCGTCCAGATACGCAACCTTCACCGGCAACGCCGAGCCGTTGAACACCCGATAATCCACCTGGGCGGCCGACGTCAGCGTGTCGCCGGACCAGTCCTCGACGCGCGTGATCAGGCCGGCGTCGTTGGCATCGAAATGCCAGACGATGCGGCGGCGGCGTTCGGGGAAAAGCGCTTCGACTATGGGACGCCCGTCGCGGCTCACCTCTTTGAACTCGACCGGGCCGGAGTCCATGAAACGTTCCAGCTCCTCAAGCAGGCCGATCGGCGTGAACAACTGGCACATGCCATTGGGCAGCATCCCGATGGAGCGCACGTCGGAAACGGCCGTGCGCGACTTGGAGACGTCGCGCACGATCAGGTCGCCGGTGATGCTGCGCTGGTATCGGGACCATTCGCCTTGCGGCGATGCGAGACGTGCCTCCTCCAGTCCGTACAGCCGGGTGCCGTCCTCGAGGGAGCCGGTGACCCCGCTGATGGTTCCAAACCCAAAGCTCGCGACTTCGTTGTTGCGGTTCACGATGCAGCGGCTGCGCGATGGCTCCTCGCCCTCACGATAGTGCGTGACCTGACAATCGAAGGCCACGTCGGTGCGCCGCTGCGCCGCCAGCAGCAACAACGCCGGGATCTTGGGCTGGTCCGGTCGATCAGGCGGCTCCGGGGCGGCAGCAGGGAGCAAGCCGAACGCGGTCAGGATCGCGCAGACGCCGAGCCGCGGCAGCGCGACGCACCGGCGGGATCGGAAGGCACAGCGAAGCGGGCCACTCGTCATGGCTATGGTCCCGTGATGATGCACTCGCCCTTGAGGAAGAGGTTCGGATGATGGTGGTAGCTGAATATCTTGTCGTTATCGTCACCCGGGTCGCCGTAGAACGAGCAGCCCGGCGACGAGAGACAGCTCTCTCCGTCGTAACCATGAATGTTGGTGCGACACTTGATACGCCAGCCGCACGGCTTCGGGTCAGACCAAACCGCCGGTGGCGGGTCCAATTCCGTGGGAATGACTGTAGCAGGCTTGTAGATTGACGCATGCCAGCCTTGCCCGAGACATACGTGTCCCGCCTGCGAACTGCAAACACACGTGGCGTTGTTGTAGATTGAGTGCCCGTTGCACACGACATCCGGACCAAGTTCGCCACACCCCCCGGTCCAGCCCCCGGGACCATCGGCGTGTCCCGCAAGCGCTGTCACTACCATTAGCGTCGCGGCAAGAAACGTTCTCATGACGTTCTCCGTAGAGGGCGGACAACGCGTCGGGGGTCGGGAGTCGGGAGTCGGGAGTCGGGAGTCGGGAGTCGGGAGTCGCCCTCGCACCACCCATCCCATTATCAGGTAGTCTTGCCCCAAAACACGCGGCGTCAAGTTGTCAGGATGCGGTTTTCGACGTTCATGATCTCTGCAGCGCCTTGAGCGTCTGAATCTGCCCCGCGTGGTAGATGTCGTGGAACGCGACGCCGATCACCTGGTCGGCGTAGCGCAGCTTGCTCCCGGGCGGGGCGCTGCTCCATCGCCCCGGGGCGAAGCCGGCGACCGTCTCCCGCAACAGCCGATGCTGCTCTTGCAGCAGCTTCAGTACGCCGGCCCAGCCGGCCTCGTCCAGCGAATCCACCGCGAACCAGTTGCTGCCCTTCAGCGGGAACGACCCGCGCTTGTCGCCGCGCAGCCGCCGGCGCGTCACGTATTTCCAGTACGCCGCGTGCAGCGCGATCTCGGCGATGCTGTGGCGGCGCGGGCCCGGACGCCAGAGCGCCAGCTCCGCCGTGACGCGGCGCGTGGCGGCGCGCAGATTCGGGCCGTGCCAGGCCTTGCGATCGAACGCCTCGTCAACCAGGCGGAGGAGATGCGGCGTCGTGGCCCGTGTCCCCGTGGCGGTCGTCGTCGTCATGGCGGTCTGCGTCGTGGCGGCCCGCGCCGCGCTACTCTTGTCTTTCATGAAGGTCTCTCAACGTCTTTCATGAACTCTCAACGAGGCAATTCGGGAACCCGGTTACCGCTGCGATCGGCGCCGATGCGAGTGCGGTCGAATGGAGGTGCGGCTTGGATCGGCTCGGATCGACCGGCACAGCTCAGCGCCCCGCATCGAGGAATCGCCGGACGTCCAGCTTCGGCGGCGGGCCCGGCGCCACCGGCGGCGGAATCGGCCCAGGGTATTTTCGTCCGGCCTCGCCCACCTGCAACAACAGCGCCAGGCCGACCTGCACGCCACCGGCGTCGAGCGACACGGGCACGGAATACACCTCGTTGGGCAAGCGGTTAGCGCCCTCGAGCAGCAACAGGAACGACCACGGCGAAGCCGGAAGCTGTGGCGTGGCGGGTGCGGGTTTCGTGGCAATCGTACCGGGGTTCACGTCGCGAACGGCCACGGAGGCGGGCTCAAGACCACTCGCCGACAAGGCCCATGCAAGCCGCCGGCCGTCGGCCTGGCGCTGCTGCGCGTTGAAGTCGGCCGGCCGCGTCCTGAGGACGGCGGAGCGGCTCAGCTCGATCGGCCCGGCCGGCTGCTGTCCGGCGGCATCCAGCAATGGAAGGCGAATCGACGCGGCGCCGTAGAAGTTCGTGAAGTTCCGCACGCCGTCGAGGCCGCTTTGCTCCGTCACCCAGAGCTGCACGGGCAACGGCGTCGCCGAATGGCTGGCGAGCGGCGCCCCGCTTTCGCCGCACACGAAGCGCGTCCAGGCGGCGCAGCGCTCAACGGTCGCGGCCGTGGGCTCGAGGCTGGTCGAAAGATCGGGGTTTCCGTAGTGGTGCTGCAAGCGGGCCACGTCGCGCAGCAGCTCGATGAACTGCTGCGGGTCGATCGTGCGGACGACGGCCAGCGCGGCCAGGTCGCCCGGCTTTTCGCCCGCCGGAGAGCCGCCGATCGGATACTTCCCGGCGAGCGGACCGACGCGCTCGTGCGTGCGGCGCAGCAGCCCGTGCCGCGCCAGCTCCGGTGCGTGCTGCGCCAGGGCGGCCAGCGGCGCCCACAACCCCGCCGCGGTGCTCGAACCGGCCGACGCCCCCAGCGCACGTGCGAGCGCCGCCGTATCCGGCAGGCCGCCGGCGCTGCCGGGATCGTCGAGGGCGCGGAGCCCGGCGACAAACTCGCGCCAGGCTTTCGCAGCCGCCGGGCTCTCGGCGGTCGTCAGCCAGCGCTCCAAGTCGCCGCTCTGCGCGTCGCGCAGCGCCGTCGCCAGCCGCGAACGAGCCTCCGCACCCCCTGTGCGAGGGACTTCGGCGTCGGCTTGCAGCATGTTCCTGCGGATCGCCGCCGCGCGCTCGCCCACCGCTGCGTCGATGTCCACGCCGGCCAGCCGCCGCGCGAACTCCGACCACGCCAGCCCGCCGCGCGAGCACTCCTCCAGCAGCAGCAGAACGGCCTCGTCGTGCAGCCGAGGCGGTGAGTCGCACACCGCGCGCCAATCCGCGAAGTACGCCGCGACGTAGGCGTCCGCCGCCGCGTCGAGCGCGTCTCGAAGCCCGGCGTCTTCGAGTTTCTGCTGGACCATCGCGACGGCTTGCAGCGTCTGGATCAGCAGCTCGCGCGTGTGATAGCGCGTCAGCAGCGGACCGGGCGTGAAGTCTCCGCCGGTGTTGAACCGGTTGGCCATGAAGGGCAGTCCGGCGTCGTCCTGCCAGACGTCGCCCATGAGCCGCGCGGCGCCCGGTCGCGAGAAGGCCCCTGCCTCGACGTTCGTCTTCGCGGCGGCGGCGGCCATTGTCTTCAGCAAGGCGTCGCGCCGTCCGAGCACCTGCTGATTCCAGACCGCTTCGGAGAGGCGATAGAGCCGCGCAGGATGCCAGAACGAGGTCGCGCTCAGCCCGGAGCGGCTCTCGACCTGGCTTGGGTCGGCGCGGCCGGCGGCCAGCCACGGCCCAAGCGCGCCCTCCGCTGATGGCTCCGCGACGCCAGACCCGCTGGTCCTCTCGACCAACGCCGGCCACTCGGCCAGCGGCGGCAGCCGCTCGGGCAGGTCCGCCTCGCGGCGCGCGAGCGCATCGAGCTCGGCGAGAAAGCGGCGCAGACGACCGCCGGGGCCGAGCGAATCGGGGGCGAGCGCGACGCTCGGGGTCTGGTCGGCCCCACCCTCGACGACGCGCACGAGGCCGCCGGTGGCGAGCCATTCCAGCGGGTCGCGCGACGCGGCGCCGTCGCCAAGAGCGGTCGTAACCAGCTCCTCGAGCCGCCGCCGCACGTCCTCGGAGAGGTCGTTGCGCACTTTCTGCACGTCGGTCAGCGCCTGGCGGATCGAGTCGTTGCTCGTGCGTTCGGCGCCGATTCGCAGGGCGTCCTCGATGGCGGCAAACTCGCCTTCCCACTGCCGCGCGAGCAGACCGAGAATCGACGGCGAGGCGGCGTCGGTCGTGGGCAGGGGGCGCACGATGCGCTGCTTGACCGCCGGGGGCCGCTCGGCGCCCAGGAAGCCCGCCAGGTTGTAGTACTCCCGGGCAATCGAGCCGTCGGGTGGCGTCACGTTGAGATTGCCGAGCGTGTCGGCCTCCGCGGTGAGCGCCACGAGCCGGCGGCGCGCCTCCGCGGCCTGCGCGCCGCCGCCGGCCAGCGGCGCGGCCAGGCCCAGCAGTTCGGCGTAGCGCTCGCGCAGCGCCCCGACGCGCGCGGCCAGCCCCACCCAGTAGCGAATCGCCGCATCGGAGCTCCCCTCCGACAGCTCGGTGGAGCGCTTCCAGCTCTCGGCGACGGCGTGGGCCCGCCGGGCGACGATCGTGACGCCGGCGACGGCCCGCGGCGCATCGAAGCCGAGCGCACCGATGAGCACGTCCTTCCGGAATGAGGCGGATTGCCGCGCAAGCGACGCGAGCGCCAGCTCCGTCTGCCGGCCCACGTCCTGGCGCTCGGCCTGGCCAAGCGGCAGCGCACCAAGGGCCGAGTTGAGTGCGGCGGCGCGCGCGGCGGCCGCGGCCTGGTCCAACGGCTGGTCCGACTTGGAAAGCACGTCGGCGCACCACTGCGCGTAGACGGCGAGCGCGGCGGTGTCATCCTGGCGCGCTCCGGGGGGGGCCGCTGCGGCGAGCCGCTGTTCGAGGTCGAGCACGATGGGCCGCACGACAACGCTCAGGACGTAACGCGCGTGGATCTGCTCGACGTAGCCGCGCGGCTCGCCGATGTCGGCCCCGAGGGATACGAAACGCGCCAGCAGGGCCGCGTCGGGCCGGTCATACGCGCGGATGTGCCCTTCCAGCCGCCGCGCGAGCTCAAGCCGCTCCGCAAGGCCGAGCCTCGGGTCGGGGTTCTCGATCTGCAATCGGGCCTGACGGCAGTCCTGCTGCGGCGCGGTCACGAGCCCGCGGACGCCATAGGCGCCAAAAGCGAACAGCCCGGCCATCAGCGCCAGCAGCGCCATGGAGCCGAGCCAGACGAGGCGGCGGGCGCGGCGGTTGCGCAGGACGTCGCGGCTGGAGCGGAAGACCAGCCCGGCCTCGGGGAAGACCTTGCGCGCGTAGGTGTCGTGGATGAAGAAGGGTTTGGAATCAACGGGTTTGGGCGGCGCCTCAACCAGGCCGGCCCCGGCGCGCGAGCGCCGCAAGGCGTCGAGGATGGGCACGCCCTCCTGCACCGACGAGGTGAAATAGAAGCCGCGAAAGAAGGGCGGCTCGATCAGCGGGCTGCGTTTGAACAGCGTGGCGACGTACTCGCCCAGCGGTGCTGCCAGGCCGTTGAACGACTCGGGAAACGTCGCGATCAGCTCGCGCTCATCCGCCGGCACGTTGCGTTGCAGGTAGCGCAGGCTCCAGTCGCGGATGCGCCGCCGCAGTCCGTCGAAGACCTCGGGGAACGTGTCCGGGTCGTAGGGCTCCTGGAACTCGCCCGGGCGCGACCAGCCGAACATCTGGTTCTTCGCGGCCAGGTCGACGCGGATCTCCTCGCAGAACTCGTTGAACCCGCCGACGAGGTCCATCTTTGTGACCAGCAGGAACGCCGGAAAGCGCACGCCGAGCTGCCGCTGCACCTGCCGCAGGCGGTCGCGCAGGATGATCGCCTTCTGGGAGCGCTCGTCGCTGTTGTCGCGCAGCAGCTTGTCCGCGGGCACGGCCACGATCACGCCGTTGATCGGGCAGCGCGAACGGTTCTGCCGCAGCAGCTTCAGGAAATACTCCCACTCGGTCTTGTCGGTCGTGCCCTCCTCGTGAAAGGCGATGCGGCCGGCGGTGTCGAGAATGACCGCGTCCTCGGTGAACCACCAGTTGTAGTTGCGCGTGCCGCCGAAGCCCGGCACCTCGTCCTTGCCCAGCGGAAAGTCGAGCCCGGAGTGGATCAGCGTGTAGGTCTTGCCGCAGCCCGGCTCGCCCATCAGGATGAACCACGGCAGCCGGTAGACCGACAGCCCGTTGGCCTTCAGGTCACCCAGCTTGCGCGTGAACTTCTCGCGGATGACCTCGGTCTGCTCGAACTCGTCGGCCCGCGTCGGCCCCTGGGTGCGCAGCGCGTCGCTCAGCCGCGCCAGGCCGCGCGTCCGCCGCAGGACCCCCGCGCCCCACAGGCCCGCCGCGAGCAGCGCCCCCGCACCGAAGACGGCAAGCAGGGCCCACTGAGCCTGGGGCTTGAGCAGCGCCGGCAGCACAAACCAGCCGGTCAGCCCGACCAGCGCGAGAACCATAACGACGATTCCGGCGCGGATCACCGGCGCGAGGTTGAGAAAGTCCGACCATGGCGAGCGCTTCATTCCTCACCCCTGGCTGCGCGCTTGTGCATGGGTCGCTTCATGAACCGCTCGCGGTAGAGACGGCGACAGCATCCTGGCGCAGGTCGCCGACCATGTCCTTCCAGTAGCCCCAGGTCGCCGCCAGGTAGACCGCCAGCACCAGCAGCGCGGCCAGCCCGACGTAAGCCAGCCGGGTGCTCGGGCGATAGTCCGGGTCGAGCTCGGTCGTGTGCTCGGTCGTCTCCGGGAAGAAGGCACGCTCGCGGGTCCGGGCGGCGGCGGGCAGGCTGGAGAAGAGTCGCGCCGTGAGCTCGCGTCTGGCGGCCGGGTCGCCGGCGAGTCGCCCCTCGAACCCCAGTTGCTGCGCGACGTACAGCACGCTGCGCAGGTCGATCTGTTCCGCAGACTGCGAGGAAGCCGCGTCCGCGAGCGCCTGCTCGCACAGCTCGTAGAAACGGCGCGGGCCGTCTTTGCCGGGTTGTTTCAGCAGCGTCTGCTCGAGGCGCTGCGCGGCCCAGTCGTCCCGGCCGGGCCACTCCCAGCGCTCGGCGAGCTGCTCGTCAGCCAGGTAGACCAGCGCCTGCCGCGCGGCCTGCCAGGCGCCGCGCTGTGGTCCGCTCCCGGCGCGGGCGTCGAGATCGAGCAGAAGCTCGCTCAGACCAGCACGGATCGCGTCCGGCGAGAGGGCCTCGTCGGCCGCGAGCCGGCGCTTCAGCGCGATCAGATAGGCGAACACTTCGCTCGCCAGATCGTAGACGGAAAAGGGCACGAGCGGACTCCTGCGCCAACCCGGGCCGCGCCCGACGGGGCGCGCGTTCGTGCGCGGGGGGACGATGCCGACTGTCATCGTGCCGGGCGGCGCGCCGGCGATCAATAGCCGCGATAGATCTGCTTGCGGCCCACCTTCACCAGGATGTCGCGCGGCTCCAGCGGTCCGGGGACCGGCTGGATGATCAGCGGCGGATTCCGCGCCAGGCCGCTCTCGGTCGAGTAACGCGCGTAGATCGCGATGGCCGACTCTTCTTCGCCGGGCGCCGGATGGCGGACGGCCACGCGGACCGGTGGGCTGCCGCGGGCCTGGTCGCGGGCCGAGACGAGCGCGTCGCCCACGCGCGTGTCGAAATCGGGCCGCGCCGCCCCGGAGCGCAGCGCCAGCACCTGCCCCGGGGGCAGGATGATCTCGCCGGCGTCGCGCCGGCGGAACCACTCGTCGGCCAGCAGCTTCCGCCGGGTGATGGCGGGATGACGGGCGACATCGGCGGGCGTGAGCAGCAGGATGTCGAGCTCGAGCATGCTGGCGGTGTTGTCGTCGCGGTCGTCCCAGGCGTTGATGACGTCGGCGACCTCGAAGGTGATGGTGCTGTGGCTGGCGCAGCCAAGCAGCATCGCGACCAGGCCAAGCGGGAATGCAGGCAGCAGGCGCATGCGGGGTCCTCGTTGTGTGAATGCGGCCTGAACGCGCCCGAAGCGACTCGCGGGCGGTACGTGCCGCGACAGTATGGGGCCGGGGTGTTGAAAATCAAGCCGCGCCGCTTGCCGTTCGCCGCCCGCGGCAATATTTTCTTCAAAACATTCTGAAACAGTGGAGGAGCCGCCGTGACCTCGCGCCTGCAACTCGCCCGCAGCCTGTTCGTCCGCCGCTGGGGCGAGATGGGCGGCTACTGGGGCATCAGCCGCACCATGGCCGAGATTCACGCCCTGCTTTTCGTCTCGGCCCGCCCCTTGTGCACCGACGACGTCATGGACCAGCTCAAGATCTCTCGCGGCAACGCCAGCATGAACCTGCGCGCCCTCGTCGACTGGGGGCTCATCGACCGCGTACACCAGCTCGGCGACCGAAAGGAGTACTTCCGGGCCGACACCGACGTGTGGCACATGTTTGAAACGATCATGCGCCAACGCCGCCGTCGCGAGGTCGAGCCCGTCTTCGCAACGCTCGAGCGCTGCTGCGAGATGGTCCGCGCCCCGCAGGGCGCGCCGGGCGGCGACGACCCGCACGAGGCGGCCGAGTTCCTCCAGCGCCTGGACGACCTGCGCCGTTTTCTCACGTCGATGGGCCGCCTCTTCGAGCTCGTACTGCTGGTCGGCCCGAAGGGCGTCGAGGGCCTGGCCGCCGCTATGACGCCGCCGCCTGGCACACGCCCCCGCCGCACCCGGACACGCGCCGCCGGACGACCCTGAGCGTTCAGGGCGCCTCCCGTTCGCGCTACCGCCCCAACGTACGCCGCCGTAGAATGGCGCCGACGGCCGGCTCGCAGCGACGGTGCGGCGGCCGCCTGAACGGCTGGAAAGGCGCGAGCGCCGCGCACGCGAGGAGAGTCTTCGATGTCCGTGCCACAGGATCGTCGGTACGCCCAGACCCACGAGTGGTTCAAGCTCGACGGCCGGATCGTCACCATCGGCATCACGCAGTTTGCCGCCGACGAGCTGACCGACGTCACGTACGTGGCGTTGCCGTCGGTCGGCAAGGAAGTGCAGGCGGGGACGAGCTTCGGCGAGATCGAGTCGGTGAAGGCGACGAGCGATCTGTACACCGCCGTGAGCGGGACGGTCCGGGAGGTCAACACGCGGCTCGACGCCGAGCCGGAGCTGGTCAACAACGATCCGTTCAACGCCGGCTGGATGGTCAAGGTCGAGTGCCGCGACGCCGCCCCGCTCGAAAAGCTCCTCGACGCGGCTGCATACGAGAAGATGATCTCGAAATAACACCCGCCGAAGCCGTGCCCCTGCCCAGGCACCGGCCTGGCCCGCATCCCCTGATACCCGGTACCTCAGCGGCCGGGCGACGCCTTGGACCGGCGGAGCCTCGGCGCCCTGTACAGGACTTCCGGGCGTGACCGCGCGCCGCGGCGGTGTTCTTCCACCCTGGGGACGAGCCCGGCTCAGCCTGTGGGATGAAAACATAGGTCGCGGAAGTTGAAGCGTTACTCATCAACATCGGATTTTAGGAAAAACAAGCGAATCGCGCTTGACCCGGTCGCGGGCGATCGGCTATAAGTGGTCTTCGTAGAGGTGTATCTGTTCGGTCGCATGTCGTACGTCGTTTAGGGGCTCATTGTCAACCACCGCTGTCAACAGGAGGAGGAGAGTCCGTGCGCACATCCCGAGTTCTTCTATCGTTGCTGGCCGCGACGATCGTCGTCGCCCCGGCTGTCGCCGTCGAGATCTGGGCCGTCGATAACCTGGGTGCGACCAACGTGCCCGGCCTGGTCGGCGATCGCGTGATCAAGTTCGACTCCGCCAATCCGCTCGGGACCGTTACGACCGTCGGCGCCACCAACGTCGTCGGCCGGAACATGTCCGGGCTGGACTTCGCCGGCAACGGCGTGCTCTACGCCGCAAGCGGCTTCGGCAGCGCGTTTCCCGGCAGCGAGCTGTTCACAATCAGCACAGTGGACGGCTCTGCAACGCTGGTCGGGTCGCTGGGGCTGCCCGCCGGCACGGCTGTCACCGACCTGTCGTGGAACCCGGCGACCGGCAAGATGCAGGCGCTGACCAGCGCGGGGGGCGGCGGCGCCCAGTCGATCTACGAAGTTCCCCTTGGCGGCGGCCCCGCCGTTCTGGTCGGCCAGATCACCGGCCTGCCCGCCGGCGCGCTGCTCATCGGCATGTCCACCGACAGCGCCGGCGTGAACTACGTCCACAACCTCGCCGACGACCGGATGTACAAGCTGACCGGCCTGGCGGCGGCGGCCATGAGCGCGGGTATCGGCATCGACACCAACTTCAGCCAGGGCATGGTCATGGACTGGCGGGCCAACAACGAGTGGTACCTCGGCTCCATCAGCGCCAACCCGGCGTTTGCCAGCCAGGTGCGACTCATGGACAACAACACCGGCGGAACGTCGTTGATCCTGGCGACCTGGCCGAACAACGGCACGAACGGCCTGCCGCAGTACGAGACGGCGGACCTGGCGATCGTGCCCGAGCCGGGCAGCCTGTGCCTGCTGAGCCTGGCGGTGCTGGGGCTGGCCGCGTCACGGCGACGCTGACGGCTCGCCCAAATACCGATACACCCGCTCTCCCTCCGAGGGTGGCCCAAGGACAACCGCGCCGTTGCGAGCCGGCGGCCGGTTGTCCTGCTGTTTCCTGGACTGGCTCCTGGAACGGGCTGGGGACAGCCCGGCTCTGATTGGCGCCTGGATGGGGCTGCTCCGGGCTGCGGACAGCCCCGCTCTGCCAGTGGCCATTGCACGATCGGAGCCGCGCCCTGTTGCCGCTGGCGAGCGTCGGGGCCCGTTACGATCGCGGCCGGGCCAAAAAAACCCGTGGCGTGAACGCCCGGCGGCGCCCACGCCACGAGTTCTAGGAGAGGAGGAAGGTCTCACGCAAACTTCACCCTTGATACGCCCGCAAGAGCGCCGCGGTTCGCGCGCCTTTCGGAAAAACGCGCGGGTCAGGTTTGCGTGCCCTTCTGATAAACCCGGCGTCGTGGGGGGGCTATTCCAAGTTCTCAGGCGACGTCTGGGGGGGGGGGGGGCTTCCAGCTTGAAAGCCGGCATCGGGGCGGGCTATTCCGGCTTCGCACGGGCGTGACCGTGCGCGCGCCCGAGAAAGTTATCGTACCCTCTGGACGAGAGCGCATTTCGCGCGTATGTTCCTGGTGTCCGCTTGTCTTTGGATCACTCGTGCGCGGTTCGATGATCCATAGACGACGAGTGACACCCATTCGTTCGACGTTCGGACGCGGCTGGCGAGGAACGCCACGTCGCGGTTCGCCGGCCAGGCTTGGGAGCCTCACGCGCCTCCCGAGCGGTGCGGCCCGATCGACTTGGAAGGCACATGACACATCCGCTGCTGAACCTGCACAACCACACGCCATTCTCCGACGGGGCTTACACGATCGACGAGCTATGCGAAGCGCACCTGGCGCTGCGCGGCGTGCGCGTCGACGGCATCGGGATTTGCGATCACCTGTTCTGCACGCCGTCGTCGCACCCCGTGTCCGATGAGCGCGAGTTCCTGCGCGTCTTCGAGCGCGAGACACGGCGCTACATCGACGAGGTCCATGCGGCCCGGCAGCGCTGGGCGGGGCGGCTGACGGTCTACTGCGGCTGCGAGATCAACTGGCCGCTCAACCGCGGGATGCTGCCGGCCATTCAACGGCTGATGCACGGCATCGACTACGTGCTGTTTGAGTTTCTCGACTGGGCGGCGCTGACGCAGCTTGCCAGCCAGGCCCGCCGCTGGCCCTGCCCCGTGGGCCTGGCGCACGCCGACGTGCGCACCGCCTTTCCCAGCACGTCGCTCGACCAGGTCGTGCGCACGCTGGCCAACGCGCGCATCTTCTACGAGATCAACGCCAAGCTCATGCCCCTGGAACAGCACGCCGCCTGGTTCGACATCCTCCCGCGCCATCGCGTGCTCGTCAGCCTGGGAACCGACACCCACGACGACCTCGCCGTTCTGGGGACGCTCACGACCCTGCGCGACTTCGCCCAGCGGCACGAGCTCGGCGACAAGCTGTTCGTCCCGCAGCCGCGCGCCGAAGCCGCCGCCTGAGCACTGGTGCGGTGGCGTCGTCGCGCCGCGGTATACTGGCCGCTGGCCGCGGCGCCGAAGCCAGTGAGTGGCGGCTTTCGCCGCCCGCTTCCTCGCGAGGCTTTCGCATGAAACATCAGAACAGGGAGGAACCGGCCCTGCCGCATCGTGAGATCGTCCGGCGCCACCGCTTCCTCACGGGCGCGGCTCGGATCGGAGAGTTCGCGTGAGCCAGCCGGAGTGCATCGCGGAAGGGCGTCACCTGAGACTGCTGCGACTCGGTCACTGGGAGTACGTCGAGCGCCGCGACACGAGCGGCATCGTGGCGGTCGTCGCCGTCACCGACGACGGCCGGATCGTTCTGATCGAGCAGTTCCGCGCCGCCGTCGGTCGCCGCTGCATCGAATTGCCCGCGGGTCTGGCCGGCGACTCGGCGGAGCATCGGGGTGAGGACCTGATCGCGGCGTCCCGGCGTGAGCTGTTCGAGGAGACGGGCTACGAGGCGGAACGGTTCGAGCACCTGTGCGCGGGCCCGCCTTCGGCCGGGTTGAGCAGCGAGGTGATCACGTTCTACCGCGCGCACGGCCTGAGGCGCGCCGGAGTGGGCGGGGGCGACGCGGACGAGCGGATCATCGTGCATGAGATACCGCTGGCGCAGGCGGACGACTGGCTGAAGCGCGAGGCGGCGGCGGGCACGCTGATCGACCCGAAAGTGTACACGGGGCTGTACTTCGCCGCGCCGCGCGTGAGCTGACAGACGAGGGCGAGTGCGAATCGACGTCAGGCGAGCGCGAACTGACGTCAGGCGAGCGCGAACTGACGAGCCGCGAGCGCCAGCGCGTGACATGACCCCGGGTCCGAAACCTGCCCGTGGGACAGGGGGGCTGCTCCAGTGCCCGCGAGAATGATCCCATACGCGTTCACGCGCCGCGAAACGGGCTGGTCGCTTGAACGGGCGCGTGCGTTGCTCGGCGAGATGCGCGGCCGCCGCAGTTGCCGGGCCTTCTCGCCCGAGCCGGTGCCGCGCGAGCTGATCGAGCTGGCGGTCGAGATCGCGCACACGGCCCCGAGCGGCGCGAATCGCAAACCGTGGCGCTTCGTCGCGATCGACGACCCGGCGATCAAGCGCGAGATCCGCCTGGCCGCGGAGGCGGAAGAGCGCGAGAACTACGAGCGGCGGTTTCCCGGCGAGTGGACCGAGGCGCTGGAGCCGCTGGGAACCGGTCCGGAAAAGCCGTTCCTGGAGATCGCGCCGTGGCTGGTGGTCATGTTGCGCGTCGACGTCGAGGTCGTGGCGGGGCGGACGCGGAAGAACTACTACCCGATGGAGAGCTTCGGCATCATGTCGGGCTTCTTCCTGATGGCCTGTCACCAGCTTGGTCTCGCGACGCTCACGCACACGCCCAGCCCGATGAACTTCCTGCGCGGAATCTGCCGCAGACCCGCCAACGAGAAGCCCACGCTGCTGATCCCGGTCGGATACCCGGCGGCCGACTGCGTGGTGCCGGACATACCCAAAAAGCCGCTGTACGAGGCGCTGCAATGGAACCGACCCTGACCGGCAACGGCGACCCCCGCGACGCCGACACGACCGTCGCGCAGTTGCGCGGCCTGGTGGCGCGTTTCGTGGCCGAGCGCGAGTGGGAGAAGTACCACGACGCCAAGAACCTCTCGATGGCCATCGCGATCGAGGCCGCGGAGCTGATGGAGCACTTCCAGTGGCTGCGGAGTGAAGACCTGGAGGCCACGCTCCGCGACCCCGCCCTGCGCGACGAGATCCGCGACGAACTGGCCGACGTGGTCGCCTTCGTGCTTGCCCTGGCCAACAGGCTCGATATCGACGTGTCGGCGGCGCTGTCGCGCAAGATGTGCAAGAACGTCGAAAAGTACCCGGCCGAGCAGTTCCGCGGACATTACGAGAAACCCGCCGGCTGATGCCGCGGCGTCTGCGACCGGGACGTAAGAGGATCGGTATCATTCAGCGGCGTAATGCCGTTGTTATCGGCGGCCGCCTGCCGGCACGGGAACCCGGCCGACGAACGCGCGTCTAACCTCACAGGTCGAGGCAGCGTGGACCGCAGCGAACTCGACTCGGCGACCAGCGACGAGCGGCTCGTGGCCCGTGCGCAGCAGGGCGACGCGGGCGCGTTCGAGCAGCTCGTCCGCAGGCATCAGGACCGGCTGTACAACCTGTGCCTGCGATTGAGCGGCTCGCGGACGCAGGCCGAGGACCTGGCGCAGGCGGCGATGCTGCAAGCCTTCGAGGCTCTGCCGCGGTTCGAGGCGCGCTCGCGCTTCTACACGTGGCTCTTTCGCATCGCGGTCAACCTGGCCCACTCGTACCGCAGACGCCAGCGCCGGGCGCCGGCATCGCTGGATGCGATGGACGGGGACGGCGGGCCGCGCCCCGTCGCGGAGAGCTGGGCGCTCGACCCGCTCGAACGAATAGACCGCGCCGAGAAGGCCGAGCGCCTGGGCCGGGCCTTGGCCGAACTGGACGAGGAGTTCAGGGCAGCCGTCGTGCTGAAGGACATCGAGGAGCTGGACTACGCGACGATCGCGGAGATCCTGGAGGTGCCGATCGGAACCGTGAAGAGCCGCATCCACCGCGGGCGCATGTTCCTGCGGGCGGCGTTGACGGCGTGCGACGACGAGGAAGACGCCCGTGACCGGGTCGGAAAATGACAAGCTGATCGGCGAGCTGTCCGCCTATCTCGACGGCGAGCTCGATGCGCAGGCCCGCGCCGCCGTCGAGGCCCTGCTCGCCGAGTCCGAACCCGCGCGCCGCCTGCTCGCCGACCTGCGCGCCATCGCCGTGGGGCTGCGCGGGCTGCCGCGTGCCGCGGCGCCCGCCTCCCTGGCCGAGAGCGTCATCCGCGGCATTCGCGGCCGTGGCGAGAGTGAGACCGCGGGTGCGATGCGGGCGTCTACTGCGCCGCGGCGACCCCGCGCCCAGCGGCCCCGGCGGGCGCTGCGCCTGGCCACGGGGCTGCTCGCGACGGCCGCAGCTTTCGTGATCATCGCCGTCGGTGTTCGATTCCTCGTGCCGCCGCCGGTGCAGGCGCCGCTGACGGGGCGCATGGAGCAAGCCGCGCCGCCGCGATCAGATGCTGAGGCGTCATACCGCGAGCCGGCCACGCCTGCGGGGGAGCCGGGGCGGGGCCAGCTGGCTGCGGGCGAGCCGCGCACCGGCGTCGCGCGGGACGATGCGTCCGCGACGCGGGCGCGCTCCGCGCCGCGTCTCCCGTCGGAGTCCATGGACGTCGTGGCGGCGCCCGTGGCGCCGGCGCCTGCCGCACGCAGCGAGCCGGATGGCGCCGAAGCTACGGAGCGGCCGTTGGCGCTGCGCGCCAACGAGCCGGTCGAAGAGCTGACGCAGAGCGTCGCCGCCGGGCGGACGGTCGTTCACGTAGTGGTGCGCGCTCGGTCGGAAGATGAATACAACGCCTCGGTCGCCGCCATCGCTGCGGCCACCGCCAGCGATGAGAAGACGAGCGGCGTAGCGCCGGCGTCGCCGCCGCTGGTCGGCAAGGCATTGGAGCCCGCCGCTGACGCGTACCAACGGACGCTACAGGTCGCTCCGCCCGAGGCTTGGGAACTGCTCGCGTCGCTGGAGCGTGTCAGCGCGGGCGAGATGACGCTCTCTGTCGAGACGACCGGCTCCGCCGCGGGTGAGGAACTGAACCTGCCGGGTGTAGCCGGAAGGCCAGCCGACCGCCCGTCCCCTGACGGGCCGGCCGGCACCGAGAAAACGGTGGCGGCGCGTTCGAGGGGAGGCCGAAGCGACGTGGTCGGCGGCGGAGCCGGCGTCGCCCAGGGCGGCGCAGACAAGGAAGCGGCGGAGCGAGCGGCTCCCGCGGACGGCATGGGAGGCGGACGCGGAGGCGGAGGCGGCGCGCCAGGCGCACCCTCACGCCGAGCCGCCGGCGCAGACGTCGCAGGCGCAGGTGAGGCCGCCCTGGGGCGAACTGGCGTGCGCGACCGGGATTCCGGCGTTCCTGACGCGAGCGACAAAAGCCCCGCGCCGCCGGTTGCACGTGGCTACGCTGGGCTGGCGGAGGGCCTGCGGCGCATCTGGCCGGACTGGATTGGCGCTCTTGAGGAAGGCGCGCGGGCGGCCGAACACTGGCTCGCCGCGCGCGCGGCGGCGAATGCGAGCGCCGCGCGTGCCGCACCGCACGAGTGGGTGCTGCACGTCACCGTCCTGCCGCCGGCCGGCGAAGCTCCGCCGCCGGCCAGCCAACCAGATTCGCGGCGCTGAGGCGTCGCTCGACCGCCGGCTACTGGGTCTTGAGCAGCTTGTCGATCTCTTCCTCGACCTTGAAGTTGGCCGGGTGGCCGCGCCAGACGATCTTTCCGTTGGAGTCCAGCAGCAGCGCCGTCGGAACGCCCCGGATGCCGTACACCTCTACCGCCTCGCATCCCCAGCCCTTCTTCTCGCCGTCGCCGCACCAGAGCTGCCGGAGGTTGTCCCAGCCGCGCGTCTTGCAGTGCTTGACAACGAGGTCCGGCGTGTCGTCGATGCTCAGACCGAGGATGACCGCCTTGCCGGCCCAGTCCTTGGCGCGGCGGGCGGTGATCTCGCTGTTGTGCTTCATCGGTTCCTGGCACGGGCCGCACCACGTGGCCCAGAAGTCGATGAAAACGACCTGGCCCCTGAAATCCGACAGCTTCAGCGAATGCCCGGTGGAGGTGTCGTGCAGCCGCAGGTCGGGCGCCATGTCGCCGGCGCCGGGCGGCAGCTTCAGGGCGATCTCGTGCTGCTTCTCGTCGCCGCCGAGCCAGATCGACCCGACCTCGGCGCCGTCGACCTCGACCTGGAGGTGCGGGGCCTTGTCTCCACCGGCCATTCCGCTGAGCGCGATGCGTCCCTGGGCGTCGGTCGTGCCCTCGTAGGCGACGACTTCGCGGGCGTGGAAGCGGGCGTAGGTGGTGAGCTTGTACGGCTTGTCGGCGACGGGCTGGCCGTCCTGACGGCTGATGGTCAGCACGACGCCACGGTCACCTTTCAGGTTCTCCTTGAACGCCGCCTCGTCAAAGGCCTCGAATTCGAACGTGACGTCCTGAGTGCCTGCGGCGGCTAGTTCGAGACTCCGCTGGTCGCGGAAGTACCCGGGCTGGTTGCGGTCGTAGCGCGTCGCCTTCGTGCCCGTGAAGCCGTCAACCAGGTAGGTCCCGGGGGCCAGGTCGTCCCAGGTGCAGCTCGTGCTGACGCCATGATGCTCGTGCGTCATGAAGCCGTAGTAGCCGGCGCCTTCGAGCGGCACCGCGACGAAGACGCCCATGGCGCAATCCGTGTACGGCTGCTCGGACGCCCCGTTCTTTGGCTTGAACGTCGCCGTGATCCGGCCGGGCTTCGGCAGCGCCATTTCGAGCTTGCCGCTGCGCAACGTCGCGGGGGCGAACGGGCCGGCCTGGTAGGCGCGCAGGAAGCCGGGGTGACTGATCATGACGTACAGGTTGCTCGAACCGGGCTCAATCTCAAATGCGAAGCGCCCCTCGCCGAGCGGCTTGACCTGCGCCAGGCTCGGGACGCTGGCCAACGCTTGATCGCCGCGCTTCCAACCCGCCGCCTTCAGCCAGACGGCCGGATGCTGTTCGGCCCGGAACACAACCGGCTCGAGGTCGGCAGGCAGGGTCATGTCCGCCGGCGTCTTGACGTGCAGCTCGACCCGTTGCCCCTTCGGCAACTTCACGGCCACCGGCCCCTCCGTCGGCAACGCGATGGTCTCGACCGTTCCGCAGTGACCCGCGGCGCGCACGAGCAACTGGACCTTGCCGGCGGGGGGACGTGCGACGGCGTTGTCGGTCAGGTCCGACGCGGAGAGCCGGATCTCGCCGCGCGTGCCGGCGACCCAGGCCTTCGTGATCGCGTAACCCTCGGGCGCGAGCAGAAACGCCTCGCAGGCATCGACGTCCCCGCCCGAAGGCGCGCTCACCTTGATGCTCAGCGAGAACCGGGGCTTGGCCGCCCCTTCTTCCTCTTGCGCCGGCGCGAGCGGCGGCGCAATCAGAGCGACCAGCGTCAGCAGACGGGTGCCCCGGCGGACGGACTGCAACGGTTGCATGTGGCTTCTCCGGCTTACAGTTGGCTCAGTGACAAGGTCCGCAACGCCCCTCGCGGGACCGGGCGTATTGTGCCATCGCCGCGGCCGGTTCGCAACGACAGATGTCGGAGCTTTCGGACCACGCCGCACGCCGGATGCATTCCTCCGGCGACACCTCCTCCACGCGCGTCGCCACGCCCCACCCCGGCTGGGACTGCGAGACGGACTGCGGGACGGGCTGCGGGACGGACTGCGAGGCGGACTGGGAGACGGACTGCGAGGCGGACTGCGAGACGGACTGCGAGGCGGGCTGCGAGGCGGGCTGCGGGACGAGCCGCGAGCGCCAGCGAGTGACGTGACCGAACGCCGACCAGGCGTGAGGGGCTCAAGAGCCTCGTTCACGTTCGCGGCCGCCGCTCGCGCAGCAGCGCCGCGACCTCCGGCAGGCGCAGCAGCCGGGCGCTCGCCAGGTAGACAGCCGATCCGGCGCACAGCCAGCCCAGGGCATCGAGCGCCCGGCGGGACGAGCCGCGAGACGGACTGCGAGGCGGACTGCGAGGCGGACTGCGAGACGGGCTGCGAGGCGGGCTGCGGGACGAGCCGCGAGCGCCAGCGAGTGACGTGACCGAACGCCGACCAGGCGTGAGGGGCTCAAGAGCCTCGCTCACGTTCGCGGCCGCCGCTCGCGCAGCAGCGCCGCGACCTCCGGCAGGCGCAGCAGCCGGGCGCTCGCCAGGTAGACAGCCGATCCGGCGCACAGCCAGCCCAGGGCATCGAGCGCCCGGCGCGGCAGGCCATCGGGGAGGCTCTCCAGCAGCGGCAGGCTCGCCACGCGCAGCCCGTGCACCGTCGCCGCCGCCAGCAGCGCCGCCAGCAGCATGCGCGCCAGCGCCAGCAGCGTGTCGCGATCGAGCAGGCCGACGGCCCGCCGGCGGCTCAGCAGGGCGATACCGATCAGCACGGCGGCCGTCGAGGTCGCGCTGCTGCTGATGGCCAAGGCCGCCTCGCGCACCGAAGGCAGCCAGACCAACAGCAGCGTCAGCAGCAGGTTGAGCGGCAGGATCGCGCAACTGATCCACACGGGCGTGCGGACGTCGTGCAGACTGTAGAAGCCGCGCAGAACGATGTGCTGCGCGCAGAACGCGCACAGCCCGAAGCCGTAGAACATCGCGACATAGGCGGAGCGCTGCGTCGCGGCTTCGTCGAAGCGCCCATACTCGAAGAGCAGCCGCGTGATGGGCACGGCGAGCACGACCAGCATGCTGCCGGCCAGCAGCCCCTCGAACACGGCCAGGCGGATCATCGCCCGCACCTGCGCGGCCCAGCCGCTCCAGTCCGCCTGGGCCGCCAGGCGGCTGAACGCGGGCAGCGCGACAGTGGCGAGCGAGATGACCAGCACCCCGAGCGGGAACTGGTACAAGCGCTGCGCGAAGGTGACGGCCGCGAGCGCCCCTTCTTCGAGCGGGTACGCCAGCCGCAGGCCCAGCACACTCATATGCGGCTGCCCGTCGATGCGCGTCAGCAGCACGCAGATCAGCGAGTCCAGGAAGGTGCTGAGCATCAGGACGCCCTGCCCCAGCATCACCGGCATGACCCGCGCCAGCATCTCCCGTACGACCGGGTCGCGCGTCTCGAATCGCCACTCCAGCGGAACGCCCCGCGCGCGTACCGCCGGGTAGACGAACACGAGCTGCAAGACGCCCGCCGCAACGACGCTCCACGCTACGCCGAACACCTGCCGCGCCGGGTCGTCACCGCACAGCCACGGCGCCGCCAGGACGATCCCCGCGATCATCACGATGTTCAGCACGACCGACGCCAGCGCCGGGACAACGAAGCTCCCCAGGCAGTTCAGCAGGCTCGCCACCAGCGCCAGCAGGCAAATACTGACCATGAACGGCAGCATGACCGCGGTCAGCGCCAGCGGCAGCACGTAGGGATGCCCCGCCGGCAGCATCAACCACAGGGCGCCGATGAGCAACTCGCCCAGCAGCGTGAGGGCAACGAGCGCCGACGTCATCAGCGTCAGGGCCCGCGCGAACAGCGCCCAGGCGGCGAGCCGCCCCCCCTGCGTCAGCACGCGCGTAAATGTCGGCACGAACGCAGCCGTCAGTGCCCCTTCTCCGAACAGCCGCCGAAACAGGTTGGGGACGAGGAAAGCGGCGCTGAACGCATCCTGCACCCAGCCCACGCCGAAGGCCCGCGCCAGCAGGATGTCGCGCAGCAGACCCGTCACGCGCGACACCAGCGTGCACAGGGCCACGAGCTTCGCCGATGAGACGATCGACCGCGCCGACATGGGTTCGCATGGTAGTCCGTCGGCGCGCCTTCCGCCCGGCTGCGGCGGCAGCCCCGGGGCGGCCAGGCGCCGGCGGGGGAGACGGCCGCGTGGCATCAAAACCTGCTGGAATAGTTGACTCTAGTCGCCGGCAGGACCATAATAGCGATCAGTAGAATCGGCGGCCTGCAAAGGCGGCGCTGGAGGGGGCAGTAGATCTTCTCAGCTAAGCAACACCGATCGGCGATTGTGCGCATTCGGCGTGTAATCGTCTGACTGGTGCGGCGCGCCACGGTGGCGCTCCGCGTGGTCGTTGGAGGCTTCCTCGGAGGAGTAGGAGTATGCGTCTCGTCAGTTGTGGGCTTCTTATCGGGCTCGTTGCCGCCCCGGCCTGGGCGACCGACTATGCCGGAGGCGACTTGCAGGTCGTGAGTTTCTTTGACCTCGGGCGGCCGCAGAACCTCGGGACACCCGCTGTCGGCCTCGATTACTCGAACGTCACGAACTTCCTCGGCCTGGCCAGCGCCCACGGCGGCGCCGAAAACCAGGCCGGAAACATCATCACGCGCCTCCTTGCCGATGACATTACGCCGGCCTCCGGCGGGACAGGCGTGACCCAGATGAAGTTCTCGGTGGCGAACCTGAACGACGTTGCCGTCAGCGCTCGGGCGCGGGTGCGCTTCTGGTTTGCCGACGGGGCGGGCGGCGGCCCGGGGACGTACTACAACGTGCCGGCGGCCGTCGGCTTCACGTTCAACGCGATCAGCTTTGGTCCGGGGGTGACGGTCCTCACCGCCACGCTTGATCCGAACACGTTCACCCTGCCCAACGGCACGTTCTGGGCCGGCCTGACGTTCGACAACAACGGCGGGGCCACGGGCGCCACGCTGGACCAGATGAACAACCTCGGCCAGGGCATCTTCAACCCGCCGACCGTCGGCTCCAGCGCCGACGTCGCGTTCCTCACGACCGCCGCCGGGAGCTTCTTCCCGACGAACAACCCGGCGGGTTCGCTGTTCACCCTGCCCGCCGACCCGAACATGCCGAACCTGGCGACGAACTACGGCTGGGAGTTCACCACGATTCCCGAGCCGGCGACTCTGGCCGGGCTGATGGTTGCCGGGCTGGGGCTGTTCCTGCGGCGGCGCTGAGGCCGCGCGGCACTGGCCAAGGGCACGACGACGGCCAACAAGTTGAACCCCGGGCCCGCTTCTGCCGCGAAGCGGGCCCTTGTGTTTCTCCCGGCGGGCGAACGAGCGCGCCGAGCTCTCGAGCGCCCTCCGGGCGAGGAGATGAGGACGGGTTATTGCGCCAGGGACTTGAAGTGCCTGGCAACCACCGTGCGCCCTCCGCGCGATGGCCGTCCGGGGCGACGGTCTGTCCGTGGCGCCTGCATGCTCACGCTGAAGACAGCGAGAGCATGCCACCCATGCCACGCATGCCACCCCCAGGCCGCCCCGCCGAGCTGTAACTTCCGACCGGTGGCCGACCTCCAACAGGGGTCAGCGACTGGGTCCCCCAGGGGCGATGCGGCCCGCCTCGCCGGCGCTCGCCAGGTGCGGCCCTCGCTGCATACCATCACCCGTACGAGTACGTGCGGAACGCGCCGGAGACCCAGAGCACCATGACCGAAGCCCCAGAGCGCACGATCGCCGAGGCAGCCCACGTCGCCGGTCCCAGCGGGGCGGCTTCGTCGCACCAGTTCGTTTGCTCGGAGGTCTCCGGCGGGAACCGCCAGGTCGAGACGCTCGTGGCGCTGCCCGGGCTCCGTGGGAAGCTCTACTCGCATCCTGTGGGCGGCGGCCGCGGCGGTGACGTGCACTACCTGTCGGCGTGCGACTCCGGCATTCTGGCTCGTGCTTGCCTGGCGGACGTGGCCGGCCACGGAGACACGGTCGCGACCGTGAGCGGCGAGATTCACCGCCTGCTGCGCAAGTTCGTCAACTGGTCCGACCAGCGCGCCTTCATGCGGGCGCTGAATCGTAGGCTTTCGAGCGGCGACCTGGGCGTCATGACCACCGTCGCCGCCCTGAGCTACTATCCGCCGAACCGCTCGCTCTCCGTAAGCTATGCCGGTCACCCGCCGGCGCTGTACTACGAGGCCCGGGGGCGTACCTGGGAGGTTCTGAGTCCGCCGGCCGCGGTTGGTCTGTCGGACCTGCCGATGGGCGTCGACGCCGAAAGCGACTTTGCCCGCCGGCGGGTGCGCGCGACGCCGGGTGATCGCGTGGCGCTTTTCACCGACGGGGTGCTGGAGGCGCCGCGGAAGCGCAGCGTGCACGTAGGGGCAAGAACGGAGCAGCACGCGGAGTTGTTCGGCCTCGACCGCGTCCAGGCGTTCCTGGACGGAGCGCGCGACCTCACGCCTTCCGAGCAGGTGGACGGGCTGGTGGCCCGAGTCGTGGATTTCACGGGCGACCCGCTGCTGCGGCATGACGACGTCAGCATCCTGGTGCTGGAGATTGTGGCGTCGGAGGGCGGCCCGATGCTCTGGAAAGCCCTGCGGAATCGCGTCATTCTGCCCCTGCTTGGCCGGCCCAAGGCCGCGGCGCGCTGACGCCGGGCTATTGCGGCGAGTCGCCAGAGGCGATAAGCTAATGGGCTCGGGACGCCGCCTTATGGCCGCCGGTGCACCACCGGCGGGACGTGTTGGAGCGTGGCGGGCGTGGTTGCTTGAAGGGTGTGACATGGCACATAAAAAAGGTCAAGGCTCGACGCGCAACGGCCGCGACAGCAATCCGCAGTATCGCGGCGTGAAGCTCGCCGGCGGCCAGGTCGCCAAGTGCGGAGCGATCATCGTTCGGCAGTGCGGGACGCCTTTCAAGCCCGGGCACAACGTCGGCCGCGGCCGCGACGACACGCTCTTCGCCCTGCGGGCCGGCCGCGTGCACTATCACGGACGGCTGGTCTCGATCGTTCCGCTCGAAGGCGAAGCCGTGACGTCAAGCTGATTTTCCCGTCCGGCGTGCGCCGAGTGACCAGCGGCGCGCGTGACCGGCCGTTCGTCAGGTCTCACCCTGCGCCTTGCTGAACGCCGGGACGCCGTCGAAGTCCTGTAGCTTCTCCACGTGCATCCAGCGTATCCCCGCGCTCGACAGGCGCCCGAGCAGATCGACGATGAGGCCGTCGTGCGCCTCGCCTTGCGGCGCGCGAAGCACGAACCGGCAGCACCAGTGATCCGGGCAATCGGGCTGGCGCCCGAACGGGGGATAGACCCGCGTGCCGCGGTTCGAGATCATCTTCAGGCGCAGCTCCGCGCCCGTCAGGCGCTCGAGCGCCGCGCCAAGCTCCGCCGCACCGGCCTCCGCCTCGATGAACACGTCGACGCCGACGACGCGCCGCCGATCAACGCGCAGCGGGGGCGTTCTTGCGCTCACACCGGCGAGGCTCAGCGGCCGCCGCTCGCGAATCCGCCAGTGCGGCGATTGCCGGCCCAGGTTGCGGATGATCTCATCGGCGTACTCGTCGGTGGTGACGGCGTGCTCCTGGAGCGTCAGATCGGGTGTCAGTTTTCGCCCCTCTTCGAGCGTGACGACGATCGCGTGCTCGATGCGGTCGGCGGCGGCGCTGGCTCCGATGTGCCGCAGCAGCATGACGGCGCTGAGCAGCAGGGCCGTGGGGTTCGCGACGCCCCTTAAGGCGATTCCGGGGGCCGAGCCGTGCACGGCCTCGAAGATGGCCACGTCGCGGCCGACGTTGGCGGATGCGGCCAGGCCAAGGCCGCCCGTCAGGCCGCTGGTCAGGTCGCTGATGATGTCGCCGTTGAGATTCGTGGTGACGATCACCTCGTACTGCTCCGGCCAGCGGACGAGCTGGTGGGCCAGGTTGTCGATGATCAGGTGCTCGGTCCGGATGTCCGGATACTCGGCCGCGATCTCCTCGAACGTGCGCTTCAGCAGCCCCTCCGTCAGCTTCATGATGTTGCTCTTGGTCGAGCATGTGACCTTGGCGCGGCCCTCGCTGCGCGCGATCTCGAACGCCAGCCGGACAATCTTCTCGCAGCCTTTCCGCGTGATCAGCTTCAGCCCCTGCGCCACGCCCGGCGTCTGCATGTGCTCGATGCCGGCGTACAGGTCCTCGACGTTCTCGCGGACGACGACGAGGTCGATCTGCCGGCCGGCGAAGACCGCCTGCACGCCCGGGAGCTCGCGCGTCGGCCGGATGTTCCCGTACAGCTCGAACACGCCCCGCAGCGTCACGTTCGCGCTACGCTCGCCGTAGCCCACCGGCGTCTCGAGCGGCCCCTTGAGCGCCACGCCATTACGCTGGATCGAGTCGATCGTCTCGCGCGGCACGCCCGTCGGATCGCCCTTGCGAAACACCGCCGCCCCTGCCTCGCACTCCTCCCAGGTGATCTCGGCGCCCGCCGCCGCGATCACCCGCCGCACGGCGGCGATGCACTCCGGGCCGATCCCGTCACCCGGGATGAGCGTGACCGTGGCGGCGGGGTGTGACTCGTTCATCCGGCCTCCTGTCGTTGGCGTAGCAGCGGCGTCCGCTTCCGGCCGTGGCGCGGCGCCACGTCACTCGTTCTTATCGACCGCGGCACGATCTGGCAATGAGCGTCGGCTTCCGCGGGGCGCGGCGCGCGACCGGCAGCTTTCTCCGCGCCGAAGACTAGGATGAGAGCAGCCATTCGGCGACGTCACTCGCGGCGGAGGGCCGGGCCAGGGCGGCCGCCGCCAGCCCCATTCGCTGCCGCACCGCCTCCGGCGCCACGTGATCGAGCGCCGCGAGCAGCGGATCGGCGTTTCGGACCGGGTCGAGCTGGTCCTCGAGCATCAGCGCAGCGCCCGCCTCGACGAGGACGCGTGCGTTGGCGTGCTGGTGGCGGTCGCGATGATATGGGTAGGGCAGCAGAATCGCGGCCCGTCCCATCGCGGAAAGCTCCGCCAGGGTCGAGGCCCCGGCGCGCGAGAGCACCACGTCCGCCGCCGCGAGCGCCAGCGGCATCTCGTGTGTGAACGCCAGCACGCGGACCGCATCGCCGACGCCGGCGGCGGAATACGCGGCGCGCGTCGCCGCTACGTCACGCGGTCCGGAAAGATGCAGCACCTGCCAGCCCGGGTGCCCGGCGGCGAACCGCGGCCAGATGTGCGGCACGACCTGGTTGATGGTGCTCGCCCCCTGTGATGCACCGGTGACAAGCAGCACGGGCCGGCGCGCGTCGCTCTCGAGCCCGAAGTGCCGCAGCGCCACGTCACGGGCCGCCGGCACCGTGAACTCTGCCCGGATCGGGCACCCCAGCGCGGCGCAGGGCGTGCCGCGCGGAAGGTGCCGTCGAGACGCTTCCCACTGGAGCACGACCAGGTCGCAGCGCGAGGCCAGAAAGCGGTTTGCCCGGCCCGGTATCGCGTCCGGGTTCAGGATCGCGCAGCGGATGCCCAGACGCCGGGCCGCCACGACCGCCGGGGCGCCGGCATAGCCCCCGAGTCCAAGCACGGCCCGCGGGCGGCGCTGAACGAACGCGGCGAGCGCCGCCGACACGCTCTCGCGCCAGGCGGTCCAGAAGGCCGGCCAGCGCCAAGGCGCCGCCGAAAATGGCCGGACGCGCTGGGGCACCTGGACGAACTGGGCCCGCAGCAGCAGGTCGCGGTCCAACGGACGATCTGTTGTGAAGAACGTCACCGGCGCGCCGGGCTCGCGCTGCCGCAGCGCCGCCGCGACGGCCAGACCGGGAAAAAGGTGTCCGCCCGTGCCCCCGCCCGCGAAAACGAACCCCGCGCCCTTCATGGTCGGGGCATTCTCGCCGGGCGCCGGCGGTGACGCCACGGCCGGCGGCTCATTGAAGAAGTCTCAGGGCAGCGGCGTCGTCGTCTTCTCGAAGCCTTCGGGCACGTCGGCGTCGAAGGGGTTCTTGTCGAACCTCGGATCGACCTCCAGCTTGAGGATGACGTGCCGGGTCTTGCCCTGCGGTCCGAGGTCGCGGTCTACCCGCCGCGGCAGGAAGTCCTTCACCGAGAAGAACCAGACGGCGCTCTGCGGCGTCTGGTAGCGCACGTAGACTTCGTAGCATTCCTCGCCCGCGACCGTCGTGACGCCGCGGAAGGCCCGCTCGGGCGCCTCCAGCTCGTCGCCGAAGGGCTCGGGGTGCACGAACTCGCGCACGCCGCCGGCGAAGAGCAGGTCGCCGTGGGGGCCGAGAATGCTCAGGCCGCCGTGGTGGACGCGCTTGTTCTTCGGGTCGATCACGTAGACGCCGCGGTCGGCGCCCTGAGAGCCGACGATCAGCTCGCGGTCGTCGACGGAGCGCTTGAGCTGCATCCGGTAGCGGTCAAGCCCCTCGCGCGAGCCGCCGCCCAACACCACCGTGCCGGTCACGAGCGGCTTGCCGCCGTCGCGATAGAACTCGACCTCGTAGCGGACCGTGTCGACCGCCCGGGTGGCGCGGTCCGCCCGCTGAAGGATCTCGCGCGGGTCGTTGAGGCGCGCCGGCCGGCTGGCCGCGGGCGGCGAGGCGGGCTGCGTCGTGGGCGCCGGCTGCGCCCAGGCGGCGCTGACGAGCCCGGCGGAAGCAAACATGATCGCGATGCGTGCGTACATGCTGTTCACTCGTGCTGCTGTTTTCCCGTGCCGCGAGGCGGGCCGGGCGCTCGCCCGCTCGCGACCCCGTCCGCGGCCCACGCATTGTAAGGGCCGGCCGGCGGAGCGTCATCCGCCGCCGCACGACGCACGGGCACGCGGGCGCTCCCGGCTGGCCGTCACGACCACCAGTCGCTGGCCGGCGGCCGGTGCGGGGTGTCGGCGGCCTTGGTGATGAGCTGGTTGGCCATCAACGCCACGACGATCGTGAAGCGGTCACGGGCATTGCCGCACAGGCTCTGGTACTCGGCATCGTCGCGGGCGCGGATGTCGCAGCCGTCGGCGATGAAGGGCGGCGTGTGGAGCCTGAAGCACAGTTCGGCAATGCGGGGCGCCTCGAACGACAGGTCGAGGTGGCTGTGAGCGAAGGTGTTGCGCAGCGTCGCAATGGTCAGCAGGTTCTGGTAGAACCGCTTCGAGACCAGGCCGAGACAGTAGCATGCATCGCTGCGCGCCGCGAAGCTGCCCAGAAAGCCGCCGCGCGGGTCAAGCAGCTTCTCCGTCGTCGAGCTCGCCGCCAGGTAGGCTTCCAGCAGGTTCTCGAGGCAGCGATCGAGGAAACTGGCGCTCAGCAGAACGCACGACAGGTCGCGCTCGTCGCGCAGCGCCGCGTAGAGGGCGGCGGCGGCGTCGGGCGTGACGCCGGGCTGGCAGGAAGGTTGATCGGCCATGGTCCGCTAGCCTCGCGGGGACCGCGGGATACTAACCGAAAGATGTTCCGCGCGCCGGACAGGGGGAACGCGACCCAGCTTCGCGCCAGCGCCGCGCCGCCGTACCATTCGATGATCTCTCGCCGGACGGGCACGCTGGGGTCGGCGCGCGTCGCGGCGGGAAGATGTTCCTCGCAGGATTCCGGGCAGGGAGGCGCCGTCATGACGCGGGCCGCGTCGTCAGCCGTTGCAGCCCAGGCCGCACCGAGGTTCGTGCACCTCCATCTGCACACGGAGTATTCGCTGCTGGACGGCGCGTGCCGCATCCGCGACGTGGTTCAGGCGGCCCGGCGGCTGGACATGCCCGCCGTCGCCATCAGCGACCACGGCAACATGTTCGGCGCGATCGAGTTCTACGCGGCGGCGGTCGAGGCGGGCGTCAAGCCGATCATCGGCTGCGAGATGTACCTGGCGCCGGGCGACCGGCGCGAGAGGCGCGCCCTTCAGGCGAACGGCAGCCGCGAGACGGCGTATCACCAGCTCCTGCTGGCGACGAATCTCGAGGGCTACCGCAACCTGATGAAGCTGGCGAGCATCGGCTACGTCGAGGGTTTCTACTACAAGCCGCGGATCGACCTGGAGGTGCTGCGCGCGCACAGCGAGGGACTGATCTGCACGAGCACGTGCCTCGGCGGGATGGTGCCGCAGGCGCTGCTGCACCGCGACGCCGCGGACGCGCGGCGGGTGGCCGAGCAGTTTCTTGAGATTTTCGGTGCGGAACGCTTCCTCATCGAGCTTCAGAACCACAACCTGCCCGAGCAGAGGACGATCAACCCCGAGTTGAAGGCGCTGGCCGACCGGCTGGGCGTGGGCGTGATCGCGACGAACGACGTGCACTACCTGACGCACGACGACGTGGAGGCGCACGACGTGCTGTGCTGCATCTCGACGCGGGCCAAGGTCGCCGACCAGGAGCGCTTCAGATTCGACAGCGACCAGTTCTACTTCAAGACGCCGCAGGAGATGGCGGCGGCGCTGCCGGAGTACCCGGAGGCGCTGGCGAACACGCTGCGCGTCGCGCAGATGTGCAACGTCGAGCTCGATTTTTCGAAGCGCTACGCGCCGGTTTTTCGGACGCCTGCGGATAGGACGGCCGACGAATACCTGCGCGAGCTGGTGTATGCGGGGGCGGATTGGCGGTACGGCAAGATCACCGACGAGCTGCGCGATCGCATCGACTACGAGCTGAGCGTCATCGCCGACAAGGGGTTCTCCGGCTATTTCCTGATCGTGTGGGACTTCGTGCGCTACGCGCACGAGCACGACATTCCGGCGACGGCGCGCGGCAGCGGTTGCAGCACGGTGGTCGGCTACTGCCTGGGCATCAGCAACGCCGACCCGCTGCGCTACGGGCTGTACTTCGAGCGCTTCATGGACCCGGAGCGCGACGAGATGCCCGACATCGACATCGACCTGTGCCAGGACCGCCGCGGCGAGGTCATCGAGTACGTCCGCCAGAAGTACGGCCACGTGGCGCAGATCATCGCGTTCGGCCGGCTCAAGGCGCGGGCGGCGATCCGCGACATCTGCCGCACGCTCGACGTGCCGCTGTCGGAGGCGGATCGCGTGGCCAAGCTGGTGCCCGAAGAGCTGAAGATGACGATCGACAAGGCGCTCAGCCGCGAGCCGGAGCTCAAGCGCCTCTACGACCACGACGAGCGCCTGCGCCAGGTCATCGACATCGGCCGGCGGCTCGAGGGCCTGGCGCGGCACGCGAGCATCCACGCCGCGGGCGTGGTCGTCGCCGACCAGCCGCTCGACACGCTGGTGCCGCTGTACAAGCCGGCGGACTCGAAGGACGTGACCACGCAGTTCGAGGGGCCGACGGTTGAGAAGGTCGGCCTGCTGAAGATGGACTTTCTCGGCCTGCGCACGCTGTCGGTCATTCACCGGGCCTGCAAGCTCATCGAGAAGAACCACGGCCGCAGGATCGATCTCGAATCGCTCGACCTGGCCGACCCGCGCGTCTACGAAGTCCTCTCACGCGGCGAGACGCGCGGGGTGTTCCAGTTCGAGTCCGGCGGCATGCGCGACGTGCTGCTGAAGATGCGGCCCAACCGCATCGAGGACCTGATCGCCGCCAACGCGCTCTTCCGCCCCGGGCCGATGGAGTACATCGACGAGTATTGCGCCCGCAAGCACGGCCGCAAGGCCTGGGACACGCCGCACCCGATCATGACCGAGGTGCTGGCCGAGACCTACGGCATCATGGTCTACCAGGAGCAGGTCTCACGGCTGGTGAACCGCCTGGGCAACGTGCCGCTCCGCCGCGCCTTCCGCCTGGCCAAGGCGATCTCGAAGAAGAAGGAGAGCATGATCAACGCCGAGCGCGAGCCCTTCCTGGAGGGCTGCGCGGCCAACGGCGTGCGGCGCGACGTGGCCGAGCAGGTCTTCGCCGACATCCTGAAGTTCGGCGGGTACGCCTTCAACAAGGCGCACTCGACCGGCTACGCGATCGTGGCGTTCCAGACCGCGTACCTGAAGACGTATTACCCGGCGGAGTTCATGGCGGCGCTGCTGACGTACGAGAGCGGCAGCACCGAGAAGGTCGCCGAGTACATCGACGAATGCCGGCGCGTCCGCACGCCGGGCGGACGCATCGGCATCGACGTGAAGCCGCCGGACGTGAACGAGAGCGACGAGGCATTCACGGTCGTTTACGACGGCGGGAACGTGGGAAAGGGAGAGGGTGCGAATGGGGGAGGCCAGGCACGAAGGCAAGAAGGCACGCCCGTCATCCGCTTCGGCCTGGCCGCGATCTCCGGCATCGGCCACAAGGCGGTGCAGGCGATCCTGGCGGCGCGGGGCGAGGGCGGTCGCTTCCGTGACATCTACGACTTCTGCGAGCGCGTCGATCTGGCCTGCGTGAACAAGGCCGTCGTCGAGGCGCTGATCAAGGCCGGCGCCTTCGACGGCACGGGCGCCATGCGCCGCGCGCTGATGGAGATCGCCGAGAAGGCGCTCGAGTTCGGCGCCGCCGCGCAGCGCGACAAGCGCGCCGGCCAGATGGACATGTTCGGGCAGTTTCAGGCCGCCGCCCCGCCTCCGCCGCCGCCGATCCCCGCGAGCGAATGGAGCGACGCCGAGATGCTGGCGCACGAGAAGGCGGCGCTGGGGTTCTACATCACGAAGCATCCGCTGGCGCAGCACGAGGGGATGGTGCGCCATCTTGGAAATGTCACGACGGCCGGCCTGCGCGGCCTGGGCGACGGCCAGGGCGTGACGCTGGGCGGGCTGATCTCGCGCGTGCGCAGCGTGCCGATCAAGAACGGGCGCAGCGCCGGCAAGAAGCTGCTGGTCGCGGTGGTAGAGGACTTCGTCGGCTCGATCGAGGCGATCGTCTTCCCCGACCAGCAGCCCGAGCTGCAAGCGCTGCTGCGGCCCGATTCCGTCGTCTTCGTCGAGGGCAAGGTCGATCGTCGCCGCGAGGAGCCCAGCATCCGCGTCGAGCGCATCACGCCGGTGGAGGAGGCGCTGGCAACGTACGTTCGGCAGGTGCGGATCGACGTGCAATCCTCGTGGCAGGGAGCGCTGTTGCCGTCGCTGCACGAATTGTGCCTGCGGCACCGGGGCGGCCGCGCCGAGCTTCGGTTCCAGGTCTGCTCGCCCCAGGGCTGGAGCGCCACGGTGAAGAGCGGCCGCGTGCCGCACGTGTGTCCTGCTCCGGAGTTCCTGGGCGCGTTGGCGCAGCTCGTCGGGCCGCAGCACGTTCATTGTTTCGGCGGCCAGGGCGAGGTGCCAGTGCTTGCCCGCCAGCCGTGATTCTTGCGAGAATCCTCTTGACAGCGCGTGGGGGGTGGGGTGGGATAAAAGGAAGCCGCGAGCCCTCGCTTTGGAGCGTGCAATGTGGCGTTGCTATGTTTGTCTCGTCGTCGGCTCACTTGCGACGTGGCCGACGCACAGCCTGGCGCAGTGCTACAGCCAGGGGGACACGGTCTTTTGCAGCACGTGTCCTGGGTGGCAGGAATGTATCTGCCTGTATGAGGGAGCGATATGTCTTGATCGCCAGGTGTGCAATTCGACGAAGGCGCTAAGAACGGGCACACTAGAGGTTTCGAGCTACATCGAGGCGTGCTGGTGGTCCACGCCGTGCGCGTCGCAACATGGTGGGGACTGTCATCCAGTGACCAACCCATGCATCACCACGGGCCCGGTTCAACCGCACGGAACGATCGTCAAGTACACGCTGAGTCCTGGCTGCATCATTACGCGCTCAAGGGAGCCTTCCCATGATGTCCACACTGGCGTTGACGTGCCTGCTGTTGTGCTCGCCGCCGCATGCCACTGAGACGCCGCCCGAGCCGCCGATTGAGCTGCGCCTGGCACAAGAGGCGCGCTCCAGATTGGTCATGCAGACGGCGCGCATCGCATACTCGACATCAAGCGCCGGGTCCGGTGAACAGTCGCCCTCGCGGCGCTTCTATGAATGGCGGTGCGCGGGCGGCGACATCATCGTCGTAGACCTCGGAGATGAGCACGGCGTGCTTGACCGGCGCGCCGACGGTCAGCCCGACCGGACTCGAACCTACGCCGGCGCCAGACACCTGCTGTACAAGGACGATGAACTGTGGATGAAGGCCGAAGGCGCGCCGGCCGTTAACGTGTTCACGGGAGACAAGGCGGCGGCGCTGGGCGTTCGAGACCTTCGGCGTCTCGGGCTGGACGCGGTCTACCTTGGGCATGATGTGCAGGAAGCTGTCAAACGGGCCAATGTGCCGCTGACGTACGAGGTCGCAGTCGAGACCGGCGTCACCATCGTATCGGCTATCACGGATGACGGCCGCGTCGAGTGGCACATTGATCCGGAAAAAGACTGGTCAGTCGCAAGGACCGCCATCATTCGCAAGTCGGGGGCGCGCGCCGAAACGCGATACGAGCTGGCCCAGTTCGACGGCCTCTGGTTCCCGCGGCGGGCGACAACCTTCCGCTCGCTGGACGGTGGCCCGTTGACGCCGGTGATGGAGTACGACGTCACCCGCGCGGAGTTCAACCGTGGGGATCACCCCGCCGAGCTCCGGCCGGAGGATATCGGCGTGGAAACCGGAACGCAGATAGACTACGTCGACAAGAACTGCCCGTCCCGCAAGTGGGACGGCCGAAGCGCCGTCGGTGTGGAGGAGTACTTCGAGCGCGCCGCGCGCGGCGAGCTTGTGCAAGGCGCGCGGGTCACGTACGAGCTTGCGCGGCTCCGCGCGCTGTCCGTCGTGCCGCCGGATGCTCCGATCTACATCGACTGGGCAGCGTTTGAAACCCAGTGGGAGACGTACACTCGGCGCTTCATCGAGCGGTATCGACTGCAAGACGACCAGGCGGCACGAGCGTGGGCGCTCTGCAACAAGTGCCAGGAGCTCGGCGGACGTTACGTCCATGATCGCCGCGACCGCCTTGAATCGCTGGACCGAAACCTCAGAGAGGCCGAGACGGACCGGGACCTGAGCCGCCTGGAGCAGTTGGCAGTTCAGCGGACGCAGCTTACAAAGCCGCTGTATGACATCTTTCATCGCCGCCTCAAGCCAGGACTCGATGAGCTGCCCACCGCCGAGCAGCGCAAGGCGGTCGACGGCGACACCGAAAAGTAGACCCGGACCAACGCGGGATCGTGTCGGGCGCGAGTGCGGAAAGCCATGACACTCTCCCTGGTCATCGCGGTGCTATGCGTCATTCGGCTCGAGCCGCCGCCGCGGTTTGAGCGTCTGCCGTGCGGGTTGCGCGTGTGCGTCGTCGAGGACCGAGCACAGCCGCTGGTCAGCGTGCAGCTCTGGTTCCGGGCGGGCTCGGTCCACGATCCGCCGACCCGGCCGGGGATGTGCCGCCTGGTGCAGCTCCTGCTCCAGCAACGCGACGCCCTGGCCCTGCGGCTGAACGCCATGGGCGCGTGGATAGAGAGCCGGACGCTGCGCGACGCGTGTTTCTTCTCCGCCGTGCTGCCGGCGGAGCACCTCGATGCGGCGCTTGAAGTCGAGGCGGCGCGGCTGCGGCCGTTCGTCGTGGACACGGAGCAGATCGAACGGGCGCTGCGCTCGCTCGCCGCTGCGCCTGCGGACCCGGCGGATCGCGCGGCCGCGGCGGACGAATTGGCCGTGCTCGCGCGGCTCCTGCCGGAGCATCCGTACCGCGTTCCTCCCGGTTTCGTCGCCGCGGCACTGGCACAGGCAACACCGGCGGACGTGGAGGAGTTCCTGGAGCGCTGGTTCGCGCCGGCCGGGGCGACACTGTTCATCATCGGCGACGCCGAGACCGAGGCCGCGCTTGAGGCCGTCAAGCGGTGTTTCGCCGGCAATGCCTGGCGCGAGCCCGCACGCCGCGCCGAGCTCCCGCCGCTCGAAGCCGCGCAGCCGCGCGACCTGCTGGCGCTGCCGGTTGCCGGGCCGGGAGCGGAGGCCGGCGTCGAGCTGCACTGGCTCACGCCGGCGCGCTCCGGGCGGCGCAGCGCGGCGCTCGATGTGCTCCTGCACCACTTGTGCAATCCCGTCGACGGGCCGCTTGCCGCCCGGCTGGCCGCCGCGGGTCTCGGCCCGCCACGCTGGTCGCGCATGCACTGGCGCCTCGGCGGGCTGCTGACGCTGAGCGTCGCCGCTCCGGCCCAAGCCGTGTTGCCCGCGGCGACAGGGGCTTCCGCCGAGGACCAGCCGCGCGGGCCGGCGACGACCGCGCCGGCAGCGGAGGAAGTCGAGCAGATCGTGCTGGCGGCGCTGGCCGCAGCGGCCGATGCCGTTCCGTCCGAGATCGCGCTCGACCGCGCGCGCAGTCTGGCGAAGCAAGCCGTCATGCAAGCGCGCGAGAGCTTTGCGGAACGAGCGCTGGCTCTGGCCGAGGCGGAGATGATCGACGGCGACATCCTGCTGTACGAGGTCGAAGCGCCGCGAATCAGCCGGCTCACCGTGGCGGACGTGCGGCAGGCGGCCCGCCGGCTGCTCGCAAGCGCCAGGATCGTCGTGCGCCGTACGCGAGCCCCTCACGGGCTCGAATCGCGGGGTGTGGCGGGCGTCACGCCCCTCGAGGTCGCCCGCCGGCCGGACTGCCTTACGCCGTCCGAGCGGCTGGCTCGGCTCGGGCGGATTCCCGTGCCGGCGATCCGCGAGCGCGCCCTGCCGGTGACGACGCCGCAGATCGCGGCTCCTCGGCTGCGCGCGATCGTGGCGCGTGGAGAGGGCGCGCCGTGGGCGTGCGTTCGCCTCGTGCTCGACGAGCCGCTCGAAGCGACGAGCGCCCGGCTGGCGCGCGTCGCGGCGGCGTTGGCCCGGCAGGCGGAGCTGCGGGATTACCTGACGTATCACGGCCTGTCGTGTCGGGTCGACCAGGAGCAACGGGACGCGGCCCTCGTGCTCGAAGGCCCCGAAGCCCTGACGCCGCAGATGCTGGAGATAGGAGCCGGCCTGCTCGCCGATGGCGAAGGCGGCGCGGACGAGCGCGCGGGCGCGCCCGCGACGACCACGCGAGATGAGCCGGCGAGCGCGACATCCCCCGATGGCGCCTGGGTCCGCGTGCGCGTCCGCCTGGCCGCCGGCGATGACAACGCGCCGCTGGCGGCCCGCGCCGCCGACCTGATCGAGCAGCTCCTCGCGCCCGGCGACCCGGACGGAGGCGTCGCGGCCGGCTATCGCTGCGAGACGCACTGGCCAGGCCGCGACGTGCTGGAGGTGAACGCGACATTGTTGCTTGCGACATACGATGACCCCGCACGCGTCGCGCAGACCGTCGCCGGAGACTGGGCCGCAGCGCTGCATCGCCTGCGAACGTCCGGCGACGCGGCACCCGCCGTCGAGACGGCCTGGCGGCTGGCGGCCATGCGGCACCGCCTCCGCCTCGACAGCCCGGGCGCAATCGCCGCCGCCGCGCAGCGCTACGGCTTTGGCTCCAGTACAGACGAGGCGCAAGCCGATCGGCTGTCGTTCGTGCTCGCGCGCGTGCGCGAGAGGGGGCTGCTGGCGCGCGTGACGTTCGAATCCGGCGGCCTGGCTGAGGATACGGCGCGTCGTATCGGCGGGCTGACGCTGGCGCCGTGAGGTCGATACGCCGCGATGGCGGTCATGGGCGTCTCGCCGGCGACGGTGGTCGACGGCTTCACAAACGTTGTTGGCAGAGAATGCCAGAGGCGCTTATCAGGCGTATAATTCCGGCCCTTAACGAGACTTCGTGAGACCCGCATGATCGACATCCGGCTGATTCGCGAAAACCCGGAGCTCGTCCGACAGGCCGCCGCCGACAAGGGCATGAAGGTCGACGTCGACCGCGTACTGGAGGTGGACGCGCGGCGGCGGGCGATCGAGACCGAGTTCAACGAGCTGCGCTCGCAGCAGAACCGGACCGGCGAGCGCATCGCCAAGGCGCCGAAGGAGGAGAAAGCCGCGCTGTCGGCGGAGATGGGCAAGCTCAAGGCGCGGCTCAGGGAGCTCGACGAGCAGCGGGCGGGGGTGGAGGCGGAGCTGCACCAGCTCATGCTGCTGATGCCGCAGATCCCCGCGCCCGAGGCGCCGCGCGGCCGCGACCCGCGTGACAACGTCGAGGTCCGACGCGTCGGTGAGCCGAAACGGCGTGAGGACTTCGGCTTCCCGTTCAGGGATCACCTGGAGCTGGGCGAAAAGCTCGGGATCATCGACATGGAGCGCGGCGTGAAGCTGGCCGGGAGCCGGAACTACGTGCTGCGCGGGGCGGGAGCGATGCTGCATGAGGCGGTGCTGCGGCTGGCGTGGGATCTGATGGTGGGCCGGAGATTCGAGCGGCCGGTGCCAAGGGACCAGGGGGCGAAGGGATCGAGGCACGACGACGCCCCAGCGCCGTCCCTCTCCTTCGAGCCCCTCACGGTCCCGGTCCTCGTCCTCGACAAGCTCATGGAAGGCACGGGCTTCTTCCCGCTGCATCGCGACGAGGTCTACCTGGCCGAGCGCGACGGGCAATGCCTGGTCGGGACCGCGGAAGTGCCCGTGACCGGGTTTCATGGCGACGAGGTCCTGGCGCTCGACGAGCTGCCGAAGCTCTACTTCGCCCGCAGCACGTGCTTCCGCCGCGAGGCCGGCGCCGCGGGCAAGGACACGCGCGGGCTGTACCGCATTCACTTCTTCGACAAGCTCGAGCAGGTCGTGATCTGCGCCGCGGATGACGCCGAAAGCGCCTACTGGCACGAGGTCATCATCCGCAACGCGACCGACGTGCTGGATGCGCTCGAGCTGCCCTACCGGCTGCTGGAGGTCTGCACGGGCGACATGGGCCAGGGCAAGGTGCGCATGTTCGACATCGAGACCTGGATGCCCAGCCGCGACGCCTACGGCGAGACGCACTCGGCCAGCCGCTTCGGCGAGTTCCAGGCCCGCCGGCTGAACCTGCGTTACCGCGACGCGGACGGCAGGCTGCGCTTCTGCCACACGCTGAACAACACGGTGATCGCCAGCCCGCGGATTCTGATCCCGATCCTGGAGATGAACCAGAACGCGGACGGGAGCGTGACGGTGCCGCAGGCGCTGCGGGCGTACATGGGCGGGCTCGAGCGCGTGAGCTGAGGCACGAAGGCCGGGCAGCAAGCGGGCCTGGCACGCGGTTCGAGAAGTCGCGTCCTTCGGCCCGGGTGTGGGCAGCGCTCAGCCATGCACGAGCGTAGGCGGGTTGGCGGGGAGTTCGAGCGTGAAGGTCGCGCCGCGGCCCTTTCCTTCGCTTTCAGCTCGCAGCCGGCCGCCCATCAGCTCGGCCAGGTTCATCGAGTTCGGCAGGCCGATGCCGTGACCGTCGCGATGCGTCGTGAACCCGAACGAGAAGATGCGCTTCAGATCCTCGGGCGCGATGCCCACGCCGTTGTCCGCGATGCTGATCCGCACGCCGCCGTCAGCCGCGCGGGCCACGCTGACGGCGATGGTGCGGTCGGTCCGGCCGGAGGCGACGACGGCCTTCTTGGCGTTGCTGATGACGTTCACGAGGACTTGCAGGACCTTGTGCTTGTCGAGCGGCAGCTTCCCCGTCGGCTCGAAGCTCCGCTCGACGCGGATGCGATGGCGGGCGAAGGCGGCGGCGTGCAGGGCGAGCGCCTGCTCGACGATCTCGCGCGGCTCGAGCGACTCGATCAGCGCGGCGCCCTTCTTGTGGATGTTCTGCAACTCGACGATGTGGCGGACGTGCTCGATCCCCGTCGCGAGCGTCCTGACTTCGGCGAGCATCGCGTCGTGCTCTTCGGCCAGGAAGCGCGACAGCTCCGACAGCAGCGCCGGCAGATGCTGCCCGCGTTCGTCGCGCGCCAGGAAATCGCCCAGGTTCTCGCGGTGTGCCTCGAGCAGCTCGACTGCCTGGCGCAGGCTCGGCAGCTCCGAGCGCCGGAGCTTGTCGCCCATCAGCGTGGCGGCGACGTTGAGGCTGTTGAGGACGTTTCCGACGTTGTGGATGACGTTGGCGGCGACTTCGGCGCGGCCGGCCTGCTGGGCGATCTCGACCTGGGTCTCGCGCAGCGCCTGTTCGCGCGCCGCGAGTTGCGAAAGCATCCAACGCCGCTGCCACTCGTAAGCGCCCGCAAGGGAGATCATCAGCAGGATCAGGCCGACGTGGCCGAGGAACTGCAGCGATGCCTGCGCCCGCTCGTCGAGCAGCGACGGCCACTTGAGTCCCATGTACTCGACCCGCTGGAGGGCGATCAGAATCCCGACCGCCACCGCCGTCCACGCGATCGTCCAGCGCACGCCGACGAGCGTCACCGCCACCAGCGGCAGCACCAGCAGCCAGTCAGCCGCGGGCGCCAGCGCCCCGCCGGTCAGAAGGGCCAGAGAGAACAACTGTGCCGCGGCCACGCCCAGCATGGCGTTGGCGGCGACACGCGTGTTCCGCGTGGCGCGCCACACGCTCGGAACGGCCAGGAAGCCCAGCGCGCCGGCGACGCACGCCAGCGCGGCGGGCAGGCAATCCAGCAGGGGCCAGAAACAGAGGGCGAAGACGAGGGGCCAAGGCAGACCGGCCAGCCATACGGTGAGCAGCATGCGCGCCGTGCGGGCCGACTCATCCCGGCCCTGCACCAGCTCGGGCGGCGGAACGCTCGCCAGCGCCGCTCGCCACAGCCGGCGCGGGTGAAGCCGCCCCGGCAGGCTCGACAGTTCCATGGATGCGTCTACCATGACAATCCAAACCCCGCGAACAGGATGTGCTGCGTCTGCTCCAGTTCGCTGACGCCGTAGTCGAACGCCAGCGGGATGCGGCTGCGTCCGTTGCCGCGCAGGCGCTCCGGCAACCCCAGGCCGTAGCCCATGCCCAGCCACCAGCTCTCCTCCTCGTAGCGAATGCCGGCGGTCAGGTGATGTTGAGACAGCACAGAGCCCATCGGCAGCAGGTTGCCCGGCTCGACCGGCGCCGTGCAGTAGTGATAGCCCCCGCTGGCGATCCAACGCCGCGTGAGCTTGTACTCGGCGCCCGCCATGAAGGCCCATTGGTCGCGATAGCCGAGCGGCAGCGGGTAGCCGAAGTCCAGCAGGCCGTCGACGCGCACCGGCGTGTCGTTGAGCACCGAGTTGCCGTAGTTCATCCAGCGCGCCTCGCCCACGAGCTTGAGCCGGTCGGTCGCATCCCAGGCAACGCCAGCCGCGATGCGCTGCGGCAGTCGAAAGCGGACAATGGAGGCGTCGCCGAGCGTCAGCGGAACGATGCCAAGGACGCTGGCGCGGGCCTCGCCGCCTTCGAGGTCGGACATCCACGAGGGCGACCAGTACGACAGGCCAAGCGTCACGTCTCGCCGTGGACGATACAGCAGGCCGAGTTGAAAGCCGCCGCCGACCGCGCGGCCCTGGCCGAACTCGAAATCCGCCGGCCCCAGCACGGTGCTGAACCTGGATCGCTGGAAGTCGACGCGCAGTCCGCCGCCGACGGAGAGCTGCTCATTCACGTCATAGGCGGCGTTCAGCCGGATGTTGAAGCACTGGGCGCGGGCGCCGACGTCGCGGTCCATGAACGGAATGAGCAGGTGGCGCATCTGGTACTCGCTGGCCAGCCCGGAGCGCGAATGCAGCGCCAGACCCAGCGTCCAGCGCTCGCCAACCGGGAACGCGACCGCCGCGCTGCCAAGCGGGACCACGTTAATGTGCGAGCTCTCCTCTTCAAGCGGACCGCGCCAGCGGCAGATCGGAAAGCCGACCTGCCCGGTGAAATCGAAGCGGGCTCGCCGCGTGACCTGAAGGCCGAGCGCGGCCGGGTTCTCGATCTGCGAGAGGGCCGTGTCGCCAACGGCGACGTCGGCCCCGCCGCGCGCGTTGGCCCTCATGCTCACGCCGATCGGCTCCAGGCCGTCGGTGGCCCGCGCCACGCCGCTGCTCGGCGCGCCGCTACACGTCACCATTCCCACCACCGTCAGGCGAGCGACGCGCGAGAGCGACATGGCGCGGACCATGACCTCATGCTGGTTACGACGCACTCAGCCGCAGCAAGCGCCAAACGGCGCCGTGCCGAGGGCAACGCCCTCAACCTCAAGTATGCAATCCGTGGGATGTGCGGGCCGGACTATGCCCTTGGGCTTGGCTCGGCCAACCGCCGGCGCGGCGACGGAGCCGGTGCGGGCGCGGCCGTGCCCCGAGCTGCTTTGGAATACCCAAGAAAACCGGACCTGAAGCGCCGTGGAAACTCAGCCGCCCGATGCCGGACGCGTCGCCGCCTGTTCAGGCGGCATCGCCGGGTGGCGCAGCTCGGCGGCCCGCGCCAGCCGCAGCCGCACGCGGCTCGTTCCGGCCTCGCGCCGGATTGAGAGCTCAATCTCGTCGCCGGCCGCCCGGCGGGCCATGGCGCGCCGGAACTCGAGCAGGCGCGGGGTGGCTTCGCCGTCGATCGCAACGATGACATCGCCGGCGCGCAGCCCCACGGCGGCGGCCGGGCCGATCGGATCGCCGACGACGGTCACGCCCCCGGGTTCGGCGGTCTCTGAGCCCACGACGCGCTCGCCGTCGATGAGCGCGACGCCGAGCATGCCGCGTTCGAGACTCTCGCCGGCCATGAGCCGCGGCAGGCGCCGCGCGATGTGCTCGCAGTCGATGGCGAAGCCCACGCCGGAGTCGTACCACTCCGCGGCGGCCAGCTCGTCGCCGTCGTTGTCGCTGATGGGCACGCAGATGCCGAGCACGCGGCCCTCGATGTCGAACAACGGGCCGCCGTAATTCGCCGGGCTGAGCTTGGCGTCAGTCTGGACGGCCGTTCCGTTGGCGCGGCGCACGGCGCTGATGATGCCGATGGACACGGTCGGAACGGAGGAGCCGTGGCCCATGCCGGCGGCCAGCGCCCACCGCCCGGGCACGAGGCGGTCCGGCGGGGCACAGGTTGGCGTGGGTAGCCCGTCGGCGTTGATCTTGAGCAGGGCCAGTCGCGAGACCGTGTCGCGCGCCAGCAGCCGGGCCACGAACCGCCGCCCATCCTGGAGGCGGACAACGATGACCGCCGGCTCACGCGCGAAATTGAAGCTGCTGGTAAGGACGTGGCCCTCGCTCGTCCAGATCACGCCGGTCGTCGGCCCATCGGCCTGAACGAACCCCGGCGCCGTCACGATCTCGCCCGAAGCGTCCTGGCGCAGCGGCGGCGCGCCGCCGACCGTCTCAATGCGCACAACGAGCGGCGACACCGCTTCGAGCGCTGCGCGAAAAACGCGTGCCTGCGCGTCGCGCAGCGCCGCGTCCGGCGCGGCGAGCGGGCTCGCAGACGCGTGCGGCGCAGCCGTCAGGAGCGCCGCTGCGCCGGCCGCGCCGATCATCCAGCGCCGCAAACGGCCGGTCGGGCTCATGGGTTGCTCCGTTGCAGCTCAAGGACGAGTGTCAGGACGTCGTCCCCGCGCTTCACGACCAGCTCGACCGGTCCCGGGCGCAAGCCGCGCAGCGCGTCGTCGTAGTCCGCGCACGAGCCGATGCTCCGGCCGCCGACGCTGAGAATCAGGTCGTCGGCGCGGACACCGGCGGCGGCCGCCGGCGAGCCATGGCGCACGCGCTCGACGTACGCGGGCCGGACGCGGCCGCCGACGTCGAACAGGCGGATCCCCAGGTCGAGGCGCTCGGCGCCGGTCACGGCCGTCGAACGGTGAGTGGGGTTCGGATTCGCCACGAACGCGGCGAGCTCTTCGACCGGCAGCGCGTAGTTCAGCCAGGTGTTCGTCCGTTCACTGATGACTTCCTTGCCAATGAGTCCGACGAGACTGCCGTTCACGTCCACGAGCGCCCCGCCCGCGGCGCCGGGCGCCGAGACGATCATGTCGGTCAGCAGCACCTCGCCGCTATAGGGCAGCTCCTGCGCCCGGCGACGAGCTTGCAGCGTCGTGCGGCCGCCGTACAGCCCCGCCGAGAAGGATACCGGCTCCGGTCCGTCCGCGACCTTGAACGGATTGGCCGCGGCGATGATCCAGTCGCCGGCCCGCAGATGATCGCTGCCGCCGAGTTCGAAATGCGGCAGGTCCAGCGCGTCGATCTTCAACAGCGCCAGTTGCCGCACGCGGTCGCGGCCGATGACCACCGCCGGCAGCCGGCGGCCGTCCGACAGCACGACGCGCGGCACGTCGCTCTCCAGCAGACTGGACAGCACCGTCACCACCTGGCCGTCCGCCGACACCAGCACGCCGCTCCCGTACCCCTTCACGCGCCCGATCTGCCCGCCGTAGATCTTCACCACGCGCGGCTCAGCCGCCGCGATCGCCGTTGCGAACGGGCCGGCGGCGTCGAGCTCGGCCCGGCCGGCGGCGACCGGCCACGTCGCGAGAATCAGCAGTCCGCCGGCCCGGAGCTTCACGGGGCGCCTCCCTCTGGCGTGGCGGAGGGCCGCGCGTCGGGCGCCGGCTCGAGCGGGCGATCGAGCCGCAGCTCAAGGGCCGTCGCGCCCTGGCGGCGCGCCCAGTGCGTCGGCCAGCGGCGGTCGCCAAGGTCGCGGTGGTCCGAGACAGTCCAGGTAACGTCGGCCGGGTTGTCAGGCGTGCCGAGCGTCGCGGCCCGAAGGTCGCCGACGTCCGCATCGAAATGCCAGCGAACGAGCCGCTGATCGGGCAGGCGGCGCTGCACGCGGGCGACGATGCGCCCGTCGAGTTCGTCTCCGGTCAGCGCCTCGCACTGCTCGTCGAGATCGCGCGCCCCGAGCAGCGGCGCCACGATCGCGGACCACTCCGACTCGAACTGGCCCGCATCCCAGCCGGCGGGCGGCTCGCCGGCCCACTCGGCCGCGACGCGCGTTCCCCCCTCCGGCGCCGGCGCGATGCGGACGTTGGCGCTGCGCTCGCCGTCGGCGTCGCGCAGCGTCAGGCGCCCTTCCCACGCCGCAGGCAGCCGCGCACCGTCGTCGCCGCTCGCCGCGAAGGGCGCCAGGAGGCGGCGGACCTCGGCGCGGTTCACGTCGGCATCCGGCGGATAGACGAGGCCGGCGCGCAGTGGCAGGGCCTCGAGCCGGGCGTGCAATTCCTGGATGGCGCCGTCGCGGCGCACGCTCAGCGCCACCGGCCATTGCGCCGGCAGGATAGCGATGCGGTTGTTGAATTCGTTCGCCGTGCGGACCGGCCGGCCGCATACCGCCAGCAGCTCGTCGCCAAGCTGGACGCCCGCCTTCTCCGCCGGCGAGAAGTCCTGGATCGCGGCGAAGATCAGCCGCTCGCCCGAGACGCGCACCGTCGCGCCCAGCGTGCCGTGCTGCATCAGCCGTCCGGCCCGCAGGCCCGGCAGGAAGCGGCGGACCTGGTTGATCGTCACGGCGTAGCCGAGCCCCACGTTGACGCGCCCGCGCTCCTCGAACGACGCCCGGCCGTTGATCCCGATCAGCCGTCCGTCCATGTCGAACAGCGGTCCGCCCGAGTTGCCCGGGTTGATCGACGTCGAGACCTGGATGCAGTCGGCGTATTCGAGCAGGTTCTGCTGGCCCTCCTGGTAGCGGTGCAGCCCGCTGATGATGCCGAGCGTGATCGTCGGCGTGTAATCCTCGGCGACGAGGAACGGATTGCCCATCGCCGCGACCCACTGGCCGACGCGCAGCGCGTCCGAGTCCCCGAGCGGCGCATGGTCGAACCGCTCGCGTCCCGACAACTGAAAGGCGACGATGTCGCCGCCGGGGTCGATGCCAAGCACCCGCAGCGGATAGAGCCGGCCGTCGCTCAGCCCGCCCACGCCGCGCCGCGTCGCCAGGAAGTCCGCCACGACGTGGAAGTTCGTCAGGCCGATGCCGTCGGCGGAGATCAGCACCCCGCTGCCGCCGCCGGCGCGCGTCTCGCCCTCGACGAAGATGCACACGACGCTGCGCGCCGCGCGCTCGAGCACTGCCACGCGCCGGGACTCGGCGGCGCGCACCAGGGCCAGCGCGGCGTCCTCGGGCGGCGCGCCGTCCTGCGCCGGCGAAGCCGTGCCGATCGTTGTCAGCGCCAATAGTGCGGCCAGGACCACGTCGCGCTCCTGCATCAGTCTATCGGCGGCGCGGCGGGCGGACTGTGCGCCCGCAGCAGCAGCGGCCCGGCGCCTCGCCGGCACGGGCCGAGCCGCAGCCGCCAGCACGTTTCGCCATGACGAATGTCCCAAATCTGCGCGTCGTCGCCCTCGGCGGCTGCGCTCATGGCCGCGGTGGCCGGTTCGCCGGGACCGAAGACGCTGACGAGTCGCCGTGGTCCGCGGCCGGCGAATTCGGCCTCAGCGACGGGGATCGGCAGCCGCTCGCCGAAGTAGGGCGAGGCGAAGCCCTGCACGCGGCCGGGCTCGTCGCGCCCGCGCACGACCGCGAAAACCGCGGGCGGGCCTGGCCAGCCGGCAACCGTCAACGAGAACCAGCCGGCGGGCGTGTTCAGGCGCAGGCGCGCCGCGGCGGCGTCTGTCTCGAACGGCGCATCCATGAGGTGCCAGCGCAGGGTTGCGCGGCGCTCGCCGCGCGCGAGCACGTCGTCCACGATCACCCACACGTCTCCGGGCAGCGCGATCAGCGCTCGGCGCACCAGCGTGCGCCAGGGCCGGCGCCGATAGTCATCGTGCTCGCCTTCGAAGACGCCGACCGCGGCGTCGCGCGGCGTCAGCGCGGGGTCGCCGTGGTCGCGTTCGGCGCCGTCGAAGCGCGTGGCCCGTCCGCGCGGCCAGGGCAGCCACAGGTAGCGGGACGCGAGCACGAGCGGGTCGCGGCCGTCGATCTCGACCAGGTTGTGGGCCTTGGCGGACTTGAAGTAGCGCTCCACGTCGCGGCGCTGCGGGTCGTAATAGTGATACGTGCCGCAGTCCTGCGCGACGTTCTGCCCGCGCCACCAGAGATCGACGTGCAGTTGATCATAATGCGCCGGGCGGTCGCGCCACGTGTGGCAGCGCACCATCGCCCAGCTCTGCCGGCTGTGCAGCGTGTAGTACCCCCCCGCCGAGAAGGCCGCCGACCCGGGCCAGCGCGGCGGCAGCGTCGGCGCGGCCAGCGCGGCCTTTCCGAAGAGCCAGAGCAGGTCTTCGTCCCACGCGCCTGGCGGCAGCAGGCGCTTGCGATGCACGGAGTAGTGCGCGGCCTGAAGCGCCGGGCGGAAATCGGTGAAGTCGCACTCGTTGAGGGGCAGCGGCAGCGCGCCGTCGTTGTTGCCGTAGTTCGGGCAGCGGCCGCTGTCGCGGTCAGTCATCTCAAACAGGAACTCGACGCAGCGTCCGAGCCGCTCGTAGACGCGCGGCTCCAGGGGGCGTCCGGCCAGCTCCGCGAGCCGCAGGCCGGTCATGCACACCTGGAGCATGACGCGCTGATAGTTCATCGACTGCTGCACGTAGCTGCCGTCGTCGTAGGTCTGCCGCAGGGTTTCCTGCGTCAGCACGCGGCGGCCGACTTCCTCCCAGCGCCGCGCCTCGCGCAGCTCCGGAAAGAGCTGCGCGATCAGCATCAGCCCCATCGCTTCCGACAGGGCGTGGTTGTTCTTCTGCGAAACGGCGTAGTCGATGTGATGGAACACGCGGTAGCCCGTGGCCCACGCCAGCCGGGCAAGCTGCGCCCAGCGCTCCGGCGTCGTCGCCGGGTCGCGCGCCAAACTCCAGGCGCCGATCATGATCGCCAGCAGGCGGATCGAGCTTTCCTGGCCGCACTTCCACTGGAAGCCGAGGAACGGCGGGCAGCCGGTCATCCACGCGTCGACCCAGCGCCAAAGCAGCCGGCCGGCGTCGGTCGCGTGGCCGTGGGGCCGGGCCCGCGCCAGGTCCACCGCCCACGCCGCCCGCGACGGCTCCCACATCATCCGCATGTCGCCCTGCGTCGGCATGTAGTCGGGAATCTCGTACCAGTGCTTCTCCGGTGGGCTGTGCAGGTCATCGATCGGGTTGTGGTACCAATCGACCGGGCCGGGCGACGGCGTGCGGAAGAAGTAGACGCAGCGGTCCTGCTCGATCAGCGCCAGGCGCTCGGCCAATGCCGGCTGCCGATCATGCCGCGCCCTGCGAATCTCGTCCGGAATCGCCGGCGGCGAGCCGAGCGGGAACAGGAATGGCGGCGCCTGCTGGCACTTGAAGCGTGCGTACTCGTCCGGCTCGACGGGCGTGCCGGGCACGGTCAGCTCGGCGAGCGAGAGCGACTGCCACGGCCGCGGCCGGAACACCCGCCGCGTGTGCCCGCTCGCCTTGTTCCAGTACACGCCGGCGCGCAGCGCGATCACGCGCGGACCGAGCAGGCGCAGCATGTAGTAGGCTTTCGACAGCGGGTTCATGCGCTCTCGCGATTCTATCCCGGCCGCGAAGGCCAGCGGAACTCGGCCGCCGTCCGCACCGGCGTGCGCTCGTCGGCGATCCAGCGCTGCACGACCTCCAGCAGCGGCTCGGCCATGACGAAGAACTGCCGGCCGTCGTCCGGAGACTGCGGCTGAACTTCGTAGCCGCCGCGCGCGACGAGGTCCACCGCCTCCAGCAGCGCCTCGACGCTGGCGCGCGTGCTCTCGCCGCGGCCCGTGGGGATGTCCTGCCAGGATTCGACCGGCACGGGCCGCCGCAGCAGGATCGGCCCGGTGTCGACGCCGGCGTCGATGAAGTGCACGGTGACCTCGGGCGTCACGCCGTGAAAGAGCGCCCACTCTCCGGAGTTCATTCCGCGGAATGCCGGCAGCGGCCCGCCGTGCGCGTTCAGCACGCCGAGGCGCGGGATGTCGAGCAGCGGCCGGCGCAGGATGCCGCCGCCGGCGTAGACGACGAGGTCGGGCCGCGCCGCGCGCAGCGCCGACAGCGCCGCGTCGTCGTTGAGAGTACCGACGCGCACCTCGCGGACGCCGAGCGCCGCGCAGGCCGCGGCAACGGAGCGCGAGCCGATTCCGGCGTGGTCGAGATAGCGCCGCATCGCGGCCACCTCGCCCGCCGCGCTGCCGGCGTGCGAGTGCGGCTGCGCGCCGCCGCGGAGCTTGGCCGAGACCTTGCGCCAGAACCTGCGCCAGCCGAGCTGGCGGACGTAGAAGCGGATGCGCGCGGCGTTGAGCAGGCGGACGCTGAGGCACAGCGCCACGTCGTGGCCGCGTGCCCGTAGCTGGTGCAGCAGGGCGATGGCGTGCAGGCTGCGGCCGTAGCCGCTGGTCACTACGAGCCGCACGGGCCGTCCTCTACCAGCCGCTGAAGGCGCGCGTGCGCCGCGTGACAGGCGTCAACGAAGAACTTGGCCGCCCAGTTCGGGTATCGCAGCGTCAGGTAGCGTCCCCACAGCGGGCTCGACCCCGCGATCGCGCCGCGAACGTTCGGATCGATCGCGCCGAGCGACTGCCGCCGCGTCACGAACTCCAGCGCCTTGAGCGCCGCGCTCAGGAACCGTGCGTCCCGCGTCCGGTCGCCGAGCTTCATCCAGGCGATGGCGAACTGGCAGTTGCCGGTCAGGCACGTATACCAGTATCGGCCGCGCAGCTCCGCGTCATACGCCCCGGCCAGGCGTCCGCGCAGCTCCATGCGCCGCCGGACCGCGTCCGCGGCGCGCAGCGCCACGTCGAAGAACCTGTCTCCCTCGTTGCCGAGGAGGCGCGCGCTTTCGAGAAACCCGCGTATGGTGTAGGCCATCGTGTGCGTGAAGGCCGGTTGGCCGGGGCGAAACTCCCAGTTGCGGATCGCGCCGTTGGGCTGCTGCCAGCCCGCGATTGTGTCCAGCACACGCACCGCCGCCGACTTCAGCGCCGAATCGCCCGTGCGCCGCCACACCTCGAGCACGGGCCACGCCACCCGCGTGTAATACGCCGGGCTGTACCCCGCCACGTACGAGTGCGCCATCCACGTGCCCGTCGCCGAATCTACCTGCCCGGCCAGCCACGAAGCCGCCCGCCGGGCGCTCTCGAGGCAGGCCGCGTCGCCGCTGCGGTCGCCGGCCGCGACCAGGCCGAGGATCATCTGCCCCGTGTTGAAGATCGACGGTGGCGGCTTGCGGCCGCCGGCGATCCAGCCGCCGGGCAGGGCGCCGTCGTCTTCCTGGAGCGTGCGGATCCAGTCGGCCTGACTCAGTGCGAGCTCAATGAGCTCGGGCCGCCGGGCGAAGTCCGCGTGGGCGATCAGCGTCTCGATGATGTACCCGGTTGTTTCGGGATAGGGGGGCGCCCAGCCCCGCGCCGGGCGATACCAGCGCGAGTAATACGCCGCCGACCCGCGCCCGCCGCATGCCGCGATCGAGCGCGCGAGCCATTCGACGGCAGCATCGGCGTGCGTGACCAGGCGGCGCTGGAAATCGGTGGGCTCCGCTGTCGGGCGGGGCGTGAGAGTGGTCGCCTGACTCATGGTGTGTGCCGTCGAGAATGCCGGCCGCACACGGTGTGCCGCGCCGGGCCGAATGCGTCAGACCGCCGGGCCGCGGCCGCGTTTCAATCCACCCGATCGTGCTTGCCGGCCACGTGGCGCTCGAACTCCACGCCGGTCCTGATGTTCTCGCGCCGGCCGACGCCGAACGCCGACCAGGGCGTCAGCGGGCTGCGTCCGGCGACCAGGCCCGATGCGACGTCGACACGGACGGTGGGCCCGCCGAGCCCGAAATACGACGCGTAGGCGACGGCGGCCGGTTCCATGCCGGCATCGGCCCCGCCGGCGCCCCCGACCCCGGCGAGCGCGCCCGTGCCGTGGAAGTCGATGCCGGGCCGAGGCGGGCGGTAGAGCGCGAGGAAGTCGATCGGTGGCTCGGGCGGGGCTCCGATGATCCGTCGTTCGTCGGGCGTGGGCTCGACAGGCTTGAACTCCGGCACAATGCGCGGGGCGCGCGAGGCGTAGCGATCGTCGATGCCCACGCTGACGGGCAGGACGCGCTCCGACGCCGACAGGTCGGGCAACTCGGCGCGCGTCGGGGCTGCGGAGACCTCGGGTCGTTGGGGCGCGGCGCAGCCCGCCGCCAGCGCCAGCACCGTCGTCACCATTACCGCAAGCGGCCGCCTGAGCATGGGCGTAGGTTAGTGAACCGCCAGGAAGTTGGCAAGCAAACGCGGCCCCTCGACGCTCAGAAAGCTCTCGGGGTGGAACTGCACGCCGAAGAGCGGCCAGCGCTTGTGCTGCACGGCCATGATCTCGCGCGGGTCGTCGACGCAGGTCGCCGTGACGACGAAATCTGCCGGCAGCGTATCCGGATCGATCAGCAGCGAGTGATAGCGCGTGGCCTCGAACGGATTGCTGAGCCCGCGGAACAGGGCGCTGCCATCGTGACGAATGAGGCTTGTCTTGCCATGCACCAGCCGGCCCGCGCGGACGATCGCCGCGCCGTAGACGTGCCCGATGCACTGGTGCCCGAGACACACGCCCAGCAGCGGCGTGTGCCCGGCGAAGCGCTCGACCACGGCGTTGCTGATGCCGGCTTCGTTCGGCGTGCAAGGCCCCGGCGACACGACGATGTGCGACGGCCGCAACTCGGCGATCTGGTCGAGGCCGACCTGGTCGTTGCGGAAGACGCGGATGTCCAGCCCCGGCTCGATCAGCCCGAAGGCCTGCACGAGGTTGTACGTGAACGAATCGTAGTTGTCGATCAGCACGAGCATGGCGGATCAACTCACCTCGATGCCCGCCTCAACGCGCGAGCGCCGGGCTCGCCGCGCCCCGCGCCAGCGCCGCCGCCGCCCGCACGATCTGCTCCTCGCCCGGCAGCACCAGGCTCGCCGCCGCCCCGAGTGGGATATACGTATCATGTCCGACGACGCGGCCGGCGGAGACGTCGCCGCCGCAGCGCTCCGCGAGCAGCGCCAGGATGGCCTCCGAGACGCCACCGCTCCGGCGGCCCTCGTCGACGACGAGCGTCCGGCCGGTCGATCGCGCCTGGGCCAGGATGAAGTCTTCGTTGAGCGGGCTGAGCCAGCGCAAATCGACGATGCGCGCATCGAGCTGGTGCTCGGCCCGGAGCGTCCGCGCCGCGCGCAGCGACATGTACAGCCCGTTGCCGTACGTCAGAATCGTCAGGTCCGCCTCGCCGGACTCCGGCGGGGCCTCCGGGCCATCGAGCCGCCAGTCCTCCTGCGGGTCGTATGCGCGGCCGGCGCCGAAGGGCAGCGCCTGCTCCGGCGGCGGATAAGCGAACTGCCACAGGCCGTCGCCCGGTTCGTACAGGTCCTTGGTCATGTAGAGCGCGATCGGCTCGAGGAAGCACACGACGCGTCCGTTCACCTTCGCCAGCGCGACGCATGTGCGCAGCATTCGGGCCGCGTCGTCGCCGCGGGCCGGCACCGCCACCACCAGCCCCGGAATGTCGCGCAGCGCCGCGAAGCTGTTGTCGTTGTGGAAATGGCCGCCGAAGCCCTTCTGATACGCCAGCGATCCGACGCGCACGACCATCGGGTTGCGGTACTGGCCGTTCGAGAAGAACTGCGTCGAGCACGCCTCGCCGCGGAGCTGGTCGATGGCGTTGTGAACGTAGGCCAGGTACTGAATCTCGGGCATCGGGAGCAGGCCGAGGTGCCCGGCCCCGATCGCCATCCCCAGGATCGTCGTCTCGTCCAGCAGCGTGTTGAACACGCGCCCGACGCCGAACTTCGCCGTCAACCCCGTCGTTACGTGATACACGCCGCCCTTCTGCGCGACGTCTTCGCCAAACACCAGCAGCTCGGCGTACTTCGCCAGCAGGTCGTGCAGCGCCCGGTTGATGTTCACTGCCAGGTGTCGCGGCGGCTGGCGCTCCGGCAGGCGCTCCTCGCCGCCCCAGGTCTCGGCCCGGCGGGCGGGATTCGCGGGGCGCGCCGCCTCCGCTAGCACCGCCTCGTGATCCAGCGGCGCGAGCGGCGCCATCACTTCGGCGGCGCTGCTGAGCCGCGGCGGCTCGCCGATCACGTCAACCGTCGCCTGCACGCGCCGCCGCACGTTTTCGTACAGATCGAGCACTTCTTCCGCCGTCAGCAGGCCGGAGCGCATGACGAGCCCGGCGGAGCGCAGCAGCGGGTCGCGGGCCTCGGCGGCGGCGATCTGCTCGAGCGTGTGGTACTCGGTCTCGACGTCGCTGCCGGCGTGGCCGAGCAGGCGCACGACCTTCAGGTGCAGGAACGCGGGCCGGCGGCGGGCGCGGACGAACTCGACGGCGCGTTGCGTGGCGGCGTAGGCGTCGACAAGGTCGAGGCCGTCGGCCGCGAAGTACGTCAGCCCGCGCCGCTCGCTGAAGGCGGCCTCGATCCAATCCGCGGGCGTGTGCACCGAAATGCCGATGCCGTTGTCCTCGCACACGAAGAGGATCGGCACGGGCAGGCTCTGAAAAGCGGCGTAGCCGGCGGCGTTGAACGCACCCTGGGCCACGCTGTGATTCGTCGTCGCGTCGCCGAAGGTGCAGACGACGATACTGTCGGCGGGAATCTCGCCGTGGTCTCCCAGCACCGGCCTGAGCCCCAGGCGCTTGGCGCGGTGCAGGGCCAGCGCCGTGCCGACGGCCCGCGGCAGGTGACTGGCGATGGTCGAGGTCTGCGGCGGGACGGCGAGCGGCACGCTGCCCCAGACCTTGTGGCGCCCGCCGGCGATCGGGTCGGTGCTGGCGGCCATCATGCCGAGCAGCGTGTCGCGGATGATGTCCTGGCCGGGCACCTTGCGGGCGCGCTCGGCCATGAGCGCGCCTTCGCGATAGTGGAGGAATGCCGGGTCGCTGTGCCGGGTCAGGCGGCCCACGACCGCGTTGCCCTCGTGGCCGCTGCTGCCGATCGTGTAGAAGCCACGCTCCTGCCGCCGCAGCTCCCGGGCCATGAGGTCGAGATGACGGCTGACCATCTGCGATTCGAGCAGCTCGAGCAGGTCGTGACCCGTCATCGTCGTGTCGTCGCGCAGCCGCTCGGCGGCGGCGCGCCGTGGCTCGGCGGGCTCGCCGGCAGCGCGGCGGCAGAAGTCGACGAAGTTGCGGTCGAGGACGACCGCCCGGTTGAGGCTCATCTCGGTCACTGCTCCGGCGCAAACAGCAACCCCCGGGGGCGCCCTGCCGGCGGCAACGCCCGGAGTTTGCGGCTGCGTCTCCCGCCTAACCTATCGAACTGGCGGGAGAATTGAAAGCGCACCGGGCGCGGGCCGGTTCTCGCGCCGGACTCAATCGCCGCTTGCGGGCGTGCGCATTCGCCGCAAGGCGTGCCCCACGCAGGCCGCATAGAGCAGGGCCTGGGTCGCGCTCCGCACCACCGCGACCCACGCGGCCCCCAGAACCGGATCCGGTCCGCGAACCAGAACAGCAGACGCCACGACCGTCACCGCCAGCACGGTCACGTGGATGGCCCCCTGCACCCAGAACCGGCGCATCGACGTCACGGCGAATCCGAAGACGCCGGCGGGGAAAGCAACACATTGGGCGAGCATCAGCAGCATGAACGCGGGGAAGTGCGCCGCGTACTCCGGCCGATACAGGGTCGCCAGCAGCCAGCGACCCCCAAGCCACGACAGCAGCAGCACCGCCGCACCCGCAAGCAGCGCAAGCAGCACGAGCCGCCAGGCCAGGCGCCGGAATTCGTGCGGGGCGGCGTGATAGTAGAGGGCGAGGCGATGGCTGGCGCCGGTGGCGACGGCCACGAGGCCGAGCTGCACCGCCAGCGCCACATAAGCCAGCGCGCCGAAATAGCCGAGTTGCTCCAGGCCGGCGTGGCCGGCGGAGGCGATCCACACCCGCGGCACGGTGTCGCACAGCGCGATCAGGAGCTGCACCAGCCCCAGCGGCAGCGTCTGAACCGCCAGCCGCCGCACGTCGGTCCACGCGGCCTGATGATCCAGGCCAGGCTCCCGGCTGGTCGCGCGCTGCTCCATGAGCACGTGAACCAGCGTCCACGCGGCGGCGCATCCCCACACCGCGCACACGGCGGCGTAGCGCATGCTCGGGCCGTGCGGGTGGCCGGTGCTCGAGTAGGCTGCGACGAGGACGGGTATTCCGAAGGTCACGGCCTGGGCGGCGCCGCGCAGCAGGCTCGCCAGGGCGATTCGGTCAAAGCGCTCGTGCCGCTGGAAGACCCCCCAGGCGAGCTCGGACGTGCTCCAGGCGATGCGGCCCGCGCCGACGCCGGCGATCAGCAGCGCCGCGGCCAGGTCGCCGCGTCGCAGTCCCTCCGCCGCGGCCAGCGCCGCGACGCCGACGGCGGCGAACGTGAGCCCGGCGCTTCGGGCGCGTGCATAGCACCCGTATGAGAAGAGTCCTCGCACGTCGGAGACGAACGCGGGTCGGACTTCGAGGCCGGCGAGAAGGACGAGCGGGGTGATGAGCGAGAGCGCGTAGGTGTACGCACCCAGGACGTCGGCGGAGGCAAGCTTGGCGAGCAGCAGGACGGCGACGAGCCGGCCGCCGTTGTGTGCCGCCGCCGCCGCCAGCGAGTAGAGGACGTCGCGGCGCAAAGCGCCGGCCCGGGTGAACGGACGCGTGGGTCCGTGAGCCGGGCCGGAGGACGGTTGGTGTGGTGAAGCTGGCTTCACGCGCGTCATGCGCCGGCCTCGGTGAAGCATTGTCCGGCCGGGGCGTGGCTCGACCGCGCTTCAGGGCAGGTCGAGGTTGTAGTACTCGATGGGCATCTCCTCGGTGCGGACCTCGGGGAAGACCTTGACGACGAGCTGGGTCTCTTCGCTGAAGGCGGGCCCGGCCGAGCGGAAAGCGGTGTAGGTCGCGCCGTCGGCGGTGAGCATGTCGCGTGGCCGCACCTGCATGAGGCGCATCCAGTCGTCGTAGAACTCGAAGCCGTGCAGGCGTTCGCGGCCCTCGATGACATGCAGGCCGACGGCCTTGTCGTCGGTCGGGATGCCCTCCTGTCCGGGGCCGATCATGCGCACCCGGACGCCGTATTTCTTGAGCGTTTCGTGCTCCAGCTCCTTGCCGGCCCATTGGAGGGGGTTGTCGAAAGTAACTTCGATCGGGGCGGAGGCGTAGGTGACCTTCAGCGAGCCCTTGAGCGACCTGATCTTCCGGGCGCCGCGCGTCGAGACCTCGAACGACTCGACGAACGCGGGCCCGCCCTGGGCGATGATCGCCTCGTTGACGTCGATCGTGCGCGAGCCGTTGAGCTTCTCCTGGTCATACGAATTGGGGTCCGCCAGCGCGTGCCCGGTGTCGTCGATCAGCTCGGTGATGATCACGTTCCCGACGCGCGCCACCTTGCTCAGGTCCGCGCCCTGGAGCTTGAACTGTACCCGCAGGAACGTCGGCGCCGACTGGCTCGAGCCCGGCTCCGTGAAACGCACGCGCTGCTCGGCCAGCGCCGTCAGCACCACCCGCATCGGGCCTTCCTGTGTCGTCGGAAACGGCCCGTCGGCCCCCTCCACGGCGCCGGCCGTCGCCGACGCCGCGGCCAGCAGTATCCATGCGTGTAACATCGGCTTGCTCTCCGTCTATTGAAGCCCCGCTTCCCGGCGGCGTCCCCGCGCGGCCCGCCCTTGGGCCGGCCGCCGACGCCTTCTAGCGCGCCGCCCGTTCCGCCATGAGGAATTCGAGATATTCGCGTCCCTGACGCAGCGCGTCAACCGCCGCTCCCGAGGCGTCGCGCCGCAGCACCAGCGGCCCCGTGTACTCTCGCGTACGCAGCGCTTCGAGCAGCCCGCGGAAATCGACATCCCCAGCGCCGTAGGCCGTCTCCTCCAGCCGCGGTCCGTGACGCCGGGCGTCGCGAAGCAGCACGATTCCCGCGTGGTCGAGCAGGGGCGCCGCCTCGTCCGCCCCGCCCGCCGCCCGCAGCGAATCCACCGCCGCCGAAAGCTGCGGAGCGCCCAGGCGCCCGAGTTGCTCGGCCAGGGCCGCGCTGGGGCCGATCGGATCGCGCACGGCGATCCGCACGCCGAAGCGGTCCGCCAGCTCGGCCGTCTGCTCCAGCAGTTCCACGGCGAGCGGCGCGCTGCGCGGGTCGCCAAACCCCCCGATATTGACGAGGGCGAGCGGCGTGCGCAGCTCGCGGGCCAGTTCGAGCGTCCGGCGCAGGTGGTCGAGCCGCGGCTCCGCCAGGCGCGGGTCGGCGAGTCCGAGGCCGTCGAAGTCGGCCGCGAGGCCGTCGAGCGTCAGTCCGAGTCCTTGCAGGTGGCGGCTGAAGTGCCGGCGGGCGGTGTGCGAGAACTCGGCCGGATCGAGGGCGCCGGTGACGGTGTTGGCATGGATCCGATGGAAGCCGTCGCCGGCGGAGGCGTCGAGGGCGTCGCGCAGCGCCCGCTGGTAGGAATCGAGCCACGCGGCGAGTCCGGCGGAGGCAGGCATGCGAGCATCCGGCGCGTCAATCGCCCCCGGCCAGAAGCTTCTCGGTCACTTCGATCAGCTTCTCCATCCGGAAGGGCTTGTTGAGATACTCGTTGACGCCGAGGGCCTCGGCGTACTGCTTGTGCCGGCGGCCCTGGTTGCCGGTGATCATGATGACGTAGGGTTTTTCGCCGCGCGAGCGGCCCTGCCGCAGGCGTTCGAGCACGAGGAAGCCGCTCTTCTGCGGGAGCATGATGTCGAGGATCACCAGGTCGGGCGACTTCTGCTCGGCGGCGGCGACGGCGGCGTTGCCGTCGGCGGCCGTCTCGATCGTGGCGCCGCTGTCCGCCAGGCTGGCGGTGATGGCGGTGATGATGTCCGGGTCGTCATCGACCACGAGGATGGTTTTGCCTTTGAGTGATGCCGCCATGGACATCTCCTTTCTCCGGCGTGTTAGTGTAGACTGCACGCGTCAGGGCGACAACGCCGTTGCTCCGCCCGCCGGCGAGGCGCCTTAGCGCAATCCAGGAGTCGATCCATGCACGAAATGCGGCGAAACGTGGTTGTCGGGGTGTTTGTGCTGTTCGGGTTGGTGGCTCTGGCAACGCTGGTGGTGCTGTTCGGGCGTGCCCCGACGCTGTTTGCGGGGGGTGGGCGCTTCACGCTCAATGTCCAGTTCACGAACGTCAGCGGCATCAAGGCGGGCACGCCGGTGACGGTGGGCGGCATCCCGATCGGGCGGGTCGAGCGCGTGGGCTTCCGCGATCCGGACCGCTTCGACCTCGGGGCGAACGTCGTGATCTCGCTTGACGCCCAGTATGCACGCATCCCCCAGGGAACGCGGGCCGTCACGACCGAGCCGGGCTTCGGCATGGGGCGCCCGCCGATCGAACTCGTCCCGCCCGCCGAGCCGGGGCCGATGCTCGCCGACGGAGCGGCGATCACGGGCGAGATGGTGCCGGCGATGGATGCGCTGTTTCCCGCGTCGGTTCGCGGCAACTTCGAGCGCGCCGCGGTGCAGATCGGCGATGCGGCGGGGGCGCTGCGTCCTGTGCTCGACGACCTGCACGAAGTCCTGCGGCCGCGCACCGTCGCCGAGGTGGATCGGCCCGGCGGTCCTCCCGGCAACCTGGCGACCGCGGCCACGCGGCTCGACGGACTGCTCAAGCACGCCAACGAGGTGCTGGGCGATCCGAACGTACAAAGCCAGTTGCGCCTGACGATCGACAACCTGGCGGAGATGACCGACAACGGCAAGGCGGCGGTCGCGGATCTGCGCACGGCCGCCGGCGACTTCCGCGAGCTGGCCGGAAAGGGAAAGGAGTTCGTGGGCCGCGCCACCGAGTCGCTGGCCAGGCTCGACCAGCAGATCGACCGCGTCGGCAACGATGCCAGCACCGCACTCCAGTCCGCCGACCGGACGCTCGTCGAGCTGCACGGCATCCTGAAGCGCGCCGCGACCGGGCAGGGCACCGTCGGCCGGCTGCTCAGCGACGAGCGGCTCTACGAAGCGGCGGCGCTTTCGTTCGAGCGTATCGCCGAGATGGTGCGCGAATTCAACCTGCTCGTGAAGGAGTGGCAGAAGGGGCGCATTCGCGTGTCGCTCTGACGCTCATGACGCCGTCAGCAACGCGTGCATCGCGCGCATGAACCGCTCGCGGCTGAATTCGCGCGCCCGCGCGTGCAATGCGCCCGGATCGAACTCCGTGCGCTCGACGTCCAGAATGGCCGCGGCCAGGCCCTCGACCGTCGGCTCGCCGAACAAACGTCCCGTGCGCCCGTCGAGCACCGTCTCTACCGCCCCTCCTACGCCGTACGCCACCACCGGGCATCCGTGCGCCATCGCCTCCAGCGGCACCAGGCCGAAGTCCTCCTCCCCCGGAAACAGCAGCGCCCGCGCCGCGCGGTAGTGCTCGGCCACCACGCGGTCCGGCTGGCGGCCCAGGAACTCCACGCGGCTGCCCGGCGGCCGTCCGCGGCCCAGCCGCGCGGCCTGGGGGCCGTCGCCGATCACCACCAGTCGCCGGCCCAGCCGTTCGCACGCCGCCACCGCCAGGTCCAGCCGCTTGTAGCCGACGTGATGCCCCACGCACAGGTAGTAATCCGCGCGACGGCCCATGTGCGGCGCCGGCGGCGCATCCACCCACGGATGCACGACGACGCTCTCGCGCCCGTAGCAGCGGCGGATCCGCTCCGCCACGTGCCGCGAGTTCGCCACAAAAATGTCCACGCGCCGCGCCGCCGCCGCATCGCAACGCCTCAGGTAGCCGCACAGCGCCGGCCAGAGCGGCCGCAGCGCCCGCGGCACTTCCTCGCGGTAGCGGGCCGATATCTCCGGCTCCCAGACGTAACGCATCGGCGAGTGACAGTAGCACACGACGCGGCTGCGATCAGCAGCGCGCATCGCCTTGGCGATCGCCGCGTCGGAGCAGATCACCAGGTCCACGGGGGGCAGCCGCATGAGCCGCGCCGCAGCCGGCATCAGCGGGAGCAGGGGCTGATGGCGCCGGCAAGCGCCGGGCAGGTGCTGAAGCAGCGACGCATGCACGGCCCGCGGACTGTTGGCCTCGTGATGCGGAAACGGACCATAGGCGCGGGCGTCATGGATCAGCGTGTACAGGGGCGCGCCCGGCACGAGGCGGGCCAGCCCCTCCAGCACACGCTCTCCGCCGCGGCGACGCACCAGCCAGTGATGCGTGAGCACGGCGCTGCGCGCGATCGGCGGCAACTCGGTGGACTCATCCTGGCGTGAGGCGGCGTGGCGCGGCATGCGAACACGATAGGCGCGGCCCGGAGGGAATGACAGGCGGGGCGGTGCGACGGGCACAGCCGGAAGGCGGCCGCGGATTCAGACGCGGCCGGGGCCGTGCTGGTCGGGACAGCCGTTACTCGGGCAGGTCGGGCCGGTAGGCGATGACCTGCACTTTTTCGAGCGTGACCAGCCCTTCTCCCATCATCTCGTCGACGTACGGCAGCAGCTCGTCGATCTTCTCCTGGCTGTCGACGATCTCGACGACCATCGGCAGGTCCTCCGAGAGGCGCAGGACCTTGCTGGTGTGCACCCGGCTGTGAGCCCCGAAACCCATCGGGCCGCGGAGCACGGTGGCGCCGGCCAGGTGCAGCTCGCGCGCCCGCAGCACGATCGCCTCGTAGAGCGGGCGCCCCTTCCACTGGTCCGACTCGCCAATGAAGATTCGCAGCAGCACGCCGCTCTTGGGTATCTTCATGCGCCTGCCTCCCGGTCCGGCGTCCAGCCGCGGTCCTGAGCGTCCGAATCAAGGCCGGGCTGTTCCAGCCCGGGCAGATGTCCTTCTGCCCGGCGCCCCAGGCCCGGTGGTCACTCACGATCCTATCCCCAGACCGAATTGCGTAAGGCGATAGCCCGCCCAGGCGCCGGCCAGCCCGAGGACGTTGGTCAACACGATGTTTGCCAAAGCCAGGCCGAGCTGCCGGTCATTGGCCAGCGCCAGCGTCTCGTACGCGAAGCTCGAAAAGGTGGTGAACCCGCCCAGCAGCCCGATCGTCAGCGCCAAGCGATACTGCGGTGCGATCACCATCGGCCCCGAATAGTACGCCATCGCCACGCCGATCAGCAGCGATCCGCCAACGTTGACAGCCAGTGTTCCCAGCGGCATCGGCGCGACGTTGAGGCGCTCGGCGACCAGCTGCACAACGCCGGTCAGCCAGTAGCGGGCCAGTGTCCCAAGCGCCCCTCCCAAGGCGATCAGCGCGATCTTCTGCACGACCGTCTTCTCCATCGCCGACGCGGCGAAGGCGCAGCATGACGCAAGGCGCCCCGCCGCCGCAAGTCGCCGGCCAGGAACCGGCGCGGGCCACCGGGGTTGTCGCGCGGGAGCTGGACGCGGCCCGGAAGCCCGCAAGGTCGCGCCCGGGGTCAGTCCTCGCGCCCGGCCTCGAGCGAGTCGCCGCCGAGGAAGTGATCGAGGTGATGGGCGCGGTCCTCAACCTCGACCAGCACGCGGCGCAGCAGCGTCTCGGTCCCGAAGTCACCCAGCTCGAACGCCTGGCGGATGGTCTTGCGCAGCTCGGCGGCGATGGTCCCCTCGTGGGCGCGGTCCAGCTCGAGCATCTGCCGGATGCGGAAGGCGCCCTCCGGCTCATGCTGCACATAGGCGAGCCGGGCGATTTCCGCCGGGCCGGACGTGGGAATTCCGCCGAGGGCGGTGATGCGTTCGGCGACGGCATCGACCTGTTTGTGGACCTCGTCGTAGGACTGGCCGAGGACGATGTGCAGGTCGTGGAACTGCGGGCCTTCGACGAGCCAGTGGTGCTTCTGATACTGGTGGAACAGGACGAACAGCGAGGCGAGGTGGCGGTCGAGCTGGGGCAGGAGCTTTGAGACGGCCTCCTTGGGCAAGTGGATCGGGTTCGATTCGACGTGGTCTTTTGGTTTCCAGGGTTTCATGCGTAGGGCCTCCTTGCGAGGTTGTTTCTGGGAGTATAGCGCGCCGGGCGAATGTCGGGGGCGGCGCGCAGCCGGCGGCGGCTGCGCAGACGGATGCGCTAATCGGGTGCTGGCTGGCGCAGCCGCTTACTCACGGAAGCGGCCCGGATCGCGGGGCCGGGTTTCGTGGCCGCTCGTCAGCGCAGCAGCAGCCAACTGCCCAGCCCAAGGAAGATGCCGAACCCGGTGACGTCGGTGATGGTCGTCAGGATGATGCTCGACGACTGCGCCGGGTCGAAGCCCAGCCGCTTCATCACGATCGGAACCAGCGCACCGCTCACGGTCGCCATCGTCATGCACGCCACCATCGCCACGCCGATCACCACCGCGACCAGCGGCGTGTCGTTCCATTGCATGCGGTTCCAGATCAGCGTCGCGAGCATGCACACGAGCCCGACCGCCGCGCCCGCGGCCAGTCCGATCGACACCTCGCGCAGGATGACGCCCGTGACGGAGCGGTTGCGCGTCTCGCCGGTCGAGATGGCCCGGATCATCACCGCCATCGATTGCAGCCCGGTGTTGCCCGCCTGGCCGGCGACGATCGGCATCAGCACGGCCAGCGCCGTCACCTTCGCCAGCGTCGCCTCGAAGCCACCCACCACCGCCGCCGCCAGGAAGCCCGTCCCCAGGTTGATCATCAGCCAGTACAGCCGGCGGCGCAGGACGAGGGAGACGGCGGAGTCGATGCGCTCATCGGCGCCGGCGCCGACCATGCGCTGCATGTCCTCGGTGGCCTCGTCGGTGATGACGTCGAGCACGTCATCGACGGTGACAATCCCGAGCAGGCGGTTGGCGCCGTCCACGACCGGCAGCGCCAGGTAACCGTACTTTGTCAGCGTCCGGGCGACTTCCTCGCGGTCCATTGTGTGCGGCACGCTGACGACGCGCTGGATCATGATCTCGCGCAGCTTCTGCTCGCGTCGCGCCAGCAGCACGTCACGCAGCGAAAGCACGCCCACGAGCCGCCCCTCGGCATCAACGACGTAGCTGTAATACACCTGCTCCGACGCGTCCGCCATCCGCCGCAGCGCGGCGATCGCGTCGTCCACGGTCAGGTCGGCGTCGAGCGCCGTCACCTCGGGCGACATGATGCCGCCGGCGCTCTCCGGGTCGTAGCTCAGCAGGGCTTCGAGCACCTGCCGCTCATGCAGCGGCAGACAGGCCAGGATGAGCTCGCGCCGCTCGGCGGGCAACTGCGCCAGCACGTCGGTCGCGTCGTCGAGCGCCATGTGGGCGACGACCTTGGCGGCCTGCTGCGGCGCCATGTCCGCGACAAGCTGCTCGGCCTCCTGATGCTCCAGGTGCTCCAGTGCGCCGGCCGCCGCCTCCGTCGGCAGGGCTTCGAGCACCTCGACGGCCTGCGTCGTCGGCAGGTCTTCGAGCACCTGCGCCACGTCCGCCGGGTGTTGCTCGACGAGGACGGCGGGCGTGACCTCGGCCGCTTCGGGCAGGGTGGGACGCGGGTCGTCGATGGGCCTGTCGCTCATGCGAGTTCCTTTGCGGGCTCGGACCCTTGGCTTGCGGGCTCGGGGGCCGGCGGCAAATGCGCGTGGCTTGCGACGGGCGCCGCTGCCGCCTGGCCGTCGGCGTGCAGCCGCCACATCTGCCAGGCCGCCAACCCGAACATGGCCGCGGCCAGAACGAGCGGCCAGATAAAACTCTCGGTCAGGGCGTAGAGTGCGATGCCGACGCCCTGGAACAGCACGCCCCGAACGCCGACCAGCGTCGTGTGGATGGCGACGTATTCGCTGACCTGGTCGGCGGAGTTGGCGAGCGTCAGCGGCCCCAGCATCCACGCCAGGTTCACGCCGGCCATCATGAACCCATACAGCACGCTCGCCCAGCCGAGCCCGACGGCGCCCGTGGCGCTCAGGAGCAGCAGCGGATAGAAGACCAGTCCGGCGAACGCCACTGACGCCGTCCGCATCGGCCCGGCGCGGTCCAGCAGCCAGCCCGCCGGCAGCGCTGCCAGCAGCATGCAGCCGCGGAACGTGGCGAAGCCGGCGGAGGTGATCTGGTCGTATTCAAGGCCGAGCCGGTGCGTGACCAGCAGCGGCAGCAGCGCGTCGCCGATCATGAACCCGCAGCCATAGGTCATGAACGCGGTCTCGTAGCGCATGAAACGCCGATCCGCCGCCAGAATCGCCCGCATCCGCCCGATCGGCTCGATCAGCGCCCGCCACGCCGGTCGGTGCGGCGCGAATGTGGCTGCGGCGGCCGGGGCGGCGGACGTCGCGTCGCCGTCGGCGATCCAGGCCATGAGGAGCATGCCGGCGGTCTGTCCGGCCACGACCAGAGGCAGCAGCAGCCGGAACGCCTCGGCGTCGATCTTGAGCCAGGCGCCGGCCCAGAGATAGACGGCGATCTGGCTGCACAGCGTGATGGCATTGAGCACGGCGAAGGCGCGGCCGCGCACGCGATCGGGGTACAGCCGCTTGAGCAGTACGCCGCTGAGCGGCACCCAGCCGGCAAACCCGGAAGCGGCGACCACGTGGCAGACGAGCAGTTGCCAGTACTGCTGCGTGAGCGGCATGAGCATCACGGGCAGCACGCCGACGGCCCACTGGACCGCGATGTACTGGCGCAGCGAGACGCGCCGCAGAAGCGCCTGCCAGAAGATGGACGTGGTGAAGAGCGTGGGGACGGCGGCGGTCATGAGCAGCAGCTCGAATGGCCGCGCGCCGTACGTGCGCAGGGCGATCAGCGGCAGCAGCGTCGCGACCACGACGTTGGTGGCCACGAGAAAGGTGCCGACGGCGTGCGCAACGACCGGGCGCGTGACGTACGTGAACCCGGCCGCGCCGCTCGTCATTCCGCCCGTCCTCGCCGCGCGCTCTCTGCGGTGTCCTGCTGAATGAACCCCAGTGGGAGATGATACCCGCGACGGCCCCGCAGCACCGGACCCAGCGCCGCTCATGGTGGCCGGGCGGCGGGTTTCGAAGCCCGGCGGGACCGGCGTCCCGCCGGTCACTTTGCGGGAGGGCGCGGCGGCCGGCGGCCCGCGGGTCAGTCGCGCCCGCCGGCAAACTGCGTCTCGCACAGGGCGAGATAGAACGGGCTGGTGTGCACCAGCTCCTCGTGGCGCCCGCTGGCGATGATGCGGCCGTCCTTCAGTACGACCGCGATGTCGGCCCGGGCGATCGTGCTGTAGCGGTGCGCGATCACGAACGTCGTGCGGCCGCGGGTCACGTCGTCGAGGGCTTCCTGGATTCGGCGTTCCGATTCACTGTCCACCTGGCTCGTGGCCTCGTCCAACACGAGGATCGGCGGGTCGCGCAGGATGGCCCGCGCCAGCGCGATCCGCTGCCGCTGGCCGCCGGAGAGCGCCCGGGCGGTGATCGGGGTCTCGTAGCCGCTCAGGACGTGGCCGTTGTCCACGGTTCGCAGCGTGTTGATGAAGTCGTCGACGTGCGCCAGGCGGGCGGCGGACCGCACCGTCTCGATCGACACGCCGTTGGCGCCGTAGGCCACGTTTCCGCGGACGCTGTCGCTGAAGACGACCGCCTCCTGCGTGACCAGGCCGATATGCGCCCGCAGCGACTCGAGCGTGTACTCGCGGATGTCCACCCCGTCGATGAGGATCTGCCCGGACACCGGCTCGTAGAAGCGCATCAGCAGCGAGATCAGCGTCGTCTTGCCGGAGCCGTTCGGCCCGACCAGCGCCACGATCCGGCCGCGCGGCACCACGAGGCTCACGTGCTCGAGCACCGGGCGATCCGGCCGGCTCGGATACGCGAAGCACACGTCGCGGAACTCGATTCCCTCCCGCACGCCGGTCAGCTCGCGCGCCGGCCGGGCCGCGTCCGGCCGCCGCTCCTCGGCCAGGTCCAGCAGCTCGAACAGCCGCCGGGCCGAGACGTCGGCCTGTTGCAGCCGGTTGTAGACGTTGCCCATCTTGCGCACGGGGTCGAAGATGCCGCCCAGGCAGACGACGGCGGCGAAGAACAGGTGCGGTTCGAGCTGGTTGCTGAAGACGCGGCTGGCGCCGTACATGACGAACGCCGCCACGCCCAGCACGGCGAGCAGCTCGAGGGCGGGGTTGGTGGCCGCGTCGACGAGCTCGATCTGCGTCTGGGCGCGGGTGAGGGTGCGGCCCTCCTGCTCGAAGCGGCGGCTTTCCTCGCGCTCCATGTTGTAGGCCTTGACGATGCGGATGCCGGCGAGCTTCTCACCCAGGTGATCGAGCAGCCGGCCCCAGGAGTGCGAGGCGCGCTTCTGCGAGCGCTTCACGAGCCGGCCGAAGACGCGCATGACGACGGCGCCCACCGGCAGCCCGAGCAGCGCGACCAGCAGCAGCCGCCAGTCGATCGCCAGCGTCAGCGCCAGCACCCCGACGGCCTTCAGCGGCTCGCGGATCACCTTGCCGAACAGCGTGCTGACGCCGATCTCCACCTTGCCCAGGTCCGTCGCGAAGCGCCCAAGCGTGTCGCCCGGCGGCTGGTTGGCATGCCACTCGACCGGCAGGCGCAGCACGTGCTCGGCCAGGCGGCTGCGCAGGTCATGCATGGCGCGCTGCACGGCGGTGGCGACCAGGCCCTCGTTCAAGAACCGGCAGGCCCCGCCCAGCAGCGACACCGCCACCAGCGCCAGCATCACCATCATCAGCGTGCCGAGCCGGCTGTCGGCGTCGGCGCCGCGCGGCAGCACGGCACTGGCCGATTGCAGCACCTCCGACCACCAGCGCCATGGCCGCAGCCGCAGCGTCACTTCGGCGCGCGATCCGTCGCGATGCTCGACGAAAACAGCGAAAGTCTCCCCTCGCTCCTGCGCGATCCGCTCCGTCACGTCGTACGCGCTCAGCCGACCCGTCTCATCCGCGACGATCCGGTCGCCCGTGCGGATCAGGCCGGCGCTCAGCGAGTCGGGCCGAACGTCGTCGATTTCGAGTCCGGCGGGGTTGTCGGGCAGGTCGGCCGCCAGCACCACGCCCAGTCGGTGGCTGGTCTCGGCGCGGTGCAGCCAGTCGGCCAGCGTCTCGTGCTCGGCAAAAATGACCTTCAGCAGCGGAACGACGCTCGAGATGCTGAACGTATAGAAGACGCTGACGCCGACCGCCATCAGCAGGCCGATAAGCAGCGTGCCGCGATGCGGACGCAGCCAGGTCAGTGCGCGCCTGAAATCGTGCAAACCGCCCCTGCTGACCGACGTATCACTCATCGGACGGTATATTAGCCCATTCTTCCTTCGGCGGGAGTCGCCGGCCCGCGGGCGCGGCACCGCCGGCGGATCAAACAGTTGCACCCGTCGAGGGTGCGGAGAGGTCCCGTGAACCCAGCCATCAGTCTGTCCGGTCCCGATGTCGGCCAGGCCGAGATCGACGCCGTTGTTGCCGTGCTCAGGACGCCGCAGCTCTCGCTCGGGCCCCGGCTGCCGGAGTTCGAGCAGAGCTTCTGCGAGCGCCTCGGCGTGCGGCACGCCGTGGCGGTCAACAGCGGCACCTCGGCCCTGCACCTGGCGTGGAGGGCCATGGGCATCGGCCGCGGCGACGAGGTGATTACGACGCCGTTCTCGTTCATCGCCTCGTCGAACAGCATCCTGTTCGAGGGCGCGACGCCGGTGTTCGTCGACATCGAGCCGGATACGTGGCAGATCGACGCCCGGCGGATCGAGGCGGCGATCACGCCGCGCACGCGGGCGATTCTGCCGGTGGACGTGTTCGGCTCAATTCCCGACATGGACAGGATCAACGCGATCGCGGCCCGGCACAAGCTGCGCGTGCTGGAAGACTCGTGCGAGGCCCTGGGGGCGACCTACCGCGGGCGCCCGGCCGGCACGCTGGCCGAGGCCGGCGTGTTCGGGTTCTATCCGAACAAGCAGATCACGACCGGCGAAGGCGGGATGATCGTTACCAACGACGACGGGATCGCGCGGCTGACGCGCTCGCTGCGCAACCAGGGCCGCGACCCGGATGCGGGCTGGCTTCAGCACGCGCGGCTCGGCTTCAACTTCCGCCTGCACGAGCTGAGCTGCGCCCTGGGTCTGGCACAGATGCGGCGGCTGGATGAGATCCTGGCGAGAAGGCGGCAGGTGGCGCAGTGGTACGTCGAGCGTTTATCGGACGAGCCGCGGGTCTCATTTCAGCGCGTGCCGCCCGACGTGGGCATGAGCTGGTTCGTCATGGTGGTTCGGCTGTCGGACGACTACACGCAGGCCGACCGCGACGCGCTGCTCGAAGGCCTGCGCCGCGCCGGGGTCGGGTGCAGCAACTACTTCACGCCGATCCACCTTCAGCCGTTCTACCAGCGCGACCACGGCTGTCGCGCGGGCGATCACCCGGTGACCGAGGCGCTGGCGTCGCGCACGGTGGCCCTGCCGTTCCATAACGGTCTGAGTGAAGGCCAGGTCGATCAGGTCGTGCGGACGTTCCGGTCGCTGCTGTAGGGGGCGGACCCGGGCATGTGCCGCGCGCTGCGGCGCGCGGATTGCCGCTCTGAACCGCGTCGTTACGAGCCTGTGAGGCCTGCCCAGTCTGGACAGACGCGGGCAGGTCGATGGCGGCGTATCGCTGCCAGGCTGCGGAAAAACGCGCACCGGCGAAGAGGGGTGCCCATGACGACCGCCGCCGTCCCCGCCGAGCCCGCGACCCAGCCGCCGTCGCTCCGGCCGGCGCGCGACATCGAGGCGCTGTTTTCGCCGCGATCGATCGCGGTGTTCGGGGCATCGCGCAATCCCAGCAGCGTTGGGCACGCGATCGTCCGCAACCTGCTGTTGGGCGGATTCAACGGCATTGTCTCGCCGATCAATCCTAACTCGCGTAGTTTGCTTGGCTTGCGCTGCTATCCTGCCGTGCAGAGCCTCGACGAGCGACCGGATCTGGCGGTCGTGGTCCTGCCTGCGCCCGCGGTCGAGGCGGCCATCGTCGCCTGCGCCGACCTCGGTACGAGGCATTTCGTGGTGATCTCGGCGGGCTTCAAGGAGGTCGGGGGCGAGGGCGCGCAGCGCGAGCAACGGCTCGGCGCGCTGGCGCAGGAGCGTGGCCTGTCGATCCTCGGACCGAACTGCCTGGGCGTGATCAACACCGCCGCCGACGTCAGCATGAACGCATCCTTCGGGCGTGACATGCCGCGCCCGGGGCCACTGGGCCTGGTCTCGCAGAGCGGGGCGCTGTGCACCGCGCTGCTCGAGTACGCCAAGCATCACGGCTTCGGCTTCTCGCGGTTTGTGAGCTTCGGCAACAAGGCCGACCTGACCGAGATCGACCTGCTGACGGCCCTGGCCGCGGACGCGAACACGCGCGCGATCCTGATGTACGTCGAGGACCTTTCGAGCGGACAGGGCTTCATCGATGCGGCCCACGCCATCACGCACGGCCCGAACCCCAAGCCGATCCTGGCGATCAAGACCGGCCGAACGCTCGAAGGCGCCGCCGCCGCCGCCTCGCACACCGGCTCGATGGCCGGCACCGACGAAGTGTACGAGGCGATCATGCAGCAGGCCGGCGTCGTCCGCGTCGAGTCCGTCGCCGACCTGTTCGATCATGCCGAGGTGTTCTCCGACGTGCTGCGTCCGGCGGGGCGCGGGACGGCGATCGTGACCAACGCGGGCGGGCCGGGGATCATGGCTACCGACGCGTGCGTGCGCTACGGGCTGAGCCTGGCGCATTTCCAGGAGTACACCGCCAAGTCGCTCCAGTTCCAGCTCCCGCCCACGTGCAGCATCCGCAACCCGGTCGACGTCGTCGGAGACGCGCGCCACGACCGCTACCGCACCGCGCTCGACGCCGTCTGCGGCGATGAGAACGTCCACCAGGTCGCCGTGATCATCACGCCCCAATGGATGACCGACGTCGACCAGATCGCCGGCGTCATCGCCGAGACCCGCGGCATGGCCAACAAGCCGATCGTGGCCGTGCCGATGGGGCTGCCGCCGCAGTCGCCGGCGATCGCGCTGTTGCGGCGGGCGGGCGTTCCGGTGCTCGGCTTTCCGGAGAACGCGTTGCGGGCGATGGCGGCGAAGGCGCGCTTCGGCGAGTGGGTGCGCTCCAGGGCCGGCGAGTACCGGCAGTTCGACGTGAAGCGCGACGCCGTGGCGAAGCTGATCGACGAAGAGCTGTCGGCGGGGCGCACGCACCTGACCGAGCTGCGCGCCCTGGAGGTCTTGCAGCATTACGGACTGCCGACCGTGCCCTTTCGGCTGGCGCGCAGCGCCGCGGAGGCCGTCGCCGCCGCCGACCAGCTCGGCTGGCCGGTGGCGTTGAAGATTTCGAGTCCGGCGGTGCTGCACAAGACGGAGTTCGGGGGTGTGCGGCTGGGGCTGGCAGGCGCCGACGCCGTCCGCCGGGCGTACGACGAGATGGTGTCGGCAGTGCGGGAGAAGATCGGCGCGGAGGGGGAGATCTGGGGCGTGCTGGTGCAGAAGATGCTGGAGCGGGGGAAGGAGACGATCCTGGGGATGACGCGGGATGCGCGTCTGGGGCCGCTGCTGATGTTCGGGCTGGGCGGCATCTATGCCGAGGCGCTGCACGACGTGGCGTTCCGGCTGGCGCCGCTGCGCGACGACGTGCCGGCGCAGATGATCCGCAGCATCCGCAGCTACAAGCTGCTGGAGGGGGTGCGCAAGGAGCCGCCGTCGGACGTGGCGGCGATCGGCGAGTGCCTGCTGCGGCTGTCGCAACTGGTGACCGAGCACGAGCGCATCCGCGAGCTCGACGTGAACCCGCTGATCGTCTATCCGCGCGGGCGCGGGGCGGTCGTGGTCGACGCGCGCATCATCCTGCAAGGGGGTGGCTCGTGAGCGGCACGGCGCGGGCGGACTGGCGTGAGAAGTGCGTCTCGGTGGCGGCGGCCATGCGGCGGATCAGGCCGGGGGCGCGGGTGTTCATCGGCAGCGCCTGCGGCGAGCCGCAGGCGCTGGTGCGCGGGCTGGTCGAGCACGGGCAGGGGCTGCTGGACACGGAGCTGATGCAGGTGCTGACGCTGGGCGTGGCGCCGTACTCCGACCCGCGCTACGCCGCCAGCTTCCGGGCGAACGCCTTCTTCATCGGCAACAGCGTGCGCAGCGCGGTGAACGAGTCGCGCGCCGACTACACGCCCATCTTCCTTTCGCAGGTTCCGGGGCTGTTCCGGACGCGGCGGCTGCCGATCGACGTGGCGCTGATCATGGTCAGCCCGCCCGACGCGCACGGCTTTTGCAGCCTGGGCGTCTCGGTGGACATCACCAAGGCCGCCGCCGAATCGGCCGGCGCCGTGATCGCCCAGGTCAACCGCCACATGCCGCGCACACTGGGCGACTGCTTCATTCACGTCGACCGCATCGCCTGTCTCGTCGAGCACGACGAGCCGCTGCTCGAGTGGCCGGTCGTCGAGCAGCCGCACGACGTGGCGCAGCGCATCGCCGAGCACATCGCGCACCTCGTGCCCGACGGGGCGACGCTCCAGCTCGGTATCGGGCGCCTGCCCGACGCCGTGCTCGCGCTGCTGACGCGCAAGAACGACCTGGGCATCCACACCGAGATGTTTTCCGACGGCGTGATGAAGCTGGCGCAGCTCGGCGTGATCACCGGCCGCCGCAAGAGCCTGCACGCCGGCAAGATCGTCGGCAGCTTCGCCGCGGGCAGCCGGGCGCTGTTTGAGTTTCTGCACGACAACCCGCAGATCGAGATGCACCCGTCGGAATACACGAACAACCCGCTGGTCATCAGCCGGCACGACAACATGGTCGCGATCAACGGCGCCGTCGAGATCGACCTGACCGGCCAGGTGGTCGCCGATTCGCTCGGCACGCTCTTCTACAGCGGGATCGGCGGGCACGCCGATTTCATGCGCGGCGCGGCGCTCGCCCGCGATGGCCGCCCGATCATCGCCCTGCCGAGCACGGCGGAGACGCCGGCCGGCATCCGGTCGCGCATCAGCGCCGTGTTGCAGGAGGGCGCCGGTGTCATCTCGACCCGCGGCGACGCGCATTACATCGTGACGGAGCACGGCGTGGCCTACCTGCACGGCAAGACGCTGCGCGAGCGGGCGCTGGCGCTGATCCAGATCGCCCATCCCGGCTTCCGCTCCGAGCTGCTGCACGCCGCCAAGAAGCGCCGCATCGTCCAGATCAACCAGATTCTCCCTCCCGCGACCCGGCCCTATCCGGAAGAGCTGGAGGCGACCGTCCGCCTGCGCGATGGCCGCGAGGTGTTCGTGCGGCCGATCCGCGCGGCGGACGAAACGCTGCTGCGCGACATGTTCTACAAGTTCAGCGAGCGGACGGTGTACCTGCGCTTCCACGGGCCGGTGAAGGCCATGCCGCACGAGCGGCTTCAGGTGTACTGCAACATCGACTACGACAGCGAGATGGCCCTGGTTGCGATCCACGAGGAGGGCGGCCGCCCGTCGGCGGTCGGCACGGCCCGCTACATCGCCGCGCCCGACCGCCGCAGCGCCGAGGTTGCCTTCACCGTCCAGGACGAGTGGCAGCACAAGGGGCTGGGCACGTACCTGTTCCAGCGGCTGGTGCAGATTGCGCGCGGCAAGGGCATCGAGCGCTTCACGGCCGAGGTGCTGGCGGAGAATGCGCCGATGCTGGCGGTCTTCCACCGCTCCGGTCTCAAGGTGACGACCGCCGACGAAGAAGGCGTCGTCCACGTGACCATGACCGTGCCGCCCGAGTGGCAGCCACGCCTCTCCTGCGAACGCCCAGCACCGCCCGGCGCGCCCGCGGGCGCCGGCTGAAACGGCGAATCGCGTTCGGCGGTACACTCGGGACATGTCGGGTGCAAGGTTGATGCTGGGACGCGATCCGGCGCAGCGCCTGATCGCCGCCGCCGGCGAGAGCGCCGCGCGGCTCCGTCGCGACAGGGGAATCTCGCCGCGGCTGGCGAACGTCCTGATCGGCGACGATCCGTCCTCGGCGGTCTACGTGCGCATGGAGCAGCGGCGCTGCCGCGAGGCGGGCATCGACACCGTCCTGCACGCGCTGCCGGCGAGTGCGCCCACCGGGCACGTGATCGAGTGTGTCCGGGCCCTTGCCGCTGACAGCACCGTTCATGCGATCCTGGTTCAGCACCCGGTCCCCGCGCCCATCGACAAGCGCGCCGTCTTCGAAGCGATCCCCCCGGAAAAGGACATCGACGGCGTCTCGTCCGCCACCCTCGGCCGTGTTCTGCTCGGCATGCCCGCGTGGATTCCCTGTACGCCGCGCGGCATCATGCTTCTGCTCGCGGAATACAAAGTGACGCTGGACGGTGTCCACGCGTGCGTGATCGGCCGCAGCCCGATCCTCGGCCGGCCGATGGCTTCGCTGCTGATCAACGCGCACGCGACCGTCACACTCTGTCACTCGCGCACGCGCGACCTGCCCGACATCGTGCGGCAGGCCGACCTGCTCATCGCCGCGGCCGGCCGGCCGCGCTTCGTCCGCGGCGACTGGATCAAGCCCGGCGCCGTCGTCGTCGACGCGGGCTACAACGAGGGTCCGGTCGGCGACGTCGATTTCGAGTCCGCCTGCCGCCGCGCCGCGCTGATCACCCCCGTGCCCGGGGGCGTCGGGCCGATGACCATCGCGGTGCTGATCGACCAGACGGTTGCGGCGGCGGAGAGGCGACTGGGCGTGAGCGCGGGCGCCGCGGCCGCACCGTCTCCCGCGCCTATCATCTGACGTCATGCAGGCCCGGCTGGAGCGTTTCGATCGACTGGACCGGCGGATCTCCCAGGCGATGCGCCGCATCGGCCCGTGGCTGCTGCGGATCTCGCTGGGCATCGTCTTCATCTGGTTTGGGGCGCTCAAGCCGCTCGGGCTCAGCCCGGCGAACGAGCTCGTCGCGCGGACCGTCGTCTGGTTCCCGCCAGGCGTGTTCCTGCCGATTCTCGGCGCGTGGGAAGTCGCGATCGGCGTGTGCCTGCTGCTCAAGCCGCTGAACCGCGTGGGCATCCTCCTGCTGCTGCTTCAGATGCCGGGAACGATGCTGCCGCTGGTGCTCCTGCCGGATGTGTGCTTCGTGCACGTGCCGTTCGTGCCGACGATCGAGGGCCAGTACATCATCAAGAACCTCGTGCTGATAAGCGCCGCGATCGTCGTCGGCGGGTGGGTGCGCGAGCCCGATGGCAGATCGAGCGCCGGCGCGCAACCGCCAGGTGCGTGAGGGGCACGCGGTGAGCGCCGGGTCATGGCGGGCGGCTACCGGGCCGTCGCGAGCTTCCGAATCGCCTCCAGCGCCTCGCCGCCGCCGATCCAGATGAACACGCTCAGCGTCGCGACCAGGGCGACGTTGGTCGTCAGCCGGTTGCGAAAGCCGTTGCCGACCCACGCCGGGCGGTTGTTCATGATCAGCAGCGTCAGCGCCAGCAGCGGCATGAACAGTGCGCCGAACATCGCGTAGGCGAGCTGCACCTGCCTCACGGGCATCCAGAGCGCCACGAGCGGAACCAGCGCGATCCCGACGAGGAAAAGCCTGTACGCCGGCGTCCGCCGGAGGTCGGCCACCGGCCCCGGTGCCGTCGCGGCGCGGCGGCCGAGATACACGAAGTCGGCGAACAGGTAGGGCGCGCTTTGCCACACGCCGAGCAGGCTCGAAAACACCGCGCCCCAGAAACCCAGCAGGAAGACGTGCTCGGCGAGCGGGCCGAGGGTCCCGGCGGCCCCGGCGACCTGCTCGGCGAGTGCCAGCGCCAGCATCGGACCGCTCGTCAGCTCGAGCCGCGAGCCGACGATCACCATGCACATGCCGAACAGCGCCGTTAGCGCGTAGGCCACGGCCAGATCGACGCGACACACTCGCAGCCCGCTGGCGCCCGCGCGGCCCTGCTCGCGAATCCAGTAGCCATAGGACAACAGCGTGACCGTTCCGCCGACGCCGCCGAGCAGCCCGAGCGTCCATGTTCCGCCGCCCGCGGGCACGGTTGGCACGGCCAGGCCGCGCGCGACGGCGGGCCAATCGGGGCCGACGAGCAGAGTCGTCGCGACGACGGTCACGAACATCAGCGCGACGCACGCCGACATCACGCCCTCGAAGAAGCGGAAGCCGCCGCACCAGACCAGCGCGAGCCCCGCCAGCGCGTGCGCGACGCCCCAGATGATCTTGGAGTGCTCCGCGTTCTGCGCCAGCGGCAGGAGGCCGGCGCCGGCGACGCCGCAGGCGCTGATGAGCGCCGCCCCGGTGAAGTAGCTCCAGGCCAGCAGGTACGCGAAAAACACCCAGCGAACCCAGGCGCCGAGGTGCTCCGTCCAGCCTTCGAGCAACGTGGTCCCGGTGGCCATTTGCCAACGGGCGATGCCCTCGTTGAGAAACCACTTGAGCAGCGCCCCGAGCCAGCACGCCCAGAGGATCGTCACGCCGACGGTCGAGCCCGCCAGGCTCGCGGTCAGCAGGTCTCCCGCGCCGACACCCGTGGCGGCGACGAGAATCCCCGGGGCCAGGGCGGCGGCCCAGAGCCTGAGCCGCGGCGGCGATCTCACGGGAGCAACCTCCGCGCTTAATGATCGTAGACGATCAGGCGTGTCCAGAAGAACCACGCCGCCGGGGCCGCCAGCAGCGCCGAGTCAAGCACGTCGAGCACGCCGCCCATTCCCGGGAGGCTGTTTCCGGAGTCCTTCATGGCGGCGTCGCGCTTGAGGAGAGAGGCGAAGAGATCGCCGGCGATGCCGGCGGTCGCCATGGTGAGCGCCAGCACGACGAGGCCCCAAGGATACGCGAGCCAGCGGTTGCCAAGCGCGAACATGTCGCAGGCGTAGAGCGGCGTGCCGACGGCCAGGGCGCAGGCGAGCGCCACGACGTATCCGCCGATGACGCCCTCCCAGGTCTTCCTGGGGCTGAGCCACTCGATGAACTTGTGGCGGCCGGTGAGGCGGCCGACGAAATAGGCGCCGACGTCGGTCATCTTCACGAGGAACATGGAGAAGACGACGACGATCATGCCGTGCCAGCCGCCGACCTCCATGCGGAGCTTGGTCATGTATCCCGCGAGCCCGCCGGCGTAGAAGATGATGAAGATCGTGGTGGCGAGGTTGACCATGGCATGCTGCGATCGGCGCCAGGCGCCCTGGATGACGAAGCCGGTTCCGAGGGCGATGGCCAGCCACATCATGCCCCAGGATTCGTCGCTCCACTCGCCGGTGGCGCGCAGGTTGAAGTTCACGAACGGGCCGATGACCAGGGCGGTCGAGAAGACGTAGGCGACGATCGGAAACGGACGGCTGTGGCCGGTCGAGTTCGCGAAGCGCAGCAGCTCGCGCGTTGCCAGCAGCGAAAATACCAGGACGATGCCGGTGATGATCCCGCCGTTGCCGAGCCAGGCCATCACCGGGACGGCGCCGGTGTGGCCCGGGGCCCGCACCCGCATCGACAGCGCGCCGTCGATCCACACCAGCAGCAGCAGCAGCCCCGCCAGCAGGCTCCCGTAGATCAGCCGTTGAATCAGCACGGCCGGATCGTATCACCAAAGCCCGCACCGGGGCACGTGTTCCCGGCGCTTACGGCCGCCGTTCCGGCGTCAGCTCGATCCGCGGGTGCAGCACCGTTTGCCCGAAGACAGTCGTGAAATCCACGAGCAGCCGTCCCGCGCCGCGCGCCGCCTCGCGCGTCGGCGTGAAACGCACCTGCCGCCTGGCCCAGTCGACCTCGAACGGCGCCGGCTTGTCATCCAGCCGCACGACCAGCGACTCGGGGATGATCTTCCGCGTCTGGTTGCCGAGCCCGCCGCGGCCCGTCAGCCCATCGTCCAGCTCCACGACGACCCGCTGTGCCGGGCGCAGCCGGCCGTCCGCCGGCTCCAGCAGCCGAACGCGCGGCAGGCCGGCCTGCGCCCAGCGCGCCAGGCCGAGAAACAGTCCGTAGGCCTCGCGGCGGTTGTAGAGCGGGTCGCGGAGGCGCTGCTCCTCCGCCGGGTTCGAATGAAACGACGCTTCGGACAGCACTGCCGGCACGCGCGCCTCGCGCAGCACGCGAAAGCCCTCGCCCGGGTAGATCGCCCAGTCGCTCACCAACGGACACTCGGCGTGCTGGTCGAGCCGCAGCGCCTCGCTCAGCCCGGCCACGACGTGCCGGCCGACCACCTGGCTGGCTGGGCTATGCCCCGGTGGCCCGTGATAGAAGACCGACGTGTAGTTCGCGCCGGGCGGGCCGGCGTTGTGATGAATCGAGAGCAGCACGTCGGCCCGCAGGTCGTTCGCCAGCTTCGCCCTGGCGCTCAGGTCTTCCGGGTCGCTCAGACCCAGGTCGACGTCTTCCGCGCGCGTCAGCGTGACGTCCGCGCCGGCCGCGACCAGAAACTCGCGCAGATACAGCGCCACGCGCAGGTTGACCTCGGCCTCGCGCAGCCCCGTCGGGCCGCGCTTCCAGTCGCCGCCCTTGTCGATCTGCCCCACGTGCCCCGGGTCGAGCACGACCTTCACCCCCGACAGGTGCCGCGCATACGGCGGGATCGGGAAGCTCGCCGGCGGGTGCTCGCGCCAGGCGAACTCCGCCGGGCCGGCCCGCAGCGGGTCGGGGCCGGGCCGGCCGCGCGGCTCCGGAGTGGCGGAGCGCAGCGCGAGCAGCGAGACCAGTCCGGCGCCCATCGCGGCTGCGGCCAGATGAGTGGCGATCCATCGCCAGCGCATTTGCTTTTCCATCGGCTCTCATTGTATCGGCCCGGGCCGGGGCGACGATCGCGATGATCCGAGCCCGCAATACTCGACCTGCGAAACGCCCCGTGAGAGACCGACCGCCGACCGTCGGGTGTTGAGGCCGGCGACAATCGGCTACATTCCGGCCGCGCCCGGGCGGGCGGCACGCGAGGACGCGATGAGACTGCAATTGCTGCTGCGGAAAGTGCACTACTGGCTGTCGGTCTTCGTCGCGCTGCCGTTGCTGCTGGTCGTCGTCACCGGCCTGCTGCTCCAGTTCAAGAAACAGCTCCCCTGGGTGCAGCCGCCCGAGCAACGTGCCGCGCAGGGCGAGCCCGTGCTCGGCCTGGGTGAGATCCTCGCCATCGCCCGCGGCGTGCCGGAGCTGGAAGTTGCCGAGTGGAGCGACGTGTACCGGCTCGAGTACCGTCCCAATCGCCGCATGCTCAAGGTCGTGGCCGCAAGCGGCTGGGAGGCCCAGCTCGATGCAACCAGCGGCGAGCTCCTGCAAGTCGCCTATCGGCGGTCGGACCTGATCGAGGCGCTGCACGACGGCTCGTGGTTCGGCGGCGTGGTGCACTACGGCGTGTTCGTGCCGGCGGGCGTCGTGCTGCTCGTGCTGGTCGCTACCGGGCTGTACCTGTTCTTTCTGCCGATCGTGCGCCGCGCGCGGCGGAGGGTGAACGCCAAGGTCGCGTGATCCGAGCAGCCAGATTCCGAGGATCCGAGCCGGCTAATGGCACACGGCGGCTCTGATCGGGCCCTCGATTCGCGGCGCGCCGGTCACCGGCGTCCTTCGACCTCCTCCAGCGTTGCCCGGATCGCCGCGTCGAGCTGCGGATCGCGGCCGAGGGCTTCGTCCTCGGGCGTCTGCGGGATGCGCAGCGTCGGCGCCGCGCCGTTGTTCTCCATGTCCTTGCCGTCGGGCAGCGTGAACCAGCCGCGCAGCGGCATGCGGATGCGCGCCCCGTCGATCAGCCCGTACGACCCCGTGCTGATCACGGCGCCGAACGTCTCCTCGCCCACCAGTGGACCGCGACCGAGGTTCTTGAACGCGTGCGAGACGATCTCGGCGTTCGAGTAGCTGTACTGGTTGCACATCATCGCCGCCGGCTTCGTCCACGCGTAGAAGATCAGCCGATCCTGCGGGTAGCCCGGCTCCCCGCCGGGCATGCGCGTGAACGCGTGCCGTCGAACGCTCAGCACCGCCATGACCCAGTCGGCCGTCCAGCCCCCGCCGTTGTTGCGCACGTCGATGATCAGGCCGTCCTTGCCGCGGCCGCTGGCGTAAAGGTCGCGCTCGAAGAGGTGAAACTGCGGCTCGCCCATGCCCTGGATGTGCGTGTACCCGAGCCGCCCGCCCGATTTTTCCTCGACGTAGCGGCGGTTCGCCTCGACCCAGGCGTCGTAGGCGAGCGACGAGAAGGCGCCATACGAGATCGGGCGGATGATGACCTCGCGCTCGGCGGGCTGCGTCGCGGGTTGGGTCGCGGGCTGGGTGCTCGCAAGCGGCTCGGCAGGCTGCGTGTCGGGGTCCGTGGCGGGCTGAGCGCTCGAAGCGGCCTTGTCATCGGCGGCGGCGGCGCGCGGCGCGCTGCGAACCGTCAGAATCACCGGGTCGCCGACGGTGTTGATCAGCGCCTGCTCGATCGAGGCGCTCGGCCCGACCGGGTTGCCGTTGACGGACAGGATCACGTCGCCGACGGCGAGCTTGCTCTCGGCGCGGTCGGCGGGCGAGCGCGGCGTGATGGAGCGCACGCGCAAACCCGGGCCGGCGAAGCCGGGATCGAGCTCGCACCCAAGATAGCCGACGCTTTCGATTGAGCGCCCGCCGGGGCCTGAGGTGCCCTGGTGAGAGGCGTTCAGCTCTCCCTGGAGCAGGTTGCAGATTTCGTTGAACTCGCCGTAGGTGGTCGTGCGCAGGGCCAGGTCGCGGTAGCGCGTGGTCAGGGCGTCCCAGTCCAGGCCCTTCATGGTCGGGTGATAGAAGCCCCACTTGAGCGCCCGGGCCGCGTCGCTGAATTTCTGCGCGGCTTCCTCGGCGTAGACGATCGCCATCTTGGCGCTGAACTCGTGCGTCTTGCGGTCGCCGCCCGACGCCGTCATCGAGTTCGCCTTGCCGCCGGTGAGGAAGAAGAGCCGGCCGCCGTCGATGGTCCAGTGCATGTCGCCGGCGCCGCCGGTGCTGATGCGCTTGCGGTCCTGCCCGTTCCACTTGACGGAGAAGACGGCGGTGCTGCCTTCGTGGCCGGAGGTGAAGATCAGCAGGCTGCCGTCGGGCGAGAGAATGAGGTTGCTCTGGTCCTGCGGCAGCGACGTGACGCGCTGCACGCGGCGGTAGGCGCTGGCGAGGTCCCAGGCGTACTTGCGCTCCCTGGGCTTGACGTCCTCTTTTTCCTTGTCCTCGTCGTCCTTCATTGCGGGCTTGGGCTCGGCCAGCAGTTCCTTGAGCAGCGTGCGAAGCTGCGTGCGGAACGGGTCCTCCGGCTTCTCGGCCTTCGCCGGCCGCTCGCGCGCCGGGCGCGAGGCCGGCTTGCTTGCGGGCGGCGGCTGGCCGGCCAGCGCGATCTTCCCGCTGGCGACGGCGTTCCTCACCGGCTTGCGCTTCTTGACCGCCTTTCCCGCGGCGTCGAAGTACTCGTTCTTGTCCACGTCCGACGACTCGTCGAGTTCGGCCGAGAGGAAGACCAGGTACAGCTCGCTGTCCATGCCCTCGCGCCGCGAGGAGAAGGCCAGCACCTGCCCGTCCGCCGACCAGTGCGGGTTGCCGTCATAGTCGGGGTGCTGCGTGATGTTCACCGGCGGTGCGCTGCCGTCCGCGGGCACGATCCAGACGTCGGGGTTGTGCTCGACGTCCTCGATCTCGTAGGCGATCCACTGGCTGTCGGGCGACCAGCGATAGGTCGGCACGTTCCAGGAATCGATCAGCACGGACTCGTCGCCGCCGGCCAGGTCGCGGATGACGAGCTGCCCGCGGCCGCGCACGATCGCCAGCTTCTTGCCGTCGGGAGAGATCGCCGGGTAGCGCTCGATCGCCTCCGCGTCCGTCACCTGATCGATCGTGAAGCGCAGCGAGTCGGAGAGCGGCTTTGGCGGCGTTTCGGCGGAGAGCGCGCGGTAGACGCGCTCCTGCCCGTCGCGGTCGGAGATGAAGAACAGCGCCTTGCCGTCGGGCGACCACGTCACCCAGCGGTCGCGCGCCGGCGAGTCCGTCACGCGCCGCGTCAGCTTGCCCTCCTCGGTCTTGATGACGAAGATCTCGCCGCGCACCACCAGCGCGACTTCCTTGCCGTCGGGCGAGGCGGCGATCTCGTCGGCATTGCTTGTGAAGCGCTCCAGCGAAACGGGGTTGCGGTTCGTGTCGCCTGTCGCACTGATGACGATCTCGCGCGGGCGGCCGCGCGGCAGGTCCATCACGTACACCTTGTCCCAGCGCGTCAGGGCCAGCCGCCTGCCGTCCGCCGAGATCGAAAAATCGCGCACGTCGTCGCCCGTGAAGCTCGTCACCGGCCGCGCCGCGCCGCCGGCTGCCGGCTGATACCAGACGTTCACGGTTCCGGCGGGGCGGGCCTCGCTGTCGTCATTCGGATCGCCGCCGCGATCGGAGAGGAAGTACAGGCCGCGGCCGTCGGCGTCCCAGGCCGGGTCGCGGTCGTTTCCGGGCCAGTCTGTGAGGCGCGTGAACGCGCCGCCGGCGAGGTCGTGCACCCACAGGTCGTGGTTCGCGGTGCCGCGATATCCGCGGCGCCACCAGGGCGCCCAGCCGCGCTGAAAGGCGATGCGTTTGCCGTCGGGGCTGATGCGGGCGTTGGCGGAGGAGCAGTCGAGCACGCGCCAGTCCTGCCCGCCCTCGACGGGGGCGCGGTACACGCGCGGCTCGAAGGCGACTTCGCCCGCCTTGCGAACATGGAAATAGACGTACGCGCCGTCGGGCGAGAAGTCGGTCGGCACCTCCGCACGGTCGGAGAACGTCAGCCGCCGCACGTCCGCCCCGGTGGCGCTCATGAGGAACACGTTGGCGGTGCCGTGGCGGTCGGAGGCGAAGGCGATCGTCCGGCCGTCGCGCGACCAGACGGGGTTGTTGTCGTCCGCGGGGTGCACGGTCAGCCGGCGGGCGTCGCCGCCTTCGCTCGATACGCTCCAGATGTCGCCCGCCCAGGTGAAGGCCAGCGTGCTTCCGTCGGGCGAGAGCGCCAGGTTGCGGGCGTAGACGACCTCCGCGGCCGAGGCGACCGTCGCGGAGCTCCAAGTCATGAACATGAACGCAAGAACGCCGAACGCGGACGCATGCAGTCGCATCATGTCGCTCCCGAACCTGTCACACGCGAGACGACCGCCGGCACGCAAGCGGCCGGTCGCATTGTACGCAGGGCGATATGACGTGCTACCTGCCGTGCGGCGATTCGCGCGCAATGGGCGCCGCGCACTCCGGGCAGCGGCCGCTCACGTTGCCCGTCAGGTCGTAGCCACCGTGTGGACACAAGCTGCCGCTCAGCCGGCGACGTGACAGGCGCAGCAGGAAGGCGGTTGTCAGCGAGGCGGCCAGCAGCGGCATCCATGGCGGCAACCGGACGGCCGTTGCGTATGGAACGGAGCTGACGAACCGGTGCGGCCAGTAGTATTCGCGGCTGGAAGCGCGGCCAGGTTCATAGACGTGCCAGCCCGGATCGGTGCGGTCCTCGGCGGCCGCGCGCCCGTAACTGAACCCGACTTCGCAACTGAAGATCACGAGCCCGCCGTTGGCGACCCAGAAGCCGCCGTGCCCGTCGCGTGTCCATACGTTTAATCGGACGGCCCAGCGGAAGCTGCACGTCAGCGCGACAATCAGCAGGACACAACTCAGCGTGCCCAGGCCATGCCGCCGCGCGCAACGTGCGAGAAGAACCGCGCATCACCTTGTTTCCGTGTCGGCCTGGTGATTCTATCTCGCAGCCGGGGCCGGCTACGCCGGCGCCAGCGCCGGTCGCGGCGCTCGCGCGAGCTGCGCCCGCAGCGTCTCCAGCAGCCGCTCGGGCTCCAGCAGCCGCCTGGGCAGCCGCCAGTGGATCGTCTTCGGATCGGGCACGCGTGGCGAGCCGGGGCCGTCGCTGAACAGCGGCTGCACGCGTTGCAGGTCGTCGATGGCGAAGATGAGGTCGGGCGGCTCCAGCACGATCGAGCGGACGCCCCAGGGCTGGGCCAGCACGCGGATTTCGGCGAGCGTCAGCAGCGTCTGCACGTCGTCGGGCAACGGGCCGAACGCGTCGAGCAGGTCGCTGCGCAGCGTGCTCACGTCGTCGGGGCCGCGGCAGCTCGCCAGGCGCTTGTAGACTTCCATGCGCTGCCGGTCGGCGCGGATGTAGCCGCGCGGGATCGAGGCCGACACGCCCAGCTCCAGGTTGACCGGCCGCCAGATCTCAGCGGGCTCGTTGCGCAGTTTCCGCACGGCCTGTTCGAGGAGCTGGCAGTACATCTCGTATCCGACGGCCTCGATGTTGCCGGACTGCTCGGCGCCGAGGATGTTGCCGGCGCCGCGGATTTCTAGGTCGCGCATCGCGATCTGGAAGCCGGCGCCCAGGTCGCTGTAGTGCTCGATGGCCTTCAGCCGGCGGGCGGCCACGTCCTTCAGCGGATGCTTCGGCGAAAGCAGCAGGTAGCAGTAGGCGCGGTGCTTGCTGCGGCCGACGCGCCCGCGGAGCTGGTGCAGGTCGGCCAGGCCGAAGCGCTCGGCGCGGTTGATGAAGATGGTGTTGGCGCTGGGGATGTCGATGCCGCTTTCGATGATGTTGGTCGCGACGAGGATGTCGGCCTCGCGCCGCATGAACGTGAGCATCACCTCCTCGAGCTCCGCCCCGCCCATCTGGCCGTGCCCGACGACGACGCGCGCCTCCGGCACGAGGCTGCGCAGGTGATTCGCGACGCCGTGAATGTCCTTCACGAAGTTGTGCACAAAGTACACCTGCCCGTCGCGGTTCAGCTCGCGCAGCACCGCCTCGCGGATGACCCGGTCGTCCCACATCCGCACCTGCGTCACGATCGCCCGGCGATCCACCGGCGGCGTGGCGAGCGAGCTGATGTCGCGGATGCCCAGCAGCGACATGTGCAGCGTGCGCGGAATCGGCGTGGCGCTGAGCGTCAGCACGTCCACGGTCGCCCGCAGCCGCTTGAGCCGCTCCTTGGCCTCGACGCCGAAGCGCTGCTCCTCGTCGATGATGACCAGGCCGAGATCGGCGAACCGCACGTCGCTGCTCAGCAGCCGGTGCGTGCCGATCAGGATGTCCACCTGGCCCTTGCGGACGCGCTCGACGATGCGGCCCTGCTCGCGCTTGCTGCGGAAGCGCGAAATGACCTCGACCGTGAACGGATAGTCGGCAAGCCGCTCGCGAAAGGTGCTGAAATGCTGCTCGGCGAGCACCGTTGTCGGCACGAGCACCCCGACCTGCCGGCCGTACTCGACCGTCTTGAACGCCGCGCGAATGGCCAGCTCCGTCTTGCCGAAGCCCACGTCGCCGCACACCAGCCGGTCCATCGGCCGCGGACGGGTCATGTCGGCCTTGATCTCGTCGAGCGCCCGGAGCTGGTCGGGCGTCTCGGTGTAGAGAAACGACTCCTCGAACTCGCGCTGCCACGTCGTGTCCTGCGGGAAGGCGACGCCGGCCTGCGTCGCCCGCTGCGCCTGGATCGCCAGCATCTCCGCCGCCAGGTCCGTCACCGAGTCCGCGACGCGCTCTTTCGTCCGCTTCCACGCCGTTCCGCCGAGCTTGCTCAGCGCCGGCTTGCCGCGCACGCTGCCGATGTACTTGCCGACGACGTGAATCTGGCTGACCGGGACGTGCACGGTCGCCGAGTCGGCGAACTCGATCGCCAGGTATTCGTCGCGCCGGCCGCTCTTCTCCAGCGCCTTCAGCCCCGTGAAGCGCCCGATGCCGTGCAGCGCGTGCACCACGTAGTCGCCGGTGCTCAGGTCGAAGAAGCTGTCGATCGGCCGCGCCGGCGACACCCGCCGCAGCGTCCGCCGCTGCCGGTAGCGGCTGAAGAGCTCGTGGTGCGGGACGAAGGCGATGCGCGGCGGTCTGGTGATTGGGTGTCTTGGCGATTCGGTGAATGACGGGTCCGCCGGGCCGCAGCCCGAGGCCGCCTCTGCCTGCCAGACAAAGCCGCGGTGAATCACGCCGACCGCGGTGCGCACCCAGCGTAGCGCCGCGTGGCCATGCTCATCCAGCCGCTGCGCAGAGCCGTCGTGCTCGCTGCGCTCGGCCCCCTGATCCCCGTTCCCCGATCCATTACTCCCGTGCCTCTCTTCCAGCAGTTCTCGAAAACGCTGCTCCTCCGCCCGGTTGTCGCACAGCACGACGACATCGCTCTCGCCCGCCAGCTCGGCCAGCGCCCGCAGCGCGTCCGACGACTTCGGCTCGAACTGCGGCAGGCCCCCGACGCCGAAGCTCACCGTCTCGCCCACGCCGCCGCTGAAGCGCTGCAGAAGAAGCTGCGAGAAATCGGCAGCGCGGCGGAAGATGGCATCGGCGGGGACGATGCCGGCGCGTTCGCCGAGCCGCTGCCAGAACGTGCGGCCAATCTCCTGGATTTCGCCCGGCTCGTTGAAGGCGATGATCGTGTCGGGCGCAAGCAAGGCCAGGAAGCTGGTGGTGTCGGTGGCCGTCGCGTCACCTGGCCGGGTTGCGGATCGACGGGACGCGGAAGACCGGGCGGGGGACAGCGCGGGCCGGCGTTCAGGCGCGTGGTCTGTTCGTTCCTCCGTCTCTTCGTCGCTCTCTTCCTCTGGCCCTGCGCGCCTTCTTCCCGCCAGCCGCACCGATTCCAGCATCGCCGCCGAGCGCTGCGTGCCGGCGTCGAACAACCGGATCGACTCCACCTCGTCGCCGAAGAACTCGATCCGCACCGGGTCGCTGTGCGCCGGGCCGAAGACGTCGATGATGCCGCCGCGGCGGGCGAAGTCTCCCGGCAGCTCGACCTGGTCGCAGCGGACGAAGCCGCGGGCATCGAGCCACCGCTCCAACTCGCCGGGAACGAGGCGGTCGCCGCGCTGAACGAGCCGCGAGGCGTCGCGGAGCGCCTGCGGCGCGGGCACCGGCTGCATGAGGGCGTGGATAGGCGCGACGATGATCTGCGGCGGGTCGGCCGCCCGTTCGAGCAGCCCTAGGCAAAGCCGCAGGCGCTCGGCGACGAGCTCTTCGTCCGCGGTCGCGTCCGCGGAGACCGATTCGAGCGGCGGCAGGAGGTCCGGCGCGCGCCCGATGACCGTCTCGATGTCGTCGCGGCAGTCGTCGGCTTCGTCGAGATGGGCGACGACCAGCAGCATCGGCCGCCGCAGCCGCTCGGCGGCGATCGCCGCGACGATGGGCGCAGAAGAGCCCCACAGCCCTTCGGCGACAGCCAGCCCGGGGCGCGACTTCAGCAGGTCGGCAAGTTGTCCGATCCGCGCATCGCTGCGCAGCGCGGCGAACGGATCCACGCGGGACATTCTATCTCGACGGCGCGGAAGGAGCGATGCGTGTGCTGCGGACGGCGAGTCGGAGCCGATGTCAGGCCTTCACGACCCGGCTTTTCGGGCGCTTCGCGCGGGCGGTGGCGTTGCGCGTGTCCACGACCAGCGGGGCGTGCGCGCACACCAGGTCGTAGTCCACCGCGCTGTGGTCGGTCGAGATCAGCACGCAGTCGTACTTGCGCAGGTTCTCGGGCGTCAGCGGCACGCTCTTCATGTGCGTGATGTTGTGCTCGCGCATCGGCTTGGCCGCCGGCACGTGCGGGTCGTGATAATCGACCTTCGCCCCCAGTCCCTGGAGCAGCTCGATCAGCGTCACGCTGGGCGACTCGCGCACGTCGTCGACGTCCTTCTTGTACGCCAGGCCCAGCACCAGGATGCGCGAACCCCTGATCGGCTTGCCCTGCTCGTTCAGCGCCTCGCCGACGCGCTTGATCACGTACGCCGGCATGGCGGTGTTGATCTCGCCGGCCAGCTCGATGAAACGCGCCGAGAAGCCGAACTCGCGAGCCTTCCACGAGAGGTAGAACGGATCGATCGGGATGCAGTGTCCGCCGAGGCCCGGGCCGGGGTAGAAGGGCTGGTAGCCGAAGGGCTTGGTCTTGGCCGCCTCGATCACCTCCCAGACGTCGATGCCCATGCGGTCGAAGAGCATCTTGAGCTCGTTGACCAGCGCGATGTTGATGCACCGGTAGACGTTCTCGACGATCTTGCACGCCTCGGCGACCTCGCAGCTCGACACCGGCACGACCCGCGAGAACGCCTGGCCGTACACCGCCGCCGCCAGCCGCGAGCTCTCCGGCCCGCAGCCCCCGACGACCTTCGGAATGTCGCGCGTCGTCACGTCCGTGCGGCCAGGGTCCTCGCGCTCGGGCGAGAACGCCAGGAAATAGTCGCGCTCCAGCTTCAGCCCCGTCGCGTCGAACAGCGGCCGGCACACCTCGCGCGTTGTGCCGGGGTACGTTGTCGATTCCAGCACGACGAGCTGCCCGCGGCGCAGCTTGCGCGCGATCGCCCGCGACGTGCCCTCGACGTACGTCATGTCCGGCTCGTGCATCTTGTTCAGCGGCGTCGGCACGCAGATCAGGATCACGTCCGGCTCGTTCAGGCGCTCCATGTCCGCCGTCGGCTCGAACAGCCCCTCCCGGATGCGCTGCCTGAAGTGCGAGGCGGGCAGGTGCTGGATGTAGGTCTTCCCCTGCCGCAGCATCTGCACCTTGCGCTCGTCGATGTCGAAGCCCAGCACGCGCGAGCCCGCCGCCGTGAACTCGCGCACCAGCGGCAGCCCGACATATCCCAGTCCCATGACGCCGATCAGCGCCTGGCGCCGTTCGATGCGCGACAGAAGCGACCGGGCAGCGTTTGCCGTCTGGGCCGACTTGACCGACTTCATGCAGGTGCTCCGCGCCGTTGCCCTGAACCTATCGGACGACGGGGACGCGTCCGCCTAGCGCCTATCCGCGGCACCCGTGTCCGCGAGAGGCGCAAGACCGCCTACGCTAAGGCAGCCCCGCCGGTGCGGTCAATCGGCGGCCTGTTCCGATAAGTCCGCGTGCCGCCGGGGCCGGGGCTCCGCTCCTCCAAACGTTCGACTCCGCTCGCCCCCTTTGCTATCATCCATGCGACCGCCGGTCACCCGGGTTTCCGGCCGGGGCCGCGCGATCGAGGTCACGACATGCTGCTGCTGAAGCTGCTGGCGACTCTCGGCGTTGCGATGCAGGGCATCCTCGCGCCCTGCATTTGCTCCGCTGAGGGCAACGACAAGCCGCGCCAGCGCGTCGGCGTGTGCGCGCCGGCGGCCTGCGCACCGAGCTCCTGCGCGCCGGCCTCGTGCGCTCCGCCGAAGGAGAATCGGGGCTGCTGCGCCGTGCGTCCGGCGGTGGCGATGGGCGCGCCGCAGGGGCGTGGCGGCTGCGGTGCGGCGCCGGCCGCGAAGGAGCCACGGCACAGCGGGAGCGACGCCGGCCAGGACGACAGCGGGCGCGCCTGTCTTGGCGCTCCCGCCGGTTGCTGCGGCGGTTGCGAGCTGGCGCCGGTCGTCGCGACGCACCCTCGGCACGAGAGCGGCGGAGCGCCGTCGTTCGATACCGCGGCGCACTTTGACGCGATCAACGCGGTTCCGCAGTTCGAGCCGGCGGCAGGCGACAAGGTTCCGCTTCGACCCATTTCCCACCAGGCCCGCCAAGCCAGGCTGTGCGTCTGGCTGAATTGATTCCAGGCACGATACGTGCTCGATCGCGGCAGGCGTGGGCCGATGGTCGGCCTGCGCACGTTTCGGAGCCGGCGCGCCGAGTTTCGCAGAAACGAACTGCGCGCCCGGCGGATCGTGACTTGGATTCAAACTCGAACATAAGGAGCGATAGACCATGACGCGTTATCTGGCAATGACCGTGGTTGGGATGCTTGCGGCGGCGGCCTCGATGGCCTGGGCCTTCAGCCACTCGGCCGGCGCCCAGCCGGCGAGCAGCGCCTGCTGCGTCGAGTGCCCTTGCCCCGATTGCCCGTGCTGCAAGGACGGCAACTGCACCGAGCCTTGCCCGGATTGCCCGTGCTGCGCCCAGTGCTGCGCGACGGACAAGGGCGACGCCGCGAACGCCTGCACCAGTGCCTGCGCCCCGGCTGACAAGGCCGCGGCGGAGGGCTGCTGCTCCGGCCAGGAGTGACCGGTCGCTGCGGACTGTCCGTGATTGAGCGCCGCTGAGGCGCCGGTCGCGGCTCTACGGCGACCAATGCTGTTCCAGGCGCGGCCGGACCGTCCGAGAAATGGGCGGTCCGGCCGTCCTGTCTTTCTTCGCCGGGGCCGGGCGCCGTACCGCGATCATGCATGCCGATCCGCCGGGCGGCGGCGCGCCGTGTCTAATTCGGCGGTGACGACCGTTCGGCGGTCCATGCGGGCGATGGCGCGGGGGGCGCGAGCTAAGAGACCTGATGCAAGTGCGATCGAATGGAAACCGTCGGCCTTCCGTAGCAGCCGCTTCCTCGCGGGCGCGGCTCGGATCGGGCTCTGGGATAGCCTTGAGCGTCCTGCTTTGTGTGTGGGCCTGTGCGACGGCTCGGGCGCAAGTCGGTGCGCCCGCCGATCCGCCGGGTGATCGCGCCGGCGACGCCGTCGCGAGGAAGGGGCCGCGCGCCGCAGTACGGGCACTGGCGATGCGGCTGCCCGAGGTGCGCTTTGCGGAAACGCCGCTGGAGGACGTTTTCGCGGCGATCGGGGCGATGGCGGACGTCAACGTCGTGGTGCGCTGGGAGGAGCTCGAACGACTGGGGATCGAGCGCACCCAGCCGGTCTCGTTGACGGTGCGGAACGTGCGGCTGAGCCAGGCGCTCTGGCTGGTGATGAACGAGGCCGCGCCCGACGGGACCAAGCTCGCCTACCGGGCCGACGACGCGTTCATCGTCATCTCCAGCGTGCGCGACCTGGACCAGCCGATGATCGTCCGCGTCTACGACGTGAACGACCTGTTGGCCTCGCGCCTGAGGCGGCCGACGTTCGGCGCCGTGCGGCAGCACACCTACGTGGCCGGCAGCCAGATCGCCGTCGCGGAGGGCGCCGTCGGCAGCCGGCCGATCACTGAACAGGTGACGAGCGGCGTGCTGCTCGAAGGCGACGACCCGCTGGGCGAAGACCCGGACGACCGCGTGGGCCGCGATGCGCACATGCGCCAGCTCATGCAGGTAATCGTCGCCACGATCGAGCCGGGTTCCTGGGCGGAGAACGGCGGGCAAGGCACGATCGCATCGTTCCGCGGTCTGCTGGTCGTGCGCAACTCGCCGCTGGTCCATCAGCAGATCGGCGGCGCCATCGTCGAGTAGGCCCCGCTTCCTCACGACCGAGGAACACCGGCCCTCGCAAAACGTGCCGTCGTCCGACGCAACCGCTTCCTCAGGGGCGCGGCTCGGATCAGGCAAGAGCCCCTTCAGTTGGCGGCGGCGGCCGATTCCATGTCGAGCAGATCGCGCTTGAAGCTCACCCCGCTGCGCCCCCCGTATCCGCCGAGCGAGCCGTCGCTGCACAGCACCCGATGGCACGGCACGACAAACGGAAAACGGTTCCGCCGCATCGCGTTGCCCACGGCCCGGGCCGCGCGCGGCCGGCCGACGCGCTTCGCCAGTCCCGCGTAGGACACCGTCTGGCCATAGGGAATCCGGCGGCAGGCCCGCCAGACGGCTTGCTCAAACGCGCCGGCGCCCGCAACGTCGAGCGTGACGTTGAAATCGACCCGCTCGCCGGCGAAGAAGCGCTCCAGCTCGCGCGCCAGGTCAGGCAGCAGCCGCGCGTCCGCCCGGGCGTCGGCGAACTCCCGGCGAAGCCCGGCGATTGCGGCCGACGCCGACGGTTGCGGCATGAAGACGCGCTTCAGTCCCTCGCCTCCGGCGACGTACGCGACGTATCCGGCCCGGGTCTCTACAACCCGAAAACTGTTCATGTCAATCTCCAAACCCCCACGTCCGTGAACCAGACAACATCCTAACACGGCCGCTGTGGCCTTTCAAGTGGCGCGCCCGCGCCTTGGCTGGCGCGGCCGTGCCAAGCCCCGGGCACACCTCGCGCCGCAGTGGCACACCCCGTGCTCCACACGACGGTATACTCCGTTCGCGTATGCCTGACGCGTGGGTCGTAGCGTGGGTCGCCGGCGGCGTCTGCGTCGTCGTGCTGGCGGTCGCCATCCGCTGGTGGCAGCGGCGGCGCGAGGCGGCGTATGACGCGCGGCGGCGGGCCGAGCTGCGCGAGTCGCGCGGCTACCTGTACATGCAGCAGCAGGAGCTGGAGCGCCTGGCGGCGCGCATCATCGCCACCAGCTCAACCGCGACCATCGCCGGCTTCCAGATCGTCCGCCAGATCGAGGCGGTCTTCACCGACGGCCACATCTCGCCAACGAGGGCCGTCGACGTGCTCAAGGCCCTGGCGGCCGAGAAGGGCGGCAACGCGATCGTCAACCTGGCGAGCGAGCGGCTGCCCACGGGAAAGTGCGCGGCCCGTGGCGACGCCGTGATCGTCCGGACGCTGGACGCATGAGCCGGGCACGCAACGTCCGTCGGGCCCTCGCGATCGCGGCGGGCGCGGTCGTGCTGCTCATCGCCGCCGGCCTGGTCTGGCTGCGCGGCGTGTTCGATGATGATCGCCGGCTTCGCGTTGAGGAGGCGCTGCGCCAGATCGGCATCGGACTGCTGATCTACGCCGCCGGGCACGACGGGCTGCTGCCCGCGTCGCTCGATGCGTTGACGGCGGCGGGGCTGGCGGAGGGGGCCGACCTGCGGCGCGTGCGGGACGGCGGCGGCGCGTGGGAGCGGGGCTTCGGCTACGTGGGCGGGCTCTGTGAGCGCGATCCGGAGGACTGGATTGTCGTGTTTTCGCAGTGGCGGCGGGGGCGGTGGCTGGCGTTGCTGCGTGACGGCCGGGTGACGGAGCTGGGCCGGGCGGAGCTGCTCGCTCGGCTGGAGGCCATGCGGAAGGCGGGGGGCTCGCGCGTGCGCACGAGAACGCCCGGCTGAGGCCAGGCCCGCCGGGCGCTCGTGGGTTCATTCTGCATGTCCGGACGTCGCCCTGTGCCCGGACGTTACCAGGCGAAGTGGGCGAAGGCCTTGTTGGCGTCGGCCATGCGGTGCACGTTCTCGCGCGTGGTGATGGCCTCGCCTTCGCCGCGATAAGCCGCCATCAGCTCGTCGGCCAGCCGCTGCGACATGGGTCGCCCGCCCTTGCCGCGCGTGGCCTGGAGCACCCAGCGGATCGCCAGGGAGGTCTGGCGCTTGTGGGGCACCTGCATCGGCACCTGGTAGTTCGCACCGCCAACGCGCTTGGAGCGCACCTCGACGGCAGGGCGGATCTTGTCGATCGCGGTCTCGAAGACCTCGATGGGCGGGGCGTCCTTGATCTTTTCGGCGATGCGGTCCATCGCGTCGTAGAAGATGCGCTGGGCGACGGACTTCTTGCCGCTCCACATCATGCAGTTGATGAACTTGCTGGCCAGCCTGTTGTCGAAGCGCGGATCGCCGCGGAACTGCTTGGCCGAAGCCGTGAATCGCTTGAACGCCATACCTTGTTCTCACCGTCGCGCCCGTCCGGGCGCCATCCCAGCTTCCCTACCGTACGCCGACTACTTCTTCTTCATCTTCACGCCGTACTTGCTGCGGCTGCGGTTGCGCTCCTTGCCTTCCTTGTCCTTCGACACGCCGGCGCAGTCGAGCTTGCCGCGCACGATGTGATAGCGCACGCCCGGCAGGTCGCGCACGCGGCCGCCGCGCACCAGCACGATCGAGTGCTCCTGGAGGTTGTGATCGACGCCCGGGATGTACGCGGTCACCTCGCGGCCGTTCGTCAGGCGGACGCGGGCCACCTTCCGCAGCGCGGAGTTCGGCTTCTTGGGCGTCTGGGTCTTCACGAGCAGGCAAACGCCGCGCCGCTGCGGGCACTGGTCGAGGTCGCGCACCTTCGACTTGGCCGAGACCCGCCGCCGCGGGCGCTTCACAAGCTGATTCATCGTGGGCATGCAGTCTCCGAACCACGGCCCGGCCCGCGCCCCGCGGCGCGGCCGTCGCCGAGAACCCCGAAGTATACCCCGGACCGCCCGTTTGCCAAGCCCGCCCGCCGATTTCTGCTTTCTCTTCTGGCCGTCTCAACGGAGCCGCCGGGGGCACGCTTCACAAGCGCTCACGCAGCGCCCGGCGGAGGACCTTGCCGGTCGGCCCGCGCGGCAGGTCGGGCACGATGCGCACCTCCCGCGGCAGCTTGTAGCCCGCCAGCCGGTCGCGGCAGAAGCGCCGCAGCTCCGCGGGCTCGGCGGCAGCGCCCTCGCGCAGCACGACAAACGCGACGGGCGACTCGCCGCGCAGCGCGTCGGGCGCGCCGATCACGCCGGTGTCGGCCACGGCGGGATGCTCCAGCAGAACCGCCTCGATCTCGGCTGGGAAGACATTCTCGCCGCCGACGATCATCATCTCGCGGGCCCGGCCGGTGATGTGGATGTATCCGTCGGCGTCGACGCGGCCGATGTCGCCCGTGTGCAGCGCGCCGCCGCGCACCACGGCCGCCGTATCTTCCGGGCGGTTGTGGTAGCCCTGCATCACACAATGGCCGCGCACGACGAGCTCGCCTTCGCCTCCGGGGGGCAGCGCGGCGCCGGCGTCGTCGACGGCGCGGACGTCGATGCCCGGCAGCGCCCGGCCGACGGAGCCGGGCCGATGGGCCCACGGCACGTTCAGCGACACGACCGGCGACGTTTCGGTGAGGCCGTAGCCCTCCAGCAGCTCGATGCCGAAGCGCTCGCGGAACGCCGCCGCCACCGTCGCCGGCAAGGGTTCTCCGCCGCTGACGGCCAACTGCATCGAGGCCAGGCCATGCGGCGGGGTCTCGCGCTGCCGCAGGAGTGCGGCGTACATGCTGGCGACGGCCATGAAGACGTTGACGCGGCGCTCGGCGATGCAGTTCAGCACGGCGGCGGGGCTGAAGCGCGGCAGGTACCAGGCGGTCGCCCCAAGCAGCAGCGGTACGACGGTCATGGCCGTGAAGCCGAACGAGTGAAACTGCGGCAGGACGCTCAGGAAGACGCGGTCGGGGTCGATGCGCGCGTGGGCGATGCAGGCGTCGGCGTTGCTGACCAGGTTCTGAAACGACAGGCAGACGCCCTTGGGCGCGCCGGTCGTGCCGGAGGTGTAGAGGATGACGCCGGTGTCTTCCGCGACGGCCGGGGCTGGGGGGATTGGCCGGGGCACGAGCGTGTGCCTCGCGCTCAGGACGAGCGGCGCAGCGCCGGTAGCGCGTGCCTTGTCGGCCAGGGGCTCGACCGTCACGACGAGGTCGAGATCGGCGTCGCGCCCGATGGCGGCGAGCTCGGCGTCGGACAGCAGGAAGTTCAGCGGCACGGGTGTCCTGCCGGCGTACCAGCCGGCGAGGATCGCCGTCGCGCCCGCGGCGGAGGTCGGGGTCATGATGCCGATGCGTCTCCGGCCGCTGGCGCGCTCGATCTGCCCGGCCAGGCCGCCCGCAACCGCGCGCAGCGCCGCGTAGCTCAGCGCGAGGCCGGCGTCGGCCACGGCGAGCGCTTCGCCCCGGGCGGCGACGTTGGCCTCGAAACGATCGAGCAGCGGATGCATTGCGATTGCGGCTCTCCGACCGGGGCTACGGTGGCCCGTCGGCACTCACGGTGCCCGGCGGATAGTAGCGGGCGACGCAGCCTGGCGCTTCCTCGATCTGGACGCAGTACAGCCGCGCCGGGGGCTCGGCGGCGCCGGCCAGCCGCTGCGCGAGGTACTCGGCCACGTGTTCGGCGGAAGGGTTGTGGCGCTCGAACATGGGCAGGTCGTTGAGATTGCGGTCGTGCAGCTCGGCGAGCAGCCCGTCGAGGTGGCGCTTGAGCGCCACGAAGTCCGTCAGCATGCCCGAGGCATCCGGCCGGAGTCCACGCACGCGAACGCGCACGCGCCAGTTGTGGCCGTGCAACGGCTCCACGTGCCCGTCGGGCATGCGCAACTGGTGCGCGGCGGCGAACCAACCTGAGACGCTCACTTCGAACATGACGATTTCCCTCGGAGCGGAGTTCAAGAGGGGAGTTTAAGCCCGCGACCACGGGAACGCGCCTTGTCGAGCCGAGACCTGCAAACACCGTTCGCCGCGCGCAGCGGCCGGCTCGCGCCCGGCGGGCTGCTGGCGAGCCTGGCGCTGGCGGTCGCGGCGGCGGCGGGATGCAGCACGCGCGACGATCCGCACTACAACGTCTACGCGCCGAACCAGGGGCGGCCGTCGCTGATGCAATCGGCCGACCGGCTCAACTCGCGGCTGGACGAGGGGCTCAGCGACCTGGACACGCGCCTCGATCGCCTGCTGGATTGAGATTGACAGCCTTCGCGGATGCGCACCCCGCCGTCGTGCCGCGTCAGGGGCCGCCGGCGTCGCGGCTGTCCATCAGGCACGCCGTCTGGATCAATCCAAGATGCGAATACGCCTGCGGCAGGTTGCCCAGCGCCATCTGCCGCGACGGGTCGTACTCCTCGGCGATCAGCCCGGTCGGCCCGGCGAGGGCGACGTACTGCTCGAAGAGCCGCTGGGCCGGGCCATGGCGCCCGAGGCGCAGCAGCGCCTCGATCAGCCACGTGGTGCACAGGTTGAATCCGCCCTCGCGCCCCGGCAGGCCGTCGTCGTAGAGGTAACGATAGACCGTCGGGCCGCGCAGCAGCTCGCGCTCGACCAGCGCCACCGTGGCGGCGAAGCGCGGATCATTCGGCGGCAGCAGGCCGCTGAGACCGACGGACAGCGCGGCGGCGTCGGCCTGCGAATCGTCGTAGGTAGCGCAGAACGCGCCGACGTGCGCGTTCCAGCCGCGCTCGATCACGTCGGCGGCGATCGCGCTGCGCAGCTCGGTCCAGTCGGACCGCTCGCGGCCGAGGTAGCGGGCCACGCGCAGCGCCCGGTCGACCGTCTGCCAGCACATCACCTTCGAGTGAACGTGGTGCTGCCGCTGACGGCGCACCTCCCAGATGCCGTGGTCCGGCTCGTGCCAGCGCTGCGCCACGGCGCTCACCATCGAGTCGAGCATGCGCCAGTGCTCCGACGACAGCGCCGCCCCGCGCTCCGCCAGCAGCGCCACCAGGTCGGCGATCGGCCCGAAAACGTCGAGCTGAACCTGCTGTGCCGCGGCGTTGCCCACGCGAACCGGCCGGCTGCCGCGGTACCCCGCCAACTCCGTCACTTCCCCCTCGCTGCCCAGGTGTCCGCCGGAGACAGTGTACACCGGGCAGATCAGCGCCCCGGACTCGCAGTGCTCCAGGATGCCCAGCATCCAGTCGAGGAACTTGATCGCCGGCCCCGTCGCGCCCAGCCGCACGAGCGCCCCGGCGGCCATGGCGGCGTCGCGGGGCCAGCAATAGCGATAGTCCCAGTTGCGCACGCCGCCCGCGTGCTCGGGCAGGCTGGTGGTGGCGGCGGCGGCGATGGCGCCGGTCGGGCCGTAGCACAGCGCCCGCAGCAGCAGGGCGCTGCGGAGGACGGCGTCGCGCGCGACGCTGGGCAAGGTGAGCGTGCCGGCCCAACTGGTCCAGAATTGCTGGGTGCGCTCGCGGCGCACCGCCTCGGATACGGGCCCGTCCGCCAGGTTGGCGGTGCCGTAGCGCATGTCGAGCACCAGCGGCTGGCCGCCGAGCGTCACCTCGGCGGTGGCGGTGTGGTGCCGGCCTTCGCGGCGGATGTCCCAGGTCAACCCGGGCGCGTGCAGTACGAACGCGTCGATGGCCCCCTGCACTTCGAGTCCCCCGTCGGCGGCGCGCAGCGACGTCTCCATGCGGCCGAAGTCGAGCCGTGGGGCGAAGGCGATGCGCACGCGCCCCGAGCCGCTGACGACCCGGATCAGGTCGGTGCGCCCCGCGCGCTGAAAGGCCCGCCCCGCGCCGCAATCGAGGTAGTCCGTCACCGTCATGCCCGGCCAGCGCGTCTCCAGCACGAGCGTCGAGCCGACGTAGCCCTGCCCCTGTGGTGCGATACGCGCATCGGCCGGCCGAACCTCGAAGTACCCCGCGGTCGGTCCCCCCAGCAGTTCGGCGAAGACCGCCGGCGAGTCCAGTCGCGGCAGGCACATCCACGTCACGCGGCCGGCCGGCGTCACCAGCGCCGCCGTCCGCTGGTCTGATAGCAGCGAGTGCTTCTCGATGGGCACGGCGTCGGAGCCGCCCAGCCACGCCGCCCGCCGCTCCGCTACCCTGGCCAACAGCCGGGCCACCTCGAGCGTATCGGCGACGCGGTGCGCGGCGGCGGTGTCGCCCGGCCCGACCTTGACGGCGACATCCGGGCCGCTGAGAACGGCGAAGGCATCCTCATCGGTCACGTCGTCGCCGAGGAACAGGACGGCGGATGCCCCGAGCCGTTCCCGCAGGCGTTGAAGCGCTTCGCCCTTGTGCGTTGAGACGACGCTGAGCTCAACGACCATCTTGCCGTGGCGGACGTGCACGCCCGGCGTACGCGCCGGACCCGCCAGCAACCGCCCGACGACGCGTTGCGCGGCGTCGGGGTCGGCGTTGCGATAGTGGAAGGCGAGGGCGGCGGGCTTTTCCTCGACGGAACTGCCCGGCAGGGCGTCGGCCAGCTCGGCGAGCTGCATCTTCAGCCGCGCGAGCAGCCGCCTCGGCTCCTCGGCCAGCGCCGCCGCAAACCCGGGCTCGAACTCGCTGCCGTGGCTGCCGACGAGGTGCGTTTCGGGGGCGTCGGCGGTTCGGCGGGCGAGGTCGTCGAGGGCCCGGCCGGAGATGATGGCGACATGGGTCTGCGGCATGGCGGCGAGCTGGCGCAGGGCGACGATGGACTCGCGATCGGCCTCGGCGGCGCGCGGGTCGCTGACGATCGGGGCGATCGTGCCGTCGAAATCGCTGGCCACGAGCAGGATGGGCGCGCGGGCCAGCGCATCCAGAAGCGCTTCGCTTGGGTTCATCGGGTTTCCATCGCGGCCATCAGAGCGGGCTCCGCTCGAGCCAGGATCCGCGGCCCGGGACGCGCGCGGCTCTGCGTGGCGGCCCTGGTTGCTGCTCATGAGACGCCTGTGACCTCGCGCGGCCGCGGTCGGCCCGCCGGGCTTGCACGCTCGTCCGAGTCCGCACGTGGCCGGTCCGCCGGTTCCGCCGCCGCCAGGAACGCGCCGACCCAGCGGTGCACGTCGTGGTCTCGGACGTTGCGGCGGAGCTTGCGCATCGCCGGCCGGCGCTGCTGCGGCGTGAGGCTGACGGCGTAGTGCACGGCTTCGGCGACGCGGTCGAGGTCGTAGGGGTTGACGACGACGGCGGCGCGGCCGAGTTGCACGGCGCTGCCGGCGAACTCGCTGAGGATCAGCACGCCGTCGCCGTCGCACTGGCAGGCGCAGTACTCCTTGGCGACGAGGTTCATGCCGTCCTTGAGCGGAGTGACGAGGGCCACGTCGGCCAGGCGGTAGTAGGCCACGAGCTCCTCGCGGCTGACGCTGCGAAAGACGTGGTGGATGGGTACCCAGCCGGGCTGGGTGAACTCGCCGTTGACCTGCGAGACGATCTGCTCGATCTGGGCCTTGAGGTCCTGGTATTCCTGGACGGACTCGCGGCTGGGCACCACGACCTGGAGCAGCGTGACGTTGCGGTGCAGGTCCGGGAAGCGCCGCAGCGCCCGCTGAAAGGCCCGCAGGCGATAGGGGATGCCCTTCGTGTAGTCCAGGCGGTCGACCCCCAGCACGACGCGCTGCCCCTGCATGTCTGCGCGCAGCTCCTTCACTCGCTCGGCGACCGCCGCGCTCGCCGCCACGTCCGCGAACTCCTGGAAGTCGATGCCGATCGGGAAGGCGCCGAGCACGCACGTACGGTCGCGATGACTCAGCCGCACCGTGCCGCGCGGCCCGCGCCGCTTCCTGGCCCCGGGCAGCAGCGTCCGCACGCAGTCGATGAAGTTGGCCAGGTCGCGCGGCGTCTGGAAGCCGACGAGGTCGTACCTCAGCAGGTCCTCCAGCACCTCGCCGCGCCAGGGCAGCTTGCAGAAGATGCCCGGCGGAGGGAAGGGGATGTGCAGGAAGAAACCCAGGCGATTCAGCGGGAGGTGCTGTCTGAGGCGGGCGGCGAGCCCCATGAGGTGGTAGTCGTGGACCCAGACGAAGTCGCCGGAGCGGGCGGTGCGGACCACGACGTCGGCGAACTTGGCGTTGACCGTAACGTAGCTGGTCCAGTACTCGGGCTCGAAGTTGCAGAGGGATTGCAGGTCGTGAAAAAGCGGCCAGATGATCTGGTTGGAAAAGCCCTCGTAGAAGCCGCGCTGCTCGTCGGCGGTCAGCGGAACCGGCGCGAGCTTGTAGCCCTGCTCCATGACGGCGCCGGCCAGCGTCCGGTCGAGGTCCAGGTCGTCGGCGTGCGGGACCCCCGGCCACCCGACCCACGTCCCGTCCCACTTGCTCAGAACCGGCGCCAGGGCCGTGACCAGCCCGCCCGAGCCCGGGCGCGTGTGCCAGCCCTGGTCGGTTTGTTCGAGCACGACGGGCAGGCGGTTCGAGACGACCAGCAAACGCATGCGGCACTCTCCAGAGCGCGGGGCCGGCGCTGCCCCGCCCTGGAGTATCTTACGGCATTTTTCCGGGGCGGCTTACGCGAGAAGCGCCGCCCGCGGGCGCCGCTTTCGGGAGTGGGTCAGTCTGGGTGGACGACCGACCTCCGGTCGGTATTCCTGGCGCGAACGCGGTTCTGCTCCGTAAGAGAGTCCGGGCGGAGGCCGGTCCCCCCAGCCAGCTCGGGCAAGTGCAGCGCCAAACGGTGTGCTTGTCGACGCGCGGGTGCGCTTCTGGCGCACCATGCTGGTCACGAAGCGGTTGCGACGGAAGTCCCGCCGCGCTCCACTCCCCGTTTACGGCATGACCCACTCGACGTCGCTTGCCGTGCCCGCGTTCCGGCGTTGCCGTGCGCGGGTCGCCCCGCCTACGGGCACCCCTGCCCGAAGTTCGCCAGCAGCACGCCGAGGTCTTCCTGCCCGACGCACGGCCCGCCGGCGAGTTCGCCCGCGGCCTGGTTGTAGTTCGCGTCGCCCGGGCACGCGCCGAACGCCGCCAGCAGAATGCCCAGGTCGCCCTGCCCGACGCAGCCGTCGCCGTCGAGGTCGGCGGGCGTCGGCGGCACGACGCCGCTGACGACCAGGGCGTAGTCGGCGTCGAGCTGGGGCGTCTCGACGTGGGCGTCCTGGACGATCTCGTCGGCGGAGATGGTGATGCTCCAGGCGCCCGGGGCCGGGTTGAGAACCCAGACGTTCTCAACGGTGTCGATGCTGTTGCGCGATCCGCCGGGCGTCGAGACGTTGCCAGCGGTCAGGCCATTGTTGCCCCAGTACAGAGTTCCATCGGGCGCGACGACCTTGAGCGAGAGGTCGTTGATGCGGTGCCGCGAGGAGTTCGGCACGCCGGGCAGGTCTGTATAGACGAGCGTGGCGCGCAGCTCTGGTGTTCCCGGAGCGACGGTCAGGACATAGGTCGTGCTGGCGAGGTTGGTGAGCACGTCGGTCTCGTTGACGATGAACATGCTGTCGCGCAGGTCGTAGAGCCGCTGCACGTTGGCGAGCCCCCAGCCCTGGGTGAACCGCCGCAGGTCGTGGTTGACGCCGTTGAACGGATAGGGCCGGGCGCTATTGATCATCATCGCCTTCGACGTGCTCATCCGCGGGCGGTTTGAGAAGACCGTCCCGTTCGGGTCCACCGGGTTGCCGAACAGCCCCTGGCTCCACATCTGAAAGAACAGCCCGAAGTGGCCGGCGGTCATCGGCGTCGCCGCGCTCGTCCCGCCGAAGCCGCTGGTGTACCCGCCGCTGTTCGACGTCGTGTAGATGCTGTCGTAGAAGTAGGAGAGGTCGGGCTTGATGCGGCCGTCGGCGGCGGGGCCGATGCTGCCGGCGCCGTTCCAGGCGTCGTCATCCAGCGTCAGCGTGTCGTAGTGGCGGATGCCCCCGACGGAGACGATGTTCTTGGCCCAGGCGTGCTGGTCGGAGCTCTGGTTTCCATTGTTGGCCTGGGCTTGCAGAATGACGATGTCGAGATCGAACGTGATCAGGTCCATCTCCGCCGAGCGCGTGTTGTACTGCGTCGCGCAGCAGTAGCCCCAGCTGTTGGTCTGGAACACGGCCTGGTAGGGCGGCTGGTTCAGCTCCGCGGTGTGCACGTAGCGGTCGCCGAGGAAGCCGAAGTCGGCGAAGATGCCCTGGCCCATTGGCAGCATGCCGCGGCCCTGCGGGTTGCCCGTTCCGGTCCCGAAGACGATGCCGTAGACGCTGGTCCCGTGGCTGCTGTTGCCGCCGCGGTTGCCGTGGAAGATGGGTGGAATCACCTGGAAGTCGATGTGGGCCTCGTAGAGGTTCGTGTCCATGACCTCGCCGCGCACGCCCTGGCCGGTGAATCCCGCGACCTGCTCGACGTAGTTGGCGCCGCCGACGATCCGCACGTTGTTCATGTAGTTCGTCGCGGGCAGCGCCGGCTCGATGTACAGCACCTCGTCCCGCCGCGACAGCCGCAGCACCTGGTCCAGCGTCAGCTCCGCCTCGACCCAGTAGCCGTGCGGCGTCTGCCGGAGCACCTGCCCCCCCAGCGCCGCGATCTCCGCGGCGACGGCGTCCTGGTCGGCCAGGCCGCGCTGCGCCGTCTGGATCACGTAGGGGCCGGAGGAGCGCCAGGCGTCAGCGTCGCCGAGCTGGGCCAGCAGGCCCGCCTCGAGCTTGTATGCCGGGTGAAACGGCCCGACCCAGCGCACGAACGGCAGCGCGCCTAGGGCCTGGCGCGCAGCGGGGTCGGCGCGGACGATGTAGGCGTGGTTGCCGACGTAGGTGAAAATCTGGGCGCCCGCGGCCAACAGCGCCGCCGCGTATTCCTCCAGCGGCTGCGTGTGGAACTGCACGATGCCCAGCTCAGACGCTTCGTCTGCCGCCAGGAATGAAGGCGGCCCGGGCTGGCGCTCGAGCGGGTCGAACGCGTCGTATTGCAGGAGCACGTCGTACGAGGTCTGGCGGACCGTGCTCAGGCTGCGGCCTTCGAGACTGATGGCATAGAACGTCGCGCCCCGTTCGCGCCACCACGCGACCACCGCGCCGTCGTCCAATCGAGCGCCGCCGGCGTCGGCGATGGCGTCCGCGGGTGCGTCGCGCAGGATCACCAGCGACCCGACCGTCAGCGCGCCGGCGCCGCCACGCGGATCAACCACAACCGGGATGCGCTCGGCGGGACCGGCAAGGGCCGGCGCGCTGAGCAGGACGGCGGCTACGACCGGTGCGCGAAAGCGGACGGTGACGCACCGGGTGCGGCGGATCGGCGAGGGCATGATTTCCCCTTCGTGCGCTTGCGCCGGAACGGCCGGGTCCCGGTGCGAAGGCTCGCAAACAACTGCGGGCGGGCAGCCGGAAGCGGCCGGCGCGACGTGCCGGGCGCCGGCGGCTGCGCCCTGACGGGCGCGCCGGAAAACAGAACCCGCTCCCATTGACAGTCTAACCGAGCCAGGACCTGGAGAAACGCCTGATGAATGACAAAACTGCCAGAGCGCGCCGAGCGCCGGATTGCTCCCCCCGGCACGCTGCGATCAGATACTCCGGCTCGGCCGAGGCGGTTGCCCGATCCGAGCCGCGACCGTGAGGGAGCGGTAGCGCCGGACGATTCTCCCGGGTTCTGATGGTTCACGCGACAGCGGCGGCTGTTCCGGGCTGTGGGCAGCCCGGCTCTGCGGTGTTGCCGGCTGTGGACAGCCCGGCTCGGCGGCGTTGGGCTTGGGACAGCTTCCGGTGTGCGGGCCGGTGGCACGGGAAACGGATTCGCCCGCGAATTCGCGAGGTTCGCCCCGAGCCAGCGCGGCGCTATGCGGACTCTTTCCGCAGCCGGCCGGACTTGAGCAGGTCTTCCTCGCCGCGGACGACGGCCGCGGTGACGACGTATGTGCCGCCGGGTTTGAGGTCGGGCAGCTCGTACATGTATTGGATCATGACCTCTTCGACGATGGCGCGCAGGGCTCGGGCGCCGGTGTCGCGCTCGATGGCGCGTTCGGCGATCTCCTGGAGCGCGTCGGGCGTGAACTCGAGCCTGGCATTCTCCATCTCGAAGAGCTTCTGATACTGCTTGGTGATGGCGTTGCGCGGCTCGACCAGGATGCGGATGAGCGCGTCGCGGTTGAGCGGTCGCAGCGGGCAGACGACCGGGAGCCGGCCGACGAACTCGGGGATCATGCCGAACTCGATCAGGTCGTCGGGGCTGACGTTCTCGAGCAGGTCGCCCATCTCGGCCAGCTCGTCGGCCGGCTGCGCGTCGAGGTTGAAGCCGATCGCCTTGCGCCCCAGCCGCTTGCGCACGATCTTGTCGAGGCCGACGAACGTGCCGCCGCAGATGAACAGGATGTTGCTGGTGTCGATCTGGATGTACTGCTGCTCGGGGTGCTTGCGGCCGCCCTGGGGCGGGACGTTGCTGACGGTGCCTTCGAGCATCTTCAGCAGCGCCTGCTGCACGCCTTCGCCGCTTACGTCGCGCGTGATCGAGACGTTGCCCCAGGTCTTGCCGATCTTGTCGATCTCGTCGATGTAGACGATGCCGCGCTGGGCGGCGTCGATGTCGTAGTCGGCGTTCTGAAGCAGCTTGAGCAGGATGTTCTCGACGTCCTCGCCGACGTAGCCCGCCTCGGTGAGCGTGGTCGCGTCGCCGATGGCGAACGGGACGTTCAGGAAGCGCGCCAGCGAGCGGGCCAGCAGCGTCTTGCCGCAGCCGGTCGGACCGATCAGCAGCACGTTGCTCTTGTCGATCTCGACGTCGCCCTCATCCGCGCCGTCGGTGTGCAGCAGGCGCTTGTAGTGCGTGTGAACCGAGACCGACAGGGCCCGCTTGGCGTTGTCCTGGCCGATAACGTAGTTGGAAAGAAAATCGAAGATCTCGCGCGGCTTGGGAATCGACTTCAGCACCGGACGGCCGCGCGTCGCCCGCCGGCGCTCCTCGCGCACCAGGTTGTGGCACAGGTCGATGCACGAGGCGCAGATAAAAACGTCGTTGGCGCCCTCGACCATCGGCCCGGTGTCGCGGTGGCTCTTCCCGCAGAAACTGCAGGTGTTGCCCCGCCTGCCGCGACCGCCTGTCGTTCCTCGTGTGCTGCTCATAGCGTCCCCGTCAAGACCTTATCGGCGGGTGGCCGCACCGAGCACCAACCTTCGTGCCCACCCAGAGCATCCCCCCACAAAAGCGATTCTAGCGATTCGGACCGCGAGCGGAAACCAAGAACTGGCCAGGCCTCCTCAGCCCCGGCTTTCTCGACGGGAAAAGCCTCGTCCACGCGCGCTCCCATCGCGCCCCGCCCGCGCTCAACGCGACTCCGCCGATGGGTCCTGCGACTCCGGCGGCTCGCCGGGGACGGAGGGCCGGTCGCCGGGCGCCGCGGGGCGCGCCGGCGGATCGGCGGGGCGACGGACGGAGCCGACGATCGCGGCGCGCATGGTCTCGTACTCGCGGTCGCTGATCTGGCCGCTGGCGCGCAGCTCGCGCAGGTCCTGCAACGTGAAGGGGGCCGTCGTACCGGAGTCGGAAAAGCGATTGCGCAGGACGCGCGCGACGATCAGCCCCACGAAGATCGCGATGGCCGCCAGCAGCAGCAGGCCGGCGTTCCAGTAGAGGTGGGTCAGATCCGGCACGGTGGATCGCCCTTAATAAGAACGCCGACAACGCCGCCGCAGGCGGAGTTGCCGGCGTGTGTGTGGCCGAGCACGGCGCCCGGTCAGTCGGCTTCCTCGATGAAGCCGCCGAGGCGCTGGTGCACGAAGATCGTGTTGCGAACGACGAGCTGCGAGCGGAACGCGCGGATGGTCCCGATGCCGCCGTTCTGCTCCCAGGTGTCGGGCTCGATGACGGTGGTGATCAGGTCGATGAGGCGCTGAATCTCGCCCTCGTTCTGGCCTTCGCGCTGGTTGTCCTGGTTGTTGTTCTGCTGCTGATCGTTCTGGAAGATGCTCTGGCCGCCGCCGCCGCCGCCGCTCTGGGCCTGGCTGGCCTGCTGGAGGTCGAGCTGCGGGCCGGCGAAGTTCTGCGGGCGTACGAGCAGGTCGCTGACGTCGTAGGCCTTGACGACCATTTCCTTGTTGAGGTCGTCGGCGGTGGAGAGGATGAGCGTGTTGCCGGAGGCGCGATAGGCGAGCGTGACCTCGGAGCCGCCGGCCTCGTTCATGATCATCCACAAGGCCTGCGAGAGGCGCACGTTCTTGACCTTGATGGTGATGGGCTTGTCGCGGTCGACGCTGCGCTCTTCGAGAATCTGCCAGCGCACCACGACGTTGATGCCGGTCGTCTCGCCCACCCACTGCATGACGCTCTCGAGCGGCGCGTCCTGGAAGGAGACTTCCGGGATGCGCTCATCAAGCGTCCGCAACGTCGCGGGTGTACGGGAAACGAGCGACTGCCCGAATGCGGTCGTCGCCCCAAGCGCCAGAACCAAGCCGCCAATAAGCCAGCGTTTCATTGCCGTGACTCCGTTTGTTCGTCGCGCCGCGCCGGCTGAGGCTTGCTGCCCCCGGCTCCGGCGCCGACCACCAGGATTGTACCACGCCCGCGCCGTTGGCGATACCGCCACGTCCGCTTTTCCTCAACACAGGCCCGTCGGCGCACCGGCGACCGAAGGAGTGCGCTCAGCGGGCCGTCTCCACGTGCACACCGGCGACGGGCCCACCAAGCCTCTGATGCACGGTCACCGTGTTCCAGACCACGATTTGCGACCCGAACGCCTCGATCGTGCCCCGACCGCCGTTGACGCTCCACGTATCCGGCTCGACCACGCGCGTGATCAGCCGAATGAGCCCGGAGGGATCGTCCGCCGGCACCTCGTCGGGCGTTCGACCCTCGTTCGGGTTAGTCAGGACGCCCGTCCGCTGGCCCTGTCCGACGGCGGCCAGATCGACCGTGGGCGGGGTGAAGCGCCGGACGCGGACAAGCAGATCACTGACGTCGTAAGCCTTGACCACCATCTCGATATCGACCTGGTCGGCGGTGGAGATCGTGAGCAGATCGTTCTCGATGCGGAAGCCGAGGGGGACGTCCGCCCCGCCGGCCTCGCGGAGGATCATTTGTAACACTTGATATATTCGAATGTTACGAGATTTGATCGACACGGGCTTGTCGCGCTCGACGCCGCGGGCCTCCAAATCGGCCCAGCGGACGGCGATGTTGATGCCGGCGGTGTCGGCGACCCAGGCAATGGCCATATCGAGCGGCACGTCCTGAAAGGAGGTCTCAGGAACGCGCTCGGAAAGTGCCGCCAGGACCGTGCGCGGTTTCGGAGTCTGGGCAACCTGCGCTACGGCTGGCGGCGTGGCCAGGAGCGTGGCGGCGAGCCCGGCGGCCAGCAGGACCGCGGCTTGTCCAGTCTGACGGATTCTTGCGATTCGCACTTCCACGGCCAAGCCCTCCGACGGCGGGACGCGGCGCCGTCTGACGCAGGCGCTCGCGCGCGGACGCCCCGAACGCCCGTGACGCAGAGCCGCCCGAAAACTAAGACGCCGGAAACGTCCCGGCGACGGGTGACGGGCCGGGCTTCAGGCGCTGACGGCTGCGACTTTGGCGATGATGTCCGGCAGAAGCTCGATGAGGCGATCGACATCGGCCCGGGTGTTGTAGCGGCTGAGCGAGAACCGCAACTGCCCCTGCGCGATGGCCGGGTCGATGCCCATGGCGCGAATCACGTGCGACGGTTCCAGCGAGCCGCTGTGACAGGCGGCGCCGCTGGAGGCGCAGACGCCGGCTTCACTGAGCAGCACCAGGGCCGCTTCGGCCTCCACGCCGGCAAAGCAGATGCAGCTCGTGTTCGCGAGGCGCGGCGCCCCGGCGCCCATGACGTGCGCGCCGGAGATGCGCCGTACGATGGCTTGCTCCATTTCGTCGCGCAGGCGCGCCATGGCGTCCACTTCCGAGAGTTGCCGGCCGGCGAGCGCGCACGCCGCCCCCAGCCCGATGATCCCGGGCGCGTTGAGGGTTCCGCCGCGCCGCCCGCGCTCCTGCGGTCCGCCGAACATGATCGACCGGAACGGCACGCCGCCGCGGACGTACAGGGCGCCGGCGCCCTTCGGGCCGTGAAGCTTGTGGCTGCTGAGGCTGAGCAGGTCGGCGCCAAGCTCCCCGACGCTGACGGGCAGCTTGCCGACGGCCTGCACGGCGTCGGTGTGCAGGAGTGTGCCGGCGCGATGGACGATGTCGGCGATCTCGCGCAGCGGCTGGATGACGCCGGTCTCGTTGTTGGCGAGCATGATCGAGACCAGCAGCGTGTCGGACCGGAGGGCGGCGGCGAGGGCTTCCAGGTCGACAAGCCCCGAGCCATCGACGCCAAGGCGCGTGACGGTCAGCCCTTCGCGCTCCAGTTGGTCGGCGGTCTCGAGAACGGCCGGGTGCTCGATGGCGGAAACGACCAGGTGGCGTTTCGAGGGCCGGGCGGCCGCCACGCCGCGCAGTGCCGCGTTGTCAGCCTCGGTGCCGCCGCTGGTGAAGATGATCTCGCTCTCTCGCGCGCCGATCAGGGCCGCGACCTGGGCGCGGGCCTGCTCGACGCGGGCCGCGACCTGCGCCCCGAAGCGGTGGACGCTGGATGGATTGCCGTAGGCCTCGGTGAAGCACGAGAGCATCTCGGCGACGACCTCGTCGGCGACGCGCGTGGTTGCGTTGTTGTCGAGATACGTGATACGCTCGCTCACGCGGGCATCCTCCTGGCGCGCGGCCGCGGCCCCGCGGCCGCTGTCTCAGTGTATCCGCCCGCGGAGCGGAAAGAGCGGGATCGGCCGATGAGCACGCAGGAAAGCCGGCCGGAGCTCAGCGGATTCGAGCTGCGCCAGCGGCTGGCCTACTCGGACGAGGCGCTGCTCGCCGAGTGCCGCATCGACACCTACCGTTCGAGCGGCCCCGGCGGCCAGCATCGCAACAAGGTGTCGTCGGCGATCCGGCTGCGGCACGAGCGGAGCGGCCTGGTGGCCACGGGCACGGGCAGCCGTTCGCAGCACGAGAACAAAGCCCGGGCGCTGAGCCGGCTGCGCGAGGCGATCGCCCTGGCGGCGCGAGCGCCTCTCCCGTGCCCGGTCACCTGGCCCGAGAACGTGCTTGTCCGCGACGGCCGCCTGCGCGTCAGCGAGCGCAACCCGTCCCGGCATGAAGCCGTCGCGCTCGTACTCGACGCGCTGGTCGAGAACGGGCTCCAGCCGCGGCCGGCGGCCGAAGCGCTCGGGCTCACCAGCTCGAGCCTGACGCGCTTCCTGCTCGAGCATCCCAAGGCGTGGGTCGCGCTGAACCAGATGCGCGCCGAGCGCGGCTTGCCGCCGCTGCGCTCCTGAGCGGGCGTGGTGCGGCGTCTATAGCGGCCCGACGTGGTACAGCAGCACTTCGCCCTCGCGATCGGCCCAGATCAGCCGCATGCCCGCCCACCGCTCGTAGCGCCGGCGCAGCGGCGTGGCCTCCTCGGCTGACGGCGCGATGACGGCCAGCCACTGGGCGCCGTATTGCGCCGCGAGCTCGCGGAATTCGCCCTCGGAACCTGTCGCCAGCAGGCGCTCAAGGTCGCGCAGACGCGCCGCGGCGTCGACCCTCGGGCTCATGTGCCCATCGGGGACCGCGACCAGCTTGCGGCCGGTGCGGCCGGCGATCAGCAGGTAGCCCGGCCGGGCAGGGCAGATGATCGTCGCGTCGATCGGCGTCTCCCGGGCGATGAGTTCGACGAGTTCGCGCTCGCCGCGGCGCAGCGGGCCCGGCTGCATGGCGTAGCGCTGGATGCGGTCGACCTGAGTCAGCGCCGGGCTGAGCACCAGCAGGGCCAAGGCAGGGCCTGCAAGCCACGACCACGCCGGCGGCGGGCTTGCGCCTCGCCCGGGCACGAGCCACCGCGCGAGCGCTCGGCCGAGGGCCACGAGCGCGACGGCCGCCCCGACCCCCAGGGCGAGCTGCGCGTGCCACTGGCACTGATGCGGCAGCAGGAAGGGAACCGGCCAGCGCCACCAATGAGCGGCATAGCCGGCGGCCTGGCCGAGCGCGGCCGCGACCAGGTAGCCGGGAAGCCACGCGAGGCGCGGCGAACGGGCTGCGAGAAGCACGCCGGCGAGACCCAGCAGCGGCACGGCCGGCGTGTGCGCCTGGAGAGCGAACGCCGGATCGGAGAGCTCTGAGGCAAAGTACGCGAGCGGTGCGGGGTTGCGCAGGGGCCGCGCTGAAAGGAGCGGCGCCAGCGGAAGCGCGACCAGCAGGGCCGCGGCGATGCACACGCCGGTGCGCACGACCGCGCCCGTCGCGTTCGCTTCGGGCGATTGCTTGGTCAGCGGCGACGCCGGCGACGCGGCCCGGGCCGTGAGCAGCGCCTGGCCGGCGACTCCGCACAGTGCGAAGAGGGCGCCGAGTGGATGCACCCAGGCGCTGAGCCCCAGCAACACGCCAGACGCGCCGGCGCCCACGAGACTTCGAACGCCGAAGGTCTGCCAGGCGAGCAGGGCGACGAGGGCGCAGGCGACGCCCTGGACACTGGCCATCGGCGCGGGGGCGTGCGTCAGCCACCAGAGCGAGCCGAGCAGCACGAACGCCACCGCAAGGCAGGCGGCGCAGCGGCCCAGGGCCCGGCGCACGAGCAGGAAGAGCGCCAGCGGGATCAGCGCGTTCACCCACCAGGGGCTGCGGGCGTAGACATCGAGCACCGACGCGCCGGCAAGGCGGGCGATGGACGCCGCGAGCCACGGACCGCCCGGCGGATACCAGGGAGATTCGCCGGCCACGATCGGATCGGACCAGACGCGGCCGGCGAGGATGTTGTGGGCGTAGGCCAGGTCGCGATACGTATCGTAGAAGACGAACGGCCGGCCGCGGGCCGCCCGCCAGAGCAGCAGCAGCCAGCCGCAGGCGATGGCGGCCGCCGCCAGCCCATCGCCGAGCAGAGACGCAAGGCGCGCACGTTGCGCCGTGGTGGCCGGCCGGTCGGAGGGCGTTGGCTGCGTCATGGGCGCACAGGGATCGCACCAATGGCCGTGACCGCGACGGATCAGGGAGCGGGCGCTCCCAGGGCCGCGATCCTGATGTACGTGACCTGTCCGCAGACCACGTGCCGGCCGGAGGCGTCGAAGATGTCGATCGCGACCGGGCAGAGCGTGCGGCCGAGCTTGATGACGCGGGCGGTCGCCGTGGCATCGCCGACGCACGCACCGAGGTAGCGCAACTGCATGTCGGTGGTCACGAGCGGCTCGTCTGGGCCGGTGAGCGTGACGATCGCGAACCAGGCGACGCAGTCCGCGACGTTCGCCAGCATGCCGCCGTGGAAGCCGGGCAGCAGGCCGTTGAAGCGCGGGTCGTGCCGGGCGGTGAGCTTGCAACTTCCCTCGTCGCACTCGACGAGCCGCAGGCCGAGCGAGTCGATGCACGGCGCGAGGCGACACTTCGCCAGAATGGCCTCGACGCGCCCCGGATCGATCATGCCCTACGGCTCCGTCGCTCGCTCAGAACCCATACAGCCACAGGAACGCAATCACCAGGCTGAGCACCACCGCGACGATCAGCGGCGTCGCGAGGCGATCAAACTTGTGCAGCACGCGGACCGCCCGGTCGTGCCGACGCCAGCGCGGATCACGCCGGACCCACCGCCCGCACTCGGGACAGCGCACCCAGGCGCCGCGATGACCGCCCAGCCCGTACCGGCAATCCGGGCACTCCGATTCCTCGTACTCCTCATCCGCGGGCGGCGGCGCATCCGTCGGCATGATCGTCCATCACATCACCCCGCCCGAGCCGCGAACCCCGCCGGATCAGGCTCCGGCGGCGGCGCGGCGCGGGGCCTCGACCGTCGGCGCGACGACGGTCGGCGTCGCGTCCTCCGTCGGAGCCGGCCGAAGGCGCAGGGCCTCCATCGGCGGCAGCTCGTCGAGACTCGCGAGCCCGAACAGGTCCAGGAATTTCTTCGTCGTGCCGTAGAGCATCGGACGGCCGACGATCTCGGCGCGGCCGACGACGCGCACCAGGCCCACCTCGCGCAGGCGGTTGAGCACCTCGCCGCAGGCCACGCCGCGGATGCTCTCGATGTCCGCGCGGATGATCGGCTGGCGATAGGCGACGATCGCCAGCGCCTCCAGCGCCGCGTCGCTGAGCCGCGTCTCGCCGCGCTGCTGATTCAGCCGCGCCAGCCACGGGGCGAACGCCGGCAGGGTCATCATCTGGTAGCCGCCGGCGATGCTCTCGATGCGGAACGCGAGGTCGCATTCCTCGTAGCGGCGGTTCAGCTCCGCGACGCAGGCGCGCACCTCGCGCAACGGCAGGCGCGCCAGCTCGCCCAGGCGGCCGGGGCTGAGCGGCGTGTCGGCGGCGAAGAGGAGCGCCTCGATGATCCGCTGCGGGCTCGGGCCGGCCGCCTCACCCGCCGGGGCGGCGCCGTCGGCGCAGCCGGTCGCCGGCTCGGCCCCGGCGGGCGAAACTTCGGGCGGGGTCGCGGCCGTTTCGGGCTCGACTCGCGGGAGATTGGGGCTGACGGGGGGGACAATCACGCTGTCCAGAGTCTGGGCGTCATCCATGACGGCCTCCTGATACTCGAACAAGACCCGCAGGGAGTCTAACCGGGGCGGAGGGGGAATTCCAGTCGGGAAACAGGGCTCGCCATCGGAAGAAGGCCACGGACGACCGCAAGCTCAGCGTCGTTTGAACTGCCGCTCCAGCTCGCGCAGCGTCATGCGCAGCGTCGTCGGCCGGCCGTGCGGGCAGTTGCTGCTGCGCTCCGCCGACTCGCGGCTGGCCAGCAGGGCGGCGATCTCGTCGGGGGTGAGCGGGTCGCCGGCCTTCACGGCGGCCTTGCAGGCCATCATGTCGAGCAGCTCGTGGAGGAGCGTGTCGGCGGCGGGGCGGGCGCCGCGCTCGCTGAGCAGGTCGAGCAGGTCGCGGATGAAGGCGGCGCGATCGACGCGGTCGAGCAGTGACGGGAACGCGTGCAGCGCCACGCTGTTCGGCCCGGTCGCGGTCAGGTCGAGGCCGAGCCGGGCCAGCGTGTCGGCGTGCGTCTCCAGGGCCTCGATGCGGTCCGCCGGCACGCGCACGACCTCCGGCAGCAGCAGCCGCTGGGATTCGAGCGGGCGTTCGGCGATGCGCCGGCGGAGTTCCTCGTAGAGGACGCGTTCGTGCAGGGCGTGCTGGTCGATGATCATCAGGCCGTCGTCGGTCTCGACGACGAGGTAGGTGTTGTGGAGCTGGATGGCCCTGGCGGAGGAAGGTGACGCGGCGACGGAGTGACGAAACGAGGATGGGAATGCGCCGCCGGCGCTCTCGCCCAGTTCGCCGCTTCGCGGCTTCGCCGCCTCGTCGCTTCGGCCGCCATCGTGCCTCCGTGCCCCCTCCGCCGCATCGCTTTTCAGCGCCGTCACTTCGTCGCTTCTTCGCCCTGTAAAGAAGTCCACCATCGCCGCCCGGACGCGCTCGCGGTAGGCGTCGTGCTCGGCCGGCGGCCGGAGCGGGGCGTCGAGCCGGGTGGAAAGGAACCTGTCGCGCAGGGCGGCGAGGACCTGACCGTGGATGTAGTTCGAGTCGCGCCAGCGCACCTCCACCTTGGTCGGATGTACGTTGACGTCCACGTGGGCCGGGTCGATGCGCACGAACAGGAACACGACCGGGTAGCGCGCGGGATCGATCAGGCTGCGGTAGGCCTCCCTCACCGCGTGCGAGACGAAACGGTCGCGGATGAACCGCCCGTTGACGAACACGTACTCCCACTTGCTCGCGCCGCGGCTCTCCGCCGGTGGCGCCACCAGCCCCTCCACCCGCACGCCGCCGCCCTCGCGCGAAATCTCCAGCAGCACGTCGGCCAGCTCCTCGCCGTAGAGGTCGGCGATGCGCTGCCGCAGGCTGTCGGTCGCGGCGAGGCTGTGCATGACGCGCTTGCCGTGGCGCAGGGCGAAGGCCACGCCCGGCTGCGGCAGCGCCAGCCGCGCGAGCTGCTCGGTGATCTGCCCCATCTCCGTCTGCGTCGTGCGCAGGAACTTCCGCCGGGCGGGCACGCAGTAGAACAGGTCGCGGACCTCGACGCTCGTTCCGGGCGGGGCGTTGCCGGGCGTTGGTCCGCTGAGCACGCCGCCGTCGAGCTCGACGGAATAGGCCAGCTCGGCTGAGCGCGGGCGCGACGTGAGCCTCAGCCGCGAGACGGAGCCGATGCTCGGCAGCGCCTCGCCGCGGAAGCCGAGCGTGCGGATGTTGAACAGGTCGTCGTCCACCGCGATCTTGCTGGTGGCGTGCGGCTGCACGCAGAGCCGCAGGTCGTCGGGCGACATGCCGCAGCCGTCGTCGCGGACGCAGATGAGTTCCCGCCCGCCGTCGTGCACCTCGATCTGCACCTGCGTCGCGCCGGCGTCGAGGGCGTTCTCGACCAGCTCCTTCACGACGCTGGCCGGGCGCTCCACGCACTCGCCGGCGGCGATGCGGTTGACGAGCTGCGGCGGCAGGACGCGGATGCGGGACATGGGTCGGTTGGGAGCCTCCTGGACGGAAGTATACGGCCAGCGGCGCAGGGGGCGCAACGGACGGCCGTCGCCCGGAGACTCCGTCGTCCGGAGAGCCGTCGTCCGGAGGGCGCGCGTGCTCACGCTGAAGACAGAGAGGGCATGCCACCCACCCGACATGCATCAGTCGATGCGCACCTTCTTCGGATCGAACGTCGGCTGCGGATAGGTCATTTTCAGGGCCGACAGGGTCTCGACGAGGACCCGGGCGACGAGCAGGTCGCGGAACCAGCGTGGCTCGGCTGGAACGACGTACCAGGGCGCATGCGGGGTCGAGCAGCGCGAGAGCGCCTCTTCGTAGGCGCGCTGGTAGTCCTTCCAGCGGCGGCGGGTTTCGAGGTCGTCGGGGTTGAACTTCCAGTGCTTGTCCGGGTCCGCAAGCCGGCGCTCCAGCCGTTTCTTCTGACATTCTTTGGAGACGTGCAGGAAGAACTTGACGATCGTGACGCCCTCGTCGGCGAGCAGGCGCTCGAACGCGTTGATGTGGTCGTAGCGCCGCTGCCAGCGCTCGCGCGGGACCAGCTCGTTGACGCGGACGATCAGCACGTCCTCGTAGTGCGAGCGGTTGAAGACCGTCGTGCAGCCGACGCGCGGCGTGAGCGCGTGCACGCGCCAGAGGAAGTCGTGGTCGCGCTCCAGTGCGCTGGGCGCCTTGAAGCTCGCCACGCTCAGCCCCGACGGACCCAGACCGCTGAAGACGCGGCGGATGACGCCGTCCTTGCCGCTGGTGTCCATGCCCTGGAAGACCACGAGCAAGGCGTGCTTGTGCTCTGCATAGAGCACTTCCTCCAGCGCGACCAGCCGAGCGTGCAGCCGGGCGAACTCGGCGCGGGCCGCGACTTTCTCGAGCGAGCCGTCGTAGCGCGTCGGGAACGCCGACAGATCGACGGGCCGCGTGGGCTTGGCCAGGTAGGCGCGCGTGTCGAGCATGTCCACATGTCACGCGTTGGTGGCGGGCCCGTCAAGCCTTCATCGCCGGGAGGAAAGCGTCGCCCCTGGGGGGGCGGGCGCCGGGGTCCGATGCGGGAGTCGCTCCGGGCCCGCGTTCGGGCCGTTGACGCACGGCGCGGGGGCCGTACACTATGCCGCTCCGAAAAACCGCGGGGACGACAGCGCGGACAGGTCGATGGCATCGGTGCACGCGAGCGGCGAGAGGCCGGCGGGCGGGCGCGGGTGTCCGGGGGATTGACGGGGGCGGCCAGCGGCGCGCTTGACCACCGGAAGCGCCGCCCTATCATCGACCCGCGCTTCGTGGGAAACGGAGTAGAGCCATCAGCTCCTTCATTTTTCCAGAATGGACCAACGGGCTGCGCGTGTCGCTGGCCTTGGGCGGAGGCTTTGCCGCGCTCTACGCGGCGGGCATCGTCTATTTCGGCTTTTCGCCGCTGGCGACCGACGTGGGCTACATGCCGACGCAGCCGATCCCGTACAACCACGCGTTGCACGCGGGCATCCTTGGGCTGGACTGCACCTACTGCCACGCGACCGTGGACGAGTCGCCGCACGCCGCCGTCCCGCCGACGCAGGTGTGCATGAACTGCCACACGGGGATCAAGCGCGAGTCGGCGGAGCCGGCCAAGAGCCGGATCGCGGCGATCAGCGCGGCGTACGCGGCGAGCGAGGCGATCAAGTGGGTGAAGGTTCACGACCTGCCGGATTACGCGTACTTCAACCACAGCGCGCACGTACGGCGCGGGATCGGGTGCGCGTCGTGCCACGGGCGTGTGGACCAGATGGACGTGGTGTACCAGGCGCAGCCGCTGAGCATGGGCTGGTGCCTGGAGTGCCACCGCGAGCCGGAGCGCTTCCTGCGGCCGCTCGACAAGATCACGGACATGGCCTACGCGCTGACGCCGGAGGAGCAATTGCGCGTCGGGCGAGAGCTGAGGCAGAAGTACAACATCAATCCATCGCAGGATTGTTCGACCTGTCATCGCTGAGACGAAGTAGGGCGCGGCGCTGGCCCGCGGGAGAGGGTGGACCAGGTGGGCACAGGCAAGGAATACTGGCGCAGCTTGGAGGAACGGGCGCAGACGCCCGAGTTCCGCAACTTCATCGCGCGCGAGTTTCCCGGACTGGCCGAAGAGCTGCTGTTCTCGCCCTCCCGCCGCCAGTTCCTGAAGGTTATGGGCGCGTCGCTGGCGATGGCGGGGCTGGCGGGGTGCCGCTGGCCGCGCGAGAGCATCGTCGCCTACAACCAGCGCCCGCCCGGGCGCATCCCCGGCAAGGCGGTCTACTACGCCACGACGATGGACGTCGGCGGCGTCGGGACGGGGCTGCTGGTGCGCAGCTACGACGGGCGGCCGATCAAGATCGAGGGCAACGAGCTGCACCCGGCCAGTCTCGGCGCATCCGGCGCGATCGAGCAGGCCGCCATCCTCGAGATGTACGACCCGGACCGCAGCATCGGCGCGATTGCCGCCGGCGGGCCGGAGCGAACGCCCGAGGAAGTGAGCAAGCGTTTCCTGCCGCTGGCGCGTGAGCATTTCGCGAAGGTCCGCGGAGCGGGCGGGGCCGGGCTGTGCGTGCTGAGCGAGGCGTCGTCGTCGGCGACGCTCGCCGAGCTGCGCGAGCGGCTGCTAAAGGCCTGCCCGCAGGCCGCGTGGTACGAGTATGAGCCCGTATCGCGCGACAACGAGCGCGCGGGTGTGGCGATCGCCCTGGGCGGGACGTACCGGCCGATCTACCGGCTGCACGACCTGGAGCGCGACGAGCTGCTGGCCGACGTGATCGTCTGCCTCGACGCCGACCTGCTGGGCCGCGACCCGTCGGCCCTGCGCTACACGCGCGAGTTCGCCCGCGGACGCACGGCCGACAACGCCGAGCACCGGATGAACCGCCTGTACGCGGTCGAGAGCAACGTCTCGCTGACGGGCAGCAATGCCGATCACCGCTACGCGGTGCGCAGCCTCGACGTGGCCCAGGTGGCCTGGGAGATCGCCGCCGCCCTGGGCGAGCTGGGCGTGAACGTGCCGGCGCGGTCGAGCGGCGCGGTGAAATATGCCTTCGCCAGGGGCATTGCGCAGGACCTCGCCGCCCATCGCGGCCGCAGCGTCGTCTGCGCCGGGCCCAACCAGCCCCCCGAGGTTCACGCCCTGGCGCACCTGCTCAACAACGCCCTGGGCAACATCGGCAAGACCGTCCTCTACGCGCCGGCGCCAGACGCGGCGCGCCCGAGCCACCTCGACGCCATCCGCACGCTCACCCAGCGCATGAGCAGCGGCCAGGTCTCGACGCTCGTCGTCCTCGGCGGAAACCCCGTCTACGACGCGCCGGCCGATCTCGACTTCGCCGCGGCCCTGGCCAGGGTCGAGACCAGCATTCACCTGAGCCTGTACGACAACGAAACGTCGCGGCTCTGCTCGTGGCACGCGCCGCGGGCGCACTTCCTCGAATGCTGGGGAGACGCCGCGGCGATTGACGGAACCTACAGCGTGCAGCAGCCGCTGATCGAGCCGCTCTATCACGGCATCAGCCCGATCGAGCTGGTGGCGCTGCTGGCCGGCGACGAGCTCACCAGCGGCTACGACCTTGTCCGCCGGACGTTCCGGGCCCGCACACAACCGGGACAGGATTTCGAGGCGGCGTGGCGGCGCGTGCTGCACGATGGCGTGGCAGAGGGCCCGGCGACGGTTCAGACGCCGACGGCGGCGGCGGCCGCGTGGAGCCAGATCACGCCGTTCTTCGCCTCGCCCGCGGCGGCGGGCATCGAGCTGGTGTTCGTGCCCGACACGAAGGTGTATGACGGGCGCTTCGCGAACAGCGGCTGGCTTCAGGAACTTCCCGAGCCGCTGACCAAGCTCACCTGGGACAACGCGGCGATCATGGCGCCGGCGACGGCGCGGCGGCTGGGCGTGCGGCGGAATGGCAGCCTGGTGCGCATCCGCGGCAACGGGCGCGAGCTGACGCTGGCGGCGTACATTCTGCCCGGGCACGCGGCGGATTCGATCACGCTGCCGCTGGGGTATGGGCGTGGGGAGGCGGCGGGCCGCGTGGCCGACGGCGCCGGCTTCGACTCGTACACACTTCGGACGGCGGCGGGCTGGTTTATCGCCGGCGGCGCCGAGGTCTCGGCGGCGGGAGGCCACTACGACCTGGCCACGACGCAGGACCATCACGCGATGGCCTCGGACATCGGCGAGAAGGAGACGCAATACCGCATTCCGATCCTGGTGCGCGAAGGCACGCTGAAGGACTACCGCGACTACCTGGCCGGCCACGGCCACAACGGCCCCGGCGGGGCGGGCGCGGAGGGGGGCGACGGCCATGGCAAGGAAGGCGTGGTGCGCAACTACGCCGCGCACGTCGTGCACGACCGCGTTCACCCGCTGCCGCAGATTCAGCTCTTCGCCGGCCACGAGTTCCCCGACAAGGCGAAGTGGGGGATGGCGATCGACCTGGCTCGCTGCACGGGCTGCTCGGCGTGCGTGGTGGCGTGCCAGAGCGAGAACAACGTCGCGGTGGTGGGCAAGGCGGAGGTGCAGCTCGGCCGTGAGATGCACTGGATCCGCATCGACCGCTACTTCCGCGGCGACCCGGAGACGGCCGAGGTCGTGCACCAGCCGGTGACCTGTCACCAGTGCGAGAACGCCCCCTGCGAGCAGGTGTGCCCGGTGGCGGCGACGGTCCATGACGAGGAGGGGCTCAACGTCATGGTCTACAACCGCTGCATCGGCACGCGCTACTGCTCGAACAACTGCCCGTACAAGGTGCGGCGGTTCAACTGGTTCTACAACCACTACGGCCCGCGGCATCCGCGCTCGCGCGTCGGCGGGGTCAGCGTGTTCCAGACCTTCGACATCAAGAACACGCCCAGCATGCTGCCGCAGACGCACCTGACCGAGATCGAGAAGCTGCGCATGAACCCGGACGTCACCGTGCGCAGCCGCGGCGTGATGGAGAAGTGCACCTTCTGCGTGCAGCGCATCAACGCCGCCAAGATCGCGCACCGCAACGAGCAGGTCACGCCGCGGCCGAACCGCGAGCCCGAGGAGCGCATCGCGGAGTCGGCGATCGTGCCCGCGTGCGCGCAGGCCTGCCCGGCGGAGGCGATCACGTTCGGGGATCTGCGATACTCCGACGCGCGCGTCAGCCGGCTTCATGCCCACGAACGCACCTACGAGATGCTTTCGGAGCTCAACGTGCGATCGCGGCTGAAGTACCTGACGCGGCTGCGCAACCCGGCGGTCGAGGCCGCCGGTGACGACGCCCGCAACCACGGGTGATGGGAAGGACGCGCGCTCAATCGCGACGCGAGAGGTACATGAGGACGACAGACAACAACGGCCGCGAGTTCGACAACACGGCGGATGACCCGCGGCAGCGCGCGGAGCTGGTGACGGGCGGCCTGGGCTTCGCCGACGTGACCGAGGTGGTCTCGAACGTGGCCGAGCGGCCGCGGCCGCCCTTGGCCTGGTACGTGGCGCTGGCGATCTCCGTGTCGCTGCTCGGCGTGCTGGGGGCGATGATCCTGTACCTGTTCAGCACGGGCGTGGGCGTCTGGAACCTGAACAACCCCGTCTGCTGGGGCTTCGACATCACCAACTTCGTCTTCTGGGTCGGTATTGGCCACGCCGGCACGCTCATCTCCGCCATCCTGTTCCTGTTCCGCCAGAAATGGCGCACCGGGATCAACCGCATGGCGGAGGCGATGACGATCTTCGCGGTGATCTGCGCGCTGCTGTTTCCCGGGATTCACGTGGGCCGCGTGTGGCTGGCGTACTGGATGGGGCCGCTGCCGAACCAGATGGCGATGTGGCCGCAGTTCCGCAGCCCGCTGCTGTGGGACGTGTTCGCGGTCGGCACGTACTTCACCGTTTCGCTGATGTTCTGGTACGTCGGGATGATCCCGGACCTGGCGACGCTGCGCGACCGGGCCAGGGGCAAGATCCAGCAGGTCGCGTACGGCCTGCTGGCGCTCGGCTGGACGGGCTCGTCGCGCAACTGGCATCGCTTCGAGATCGCCTACCTGCTGCTGGCGGCGCTCTCGACCCCCCTTGTGCTCAGCGTGCACTCGGTCGTCAGCTTCGACTTCGCGGTCTCGCAGCTCCCCGGCTGGCACACCACCATCTTCCCGCCCTACTTTGTGGCCGGGGCCATCTTCGGCGGGTTCGCGATGGTGGTGACGCTGGCGGTGCCGTCGCGGGCGCTGTTCGGGCTGAAGAACGTGATCACGCTGCGGCACCTGGAGAACATGAACAAGATCATATTGGTGACGGGCTCGATGGTGGGCTACGCCTACGCGATGGAGTTCTTCATCGCCTGGTACAGCGGCAACCTGTACGAGCGCTTCACCTTCATGAGCCGGGCGCTGGGGCCGTTCGCCTGGGCCTACTGGACGATGATCGGCTGCAACGTCGTGGTCCCGCAGCTGTTCTGGTTCAAGTTCTTCCGCACCCACATCTGGGCCATGTTGCTGCCCGTCATGTGCGTGAACGTCGGCATGTGGTTCGAGCGCTTCGTGATCATCGTCACCTCGCTCAGCGCCGACTTCCTGCCCTCGAGCTGGGGCGGGTACTACCCGAGCTGGGTCGAGCTGCTCACCCTCGCCGGCAGCTTCGGCCTGTTCATGACCCTCTTCCTGCTGTTCATCCGCTTCCTGCCCAGCATCGCCATGGCCGAGATCAAGACCGTCATGCCCCAGGCCGAAGGCAAAGGCCCGCGCGGCTTCGACTACAACCCGGACGAGTATGAAAGTCCTGGCCGCGTCCTCGCCACGGGGGGAAGCCATTGAGCCACACCGCAACCGCCATTGACACCCGGCGGACGGACGGCGCCTCGGACGGCGGCCGCCGGCTGCACGCGCTGCTGGTCGAGTTCGAGACGCCCAGCGCGATCAAGGAAGCCGCGCGCCGCATCCGCGACGCCGGTTTTGTCCGCTGGGACACGCACACGCCCTTTCCGGTGCACGGCATCGACGAGCAGATGGGCATCCAACGCACGAAGCTGCCGCTGCTGGTCTTTGCCTGCGGGGCCGTGGGCTGCCTGACGGGGCTGGTGCTGCAATGGTGGACCAACGCCAGCAACGTCGATCTGCCCGCCGCGCTGAACTTCATCCGCGGCTACCCGTTCCAGGTCAGCGGCAAGCCGTTCTGGAGCCTGCCCGCGAATATCCCGGTCATCTTCGAGCTGACGGTGCTGTTCTCGGCTTTCGGCGCGGTCTTCGGCATGCTCGTGCTCAACGACCTGCCCAAGCACTACAACCCGCTCTTCCGCAGTCAGCGTTTCCGCCGCGTCACCGACGACCGCTTCTTCCTCTGCGTCGAGACGGCGGATCCCAGCTACGACCCGCAGCACACGCCCGCGCTGCTGAGGTCGCTGGGCGGGACGGCGGTGGAGGAGGTCTACGACGAGCCGACTCCGCCGGCGCCGACGAGAATTGTCAACCGCGTGCTGGTGGTGCTGCTGTGCCTGGCGCTGATTCCGCCGGCGATCATCGCCAAGGCGCGCGTCTCGCGCAGCGACAGCCCGCGCATCCACCTGATCCAGGACATGGACAACCAGGAGAAGTTCAAGACGCAGCGCGCGTATCCGCTTTTCGCCGATCAGCGCGTCATGCGCCTGCCCGTCGCCGGCGCCGTGGCCCGCGGCGAGCTGGGCGACGACGCGCACTTCGAGCGCGGCATCGTGGGCAACGGCTACGCCGAGCAGTTCCCGGCGCACCGGCCGGAGGTGCGGCTGACGGCCGAGTTCCTCCAGCGCGGGCACGACAAGTACGGCGTCTATTGCGCGCCGTGTCACGGGTTCGACGGGTCGGGCCAGGGGCGCATCAACCAGCGCGCCATCGAGCTGGAGGAGCCGGCGTGGGTGGCGGCGGCGGCGCTGACCGACGCCGAGCGGCGCAGCCGCCCCGTTGGCCACCTGTTCAACACGATCACGAACGGCATCCGGACGATGGGGCCGTACGGCGACCGCATCTCGCCGGAGGACCGTTGGGCGATCGTCGCGTATGTGCGGGCGCTCCAGCGGGCGCACTATCCGCGGGCGGGCGACCTGGCGGCGGTGGAGAACATCGGGCCGCGCGAGCGGGACGGAGGCGAGTGAGCCTGTGCAACACGTGATCGACATCTCGAGCGATCGCCTGCGGCTGGAGGAGGGGCGCTGGCAGCCGCTGGCCAGACGGCTTCAGACCGCGGGGCTGGGGGCGATCGTGGTGGCGCTGGCGATCGGGGCCTTCGGCCTGGAGTCGCTGCTGCGGGCCTACGTGATGAACCTGTGCTACTACGTCAGCATCGCGCTGGGAGCGCTGTTCTTCGTGCTGCTCCAGCACCTGACGCGCGCCGGGTGGAGCGTCGTCGTCCGCCGGCTGGCGGAGCTGTTCACCACGGCGTTCCCGCTGCTGGCGCTGCTGGCGGCGCCGGCCGTGCTCTTGATCCTGACGGGCGGGCTGCTGGGTTTCCCGGCGGCGGTGCATCAGGTCTATCCGTGGACCGACGCGCAGTACGTCGCGAAGGAGCCGCTGCTGCAGGCGAAGGCGCCCTACCTGAACGCGGGCTTCTTCGCCGTGCGGCTGGCGGTGTACTTCGCGGCGTGGGTGGGGCTGTCGGCGTGGCTGCTGTCGCGCTCGCTGGAGCAGGATCGCACGGGCGACCCGGCGATCACCCGCGGGCTGGGCAAGTGGAGCGCGCCGGCGATGTACCTGTTCGCGCTGACGCTCACCTTTTTCGCCTTCGACGTGATCATGTCGCTGGCGCCGAGCTGGTACAGCACCATTTTCGGCGTCTATTACTTCGCGGGGGCGATGCTGTCGTTCTGCGCGCTGCTGGCCCTGACGGTGCACCTGCTTCAGCGGGCGGGCTACATGGTCCGCGCCGTCTCCGTCGAGCACATGCACGACGTCGGCAAGCTCGTCTTCGCCTTCGTCGTCTTCTGGTCTTACATCGCCTTCTCACAGTACATGCTCATCTGGTACGGCAACATCCCCGAAGAGACCGCCTGGTATGCCGTGCGCCAGACGGGCGGCTGGATCGCCCTGAGCCTGCTGCTGCTCTTCGGGCACTTCATGCTCCCGTTCCTGATGCTGATCTCACGCGCCCCGAAACGCCGCTTGCAGGTCCTGGCCGGCCTGGCGTGCTACGTGCTCGTGATCCACTGGCTCGATATCTACTACCTCGTCATGCCGCCGTACTACTTCAAGCTGAGCGACCCGGGGACGGCGCCCTTCGACCTGCTCGGCCTGCTGCTGGCGGGGCTGCTGGCCGTCGGCATGGGGGCGCTGCTGGCGGGCTACGTGCTGCGGCGGATGGCGATGCATCCGCTGATCCCGGAGCGCGATCCCCGGCTGACCGAGTCGCTGGCGTTCACGAACATCTGAGGGCGGCGAGCAGGAGGGTTGTGGCGTCGTGTTGAAGGACCCGGACGTGAACCACGAAGCGCAGCGCGACATGTCCCAGGACGATCCGGCCCCGTTTCCGGTCGTGTACTCAGGGATCATCGGCTCCATCATCGTCGTGCTCAGCGTGCTCTTCGTCGCGACGATCACCCAGCGGCTCACCGCCGTCGAATCCGGGGCCAAGTCGCTGGCCGCCGGTTCGCCCGAAACCCGCCGTCTCCGCGTGGCACAGGAGGAGCGGCTGGCGACCGGCGAGTACGTCGTCGTCGAGATGGAAACGTCGCCGGATGGCAAGGTCGCGTCCGTCGAGAAGAAGATCCGCGGCCTGCCGGTCGCCGACGCGATGGCCCTGATGATTCGCGATCCGAAGACGGCGGCCGATCCGCTGGCCCCTCCGCCCGCGGGGGCGGCGCCCGTGCAACCGCCACCAGAATCGCAATCGGAAACGCACACGGAGGCGCCGCCGGCGTCGGCCCCGGTCGGGGGCTCGGGGGCCTAGCGGAGCGCGCAAGGCTGCGGCTTGCGACCGCCCAGCGCTGCTTAGGGATATACTGGTTTATTCGCCCCACCGGGGCGCCGTGTTCGGGAGTCGGGGGTTTGTTCAGGGTTCGCCGCAGCCTGTTTCTGATCGCCGCGACGGCCGTTGCGCTGCCGCTGGCCGGTGCTGCGCGCGGGCAGGCGGCGCTGGGCGATCGCGTCCCGCCGGAGCTGGAAGGTGTCGGCGTCGAGCAGCAGATCGGGGCGCGGATACCGCTGGACCTGCCGTTCACGGACCAGGACAACCGCGACGTGCGGCTTTCGGACTATTTCAACCGCGGGCGGCCGGTGGTGATCACGCTGAACTACTTCCGCTGCACGTCGCTGTGCGATTACCAGCTCAACGGGCTGGTGAGGGCGCTGCAGGAGATCGAGTTTCTGCCCGGGCGCGAGTTCGAGCTGCTGACGATCAGTTTCGACCCGCTTGAAAAGCCGCTGCTGGCGCGAACCAAGAAGCGCAACTACATCGAGGAGTACGGCCGGCTCGAGGCCGCCAGCGGCTGGCACTTCCTGACGGGCAAGAACGCCGACATCCGCACGCTGACCCGGCGGGTCGGCTTCGGCTACAAGTGGAACCCGGAGCAGGAGGAGTGGGCCCACTCCTCGGCCCTGATCATCTGCACGCCGGACGGCCGCGTGGCGCGTTACCTCGGCGGCGTGATGTATGAGCCGAGCGTGCTGCGGCTGTCGCTGGTCGAGGCGTCGGGCGGGAAGGTTGGCTCGCTGCTGGACCAGGTGTTCCTGATCTGCTTCCACTATGTGCCCAGCGAGGGCAAGTATGCGCCGGCGGTCATGGGGATCATGCGCATGGGGGGCGGCGCGAGCGTCGTCGGGCTGGCGGCGTGGCTGGCCGTGCTGTGGCGGCGGGATTACCTGCGGCGGCGTGACGCGCTGGCGGCGCTGGCGGCGGGCGGGGGCGGAGTGGAGCGGCAGCCGGGAGGTTGGCAAGCGAGATGATGAGCGCGTTGTTGGCACGGGGCGATTTCTGGATGCCGATGCAGGGAGCCGAAGGCGCCTGGGTCGTTGACTGGCTCTTTTACTTCATCTTCTGGGTTTCACTGGTTTTCTTCATCATCATCGCCGGGGGGATGTTCTGGTTCATGTGGCGCTACCGTCGCCGGCATGAGGAGCACGGCCCGGAGAGCAACGTCTCACACAACACGGCGCTGGAGCTGACCTGGACGATCATTCCGACGATCCTGCTGATCCCGATGTTCTGGTGGGGCTTCACGGGCTTCATGGATGCGCGCGTCGCCCCGAACAACGCCTACGACATCAACGTGATCGCGCAGAAGTGGTCGTGGCGCTTCGTTTATCCGAACAACTACGACGACAACAACCTGCACGTCCCGGCGGGGGTCCCGATCCGGCTGGTGATGCGATCGGAGGACGTGATCCACAGTTGCTACATTCCGGATTTCCGGGTGAAGCGCGACGTCGTGCCCGGGCGCTACTCGACCCTGTGGTTCACGGCCAAGGGGGCCCAGGGGCGCACGACCGAGCATCACCTCTTCTGCGCCGAGTACTGCGGCACGAGCCACTCGGACATGAAGGCGAAAGTGATCGTGCATCCGTCGCGCGAGGACTTCGACGCCTGGCTGGCCAACGCCGACCCGCTCAAGCAGCTCACGCCGGAGCAGTACGAGGCGTACGTGAAGGACCCCGAAGGCTTCATCGAGGAGCTGCGCAAGACCGATCCGGACCTGGCCGCCCGGCTGGTGACGCCGGTGGAGCACGGCCGGCGGCTGTACGAGAAGAAGGGCTGCGCGCAGTGCCACACGATCACGAAGGATGCGCCGTCGCGCAACGGGCCGACGTGGTGGAACGTGTACGGGCACAAGGTGCTTTTACGCGACGGGTCGTCGATCGCGGATGAGAACTACCTGCGCGAGTCGATCGTGAACCCCGGGGCCAAGATCGTCGCCGGCTACGACAACATCATGGGGCCGCAGCGCGTCAACGACCGCGAGATCGACGCCCTGATCGCCTTCATCAAGACGCTGCGCGACGACTATCAGAAGCCGTGACGGAGAGACGTGTCTATGTCGAGCTATGACGCCGCCGCCGCCCGCGGGCCCGATTCCGCCGCCGCCGCGGACAACTACCTGACCCACGGGCGCGGGCTCCTGTCGTGGGCGCTGACGCTGGACCACAAGCGCATCGGCGTCATGTACATGACGGGGATCATCATCTTCTTCCTGATCGGGGGGCTGTTCGCGCTGCTGGTGCGCACGTCGCTGCTGATCCCGCAGAAGAATGTCCCGGGCGGGACGCCGTTCATCTTCTCGCACGACAACTACAACCTGTTCTTCACGCTGCACGGCGCGATCATGGTCTTCATCGTGATCATTCCGGGCATTCCGGCGGCGATGGGCAACTTCGTGCTGCCGCTGATGCTGGGCGCCAAGGACGTGGCCTTTCCGCGGCTGAACCTGACGAGCTGGTACCTGTGGCTGAGCGGGGCGGCCCTGGCGCTGCTGTCGATCATCATGGGCGGGTTCGACACCGGCTGGACGTTCTACGTGCCCTACAGCACCGACACGACCTTCGCGGGGGTCATCCCGGTGCTCTCGGGCGTGTTCCTGCTGGGGTTCAGCTCGATCTTCACCGGTCTGAACTTCATCGTGACGATCCACAAGCTGCGCCCGCCCGAGATGGGCTGGTTCCGAATGCCCTTGATGCTCTGGGCCACTTACGCCACCGCGGTCATCCAGGTGCTGGCCACGCCGGTGCTGGGCATCACGCTGCTGCTGCTGATCGTCGAGCGGGCGGCGGGCATCGGGGTGTTCAATCCCGCGCTGGGCGGCGACCCGGTGCTGTACCAGCACTTCTTCTGGTTCTACTCGCATCCGGCCGTGTACATCATGATCCTGCCCGCGATGGGCGTCATGAGCGAGCTGCTCAGCGTCTTCAGCCGCAAGCACATCTTCGGCTACAGCTTCATCGCCTTCTCCAGCGTGGCGATCGCCATCTTCGGCTTCCTGGTCTGGGGCCATCACATGTTCGTGAGCGGCCAGTCCAACCTGATCAGCACCGTCTTCAGCTTCCTGACCTTCAGCGTCGCCGTCCCCAGCGCCATCAAGATGTTCAACTGGCTCGCGACGCTCTACGGCGGGTCGATCTCCTTCCGGGCGCCGATGATCTACGCCCTGTCGTTCATGTGGATCTTCGGCATCGGCGGGCTGACGGGGCTGTTCCTGGGCACGCTGGCCGTCGACGTGCACCTGCACGACACGTACTTCGTCGTGGCCCACTTCCACTTCGTCATGGCCGGCACGATCTTCGTCTTCTTCGGCGCCGTGCACTACTGGTGGCCGAAGATCACCGGCCGCATGTACAACGAGACCCTCGGCAACTGGGGCGCCCTGCTCAGCGTCATCGGCTTCAACATCACCTTCCTGGCACAGTTCCCCCTCGGCACGCACGGCATGCCGCGGCGGTACTACAACTACGAAGAGCACTACTGGATATACCACGTCGTCTCGACCTGCGGCGCGTACCTGGCCGGCATCGGCTTCGTGTTGACCGTCATCTGCCTGGTGCAGTCGCTCTTCCGCGGCCGCAAGGCGCCCGCCAACCCCTGGGGCGGAAACACCATGGAGTGGTATTGCCCGTCCCCGCCGCCGCATCACAACTTCGACCACCCGCCGCCGGTGACGGACCCCTACGACTTCAGCGGCTGGAAGTACGACGAGAAGGCCGGCGGGTACGTGAGGAGATCGCCGGCGGAGATTCCGGCGCCGGCGTCCAAGGGGCATTGAACGGCGCGCCGGGCCCGGTCCGGCGCGGACGGCATGAGGAGCGCGCCGCGGCCTGTTGTGCGGCGCAACGGTATCGAATAGAGGCGTTATGGCGGACATCGCAGCGACAGGCGGACACGCGGCGGCGCACGAGCTCGGGCACCCGTCGCACGTGCAACACCACTTCGACACCAGCGCGCAGCAGTTCGAGGCCAGCAAGCTCGGGATGTGGCTGTTCCTGGGCACCGAAGTGCTGTTCTTCAGCGGGCTGTTCTGCGCCTACACCGTGTACCGCTTCAACCACCCGGAGATCTTCGCCTACGCGCACAAGTCGCTCAGCGTCTTCTGGGGCGCGCTCAACACCATCATCCTCATCGCCAGCAGCTTCACCATGGCACTCGGCGTCTGGTGCGCCCAGAAGTCCAACCGCCCGGGGCTCGTGATCTGCCTGATCCTCACCCTCGCCGGCGCCGCCGGCTTCATGGTCATCAAGGCCATCGAGTACAACGAGAAGTTCCAGCACGGCAAGCTCTGGGGCCGACTCTACCAGCCGGCCCAGCACGACGACCACGCCGCCGACGACCACGCCGCCGACGCCGGCGCCGCCGACGCTCACGCCGCGGCGTCCGGCGCTGCCCATGGCTCGGACGCGCGCCCGACGGACCCGGCGCACGGCGCGGCCGCGCCGGCCGCCGGTCACGGGCCATCCGCCGCATTCCAGCCGGAGCGCACCTCGCTGGCCGAGCCGAACCAGTTGCCGCGGGGCGGCGTGAAGCTGTCGACGCTCACGGCGGGGGGACACGACAAGGGTCACGGCGGGCCGAAGCCGGCGGACGTGCACAACGAGCACATTTTCTACGGCATCTACTTCTGCCTGACGGGGCTGCACGGGCTGCACGTGCTGGCGGGCATGGTGGTTCTGAGTTGCGTGCTGGTCGGCGCCGTCCAGGGGCGCTACCACGCCGGCTACTACACGCCGGTGGACCTTGGCGGGCTGTATTGGCACCTGGTGGACCTGATCTGGATTTTCCTGTTCCCGCTGCTGTACCTGATTCACTAGGCCACAGGCGGGGCGAGGGACGAACGGGAGGATGGCGATGGCGGGCGACGCGCATGGCGGAAGTCACGGCGGCGGGCACATCATGCCCGTCTACATGCTGGTGTTCACGTTTGCGGCGCTGATCATCCTCACGATCCTGACCGTGCTGGTGACGCGCGTCGACCTGGGCGGCACGCTCAACCTGAGCATCGCGCTGATCATCGCGACGGTGAAGGCGGCGCTCGTCTGCCTGTATTTCATGCACCTGCGCTACGACCGCCCCTTCAACTCGATCATCCTGGGCGCCTGCGTGCTGTTCGTGATCCTGTTCCTGGGACTTTCGACGATCGACACCGAGCAGTACCGCGACGAGATTCACTGGCGGCAGGTCGAGCTCTCGCGCGGGCCCTGAGCCGCTTGGGCCACGGGCGCGTGCCATGCTGTTTTGCCTGCTTTCCACCTCGAATTTCGGCAGCGACTGGTACGGGCCGGAGCGCCGCGGTGGGGCTGTGCCGCCGACGCTCCCCATGTGGGCCTTTCTCGCCTCGCTGGCCGTGTTCTTCGCGGCGGCCTTCGTGCTGTTCCTGTACTACCGCATCCAAGGCGGACCGGCCTGGCCGCGGCCCGGGGCCGTTGAGCTGCCGCGGGTCGGCCTGCTGATCAGCACCGCCGTGCTGCTGGCCAGCAGCGCCAGCCTGCACTGGGCGCAGCGCAGCATCCGCGGCGGGCGGCAGCGCGGGCTGCGGACCGGTCTGCTGCTCACGACGGCCCTGGGAGTGGCGTTCCTGGCGTGCCAGGGCCTGAACTGGGCCGTGCTCAGCGCCCGCGGACTGGGCAGCGACGCGAACATGCTCGTCGCCCTTTTCTATGCCCTGACGATCCTGCATTTCGTGCACGTGCTCGGCGGCCTCGCCCCTCTGGCGTTCGTGACCGCCCGCAGCTTCGGCGGATGCTACTCGGCCGAGCGTCACACCGGCGTGCGGCTGTGCAGCATGTACTGGCATTTCCTCGACGGCGTGTGGGTGCTGATGTGCGCGGCGCTGTTCCTGCCGGCGTGAGCGACGCGCCGCCGGCGACCGGGCGAGCGGCCGCTACAGCGGCCGCGGGCCGAGCGTCACGGTGCAGACGCGATCGAGCGGCAGCCGCGCGGCGTAGTCGCGCACCTGCTCGACGGTCACGGCCCGCACGGCGTCGAGCTTGGGCTCCAGGCCGATCGGCCGCGAGAAGTGAAACAGGTCGTCGCTGAGCCCGCCCGCCCGGGCGCGCGTCAGGTCGTCCTCCGTCATCGCCTGGGCCACGAGGGCGTTGCGCGCCCGGCGCGTCTCGGCCTCGTCGAGGTCTTCGGTCACCCGCCGCAGCTCGCGCAGCAGCGTCTCGAAGGTCTGGTGACAGCGTTCCGGGGTGGTGCTGGCGCCGAGATGGATCAGTCCCTTGCCGCGGGGCTGCTCGTGCCACGCCGCCACCCAGTAGACCAGCCCGAGCTTCTCGCGCACCTCGGTGAAGAGCCGCCCGCTCATGCCGCCGCTGAGCACGCCGATGAGCACCTGCTCGACGGCGAACTCGGGGTGGTCCTTGGGCAGGCCGGGGAGGCTGAGCGAGATGTACTGCTGCTGGAGCTCCTTGGGGATGTGCGTGCGCTGCGCGGGGAGCTCGAAATCGGCCGGGTCGCGGCCCTCGGCGGGGGCGCGGCGCAGGCCGGAGAAGCGTTTTTCTACGTGCGCGGCGAGGCGTTCGGGGTCGAGCGGGCCGGCCGCAGCGACCTGGAGGCGTCCGGCGTGGTAGAGCGTCTGCCAGTGGGCGCGTACGGAGTCGGGCGTGATGCGCGGGAGCGTGTCGAGCTGGCCGCCGGTGTGCCGGCCGTAGACCGGTCCGAGCGTGGCCTGGGCGACGTGCATGCGCAGCAGGTCGTTGGGATCGTCGTCGAGGTGCTTGCGCTGTTCGAGGGCGAGCTGGACGGCGACGCGGCAGGCCTCGTCGGGGAAGGTAGGCTGCGAGAGCATCTCGGCGACGAGGTCGACGACGTCGAGGGCGAACTCGGGCAGGGAGAGCGTCCGCACCATCATCGACTGGCGTCCGCTGGCGCTGCCCCACTGGGCGCCGAGCAGGTCGAAGGCGTCGGCCAGGGCGCGGCCGTCGCGCACCTGCGTACCCTTGGACAGCGTGCGTTCGACGATCATGCCGATGCCGTTGAGGTCGGCGGGTTCGTCGGACACGCCCGCCAGCACGCGAAAGATGATCGCGGCGACGTTGCGCTCCGGGAGGGGATCGACGGCCAGCTCGATGCCGCTGGGGAGCTGCGCGTGAAAGAACGCCTGGTTGTCGGGGCGTGTTTGGGCGACGGACATCAATGCTCCACGGGGCGCCCCAGCATCGGGGTAAGCTCGGCCAGCTTCTCGGTGAGCAGTTGCGGGTCGGAGGCCTCCATGTTCAGGCGGATCACCGGCTCGGTGTTGGACGGCCGCAGGTTGAACCACCAGTTCGGGTACTGCACGGTCACGCCGTCCAGCCGGTCGATCTCGCCGTCGGCGTAGCGGCTCGTCACGCTCCGCAGCACGCCTTCCTTGTCGGGCGTCTCGAAATTCAGCTCGCCGCTGGAGGCGTAGATGTTCAGCGGGCGGATCAGCTCGCCGAGCGATTTTCCGCTGCGCGTCAGCACGTTGAGCACCGCGATGAACGTCAACAACCCCGAGTCGCAGTACCAGAAGTCGCGGTAGTAGAAGTGGCCGCTCAACTCGCCGCCGAAGACCGCGTCGCTCTCGGCCATGGCGCGCTTCATGTACACGTGGCCGACGCGCTGCCGCTTGGGGATCCCCCCAAGCTCGCGCACGCGCTCCGGCACGATCCAGCTCGAACGCAGGTCGAACACCACCGTCCCGTGCCGCACGCCGCGCAGGTACTCCTCCGCCAGCAGGGCCGTCACGAGGTCGCAGCGGACGATCTCGCCCCGCTCGTCGACGAAGATGCAGCGGTCGGCATCGCCGTCGAAACACGCGCCGAAATCGGCCTGCTCCTCGCGGACGGCGGCGCGGAGCTGCGCAAGGTTGGCGGGCACGAGCGGGTTCGGCGGGTGCGCGAACTCGCCGTCGTGCTCGAAGTTCAGCCGCACGACGCGCAGGTTGGGCACGTCGGAGAAGACGATCGGGAACCAGCGTCCCGCCATGCCGTTCGAGGCATCGACCACCACCGTCAGCGGGCGGATCGGGTGCAGGAAACGGCGCAGGTAGGCCCGGTACGGCTCGGAGAGGTCGACCTGGCGCACGCCTTCGAGCTTGGGCACGCGATGGCGCGAGATCGCGCCGGCGATGCGCTGGATCTCGCCCAGGCCGCTCTCGGCCCCGATGGGCTTGCCCTTGAGGCCGCAGATCTTGAAGCCGTTGTAGTTGGCCGGGTTGTGGCTGGCGGTGGTCTGCACGGCGCCGCAGCACTTCATGTAGTTGGCCGCGAAGTAGATCTGCGAGGTGTCGATCATGCCGATGTCGATCACCGCGGTGTTGGTCGCCACGACGCCCTCGATGAAGGCTCGCGCCAGGTCGGGGCTGCTCTTGCGCATGTCGCGCCCGACGACCAGCGTGTTCATCTCGCTGTCGCTGCGGTCATAACCGCTCAGCAGGCTGCGCAGAAACTGGGCGGTGGCGTTGCCGATGCGCCAGGCCACGTCCTCGTTCAGCGGATCGGGCACGACCGCCCGCACGTCGTAGGCCTTGAAGACTTTGTTCAGCATCGCCGCGGTCGCCTCGCCTCCGCGCGGCGCGCTCGGCCGCACCGCCTCGACGGACACGGGCCGGCCGGGCGCGCCGCGCTCGTCGTCGTTGAACTGGCAGCCCGGGCACTTGTGGAAGTTGGCGCGCCGCCGGCCGACGCAGATCGCCTCCGAGATCCGGATGGCTTCCTCCCCCGGGCAGTATCGATAGTAATCCTGCTCAGGCCTGGCCAATGTCCGCTCGCTTCGTTTCGCGTTGTGGACGGATGCTAGCGGATGCCGCCGCGATCGGCCACCAGCCGCAGCTCAATGCCCCCGCCGCCATTTTTCCGCCGGCCCGCGGCTGTCCGGCTCGCGGCCGCCGCGTACAATCCGCAGTCGAAACACGGAGGTACGCTCATGACGCAGCGGAAATGGCTGATCCTGCTCGTGACTCTGGCGAGCGGCGCCGTGCTCCAGACCGGCTGCCAGGTGCTCGACACCATCCTGCTGGCCTTCGACATCGTCGACGTCTGGGTGTAGCCGCCGCCGGCCGGGCCTCAGCCGGCAAAGTCGCATGAACCACTGGCTGGTCAAGAGCGATCCGGACGACTACTCCGCCCGCGACCTCGAACGCGACGGTCGCGCGGCCTGGGACGGCGTGCACAACCCGGTCGCGCTCCGGCACTTGCGGTCCATGACCCCGGGCGACCTGCTGCTCATCTATCACACCGGCAAGGAGAAGGCCGTTGTCGCGACCGGTTGCGTCGCCAGCACGCCCCGCGACGACCCGAATGACGCCGGCAGCGCCATCGTCGACCTGACGTTCTCCGGTTGGCTGAAGCGGCCGGTCACCCTCGCGGAAGTGAAGTCCGACCCCTTCTTCGCCGACTTCGCCCTCGTGCGCCAGGCGCGGCTGTCGGTCATGCCCGTCACCGCGGCCCAGTGGCAGCGACTGCTCGCCATGGCCGGCGAGGCCGGTCCGGCGCGGAAGTGACCCGTGGCGGCACCGCGCCTGGTTCTCCGCCGCTATCTCGACCCGCGGGAGCCGCCGGCCGCCGACGCACGTCCGATCCGCGATGCCGTGAGTATCCCGCTCAGTGAGCTGTCCGCTCGCACGCACGAGCTGCCGCCGCGGCGTGTGCCGGTGCGGGTCGCGGCCGCGGCAGACCTGGCCGCCGCCGCCGTCGCGGCGCTGGTGGCGCTGGGGCGAAAAGCCGCACCGGCGGAGCACTTCGAGTACGAAGCCGAAGACGCCGACGGCGCAGAGCCGGCCATCGGCCGACTCTGGTCGCCGACGGCGTTTCTGGAGCAGGTGGCGCCGGAGCTGCCGACGGGGCGCGCGCTCGACGTGGCGTGCGGCTGTGGGCGCGACGCGGTGTGGCTGGCGGATCGCGGGTGGCGCGTGACGGCGGTCGATGTGCTGCCCGACGCACTCGACCTGAGCCGTGACCTGGAGCGCCGGTATCTGAAGCGAAGCGTGGTTGAGTGGCGCCAGGCCGATCTCGAAGCGCATGCGGCGATCGCGGACCTGGCGGCTGCCGGGCCGTTCGACCTCGTGTCGGTGTTCCGCTACCTGAACCGCCCGCTGCTGGCTCGGGTGCGCGATTGGCTGGCGCCGGGCGGGGGTCTCGTGTGCGAGACGTTCACGACGCTGCACCGCGAGCGGCACGGCCGGCCGGCGCGGGAGGGGCTCGTCCTGCGTCCTGGCGAGCTGCCCGCGCTTTTCAGTGGCTGGCACATCCGTTGTTCGGATGAGGGCTGGCACGACGATGCGCACACCGCCCGCCTGTGGGCTGAACCGCGCGCCTGAGCGCCCGCCGCGCTGGATTCGGCCGTCGCGTCGCGCCGCCCGGCGCGGCCGCGGGTGGTATAAATGGGGCGCGGCGCGGCGACGGCGCGCAGGGAGGCGTGCGTCGCGGCGACGAGGCCGGGGCTGGGAGGCCGCACGATGCGCTGGATCAGCTACGTTCTCGGTTCGATCGTGGTGCTGAGCGCCACGGCGCTGACGATCATGACGCTCAGCAACGTCGAGGCGGCGCGGCTGCGGGCGCAGGTCAGCGCCCTGGAGCGCGAGAAGGCCGAGCTGCGCGAGTACGCCCGGCGGCTGAGCGCCGCGCGGCGCGTGGCCCAGGTCGAGGTGCTCAGCCAGCGCCGCGACGAGCGCAGCCGCACGGTCACAACACTGCTGTGGCAGGAGATCGGCCCGAACAACGCGCTCGGCAAGCCGCTGGCGCTCGAGGTTGTCGGAGAGCAGATCTACTTCGAGGCCCTGGTCATCAAGTTCGAGCCGCAACTCGTCGGCGAGGGAGACGCCGCGCGCGGCGAGAGCCTCGCCATGTTCCGCCGGGCCTTCGGCGACCAGCAGAGCCCCGACACGGGCCCGGAGATCGACCGCAACACGCGCCCGCCCAGCGACGCCCCGCGGGCCGTGCAGGCGCTGCACGACCGCCTGTGGGCGCTCTTCTGGCAGATGGTCGACGACCCGAAGCTGGCGCAGCAGTACGGCGTGCGCGTCGCCCAGTGCGAGGCGCCCTCCGCCCGCATGCGCGAGAAGTCGCTGTGGGAGGTCAGCCTCGACGCGGCCGGCGGGCTGAACATCCGCCGGTTGCCGGAGCGGAGCTGAGCCGCCGCCGAATGCTGCGCAGGCCGGCCGGTTGGCCAACGGGTGCGATCCGGGCTAGATTGCTCGCATGCCGATCGAACGCGTCATCACGCAGCGCCTGCCGGATGAAGAGCGCTTCCTGACCTCGCTGCGCCCGCAGAAGCTGGACGCGTGCATCGGCCAGGACGTCGTGCGCAACCAGCTCCGCATCGCGCTCGACGCGGCGATGCAGCGCGGCGAGCCGCTGGACCACGTGCTGCTCGACGGCCCGCCGGGGCTGGGCAAGACGACGCTGGCGCACGTGATCGCCAACGAGCTGGGCGCGAACATCCGCGTCACGAGCGGCCCGGCGATCGTCCGCCAGGGCGACCTGATGAGCCTGCTGACGCAGCTCGAGACCGGCGACGTGCTCTTTGTCGACGAGATTCACCGGCTGGCGAAAGTCGTCGAGGAGTTCCTTTACCCCGCGCTCGAGGACTTCCGCGTCGATTACACGACCGAGTCCGGCATCGGCGGACGCACGATCAACTTCGCGCTCAAGCGTTTCACGCTCATCGGCGCCACCACCCGCGCCGGCATGCTCTCCCCCGCCCTGCGCAGCCGCTTCACCCACGTGTTTCACCTGAAGTGGTACACCCCGGACGAGCTGACGCACATCGTGGCCCGCAGCGCCGAGCTGCTGGGCGTGCGCTCGCAGCCCGACGCGCTGCGGCGGCTGGCCTCGCGCGCCCGCGGAACGCCGCGCATCGTCAACAACCTGCTGAAGCGCGTGCGCGACTATGCGCAGGTGCGCGGCGACGGCGTGCTGACGCTGCGGGTGGTGGATACGGCGCTGGATACGCTGGAGATCGACGGGCTGGGGCTCGACGCGCTCGACCGCGCCTATCTCGCGACGCTGCTGAAGCACTACGACGGCGGCCCGGCGGGCATCGAGGCCATCGCCGCCAGCATGGGCCACGAGCGCGACACGCTCGAGGACATGGTCGAGCCCTTTCTGCTCCAGATCGGCTTCATCATCCGCACGCCGCGCGGCCGCCTGCTGCGCCCCGCGGCCTACGCCCACCTCGGCGTGCAACCGCCGCGCCAACCGGACCAGGCGACGCTGTTCGGTGAGGGCGCCTGATTCGATCCGCGCCACTCGTCTGATCCGCCGCACCCGTGAGGAAGCGGTTCCAGCAAGCGTGCGCCATTCGGGCGGACGTCCGTGGGGCGCGTCGTTCCTCGGTGACAGTACGACCTGACGCCGGCCCGCGATCACGAGAATTCGGGAACGGGGGTTGCAAAAAAAAAAGAAAAGCGCGATACACTAGGGCTCATTTCGGGCTCGGAACGAGACATTACTACCAGGCAAGGAAGGAGTATCCCGCTATGCTGACATGGCGCAGGACGGTGCTGCTGCTGCTTCCGTGTGTGCTCTGGGTTTCGCCGGCGGCTGGCCCCGCCTCCTCCGACGGCCAATGCACCGAGGGATCGTCGGCTGGTTGCGAGCGGCCACGGGACTGGGATGATTGTACGCACTGCTGCCAAGGCGGCGCGAGTTGCTGCGTCTGCTGCCAGAGCGCCTTCCCGAGCGGTGCGGCCAACAACTTCTGCAAGGCGTATTGTCAGGATATCTGGGGAACAACCTGCGGAACGGGGGGTTGACACCGAGGGAGTCGCGCATGCTCACACCTCTTCTCCTGCTGCTGGCCGCTGCGGCCGGGCCGCACGGCCAGCCCGAGCCACCGGCTGACCGGCCGGAGATCAGCGCCCGGCACTGGTTCAACAATCCGCCGTATCGGCTGCACGACAACCGCAAGGTCGTGCTGCTGTTCTTTCGCACGGAGCGGCCCGGACGGGAGCTGCTGCGCACGGTAGCGCTGCTGGAGCGCGTCGCACGCCGCGACGACGCTGTCGTCATCGGGCTCACGCCCGACTCGCGCGCCCGCGCCCAGGACTTCATCGAGAAGCACCGCGTCCGCTTCACGATCGGCGCCGAGAGCCGCTGCGCGCGGGACTTTGGCGTAGAGGAGTTCCCGGCGCTGCGAGTCATCGACCCGCGCGACCGCGGCCGGGCCGCCGACGTCGACCCCGCCTGGCTCGACCAGTTCGCGTCCGACGCGCCCGAATCGGAGCCGCAGGATCAGGATGCGTGGCTCCGAGTGCTGCGCAGCGGCCCCGCCGGCGCCGACGCGGACGCCCGCCGGGCGGCGGTGCGGCAACTGTTCGAGATTCTCTCCGTCGAGGAGTTCGTCGCGGTCGCCGACGAGCTGATCGCCGCCGAGAGCAACCCGTTCGTCCGCGGCGAGCTGCGCCACCGCCGGGCGCTGGCGCTGGGTGAGGATCGCACGGACGACCGCCAGGCGCGGTCCGCCGCGGCGATGCGCGGGTTCATTCAGAATCCGGAGGACCCGCAGTGGGCGCCGGTGCGGCAGTACCTGGCCGGGCGCACGCCGGCGGCCCCAGTCCCCGTGCTGCTCGACGACTACCTCGCCCGGATCGACTCGGACGCGCCGACGGAGGTTCTGACGCGTCGGATGATCGTCGAGCGTCTGCTTGGTGCGTCGGCCGACCGGGCCGGGGCACTCGAGGCGCTGCGCCAGATCGTGTCGATCGACGCCGACCCGTCGATCCGCCTGGTGGCGACGATGAAGCTGGGCGAGCTTTCGCCGACCGGGGACTTCGAGACCGCGGGGCTGCTCGACGAGCTGGCCCGGCTGGAGCCGAACGAGCTGCGCGTGCGGCCGATGATGGAGTACGTGGCGAACCTGATCCGCACGGGCGACGAGGACGCGAACCGCGTGCCGCACGCGACCGCCGCGCCGTGAGGTTGGCAGTGCGTGCGTGCGAGGCGGATCGTCGCACGCGGGGCTCAGATCGGCTTCGGGGAGCGCTTCAAACCGGCAGGAAAAACAAAGGCCGCGGAGGCCATCCAAGTGGTCCTCCGCGGCCCTATCGTTACCGCCTGCGGGCTTCGAACGGGCGGGTGAGTCCTTACCGCCTGTCCGGACGCCCGCGCGGCGGGCGCTCGCCTTCGGCGCCGCCGCGCGGCCGGGCGCGTTCACCGCGCTCCCCGCGCTCGGCGCGCTGGAGATTGCGTTCGAACTGCTGGCGCTGCTCGGGCGTGAGGATTTCGATGATCTGCTGCTTGACGCGCTCGTAGAGCGCGGCCTGGGCCTGGGCTGCGGCCGCGCGCTCGCGGCGGGCGTCGCGATTGGCCCGGCCGGCGGTCTCCTCGAGGTCGGCCAGGTCGTCGGCCTGGTCGCGCGAGAGATCGAGCCGCCGCGCCTCGCGGAAGAGCGAGCGCACGTCGGTGCGGGCGGCGCGATCCTGGCCCTGGGGGCCCGGCTGCCGCGCGCGGAAGTCGTGCAGCGCCTGGACCTGATCGGCGCGCAGGACCTTCTCGAGATCGGCGTAGAAGTTGTCGAACATCTCGCGCGGGTCGGGGCGCAGCTCGGCGATGCGCGCCCGCAGCTCGGCAACCTTCTCCTCGTCGCCGGCCTCCTGTGCGGCGCGCTGCTCCTCGATCAGCGGGCGGAGTTCGGCGCCCATGCCGCGCTGCGAGCGCATCTGCTCGCGCATGTCGGCGAGCAGCTCGTCGAAGTGCCTGTTCTGCTGGTCATCGAGCCGCAGCACGTCGCGCAGCTCCTCGATCTGCTGCATCGGGTTGCCGAAGCGCTGCCGCTCCATGTTGCCGAGGCGCTCGCGGATCGTCGCCAGGCGCTCGACCTGCTCGGGCCGCAGGATGGGCTCGACCTGGCTGAGGAACTCCTCGCGGAGCGTTTCGCCGGCTCTGCGGGTCTCATCCATCTTTCGGCGCAGGTCCTCGGCCAGAGCGTCATCGCCCGCCTGGCGCGCCTCGCGCATCTGGCGCATCAGGTCGCGCATCTGCTCGCCCTGCCCGCTCTGAGCGAAACGCTCGCGGAAGCTGGCCACGATCTCGTCGTAGCTGGCGCGCTGCTGATCGTCGAGATCCAACTGGTCGGCCAGCCGCTGCGAAAGCATCTCGAAGTTCGGGCCGCCCGGACCTGGAGGCCCGCCCTGGCCCCTTCCGAACCGCCCGCGGTCCGGACGTTCCGTCTCCTGGGCTACGCCCGCCGCGCACAGCAGCAATAGCGTCGCGCCGACAGCAAAAAATCGACTGGTCATTGCGGTGTTCTCCTCGTATGGCGGCGTCCGTCGCCGCAGCGGTTGACAATCACCCATGGTGTCGGCGGAACAACCCCATCGTTACATTCGTCCGCCGAATCCGAGCAGCATAACGAGCGGGCGGCGGAAAGCTTGCACAAAAGGCGGGGGCGCTGGGCACGGACGCCGGGTCCGTGCGGGCTCCCGGGCGCACGGATTTGACCAATTGGCTCCGGCCGCTTAGGATGCCGATGGCCGGGCGACGCTGCGCCGTCGTCACGGTTCCACGCCTTCGCGGCGGGCGGCGCTTCGAGCGCGGGCTCCGTCGCTTTCGTGGCTTGGGTATCGGGAGCTATTCGCCCGATAATGTGGGTGGTGCAGACGGAGCGCCTTTTGGCAAAGCAAGATACGATTCAGATGGAGGCCGTCGTTGTGAAGGCCCTCCCCAACGCCATGTTCCTCGTCGAGGCCGAGGTCGGGGCCGCCAAGCACGAGGTGCTGGCGCACGTCTCGGGAAAAATGCGCAAGAACTTCATCCGCATCCTGCCCGGCGACCGCGTTACCGTCGAGCTGTCTCCCTACGACCTGAAGCGCGGCCGTATCACCTACCGCCAGAAGTAATCGCTGCCCCGGCGGTGCGTTCGCAGCGGCATCAAGCCCTCTGCAACGATGCGATGGCCTCGTCCGTGGAGGTGAACGCGGGCAGGAGCTTGTCGAGCCCGGTGATGCGCAGCACGCGCATGAGTTCGGGCTGTACGCCGGCGAGCGCCAGGCGCGTGGTCGCCTTGTCGGCTTTTCGGCGCATGGTCAGCAGCAGCCCGAGGCCCTGTGAGGCGATAAAGCGCACCTCGCTGAGATCGAGCACCAGGGGCAGCTTCTGACCGCCGTCGACCAATTCGTAGAGTTCGCGGCCGATGGTCTGAACGGCGGTGGTGTCGAGGACGGGGGTGTGGCGCAGGCGGACGAGCGTGACGCCGTCGCGTTCGGCAAGGCTGAGCGCGGGTTCATCCGGCCTGGCTGACATGCGACTGGTCCTGCGATTCCCGAACGGCAGAAAGACATGATAGCCGCCTGGGCGGTTCCTGGACAGGCGTTTTCGCGGGTGGGGGCGGCGGCTACTGTTGCATCTGGAGCAGCGCGAGGCCGGTGGGCACGTCCTCGACGGTGTCGAAGATGCGGTCGAGGCCCGTGACCAGGAACAGGCCCCAGACGTGCCGGCTGATTCCGGCCAGCTTCAGCTTGCGCTCGTTGCCGATCTGCACGACCTTCCGCAGCTTCAGCAGCTTGGCGATGTTGGATGAGTTCAGGTACGTGACGTTGGCGAAGTTGAGCAGCACGTCGAGCCGCGGGTTCTGCGTGCACTGATCCACGAGCGCGGTCAGGTCGTCGCTGAAATGCGGATCATCCCCGAGATCCGCCAGCAGCACGTCGTCCGACCACTGTTGCACCGCCATGACTGCGCCCCCGGGCAGCAACCGCGCGTATCCGCACGGCGGCCCATGCTCCGAAGGCTATTCCGTTGGCGCAGAGGCGTCAAGGGAGGGTGATGCGCGGGGAGCCACGTCCCGGTCGGCGGGCTGCACGCAGCGAAGGGCAACGGTCGGCGGGGGGCCACGGAACCGGAGCGTAGGCGAGGCGGCGTGGCCCAAGTGCCGGGACGCCAGGCCGCTTTTGCGCATTTCGCACGCTGACGACGAAAGGCTATGATCGTGGCCGGTCTTGAGACAGCCGATGAGGCGCAGGTGCAGGACGCATCGACACAACTGGCGGTGCTGATGTTCACCGACGTGGCCGGGTCGGTGGAGCTCAAGACGCGCCTGGGCGCCCGGTCGTACGAGCGGCTGATCGCGCGGCACGACGCCCTGTTTGCACAGGTGCTCAAGCAGTCGGCGCGCGCCGCGATCCTGAACGACATGGGCGACGGCTACCTGACGCGCTTCGACACGCCCGCCGAGGGGGTGCTGGCGGCGATCCGCTTTCAACGGGCGCTGAAGAACGAGGCCTGGGGCAGCAGCCCGGTCCTCGTGCGAATCGGGCTCGATATCGGGCAAATCACCTACCTGAAGGAAGGCGAGCGTACCCGCATCGTCGGCCTGCCCGTGGACACTGCGGCGCGCTTCATGGGCCTGGCCCAGCCGGGCCAGACCCTGCTGACGCGCACCGTGTTCGAGAACGCCCGGCAGTACCTGCGGACCTTCGACGACGACCCGCAGGGCCCGGTCGAGCTGCGTTGGAACGCCTACGGCTACTACGCGTTCAAGGGCCTCGAAGACCCGCTTGAGGTCTTCGAAGTCGGCCTGCCCGGACTCAGCCCGCTCACGCCCCCGCCCGATTCCGACAAGGCGCTGCGCGTCGCCACTGCCGGCGGCGACCCGGACTGGCGCCCCGCCGCCGAGCAGGAGGTGCCCGGCCGGCGCGGCTGGGTGCTGAAGCGCAAGCTGGGCGAAGGGGGCTTCGGCGAGGTCTGGCTGGCGCGGCATCGCCGCACGTCGGACGAGCGCGTCTTCAAGTTCTGCTTCGACGAGCAGAAGCTGGAGTCGCTGCGGCGCGAGGCGGCGCTGTTCCGGCTGATCCGCGACAAGCTGGGCAACCGCTCCGACATCGCGCGGCTGCACGAGCTGGAGATCGAGCAGCCGCCCTATTTCCTCGAATGTGAGTACAGCGAGCACGGCAGCCTGCTCGACTGGGTCAAGCGGCAGGGCGGGCTCGAGCGCGTCCCGCTGCCCGTGCGGCTCGACCTGGTCGCCCGCGCCGCGCGGGCCACGCATGCCGCGCACTCCGTCGGAATCCTGCACAAGGACATCAAGCCCGCGAACATCCTCATATACCAGACCGAGGACGGCCAGCCCCGCCCCAAGCTCGCCGATTTCGGCATCGGCGAAGTCACCGAGCGCGCCACCCACACCGGCATGCAGACCGCCGGCTGGGCCACCACCATCGGCCGCAGCTCCGGCCTGCGCTACACCGGCACGCAGATGTACACCCCCCCGGAGGTCCAGGCCGGCGAGCGCTTCACCGCCTGCGGTGACGTATACGCGCTGGGCGTACTGCTCTACCAGCTTGCGGCGGGCGACCTGCACCGGCCGATGGGCCAGGGCTGGCAGCGCTACATCAGCGACGCGCGGCTGGCGGACCTGATCGCGCGCTGCGTCGACGTCGACCCGCAGCAGCGGCTGCAATCGGCCGAGGCGCTCGCCTGCGAGATCGCGGGCGCGCCCGCCCCGGCTTCCGCTTCGCCGGCGCCCGCCGCCGATGCTCCGCCGGCGCAGGCCGCTCGTACGTCGCCGCCTCCGGCCGCTCACCCCGCGGCCACGGCTGCTGCGCCCGCTCGCGCGACTCCCTCCACCGCGCCGCGCAAGTCGGCGGGGCTGCGGCCGTTGTGGGTGCTCGCGGGGGTCGGCGGGCTGGCGGTCGTCGCGGTGGGCATAGCGTTGCTGATGATCCCGCGTGGCAAGGCGCCCGGGCCGTCGAACCAGACTGAGCCGAGGACCGGGGCCAACCAGCCGGCGCCCGGAGCGCCGGCGGCGCCGTCGCTCGGCCCGCAAACGCCCGCTTCGCCGAAGGCACAGCCGCCGCCCGTACGAAGCGAAACGCCGGCGCGAGGCGACGCGCGTTCGCCGGACGGACCGAATTCGCCGCAAGAGGCGCCGCCGGTGGTGCCAGACGGGCGCGCGGCGCTGCGAAGCGCGTGCGAGCGCGGGGAGGAGTTGCTGGCGCGAAAGGAGTACGAGGCGGCGATCCGGCAGTATGAAGAGGCGCTCAACGCGTCGCGCGGCCTCGCGGCCCGCGAGGTGCTGCGCGTGCGCTGCCTGGCAGGCCAGGCGCTGGCGGTCTTCTACAAAGAGCGCTCGACGCCGCACCGCGAGTCCGATGCGGCGTTGGCGGCGGCGGCCCAGGTGGCGGCGGATGTGTTGCAGAGGAGCTACGGCCCGCTGAAGGCGGAGCTGGGCGAGGCGCCGATCGTGAAGCTCGTGCTGGACGGCATTCTCGAGTCGTTGATGCAGCTCAACCGGCTGGATGAGGCCCAGGCCTGGGCCGATCGGCCGGACGAGCAGGCGGCGCGGTTCCGCGAGTAGCCGTCAGGGGGAAGCCCTGCGGGCGCCGCCTGGCGCTCAACGGCGCTCCCGCGTGTCTGCGAATGGCATTGCAGGATCACAAGCGACGGCGAGAACGCACTCGCATGTCCGCCTGGCGCGGCGCGCAGGATTGGGTGTCTGCCTGGTTCGGCCCGGCGTGCGGGCGGCTATAATGCGGGCGCCGTTCGGACATGGGCATTTCCTGAAGTGAGCGACGACCGCACACAACTGGCCGTCCTGCTGTTCACCGACGTTGTCGGCTCGGTGCAGCTCAAGACGCGCCTCGGGGCCCGCAGCTACGCCTCGCTCGTGGCCCGGCACGACGCGCTGTTCTCCGGCGTGCTCGGCGAACTGCCCGGCGCGCAGATTCTGAACGATCTGGGCGACGGCTTCCTGGCGCGCTTCGCGACCGCCGCCGACGCCGTCCAGGCGGCGCTGCGTTTTCAGGAAGCGCTTTTCGACCAGGTCTGGGACGCGGACCCGCTGCGCGTGCGCATCGGCGTCCACGTCGGCCAGGTCGAGATGCTCGACGAGGAGCCCGGCGGTCGGCGCAAGGTCGTCGGGCTGGCGGTTGACATGGCGGCGCGGCTGACCGATCTGGCGCTGCCGGGGCAGATCCTGCTGACGCGCGGGGCGTTCGACGACGCGCGGCAGTTCCTGCGCGAGGGCGACAGGGGAGAGGGTGACGGCCGCGATGGAGGGCGCGTCCGGCTGCACTGGGTGGCGCACGGGCGTTACCTGTTCAAGGGCAACGACGACGCGCTGGAAGTGTTCGAGGTTGGCCTCGACGGCCTGTCGCCGCTCCAGGCTCCGCCCGACAGCGACAAGGCCCGCCGGGCGGTCGCCGCCGACGAGCTCGAGACCCTGGGTTGGCGGCCGGCGCGCGGCCTGGAGATCCCGCGGCGGGCCGGCTGGGTGCTGGAGCGCAAGCTGGGGGAGGGCGGATTCGGTGAGGTGTGGCTGGCGCGGCATCGCAAGACGGGTGACGGGCGCGTGTTCAAGTTCTGCTTCGACGCCCAGAAGCTGCGCGGGCTGAAGCGCGAGGTGGCGCTGTTCCGGCTGATCCGCAGCGGCCTGGGCGAGCGCCGCGACATCGCCCGCCTGCACGAAGTCCAGCTCGATCAGGCGCCCTACTTCCTCGAGTGCGAGTTCAGCGAGCACGGCAGCCTGCTTGACTGGGCTTCGCAGCAGGGCGGGCTCGAGCGAATCCCGCCGCGGCAGCGCATCGCGCTCGTGGCGCGCGTCGCCGCCGCCGTCGACGCCGCGCACTCGATCGGCATCCTTCACAAGGACATCAAGCCGGCGAACGTGCTGATCTACTTCACGGAGGACGGCGAGCCGCGGCCGCGCCTGGCGGACTTCGGCATCGGCGAGGTGGTCGATCGCAGCAAGCTGCGCGATCACAACATCTCGATGGCCGGGCTCACTCATGCGCCCGGCAGTTCGCGCGGCTCCAGCTACACCGGCACGCAGATGTACCTGCCCCCGGAGTCCCAGGCCGGGCTGCCCTTCACCGTGCGCGGCGACATCTACGCCCTCGGCGTGCTGCTGTACCAGATGGTCGCCGGCGACCTGCGGCGGCCGCTGGGGCACGGTTGGCAGCGCGACGTCGCGGACGAGCTGCTGCGCGAGGACATCGAGCGCTGCGTCGAGCGCGATCCGGAGCGGCGCCTCGCGACGGCCGCCGAGCTGGCCGAGCGGCTCGACCAGTTGGAGGAGCGCGCCCGCCAGCGCGAGAGGACCCGCCGCCGCAAGCAGCGGGAGACGCGGCTCAAGTCGATCGTGGGAATGAGCATTGGCGCGGCGGCGGCGCTGTTCCTGCTGTTCTTTGGCGCGGTCGGGCTGTTGTACAAGGAGCGCTGGGCCAAGGACGAGTTCCGCCGGGCCGGCCAGGCGGCGGAGCGGGCCGAGCGCACGGCGTTGGCCGAGGCGGCACGGGCGCGGGCGGCTGAGGGGGCAGTGCGGGAGGAGAAGCTGCGCGCGCTCGATGCGCTCGAGAATGCCGAAGCTGCTGCGATGCGCGCCAACGAGATGAAGGAGTTCCTGAAACTCTGCTTCACGTCGATCGAGTCCGACCGCGCCCGCAGCGGTCGTGGCTACGGGCTGGTGGACCTGCTCGATGACGCGGCGGACCGGCTGGCGCGCGGCCTGTGCGAGCAGCCGGAAGTCCGCGCCGAGCTCCACGAGGCCCTGGGCCGAGCCTACCTGAAGCTCGGCGCGCACCAGAAGGCGATCGCCCAACTGGACAGCGCGATCGAGGCCCGCGGCGGCGAGGGCGATCGCCTGCTGCTGGCTGACGCGCAGGTCGTGCTGGCGACGGCCTGCCGCGAGGCGGGAGGAATGGCTCTCGGCCGCGCCGAATCGCTGGCGCGCGAGGCGCTGCGCACGTACGACGACGAGCGCGCGGCGGGCGACCGGTCGATGCGGGCCATCGACCTGCTCTGCCGTGTGCTGCTGGAGCACTCCGTGCGCGAGAAAGCCCGCGAGGTCGTCAGCCTGGCGGAGAGAGGCCTGAGCCTCGCGGCTGGCGACAAGGTCGAAGACCGCCAGCGAGCGGCGCTGCTTCTTACGCACATGGCGACTGCGCACGAGCAGCTCGAGGAGTTCGACGCGGCGATCCAGCGCCACGAGCGGGCCATGGAGTTGCGGCGGGCCACCGACGGCCCCGACAGCGAGGCGTTTATCGGCAGCCTCTGCAACGTCGCCAATCTACAGCGGCGCATCGACCCGGTGCGGGCCGTAGCCGCCTTCGACCAGGCCCTCGCCGATGCCCGCCGCGCGCTCGGCGCCGGCCATCGGCTGGTCCTGACGCTCCAGGCCGGCCGGGCGCTGTGCTTCGTCCAGGCGCGCAGCACGCCGGCCCAGCTCGAGGAGGCCCTCGCCGTGCTCAGCCGGACTTATCGTCCGCTGAAGCGCTTCCTGGGGGAGCATCCGCTGGTGATCGAGGTGCAGGGCGGCGTGATCGATGCGCTGCTTCGGCTGAATCGTCTCGGCGAGGCCGATCGCTGGAGCGCGAATCCCGACGCCGAAGCCGCCAAGCACCCCGAGCAGACCTGACCTCGATCGCACGCGCACCCGCTGGTGCGTTCTGCGATAGCCAGTCGCGGTTCCTCCGGCGCAACCGCTTCCTCGCGGGCGCGGCTCGGATCACGCAAAAGCCCCTTACGGGCGCGGCCCGGATCGGCGGGCCGCGACGTGCCGGCGGATGTGCTTCTCGATCGCCACGATCAGCGCGATCAGACCCGCCACGGCGATGACGCCGACCCACGACAGCAGGTCGATCGGCTCGGTGTGGAAGAGCCGGTTCAGCACGGGCGTGTAGGTGAACACGAGCTGAACGACCGCCATCGCGCCGACGCCGGCCCACAGCCAGCGGTTGCTGAACCAGCCGACGCTCCAGATCGAGTTGACCAGCGAGCGGCAGTTGAACAGGTAGAAGGCCTCGCCGGCGACGATCAGCGCGACCGCGATGGTGCGCGCCTGGGCCTCGCTCAGCCCGCGCCACAGCGCCCACTCGAACAGCCCGTAGCCCCCACCCATCAGCAGCAGGCTCATCAACCCCGTGCGCATGAACAGCGCGAAGGTCATGATCGGCTGCGAAGGCTCGCGCGGCGGCCGTGACATCACGTCGGCTTCCTTCGGCTCGAAGGCCAGCGTCATGCCCAGCAGCACGGCCGTTGTCATGTTGATGTACAGCGCGTGCACCGGCAGGATCGGCAGCGACTGTCCCACCAGCATCGCCGCCAGGATGATCAGCGCCTCGCCGCCGTTCGTCGGCAGCGTCCACACCAGGAACTTCGTCAGGTTGTCGAAGACGGTGCGGCCTTCCTCGACGGCGGCCTCGATCGAGGCGAAGTTGTCGTCGGCCAGCACCATGTCCGCCGCCTGCTTGGCCACTTCCGTCCCGGCGATACCCATGGCGATGCCGATGTCAGCCTGGCGCAGCGCCGGGGCGTCGTTCACTCCGTCGCCCGTCATGGCCACGACGTGCCCGCGCGTCTGGAGGGCCTTGACCAGTCGCAGCTTCTGCTCCGGCGTCATGCGGGCGAAGACGTGCTTGCTCTCGGCGATCTCGGGCAGGGACGCGTCGGGGATATCGGCCATCGCGGCGCTGGTCACAACCGCGTCGGGTCCGACCGGGCCCTCGGCGGCCGCCGCCGCGCGCCCGCCGTGCTGCGGCGCCGCGCGGCGTCCTGCGCCCAGCCCGATCTTGGCGGCGATCGACGCCGCCGTCCCGGCGTGGTCGCCGGTGATCATCTTGACGGTGACGCCGGCGTTGCGGCACTGGTCGACGGCGGCGATGGCTTCGGGCCGCGGCGGGTCGAGCATGCCCTGGAGCCCCAGGAACGTGAGCCCGCCCGCGACCATGTCGTGCGTCACGTCTTCGCAGCCGGCCGGCGCATCCATGCGTGCAAAGGCGAGCACGCGCAGACCCTGGTGCGAGAGGCGGGCGGCGGCGTCGTGAATCAGGTCGACGTCGAGCGCGACGCTGCGCCCCGCGCCGTCCCACGCATTGCGGCTCATTGCCAGCACGCGTTCGACGGACCCTTTCACGAAAACGACTCGAGCGCCGCCTGCGCCGGTTGCGTGGAGCGTCGCCATGAACTGGTGCTCGGACTCGAAGGGGATGAGGTCGATGCGCGGCTGGGCCTCGGCGAGGTCGTCGGGCGACAGGCCGCCTTTTCGCGCCGACACGAGCAGCGCCGCCTCGGTCGGATCGCCCTGGATCGCCCACTCCCCGTTTGTGCGCATGACGGCCGCGTCGTTGCACAGGGCGCCGGCGACCAGGCACTCGCGCAGCGCGGGCCGGGCCGGCAGGTCGACGCGCTGCCCGGCGACGCGGATCTCGCCGGCCGGGTCGTATCCGGCTCCGGTCAGCTCGAAAGCCTCTCCGCCGGCGAAGATCGCCTGCACGGTCATCTGGTTCTGCGTCAGCGTGCCGGTCTTGTCGGAGCAGATAACGGTCGTGCTGCCGAGCGCCTCGACGGCCGGCAGCTTGCGAATGATCGCCCGTCGCGACGCCATGCGCGAGACGCCGATCGCCAGCATGATCGTCATGGCGGCCGGCAATCCTTCGGGGATCGCGCCGACCGCCAGGGCGACCGCGGCCATGAAGGTGTCCACCCAGTCCATGCCGCGCCATAGCCCCACGACGAACATGGCGGCGGCGACCGCGATGATGAACCACATCAGCAGGCGGCTGAACTGGGCGATCTTCCTGGTGAGCGGCGTGTCGATCTGCTCGGCGGTCGAGATCAGCCCGCTGATCCGCCCGACTTCGGTCGCGTCGCCCGTGGCGATGACGACGCCCAGGCCGTGCCCGCGCACCACCAGCGACGACGCGTAGGCCATGTTCCGCCGGTCGCCCAGCGCCGTGGCCTCGGGCACAACGGGCAGGCGCTTCGAAACCGGAAGCGATTCTCCCGTCAGCGACGATTCGTCCGTTCGCAGGTCCTTCTCGTCGATGAGACGCACGTCCGCCGGCACCTTGTCACCCGACGACAGCACGACGATGTCGCCGGGAACCAGCTCCTCGGCGGGCACGCGCCGCCGCTCGCCGCCGCGCACGACGACGGCCTCGGAGCTCATGGTGCGGGCCAGGGCCTCGATGGCGCGCACCGCCTTGGATTCCTGCACGAACCCGACGATGGCGTTGACCAGCACGACGCCGAAGATCACGCCGCTGTCGAGCCACTCGCCGAGCAGGGCCGTGACGGCGGCGGCGGCGAGCAGGATGTACACCAGCGCCGCGTTGAACTGGAGCAGGAACCGCACGAGCGCCGAGTGTCCGCGCCGCTGCGTGATGACGTTCGGCCCGTAGCGATCCCGGCGGACATTTGCCTCATCTTGCGTGAGACCGGCGTGGGCCTCCGTTGACAGCGCCGCCAGGACCTCGCCAATGTCGATTGCGTGCCACGGTCGGGCGGCAGTTTGGGTGACATGGCTTTTCATGGCATCCTCACGTCGCTTGCGGTGTACGGGGTGGCGGCGCGTCTCCGCCCCCGATCAGGAAGCGCGACCGGGCTTGTCATCTTAGAAAGGCGCTGAAATGCTGACGAGGGCGCCGGGGCGATTCACGCCCTGACTTCCGGGTATGCTGGCGATACCGGGCGCACCGTAGGGCCCAGCCCCCGTAACATTGCGGGCGGGGGCGAAGCCCAACGGGGCCCGAGCCCCTCTGCGTGGAGGAACCGATGAAAGCCGGGACAGGAAGACACGGGAAGAAGGGCCGAAACGCGCCCAGGCAGGGGGCGAAGAAACGCGCCATGCTCTCGAGGTCCGAGCGCTCCGCGGCATCGCGACGCAAGAATATCCTCGCCGGCACGGCCGGGGCACGGATCAAGGGGCACGCCAGCGGCGCCCAGCGCGCCGCGCAGGGGAAGCGCGACGCCAAGCAGCGGGCGTCGAAACCGCCGAGCAAGAGATAGCCCGGCCGCGCCGCCGCGCCCTTGCCTGCGACGGGCTCACGCCTTCGCCGGGCGGCCGCGCGTAGCGAAGAGCAGGATCGCGGCGCCGGCCACCGTGCTCAACAGCGAGCCGCCGAGGATGCCGATCTTGCCGGCGTCGATCTCGTTCGCGGGCAGAGACAGCGTCGCCAGGAAGATCGCCATTGTGAAGCCGATGCCCGCGAGGCAGCCGCCGCCGATCAGCATCAACCAACTCGTCCCGGTGGGGAGCTGGGCGAAGCCGGCTTTCACGGCGAGGTAGCTGAAGCCCACGATTCCGAGAGGCTTGCCGATCAGCAGGCCGGCGGCGATGGCGTAGGCCAGCGGGTCGGTCGCCGACGAGACGTTGATCTCGACGCCGGCGTTGGCCAGCGCGAACACCGGCATGATGACGAAGGCGACCCACGGGTGCAGGCCGTGCTCCAGGCGGTTCAGCGGCGACACGGACTCGCGCATCGCCAGCCTTGCCCGGTCGAGCGCCGAGTGCAGCTCGTCATCATCGGAGTGGCCGCCAGCATCCCGACGACCGCCCTCGCCGCGCCCGCCCCGAAGGCGTCTCATCAGGTCCTCAACGACCTCGGTCAGTGTGGCGTTTCCGATCCAGGCGCTGGCGGGCGTGAGCAAGCCGAGCATGACGCCCGCGACCGTGGGGTGTACGCCGGACTTCAGCACCGCGAGCCAGATTCCCGCGCCGACGAGGACGTAGACCGGGACGTTGCGCACGCCGACGCGGTTCAGGCCGTACGTGAGGCCGAATCCGGCCGCCGCCAGAGCGAGCGCCGCCCACGAGATCTGCTCGGTGAAGACGAACGCGATGATCAGCACGGCGCCGAGGTCGTCGACGATGGCCAGTGAGAGCAGCATGATCTTCAGCGAGAACGGCACGCGCGACCCGAACAGCGCCAGCACGCCGACGACGAAGGCGATGTCCGTCGCCATGGGAATCGCCCAGCCGCGGTGGATCGTCGCCGGCAGGTGCAGCAGCCACGCCAGCAGCACGAACAGCGCCGCCGGAATGAGCATGCCGCCCAGGGCCGCCACGATGGGCAGCGCCGCGTGCCGCGGGTTGCGCAATTCGCCGGCGACCATCTCGCGTTTGATTTCGAGGCCGACGACGAAGAAGAAGATTGCCATCAGCCCGTCGTTCACGACGTGGTGCAGGTCCTTCGCCAGCACCCACTGGCCGATGCCGATCTGGCAGGACAGGTGCCAGAGGGCCTCCATCTCGTCGCCCAGCGGAGAGTTGGCCAGCAGCAGCGCCAGCACCGTGCACGCCACGAGCACGATGCCGCTCGACGCCTCCACTCGCAGGAAACGCTGCACCGGCGCCAGCAGGCGCTCGATCGGCCGGCCGGGAAACAGCCGGTCGTTGGGGGGCTCCGATCTGCTCATCCTGAACGCGACTCCTGCTTCCTGGAATCCGACCTCTGTCCGGCCGGCCGTGCCAGTACGGGGACGCTCGGGGCCGGGACTTCCATCAGACCGCGGCGGTGAAGATACCCCGACCGGGGCGATCGGAAAACCGCGTTCCGCGTGGCGGGGACGTCGAGACGTTGGGCGCCCGCGCGCCGGCTTGACGTGAGCGCGCAGGGGCGTGCTTGATTTCGATGGGAAAGCGGATATAATCCTAACCCGTTCTGCGGCGTCGCGACGGGCCGAATGCGTTCCGGCGTGGGTTGTGAGGCACAGCCACCTCGGGCGGCCGTCGCGTACGTTTCACGTCAGGAGTACTCGCAGCAACCCATTGTCCTGTTTCTGAGGAGAGCAGGCTCCTGGTTCGCAGACCGTGCGCGCACATGGTGTGCGCGGCGCGGGTCGCTTTCACGTTCTGGAGGAGGATGTTCATGTTTCGCAGAGTCACAGTCCTGGTTGCAGGCGGCGCGCTGGTGGCGGGGGCCTGGGCGCAGACGGGCAACCCCAACGACATCTACGTCACCAGCGACGCCCACCACGAAGTCTATCAGTTCGAGCGCAACAACCCTTGGAATCACGTGCCCGGAAACTACGCCGGCGCGCTCGGCGGCACCTATTCGCAGGTCTTCTCCAACGCCAGCCAGCTCCAGAGCAACTCGCCGTACCTCGGCGCCGTCGGCGGGCCGTCCGACAACTTCTTCATCGGCGGCTTCAGCGGACTGATCGAGATCGACTCGACCAGCGGCGCCTACGTCCGCACCGTCGCGGCGGGCTTGCGCCTTGGCCCAGCCGAGGCGCCGAACGGCAACATCGTCATCGGCGGACCGACCGGCGTGGAGGAGTACGACTCGTCCAACGGCAACTTCGTGCGCACCGTCAACAGCGTCGGCGACGGCTTGAACATGTACGCCTTCAACGGCAACGACATGTACGTCTCCAGGTGGAGCGACTCCGGCTTCGGCGTTCAGCGCTATGACTTCATCAGCGGCACCCCGATCGGCGCGACCATCCCCATCCCGTTCGGCCCGCAGGAGATCGGCTTCGGGCCCGACGGCGCGCTCTACGCCACGGCGCTTTATGAGGGCGCGGCCTTCGTCGGCCTCTGGCGCTACGACTTCGGCGCCGGTACCTGGTCGCGCTTCATCGACACCAGCTCGCTGACCGGGACCGGCCCCCACGGCTTCACCTACGACCCCGTCAACTTCGACATCTACCTCGCCTTCCAGACCGGCGAGATCTTCCGCTTCGATGTCAACGGGAACTACCTGAACCAGATTGCCTTCGTCCCCACCAAGCTCACCGACATCCTCTTCAAGGAGGTCGTTCCCGAACCGGCCACGCTGCTGCTCGGCGCCGCCGGCTTCGCCCTGCTGCTGCGCCGCCGCTGATCGCGACAGCAGCCTCGACCCTCGGACGGCATACGCCTCGGACCGCCACGGGACTGCCGGAGCCGCGATGAACGGCTCCGGGGCCCGCGGCGGCCCGGCGCGTTATCCGGCCCTCTGCCCGTGCAGCCTGCCCCCCCGCCCGGGGAACTTTCTGATCCGTCGAACGCCGCGCGGCGATATAGTCTCTTCCAGCGGAATCGCCATGCGAATCGACGATCCCATTCTTGACGCGAAGCACGACGCGCTGTCCGACCGGCTGCGCCGCCTCGGCTCCGTCCTGGTTGCGTTTTCCGGCGGCGTCGACAGCACGCTCGTGCTCAAGGCTTCTGTGCTGGCACTCGGCCGCGAGCGCGTGCTCGCGGTCACCGGGCGCAGCCCCGCCGTTCCTGCATCGGAGCTGAGTTCGGTCGAGCGGCTGGCCGCCGAGATCGGCGCGCGTCACGAGTGGCTCGACACGCGCGAGTTCGACGACCCGAACTATCTGGCCAACCCATCGAACCGCTGCTACTTCTGCAAGACGGAGCTCTACTCGCGGCTTGTTCCGCTCGCGGGCCAGCGCGGCCTCGCCGCGGTCGTCAGCGGCGTCAACGCCGACGACTTGGGCGACTACCGCCCCGGTTTGCAGGCCGCCGGCGAGCACGGCGTGCACGCGCCGCTCGCCGAAGCCGGAATCGGCAAGGAAGACGTGCGGCGGATCTCCAGGCGGCTGGGCCTGTCGATCTTCGACAAGCCCGCGTCGCCGTGCCTGTCGTCGCGCGTGCAGTACGGTGAGGCGATCACGCCCGAGAAGCTGCGGCGCATCGATGCGGCCGAGACGCTTTTGCGCTCGCTCGGCTTCAGGGAATGCCGCGTTCGGCACCACGACACGCTCGCGCGGATCGAATTGCCGCTCGACGAGCTGGCGCGCGCCGTTGAGCCGGGCACACGCGCCCGCATCGACGCCGGCTTGCGCGAGCTGGGCTACCTCTACGTCACGTTGGACCTGCGCGGCTTTCGCTCGGGCAGCATGAATGACGTGCTGCTCGGACAAGCGCTCGCCTCGAGCCTGCGAACCCGTTGAGAACCGCAGCCCGCCCCCCTGGGCTTGATCCGCCCTCCCGTCTGCCGTGTATTCCGCCGACCGCCAGCCAGCCTGCGGCGGCGTGGACAAGAGAGAAGGCGGACCGGACGCTGTCCGGCCCGCCCCGGTGGTGTTCAGCGCATGCCTACTGTCCGCCGGCGTTTTCTTCCGGGGGTTCGAGGGGGTCGTACTTGATGTTTCCTTTTTCGGAGCCGAGGCCCTGGAGGTTGGCTCCGGAGTAGGTGACGTCGGTGGCGTCGAAGGTGAGGACCTTGTTGGCGACGCCGAGCAGGGCGGCCGGGGTGCTTCCGGGGCACTGGCTGCTGGCGACGCCGTCCCAGCGGGCGCGGCCGGCGTCGGTCTGGAGGTTCTGGCGCAGGAAGATGGCGCTCCAGGCGCTGAGCAGGCGCTGGTCCCAGCAGTTGACGCAGCGTGGGACGGCGGCGAAGGAGATCTCGTTTCCGTTCCAGACCAGGGCGTCGACCTTGGTGCGGTGCGGCAGGCCGTCCTGGCGCAGGTCCTGGTTCAGCGGCAGCAACGTCAGGTCGGTGTCGTGCTTGACGACCCGCCCGGCGCCGCTGAAGGCGGTGGCGTTGGCGGCGATGAAGTTGAGCAGCAGCCGGCCCGGAGCCAGGTCGAGCTGGAAGGCGTCGAAGTCGAGATTGCCCGGGATGACAATGGCATCGCAGCAGACGCCGGCGGCGTCGAAGAGGATGCAGTCGAGCAGCTCGGCGCCCTCGGGCACGCAGCGATTCTGGAAGGCCCAGGGGCCGTACTCCCAGGCGGCCGAGCGGGCGTAATCGACGATGGTGGCCTCGCCGTGGAGATGGTTCCAGCGGATCTCGTTCCCGAGCGGGTTGGTGGCCACGACGACCAGGAAGCCGCGCAGCACGCGGGCGGTGGGGTCCTCGGGGTCGGGGCGCCCCGGAGGCGGACCGGGATCGAGCAGCTTGAAGCCCGAGATGCCGAAGGGCAGCCCGGTGGCGGCGGAGAAGAAGATCGGCTGGCTCTTGGTGAGGTCGGCATTGACCTTGACGTAGTTGCAGCCGGGCTCGCCCGGGATGGCGTCGTCGCCGTTGACGAAGAAGAGGTTGACGTGGACGGCCTCGGTCTGGTCGTTGCTGAGGGAGATGAAGGTGTCCTGGCGGACGGTCCCGTCGAGGTTCCACTTGACCTCGACGTTGGGGAAGATCAGGACGGTTCCCTTCTGCGACGGGGTGCCGATCGGACAGGGCTTGATGGTGATCGAGGCCGAGCACTGCGACTGGTTGCCGCAGTCGTCGGTGGCGGTCCAGGTGACCAGGGTGGTGGTGCCGCAGGCGAAGCCGCAGGGCGGCGCGTCGTTGACGATCTCGACGTCGGTGTCGCAGTTGTCGGTGGCCGTGGCGCTGTCGAGCCAGTTCTGCACGTCGTCGTTGCAGATCTTGTCCCCACGCTCCAGCGTGATGTCCGGCGGACAGACGATCACCGGCGGAATCAGGTCGACGACGTCGGCTTCGGCGATGCAATCCTGCGCCGCGTTGCCGCAGCAGTCGCTGGCGCTGAACGTGATGCGGACCGTCGCCGGGCAACTGGTGAGCTGCGAGACCAGCACGCTGCCGGTCACGTCGACGCGGCCCTGATTGGCCTGGACCTTGTTGACCGTCAGGTTGCTCAGGGTGGCGTTGTTCGTCACGACCAGCGCCACCGCCGACACGTCCGCCGCGTTGACGCAGCACGCGTCGGTGACGGTGGCCGAGAAGGGCATCACGTACTCGCAGTTGTCATCGACCTGGCCGCCGGTCGCGCTGCACGTGGTGAAGACCGGCGGAGTGACGTCGACGATATTGCCGGAAGCGCAGACCAGGTTGGCGACGTTGTCGCAGCAGTCGGTGGCGGTGATGTTCAAGGACACCACGACCGGACACGCGGTGACGCCGCTGACCGTTACGGTTCCCTCGACCAGGACCTCGGTGGGGCTTACCTGGGTCTTGGTGGACAGTCCGCCGAGGTTTGTGGCGCCGCCCGACGTGATCTGGGCGGTGAACGTGACGTCATCGGCCTGAATGCAGCGGTCGTCCTCGACGGTGAACGAGAAGGGGATCGTCAGTTCGCACGTCTGCGGATCGACCGTTCCGCCAGGGAACGAGCACGACTCGAGCGTGGGGGCGCTGTTGTCATTGGCGCAGTCGAGCACGGCACGCAATGCATCAAGACGGCCCCAGCCGGCGTTGTTGTCGTTGCCGGGCGCGTCGATGTCGATGGCGTTGGTATCGAGGCGCGTCATGACCTGCGGCGGTATGAGGCCGGGGTTGACCTGAAGGACCAATGCCGCAATCGCCGCTGCGTGCGGCGTTGAAGCGGACGTACCGAAGAAGGTGCAGTTCATCTGCGGCGGGCAGGGAGATGGGCAGGCGAAGCAGCCCGCGCCGGTGACGGAGACACCGTTGATGCTGATGGCGTCGGGCTTCAGGAAAGTCGCGGGGGCCGGGAAGAACCGCAGCGCCGGGCCGCGGCTGCTGAAGCCGGCGACGGTATTGGGGCTGGCCGCGTTGGCGGCGCCGTCGACGTGGACCTCGGGTTGGCGCGCGACCGGGTCGAGGCTGCCCTCGCGGATGAGATACTCGTTCCAGCCGACGCTGCCGAAGGCTCGCACGTCGAAGAACACGTCCGTGCCGCCCACGCCGCCGCCGAAGTGCTCGATCAGGATGTGCGCCGACGTACCAGCCACCGCGCCGAAGTTGACAGCCTCCTGTGGGTCGTCGTCGCCGTCCTGGAGATCGGTCGAGGAGGCGAGGATGTTGCCGGCGTCGTCGAGGATGTAGAGGTCGAGGTCGATCCCGGCGCCGCCGAAGGGCTCGGCCCACTGAAGGCGGATGGAGTTGCTCGCGGCCAGCGTGATGGACAGCCGGCGGTCGCCGCCGCCGAAGTCGTGCGGACAATCGAACGTATTCGGTCCGAAGGTGATGTTCGAGCCGGTGCAGTTGAAGTTGGCGTGGTAGTGCTGGTTGCCGCGATTGCCGGCGGAGCACGTGTAATAGACGCCGGCGTTGACAGCGCCGATCTTGGCGTTGGCCACGGGGCCGTTTTCGTAGAGCGGCTCGGCGCCGGCGATCAGATCGTCCGTGATGATGGTGCAGCCGGCCGCGACCAGCTTGTTGATCGCGTTGATGAACGTCGTCGCTCCGCCGCCGACGCCGCAGAACGCCAGGTCCGCGTCCGGGGCGAGATCGTGGATGATCTCGAGCATGGCGGTGCCCTCGTCGCCGGAGCCGGTGCAGTCAGCCGGCACATCGACGGTGCCGGGCAGGTCGCCCGTGGCCTGGGCCGCGGCGAGGTTGGTTACGCCATCGCTGATGGCGCCGACCTTCTGGCCGGCCCCGGTGATGCCCAGCAGGTCCCGCACGATGTTGGCGCGATGGATCGCGTCGCCCTGGCTGAGGACGCTGCCCGTGTTGCAGCGCGGCGGATCGACCTCCATGATGCGGCGGACGTCCGGGCGGGCGGCGAGCGTGGCGATCTGTTCGGCTGGGACCCAGGCGATCAGCAGGCCGTAGCCGACGGCGCGATCGACGAGCGTGCCGCCGATGCTGTTGAAATAGCGGTCGTCGAGCGCCATCTCGTCGTCGACGCGGCACTCGACCTTCAGACGTCCGCGCTCGTCGATGGCGACTTCTTCGGTCGCGAACGCGGGCGCGTTGTGCCGCTCGTCCGGCGTGAGCACTCCGAAGGCTTGCAGCGTGTCGATGCGGTCGAGGACGAAGCCGTTGACCTTGCCGCGCCACGCGGCGCCGTTCGCCTTCAGCGCTCGAATCTCCCCCTTGGTGCGCAGGGGAAGCTGGTGCTCCGGCACCCCGGCGGCTCGTGCGGCAGCGCGCAGCGCCTGCACTTCCGGCGAGAAGCGCGGCTCGCCGGGCTGCGTGGACTGCTGGGCCAAGGCGTGGTCTGTCGCGAGGGCGATCACGCCGAAGCAGGCAATGACCACCAGCGCATTTCGAAACGCGGATAGGTGTCGCGAACACATGTTTTGGCTCCAGTCCCTGCCTGCCGAATCGGCCAGGCTCCCTGTCGAGCCCGGCGGGGCGCTGCCGCGCCGGGCCTCGGACTTGTCTATGAGTCCAGGCTACGGCCAGCGGCCGCAGCTCGCTTCGACCCCTACTGTCCGCCGGCGTTTTCTTCCGGGGGTTCGAGGGGGTCGTACCTGATGTTTCCTTTTTCGGAGCCGAGGCCCTGGAGGTTGGCTCCGGAGTAGGTGACGTCGGTGGCGTCGAAGGTGAGGACCTTGTTGGCGACGCCGAGCAGGGCGGCCGGGGTGCTTCCGGGGCACTGGCTGCTGGCGACGCCGTCCCAGCGGGCGCGGCCGGCGTCGGTCTGGAGGTTCTGGCGCAGGAAGATGGCGCTCCAGGCGCTGAGCAGGCGCTGGTCCCAGCAGTTGACGCAGCGTGGGACGGCGGCGAAGGAGATCTCGTTTCCGTTCCAGACCAGGGCGTCGACCTTGGTGCGGTGCGGCAGGCCGTCCTGGCGCAGGTCCTGGTTCAGCGGCAGCAACGTCAGGTCGGTGTCGTGCTTGACGACCCGCCCGGCGCCGCTGAAGGCGGTGGCGTTGGCGGCGATGAAGTTGAGCAGCAGCCGGCCCGGAGCCAGGTCGAGCTGGAAGGCGTCGAAGTCGAGATTGCCCGGGATGACAATGGCATCGCAGCAGACGCCGGCGGCGTCGAAGAGGATGCAGTCGAGCAGCTCGGCGCCCTCGGGCACGCAGCGATTCTGGAAGGCCCAGGGGCCGTACTCCCAGGCGGCCGAGCGGGCGTAATCGACGATGGTGGCCTCGCCGTGGAGATGGTTCCAGCGGATCTCGTTCCCGAGCGGGTTGGTGGCCACGACGACCAGGAAGCCGCGCAGCACGCGGGCGGTGGGGTCCTCGGGGTCGGGGCGCCCCGGAGGCGGACCGGGATCGAGCAGCTTGAAGCCCGAGATGCCGAAGGGCAGCCCGGTGGCGGCGGAGAAGAAGATCGGCTGGCTCTTGGTGAGGTCGGCATTGACCTTGACGTAGTTGCAGCCGGGCTCGCCCGGGATGGCGTCGTCGCCGTTGACGAAGAAGAGGTTGACGTGGACGGCCTCGGTCTGGTCGTTGCTGAGGGAGATGAAGGTGTCCTGGCGGACGGTCCCGTCGAGGTTCCACTTGACCTCGACGTTGGGGAAGATCAGGACGGTTCCCTTCTGCGACGGGGTGCCGATCGGACAGGGCTTGATGGTGATCGAGGCCGAGCACTGCGACTGGTTGCCGCAGTCGTCGGTGGCGGTCCAGGTGACCAGGGTGGTGGTGCCGCAGGCGAAGCCGCAGGGCGGCGCGTCGTTGACGATCTCGACGTCGGTGTCGCAGTTGTCGGTGGCCGTGGCGCTGTCGAGCCAGTTCTGCACGTCGTCGTTGCAGATCTTGTCCCCACGCTCCAGCGTGATGTCCGGCGGACAGACGATCACCGGCGGAATCAGGTCGACGACGTCGGCTTCGGCGATGCAATCCTGCGCCGCGTTGCCGCAGCAGTCGCTGGCGCTGAACGTGATGCGGACCGTCGCCGGGCAACTGGTGAGCTGCGAGACCAGCACGCTGCCGGTCACGTCGACGCGGCCCTGATTGGCCTGGACCTTGTTGACCGTCAGGTTGCTCAGGGTGGCGTTGTTCGTCACGACCAGCGCCACCGCCGACACGTCCGCCGCGTTGACGCAGCACGCGTCGGTGACGGTGGCCGAGAAGGGCATCACGTACTCGCAGTTGTCATCGACCTGGCCGCCGGTCGCGCTGCACGTGGTGAAGACCGGCGGAGTGACGTCGACGATATTGCCGGAAGCGCAGACCAGGTTGGCGACGTTGTCGCAGCAGTCGGTGGCGGTCACGCTGATGGTCACGACCGCCGGACACGAAGTCAGGGCTGAGACGGTCACCTGGCCCTGGATCAGCACCTCGGTGGCGCTGACCTGGGTGATGGTCGGCGGCGGGGCCGAGAGTGTGCCGCCGCCCGAGCTGAACGCCGCGCTGGTCGAGACGTTCACGGCCTCGATGCAGCGGTTGTCGGTGACGAGGATGGTATACGGGCGAGTCAGCGAGCACGTCGCCGGATCAACGGTCCCACCCTGGAACGAGCACTCAGGGAGAATGGGCGCGGTGAAATCGGTGCTGCAGTCGGCGACGGCGCGGAGGATGTTGAGCAACCCGAAGCCGCTGTTGTTGTCCTGACCGGGTGCGTCGATGTCGATGGCGTTGGCATTCAGGCGGTCTGCCACCTGCGTCGGCGTCATGGCCGGGTTGGCCTGAAGCAGCAACGCGGCCAGGCCGGCGACGTGCGGCGTGGCGGCGGAGGTGCCGAAGAAGCTGCACCCGGTGGGCGGGACCGGCGGGCAGCCCATGCCGCAGCCGAAGCAGCCGGCGCCGGTGACGGTGACGCCGTCGACGGCAGTGCCGTCCGGCTTCATGCGCGTAAGCTGAGCGGGGAAGAACTGGCGGATAGGCCCACGGCTGCTGAAGGCTTCAACGACCGTGGGGTTGTTCCAGAAGGACGCCGCCGCGGCGTAGACCTGAGTCTGGCGGCTGGCGCCGTTGACGCTGCCCTGGGGCATGTTAAAGGCGCCGCCGAAGTTGGTGCCGAAGGCGCGCAGGTCGAAGAATACGCCGGTCTCGCCGATGTTGCCGTCGAAGTGGTCGATGACGATCCAGCCGGTGGTGCCGTTGGCGGCGCTGAAGGTGCAGATTTCGATCGGGTCGTCGCCGCCGCTCTGGCCGTCGGTGGACGAGGCGAGGATGTTGTTCTGGGCGCCGTCGAGGATGTAGAGGTCGAGGTCGATCCCGGCGCCGCCGAAGGGCTCGGCCCATTGCAGGGCGAAGGTGGCGTTGCCGCCGTTGAAGGTGAAGGGCAGGGCGACGCTGGTGCCGTTGAAGACGTGCGGGCAGTCGAAGGTGCCCGCGCCGCCGATGGTGACGTCGTCGTCGGTGCAACTGAAGTTGGCCTCGTGATGCTCGCGGGCGCGGTTGCCGGCGGACGCGGTGTAAAAGATGCCGGCGTTGAAGGCGTTGATCTTGGCCTGGGCGATGGGGCCGGTCTCGAAGAGCGGCTCCTGCACGTTGGGCAGATCGTCGGTGATGACGGTGCAGCCGTTGCCGGCGAGCGTATTGATGGCGTTGACCATGTTGGCGGTGCCGCCGCCGCCGCCCGCGAAGCGCAGCGCGGCGCCGGGAGCGAGGTCGGCGACGATCTCGAGCATGGCGGTGCCCTCGTCGCCGGAGCCGGCGATGTCGACGGCGACGGCGCCGAGATCCCCCAGTCCCTGCGAGAAGGCCAGGTTGTCGACGCCGTCCGAGATCACTCCGACGGTCTGACCGGTGCCGTCAAAGCCGAAGATGTTGCGGACGATGTCGGCGGCGTGGACGGCGTCACCCTCGGTCGTTTGTGAGCCGAGGTCGGTCCAGGTGGGCGTGATCTGCATGATGCGAAGCACGTCGGGGCGCTGGGCGAAGGCGGAGAACTGCTCAGCGGGAATCCAGGCGATGACGTAGCCGAAGCCTTCGGTGCGCGCGACGAGGGTGCCGCCAAAGGATGCGAGCAGGGCGGCGTCGAAGACGCTGTCGTCGACGACCTTGCACTCGACCTTCAGCCGGGCGTCGCCGTCGATGGCGACGGCGGCCGTGGACCACAGGGCGGCCAGGGGGCGACGGTCCGGCGCGAGCAGCTTCTCCTCGTTGAGAATGTCGAGCCGGTCGAGTACGGCGGAATCGACCTTCCGCTCCCAGGGCTGGCGGTTGTGCTTGCGCTGCTTGATCTGGTGCAGCGTGCGCCGCGGAAGCTCCGGCTCGGCCAGGCCGGCGGCCCGGGCGTCCTCGCGCGCCGACTGCACGGTGGGCGGAAAGCGCTTCTCGTCGGTTTCGGGGGCCGACTGCTGCGCCAGGGATACTGCGGCGCCGAACACCGCCAGCAGCGCCGCGGAAATCAGGCCGCCAGCGACGCGGGCACGGCAGACCAAGGGGTTCGAGAACATCGCGCTGTGCTCCTTTCGGTCCGTATCCGATGGCGGTCAGCGAACGCTGCCCTCGGATCAGTACGTCAGGGTGCGGTAGCGGCCGCAAGCGCCTGACGAGATCAAGCGAGTACATCACGGGGGTCGTGGAAGCATGAAGCAGTGAGGCAGCGCTTCCGCCGGGGCCACCCACAGGACTGCGCATCGCCGCGTGGCGCACAGGCGCCGCCGACGACGCACCCCAGATTCCCTCCGACAAAGTTGATCTTAACGGATCAAATGGGAGGCGTAACGATCAACCCGTCTATCGCCAGTGTATCGTTATGTGCGCCGCTTTCGCAACCCCAAAAAAACAGCCCCAGGACGCCCTTGGGGCGGGCCAGCCCCCCGTCAGACCAGATATTCTGGGTCTGTTAGGGTTGCCGGCCAGCTCCTGGCTTGACACGTATGGCTCCCCCGCGGAAGCTACAGGCCCTGGTGCCGGGCCGCCGGACGCCGCACGTTTGGCATTCGGGCCGGCCTGTCAGCCGATCGAGGAGGTGCTGGGCCATGGCGGTGAGAGTTGCCATCAACGGATTTGGCCGAATCGGGCGGCTGGTGTGCCGGTCGGGCCTGGCCGACCCCCAGATCCAGTACGTGGCGGTGAATGACCTCGTGCCGGCGGATGCGTTGGCGTATCTCCTGAAGTACGACACGGTGCACGGCCGGCTGGACCAGCCGGTGGGGCACAAGGAGGGGGGCATCGTCGTTGCCGGTCAGGAAATTCGCTGCCTGAGCGAGAAAGACCCGGCGGCGTTGCCGTGGCGTGATCTGAAGGTGGACTACGTTGTGGAGTCGACGGGGTTGTTCACGGCGCGCGAGGGTGCGGGCAAGCACCTTTCCGCAGGGGCGCGCCGCGTAGTGATTTCCGCACCGGCCAAGGACGCGGACATTCCGACGTTCGTGCTCGGGGTCAACGAGGAAACGTATAACAAAGGCAAGGATACGATCGTCTCCAACGCGAGCTGCACCACGAATTGCCTGGCGCCGCTGGCCAAGGTGGTCCACGATGCGTTCGGCATCGAAGAGGGGCTCATGACGACGGTGCACAGCGTGACGGCGACGCAGCCGACGGTCGATGGCCCTTCTCGGAAGGACTGGCGTGGCGGGCGCAGCGCCGGGCAGAACATCATTCCGTCGAGCACTGGTGCGGCCAAGGCCGTCGCGCTGTGCATACCGGCGCTGAAGGGGAAACTGACCGGGATGGCGTTCCGCGTGCCGACGGTCAATGTCTCGGCCGTCGACCTGACCGTGCGGACGTCGAAGGAGACCTCGCTGGAGCAGATCGGCGCCGCGGTGAAGGCGGCCGGCGAGGGCCGGATGAAGGGAATCCTGGGGTACACCGACGAGGAAGTCGTCAGTTCGGATTTCATAACATGCCCGCTGTCATCGATTTATGACGCCGGGGCCTCGATCCAGCTCAATTCCCGCTTCTTCAAGCTCGTGAGCTGGTACGATAACGAGTGGGGCTATTCCAACCGGATCAACGACCTCATCAAGTACATGGCGCGACAGGACGGCTTGATTTAGGTCGGTTGATGCGAATCGGACAGTCCAGGAGCGCGCCTCCCCGCAACGCCGGGCCCGCGCGAGGTCCGTGAGCACGCGATGAAACGCACCGTCAGGCAACTGGATCTCGCCGGCCGCCGGGTTCTCATCCGGGCGGACTTCAACGTCCCCCTTGACGAACAGTTGCGCATCACCGACGACCGCCGCATCCGCCAGTTCCTGCCGACGCTGGACCACGTCGTGCGCGGTGGAGGGCGGGCGATCCTGATGAGCCACCTGGGCCGCCCGAGCGGCGACCGGGAGAAGGACCAGCGCTTCTCGCTGCGGCCGGTTGCGCGGCAGATCGAGACGTTGACAGGGCGTCCCTGCGCGTTCGCGAGCGACTGCGCCGGGCCGTCGGCGGAGGAGGCGGTCGCGGCGCTGCGCGACGGACAGGTGCTGCTCCTGGAGAACCTGCGCTTCCACAAGGAAGAGACGCTGATCGACAAGGCGGCCAAGAACCCGGGCGGAGCGCTCACGCCGGAGCAGGACGAGAAGCGCGACCGTTTTGCGCGAGCCCTGGCGGCGCTGGGCGACGCGTACGTAAATGACGCCTTCGGGACGTGCCACCGCAACCACGTCAGCATGTACGACGTTCCGCGGCTGATGCCTGCGGGGCGCCGCGCCATGGGCTTCCTGGTGGAGCGCGAGCTGCGATACCTGGGGGAGGCGCTGCAATCGCCCAGGCGTCCCTTCGTGGCGGTGCTCGGCGGCGCGAAAGTCAGCGACAAGATCGCGGTCATCCGCAGCCTCGCGGCGCGCGTCGATTTCATCCTGATCGGCGGGGCGATGACCTACACATTCTGGGAGGCCTCCGGCATCGGCGTCGGGAAAAGCCTGTGTGAGCGCGACAAGCTCGACCTGGCGCGCGAGCTGATCGCGCTGGCCGGTCCGAAACTGCGTCTGCCGACGGACTCGGTCGCGGCAGCGGAATTGCGGGCGGGGATCGAGCCGCGCGTGGTGAAGGGCGGGTTGCCGACGGAGCTGATGGGCCTGGATATCGGGCCGGAGACGGTGGCAGCCTACTCGGCGATACTGCGCGGGGCGCGGACGATCGTGTGGAACGGGCCGGTCGGCGCGTTCGAGACGCCGCCGTTCGAGGCGGGGACGTTCGCGCTGGCCCGGGCGATCGCAGAGGCGACGGAGGGCGGGGCGACGTCGGTGATCGGCGGGGGCGACAGCGCGGCGGCGGTGGAGCGGGCGGGTTTGTCGGAGCGGGTGACGCACGTGAGCACCGGGGGCGGCGCGTCGCTTCAGTTCCTTGAGGGCGAACGATTCGGGCCGATCGAGGTTCTGGACGACGTATAGCGAGGCACAGGCACATGCCCGAACCACAGAACGTACGCATTGCCCCCTCGCTGCTGAGCGCGGACTTCGCCCGGCTGGGCGACCAGATCGCGCTGGTGGAGCGCGCGGGGGCCGAGCTGCTGCACCTGGACGTGATGGACGGGCACTTTGTGCCGAACCTGTCGTTCGGTGTGCCGGTGGTCGAGGGCGTGTCGCGCTGCACGGACCTGGCGCTGGATACGCACCTGATGATCGCCGAGCCGATGCGCTACGCGGCGCCGTTCATCGAGGCCGGCTCGACGGTGATCAACTTCCACATCGAGACCGCCCCGCGGCCGCAGGAAGTCGTGGACCATATTCGCGAGCTGGGGGCCAAGGTCGGCGTGGCGCTCAACCCCGGCACACCCGCCGAGGCGATCCTCGAGATCATCAAGACCGTCGACCAGGTGCTCGTGATGACGGTCTGGCCGGGTTTCGGCGGGCAGGCGTTCATCGCCGATTGCCTGGAGAAGCTCACGATCGTGTCGCGCCAGTTGCGTCCGGAGCAGAGACTCGTGGTCGACGGCGGCATCGACCGCGTCACCGCCCCGCTGGCCGTCCGCGCCGGGGCCGACGTGCTCGTGGCCGGGTCGGCGATCTTCGGATCGGCCGATCCGGCGGCGGCGTACCGGGCGCTGGCTGACCTGGCGCGGCAGGCGGCGCGCGAGATGGAGGTCGCGGAGGGCGCATGAAGCTCGTTCTTGTCCCCTGCGGGCTGAGCTCGTGGCTGGAGCTTGGGCGCCTGCTCGGCCGGCTGGACCTGCCCGCCGACCCGGACGCGGCGCGGCTGGCGGCGTGGGCGTCGCGCCTGCGGTCGGCCGGCGTGGCGCGCATCCTGCATTCGCCGGACGGTCTGGCCCGCGGCGTCAGCAAGGCGCTGGCGGCGGCGCTGGGCGTGCCGACGCGCGCGGTCGCGGCGCTGGCCGCCGTCGACATGGGGTTGTGGACCGGCCTGACTGCGGATCAGATTCGCACGCGTTTCGCGACGGCGCACCGCCAGTTGCTCGAGGCGCCGCTGTCGGTCACGCCGCCCGGCGGGGAGGCGCTTTCGGCGGCGGCGGAGCGGATCGGCGCGGCGGTGCAGCGCATCGTGCGCCGTTCGAGCCGGGAGAACGTCGCGCTGGTGCTGCGGCCGCTGGCGCTGGCGTTGGCGCGCTGCGCGCTCGAGCCGGGCAACGAGGCGCGGATCTGGGAAGACGCGTGGCTGGATCAGCCGCTGCTGATCAACGTGGACACGCCGTCGGCGATGGCGACGGCCGCGCCGCCGGCGGAGCGGCGCGCGGGGAGTTGAGCGAAATGGAGAGTCCGGCCAGTCCGCGGCGGAACGTCGAGGTTCCCGAGGGGTTGTGGATCCGCTGCACGAAGTGCGCGCAGATGATCTACCGCGGGATTCTCGAGGAAGAGCTGAATGTCTGCCCGGAGTGCGGGCACCACTATCGCATCAGCGCCCGCACGCGCATCGGCCAGCTCAACGACCCTGGCACGTTCGAGGAGTTCCTCCCCGACCTGGAGTCCTCCGACCCGCTCGAGTTCACCGACCGCATCAGCTACAAGCAGCGGCTCGAAGAGGTGAAGGCGGCCAGCGGCGAGAAGGAAGCCATCGTCGTCGGCAAGGGCTTCATCAAGGGCCGCCCGGTCATCATGGGCGTCATGAACCCGATGTTCATCATGGGCTCCATGGGTGCGGTGGTCGGCGAGAAGGTTGCCGCCGCCGCCGAACGCGCCATCGCCGACAGCCTGCCGCTGGTGATGGTCACGTGCAGCGGCGGAGCGCGCATGATGGAGGGCATGGTCTCGCTGGTTCAGATGGCCAAGACGGCGGCGGCGATCGCCAGGCTGGACGAGGCGGGCGGGCTGTACATCGTGGTGATGACGGACCCGACGACGGCGGGCGTGGCGGCCAGCTTCGCGTTCCTGGGTGACGTGACGCTGGCCGAGCCCGGAGCGCTGATCGGCTTCGCCGGACCGCGCGTGATCGAGAACACGATCAAGACCAGGCTGCCGGAGGGCTTCCAGACGGCCGAGTTCATGCTGGAGCACGGCTACGTCGATCGCATTGTGCATCGCAAGAACCTGCGAAGCGAGCTGGCGAAGATCATCGACTACTGCGGAAAGTAGCGTTGTGATCTGGGGACTTGGTGATCTGTCGGCGCATGATCGACCGGGCTCGCAGTCTCGGCGCCGCTGACGAAGCAAGCACCACGTCAGAGCCGGGCGGTCCCCAGCCCGGCCGCAAGACGGACACATGAGGCTATTCCAGAACCAAGATGGTCCGAGCCGCGCGCAGTGCCGGGCTGGGGGCAGCCCGGCTTTTCTGGCCGGGCTGGGGACAGCCCAATGACCCTGGCCGCCTGGCAACTTGCCGACCTGCTCAACCCGCTCGTGCTGTTCGGCTTCGCCGGTCAGTTCGTCTTCATGCTGCGCTTTCTCGTGCAGTGGTACGCCTCCGAGAGCCGCGGGCGCAGCGTCGTGCCCGTCGCGTTCTGGTACATCAGCGTCCTGGGCGGCCTCATCCTGCTCACCTACGCCATCCTGCGCGAGGACATCGTCTTCTCCGCCGGCCAGGCCCTCGGCCTGCTGATCTACCTGCGCAATATCTGGCTGATTCACAGCCGCCGACGGCGGTATGCGGCCCGCCAGCGCACCGTGGGGCTTCGTTCGCAGCGCGCGCCTTCGGCGGGCGAGGTTCCGTAGTGCCGCACCGCTCCTGTCGGACGGCTGGTTCGCCCCACCCGGCGGGGACGCCGCATCGAGCGCCTTGGCGCCACGGATCGGACCGGCGCTCGTGCGGGCGCCGCCTGTGCGAATGGCCCGCGGCACGGCGACGTGCGTGCGCGCCGCCGTGCCACGGGCCTTCGTGCGCGTCCCTGGCGCCCGCGGTCAGGCCGCCTTCTGGCGGGTCTGATCGAGAACGATCATCCCGTCGAGCTTCGCCTCGACGGCCACGAACGCCGAGCGATAGATCCAGCGCTCACCCGTCAGCGGGTCGGACTTCCACCAGTTGACGCGGAAGGTGCTGACGCCTTCGCGGGTCCACAGGTGCCGCACGTCGAGGCGCTCCGCGACCTCGAAGTAGCGGGCGGCGATCGTCTGACGGCATTCGAACAGGAACTCGCTGGCGATTCCCTCGGCGTGCTCGTGCTCGTGCTCGTCGATCTCGGTTGCGGTGAAGTCCATCCCGGGGTTCATGGCAGTCTCCTTGCGGCGTCGCCTCCTGTGTGCCTGTCGGCGTTGTGCGCCAGGCCACGCGGCCGGCGCTTCGCGGGGACGGGCGGGGGCCCACCCCCGCGGGCCTGCCCGCCGCACCGTCCCACAGCTCCCCTTCGGACGCTCCGCGTCGGGCGTCTATTCATCAGACGCTCGAAAACAGGTCGCGGATCGCAATCGAAAGACACATTTTGCGGCGGGAGGGTTAGGTCCTGCGGCGGCGGCGCGCGGTAACTGCATGCGTTTCAGCGGGTTGTGGCCATGGGGCGGGGCACGGCCCCGCGGGCTACACGATCAGGCCGAAATAAAACAGGCTGCAAACGAAATACAGCAGCAGCCCAAGCGCCAGGATGCCGGGCACCTCCAGGCGCGCGAGGCGCTCCCCGATGCGCTCGTCCTCGGCCTCAAGCGCGTCGCGCAGCGCCGCCTGATCCGCCGACAGCGACGCCTGGTTGCGCATTTCAAGGCTCAGGAACTTCAGCACTTTCATGGCAGGCTCCCCCCGAGCGGCGGAGCCGCCAAACGCCGGCGGTCACCGCCACCGTGATTGTAACGCGCAGAATAGAAGCTATCCCAGAATCGCTTTATTGATCCGAGCCTCGCACGCCGAGTCAGAGCCGGACGGTCCCCAGCCCGGCCGCAAGACGGACACATAGCTTCAGAAAAGGAGTCAAGAGCGAGGGTTCGCTCACCGTGGCTCTGATCCTCGGCTGGCGCGCTTGCGGTCGGTCTCCTTCAGCAGGCGCTTCCGCAGGCGGATGGCCTCGGGCGTCACCTCGACCAGCTCGTCGTCGGCGATGTACTCCAGCGCCAGCTCGAGCGTGAGCTCCCGCGGGGGCTTCAGCACGACGGTCTTGTCGGCGCCGGCGGCGCGGATGTTCGTGAGCTTCTTGGTCCGGCAGACGTTGACCTCGATGTCGTTGTCGCGGTTGTGCTCGCCGACGATCTGGCCTTCGTACACCTGCTCGCCGGCCGAGACGAACATGACGCCGCGGTCGCTCAGGCCTTCGAGGGCGTAGGCGGTGACCTGCCCGGCCTCGCTGGCGATCATCACGCCGTTGCCGCGCTCCGGGATGCTGCCGCGGAAGTGCTCATACTCGTAGAAATTGTGATGCATGATGATCGTGCCCTGGGTCGCGTTCATCAGCCGCGTGCGCACACCGATCAGCCCGCGCGCCGGGACAGTGAACTCCAGGTGCGTCGCGTCGCCGCGGGACTCCATGCGCGTGCAGACGCCGCGGCGGGCCCCGAGCTGCTCCATGACGGCGCCGACGAACTGGGTCGGGACGTCGATGACGCAGTGCTCGATGGGCTCGGTCTTGCGACCGGCGTCCTCGCGGAAGATCACCTTGGGCTTGCCGACGGCGAGCTCGAAGCCCTCGCGGCGCATGTTCTCGATCAGCACGCCCAGGTGCAGGATGCCGCGGCCGGAGACGTGGAACTCCTCGGGCGTGACGCCGGGGGATACGTGCAGGGCGACGTTGACCTGGAGCTCGCGCTCCAGCCGGTCGCGGATGTGCCGGCTGGTGAGGAACTTTCCGGCCCGGCCGGCGAAGGGCGAGTCGTTGACGCGGAAGGTCATGTGCAGCGTCGGCTCGTCGATGCGGATGGTGGCGAGCGGCACCGGGTCCTGCGGGTCGGCGAGGGTGTTGCCGATGTCGATGGACTCGACGCCGACGACCGCGCAGACGTCGCCGGCGAGCACGTGGTCGGTCTTCATGCGGCCCAGGCCGTCGAACAGGAAGAGCTCGCCGACGCGCTCGCTGGCCAGCGTGCCGTCGCGGCGGATGACGGTGACCGGCTGGCCGGCCCGCAGCGTCCCGCGGTAGACGCGGCCGATGCCGATGCGGCCGACGTAGTCGCTGTAGTCGAGCGTCGTGACCAGCATCTGGACCGGGGCGGCCACGTCGACCTCCGGGGGCGGGATGTGCTCCATGATGGTGTCGAAGAGCGCGAAGACGTTGCCCGGGCGCTCGCCCGACTCGCGCGCTGCCCAGCCCTGGACGGCGGAGGCGTAGATCGTGGGGAACTCGAGGGCCGCGTCGTCGGCGCCGAGCTCGATGAACAGGTCGATGACCTCGTTGTGTACCTCCTTCGGCCGGGCGTCGGGGCGGTCCATCTTGTTGATCACGACGACCGGCCGCAGGCGATACTCGAAGGCCTTGCGCAGGACGAAGCGCGTCTGCGGCATCGGCCCCTCGAAGGCGTCCACCAGCAGCAGGCACCCGTCGGCCATCTTCAGCACGCGCTCGACCTCACCGCCGAAGTCGGCGTGGCCCGGCGTGTCGATCAGGTTGATCTTCGTGTCGCGGTAGCGGATGGCGATGTTCTTGGCCAGGATGGTGATGCCGCGCTCGCGCTCCAGGTCGTTGGAGTCGAGAATGCGCTCGCCCTTGAGCTGCTGCTCGCGGAACTGCCCGCACTGGCGCAGCATCTGGTCGACTAGCGTCGTCTTGCCGTGGTCGACGTGGGCGATGATCGCCACGTTGCGGACGTGTGACAGCTTCACGGTGCCCGTCCCCCGGGAGATTCGACCCGCCAGCGGCCGGAAGTCGGGCCAGCTCGCGACGTCGGAAACCTCAAGCCTACCCAGTCACCCCGCCGCCAGCCATAGCGGGCCATGGGGCTCATGCCGGGCGCTCCGGCCGCGCCCGGCCGCGCGTCGTGAACTCCGCCGTCGCTGGCGTTTCCGGTTGCGCGGCCTGAGAATGCGGCACATGAGCGCTGACGCCGTCCAGGATCGCTATCCCGATGACTTCGCACACTGCTACGGGTGTGGCCGGCTCAATCCCCACGGCCTGCACGTCCGCAGTCGCTGGGACGGTGACGAGACCCTCGCCACGCTCCTGCCCCAGCCGCACCACACCGCCGTCCCGGGTTTCGTATACGGCGGGCTGATCGCGTCGCTGATCGACTGCCACGGCACGGGTTCGGCCGCCCTGGCCGCGGAGCGCGCCGCCCTGGAGCGCGGCGCCGCTCAGCCGGATGATCCGCCGCCGCGGTTCGTGACGGCGGCGCTGCGCGTGGACTTCGTGCGTCCAACGCCGCTGGGGGTGCCGCTGGAGGCGCGCGGCCGGATCGTCGAGATGAAGGAGCGCAAGGTCGTTGTGGCGATCACGGTCAGCGCCGGCCGCGAGGTTTGCGCGCGGGGAGAAGTCGTCGCGGTGCGCATGCCGGTGGGCATGCGGGCGGGGGGCGGGGGGCTCGCGGCGGCGGGTTGACGGGCGCGGGCCGGGCTCCACGCGTCTGGGGGCTGGCTACGATTCGCTGTCTGCTCGGGGGTGGCTGGCGCGCGTTGCCGCCAAAGGCAGGAACGGGTGAGGATGTCGCAGGCGAACGCCGTTCGTTGGGCGAGTGAGCACAGAACGATCCGGCAAACGTGCATCACGCCGGCGGGAACGTTGCGCGAGAGCCTGCGGCACGCGGCGCTGCTGTGGCTCGGGCTGACGCGGCGCTGCCGGGCGGCGGCGTTCGTGCGCTGCCTGCACTTCCACTACGTCTACGATGACCAGGTCGAGGCGTTCCGCGACCGACTGACGCGGCTCAGGCGGATCGGCCGGTTCATCAGCACCGCCGAGTTGTGCGAGATCATCGCGGGGCGGCGGCCGGTGAGCGAGCGTTGCTTTCACCTGTCGTGTGACGACGGGTTCGACAACATCCATCGCAACGCCTTCCCGGTGCTGCGCTCGCTGGAGATTCCGGCGGCGATCTTCGTGCCGACGGCCTTCATGGGCGCGAGCGACGACGAGGTCGTTCGGCGCTGGTGGAAGCCGCACGAGGTGTCGCAGCCGACGCGGCCGATGACCTGGGCGCAGTTGCGCGAGCTGGCGGAAGCGGGCTTCGACATCGGCAGCCACACGCGCCACCACGCGCGGCTGTCGGATGTTTCCGGCGACCCGCAGCGGCTGCGGGATGAGCTGCTGGGCTCGAAGGAGGACATCGAGCGGCACACGGGCCGTTCCTGCCGCTACATCTCCTGGCCCTACGGCCTGCGGAAAGACGTCGACGACGCGTCGCTGGCGGCGATCGAGCACGCCGGCTACGAGGCGTGCTTCAGCACGATTCGCGGAGCGGTGGTTCCCGGGCGCACGTCGCGCTTCGAGATCCCGCGGCACAACTTCGAGCCGCAAAGCCCCTGGCTGCACGTCCGCTACTTCGCGCTCGGCGGCATGGAGCGTGGGCACGCATGATCCGCGTCCTGATTCTCACCGGCCACCGCCGCGCCATCGCCAGCGCCTGCTTGCCGCTGCTGGTGCGGGATCCGGCGATCGAGGTGGCGGGCGTCGTGTTCAGCCGCAACGAGCCCGGCAGCCGCTGGAAGCGCGTGCGGCGTGCACTGCGCAAGATCGGCCGGATCGGACCGCTCGGGGCACTGATCGGCTATCGCATGCGCACGTGGTATCGCAGCGCGGAGCAGCCGGACCTGGAGGCGCTCGCCGCCGAGTACGGCGTGCCCTTCGACGAGACGCCGCGCGTCGCGCACGATCGGACGCGCGAGCTGTTCCGCAAGGCGCAGGCCGACCTCGGGCTGTCGCTGGGGAACGGCTATATCCCGGCGAGCGTGTTCGAGATTCCGCGGCTGGGGATGATCAACGTCCACGGCGAGATCCTGCCCGACTACAAGGGGGCGGCCAGCGTGATCTGGCCGATTCACGACGGGCGCAGCGAGACGGGCTTCGCCATCCACCGCATCGACCGCGGCATCGACACCGGCGACATCCTGTACGTCGAGCGCATCCCGATCCGCTTTCAGGCCCGGCTGCGCGACACCGTGCAGGCCGCGCTGCGCGACATCAAGGAGCGCATACCGCCGGCGCTCGTGAAGGTCGTCGCCGCGTTCGACGCCCACCTCGCCGCCGCTGTCCCGCAGCAAGGCGGGCGGACGCTGACAACGCCCACGTTCGGACAGTACCTGCGCATGCTGCGCGAGCATCGTCGGCTGAGGGCCCTGGCGAACGGGCGCGGCGGGGCCCAGAGGCCCGGGCGCGCGCGTGCAACCGGCCGCTCGACAGGCTAGTATAGTGGCTCGCAAATAACTGCCTGTCCCTATGCAGGGTGGGGCGGGCTTCCAGCCCGCCCGAGCGGGCAAGATGCCCGCTCCACCCATCCGTGATACCGTTACATTTCTGCGAGGCACTACACTAGCATGTGGCACATGAAACCCAAGTTCACAAACCGCGACGCGGCTCGGCGACTGAATGTCCTCGGCATCGATCACGTGGTGCTGCTCGACGGCGCCGACACCGGCGGCGCGCTCACTCTGCTCGAAGCCGTGATTCCGCCCGGGCTCGGCATTCCTCCCCATGTCCACACGCGCGAGGACGAGGTGTTCCACGTCCTCAACGGGCAGGTCGAGTTCGCCGTAGCGGGTAGCAGGCGGCTCGTCAATCCGGGCGAGACCGTGTTCGGTCCGCGGGACGTCACGCATGGCTTCTCATCGTCGGAGGGCGCGACGATGCTGATTGTCGTGCAACCGGCCGGGCTCGAGCGGATGCTCGCCGAGCTGGCGCAGCTCGGCGCGGGACCGCCGGATGTCGCACGCCTGTCGGAGATCGTGGGGCGCCAGGGAATCCGCTTCGCGCAGCCCTGAGCACCGTGGGCGCGCCGCGTTGGGGGCCGTCAGCGGCGCTTGGACAGCAGCTCGCGCTCCGTCGCGATGACGAGCGCCACGACTTCGAGGGCGTCGTCCATGTCCCGCAGTTGCTGCGGCAGGGCGGAGCCGAAGAGCAGCGCAAGCCGGGCCAGCGTCTGAAGGTGCTGGCGCTCGTCGTGGCTGCACACGAGCACGAACACGTAGGTCAGCCCGCCGTCCGGCGCTCCGAACGGGATGCCGCCGGGCACGCGGGCGAGGCAGGCGAGCGGCTCGGCGGTGGCGTAGGGCATGGGGCGTCGCGGGTGGGGAAAGGCGTACCCGCCCGCGAGGGCGGTGGAGCCGAGCGCCTCGCGTTCCTCGAGGGCCCGCACGAGCGCGGGCTTGTCGTAGAGCATGCCGGTGTGCTCGGCGAGCGCGACCAGTTCGTGCAGCACCGAGGTTCGCGAGCGCGCCGGGAGGTTCATGTTCACGGCTTCCGGCCCGAGCAGGCGGCCGAAGAGCGCCTCGTCCTCCACGTCGGACATGGCCCGTTCGAGGTTGCGGATCTGCTCCGGACGGAGCGAGTGCAGCTCGCGCTGGAGCCAGTCGAGCATCTGGGCCCGGTTGAAGCGCCATTCGCCGCCGACCATTTGCCCGGGCAGCACCCCCTTCTCGGCCAGCCGCTTCACCTCGCGCGCATCCATGCCGATGTGCCGCGCGAGCTCGGCGATGTTCATGTTGCGATAGGGCACGACCGGCTCCGGCAACGGGCGGACCTGCCCGCGGCGCAGAGTATACCCGCCCCGCGACCGGTTTCCGCGTCGCTCACGGCCGTGCCCGCCCAGGCCAGGCCGCGTAAGGCTATTGCAGGATGCGGCTGACGATGTAGATGACGCCGCCGGCGGTGACCAGTGACGACGTCGCGGTGACGATGTCTGCGCAGCTCGTGGTGGCCTGGAGCAGCACGCCGCCGCTCAGCAGCCCGAACGTCCAGCGATTGATGAACCACTTCCGCATGGGTCTTGACCTCACTGTGCTTCTATCCGGATCACGACTTCGGCGGCGTGCTCCCGCACGTCGCGCGCCATGGCGCTAATAGTCCTCCGCCCGCCGTTGTTCGTCAAACGCGGACGTGCCGCATGCGGGCCGGGAGCGCCAGCGAGTCAGGTATTCGAGCAACATGCAACCGCCAGGAGCGCACGACTTTGGGCCGGGCGCTGCGCGCGTCAGCTCATGCGATCGCGGCTCGTGACGGCGCGGCCTCGCTCACGCCACTCGCTGGCGCTCGCGGCTCGTGACGGCGCGGCCTCGCTCACGCCACTCGCTGGCGCTCGCGGCTCGTGACGGCGCGGCCTCGCTCACGCCACTCGCTGGCGCTCGCGGCTCGTGACGGCGCGGCCTCGCTCACGCCACTCGCTGGCGCTCGCGGCTCGTGACGGCGCGGCCTCGCTCACGCCACTCGCTGGCGCTCGCGGCTCGTGACGGCGCGGCCTCGCTCACGCCACTCGCTGGCGCTCGCGGCTCGTGACGGCGCGGCCTCGCTCACGCCA